>Ga0209273_10000008_pt1 | contig 826074 bp, 632 predicted proteins | sample tdAd471_FD_187126 | JGI IMG/M metagenome (GOLD analysis project Ga0209273, IMG submission 187126) | Marine sediment microbial communities from the Atlantic coast under amendment with organic carbon and nitrate - tdAd47.1 (SPAdes)... | ecosystem: Environmental > Aquatic > Marine > Coastal >...
CTAATCGACAGCAAGGGGGTGCCGCACAAGATCGGCCCCGGACCGCTGCAGCGGTCCGGGGCCGATCTTGTGCGGCACCCCCTTGCTGTCGATTAGCAACAAAGTGTGCGACTCCGTATTGCTACGGGCCCAGGAAGTCGTCGGCCTGACCCTGGGTCCGCCCGTCCGCATCGATCCAGGAGTCGAGCACGATCCCTCCCACCGGGTCGCACAGTCGCCCGATCAGGTCGGACCCGAGCGGGCCGGCGAGGTTCGGGTTGACGGCGCCGAGTCGGTAGCCCGTCGGACCCGTCAGCATCGGATGGTTGCTCGAGCTGTTCGCGCTGCCGTCCGGCTCGACGAGGCGGTCGAGGACGAAGGCCACGCGCGCCGGGTCGAAGTTGTCGGCCGGAGCGTCGTCGTCGCAACCGTAGCGGTCCGCGTTGTCGTCGAGCGGGTTGACCGCGCAGCCGTCCTCGTCGAAGAGGAAGAGCCCGCTGCCCAGGCCGACCACCATGTGCACCCACAACGGTGAATCTTGCTGGTTGCCCGGGTTGCGCCCGATATGGTCCTGCAGCAGGTCGAAGTCGAGGGCGCCCCAGTTCCCGCCGTCCATCGCAGCGCGGAAGGTGTCGTACTCCGTCGACCAGGCTGTCAGCGCGTCCTCCGTCAGGTGGCAGGCCACGCAGTAGCGCGGGCCCTCCTTCGTCTGCGTGACCCGGCCACGGATCGAGTGCGCCATCATGGCGTTGTGCCCCAGCGCCCGGAAGGCCGCCGCGGGGTCGTTTCCGTTGCCGTTGCGGTCCGAGAAGGTGAAGACGTCCGAGCGCTGGTCGTCCTTGTCCTCGTAGCGGAAGAACATCTTCGTGTTCGAGCTGACCTGCGTGATCTTCCCGCGCGGGCCGATCCCGAGCTGGAAGGGCACCGGTGACTGGTACACGAACTGAGCCTCCGCTTCTCGGAAGGCGATGCGGTCGCCGGTGATGTTGCTGAAGTTGTTGTTCGTGTTGTACTCGCCCTCCAGGTGGCAGCCCATGCAGGTGTTGGTCCACGAGGCGTGGCAAGAGGCGCAGTCCATCGAGTCGGAGTGCGCGAAGCCCGACGTCACGCCGCCCACCTGGTCGGGGCCGATCCCCGTGTTCGGGTTGCCGTCCACGCGCCCCATGGCGTAGGAGGCGAAGGGGCTGTAGACCGGCCGTGAGGTGAAGGGGTCTTCCGCGCCCGTGTCGACCACCGTGTCGCGGGTCTGCGGCAGGTAGTGGCGGTTCCCCGTCAGGCGACTCGTCAAGTAGTAGTTGCCGTCGTCGTCGAGCACCACGTGGTCGAGCACGTTCCCCTCGGCGTCCACCGCGACCTGCGCCGGGTCGCCGTTCTGGTCCATTCCCGCCACGGTGGCGGCGTAGGCGTCGATCGTGCCGTGGCAGCTCTCGCAGCGGATCGCGACGGCCTGCTCCATGCGGCTCTTGATCCCTTGGGCGTTGGGGGCTCCCACGTCGCCGCCGTGGAGGTCGTAGCTCCCGTGGCAGTCGATGCAGCCCATCCCCGCCTCGTAGTGCACGTCCGCGGGCGTGTCGTCGCGCCCGTCGCCGTCGTAGTCCTCCTCGAGGAGGTACTGCCTGAAGTTGCGGCCGTTGAACTCGTTGTTGCCGAGAGCGGGGTCGAAGAGCCGCGTGTCGTCGCGCGTGTCCGTGTAGCTCGCGGGCTGGGCGGGGTACTGGTTGCCCCGCCGCACGTCCTGATTCTGGTCGAGACGGATCCCCCAGAATTGCATGACCGTGCGGTTCGAGCCCTGGTGGCAGCCGGCGCAGGTGTGGTCGTCGATCCCCTGGATGACCTGACCTCCCGGCAGCGTCTTGTGCGTGCTGTAGATGCGGTGCGAGCGCGGGTGGGCGAGCTCGGGATCGTCGATGTCGTCGGGGTCGAGGGGCTCGAGCTTGTCGATGTTGGGGTCCGCGGTCCCAGCGCGGCCGCCCAGGCTGTAAGGCATGTGGCAGGCCGTGCAGCCTGAGGAGCGGTAGTCTCCCGTGCGGTTGTTCGCTCCCTTGCTCCCGAGGTGGCAGTCACCGCAGGTGAAGGCCATCTGCTCGGCGAGCAGGTGTTCGAGGGGCGAGTCCGAGACGACGCGATTCGTGGCCGCGTCGACGTCGTCCGCGAGGCCGGCGCTCAGGTAGAGGTCGTTGTCGTGGATCGCTTGGGGACCGTTGTCGCCGATCGTGCTCCAGACCGGGTATTCCAGGAGCCGCATGACCTCGCCGATTCCCGCCAGAGAACCGTTGGGGTCCTGGACGGCGCGGAAGCCGAGGTCGGCGGCCGTGTCCTCGTAGAGCCCGTCGCTCTCGGGAACGCGATTGTCCGCGCCAACGGCGTACATGGCCCCCGAGAGGATGCCCGTCGAGGTCGCCAGGGGAGAGCGGTTGACGACGCCGGCGTGGGGGGCGTGGCATTGACCACAACCCCTTCCCTGCGAGACGACCCGCAGGTCGCCGGGGTTCAGCCACTGCAGGTACTGCAGAGCCGTGTAGTTGCGCCCGTCGACCTGGTAGTCCGGGAGCTTGTCGATGCCCGTCAGGGTCAGGCGATTGAAGTAGGCGAAGGTGTCGTGGTCCCACTGGTCGCGATCGCCGATCGCCGGGTGGGGCGGGATGTGGCTCGACTCCTTGTCGTCGCCACTCGAGTTCCCGCCGTGGCAGGTCGTGCAGGCGATGTTGGCCGCTCCGGGGAAGGGGTGGGGGTTCTCGATCCCCGGCCCCGAGTAGTCGCCCGTGAGCGAGCCGTTGTGGCACTGCATGCAGGAACCGCCCACCTGCGAGTCCAGCTGGCCCGCGTCGCCCCCGCCACCCGAGCAGGAGGCGAGCCACGCCAGCATCATCAGCGTTCCGAGGCGTCCTGCACGACGCCACGACGATCGATCCGAATCCCTCTCCCGCATTCCCGACGTCCCCGATCCTCTCCCGTGGGTCCGTGGCGCACCCCACGCGCCCGGTACCCGCCCCACTCTCGGCGGTCCCCGCCGCCGGCGCCCCAGGCTCACCCCACCCGTGGCGCAGGGGTTCTTTCGTCATCCGAAAGCCCCGATATGAAGGGCTTTTCGCGCTCCCGGGCGGCGCGGAGGGAGGGAATGGGGTGGCCGACGCTTTCTTCGAGATTCGTGGCGGGGCCCGGGCGCTTCCCTCGGCCGGACTCCGCAACCGGAGGTATCCACATGAAGAACAAAACCCGCAATGGCGCCGGCCTGGCCGGCCTGGCGCTCCTCGTCCTGGGCGCCTATTCCCTGTCGACTGCCGCCCCGGCCCCGGCCCCCGCTCTCGTAGGGCCCAATGTCATCACCCAGCTGCCGTGGGTCATCTACGAATCCGGCTACTACGTCATCGACGAGAACCTGACCGGCTCACAGGGAATCAGCGTCGAGGCGTCAGATGTCGTCATCGACCTCTGTGGCTTCACGATCAAGAGCGACGGTTCGTCGTCCGCGCGGGGCGTCTACTTCATCGGGTCTTTCACGAATGTGACCGTCAAGAACGGGACGGTCCTGGCTTGGGACGGCGGCGGGGTCCAGCTGCCTGCGAACAGCAAGGCTCAGGACCTTCACATCCGCTCCTGCGGCAACGGCGGCCTGCGGGTCGGCAACCGCTCGATCGTCGAGCGCTGCAACATGGACCTGAATGCAGAGCGCTCCCTCAGCACCGGAGAGGACTCGATCGTCAAGTGCTGCCGCGTGAACTCGAATGGCACGGAGCGCCTCGTCGCCTTCCTCGACCACGGCACCGTGGCCCATGACCTGCACGTGATCGGCGGAGAGACCGCGATCTTCTGCGGGCAGGGCGTCCAGCTCAATCGCTGCAAGGCGGAGGCCCGCGGCTCCCGCGGGATCGCGACAGGCAGCCACGCGCTGCTGCAGAACTGCAGCGTCTCTCCCGCCGAAGGCGAGAGCGCGGCAGCCGGAATCCAGGTCGGCGCCTTCTCGAGGGTCGAGACCTGCGCCGTCTGGGACGTGGGGGGGGTCGGCATCCAGGCCGGCGCCCACGGCACGGTCGCGGACTCGAGCGTCTCCGGCGTAGGCGAGACGGGGATCCTCGTGGACGAGGCCTCGGAGGTGACGGCCTGCATGGTCAACGCCTGCAACGAGACCGGCGCCGTCGGCGGCGCAGGCATCCGGGGGGGGCACGAGGTCGTCGTGCGCGGCGCGCGGGCCTCCCACAACCAGGGCCCGGGCATTCACCTCGAGGGGAGCGGCGGCCGCGTCGAGGGTTGCAGCGCCTACGGGAACTCCCAGCACGGCATCCTGCTCACGGACGGCGCGGTCGCGGAGCGCAACAGCTCCCACCACAACCTCCTGGCCGGGATCCACGTTACGGGCAGCGACCAGGTGCTCTGGCGCAACTACGCCCACGAGAACCAGGACGGGGTCTCCATCATCGGCGTCCGCAACGTCGTCACGGAGAACCACGCGACGAAGAACACGGGCCAGGACTTCATCGTTCCCTGGGGCAACCCCCGCGGCCCCTTCGACGAGAGCATGGCCCAAGTCCCGGCGGGCAAGCCGCGCTCGAATTACGAGACGCCCCTCGGCTATTGAGGGTCCGCCTCGGAAGGCTCAGAAGTTGACCTCCGCCTGGGCCCAGGTCGTCGGCATGTGACAACGGTCGCAGTCCTGGGTCCAGCCGAAGGCGACGTGGTTGGGGTTCTGCGCCCGCGCGAGGTCGGCCTGGTGGCAGGTCACGCACTCCACGTCGGTGGGGGTGAAGACGCCCACCTCGGCGCCGACGTGACAGCGCCGGCAGGAGGTCACGGCGTGGGCGCCGACCAGGGGGAAGCGCGTCTGGGCGTGGCGCTCGAACATCCCGGTCGGGCGCCACGTCTGACGCTGGTGGCACTCGTCGCATCCCTTTCCGAGGCGGCCGAGGTGCACGTCCTCGTGGCAACCGGAGCAGCCGCGCGCCGCGAAGGTCGCCACCGGCCCGCGGTCGTTGTGGCAGCGCAAGCAGCGGGCTTGCGTGTGGGCCCCGATCAGGGCGACGCCGGTCTCGGCCTCGTGATCGAACTCGAAGTCCTCGCGCAGGTCGGCCCAGTTCCCACCCTCGTGGCACAGGCTGCAGTCCGCGGGGAAGCTGTCGTGGGGCAGGACCGGACCCAGGCCGGACCACCAGCGGTGCTGGCGCACGTCCTCGGGGCTCTGCGTGACGCAGGCCACGGCGAAGCTCAAGAACAGCAGGGAGAGGAGGACGCGCGGGGCGTCGAGGCGGAGTCTCATCGTCATGCCCTCAGAAGGTCCTCTGGATGTAGAGCCCGGCGCGGACGGCGGCCTCCTCCGTCCACAGCGTGCCCCCCGCGTGCAGGGAGACGCTCCAGCCGGACCGGCTCTGGTAGTCGGTACTGAAGATCAGTCGGTGTTGCTCGATCGTGTCATTGTCGGAGCTGAAGCCGACCTGGTCGATCTGCGAGTATTCGTAGTGGACGTCCCAGCGGCTCGTCGCGGCCTGCACGCCGTAGCCCAGCCGCAGTCCGCCGACCGTGCTGAACTCGCCGGCGGAGACGAAGAGCTCGCCGCGGGCCTGCCCCTCGGGGATCCACAGCTCGAGCTGCTCGAGGCCGCACTCGACGTCGCCGCCCGAGTCGTCCTCGTCCAGCCAAACACCGAACTCGCCGTGCAGCCGGCGATCGCGCCGGAGCCAGGTCCAGCCCTCGACGGCCAGTCGCTCCCGGTGGTCGTCGGCCAGTTGCTCCGCGAGCACGGGCAAGAAAGCGTTGCGGTCGATCTCGGGCCAGCGGTCGTGGGTCAGCGTGAACTCGAGCCCGTCGCCGCTCGCGAAGCGACGGCCGGAGCTGGCGTAGAGCCGCGTCAGCTCGGGCCCTGAGCCCTTGGCCTCGTCCCCCGAGCTGTAGTAGTCGATCCAGGCCGTGCCGTGGAAGTCCCAACCCTCCGTCGCCCAGCGGTCGACGCGCGCGACGAAGAGGTCGCGGTCCGCCGCGCCGTTGTGCCAGCTCTTCTGGTAAGCGCCGAGGGCGGTCCATTCCTCGCGTTCGTCGGGGACCCACTGGTAGTAGGCCGAGAGGGCGAAGTCCTGGCCGGTCTCCATCTCCGGCGTCATCTCGGGCAGGTAGCCGGCGCTGGCCCCCACGCGGTGACCGCCAGCGAGCCTGCGGCCCCACTCATAGCCGTCGAGGACGCCGAGCTCCGGCACGCCGTTCTGGAGGAAGCGGCCGACCTCGTGGCGCTCGCGCTCGAAGCGTGTCCCGCCCCAAGCGTAGGAGACGCGGTCGACGCGCAGGCGCGTGCGGTTCTCGTCGACCCGATCACCGACCTCGGTCGTACGGTGATTCAACTCGCCCTCGAAGCGCAGCTCGCCGCCCTTTCCGAAGGGGTTCTCGTAGTGGACGTCTGTCCCTGCGCGAACGAAGGAGTCGAAGCGATCCCCGGTGACCTTGTTGACGTTGGCGATGGTGTAGATCCGCCCCGAGACGAGGGACTGGCGCGCCTCCGGTCGCACGCCGTCCACCTCCACGAGCAGGGGCATGTCGGGTTGGAACTCTGCGTCGTCGTTCTCCCACGGCGGGTGCTCGGGCGCGGCCGGGGGAGCCGTCTCGATGGGCTCTCGCAGCGGCTCGACCGCCGGCGGCGCCGCGAAGCGCGAGCGCGGCAGCTGTACGGCGGCGCGGGTGCCGACCGCGACCCGCGCGCGCGGGTCGGCCAGCTGGACCTCGGCGCTGCGTTCGTCGACGACGCGCACACGCCCGGGCAGGCTGCGTCCGCCGAGCGGCTGCAGCACGACGCGGTCGCGGACCTCGAGGCCGTCCACGCGACCGCGGTCGATCACGACGCGGTCGCCGTTGCGGACGGTGATCACCCGCGCGTCGAGGGTCAAGACGGCCTCGGGCTCCGCGGGAGCCGGCTCCTGCGCGGCCGGAAGGGCCGGCGCCGCGGCGAGGGCCGCGAGCGCGATCCAGGTGCACCTCATCGCCTCCTCCGCTGCTTGCGTCGCAGCACGTCCTCGTTCACCCCGTGGCAGTCGGCGCATTCGGTGCCCAGGGGCTTGTAGCGCACGACCTCCGAGTCACCGACCGGGGCCGGCTTGTGACAGGCGGAGCACTCCAGCTCCGCGTGGGCGCCCTCGAGGGGGAAGCGCGAGTCCCAGTCGTGGCGGAAGCGGAGCTCGCTGAAGTGCAGGGCGTCTTCGTGGCAGCGCGCGCAGTCGACGGCGCCGCTGGCTCCGAACTGCCCGGCGTGGGGGTCGACGTGGCAGTCGGCGCAGGCGTCGCCGGGCACCAGGGGCCAGCGCACTTCCTGCGCCTGGAGCAGGCGCTCGCCGGGACGCTGCTCGTGACAGGCGGAGCACTCGAGCTGGAGGTGGCGACCGTTCAAGGCGAAGCCCGTCCAGAGCTCGTGGTCGAAGCCGAAGGGCAGCGTGCGGAAGGAGGTCTCCCCGTGGCAACGGGAGCAGGCGCGGCGGCCGTCGACCTGCCGCGGGGCGCCAGCCCGGTCGAAGGTCCCGTCGTGCGGGTCGCCGTGGCAGGTCGCGCAGCCTTCGACCTCCCCGAAGTGATCGGCCACGTGACCGAAGATGCGCCCGTGACGGTCCGGCTCGGGGGAGGGGCGGTGGCAGCTCTCGCAGTGGTTCTGAGCGTGGGCGCCGGCCACCTCGAAGCCGGTGAAGCGGGCGTGATCGAAGTCCCCGGGCGGGACCTCGGAGAAGCTCGTCGTGTCGTGGCAGGTCGCGCACTCCCCGCCCTCGGCCCGGGCGAGCTCGGCTTCGAAGTCCGCGAAGAAGCCCCTGTGAGCGTCGCCATGACAACCCTCGCAGCGCTGCGCCGTCCCGCGGAAGACGCGCGGCACGCTCGGCCCCGGCTCCTGGTGGCAGGCGTGGCAGTCGAGCTCGGCGTGGGCGCCCTCGAGGGGGATGGCCGCCAGCGCGTGCTCCTCGAGCCCGAAGGCCGGCGGGTCGAAGTGCTGGCGCGCGTGGCAGCTCGTGCAGTCGTTCTCGGAAAAGGCGTCACCCACGAACTGCCCGCCGTGGGGGCTCTCGTGGCAGGCCGCGCAGTCGTCGGCGGAGCGGCCCGGGTAGCGCTCGGCGAAGCTCTCGAGCCCCGGGTCGTGGCAGTCCGCGCACTCCGCCACGTCGTGGGGGGCGTCGATCGAGAAGCCCGAGAGGGCGTGCTGCTGCGAGTCGATGCCGACCGCATCCCCGAGGAAGGCGAAGGCTTCGGGGTCATGGCAAGTCGCGCAGCCCGAGTCGGTCGGCAGGCCGTCGCGCTCGGCGTTTCGGCGCAGGAAGCCACGGCGGTGCGGAGAGTCGTGGCAGTCCGCGCACTCGCGCTCCCCGTGGGGCGAGCGCCCCGCCATCTGCGCCGCGAGGGAGTGCTGGCCCTCCGGCTCGTGGCAGTCGAGGCAATTCGCCTCGCCATGGGAGCCGAAGAGCGGGAAGAACTGCTCGTGGCGCTCGAAGCGATGCGTGTCGAAGTCCGTCTGCAGGTGACAGTTGGCGCAGTCCTGCCGCATCGAGCCTTCGTGCGGATCCTCGTGGCAGCTGGCGCAGGAGGAGTCGAGGCCGAGGTAGCGGAAGGCGCCCTCGGGCGGGACCTCGGCGTCGGCGTACTCGTGGCACTCGGTGCAGTCGAGCTCGAGGTGCTTGCCGTCCATCTCGAAGCCGACCAGCCCGTGGTCGAAGGTCTCGACGTTCGCCACGCCCGAGAAGGCGAAGCTCTGTGCGTTGACCATGCGGAAGCCCTCGCCATGGTGCTCGCTGTGGCAGGTCCCGCAGCGCTCGGCCTGAACTTCAGCGAGACGCCCGTGGAGCCCGCGCTCGAGCTCGATGTGCTCCTCGATCGCCGCGTGACACTCGAGGCAGGCGTCGCCCATGCTCTCGAACCAGCCGCCGTGGCAGAGGGCGCAGTCGTTGCCCCCCTCGAGGTCGGGGTCGAGCTGGTGAGCGCGCGACAGCGGTCCGGGGGCGCGTCGTCCGAGGTCGACGATGGCCGCGCCCAGGACGCCCAGGAGGGAGCAGAGCACGATCACCAGGTGGGGGGCTCGTTCACGGATCCTCACGCGCCGCCTCCCGCGAAGTAGTCGCCGTAGATCAGGGCGTGGACGACGTGCAAGAGCACGAGCACGACCATCAAGACCGCGCCCCAGCGGTGCAGATAGCGCCAGGTGCTCGCCAACGCACGCAGGTCCTCGTAGTGCGCCGCGCCCAGGGCCTGGCGGTGGGCTTCGCGGGCGAGCTCGAGGGCCGCGGCGATCTCGCCCTCGGGGACCCGTTCCCGGAGGCCCCGCCGCTCGATCTCGCCCAAGGCGCGGTGCAGGTCGCGTTGCACGCCGAGGAGGGCGAGGAGTCGCCCGAAGAAGCCGCTCCGCCACTGGCGCATCTCGATCAGCTGGAGGACCTCTCCACGGGCGGCTTCGCCGAATGCCTGCCAGCGACCGCTGCCGGCCTGAGGCAGGTCATGGGCGCGGGCGCGCAGCTCGTCGAGCCCGAGCTCCCGTCCGTTGGCCGCCCGTGGCACCCAGGCGTAGAACCAGCGGCCGATCGCCCCCGTGACGAGCAACCCCGCGAGCAGCAAGAGGGCGTGGCCGCCGACCGAGTCGCCGCCGCGCAGGCTGGCGTGCAGGAAGGCGAGCACGACGGCGACGATCCCCGTGACGACGTGCGCGTTCATCCAGCTCCGGATCGAGCCGAAGTCGACGGCGACGCGGGGTGAGCGGCGCAGGAGGTAGGCGAGATTGAGGGCGATGGACGCGAGGGCGCCGACGCCGAACAGGAGCCCCAGCCCGAGCCCCGGCCGCAGGAGGGCGTGCTTGGGATGCGCTGGGCGCTCCTCGTCGGGGAGCAGGTAGTAGTCGCCGTTCACGGCCGCGAAGAGGGCGGCGAGCACGAGCAGACCGAGGCCGACCTTGAGGGCGGAGCGCAGCCCGTCGTCCCGCGGCTCGGCGGAAGTCGGCGGCGCTTCCACGGCGCGGAGCTCGGGGTCGAAGGAGACGCCAGCGGCCTCGAGCAGGGGCTGGGGCGAGAGGCCGCCCGCCATCACGAAGACCTCGTCGTTGGCGAGCTCGAGGGCGCGCGGGCCCTCGGCGCTCGACTGAACGAGCACGACCTGCTCGGCGCGGATCGCGCTCACCTCGCAGTCGAGCAAGAGCTCGACATCGCCGCGCCGGACGGCGCGCTCGAGGCGCTCCCGGTTCCCCGCCCGGGCGCGGTCGAAGCGCGCGCGCCGGTGGCAGAGAGTGACGTGGTTTCCCGGCTGGCTGGCGAGGGCGCAGGCCGCCTCGAGGGCCGAGTCGCCGCCGCCCACCACGAGCAGCCGCCGGTCCTGGAAGGAGCCCGCGTCGACGAGGGAGTGCGCGACCTTGGGCAGCTCCTCGCCGGGCACGCCCAGCCGTCGCGGCGACCCGCGGCGGCCGAGGGCGAGGCAGACGTGGCGAGCGGGGAAGAGCTCGTCGCCGCAGCGCAGCTCGTAGCCGCCATGGGGCAATCGTTCGAGGGACTCGAAGCGCCGACCGCCGAGCAGCTCGAGGCCCGCCTCGCGCGCGATCCCGAGCCAGAGCTCGATCAGCTCTTCCTTCGTGTACGAGCGCCGATCGAGGCGCCCGCCCTGGGGGAGCTCCACGGGCTCGGTCAGGACGAGCTTGCGGCGCGGGTAGTTGGCGACCGTGCCGCCCCAGTCGTGCGCCTGATCCAAGACGGCGAATCGCAGGCCTTGCCGCTGCGCCTCGAGTGCGCAGGCGAAGCCCGCGGGCCCCGCGCCGACGACGACGAGGTCGAACTCTTCCTCGGCACGTTCACCGGCCCGGACGCGCCGCGCGACCTCGCGCGCGACGGCCGTGCCGTGCTCGATCGCGACGCGGATGCGCGCCAGGGCCGTGACTTCGCCCGCGAGGAAGAGGCCCGAGGAGCCGACGGCCTCCAGGCCTTCGTCCAGCACGGGCAGATCGCGTCGCTCGGCCGCGCCGACGATCTTGACCTCGATCGCGCCGACCGGGCACTCGCGCTCGCAGGCGGCGACGCCCATGCAGCCCGCGCCGTTCACGACCGCCGCCTGGCCGTGCACCAGCTCGAGCACGCCCGTCTCGGGGCAGACGGCGACGCAGGTGGCGCAACCCATGCAGCGCGAGAGGTCGATCTCGGGGAGCTGCAAGAGGGCCGCGGGGTTGCCGAGCCGCCGGGCTTCGTCGCGCTCGTGGACGCTGCGCTCCATGCGCCCCAGCTCGGCCCGTCGCGAGAAGGCAACGGCCGTCAGGAAGCCCAGCACGAGCACGATGCCGATGAGGATCGCCCAGCCCATTGAGGCGCGGCCCCGCGTCCGCGCGTTCTCCCTTCACCCCGCTCCCCGGCGCCGGTGGCGCCGAATGTGTTCCCGCTGGAGCGGCCCCTTCCAGACCTCGTGGTCCCCGCTCCTGGGGCCCCATCGGCGGCTGCTCGGGCCGTTCTTTAGCGGGCGCGGGGAATCGGCGCGGCGGCGGGCGCAATACGGAGTCGCACACCTTGTTGCTGATTGACAGCAAGGGGGTGCCGTACAAGTCAGGTCCGGGCCCCTGGAGCGTCTTGAGACGCGACTTGTGCGGCACCCCCTTGCTGTCAATCAGCAACAAGGTGTGCGACTCCGTATTGACTCCGTATTGCGAGGTGTGCGACTCCGTATTGCGGCTCAGACGTCCTTGCGCGCGGCCGGGGCGACCTGGCCGCGCAGGGCGCCCTTGCGCACGAACTCCTGGCAGGCGCGCGTCGCCCGCTCGAAGTTCCTCGAGAGGCTGGTCGCCCGTTGGGAGACGTCGCGCAGCTCCTTCTCGATGACCGAGATCGAGTCGGCGCTGAAGTCGTTGCCGAGGTAGAGGGCCTGGTCCTTCAGGGCGCGGTTGAAGTCCTCGAAGGCCAGGATCGCGGGGTCGACCGCCTTCGAGACCGCCTCGTAGCGGGTCCTCGAGGCGGTCATGCGCTCCTCGCTGTGCTGGCGCATGGCGTCGCTCGAGAAGGCCTCGAGGTCCGCTTCCCAGCGTTCGAAGACCCCCTCGGCGGCTCGATCCATCGGATCGAAGCTCTCGCGCAGGGCCTTGGCTTGTTCCTCGGCGATCTCGATCGCCAGGGCGAAGTCCTCGTAGGCCAGGGCCGCGTCGCCGCGGAACTCGGGACCCACGAGCACCATCAGGCTCTCGATCGCCTCGCGCACGGTCTGGCCCGCGAGCTCGCAGTCGACGTGGACGCGCTCGACGCGGCCCAGGAGGTCGTCGACCTTCACGAAGCTCGCCTCGTGGTCCGAGCTCGAAGGGAAGATGGAGGAGACGGCGGAGCAGGCGGGCAGGAGGGCGAGGACTGGCGCGAGCCAGGCTCCCCTCCGGAGGACGGAAGGACGGTGGATCAAGGTACTCTCCTAGCCCCGGGGGCCGTTCGACGCGATGAGATCCGAGCGTCCCCTTCGGCCGCGGGCCGGCCCGTCTTGAGGCGAGCTGCCCGAATCCGGGGGCGCGTCGACGAGCGCCGGCCCCCGGGGGGGCTCTTCACGAGCTCCCGGGGGCCGGCAGGGAGGAGAGAGTGGGGGGATCAGGGGTTGAGCGGTCGGATCGTCACCTCGGCCGCTTCGCCCCGCCAGTCGAAGTCCTGGGGCGCGAGGCCGCCGATGCCGTGCACGCCCTCGTGGATGCGCACGTAGCCCTCGGCGGGGGTCGGGTCGTGGGAGCCGCCCGAGCCGCAGGGCGGTCCGGGGACGAAGCTGCAGTCCTCCGAGTTGAACTCCGAGCCCGCGTCGTAGACGCGCGCGAGGTAGGTCGTCTCGACGGGGGGCGCGGGCACGTCGCGCAGGGCGATGAAGCCGTCGTTGGTGGAGACCAGCATGCTGGCGATGCTGATGTAGGGGTTGTCGTCGTCGACCGCAATCAGCACCGAGGAGCTCGCGCCCGGCATCGTCATCACGCCGTTCGTGCGCGCGAGCAGGGTGCCGCCGTCGCTCTCGCTGGCCAGGATGACCATCGAGGGATCCCCCTCCTCGGCCAGGTGGGCGAGCCCGGGGCTGACAGCCTCGCCGAGCTCGAAGAGCCGGAACTGGTCGCCGTGGGTGACGGCCACCACGGGCGCGAAGACCTGACCCTTGGTGACGTTCGTGACGGTGATCTCGTAGCGCCGGGCGTTCGTGCCGGCGCCGGGCAGGGCCGTGGCCGTGACGCTCCAGGGGGCGGCCAGGAGGAGGAGGGAGCCGAGGGTGAGGCCGCCGAGGCCGAAGGTGAGGGTTCTCTTACGCATGGGTCGTTCACCGGTAGGGGAATCGAGGTCGGAGCCGGCGGCTCCGGGAAGTCGTCCTCGATCCTCGACCGACCCGCGCGGAACTTCCTCACGCGGAGATCACGACTCGATGCTCTTTCAGTCCCGCGCGGCGGCGAGCCGGAAGCCGAAGCGACTACCGCACCCCTCGTCGCTCTCGAGCGAGACCTCGGCGCCGTGCAGCTCGAGCACGCGGCGCGTGATCGCGAGCCCGAGCCCCGAGCCCGCGGCCTGTCCGCTGCGGCGGCCCCGGAAGCTGCGCTCGAAGATGCGCTCGCGCTCGTCGCGGGCGACCCCGGGCCCTTGGTCCTCGACGCTCCAGCGCACGCCGCGCGCCTCCCGCGCGAGCCGCACCTGCACCTCGCCTCCCTCCGGGCTGAACTTCAGGGCGTTGTCCACGAGGTTCGTCACGGCTCGCTCGAGGAGACCGAGGTCGCCCTGGATCGCCGGCAGCTCCCGCGGCAGGCGGCAGCGAAGCTTGATGCCCCGCAGCGCTGCGCGCTGGCGCAGGCCTTGGAGCACGTCCTGGGTCAGCTCGGCGAGGTTGAAGGGCTCGAGCTCGGGCTGGACGTCGCCCGCCTCGAGCTTGGCGAGCTGGAAGAGCTGGTCCACCAGCTTCCCGAGCTGGACCGCCTGGCGGCGCGCGACGCGCAGGTGCTCGCGTTGCTCGAGGGAGAGCTCCCCCGAGCGCTCCTCGATCAGGTCGAGGTAGCCCTGCAGGGCGGCGAGAGGCGTGCGCAGGTCGTGGGAGACGCTGGCGACGAACTCGCGCCGCTCGCTGTCGACGCGCTCGAGGCTCGCGAGCTGTTCCTCGATGCGTTCGCTCATCTCGACATGCGTGCGGGCTAGCTGGGCGAGCTCGTCGTCGGCCTGCAGCAGGCGCCGCGGCAAGTCGTGGCGGCGGCGCCCGATGGCGTCGCTCAGCTCCCGCAGCGGGCGCGTCAGTCTGCGGGCGAGGAAATAGTTGGCGCCGATGCCGAGCAGCAGCACGGCCGCCGCGCTGAGGGCGAAGGCTTCGAGCTGCTCGCTGCCCCGCAGGGGGCCCGCGGTCGCGCGCAGGAGCTCGCTGTTCAGCACGACGTAGACGTAGCCCAGGCGTCGCTCGCCGACCTCGAGGGGCCAGACGCTGATCGGCCGGCGTGTCCCGGGCGAGCGCGGGTCGTCCCCCAGGACGGGCAGCGCCTCTCGATCCAGGAGCGCGCGCACGGGTTCGAGGCCGACGCGCTCGAGCTTGACGTGACCCTCGGGGGCGTCGAAGGCCAGGATCTCTCCCTCCCCGTCGAGGAGGTAGACCTCGAGGGAGGGGTTGACGCTCATGACGTGCATCAACATGCCCTGCAGCTCCGCCTCGTCGATGCCGCCGGGGGTCAAGGGCACGGCGTGCTCGGCCAAGTGGCGGGCGACGTCGCGGTTGAGGCGCTGGGTGAGCTCGAGCTCGTAGCGCTCGCTGCGATCGACCCAGAGCAGGAGCACCAGCGCGACGCTCACCGAGAGGGTGGCCCCGAAGACGAGGGCGATGCGCGTGTGCAGCGGCAGGCGGGGCATGAGGCTCACGACGGCTCGTCCTGCAATCGGTAGCCGACGCCCCAAACGGTCTCGATCAGCTCCTTGCCCGCCCCGCCTGCCGCGAGCTTGCCCCGCAGGCGGTTGATGTGGGAGTTGACCGTGTGCTCGTAGCCCGAGTAGGCAGCGCCCCAGACCTCTTCCAGGAGCTCGCCGCGGGTGAAGACGATGCCTTGGTTGCTCGCGAACAAGAGGAGCAGGTCGAATTCTCGCGCCGTCAGGCCGAGGTCGCGCCCGCGGCTCGTCGCGCGCCGGCGTCGGGGGTCGACCTCGAGCTCGTCGACGCGCACGACCCCCGGGTCGAGGGGAGCCTCCGCGAGGGCGGAGACCCGCCGGAGGTGTGCCCGCACGCGGGCGACGAGCTCCCGGTAGCCGACGGGCTTCGTCAGGTAGTCGTCGGCGCCGAGCTCGAGCCCGAGTACGCGGTCCGACTCCTCACCGCGAGCCGTCATCAGGAGGATCGGCAGGCTCGCGTCCCGCTCCCGCAGCACCTGGCAGACCTCCAGGCCGTCCATGTCCGGCAGGCCCAGGTCGAGCAGGACGAGGTCGGCGCCGCGTTCGAACTCCTCGAGGCCGAGGCGGCCCTCCGCCGCCAGGCGGACGTCGTATCCATCCGCGCGCAGATGCAGATCGGCGAGCTGGGCGATGTCCACGTCGTCCTCGATGATGAGGACGCGCTGGTTCGTGTGCTGGGGATCGGGCACAGGAGTGCCCGGTCTACCGCCGTCTCGCGTCGCCGTGACCGCGATTCTCCAGCTCTGACAATGTTCACGCGGAGGTCACGGCGCCCTCCGCGGTGCCGCTATCCCTCGCTGGGGGCCGCGGCCGGGGGCGCGGGCGCGGTCGAGAGGGGGCGGGCCGCCAGGCGCTGGTCCCGGCGGGCGAGGACGGCGGTGAAGACCGGGGCGAGGAAGATCAGGCAGGTCCCCACGAAGGATTTCAGGATCACGGCCACGAGGGCGGCCTGCACCACCGACTGCAGGGGCTGTCCGCTGGCGGTGAACTGGGCGGGGAGCGTGACCCATTGGGCGATCGATCCGGCCAGCTCGAGGACGGCCTCCACGAAGAGGTAGATGCCGAAGAGCACCATGCCGACGGAGATCCAGTCGTACTTGTTCATCGCGAGGGCTCCAATTGGGGTCGCGGGGTCGACGGGCCGGGCTTGGCTCGTCCGGAGGGCATCCTAGGGTGGATCGGAGCCTCCAGGGGGATCTACACCCTTCGAGGCCGCGAGTTGCGGTCGGCTTCCCATCCCGAGGCTCTACCGACCGACCGGGAGCGATCTACATTGGGGATCGCGATGCGGCCGCTCCTCCCGCTCCTCCTCTGCCTGCTCGTCTCCTGCGCGAGCGTCGTCGCCGAGTCCGACGCCGACCCCGAGGTCGACTTCGGAGCCTTCCGGACCTACGTCCTGGCCGAGGCGCCCGCAGACGCCCCGGGGCTCGGTTGGTACAGCGAGCTGCGCGGTGCGGAGCTCGAGCGGGGGCTCGCGGCGGCCGTCGAGGAGCGCGGCCTTCGCCCGGCGAGCGCTGAGGAGGCGGACCTGCTCCTGTCCTTTCAGCTCCATGGACACCCGCGGAGCGAGGTGCGGGCCACGGGCAGCGGCTGGGTCCTGAGCGGCGCCTATGCCGGGCCGGGTTGCAGCCCCTGGGCCCACCCCGGCTCCTGGTACGGCGCGGGCTGGTACGGGCCGGTCGGCTACGGGCCCACCTGGATCACGACCGACGTCTACGCCACGCCCTACACGGTGGGGACCCTCGCCCTCGAGGCGCGGCTGCCGGCCGCGCGACCCGGCGATGCGCCGAAGCTCGTCTGGCGCGGCTGGGCCAGCGCGCGCTTCAATGGTGGGGACGTGGTCGAGACCTGCGAGGAGCTGGTGAAGGCGGTGGCGCGCGAGCTGCCGAAGATGGGCGCTGGCGACCCTGGCCACTCGTCGACGGGAGGATCGCGATGAGCGCGAAGGCCTTGCCCGAGCTCCCCGTTTTCTACGCGACGACCGAAGGGCAGAGCGAACGCATCGCCCTCCGGCTGCGGGACCACCTCCTGGAGCACGGGCTCGCGAGCGAGGCGCTGGCCATCGCCGGTCTTCAGGGAGAGGAGCTCGACTGGAGCGCCGTGCGGGGCCTCGCGCTCTGCGCCTCGATCCACCACGGTGATCACCAGCGCGTCGCCCGCGACTTCGCGCGCGCCCAGCGCGGGCCCCTCACCGCCGTGCCGTCGCTCTTCGTCTCCGTCAGTCTCGCCGCTCACTCGACCGACCGCGAGGAGCAGGAGGCGGCCGCGGCCCTGGCGGCCTCTTTCGGAGAGCGCAGCGGCTGGCGGGCGAGCCGGATCGCGTCCGTGGCGGGCAGCCTGGCCTACACGCGCTACGGCTGGCTGAAGCGCTGGATGATGAGGCGAATCTCCAAGGCCGAAGGCGGCCCGACGGACACATCGCGGGACCACGAGTTCACGGACTGGGCCCAGGTCGAGCGTCTCGCGAAAGAGCTGGCGGAGGCGGCGCGGGGCCAGCCCGCTACGCCCTCGGTGCGCTAGGGCAACAAGCTCACCCGCAAGCCCTGGCTCGCATTGAAGCCTGCGCCGCAGGGGCTGCCGACCGTGTCGCGATACCAGAGCTGGAAGCGCAAGGCGTCCCCCGAGATCCAGCCGTGGTGCGCGGCGAGGCCCGGACCCCAGGAGGCGTCGCCGCCGGCGCCGGGGCTCTTCACGCCCATGTACTGCGGCGTGCCGCCGACGCAGCGCAGGCCGTCGCCGAAAGGCAGGCCCGCCCCGCCGTTGGAGTCGGCGGTACCCGCGATGGCGAGAGTCGGTCGGCCCGGCGGGAGCTGGCTCCCGAACAGCTCGAGGTCGTCGGTCGCGACGCTCGCGCTCCCCGCGGCGTCGAGCTTCGCGCCCTGGCCGCTCGAGTTGGCGCAGCCCGCGGCGTCGGGCGTGGAGTTACCGCAAGGACAGCTCGCGCCCGACCCGTCGCCGGCGCAGAAGGAGAGGCCCAGCAGCCCATGGTCGGACCAGGCGCGCACGAGCCCGCTGTCGGTGCCCGCGCCGTCTCCGAGGCGCCCGCCCGCCGCGACTTCCGAGCGCCCGTCGCCGTCCACGTCGAAGGCCCCGGTCACCGAGCTGCCGAGCTCCTCGTCGATCGCCTCGGGGGCGAAGGTCGCGAGCAGCGCCCCGTCGAGGCCCGAGAACAGGTAGGCCGCGCCGCCGCCCGTCGCGCCGGGCGCGCCCGCCAAGACGTCCGGGGTTCCGTCGCCGTTCCAGTCCCCCGCGTCCGCGACCGACGCCCCGAGGCGCTCCCCCGGCGCTCCGGGGAGCTGCCGCACGAAGGCGCCCGTCGAGCCGTTAATGACGAGCACGAAGCCCGCGTCCGTCCCCGCCAGGTCGCTCGCGGGGACGCCGATCGCGACCTCGCGCCGTCCGTCCCCCGTCAAGTCCCCCACGGAGGCGGCGGCCGAGGCGAAGCCGGCGTCGAGCTCGGTGCCGAGGCGTGTGTAGACGACCGCACCGGTTTGGCCGGACCACACGCGCAAGAGACCCAGTCCGCCGTTCCCGTGGGGAGTGCCCGCGCCGTAGTCGCCGACGCCGTCGCCGTCCACGTCCCCCAAGGAGAGGGCGCTGACCCCGAGGCGGTCGCCGCCCAGGTCGCCGGGGTGCGTGCGGATCCAGACGCCGTTCACGCCCGAGTGGACGCTGACGGAGCCCGAGTCGATCCCGTTGGAGTCCTCGAAGGGCGCGCACACGAGCACGTCGGGCGTGCCGTCGCCGTTCGCGTCACCGAGGCCCGCGACGGCGGAGCCCGTGAAGCTGAAAGGCTCGAAGCCGTCGACCGTGAGGAGCAGGGAGCCGTCCCGCCCCGAGCGAGCCTCGGCGCGCCCGGTGCGCGCCGCGCCGATCGAGGCCCAAGGGGCCCCGACCATCCAGTCGTCCCAGCCGTCGCCGTCGAGGTCCTCGACCCTCGCCAGGGCGTCGCCGTAGAGCTCGCTGTTCATCGTGCCGTCGAGGCGCTCGAGGACCGCGCCCGTGGCGCCGGAGAGCACGTAGACGCGGCCGACGCTCGGCCCGGCGAAGTCGCTGCGCGGGGCGCCGGCGAGGAGCTCGGGCACGCCGTCGCCGTCGCGATCCGCGCAGGTCGCCAGGGTCTCGCCGAGGGCGTCGCCGCCCGCCTCCCCGGGGCGCAGCCAGGCCTCGACCTGGGCGCCGGCCGAGGCGAAGGGGAAGAGGGTCGCGGCCACCAGGAGGAGGCGCTGTCGGGACGGGGCGAGCACGGCCCGCGACGATACCCCCTGCCCTGCCCTTGTGTGGATTCGGCTTGGTGTAGATTCGGCGCGATGAATCGCGACCCCTACGCCCCCCCGCGCACCGCCCCGAAGGGACTCGGGCCCGCGGTGGCCGTGAGCCTGCTGCTGCTGGGTGTCCTGGCCATCATCGGCCTGTGGAGCGTGCTGCGCTTCGTCGCCAGCCCGCTGCACGATCCCGACGCCCAGCCGGCCGTCGTCGAGGCGCGCGGGGAGCTCGCGGCGGACGAGCGGACGACGATCGAGATCTTCCGCCGCAGCTCGCCCTCGGTGGTCAACATCGCCACCAGCGCCGTGCGTCGCAACCTCTGGTCACGCAACCCGGTCAACATCCCCGTCGGAACCGGCTCGGGCTTCCTCTGGGGGGACGAGGGCTACGTCGTCACGAACTTCCACGTCATCGCCGGCGGCAGCGATTGGGTCGTGACCCTGGCGGACATGTCGCACCACGGCGCGCGCGTCGTGGGCTACTCGGCCGACCACGACCTGGCGGTGCTCAAGATCGACGTGCCCGCGCGCCGCCTGCGGCCCCTGCGGGTGGGGCGCTCGGAGGACCTCCAGGTCGGCCAAAAGGTCTTCGCGATCGGCAATCCCTTCGGCGGGCTCGACCACACCCTGACCACGGGCGTCATCAGCGGCCTGCGGCGCCGGATCGTCGGCTACTCGGGGGAGGTCATCGAGGACGTGATCCAGACCGACGCGGCCATTAACCCGGGCAACTCCGGGGGGCCCCTGCTGGACAGCGCGGGCCTCCTGATCGGCGTGAACGTCTCGATCACCGAGGAGGGCCAGAACATCGGCTTCGCGATCCCGGTGGACACGGTCAACCGCGTCGTGCCGCGCATCATCCGGGGGGGAGCGGCGGAGGCTTCGCCCGCCACGGGCAGTCGCGCGGGCCTCGGGGTCCTGATCGCCCCCCAGAGCTTCGTGCAGAAGCTCGGCATCGAAGGCGCCGTGGTCGAGCGCGTCGTCCCGGGCAGCGCCGCCGAGCGCGCGGGCCTGCGCCCCGTGCTGCGGCGGGAGGACGGCGGCTACCTGCTCGACGTCATCACCGGCCTCGACGGCCGGGCCGTCCGCTCCCGCCAGGATCTGCTCGAGGCCCTGGAGGACCGGGAGCCCGGGGATCGGGTGGCCCTGCGCTTTCGGAGGGACGGCGAGGAGCTCGAGGTCGAGCTGGCCCTGGACGACCTGTCCAGGCTCTGAGGGCGCGCTGTCCCTGATTCGGGCGAGAGGTCCCGGATCGGCCTGTAGGGGCGTGCCGGGGAAGGCCGATGGGGGAGCGCCGGGGCGTCGCGCGCGCCCCGCCTCCCATCCCCGAGCTCGCCATGATGCCCCGAGTCCATCTCATCGCCCTCACCCTGCTCCTCGCCGCCTGCGGCACCGGCCACGAATCGATCGAGGTTCGCTACGACGACGCCGAGCAACTGCGCTACACCGGTCGCCTTCAGCACCTGCCGAGCGGCGTCGAGCTCGCCGACGGCCAGTGGCAGTTCTGGTACGCCAACGGTGAGCGCCAGGCTCTGGGGACCTTCGCCGATGGAGCGCTACCGACGGCTCTCGACCTGAACCACGGCTCCACCGACATCCCGCGGGTCGGCCGCAGCGGCCACTGGAGCTTCTGGAGCGAAGAGGGGACCCTGACCGCCGAAGGCGCCTATCGCGACGGCGCGCGCCACGGCCTCTGGCAGACCTTCTGGCCCGACGGCCGGCCCCACTCGACCGGCGAATTCGAGCTCGGCGACGCGACCGGGGTCCACCAGCGCTGGGGCGAGGCTGGCGGCCTCGTGGCGGAGATGACCTACAAGGACGGCCTGAAGCACGGAATGGCCCGCGAGTGGAGCGAGGACGGCGCCCTCGTCCGGCGCGGGAGCTACGTGGCGGACCAGCGCATCGGGCTGCACGAGGTCTGGAACGACGACGGAGTCCTGATCGAGCAGGCCGAGTACGTCGACGGCTACCTGCACGGCCTGCGCAGAACCTGGGACGACGCCGGCTGCCCGACCTGGGCCGCTACCTACCGTGGCGGGGAGCAGCACGGGCCCTTCCGTCTCTACCACGACTCGGGCAGCATCCGGCAACAGGGCGACTTCTCCCACGGTCAGCAGGAGGGCGTCCTCAGCGCCTACGACGAGAGCGGTCGCTGCCGCTGGGAGTACGAGTACCAGGACGGCGAGCAGGAGGGGCGGCGAACGCGCTGGTACGCCAATGGCCAGAAGCGCTCCGAAGGGAGCTTCGTCGACGGCCTTCCCTTGGGGCTCCACAGCGAGTGGTACCCCGACGGTCAGCTCAAGTCGCGCGGACGCTACGAGGGCGGGCGCCCTGTGGGCCGCTGGCACTCCTGGCGCCGAGACGGGAGCCTGGACGAGCGCCTGAGCGGCGAGTTCGGTCCGGGCGGCGCGCCGCGCTAGTCGCGCGGCCGCGACCGGGAGCGCGCCTCTTCCGAAGCCCGGGAATCCGGGCGCCCGGGTCGTAAGAATGCTCGGCGTGGGCGCTGAATTCCCGCCCGTTATCAGGATTTCTCATTAGGCTCTGGCCTCCGGCGCCCCAGCCCGCGCGCTCTTCGGCACGGCAGGCCATCCGCGTGGGCGGAGCTCCTGCGCCGGTTCCCCGGCCGGTCTGAAGGAGTGAGGGGGTGCATCCGGCGCACCCCGCGGCAGGATGAGAGGATCCCCCACCCGCGTACGCCGCGCCCTCCCGAGCGCGGCCCTCGTCGCCCTCGTCGCCGCCTGCGGCGGCGGAGCCGGAACCGACCCGAACTCGACCGGCCAGCTCGAGCTCCTCGCCGGCGGTGGCGAGGTCGTCGCCCAGCTCTCCCTCGCCGCCCCGGCCAGCGGGAGCTTCGTCCTCCACGGCACCCTGCCGGTCCCGCGCAGGCTGCACCACCCCGACGACGAGCTCTCCCCCTTCGCCCTGCGCGGCCCCGACGGCGTGCTGTGCCCGGCCCAGGTCGAGACCGTCAGTCGCTATCCCCGAGGGGAGGACGGATCGGACGTCGTGGAGATCCTGGCGAGGGTCCAGCGCCCCGAGGATGTCGATCCCGGTGAGCGCCTCGACTTCGAGGTGGTGCTCGCCGAGCACGAGCCGGACCGGCACCGGGCCTCGAGCGCCGTGCGGACCCTGATGCGCACGCCCAGGGCCGTGGTCCTGCGGACGGAGGACGTCTTCGGTCACCCCTACGAGGCGGACCTCCTACGCGACCTGCGCGACGTCGACCCCGAGATGCGCATCCTCAAGGAAGGTCCCGTGGCGCGCCAGGTCCGGACCCACGAGACCCTGGTCCCGCGCGTGGAGGTCCCCGGTCCGCTCGGCACCTTGCCGCACATGATGGGCGTGCACGCCTACGTCACGACCTGGTCGCGGGAGGAGTTCTTCTCCATCGATCTGCGCGTCCACAACGGGCACGACGGCCTGTCGGGTCACGACCCGCTGGACGACCCGATGGGTATGCTCTACTTCGACGGGCTCGAGCTCGCCGTGCCCCCGGGCTGGACCGTCCTGCAGGCCTACCGGACGCCGTCCCTCGGCGCTCCCTACACGGAGTGGGAGCGGACCGTGTTGCCCCTCGTCGCTCCCCTCGCGGGCACCAAGCTGCACGTCCTTCCGCCCCAGGCTCAGTTTCACCGGCGCCTGGTCGTCGTCCGCGAGGGCGCCGAGGCGCGCGCCCTCGAGCTCCTGCGCGAAGAAGGCCTCGCCTTCTGTCGCGAAGGGCAACGCGCCGACGGCCAGCCCTACTTCTCCTGGTGGAACCCGCGCACCGCGCGCTACTGGGCCCAGAACCTCCCGCTGCCCAACCTCGACTACCTCGAGAATCCCGCCGAGTCCCGCGAGGAGCTGCGCCACGACTTCGAGGACCTGAACCAGGCTCTGACCCTGGGCACGCCTGGGCCGTGGCCCGTGGTCTCGCCGCGCCTGGGCTGGGCGCATCCCTTCGGGCTCAATACCGGAGGCATGGTCAGCGGTGCGGAGATCTTCTTCTTCGACGGTGTCAAGACCGCTCGCTCGGCCTCGCGCAAGGGTTACCGCACCTTCCAGATGACGCACCGCATGTATTGCGAGCGCCATCGGACGGCTCTCTACGACGGCGACGGCGACGCCTACAGCCTCGAGGACTGGATCGTCCAGGGGCAGAACGGTCCCTACCTGCCGACCTGGATCTTCCTCGTGCCCTGGCTGAGCCTCGGCGACCCCTACGGCTTCGGCAGCGCGCCGACCTTCCAGGTCGACGCCGTCGCGGCCCAGGGTCGACAGCCGGCCTACGAGGACGCCCTGCTCGACTTCGACTGGATCGACACGGCGCACCTGATCCGCTACACGCGCTCGGCGAAGGTCCTCGCCTGGCTGGGCAACGACGCCATCGCCAAGGATGACCTGCGCCTGCAGGCGGAGCTCTGCCGCGCGACCTACTCGCTCCTGCCGCAGAACGACCAGGGCTTCGCGATCACGACGGGCGCCCTCTTCGACCGCCGCTACGTCGACGACCACCCTCGCGACGGCTTCGTGATCGACCGCGGCGAGGGCTGGATCCTCGACACGGTGGCCGCGGCCTACGCCCTGGGGGACGGAGACTTCCGCCGGCGCACCCTGCCTTGGTTCGAGGACGTGATCGACCTCATCGCCGATGGGCAGTCCGAGTGCGGCGGGACGATCATGTCCAAGCCGAACCTCAACCACTTCGCCGGCCAGTACCGCCTCTTGCAGTCCATCAGCGAGACGATCCTGCAGAACGGACTCTGGGGCGTCTTGACGACGGCCCTGAACGGCGTGGAGCCGGAGTACGCGGCGACGGTGCGCGGCGTCCTGCGCGAGTCGACCTACGCGATGATCAGCGCCACGGTCTGGAACGACGTCACCAACACGCCGCACTTCTACACCGCCCTCGGACCCTACGATCAGGAGCAGCCCCCCTTCTGCGGCTGGGTGCCCCCGGACGGCCACGAAGGAGACGACGGCTGGCAGACCTGGAACGTCTACGTCTTCGGCCACCTCTTGACCGGCGATTTCCGCTTCCTCGACCGCGCCCAGCAGATGGCGGGGGGCACCCTCACGCCCCAGTCGATCGGCCAGGACGTGCACGCCGGCGAGCTCGAGACGCGGGCGGGGATGATCTCCTTCCTGCAGTTGCGCCAGGAGCTCGACGAGGGCGGGGACGTGCGGGAGCCGTTCAGGCCCGTCGACTCGGGGGACGGCGGGGTGCAGAGGAAGGTCGAGTGAGTCTCGGCCCAGGTCGGTCGAACTAGGCTGCGCGCGCTCTGCGCAAGGTGACGATCGCCACGAGCGCCAGCGCGAATAGAGTCGCCGTCCCGATCGCGAGCAGTCGCAGTGCGCGATCGACGATGCGATTCATCGTCTGTTCGACCGCGCCGATCGTTTCGCGCGTGATCTCACCCACGTCGCGCACTGTCGCCTCGCGCTCGCCCGTCACCGCCGCGAGGACGATCTCGCGCTCGGTCCTCAGCGCCTCGAGGGTGGCAACCCGCTCGGCGCTCAATAGCGCCCGGGTGGCGGTCAGCTCCTCCTGCAAAGCCAGGATCGTGTCCAGCCGCTGACGATCGACGTCAGCCAGGATGGCGGTTCGTTCGCGCGCGACGGCCGCGAGCAAGGCCTCTCGCTCCTCCGTGAAGGCCTCCGTCATGCTCGACATGGAGTCGTCTACCAGCTCCGTCGCCTCCGCCAGCGCGTCCTCGGTCACCAGCTCGGCCTGCCAGCGCGCTTGCCGTGGAAGGGAGGTGGCGTAGACAGAGGCGCTGTTCTGGGCGGCTAGCGCGATCTCCTCGATGCTCCCGAGCGCGCCGAAAACGTCCTCGGAGCGGGTCGAGTGCTCCGCGAATTCGACCAGGATCGTCTCTCTCGTGAAGGAGAGCGACTCGATCGGGTGCTTCTCCGTCCAGGACCGCATCTCATTCGCGGTGTCGGTCCAGTAGCCGGGGTCGAGGGCTCCCCGGGCGATCGCCTCGACCGACGTCCGCAGGAGCTCGCTCGCGTCGATGGCGATCCGCTGATGATCCCCGAAGAGCTCGGCGCCAGCTCCCGTGCGGAGGAACTCGTCCATCTGGTTGCACAGGCACCACATGTCGAGCATGGCCGCGACGGGCTCGATCCTCAGGCCCGCCAGCTGCCCTTCCGGCACGGCTTGGATTCTCCATCGAAGCGCATTGCGCTTGTGGATCGGGTCCGGGGAACTCGCCTCGATGTCATCGGCGGCCTTCTCGACGACGCTCGTGAACTTGACCGTGAACTCGCGCAGCTCCGTCTGCAGCACCTCGGGCCGGTAATCGCGAGCCAGGAACTCGAGTCTCCGTACGCTTCGATCGGGGACCGTCGGTGTCAGGAGGGAGCAGCCTGACAAACCGATCACGAGCGAGAGCGCTGCGGCGCAGGTTCCTAGAGAGAGCTCGGGCACGGCGAGAGTCTACCAACCCCTCCGCCTTCGGGTCGCTACTCGAAGCGCTGCCCGTGCGTCCACTCCACCGGGTTGTTGTCCGGGTCGACGGCCTCGAAGACGTAGCCGACCTGCTCGTCGACGAAGGTCGGCGGGCAGAGCACGCGCACGCCCGCTTCGTGCACGACCCGCGCGCGCTCGTCGACCTCCTCCCGCGACTGGCAAGCGAAGCCCATGTGCTCGTAGCTGCGGACCTGGCGGGGCACGAGCTTGTGGAAGAGCCACAGGAGCCAGCGCACGCGCGTCGGCTGGATGGCGACCAGGGCGAAGCCGGGTTGCCCCTCGGGTTCGATGAAGGCGATCTCGCTTCGCATCAGGTCCTCCCCGTGGCGGCGGGCGATGACCCGCGCGGGGAGGACGCGTTCATAGAAGAGGATCGTCTTCTCCAGGTCGTGGACCCGGAAGGCGATGTGGTCGCAGGCGGGCATGGGGGCTACTCGCCCTCGCGCATGAGCTCTTCGATCAGGAGCTCGTAGCGCTCGCGCAGGTGCTCGTGGGCGGCCCCGGTCGCCGGTCCGCTGAAGCCGGTGTGGACGGCGCGGACCTGGCCCTCGCGATCGAGCACGAGGGTCGTCGGGAAGGCCCGCACGCGGTCGAGGGCGGGGAAGGCGCGGCTGGCGGCCTCCTTGTTCGCCGTGCCCGCGAGCAGGATCGGGTAGTGCACGCCGTGGCGCTCGCGGAAGCGCTCGACCTGCGCGCGGCTGCGGTCGGCGTCTTCGTCGAGCTCGAAGGCGAGCCCCTGGACGCGCAGGCCGCGCCGTTTGTAGCGCCGTTCGAGGTCGACGAGGAAGCGCGCCTCGTCGTTGCAGTTGGGGCACCAGGTGCCGAAGAGGGTGATGATGCGCGCCTCGCCGGCGAAGGCGGCCTCGTCGAGGCGCCGCAGCTCGCCGCTCGTGTCCGGGAAGGCGAGCTCGCCGAGCCCGACCTCGCCCGTCCAGCGCGTGAGCTCGAAGGAGTCCGGGAGGCTGGCCTCGGGGTCCTTCGTCGCGCTCCAGGTCTCGTACCAGCTGTCTCGGGACCAGAAGCCGCCCTCGAGCCGGCCGTCCGCGTCGAGTCGCGCGTCGAAGAGGAAGGCGTGGCCACCGTCGAAGCAGGAGAGTCGCAAGCGCTCGCCGTCGAAAGCGCCGGCGAGGAAGCGATAGTCGCCGAGGGTCGTCTCGAAGGTCCCCTCCGCGCGCCCGTCCTCGAAGCTCCGGAAGTGGCCCACGGCGCCGGCCTCCTCCGTCGAGAAGCGAACCGCCCAGCGCCCGTCGAGGCGCGCTCGCTGCTCCGCGTCGAGGGGCGTGAGGGGAAAGCGTGGATCCTTCGTGGCCGTCGCGAAGGCGGGGAGCTCGGCGTGACGGTTCCCGCCGAGGGACTTCTGCCAGCGGCCGTTCATCGACCGTCCGTCCTCACCCAAGCGCAGGTGGAGGAAGGAGTCGTAGGGATCGAGACGCAGGACCAGGTCGCGCCCGTCGCGCCGCACCTCGCCGACGCGGACGCGCTCCTCTCCGTTGTGGATCAAGCCGTGGAGCCCGTCGTCGCGGGAGAAAAGGTCGAGGCAGAAGGGCAGCTCGCCGCCGGGGGACTCGAGGACGACTCGCCAGTTGGTGGCGAGCTCGTCGTCCGCGGGAAGGGGCGCGGCTGCCGTGAGGATGAGGACGCCGGCGAGGAGGGAGATCATCGGGGGGCGAGGGGCTTGCGGAAGAGGTAGATGAAGCGGTCGGTCTTGTCCCGGCGGGCGCCCCCGTCCGAGAAGATGTTCCAGTCGTGCGTGTCGTCGGGGTCGCGCAGCAGGAATGACTCCGCCTCCAGCACGAAGCCCGCGGCCTCGACCTCCTCGCGCACGAGGGCCGGGTCGACGCGGTGGAGGGTCTTGCCCTGGCGGATCCCCTCGCCGGGAAGGGCGACGTGATCGAGGACCCCGAAGGTGCCCCCGGGCGCGAGCCGGTCGAAGACCATCGCATTGAAGGCCGCCCGGTCGACCTCCTGCCAGCCGAAGTCGTGGTAGAAGCGGATCAGGATCGCGGCGTCGAGGCCTTCGGGGAAGCCGGGGTCGTCGAGCTCCCGGTCGAGGCGCACGACGTTCTCGAGGCCGGGCCGCTCGAGGCGCGCCGTCAACGGCCCGTCGGCGAAGCGCTCCAGGGGGATGCTCGAGTTCTGGCAGTAGACGCGGCCCTTGGGGCCCACCGCTCGGGAGAGGATCTCGCTGTAGTAACCGTCCCCCGCCATGATGTCCGCGACGTGCATGCCGCGCTTGATGCCCATGAAGTCGAGCACGCGATCGGGGTGGCGGTCGGCGTCACGCGCGCGATCGCCGGCCGGGCGGTCGGGGTGCTTCGCGGCGGCCGCGACGGGGTCGTCGACCTCCCGCTCGGGGAAGGCGGGGAGCAGGAGCAAGGTGGCGCAGGCGGCGAGCAGGAGGTCCTGGAGCATGGGGCTCGGGGCAGGGGAGGCGGAGAGGAGGAGCAGCTCTTCGTCGCGCTCGATCTCCCGTGACCCTCCGAGCGTGCTCCGACCGCGGCGCCGCCTGCGCAGCCTGGCCAACGCGCGCATCCGAGGATGGTGCGGGAAGGGGGACTCGAACCCCCACGCCTTGCGGCACGAGGACCTAAACCTCGCGCGTCTACCAGTTCCGCCACTCCCGCGGGACACCGAGCGCCCCGAGGGTATCCGGCGGCGAGCGGCGCCGCCAGGCGGGTGGCCTCCGAACCAGAGCAGGCGCCTCAGCGCGCGATCTCGAGCTCCATGTCCCAGAGGAAGTTCGTCTCCTCGTTGCGGGCCCGGACGCTGTAGACCACTCCTTCGCGGAGGTCTCGTCGGTCCGTCTGCCCGAAGGGCAGGTAGATGAAGACCGAGCCGTTCTTGTACCACCAGCAGCCGCGCTCGAAGCCGACGCCGAGCTCAGGCTCCCCCGGGGCCTCGAGAGAGACGCGGGTGTCGGCGCCGTCGAGGAAGCTGCGCCACTCGTCCTGACCCTCGACGCCCGAGACCACGGCGATCAGCCCGAAGCGGCCGCGTTCCTCGCAGCCCTGGAGGATGTCGGCGGGGAGCTCGGGGTCGTCCGTCCAGTGCACGCGCTCCACGGTCAGGCTCAGCTCTTCTTCTCCTGGCCGGGGGAGCTCGCAGTGGACGCCGTACTCGTCGCGGATCGAGATCGTCGAGTAGGGGTTCGTTCCGCCGAAGACGTCCGCGCGCAGGCTCAGGCTCTGCCGGCGCCCCACGGTCGAGGGCATGTCGGCGTCCGCCCAGTCGTGGAAGGTCGCCACGTGGGTCATGAGGCCCAGGTAGTGCGAGTCGAGGATGTTCTGCCCGAGCTTCGAGTCATTCAGCCGGCGCCAGCGCCCCCCGACGTAGACCTCGTTGAAGGTGTGGGAGGTCCAGCTGTTGGTCGAGCCCGCGGCCGCCTCCGTGACGATGCGCTTCACCTTCGGGTGGGTCAGCCGCGATGCGGCCAGCTCGTGCTCGTGGGCATCCGAGGCGTCGATCAAGGGAATGCAGAGCACCGTACGAGTCGGGATCCCCACGGCTCGCATGCAGCCGCTGATGTAGATCGCGGAGGAAGTGCAACTCCCGCGCACGCCGTGCTCGAACATGCCCTTGGCCGAGACCTCGCGCACCCACTGCTCCTCGAGGCTGCGGCCCTCTTCCGCGACGCCTCGCTCGGCGCGCTCGGCGAGCTCCTCCTCGACGTAGGGGCGGCCGTGCTCGTCGAAGGAAGTGATGAAGCTCGTGAAGCCGTCCTCGTGGCGAGCGTGCTCCATCAGCCAGCTCGAGACCTGCTCGACCACCTCGCGATCGCTCAGCTCGTCGACGTCGATGCCCGCCTCCGCGAGGGCGCGCGTGAGCCCCTTCCGGAGCTCGGCGTCCCAGTCGGAGGTCGGCCCCGGCTCGAGCCAGGGCTTGAGGTCGCGATCGACGCGCCGCCAGCGCGGGTTTGCCTCGATCGCCTCGGCCACGCTGTTGAAGGGGTAGTGGACCACCTCGAGCTCGACCCAGTCCCCTGCGTCGTCGAGGAGTCGCGCGTCCTGGTAGTCGTCGTTCAGGTGCTCGAGGGTGACGGGCTTCATCACGTGCACGACCGTGCGGACTGTGTAGGCGTATTCGCGCCGCTCGAACCAGTCCCCGTCGGGGATGCCGTCACCGTCGGAGTCCGCCTGCTCTGGGTCGGTCCCGTACTTGTGCAGCTCCTGGAAGTCCGAGAGACCGTCGCGGTCGCCGTCGGAATCGCCCTGGGGAATGGCCGTGAATGCGGCGCACAGAGCCAGTGTCAGAACACCCACTTCGCTTTCCTCCTTTCATCGATGCGTCGTCGACGCGCGAGATGTGAAGACTCGGGTACGATGCTCCCGGCAGAATCTTCCCCGGCCCCGCTATCCCGCGTCAACAGAGTTGGGAGTCTCGTCATGCTCCACCGCCGAAACAGACCTGAACCCGTCCTCAACGCCGGAGGATCCTGGGTCCTTGCTCTCCTCGGGCTGGCCGCGATGGGGGGCGCGGCTTCGGGACAGACCTTCGTCGAGAACACGACCTCTATCCCGCAGGGCTCGCCGGGCAACCAGTCCACGACCGACAACGTGGACTTCGCCGACGTCGACGGTGACGGAGACTGGGACGCCGCCTTCGCCGACGGAGGGGACCAGGGGAACGACCAGAACCGCCTCTGGATCAACCAGGGCCCGGGCCCTGGCACGGGGGACTTCGTGGACGAGACCGCGGTGCGCTGCCCCAGCGTCCTCGACCAGAGCCGCGACGTGGAGTTCGTGGACTTCGACGGGGACGGGGACCCGGATCTGTACTTCGCGAATGTGGCCTCGGTCAGCAATCAGTCGAGTCGGTGGTGGCACAACGTCGGGGGAGGTTTCTACGCGGACGAGACCGCGACCCGCTGGGTCGACCTCGGTGAGGCGGGCTCCTCGATCCCGCCCACCCACGTCATGCCCTCGGGCGGCTTCATCGACTTCTCGGGAGACGGGGACTTCGCGGACCTGGACAACGACGGGGACTTGGACCTCTTCCACTCGAGCTACGGCGGCGTCTACAGCGGCCTGACGCCGTCGCGGGTCTTCCTCAACGACGGCGCGGGCTACTTCCGCGAGTTCAATCCCAGCGGCTTTCAGCTGCCGGGCACCACGATCTTCGACGGGGACCCCGGGCTGTGGTGCGAAGGCGTTCAGCAAGCGGACACGACCAACTCGGACGGCAGCTTCTGCGACGTGGCCAGCACCCCCGAGGACATCGACCTGGCGGACGTCGACGGCGACTTCGACATCGACGTTTTGCACGGCGCCCGGCGCGAGGACCCACGGCTCTTCCAGAACCGCCTGGAGGAAAACGGCGGCGCTCTGGGCTTCCGGGACGTGACCGGGGCGAGCTTCCCGGCGAATTACGCGCTCGGGACCGGGCACTACGAGCAGGAGATGGGGGACCTCGACGGGGACGGGGACCTGGACATCTTCGGGCTCAACTGGAACGGGGCCGGGGGCTTCCACGACACGACGCTGGAGAACGACGGGAGCGGGGTATTCGTCAACCAGGTCGTCCTGGCCTCCTCCAGCTCCGACGACGAGGAAGGGGACTTCCTCGACTACGACAACGACGGAGACCTGGACCTCTACGTGGCGAACTTCTCCGGCCAGGACCGGCTCTATCGCAACGAGAACGACGGCGGGGCGGGCTTCTCCTTCACCCACCTGCCCAACGCGCTGCCCGCGCTGGCGGGGATCACGAAGGACGCCGACGCCTGCGACGTGGACGGAGACGGCGACTACGACTTGTTCACCGCCAAGGAGCCCGGCGCCGCCAACGAGTTCATCGAGAACGTCACGCAGATTCCCGACCTTCACGGACCTCGCATCCCCCTCGTGGAGCAGGCGCCGGACCGCGCCCCGGGTCCGGAGCCGACGGTCATCCGCGCTCACGTCTACGACAACGCTCCCTACTACGTCACCTGGTACAACCCGACCGAGCTCAGCTACAGCGTCGACGGGGGCAGCCCCCAGGTCGTGCCCATGCGGAGCTCGGGCGGCCAGGTCTTCCGCGGCGAGATCCCGGGAGGGATTGTCGGGAGCGTCGATTATTTCGTCGCCTCTCGTGACGCCTACGGGAATTCCGGGCAGTCCACGACCCTGATGTTTTCGAGCGGCGGCTCCGGGGAAGCCGGGACTCCGGTCTGTTTTGGCGACGGCACGGGTGGCACTTGCCCCTGCGGGAATACCGGTGGGGCGGGCGAGGGCTGTGCGAACTCCTCCGGCGCGGGGGGCGCGCTCTCGGCCAGCGGCAGCGCGAGCGTGAGCGCCGCGGACCTCCTCCTCCATGGTGTCCAGCTCCCCGCCACGTCCCCCGGGCTCTACTTCCAGGGCGAGGCCGTGGTCAACGGAGGCTCGGGCGTCCTCTTCGGCGACGGGCTGCGCTGCGCCGGCGGACACGTCACGCGCCTGGGGGTCGTCGTCGCCTCCGCAGGGCAATCGACCTACCCCGCCGTCGGCCAAGACCCCGTCGCCGTCCGCGGAGGCGCGACGGCGGGTGACACGCGCTACTACCAGCTCTGGTTCCGCGACCCCGGCGGGCCCTGCGGCGACTCCTTCAACACGACTAGCGCCCTGCGTGTCGACTGGACGCCGTGAAGTCGAATACGGAGTCAGGACCGAAACCAACGCCTATCCCGACGACTCCGGCGCAGCCGGAGTCGTCGGGATAGGCGTTGGTTTCGGTCCTGACTCCGTATTCGAGCGAGCTCAGTCCCCGAAGAGGATCGCCGCCCTCAGCATCGGCGCGTAGCGCTCCCAGAGCTCGTCCGCGTCGAGGACGCGGTCGGAGCCGGGCTGCTCGACGGTCAGGATCGGCCGGCCCAAATCGACGCCGAACCAGCTCCCCAGGGATCCCGGACGACTGCCCAGGCGCTGCACGGGCAAGGGCCCCGCGGCGCCCACGGCCCGCGCCAGGGCCTCCGCCGGGCCGTCGTAGTCGATGATGCCCACGGGCATGTGGAAGCTGAGGGCGCGGTCGGGATCGAAGCGCAGGACGAGCTCGTGCAGGGCGCGGCTCTCGGGTTCGCTCAGGGGGGCGGCTCCGTGGCGCTCGCGACCGCTGAAGTTGCGCGAGGGGAAGTTCCGGTTCAGGTCCACGCCGCGGGCGTTGTGCCGGCGACGCGACGTCAGGCCGTCGGGGTTGGCGCGGGGTACGACCACGAGGCGGCGGTCCGCGAGCCAGTCCGCGCAGCGGCCCGCCTCGAGCTCCTCCTCGAGACGCTCGAGAAGGGGCGTGCCGGCGGCCTCGTTGCCGTGGATGCCGGCCAGGAGCAAGACCGTGACCGAGCCCGATCCGTGCACGCTGTAGGGGATCTCGCGCCCCTCCACCGAGCTGCCGGCGACCCGTCGGATCACGGAGGGGGAGGCGCTATCCGCCGCCGCCTCGCGCTCGGCGGGGATCGCCCGGCAAGCGACGAGCAGGGCGCTTCCCAGGAGCACCGCCGTCCTCGCCCAGCTCACCGCCCGAGTCCCGCTCGTCGTCGCACCCATCGGCTCCTCCTGCGGCACTGCCGCTCGACCTTGGTCGAGACTAGCGAGTCGAGGGGCGATTGAAAGCGAGCGGGGAGGACCGCGTCCTGATCGCGAGAATCTCGGACCCCATCGGCGCCCCGGGGTCGACTCAGAAGGTGAACCCCAGCCCGAGGTACAGGAAGTCGACGTCCTCGCCCGGGCCGCTCTCCTCGATCGCGTCCCCCGCGAAGAAGTGGCTGTAGCCGCCGTAACCGCTGAGGTGGCGCCCGAGTCTGAACGTGAGCAAGGCGTCGATTTCCGTACCCACGTCCTTCGAGCTGAAGCCACTGCGGTAGGGCGCGCCGCCGGCGTTGTAGAGCGCATCGCCGGCCTCCATCAGGCGGAACCAGTGGTACGCCAGGGAGGCGTCCAGCCACTCCGAGAGCTTCCAACGGCCGCCGAGGAAGCCGTCGACGATGTTCTGGCGCCCGATGGCATCGATGCGGCCGAGGTACCTGTGCCCGAAGGGGAAGAGCTGGTGGAAGGTGCCCACGTCGCCGCCCGCTTCGTCGTCGCCGCTGGCGAGCTCGAATCCCGCCCACAGTTGCGGGGCCAAGGCGCTCGAGCCCGTGTCCCACTGGCCCTTGGCGGCGAGGAACCAGGCGTCGACGTCGCCCTCGCCCACCTCACCGAGCTGATAGGCGGCCTCGACTTCGTAGTCCGTGCTCTCCGAGAGCGGACCGAAGGCGCGCCCGCCCAGGGTGAGGCGCGACTCGTCCCCGGTCGTGCCATTGAAGGTGACGTCCTGGCGGCGGTTCCCGAAGCCGTAGAGCTCGAAGGAGGACTCCCGTCCCGCGCCGCCGCGCTCGGCGAAGAGACCGAAGAGCTGGTTGTTCCAGTCGGTGGAGTTGAAGTCGGTCTTCTGGACCGGAGCGAAGGCGACCGCGAGCCCGGTCAGCCTCCAGGGGCCGCTCGCCCACTCCGCGGTCAGCCCGTCCCAGGTGCGCATCGTGTTGCTCCAGGGTCCGGGGGCGATCAGGCGTCCGGATCCGTACCGCAGCACTTGTCGCCCCGGCCTTAGCACGAGGCTCGAGTCGCCGCTCAAGGGCAGGACGACGTCGGCGAAGCCTTGCTGCAAGGCGAGCGTGTCCATGTCGAGGAATCGCCGCCCGCCCGGGAGGTCGCGGTCGGTCGCCTGGGCCGTCTTGCCCTCGACGAAGACCCGCAGGTGCTCGCCGAAGTGGAAGTCCGAGTGCAGCAGCGCTCGCGAGAGGACGAAGGTGTCGTCGTTGGGCGCGGAGAACTCGAAGTTCTCCCAGCGCTCGATGCGCGCTTCGATGCGCCCCCCGAAAGAGACCCAGACGTCGCCGTCGTCCGAGAGCGCGACGTGCTTCAGGGGATCGAAGGGGTCGACCGGCGAGTCGGCCGCACGGAATCCGGACCAGTCCTCCCCTTGGCGCAGGAGGCGGTAGGCCGGGCGCTGCTCGGAGGCAGCCCCTTCCTGGGTCTGGGCCTGGGCGGAGACGGAGAGGGTCGCCGAGGTCACGAGCAGGAAGACGCGATTGAAGTGGGGGATCATGGTCACTGCGATGGCGCTCGACTGCCGTGGAGCGCGCTGGGATCGAGGCTGTTGGTCGAGTCGGGCGGTTCAGAGCGGCTCGGTCCCGCTCTCGCCGCCGTAGCGCGGCAGGTCGTCGGTGATCGGGCACCAGTCGGGCGCCCGGTCGGCGAAGGCATGGCTCTTCGGAGCCTTGTCGAGGGGGTCGATCAGGTTGGCGACGAGGAGGTGGATCTCCCCGGCCCAGCGCGGCGCCTGGAAGGAGATCGTCGAGCCGCAGCGCTTGCAGAAGCGACGGGTCGCGCCGGTCTCGCTCACGTGGTCCGTGAGCTCTCCTTCGCCGGCCGTGAAGCGGACTTGGCCCTCGAGGAATCCCGCGTAGGTCACGACCCCAGCGCCATGGGCTCGCTGGCAGTTTTCGCAGTGACAGTGAGCCACCCACTTCGTCGGCAGCTCCGCCTCGTACTGCACCTGGCCACAGTAGCAGCGTCCTCGCACCCGAGCGCTCATGTCGACACGCGTCCTCCGCCGCGCCGGACCTCGCCCGCCTTCCACTCACGCAGCCGCTTGTCGTAGGCCCGCCCGATCTCGTTGCGCTCCAGGACGGCGAGCACCTCTCCCTCGTTCTCGGGGTTCATGATCGGGATGGCGTTGATGTTGTTGTGGGTCAGTCGCCGCAGGACCTCGTCCAGGTTCTCGCTCACCTCGGCGGTGATCACGGGGTCGATCATGAAGTCGCGGGCGATGACGACGTCCTCCACGACGTCCTCGAGGTAGATGCGTCGCAGGTCGGTCAGGGAGAAGATGCCGACCAGCTTCTCCTCGTCGTCCACGACGGGGAAGTAGCTTTCCTTGGCGTCGGCGACGGTCTTGAGGATGCTCCTCAGGGTCGTTCCGTGGTGGATCAAGTGCGGCTGGCGTGTGTCCTCGAGGATCTCGGAGACGCGGATGTCCTCGAGGACGTCGACGACGAAGTCACCGGCGTGAGCCGGGGAATCGACCATGCCGCTGACCTGCGCCTCGTACAGCGACCAGCGTCGCGCGAGCATGACGTGGAGCACCGAGACGAGCATCAGCGGGGCGAGCAGCTTGTAGTTGCCCGTCATCTCGCAGACCATGATGACCGCCGCGACGGGCACCTTGGCGACCCCCGCGAAGAAGCCGCCCATGCCGACCAGGGCGAAGGCGGCCGGGCTGACGCCGAGGCCGGGGAAGAGGGCGTTCGTGCCCTCGCCGATCGCCGCGCCGAGCAGGGCGCCGATGGCGAGGGAGGGGGCGAAGACGCCACCGGAGCCGCCGGAGGAGATACAGAAGGCCGTGGCCAGGATCTTGGCCAAGACGAGCAGCAACAGGATACCGACCGCGACGCGGCCCTCGATCGAGGCGGAGATCAGTCCGTAGCCCCCGAACAGGACCCCGTCCGTGCCCGCGAGGGGCGCGATCGCGAGGGCCACGAGGCCCAGGAGGAGACCGCCGATCGCGGGCTTCACGGCCTTGGGGACGCGCAAGCGCTCGCTGAAGAGGGCGTGGATGCCGTAGAAGAGCTTGACGTGCAACCAGCCCGCGACGGTGCAGGCGACCGCGAGCGCCATGTAGGCCAGGATGTGCGAAGGCGCGAAGCTCAGCGTCGCTGCGACCTCCTCGCTGATCTCGACGACCCGGTGCTCCCCCGAGATCGACGTGAAGGTCGCGAAGGCGAAGATCGAGGCGATGATGCAGGGGATGATCGAGTCGCCCTCGAATTCGGGCTTGCTGTAGACCACCTCCGGCATGAAGAGGGCGCCGCCGAGCGGCGAGCAGAAGGTCGCCCCGATGCCGCCGCTGCCCCCCGCGAGCAAGAAGATGCGCCGGTCGCGCTCCGAGAGCTTGAAGAGGTCGGCCAGCGCCGAGCCGATCCCGGCCCCGACCTGGGCCACCGGGCCCTCCTGACCAGCGGAGCCGCCCGAGCCGATCGTCAGGGCGCTCGTCAGGGACTTGATCCCGATGATCCGCTTGCGCACGACGCCCTTCAGGTTGTGGAAGGAGTGGATCACGGCGTCCGTGCCGTGCCCTTCGGCCTCGGGCGCGAGCTTCTGCACCAGGAGGCCGACGACGAGGCCGCCCACCGTGGGGACGGCCAGGACCCACCAGAAGCCGACCTCGAGGCCGCCGACGCCCTCGTCGGTCGCCCCGACGGCCGCGCCGAAGCAGGCCTGCTTGAGGAGCTCGACGAGCCAGCGGAAGGCCACGGCCGCCAGGCCCGTCGCGAAGCCGATCAAGGCGGCGAAGCTGACCCACTTCGTGACGCTGCCGAAGTCGACCGTCCGCGTCAGGGCGCGCAACCGCGAGCCCGTACCCCGGGAAGGGGCGGCTGTGGAGCCGGACTGCGGGGTGGACTCTCCCATCGTGCGGGGAGAATACCACCGCCGCCCGTCAATCCGAGTCCTTCGAGGGCCAGAGCCGGTCGCGCTTCGCGCGCATCTCCTTCAGCACGCGTCGCAGGATCTCGTCCTCGCCGATGAGAGCGATGGCGTCCAGGTTGAGCTGGCAGACGGCGCACACCGGACGCAGTCCGCGGTAGCTCATGACGTCTTGGTTGTCGAGGGCCACGTCCTCGATGCCGTGCTCCTCGGCGTCGAGCGGAGTGCCGTCCTCGTCGAAGCCGAAGAAGCTCTTCACCTCCGACGGCGTCCGGCGACAGAGGTAGCAGCGATCGTGGCCGCCCGATCGGTCCAGGGCCTGGAAGTACTCCTGGAAGCGCTTGTCGATGCCCACTAGATGAGCTCCCCCTCGGGCACGCGCTCGACCTCGAGCACCCGCTCGGGATTCTCCGTGATGCCGTAGGTGAGCTTGACCAGCTGGTCCCCGAATGCCGCGCGCAGCTCCTCCAGCTCGCGTGCGAGGCGACCCTCGTCGGGCCGGCCCTCGGGGACGACGAGGGCCGCGACCGTCGTGCCCTCCGCCGTACGGCCCACGGCGCGCACGTAGACCCCATCGAAGCGGCCGTGCTCGACGATCTCCTCGCCCACGAGCTCCGCCGCCCGGCGCTCGAGGTGGTCGAGCACGAAGTCCAGGCGCGCCTCGTCGAAGAGGCGCTCGAAGTCAGGTTCGACCGACTCCTCGAGCACGCGCGCGCCGCGACCGGCGTTGATCAGCGTCAAGGAGGGCTGGACGTGCCGGAAGTGAAAGGCGACGAAGCGGTCGGCGACGTGGTAGCTGCCGCGGCGCGAGCGCAGAGGGTGGGGGTCGGTGATCGGGACGAGGCGCCGCACCAGGCCCAGGTCCCGCAGGACGCTCAAGTACTTGTTGGCCGTGGTCGAGTCGACGCCGACGGCCAGGGCCACGTCGCCCACCTTGCGCTCGCCCCGGGCCACGGCGGCCAGGATCGAGTTGTAGGTCGTGGGGCTCGAGAGCTCGTTGCGCAGCAGGAACTGCACCTCCTCGAAGAGGTAGCCCTCGGGGCGCAGGATCTCGCGCAGGACGTTCTCGCGCAGCCCACGCGAGTCGTCGAAGCGCCGCAGGTAGGCCGGCATGCCGCCCAGGATCGAGTAGGCGAGCAGGCGGTCGCGCACCGTCCAGGCCGGGAAGAAGCCGACCGTGTGCGGCGGCCGCAGGGGCTGGAGGCGCTTCTGCGCCGTGCGGCGGCCGAAGAGGGGGGAGCGCTCCGAGAGCACCTGCTCCTCCATGAACGAGACCTGGCTCCCGCACAGGACGAGCATCAGGCTCGAGAGCTTTCCGCGGCGATCCCAGAAGCGTTGCAGGACCGACGGCAACCCCTTGTTGGCCTCGCAGAGGTAGGGGAACTCGTCGATCACGATGACGAGGCGCTCGTCTCCCGCGCGTTCGTTCGCGAACTCGAGCGCGGCCTCCCAGTCGGGGAAGTCGACCGCCGGGATCGGCTGCTCGAGGCCGTCGGCGAGGGCCTCCCGGAAGGCGCGCAGGTTGTCCTTCTCGCGCTGCTGAGCGGCCTGGAAGTAGACCGCCCGGCGCCCCTCGCAGAACTGCTGCAGGAGCTCGGTCTTGCCCACGCGGCGGCGGCCGTAGAGCACGAAGAGCTCCGGCGAGCGGCGCTCCGCCAGCTCGTGCAGGACCGCCAGGTCGTCGTCTCGGCCGAGGAACATGGTCGCAGGCTAGCAAGGATCGCGAGCCGACCGAAGTGCTCCCCGGCCCTCTCCTGGCCGGTGCTATACTCCTCTCGACGTGCTCTCCCCGACCCCTCCCGATCGTTCCGGCCACGCGACCCGCGACAGCGGGACCCTCGACACGCACCAGCGCCCCCTGCGCAACCTGCGGATCTCGGTCACCGACCGCTGCAACCTGCGTTGCCAGTACTGCATGCCGGAGGAGGAGTACGCCTGGTTGCCGAAGAGCGGGTTGCTCAGCTTCGAGGAGATGGCCCGGGTCGTGGACGCCTTCACCCGCCTGGGCGTGCACAAGCTGCGGCTGACGGGGGGCGAGCCCCTCCTGCGCCAGGGCCTGCCGGAGCTGGTGCGCCTCCTGCGCCGGAACGATGGCCTGCAGGACGTGGCGATGACGACCAACGGGCTGCTGCTCGAAGAGATGGCGCCTGATCTGCTCGCGGCCGGCCTGACGCGGGTCACGATCAGCCTCGACACCCTGCGCCCCGAGCGCTTCGAGCGCCTGACCCGTCGCCCCGGCCTGGACAAGGTGCTCGCGGCCATCGAGCGCGTGGGAGAGCTCGGCTTCCGCAAGACGAAGATCGACACGGTCGTCATGCGCGGCACGAACGACGACGAGCTCACGGACATCCTGGAGCTCGGCCGCCGCGTCGGGGCCGAGGTGCGCTTCATCGAGTACATGGACGTGGGCGGCGCGACGAACTGGTCGATGGAGTGCGTCGTCTCGCGGCGCGAGATGATCGAGCGCCTCACGGCTCATTACGGAGTGATCGAGTCCGCCGGCGAGCGCGACTCCGCCCCGGCGGACCGCTACCGCCTGCCCGATGGCACGGTCTTCGGCGTGATCTCCTCGACCACCGAGCCCTTCTGCTCCGCCTGCGACCGCGCCCGGCTCACGGCGGACGGGAGCCTCTACACCTGTCTCTACGCCCGGCAGGGCCTCGACCTGCGCGGACCGCTGCGCGCGGGGGCGAGCGTGGAGGAGCTGGCCGCGCTCGTCGCCTCGCGCTGGGCCGTGCGGCAGGATCGCGGCGCCGAGGAGCGACTCGAGGCCGCCGAGCGCGGTGCTTGGCTCGGCAAGGACGAGCTGCGCGGCGACCCGCACCTCGAGATGCACACGCGCGGGGGTTGAGCCCGCGGCACTCCTAGAGGTCGAAGGGCCCCTCGACCTTGCGCCGCCGGGACCAGGTCCACCAGAGGCGCTCGTCGTCCGGGAGCTCGGGGTCGCGCGCCTGGGCCACGGCGCAGCAGAAGACGTCGTAGACGCAAGGGTCCATGCGCACGCCCTCGATGGCGCTCAGGCGGTCGTAGAGCTCGCGCGGATCCTCGCCGGCGAGCTGCGCCACGCTCGTGACCTCGAGCTTCGCGAGGTCGCGCAGCATGGCCGGGCCGATGCCGTCGAGCTGGGCGAGCTCCCGTTGGTCGTGGACCTTCATCACTCGCTAGACTAGCCCGTTCGCGCGCCAGCGGGCTGGCGCGCGCGAGAATCGTCCCCAGGCCCGCAGCCCCGCTGCCCGTAGGAGAGGAGAGCCCCATGAAGATCCGCGCCGCCGTCCTGGAGGAGTTCGGCCAGCCCCTGGTGGTCCAAGACGTCGACATCGCGCCGCCCAAGGAGGGCGAAGTCCTGGTCAAGGTCCACGCCTGCGGCGTCTGTCACACCGACCTCTACACCGCCAGCGGAGCGGACCCCAGCGGCTACTGTCCCTGCGTCCTCGGGCACGAGGGGGCCGGCGTCGTCGAGGAGGTCGGACCCGGCGTCCAGGGGCTCGCCAAGGGGGACCACGTCGTCACGCTCTTCTCGCCGGAGTGCGGAGAGTGCGTGAACTGCAAGAGCGGCAAGACGAACATCTGCACCGCGATCCGCGAGCAGCAGGGCCAGGGCTATCTGCCCGACGGCACCCCGCGCCTCTCCCGCGACGGCGAGCCCCTGCGGCACTTCATGGGCACGAGCACCTTCGCCGAGTACACGGTGATGCCCGAGATCGCTCTGGCCAAGGTCGATCCCGCGGCCAAGATGGAGTCGATCTGCCTGCTCGCCTGCGGCGCGACCACTGGCATCGCCGCGGCCCTCTGGAAGGCCGAGGTCGAGGCCGGCAGCTCGGTGGCGGTCTTCGGGGCCGGCATGGTCGGCCTCGGCGCCGTGGCCGGCGCGAAGCTCCGGGGCGCCGAGCGGATCTTCGTCGTCGACCCGAGCGCCAAGCGCCTCGAGCTCGCCAAGCGTTGGGGGGCGACCGACTGCATCCAGCCCGGCGAGGACGTCGTGGCCCAGATCGTCGACGCGACCGACGGCATGGGCGCCGACTACACCTTCGAGGCCACGGGCCTCGTCGACGTCATGGGCCAAGCCGTCGAGGCGGCGCGCATGGGCTGGGGGCTCTGCACGGTGCTCGGCGTGGCGGGCAAGGGCGAGAAGCTCCATATCGTGCCGCGCTTCCTGATCACGGGCCGCAAGGTCCAGGGCGGCAGCTTCGGCGGCGCCAAGGGGCGCACCCACGTCCCTCAGCTCGTCGACATGTACGTGCGCGGGGAGCTCGACCTCGACGGCTTCGTCTCGCACCGCATCACGCTGGACGAGGTCAACAAGGGCTTCGACCTGATGCACCACCAGGACGGGATCCGCTCCGTGATCCTCTTCGACTGAGCGCGGAGAGCCCGCCGATGACCTTCGGAGAGATCCGCAACGCCAAGGGGGAGCGCCTGGACCACAGCTTCACGCCCGCAGCCGTCGATCGACCGGGTGGACCCGAGCTCGTCGTCATCGGCCACGGCGTGACGGCCAACAAGGACCGCGAGTGGGCTGTCACTCTGGCCGCGGAGCTCGCGGGCGCGGGCTTCGCCAGCCTCCGGTTCTCCTTCTCGGGCAACGGGGACTCCGAGGGCGACTTCCGCGAGTCGACCCCCACGAAGGAGGCCGCGGACCTCGGCGCCGTGCTCGACCACTGCGGGGACTGGCGCGTGACCTATGCCGGCCACTCGATGGGCGCCGCCGTCGGGGTCCTGCGGGCGAGCTCCGATCCGCGCATCACGCGCCTCGTCTCCCTCGCCGGGATGGTGGAGACCGCCGACTTCGCCCGCCGCAAGTTCGGCGAGCTGACGCCCGGCGTCGACTGCATGTGGGAGAAGCCCGAGTGCCCCCTCAGCCAGACCTTCCTCGACGACATGGCCTCGATCGACTCGGTGATGGACCTCGCCGAGGAGGTGACCGTGCCCTGGCTCTTCGTGCACGGGACGAAGGACGACGTCGTCCCGATCGAGGAGACCGAGATGATCCTGACCCGCACGGGCGGCTCCGCCGACTTCGTCGACGTCGCCGGCGCGGACCACGTCTTTTCCGGGGAGGCCGCCGAGACCATGGCCAGGCGCGTGACCGCCTGGCTCATGGAGCACTGAGGGCGGCGCGCCGCGGCTACTGCCCCAGGGGCGTCTCGAAGTTCGCCTGGGGGTGCTCGACGACGATCTGGCTCATGGACTCGTCGTACGGACCCCAGGGATTGCCCCAGCTGACGTCGAAGTCGGCCGTGCTGTTCTGCGTCGCCTGGTTGCCGACGACGAGGGTCCCCTGACCGAGGGCCCGCAGGCCGTAGTCGTTCTGGTTGGCTGCGTTTCCCCGCAGCAGGTTGCGCGCGCCACGGGCCAGGATCCCCGAGCCTCCGTTCAGGCAGGAGATGTTGTCCTCGGCCACGGTCCCCTCGTTCACGTACAGGCCGTGGATCGTGTTCTGGTAGAGGAAGCAGGAGTCGACCCGGCCCCCTTCGCCCTGCATTCGGATCCCGGCTCCCTTGGAGTGCCGGACCGTCGAGCCCTCGACCGTGCACTTCGAACCGCAGACCAGCCCGCCGTGGGCGTCGGCGCCCTCCGTGTTGCATGCGTCGACGTTGCAACCGCTGACCCGGCTACCCGCCCCGACACTCATCCCGACCCCACCGCAGTCGGAGACCCGGCAGCTCTCGGCGATGCTCATCTCACCGAGCTGGATGCCCATGCCGCCACAGTGCTCCACCACGCAACCCACGAGACGGCCGTAGGCTCCGACCCGCATCCCGTTCGATGTGTTCGGGGACGGTCCCCTGCGGGCATAGCAGTTCAGGAGGGTGGCGTTTTCGCCTACCTCGAAGCCGACGTCCTCGAAGCCAGTCGCCGAGCAGTTCTCGATGACCGTTCCATCTCCAAAGACGTAGGTCCGGGCGCCGCCGTAAAACTGGAGGTTCTTCACGACGCTCTGAAGTTCAACGCTGACGAGATCGATGGTCAGGGAGTTCGTGACGCCGTTGCAGTCCCGGACGTTCGTGTTCCCGAGCGCCTCGATGGCCTTCCCCGAGTGCTGGAAGACGCAGCGCTCGACTCGAGTGTTCGCGTCGAGGACGACGCCCGCGCCGGAGAAGGAGAAGCACATGTCCTCCACCGCGCTGTAGGACCAGAGGTTTACGCAGGTGCCCCAGTTCGTCAGGCCGCCGTTCTTGATCTTCGTCAGGTTGTTGAAGGACCTGATCCCGATGCCGTCGCTCGGCCCGGGGCCCGTCAGCGTGTAGCCGCAGAGGTCCAGCGTGACGTTCGGGGCGTTGATCGTGATTCCCTCGTCGCCTGCCAGGTTGCCGGTGAGGTAATAGAAGCCCGGCGTGTCGATGGTGTGCGGGAGGCCGAGGATGGGCGTGCCTCCCGCCGGGAGGGGCGCGGGGCCGGGGGGAGCCGACAGGGAAGCCAGGACGAGGACGGCCAGGCCGGCGAGCGTCGTCAGGTGGATCGCGGGATGCTGCATGGGACCTCCTCGGGTCGATGACTCTCCGAGGGGTCTCCAGGGGCCGTGCGGGCCATGGATCCTCGGGTCCCCCGGGGCTCGGGGGCCGAGTTCCGGCCGATAAACGGCCCCCGCTTCCGCCAGGAATCCGGCGGAAAGTCGGGCTTCCCCGCGGAGGCCGCGGGAAGCCGAGCCGGCGCCCTACTGGGCTCCTACCGGCCGCCGGGCGTTGTCCTCGTTGATCAGGAGGTCCCCGATGTCCCGCAGCTCGTCGGTCAGGAGGGCCAAGATGTCGTCCAGGCTGACGATGCCCGCCAGGGAGCCGTCATCCCGCACGACGACCAGCCGCCGCACGGTCTCGCGCCGCATGCGCGAGAGGGCGTCCTCGATCGGCAGGTCCTCGGTCACCGTGTAGACCCCCTCGCTCATCACGTCGGCGACCTGGGTCGTGGCGGCGTCCTTGCCGCGGCCCACGACGCGCACCGCCAGGTCGCGGTCGGTCAGGATCCCCATCGGGCGATTCTCGTCGTCGATGACGACCAGGGTGCCGACGCTGCGGTTGCTCATGCGTTGCGCAGCCGTCCGGACGGACTCCTGGGGCTCGGCCGTGTCGACTTGTCGGCAGCAGATTCGTCCGGTGCTCATCTTCGATCCCTCCGCCCGTCTTCGGGCGTCATCGGCCATCGGGGTTCAGCTCGCGTGGGCATGGAGCTGGGGGTCTCCATCTCCTCCTCCGATCCTGAAGCGTGGAGGGCGAGCCTTCCATTCGCACTCCGGCGTAGCCCGCGGGCCGACGATCACCTCAGCCCGTGTTGCGCAGGCCACGCGCGATGCCGCGCACCGTCTGCGCCAGCACCCGCTCCAGCTCCGCGTCCTCGCGCCCGCCCTCACGCCAACGCTGGAGGAGCTCCACCTGCACCAAGCTGAGGGGGTCGACGTAGGGATTGCGCAGCCGGATCGAGCGGCGCAGGGTCTCGTCGCGCTCGAGCAGCTCCCGCGCCTCCGTCACTTCGAGCAGCGCGGCCACCGAGCGTCCGTGCTCTTCGGCCAGCGTGGGGAAGAGGCGCTCGCCGACGGGGCCGGCGAGCTCGGCGTAGCGCGCCGCGATCTCCAGGTCGCTCTTCGCCAGGACCATCTCGACGTCCGCGAGGAAGGTGGCGAGGAAGGGCCACTCGCGCGCCGCTCGGCGCACCGCCTGGAGCCCGTGCGCCTCGATCGCCGCCTCCAGCCCGGTGCCGACGCCGTACCAACCGGGCAGGACCGCGCGACACTGGGTCCAGGCAAAGACCCAGGGGATCGCGCGCAAGTCGCCCACGCCGCTCATGCCGCGCCTCCGCGCCGGTCGTGAGCCGATCTGCAGGCGCTCGATGACGTCGATGGGCGTCATGCCCTGGAAGAGCTCGACGAAGTCGGGGTCGTCGTGAACGAGGGCGCGGTAGCGCGCGCGGCTGGCGCCCGCGGCGACGCGGGCGACGGCGCGTTGCTCCTCGCTCGCGTCGCGGGCGGGGTCGCCGCCGGCGCTCCGCTCGAGCAAGGCGCCGAGCCCCAGCTCGAGGGTGCGCGTCGCGATCCCGCGCAGGCCGAACTTGTCCCCGACGATCTCGCCCTGCTCGGTGGCCCGGGCGTAGCCGTCCAGGGCGCCGGGCGGCGCGGCCAGGAGCCCGGCGCGGGTCTTGGATCCGCCGCGGCTGATCGAACCGCCACGACCGTGGAAGAGCACCAGCCGCAGCCCCAGCTCCTCGGCCGTCGCGACCAGGCGCTCCTGCGCGCGCTGGAGCGCCACGCGCGAGGCCGTGATCCCGCCGTCCTTGTTGCTGTCGGAGTAGCCCAGCATCACGAACTGCCGCCCGCCCCGCGCTGCGAGGTGGCGGGCGTAGGTCCCGTCCGAAGCCAGCGCATTCAGGGCAGTCGGCCCCACCTCGAGGTCGTCGACGGTCTCGAACAGCGGCGCGACGTCCAGGGGCACGCGCCCGTCCGGCAGGGCACAGCCGCCGGCCCGAGCCAGGAGCAGCACCGCCAGGGCGTCGTCCGGCCCCTGCGCCATGGAGACGATGAAGGGGCCCAGGGCTTCGGGGCCGTAGTGGTCGCGCGCTTCGTCGAGGGCCCGGAATACGTCGAGAGTGCGGCGGGCTTCCTCGCTCGCGGCCCCGCTCTCGGGGGGGGTCGTCGGATCGGCGAGGGCCGCCGCGACGAGGCGCGCGCGCTCCTCGGACGGACGCTCCACGAACTCCGGGTCGCCCAACAGCTCGCCGGCGACGCGCCGGTGCACCAGCGCATCCTGGCGGACGTCGAGGGCGGCCAGGTGGAAGCCGAAGGTGTCGACCCGGCGCAGCGCGCGGCGCACGAGAGCCAGGCCCGCGTGCTCGCCGGCGTGTCGCTCGAGGCTGTTGGCGATCGTCGCCAGGTCATCGCGCAGCTCCGCCGGTGGGCCATAGCCTCCCGCGCGACGGCGGCCCTTGCGCACGAGGCGGGCGTGCATCAGCCCCAGCAGCCGCCGGTACGGCATGGCCCGCGCCTGCTCGGGGATGGCGGCGTCCTCCTCGGGCAAGAGCTGGGCGTACTGCTGTACCCGGCGCTGCAGGGCCTCGTCCACTCCGACGCGGCTCGTGGACTGGGAGAGGTGCTCGTGGAGCCCCCGCAGCTCCTCGCCGTAGCGCCTCACGGCGAGGTCGAGGTGGCGCGCCAAGGTCGCCCGGATCGTGTCGGCGCCGACGTTCGGGTTGCCGTCCATGTCACCGCCGACCCAGGAGGCGAATCGCACCAGGGGGCGCTGGAGGCGGACGGGCTCCCCGTACGCCAGCTCGAGTGCGCGCTCGAGCTCCTCATGGAGCGCGGGCACGACGCGGTAGAGGACGTCCGAGAGGAAGAAGAGCACGTGCTCCACCTCCTCGGCCACCGTCGGCCGGCCCGCGCGCTGCTCTTCGGTTTGCCAGGCGGAGGCGATCTCGAGCGTGATGCGCTCGTCGAGGGTCTCCAGGGCGACGGGGTCGAGGTGCTCGGCGCCGAAGCGCTCCACCAGGGCGCGGGCCAGGCGCTGGTCCTTCTTCAGCAGGGTCCGCCGGACGGCCTCGGTCGGGTGGGCGGTGAAGACGGGCTCGAGGAGCAATTCGTCCAACGTCGCGCGCACCTCGTCGAGGGTCGTGCCGCGGTCCGCGAGGGCTTGGGCCGCGGCGCGCAGGCTCCCCGGCTGCGGATCGTCGCTCCGCAGGTAGTCGATGCGTCGCCGCAGGCGATGCACCTGCTCCGCCATGTTGACGACGCCGAAGTAGGCGCTGAAGGCGCGCACGACCTCATGGGATTCGTCGAGGGAGAGGGCCGCGAGGCGGGACTCGAGCTCCTCGCCGGCGGCGAGGTCACCCTTGCGTCGCCGTCGCGCTGCACGCCGCGTCGCCTCGACGGCCTCGTAGACGCCCGCGGGCGCGAGCTGCCGCAGGAGGTCGCCGAGGATCGCTCCCAGCCGCCCAACGTCCCGCCGCAGCGGGCGGTCCTTGGGCGCGAAGGAGACGGACTCCGGCCTCTCCACGGGGGAAGTCATGGGCGCCTCGCAGGATAGTCCCCGGCGCGCTGACATGGGAGTCGCCGGCCCGGCTGGTCGAAGAGGCGAAGGCGAGCGCGGCCTTTGCCACGAGGCCGAAATCGGCGAGGAGGGAGCCTTCCGTTAGCTCGCCATTTGGTCGAGCACTCCCAGCAGCGCATCGAACACTCCTTGGAGCTCCGCGGGCGGCTGGCCCTGAGCGTCGAGGAGGTCCTGCGTCTCGAACCAGTCGAGCTCGACGTCGTAGAACTCGAGCTCCTCGGACGTCAATTGACCCAGGTGGTCGTAGCGCCGCTTGCGCAGGAGCTTGTAGCGTTCGTCGCGCACCGCCTGATCGTGCAGGTCCAGGTCGGCGGAGGAGATCGTCGAGCCGGCCTGGGGCACGTAGTTGGGGCGAAAACGCTCCGTGAACACCCACGGCCGCCGCGCGGGCGCGCGGGGGTCGCTGAGGTAGGGGAGGAAGCTCACGCCGTCGAGCCCCGCGGGAACGGGGAAGCCGAGGAGCTCGCCCATCGTCGGCAAGAGGTCCGCGACGTCGATCAAGCGCTCGCACTGCGCGCCGCGGTGTTCGAGCGGGATGCGCGGGCTCATCACTAAGAAGGGGACGCTGACCCCGCCGTTGTAGACGCTGCCCTTGACCTTGTTCGGGTCCCAGGGAGGCTCGACGAGGTTCTTGTGCGTGCCGTTGTCGGAGAAGTAGACGACGGTCGTGCGGGCCAGCACATCGGGGTCCACGCCCGCGAGGAGGCGCCCGATCTCGTGGTCGAGGGCCTCCATCATCGCCTTTCCCTGACCGAGCTGCGTGCCGAGGTCGAGGTCGTCGCTCGCGACGAGCTCGAGGGGGGGCACATGGTAGGGATCGTGCGGCGCGTTGTAGGCCACCCACAAGAAGAACGGGCGCTCGCCGAAGGCGCGGATGGCCCGCAAGGCGTCGTCCGTCGTGCGCGTCGTCGCGTAGTCGTCCGCGAGGGGGATCTCCTGGCTCGCAGGGAGGTCCCAGGCGAAGGAGCGCACCTGCTCCCAGTCGAAGTAGTCGATCGCCGCCTGGCCGAGGTTGCCGAAGCTGCCGACGTGGAAGTCGAAGCCGCAGCGCGGTGCGTGGTCGATCCCGGAGGTCGGCGTGCCGAGGCCGCCGTTGCCGGCCAGGTGCCACTTGCCGATGACCCCCGAGGCGTAGCGAGGCGGCAGCAGATCGAGGAGGGTCAGCTCGTCCGCGCGCATCCCGACCGCGCTGATGTCGTCGAAGGGGATGCGGTTGCCGATTCCCGTGCGGTTGGGGTAGCGACCTGTCAGGGCCTCGGCCCGGCAGGTCGAGCAAGCCGGCGCCGTCCACGCGTTGCGGAAGAGGATCCCGCGGCGAGCGAGGCGGTCGATGTTCGGCGTGCGGGGCGCGAGGGGCGCGCCGTCCGTCCCCAGGGCGCCGTAGACCCCGGTCTTGTCGATCCCCATGTCGTCGACGACCAGGACCAGGACGTTCTCCGCCTGCGGCGCCTCGGCCCGCGGAGCTTCTCCTCGGAGCGGGGCGGCGGGCAGGGAGAGGATCCCGAGGGCGAGGAGGAGGGGTCGCATGGCTTCGGGGCGAGCACGGGCAGGGCTCGCCACCCAATCCTCCCCCAGGACTCGGGTGCGCGCAAGCGGGGCCGCCCCGAGCTTCTATTCCGCTCGACCCTTGGGGAGCGGAAACAGCATCGACACCCGTCGCTGGTAGGCGCGGTAGTCCTCGCCGTGCGCCCGGAGCAGGTCGCGTTCCTCGAAGCGCAAGGCCACCAGGACGTAGGCCGTCGTCATGAAGGCGAAGAACAGCCTCCCCTGACTGGCTTGCGGGGCGGCCCAGAAGGCGACGATGAAGCCCAGCATGATCGGGTGGCGGACGAAGCGGTAGAGCAGGCGCTCCACGTACCTGGGTGCGCTGTACTCCTCGCCCCGGAGGAAGAGGGTCACCTGCCGCAGACCGAAGAGATCGAAGTGGTCGATCATGAAGGTCGACACGAGCACGACGACCCACCCGAGCCAGAAGAGTGCCCAGAGTGCGGTGGCCGGCGCGCCCTCGAGGCTCCAGACGAGCTCCGGCATGGGCCGCCATTGCCAGAAGAGCACGATGAACAGGAGGTTCGTGATCATCACGTAGGTGCTCCGCTCCGCGGCGCTCGGGATGATCCGCGTCCAGGCCTGCTTGAAGCCGGGCCGCGCCATGATCGTGTGCTGGAGCGCGAAGACGGCCAGGAGGCCCGCGTCGATCAGAATCGCGGTCGTGAGGCTCACGACCTCCCCGTCGTCGATTGCCTTGGGGACGGCGAATCCACCGACGAATCCGATGGCGTACAGGAAGACGCCGAGGAACAGCACATAGCTGACGAGGCCGTACAGGAAGACCAGGACACGCATAGCCGACTCCAGGGCTGTTGTTTCTCGAGCGCGCAGCGGCGAGGTGTGCCAGCTGATCCGCGACTTCAGGCCTGCACGCTATCGCCGGGGGGGCGGCGACCGAGGGCCTACTCCTCGTGGGAGTCGCCTTCCAGGGTCGCCGCGCGGCGGAAGTCCGCGACCATGAACTTCGACCACTCGCCGTCCTCGCCCAGGGCCCAGGAGCTCAGCTCCTTGTGGTCCTTGCCGTAGATCGTGAGCACGTCGCGGTACTTCATCGTGACGCTCGGGTCGTTCCAGCCGGGGCCCTCGGTCTCGAGGGTCAAGACCTTACCGCTCTCGTCGAGGGTGCCGCGGTAGGTCCACAAGTTCGGCCGCAAGCTGTCGACCCAGGTCCCGACGAAGACATCTTCCTCCGGGTCGTAGCCGAGGGTCGTGAGCGAGGTGAAGGCCTCGCCCATGAAGTCGGCGTTGCCCTCGGCCAGGATGAAGTAGTCGCCGATCGCGCGCACGCTCTCGGTGGACTCGAAGCTCATCGCCTCCACGCCGGGCTCGGCGACGGACTCGACCTTGCAGTTCCACTCGCCGACGAGTTGCTTCAACCAAACGTGTTCCTTCGAGGGCGGCTCCGGCGCGGGGTGGTCCTGGGGCAAGGAGAGGGTCATGGAGAGGAGGGCGGCGACGAGCAGGGTCTTCATGGCGATGGGGGTGGAGTGAAGGGGTCCTCGCATCCTAGCGGTGGACGAGTTCCGGGGCCGAAATCGGCTCTGGAGCCCCCTGTCGGGGCCTCCTGCAGGTTTTTTCGGATCGCGGCGCGACACCCCGGCTTCTCGCGGATCTGGCAGTGACGGCCCGAGGACGTCGGTGGGAGAACCCTCCCGCGGTCCCGGGCGACTCGACCGGAGGACCCGCCATGCAACGACCGATCTCCGCCGCCTGCCGCGCGGCCATCGCCACCCTGGCTTCCTGCTGCGCCCCGCTCCTCGCCGGGACGGGCTGGACGCCACTCGTCACCGACGGCTTCGGGGACCCGAGCATCTTCGCCTACTACGGCCCCGTGCGGGCTTCGAGCGGGCTCTACGTCGGTGCCATTCCGTTCATGGGCGCCGCGCGCCTGTTCCACTCCCAGGACGGGACGAGCTGGCAGGAGAGCGTGACGCCGGGCTTCGGCGACGCGAACAACATCTCGATCACGCCGAGCCTCGAGTTCGGCGGAGAGCTCTACGCGGGGACGACCAACTCCGCAACGGGTGGGCAGCTCTGGAAGACGACCGACGGCTCGAGCTGGGTGCAGGTGAGCGGTCCCGGCGCCGTGGACCTCGTTGGCTTGCACCCGACCACGACCTTCGGCGGCGAGCTCGTGCTCCTGAGCAACAGCTGGACGGGAGGAGCGAGCGTCTGGTCCTCCCCGGACGGCAACGTCTGGACTGAGGTCAGCGCCCGCGGCTTCGGCAACCCGCAGAACCAGGGGTTGCTCTCTGCTGTCGAGCTCAACGGGGAGCTCTACGTCGGCACCCTCAACTCGGCCACCGGCGCCGAGCTCTGGAGGACGGCGGACGGTACCACCTGGAGCCAGGTGACCGGCGTCGGCGGCCCCACCACGATCTCGGCCGGCCCCAGCGCGGTCTTCCAGGGCCATCTCTACGTCGTGCTTCAGGACTTCATGGGGGCGGTCGTGGTTCAGCGAAGCGCCGACGGGGCGACCTGGGAGTCCGTCGCCGCTCCGGGCGTGGGAGACCCCGACACCTTCGGGATGTTCATCCTGCCCCAGACCTACCGCGGTCGCATGGTCGCCGGGACCCAGGGCCTGCACGGCGGTGCGATCTGGAGCACGGCCAATGGCCTCGACTGGGAGCGCGAGTGTGAGGACGGACTCGGCATCCCGAGCAACGGCGGCGTGCTGCCGAGCTTCGCCTTCGGAGACGAGCTCTACGTCCACACGATGGCCAACGGTCCGGGCAGCCCCCAGCTCTGGGTGCTCGACCCCGTGCAGCAAGGCGTGTCCTTCTGCGGCCTCAGTCCCAACTCGGCGGGCCCCGGTGCGAGCCTGATGGCCGAAGGGGACGCGAGCTTGCAGGCCGAGTGCCTGAGCTTGCGCGTCGAGGGCTGCCCGCCCGACGTTCCGGGCGTCTTCTTCGTCGGCACGGGGCAGGTCGCGAGCCCGCTCGGCGACGGCACCCTCTGCGCCGGCGGGTCGATCGCCCGCGTCGCTCCGACGGTCCAAACCGATGCCCTCGGCATGGCGCGCCTGACCCTGGACTACGACGCCTTCTTCGGGGGCCTCGTCACTCCGGGCGGCTCGGGGATCAACTACCAGTTCTGGTACGCCGATCCGACGGGCGGTCCGGCGGGCGTGAACCTCTCGGACGCAGTCCATGTCGTGCACGCGCCTTGAGGTCGCCTCCTCCGCGGCGATGACCTATCCTCTCGGGAGTTCCGCCCCGCGCCCCTTCGATCCCCGAGACCATGCGACGACGGCTCCCGACCCTGCTGCTCACCTTCGCCCCCTGCTTCGCCTTGGGGGCCTGCGCCGCCACCGACTCCTACCAGAACGTGCCCATGCCCGCGGAGGAGTCCGCGGCGCCCGCGGCAGACGCTTGTCGCGTTTGTGTCACTCGCTCGTCGCAGGTCTGGGGCAAGGTCCGTCGTGTCGAGGTCGTCGACAACGGGGTCGTGGTCGGATCGATCGGGCCCTCCGGATACCTGTGCTGGGAGCGTCCGCCCGGGGCCTCGCCGATCGAGCTCTTCTACCACGGCCCCTGGTTGGACGGTGGCGCGATCGAAGGGGTCCTGCCCTTCGAGGGGGAGCCGGGCGGCACCTACGTCTGGGCCGTCCACTTGCGCGAGGGGGACCGCAAGCCGGAGGCTTTTCAGCTCGACCTCGAGGAGGGGATGAGCCTCCTCGAGGAGCGCGAGCCGGCCGAAGCGCGCTAGCGACGCCGGCGCCAGCCCCAGCCCCAGCCGATGCCCTGGCTGGAGGCTTCCTCGATGCGCGCGCGCATCGCGAGCGCCTGGGAGTTCTTCGGGTCGATCGCCAGGGCCTGGTTGGCCTGCTTCAGGGCGTCGTCGTAGCTCGAGCGGCTCGTGTAGTAGCTGCCGAGGTTCATGTAGGCCTGCACGAGCTGTTCGTCGACGACCTTCTTGTAGCCCGCGACCGCCTCGACGAGCTCGGGCTCGTCGTGCTTCTTCGCGAAGCGGTCCAGCTCACGCTGGGCCCGCTTGCCGGCGGTGATCGCCGCCTCCCAGGAGCGCACGCGCTTCGAGCCCGAGCCGTCGCTCGTCAGTCCCTCGCGGTCCTTGGCGATCAACTCGTCGTAGGCCTTCTTGGCGCCGGAGAGTTCCTTTTTCAGGAGCTCCGCGTGCTTCTGCTCGAGCTCGTCGTCCTTGGCCTCCCGGACCTGCGCGTGGTAGCGATCGAGCATTCCGGCCGCTTCCTTGGCGACCGGCTCGTCCGGCAGCTTCTGCACGATCTTCGTCAGCCAGCGCTCGGCCTCGGCGATGTCGTTCTTTCCGAGGGCTTCGTGGACCTTGCCCATGGCCCAGGCGCCCGCCTGGCGTCGCAGAACGGCCACCTCCTTGTCGACCTCGGCCTCCAGAGACGGGTCGGCCGCCAGCGCCTGGCGGTAGTTGCGCGCCGAGTGCGAGTAGAGTCCCGCGTCGCGCGCGAAGTTGGCGAGCTGGAGTTGCCCCTGGGCGTTGTCCTTCTCGACCTTGCTGCGCACCACGAGGTAGTAGGAACGCGCGTCGAGCTCGTCCACCGAGAGCTGGCGCTCCGCGCCGCCGTCCACCAGGAAGCGCAGCGTGCGCGTCTGCGCGTCGTAGGCGAGGGGGCGCCCCTCGAGGCGCTCCCCGTTCTTGAGCTTGAGCGTGTCGGCTTGCAGGGCGCCGGCCAGCAAGAAGGCGGCCGTGGCGAGGGCGCCGAAGCGAAGGATACGTGCGTTCATGCTCATTCCTCCTCGAACTCGAGCGGACCGCAGAGGCAGTCGGGGTTGTCGGGATTGCGGACGCCATCGCGGCACAGCTCGCTGGCGCAGCCGTCGAAGATGGCATCGTCGCTGCCGCAGATGCACGGGATCTGCGGGTCGTCGCCGGCGCCGGTCGTTCCGCAGGCGCAGAGCCACATCAGGCAAGCGGTGGCCAGGATGGAGAGAAGAGATCTCATGGGCGAGGTCCTCAGCGGGAAAGGGGGCGGAGTCGGAGGGAGGCGGAGTCTACTCCAAGCGCGTTGCGGCCGACAAACCACGCGCGCCGGCTCACATCCGCGCCGCCAGCTCGGCCAGGGCGCGGTACAGGAGGCTCCGACTGGCCGAGACGCTGCGCCCCATCGAGCGCGCGACCTCGGCGTGGGGGAGACCCACGATGCGCGCGAGGAGGATCACCTCGCGGTACTCCTCGGGGAGCTGGTCGAAGGCCGCCTCGAGGCGCGCGCGACGCTCTTCGCCCATCAAGCGGCGGCTGGGTGTCGAGAGCGTCTGGTACAGCAGGTCGAGGTCGGCCTCGCCCGACGCGCCCGCCGGCGCCGCCTCGCGCCCCACGTCGCGCTTGCCGGCGCGGTAGTAGGCGACCCGGTTCTTCACCTTGCGCAGGGCCGTCGTGAACAGCCATTGCCGAAAGCTCGCCTCGCCGCCGTGCTGGAAGCGGTCGATGTGTTGCAGGACCTCGCGGCAGGTGGACTGCGTCAGGTCGGATGCCGACTCCTTCGCACGCAACTCGGGACCCATGCGCAAGCGCACGAAGGCTCGCAAGGCCGGCAGGTGGCGCAGCAGCAGCTCCTCCACGGCCAACTCGTCTCCCGCGGCCGCGCGTCGAGCCAGATCGAGGGACTCCTCGCCGCCCGCGGAGCCGTCCCTGGAGTCCTGCATTCCACCGCCCTGCCTCACCACGAGCGCGATTGTAGGCGCCTGTCGTAAGATCGACCAACCGCGCGCCGTCACCGGCAGAGCCCATGAGTTCGACCCGTCCCAACGAGCCTCGTCGCGGGGAGTCCGCGCCCGAGGTAGTGCAAGCGCTCGTCGCGGAGTGCCTCGGTCTCCTGGAGGACGGTGGCGAGGAGGCGGTCGAGTGCCTCTTGCGCGAACACCCCGAGCGCGCGGACGAAGTCCGCGAGCACCTGCGGCGGCTGGAGGAGGCGGGCCTCGTCGCCGGCGCTGCGGCCGAGGCACCGATGCCTCCCGAGCGTCTCGGGCCCTTCCGGCTGTTGCGTCCGCTCGGATCCGGGGGCATGGGCGTCGTCTACCTCGCCGAGCAGGAGCCGCTGGGTCGCACCGTCGCCCTCAAGATCGTGCGTCCGGAGCTCGTGTACTTCGAGGGCGCGCGAACGCGCTTCCGGCGCGAGGTCGAGGTGGCCGCGCGCCTCAAGCACCCCGGCATCGTCCAGGTCTACACCTTCGGAGACCAGGACGGCATCCCCTACTTCGCGATGGAGTACGTCGAGGGTCGCAGCCTGGCCGAGGTCTTGCGCGGCCTGCGCGGACGAGTGCCCGCCACCCTCGACGGTCGCGACCTCTTGCGCGCGGTGCGCGGCGAGTCGAGCGAGCCGCTCACGGCCGAGCCGGGACGCTCCCTCGAGGGCAGCTCCTGGGTCGACGCCTGCTTCCGCCTGCTCCTGCAGCTGGCGGAGGTCATGGCGCACGCCCACGGTCAGGGAGTCCTGCACCGGGACGTCAAGCCCTCGAACGTCATGCTCACTCCCGACGGGCGCGCCCTCCTGCTCGACTTCGGCCTCGCGAGCACCCGCGGCGGCGACCGCCTGACCCGTACCGGTTCGCAGGTCGGCTCCTTGGCCTACATGGCGCCCGAGCAGCTGCGTGGGGAAGAGGTCGACGAGCGCAGTGACCTCTACGCCTTCGGCGTGACTCTCTACGAGCTCCTGACCCTGCGCCTTCCCCATGTCTCGACGGACCCCGAGGAGACCCGTCGACTGATCCTGGACGGGAACCCCGCGCCGCCGCAACGCGAGAACCCGGCGATCCCGGCCGACGCGGCGACGGTCTGCCTGACCGCGATGGACCCCGAGCCCGGGCGGCGCTACCCGTCGGCGACGGCCTTCGCCGCGGACCTGCGCGCGATCCTGGAGCGCCGCCCGATCGCCGCGCGACCTCCCGGTCCGCTCCTGCGCATGCGGCGATGGGGTCAGCGTCATCCCGCGCGTGCGGTCGGCCTCGGGCTCGGCCTGGTGCTGTTCGCGGCGACGGGCGCCTTCGCGCTCCACCAGGCGAGCGTCAGCCGCAGCCTCGAGCTCGCGGTCGGCGAGCGGGACGCTCTCGTGCGCGAGCTGCGCGCCGCCGACGCCGTGAAGACGAGCGCTCTGCAGGAAGCGCAGCGGGGCCTCGCGCGCTCGCTCCGCGCGGCCAACGAGATGCTGCGCGGCGTAGGGCACGAGACCCTCAGCGAGTTGCCGGGGGCGGAGCTCGTGCGGCGGGAGCTCCTGGAGTCGGCGGCGAGTCTCTACGAAGAGCTCCTCGGCGAGCACCCCGACGATGCCCTCGTGCGCCGCGAGGCGGCCCTCGGATTCGGCCTCCTGTCGAACGTGCTCACGCAGGTGGGAGAGACGGATCGGGCCGTCGCCGCCGCGCGGAGGGCCGTCGAGATGATGGAGGAGTTGCACGGCGGTCGGCCCGGGGACCTCGAGGTGCTCGAGGGCCTGGCCGACGCCTACGCCACCTTGGCGAACGCCCTGCAAGACTCGGTGGACCAGGAGGAGCGTCGCCGCTCTTTCGTCCTCGCCGCGCGCTACGGCGACGAACTACTCGAATCCCTCGAAGCATCGGAGGCGCCCTCGGAGCGGCTGCGGATGGCGGCCGTCAAGCGCGCCGGGAAGCTCGGCAACCTGGGCATGTCCCTCTCCCAGGACGATCGCTATCAGGACTCGCGGGAGATGCTCGTCGCGACTCGCCTGCTCTTCCATCGCTTCCTGGAGCAGTGGCCCGACGACTCGCCCTCGCGGCACTACCTCACCACCTGCGACCTGAACCTCAGCGGCCTGCTCCTCGACCTGGGGGAGTACGGTCCGGGGCTGGAGGTCGTGCAGGAAGGGCTCGCGATCGGAGGGGCCCTGATCGAGGACGAGCCCGGCGAGCCGATCCACCGCATCGTCGTCGCCGGCTTGCACTCCAACCACGGTGCGATCCTCTGGCGTCAGGATCGGCGAGAGGAGGCGGTGGTGGCGATGGAGGAAGCGGCCGCACGCCTCGAGGCGCTGGTCGAGAACCACCCGCATACCTACCAGTACCGCGTCCAGCTGGCGGGCGCGCTGGTCCAAGGTGGCTCGATGCAGTGCGGCGCCTCGACGCCGGGGGAGGAGACCCTCGCCACCCTCGAGCGGGCCATCGAACTGGCCGACGGCCTCGTCGCGGACTTCCCCGCCTCGCCCGACGCCCACTTCGTCCTCGTGCGAGCGTGGTCCGCCTACGGGCACCACTGCAATTGCGAGGATCGTCCCGAAGAGGCGGAGGCATCGCTGCGCTTGGCTCTCGAGCTCCTGGACGAGATGGAGTCTCGCTGGGCCGAGCACGGCGGGCTCGTCGAGAAGCGCGCCATGGTGCTGACCGCCCTCGCCGGCAACTTGGCCGACTCCGATCAGTTCGAAGAGGCGCGGGAGTGCGCAGAGCTGGCCGTCTCTTCCTCGCTCGTCGAGGGGTCGGCCGAGATCGAGATCGAGCTCGGCGTGCGCCTGGGGGTGTTGGGGCGCGTGGCCTTGGCCCAGGGCGACCACGCCAGAGTGCGGGAGATCGCGCGACGGCTGACGCAGGTCGTGACGAATCCCGAGGAGTACACGCGCGTCGCCACACAGCTCGCGGCCTGCTGGCCGCGGCTCGCCGAGTCGGGGGAGGGCGAGCAGGCGCACGACTACGCTGCCGGAGCCCGCGAGCTGCTCGAGATCGCCTTCGAGCGGGGTGCCATGGACTCCGAGCGGCTGCGCGAAGACCCGGACTTCGCCCCGCTCCGGGACTGGGAGGGCTTCTCCGCCTGGGTCGGGAACCTCGAGACCCGTTACGACTCCGGGTCGCGCTGAGCTTCCTCCAAGCGCTGGCTCGAGGACCGGGCTCTCTGCGCACTTCGGCGGAGTTCCAAACGCGGACGAATGGGTTATCCCTGAGTCCGACGGTGAGCCGAGGCGAGCGAATCCGAGGAGGCGTCATGGCGAGGATCGATTCCGTGGAAGGGGCCCGCGCGTGGGCCAAGACGAGCATGATCGCCGCGATCGCGATCTTGGCGGCGAGCTTCGGCTCCGCCGAGGCGAGCGCGAGTCAGGAGCAACGTGGCCGCGAGCTCTTCGAGCGGCAATGTTCCCTTTGCCACGGCCCCAGGGGCCGCGCGAACGGGCCTGCTGCCTACCTGTTGTTCCCGCCCGCCCGCGACTTCGGCCTGGGGCGCTTCAAGCTCGCCGGGACGCAGAACGGCGTCCCCAGCGAGGACGACCTCGTCGCCACCCTGCGGCGAGGAATGCCGGGCTCGGCCATGCCGTCCTGGGATTGGATGCCCGAAGAGGACCTGCGAGCCCTGGCGCGATTCGTGCGTGAGATCGCGGTCGAGGGAGTCCACGAGGAGTTGAAGCGGGCGGACGAATCGGAGACGCCCGATGAGGATCTCCTGGCGGAGGCGCGAGCGCGCATGACGCCCGGCGAACCCGTTCACGTGAGCGCCGCGCCGGCTCCCTCGCCCGAGCTCGCCGAGGTCGGACGTCAGGTCTTCGTCGCCCACTGCGCCGCCTGCCACGGGGAGGACGGCAAGGGGCGCGCGCGAGAGATCTGGCGGGACGACGACGGAACGATCAACCATGCGCGCGACTTCACGGCGGGAATCCTGCGTGGCGGCGCGAGCCACGGGGAGCTCACCAAGCGCCTGCAGGTCGGCCTGCACGGGACCGTCATGCGCGGGATCGACTTGAGCCAAGACCAGCGCCAGGGCCTCGTGACCTACGTGCGGCAACTGATCCCGCCCGGCGCGGAGGACCGATTGGTGCAGCGCCGTTCGCGCATCGTCGCCAGCCGCGTGGCGGCGGCACTGGAGGAGGAGATGAGTGAGCTCGACTGGAGCACCGCGGAGGAGCTTCCCTTCGCGCTCGCCCCTCTGTGGTGGAAGGACGACTCGATCGTGGGTGCTCGTGTCGCCGCGATCCACGACGGTCGGAGTCTCGCGGTGCGCCTGCGCTGGGAGGATCCCGTGGCCGACGGACCCGAGCACGAGCTGCCGATGTGGGTCGACGGCGCGGCCTTGCAGCTCTCGGGGGAGGCTCATCCGCCGCTCTTCGGGATGGGGCACAGCGAGACGCCCACGAACATCTGGCACTGGCGGGCGACGACGGTCATCCCTCGCTACGAACTCGAGCTGGCCCTCGACCTCTTTCCCCACCGCATTGGGGAGTGGATCCACCCGGGGGAACGAGCGCGCTCCCCGCACTACCGCGCGGCGGACGGACCGCTCGTCGTCTCGGGTGAGTCCGTCGGTCTCGCGCCCGCCGGGATGAAGGTCGTCAGCGACCAGGAGCTCCTGGTGCCCTCCATCGACGCCAGCGCGAGCTGGGTGGATGGGACGTGGGAGGTCACCTTCGTGCGCGCGCTCCCGGCCGCCGCGCCCCGAGAGATCGAGCTCGAGCCCGGCGGAAGCTACTCCGTCAACTTCGCCATCTGGAACGGCGCCGTGCGCGATCTGCGAGGGCAGAAGTCAGTGACGATCTGGCACGAGCTCACGCTCGAAGACTGAGGAGCTCCGGACCGAGACCCCGAGCCTCGCGAATTCGATTCCGAGACTGAAGAGATGGGATCCAACGACGGAGGAAACCCGTGACAAGCAAGAACACCGGACCCGGTCCGCGCAAGGACCGCCGCGCACGCTTCGTCCAGGAGAAGCGCCACGACCCCTACATGCGCCGTCGAAAGGCCCCCGGCGCCTTCGTCTGCGACCGTTGCGGCGTCGTCCATCACGGAGGTCGTTGGCGCTGGTGCGCACCGCCTCCCGCAGAAGTCCACGGCGGACTCTGCCCCGCCTGTGAGCGGATCCGCGACGACTACCCGGCGGGGACCATCCACGTGGCCGAGCGCCTGTGCGCCGGGCGCGACGAGCTCTTGAACCTGGTGCGCAACTCCGAACGACTCGAGCGCGAGGAGCACCCCCTCGAGCGCTTGATGGGCGTTGAGTCCGACGAGGAGGGGCTCTTCGTCACCACCACGGGCATCCACCTCGCGCGGCGGATCGCGAGCCAGCTCGAGCGCGCCCTGGGGGAGAAGCCCCAGATCCGCTATCCCGACGGCGAGCACCACGTGGTCGTCGAGTGGAAGCCCTGATGACTGTTCGGGAGCCGCGATGACCTCCTGCGCCGACCCCGATCCTCCGCGTCCGAAGCCACCCGCGCGGCCCGAGGCGCCTCCGGCGCCCCGCGAGCCCGTGGAGCCGTCGCCGCCCGAGGTGACCGAGCCGCGCGGGCCGGAGCCGCCCATGGTTCCCCCGAGCCCCGACGCGCCACCGCCGCCGCCCTACCCGGAGGCGCGGGCGGCTTGAACGAGCGACGGCCCGCGCTCGCCGGGGCGAGCGCGGGCCGTCGCGCTTCGTCGAGGTCGGAGCCTCAGGCGGAGGCACCCTCGGCCGGGCTCGCCGGCGCGGGGACCAGGCGCGGGATCACGGCCGGGACGCTGCGGCGGTACTCGCGGTAGCGCTCCCCGTGCTCTTCGATCAGGTCGCGCTCCTCCAGGGGCACGGCGACGAAGAGGTAGAGGGTGAAGCCCAGGGCGAAGACCAGGTGCCCGACCGTCATCGTCGGCGTCGCCCACATCGCGATCATCCAGCCCAGGTACAAGGGGTGGCGGACGAAGCGGTAGACGATGCGGGTCGTGAACTTCAGGGCGCCGGGCTGGCGGCCGCGGAAGAAGAGGAAGACCTGCCGTAGACCGAAGAGGTCGAAGTGGTTGATGACGAAGGTCGAGAACAGCAGGAAGGCCCAACCGAAGGCGAAGGCGCCCCACGCGACCGGCTCGAAGGCGGTCCCGCTCAGGTCCCAGAGCGTCGTGGGCATGGGCTGCCAGAAGGCCATCATCGCGATCAGGACGATCGTGGAGGCGAGCACGTAGGTGCTGCGCTCGATCGGCTGCGGGATGATCTTCGTCCAGGCGCGCTTGAAGCCTGGGCGGGCCATGACGCTGTGCTGGATCCCGAAGAGGGTCACGAGGCCGAGGTTCACGATCAAGGCCATCGCGCTCGAGCTGCTCTCGCCACCGGTGTCGATCGACACGGGCACGAAGGCGTTCGCCAGGAAGCCGACGAGGTACAGGAAGGAGACGAAGAACAGGCCGTAGGAGGCGACGCCGTAGGCGAGGACGAGGGCTTTCTTCATGGGTCGCGAGGGGTTCGAGTGATCGGGCTCGGGAGCGGAGCGTGCCGCCGACGGTCGGGGCTCGTCGCTCACCAGGCCCCGCGCAGGGTGGACCGGCGGCCTGCCAGGATTCTTGCGAAATGCGCCCGGAACCCCGATGGGGGCCAACCCGGGCGGATAGGAGTCCTTCCTGGCAGTCCTCGCCGCTGTTTCGCGCCAGGGTGAGGGACGGGCCGCCCCGGCCCCGAAGCCCAAATCGGTCATGGTAGGCTGCATCGACTCCCTCGCCCCTCGCCGCGGGTTCGTCTTCGAGCCGCGGCTCCGACTCGCGCGCCGCCACTCCATGACCGACTCGAATCGCGACCTGACCGGGATGCTCCGCTCCGGGGTCGCCGAATCCGAGCTCCTCCCGATCGTCTACGACGAGCTGAAGGTCCTGGCGCGCAGCCGCATGGCGCGCGAGCGCTCCGACCACACCCTGCAGGCGACGGCTCTCGTCCACGAGGCCTTCATGAAGCTCGCCCGCGAGGAAGAGGTCGAGTGGCGCGAGCGCGGACACTTCTTCGGTGCGGCCGCCGAGGCCATGCGCCGCATCCTGATCGACTACGCCCGCAAGGCGAAGAGCGAGAAGCGCGGCGGCGGGCAGGCCTGCGTCACGTTGGGGGCGGCGGACTCGCTCGTGGAGCTCGACGCGGACCAGACCCTCGCCCTGGCCGACGCCCTCGATGCCCTCGCCAAGGAGGATCCGCAGGCCGCGGAGGTCACGCGCCTGCGCTTCCTCGGCGGCCTCTCGGTGGAGGAGACTGCCGAAGCGCTCGGCGTCAGTCAGCGCACGGTCTTCCGCGAGTGGAGCTTCGCGCGGGCGCGGCTGTTCGAGCTCCTCGGCGAGGGAAGCTGATGGTCCGCGCACGCCCGAGCGCCAAGGAGGTGTTCATGGACGCCGTCGAGCTCCCGGAGGAGGAGCGCGGCGACTACATCGCCCGGGCCTGCGGAGACGACCCCGCGCTCCGGGGGCGGGTCGAGAGCTTGATCCGGGCGCACCTCGGGGCCAGCGCGGTCCTGGGCAAGCCAACTCCGCCCGTGCTCCCCGCATCGACGGTCTTCGAGGAGGAGCTCTCCAAGGGCGAGGTCATCCACGCCTACCGCCTCGTCGAGAGCATCGGCGCGGGCGGATTCGGCGAGGTGTGGCTCGCGGAGCAGGAGCGTCCCCTGCGGCGGCTCGTCGCCCTCAAGGTGCTCAAGGTCGGCATGGACACGAAGGAGGTCGTGGCGCGCTTCGAGGCCGAGCGCCAGGCCCTCGCGATCATGGACCACCCGGGGATCGCCAAGGTCCACGACGCCGGGACCACGCCCCGCGGTCGTCCCTACTTCGTCATGGAGCTCGTGGACGGCCTGCCGGTCACCGAGTTCTGCGAGGAGCACCGGCTCGGGACCCAGGCCCGCGTCCAGCTCGTACGCGACGTCTGCGTGGCCCTGGAGCACGCTCACCAGAAGGGCGTCGTGCACCGCGACATCAAGCCCAACAACGTCCTCGTCGTGGAGCAGGACGGCGTACCCGTGCCGAAGGTGATCGACTTCGGGATCGCCAAGGCGGTCGGCGGGCGCCTGGCCGCGGCGACGATCCACACGCGCGACGACCAGGTGCTCGGTACCCCCGGCTACATGAGCCCGGAGCAGCTCGACGAGGGCATGGACGTGGACACCCGCACGGACGTCTACTCCACCGGCGCCCTGCTCTATGAGCTGCTCGCCGGCCGGCCGCCGATCGACGTGGGTTCGGGGAACCTCGGGGCCATCCAGCAGCGCATCGCGAACGAGGAACCGAAGCGCCCGAGCACTTGGCTCGAGTCGCGCGGTCGCGGCGAGGGCGAGGCGCCCCGTGCCCTCCTACCGCGCCGTGAGGTCCAGGGCGACCTCGACTGGATCTCGATGCGCTGCCTCGAGAAGGACCGCGAGCGGCGCTACGACTCCATGGGCCTCCTGGCGGAGGACCTGCGCCGCTACCTCGCGGGCGAACCGGTCTCCGCGGGGCCGCCGACGCTTGGATACCGGGCCTCGAAGTTCGCGCGGCGGAACTGGCAGGGCCTGACGGCGGTGGGGGTGATCCTCGTGTTGCTCGTGTCCGGCATCGTCGTATCCACCGATCAAGCGCGCCTGGCGCGCGAAGCCGAGGTTGACGCGCAGGACCAAGCGCGCATCGCTCGAGCGGCAGAGCAGGAGGCCCGCGATCAGGCGGAGCTCGCGCGCGCCGCGGAACAGGAGGCCCGGGAACAGGCGGCCCTGGCGCGCGCGGCGGAACAAGAGGCGCAAGACCAGGCGGATCTCGCGCGGGCCGCCGAGCAGGAGGCGCGGGAGGAGCTCGTGCGGGCCACCGCCGTGGCCCGCTTCCTCGAGGACCTCTTCATGACGATCGACCCGGCGCACGCCGGAGAGCGCGACACGGAGCTGATCGAGGAGATCCTGGCCAAGGCCGAGGATCGCGTCGAGGAGGAGAGCCAGGGGCTACCGCGGGTGGAGGCGCAGCTGCGCCACATCATCGCCGGCGCCCACTACGCGATCGGGAAGTGGGATCGGGCAGTCGCGCAGTGGAAGGTCGCCCTCGAGCTGCGCGAGCAGGAGTTCGGCTTCGTCCACGTCGAGACCCTGAACACCGCTTCCTCCTACGCGCCGATCCTGGGGGAGACCGGGGACTACGAGGGCGCGCGGGCCCTGCTCGAGCGGACCCTGGAGGGGCACCGCAAGTACTTCGGCCCGAGCCACGAGGAGACGATCCGCGTGCTCAACAACCTCGCGGTCGTGCTCCACAACCTCGGGGCGGACGCCGAGGCCGAGCCGATCATGCGCGAGCTCGAGGAGGTCTCGATCGCCAAGTACGGCCGGGAGCACGAGAAGTCCCTGCTCGCGATGAACAACTACGCCTCGCTGCTGCGCAAGATCGGCAGACCCGAGGAAGCCCTGGAGCGCTTCGAGTGGGTGGTGGAGCAGCAGGAGGCGCAGAACGGCCTCGGCCACCCCCGGACGCTGGCCTCGATCGGGAACCTCGCGGGGGTCTACGGCGACCTGGGCAACACGCAGAAGGCAGAAGAGCTGCATGGCCTGGCCCTGGAGGAGAAGCGCAAGATCTACCAGGAAGGCCACCCGAGCTTGCTCATCAGCATGAACAACCTGGCCCGCTACCTCTCTGAGAACGGGAGCTACGAGGAGGGCAACGAGCTGCGCGCGGAGGCGATCGAGAGCTCCATCGAGCACCACGGCCTGGCCAACCGCTTCACCCTCACGTTGCTGATGAACGAGGGCAAGGCGCGCGTCGGAGGCGGCGAGTGGGAGGAAGCCGAGGAGCCCCTGCGGATCGTGCTGGAGCACGCGCCCGGGGTCTTCGCCTCGCAGAGCTCCTACGAGCTCACGGCCGCGGCCGAGCTGGCTCGCGCCCTCTGCGAGCTCGGGCGCTACGAGGAGGCCGAGGAGCTGATGAAGCCCTACGTCGGCCGCTTCGCCAGCGCCTTCCCCGCGACGTCGAACGCCCCCGAGGTCTTCCGCGCGCGCTACGGGATCGTGCTCCACGAGCTGGGGCGCGGCATCGAGGCGCTGCCCTACCTCGAGGCGGGCGCGCGCGAGCTGGATCCCTCCGGTAGCGCGGGGGAGCTGCACGAGCGGGTGGTCGCCGTCCTCGAGGGTCGCGAAGACGGCTGATCCGCGCCGCGCCGTGGCGGAGGTGGCCGCTCCTGGGCCGGTCCGATACCCTGGCGCGCATGCCCGAGACCCTGAACTGCGCCCTGATCGGTCAGGCCTTCATGGGCCGCGCCCACTCCAACGCTTACCGGCAGGTCGCGCGCTTCTTCGAGTTGCCCGTCGAGCCCGTGATGCACACGGTCGCGGGCCGCAACGCGGAGACCTTGCCCGGCTTCGCCCGCGTCCAAGGTTGGCAGCACTGGACCTCCTCGTGGACCGAGGTCGCGGCCCACCCGGAGATCGACCTGGTCGACGTCTCGACGCCCAACGACTTGCACCGGGAGATGTCGATCGCCCTGCTCGAGGGCGGCAAGCACGTCGCCTGCGAGAAGCCCCTGGCGGGGACCCTCGAGGAGGCGCGCGAGATGCGCGCGGCCGCCCGCGAGCACCCCGAGCAGCGGACCTTCGTGTGGTTCAACTACCGCCGCGCGCCGGCCATCGCGACGGCCTGGCAGCTCCTGCGCGAGGGCCGGCTGGGCCGCATCTTCCACGTTCGGGCCAGCTACCTGCAGAGCTGGGGCGGCCCCGACACGCCGCTCCTCTGGCGCTTCCAGAAGCAGCACGCCGGCACCGGCGCCCACGGCGACCTCAACGCGCACATCGTGGACCTGGCGCGCTTCCTCGTGGGAGAGGAGGTCAGCGAGATCCACGGGGCGATCGAGCGCACCTTCGTCGAGGAGCGCGTCGTGCCCGGGACGAGCGAGACGGGCAAGAGCGACGTGGACGACGCCGTGCTCTTCCTGGCGAGCTTCGAGGGAGGCGCGACGGCTTCCTTCGAGGCCACGCGCCTCGCCGGCGGGCACCTGAACGACAATACGATCGAGCTGAACGGCGAGAAAGGCTCCCTGCGCTGGAACCTCGAGAACCTGAACGAGCTCTGGTTCCACGACAACACCGACGCGCCGCGCGAGCGCGGTTGGCGCCGCATCGTCGCCACGGCGGCCGACCAGCACCCCTACTACGCCGCCTGGTGGCCCGACGGTCACATCATCGGCTACGAGCACACCTTCACGAACGAGCTCGCGGACATCTGCCAGGTCCTCGGCGGCAACGAGCCCGCCGTGCCCCTGCCGGACTTCGAGGACGCCTACCAGACCCAGCGCGTGCTCGAGGCCGCCTTGATCTCGGCGCGCGAGCGCTGCGCGATTCCCATGGCCCAGGTGGAGTGAGCCCGGCTCCACGCCAGCCCCCCGATCCCCCATGCCCCGTCCCGTCTGCCTCTTCACCGGCCAATGGGCCGATCTGCCCCTGGAGACCCTGGCCAAGCAGGCCTCGGACTTCGGCTACCAGGGCCTCGAGCTCGCCGTCTGGGGCGACCACTTCGACGTGCCTGCCGCGCTCTCCGACGACGGTTACTGCGAGCGCCACTGGCAGCTCCTCGAGGGCGCCGGCCTCGCCTCCTACGCGATCTCGACGCACCTCGTCGGCCAGGCGACCTGCGACCGCATCGACGACCGCCACGAGGCGATCCTGCCCAAGCGCCTTTGGGGCGACGGCGATCCCGCGGGGGTCCGAGCGCGCTGCGTCGAGGAGCTGCAGCAGACCGCGCGCGCGGCGCGGCGCTTCTTCGACAAGGCCCCGAAGCAGGTCAAGCAGCGCCTCGATGCTTGCGGCGGTCGCGTCGTGGTCAACGGCTTCACCGGCAGCCCGATCTGGCACCTGCTCTACGGCTTTCCGCCGGTCTCGGCGGTGCAGATCGAGGCGGGCTACGCCGAGTTCGCCGCCGTCTGGCGTCCGATCCTCGAGGTCTTCGAGGAGGAGGGCGTCTTCTTCGCCCTCGAGGTCCACCCGACCGAGATCGCCTTCGACATCGCCACGGCGCGCCGCACCCTCGAGTCGATCGACTACCACCCGAACTTCGGCTTCAACTTCGACCCCTCCCACTTCGGCTACCAGGGCGTCGACTACCTCGGCTTCCTGCGCGAGTTCGGGGACTTGATCTTCAACGTGCACGTCAAGGACGTCTGGTGGTCCGACACGGCGACGCCGATCGGCGTCTTCGGCGGCCACAGCGACTTCGGCGCCGACGGGCGCTTCTGGGACTTCCGCTCGCCCGGCCGCGGGCGCGTCGACTTCGAGGGCATCGTTCGCCTCCTGAACCACGCGGGCTATCAGGGGCCGCTCACGGTCGAGTGGGAAGACCCGATGATGCAGCGCGAGCACGGCGCGCGGGAGGCGGCGGACTTCGTCAAGCGCCTCGACTTCGAGCAATCGGGCGTCGCATTCGACGCCGCCTTCTCCGAGTAGCCGCCGAGTCGCCCAAACGATGACGGCCAGCTCCCCGAGGGCCGAGCGCCTCTCCCTGGGCCTCGGCGCCCAGCTCTCGCTGATGATGCTCCTCCAGTACGCGATCTGGGGGGCCTGGCTGCCCTTCCTGTGGGACTTCCTCAGTCGCCACCGGGGCATGAGCGGCGACGAGATCGGCTGGATGTTCGCCGCGGGCGCGGTGGGTGCGATCATCGGACCTTTCGTCGCGGGGCAGGTGGCGGACCGCTATTTCGCGACCGAGAGGTTCCTGGGCGTGAGCCACCTCCTGGGCGCCGCCCTCGTCTGGCAGCTCGCGAGCATCGAGAGCTTCACGGGATTCCTCGTCTTCTCCCTCGTCTACGGCCTGGTCTACTCACCGACCCTGGCGCTGACGAACTCCCTCGCGTTCCACCACCTGCCCGACCGCGACCGGGACTTCGGCCGCGTGCGCCTCTTCGGGACCCTGGGCTGGATCCTCGTCGGGCTCGGGATGGGGCACTGGCTGGCCGCCATGCACCAGCCCGAGGGCGCGGGGGAGGCGGAGCTCCTCGCGGCCCTCGCCGCCGGCAAGGCCGACGCCTTCCGCCTCAGCGCGATCATCGGCGCGGGGATGGGGCTCTACTGCTTCAGCCTCCCGCACACGCCGCCCTCGAAGGGCGCCGAGAAGAACGCGACCTTCGAGGCCCTGGGGGAGATCCGCTGCCAGCCGCTCTTGACGCTCTTCCTCGTCGCCGTGCCGGTGAGCTGCATCCACCAGTTCTACTTCGTGCACACCGACCCCTTCCTGACCGCCAAGCAGCTCGCGGCGCCCGGCTGGATGAAGTCGATCTTCGGCGCCGGCGGCGGCGGCTTGATGACGGTCGGGCAGATGGCGGAGGTCGTCGTCCTGGCCCTGATCCCCTTTGTGGCGAAACGGGTCTCGCGCAAGGGGCTGCTCGCCGTCGGGCTCGCGGCCTACGCCCTGCGGATGGCCCTCTTCGCCTACGTCGACGCGATCCCGCTGCCCACGATGCTGGTCTTGCTCAACGGGGTCGCCCTGCACGGCTTGTGCTTCGGCTGCTTCGTCTTCGTGGCCTTCATGGTCGTCGACGAGGAGACGAGCGCCGACGTGCGCGCCAGCGCCCAGAACCTCTTCAACCTGGTCATCATCGGCATCGGCGTGATCGTGGGTTCCAAGATCGCCGGCTGGGTCGCCGAGTGGTCGACCATTGGCGACGACGTGGACTTCACGCGCCTCTTCTCCGTGCCCATGTGGGCCTCGGTGGCCTGCCTCCTCCTGCTCCTCGCCTTCTACCCCGCGCGCTCGCCCCGCCGCGGGGACCTCCCCGCCTGAACCCCCTTCTCCATCCTCACCGCCCAGATCCCATGAAGCTGCTCCCCCTCCTCTGCCTCGGCGCCCTCCTCGCCTCCTGCTCCAACACCGGTTCGTCCGTCGGCGAGGGCGAGGGCGCCCAGGCCGCCGACGCCCCCGAGGCCTCCGCCTGGCGTTCTCTCTTCGACGGCGAGACCACCGGCGGCTGGGTCAACTACAACCAGGACACGATCTCCGACGGCTGGCAGGTGGAGGGCGGCGCCCTGACCATGACCGGCGGGGGCGGCGACATCGTGACCGAGGACGTCTTCGGGGACTTCGAGCTCGAGCTCGAGTGGCAGGTCGCGAAGAACGGCAACAGCGGCATCTTCTTCCACGTCGTCGACGGCCAGGACGCGGTCTGGCAGAGCGGCATCGAGATGCAGGTGCTCGACAACGACCTGCACTACGACGGCAAGAGCGAGTTCACCAGCGCCGGCTCCTGCTACGCCCTCTACGCCCCGAGCGCCGACGTGACCCGCACCCCGGGCGAGTGGAATCAGGTGCGCCTCGTCCACGACGACTCCCACGTCGAGCACTGGCTCAACGGCACCAAGATCTGCGAGTACACGATCGGCAGCGACGAGTGGAACGCCCTGGTCGCCGCCAGCAAGTTCAAGGACATGCCTCTCTTCGGCCAGGCCCGCCGGGGCCGGATCGCCCTCCAGGACCACGGCGATCGGGTGGCCTACCGCAACATCCGGATCCGGGAGCTCTAGCTCGCGGCGGGGCCGGGCCGGCCAGAGGGCGAGGGTTCTGGCCGGTTCCGGGCCACGGAGGGCGGCCGGGCTGTACCCTGTGTGACGCGCAGCCTGCCCCGGGAGTCGTCTCGAGACCTCCTGCCCTCCGGGACCGGACGACGCCACGACCCCTCGGAGCCGCCATCAGACATCGATTCCAGCGCACGGATGGCGCCAGCATCCTCGTCGACACGGACCTCTGGCTCGGCTTGCTCGACGTCGCCTTGCAGCACGGATGGAAGCCCCGGGGGACCCGCTACCCGGACGCGACCCTCTCGAAGGAGTCGAAGCACCCCATCGCCTGGGAGCCGCTGGCCTACTTCGTGCCCTGCGGGCAGAGCATCGAGGGCCCCGACGCGCGGGAGATGGCGCGCTGCTCCATGGAAGCCCTGGACTCGGTCTCCGACACCGAGGTGGCCCTGGGCGGAAAGAGCTTCAGCGAGGAGCACACCCTCTCCCTCCTGCGCCTGGCCCACGGTGGCAAGGGCGTCCCGGAGACCTGCGCCGAGGCGGCCTTCGAGGTGCTCAGCGGTCCGCCGAAGCAGGAAGCCATGACCGTCGTGCGCTTCCTGCGCGAGGGGCACGTGCACATCCTGCCCGAGGACCGGGCGATCGCCTCCTTCGAGTAGTCCGGGCCCATCCCGGCCCAGCCGATTCTGGCCCGGCTACTCCCGGTAGTACGAGCCGGGGAAGAAGCTCCCCGGCGGCACCGGCTCGCCCGTGACCTTGCGCACCTCAGCGGCGCAGACCTTGTACTCGGCCGTGCCGGTGACGGCGTCGCCTTCGTCCACGGTCAGGAGGTTCGCTCGCGCCTCGCCGAAGTGGAAGGGCATCCAGACGCAGCCCCGCTGGACCTGCTTCGAGATGAGAGCGCGGCAGCGCACCTGGCCGCGGCGGGTGACCAGGTCGACCCAGTCGCCGTCGGCGATGTCACGGCGGCCGGCGTCGCGGGGGTGGAGCTCGACGTAGGCCTCGGGCTGCTTCGTCGGGAGCCCCGCGGCGCGCCGCGTCTGGGTTGCGGCGTTGTAGTGGTAGAGCGTGCGGCCCGTCGAGAGCACGAGGGGGTAGGCGTCGTCCGCCAGTTCCTTCGAAGGGCGGTACTCGACCGCCTGGAAGAGGCCCTTGCCGCGCAGGACGCGGCCTTCGTGGAGGTAGGTCGTGCCCTCGGAGGTCTCGTCGGGGCAGGGCCACTGGATGCCGTGGCCGAGCTCCTCGATGCGCTCGTAGCTGATGCCCGCGAACTTGGGAGCGTGCAGGGCCATCTCGGCGAAGACCTCGCGCGGGTGGTCGTAGCTGAAGTCCCCGCCCGCGACGCGGCAGAGGTCGAGCACGATCTCCCAGTCGGCGCGGGCTTGGCCGGGGGGCTCGACCGCCTTGCGCACGCGTTGCATGCGCCGCTCGGAATTGACGAAGATCCCGTCCTTCTCCGCGAAGCAGGCGGCAGGCAGGAGCACGTCGGCGAAGCGCGTCGTCTCGTTGGGGAAGATGTCCTGCAGGACGAGGAAGTCGACGTCGTTCAGCCCCTCCTCGAGGCGACTGACGTTGGGCTCGGAGATGACGATGTCCTCGCCCATGACGAAGAGGCCGCGGATCTGCTTGCCCGCCTCCTTCATCATCTCGTTCAGGTTGAGCCCGGGCTCGGGGCAGAGCTCGACCCCCCAGGCGGCCTCGTACTTGGCGAGCACCTCCGGGTCGTCCACGCGCTGGTAGCCGGGGTAGAAGATCGGCGTGGCCCCCATGTCGTTCGCGCCCTGGACGTTGTTCTGGCCGCGCAGGGGGTTCAGGCCCGCCGAGGGCTGGCCGAGGTGGCCGGTCATCAGGACAAGGTTCGAAAGGGCGTAGACGTTGTCCGTGCCGTGGCTGTGCTCGGTGATCCCGAGCGTGTAGCAGATGGCCGCCTTCTCCGTCGTCGCATAGGCGATCGCCGTGGCGCGGATGTCCTCCGCCGGGATCCCGGTGACCTCCTCGGCCTTCTCCGGCGTGTAGGCCGCCAGGACGCCCGGGAGGGCCTCGAAGCCGTCCGTGTTCTCGGCGATGAACTCCTCGTCGACGAGGCCTTCCTCCAGGATCACGTGGGCCATGGCGTTGAGCAGCCACACGTCGGTCCCGGGCTTGAGCTTCAGGTGGCGGTCCGCGATCGATGTCAGCCAGATCGCGCGAGGGTCGGCCACGACGAGCTTCGCGCCGCGCTTGACGGCGCGCTTCATCTCCATGGCGATGATCGGGTGGGCCTCGGTCGTGTTCGAGCCGATCACGAAGAGCAGCTCCGCCTCACGCAGCTCCCCGATCGAATTCGTCATGGCGCCCGCTCCGAAGGTCGTGACCAGACCGGCCACGGTGGGGGCGTGTCATGTCGCTGCGCACTGGTGGACGTTGTTCGTCCCGAACACCGCCCGCGCCATCTTCTGCACGAGGTAGTTCTCCTCCGCCGTGCAGCGCGAGGAGGAGACGAAGGCCAGCGCGTCCTTGCCGTGGTCCGTCTGGACCTGGCGCAGGCCCTTCGCGGCCGCCACGAGAGCCTCCTCCCAGGTCGCCTCGTGGAGCTCGCCGTCCGCGCCGCGGATCATCGGCACCTTCAGTCGATCGGGGTGGTCGATGAAGTCGTAGGCGAAGCGTCCCTTGACGCAGAGGTTTCCGTCCGAGGGCAGGGTCCCCGGCGGCGGGCTCGTGACCTTGACGACGGCGCCGCGACCCTCGGCCGCGGCCTCGTTCACGTTGAGGTCCATCTGGCAGCCGACGCCGCAGTAGTTGCAGGTGGTGCGGACCTTCTTCAGCGCGCGTTCAGGGGGCGCGCCGGCGGTCAGCGGCATCTTCTCCGCCATGGCCCCGGTCGGGCAGACCGCGACACAGCCGCCGCAGAGCTCGCAGGTCGTGTCGAAGAGCCCCAGGCCGTCGACGGTCGAGATGGTCGTCTCGTGTCCGCGGCCGGCGAGGGTGATCGCGTTGACGCCCTCGACCTCGTCGCAGTAGCGCGTGCAGCGGGCGCAGGCGATGCAGCGGTCGGCGCGGAAGGCGATGTAGGGGTTCTCGTCCCCCGGGCGCTCCGCGCGGCCGAGGGGCAGCCGGTCCCAGTCGGTGGGGGCCTCCACCGCGCGGGCCATGGCGTGCAGCTCGCAGGGCGCGCCGTCCTCGCAGGCCGAGGCGTCGGCGGGGTGGTCCGTCAGGTAGAGGGCGAGCAGCAGGCGCTGGTGCTTGTCGACGCGCTCGCCGCCCGTGGCGATTCGCTGTCCGTCCGCCGCGGGCGTGCGGCAGGCGGGGACGAGACGGCGGGCACCCTCGACCTCGACCAGGCAGGTGCGGCAGGCTCCCGCGGGAGCCAGGCGGTCGTCGTGACAGAGGGTCGGCACGCGCCGACCGAGGCGCCGCGTCACGTCGAGCAGGGTCTCGCCCGGCGCGAAGCCGACCTCGACGCCGTCGACGACGAGGTTGCCGGCGGTCGCGGTCTTCGTTCGATCTTCGGGGGTGCTCAGCATCTACTCGAAGTCCTCGGGGAAGTATCGCAGGGCGCTCTCCAAGGGTAGCGCGGCCGTCTGTCCGAGTCCGCAGATCGACCCTTCGCGCATTTCCCAGGCCACGTCCGCCACGTGGCGCAACCGAGCGCGGCCCTCCTCGGTCCCGCGGCCGGCGAGGAAGCCATCGAGGGAGTGGCGTTGATGGGCCGTGCCGATGCGGCAGGGGGCGCACTGCCCGCAGCTCTCGCGCTCGAAGAACTCGAGCTGGGCTCGCACGGCCCAGGCCATGTCGACGCCTTCGTTGAGCACGACGACGCCGGCCGAGCCGAGCATGCTGCCGACCTCCGCCAGGGACTTGAAGTCGAGGGGGCGCCCGCGCTCGGCGGCCGGCAGGAAGCCCGAGCTCGCGCCCCCCGGCGAGAAGGCCTTGAGCTTCCCGACGTAGCCGCCGGCGGCCTCGACCAGCTCGTCGAGGGTGACGCCCAGGGGCAGCTCGTAGGTCCCCGGCCGCGCCACGTGGCCGCTGAGGCAGTAGAGCTTCGAGCCGGGCTCGGTGCGTCCGAGCTCGCGGAACCACGTACCGCCGCGCCGCACGATGGCGGGGACGCAGGCGATGGTCTCGACGTTCTGGATCAGGGTCGGCTTGCCCCACAGCCCGACCTCGGTCGGGTAGGGGGGCTTCTCCCGCGGCATGCCGCGGCGGCCCTCGAGGGACTCGAGGAGCGCGGTCTCCTCGCCGCAGATGTAGGCACCCTGTCCCGAGTGGAGGTGGAACTCGAGGTCGCCGTAGAGGCCGCGGGCCTGCGCGGCGTCGATGGCCTCGCCCATCACCTCCTGGGGAATCTCGAACTCGCCGCGCAGGTAGAGGTAGATGACCTTGGCCTCGACGACGCGCGCCGCGATGGCGAGGCCCTCGAGCACGAGGTCGGGGCGCTTCATCATCACCTCGCGGTCCTTGAAAGTGCCGGGCTCGGCCTCGTCGGCGTTGAGCACGACGTAGCGCTCGCGCTCGGTCTGGCCGCGCACGCCCTTCCACTTGATCCCCGCGGGGAAGCCCGCGCCGCCGCGGCCCTGGAGACCGGACTCGTCGAGCAGGGCGATGACCGCCTCGGAGCCCAGCTCCTCCGCTCGCTTCGAGGCCGCGCCGCTCCAGTCGGGCGCGCCGGCGAGGTCGATGGCGCAGCTCTCCGGCGAGCTCTCGCTCGGACCGATCGCTCCGCTCCAGCGCTCCTGGGCCGGGACCTCGCGCGAGTCGAGGCGCCGCCAGTCGCCCTTCGCCGCGACGACGTCGCGCTCGCCGACCTCGACCAGCGTTCGCCGGTCGCGCAGGACGGCGGGGGCCCGGTCGCAGGCGGCGAGGCAGGAGGCCTCGCAGGCCTCGAGGCCCGCCTCGTGGCAGCTCGCGAGCAGCTCGTCCGCGCCCGCGAGGCGGCAGCTGAGGCCGGTGCAGACCCCGACCTTCGCCTTGCGCTCGCCGAGCAGCTCGTAGAAGGACTCGACCCCGTAGACGTCCGCGGCGGGGATGCCCGTCGACTTCGAGACTGTCTGGGAGGCGCTCCCGGCCGAGTCCGCGTGTCGTTGCAGCTCGTCGGGGATGCGCTCGCGTCCTGCCTCTCGTTTCATGTGCATTGCACCGGGCGGGTCTTGATCTCAGCCGACGGAGACGAGCTCCACGAGGAACACGAGGGTCTGGTCGGGCCCGATGGCCGGCGGCGCGCCGCGCTTGCCGTAGGCGAGCTCGGCGGGGATCACGAAGGTCGCCTTGCCGCCCGGCTGCATCAGCTGCAGGCCCTCGGTCCAGCCGCGGATCACGCCGTTGAGGGGGAAGCTGATCGTCTTTCCGCGTCCGTAGGAGGAGTCGAAGAGCTTCCCGTCCAGCGTCCAGCCGGCGTAGTGCACCGTGACGCTGTCGGTGGCCGCGGGAGGCGCGCCGCTCCCGGTCTCGTGCAGGACGTAGCCGAGGCCGCTCGCGGTGCGCGTCAGCTCCTCCTCGGGGGGCATGCGGAACTCGGGGACGGACATCTTCTTCTTGCCGAACAATCGCTTGAACATGGGGCGCCCGAATGTGGGGCCTCGAAGGGAAGGGGGGCTCCCGGTCCGGGCGGCCGGGGCGTCGCCCAGCTTAAGGTGCTGGGAACGCGCGGGGTCGCCGGGCCCCTCGAAAGGGGCGGCATGGGACGGGATCCGTCGAGAGAGCCCCACCGGTAGGCTAGGCTGCGGCGAGTCGGCGGGGGAGCGCCCGCCGGAGCCAACATGACCGAATCCCTCCTCCTGGGCATCGACGTCGGCACCACCGGGGCGAAGGTCCTCCTCGCGGACGCGGGCGGGCGGGTCCTGGCGGAGGCCCTGCACGAATACCCGCTCTCGACGCCTCGCCCGCTCTGGGCGGAGCAGGACCCCGAAGAGTGGTGGCAGGCGACGGCGCGCGGGATCGCGCAGGTTCTCAACTCCATTCCCAAGTCCGGAAATGCCGTCGCCTGCGTCGGTTTGACGGGGCAGATGCACGGTTTGGTTCTGCTCGATTCGAATGGGATTCCCCTGCGTCCCGCGATCCTCTGGAACGACCAGCGAACGGGGGCGGAGTGCCGGGAGATCCATTCGAGGGTGGGTGAGGCGCGCGTCCTGGAGCTGACCGGGAACCCGGTCCTTCCCGGATTCACGGCGCCCAAGATCGAGTGGGTCCGGCGGCACGAGCCGGAGGTGCTGGCCCGGACCGTCCGGGTCCTTCTGCCGAAGGACTACGTCCGCTACCGCTTGACCGGCGAGTTCCACGGCGATGTGACGGACTGCTCGGGAACCTCCCTCTTCGACGTCGGGGAGCGGCGCTGGTCCGACGAGATGCTCGCGGCCCTGGAGGTCCCCCGCGAGTGGTTACCGGAGGTCCACGAGTCTCCCGAGGTCTGCTGCGAGACCCTCGAGCTCCCGGAGTGCTCCCTGCCCGCCGGAGTCCCGGTCGTGGCCGGCGCGGGCGACCAGGCGGCCCAAGGTGTCGGCGCGGGGATCGTCGCCCCGGGGAGCGTCTCGGCCACCTTCGGGACCTCCGGTGTCGTCTTCGCCGCGAGCGACGAGTACCGCGTCGACCCTCGCGGCCGCCTGCACACCTTCTGCCACGCCGCGCCGGGGAAGTGGCATTCGATGGGTGTTGTCCTGTCGGCGGGCGGGAGTCTGCGCTGGTTCCGCGACGAGCTCGGCGCGGAGGAGCGCGCCCAGGCCGAGCGTGAAGGCCGCGACCCCTACGAGCTCCTGCTCGAGCGCGCCGCGGAGGCGCCGCCGGGGGCCGAGGGCCTGCTCTTCCTGCCCTACCTCACCGGCGAGCGCACGCCCCACCCCGACCCCGAGGCCCGAGGCGCCTTCGTCGGCCTGACCCTGCGGCACGGCAAGGCGCACCTCTGCCGGGCCGTCGTCGAGGGAATCACTTTCGCCATGCGCGACTCCCTGGAGCTCCTGCGCGGGCTCGGGGCGGACCCCGAGGCGGTTCGTTGTTCGGGCGGCGGCGCGCGCAGCCCGTTCTGGCGCCAGACGATGGCGGACATCTTCGGCTGCGCCGTGACGACCTCGACCGTGCCCCAGGGCGCGGCCCACGGGGCCGTGCTGCTCGCGGCGGTGGGGGCGGGGAGCTTCGCCTCGGTGGAGGAGGCGACCGCGCGCCTCGAGTGGTCGGAGCCGGTGGAGCCCGACGCCGAGCGGAGCGCGCTCTACGACGAGGCCTACGAGCGCTACCGCGGGCTCTACCCGGCCCTGCGCGACAGCTTCGCGCGCGGCTGACTCAGGCCAGACCCTCGAGCCGCCGACAGGTCTCGTCCAGCACTTCGTCGTCGACGGCGAAGTGGAAGCGGATCGAGCGCACGCCGGCGGGGTCGGCGTAGAAGAGGTCGCCGGGCACGGCGTTGATGCCGACGCGATCGATCAGGGCGCGCACGGCATCGTAGGGCTCGAGGTTCCCGAGCACGCGCCGGTAGTCGGCCAGGGCGTAGTAGGCGCCCTCGGGCCGCGCGACGCCGAAGCCGGCCGTCTCGAGGGCGGCGCAGAAGCGGTCGCGGCGGCGCTCGTAGCCCGCGCGCAGCTCCTCGTAGAAGCCCGTCGGCAGCTCCCGCAGGGCCCGCGCGACCCCGCGCTGCAGCGGCCGCGGCGCGCAGACGAGCATCTGGTCGGCGACGATGCCGATGGCGTTGACCGTCTCCGCGGGCCCGGCCAGGTAGCCGATGCGCCAGCCGGTGACCGAGAAGGTCTTGCTGAAGCTGCTGAGCGTCAGGGTGCGCTCCGCGAGGCCCGGCACCGCAGCCGGCGAGACGTGCGCGCGGCCGTCGTAGAGCATGTACTCGTAGACCTCGTCCGTCAGCACGACGACCTCCGTGCCGTCGAGCAGCTCTGCGATCGCCTCGAGCTCGGCGCGCGAGAAGACCTTGCCCGTCGGATTGGCGGGGGTGTTGATCACGACGGCGCGCGTTCGCGGCGAGAGGGCGTCGCGCAGGGCGTCGACGTCCAGGGCGAAGTCTCCCGCCGCCAGCCGCGCGCAGACGGGGCGGGCGCCGAGCAGCGGCAGGGTGCTGTGGTGGTAGGAGTAGAAGGGTTCGAAGAGCACGACCTCGTCCCCCGGCTCGAAGAGCGCCAGCCCCGCCGCGAAGAAGGCTCCCGAGGAGCCGAGCGTCACCAGCACCTGCTCGGGCTCGACCGCGAGCCCGTTGTACTCCCGCAACTTGCGCGCGATCTCCGCGCGGGTCTCCGGCAGGCCCGCGAAGGGCGTGTAGGTCTGGCGGTCGCCGCCGTCGATCGACTCGATGGCCCCGGCCTTCAGCGCCTCGGGCGGGTCGAGGTCGCAGACTCCTTGCCCGAGGTTGATGCCCCCCGGGACGCGGTCGATGACCTCGGTCAGGGCGCGCAGCGGGTTGGCGACGGCGAGGTGTGCGCGGCGGGCGGAGAGTCGAGCGAAGGGGCCTTGCATCCGGGGAGTCTACCAGGGCGAATCGAGCCCCAGGGTCGCGCATTGCGCCCGCGCCGGCCGGGCCTAGGCTTCCTCTCCGTGTCCATCCCCAGAACGACCCGCGGCACCCTGCTGCTCTCCACGACGATCGTCTGGACCCTCTGGCTGGTCCTGATGGTGACCGGGGAACGCTGGCACCTCTTCCTCGAGAACGCCGAGGCCGGCATTCCGCGCTGGTTCATGTCGATCACGATGGCGGTCGGCTCGTTCATCGCCGGCGCGACGAGCGAGGGCGGCGGGGCCGTGGCCTTCCCCGTCATGACCCTGGCCTTCGGGATCCCGCCGGGGACCGCCCGAGACTTCTCACTCCTGATCCAGGCCGTGGGCATGACCTCGGCCGCCTTCACGATCCTGTGCACGCGCATCCAGGTCGAGCGTCACGCCATTCTCTGGGCCGGACTCGGCGGTGCGGTCGGCATCATCCTGGGCCTGGAGCAGGTCGCGCCCCGCTTGCCGGCGGCCTACGCGAAGATGTTCTTCACGGCGACTTGGCTGTCCTTCGCCTTCGCGCTCTTCTGGATCAACCGTTACCACGATCGGGAGGTCCACACCTCGATCGAGAACTGCCTGCCCCGACACGCCCTGCTGCTCGTCGGGACGGGCATCGTGGGCGGCGTGATCACGTCGATCTCCGGGAGCGGCCTCGACATCGCCACCTTCTCGCTCCTCGTGCTGCGGCTGCGCGTCTGCGAGCGCGTGGCGACGCCCACCTCCGTCGTGCTGATGGGGGGCAACGCCCTGGTCGGGGCGCTCTACCGCGGAGGGGTGCAGGGGGCGCTGGCCCCCGAAGCGTGGAGCTACTGGTGGGTCTGCGTGCCGATCGTCGTCGTCGGAGCTCCCTTCGGCGCGCGATTCATCCGGGATCGCTCGCGGCTGTTCATCTCCGCGATCCTCTACGCCTCGATCGGGACGCAGACCATCGCGGCGCTCTGCATCATCCCGCTCTCTCCGAGGATCGCCGGCTTCAGCGCCGCCGTCTTCCTCGCGGGCATCCTCTTCTTCCGCTCCATGGCGAACCGCGGGGTGCGCCGGCTGGAGTGGCTCGCCAGCCGGAGGTCGTCGGGCTGACTCATGGAGCCGTCAGGGCGCCGAGAAGTGGACTCCGTGCATCGACCAGCTCGCGTCGGGCTCGATGTGCCAGTGCGTGGTCACGTCACCCTCCTCGATGTGGAGCGTGACCAGGGTTTGGCGTTCGTCGCGCTCGCCGATCTCGACCTCGTCGATCTTCGGTAGGGGCTTCCAGCCGCGGCGTTCGAAGGCCTCCCGGATCACGTTTCGCTTCTCCTCGGAGAAGCCGGCCACGATCGACTCGACGTCGGACATCCGCCAGGCGGAGAGAAAGCGCTCGACGTGCGGCTCGATCTCGGGCCGGGGGAGCTCGACGTCCTCGAGGATCCACGAGCGGCCGCTGCGGGACCAGACCGCGGTGAGGGGGAAGGCTCCCGCGCTGTAGTCGACCCGCGCCTGATACTCGGTCTGCGTCGTGCTCTCCTGCACCAGCGGCGGGAGCTCTCGCCCGAATCCCCGGCCGCTCAAGGCGCCTCTCAGCCACGTGCTGCGTTGGTCGCGGACGCCGTCGTCGAACAGCTCGTAGACGCCCAGGAGGTCGGAGTTGCCCCAGGCCGACTCGAAGCGCTCGATCCCGGCCGAGAGCTCCTGCGGACGCAGTGTGTTCAGTACGCCCCAGGTCCCGCCCGTGCTCACCAGGACGGCGACGACGGCTCCCACGGTGGAGAGCTTCCAGGCTCGCCGCGAAGCCCGGCGCATGGCCCGCAGCAAGCGCTCGTGGCGTTGCTCGGGGGTCCGGCCCCGCAGCGAGCGGCGGGTCCGCGCGCTCGAGTGGTGCAGGATGTAGAGGTCCTTGTGGTCCGCCACGAGGCGCTGGAAGCGCAGCGTCGGATAGATGGCGGCCCAGGCGACGACGGCCAGGGCGGCGCTGGCGGCGAAGGCGACCCCGAAGGGGTTCGGGCCGAACCAGTGCACGGCGGAAACTCCGGTCGCCAGGCTCGCGATGACGACGGTCCAGACGAAGGGGCGGAAGAGGATGTGCAGGGCGCCCATCAGCATCAGGACGCAGAGGGTCGTCGTCAGCCCGACGACCAGGATTCCGGCCTGGACCGGGACCTCGCGGCTCTTCAGGGCCAGGATGGCCGCGAGGGTCGCGCCGGCGTAGGCGAAGGCCCCGAGCCGGTAGATCCAGGCCACAGCGTCGATCCAGCGGTGGGCGTCCTTGAGGGACCGCGCGACCTCGCGTCGCTCCTCCGCGGCTCGCTCGAGCTCCTCGAGGTCGTGGACCAGCGCGCGCACCGTGCCGCCGCACTCCCTGCACTCGTAGGTGCGCTCGGTACTGGCGACGCGATACGGCCGGTGGCAGTCGTCGCACTGGGCCGGGACCCGGTTCTCTCGATCCGTCATGTCTCCGCCTCACCACATGGAGGGCCTGGGGTCGGATCGAAGCGCGAGCTCCGATCGGATCGAGGCTATCGACCCGCCGGGATTCGCGGCATGCGCAGCAGTGCGTAGGAGCGAGTTCGGAGCCCGTGGCGCCCCGTCGCCGATCTCACTCGGCGGCCAATCGGTCCACGAGCTCGGCCAGCGGAGGGTGCTCGAGCAGGTCGCCCCACTCGAAGCTCGCGCGCAGCTCGCTCCAGCCCCGAAAGCCGTTGCGCTCGGCGGTCTGCAAGTACTCGAGGGCTCCATCGCAGCAGGCCTCGTCCCAGCTGTCGCGCTCTTCCTCGTTGAGGTAGGACGCCTCGTGGACCTGCTCCAGCGCCGAGCGCCAGATCCAGAGGGTCTCGCAGGCCTCCGAGACGCTCGGAATCGTGACCGCTCCGTCGAACATCTCGTCCATGACCATGATCGCCCCCACGGGGTCTCCCAGCCGAATGGAGCACGTCCCGTGGTTCACGATCGTGAAGCGGCGGATTCTACGCATGGGCGTGTGCGCCGGGAGGCTCGCCAAGACCTCCTCGGCGCTCTCCCGAGAACGCATCAGAGCATCGATGGCCTCTTCGTAGCGCTCCTGACGCACGAGGAGCGTCGCGCGCGTGTTCTCGAGATAGGCGCGCTTGGCCAGGGAGTCGATGCCCGTCTGGACCTCCATCCTCCGCTCGAGGAGCTCGGTCGCGCGATCCAGGTCCGCTTCCGCTCCCGCCAGGTCACCGGCCTTGGCGCGGTAGTTTCCGCGGTTGTGGTAGGCGTTGAAGAGGTAGCCGCTCGTCGTCAGGAGGTCGGGGTGCGACTCGAAGAGCTCCTCGCCCATCTCGATGGCCAGCGCGAGCTGTTCGGCGGCCTCTTCTGGTCGACCCCACCGCGAGAGGGCCGCCGCGTAGTTCGTCAGCAAGCTGACGAGGGCTTCCTGGTCGTCGCCGGTGGCTGGTTCGAGCGCGTGCAGGGCCCGATAGCCCTCGATCAAGCGCAGGAGGTCCGGCTCGAGGTCGGGGCTCGGGTTCGAGCTCAGGCGGTGGACCGTGGCCGTCTGGAGCAAGGCCAGGAGCTGCCCCTCCAGCTCGGGACCCCGGTCCGCGGACGTCTCCTCCTCGAGCCGCTCGAAGGTCCCCCGCGCCAGCTCGACGGCCTCGTCTCGCAACCCTCGCGCCTCGAGGCACTCCGCCAGCTGTCGGTAGGCGTAGGCGTAGCGCTCGAGGACCGCCTCGCGCTCGGGGTGCTCCGCCGCCGTGTCCTGCTCGAGCTCGTCGGCGAGGGCGACGCAGTGCTCCAACCTGGCCAGGGCGGTCTCCGCGTCCCCGTCCCGCAGGAGCATGGCTCCCTCCAGGGCCAGGGCCGTCAGGTGGGACATGCGCGTCTCGAGCGCCGGCTCCTCCTGCGGGTCGAGCTGGTCCTCGAGCTCGACGATCGCGCGCCCGAGCTCCTCGCTCGCCTCGTCCCGCTCCCCGAGGGCGTCGAGCAGCTCGGCCACGAGCACTCGCGCCCGGGCCTGGCGCCCGGACAGATCGCCCTCGTCGGGATGCTCCGCGAGGAGGTCGCGGTAGAAGCCGAGGGACGCCTGGAGCAAGGCTCGTCGCGCCGGCTCCGCTTGCGGGATGTCGACCAGCCCACTCGAGCCGAGCTCGGTCAGGAGGTCGACGGCTTCCAGAGCGCGGTTGTAGTCCGCCTCGGCCTGCCTGCGGGCTTCGGCCTCGGATTCCGCGAGCGCCGTCTGGATGCGCGCCTGGCGCAGGCTGGCGAGGGCGAAGGCCCCGACCAAGAGCGCGACCGTCGCGCTGAAGGCGACCATCCAACGGTGCCGGCGGATCGAGCGCCGCAGGACGTAGAGGCGGGAGTCGGAGCGCGCGGAGATCGGCTCGCCGCGCAAGTAGCTGCGCAGGTCCGCGGCGAGGTCGGCCGCAGTCTGGTAGCGGCGGGCGGGGTCCTTGACCAACGCCTTCAAGGCGATCGTGTTCAGGTCCCCACGGAGCTCCGGGTCCAGCGCCTCCGGCGGCGTGGGGTCCTGCTCGAGGATGCGCTGGATCGCCTGGGGCACGCCCAGGCCCTCGAGCGGAATGGGGGAGCGATCGCAGAGGAGCTCGTAGAGCATCACCCCCAGGGCGTAGACGTCCGTGCGCACGTCGACGAGCTGCGCATCGCCCGAGACCTGCTCGGGGCTCATCGATCCGAGGGTCCCGAGCAGGGCCCCCTCCCGAGTCTGGCGCGTCATGCCCTCGAGACCAGGGTCGACCAGGCGCGCAATGCCGAAGTCGAGGACCTTGGGCTGGCCGACCACTCGACGGCCCATGTCGCCGGACTCCGCGTAGGCCGTCGACTCCTCCTTCGTCACGAGCACGTTCTCGGACTTGAGGTCGCGGTGGATCACACCGCGCTGGTGGGCGTAGTGGACCGCGTCGCAGGTGCGCGCGAGGAGCTCGATGCGTTGCGGCCTCCCCAAGTCGTTCTCGCGGGCGTAGCGCAGGAGCGGCACCCCGCGCACGAGCTCCATCGTGAAGTAGTGGAGCTCGCGCGGCGCGCCGTCGGCCGCGGGGGACTCGACCGAGCCGGCGTCGTAGATGCGCGCGATGCCGGTGTGCTGCAAGCGGCCGAGGATGTCGATCTCGTGCCGGAAGCGCCGGATCGCCTGGGCGCTGACCTGGCCCGAGCGCAGGACCTTCAGGGCCACCTCGCGCTCGGGGAAGCTCTGGCGGGCGGCGTAGACCGTGCCCATGCCTCCCTCGCCGAGGCGCTCGAGGATGCGGTAGGGCCCGATTCGCTCGCCCATGACCTCTGGCGCGCTCGGGTCCGACCCGGCGAGGAAGTCGGCCGGGGCCCTCGCTTCCGCAGCGAGCAGCCGCTCGACCTCCGCGCGAGAGTCCCCGTCGGGGCAGTGCTCTTCCAGGACACGGGCGCGCTCCCCCGGGGCCAGGTCGACGACCCGGAAGAAGATCTCCTCCACCCGGCTGGCCTCGCTCACGTGCGGAGCCTCCGCGAGGTCGGCGTCGAGCACGGAGCGGTTCGTGCGTCTGCGCGGGAGGGGGCGAGTTCGTGCTGCATGATGAGGATCCGCAGGTGGACCGCTCCAATTGTAGCCGGGCTCGGAAGGGCCGCCTGGAGAGGCGGAGGGGCGGGCGCCTGGCCTACAATGCCGACATGGCCCAGGACCCGCGCAGCCCCGAGGGGGCGCCCTCGCCGGACTTCGATCGTGAGTTCGGCCTGAACGCTGGCTACGTGCAGGAGTTCTACGAGGCCTGGCGAGCGGACCCGGCCAGCGTCACCGATTCCTGGGGCGCGACCTTCCGGCGCCTCGGCCTCGAGCCCGCCCCCCGAAGCGAGCCGCCGGCGTCCGCGCCCGCGACGCCCCACCCCGAGGAGGACGCCGACTACGAGCGGTTGACCGGCATCGCGGGGCGCATCGCGGTCAACATGGAGGCCAGCCTCGAGGTCCCGACGGCCAGCTCGGCGCGCACGATCCCGGCCAAGCTCCTCGCGGAGAACCGGCAGGTCCTTAACGAGCACATGCGCCTGCGAGCCCTGGGCAAGGCCTCCTTCACCCACCTCGTGGCCTTCGCCATCGTTCGCGCCCTGCGCGAGATGCCGCGCATGCAGTCTGCCCACGTCGACCGCGAGGGGAAGCGTCACCGCCGTCTGCCGCGCGACGTCAACCTCGGGCTGGCGATCGACGTCGAGGGCCGGGAGGGCCGAAACCTCGTCGTGCCGAAGATCGCCGGGGCCCAGGACATGGACTTCCTCGAGTTCTACGAGGCCTACGAGGACGTCGTGCGCCGCGCGCGGGCGGGAGAGCTCGGAGCGGCCGACTTCCAGGGTGTCACGACCACCCTCACGAACCCCGGCGGCTTCGGCACGTCGACGAGCCAGCCGCGCCTGATGCCGGGCCAGGGGCTGATCGTCGCCACGGGCTCGATCGGGGTGCCTGCCGAGGCGAGCGGGCTGTCTCCCGCGAAGCTCGCCGAGCTCGGCCTCGGGCCGGTGTTGACGGTCACGAGCACCTACGACCATCGGGTCATCCAGGGGGCCGAGTCGGGGCTCTTCCTGCGCCGGGTCGAGGCGCTGCTGAGCGGCGAGGACGCCCTCTACGAGGAGATCTTCCGCGCGGTGCGCTGCCCCTGGTCGCCATTCCGCGCCGGGGACGACGAGCGTGGGCCGGGCGAGGAGCAAGCCCAGGTCCAGGCTCGGGTCTGGCAGCTCATCAACGCCTACCGCGTTCGAGGGAACCGCCTGGCGGACCTCGACCCGCTCGTGTACGACCCCGCGCCGCAGCCGTCCCTGGACCCGGCGACCTACGGCTTCACGGTCTGGGACCTGGACCGCAGCTTCTACAGCGCCGACCTCTTCGAGGAGCCCCGCGGAACCCTGCGCGAGATCCTCGCGGCCCTGCGGCGCGCCTACTGTCGCCGCTGGACGGTGGAGTACATGCACATCGCTTCGCGGGAGCGGAAGCTCTGGGTCCGGCGGCGCGTCGAGGACCCCGCGGCCGAGTTCGAGTTCGACGTCGAGCACCGCCGGCGCGTCCTCGAGCTGCTCTCGAAGGCCGAGAACTTCGAGCGCTTCCTGCACTCGCAGTACGTCGGCAACAAGCGCTTCTCCCTCGAGGGAGCGGACGCCCTGATCCCGGCCCTGGCGGAGCTCCTCGACCGGGCGGCGTCGAGGGGCGTCGAGAAGGTCGTGCTCGGCATGGCCCACCGCGGGCGGCTCAACGTCCTGGCGAACATCCTCGGCAAGTCCTACGAGCAGGTCTTCACCGAGTTCGAGGGGGTCCTGCTCCCGATCGAGACCGAGGGCTCGGGCGACGTGAAGTACCACGTGGGGCAGCGCGGCACCTACACCACGCGCAGCGGCCAGACGGTGGAGCTGGAGCTGTGCGCCAACCCCAGCCACCTCGAGGCGGTGGACCCGGTCGTGTGCGGCATGACGCGCGCTTGCCAGGACGAGCGCGGCGACCAGGAGCGGCGCGACGTGCTCGCCGTCCTGATCCACGGCGACGCGGCCTTCTGCGGCCAGGGGGTCGTGACCGAGACCCTGAACATGTCCGAGCTCCGCGCCTATCGCGTGGGGGGGACGATCCACCTCGTGGTGAACAACCAGATCGGCTTCACCGCCGGGCCGCGTGACCTGCGCTCGACCTACTACTGCACGGACGTCGCCAAGGGCATCGAGGCGCCCATCCTGCACGCCAACGGGGACTACCCCGAGTCGGTGCTGCGCTCCGTGCAGCTCGCCCTCGACTATCAGCGCGAGTTCCGCGGCGACGCAGTTGTCGACATCGTCTGCTATCGTCGGTGGGGACACAACGAGGGCGACGAGCCGGCCTTCACCCAGCCGGTCCTGTACTCGCAGATCCACGCTCACCCGAGCGTTCGCGAGCACTACACGCGGCTCTTGATCCGGCGCGGCACGATCACCCGAGCGGAGGCGGACGAGATCGGCGCGGCCTTCGACGCCGAGCTGCGCGAGGCCGTGGCCCGCTCCAAGGCCCGCGAGGAACCGGAGCTCTCGATCGACGAGGTCGTCGACCTCGACCTCGACGAGCCCGAGGACTACGTCCAGGATCCCTCACCGGAGACCGGGGTCGAGGCCGAGCGGCTGGTGGAGATCGTCGAGCGTACCAACCGCATGCCCGCGGGCTACGTCACTCACCCGAACCTCCTGCGGCAGCTCAAGCGGCGCGAGGAGATGGTGGGCGGCGGGCGCGACCTCGACTGGGGCTGTGCTGAGATCCTGGCCTACGGCAGCCTGCTCCTCGAAGGGCGCCCGATCCGGCTCGCCGGGCAAGACAGCGCTCGCGGGACCTTCAGCCACCGTCACTCGGTGATCCGCGACCAGCTCACGGGCGCGGAGCACGTGCCGCTCGCGACCCTCTCGGAGCGCGCGAGCTTCGAGGCCTGGGACTCCCTCTTGAGCGAGGAGGCGGCGCTCGCCTTCGAGTACGGCTACGCCCACGCGCGCCGCGGCGGGCTCGTGATCTGGGAGGCTCAGTTCGGCGACTTCGTCAACGGGGCGCAGATCCCGATCGACCAGTTCGTCGTCGCCGGAAGAGCCAAGTGGCGGCAGCGGAGCGGCCTGACCCTGCTCTTGCCCCACGGCTACGACGGCCAGGGCCCCGAGCACTCCAGCGCACGCCCCGAGCGCTTCCTCGCCGCCTGCACGGGCGGGAACCTCGCCGTCTGCAATGCGACGACGCCGGCGCAGTTCTTCCACCTCCTGCGGCGCCAGGCCCGGGCAGAGCTCGAGCGGCCGCTCGTCGTGCTGACGCCCAAGTCCCTCCTCCGCGACCCGCGCGCGGGCAGCCCGATCGGGGACCTCGTGCGTGGCTCCTTCCAGGAGCTCTTGCCCGACCCCTCGGTCGACCCCGAGTCCGCGCGGAGGCTGGTGCTCTGCTCGGGCAAGGTCTACTACGACCTCGACGACCACCGGCGCGAGCGGGGCATCGAGGACGTCGCGATCTGCCGACTCGAGCAGCTCTACCCCCTGCCGCGCGCCGCCCTGCAAGGGCTCCTCGAGCGCTTCGGTGCGGGCGAGCTTGTCTGGTGCCAGGAAGAGCCACGCAACATGGGGGCCTGGGTCCACGTTCGGCACCGCCTCGCGGCCCTCGGTCACGCACCTCACTACGTCGGCCGCGCCGATTCTCCGAGCCCGGCCACGGGCTCCTACAGGCGCCACCTGGCGGAGCAGGAGTACGTCGTGCGAATGGCCTTCGAGCCGCTGAGCTGATCGATCGCTAAGCCGATCGCCACTTCCACTATCATGCTCGGCCATTCGGTCGCCTCTCTGGAGACGGAGCATGCGCCTCAGAATCGTCACTCTCTGGACCCTCATCGCCCTCCGCGCGCCCCTGGCGGCACTCGGCCACGGGCAAGACGAGGGGGCATCCGCCGACCTCCGGCGTCCCTCCTTCAGTACCCGCGAGGAAGCCGACCGGAGCCCTGGAGTCCGCCGCCAGGAGGCGCTCGACCTCCTCACGGGTTCCCTCGTCGTCGAGCTCCTCCAGGACGCGCACCCGTTCGTGGGGGACGAGCTCGACGACTCGCAGGAAGATCTGTTCGGCTAGGGTCCGGGGACTCAAGGGTGCGCCCACGGCCTTGGCTGAGCCGAGGCCGGAGGACGATTGTATCCCGGCCTCCGAGCTTCGCTGGCAGAAGCGTGATCCGGGGCGGAAGCGAGCGTGCGGCGCAGGAATGGAGACCCTGTCGTTCTCTGGCCTCCTCGCGGCCGGCGGGCCGTGGTGTCCGGTCTAGGCTAGTGCCATGTCTCGAGAGGGCACCCTCAGGCTTGGGGCGCTGTTCCGCTTGCTCGTGACGTCCGCCTGCAGAGAGAGGCCGGGCGAGTCATTCCTGGGTTGATCCCTCTCGACCGCGACGCAGAAGATCCGTTCGTCCGCGCCACCGCGTTGTGCCGACTGGACCGCAGAGCGCGGCTCACTGTCCCAGCTGGCGATCGATGGCCTGCACCAGCTGGGCGTCGCCCTGCTCGACCGCGAGCACGCGCGCGCGCCGGGCCAGGGAGGCCGCGTCCTCCATCCGGCCGCTCTGCACGTAGAGGCCGCAGAGGGTGTACATCAGTCTCGGCACCTCGGAGCCCGGCTCCGCGAAGGGCGCGAGGACCTCCTGGGCTGCCAGGAGATCACGGACCTTCGGGTCGCTCGCGGACGAGAAGAGTTGCGCCAGGGCCTGGGCGAGCTGGGCGTCTCGCGGGTCGAGTCGCAGGCCTTCGCGCAGGAGCTCCACGGCCTGCGTGGCGTCGCCTTCGCGAGTGAGTTGGGTCGCGTAGACGCGCCGCAAGCCGCTCGCCGCGGGGTCCTGCTCGAGCTGCGCCGCAAAGAGCTCGCGCAGCTCGTCGCTCCGGCCCGCCTCGGCGAAGGCCGTGGCCATCTGGTTCGCGTTCATCCAGTCCTCGTAGTCCGGGGCGCTCGCGAAGACGGCGGCGTGTTGCTCGGCAGCCTGCTCCCACTCGCCGCGGCGGCCGAGGATCGTGCCCAAGAGGTGACGAGCGCGGAGGTAGTCGGGGAAGCGTTCGAGGAGGGGCAGGAGGAGCTCGAGGGCAGCGTCCCATCGCCCCTGGGTGTAGTGGATCGCCGCGAGCCCGAAGGTGTCCCGCGGCGTCCCAGGGCGTAGCCGCAGGCACTCGAGGAGGGCTTCGGCCCCGGCCTCGAGCTTCCCCGCGGCGACGTGGAGCTGACCGAGATCCTTCCAGGCGGGGTAGAAGTCGGGGTGTTCGCGCAGCATCTCCTGGTACGCGGATACCCGATCCTCGTAGGGCAGGGCGCCGTTGCGCACGAGCTCCGCCTGGGTCAGGAGGGCGATCATCTCCTGGGGTCTCCCAGCTGGCTCGCCGATCGCGCCTTCCTCCAGGCCGTCCGCGACATAACCCAGGGCCTGGAGCTGGCGCAGGTCGGCGGCGCTGGGGGCGACGGTGGGCGAGACGTCGGCCGCGAGCTCCAGCTCGTCGCCGTAGAGCTCGCGCAGCATTGCGTCCAGCGCTTCAGGCTTCGCCTCGGAGGTGGCGAGCAGATTCTCCCCTTCGTCGGGGTCGCGCGCGAGGTCGAAGAGCTCCGGCGCCGAGCTGTGGAGGTAGCGCTCGCTGCCGCTCTGCACACCGACGAGGGGCTCCCAGCCGTACTCCAGGGTCCCCGCGAGGGACTCGAAGTAGATCGGGCGGTCCGCGGGGCGCGGCTCCGTCAGGGAGAGGCCGTCCTCCTCCCCCGGCTCGAGGCCGAAGAGCGCCAGCACCGTCGGCATGACGTCGACCTGCGAGACGGGCCCCGGGTCGTGCGCGCCACCCAGGCGGCTCCCGCAGGAGAAGATCAAAGGGATGTGGATCGTCGAGGCGTAGGTGAGGTAGCCGTGGGTGGGCTCCGCGTGCTCACCGAGGCCCTCGCCATGGTCACCCGCCACGACGACGAGGCAGCGCTCGGTGAGGCCTCGCTCCTCGAGGAATCCGGTCAGGCGGCCGATCTGCGAGTCGACGTAGGCGACCTCCCCGTCGTGCAGGCGGCCCGCGTAGCGCTGCGCGAAGTCCGCCGGCGGCGCGTAGATGTAGTGCGGGTCGAAGTAGTGGACCCAGAGGAAGAAGGGCTCTCCCGCGGCCTCCGCGAGCCAGGTGAGCGCGCGCTCGGTCGTGCGGTCCGCCCGGCGGGAGGGGTTGTCGGGGTCCGAGGACTCGTCCACCTCCGTCAAGGAGTCGTCGTAGTGGTCGAAGCCCTGGTCGAGGCCGTACTGCGAGTCGAGCACGAAGGCGGAGACGATCGCTCCGGTGCGGTAGCCCTCCTCCCCGAGGCGCTCGGCCAGGGTGACCTCCTCTTCCTGCAGGCGGAAGAAGCCGTTCGTCCGCACTCCGTGGGATGCTGGATAGCGGCCGGTGAGCAGGGAGGTGTGCGAGGGCAGGGTCAGGGGCGCGACCGCGCTGGCGGCCGAGTAGACCACGCCGCGCTCGGCGAGGCGGTCGAGGTGCGGCGTCTCGACCTCGGCGTTCCCATAGCACCCCAGGCGGTCGGCGCTCGTCGTGTCGAGGGTGACGAGGAGCAGGCTGCAGCCGGCGAGGGAGCCGGCGCCGGCGGGCAGGGCGTCGATCGTCTCGAGGGAGGGGGAGACCTCGACGCCGCACATCCCCAATGGTGCGGGCGGCGACGGCGCGGTCGTCACGCTCTCGGGGGTGGGCGCGCTCGCGGGGGATTCATCCTGCTGCAGCAGGAGCAGCCCCAGGCTCGCCAACAGCAGCACCACGAGCACGAGCCCTGCGATCCGGCTCGGGCGCCAGCCTCGACTCCTTTCCGTCTCGAGGCTCGCTCCCTGGCCTTCGTTCGTTCGTCTACCCATGCGCTCGTTGGAGGGCGGAGAGTAGGCGGTTCTCGGAGCCCCGGCAAGGCGGGGCTCACCGCGCCCACGGAGGACGCGGTGAGGAAGGGGGCGGCCGGCTCGCGAGAGTCGACCGCCCCTCCTTCAGGAGGAGATCACTCCAGGGGGAACGTGATCTGCAGGCCGTCCGACAGGCTGAAGTCGTTCGGCGGGGCTCCGCCGTTCGGGTCACGGAACCAGAACTGGAAGTTGGCCGTGTCCCCCGCGGAGATCTGGTTCTCGTTGCCGGAGCCCTGGAAGTCGAGCACGCGGGTGGCCACGTTGCCCGAGACGAAGGTCGGCGGCGACAGTCGCACCAAGGGGTTCGCCACGCAGCGGAAGCCTTGGCCGAAGGGGACGCTCGTCTGGTTGGGGCCGAAGAAGAAGAGCCCGATCGTGTTCGGCACCGGGGAGGCCGACAGGCTGAGGTTGTTGTCGCTGACGACGATCGACCCGCTGTGGGACATGTAGCCGCCGAGGACGCTGACGGAGTTCGGTCCCGCCGTGCAGTAGGTCGTCACGAGCCCCTCGCACTCGTCGGGGATGCCGTTCCCGTTGGTGTCGTGCGAGTTGCCGATCAGGATGTCCGTCGCGTCCTCGATGCCGTTCGAGTTGCAATCGAAGTTGCACTCGACCGAGAGAATGCGCACGCCGTCCACGCCGGCCTCCACGACCGAGCCGTCGCCGAGGTCGGAGGCGGTGAAGCGCAGCCGCATCGTGCTCGTCGGGGTGAGGAAGTTCGAGACAAGGAAGGACTTCTCGATCCAGCCTCCGTTGACCTCGGAGCCGGCCGGGCCGACCGTCTCCAGTTCGACCCAGGAGCTGCCCGAGTCGTTCGAGATCTCGACCACGAAGACATCGGCCATGGGCGAGGCCCCGAAGGTGTTCGAGTACCAGCGGTGGTAGGAGACCAGGGCCTCGCCGCTCGCCGAAGACGCGTCGAGGATCGGGGAGGTCAGGATTGTGCTCCCGCCGTCGACGTCCGAGTTCCCGGCCACGTTGTCGGTCACATAGCAGCTGCCCGAGCCGTCCGAGTCGGTCGGCGGGTCGCCGCGGTCACCGCCCCCTGCGGGGACGCCGCGGCCCCACTGGCCGTCGGTCGCGTCGCCGCTGACGGTCCAGCCCGTGCTCGTCTCGAAATCGTCGGCGAAGGTCTCGGTGGCCGAGCTCGCGCCGATCGTCTCGAAGCGATCCTGCGGTGCGCCATCGGGGTCCGAGACGGTCTCACCGCCGGTTGTCTCCGCGCTGACGTAGTAGCGAACGTTCTGGGTGCAGTCCACGGCGGGGAAGACGGCCTCGTAGACGTTCGGCGACTCTTCGCTCATGGGGAAGGTCTCGAAGCCATTGCCGCGGTTCACGTGGAGAACGCCGGTCCCGGCGGCGGGAGTCCCGTTGATGCCCGTCACGGCGACCGTGAATTCGATCTCGCCGCCGTCGAGGTCGACGCTGTCGGGTCGACCGCCGGGGTAGGCGAAGTCGATCAGCTCGAGGGGCGGCGCGTCCAGGTTGTGGGAGCCGAAGGCCGCCGCGATCTCGCCGTAGTGCGGCGTCCCGTTGCCGATGTTCCCGTCGTCGTCGTCCAGCTCCAGGTAGATGATCGTGATCTCCGGGCCGACCGTGCTGTTCCCGGGGTGCATCTGGCCCCGGACGATCAGCATGTTGATGAAGAGCGAGGCGCCGATGTCGCGGTAGTTCGCGGGCTCGGTCTGGATCAGCTCGTTGCGCAAGTCCCAGACGCAGCCCGAGAGCAGCTGCCCGCAATGGTGGATGCCGCCGTTGCAGGGGTACTGGAGGTTGTTGTTCGCGTTGCGGATCCCCTGGTTGCAGTTGGAGAAGCCCTGACCGAGGACGGGGTCGTCCTGGATCAGCACGCCCATGCAGTCGCCGGAGCCTTCGCCGAAGGCGCCCTGCCCATTGTTCGTGACGTTGACGAGGTGGTGGCCGTACTCGTGGTGGACCACGTCCGAGAAGGAGGTGTTGTTGCAGCCGCCGGCGTTGCGCCAGAAGACGCAAGAGGAGCCGGTGTAGACCGCGTTGCAGGAGGTGATCCCGGAGAAGCTGTCCTCGTTGACGATCAGGTCGAAGAACGTCTGGTTGGCGATCGTCGGGAAGTTGGGCGCGTAGGAGAGGGTGTAGTCGCGGACGACGTTGGCCTCGAGGTAGGCGTTGACGCCGGCGGTCGGGAATTCCTGACCGGGAGTCGGGTTGTGCACGAGGTTCGCGGGCCCGGGGGGCAGGACGCTCGTCGTCACCTGGGGAATCTGCTGGCCATTGGTGTCGTCGAAGACCTCGAAGTACTGACCGCGCAGGCGCGAACGCACGGTGACGTTCGAGGAGCCTCCGTGGGAGATCGTGAACTGGCCGTTGACGTCGGCGAAGGTCGAATTGCCGCCGACCACGTTGGCCTCGATGTAAGGCAGGGGGACCTCGGTCTCGGGGTCGCACTCGAGGGTGTTCAGCCCGTCGGTTGCGCGGCCCGTGACCGTCCCGTTCACGTCGATGAACTCCTCCACGAGGTTCTCGGAGTAGAGAAGCTCGCCGGTGGCGACCGAGACGAGGAAGAGGTGACGCTGGAAGGCCGCGGGGGCGACGTGGACCGAGCCACGGGTCGCGACGAACTTCATCGCGAGCGTCGGGGGAGCGGCGTCGCCGTCCACGCCAGCCCAGATGACGAGCTCTTCCTCGCTAGCTTCGAGCTCGGCGGGCTGGAGCGGCACCTGGAGGGCCCGAGCCGCGAGCTCCTGGTCCAGCCGCTGGCGGGCCGCCGCCAGCACATAGCCGGCCGCGCCCTGCTCCCGGGCGACCTCGGCGAGAGTCGTGTCGACTCCGCTCAGGTCCTTGACGTCGAAGGTGGACATCACGAGCGGATGGTCGGGCTCGTTGCGGACGAGGAAGCCCACGCCCGAGCGGAAGACCGGGATCCCGTCGAGGACCTGGTCGAAGCGGAAGGTGCTGAAGCGGTACTCGCCCGTCGCCCGGTCGAACATCACGCCGATCGTCGTCGAACCGTCCTCCTGGACGGCCGGAACGAGCTCGTCGATGCGCGTGCCGATCACGCCTTCGATCTCCGCGACGTGGTCCCAGGCGCTCTCGAGGGGCGAGGCGCCGACCGAGAGGGTCGCTCCGTAGATCGTGGTCGAGGTCCCGACCTCGTCGTCGGGGCCTGTCTGGGCCTGGAAGTGTGCGCCCGAGATGCGGGCTCGGGGGTGCGCTTGCTGGAAGAGCTCGACGCCTTCCTGGAGGTCGATGGGGGTTTGGGCTGCCAAGCTCGAGGCGAGGAGCGCCGGGAGCAGCAGGAGGGGAGTGCGCTTTTGCATGCGGGGGATCCGTCGTTGGCTGGAGAGGGAACAGGCGCCCGGCGTCGGTCGACGAGGGGCGCCCGGCAGGTCGAGCGAGGCCCGACCCAACGGACCATGCTAGCTCCCGTGACAAGGGTGGATACCGCTCTCGCGTTTCCTCCGAGGGCGCCAGTGCGAGATCGCTCGCGCCCCGAGCTCGGGTGGTCCAGGGTGTGGCCTGGCCGCCCCGAGAGCCGAGTTCGGCTCTCCAGCGATCGAAGTCGGGGAGACTCGGCTCTCCACGAGTGAGCGCGAGCGCACTGCATTCTTACGAATCGAGGAAGGCCATCTCGGCCCGCTCCCGGCCATCCCCTCCGATCGAACCCACGGGCGGGCGGCCCACTGCTACGGTGTGGACATGAAGCCGCTCGTCCCGCCCGCAGCCTTCGTCACCCTCTTGCTCTCGTCCACGAGCTCGGCCCAGGAGTACCTGGGCTCCCTCGGCGGAGGAGAGACCGGAGATCGCTTCGGATACCAGGTCGTGCTGGACGGACCGGAGCGACTGCTCGTCAGCGCCCCTTATCGGGACGTCGGGACGACCTCCGGCGTCGGCGGTGGATTCGTGTTCGCGCGCCGCGCGGGCGCCTGGACCCTCGAGGGAGCTCTGGATCCGTTGCAGCCCTTCGCCGACGACCACCTGGGCGTCGCGGCGGACCTCTCGGGAGACCTGGTGTTGATGGTCGACGAGGACCACGGGCTCTACGTCTTCGAGCGCGGTCCCTCGGGTTGGGAGGAGGAAGACCTGGTCTGGCCGCCGGCCGTCACGAACACCTCCGATGCCAATCGCGCCGTCGCCATCGCCGGAGACAGCCTCCTGCTCGGCGTCTACAAGACGAACTTCTTCAGCGGCGGGGTGTTCTGCTTCGACCGGACTCCGAGCGGCTGGGTCGAAGTGCCCGGGCCCGAGCCCATCGGCGGCATCCTCTCCGGGAGTCGCTTCGGCGCGGCCCTGGACTGGGACGCCGCCTCCGGGCGCCTCGCCGTTGGCGCGATCGCCGACGGGGGAGGGGCCGTGCTGATCTTCGAACGTCCCGGCGGCGTGTGGACCGAGGTGGCCAAGATCCAGGCGCCGACGAACAACGGCTTCTTCGGCTGGGCCGTGGACCTCGACGGGGACGAGATCGCCATCGGCGCTCCCTATCGCAACTACGACTTCAGCGAGGCGGGGACCGTGCAGGTCTTCCGTCGGTCGGGCTCGGGGACGTGGAACCCCGCCAGTCCCGTCCTGGTCGCGAGCGATCGCGCCGAGGGCGCTCACTTCGGCACGGACGTCGAGCTCGCCGGCCACCGCCTGGTCATCGGATCTCCTGGCGCCCAGGTCGGGGCCAACTGCGAGGGCTCCTCGGAAGGTTGCACCTCCGGCGCGATCTACGTCTTCCACCGCAGCGCCGGTGCTTGGCACCAGAGCTCGAAGCTCGGGGCGCCGGCGGGAGGAGGGGGGGGCTTCGGCTTCTCCGTTGCCTTGGAGGAGGCCGCGCTCGTCGTTGGCAACCGTTCTCCTGTTCTGCCCGAGGTGTACGAGTACGACCTGCCGAGCGAGGTCTTGCCCTACGGGAATTGCGTCGGCCCCGCGCCTTGTGGGAACGAGGACGCCTTCGGCGGCTGCGCGAATTCAACAGGACTCGGCGCGCGCCTCGGCTCGACGGGATCGGTCAGCGTCGCGAGCGACGACCTCGTCTTGCGCGCGACCTTCGTTCCACCGAATCGGATCGGCTTGCTGTTCATGGGGGCGAGTCGCATCTCGGCACCCTTGGGCGACGGCTTCCTGCTGGCGGGTGCTGCTGGCGGCGGCCTCTACCGATTCCAACCCCACTCCTCGGGGCCCGGCGGCGTCCTGACCCTGGGGCCGGGGATCGCGACGGTCTCCGCCTCATTGCCTCCGGGCGGGCAGGTCGCGGCCGGCTCCACCTGGCACTTCCAGGCCTACTACCGCGATCAGAACGGACCCTGCGGGAGCGGCTCGAATCTCTCGAGCGCGCTCCGCGTTCAGTTCCAGCCTTGACCACTCGGGCGCGGGCCGACGCGCAGTCGTCGATCGTGCGCAGCCCCGACTGCCGGGTGAACCGGAGGCGGGGCTGCGCGCTTCGAGTCGCGGCTCGCGAGCTCAGACGGCCTTCACTTCGCGTGTGATCGGCTGGACCCGGAAGCTCGCCCCGTCGAAGTCCACCCGCGCGAGGTCGCCGCGCGACAGCTCCCCGGAGAGGATCGCGTCCGCGAGGGGATTCTGGACGTGCTTCTGGATCGCTCGCTTCAGCGGGCGCGCGCCGAACTCGGGGTCGTAGCCCTCCTCGGTGAGCTGGTCCTTGGCGGCGTCGGTCAGCTCGAGCTCGAGCTCCTGCTCGGCCAGGTGCTTCGCGATCAGCGCGACCTGCACGTCGACGATCTGGCGGATCTGGTCCTTCTCGAGGGGGCGGAAGGTCAGGATCTCGTCGAGGCGGTTGATGAACTCGGGCCGGAAGTACTCCCGCACCTGGTCCTCCTTGCGCAGGTTGCTCGTCATCAGGACCAGCGTCTGCGTGAAGTCCACCGTGCGTCCTTTGCCGTCGGTCAGGCGTCCGTCGTCGAGGAGTTGCAGCAGCACGTTGAAGACGTCGGGGTGGGCCTTCTCGACCTCGTCGAGGAGGATCACCGAGTGGGGCTTGCGTCGCACGGCCTCCGTCAGGACGCCGCCCTCGTCGTAGCCGACGTAACCGGGGGGCGCGCCGATCAGGCGACTGACCGCGTGCTTCTCCATGAACTCGCTCATGTCGATGCGCGTCATGTTCCGTTCGTCGTCGAAGAGGAACTCCGCCAGGGCCTTGGCCAGCTCGGTCTTGCCGACCCCGGTGGGGCCGAGCAGGAGGAAGGAGCCCAGGGGGCGCGTCGTCTCTTGCAGGCCGGCCCGCGAGCGGCGGACGGCCTCGGAGATCACCCGCACGGGCTCGTCCTGGCCGATCAGGCGCTCGTGGATGCGCTCCTCCATGCTCATCAGCTTGTTGCGCTCCGTCTCGAGCAGGCGCGTGGCGGGGATGCCGGTCCAGCGCGAGATGACCTGCGCGATCAGCTCGGCGTCCACCGCCTCCGGCAGGAGGGCGCCGTCCGCCTGCACCTCGCGCAGGCGATCGACGTTGGCCTCGATCTGGCCCTCGGCCTCGGGGATCTCGCCGAAGCGGATCTCCGCCACCCGGTCGAAGGCGCCCTCGCGCTCCTTCTTCGTCGCCTCTTCACGGAGGCTCTCGACGAGCAGCTTGCCGGCGCGGATCGACTGGATCAGCTCCTTCTCCCGGTCCCAGCGAGCGCGCAGGGCTTGGACGTTCTCGTTGATCTCGGCCAGCTCCTCGTCGATCTCGGCGACGCGGCGCCTGGACGACTTGGACTCGTCGCGGCCCATGGCCGTCTTCTCGATCTCGAGCTGGCGGATCTTGCGCTCGACGCGCTCGAGCTCCGGGGGCATGGAGTCGATCAGGATGCGCAGCTGCGAGGCCGCCTCGTCGATGCAGTCGAGGGCCTTGTCGGGCATGAAGCGGTCGCTGATGTGCCGGTCCGCCAGGCGCGAGGCGGCGACGATCGCTTCGTCCTCGATGCGGACCCCGTGGTGGACCTCGTAGCGGTCGCGCAGGCCGCGCAGGATCGCGATCGTGTCCTCGACGCCGGGCTCGTCGATCATGACCGGCATGAAGCGCCGCTCCAGGGCGGCGTCCTTCTCGATGTACTTGCGGTACTCGTCGAGGGTCGTGGCGCCGATGCAGCGCAGCTCGCCGCGCGCCAGCGCGGGCTTCAGCATGTTGGCCGCGTCCACCGCGCCCTCGCTGCCGCCGGCGCCCACCATCGTGTGCAGCTCGTCGATGAAGAGCACGACGTCGCCTTCGGCCTCCTTGACCTCCTCCAGCACGGCCTTGAGCCGCTCCTCGAATTCGCCGCGGTACTTGGCGCCGGCGAGGAGAGAGCCGATGTCGAGGGCCATCACGCGCTTGCCCTTCAGGCTCTCGGGCACGTCGCCTTCGACGATGCGCAGGGCGAGCCCCTCCACGATGGCGGTCTTGCCCACGCCTGGGTCACCGAGCAGGACGGGGTTGTTCTTCCGCCGGCGGGCGAGGACCTGGGTGGCTCGCCGGATCTCGTCGTCGCGGCCGATGACCGGGTCGAGCTTGCCCGCGGTCGCCTCGGCGGTCAGGTCGCGGGCGTACTTCTCGAGCGCCTCGAAGGTGGCCTCGGGATCGGGCGTCGTCACGCGCCGGTTTCCACGCACCTCGGCCAGGGCGGCCTCGATGCGCTCCGGGGCGAGCTCGCGGGCGGTGAAGAGGGCCTGCAGCTCGGCGCCTCCCTCGCTGGCGAGTGCCAGGAGGAGGTGTTCGGTGGAGACGAACTCGTCGCCCAGCTTCTGCGCCCGGGCGCCCGCGTCGGTCAGGACCGCGGCCAGGCGGCGGGACATGCCGACCTCTGCGTTCGTCGTCCGTGGCAGCTTGCCCAGCTCCCGCTCGACTTCCGTGGAGAGGGCCTTGGGCTCGACCCCCAGCTTCTGGAGCAGGGCGGAGGTCACGCCGCTCGGCTCGGCGAGCAAGCTGACCGCGAGGTGGAGCGGGCTGATCTCGGGGTGGCCCGCGGCCTGCGCCCCCTGCTGGGCGGCTTGCAGGGCTTCCTGGGACTTCGTCGTGTACTGCTGGTTCATGATGGCGGCCTCCTGCTGGCGCTCTTCGGACGGCCTACCCAGAGCAATGCTCATGCCGAGGTCCGGATAGCCTCCAGGGGTCGGCAAGGGCCTCCGGAAGCGCCGGGTCGGTCAAGTTGGCAGGCTGGCTGCCGTTTTGGCGCCCCCTTCACCGGTCGCTCCACCCGAGCTCCCCTTGCCCCGACCGGGGCGCGAGACATGCGTTCCCCCGACCCTCGCCAGGCTATGCTCCCGCGCCCCCTTCCATGAGCGATCGCCAACCGGACATCCTCTTCGTCCTGCTCGACGCGGCCCGCGCGGAGAACTTCTCGGTCTACGGCTACCCCAAGCCGACCACTCCGCACCTCGAGCGCCTGGCCTCCCAGCTGGCCTTCTACGAGAGCTGCGTCTCGGCCGCCACCTGGACCCTGCCGTCGACCGCCAGCCTCTTCACGGGGACCTACCCCTCGACCCACCGCCTGGTGATCGACGGGGACCGCCTCGGCGCCCACTTCGCGAGCCTGCCCGAGATCCTCCAGCGGCGGGGCTACGCCACCCACAAGGTGACGGGGCTCGTGCCCTACGTCTCCGACTTCAGCGGCCTCGACCGCGGCTTCGACACGAGCTGGGAGGCGCCGCCGCCGACCTGGCGCGTGTGGCTCGATCGCATTCGGCGCAAGCGGCCCCTGCCCTCGGAGCCGGGGCAGGAAGCGGCCGTGGCCGACGCCCCCGACCTCGCGCGCATCGACCACGGCCTGAGCCTCGAGGAAGAAGCCCGGGCGCACCTGGAAGCGCGCGGGACGCTCCGTGGCCGGCTCTCCTTCCTCCTCTCCGGCTTCTACGACGACGGGGGCGGGGCCTGCTTGCGGCGCGCGGGAGAGCTCCTCGCCGGCGAGACCGAGCGCCCCAAGTTCGTCTACGTCCACCTGCAGGAAACCCACGGCGAGTACCGGCCGCCCCGCCGCTTCCGCAAGCGCTTCATCCCCCGCGAGCTGCACGGCAAGAACTGGGCAGCGGTCAACCAGCGGCCGAACCTCCACGCGGTCGGACTGGCGCCCATGGACGAGGAGGACTACGCCATCCTGGAGGGGCTGTACGACGGTTGCATCGCCTACATGGACGAGCAGCTCGGGGCCTTGCTCGACCAGCTGGCACGCAGTCCGCGTTGGGACGATACCCTCGTGATCATCACCGCCGACCACGGGGACTGCATCGGTCGGCACGGTGTGCTGGGCCACCAGTTCGTCTGCTACGAAGAGCTCCTGCGGATCCCCTGGATCGTGAAGTGGCCGAAGTCGGTGGGGATCACGGGCCGGCAGACCCAGCTGGTGCAGAACGTGGACCTCTTGCCGACGATCTGCGGCCTGCTCGGCGAGGAGATTCCGGAGCAGGTCGAGGCCATCGACGTCCTGAGCCAGTCCCGGGAATTCGCCTGGGCGGAGCTGCTCAAGCCTTTCGGCGTGACGGCCGTCAAGCAGGGCCTGCACGAGCTGGCGCCCCACTACGATCGCGCGGTCCTGGCGGGGCGGGGCGAGCGCTACAAACGCATCGCCTACTCGAACGACCAGCCCGACGAGCTCTACGACCTGCGGGAGGACCCCCGCGAGGGGAACGACCTCCTGCGCGCGAGCGGCCCCGAACTCGACCCGGAGGCGAAGAAGCTGACGGAGGCGCTGGAGGCCTGGACGCCCCGCTGGCGCGAAGCCGCCGACGAGATCGCGCGGCGCATCCGGGCCGGCGACGGGGGCGAGATGAGCGCGGACGTGGAGCAGAAGCTGCGCGCGCTCGGCTACCTCGACTGAGGTTCTGGGCGGAAACTTTTTCCGCCAAGCCGCGACGGAGCCCACGGGAAGGGCGGATTCCCCGCGCACTTTCCCCCGCGCCGCCCCGCGCTGGATCCGGGGGTAGGTTTGAGAGTCGGGACGACTGGGAAGCTCGTTTCGGCGCCACCGCAACGACTCTCGAGCCAGCGCATTCCATGAAGCCGCACCACTTCGCGTTCAGCGTCACCGCCTCTCTCTCCCTCGCCCTCACCGCAACCGCCCAAGAGACCTTCCGCGACATTGAAGGCAAGTTCGTCGGGGACCGCTTCGGTTACTCCGTGGCGAACGTCGGCGACGTCGACGGAGACCTCACGCCCGACTGGGCCATCGGCGCGCCCTTCAGCGACCAGAACGGATCGGCCTCGGGCTCCATGACCATCTACTCCGGGGAGACCGGGGACGAGATCATGACCCAGCACGGAGACTCCGCGGGCGACCGCTTCGGCTACAGCGTGGCCGGCGGCGACGTCAACGGAGACGGCTTCGGCGACGTGATCGTCGGGGCCTACGCCGACGACGCGAACGGCGTTGACTCCGGCACGGTCTACGTCTTCTCCGGCGCCAACGGCCTCGTGCTCTACGCCGTCAGCGGCGTCGCCGCGGCGGACAACTTCGGCTTCTCGGTCGCCTTCGTGCCCGACACCGACGGCGACGGCATGGGCGAGGTCCTGGCCGGCGCGTGGGTCGGCGACTCCGGTGGGATCAACCGCGGTCAGGCGTTCCTGATCGACGGCGACACCGGCGCCACCCTGCACACCCTGGGTGGCGAAAACGATTACGACTTCTTCGGCTACTCCGTCGCGGGCCTCGAGGACCTCGACGGGGACGGTCGGGGCGACCTGCTCGTCGGCGCCCCGGGCAGCGGATTCAACGGCCCCGGCGCTGGCTCGGCCTACGTCCACTCCGGCGCGACGGGCGCCCTGCTCCACACGCTCCGCGGCGACGCCAGCGGCGACGGCTATGGCTCGGCAGTGGCCGCGGCGGGGGACATCGACCTCGACGGCAACTGCGACCTGCTGGTCGGCGCCCCGGGCTCCGACCTGGGCATGGCCAACGCGGGGCTGGCGCGCGTGCACTCCGGAGCGACGGGCTCCACGCTCTACGACCTGACCGGCGACAACGTCGGCGACAACCTGGGCGTCTCCGTGGCCGGGGGCTTCGACGTCACCGAGGACGGCGTGGCGGACCTCTTCGCCGGGGCGACGGCGGCGGACCCGAACGGCACGAACTCCGGCCTCGTGAAGGTCCACTCCGGATCCGACGGCGTCCTCTTCGCCACCCTCGAGGGCAAGGCGGAGGACGGACGCTTCGGCGCCTCCATCGCCCCCGGTGGGGACGTCAACTTCGACGGCTACAGCGAGATCCTCGTCGGCGCCTGGGGCGAGGACGGCGGCATCGGCGACTTCACAGGTGAGACGCACGCGCTGACCTTCGGGGAGTCCCAGGTGTTCTCCTACAACTACTGCATGAGCCTCGAGAACTCGACCGGCGACTACGCTCGGATCACCTACAGCGGCTCGAACAAGGTCACCCTCAACGACTTCTCCCTCGGCTGCAACGGCGCGGTCGGGTCGACCTCGGGCCTCTTCTTCTACGGTCCCGACGAGATCCAGGTGCCCTTCGGCGACGGCTTCCGCTGCATCGGCGGCGCGATCTCCCGCACCGCGCCGGTGCAGACCGACTTCTTCGGCGTCGTCGATCGCCCGATCGACTTCACCAACCCCCCGAACGCCTCCGGCGAGATCACGGGCGGCAGCACCTGGAAGTTCCAGTTCTGGTACCGCGACACGGCCGCCGGCGGCTCGGGCTTCAACCTCTCGGACGCCTTGAGCGTGACCTTCCTGCCGTAGTCGCAGTCCGGAGTCGCAATACGGAGTCGCACACCTTGTTGCTGTCGATCAGCAACAAGGTGTGCGACTCCGTATTGCGACTCAGCCGGCGGCCTTCTTGGAGTCGTCGAACTGCTCGGCTTCGGTCGAGCCGTCGAGGGCCGTCGTGGACGACTTCCCGCCGGCGATGGCTTGCGAGACGGCGTCGAAGTAGCCGGTCCCGACCTCGCGCTGGTGGCGCGTCGCGGAGTAGCCCGCGGCCTCGGAGGCGAACTCCGCCTCCTGCAACTCAGAGTAGGCGCTCATGCCGCGCCCCGCGTAGTCGCGGGCCAGCTCGAACATGCCGTGGTTGAGGCTGTGGAAGCCCGCCAGGGTGACGAACTGGAAGACGTAGCCCATCGCTCCGAGCTCGCGCTGGAAGCGGGCGATCGTCGCGTCGTCGAGGTTGCGCTTCCAGTTGAAGGAGGGCGAGCAGTTGTAGGCCAGGAGCTTGCCGGGGTGTTCGGCGCGCACGGCCTCGGCGAAGCGCTGGGCCTCGGCCAGGTCGGGCTTGCTCGTCTCGCACCACACGAGGTCGGCGTAGGGCGCGTAGGACAGCCCACGGGCGATGGCCTGGTCGAGCCCGGGGTTCGTGCGGAAGAAGCCCTCGGGCGTCCGCTCGCCGGTGATGAACTCGTGGTCGCGCTCGTCCACGTCGCTCGTGATCATCGCGGCCGCGTTGGCGTCCGTGCGGGCGACGAGGACGGTCGGGACGCCGCAGACGTCGGCCGCGAGGCGCGCCGCGTTCAGCGTGCGGACGAAGGTCTGGGTCGGGACGAGGACCTTGCCGCCGAGGTGGCCGCACTTCTTCTCCGAGGCCAGCTGGTCCTCGAAGTGCACGCCGGCGGCGCCCGCCTCGATCATGGCCTTCATGAGCTCGAAGGCGTTGAGCGGCCCGCCGAAGCCCGCCTCGGCGTCGGCGACGATGGGCGCGAACCAGTAGGTCGAGTCGTCGCCCTCGGCGTGCGTGATCTGGTCGGCCCGCGTCAGGCACTGGTTGATGCGCTTGACGACCTGCGGGACGCTGTTGGCCGGGTAGAGGCTCTGGTCGGGGTACATCTGGCCTGCGATGTTCGCGTCGGCCGCGACCTGCCAGCCCGAGAGGTAGATCGCCTCGAGACCGCCGCGCACCTGCTGCATCGCCTGGTTGCCCGTCAGCGCGCCGAGGGCGTTGATGTAGTCCCGCGTGTTGAGCAGGTCCCACAAGCGCAGCGCCCCCATCTCGGCCAGCGTGTGTTGCACGCGAACGGAGCCGCGCAGGCGCTCGACGTCCTGGGGTGAGTAGTCGCGGCGGATGCCGTTCCAGCGGGAGTCCCAAGCGGCGGGGTGAGTCGAGCCGTCCAGCTCGGGGAGGTACGAGGCGCTCATGGCGGGGAGATCTCGGTGGGGTCGGTGAGCCGCCCGGAGGCGGGGGGATCGGGGGGTGGGCGGGGCCCGGAACACGCGCTTATCGGCCCCCCGCCCCGCTCCGGTTGAGGTGAGATCGCCGTCCTGGGGCTCATCCGCGCGTGTTCCGGTTGACCTCGGCGGGGCGATCGCCTCTGCTGGATCCGTGCTCGCGTCGCGGGCGGGACCGACGGGGAGAGAAGCGATGATCGAAGGGCTCCTGCTGTGCATTCCTTTCCACCCGGGCGTCCCCGTGGGGGCCGAGATCGTGGTGGAGGAGCTCCCCGGCGGCCTCGTGGCCGAGTTCGAGGTCGAGTACACGGCGGAGGGCGTGCCGCGTCGGGAGGGCTCCTTCACGGTGCTCGGGCCCGACGGCACCAAGCGCGTCCTGGGGGAGTACAGCGCGGGCAAGCGCAGCGGACGCTGGCGCTTCCGCTACGCGGACGGGAGCCCCTTGGCGGCGGGGAGCTTCCGCCAGGGCTCGCGCAGCGGCGAGTGGGAGTTCGAGTACCCGGATGGGGAGCCCTGGATGAAGGGCGACTACCGCGGCGGCTGGCCGCGGGGGGAGTGGAAGGTCTGGCGACGCAGCGGGGAGCTCGACCTCTGGCACTCCGGGGACTACGACTACGTGCGCATCGACCTCGAGGGCGGTGGGGAAGCGCGCGGCCCGATCCTCGACGGTCAGCCCCACGGGCCCTGGACCACGACCTGGCGTCCGGAGCAAGTCCAGCTCGAGGCCGAGTTCGGTCGCGGCGAGCGCAGCGGGAGCTGGCGCTTCTGGCACGTCGACGGGAGCTTCGACCCGGCCTTCCTCTCCGGGGAGTACGCCGGACCGCGCTGGGAGCCGCTCTTGCGCGTCGATCCGGTCGAAATCGAGCCGGCGTCGCCGGGGTTGAGTGCGGAGGCTCGGGAGCGCCTGCGAGCCCTCGGATACCTGGGGTCCACCGAGATGGCCCTGGACACCCGGGTCATCTCCCTGATCGCGCACCCGAAGTTGGTCGCTGCCGACCTGCGCCGCACCTACGACGACGCTCGAGGAGGCGACGCCACCGCCACCCTGCGCCTGCTCGGCCACGCGGCGGGTGGACACCGCGAGGTCCTGCCCTTGATCCTGGACGAGCTGGCGGACCTCGACTTCGATCGCGCGGAGGACCAGGGCCGATGCCGGTGGCTCCTGAGCGAGCTCGTCGGCCCGATCGCCTGGGGCCTGCGCCTCGTGCGGCCCGACGAAGGCGATCCGGACGTCCTGCGGCTCGCGGTCCTGCGCCTCGCCTCCCTCGAGTACCTGACGCGCGGCGCGGACCTCTGGTGGCAGCTCGACCTCGCCTTCGGGCCCGGAGCCGGACTGGAAGTGCCCGCGCCGGCTCTCCTGCGCCCCGCGGTGCCGATCGAGGGCTTCGCGCGCCTGACCGCGGAGGACTGGCTCTACGCCTCGCGCTTCGCGCGTCGCGACCCGATCGACCGCAAGCACCGCAAGGCCCTCGACGCCGCCCTCGAGTGGCTCGTCCTGCACCAGGACCCCGAGGGGAAGTGGGACTGCGACGACTTCATGAAGCACGACGTCGCCTCGGAGGTGCACGACGGGCCCGGGATGGCGGAACACGATGTGGCTTGCACCGCACTCTCCCTCCTGGCCTTGATGGGGGACGGCAGCACGCCGACCGAGGGGCCTTACCGGGAAAACGTCCTGAGGGGCGTGCGCTGGCTCCTCTCCCAGCAGGACCGGGAGAGCGGGCTGCTCACCGAGGCCATCGGAAGCGCCTTCCTCTACGACCACGCGATCGCCACCTGGGCCCTTTGCGAGGCCTACGCCTTCTCCGGTTCGCAGGCCGTCGCGACCGCGGCCCAAGGAGCCGTGGACTGCGCCCTGCGCGCCCGCAACCCGAAGGGCGTCTGGCGCTACGAGCTCTTGCCCGACGGGAACAACGACACCTCGGTCACGGGCTGGATGGCCTACGCCCTGGCGGCCGCCGAGGAAGCCGGCCTGCGCGTGGACCCGATCTGGCGGCGCTACACCCGCGACTGGCTCGAGCAGGTCACCGACCCCGCGACGGGCCGCGTGGGCTACGACGTGCGCGGCAGCAAGAGCGCCCGGGTCCACGGCGTCAACGAGCACTTCCCCGTGGACGCGAGCGAGGCGATGACGGGGATCGGGCTGCAGTGCCGGTTGATCCTGGGCCAGGACGCGGAGGAGCCGATCCTCGAGAAGCACGTGGAGCTCCTCCTGAAGTGCCTGCCCGCGTGGGAGCCCGCCTCCTTCCGCGTCGACCAGTACTACTGGTTCCAGGCCACCGAGGGCCTGCGTCACGTCGGGGGCAAGGCCTTCGACGCCTGGACGAAGGCCCTCGAGGAAGCCTTGCTCGAGTCCCAGCACGAGGACGGCTGCTGGCCGCCCGTGGGTCCGTGGGGGCACGCCGGGGGACGGGTCTACTCGACCGCCCTCTCGGCCTTGATGCTCGAGTCGCCCAAGCGCCACGCCCGCGTCCCGGGCCGGCGCTGAGTCGCGAGGCTCGTCAGGCCAGGTAGGGCCCCGCGAAGAGGGTCAGGAAGTCCACCAGTCCGTCGCGCAGCACGAGCTCCTCGAAGAGCTCGATGGCGCGCGGGAACTGCTGGCGCTCGAACTCCTCGTCGCCGAGTTCGATCCGGATCGAGGCGAACTCCTCGTCGAAGATCACCTGGTAGAGGTCGCGGTCGACGATCCGCCCGTCCGCGAGTTGCGCGCCGTGCTGGAGCCACTGCCAGAGCTGCGTGCGGGAGATCTCCGCCGTGGCGGCGTCCTCCATCAGGTGGTCGATCGGGACGCAGCCGTTGCCGCAGAGCCAGGCGGCGAGGTAGCGCACGCCGACGCTCGCGTTCTGGCGCACGCCGGCCTCGCTGATCTCGCCGGAGGGGACGTGCAGGAGGTCCTCGGCCGCGACCTCGACGTCCTCGCGCGCCACGTCGAGCTGGTTCTGCCGCCCTTCGAGCACGGCGTCGAACTCCGTCCGGGCCGTCTCCACGAGCCCCGGGTGGGCGACCCAGGTTCCGTCGTGGCCGTCCTGGGCCTCGCGGCGTTTGTCGGCCCGCACCTTTTCGAGGGCGGCCGCGCTCTTCTCCGCGTCCTCCCGGATCGGGATCTGCGCCGCCATACCGCCCATGGCGTGCGCCCCGCGCCGGTGGCAGGTGCGGATCAGGAGCTGGCTGTAAGAGCGCAGGAAGTGGCGGTCCATGCCCACGTTCCCGCGGTCGGGCAGGACGCAACCGGGCTCGGCGCGCTGCTTCTTGATGAAGCTGAAGATGTAGTCCCAGCGACCGCAGTTGAGGCCCGCAGCGTGCTCGCGCAGCTCGTGGAGGATCTCGTCCATCTCGAAGGCGGCTGGCAGGGTCTCGATCAGGACCGTGGCCTTGATCGTGCCGCTCGGGATCCCGAGCTCGGCCTGCGCGCGCAGGAAGACCTCGTTCCAGAGCCGAGCTTCCTCGTGGCCCTCGAGCTTGGGGAGGTAGAGGTAAGGGCCGCTGCCCTTCTCGACGAGGGTCTTGGCGTTGTGGAAGAGGTAGAGCCCGAAGTCGAAGAGGCCGGCCGACACGGCTTCGCCGTCCACCTCGAGGTGCTTCTCGTTCAGGTGCCAGCCGCGGGGGCGCACGACCAGCGTGGCCGTCTCCTCGTTGAGGGCGTACTGCTTGCCCGTCGTCGGGTTGGTGAAGGAGATCGTCCCCGCGACCGCGTCGCGCAGGTTGACCTGTCCCTGGATGATGTTGTCCCAGGTCGGCGCGCAGGAGTCCTCGAAGTCCGCCATGTACACCTGGGCGCCCGAGTTCAGCGCGTTGATGATCATCTTGCGGTCCGGGGGACCCGTGATCTCCACGCGACGGTCCTGGAGGTCGTCCGGCACGGGCGCGATCCGCCACTCGGACTCGCGCAGCTCGCGGGTCTCCTCCAGGAAGTCCGGCCGCCAGCCCGAGTCCCAGCACTCCGCGAGCTCGCGTCGCCGGCCGAGCAGCTGCTTGCGCTTCGAGCGAAACTCACGGTCGAGGAGCGCGACGAAGCGCAGGGCCTCGGGGGTCGCGATCTGCTCCTGCTCGGGCGTGAGGTCGCCCTCCAGGCGAATGCTCTCGGCGGTCAGCGTGGAACGATCCATGGGCGGGGGCCTCCTGGGTGCGCGATGCAGGGGACGTCGGGGAGGGGCGGGCGCCGACCGGGGCCGGGGCCCGCTCGCTTCGGCACTGATCGGCCGATCTCCGTCCGGGGCGTGAAGCCTCCAGGCCGGAAACCCGAAATCGGCCCTGGCGACCCCCTGGCGGGCCCCCAGGAGGCCCCTCGGGCCCTACATCGGCGTGAGGGCGGCCAAGTCGAGCTCGACGGCGAAGAGCTCTTCCCCGGCGGCGTTCAGGCACCTGGCCACCAGCTTCGCCGACTCCCCGCCGAGGTCGGCCGAGAGGAGGACGAAGGTCTGCTCCTGCCCGACGTCGTGCAGAAGGTGGGGACTGGGGGCATTGGCCGCCTCGATGACCGTGTTGGCCAGGGGCGAGCTGATGAGCTCGGTCAGCTCGTAGCCGACCGCGTCCCGCGTCGGGTAGCGCAAGGCGCGCGAGCGGTGGATGTCGCCGCCGACGAGGACGACGCCCGCAATGCGCTGCTCCCCGATGAACTCGAAGATCGCCTGGCGCTCGTGAGGATAGGTCATCCAGTGGTCGGTCTTGCCGGGCCGCGTGGCGCCGTTCCAGATCATGCCGCTGGCGAGCACCTTGAATGGCGCGTTCGAGGCGGCCAGCGCGCGCTTCAACCAGCTCCACTGGGCCCCACCGAGGAGCGTCGGCTGCTCGGGGTCGACGGGGGAGGGCTCGGTGGCGGCGAAGGTGCGCGTGTCCAGCAAGAACACCTCGATCGGGCCGCGGCGGAAGCTGCAGTGGATGCCGACCTCGCCCTCGCCGTAGGAAGGGTTGGCGTGGTTCTCGACGAAGGCGCGGCGCGAGTGCTCCTTGCCTGGCAAGCGCCCGTCCGTGTCGTTGCGGCCGAAGTCGTGGTCGTCCCAGGTCGCGTAGAAGGGGAGGCGAGAGAGGGCGCCCTTCACGTCCGGGTGAGAATAGAACTCGCGGTAGCGGCGGCGTTGCACCTCGAGCTCCGTCGAGTCGATGTAGGGCATGTCGCCGAGCAGGACGATGGCTTCCGCACCCGACTCGACCATCCGCGACCATCCCGCTTGCTCGGGGAAGCGCTTCTCGTTGGCGCAGGAGGCGAAGGCCAGCGTCGTCCGGCTTGCGCCCTCCTTCGGGGCCGTCCGGAGCCGGCCGGGATGGCCGAGCCGCCGCTCCCCGTGCAGGAGCTGGAAGCCGTACTCGCGCCCGGCCTGCAATCCGTCGACGCGCCACTTCAAGGTCAGGTCTTCCTCGGGGGTCGCTTCGCTCGTGACGGTCGTCCCCGAAGCACCCTCTTCCGGCAGGAGCTCCAGGCGGTAGCTGCCCGGCCGGGTGGCGCGCGCCCAGACCACCGCGCTGGTGGCGGTCGCGTGACCGAGGAAGGGACCGTGGGAGAGCTCCGGCGTCTCCCTCTCGCTCTCCGGCGCGGGGCCCTGGGCCGCTGCCGCGACGAGGAGGAGGGCTGTCGCACCGATGGGGGGCAGGATCTTCATGTCCGGAGCCTAGCTTGGACGACCGACCGCGCGCGGGCGGGAATCCGGCTCGCGTGACCTCCTGGCGGAGACCGCGACGCTCAGCGCAAGGTAGCTCGCGTCAGGAGCCCGGGCTGGATGCTGGCCTCTCCACGCCAGCGGAAGTCACCCGGGATCCAGCGACCGTCCTGGCGATGCACGAGACTGCGGGCTTCGACCGAGTAGCGACCGGGGAGGATCTCCGCGATGCGCAGGCTGTCCGCGGTGGTCTTGACCCCTCGCCGATCGCGTTGCGGGTCGTTGCCCCGCACCGTCTCGACGATCGCGGTCCCCTTCGCGGGCTCGATGCGGTCGATGACGTACTGCACCGCTTCACCGGGTCGCGCGCCGGCGCCGTAGGGGAGCCAGAGCTCGAGGGTCCCGGGCACGGGCGGCGTGGGCGGCGGCTCGCCCGGGAAGGGCTCGGCGAGGACGAGGGCGGGGTCCCAGGCGGCCATGCGCTCCGAGGGCAGCTCCCAGGCGACGTCCGCCTCCGGCGTCGGCGGCGCGATCGCGACCCGCTCGGAGGCGAGCGCGCTCTCCGCCGTGGCGGAGCGCGGAGCCCGGGGCAAGGACTCGCCCGGGTTTTCGGCTGCGGGCTTCTCGCGGCTCGGCGTCAGCCCCGCCGCCAGGGGCGAAGGAGAGTCGTCGGGGGCCGCGAGGATCCAGCCCAGACCCAGGACGAGCGCCGCGGCGCCCGCGACGAGCAAGGGACGGCGGGTCATCTCGACCCGGGCGTACGCAGCCCCTCGGCCTGCGTGAGTGGAAAGCCCCTGCCGCTCTACTCCGACTCGACCGGCTCCGCCTGGGCCGCGTAGATCGCCGTCGAGCTCTCGAGCACGCGGCGCAGCTCGGCGAGCTGCTCCGCGTCGAGGGGCGCGAGGGGAGCGCGCAGCTCACCGCCGCAGATCCCGAGCTCTGCCAGCGCCGCCTTGAGGGGCACGGGATTCACGTCGAGGTCGAGGGCGTCGAGCAGGGGCTCGAGCTCGCTCTGCAGCTCGTGGCCCATGTCGGGATCGATCCCACTGCTGGTGCTGTTGATGATTCCGGAGATGTGGCGCGGCGCGAGGTTGCCCACGACGCTGACGGCGCCCACGGCCCCCGCGCGGCAGTACTCGAACAGGAGCCGGTCCTCGCCGCAGAGGATCGCGAGATCGGTCGTGCCGGCGAGCTCCCGCACCCGCTCCAGATCGCGGCTGGTCTCCTTGATCGCGGCCACGTTCTCGTGGAGCAGCGCGATCTCCGCGACGACCTCGGGCAGGAGGTCGACGCCGGTGCGCCGCGGGACGTTGTAGAGCACGACCGGCAGGTCGACGGCGCCGGCGACCTGACCGTAGTGCAGCAGCAGACCGCGCCGCGTCGGGCAGTTGTAGTAGGGCGTCACCACGAGCAAGGAGTCGACCCCGCAGGTCGCCGCGAAGCGGGCCATCTCGACGCTGGAATTCGTGCAGTTCGTCCCGACCCCGGCCATCAGGGCCAGGCGCCCGCCGTTGGCCTCCGCCGCGGCGTGCAGGAGGCTGCGGTGCTCGTAGCCGTTGAGGGTCGGCACCTCACCCGTCGTGCCCGCCACCAGGATGCCGTCCGCGCCGAGCTCCGTGACCCGCTCGATCATGCTGCCCAGCCGGTCGAGGTCGAGGCGGCCCGCGCGGAAGGGAGTCGGGAGAGCGATGTAGCTGCCTTGGATGTGTGCCATCACGGTGGGCGACTCCTGTCTGCGTGCGCGGACGGGCTCAGGGCTTGGGTTCGGCCGCTCGGATCAGCTCGCGCATGCGGGCGACCGCCGAGTCGACCCCGCAATAGAGGGACTCGGCGACGATGGCGAAGCCGATGTTCAGCTCCTCGACCTCGGGCAGGGCCGCGACCGGGCCGACGTTCTTGTAGTCGAGGCCGTGGCCGGCGTTGACCCGCAGACCCAGCTCGCGGGCCAGGTCGTGGGCGGCGTGCAGGCGCGCGAGCTCGGTCTTGCGCAGGGCCCCGACGGCCAAGGCGTAGGGACCGGTGTGGAGCTCGACGAAGTGGGCGCCTGCCTCGGCGGAGGCGCGCAGCTGCTCGGGGTCGGGGTCGACGAAGAGGCTCACCTCGCCGCCCGCATCCGCCAGGGCCGGGACGACCTTCGCGAGGCGCGCCAGCTCCCCGCGCACGTCGAGGCCGCCCTCGGTCGTCACCTCCTGGCGGTTCTCCGGGACGAGGCAGTAGGCCGCGGCCCGCACCTCCAGGGCGATCTCGACGATCTCGGGCGCCAGGCTCAGCTCGAGATTGAGGCGCGTGCCGATTCCCTCGCGCAGCGCGAAGACGTCCGCGTCCTGCACGTGGCGCCGGTCCTGGCGCAGGTGGCAGGTGATCCCCTCGGCGCCAGCGGCTTCCGCCCGGCGAGCCCACTCGATGGGGTCGGGGAAGGACTCGCGGCGGGCCTGTCGGACCGTCGCAACGTGGTCGATGTTGACGTGCAGTCGGGGCAAGGCCGTGGAGCTCCGAGCCCGCGCGTCCGAAGCGAAGGCGGCACCCGACCAGCGCGGTAAGGGTCCGGCGCCGATCGGATTCTAGCCCTCGCCGGTCGGCCCTCCCAAGCGCGCGGCGACTGCTTTGTCCCACCTTCCGACCTCCGGTCCGGCCGGCGGTACGAATGGGTTAGGCTCGGGCGATGCGCATCATCGCCGGAGAGCACCGCGGCCGCCGACTCGACGCCCCGCCCGGAGTCGGGACCCGCCCGATGCTCGACCGCGTGCGCGAGGCCCTTTTCTCGACCCTCGGGCCGGGGATCGAGGGGGCCCTGGCCCTCGATCTGTTCGCCGGGAGCGGGAGCCTGGGCCTCGAGGCCCTGAGCCGGGGCGCCGCCCGGGCGCGCTTCGTGGAGCGGGAGCCCGCGGCCTTCGAGGTGCTGCGCGCGAATGTGGAGGAGCTGGGGCTCGCCGATCGCTGTGAGCTCCTCGCGGGCAGCGCCCTCGAGGCCTCGAGTTGGAGCCCGCCGGAGGGCGAGCCGGCCCGCTGGGCCGACGTCGTGTTCTTCGACCCGCCCTACCCCTGGCTCCAGGACGAGCGCCGCGCCCCGCTCTTCGAGGCGGCCGGGGAGCTCGCGCGCGTGGTCCTGCGGCCCGGCGGGCTGCTCGTGTTCCACACCCCCAAGCGCGGCGTGGGGGAGCGGGACTTTCCCGCCGGCCTGGAGCCGGACCAGCGGACCTACGGCAGCTCGGCCCTCTGGTACCTGCGCGGGCAGGAACCCGCTCCCCTGGAGGAAGGGGCGTGACGCGCCTCGAGGGGCGGCTCCTCGTCGAGGGGGAGCTCCAGGCCGGGGCCCTCGAGCTCGATGGAGAGCGCATCGCGGCGGTCGAGCTCTCCACGGCGGCCTCCACCGGCGGCGCCGCGGAGCTGCCGATCGTCGCGCCCGGGCTGGTCGACCTCCATGTGCACGGCTTCGGCGGCGCGGAGCCCCTCGAGGACCTCCCGGGCATGGCCCGGGCCCTGGCGCGGGCCGGCACGACGGCCTTCCTGCCGACCCTCTTCCCCGCCGCGCCCGAGCGGCTCGGCGAGCAGTGCGCGGGCTTCGAGGCGCGCCGCGCCGACCTCCCCGCGGGCGTGGCGGTCCCCCTCGGCCTGCACCTCGAGGGACCCTTCGTGAACCCCGCGGCCGCCGGCGCCCTGCCCGTCGCGGACCTGGCCGAGCCCTCGCTTGCAGCCCTGGCCGCGATCCTGGGGCCGGCGAGCGGGGGGGGGCGCGGCGTGCGGACCGTCACACTGGCGCCGGAGCTCCCCGGCAGCGCGGAGCTCGTCGACGAGCTCGTCCGCTGCGGCCTGCGCGTATCCCTCGGGCACAGCCTCGCCGGCGCGGAGGAGGCCCGCGCCGCGACGCGGGCCGGGGCAGTGGGCGTGACTCACCTCTACAACGCGATGTCGGGGGTGCATCACCGCCACACGGGCCTGGCGGGGATCGCCTTGACGGACGATCTGCTCTTCGCGGAGATCATCGGCGACCTCGTGCACGTGGGGCGCGACGCCTGGGAGCTCGCCCTGCGCTGCCGGGGACCAGCGGGACTGTGCCTGGTCAGCGACGCCCTCTCGGGGGCGGGGACGGGCTGCGACCGCTTCCACCTGCACGGTCGCGAGCACGAGGTGCGCGGCGGCGCGGCCTACTACCCCGCGAACGACGAGCGCCCGGAGCCCCAGCTCGCGGGTTCGGCTCTCGGGCAGCTCGAAATGGTCCGGCATCTCGTCGCAGAGGGTGTCGTCTCCGTGCCGGAGGCGCTGACCATGGCGAGTACGACGCCGGCGCGCGCCCTGGGCCTCGAGGGGGAGCGTGGAGAGCTGCGGGCCGGCGCCCGGGCGGACCTCCTCGTGCTTCGCGGCTCCGACCTGGAGCTCGAGAGGACCTGGATCGGCGGCCAGCCCGTCGACTTCGACGACTAGACGAATCGAACCATGAGACGCGAAAACGTGCTGCGCGAGGCGAGCTTCGACTCGAAGCTGCCCAAGTACTGGATGCTGAGCACCCTCTTCGTGCTCTTGATGAGCTTCATCGGCATCCCCTTCATCCCGGTCTGGCTGATCATCGGCTGGGGGATCCACCAGAAGCAATACGAGCGCCTGAGCTGCACGCTCACCGAGCGCACCCTGAACATCAAGCGCGGCCTCGTCTTCCGCGTGGAGAAGAACATCCCCCTCGACAAGATCCAGGACGTCGGCATGAAGGAGGGCCCGCTCCTGCGCAAGCTGGGGCTCGCCTCGCTCAACATCGAGACCGCCGGCCAGAGCGGGCCGCAAGGGGGGACGGACGCCAGCCTCGTCGGCATCATCGACTCGCCGGCCTTCCGCGACGCGATCCTCGATCAGCGCGACCACATCGTCCACGAGGGCGGCGGCGCGCCGGCGAAGGCGAGCGTGGAGGAGCCCGGAGGCGACGTGCTGCTCGAGATCCGCGACAGCTTGAAGCGCATCGAGGAAATGATGCGCGCGTCGCGGTCCTGAAGGAGAGCGAGGCGGGTGCATCGTGCTCCCCTCTGAGTGAGGGCCACCCTCAAGGTCTCTCCTCGGCTCACCGGGCCCGTACGCTCCACCGCGCCGTGCTCACTCGAAGCCTTCGAAGTCGTTTCGCTCCGTCGACAGCAGCTCCAGGAGCCGTGTATTCAAGAACAGCTTCTCCCGACCGCGCTTCTCCTCCTCCAGCACACCGATACCCACGAGCTGCTGCAGGTAGCGCGCGGCGGCCTGACGCTGGGCGATGCCCGCGTCGACGAGGTTCGAGATTCGGCAGTAAGGCCGCACGAAGAGGCACTCCACGAGCTCCGCGGAGTAGGCCTTGGGCAGCCCTGCCTGCACGTGCTCGCGGGTCGCCTGGTGCAGGGCGCGAATGGCCTCGAGCTTGGACAGGGTCCAGCGCGAGGTCTCGGCCACGGCCGTGAGCATGTACAGCAGCCAGGGCTCCCAGGCTCGATCCCGTGTGACGCCGAGCAGCCGCGAGTAGTACTCGGCCTTGTGCTCGATGATGTAGCGGCTGAGGTACAGCACGGGCGAGTCGAGTAGACCGCGCTCGACGAGGAACAGGCTGTTCAGGATTCGCCCGGTGCGGCCGTTCCCGTCCGCGAAGGGGTGGATCGCCTCGAACTGGTAGTGGGCGACAGCCATGCGCACGAGCGGGTCGAGGTCGTCCTGGTCGTGCAAGAAGCGCTCCCAGTTCGAGAGCAATTCGCGCAAGAGGTCCACGCCGACGGGCGGCGTGTAGATCACCTCGCCCGTGCTCGTGTTGCCGATGGCCGTCCCGGGCACCTTGCGCAGACTCATCTCGATGGCCTTGATGCGCGTACAGATGCGCTCGGCGACACGCGCACCGAGGGGGCGCTCGTCCAGGGCGCGGAAGCCCTCCAGGAGCGCCTCGCGATAGCGCAGCGCCTCGCGCGTCGCGGGGGAGGCGTCCCGCTCGGCCTCGAGGTGACGGAACAGCTCGTCGGCGGTCGTGACGATGTTCTCGATCTCCGAGCTGGCCTGCGCTTCGAGCAACGGCAGGCAAGTGAGCAGGACGCGCGGGTCGGGGATCAGCTCCGAGGCCTGTTTGAGCTCGGCGAGGGCCGCGCGGGCGTCGATGCAGACCTTGAGGACTGCCGGGGTCTCCAGGGTCGTCTCGGGGGGAAGCGGGGTCAGGGCCTGGTAGGGCTCGCTGGGGCTCCAGGAGGAGGACGTGTCGTCGGAATCGGGTTTCGTAGACATGTCTGGATGATGTGTCGCAGGCGGCGACAGGTCCAGGGGATATGTCGACAAAATCCAGTTTCGAGTACGCATCAGGTCGGACAGGGGCCTGCGCGGGGGCGGGAACGGGGTCTCAGCCGGGAGCAGGGCGACAAGGACGAGTGGGGAGGCTGCCGCCCGCTCGCTGGCTGGCTCCATGCCCACCCCGACGGGGGTGAGGAGGGGGCTCGCCCTCGCGCTACTCGGCCCCGCCCGCCTCCTGGGCGGCGGGGGCCTCCGGGGCCGACGCCCCCGGGGCGTACTGCTCGTAGAGCAGCGCGATCACGTCCGGCTCGCCGAAGACGAGCAGGCGGTCGCCGGCGAGGAGCTTGGTCGAGCCACGCGGCACGAGGGTCGCCCCCTGACGGCGGATCGCCGCGACCAGGCAGCGGTCGGGGAGGCCGATGGTCATGAGCTGCTTGCCGGCCCAGGGCCAGGTCGGTGAGCCGGGGTCGATGCGCAGGGAGAGGTGGCGGTCGTCGCGCAGGAACACCTCGCGCAACTGGAGCTCGTTGCGGGCGCGCAGCCACTCCTCCATGAAGTCGTCCTGGTCGATGCGGCTCGCGAGCTGGGCCAGCACGCGCAGGTGGTGTCCGGGGTCCTCCTCGGGGCTGACGAGGAAGAAGGCCGCGTGCACCGCCTCGCTCAGGGACTCCTTGCCGAAGACGTCCCCGGCGACGAAGCGCAGCTCCTGGCGCATGCGGACCAGGACGAGGAAGGGGTGCCCGATCTTCGGCAAGCGCATGTGGGGGAGCGCCACGCCCTTGGCGACGGGCGTGGCCCCCATCTCGGTGCCCTCGGTGAAGCCCTCGACGAAGGTCTCCTTGGGGAGCTTGGAGCGGTGCGCCAGGGCCGTCGCGACCTGATCGATGACCTCCGAGAACTCCTGGCTCTGCCCCATGTCGAGCACGATCGAGTCGATCACGATCTCCTCGAAGGGATCGTGGTCGCGCAAGCCCTTCTCCTTCAGGATCGAGCGCAGCTCCGTGTCGAGGTCCTCTTGCCGCGACTCGCCCAGGCGCGCGAAGACGTGGAAGATCGCTCCCCTGCGCTCCACGCGGCGCTTGCCGTAGAAGGTGTACCAGCCCACGCCGGCCATCACGAGGCCGCCGCTGAAGAGGGTCGGCAGCCAGCCCATCTGGAAGATCAGCGGGAAGGGAGCCATCGCGCCGAAGAGCGGCAACCATGGATAGAAGGGCACGCGGTAGCCCGGGTCGTAGGACTCGAGCCCGCTCTCGCGCATGACGAGCACCGCGCCGCACAGGAGCGCGAACATCAGGAGCTGGAAGGCGCTCGCGAGCTTGGCCACCTTGAGCGGGTCCAGCGTGACGACGATCAAGAGGATGATCGCGGTCGTGAGCAGGATCGAGTTGAGCGGGACGCCGCGCGGCGTGACCTCACCGAAGCGCTCCGGCGCCAGCCCGTCGCGGCTCATGGCCAGGGGGTAGCGCGAGGAGGCCAGGATCCCGGCGTTGCAGACCGAGAAGAAGGCCAGGATGGCCGCGACCGAGATCACGATCTTGCCCGTCTTCCCCGCGATCGCCTCGGCGCCGTCGGCCATGGGCGTGACGCTGCCGGCGAGCTGATCGCCGGGCAACACGCCGACCAGCACGGTGGTCGAGAGCACGTAGACGACGAGCGAGGCGCCGAGGGAGAGGAAGACCGCCTTGGGCAGGCTCTTCTCGGGGTCCGCCACCTCCTCCGACACGCTGGCGACCTTGGTGATCCCGACGTAGGAGATGTAGACCATCCCCGCCGTGGCGAGGATCGCGTCGGAGCCCGCGCCGAAGAGATCGCCGAAGCGCTCGGTCTCCACGGAGGGCAGGCCGAGGACGAGGAATCCCGCCAGCGTGATGAGGAGCCCCGCCACCAGCACGCGCTGCATACCGCCGGTCTTCTTGGCCCCCAGGATGTTCAGCACGCAGAAGACGAGGGCGAAGATCACCGCCACGAGCTTCATCATCCACGGCTCGGGGTCGACGTAGAGGGCGACGTAGGCCCCCAGGCCGATCAGGGCGAAGCTCGTCTTGAGCACCAGCGCCAGCCAGGTGCCGAGGCCGCCGACGGTGCCGACGAGGGGACCGAGGCTGCGCTCGAGGAAGTAGTAGGCGCCGCCCGCCCGCGGCATCGCCGTCGAGAGCTCGACGATGCACAGCATGGCCGGGATCAGCGGGACCGCCGCCAGGAGGTAGCAGAGGACGATCGCCGGCCCGGCCTGGGCGAAGGCGGGCCCGGGCAGCAGGAAGAGGCCCGCGGAGAGGGTCGCCCCCGTCGCCAGGGCGAAGACGTCGAAGAGCCCGAGCTCCTTCTTGAGCCTGGTGGAGGTGGCGGTGGGATTGAACTCGGACATGGGGCGGGGCCCAGGGGCGGGCATCCTAGCGCATCGAATGGCCGGTGGATTAGCCTGGGCCGCGCCGCGGTCCGCCCTGGACCGGGTCTCCTGCATGCGAAGCCTCGGACTCCTGCTCCTCGTCGTCGGGATCTCCGCCGGACTGTTCTGGCTGTTCGGCGGGGGAGCGGAGGAGCGCGCTCCGGGGCTCTCGGCGGAGGTCGAGGAGGCGCTGTCCGGGAGAGCGGTCGCGGGGGAGCTGCCGGCCGCGCCCACGCCGGAACCGACTCCTGGGGGGGCCGGTGAGCGCGAAGCGACGCCCGCGGCGCCAGAGCGGGTCGTGGAGTCGCCCGCGCCGGAGCGCGAGGCCCCGCGGGAGCGCGGCCTCGCGTTCCACGGTCACTTCGTGCTCCCCGACCGCGAGCCCGTCGCGCCTTCGGTCGTGCGGGCCGAATTGCGAGCCGAGCAGGGGGAGGTCCATCGCTTCACGGGGGCCGGCGTCGACAGCCTGAGCTTCGACGGCCTCGAGCCGGGCCGCTACACCCTCGCCGTCGAGGCCGAGGGCTACACCCATCGACCCGAGCTGCTCGACCTCACGGATGCTCCGCCCGTTGGGCGCGGGGGAGTCCAGACGGTCAGCGAGCGCGTCACCTTGTGGCCGCGAAAGTGGATCCCGATCGTCGCGGTCACCGAGGACGGGCGGCCCTTCACCGAGCTCGCGACGGAGCTCGGCTGGCAGCCGAAGAACCTCTTCGTGAACGCCTTCGAGGTGCGCGTGTCACGCGAGCTCGCCGACCCCGCGGGCCGGGCGCCGGCCACCGACCCCGAGCTGGCGACCTTCCGTCCGCCGCCGGGCTACCAGAACGTCCAGCTCCCCGGGGGCGTGATCGGCTCTCTCGAGCTGCACGAGGAGCCGCCCCTCTGGGCGGGCCTCTGGATCCACGGCGTGCACTGCGCCAGCGGGATCCTGCGCAGCGTCGAGGAGGAGCTCGTGTTCCTGCTCGACCTCGAGGTGATGCTCACCGGCCTCGCCACCGTGCGCTTGAAGCTCGTCGACCGCGACTCGGGGGCGCCCGTGGTGGAGGCCGAAGCGACTTTGAAGGCCGACACCTCCGCTCACCGGCGGGGCGACCTGAGCGAGCTGTCGCCGAGCGCGGAGGGCGAGCTCGTCTTCGAGCACGTCGTGCCCGGGGAGCACGAGCTCACGATCGTGCGCGGCGGGAACATCGTGCAGCGCATGCTGCGCGTCTCGACCCGCGAGACGCTCGACCTGGGCGAGGTCGCGATCGGCTCGGGGCCCGCCCTCGTCGTGCGCGTCGTCGACGCCCAGGGCGAGCCGGTCCCCGCCTGGGTCGAGATCGGGCCCTACGAGCGCGGCCGCTACGTCGAGCGGCTCTACCCGCCCAACCTCCACCGCCAGACCGACGGCGAGGGTGTCTACGAGGCGCCGGTGCCCGACCGCCCCTCGATCCTGCGCGCGCGCCCGCTCGTGCTGAACGGCCGGCACCGCAGCTATCCCGAGGTCGGCAGCCTCAACCACCTGATCGACCCCGAGCGCCTCCCGCCCGAGCTCGTCGTCGTGGCCGAGGACCCCGTCGACCTGCGCGTCGAGCCGGGGACGCCCTGGGTCGAGGGGCAACGCGTCACCTTCGAGGACGAGCTGGGCCTCGTCGTCGACGTGGCGGGCGGCGAGAACTCCGGCGGCCTCGGCGTCGACCTCGTTCCCGGCACCTACACCGCCCGCCGCTGGGAAGGCGAACGCGAGCTGGGGTCCACGCCGAACGTGGTCGTGAGCGTCGACTCGAAGACCGTGCCTTGCCCCTGAGGGCGCTGGCTAGGAGAGCAGCAGCTCGAGGTCCTCGCGCGAGAGGTCGCGCAGCGCAGACTCCTCGCGGCCGAGGATCGCCTCCGCGAGTTCGCGCTTCTTGGCCTGGAGCTCGAGCACTTTCTCCTCGGCGGTGTCGCGCGAGATCAGGCGGTAGGCCATCACCGGCCGCGTCTGGCCGATGCGATGGCTGCGGTTGATCGCCTGGTCCTCGGCCGCGGGGTTCCACCAGGGGTCGAGCAGGAAGACGTAGTCGGCTGCCGTCAGGTTGAGGCCGAAGCCGCCGGCCTTGAGGCTGATCAGGAATAGCGTGCAGCTCGGGTCGTCCTGGAAGCGGTCGACGCGCTCCTCGCGCTTGCGCGTCCGGCCGTCGAGGTAGGTGTACTCGAAGCCGTCGCGGTCGAGGACGTGCTGCAGGGCGGCGAGGTGCTTGGTGAACTGGCTGAAGATCAGGGCCTTGTGCCCTTCCTCGCGCAGCTCCTCGAGCATCGGCAGGAGCACCTCGAACTTGGCCGAGGGCTCGTCGATGCGCTCGGGGTCGAGCAGGCTCGGGTGACAGCAGGCCTGGCGCAGGCGCATCAGGCCCTCGAGCACGTGCATCCGTTGCGTCCCGCTGATCGGCGCGCCCTGGCCGAGGAGGGAGGCGCGGAAGAAGTCGCGGATCTCGTCGTAGTCGCGGCGCTGGGCCTCGGTCAGGTCGCAGTAGAGGGTCTGCTCGCTCTTCTCCGGCAGGTCCTTCAGCACCTGCTCCTTGGTGCGGCGCAGGATGAAGGGCCCCAGGGCCCGCGCCACGCGCTCGCGTTCCTCGGCGTCGAGGCGATCCGCGCGTCGGCCGACGAAGAGGCGCCGGAAGCTCGACGAGCGCCCGAGCATGCCGGGGTTCAGGAATTGGAAGATGGCCCACAGCTCGCCGAGGTGGTTCTCGATGGGCGTGCCCGAGAGAGCCAGGCGGTTCTCGGCGCGCAAGAGCCGCACGGCCTTCGAAACCAAGCTCGAGGAATTCTTGACCGCCTGCGCCTCGTCGAGCACGGCGTAGTCGAACTCGACCTCCGAGAGGCTCTCGATGTCCCGCCGCAGGGTCCCGTAGGTCGTCAGCACCACGTCGGTCTCGGCCAGCTCGCCCAGGAGGGCGGCGCGCTCCGGGCCCGTATAGACGGCCACGCGCAGCTCGGGCGTGAAACGCTCGACCTCGCGCGCCCAGTTGAAGACGAGGGACTTGGGGGCGACGACGATCGAGGGCTTGTGGGTCGTGCGATCGCGGCGCCGGCTCTCGAGGGCGGCCAGGACTTGCACGGTCTTGCCCAGGCCCATGTCGTCCGCCAGGCAGCCGCCGAGTCCGAGCTCGCGCAGGGCGACGATCCAGCCCAGGCCCTCGCGCTGGTAGGCGCGCAGCTCGCCCTGGAAGTCCTCAGCCTCGTGGACGGGCTCGGCGCGCGCGACGGCGGCCACACGTTCGCGCAGGGCCTCGAAGCCCGCGTCGGCCTGAAGCTCGGCCTCGCGCGACGACAGAAGGGCGTCGAGCAGCCAGGCCTGTTGCTGGGAGAAGCGTACGGAGGAGCCGTCCGCCTGGCCGAGGCGCTCGACGAGGTTCCACTGCGAGGAGCCGTCCTCCGGGAGGAGGCCGAGGCTGCCGTCGGCGAGCTCGACGAAAGGCTGGCCGCGTCGCGCCGCGGCCAGGATCGAGGGCAGGGCGACCGACTCTCCCTCGAAGCGCATCGAGCCCGTCACGTCGAACCAGTCGATGCCGCTCGAGACCTGGAAGCGCGTCCGGCCCCCCGAGCGCACGCGCGCGCCCCCGAGCTCGAGGCGCCAGCCCTCGGCGACCAGGCCGCGGACGAGGGGCTCGAGCTCCCGCGGCGGGAGGACGGGGCGGGGGGCCGCGCTCTCGTGAGCCTGGACCAGCTCGCCGCCCAGCTCGAGGAAGCGGCTCAGGGAGCGGCGCTCGAAGGCCCGGGCCCGCGCGCTCAGCTTGCCGTCCGGCGCGGTGACCACCGCCAGGCGATCCTCGGCCGCGACCACCTGTCCCTCGTAGTCGAACTGGATGCGGCAGCTGTGGCCGCCCTCGGCCTCGTCGGCGGTCGTGACCTCGAGGACCGGCGTGGGCTGGGTCGCCGCCTCGCCCAGCAGCCCGTCCCCGGCGCCGCCGGACTCCCCCGCGAGGGCCGCGGTGACCTGCATCAGGCGCGCCTCTTCCTTGGCCGGGACCTCGATGGGCCCGCTCAGCACGATCGACTCGACGGCGGTCCAGGGCGGCGAGTCCTCGAGGAGCCGGAGGGCGTCGCCGGTGAACAAGAGACCCCCCGCGACGGGGAACATGTCCGACGTGAGCTCGAGCTGCTCCTCGCCGCGGCGCAGCTCGTAGTCGAAGACGAGGCGCGTGCCCTGCCGGTCGATACGCGGGAGGATGCGCCAGGGTCGGGGGTCCCAGCTCAGGGCGCGGGAGGAGATCCGGTTGCCGTCCGTCGCGAAGAGGCGATCGGTGCGACAGACGAGCTCCAGCACGCGCGGCGCCGCGGCCGCCGGCAGGCGCGAGCGACCCAGGCGTCGGGCGTTCGAGAACTCCGCGGACTCGGGCACGTCGAAGGGGGCCAGGAGCTCGGCGATGCTGCGGTCGAGCTCGTCCCCGAGGGCCTCGCGTCCCGGTGCCTCCCGGGACAGGCGCTTGGGTTGGTTCCAGCCGCCCTGGCGGTTCTTCTTCTGCCACTCGCAGGTCAGGTAGGCGAAGTCGCTGCGGTGGGAGAGGCTGGCGTCGAAGAGGTAACGGATGCGGCCTCCGACGTCGCCCACCTCGGTCCAGGGATCGACCTCGCGCCGGCGGGCGGCGCGCTCGAGCTGCTCGATGCGGCTGCGCCAGAGGGCGCTGGGGACGAACTCCTCGGCCATCCGGTCGAGGACGCCCTCGCGTTGGCAGTGCTCGATCAGGGCCCACTGGTGGTGGCACGGCCCGTCGAGGTCGTTGGGCGTGCAGGTGCAGCGGCTGATGAGCTTGGGCTCTTCGTGGAAGAGGTCCTCTTCGAAGAAGAGCTCGACCGCGTGCTCCCCTTCCTCCTCCACGGCGCCCCGGACGTGGCCGTGGCTGACCTCCACCCGCAGCACACAGCCGCTCTCGAAGTCCGCCCGACCGCGCTCCCGGACGGAGTAGCGAAAGCGCTTGAGGAGTTGCTTTCTCATGGGCGGGGGATTGCCCGCGTACCTCGCGGCACCATCGGGCCGGAGAGAATAGGCGATGCCGCCCGCGCATCCGCCCCCCGCGCGCTGCTTTTCGACCGGGAAAGCGAAGCTTCCGGCCAACGCGCGGTAGGTGCCGCGAGCCACCGCGCCGCACCGTACACTTCGCCTCCCATGCTCCTCGCCCTGCTCGAGACTCTCGCGGAGCTCCCTGCCTGGCAGGCCGGGGGCGGCGGGCGTTTCGGCGGCGGCGGGGGAGGCTTCGTCTCCGGAGGCGGAGGTGGAGGTGGCGGGGACGGCGCCGGCTACCTGATCTACTTCCTGCTCCGCCTCGTGTTCGAGGCGCCGCTGATCGGCGTCCCGCTGCTCATCGTGGTCGTCGTCGTTGGGCTCAAGTCTTCGCGTAAGGGCTGGAACAAGCACCAGGAGCGCGTCATCGGGAAGCGCCGCCCCGGCCGCGAGCGCCTCGACTCGCGCGAGCTGGCCGAGGTCCTGCGCTCGACCGACCCCGGATTCGACGAGGCGGAGTTCCTGGCCCGCGTCGAGCGCGCCTTCGGCGTCGCCCAGGAGGCCTGGTGTGCCCAGCAGCTCGAGCCCCTGCGTCACTTCGTGACGGACGGGGTCTTCGAGCGCTTCTCCCTGCAGGTCGAGGAGCAGCGCGAGGACGGCTGGCGGCAGGGGATGGAGGGGCTGCAGGTCGGCCGCCTGGTCCTGGTGGACGTCGACGTCGGCCGGCACTTCGAGACGGCCACCGTGCGCGTCCCTTTCCGGGCCGAGATCGACCAGCGGCGTCTGGAGGACGGCCAGCGGGTCCCCGGCTCGCGGATCCCGCGCAACCACTTCAGCGAGTGCTGGAGCTTCGTGCGCCGCCGCGGGACGCGCACCGTCTCCGGCCGGGGCCTGATCGAGGGCCACTGCCCGCACTGCGGCGCCCCCCTCAGCTTGCAGCAGTCCGCTCGTTGCGAGTCCTGCGAGTCCCTCGTGCGCAGCGGCGAGTTCGACTGGGTCCTGGCGGAGATCACCCAGGCCAGCGAGTGGAGACCGGAGCGCTCCGACGGCCTTCCGGGGGTCGCCGCCTACCTCGAGCGGGATCCGGGATTCGCGCCGCAGCTCGTCGAGGACCGCAGCTCGGTGGCCTTCTGGCGCAAGGCCGCGGCGGACCGTCGCGGGGACGTCGAGCCCCTGGTGCGGGTGGCGGAGCCCACGATCTGGGAGGGCTACCGGGAGAGGCTCATCCCGGGGCGGGGCGGCGAGCGAAGCTACGTGGGCGAGAACGCGGTGGGCTCCGTCCGCACGCTGGGCGTCCTCGCGGACGAGGAGGCGGACCGCGTCGTGATCGAGGTCGTCTCCGACGGCTCCCGCGTGCGAGTCGACGACCAAGGCCGACGGCGCGCCGAGAGCGCGCGTCACCTGCGGCGCGAGCTCTTCGTGCTGCGGCGTCCAGCGGGCGCCCGCACGGACCTGCGCGAGAGCTTCACCTCCGCCCGCTGCCGAAGCTGCGGCGCCCGGGACGCGGGCGGCACCGATCCGCGTTGCCCCTACTGTGAGGCGCCGCGCACGGGGGGCGCCGATGGCTGGATGCTGGCGGAGCTCCTGCTCGACGGCAGCCCCGCCGCGCGCGCCCTGCGCGCCGAGCTGGCGGCGTTGCCCGCCAGGCCGGAGGCGGTCGGGAGAGAGCGTCGCTCCTCCGCCGACCTCGTCGGCTGGGCGGCGATCCTGGTTCAGGCCGACGGGCAGCTCGACGCCGCCGAGCGCCGAGCCATGGAGGGCCTCGCGCGCCGCGGCGAGGTCCCCCTCGAGCGACTGGAGGAGCTCCTCACCGACCGTCAGGCGGCGGCTGTCGCCCCCCGCCCGCGGGACGCCGCCGAGGCGCGCGAGTGGCTGCGGACCCTGGTCGAGCTGGCCTTGGCGGACGGTTCCCTGGAGCGCGGCGAGCGGCGCTTCCTGAAGCTCGCCGCCCGCCACCTGGGCCTCGGGGGCCCTGAGTTGGAGCGGATCACGCGCGAGGCGCGCCGCGACCTCTACCAGCGCTCCCGGCGGGCTGACCCCGCGCGGTGATGACGGCAGAGGCGGGAAGAGGCCTGAGAGGGCTCTCCGGGCGCTCCAGCCCTCGCCTCCGCACGGCCGATGAGCGCTGGGGATGAAGGGCTCTCTCCTGCGCTCCTGGTACGCACCGATGCTCGCCCTGGGGCTCGCCTGGCCTCAGAGCAGGGAGGAGCCTCAGCTCCCGGCGGCCGACGCTGCGCCCGACGCGACCCTCCACCTGAGCGCGCACGAGCTCTGGGAGCACCCGGCGGAGCACCTGGGCCAGACGCGCGTCTTGACGGTGCAGATGCACCGCGAGCTGGAGAGCTGGAATCCCTTCGTGACGCGCTTCGGTGACGGAGAGTTCCGTGCCTGGGAGGCCTGGTCGGACGAGCAATTCCCCTGGGAGGAGGAGGCCTTCCGCGCTCCGCGCGTGCGCGTCTTCGCCCGCCTTGGGAGCGCCGTGGAGTGGGCCCTCTCGGGAGCCGAGAGCCTCGAGCGCTACGATCTGACCTGTCGTGTGAGCTCCACCTTCGCCGGCCTCCCTTGGCTCGAGGTGATCGCCGCGAAGCCGCACTTGCGAGCCCTGGGGGAGGGCAGCCTGATCCACGCCTCGCGGGGCCTCGACTTCATGGAGAAGGAGGCCTTCGACGCGGCGATCGCGGAGTTCGAGCGGGCCTCCGCGGGGGGGATCCCCGAGAAGGCCGAGCGCGAGCTCGACCGCCTGATCGACGAGTGCCGGCAGCGGCAGCCCCTCGAGCTCTACACGCCCGCTGGGGAGTAGCGCGGCGATACGGAGTCAGGACCGAAACCACCGCGGCCCTCAGCCGAAGGCCGGCGCCCCCTCGTTCCAGAGGGCGACCTCGATCTCGTAGCCCGTCGGGTCGGTGACGTACCAGGCCAGGGAGTGGGGCCATTCGACGAGCCCGCCGTAGAGCAGCTCGAGGCCCTCGCGCTCGACGATCTCCTCCCAGGCTTCGCGGTCCTCGATGCGCAGGGCGAAGTGGTTGAAGCCGTGCAGGCCGCGCCGCTCGAGCTCGGCCCCGTCGAGGGACTCGCGGCCGGGCCTGTGGTAGACGCAGAGCAAGGCTTCGTCGCTGCGCAGCACGGCGAAGGGGACGCCGGCGGCGCTCAGGCCACGCTCCGCGAGCTCGAAGCCGAAGACACGGGCATACCACTCGACGCTCTCGTCCAGGTCTCGCACGGACAGGTTCAGGTGATCCAGTTGACGGACTCGCATGGCGGTTCCTCCCGGGGGTTCAGAATTTAGAAAGTCAATGCTTTCTTTATCGTTGCCCGGGACCGAATATGGCAAGGGATCACTTTCTTTTTTTGGCCCCGCCTTGGCGGCGGAGTGGAGACGAAAGAGCGGCGCGGCGGCCCCTGGGTGGGCCGCCGCGCCGCGGGTTCCTTCGTGTCGGTCGGTGGCTAGATGTCGCCGCTCAGGATCGCATCCATCTCCTGGACGCGCAGGCCGTCGGCGTTTCCGATCTCCTTGGCGACCGCCGCGTACTTCTTGGCCAGCTCGCTGTCGGCCAGCGGTCGGGCGGCCCAGTTGGCGGCCGTGTAGTTGAGCAGGAAACCCTTGTCCTTGTCCTTGAACTGCATCGCGTTGAGGGCGTCGAGTTCGGCCAGGGCCTTGCGGGCGCCGGGCTCGTCCCCGACTCCCTGGAACATCGCGTGGATCTGGCCCTCGAGGGCGCCGGCCTCGTTCTTCGGGTCGAGGCTCTTGGCCAGGGCGAGCAGATCGTCGCTGTACTCGTTCGCGTTGGCGAGGCCGATCACGGCGCGGAGCTTGAGCCCCTTGGCGTTGTCCGGGTCGAGCTCCAGAGCGCTGCGCGCGGAATCGACGAGCATCTTGGCCATGGGGGAGCCGAAGTCAACCTCGGCCATGATCTTCAAGACCTCGTCCAGGGCAGTGAGCTTCGCCTCGCCTTCTTCGGCCTTCTCGAACTTCGCGAGGGCTTCCTGGGCCTTCATCAGGGGCGCGCGCCCGGTCTTGCGGAGGCCATTGAGGTGCTCGACGTAGACCTCGGGGCCGCCGGCCTTGTAGCCCGTCTTGCCGTAGACCAGGCCATCCGAGTTCATCAGGAGCACGGTCGGGAAGCCGCGCACGCCGTACTTCGTTTGGAGCGCGCGGTTGCGCTCCATGTTCGGCACCTTGGCGATGTTCTCTTCCTTGCGGGGGAAGTCGAGGGCCACGAGCACGTAGTCGCTCTCGACGGCGGAGAGGAACTCCTCGTGGCTGAAGACCTCGTTGTCGAGCTTGATGCACCAGCCGCACCAATCCGACCCGGTGAAGTCGACCAAGAGGTCCTTGTTCTCTTTCTTGGCGATCTCCACCGCCTTGTCGAAGTCGCCGATCCAGTTCTCCGAGGACCAGGCGGGGGTGGAGAGGAGGACGAGGCCTCCGAGGGTCAGCGCGACGATGTTCTTCTGCAAGGGATTCGTTTGGAGGGCTGGGCGCGGGCAGGACCCGTGGTGACCGAGGGGAGGATTCGTCTGGCCGAGGCCGGCGCGTGATGGCGGCCTTGCGGCAGGCTCGGGGCCGACCCGGAGGCCCGGAGCGCAATCGCCGGCATCCTACGGCCGACCACCGCGAGGGTGGACTGGGAATCCCGCGAGCTTGCGGACCGAGAGGGTCAGGTCGCTGTAAGGAGGCCTGGGGGGCCTCTTCGGCATCTGGGGCCGCCAGGCTGAAGGCCCGGGGCGACCCCTGGCGGGCGTGCTCGGGGCGGCGCCGGGTGGGAGCGGCTGCCCGGCCTACCGGAGCGGCCCGGGGCTGCTAGGCTCGGGGGGCTTCGCCTCCGAGGTCGAACGATGCTCCGTCGCCTCCTCCCGCTCGCCCTGCTCATGGCGGCCGCTCCGGGACCCCTTCGGGCCCAGTCCGGCGCCGCCCCGCTGACCGATCGCGAACGCGCGGTCCACCTGCTGTCGCGCTTCAGCTGTGGCGTGCGCGCGGTGGACGTGGAGCGGCTGCTCGAGATCGGTGCGGACGCCTGGCTCGACGAGCAGCTCGCGCCCGGCCCGCTGCGGCCGGTCGAGCTCGCGCGGCGCCTCGAGAAGCTCTCGAGCCTGCGCATGAGCCCGCAGGAGGTGGAAGAGCTGACCTACCTCGAGCTGCCCATCGACGCCACCCGGGCGGACCGCATCGCGCGCGATCAGCGCCGCCAGATCCCCAAGCGCGAGCTGCTCTTGAGCCTCGCCCTGCGATCGGTGGAGTCGGAGCGACAGCTCGAAGAGGTGCTCTGCGACTTCTGGCGCAACCACTTCAACGTCAGCTACACGAAGGGCTGGCCGGCGCACCTGTGGATCAACGACTACGAGCGCACGGTGGTGCGCGGCCACGCCCTGGGGAGCTTCGCCGACATGCTGTGGGCCTCGGCGCATCATCCGGCGATGTTGCACTACCTCGACAACGCCCTCTCGCGGCGCCCCCCGAGCTCGGCGGAGCTGAAGAAGATCGAGCTCCGCGTGCGCGAGGAGACGGGCTCGAAGGAGCGCGGCGAGGAGGCCGCGGCGATCGCGGCCCAGCGAGGGCTGAACGAGAACTACGCGCGCGAGCTGCTCGAGCTGCACACCCTGGGTGTCGATCGGACCTACCGACAGAAGGATGTCGTGGCCGTGGCCAGCGCCCTGACGGGCTGGGGCATCGCGGACGGCGAGGGGGGGGACTTGGGCTTCGCCTTCGACCCCGGCCGTCACATCGACGAGGACCAGCGCTTCCTCGGCCACGTCCTGCGCCGTGACCGGGGTGAGGGGCCGGGGCAGGGCGAGCGAGTGCTCGAGATCATCGCCCGGCACCCGGACACGGCGGAGTTCGTCGCCACCAAGCTCGTGCGCTACTTCGTCGACGACCGGCCGCCGCCGGGCCTCGTGAAGGAGGTCGCCCGGACCTTCCAGAAGCGTGAGGGGGACATTCCCGCCATGGTGCGCACGATCGTCGAGAGCGAGGAGTTCTGGCGGCGGGAGCACTACCAGGCCAAGTTCAAGACCCCCCGGGAGTTCCTCGACAGCGCCCTGCGCGTCACCCGGGCCGAGGTCGAGACCGCCGACGCCTACCACGTCGCCCTGCGCAGCATGGGGCAGCCGACCTACCACTGCGACGACCCCACGGGCTGGTACGACACGGCGGACGCCTGGCTCGATCCGGGCGTGCTGGCCAAGCGCTGGGAGGTCGCGCTCCAGCTGGCGGCCGGTGGGTTGGAGGGGATCCGCATCCCCGACTCGTTCTACGGCGGGCTCGAGGACGGGGACTCGCCCCTGAACTGGATGCAGGCCATGGTGCGCGAGGTCCTGCCCGGCGGCGCGAGCACGCGCACCCTGGCGATGTTGCACGAGGTCGTCCGCGAGCACGGGCGAGAGGGAGAAGCGCCGGACGTCCGCGAGCTCGGGCCGCGAGTGCTCGGGCTCCTCCTCGGGTCCCCGGAATTCCAGAGGCAGTGATGAGCGAACTCTCGAGACGGAGCTTCCTACAAGGTGCCGCGGCCCTGGGGCTCGCGGGGCCGGGGACGGCGATCGGCCTGCGCGGCGCGCGACCGGAGGAGTCGCAACAGCGCTCCCTGGTCTTCGTCTTTCTGCGCGGGGGCGCGGACTTCTTGAACATGGTCATCCCCCTCGACGACGACTTCTACGCCCTCAAGCGCCCGGGGATCGGGATCTCCCCCGACGAGATCGTGCCGCTCGACTCCCACTGGGGCCTGCACCCGGCCCTCGGAGCCCTCGCGCCTCTCTACGCCGCCGAGGAATTCCTCCCGATCGTGAACGCGGGCTCGCCGCACCGCACGCGCAGCCACTTCGACGCCCAGGACTTCATGTGCTTCGGCGCGCCGGGCATGCGCACGGTGCACGACGGGTGGCTCAATCGCTACCTCGAGGCGACCCGCGGCGCCCAGCAGGAGGAGTTCCGCGCCGTCGGCATGCAGCGCCTCCTGCCGACCTCCCTGCGCGGCTCTTACCCCGTGCTCGCCGTGCCGGACGCCTTCATCGACAAGCGCTCGAAGGAGGTTCTCGGCCTCTTCGACGAGTTCTACGGCGCGGACGGAATGGAGGACGAGCGCGAGGGCGACGGCTCCATGGAAGGAGAGCGCGAGGATGGCGGGGACGTCGACGTCGTCGAGTCGGGGCGGGTGACGATCGAGACGCTGCGGCGTTACCGCGAGATCGTGTCCCGCCCCGACCCGGCCGCGGTCGACTACCCCCGCAGCAGCTTCGCCGGGGCCCTCCAGAACCTCGCGCGGGTGATCCGCGCAGGGGAAGGGCTCGAGGTGGCGGGCATCGACCTCAACGGCTGGGATCACCACGCGAACCAGGGCGCCTCCGGCGGCGTGCACGCACGACTGCAGCGGGACCTGGCCCACTCCCTCGTCGCCTTCCGCCGCCACCTCGGCGAGGCCTTCGAGCGCACCCTGATCGTCGTCGTGACCGAATTCGGCCGAACCGTCCTCGAGAACGGCAGCGGAGGCACCGACCACGGTCACGGGGGCGGGATCTTCCTCCTGGGCGGCGGGCTCCGGGGAGGCAAGGTCCACGGTGACTGGGTCGGCCTGCGCTCCGAGCGGCTCTACCAGGGGCGCGACCTCCCCGTCACGACCGACTTCCGAGACGTCTTCGCGACCGTCTTGGCTGAGCACCTCGACTTCAAGGCGCCCAAGGGCTTCTTCCCCGACTACAGGCCGAAGAAGCTGCGGCTGTTCAGCTGAGGGCGGATGGCTCGGGCCTCAGAAGGAGGCGCCAAAGGAGAGGACGATGCCCTCGACGTCTCCGCCCTGAACTCGTGCGCTCGCGAAGAGCGGGAATCTGTCGTGGCGATAGCGCAGCTCGGCGAAGGCGCCCGCGTTCACGCCGTCGTATTCGACCTCGTCATTGCCGAAGCCAATCTGGTCCACATCGATGTAACCCGTGAGGCTGGAAGCATAGAGCCCGAGCATCGGCCTGAGACCCCACACGTAGACACCCACGCCGACCTCACCCTCGAACTCGACATAAACGGAGCTCTCGTCGACGACACCCGAGTCGTCATCGCCCCAGGCGACGTTGAAGCCGGCGCGGTAGGGGATCACCAGTCGCACGTTGTCCGCGGACCAAGCGCCTGCCGCCGGCTCGCCCAGCACACCGCCGCCGACCCCGAACATGTCGAAGTCCTGGTTCGTGGAGAAGGCTCGGTTCCACTCCTCGCCGAACAGGTGAAAGTAGCCCCGTACGGCCGGCTTCCCGAACGAGGCCCTGAAGCCCACGCGGTCGCGTTCGACGTCCTTGATGTCCGTCGACGGGGTGCTGTTCGGGTCGAACTCGAGCTCCCCCAGCTCCAGGTTCTGGGCGAAGATCTCCAGGCGCACGAAGCTGCGGCGTGAGTAGTGCCGCAGCGGAGCGGGGGCGGCGGCGCGATACTCGATCGCCAGGGGAGCGCTCGGCTCGATGGGGGTTCCCCCGCCCGCAGTTGCGGGGGAGGAGAGCAGGGCCAGCGTGGGCAGGATCGTCGTCAGGGTCGTGGTCATCTCGGGCTCCTCTCAGTTCTCAGCTCTCGTGGGGGACTCGACGGTCGCGGGACGTGCGCACTCCCCGGTGCGGCCCGGGGGATTCCGTTCGGGGTCGGATGTCGGGGGGAGCGAGCGCCCATTTTCTGCGGCCCGTTCGGAATTCCACTCCGGAATCCTGCCCGGGCCTCCAGGACGCCGCTGGGACGTAGGATGGCCGCCCCGCAACTCCCACCTCCACGCCGCCATGCCCCTTTCGATCCTCGCTCTCCCGCTGGCGCTCGCGCCCCTCGGCGCCGGCCTCGTCACGACCCTCCCGGCCGCGGGGGTCGACCCCGAGGTCCGATGGCTGAGCCTCGATGGCGGCGAGGGCCCGGGGTCAGGCAAGCACGTCGTGCTCGTCGCCGGCGACGAGGAGTATCGCTCGGAGGAGGCGTTGCCCCAGCTCGCCAGGATCCTCGCCGAGCGCCACGGCTTCCGCTGCAGCGTGCTCTTCTCGACCAACGAGGCGGGGGAGATCGACCCCGACGCCCGCGGGCACGTCGAGGGTCTCGAGCTCCTGGCCGACGCCGACCTGCTGGTGCTCTTCACGCGCTTCCGGCGCCTCCCGGACGGGGAGATGAAGCACCTCGTCGACTACGTCGAGAGCGGCAAGCCTCTGATCGGCATCCGCACCGCGACCCACGCCTTCGCCTACGAAGACGACTCGGAGAGCCCCTACGCCACCTGGAGCTGGAACCGCGGCGGGGGATTCGGGCGCGAGGTCTTGGGTGAGACCTGGGTCAATCACCACGGCCACCACGGCCACGAGAGCACCGCCGGAGTCATCCCCGTCGCCGCCCGCGCGCATCCGATCCTGCGCGGCGTCGAGGGCGTCTGGGGGCCGACCGACGTCTACGGGATCCGTGACCTCCCCGAGGACGCCTTCGTCCTGCTCGAGGGTTCGGTGCTCGCCGGGATGACCCCCGATTCACCAACCGTCGAAGGCGCGAAGAACGATCCCCGTCATCCGATCGCTTGGTTGCGCAACCGACCCCTCCCGGACGGCCGCCGGCAACGCGTCGTCTGCTCGACGATCGGCGCCGCCGTCGACTGCGAGAGCGAGGGGCTGAGGCGCTTCTTCGTCAACGCCGCCTACTGGTGCGTCGGTCTCGAGGCGGAGATCCCCGAGCGCAGCGATGCGAGCATCGTCGGCGATTTCACGCCGACACCCTTCGGCTTCGGGGGTTTCGTTCGGGGCGTGCGCATTGCGGATCTCGTCGCGAAGTAGGCGACGGGCCAGCGGGGTTCCAGACAAGACCCGGACCCTCCTAGGTTCCTGATCTTCTTAGATTCCTGCTCTTGTCTGGGGGATCGCAAGGCACCCACCCGCGCCCACGATCACTCCCCCGAGTCCGCCTCCCGCAAGCTCTCCAGGAATGCCAACAGGTCGAGCACCTCATGGCGCTCGAAGGTCGAGAGGAGTCCCTCGGGCATGGTCGAGAGGGTCGCCGGCTCGCGTTCGTGGATCTCGTCCTTCCCGAGGACCAGGAAGTCGTCCCGGTAGGGGTCGTCCTGGAGGTGGAGCTCGGCCTCGTCCTCGGCCAGCACGATGCCCGCGAGGATCTCGCCGTCGTGCAGGATGAAGACCTCGGCCTGGTAGCCCTCGGCGATCTGCCGCGAGGGCTCGAGGATCTGCTCGAGGAGGCCGCGGCGGTCGTAGGCGGCGACCGTCGTTCGCAGCGGGGGGCCCGTGCTCTGGCCTTCCTCCTCGACGCGGTGGCAGCGCAGGCAGGAGGCGGCCTCGAGCACCTCGAGGCCGCGCTGCGCCGAGCCCGGCTCGGCCTCGTCGAGGTCGGCCTCGAAGTCGTCGAGCTTCCAGTTGGCGACGAAGGGCCGACCGCCGGAAGGGGCCTCGACCTCGGCCCGCACCGCATCGACTTGATCGAGGGGGTCGTCGACCACGCGCATGACCCCGTTCATGCGGATCCAGTGTCCCGGAAAGGTGCAGACGTAGGGATAGTCCCCGGCCTTCTCGGGGGCGTCGAAGCTCAGGGTCGACGTCTGCCCCGGCTGGAGGAGCCCCGTGTGGACGAGGACCGCCGGGTGATCGGGCACGTAGCCACGGGTCCAGCCGTCCGGGTCGGAGGCCATCGCCTCGCCCGCGCGACCGACGGCCGCCAGCGCGCCCTGCGCGGTGACCACAAGGTTGTGGGGCATGATGTCCGTGTTCTCGAAGACGAGCTCGATCGGCCGGCCGGCGAGGACGGAGAACTCGTCCACGTCGTAGAGCAGGCTGTCGGGAACGGGGCGGATCAGGATCACGCGCGGCCCCAGTCGCCCGCGCAGGGCGAGCAGCTCCCGCCGCCGGTCGTCGTCGAGGCGCGGCGCGAGGGCGTCCGCCAGAGCGAGGAGGCGCCGGCCGCCGGGGGAGTCGTAGTCGACGGCTCCTTCGTCTCCGAACAGCTCCGTCAAGCGCTCGGCGAGCTCGAGCCGAGACTCCTCCGGCCAATCCTCCGAGCACAGCCCGGTCAGGGCCGCGACGACCTCGTCCCGCACTCCGGGGTCGTCGAAGCGCGCCATGAGGACAGACAAGGTCTCCGAACGCCTCTGGGGGTCCCGACCTCCCAGGCGCGCGAGGGCCGGGACGGCCAGGCGCCTCAGCCGCTCGCGGGGCGCGAGGACCTCGACCACGGTCTCCGTGAGCTCCGCGCGCGGCACTCGCCGGCGGAAGACCGTGCGCCGCTCGCCGTCGAGGACGCTCAGCACGAAGTCGTCGAGGCGCGAGGCGTAGACCCCGTCTTGGTCGGTGCGGTTCCAGAGGGAGATGCGCTCGACCTCACGTTCCGCGCCCAGGTCGACCTCCCACCAGGGATCGGGCTGGTCCTCGGGCGTGTGGGTCTGGCCGCCGTCGGCCCAGGCCCCGGAGCGGTTGCCGTCGACCCCGCGCTCCGGCACGCCGCCCCAGCGCGTCGCCGACTGGCTCGCGCTGCCGCCGAGGGCCAGGTTCTCGCCGCGCGCGAAGACCTCGACCTCCGCGAGGGTCAGGGTGCGACGCGGACCGGGGAGCTCGATCCGCACGTAGCGCCCCCGGGTGACCTCCGGTGCGCCTTCGGGAGCCCGTTCGAAGCGCTCGAGGATGCGCGGGAAGAGCTGCTCCGCGAGGGCCGGGTCGTCGACCAGGGTGGCGGCGTCGAAGAGCTCGGCGAGGCCTCCGGGGCTCGCCTCCGCGGTCCTCCAGAGCGCCTCGACCGACCGCCCGCCGCGCAAGCGAGCGAGCACGGCCAGGCGCCGCGTCGTCGGGCGCTTGCTGCTCTGGACGAGGCGGTCGAGGCGAGCCTCGACGCGGGAGGCGTCGTCGCGCTCGCCAAGGGCGGAGAACAGATTCGAGAGCCTGTGGTCCACGTGCCCGTGGGTCTCCTCGTCCGTCCGCTCGATCGCGCCGAGCAGCTCCTCCGCCGCCGTCGTGCCGTGGAGCGCGGCGAGGCCATCGGCCGCCTCGACGTAGTCGGCCGTCGTGAAGTCGTGCCGACGCATGCGCTCGTTCCAGGCGGCCTCGCCGCCGGGCAGGGCCAGCAGGCTCTCGGCGTCGAGGCGCTCGACGAGGTAGCGCAGGCCCGCGGGCTGATCTCGCGCGAGTTCCTCACCGGCCACGAGGGCCGCTCGCCAGCCGGGCTCGAGCTCCCGGATCGTTTCCCCGAGGGCGTAGTCGAGGAAGCGGTCGGTGGGGTGCTCGAGGACGCGCAGGGCGAGCTCCGCGGCGCGCGGCTCCGGGAAGAAGGAGAGGGCGATCACCGCCTCGAGGCGAACACGCGGGTGCTCGTCCGCGACGAGCCGGTCGAGGTCGTCGAGCCAGGTCCGTCGGTCCTCGAAGTCGCGCGCGTGGTGGCGCATCTGGCGCAGGACCCGCGTCGCGGCGGCCCGCGCCCGGGGGTCCGAGGCGTGGAGCAGCCGGCTCAGGAGCTCGCGGTCGAGGACGTCGAACTGTTGCAGGACCCAGAGGCCCTGGAGCAGCCGCTCTTCTCGGTCTTCCTCCCGGGGCACCGGCCTAGCCAGCCACGCGCGCAGGGCGGAGACGACGAGCTCGCGATCGTGCTTCGAGAGCTCGATGCGGGCCCGATAGCGCAGGCGGTCCTGGGGCGCGAGCAATTGGTCGAGCAACTCCTCCACGGGCCGCCCCGCCGTCGATACCGCTTCGAGCAGCTCCCGCTCGGCGTGCCGGATGCGGTAGACCCGCCCGTGAGCGCCGTCGCGGCTGGGGTCCCGCAGGTGGTGCTGCATGTGCCCGATCAGCGGGTTCTGCCAGTCGAGGAAGAAGACGCTGCCGTCGGGCGCGACCTCGACGTCCACGGGACGGAAGTTGCGGTCGCTCGACATGACGAGGGGTTCGAGCTCGGTCGCGCCGAAGCCCGAGCCTTCCTCGTGGACCTCGTAGCGCAGGATCCCTTGGCGCCCGATCACGTTGGCGATCAGGTAGTTGCCCTGGTACTCCGCGGGGAAGTGCTCGCTGACCAGGAGCTCGGTGGCCGCCGCTGGTCGCGTGTTCTGAGCGAAGAAGGTGAAGTAGCCGCCGTGCTTGCGGGGCTCCGAGACGTGACCGCTGAAGGGCAGCGCGAAGTAGTTGGCGTTCCCCGTGCCGTCGGTGACGAAGTCCTGGCCCCAGCGGTCGAAGACGTGCCCGTGGGGGTTGGCGAAGTTGTAGGGGATGTAGCGCTCGGCGCGGAAGGTCCGCGGCTCGAAGCGCCACACGCAGCCGTTGCGGTTGCGGACGGGCCCGTGGATCGTCTCGACCTGGGACATGTGGAAGGTGCCCTCCTGGAAGTAGAGGGCCCCGTCGGGGCCGAAGACGAAGCTGTTGGCCGCGTGGTGCGTGTCGGCGGAGCTGAGCCCGCCCAGGACGCGTTCCGTGCGGTCGGCGCGGTCGTCACCGTCGGTGTCCTCCAGGAAGAGCAGGTCGGGCGCGTTGGCCAGGAAGACCCCGCCCATCCAGTGCTCGAAACCGGTGGGGTTGTGCAGACCCCCGGCGAAGGTCGTGCAGCGGTCGGCGCGGCCGTCGCCGTCCTCGTCCTCGAGGATGAGCAGCTTGTCGTCGAGCGGATCGCCCGGACGCCAGTGCGGGTATGTGGGCCAGACCGCGACCCAGAGCCGGCCGGCGGGGTCCCAGGCCATCTGCACGGGATTGACGAGCTCGGGGAAGCGCTCCTCGTCGGCGAAGAGCTCGACGACGAGGCCCTCGGGCACGGTCATCGAGGTGATCGCGACCTCGCCGCTCTGAAAGGCGTGCGCCCCGTCGGCTTCGGGGCCGGGGCTGTTCGTTTCGACCACGATCTGCGGCGGGACGGGGAGCCGCTCGAGCTGGACGTCGTCGCCGCGGGCCAGCTCCCAGATCCTTCGGTCGAGATTGGCGGCCTGGGCGTCGAGCACCTCGAGCTCGCGCTGGAGCACGGTGTAGTTCGAGAGGTCGTCGACGTACTTCAGCGTCGAGCGGCCGCCGTAGACGTTGTAGCCGTCGGTCGCCCGGTAGCGGTTGAACCAGAGCAGGTTCTTCTCGAGCACGGTCTCGCGCACCGCGTCCGCCCGGGTGCCCTCTTCCCCGGGGTCACGGGCTCCGAAAAGTCGCTCCTCGATCAGGTCCGCCAGGAGGTCGTCGCCACCCTCGCTGAAGTGGATCCCGTCGATCGTGAGCAACACCGGGGTGGCCTCGAAGAGGGCGCGCGTGGGGCTGAAGAGGTCCACCACGCGCACGCCGAGCGCCGCGCCCTCCTCGACCATCGCGCGGGAGTAGAGCTCGAGCTGGGGGTCGAGCTCCGCCCCCCGCGGGAAGGAAGGATCGTCGCGCTCTTCGTAGGCGGTGGGGGTGAAGAGCACGAGCTCCGGCGGCCCCTCTCCGTCGTAGGCCTGGTCGCGCGTGTGCTCGACGAAGGCGCGCAGCTCGGCGCGGAAGGCCTCGAGGCCCTCCTCCCCGGCGAAGGACTCGTTGAAGCCGAAGAAGGCGAGCACCACGTCCGCCTCGCAGAGCGTCAGGTATTCGTCGGGCGTGAGGAAACCGGCCGTCCGCTGGCGGACGTCGAGCTCGTCCGCGCTGAAGCCGAGGTTGCGGAAGGAGAGCTCGTGCCGCGGGAAGCGCAGCTGCAAGCGAGTCTCCAGCCACCCGTGGTGCTGCATGCGCTCCGCCAGCGAGCCCCCGAGGAGGCACAGGCGGTCTCCGCCTTCGAGCCGCAGGGGCTCGGCCTGGGCGGCGGCGGGGGAGCTGTGGAGGAGGGCGCCGAGGAGGAGTCCGGCGAGGATGCCCGCGCGGGGCAGCTGGGAGGATCGCGGCATGGCTGGGGGGTGGGTGGGCCCCCAGCATAAGGTCAAGCCCGTGAGAGCCTGGCCGCGCGTCCGATCAGGAGCTCACCGGCGTCGAAGCCCGCCGCGACGAAGGCGAGGTAGGCGTGCAGGCCGATCTTGTCGTTCAGGCTGCGGTACTGGTAGATCGAGGCGATCGACAACCCGGAGTCGGCGGCCAGGTCGGCGGGGACGCTCTCACGGCTGATGCGCTGGATGCGCTCCTTCACGCGTTGCTCGGTGGCGCCGCGCATGGAGATCCCCGAGGGCAGGGTCTCGAGCGGGCCCCGTGAGAGGATCGACTCCGGTGTGACACGGAGCTTGCGCACGACCTGCACGAGGGATCGCAGCCCTGGCATGTTGCCGGCGCGCAGGTTCTTGATGTCGTTCGTCGTCAGGCCGACGAGCTTCGCTCCTGCGGCGATCGAGTGGTCCTCGGTCAGCCTCAGGAGGTGCCGGGCGAGCTGGAGTTGCATCCGGCGGGTCTTGGTGGTCCCCCGCGTCCCTTGCTTGGGGGTGGGTTTGCGCTTGGGCATCTTGCGGCTCCGTGGAATCCCGCGCGCCGGGACGGAGCGCGGGCCCTTCGAAATCCTCCCCGAGGCCAATCTAAGCGATCCCCGCAGCGGCGGGCACCGGAAGCGAGTAAGAACATCGAAGCGCCGCCGCGGCCCTCCTGGCTCCGCTCGGGGAGATTGCGACACGCTGGAGGAGACCGCCGCGGCGCTCGAATCCCTCGCGGGAGACCCTCCTGCGCGGGTCAGTCGTCCTCGTCGTCCCCGTCGCTCACGTACCCGAGACCTTTCAGGAGCTCCAGGTACTCCGGTGGATGGCCTCCCCTCTGAGGGTCCCCGGGCAAGGGGTCCTGCAGGAGGTCGCTGAAGGACTCCATGCGCTCCAGGAGGTCCCGGGCGACGTCGGGCTGCTCGTGGAAGAGGTCGTGGCGCTCTTCGGGGTCGGCGACCACGTCGTAGAGCTCGTGCTCGCCCTTCGACGACCAGATCAGCTTGTGCCGGCCCTCGCGGTAGGCGCGCAACTTGCGCTTCCAGTCGTTCGGGTCGAATTGCGGATAGGCCTTGCCGACGTCCACGAAGGGCTCGGTGAAGGTCGCGGGGAGCTCGGCCAACCGGCTGCGATCCTCCAGCGGCTCCAGGAGACTGCGCGCAGTCGAGTCGAGGTCCGCGGGGGGCGCGACGTCGGCGAGTTGGAGCAGGGTCGGGAAGACGTCGAAGTTCATCACCGGCGCCGCGCTGCGCCCGGGTGCGACGCGGCCGGGCGCGTGGAGCACGAGCGGCACGCGGATCAATCCGTCATAGAGGGAGAACTGGTGATCCATCTGGTGGTGCTCTCCCAGGTGCTCGCCGTGGTCCGCGGTCAGGATGACGATCGTGTCCTCCAAGGCGCCCGCGGCCTCGAGAGAGCCGAGGAGCGACTCGAGCAGGGCGTCGAGCTCGGCCAGGGTCGCGTCGTAAGTCCGGGCCATGACGTCGAGCTCTTCGGCGGAGTACTCGTGCAGCCCGAAGGTGTAGGCCCACATCGGGGTCCACGAGCGGTCGACGTGCTTCGAGGCCTCGACCTGCTCGGGGCTCATCATCCGCTCGCGGAAGCGCCGCGGCGGGATCATCGGCCGGTGGGCCTCCATGTAGTTGATGAAGGCGAACCAGGGCCGACGGTCCTCGTCCCCGGCGTCGCGCTCGCCGAGCCAGGCCACGAGGCCTTGCTCCGCGAGTTCGCCGGCGGCCTTGATGGCCCAGGGACCGACGTTGCCGACCTTGATGTTCTGGGGGAGCTCGGTGCTCTGGTCCCCGCGCAGCTTGCGCGAGACGATCTGCAACGCACGTTGACGCTTGTCGGGGTCCCAGGGGTGCTGGATCTCCTGAAAGCCCTGCACGAAGTTCTCGTTGCGCGAGATGTGCGGGTTCGCCGCCCAGAGGAAGGTGTCGTAGCCGGCGCGCCCCAGGAGCTCCGCGACGGTCTCGTGGTGTTCGTCCAGCCAGCGATGGCCGAAGCGCGTGCCGTGCTCGCTCGGGAGCTTGCCCGTGAAGAGGCTCGCGTGGGAGGGGACGGTCGAGCAGGCCGTGGAGATGCAGTCGTCGAAGACGAGCGCCCCCTCCGACCAGGAGTCGAGGAAGGGCGTCGTCTCCCGTTCGTGGCCGTAGAGGCTCATGCGGTCGGCGCGCACCGTGTCCCAGACGACCCAGAGGACGTTGGGGGGCGCGGGCCGCTCGCTGCAGCCACAGGAGCCGAAGCCCGCGACGAGCGCGATGACGACGGCGGCGGCGAGCGGCGCGGCGCGTCGCGTGAGGGGGAAGGAGGGGATCATGGGGTCTCGACGGCTACGGAGCGCGGGCGCGGATGATAGCCTGCGGCCCCGATTCGCCGAATGACCGGAGCCGACCCCAGCGAACCCCAGCCCGGCCGCGCGGCACGCTGGGCTTGGGCCCTGCCCGCGGCCCTCGTCCTCGCCGTGGCGGGTCTCTACTTCTCCGAGACCCGAGCCTACGGCTTGATGGGCTTCGACAGCTATCCGCTGATCCTGACCGCGCGCGTTCAGGGCTGGGCGGACCTCTGGGGCACCTTCGGGGAGGAGATGATGGACGGCCGCTACGCCGGGCAATACCACCGCCCGCTGCTCAACGCCGTCTTCGCCATCGACTTTGCGCTTTGGGGCCTCGAGGCCCGGGGCTACCAGCTGACGAACGCGTTGCTCTTCGCGGGGGCGGCGATGGCGCTCTGGGCGCTGGCGCGCAGGATCCTCGGGCCGCGCTCGGCGGTCGCCTCCATCGCGGCTCTGCTCTTCTTCCTGCTGCACGAGTCGCACTTCGAGGTGTTGCCCGTGCCTGCCCGCCGGCCGGAGCTCTTGTGCGGGATGTTCGCTTGCCTCGCGCTCTGGACGCAGCTCGATCCGCGCCGGCTCGAGAAGCGCTGGCCGCTCCTCCCCGCCGCGCTCATGGCCTGCGCCGCGGCCTCGAAGGAGACGGGATACGTCTTGCCGGCGGTCGCTTGCCTCGGCGTGCTGCTCTGGTCCCCGCGATCGGGCCTGGGCACGAAGCTCGGGCAAGCCGCGCGCGCCGGCCTCTGCCACGCGGCCTTCCTCGCGCCGCTCTTCGCGCTGCGGCTCTTCGCCCTGGGGGGGATCGGCGGGCCTGCGCCGCTCCCCGTCGGATTCGAGGGTCCCGGGGCCTTCGAGTTGAGCTGGACCCTGCTGCGCAGGCTGGGCATCCCGCAGAGCGTGGAGGGCCTGGAGCTCGTCGCTCTCCTGGCTGGCATCTGGCTTCCCTTGATCGTCGCGTTGCTCGTCGTGTTCAGCTGGCGCGACGCGCGAAGCGGGAGCGCGAAAAAGGACGCGGCGGACTCGCGCCGGGCCGTCGCTCTCGCCTTCGCCTGGATCGGGCTCGTCGCCCTGCTCTACGGCCTCTCGCGCTCGATCGAGCAGTGGTACCTCTTCCTTCCGATCGTCGGGGTCTCACTCCTCTTCGGTGCGGGCCTCGAGCTCCTCGCGAGCTTCTTCCGACGCGGGACGACGATCGCGCGCTCGCTCTCCATGCTGGGGCTCGCGCCTTTCGCGGCCTTCGCCTTCGTCCAGCTGCGCTACTCGCCCGCCTTCCACGACTACCCCGAATGGCGCACCGCGTGCGCCGCCAGCGAGGAGTTCCTGGCCGAGCTCGAGCGGCGCATCGAGGCGACCCCGGCCGGCGAGCCCCTGCGGGCGCCGCCCCTGCCGATGTGGATCCCGGCGCCCGACCAGGGGCCAGCCGTCCGCGGGGCGGCGATCCTCGACGTCTACTCCGTCCAGGCCTGGGCCGAGCTGCGCTTCCCAGAGCGCAAGTTGCGTGTAATCGACCGCCCTCCGGGGCGATCGCCCGAGCCCGGGGAGAGCCTGATCCAGGTCCTGCGGCCCAAGCGCTTCTGAGCCGGCCCCCTCCGATCCGGGTCGGCTTGCGCGTTCGGAGCCGCGCGGGTAGGGTTCCCGGCCGGTATGAACGCGCGGCGCAAGCTCCCCGTCCTGCTCATCGTCCTGCTGAGCCTCGGCCTTCTCTTCGGGGGCGCGGTTCACTCGTCGATGCACGTCGACGACCACGGTCTGGACGACCATGGCGGGGATTGCCACTTCTGCCACCTCGAGGTCGCGAACCTGCAGCCGCAGGATGTCTTCCTCGGCGCCGCCTTGGCGCGCGCCACTGCGCCGCCTTCCTTCCCCGAGAGCGTGCTGCTCGTCGCGCTGCCGTCCCCGGCGGCGCCGCGCGCACCGCCGGCCTAGGGCGACGAAACCCCCGCCCGCCGGCCGAGCCCCGTCGTCTCGACGGACGGCCAGCGAGCTCATTCGTCGTCGGACCTCGCGCGTCGGACGCGTCGTGGGGTCCGTTCCACACGCCCTCAACACCTACTTCCTCGGGGAAGAACCATGTTCACGCTCAACGATCAGCGCTCGCGCACCGCGAGCCTGCGGACCGCCGTGCTCGGCGGCCTCCTCCTGTTCACCGCCTTCGCTTCCGACGCCCGCGCCCAGCAAGCCGGGATCTCATCGCCCGGCCAGCTCATGGGGAGCAACCTCGGCCAGGTCACCCGCTTCGACAACGCCTTCAACCCGGCCATCAGCTTCGCCGTCGACTTCGTCCTCGACTACGTCGACTTCGACGGGGGCTCCCAGGACGGCCTCGACACGAACGCGCGCCGCGCGGAGCTGCTGCTCGCCGACTGGATCGACCCGAACGCCTTCTCCTGGATCACCATCGCCTACGAGGGCGAGGAGATCGTCCTCGACGAGGCGGCGATCGAGTACGTCGGCTTGCCCGGGAACCACTCCCTCCGCGCCGGCCGCTTCTTCCTCGACTTCGGCAAGCAGATGCAGAACCACATCGAGGAGCTGCGCACGACCGAGCGCCCGCTGGTCCTGCGGGACTACCTGGGCGAGGAGCTCGCGGCCGACGGCCTCCAGTGGGACTACTGGACGCCCACGGGCGACGCGAGCCTCGTGCGCTGGTCGGTCGGCGCCTTCGGCGACTTGTCGGGCGGCGGTCACGGCCACGGTGAGGAGGAGGGCCACGAGCCCGAGCTCGAGGTGGCCGACCGCAAGGAGGTCAGCGACATCGGCTTCACCGGGCGCCTGACGGCGCTGACCGAGGTCGGGCGCAACGGGACCCTGCAGGGCGGCGTCTCCGCCCGTTATCTCTCCGACTTCGCCCTGCACCAGGAGACGAGCGACGTCGAGGTGGAGGGCCTGAGCAACGTTATCTACGGCCTCGACCTGACGTACGGCTGGCTCGGGGACGAGGGCATGCGCACCTGGACCGTCGGCGGCGAGCTGCTTTTCTTCGACGGGGAACTGAGCGCCGAGCTGAACGACAACGGCACGCCCGGCGACACCACCGACGACAGCCTCGACGTCTTCGACGACTCCGTCGTCGGCTCCTACGCCTACGTGGACCACCGCTGGAACCGCTTCAACTCGGCCGGCCTGCAGTATTCCACGATCCAGGAGCCCGAGCCCGGCAAGCCGCGCGTCACCGAGTACGATGCCTACTACACCCGGCAGCTCTCCGAGTTCCTGCGCCTGCGCTTCGGCCTGACCTTCGCCGACTTCGAGGAATCGGAGGACTCCGTGCGCTTCGCCATCCAGCTGACGGGCTTCATCGGCCCCCACGGTCACGCCGTCAACTGGTGATCCGGGAGGACTGAGACCATGCTGAAGAACACCTTCCCGCGCCGGTCGCTCCTCGCGGCCGCTGCGATCCTGTCCCTCGGCGCCATCGTGCGCGCCGGGCCGGAGGACCCGATCCGGGTCGTGGCCACCATCCCCGACCTCGCCAACTTCGCCGAGGTGATCGGCGGGAACCGCGTGCAGGTGAAGAGCCTCTCCCGCGGGACCGAGGATCTCCACCGCGTGCCGGTGCGGCCGAGCATGCTGATCGCCTTGAGCCGCGCCGACCTCTTCCTGGAGGTCGGCCTCTCGATGGAGGTCGGTTGGATCCCCGAGCTCTTGATCAAGGCGAACAACCGCCGCATCCGTCCCGGATCGCCCGGCTTCAAGAACTGCTCCGTCGGCTGGGAGGCGATCCAGGTCCCGGCCTTTCCCACCCGTGCCATCGGTGACGTGCACCCGCAGGGGAACCCGCACATGAACATCGATCCCCTCGGGGGGCTGCATCTGGCGACGAAGGTCCACGAGGCCCTGGTCGAGTACGACCCCGAGCACCGCGAGGGCTACGACGAGCGCTTCCGCGCCTGGCGCAAGCGCTACGACGAGAAGAAGGCCTACTGGGACTCGATCGGCGAGAAGCTGAAGGGCCGCAAGGCCGTCGTGTACCACATGGAGTTCAACTACTTCACGAAGCGCGTCGGGATGGACGTGCCGCTCGCCATCGAGCCCCAGCCCGGCATGCCGCCGACCCCCGGCCATGTCGCGAAGGTGATCAAGATGATGCGGGAGCAGGAGGTCGAGTTGATCCTGACTGCCGGTTGGTCCAACAACCGCGTGGCAGCCGACGTCGCCCGCAAGAGCGGCGCGACGGTTCTCGAGCTGCCGAACCAGGTCAAGGGCGCCTCCTGGGCCGGCAACTGGATCGACATGATGACCGGGATCTACGAGAGGGTCGCCGAGGCCCTCGACGTCGAGGTCGAGAGCCCTTGAGCGACGCCTCCGCCCCCCAGCTGCTCCTCGAAGCGCAGGCAGCCTCTTTCGGCTACGGGGGCGAGGCCGTGATCTCCGGCGTGGACCTTCGGGTCCACGCCGGTGACCTCCTCGGCATCGTCGGGCCCAACGGCGCCGGCAAGACGACGCTCTTCCGCGGCTTGCTCGGCCTCCTGCAGCCGCAGGCCGGGCACGTCCGCCGCGCCGAGGTCGGCGTGGGCTACGTCCCGCAGCGGGAGGAGCTCGACGCGGTCTATCCCCTGAGCGTGCGCGAGATCGTCCTGATGGGGGCCCAGCGAGGCCTCCGCGGCGGGCGCAGGTTCTGGCGCGCGCCCTCGCGCGAGGTCCGCGCGCGGGCCGAGCAGTGCATGGAGATCGTCGGCCTGCGGAGCGCTGCCGACGCGATCTTCGCCTCCCTCTCCGGCGGCCAGCGCCAGCGCATCCTGCTGGCGCGCGCGCTGATGGGCGAGCCGCGGCTCTTGATGCTCGACGAGCCGACCTCCGGCGTCGACCGCGGGGCGTCCCGGGACATCCTCCGGCGCATTGCCGACCTCAACCGCGAGCGGGGCGTCGCGGTGCTGCTCGTGGCCCACCAGATCGATCACGTGCGCGAGCTCACCGAGGAGGTGCTGCTCGTGCGAGGCGGCGGTGTGGAGCGCGGGCGGACCGAAGAGCTCCTCTCGCCCGAGTCCCTGGAGTCCGTCTTCGGCGGGCGCGTGGGGACCACCGGAGGCGGGGCCTGATGCTGGACCTCAGCCTGGCGGAGATCTTCGAGTTCTTCGGCTTCGCCATCGCGGCGACCCTGCTCGCGGGCCTCGTGTGTCCCCTGGTCGGCACCCTCTTGCTCGTGCGACGCACCGGCTTCTACGGCATCGCCCTGCCCCAGTTCGCCGCCACGGGCGTCGCCTTCGGCTTCGCCGTCCTGCCCTGGTGGCAGGAGTACGTGCACCTGGGCGTCGACAGCACGAGCATCGCGTCGGGGGAGCACGTGGGGCTGAACTATCACCTCTTCTGGGCCAGCGTCTTCACCTTCGGGGCGTTGGCGGCCCTGCTGTCGGGGCGCGGCAAGGGCACCGAGACCGGGCGCGTGGCCGCGGCCTTCGCGGTCGCGAGCGCCCTGACGATCCTCTTCGCCCACTCATCGCCGGTGGGGGACGCCTACGTCCACGAGCTGCTGCGCGGCGAGATCCTCGCCATCGGCCTGCATGAATTCGACACGCTGGCGGTCGTCCTGGGCGTGGTGCTGCTCGCCGTCCTCGCCTGCCACCGCGACCTCGTGCTCGTCAGCTACGACCGGGAGACGGCGATCGTGCTCGGCAAGCCCGTCCTCCGGTGGGAGCTCTTCCTGCAGTTCTTGACCGGGGCGACCATCGCGACGGGCGTGATGACCGTGGGCCCCGTCCTGCTCTTCGGCCTGCTCGTCATTCCGCCGCTCTGCGCCCGACCCCTGGCGCGTTCCATGGCGAGCTATTTCGTCTGGGCCTCGACCCTCGGCCTCTCCAGCGCCCTGCTCGGCCTGATCATCAGCTTCGAGTTCGACTGGCCCCTGGGGCCGGCCGTCGTCCTGGGGGGCGCGGCCTTCCTCTTGCCTTCGCGCTGGGTGGCTGCCCACCGGAGCTGAAGCGGGGCCTCACTGCCAGCTGATCTCGGTCGCCGGCGTGGAGTTCGACTGGTTGGAGCAGGGCCCCGTGGGGTCCCGGTACAGGTACTGGTAGGAGCGAGTGTCGCCCGCGCCGACCCCGCCGCGCAGGGAGATGTTCCCCGACAGCGTCGCGACGCCGCTCGAGTCGGTGGTGACGACGTCCAGGCGCCGGATCGTGCCCGTCAGGCAAAGGAGGCCGTCGCCCAGGAAGGGCGGCGTCACGTGCAGGCCGTCGGCTTGAAGGAACAGTCCGGGCTTGTTCGCCGGGCACTGCCGGGCCCTCAGCACGAGGGTGTCGGCGCCGACGATTGCCTCTCCGGAGGAGCCGAGGAGCGCGCCGGAGCCCGTGCTGTTCGCGCAACCCTCGCCCTCCGCGCCGGCGTTCCCGCAAGGACAGGTCGTCCCGCTGCCGTCGCCGAAGCATGCGGGCTCACCGGGAATGAGGTCCAGCTGGATGCGCAGGAAGGCGTCCGGCGTCGAGGAGCCCGAGTCGTCCAGGTCATTCCCCATGCCGTCGTTCAGGCGGCCGATGAAGTAGACCATCCCGTCGTCGGTGAGGGCGAGGTCGCTGGGCGCGAAGGCGCCGGCCGCCGGCGAGCCGTCCCCGATGAAGGCGCCGTCGTCGAAGACGCCGTTGCCGTCGAGGTCGACCGGATCCCCCTCGCGCACGATCACCTTGCCGTTGACCACCAAGACCTCATCGAGGCGGTCGTCGGGGTGGTCGGTGCCGGCGGTCACCGCCCAGTCGCCGTTCGCGTTCAGGGCGCAGGCAGAGATGGCGATCGAGTAGGCCTCGGCGCCTCCTTCGACCGACATTCCTGTCTGGGCCACCAGCGTGCCGTTCACGACGCACCAGTCGTCGTTGCTCGAGTCGTCCCCCCTGGCGATCCAGTTCCCGTTGGCCGCCATCTCGACCTCGAAGGTCTCCTGGTAGGTCAAGCCGCCGACGGCGACGGGCTGACCCTCGGCGAAGACGGTGACGTTGTTCACAGCGAAGACGTCGTCGAGGCTCGTGTTCAGGTTCTCCGTGACCCCAGTGGAGTAGTAGAAGGCGCCGTCCGGCGTGCCGCCGGTGCCTCCCGGGTCGAAGTCGTCCCAGACCTCGCCGGTGTCCAGCATCGAGACCCCGGACTGCATGAAGCCCTGGTCGTCGTACAAGAAGGCCGGGTAGTTGGACGAGTGGCAATTCTGGATCGGCGTCACGATGTAGCCCACGCGGCCGTCGTCGAGCAGGTGGACCCCGCTGACCATGCTGCCCAGGCCCTCGTCTCCGGGTCCTCCCGCGCTGGAGTCGCGCAAGCCGTGCAGAGGATCGCCCTCGCGCAACACGACCGACCACACGCCCGCGGCGCTGCGCTTCATGATCCGCTCCTGCTGGCCGGTCGGCGGGCCCTGGGTTCGTCCGTGCAGGGCGAGGTTGCCGGCGGTGTCGAAGGCGACGGGTTGGAGGCCGTCGAAGAAGTGCCAGCGGACGCCCGGCGCCTCGGTCGGCACGGCCTGTCCCTCTTGCGCCAGGTTCAGCGCGAGCTGGGGGTCCGCCTGGGCGTCGCCGAGGACGAGCATGTTCTCCAGCTCGCCCCCCAGGCGGTTCGTGCCCCGGAGGACCCAGGTCGCGCCGTCGTGGCTGACGGTGAAGGCGTCGATGCTCTTGAACTTCGAGGGCGCCGGCGACCCGGCCAGGTCGAGTGTCCAGGGTGTGCTGGAGGTCGAGCTGGCGTCGATCTTGGTGTAGAGGACCTCCACCGTCTGGGCGACGGTGGAGGTCGTGACCATGGAGAGGGCGACCGAGCTCGCGAGGGCGAGGCGGAGGCGATTCGAGTTCAGTCGCATCAGTCGTGAGTCGCCCTACTGCCAGTCGATCTCGACGGCCGAGGAGGCGTTCGAGCCGGTCGAGCAGGGCCCCATCTGATCCCGGAACCAGTACTGGTAGGAGCGCGTATCGCCCATGCTGACGCCACCCGCGACCGAGAAGCTCTGGGTCGAGGTTGCGACGCCGGCCCCATCGGTCGTGATGACGCCCAGGCGCTTGATGCCGCCCGTGATGCACAGGAGGCCGTCGCCCAGGAGCGGCGGCGTGACGTGGGGCATGTTCGCCTGGAAGAAGAGCCCGGGCTTGTTGGCGGGGCACTGGATGGCTTGCAGCACCAGCGTGTCCGCGCCGACGATCGCCTCGCCCGAGGAGGTGAGGATCGCGCCGGAGCCCGTGCTGTTCGCGCAGCCCTCGCCGGAAGCGCCGGCGTTCCCGCAGGGGCAGCTGGCTCCACTGCCGTCGCCGAAGCAGAAGGGCTCGCCCGGCCCCAAGTTCACCGGGATCCGGAGGAAGGCATCGGGCGTCGAGAAGCCCGAGTCGTCCAGGTCGTTCCCCAGGCCGTCGTTCAGGCGGCCGATGAAGTAGACCATCCCGTCCTCGGTGATGGCGAGGTCGAAGGGGGCGAAGGCGGAGCTCGTGGGCGTCCCGTCACCGATGAAGGCGCCGTCGTCGAAGACCCCGTTGCCGTCGATGTCGACCGGGTCACCCTCGCGCACGATCACCTCGCCGTTGACGACCAAGACCTCGTCGAGACCGGCGTCGGCGTTGTCCGTGCGCGCGATCAGGGCCCAGTCGCCGTTCGAGTTCACGGCGCAGGCGGAGAAGACCGCCGCATAGGATTCGGCGCCGCCCTCGACCGACATGCCGGTCTGGGTGACCAGGGTGCCGTTCATGACGCACCAGTCGTCGTCGCTCGCGTCGTCACCGCGGGCGATCCAGTTCCCGTTGGCCGCCATCTTCACCTCGAAGGTGTCGGCGTAGAGCAGGGCGCCGGTGTCGACGGGCTGACCCTCGCTGAAGACGACGACGTTGTTCACGGCGAAGACGTCGTCGAGGCTGGTGTTCGGATCCTCCGTGTCGCCCACGGAGTAGTAGGAGGTTCCGTCGGGCGTGCCGCCGGTCTTCCCCAGGTCGAAGGTGTCCCAGGTCGCGCCCGTGTCGAGCATCGCGACGCCCGACTGCAGGAAGCCCTGGTCGTCGCGCAGGAAGGCGGGGTAGTTCGAGGAATGGCAGTTCTGGATCGGCGTGACGATGTAGCCCACGCGGCCGTCGTCGAGCAGGTGGACGCCGCTGACGGAATTCCCGAGGCCCTCGTCCCCGGCGCCGTTGACGTCGGAGAGCCCGAGCAAGGGGTCGCCCTCGCGCAGGACGACGGTCCACACCCCCGCGGCGCTGCGCGTCATGACGCGCTCCCGCTGACCGACCGGCGGGCCCTTCGAGCGACCGCTCATGCCGATGTTGCCGGACGAGTCGAAGGCGACGGGGCGCCCCGAGTCGAAGAAGTCCCACAGGATCCCGGGAGCCTCCGTGGGCACCGGCTGACCCTCCTGGGCCAGGTTCTGCGCGAGCTGGGGGTCGGCGCTCGCGTCACCGAGGACGAGCATGTTGCGCAGGTCGTCACCGAGGCGGTTCGTGCACTTGAGCACCCAGGTCGAACCGTCGTGGCTGACGGTGAAGTCGTCGATGCTGCGGAACTTGGAGGGTGCAGAGGCGCCCCCCAGGTCGAGCGTCCAGGGCGTGTCGGAGGTCGTGCTGGCGTCGATCTTCGTGTAGAGGACCTCGATGTCCTGGGCCGTGACCGGGGAGGTCGCGAGCAAGAGGGCGGCGAGCGGCGCGGCGGCGCGCAGAGGTCGAGCGGTGATCGGGGTCATGCGGAGGGCTCCGGGTGGGGTGGAGGAATCCCGCGGCGCGGGAGGCTCTCCGATTCTAGGCGCTCCCGCGGATCCTGCCTCCGGGCAGTCCCTCCCGCCTCCTGACAGCAGCGGGCGAGCGCCCTATCCTGAGCCCGCCATGTCCTCCGACTCCCAGGAGCGGCTCGCCGAGCTGCGTGCCCGCCTGCTCGACCACCCGCTCTACGCCAGCGTGGACTCCCTGCCGAAGTTGCGGGTGTTCATGGAGAGCCACGCCTTCGCCGTCTGGGACTTCATGTCGCTCCTCAAGCGCCTCCAGGCGGACATCTGTCCCTCGCGCGTGCCTTGGCTGCCGCCCGCGGACGTCGAGTCCGCGCGCTTCGTCAACGAGATCGTCCTGGCGGAGGAGAGCGACACGGACGTCGACGGCAGCGCGGCCGGTCACCTCGACATCTACCTGGCGGCGATGGACGAGGTCGGCGCCGACGCCTCGGGCTTCCGGGCCTTCCTCGCGGGGCTCGTCATGGGCCGCAGTGTGTCCGAGGCCTTGAACGGGATCCGCGCTCGACGCCTCGTGCGCGAGTTCGTGGGGACGACCGTGGACATCGCCCAGCGCGGCTCGACCGCCGAGGTCGCCGCGGCCTTCCTCTACGGCCGCGAGGACCCCATCCCGCGCATGTTCCAGAGCTTGCTCGGCAAGCTCGACGACGAGGGCCTCGCCGCCCCGCGCTTCGCGTACTACCTCGAGCGCCACATCGAGCTCGACGGCGACTCCCACGGCCCGATGGGGGAGCGGCTCCTCGCGCGGCTGATCGACGGGGACCTTGAGCGCGAGCAAGCCGCCGCCGAGAGCGCGGCGCGGGCGATCGAGGGACGCCTGAGGCTGTGGGACGAGCTCGAGCGCGAGGTGCGCTGCATCGAGGGCGACGAGTACCGTCGGCTCATGGGCGTGTAAGAACGCCCCGCCGCTCCGCGCGGATCCCCCGCCTCGAAGAAGGACTGGTAGGCTTGAGTCGACGGGAGCCGGTTCTCGCGGCGCTCCCCGGACCGATCCCCTCCGACATGCTGCCGACCTCCCGCGCCCGTCTGATCTCCACCTTCCGACGACTCGTCGCGCTCCTCCTCGTCCTCCCCGTCGCCGATGCCGCCGCTCTCGCGCAGCAGCAGGCGCCGCCTTCGGCCTTCGTGCCCTACGAGCACGACTCCGGTTGGCAGAGGAGCGATTCGGTGCGGCGGGACGCTGTCATCTCCTTCCCGGTCCACCTGGAGGGCGCGACCTGGATGCGGCTGCACTTCGAGGACCTCGAGCTCGCCGGGAACCTCGCGCGAGGCGAAGGAGCGATCCTGCGGATGACGGCCTTGGCCGACGGCGCGATCCAGGAGATGGACGCCCGCCACGTGCGTCAGTGGGGCGAGACGAGCGCCTACTTCAACGGCGACACGGTGCTGGTCGAGGTCATCGCCGAGCCGAATAGCGGCTGGAGCCGGGCCTCCGTGCGCGGAGTCGAGATGGGCCTCGGGACGATCGTCGAGCCCTCGATCTGCGGCGTCACGGACGACCGCCTGCCTTCGAGCGACCCCTACACGGCGCGCATCATGCCGATCGGCTGCACCGGCTGGCTGATCGACGACTGCAAGCAGTGCTTCCTCACCGCGGGCCACTGCACGGGCAACATCAGCGTCGCCCAGTTCAACGTGCCCCTGTCGAACGGCGGCAACATCCAGCACCCCGGCCCCGAGGACCAGTACGCGATCGACGCCGTCTCCGTGCAGTCGAACGGCGGCGTCGGCGGCGCGGGCGACGACTGGGCCTACTTCGGCGCCTTCTCGAACTCGATCACGGGGCTGACGCCGGCCGAGGGACAAGGAGGGACCTTCGTCCTGGCCTCACCGCCTTCGCCCGCGGGCAACGACATCCGGATCACGGGCTACGGGCTCGACTCCTCGCCCTCCGACTGGAACCAGGTCCAGCAGACGCACGTCGGACCGATGGTGACCCGCAGCGGCTCCTTGCTCGAGTACGCCACCGACACCGAGGGCGGCAATTCGGGCTCGCCGGTCATCTGGGAGCAGACCGGGCAGGCGATCGGCATCCACGGACACGGGGGGTGCTTCTCGACGGGCGGTGAGAACGCCGGCACGTCCATCACCCACTCCCAACTCCAGGCGGCCCTCGCCGATCCCAAGGGCATCTGCGCGCCGGGCGTCGAGGTCAGCATCGTTGGAGAGGTGCTTCCGGGCGTGTCGATCGACGTCCTGGCCGACGTCCAGGGCGGCGGGCTCTGGAGCGGCACGATCCCGGCGCCGAGCTGCGGGCAGACCCCCGACTTCTGGGTGAGCTTCCAGGAGCCGAGCTGTGGCAGCGTCACCGATCCGCCGAACGCGCCTTCGGAGACCCACAGCCTGGACGTCGGCGTGCCCCAGGCCACTTTCGAGGACGACTTCCAGGCGGACCAGGGCTGGACGACCGCCTCGGCGGCGAGCACCGGGGACTGGGAGCGCGGCGTTCCCGTCAACGATTCGGGCTGGTCCTACGACCCGCTGGCGGACTCGGACGGCAGCGGGAGCTGCTTCCTGACCCAGAACCAGCCGGGCAACTCCGACGTGGACGGCGGGAGCGTCTCCCTGATCTCGCCGATCCTCGATCTCTCGGTGGCGGACGTCTTCGTCACCTACGACTACTTCCTCTACCTGACCGTGGAGGACGGCGACGACCGCCTCCTGGTCGAGGCGCGCAACGGCGGCGGGCCCTGGCAGACCGTGGACGTCCACACCACGAGCGGCGGGCTCGCGTGGCGCTCCAACCGGCTCGAGGGCGCGGACTTCACGGGGGCCGGCGTCACTCTCTCGAATGACGTGCAGCTGCGCTTCACGGCCAATGACGACGGATCGGCCTCGATCGTCGAAGCCGGCCTCGACGCCGTGTTCGTGGGGCGCATGGACTGCGGCGAGTCTCCGGGTACCTCCTACTGCACGCCGGGCGCCAACGGGGCCACCATCACCGCCGTCGGCTCGGCCAGCGTGGCGGCGAACGACCTGAGCCTCCTGGCCACGGGCGCCCTGCCGAGCGTCAACGGCATCTTCTTCTACGGGGACCTGCGCGCGACGACTCCCCTCGGCAACGGGACCCTGTGCGTCGCCGGCTCGGCGGGGATCTTTCGCCTGCCGCCGGTCCTCTCCAGCAACGCCGCCGGCGAGGCGAGCCGCGCGATCGACCTCGCCAGCCCGCCGTCTCCGGCCGGGACGATCACGGCCGGCTCGACCTGGAACTTCCAGCTCTGGTTCCGCGACGGCGGGAGCTCGGACCTGACCGACGCGGTCGAGGTCCAGTTCACGCCCTAACGGCAATACGCAGCAATACGGAGTCGCACACCTTGTTGCTGATCGACAGCAAGGGGGTACCGCACAAGTCCGGTCTCGGGCCGCTGCAGGAGTCCGGGCCTGACTTGTGCGGTACCCCCTTGCTGTCGATCAGCAACAAGGTGTGCGACTCCGTATTGCTGCGCATTGCCGTCAGACGCCGTAGAGCGGCCGGATCTTGCCTTCGAGGTGGCGCATCATCGGGTCCGCGCTCAGCGGGCTCCCGGTGACGCGCTCGCAGAGATCGCCCGCCCGGTAGCGGCGCCCGTGGGCGTGGACGTTCTCGTTCAGCCACTTCTTGAGGGGCTCGAAGTCGCCGCGCTCGATGGACCCCGGGAGGTCGCCCAGATCGCGCTGGGCCTGTTCCCAGAGCTGCGAGGCGTAGAGGTTCCCCAGGCAGTAAGTGGGGAAGTAGCCGAACACACCGAAGGACCAGTGCACGTCCTGGAGGCATCCCCGGGCGTTGTCCGGCACCTCGAGCCCGAGGAAGTCCGCGAATTTCGCGTTCCAGGCCTCGGGCAGATCGGCGACGTCGAGGTCGCCGGCCACGAGAGCGCGCTCGAGCTCGAAGCGCACCATGATGTGCAGGTTGTAGGTCGACTCGTCCGCCTCGACGCGGATGAAGGTCGGCTTGGCCGTGTTGACGGCGCGGAAGACGTCCTCGGCCTCGAAGCGCTCCATCCCGCTGCCCAGGATGCGCTGGGCGTGGGGCATGGCCCAGGCCCAGAACTCCCGGCTACGGCCGACGAGGTTCTCCCACAGGCGCGACTGGCTCTCGTGGATGCCGAGGCTCACCGCCTGGCTGGAGGGGAGTCCGAAGGTCTTTGCCTTGGGGAGGCCCTGCTCGTAGATGCCGTGCCCGCCCTCGTGCATCGTGCCGTAGAGGGCGTCGGTGAAGCACTGCTCGTTGTAGCGCGTCGTCAGCCGCGTGTCGCCCGTCGCGATCCCCGTGCAGAAGGGGTGCGTCGTGATGTCCAGGCGGCCCGCGCCGAGGTCGAAGCCGAGCGCGTCGAGGACGAACTCCCCGAACTCGCGCTGGCGGGCGGTCTCGATCTCGAGCTCGAGGGGTTCCTCGCTGGGCGGCGTCCCGCGCTCGGCGACGTCCTGGATCAGGGCCGAGAGGCGTTCTCGCAGCGGTCCGAAGACGCCTTCGATCTCCGCGGCCCGCGCGCCGGGCTCGAACTCGTCGAGCAGGGCGTCGTAGAGCTCGCCGCCCTCGGGCACGCCCAGGCACTCCGCCTTGCGACGCGCGAGGCCGAGTAGCTTCTCGAGCCAGGGCCGGAAGGCCGCAAAGTCGTTCGCCTCGCGCGCGGCGCGCCAGGCGAGCTGGCCCTGGCTGGCGGTCTTGGCGAAGTCGGTCACGAGGTCGGCGGGGAGCTTCGTGGCGACGTCCACGTCGCGGCGCACCTCCCGCAGCTCGGCGGCGGTGGCCTCGTCCCCGCCTCCTTCGACGGTGGACTCGCACTCGGCGAGCAGCTCGCCGAGGCGCGTGGAGGTCCGCCGCTCGTGGACGAGGCCCGCGAGCAGGGAGAGCTGCTCGGCGCGAGCTTCGCCCGCCGTCGCGGGCATCTTGGTCTCCTGGTCCCAGGCGACGAGCTCGCGGACCGACTCGAGGGTGGCGATACCGTGCAGTTCCGTGCGCAGGCTCTGGAAGGCGGGGGTCGTCATGCTGGAAGGGGTCTCGATCTGGGGACGGAGGGGATCGCGAGGGCGAATAGCACAGCAGGCGACGCCCGGTAGCGCCAGGCCCCGGCCGGGAATCGGCCGCGAACGCGGCAGTAGACTCTGGTCCATGCTCTCCGCCCTGCTCGTGCTCTGCGCCACCCTGACGGGTCTCCACCCGGGCTCCTTCAGCCGCTCGCGGGTCGTCGTGGACGGCCGCGAGCTCACGCACTCCTTGCACGTGCAGGCCCTGTCGGTGCTCGAGACTCTCCCCGTCGACCAGGACGGGGACCGCTTGCTGGACGCGGAGGAGCTGCGGGCCGGGGAGGAGGAGATCGTCTGGTACCTGAGCCAGAGCTACCGCTTCTTCCCGAACGACGACCTGGACTCGGCCCTGCGGGGAAAGCTCGTCTCCTTCGAGCTCCGCGTCGACGGCGACCCCGCGGACCCGACGAGCCACTGGATCGAGATCGAGCACCGCTACGACTCGAGCCGGGCGCTGCGCCGCCTGACGGTGGAAGAGTCCCTCTTCGAGACCTCGAATCCCCAGCACGTCGAGTACGCCTCCGTGGGTTGGGTGGGGGAGGAGCCAACCGACTTCGTCTTCAGCGGCGAGGAGCGACGCCGGGGCTTCGAGCCGACCGGCGTCCCACGGAAGAGTGTCCTGCGCTCCTTCGTCGAGCTCGGCGTCGAGCACATCCTCTCGGGCTGGGACCACCTGCTCTTCCTCCTGGCCCTCCTCGCGGGCGTCCGTTCCCTGCGCTCGCTGCTCGTCGTGATCACGGCCTTCACCCTGGCTCACTCCCTGACCCTGGCGCTCGCGGCGTTGGACGTCGTCGGCCTGCCCTCGCGCTTCGTCGAGCTGGCGATCGCGCTCTCGATCGTCTACGTGGCGGCCGAGAACCTGATGCGCGTCGAGAAGCGCTCGCTCTGGATCGAGGCCTTGGTCTTCGGGCTCCTGCACGGGCTGGGCTTCGCGGGCTTCCTGAGCGCCGCCCTGCGCCACGAGGACGAGCTCCTGATGCCGCTGCTCGGCTTCAACCTCGGGGTCGAGCTCGGTCAGCTGCTGGTCGTGCTCCCGCTGGGCATCGTCCTGCACCTCTTGGCGCGCAAGCGAGGGAAGCGGAGCGAGTCCGACGAGGGTCTCGTCCCCGCGGCCCTGGCCCGCCTGCTCTCCCTCGCGGCCGTCGTGGTCGGGCTCTACTGGTTCGCCGAGCGAGCCGGCTTCCTGGGCTGAACCGGCGGCTGTGGGGCGGACTTCAGGGGAAGCGCGCCGGGCAGCTGCTGCGATCCCGCAGCCCCTCGTATGCGATCTTCGGGTCGGGCGTCGTCTCGACCACGCTCGCGCCGTGCTTCGCCGCGACTTCGCTCTGGGGGTACAGGAGCCCCGGGTCCCCGACGCGGCTGCCGATCATCAGGATCGCGCAGGGTCCCTCTCCGGCGCCGACGAAGACGTGGCGCGTGCCGGGCGGGCAATGGAAGAAGTCCCAGGCCTTCAGCGGCCGTTCCTCTTCCTCGACGATCAGCGTGCACTCGCCCGAGAGGACGAGGAAGGCCTCCTGGACGGCCTCGCTGTGGTACTTGCAGGCGGGCTGTCCTGGCTGCAAGACGTGGACGTTGACGCCGATCTCCTGGAAGCGCGCGTCGCCCTCGAAGCCACAGAAGGAGCCGAAGTGCGGACTCTCGCCCCACTCGGCCTCGCGCAGGTTGATGACGTACCAGCCTTCGCCCTGGGGCTTCAGGCCGTGCTCGCTCTGGATGATCCGGGCTTCGTTCATGTTCTTGGTGGTGGGTTGGGCTCGCGGCGGTCGTGCCGCGGCTTCGGCGTGAAGATGGAGTCGCGCTCAGGCTTCCTTGCGAAGCGCGTGGCGCAGGATCGCGGGCAGGGGCCGGACGACGTAGCCGAGCTCGCGCTCGGCCTTGGTCGAGCGGAACCAGGAGTAGGTCCCGTAAGAACGGAAGAGCTCGGGCGTCCAGGGAGGGCGCGCGAGGCGCAGGCGGTCGCGCCAGGTCGCGCGCCAGCTCAGCCAGCGTAGCTGGCGCATCGTGAGCTTCTTCTCCGGCATGCGGCCTCCGGCCGTCTCGGAGATCGCGCGGTAGAGCTGCTCCCAGGTCAGGTTGTGGCCGGCGAGGAGGTAGCGTTCCCCGGGCCGCCCGGCTCGCAGGGCGCGCACGATCGCCTCGGCGACGTCCTCCACGTCGGTGACCGAGGTCCCTCCCGGAGGGATCCACGGCAGACGACCGCGCATGATGCCCGTGATGAGCGGGGAGGGCGGCAGGCCGTCCAGTCGCGGGCCGAGCATCACCGAGGGGTTGACGACGACCGCGTCCATCCCGCCCCAGGCGGCGGCCCGCACGCGCTGCTCCCCCTCGCGTTTGCTGCGTGCGTAGGGGATGCCCGCCTCGCCCAGGTTCCACTCCGCGCTCTCGTCGAGCACCTCGCCTCCTCGGGATGCACCGACGGCAGCCATCGAGGAGACGTGCACGAGGCGCCCGGCGCGCGCTTGGTGCATCGCCTTCAAGAGGACCGACACGCCGTCGACGTTCGTGCGCTGCATGAGGTCGTCCTGCCGCGACCAGTAGCTCACGAGGGACGCGCAGTGAACGACGGCGTCCACACCCTCGCAGGCCTCCTCCAGCACGCCGGCCTCGAGCAGGTCGCCCTCGACGAAGCGCACCTCGAGCTTGCGGATGTGGTTGCGCGGGCTGCCGCGGCGAACGAGGGCTCGGACCTGGACGTCCTGTCGCAGGAGCGCGTGGACGACGTGGGCTCCGAGGAAGCCGGAGGCGCCTGTGACGAGGACGAGCATGGGGGAGGGGCTCGCGCTTGGCGAGGATCCGCGAGGCGACTAGAATAGGGGAATCGGGAGGCGGTAGCGGCCGGACGATGAGCCGGCTCTCACGCGCTCACGCTCATGGAGGCCCCTGGCGTTCGATGAAGTCAAAGCATCCCGACTACTCGACTCCTTATTGCCTGCACTGTTACGCGCCCCTCGAGGAGTTTCGCGGCGCGAGCACGGCTTGCTCTTCCTGCGGAGAGCCGAACCTGCGCGTCGATCTGCAGCGCCTGTGGACGCGCGAGCGCCGCCTGCGGGAGGTCGAGGACCTGCTCAAGGTGCTCGTGTGCCTCGCCATGGGCGCGATTGCGGCCTTCGCGCTGCTCAACCCCGGGATGGGTGTGGGGCGCGGCCATGGCATGGCGATCGGCGGGCCGATCGTGATGGGGGTCCTGCTCTGGGACCTGGCGTCGATCACGCGGCGGCGGACCCTGTTCCGCTCGGACATCGTGTGGCCGATCATCGGCTGGCTCCTGGGCCTGCCCTTCGTGTGGATGGTGTTGGTCGTCGGTGACGAGGTCGCGACGCCTGTCCGCTACGCCCTCCTGGTGTCGGGCATCGCCCTCACCCTGCCGGCCATGGCCTCGCCGCTCCTGCGGCGTGGCTGGTCACGCTGGCGGGACGGCCACATCGCGCGGGGACAGCTCCGGGCGGGCCACTGACCGACGGGCGGCTCGTCGAGTGCTGCAGGCCACCCCCAAGTCCTCCGCCGGCGCCGCGAGCCCCACGAGCTCCTGCGACGTCGCCGTCATCGGCGCGGGGATGAGCGGGCTCGTGGCTGGCGCCTTGCTCTCGAAGGCGGGCCTCGACGTTCTCGTCTGCGATCCGCAGACCCGCCCCGGGGGTTACCTCGCGGGCTTTCGCCGCAAGCAGTTCATCTTCGACTCCGCCATCCACTGGCTCAACCAGTGCGGACCGGGGGGGACGGTGCGCCGCGTGCTCTCCTTCATCGGCGAAGGCGCCCCCGAGTGCGCGCCGCTCAGGCGCATCCGCCGCTACAAGGGTCAGTCCTTCGACGAGCTCCTGACGGACGACCCCGAGGAGCTCAAGCAGGACTGGCTCGCGCGCTACCCGGGCGACCGCGAGGGGATCGAGCGCTTCTTCCAGGACGCGCGCGAGATCGGCCAGCGCATGACCCAATGGGGGAGACTGTTGCGCACGCCGAGCTCGATGAACCCCCTCGAGCTCGTCCGCTTCGGCATCCGCATGGGCCTCTGGAGCCTGCCCTTCCGGGCCAAGTACCGCTGGAGCGCGCGGGAGGGGCTCGACCACTACTTCCGCTCGGAGGAGATCAAGCGCGTCTTCGCCACCGAGCGCGACTTCATGTCGATCATCGTCCCCATCGGCTGGGCCTACCACCAGGACTTCCAGAGCGCGCCGCCCGGCGGGAGCCAGTCCTTCCCGCGCTGGCTGCAGGAGCGCATCGAGGGAGCGGGTTCGCGCGTGCTGCTCGGGCGCGGGGTGCGACGCGTCGAGCTCGACCGCGGGCGCGTGGCGGGGATCGTCCTCGAGCCCAAGCCGCGGAGGCAGATCCCCGAGGAGCTCGTGCGCAGCCGCTGGGTGGTGGCGACCAACGACGTCCTGACCCTCTTCCGCCACATGCTGCCCGCCGGGACCCTCCCCCCGGCGCGCCTCTCGAAGCTCGAGCGAATGGAGCTCTACTCCTCCTCGGTCACGATCTCCCTGGGCCTCGACTGCCCGCCGGAGGAGCTCGGATTCGGCGAGGAGATGTTGATCCTGACCCGCGACGACGTCGCGCGCGAGCACCAGAACTGCGGCGACCCGTCGCGGGCGGCGATCACGATCCTCGCCCCGAGCGTGCGCGACCCCTCCCTCGCGCCGGCGGGCAAGGGCACGTTGACGATCTACATCGCCGCGGAGATCGAGTACGGCGATCACTGGAAGACCGGCGGTGGACTCGAGCGCGGGCGGCCCTACCGGCGCTTCAAGGAGGCCTACGCCGAGGAAGCCCTGGCGCGCGTCGAAGAGGTGCTCGCGATCCGCCTGCGGGAGCACATCGAGGTCCTCGACATCGCGACGCCCGTCACCCACTGGCGCTACACCGGCAACCACCGCGGGAGCCTGATGGGCGGGCGTCCCACCTCGGCCAACATGCGCAATCGCGTGGCGCGCTACCGCACGCCCGTCAAGGGTCTCCTCCTCGGGGGCCAGTGGGCCGAGTACGGGGGCGGGGTGCCGGTCGCGACGCGGGCCGGTGCGAACTCTGCCTTGCTCGTGCTGAAGCAGGCGGACCGCCGTGAGTTCCGTCGCCTGCGGGACGCGCTCGACGGACGCTGAGGGACGACGGCGCAATATGGATTCGCAATACGGAGTCGCACACTTTGTTGTCGTTCAGCAACAAGGGGGTGCCAGGCAACGCCTGGCACCCCCTTGTTGCTGAACGACAACAAAGTGTGCGACTCCGTATTGCGAATCCATATTGCCCGACTCCGTATCGCCGGCGCTAAGATCTGCGCCCATGGCGGGAGGAGGCGGCAACCCGGTCAAGGCGATCCTGTACGCCTTCTTCGCGAACCTCGGGATCGCGATCGCGAAGCTCGTCGCCTACGTCTACACCGGCTCGAGCTCGATGCTGGCGGAGTCGATCCACTCCGGGGCCGACACGGGCAACCAGCTCCTGCTGCTGCTCGGGATCAAGCGCTCCAAGCTCCCGCCCACCGAGGAGCATCCCCTCGGCTTCGGCAAGGCGACCTTCTTCTGGAGCTTCATCGTCGCCATCATGCTCTTCAGCCTGGGCGGCCTCTTCTCGCTCTACGAGGGCTGGCACAAGCTCGAGGACGCCGGGCCGGTCGAAAACGTCTGGATCGCGATCGCGGTGCTGGTCTTCGGCATCCTCCTCGAGGGCGCGAGCCTCCTGGGCTGCATGAAGGAGATCCGCGCGATCCGCGGCGAGCGCGGCCTCTGGGATTGGCTGAAGGAGTCGCGCAACGCCGAGCTGGTGGTCGTCTTCGGCGAGGACCTGGGCGCCCTCCTGGGCTTGATGCTCGCGCTCGTCTTCCTCTCGATCGCCGCCGTGACCGGCGACGGGGTCTACGACGCCTACGGCTCGATGTGCATCGGCTCGATCCTGCTCGTGATCGCGGTCTTCCTCGGCGTCCGCGTGCACGCGCTCCTGATCGGTCAGAGCGCCGACCCGGAGATCGAGGAGGCGATCGAGGCGGCCATCGCGGGGGAGGGACCGATCGAGGGGCTGTACAACGTGATCACCCTGCAGCTCGGGCCCCAGCTGATGCTCGCGGCCAAGGTGCGCATGCGGGGGGACGCGTCCACCGACGAGACCTGCCGGTCGATCAACGAGCTCGAGCGCTCTCTCAAGGAGCGCTTCCCGCAGATCCGCTGGAGCTTCATCGAGCCCGACATCGTCGACTGAGTCCGCGCATCCCGGTTGAGTCCATGAGCGCGATCGAGATCCTCCTGACGGGCTTCGGCCCCTTCCTCGACGTCGAGCTGAACCCGAGCGGTGAGCTCGCCAGCGCCCTCGACGGCCGAGAGTTGGCCGGAGCGCGCGTGCGCTCGACGATCTTGCCGGTGACCTTCGGCGGCGTGGGCCCGGCGCTCGACGCGGCCTTGGAGTCGCTCTTCGACGTTCCGCCCGCGGCCCTGCTCTCCATGGGCGTGCAGCGCGAGGCCTGGTTCCGCGTCGAGCGCCGCGCCCGCCCGGAGCTCGGCTCCAACCAGCTCGACGGCGATGGGCTGCGCGGGGCGGAGGTCGGGCCCCTGGGCGAGCGGGAGTTCGTCACGGGCCTCGAGCTCGAGCCGTTGGTCGAGGCCTTGCGCCGCGGCGGCGCGGGCGAAGCCGGGATCTCCGACGACGCCGGGGGCTACGTCTGCGAGTGCACCTACCACGCCCTGCTGGAGCGCGCGGAGCGCCTCGGCGTGCCGGCTCTCTTCCTGCACGTCCCGCCCGTGCAGGCGGTCCCCGTGGAGCAGCAGCTCTCGCCCGTCAGCGCGCTGATCGAAGAGCTCGTGCGCCAGACGGCCGCTCAGTAGAGCTCGACCACCGGGTCGACGAGGATCGTCGTCCCGTCCTTGGCGTAGATCCCGGCGTGACGTCCCCGCGGGAGATCGGGGGGCACCCGCGCCTCGAGCGGCGCGCAGTCACCGACCCGGATCGAGAGCCGGCCGTCGGCCGAGACCTCCACGGCGACGTCGAGGTCCTGGTCGTCCGCCGGTCGCGGCTCGAGGTAGAAGGTCTCGAGCTTCTTCGTGGTCACCCCGCCTCCCGGCGCGAGCTCGAGTCGCCAGAGTCCGGCCTTGCCCGACTTCAGGAGCCCGAAGACCAGCCAGTCGCCCCGAGGGACGCCCGCGACGACCAGCCCGTGGCAGGTGCTGCGGTGCAGCTCCCCGTCACGCAGGAAGGTCGCGCGCAGCTCGTACTCCTCCGAGAGCTCGACGGCCGTGTTGAGCCGGCCGTGGGCGCGCACGGCGGCGAGCTCGACGCGCGCGTCTCCGGACCGGAAGCGGTCGGGTCCGGCCTCGTGGTTCGTCGTCCACGCGGAGGGAGGGCTGGCCAGGGACCGCAGCTGCCCGAAGCGGAAGCCCTGATCCCGGAGCTCGACCTGCAGCGTCTCGGCGGCGGCCTGCAGGACCTCCCCATCCGCCAGGGCCGCGCCGAGGGCGCTGGCGAAGGTGTAGCTGCGCAGGGGGAGGGATGGCTCGGCCTCACTGTAGTCCTCGAGGAGGTTGCGCGCGGTGCGGACCAGGCCGCGGCGCGTGCTCTCCGCGCGGCGCAGGGCGTAGTTGCGGCGGTCCAGCCGCTCGAGCCGCTCCTCGAGCGCCAGCAGCTCCTCCTCGCCCGGGCTCCAGGCGCCCTCGTCGGCGAGCTCGAGCATGCGCTGCACGAGGGGTGCGGCGGCGGCGGGGCGCTCCAGGCGCTCGAGGATGCCGGCCTGCCGGCCGAGCAGCGTGACGTCCTCGCGCAGCTCGCCGTCGAGTCGCTCGCGGACGTATTCGAGGTGACCGAGAGCCCGCGACAGGAGGTCGAGCTCCGCGACCGGGGCCTTGCGGTCCTCCGCGGCGAGGACCGCGGCTTCCTCGTAGCGCGTGGCCCGCGCGAGGCGCAGCTCCCGGCGCTCGGGCTCGGGGGCGGTGTGCAGCGGCGCGACCCCCTCGAGAATCCACTCCCGCCAGTCGCGCTCGAATTCCTCGAGCGTCCCGTGCCCGAGGGGCGAGTCGTCCCCGAGGAAGATCTCGTCGAAGAGCTCCCGCGAGTCTCCGCCCCGCGAGGTGATGCGTTCGCGATAGCGCGAGTAGAGCGGACGGTAGACGTACTCGAGGGTCGTCGGGTCCTCGTACTGCTGCAGGAAGTAGACGAGGCCCCAGCCCCAGGCGTAGTAGTTCGGGGGGTAGGAGCCCGGACCCCCGTAGCCGAGGACCTCCTCCAGGGTGGGGCTGTCCATCGAGCCGCCGAGCATCGCCCGCAGGCTCATCAGGCGCTTGATGGCCGCGTCCGGCCAGAGAACGCGGTGGTCGGCCATGGCCGTGGCGCCCTCGAAGAAGCTCGACGTCCCCTCGTTGAGCCAGGCCGGCGCGCTGCCGCCCTTGCGCTCGAGCAGGGTCATGAACTGGTGACTGGCCTCGTGGAATAGCGTCTCGAGCATCCAGTCCAGCGAGCCGGTCGTCGTTCGCGTGTCGTAGCAGGTGACGCGGTTCTCCCCGGGGGACCACCAACCCTCGGGTGCGGAGCTGCCCGACCAACCGCTGAGCATCGAGTCCCGCGTGGGGTGGATGCGAATCGTGGCCTTGGCGGCCGAGGCGGCCTTCGCGTCGCCGTCGAAGTAGAGGGTGACGTAGTAGCCGTGGATGTCGTCCATGGTCTCCGCCACGAGGGCGACGAGCTCCTCCTCGAGGTTTGCCTCGAGGACGTAGTGATCGCTCTCGAAGGTGACGAGGGGCCAGGTGCCGCCCTCCTCCCGCTCGTCCCCGGCGGCATCGAGGTCGACCTCGGAGGAGGCCTTCTCGATCTCTCCCAGGAGCTGGTGCACGTCCCCGGCGTCCTTACCCGCCGCGATCGGCGCCAGGCGCTCGAGGATCTCCCGCGCACGCTCGGGGTGCCCGAGCTCGAAGAGCTTCTCCGCCGCCTTGGAGAGCTTCGACGTCGCGTCGCGTTGCAGCCGTTGTCGGCGGCCGTGGAGGGGGTCGACGCGCTTGAGGTCGCGCTCGACGCCGCGCGCGCCGCGAGAGTCTCCCGACTTCTCGAAGAGCTCGAAGGCCCGCGCCAGGTGATGGGCGGCTCGGTCGGGCTCCCCGAGCTGCGCGAGGGCCCGGCCGTAGAGCTCGTGGGCGGAGGCCTCCCCCGGACTCCGGGCGAGGTGCTCGCTCAGGAGGTCCCGCAGCCCCGCCCAGTCTTCCGACTCGGCGAGGAGGCGGGCCTCGGCCAGGACTCGCTCCGCCGCCCGATCGCCGAGCGCGACGACGGGCAGGGCCAGGCCCAGGAGCAAGGCGAGCAGCGACTGGGCGAGCCCCAGATTGGCGAGCCGCGGCATGGCGAGCCGGCGATTCGTCCCCCGGGCCCCGTACGGGGCCGGGGCCGTCGCTCACTCCTCGGCGCCGAACTGCGCCGTTGCGTTCATCGTGCCGGAGAACTCCATCCCCTGCTCGATCTCCATCTCCATCCCTCCGGCGGCGATGTCCACCGCCGCGTCGACGATCAGGGTCAGGTCGGCCTCGACCTCGCAGGAGTACGCGCAGCCCTTGGCGACGTTCCAGAGCAGCGTGCCCTCGCCTTCCAGCTCCATCTCGATGTCCGCGCTCTGCAGGTCCATGCTCGTGACCTCGGGCGGGAGCTCGGCCTCCTCCATCTCCTTGCGGGCCTCCTCGGTCACGTCGACGGCGTTCGAGATCTCGAAGCGGATGGCGATCACGGCGACCTGGGTCCCGTCGTCCGCCTCACGCATCCCCTCCAGGGTGGCGGTGACCTCCCCCTCGAGATCCTCGTTGAACCAGTCGCCCGTGTTGCCGGCGTCCGAGTTCATCCCCATCATCATCTCGTCGTCGCCGTCCGACTCCTCCGGCACGAGCTTGAGGTCGCCGCCGGGTGCGAGGATGGTCTGCAGCGCGAGAGGGTCGACCTTCCACTCGTCTCCCTCGGCGACCTCTTCCTCGGGCAGGAACATGCGCAGGTCGAGGTCCTCGAGCAGGCCCTCGAGGAGCTCCTCGTCCCCGTCGTCGTCCGGGAAGGAGACTGTGAACTCGCCTGTGTCCTCGTCCCACTTGAACTGCACGGTGGCTCCTTCCAGCTCGCTCTCGGCGCCGGCGGAGCTGTCGCTGGACTGCACCTGCCCCATCATGTCCACCTCCATTGCGGAGCTCCGGTTCGACTCGAGGGTCTCGAAGGTCCGGAGGAGCTTTGCCGGTGCTCCGTCACCCATCTCGACGTACTCGTCGCTGACGACGAGCTCGAATTCGACGGTGTTCTCCATGCTCATGTCCGGCGTCATGGGACTCTCTTGACCGTTCATGAGCATCGAGAAGTCGTCCAGCACCATCTGGACTTCGCTCGTGAACGTCTTCTTCGAGACCAGCCCCTCCTCGACAGCGAAGGCGAGCTTGGTGCCCCGGGGCTGGAGGGCCAGCATCGCGGGGGTGAACAACAGGAGGGAGAGGGTCAGCGGCTTGATCTTCATGTCGGGAAGTGGTCGCGGCCTCGCGGGCCGTTCGGGAGAGAGGGGGGAGGCGTTCGCCCGGTGTGGAAGCGGTGCGTCGGGGCTCGGCGGCTCGAGGGGCCTCCGGGGAAGACCCGGGACCCGAGCAGAATACGGGCCCGCCAGGCCTGGGGGGCACGAAAGGGGTCTACGACCGCGTCCGGCGGGAATTTCTCCGATCCCAGGCGCGTGGAACGGGCTCCGGGCCGTGACCGGAGTCGGGGGGGCGCGCTAGGTGCGCCGGTGGCGCCGCGGCGAGTGTCGTGCACGGTTTCCCACGGGCGCGCCCGTCGTGGCGCCCCGCCTTGCCCCGCCACGCGCTACCCGCAGCGCAGCTGACGGCGCCGACTCCAGCGCTTCCTTCGGCGCTACCCTCAGCGCTACCCTTAGGAAAACGTCGAGCCGACGTGCTCCGGCGCGCGGCCGCGTGCTCCAATGCTCGCCGAATTCCCCTCTGGAGCGCGAGCGAGGAGCACGAGCGTGAACGTCGAGATCGAATACTGCGGCATGTGAAACTACCTTCCTCAGGCGACCGGTCTGGCCGCCGAGCTGAAGGAGGCCGTCCCCGGCCTGGAGGTCGACCTGGTGCGTGGCACCGGGGGCGCGTTCGAGGTCAAGGTCGACGGCCGCTTGTTGTTCTCCAAGTTGGACCTCGGCCGCTTCCCGGCCTACCAGGAGATCCCGACCCTGATCGGCGTCTAGGGGCCGGCCGCCGTCCGGCGCTGCTGCGGCTCCGCCCGCGCGAGCCCAGGAGCCGACCCTCCGTCCGGAGGGCCGCGATCGAGTCGCGGAGGTATGGCTCTGACTTCGCCCGCCTCGCGGAGCGCGGGTCGGGCGTCGCTGCCGCCGAAGCGGATCGGTTGGTCGAAGTTCGAGCTGCCTAGGTCGTCCGGAGAGAGCTCACAGCAGGGAGAACACGAGCAGGATTGCAGCGACGGCGATGACCACCACGGTCGTGACGGACGGAACCCGATCACTCTCGAGATTCGGAATCGAAGCCATTTCGCAGAGAGGGGGGGCGCGGGGGGGAAATAGATGCCCGTATATGGATACCACGGATCCTGGAAATGGGGAGGAGGACTGGGAAATCTCGCCGCTCGTGGGGAATTCCGATCCGCTTCCGTTTCGAAGCCCCACGACCCGGCCGATAGCACAAGGAGAGGCGGCGGAGGGCCGCCGATCATGACGCGCTCGACTCGACCCTCGGCCCGCGCCCGGCCGGACCAGACCAAGATCGTCGCCACCATCGGTCCGGCTTCCGAGGACCGCATCGGCGAGCTGATCGACGCGGGCATGAACGTCGCGCGGCTGAACTTCAGCCACGGGACCCTCGACGACCACCGCCGTCGCATCGAGACGATCCGTCGCGAGGCCCGCGAGCGAACGGCGGCCGTGGGCATCCTGGCGGACCTGCAGGGTCCCAAGATGCGTCTGGGGCGCTTCGAGGGCGGCTCCGCGCAGCTCGACGAAGGCCAGGAGCTGCGGGTGCGCGAGGGCGGGGGCGCGGCCGCGGCCGGCGAGGTCCACTTCGACTTCACGGGCTTCCTCCAGCAGGTCGAGCCGGGCCACCGCCTGCTCCTGGCGGACGGCCAGGTCGAGGTCGAGGTCCTGAAGAAGGACCGCGAGGCGCTCCTGGGGCGCGTCGTGCGCGCGGGCACCGTCGCGGACCGGCAGGGCGTCCACCTGCCCGACTCCGACATCGAGTACGAGCTGCCCACCGACCTCGACCGCCAGCAGATCGAGTTCTGCAACGAGGTCGGCGTCGACTTCCTCGGGGTCTCCTTCGTGGGGCGCGCCGAGGAGCTGCACACGATCCGCGAGCTGGCTCCTTTGCCCGGAATCGTGGCCAAGATCGAGCGCCAGCGGGCGATCGAGGAGCTGCCCCAGCTGATCGAGGCCTGCGACGGGATCATGGTCGCCCGCGGCGACCTGGGGGTCGAGCTCGACCTCGAGCAGGTGCCGATGCGGCAGAAGGACATGATCGCCTCGGCCCTGCACGCCGGCCGCTTCACCATCACCGCCACCGAGATGCTCGAGTCGATGATCGAGTCCTCGCGCCCGACGCGCGCGGAGGTCGCGGACGTCGCCAACGCCATCCTGGACGGCAGCGATGCGATCATGCTCTCGGCGGAGACGGCGGTCGGCGAGTACCCGGTCGAGGCCGTCCGGACCATGCGCAAGGTCGCCCGCGCCGTGGAGAGCAGCGCCCGCTACCGGGAGTCGCCGCGTGTCCGCTGGAGCGAGACGGAGCCCGACAGCGCCCACGCCGTGGCCATGGCGGCCGTGCGCGTGGCCGATGCCCTGGGCATCCAGCGCATCGTCTGCTTCACCGAGACCGGTCGCACGACGCGCCTCCTCTCCCGCAATCGGCCCCAGGCCGAGATCATCGCCCTCTCGCCCTATGAGTCGACAGTCAACCAGATGACGATCCTCTCCGGATCCCGGCCCGTGCTCTTCCAGCGCGAGCCGAGCCTCGAGGACATGCTCTACATGGCGTCCGAGATGCTCGTGGTGCGCGGCTTCGCCGACTACGGCGACAGCGTCGTCTTCGTCGCCGGCGTCCCGCCGGGCGTTGCGCGCAGCACCAACGTGATGAAGGTGCACCGGATCGGCGAGGAGGTTCGCCTGCACTGAGCGCCCGGCGCCCGGCCGCGCGCTCCCCCGAATGTCAAGATCTCGTAGCGGGTCGGATCGGCCCCGCCACCCCATGGAAGACGAGGCGCGCCGGGGGTCCCTTCGAGGGCCCGATCGCCCGGCGCGCGCGCCCGTGCCGGCGGCGCTCGCCCCATCGCTCTCCCGGGAGGAGGCTCGCTCCAGCGGGATCCGGGGGCTAGATTCTGCCCCCAGCATGCTCAACCTCTCGCGCTTCGACCTGGGCCGCATTCGGGCTCTGCGGCGGTTCCGGACCGTCGATCAGCGATACGCCGAGGAGGTCGAGCTCGCCGCCCGGGTGGTCTGCGTCGCCAGCGGCAAGGGAGGCGCCGGCAAGAGCATGCTGGCGACGAACCTCGCCGTCTTGCGGGCCAAGCTGGGGGAGCGAGTCTGCCTGATCGACTTCGACGCGGGCCTGGCGAACGCCCACCTGATGCTGGGGCTCTCCCCGCGCCATGACATCGGCGACCTGATCGCGGGGCGCGTGGGGCCCGAGGAGGCCCTCGTCGAGGGGCCCGAGGGTCTGCACCTGCTCTCCGGGGGGGTCGGGCGCACGGCCCTGGCGAACCCCACCCGACGGGAGCTCGACCGCCTCTACCGCGTGCTCCTGCCCATCGAACAGCGCTACGACCTGATCGTGGTCGACCACGGCGCTGGGCTGGGCTACGCGACCGTGACCCACCTGGCCGCCACCAGCACCCTGCTCCTGGTCACGAACCCCGAGGTGACGGCCCTCTCCGACGCCTACGCTCTCTACAAGCAGGCCAAGACGGTCAACGAGTCGATCCGGGTCGGCCTGGTCGTCAACCGCGCCCGCGACGAGGAGGTCGCCCTGGGCGCCCGGGAGCGCTTCGCCGGGGTCGCCCAGCGCTTCCTCGGCCACGCCCCCGAGTTCATCGGCTGGGTGCCCCAGGACGACGCGGTCTACGGCTCGGTTCAGAGCCGGCGCCCCGTCTGCCTCGGCGACCCCGACTCCAGGGCGGCCCGGGCCCTGCGCCGGGTGGCCGCCTGGGAGGCCATCGACGCCGCCCGCACCCCCCGGCCGTTCTACGAGCGCGCCCGGCGGGCCCTGCGCTGAGACGCGTCCAGGGTCCTGCGCCGAGCGCCTCGCGAGCGCCCTCAGGCCCCTTGCAGGCCCCTGGAGCCCATCCCGGGGAGACCCCCTCTCCGGCCTGGGAAAGGCCGCCAATTGCCTTCCACGAGGCTTGCACGGGCCCTGGGCATCCGATCCAGTGGATCCACTGGCTGGAACCCGAGCTTGGAGCGCCGGATGCACGTTCTCGCACTCGTCAACCAAAAGGGGGGCTGCGGTAAGACCACGGCGGCGGTGAATTTCGCCGCGGCCCTGGCCGCGCGCGGGCGCCGCGTCCTCCTCGTCGACCTCGACCCCCAGGCCCACGCGACCCTGGCCCTAGGCTGGGCCGTCGACGACGAGCCGATCCTGCTCGAGGTCCTGCAAGGGGAGTCGGGGGTGGACGAAGCCCTCGTCTCCGCGCCCGGCGGCTTTTGGCTCCTGCCCGCCAGCGAGGACCTCGCCGAGTTCGAGGAGTCCTCGGCCCGCAGCCTGCACCCCGAGTCGGTGCTGGCGGAGGCGTTGCGCCGGACGCGCACGGACTTCGACGAGGTGATCCTCGACTGCCCGCCGCGCGTGGATGGCGTCCTCGCCAAGAACGCGCTGCGCGCCTGCCAGACGGCGCTGCTCGTGGTCGAGACGGGCGCCTTCGCCCTCCAGGGCGCGGTCAAGGCCCTCGAGATCCTCGACGACGTCCAGCTCGAGCTCGAAACCCCCTTCGAGACACGCATCCTCGGCACGCTCTTCGACCGCCGGACGCGCTTCGCCCGGGAGCTTCTCCTGGCGCTGCACATGCGCTTCGAGGAGGAGTTGCTCGACACCGTCGTCCGAACCAGCGTGCGCCTGCGCGAGGCGGCGGCCATGGGCGTGCCCGTGCAACTGCTCGACCCGAGCTGTCGCGCCAGCGAAGACTTCGACGCCCTGGCGGAGGAGTGGCTGGCCTTGCGCTCGCGGGAGGAGTCGGAGTCCGCTCCGGCCTCCTGGCTCCGGCGCGAGGACGCCGCGCCCATCCCCGAGGCGGTACACGACCGGCGCGAGCTCCTCGCGAACTTCGAGGAGTGGCACGCGTCGAGTCGCGCCCTCCATCCGTCCCTTCCACCCCTGCCGTGACCTTCGCGGCCACGTCGGGCGAGATCCTCGCTTCGTCGGCGCCCGCGCCTTCGAGCCCCGTTTCCCAGATCCCTTCTCCGAAGGAGGGGGGCCTTCCAGCATGAGGAGGCACGTCATCGACCGGATGGCCCTTTTGTGCACGCTGCACGCGGACGGTCCCAGGACCCTGCGGCTCCTGCGTGAAGCCGGATGCACCACGATCGAGGGGCTCTGCGAGCTCCCGCCCGACAAGCTCGGCAAGGTCCTGAACCTCGCCCCGGCCGCCGCGCGGCGACTCGGGCGGGAGGCGCGACTGCTCCTGGAGCGGCTGGAGCCGGACCTCGAGCGCGAGGAGGTGACCTACCCTCCGGCGGAGACGCCCCTGGCCGCCAAGCCGGCGCCGCCGGTGCTCACGCCCCGCGTCGAGCCAGCCCGGCAGCTCGGGCGCCCCGCGCCAGAGCTCTCTGCGGCGACGGCGCGCGAGCACCTCGACCAGCGCGACCGCGAGCTGCTCGAGCGTGTCGTGCAGCGCTGGCGCGAGGAAGAGCCGCGGCCGGAGGCGATCCTGGAGCGAAACACCCCCGAGCCGGAGGTCGGCGAGGAGCGCGAGGACCTGCGCGTGATCGAGATCCTGGGCGGCGATCTGCGAACCTTGGAGGAAGGGAGGACGAGCCGCGAGGCTCGCCTCCGCCCCGGGGACGTCCCAGGCTTGGACGGACCGGCCTGCGCGGCCCTCGAGCAAGGAGAGATCGCCAGCCTCGAGGACCTGGCGACCATCCCGATCGACGACCTCGTGCGGCGCACCGGGTTGACCTTCACTCGCGCTCGCACCCTGCAGTACCTCGCTGGTCGCCAGCTCTCCGAGCGCACGACCGAGGTCCCACGGCCCGTTCCCGCGCCTCCTCCCCGCGAGCCTCGGCCGGCCCAGCGAGAGGAGCGCATCAGCCCGCGCGAAGTGCCCGCGGACCTCGAGGTCCTGCGCCCGCACCGGGAGCTGCGGCCCGAGCCCGAGCCCTCCATCGGCTCCACCGCGGAGCCCCTGCGCCGGGCCGGCACGGGGGCGCTGGGCGTGGACCTGGGGGCGGAGCTGGGAGACGGGGGCGCCGCGGGCCCCTTCGCCTGAGCTCCTGTCGCCCGGTTCCCATGGCGGGGCCGAGCCGACGGCGCCGAGCCGCTGGGCGCGGAGCGTAGTCGTGGGCTCTGCCCGCGGTAGGATCCTCCTGCCGGGGCCGAGCCCCGGTCATGAGATGAGCCCCTCATCGGTGATCGCGGTCGGAATGTTCCTGGGCGCCCTGGGCGCGCCCGCGGCGAGTGTGCAGGACGAAGGACCCCTCGCCCCCGACGGGAAGCCCGGCCTGGGCACCGAGCGTGACGCCCACGAGCTCGGGCGTCTCCTCGTCGCGCCGGACGAGGAGGAGGAGGTTTTCCTGCGCGAGCTGCGGGACTTGCCCAGCGCGATCCTGATCGAGCGCGAGGTGGCCCGGCGAGGCTATCGCAGGCTCGGCTACTTCGACCTCCTGCCGCGTACGGCGGATCAGGAGCTCGCGGCTCTCCACGCGCGCTACCGGGAGCTGGAGGCGCAGGCCGCGACCCTCATCGCGAGCCCGGACCGGGTCAGCCGTGCCTTCGGCCGCATGCTCGTCGATCCACGCTTCCGGATGCGGTTGGAGCTGCTCGAGTCCTTCGAGCTCGAGACGGGGGAGCTGCGGCGGGGTATGACCCTGTTGGCGGCCTCCCAGGACGGTCTCTTCGACCTGCGTGACACCGAGGCGCGCAACGTCGCCTCGCGCATCGACCTCTCCGCCGCGCTCTTGCGCGCGATCCAGCTCGACCTCGACGTTCTACGCGAGCGTGGCGACGAGGACGCCCCGGGGAGCCCCGATCCCGCCTGGACCGCCGAGTGGGACGGCATCTCGGAGCTCCCCTCCCAGGCCGAACGGCTCTCGGCGATCGACGCGCTGAAGGCCGAGGTCCGCGCCCGCCAGGAACGGCTCGAGTCCTCCCTTTTCACGAGCCGCCTCGAGGGTCAAGTCCGGACCCTCGTCGACAAGCGCGAGGGCTTCGCGGCCCAGGCCCGCGAGCACCTGGAGCGCGCCAAGCGCTTTCTCCTCGTACCGCCCTACGACGAAGATCCGCCCGCCCAGATCACCTCCCTCTCGACGAGCGACCGCCACCGTTACGCCTTGAGCGAGACCCTGCGCGGCGTGTCGGCGGATCCCCTGAACGACGGACTCGCCTACTGGACGGGCGTCTGCACGGAGCGGCTCGACTCTCCGCGTGAGAGCCGCTCCTGGTTCGACCGCTTCCTCGCCCTGCGGGGGATTCGCCCCCAGGACGCCGACACGACGCGCCGCGACCTCACGGACGAGGAGAAGAACGCACTCGAGAAGGTCATGCAGGCCTACACCGGGCCCGGAGGGCGCGGTCTCGGCGGACCGCTGGGGCGCTGAGCCCCCGCGCGTCGGGGCTCAGCCGCCCTGCTCCGAGAACTCGCGGCGTCGCTTGCGCCAGACCTCGTTCTCGGGGTCGAGCTCGATGCAGCGGTCGACCTGCTGGAGCGCCTCCGGGAGGTGGCCGTTGATGAAGAGGCAGCAGGCGTAGGTGTCGATCACGTTGACGTCCCCGCCGGAGGCCTCCATCGCCTTCTCGGCGACCTCGAGCACCCACCTCCGCTCGTGTTCCGTGAGCTCCGGCGTCGCCATGTAGAAGCCCCAGGCGATCTGGTTGCCGACGCGGGCCCGGAGGTCGTCGGGCGTGTCCTTCCAGAGGAAGACGGAGACGCGGCGAGACTCTCGGCGGGCCTCCGCGGCCACCATCACGTCGCGCGTCTTCTTCGCGGCCCGGTCGTAGCGGCCATAGACCCGCCACCAGCCGTCGAAGCGCACCTCGGCATAGGGCTCCACGGCCAGGAAGGCCTCGAGGCGGGCGATCCCCTCGATGCCATCGATGGACTCGTCGAGCTCGTCCAGGGCCAGGCAGTGCATGGGGAGAGAGGACCCCTCGGGGTCGAGGCGCCGGATCGCCGCGACCTGTTCCCTCGCGAGCTCGTGCATCCCGAGCGGCAAGAGCCGGCGGTAGAGCTTCCAGCGACTGTGGACGTCGTCGGCCTCGAATCCCCTCCCGTCGCGCACGAGGCGCTCGAGGTCGGACAGCTGTCGCTCGGCCGCCTCGGTCTCCTGGAAGGCGCGCAGCTTCCCGATCAGCTCGAAGCGCCCCTCGAGGTCGTCCGGCGTCGCGCCGATCCGTCGTCGCAGGTCGCCGATCGTCCCCCGGTCGTCCTTGATGCGCCGCACCTCGGCCTGGAACTCCCCGGCCGGGACGTAGCCACGGATCGCGTCCCGCGGCTGGCCGTCGGGGGAGAAGAAGAGCAGGGTGGGGAAGGCCTTGACGCCGTAGCGCTCGGCCAGCGCCGCGCCGCGCTCGCTCTCGGCGTCGACGCTGAGGCAGACGAGCTCGGCCATCTCCCCGACGACCTCGTCACAGGAGAAGGCCTCCCGGTCGAGCTGCTTGCAGTAGCCGCACCACTCCGTCCAGAAGTCGACGAAGAGGATCCGTCGCTGGGCCGACGCGTTGGCGGCGGCCTCGTCGAAGCTGCCCTCGAACCAACTCAGTCGGCCGTGGCCGCAGGTCACCCGCGACAGCGTCGCGGGCATGGGCGGGGCCGCCAGGGGCTGGGCGCTCGGCGCGGCGATGCAGGTCGCCGCCAGGAGGGGGAGGAGCATGAACGGGGACGGTGGCTGGGGAGATCGGGGGATCGGCACATCGCGGGCAGGGCCCGGGACGGCGCGAGGGATTCTAGTCCATCATCGGACGTCGGCCGGGCGGCTCGAAGGGCTCCGCTGCCGGCCTTCCCGGATTCTCACAGGCTCCGAACCGGCGGGGCGCCCGCGACGAAGCCGCACGGCCCTCGTAGGGGCCCTTCGCGCCACCACCGGAGAGCCCTCTCGCGTATACTGGGCCGCCGTTTTTTGCGAAGCTCAGACCCAGGATGCCGCGCTTGAATCCGACATCGACCTCCCACCCCCGCTCCGCGCTGATCGACAGCGTCACACGCCGCCCCGGCGACGACCCGATCTTCAGCTTGAACGCGGACGCCCGACGCCGGGCCGAGGCCGGGGAGTCGATCCTCAACGCGACCTTGGGGGCCCTGATCTCCGACGAGGGGCGCCTCGTCGTCCCGCCCTCGGTGGCCGAGGCCTACCGGCGCGTCCCGCTCGAGGTCTCCTCGGCCTACGCACCGATCGCCGGGAGCCCGGCCTTCCTGCGGGCCGTGATCCAGGACACCCTCGGCGACGGAGAGCTGGCGGAGTCCGCGACGGCGGTGGCCACGGCCGGGGGGACGGGCGCGATCCTGCACGCCGTCACGAGCTTCCTCGACCCGGGGCAGACGCTCCTGACGAGCGACTACTTCTGGACGCCTTACCGCATCATCGCCAGTCACACCCGGCGCGCGGTCGAGACCTTCCAGATGTTCGACGAGCAGGGCGGCTTCGACCTGCGCAGCTTCGAGTCCTCCCTCGCCGCGCAGCTCGCGCGCCAGGGACGCTCGCTGGTCGTCCTGAACTTCCCCTGCCACAACCCGACCGGCTACACATTGAGCGGGCCTGAGTGGAAGGCCCTGACCGAGATCATCGCGCGCCACGGCCAGAAGGGGCCGGTCGCGGTCCTCTTCGACATCGCCTACGCGAAGTTCGGGGCCCCCGGCAGCGAGCGTTGGGTCGAGCGACTCGGGCAACTCGCCACCGCTGCCCAGGTGCTCGTGGCCTGGAGCGCCTCCAAGGCCTTCTCGCAGTACGGAGCGCGCATCGGCGCGCTGATCGCCGTGCAACACGAAGCGGAAGAGCGCCAGCGGATCGCCAACGCGCTCAGCTTCGCCTGCCGCGGCACTTGGTCGAACTGCAACCACGGGGGCATGCTCGCCATGACCGAGCTGCTCACGAGCGACGACCTGAAGGAGAGTTACGCCGGCGATCTGCAAGGGATGGTCGCCCTCCTCGGCCGACGCGTGGCTTGCTTCAACGAGGAGGCCGAGCGAGCGGGCCTCACCTACCCGCGCTACGAAGGCGGCTTCTTCGTCACGGTCTTCACGCCCGACGCGGCGATCACGGCCGAGAAGATGAAGGAGCTCGGCGTCTACGTCGTGCCCCTGGAGGGCGCCGTGCGCATCGCCATGTGCTCCACGCCGGTGGCCAGCGTCCCGCGCCTGGTCGAGGCCCTGAAGAGCGGCGTCCAGGCCGCCGAGGGGAGATGACCGGTAAGCGAGTGCGCAGGACCAGCGGCTGGGAGGACCCGGTCGCGGCCTTCCCCGCCGGAGAGTTGGAGCACCACTACGGCGACCGCGTGCACCTCGTCGACAACCCCTTCCTGCACTCGGTCCTGGCGCGCATCTCCTCACCGGATGTCTCCTTGCCGGAGGTCCTGGGCCTCCTGCGCCTCGCCTACGAGATGCTGCTCGGGGCGGCCAGCGCCGAGTTCCCCTGCACCGAGGTCGAGCTGCCGACCCGCATGGCCGAGGCGCACCCCGAGGCGGGCGTCTACCGCGGCGTCGTGCTCGACCCGACGACGAAGGTCGTGATCTGCGACGTCGTGCGCGGGGGCATCGTCCCGAGCCAGGTTTGCTTCGAGCGTCTGCTCTCCGTCCTGCCCGACGCCTGCCTCCGGCTCGACCACCTGCACATGTCCCGCGTCAGCGACGACGAGGGCCAGGTGGTCGGCGTGGACCTCTCGGGCAGCAAGGTCGGGGGAACCGTGGACGACGCCTTCCTGATCGTCCCCGATCCGATGGGCGCCACGGGCTCCACCTTGCAGCGTGTCGTCGAGCACTACCGGGAACACTACGGTAGGCCGCGGCGCGTCATCGCCCTGCCGATCATCACCACCCCCGAGTTCCTGAAGGTCGCCTTGGGCGACCTCGACGACGTCGTCGTCTACACCGGACGCGTGGACCGCGGCCTTTCGAGCCGCGAGGTGCTCGACTCGGTCCCCGGGAGCCGCTGGACGGAGGAGCGCGGCCTGGACGAGCGCGGCTACATCGTCCCCGGGGCCGGCGGGCTCGGCGAGGTGCTCAACAACTCCTGGTGCTGAGAGGCCGCCGTGGCCTCCCTGGGCAGGATCCTGTGACCTGCTAGCCTGGGAGCGGCTAGGGCGAGTCCAGCCCCAGCTCCGTTGCCATGAAGACCCTCCTCGCTCTGCTCACGTCGATCGGCGCCTGCTCCCTGCTCCTGCACGACCTCGCGGATGCCCACGGGGGCACCTACCGGGGGCCCGGCGGTGCCGCCGACACCGCGCCCCCCGGCGGAGGGAGTTCCTCGGGATCGGGCGCCGGCGCGGGTGGCGGCGGGGGCTCCACCTCGGGCGGAGCGGGTGGCGGAACCGCGGCGCCCTCGGGCGGTGGGGGGAGCTGCAACACGCCCAAGCCCACCTCGCCGCGCCCCAGCGGTCCCCCGATGACCTCGTCGGCGGGAACCTCGACCTGGGAGCCGTGGTGGGCCTTCAATCGCGACCCCTACTTGAACCTCAAGGCGGTCATCCACGAGGGCGACCCCAGCCTCGGTAGCGAGAGCTACTTCCTCGGTCACGTGCCCTTGGCGCTGATTCGGGATCAGCTCGGACCGACCGACGAGGTCGTGCAGGAGCGTATCGTTCCCGCCCTCGAGCGCATCCTGGAGGAAGAGACCGACAACGACATCGTGACCGGCGCGCTGGTCGCCCTGGCGAAGATCGGGGTGCCTTCCGCCGACCGCCGGGCGCACCGCGACCGCTCGGACCTCCTGCGCTCATTCCTCGACTCGCCCAACCAGGAGATCGCCGAGACCGCGGCCGTCTCCCTCGGCATCCTCGCGGACGAGACCTCCGTCGTCCTGCTCTCCGAGCTCCTGCGGGACTCCGAGAAGGGCCGCGGCATGGTGGGCGACTCGGAGGTCAACTGGCGCACGCGGGCCTTCGCCGCCTTCGGTTTGGGCCTGATCGGCTTCTACAGCGACGGGCCGGACCTTAGACGGCGCATCCTGCACGAGCTGCGCAGCCAGCTCGAGGGCGGCGCCGCCGAGATGGCGACTCCCGACGTCGCAGTCGCCTGCCTGACGGCCATGGGCCTCGTGAGGCTCGACGTCGACTCGCGCTGCCTGCTCGTCTCGGCCAAGTGCCCGAGCCCCACGCACTGCCGCCGTGGCCAGATCGAGTGGCTGCGAGAGTTCGCGAGGGACGGCGACCTGGACTACGTCGTCCGTTCGCACGTGCCGACGACCCTGGCGCGACTCGTCGAAGGGACAGCGGACGATCCCCAGCTCGCGGAGCTCGTGGTGCGCGACCTCCTGCAGTGGGCGCGCAACTCGTCCAAGATCCAGCGGCACCTGCGCGCGAGCTCGATCATGGCCCTGGGCATGATCGGCAGCGCCGAGGACCGGACCATCGACCAGGAGATCGTTGCGACCCTGACGGGGGTGGCGAAGGAGTCTCGCTTGCCCGAGGTCCGCAGCCTGGCCCTCGTGGCCCTGGGGCAGGTGGGCGGCCGCCGGGGGCCTGGAGGCGGGGTCGACGAGGCGACCGTCGAAGGCGTCCGCGAGTTCCTGCTCTCGAGCTTCACCAGCGGGCGCAGCTCCGACCGCGGCTGGAGCGCGCTGGCCCTCAGCCTGCTCGAAGCCCAGGCCCGCAAGTCGGGCCTCGCGCCCTCGGTCGCGATCGCGGAGGAGCTGCGCAAGGCCCTGCGAGCGGCGACCTCACCGGCGCAGGTCGGCGCCTACGCGGTGGCCCTCGGCGTCATGCAGGACGTCGACGCGAACGAGCTGCTCCTCTCCAAGCTCGCGCAACTCTCCGACGACCGCTCACGAGGGTACATCTGCATCGGCCTGGGCCTGATGAACGCACGAGAGAGCATCGAGCCCCTGCGTCAGCTGCTCGAGACCTGCCGCTACCGCCCGCTCCTGATGCGCGAGGCGGCCATCAGCCTCGGGCTCCTGGGGGACAAGCACGTGGTGGCCGACCTCGTCGACGAGCTGCATCGCTCGACGAGCCTCACCGCGCAGGCCTCGATCGCCTCCGCCCTGGGCACGATCGGCGACGCGCGCTCGGTGGGCCCCCTGCTCGAGATGCTCGAGGACGGCGAGCTCAACGTGCGGGCGCGGGCCTTCGCGGCGGTCGCCCTGGGGATCGTGGCCGACAAGGAGCCCCTGCCCTGGAATTCGAAGATCGCCGTCGGCACGAACTACCTCGCGGGCACGCCGACCCTGACCGACGGGCAGGGAGCGGGGATCCTCGACATCCTCTGACCCGGGCTCAGTCGCTTTCGCGCAGGCGGGCGACGGCCTGGAAGGCGCGCGACGGATTGCGGTTCATCGACCTGACGTCGACCTGACGGAAACGCAGGACGTCGAAGCCCTCGAGGAGCTGGAGCGCGTCCTGCAACGCGAAGTGCCGCACCCGCACGCCTTCCTCGAGCTCGAAGCTGCCCCAGGGGCGCAGGCGCGAGGCCTCGTAGCGCTCGCGGTTGCGTTCGTCTCGCTGGAGGAGCAGGTCGCTGACGTAGAGCAGGCCCCCCGGCCGCAGGAAGTCTCGCAGGCGCTGCATGATGCGCGCGAGCTCCGGGTCCGCGGGACTCGAGGTCCAGACGGTGAAGCAGAGGGCCGCATCGAACTGCCCGAGCTCCGCGTCGCTCGCGAGCTCATCATCAGCGTGGAACTCGAGGCCCGGGTGCTCGCTTCGCGCGCGCGCGATCATCCCCGGAGCCGGGTCGAGGCCCACGACGGACTCCCAGCCGAGCCGATGCAATTCACCGCACAGCCGCCCATAGCCGCAGCCGAAGTCGAGCCAGCGAGCGCCCGGTGGGACGAGCTCCTCGAGCCAGGGTCGGTGCAAGGGATGACCGAAGACCTTCGCCGGGGCGACGCGGTCCCAGTAATCGCGCTGGTCGGCGGGGCGGGAGCTCAAGGCCGGCAGTAGATGCGCTTGGTCCCCTTGCCGTGGCCGACCAGGAGTCCGTCCCGCTCGAGGCGGACGAAGGCTCGGCGGGCTCGCTGGACGCCGACGTTGTGGGCTTGGCTGAAGAGGGCCGGGCTCGCGTCGCCGCCCGGCGTCCTCGAGAGGCGCGTTCGCTGGTCGACCCAGGCGAGGATCTGGGCCTCGAGGGAGCTGCGCGAGCCTGAGCGACTCGCGCCGTTGTTCAGGGCGTCGAGGGTCGCGCCGCGGGCCACGCGATTGGAGGAGCCGATGCGCACGACGATCTCCTCGTCGCCGCTGCGGCGCAGAGCGCGGTGCGGCCGCCGGCGTGAGGCCGCGATGCGGGCGACGACGACGGCCAGGTCGCCGCAGCGAACGGTCGTCGTCTCGACCCGCAACGGGTGCTCGATCCACTCTCGGGCGACGCGGCGGATGTCCGCCATCACGCTGCGGGGCTGGGAGACGCCATAGAGGCTGCCGTTGTCGTTGACCCCGATGAACAGCAACCCCCCGCGGGTGTTGGCGAAGGCGCAGAGCGTGCGCGCCAGCCGTTCGTCCCGGGGCAAGCCGCGCTTGAACTCCATGCCGCGGCCCTCGCCTTCGGCGATCAGTTCGAGGAGCTCCGGCTCGTCGATGTTCACTCTTCCAGCATAGCCATCGGTCGCGCGACCCCAAGGAGACGAAGGAACCCCCGCGGCGCGCGAGGCGCCGCGGGGGCAGGGAACCGACGAGAGAGTCGGAGTCAGATCACGGGGTGAAGGTGACGTTGTAGGCGCTCGAGGTGTTGAAGCCCGAGCCGCAGGGGCCCATCGGGTCGCGGTACCAGAGCTGGAAGTTCCAGGTGGAGAAGGGCAGGAAGCCGTAGGTCCCCGCGAGACCCGGTCCGATGCTCAGGACGCCGCCCGGAGTGCTGGTCCCCACCGGGGGCATGCGGGTGATCCCGCCGCCGACACAGCGCAGGCCGTCACCGAAGGGGACCGGAGCGATCATGGCCGGCCCGGTGAAGTAGAGGCCCGGCTTGCTCGGCGGCATCTGCGTCGTGGTCAGGACCAGGTTGTCCAGGGCCACGCTGCTCGTGCCCGAGGCCCCAAGGAGGGCGCCGATGCCCGTGCTGTTGGCGCAACCGGCCGTCGGGTCGGCGTTGCCGCAGGGGGCGGAGATCGCCGGGCAGTAGCAATAGGGGCCGCCGACGATCTCACACTCGTCCGGGACGCCGTTGCCGTTGACGTCGGTCGACGTCCCCGACGAGATGTCGGCCGAGTCCGGGATGCCGTTGCCGTTGCAGTCCACGAAGCGGATCGTGTCCAGGGCGTTGAGGTCGTCCGGCTGGTTGCCCGAGCGCAGGGTCGAGAGGCCGATGTTCTCCGCGGCGCAGAAGATGCCCGGGAAGGGCGAGACGCCGCCGAAGATCGTCGGCAGGGGCGTGGTGAGGATGTCGCCCTCGGCGATCGGGATGCCGAAGATCGAATCGGGCATGCCGATCACGGGGGAGCCGCGACGGACGGAGAAGAGCACCATGTCGGTGGCGCCCGTCATCCAGTCGTAGGGTTGCACGGACGGCTCATAGGCGCCGCTGCCGTTCTCCCAGATCGCGAGGGCGTCCAGGTCGTCACTCTGGTTACCGGCGATGTCCAGACCCAGGGCGGGAGCCGGGGCCCAGAGGACGGGCGGCCCGCCGGGCGCGGCGGTCCAGAGCACGTCGGACGGGCTGAAACCGTGGGCGGCGGCCGAGCCGGAGTTCGGGATGCCGAGGAAGGGGTCGATCCAAGCCGTGTCGAGGGAGAAGTACACGCCGGTCGCCGGCATGATGTCGGTCGGGCCGTTCGGGTCCCAGTCGAAGGCGTCGAGGTTGTCGCCCAGGTCCGGCGGGAGGCCGGGCGGGTTGGGCTCGATCAGGCCGACGCCGGGATAGACGGCGCCGCTGCCGCTGACCAGGCCGTCACCGTCGAGGTAGCCCAGGTGCCCGACCGGAGCGGCGAAGGGCGGGAGGGGGCCGCCGGGCAGCCCGCCGCCGTCGATCCAGACGTCGGCCGAGGAGTCTCCGACCGGGGCCTCGCTCACGAGGCTCGGGAAGAGCACGGGCCCGACGCCTCCGGCGGCGAACTCGTCCGTCGAGAAGAGGTACTGCCCGGTGGGGACCGGGGTGTTCGGGTTCATCGTGTGGTCGGTGCCGTAGGAGAGGGCGTCGACCTCGACGCGGCAGGGAGTGCCGCCGGGGTGCCCGACGCAGCCGGCGTGGAAGGCCAGGCCGAGGCCCGCCGCGCCGCCCGAGATCAGGATTCCGGGGGGCGGCAGGGGTCCGAAGGCCGGCGTGAAGCCGGCAGGGACGAGGATGTCGCCCTCGGTGATGGGCACGCCGCCGAAGGAGTCGGGGATGCTGACGGTCGGACCGTGCCAGTCGATGGAGAAGGTCGCCTGCGCGGCGGCCACGGAGGCCAGGCCGGCGGCGCCCAGGCTGCCCAGGGCGAAGCGGCCCAGGGCTCGGGAATTGATTCGGGGACTCATCGGATTCTCTCGTTCTGGAAGCCAGGGGACCCGGGCACAGCGCCCGGGCGACCCTGCCAACTGGCCCGGCTCCCTGGGGCTGGACGAGAAAGGCCGAAAAAGACCGCAGCCCGATCTCCGGCTGCTCCGCTGGAGGGGCCGGAGCTCACCGACCCGGTCCGTGTCGATCCCCCTGTCTCCAGGCGTGATGAGGCTCGTGGACCCTGGGCGCCTTCGGGGCCGAAAGGCGGCTCGCTAGCGCGAGTAGGCGCGCTGCGCGAAGAGCACCGTCAGGTAGGGGATCATCGAGGCCTTGTTGGGGATCAGCTTGAAGATCCGCCAGAGCCTCGCGGGCCGGAAGTAGAACTTCCGGTAGGCCCGGTTGCGCAGCTTCGTGATCGTCGTCTCGGGCGCCTTCGAGAGGTTGATGTCCGTCTGGTAGGGCTCGTAGGCCTCCCAGTTGCTCGGCAGGTCGAATCCAGCGTGCTCGACCTCCTCGAAGAGTTGCGTGCCCTTGAAGGGGATCACGCGGAAGAAGGCGGCGGTGTGGAAGGAGCTGTCGGCGGCCCAGTCGATCGTGGCCTTCATCTCCTCCTCGGTCTCGCTGGGGAAGCCCAGCATGAATGCGCCGTGCACGAGCACGCCCTGCTCGGCGATGAAGTCGACGATGCGCTTGACCTTGTCGATCTTCAGGTTCTTCTTCATCACCTTCTGGATGCGCGGCACCGAGGACTCGACCGCCACCATGCAGCGGTACATGCCGGCCTGCTTGAGGAGCAGCACGAGCTCCTCGCTCAGGATGTCGCCGCGCAGCCCGTTGGGGAAGGTCATCTTCAACCCGTAGTCCCGCTCGATCAGCCCCCGCGCGATGGCCGAGGCGCGCTCGGGCCGCAGGTTGAAGATGTCGTCCATGAAGACGAGCTCCTTCACCCCGTGGTTCTGGACGAGGTAGTCGATCTCGGCCAGGACGCTCTCGGCGGAGCGCGCGCGGAACTTCTTGCCGTAGGAGTTGTGGCAGTAGGTGCAGCGCCAGGGGCAGGCCCGCGACGAGAACATCGTCGCGAACTCCTTGTGGGCGTAGATCAGGCCCCCGCGCGGCATGTCGTGGTACTTGGGGTGGTCGATCAGGTCCCAGGCCGGCATCGGGAGTTCGTCGAGGTCGTCCGGCGGCGGGCGGTCGACCTCGCGCCGCGGCTCGCCGTCCGGCGTGCGCCAGTTCAGCCCCGCGCAGCCGCTCCAGTCCTCACGCCCCTCGGCGAGACCCTCCATCAGCTCGATGAAGGTGTGCTCCCCCTCGCCGCGCACGCAGAAGTCGACGGCGGGATCCGCCATCACGTCCTCGTCGGCCACGCTGGGATGCGGGCCGCCGGCGACGATCGTCGTGCCCGGGAGCTCGCGGGTGATGCCGCGCGCGACCCCGTGCATGCAGCCGGCTTCGTAGGTCATGGCCGAGAGGCCGACGACGTCCGGCCGCAGCTCGCGCAGCGCCTCGAGCACGTCCTCCTCCGTCCAGCGCTCCGCCTTCATGTCGAGGATGTGGATGTCCTCGAAGCCGGCTGCGCGCACCGCCGAGGCGATGGCCATGATCCCCAGCGGGTGGACGTGGGTGTGCTGGGTGTAGGGGTGGTAGGTCTGGACGAGGACGATGCGGGACATGGGGATCGCAGGTCGGTGAAACGTACCGTGCACGGGAGAGTATGGCGCGCGGGAGCGGATCCGGGGTAGCGCGCCGCGTAAATGAGGGCCCGGACCGCTAGGCTTCGCTCGCGATGAGCCGAGCCGACGTCAAGCGGGCCGCGCTCGGGTCCCTTGCCTTTGCGGCTCTGACCGCCCTGGCGGCCCGGGTGGAGTTGCCGTTGCCGCTCTCGCCGGTCCCCGTCAGCCTCCAGAGCCTGGCGGTCGTCCTCTCGGGCCTGCTCCTCGGAGCGCGGATCGGGGCGCTCAGCCAAGCGCTCTACCTCCTCGTGGGGGCTCTGGGTCTGCCCGTCTTCGCGGGCGGAGCAGCAGGCCTCGACGTCCTGCTCGGAGCCACCGGGGGATACCTGGTGGCCTTCGTGCCCGCGGCGGCCCTGGCGGGCTGGGCGGGTCGTCGGGAGGCCGGCACGGCCCGGAGGTTGGGTTGGTCCTTCCTGACCGGACTGCTCGCCCACGCGGCGATCTTCGCGCTCGGCCTGCCCTGGTTGATGGTGGTCGCCGAGCTCGGGATCGCCGAAACCCTGGAGGCCGGCTGCACCCCCTTCCTGCCGGGTGCGGTCGCGAAGAGCTTCGTCGCGGCGGCGATCGCCACGCCGAGGCGGGTTCCCCCCATATCATGACGGGGCGGACCTCCGCGGCGCTCCCGAACTCCATGGCTCGATCCACTCCTCCTGCTGGCAGCGGCGACGACGACGTCACGCGTCTCCTGCAGCGGATCGAGGCGGGGGACGAGGGCGCGGCCGCGCGCCTGTACCCGCTCGTCTACGACCACCTGCACAGACTGGCGCAGCACGCCTTCGGCGGGCGGGGCGCGGGCCACACCCTGCAGCCGACGGTCCTCGTCCACGACGCCTACCTGAAGCTCATCGGGCACGCCGGCAACCTCAACGACCAGGCGCACTTCTTCGTCGTCGCCGCCAAGGCCATGCGCCAGTTGCTCGCGGACCACGCCCGAGCGCAGCGCGCCGAGAAGCGCGGCGGAGAGTGGCGGCGAGTCACCTTGCAGGACGTGACCCCTGACTCGGGGAGCCACGAGCTCGACCTCGTCGCCCTCGACGAGGCCCTGACGCAGCTCGCCGCGCTCTCGGAGCGCCAAGCACGCATCGCCGAGCTGCGCTTCCTGGCGGGCCTGGAGGTCGACGAGGTCGCCCAGGCCCTCGGCGTCTCCTCCCGCACGGTCGTCGCCGACTGGCGCACGGCGCGGGCCTTTCTGCGCGCCCGGTTGGACGAGTCGAGCTGATGGACCCGGAACGCTACGCGCGCGTCTCGGAGCTGTTCCAGCGGGCCGTCGAGCTCCCGGGGGCCGAGCGCAGGGCCTTCTTGGACGAGGCCTGCGCCGACGATGAGGAGCTGCGACGCGAGGTGGAGCTCTTGCTCCGGCACGACGAGTCGAGTTCGGAGGGCTCGGACGTCTTCGCGGAGAGCCGGCTCCAGGAAGGCGGCGGGCTCGTCGGGCAGCTCTCGGACGTGCCGGCGCGATCGGAGGAAGAGCCGGGGGCGATCGGGACCTACGCCGTGCTCCAGGTCATCGGCGAGGGAGGAATGGGGAAGGTCTACCTCTGCCGGCAGGAGGAGCCCATCCGCCGACAGGTGGCGGTCAAGCTCATCAAGCTCGGCATGGACTCCGAGCAGATCCTCCGGCGCTTCGAGCTCGAACGCGAGGCCCTCGAGCGCATGGACCATCCGCACGTGGCGCGGGTGCTCGACGCCGGCAAGACCGCGGAGGGTCGACCCTACTTCGCCATGGAGTACGTGCCGGGGCAGCCGATCGACGCCTACTGCGACGCGCGGGCCCTGGACCTGAACGAGCGGCTGCGAGTCTTCGTCCTCGTCGCGCGGGCGATCCACCACGCCCACCAGCGCGGGATCCTCCACCGCGACGTCAAGCCCAACAACGTGCTCGTGACGGAGGTCGACGGCGAGCCGGTGCCCAAGGTGATCGACTTCGGTCTCGCGCGGGCCACCGACCCCGATGCCTCGCGCCTGGCGAGCCGCACGGGTCAGGTGCTGGGCACGCCGGCCTACATGAGCCCCGAACAGGCGGACCCCTCGGTGGTGGACGTCGACCTGCGCACGGACGTCTACTCCCTCGGGGTCCTGCTCTACGAGCTCCTGACGGGCAGCTTGCCCTTCGAGGCGAGCCACCGCGCCTCCGACGCGTCCGGCAGCGCGGAGAAGCCGAGCTCGCGCTTCTCGACGCCGGGGGAGGAGGCGTCGCGCGTGGCCTCGCGGCGGGCGTCCAGTGTTCGCGGCCTGCGCCGCGCCTTGCAGGGCGACCTCGATTGGATCGTGCTGATGGCGATGGACCCCGAGGTGGGCCGCCGCTATCCCTCGGCCTCGGAGCTGGCGGCGGACGTGGAGCGCTACCTGGAGGGCCAGCCCGTCCTCGCGAGCCCGCCGAGCCTCCGCTATCGCCTGGGCAAGTTCTACGGGCGCAACCGGGCGGCCTCCTGGGCAGGCACGCTCTTTGTCTTGCTCCTGATCGTCAGCCTGATCGTCACCCTGCGCCTCTATGACCGGGCCAGCGACGCCGAGGCCGAGGCTCTGAGCCTGCTCGACGACGAGCAGGCGCGGAACGACATCTTCTCCCACATGCTCGTCACGGCCGACCCGCGCAACGTGGGCAAGGATGCGCGCGTCAGCGACCTTTTGGCGCGGGGGATGGAGTACACCGAATCGAAGTACGCCGACAACCCGCGGGTGGCCGCGGGGGTCCTCCAGAGCCTGGGCACGACCTTCCGGGAGCTCGGCGAGCTGGCCGAGGCTCGTCGGTGCCTCGTGCGCGCCGTCGAGCTGCGCCGGGAGCTGAGGGACGAGAACCCGCGGGAGTTGTCGTTCGCCATCAACAGTCTGGCGATTCTCAACCGGCGCGAGGGAGACTACGCGGGGGCGGAGCGCTGCTACCGCGAGTCGATCGAGCTCCTCGAGGGTGAGCTCGGGGAGGACCCTGACGATCAGCGCTCGATCGCGGCCTCGTGCTACAACCTGGCGCGCATGCTGATCGCCCGGGGGAAGGTGCAGGAGGCGCGGGGCCCCATGGAGCGGGCCCTCGACCTCCAGCAGCGCTACTCCGCCGACGACCACGAGGTGCTGACCTTCGGCAACGCGGGGATGGCCGAGCTCTGCTCCGCGCTCGAGCAGGACGAGGAGGCCTACGGGTACGCCCTGGCCAGCGTGGAGCACGCCCGCCTCGCCTTCCCCGACGACCACCCGTACCTGGCCACGAGCCTGATGTACCTCGCCGCGACCACGACGCGGCTGGGCCGGGCGGAGGAGGCGGAGCCCTTCTACCGGGAGTCGCTGGAGATCGCCCGCCGCCTCTACCCGGAACGGAGCGCGGGCCTCAAGGTCTACCTCGACCGCCTGATCCTGCACTGCATCCAAGCGGAGCTCTTCGAGGAGGCCGACCAGCTCCTGGCCGAGTCGGCCGAGATCGCGGAGCTGCACCACGGCACCGAGTCGATGGAGGTGGCCTACACCCGCATGCTGCTCGGCCAGTTGCTCCTGGAGATGGGCGATGCCGAAGGCGCCCTTCAGGAGCTTCTCCCGGCCCAGGAGGTCCTGCACCGAACGAACCCCGGTGCAGACGATGTTCTGGAGAGCGTCGATGGGCTCGTCGAAGAGGCTCGGGCAACTCGTGGCGGGCGCTGAGCGCCAGCGCAAGGGGACCCTGGAGTCTCCAACGAGGCGGGCCCGACCCCCGTTGGACGAGGGTCGGGCGTGACACGTCTCGGAGCCGAAGGTTCCCGGCCGAGGTCACTCCATCGTCCAGTGGACCACGATGTTTTGGATCGCCAGGTCCGACGAAGCGGGCCAGCTCCCGGACGCTGGTGTGATGAAGAAAAAGTAGGCGCCGTTTTCGTTGTTCACATTGTGCGTGAACGTGTTCGTCGCGTTGGCGTATCCAGTGGACGCCTGAACCGTGAAGGTCCCTCCGAATACACTCGAGTCCGGATTGGCGTGACGCTTGCGAGCGAACTGAACTTCGATGTCCTCGGTATCCAGGTCGTTCACGTAGACCGTGTACCCGGTCACCTTGGCCCCATCAGGAAGGTCGACCCCGGCGATGACGGCCGCGCCTCCGGTCGCATCGACCCAGACGCCGTCGAATGCGTTGTTCTTGATGACCGCATTTCCGCTCTGCGACACGAACGAGCCAGGACCGACGCTGGTGTGCTGCGTGCCCTCGAACACCGCCGTCGATTGGACGCTGCCGTCGGGAAACTCGAAGCCGCCGCTGCGTGAGCGAATCGTGCCATTGACGTCGAGTTGCTCCGCAGGGTTGTTCGTGCCGATGCCGACCTTGCCGTCCGGTTCGATGCGCATGGCCTCGAAGAGCGAGGACCCGTCGTTCACGGTGAACTTCAGGTTTCCGCTGTCGGCCGACGTCTCGTTGAACGACTGGATCCTCGCGCCGGTGTAGTCCGCCTGGTTGCCGTCCGAGTCGTAGTTGTCGAAGTTGATCGTGGCGAAGGCGTTCCCGGCAATGTTCCGCGCTCCCCCGATGTTCAGAACGCCAGTCGAGGCTGAGGTCTCCGTTCCTCGATGAACCTGGAGTTTGCCCGAGTCGACGCGGACGTCTCCCGAGACGTGCAGGGGGTCCTGCGGGTCGTCGTTTCCGATGCCGACGTTGCCGCTCGAAGCGATTCGCATCGCCTCGTCCAGGCTGCTGCCATCGTGGGTGTCGAAGGCGATGCTGCCCGTGTCCTCACCCGTGTCGTTGTAGGCCCGGATCCGAGCCCCGGTGTAGTCGGTTTGATCTCCGTCGTCGTCGTAGTTGCGCAGCGCGATCGTCACGTAGGGGTTGACGGAGCTTGAACGCGCTCCCCCGATCTGGAGGGTGCGACTGACTCCCGAAGTGCCGTCCCCCCGATCGACCGTCGTGTCTCCGGAGACATGCAGCCGCACCTGGGGATCGTCGTTGCCGATGCCGACGCGGCCCGTCGCGTGGTGCATGTGGTTGCCGTCGACTTGCCACAGCGCGTCCGTGCCGGCGGGGCCCATCAAGGTCGCCGTGGTCTGGACCGAGCCGTCGGGGAACTCGATGCCCCCCGAGCGCGAGCGGATCAGGCCGTCGACGTCGAGGCGGGCCGTCGGGCTCGTCGTGCCGAGGCCGACCGAGCCGAGGCCGTCGATGAACCAGTCGTTGGAGAGGGGGTAGAGCATGCCCAGGGTGGGGCTCGTCGAGCCGACGATGCAGCTCCCGGGGTTCGCGAAGTCGTCCACGCCCAGGGCGCAGGTCGGGGTCACGCTCGCGGGCTGGCGGCCGCCGGGCGCCCGGGTCGAGGTGCCCCCGGCGAGGCCCGTCGTGCCGCTCGGCGGCGCGCTCGCGGCGGGGTTCTCCCGGGGCTCGGGGAGGGCCTCGACCTGATCGGCCTTCGCCTCCGTGTCGGTCGAGCTCCCGCCCTCGAGGGTCGGCCGCTCAGGGGCGAGGGGGACGCGCACCTGCGCGAAGCTCCCGAGTCCTTCGTTGCGGTACAGCCGATGCTCCGACGGGGACATCAGCAGGAGATCCTCCTCCCCGTCGTCGTCGAAGTCGAACCAGCGGGCGTCGTCGATGCGCCGGAAGAGGTCGAGGCCGGCCTCGGCGCCGACGGCGTCGAAGCCGCCGAGCTCGTTGGCGCGGAAGAGCTCGGCCTGGCGCGCCGGGCGAATCAGCAGGAGGTCGAGGCGCCCGTCGCGGTCGTAGTCCTTCCAGAAGGCGCGGGTGGCGCCGCCTGCCTGGTCCAGGCCGACCTGGCGGGTGACGTCCTGGAACTCGCCGGTGCCCAGGTTGCGCAGGAGGCGCGTGGGGCCCTGGGCGTCGAGGAGCAGGCTATCGACCAGCCCGTCCCGGTCATAGTCGATCCAGTCGGTGCTCCAGCCGGGCTCCTGGGGATTGGAGGAGAGCTCCTGGGCGGGAGCCAGGGGACTGAGGGCAAAGATCAGAGCAAGGGAATAGCGCATGGCAGTGGGTCCGTGGCAGGGGTGAGCGGATCGGTTCCGTGTTCACCCCGGGCACGAGAGCCCTGGATCCCGGAGGAAGAGAATCCCGAGATTCCCGGGAGCGCCCTGTCCCCGAAGCCGTGTCCCAGACCCTCGCAGGTCCCAGGGGGGCCGGCGAGGGCCCCCGCGGCTCAGAAGCGCATGTCCAGGTCCAGCCGCAGACGCCAGGACGGATCCTCGGGCGTCGGACCCGTCAGGGGGTCCGTGACCAGCGTCCAGAGGTGCAGGCCGACGCCATCCGCCACCTGGTAGCGGGCGCCCATCACCGCGCCGCTGAAGTTCGTGGCCTCGAGGAAGTCGTCCTGGGCGAAGGGCGAGAAGACGGCGTCCTGCTCGATCCGCATCCACTGCAGGTAGCCGCGCCAGTCGCCCTTCTCGCGCATGCGGCCCAGGGCCGCGCCGACCGAGTAGCCCGTGTCCCGTCCGCTCGCGGCGCGCAGGTTGGAAAAGCTCTGCAAGGAGAGGTGCAGCGGGAGCCCCCGGACCGGCCGCTCGAGGGTCAGGATCGGGTTGAGGATGCTGAACTCGGAGGCGTAGGCGTCGGGCATGCCCCCGCCGGAGGCGTCCCGCGTCGCGTTGCCCCGGTTGCGATCGAAGAGCGCGTCGGGGTTCGTCACGGCGTAATAGCCGAGGGCCGCGTCGAGGCTCCACTGCGGCGAGAGCGCGAGGCGCGCATCCACCTGGACTTGCGTGTTGTAGGCGTCGGTGGCCTGGGAGTGCTCGCTGGCGACGTACTGACCCAGGTGCACGTCGACGCGGCGCACGCGACCTTCGCCGCTCCAGCTCCAGTCGAGGCGGGCGCCTTCGGGCTGGATGTCGGCGTCCCAGACGAGCTCGCCGTAGATCGGGTCGACCCTCCAGCCCTGCGTGAACTTGCCGCCCGTGAGGGTGAGGCCCGGCGCCCCGCGAGGCCGCCACTGCAGGAATGCGCGGTCGAGGCTGAGCTCGATGTCGTCGAAGCCGTCGCTGAAGGTCGTGGCGCTCGAATTCGGGTCATCGGGGTCGCCGGTGACGACACGCACGCCGAAGAGCAGGTCGTCCCGGAACTCGTAGTTCACGCCCAGGCGTGTGCGTTGACGAAAGCGCTCGCGGTCGGGGGTGTCGTCGCCGCGCAGGTCGGCCTCGGCGCGCAGGCGGAAGTCGCCGTAGAGGGTCAAGCGCGCGAGGGCGCGCTCCCAGGCGGAGGGAGGCGCGGGCGGCCGGCTGGCGGCGAGGTACTCGTCCACCGCCCGAGCGACCTCGGCGCGGTCCACCGGTGCGGTGGGCCGTGGCTCGCGGGGCCCGACGACATCTTCCTGGGCAGCCGCCTGGAGGGCGGCGACGCTGAGCGCGAGGAGCGGGAGGATCACCGCCGTTCCTCGAGGATCTCCTCGACGTCGGCCTCGGTCACGCGCCCCGCCTCGATGCGCACGAAGAACTCGACCTTCTCTCCGGGGGCGGACTCGGCCACGACGAGGTAGGTGTCGGCGGGGAGCTCCACGCGTGTCGGTCGCTCGTCGTTGTGGCCGCGGCGGTTGGGCACCCGGCGGAACAACTCGCCGTAGCGCTTGCGGACCTCGTAGGCCGTGTAGGGGTAGTAGTAGATCCCGCCGTCGTAGACGGGCTCCCGCCGCGTGTAGACGATCAAGGTGCCCGTGGCGACCTCCGCCTCTGTCGCGCCGACTTCGCCCACGACGCGCTTCCCGACGAAGTGACGCATCACCACGCGTTGCCCGGCGCTCGAGTCCACCCACTCGAGGAAGCCGTCGAGCGCCGGATCCCCAGGGCGGTGCAGGAGGTACAGCGGCCGAGCGATCGGGTACTCGAAGTTCGTCACCGTGGGACGCTCGCCGTCGACCGCGATCGGGCGCACGCGCTCCTCGCCGTGGAGGAAGCCGAAGCTGATGTGGCCGATCCCGCCGGGCGTTCGGGCCACGAGCTCGATCAGGCCCCGGTCCGGGCGGGCGACCTGGCAACCCTCGCCGTAGGCCTGGCCGCCGAGGACTTCTCGCTGAAAGACCGTGTGCGTGGCGGAGTCAGGCGCCACGACGAAGGGCGTGACCGCCAGCTCCGGCCCCCCGACCTGGCTCCAGTCGGTGATCTCCCCCCGGAAGAGGGCCCGGAGCTGATCCCGGCTCAGGTCTTCTACGGGATTGTCGGGGTGGACGACGACCGCGATCGCGTCGCGCCCGACCAGGGTCGAGGCGATCCCGGCGTTCAGGGTCTCCGCGCTCGGGTGGGTCGCGATCCCCGCCAGTCGGGCTTCACCCCGGAAGATTGCGCGTTCCCCTCCGGCGCTCTCGGGGGCGGTGTCGAGGTCGAAGTGCAATCCGGGATAGACCGACTCCGCTTCGCTCAGGAACACCGCGACGGTGGACGAGCCGACGTAGTGCACGGTCACGGACTCCGTCACAGTCTCGGTCGTCGCACAGCCGGCGCCCCACAGCAGCGAGGCGGCGGCGGCTACGCGGATGATGTGGGGCTTTTCCTTCATCGAGGTGAGGAATCGGTCAGGGGCGTGGCCGGGGCGGGGTTTCTCGGGGGCTCCGTTCCATCACCCCAAGGCGAGGGCGAGCATCGTAAAGGCGGAGGTGAGGAGATTGCGGACCCGGAGGGATGGAAAGCGTTCTTCTCGCTCGCTGGCCTGCCCGACTCTCGCGCGAGCGGTAGACTTGTTCCCGCATCCACCCGGTTCCAGCTCCCCCGCACCCTCACCTCTCTCCGCCACCGTGGTTCGCGTCGCTTTCGTCGTCACGACCTGTCACGAGTTCGAAGGCGTCAAGGTCCTCTCGGCCATGCTCAAGATGCGTGGCCACGACGCGGATTGCTTCATCACGGCCGAGGAGAAGGACTTCCGGCAGGCCGTGCAGGATTGGGAGCCCGACGTGGTCGGGATCTACTCGACGACCGGGCAGGAGAAGTGGGCCGTCGACCACGTGCGCCAGTGGCGCCGGGAACTGCCGCACCTCAAGGTCGTCATGGGGGGTCCCCACGCTTCCTTCGACGCCGAGATCCTGCGCGAGGAGGAGTACGTCGACGCGATCGTCAAGGCCGAGGCGGAGTACGCGGTCCTGGACCTCGTGGACGCCTGGGCCGCAGGACGGCCGATCGACTTGATCCCGAACATCGGCTACCTCGACGCGGGCGAGCCCGTCCAGAACCTCATCCGGCCGGCGGTGCAGGACCTCGACAGCCTGCCTTTCCCCGACGTCGACGTCTTCTACAAGTACCCCTTCCTGCGCAACAAGCGCGTGATGCAGGTCCACGCCAGCCGAGGGTGTCAGAACAGCTGCACCTACTGCTCGGTGGGGCTGATGAAGGAGGAGTGGGTCAGCGGCAAGGGCGACAAGTTCAACCGCACGAAGTCGGTGGACTACCTGTGCGCCGAGATGAACGACATCACGGCGCGCTACCCGGGCTTCCGGATGGTCAACTTCGGGGACGCGGCCCTGAACATGCAGCGCGGCTGGCTCGAGGAGTTCGCCGACAAGTGGCCCCGCGAGGTCGGGATGCCCTTCGCCTGCAACGTCAACATCAACTTCCTCAACGAGGACGACATCATCAACCTCAAGCGGGCGGGCTGCGTCTCGGTGCAGTTCGGCCTCGAGTCGGGGAACGAGGACGTGCGCCTGAGGGTCTATAAGAAGGGCTACACCGACAAGATCGTCTACTCGATTCCCCAGCTCCTGCGGAAGCACAAGATCTCCTTCCGCACGAACAACATCATGGGATCGCCGGCGGAGACCCTCGACGACATGTACGAGACGGTCCGCCAGAATCGGGAGATCAAGCCGGCGGGCTGCACCGTGCTGATCTACCGCCCCTTCCGCTCGAGCGCCCTGGGGCGCGAGGACTTCGACGTCGGGCGCGTCGAGCTGGGCAAGGACATCGGGCCCTCGATTCACTCGGACTCTCAGATGAAGCGCGACGACCTCGACGAGGTCGTCAACCTCCAGCGGCTGTTCAACATCGCCGTCTTCCTCCCGGGCGGACTCCCGCTCGTCAAGCAGCTCGTGCGCCTGCCGCGCAACAAGGCCTACGACGGCGTCGGCTTGTTCTTCCTGTGGTACCAGCACGCCGTCGTCTCGGGTTTCGGGATGCTCGACGACTTCAAGCTGGGCGTGAAGAACCTCTCGCAGATCTTCGGTCGCCGGGAGGGCGGCACCCACGAGTACGGCCGCACGCGCCTGGTGGACACGATGGACATCGGCTCCGATGCGACCGTCTGAGCGGGAGCGGCCTGGCCTCGGAGAGCTCTCGCGGCGCCGCGCCATCCCGGGCGTCTTGCTCCTCGGCCGGCGCGCCTGGCTCCTCGCCGCCTCCGCGCTCCTCCTTTCCCTGCTCGGCGGCTCCCTGCCGGGCCAAGAGGGCGAGGAGACGATCCACCTCGTGCTCCTGCACACTAACGACGTCCATGGGCAGGCGCGGCCGCGCCCCGCGACCTGGATCGACCGCGACGACCCGCCCGCGATCGGCGGCCTCCCGCGCCTGGCGGCTTACGTGCAGCGTGTGCGGGACGAGGTCCGCGAGACCGGGTCCGGGCTCGTCGTCGTGGACGGCGGCGATTGGTTCCAGGGGACGCCCGAGGGGCTCGTGGACCATGGTCGAGCCTTCGCCGGCGCCCTGGCCGGGGTCGGCTACGACGCCCTGGCCGTCGGCAACCACGAGCTCGACTACGGGGTCGAGCACCTCGCCGGGCTCATCGCCGACCTCGAGCTGCCCGCCCTCTGCGCCAACCTGCGCCTCGCGCCGGAGGGGGAGCGCGTGCCCTGGGCGCGACCCTGGAAGATCGTCGAGGCCGCCGGCCTGCGCGTCGGGATCGTGGGGCTGCTCACCCCCGTCACGCCGACCATCACCCACCGCGACGCGAGCGCGCTCCACTTCGAGGAGCCCGGCGCCGCCCTCGCCGTCGTCCGCAAGGAGCTCGGGGAGCAGGTCGACTGGATCCTCCCGATCACGCACCTCGGCGTGCAGGGCGACCGCCGGCTTGCGAAGGCGCACCCCGACCTCGACGTGATCGTCGGCGGACACAGCCACACCTATCTGAAGGAAGGGACGCGCCAAGGGGAGACCTGGATCCTGCAGGCCGGCTCCAAGGCCAGCGCCGTCGGACGCCTCGACCTCTGGTTCGACGCGCACACCAAGGAGCTTCGCGAGCGCCGCTACCAGATGGTGGACCTCCTCGAGGAACCCGCGGAGAGCGACCTCAACGAGCGCGTGGAGGAGGTCTGTCACGCCCTGGTCGCTCGCAGCGAACGTGAGATGAGCGAGCCGGTGGCCGAGCTCCTCGAGCCCCTCGAGCGGAGCTTCCAGCGCACCCGCTCCGCGACCGCCGGCAACTGGATCACCGACACGATGCGCGCGCGCCTGGAGGCCGACGTCGCCATCCAGAACCGGGGCGGGATCCGCTGCGACCTGCAGGCCGGGGCCATCACGCGACGGGACCTCTTCGAGCTGCTGCCCTTCGGCAACCACCTCGTGCTCCTCGAGCTGAGCGGGGAGGAGCTCTTCGAGTGCGTGCGCGCGAGCGTCGAGGGCACGGCCCACACCGGCCTCGAGGTGAGCGGGATGACGATCCGCTACCGCGTGGGCGCGGAGGGGGAGACGACCCTCGTCGACCTCCGGGTCGCAGGCGAGCCTCTCGAACGGGAGCGGGCCTACACCCTCGCGACGAACGACTTCCTCGCCCGCGGTGGCGATGGCTACGCGACCCTGGCCGAGGCGCGAGTCCTGCGCGAGGACCCGATCCTGTTGCGGGAGTTGCTGGAAGAGCGCTGCCGCAAGGAAGAGCGGGTGACCCCTCCCGAGGAGGATCGTTACGCCTCCGTGGCGCCCGGAGGTTCCCGATGAGCGCGGGCCTCAGCCTCGGCTTGTCGGTCACCCTCCTCCTCCCCGCGACCACCCCTGGAGTCCTCGTCCCCCTGGACGATCTCTCGGAGCTCGAGCTCCGACTGCGCGACGATGACGACCGAGAGCGTCGGAAGGCCGTGATCGAGCTGGCCGGCTTGGAGACGGAGGAGGCCTGGGATCTCGTCCTCGGCGCCCTGGCGGACCCCGCCGGCATGGTCGCCGACCAGGCCCAGCTCGAGTTGCCGAAGCTGCCCGAGTCGATGGGCTCCCGCCTCTTCGGAAAGGTGGGCCTCGCCTCGCGGTCGGAGCTCGTTCCCCTGCGCGTGGCCGAGGCCATCGGGCGCCTGCCTCGCATCCCGGCGGAGAAGGAGCTCCTCGGCGCCCTGAAGCACAAGGACACCGACGTACGCCGCTCGCTCCTCTGGAGCCTCGAGCGCCAGGCCGAGGCGGGGCGCGTCGTTGGCGAACCTACGAAGCTCCTCGAGCGCGTGCAGCAGCTCGCCGAGCGTGACCGCGACCCGCGGGTGCGCGCCCACGCGCTCCTCGCGCTGGTCGACCTCGCGCCCGAGGTGGCGCGGGAGCTCTTCGCCGAATTCGCCGGATCGCGCGAGGTGCCGCTGCGCGTGGCCGCGGCCGAGTCGATCCCGGTCCTCCCGGAGGCCGAACGTCAGGCCGCGGCGCTGCGTGCGGCCGAGGACGAAGCCTTCGTCGTCCGCATTCGCGCCCATGAAGCCTTCGCCGCCCTCGGCACGCGCGAGGCGATGGGGGAGCTGGTGAGCGCACTGGAGCGAGAAAAGCGCTCGCGGATCCAGTGGCGCATCGTGACCCTTCTGCGCGATGCCTCCGACCTGAAGCACGGTCTGGACTCACGCCCCTGGCGGCTCTGGCAGTCGGAGCTGCCGGACGACTGGATCGCCCCCGCGCCGGTCGACGGTCGCGAGGAGTCCGAGCTCGGCGACCGCACCACCTCCTCCTTCGTCGGCGTACGCGTGGTCTCCGACCACCTGGCCTTTCTGATCGACTTCTCCGGTTCGATGTGGAAGGAGCGCGGGGGAAAGACGCGCAAGGAGCGCACCGACGTCGAATTGCGCCGGGCCCTCGAGGCGCTCCGCCCTGAGGTGCGCTTCAACCTGCACCCCTACACCGCTCAGCCGATCAGCTGGCGCAAGTCGCTCGTCGAGGCCAGTCCCCGCAACGTCGCGGCGGCGGTCGAGGCCTTCGAGGGCTGTCGTGAGCATGGCACGGGCAACTTCTGGGCCGCGATGCGCGCGGCGGCCGCCGACCCCGACGTCGACACGCTGATGGTGCTCTGCGACGGCGCGCCCAGCGGCGGCCGGCGCTGGAACGTCGAGCTCATGAAGGAGCTCTTCTACCACGAGAACCGCCTGCGTGGCCTGGCCCTCGACGTCCTGCTCGTGGACTGCTCGGGCTGGCTGGCCTCGCAATGGGAAGAGATGAGTCGTCGCAGCGGTGGGCGCTGCGTCGGCGTGGAGCTTTGAGAATCCGAACATGCAAGTCGTAGAGATCCCCCGACACGGTGGCCCCGAGGTGCTCGAGGTCGTCGACCGTCCCACGCCTTCCCCCGGCGAGGGCGAGGTCCTTGTCCGCGTCCTCGCGGTCTCCCTCAATCACCTCGACCTGTGGGTGCGGCGCGGTCTGCCCGGTCTGCGCCTCCCCATGCCCTTCGTCCCCGGCTGCGACGGTTGCGGCGTCGTCGTCGAGTGCGGCCCCGGCGTCAGGGGGGTCCGAGTCGGGGACAACGTGATGGTCCTGCCCGGGGTCTCCTCGGGGACCTCGCGCCACGACCTCGACGGCAACGACCACCTCTCGCCGGACTACGGGATTCGAGGGGAGCACGTCGACGGCGTCGACCGGGAGTTCGTCGCCCTCGAGGAGCGCTACGTCTTGCGGCTCCCCGATGGCCTCGACCCGATCCAGGTCGCCGCCGTGCCGCTCGTCTTCCTGACAGCCTGGGGCGCCTTGATCGAGCGCGCGAAGCTCCAGGTCGGCGAGACGGTGCTGATCCTCGGTGGCGCGAGCGGCGTCGGGGCCGCCGGCATCCAGGTCGCGCGCGACGTCGGCGCGCGCGTCATCGCGACCGCCGGCTCCGAGGAGAAGCGCGCCCTGGCCCGCTCCCTCGGCGCCGAGGAGGTCATCGATCACCGCGCCGAGGGCTGGGCCAAGCAGGTCAAGGAGCTGACCGGCGGGCGCGGCGTCGACGTCGTCTTCGAGCACGTCGGTCCCGCGACCTGGGAGGGCTCCCTGCGTAGCCTCGCGCGCCTCGGTCGTCTCGTGACCTGCGGCGGCACGACCGGCGCCGAGGTGGAGCTCAACCTGCCGCACCTCTTCATGAAGAACTTGTCGGTGCTCGGCTCGACGATGGGGCCGTCCGGGGCCTTCCCCGCCATTCTCGACAAGGTGGCGAGCGGCGCCTATCACCCCACGGTCGACGACGTCCTGCCCCTCAGCCAGGTCGCCGAGGCCCACCGGCGCCTCGAGGAGGGCCAGGTCCTCGGGAAGCTCGTCCTGATTCCGGGCGAATGATGCGCGGCGCGCTGCGAAGGAGCCGCTCGACCCTGGAGGACCTCCGCCGGTGGAATCCCGCCGGCGCTTGAAGCCCGATCGAGGCCTCTGGTATATCGCGCACCCTGCGCCCCACCTCCTCCTCCATCCGAGCCCCCCATCCCATGGCTGACCACGAGCAACCCGCCGACGACGACTGGGCCGAGACCACCGCGCCGCCCCCGAAGAAGAAGGGGATCCCCGGCTGGCTGATGTTCTGCGGAGGGGGTTGCCTGATCGCGATGATCCTGGGCGCCATCGGCACCTTCTTCCTCGTGGGCGAGGTCAAGAAGGCCATGGACCCCGAAGCGCAGTGGGCGCGTCTGGAGGAGGCCTTCGAAATCGAAGGGCGTCCAACGGAGCTGACCCCCATGTTCGGGGTCTCCCTCGGGATGGACTTCTGGATGTTCCAGGACTCGCGCGGCTACGTGGCCGTCATCTACGACTTCGGTGAGTCGCAGGCCGAGGGACGCGACGAGCTCTTCAGCGAGGACTTCACGGGCGGCGGCGTCCCCGGGCTCAGCAAGATCGAGGACCCGACCGTCGCCGAAGTTCTCGTGCAGGGTCGCGCGCTGCCCGTCGTCCACTTCCAGAATCAAGGCGGCTTCAACGCCGGCGGCAGCGAAGTGAACGGTCAGGGAGGAGCCTGCTTCGTCGACATCACGCCGGAGGACAGCCTGGGCTTCCAGATGGTGTTCCTGATGCGGGACCCCGGGCAGGGAAACGCCTCGAACGACCCCATCCCCGATCAGGCGATCCAAGACTTCCTGGAGCCCTTCGTGATCGGTCCCGAGCGGGAGACCTACGTATCCCCGCCGCGCGAGGGCGTGCAAACGACCCTCGAGCTCCCCGAGGACGAGTGAGGAGGGATGAGCGCGGAGACTGAGGCTGCGGAGGAGGCCCAAGGAGTCGGCCCCGGGGCCATCCTCGGGGTCAGCATCGGCTTCCTCGTCCTCTGTGGAGGCCTGCTCGTCCTCTTCGGCTTCGGCACGCGCAGCGTCGACGCGCGCGAGGCCCTGGCGGGGAGCTTCGAGCTCGACGCCTTCCCCGAAGGGCACCGTCTCCTGGAGGTTGCGCACCTCCTGCCCGGTGGGGAGCGAGTGTTCGTCGTGACCGACGGCTCGAGCGCGGTCGAGCCGAGCGAGCTGGAGGAGGTCGCGAGCGACGTGCCCGAGCCCGAAGCCGACGAGCCCGGGGGAGAGGACGTCGAGCACGCTGACGACGAGGGCGTGGAGTCGGAGGAGGAAGAGGACGACGACTACGACTGGACCGCGATCGAGGTGCTCTCCGAGGGCACTCGCCCCGCGCGCCTCTTCCTCGTGCGCTATCCACGGGCCCGCGCTGATTCCGTGATCGGCTCGCAGTTCCGCCACCTCCACTGGAGAGAGCTCTCCGAGATCGACGCTTCCGGCGGCCGGGCCGCCGTCGACGGGGGGGAGCTCGAGTGGGCCGGCTACGCCGCCGACTTCGTGCGCGAGCGCCAGTTCATCGAGGGCGGCCGTTTCCGCGACACGCTGCGGGTCAACCTGAGCCTGGGCGGCGAGTGCTGGATCGCCTACGCCACCTGGCCGGAGGGGCACGCGGGCTCCACGGAGCCGGTGACGGAGCTGCTGGGGAGCCTGCGACCGCGCTAGCCGTCCGGAGTCCTCGACTAGTCGAGGGAGCGCTCCAAGACCTCGGCGACGTGCAGGACCTCGACGTCGAGGTCGCTCGCCGTCGCGCCGGACTGCCACTGGAGGTGGCAGCCGGGGTTCGCGGTCACGAGGGTGCGCGCGCCCGAGCGTCGCAATGCCTCCAGGCGAGGAGCGAGGACCGCCTGGCTGTCCACCGGGCGCAGGGCCGAGTAGAGTCCCGCCGAGCCGCAGCAGCTCTCGCTCTCCTCGAGCTCGATTCGCTCGAGGCCCAGCTCGTCGAGGACTCGGCGCGGCTGGGCGCGGACTCCCTGGCCGTGGCAGAGGTGGCAGGGGTCGTCGTAGGTGAGGGGCAGCTCGAAGGTCGCCGGCGTCGCCGCGAGCCGCGGGCGCAGGTCGCTCAGCGCTCCCTCGGCCAGATACTCGCTGAGGTCGCGCACGCGACTGGAGAAGGCCTCGGCGCGCTCCCTCCACGCCACGTCCTCCGCCAGGAGCTCGCCGTACTCCTTCATCTGGGCCGAGCAGCCGGCGCTGTTCACGACCACCGGCGCGGGGCGCCCTTCGAGGTCGCGGAAGACCTCGTGGGCCGCGATCGTGCGCCGGGCGAGCTCGCGCGCCGTCGCGAGGTCGCCGTTGTGGGCGTGTAACGCGCCGCAGCAGGTGGGGGAGCGGGGCACGTGGACCTCGCGCCCCGCGGCGCGGAGGACGCGCACGGTGGCGCGGTTCACTCGCCCGAGCAACGCGGGCATGACGCAGCCCTCGAGGACGCTGACGCGGCCGCGCAGCGGGCCCTCGGGGTGGTGCAATGGGGCCAGGGTGCGTCGCTCCTCGGCGGCGGGGACTTCCGGGAAACTCGCGAGGGCGCGGCCGCGTGCACCGCCGAAGCCGCCGAGCCAGCGCGTGAGCCCCGTGCGCTGGGCGAATCGCAGGATCACCGCCCCGAAGGAGATCATCGCGCGGCTCGTCAAGACGTGCCGCAGCCCGAAGCGCAGGGCGAGGCGCCCGGCGAGCGGGCGCGCGCCGTGCAGCGCGGTCGCGTCCTTCGTGTGGGCCAGGAGCTGCGAGTACTCCACGCCCGACGGGCAGACGCTCTCGCAGTTGCGGCAGACGAGGCAGCCGTCGAGCTCGTCGAGCAGGGAGCGGTCGATCGTCGCCGCCTCCTCGGCGACCGCGCGCATCAGGTGGATGCGACCGCGCGGGCTCGCGGACTCGCGGCCGGTGGCCCGATAGGTCGGGCAGCTTCGCAGGCACAGGCCACAGTGCACGCAGTCCAGGCTCTTGGCGTAGTCGACGAGCTCGGCGGCGTTCATGCGAGGGGCTCCAGGGGCGGTCGGGTGCGGAGGAGCCCGCGGGGATCGTAGGCGCGGCGCAGCCGTTGTCCCAGGCGCGCGCGCAGGGAGTCGGTGACCTCGGGGGCGAGCTCGGGATCGAGGGGGCGGGCGCGTCGCAGGGTGGCGCTGGCGCCTAGGGGTCGCAGGGCGTCCCGCAGGCCGCGCAGTCGTTCGGGCGTCAGCGAGGCCTCGGCCGGCCCCGACGCCAGGTCGACCGTGGCCAGACCCGGACGCACCAGGGCGCGCAGGCCATCTTGGGGGCCGAGGGCGTCGAGGACCTCTCCCAAGGCCTCCTTCAGCCGCGACGGCGGAGCGCCGACGTGCAGGACCTCGCCTTCGCGCGCGTCGGGTTCGAGGTCGCGCAACCAGCGCGCTTGCTCGACTCCCGCTTCGCCCTCGCAGCGGTCGAGCTCCCCGAGGGCGGCGCCCACACGCTGCGCTTCGAGCTCGACGTGGGGAGCGCGCCCGGCGAGGACCACGTGCAGCCTCCAGCTCCCGGGACGGGAGACGTTCTCGATGGCTACCGAGCGCGGGGCGACCCGCGCCTCGAGCACGGCGCCGCAGCGCTCCACGGCCCGGGTCAACTCTTCGACATCCGCGCGCAGGACGACCGTCACCTCCGGAGCGGGCGCCAGGCGCAGAGAGGCCTCGGTCAGGAGCAGGAGGCTCCCGAAGGAGCCGGCGTAGAGGCGCTGCAGGTCGAAGCCGGTGACGTTCTTCACGAGCTTGCCGCCGCTGCGCACGGCCTCGCCGTCGAGGCGCAGGCCGCGGGTGCCGAGGACGTGCAGGCGGGAGGGCCCGAGGGCCAGGCGGTCCGCACCGCTCGCGCCCGCGGCGATCGTGCCGCCCAGGGTGGCTTCGCCTGGGCGCGGGACGTCGGGGGTCAGGGCCAGGCCCGCCTCGCGCGTGAGGCGATCGAGCTCGGCCATCGAGGTGCCGGCCAGGGCCGTCAGCGTCCCGTCCCCCGGCTCGAACTCGACCACGCCGGCGAGGCGAGCGGTCGAGAGGGCGAAGTCGGGTCTCCCCGTCGCGAGGGACCAGCCAAGCTTCGTGCCGTGGCCGAGGAGGGTGAGCCCCAGTCCGTCGCGGCTCGCGAGTCGCAGGAGCTCGCCGGCCTGCTCGATCGTCTCGGGGCGTGCGACGGGCACCTCCGGTAGCGCGGGGTGTTCGCCGAGGCTCGCGCCCACGACCTCCTCGAGCAGCCGGCGACTCATCGCTCCGCGCCCGGGGGCGGCTTGTGCTCGTTGCAGGCGCGCACGGGGATCATCTTGCCGGGATTCAGGCGTTTCGAACCGTCCCAGGCCTCGCGCACGGCGCACATCGTGTCGAGGTCGACGGGAGAGAAGTACATCCCCATCTGGTCGCGCTTCTCGAGGCCGATGCCGTGCTCCCCGGAGAGGGTGCCGCCCGCCGCGATGACCTCCTCCATGATCTCGTCGGAGGCCTGGAGCACGCGCCGCACCTCGTCCGCGTCACGACGGTCGTAGGAGATGTTCGGGTGAAGGTTCCCGTCGCCCGCGTGGAAGACGTTCGTGAGCTTGAGGTCGTGGGCGTGGCAGATCTCGGTAGCTCGGCCCACGAGCTCGCGCAGCTTCGTGCGCGGGACGACCACGTCGCTGACGTAGAGGTCCGGGGCGATGCGCCCCATGGCCCCGTAGGCGCCCTTGCGCCCGGCCCACAGCTTGGCGCGCTCGCGCTCGGACGTCGCCCGGCGCGCCTCGAGCACGCCGTGGCGGGCGAGGACGGCCTCGATGCCCGCCACGTTGGCGCGGCACTCGGGCTCGCTGCCCTCGACCTCGATCAGGAGCACGGCCTCGGCCTCCGGGGGGTAGCCGGCCGCGAAGACGCTGGCCTCGACGGCCCGGATCGTCAGGCGGTCGAGGATCTCGAGGGCGGAGGGCTCGAGGCGTTCGGCGATGATCTCGCTGACCGCCTCGCAGGCGTCGTCGAGGCTGGCGAAGAGGGCCAGAATGGTCTCGACGTGCTCCGGGGCGGGGATCAGGCGCACCGTGACCTCGGTCGCCAGCCCGAACATGCCCTCGCTGCCGACGAAGAGGCCGACGAGGTCGTAGCCCCCGGGGTCGACCTCGGGGCGCGAGAGGTCGAGCAGCTCGCCCTCCGCGGTCACGACGCGCAGCCCGAGGACGTGCCGCGAGGTGTTGCCGTACTTGAAGCAGTGCGGCCCGCCGGAGTTGTTGGCCACGTTGCCGCCGATGGTGCAAGCCATCTGGCTCGATGGGTCCGGCGCGTAGCGCAGGCCGAGGTCCGAACAGGCGCTCGTGAGGTCGAGGTTGACGAGGCCCGCTTCGGCGCGCGCGTAGCGATCGCGCGCGTTGACCTCGAGCACACGCCGCATGCGCGCCGTGCCGACCACGACCCCGCCTTCGACCGGAGTCGCGCCGCCGGTCAGGCCCGTGCCGGCTCCGCGGGCGACGACGGGCAGTCCGGCGTCGTGCAGGACCTTCATGCAGGCGACGGCCTCCTCCGTGCTCGCGGGCAGAACGACGAGCAGGGGCTCCTGCCTAGCGAAGGCCAGGCCGTCGCACTCGTAGGGGATCCGCCGCGCCGCGTCCGCGACGAGCCCGGCGTCGCCCACGATGGCGCGCAGGGCTCGTGCGACGGAGGGGGTCATCAGAAGTCGATCTGGCGCAGGCGGAACCAGGCCAAGGCGAGCATCGCGAGGATGAAGGCCAGGGTCGTGCCGATGGAGAAGAAGATGTTGTACTTCAGCTCCGCGTCCCAGTCGAAGGTCTTGCGGTACCACTCGTCGGGGTTCATCCCCGCGAGCTGCCCGAGCACGACATTTCCGTTCTGGAAGAAGCGCCGGCGCCAGCGGGACTCCTCCCAGAAGTCCTGCGCCTCGTTCCCGCCACCCGACTCCTCCTCGTCGCTGGAGACCTGCGGCACGAAGTCCTTCGCCAAGACGATGTCCACCTCGTACATGTACTCCCCGAAGTGGAAGAAGAGCCGGTTGTTGCGGGTGCCCCCGTCCTCCGGCTCCCACTTCACGTCCAGGACGCGCACGTTGCTCACGTTCGTGTCGTCCGTGTCCGGGTCCTCGCCCTGCTCCTCGAGCTCTTCGTGGAGCTCCTCCGCCGCCTCTCGCGAGTACAGGGGGCGGACGCGGGTCCTGCCGGCGATCTCTCGCTCGACCTCCGGGCGCTCGTAGCGCCGGATGCTGACCCGGCCGTCGGCTTCGCCGCCTTCCGACTCGGAGATCCAGGTCACTCCGGTGGTCTCGAGCTTGCCGCGGGACTCCTCGACGAGGGCGAAGCCCGTGGGGGGGAGCTTGACGAGCAGGTCCCCGTCCTCGGTCTCGATCTGGGGATCCTTCTCCGTGATCGCGCGCTTGACCTTTGCGGTGATCATGTCCGCGTCGGAGGTCTTCGGCAGCACGTAGTGGAGGACTGAGAGGGTGTCGAGCAGGACGTCCACGAAGGAGCCGTCTTCCTCCTCTTCGTCCTCCGCGCTCTCCTCGTCGGACTCCTCCTCGTCGGAGACGGCCTCGGAACGAAGCTCCGCCACCTCTTGCTGCTCCAGGTGGTAGGAATAGCCAATCCAGCCGCCGTGGACCGCTCCGCAGATCATGAACAGGAAGATCGTCAGGAGGATGGCCGCCGTGCTGCTCCGGGTCCAGACCGCCACGGCGGTCGAGAAGGAGTGCATCATCGCGTAGAGGTACACGAGCGTGAGCGCACCCCACAGGAAACCGGGGTCGTTGTAGCCCGAGACGACGAGGAAGCCGAGGTACATCCCGACCACCAGCACGACCGAGATGAAGGCGACGAAGAGGATGCCGGCCAGGTAGCGCGACATCAGGATCGTCATGCGGCCCACAGGCTTGGAGAACAGCGTGTCCGCCGCGCCCTTCTCGAGGATGCGCGGGACGAAGAAGGCCGTCGCCGCGATGCAGAGCATCATCCCGAACATCCCGGCGAATACCGCGATGAAGATCTCCTGGGCGCCCTGGATGAAGAGTGAGTCGAGCTCCTCCGTCCCGAAGCTGCCGCCGCCGAAGTTCTGGGCGAGGTCGGCGTAGCTGACCTCCTTGAAGCCCCAGAGGAGGCTGATGTGCTCCTCGTGGAAGCCGATCAAGAAGGTGAACAGGATCGGGATCCCGCACAGGATCACGAGCAGACGGAAGACCTTGTTGTCGAGGACCTGCTGGCGCGCGTCCTCGAACATGGCGCGCAGGATCGTGAGGTTCACTGGCGGTCCTCCTTGATGAGGTCGATGAAGGACTCCTCGAGGGTCAGGCGGCGCTGCGTGATCCCGACGATCGTGTGGCCCGCCCCGCGCAGGCGGTCGACGGCCTGGTCGAGGTCCGCGTCGCTCAGAATGAGCTCGAAGGTGCGGCCGCTCTGCCGCAGGCCCTGCCCGAGGCCTTGGAAGAGCCCGTCGACTTTGCCGGGGTCCGCTCGCAGCTCGAAGGTCGTCGTGCCCGTCGCGGGCGTCAGTTCGTCGATCGTGCCCTCGCGCAACACTTTGCCCTCGTGGATGATCACGACCTGGTCGCAGATCATCTCGACCTCGTTCAAGAGGTGCGAGTTGATGAAGATCGTCTTGCCGCGGTCCCGCAGCTCGACGACCATCTCGCGGATCTTCGCCCGGCCGATCGGATCGACCCCGTCCGTCGGCTCGTCGAGGAAGATCAGGTCCGGGTCGTGGACCATCGACTGCGCGAGGCCCAGGCGCTGCTGCATGCCCTTGGAGTACTCGCGCACTTTGCGGTGGCAGTCCTTGAGCATGCCGACCTTCTCGAGCAGGGGCGCGGCGCGCTTGGCGACCTCGGCCTTGGGTTGCCCGGCCAGCATCCCGAAGAGCATCATCACCTGCCAGCCGGTGAGGTAGTTCGGCATTCGGTGGGCCTCGGGCAGGTAGCCGATGCGCCGCCGAGTGAAGGAGTCAGAGGGTGGCTTGCCGAAGACCGTCGCCTCTCCTCTGTAGCCGCGCACGAGATGTAGCAGGATCTTGACCATCGTGGTCTTTCCTGCGCCATTCGGCCCTAGCAAGCCAAAGACCTGCCCGCTGCCTACTTCGAGGTTGATGCCATCCAGGGCCTTGAAGCCCTTGCGGCGCAGGAGCCCGGACTTGAAGGTCTTCTCCAGTCCCCGGGTCGTCAGGATCGTCTCGTCTCCACCCATGGTGCGCAGGATAACGGGCGGGAGCGCCCTTTATTCTCCGGCGTCGGGGCGCAGCTCGGATTCGTCGAAGGCCAGCTCGGTTTCTTCGAGCGCGAGGCGCGCCGCGCCGATCCAGCCCGCGTCGGCGCCCAGGGTCGCGGGGAGCACCCGGAAGGCCTCGCGCGCCCGGCCATATGTGCGCTCGACGAGGCCATCGAGGATGCCCGGTCGCAGGACGTCCAGCGCGGCGCCGAAGCCACCGCCCACGAGGAAGACCTCGAGGTCGAGCAACATCACCGCCTGGGCGAGACCGCGACCCAGGTCCCGGCCGACGGCCTCGAGCAGCTCACGCGCCGGACCTTCACCGGCGCGCGCCGTCTCGGAGAGGCGTGCCAGCTCCGGCTCCAGGCCGGCCTCGGCAGCACGACGCGTCGCGGCCGTCGCCGAGGCCAGGGTCTCGAGGCAACCGCGGTTCCCGCAGCCGCAGCGCGGACCCGCAGGCTCCACGCACAGGTGCCCGACCTCGGCCGCGAGCCCGCCCGGTCCGCTGTAGAGGCGACCGCCGAGGATCAGGCCGCCGCCGATCCCCGTTCCGAGGGTGACGACCAGGACGTTCGGCTCCCCCGCCGCGCCCCCCAGCCAGTGTTCGCCGAGGGCGGCGACGTTCGCGTCGTTCTCGAGACGCACGTCCGCCTCCTGGAGGCCGAGCTCGCGCGCGAGGGTCGCCCGCAGGGGGAAACCCTCGAGGGGCGCGAGGTTGGGGCAGTGGGTGACGAGTCCGCGCTCGCGGTCGAGCAGCCCCGGGACGCCCATTCCGAGCCGGCCGTCGCAGCCGAGCTCGCGCGCCAGGGCCGCGATGCGCTTGCAGACGGCCTCGGGGCCCTCCTGCACTCGGGCTTCGACCTCGCGCCGCTCGCGCCCGCCGCCGTCCGCCTCGATGCAGCCGGCTTTGATGCCCGTGCCGCCCAGGTCGACGCCGACCGCATGTCGGCGCGCGCTCACACCTCGGCGTTGCGCTTGGCCCGCACCCGCCGCGTCACGCGGCGGTAGGCCTTGATGTACTCCGAGCCGCAGTGATCCCAGGAGAAGTCCTGGGACATGCAGTGAAGCGTCAGCTTCGTCCAGTCCGAGGCGGACTTGTACACCGCGCGGGCCTCGTCGATGGCCTCGATCAAGCCGTCACCGTTGTGGGTCTTGAAGGTGAAGGCCGTGCCGTTCTTCGGGTCCTCGATGCGGTCGACCACGATGTCGTCGGCGCCGGCGTGGGCGTAGACCATCGGGATCGTGCCGTAGCGCATGCCGATGGCGCAGAGGGACATGCTCGGCAGGTAGTGGGAGGGGTGGATGATGATGTCCGCCCCCGCCAAGGTCTGGTGGGCCGTCTCGACCTGGTAGCCCTCGATCAGACGGCAGCGCCCGGGGAAGGTCCCCTCGATGGCGCGGATGCGCTCCAGGATCTCCTCCTGGCCCGTGCCCATCATGATGACCTCGAAGTTCCGCTCGAGCATGTGGGTCATGACCTCGGCCACGATCCCGAATCCGCTCTCGGCGTCGATGCGGCCGATGACGGCGACCACAGGGGTGCGCGGCCCCTTGTCGAGGCGGAAGGTCTGCTGGAGGAAGGCCTTGCACTTCTTCTTCCCCGACAGGCTGCTCTCCGATTTGCCGGAGTAGGTGGCGCTGATCATCGGGTCGGAGGATGGGTCCCAGGCCGAGTAGTCGATGCCGTTGGGGATGCCGACCAGCTCCTTCTTGCGCCGCGCGAAGGTCTCCTCGAGGCCGTAGCCCCGGTCGAGCTGCTGGATGCGCTGCGCTTGTGAGGTGGAGTGCGTGCCGATGATCGTCGCGAACTCGGCGCCGGCCTTGAGGAAGTTGACCCGGCCGTCGAGGGCCACGCCGCGCACGTGCTTGAAGAGCGAGAGGGGGATGCCGACCTTCGGGAGGATTTCGCGCTCGAAGGCCCCCTGCATCGCGAGGTTGTGGATCGCGAAATAGATGCCCGCCTTGGAGGCCGGGTGGTTGGGCTGCTTCTCGACGTACTCCAGCTCGCGGTACACGGGGATCAGGCCCGTGGTCCAGTCGTAGCAGTGGAGGATGTCGGCCCGGAAGGAGAGGACGCTCAGGGCCTCGAGCACGGCGCGGGCGAAGAGGGCGTAGCGCCGCCAGTTGTCCGGGTAGGGCCCTTCTTCGTCCCCGTAGGGGTGGCGGGCGCCGAAGAGCTCGGGGTGCTCGATCAGGGTAACCGTCAGGTCACCGAGGCGTCCCTCGCGCAGGGTCAGGGCCATCCGCCCCTGGACGTCCTTGACCAGGACCTTCCCGACCTCCCGGACGTCCTCGAGGGCGTCGAGCTGGAGGTCCTTGCAGTGGGGCATGAAGACCCGCACGTCGTGCCCCTCCGCCGCGAGGGTGCGGGGCAGCATCTCGGAGACCTCCGCCAGGTTCGTTCGCCGAACCAGCGTCTGGTACTCCGGGGTGACGAATGCGATCTTCAAAGCTTGGAATCGGGGGGCGGGGCGGAGCTGCGGGGGGCGCTCGGGCCATCCCGGCCATCCCACGGGGCGGTGCCGCAACGCGAAAACTTCCGCACCCGCCGGGGGCCTCGTTTCCGAATAGGCGAGACAAGCTATCGGAAGTGCCGCCTCATTCCCGCCCCCGGGAATGGTGGCCAGCCCCTAAATCGTCTCGATTCAGGGATTTACGCCTGCCCTCTGACGCTACTTTCCGCCCCGGGCCGCCTCGTAGAGGGGCAAGGCCTCGGTCAGGGCGGCCCTCAGCGCCTCGATCCGATTCTGGTTCGAGGGGTGGGTCGAGAAGAACTCGTCGATGGAGTCGGCGGCCAGGATCGCGTTGCCGGAGCTGCCGCCGGAGTTGCCGCCGCCCCCGCTGGCCAGGGCCTGCATCCGCTCCCAGAAGGCCGGGGCCTCCCGCGGGTCGTAGCCCGCATTGGCCATGATCATCAGTCCCTCGTGGTCGGCCTCGAGCTCGTCGGTCCGCCCCCAGGGCATCCCGATGCCGAGGTTGCCCAGGACCGCCGCGATCTGCTGGTGGTCCTCGTGCTCGAGCAGGACCTGGGTGGCCGTCCCCATCAAGCCGTTGCGGGTCAGCCGCTCGGTGCCGTGGCGCTCGGTCGCGTGGGCGATCTCGTGGCCCATGACCACGGCCAGGCCCGCGTCGCTCCCGGCTACCGGCAGGATCCCCGTGTAGACCGCCATCTTGCCTCCGGGCAGGCAGAAGGCATTGACCGTGGCCGGGTCGTCGATCACGACGACCTCCCACTCGAAGAGCGGGGCGATCTCGGGGTGCAGGTCCAGGGCCGAGGCGGTGAGGCGATTCGTCACCCGCTGGACCTGCTCGACCTGGGGGCCCGAGGTGAGGATCGCCTCGCTCTGGGTCACTTCGGCGAAGGCCTGGGTTCCGAGCTCGATGTCCTGGTCGACCGAGTAGAGGTTGAAGTTCTGGCAGGACGCGGCGAGGAGGGCCAAGCAGGGGGCCAGGAGGCTCCCCAGGCGCAGCCGTCTGGGGGCCGCTCGATGGCTGCGATAGACTCTCTCGCCCTGTCCTTCGATGGATCGCCTGTTCACTCTGTACCTCGGTTCCTTCGTCCGCGAGCTCCGGGGCGCGATCCCGCGAAGCTCGTTGTCGCGTCTCCGACCATGTGACCCCGGGGCCCTTCGCCCTGTCAACCTCCGCCAGGCTTGAAGCACCGACCCATCCTCTTGATCATCCTCGATGGCTGGGGGCAGCGCAGCGCGCGCGAGTTCAACGCGATCCAACAGGGCGCGGGCTACTTCCAGGAGCTGCTCGGGACCTACCCGAACGCGCTGCTGTCGGCCTCCGGCGAGGAGGTCGGCCTGCCCCTGGGCCTGATGGGCAACAGCGAGGTCGGCCACCTCAACCTGGGGGCGGGGCGCACCGTCTACCAGGACGTGACGCGCATCGACAAGGCCATCGAGACGGGGACCTTCACGGGCATCGGGGCCTTCGAGGAGCTCTTCGCGCGGCTCCTGCGCGAGGGGAAGACCCTGCACCTGCTTGGGCTCGTGTCCGACGGGGGCGTCCACTCGAGCGACCACCACCTGCGCGAGCTCCTGAAGCTCGCCGCCGCGCGCGGCTTCGGTCGGGATCAGGTCGCCGTGCACGCCGTCCTCGATGGCCGCGACACGCCTCCGCGCTCCGGCGACCGATACCTCGCCCAGCTCGAGGCCGACCTCGAGGCCGCGGGCGTCGGTCGGATCGTCTCGGTCGTGGGGCGCTACTTCGCGATGGATCGGGACCAGCGCTGGGACCGCGTGAAGCGAGCCTTCGACCTCTTCGTCCACGGCGTCGGCGATCGCGCCGGGTCGGCGCTGGAGGCGATCGAGCGCTCCTACGCCGCGGACGTGGGCGACGAGTTCGTCGAGCCCGTGGTCGTCGGAGACCCCGATGGCGGTCGCATGCGGGAGGGCGACGGGGTGATCTGCTTCAACTTCCGCGCGGACCGCATGCGTGAGATCGGCTCGGCGCTGGGGCTGGACGATTTCGACGGCTTCGAGCGCGGTGCCGCGCCTCGACTCGAGCTCGTGACGATGACCCGCTACCGCGACGACTTCCCCTTCGCCGTGGCCTTCCCGCCGACCCGGCTGACGGGAGTTCTCTCGGAGGTCATCTCCGCCGCCGGCCTGCGCCAGAAGCGCATCGCCGAGACCGAGAAGTACGCCCACGTGACCTACTTCTTCTCCGGCGGCGAGGAGGAGCCCGTGCCCGGGGAGGAGCGGATCCTCGTGCCCAGCCCCAAGGTGGCGACCTACGACATGAAGCCGGAGATGAGCGCGCCGGAGGTGGCGGCGAAGATCCTCGAGTCCCTGCGCGAGGACGAGACCGACTTCTACATCATCAACTTCGCCAACGCCGACATGGTCGGTCACACCGGCGACTGGGAGGCGGCCGTGACCGCCATCCGCACCGTCGACGGGCTCCTCGCCCAGATCGTTCCCGCCGTCGTCGAGCGCGGCGGGATCGTGACCATCACCGCCGACCACGGCAACGCCGAGCAGCTCTGGGACCCGACGAGCGACCAACCGCACACGGCCCACACGACGAACCCCGTGCCGATCGTATTCTGCGGCGCCGATCTCGTCGGGGCCAAGCCGCGCGCCATGGGCGTGCTCGGGGACGTCGCGCCGACGCTGCTCGAGCTAGCGGGGATCGCGACGCCGGCGGAGATGACGGGCGTGTCGCTGCTCTGAGGCGCGGGCGACCGGTTCCCGCTCAGACCTCGCCCAGGCTCTTGCCGGACAGCGCCGCCTTGGCGACGCCGTCCATGAGGACCGCGGCCAGGGGCATGGTCGCGCGCTCGAGGACGTCGCGCGCGGCCTGGAGGGCCTTGCCGTCCTTGGAGTCCGCGTCGCAGAGCGCGCGAGCGGCGTCGACCGCCTCGCGGATCTCCGCCACCTGTTCGGGATCGAGGAGCTCGGCGGCGTCGGGCAGCGTCTTCTCGGTGGCCCGCATCATCGTGCCGAGCTCGGTGACGAGGCCAGCGGCGCGCCCCGCCTCGAAGTCCTCTTGCGCGTTGGCGAGGGACTCCTCGAGCATGCGTTCTACCGCCTCGTCGGTCAGCCCGTGCTTGGGCTGGACCTCGATGCTGGCCTTGGCCCCGGTGGATTCCTCACGCGCGGTGACGGTGAGGAGGCCGTCGGCGTCGACGTGGAAGCGCACGGCGACGCGCGCCAGACCCGCCGGCATGGGCGGGATGCCCTGGAGCTTGAATCGACCGAGGCTGCGGCAGTCCTCGGCCAGCTCGCGCTCACCCTGGACGATGTTGAAGTCGATCCCGGTCTGGTTGTCGGCGTAGGTCGTGAAGCCCTCGGTCGCTTGGCAAGGGATCGTCGAGTTGCGGGCGATGATCTTGGAGACCGCGCCGCCGACCGTCTCGAGCCCGAGGGACAGCGGGGTCACGTCCATCAGGAGCAGGTCCCGTCGGCCGCCGGCCAGGATGTGCGCCTGGATCGCCGCGCCGATCGCGACCACCTCGTCGGGATTGAGCTCGGTGTGGGGGAGACGCCCGAAGAACTCCTCGACGGCGCTGCGCACCACGGGCATGCGCGTCGAACCGCCCACCATGACGACCTCCGAGACGTCGGAGGGCTGGAGCTTGGCGTCGGCGAGCGCCTGGCGGCAACTGTCCAGCGTACGGCTGACGAGGGGCTCGGCGAGGGCCTCGAACTCCGCGCGCGTGACGTTGCGGCGCACGTTGATGCCGCTCTCCGGCAGGATGAGGTGCAGCTCGGCCTCGGGGTGGACACTGAGCTCGACCTTGCACTTCTCCGCGGCGAGGCGTGCGGCCTGCTGCAGCGCGGGTTCGGCCAGCTCCTCCGGACTCAGCTCCTCGGCGAGCTGCTCGAGCACGAGGCCGGCCAGGGCGCGGTCGAAGTCGTCGCCTCCGAGGTGAGTGTCGCCGTGGGTCGACAGCACGTGGAAGACGCCCTCCTCGATCGAGAGGATCGAGATGTCGAAGGTGCCGCCGCCGAGGTCGAAGACCGCCACGGTGCCGCCCTGGGTCTGGTCGAGGCCGTAAGCCAGGCTGGCGGCCGTCGGCTCGTTGATGATCCTCATCACGTCGATGCCCGCCAGGCGCGCGGCGTCGCGCGTCGCCTGACGCTGGGTATCGTCGAAGTAAGCCGGGACCGTGATCACCGCGCGCTGGATCTCCGTGCCGCCCATCGCACGGCAAGCCAGGTCGTGCACGCGCATCAGGATCAGCGAGGAGAGTTGCTGGGGCGTGTAGGAGCGTCCGTGGGCCCGAACCTCGAGCAGCCCGTTCTCGTCCTCGCCGACGGGGAATGGGAAGGCTTCCAGCTCGTCGCGCACGTCCTCGAGGCCGCGGCCCATCATGCGCTTGATCGAGAAGATCGTGTTGCGCGGGTCGACCGTGGCCTGCTCGAGGGCTCGCTGGCCGACGGTCACCGTTCCGTCCTCGTCGAGGTGGATGACCGACGGGATCTTGCCGCTGTTCGAGTGCTCCGGCTTGATGACGACCGGGTGGCCGTCCTTCCACGTCGCCGCCAGGGAGTTCGTGGTGCCGAGGTCGATCCCCATCACCTGCGCGGGGAGCTCGTTGTTGAGGACGTTGAGTTCGATGTAGCCCATGTCGGGGAGGGGCGGGTCTAGCCTCGGCCGCCGAGGGCGGCGTCGAGGCGCAGGTTGTCGAGCTCGGCGCGCGCGCGGTCGACGTAGCGCACGGCGTTGAGCTGCCGGCGCAGGTCGGCGAGCTCCTGCCCTCCGGCGGCGGGCAAGGGGGTCAGGGCGGCGCCGACGGCTTCCATCAGCTCGGCGCGCTCGCTCGCGAGCGAGGTCGAGAGCTCCTCGAGCTGGCTCCAGGCGGGGGACTCCGGGCCGGCCTCCCGCAGCACCTCCAGGAGCTCGTTCCACTCCATGACCTGCATGAGGAAGGGCTGCGGCATCTCTCGCTGGTCCGAGCTGGCGGGCCCCCCGAGGTGACCGAGCAGCCATTCGGCGCGACGAAGGTCGTCGCTCAGCGTCTCGTAGGCGGCGTTGAGCTCCGCGCTGGCGCGCTCGGCCGCCTCGCGGCTGTCGGCGTCCGCGCTGGCGAAGTAGTCGGGGTGGACGAGGCGCGAGAGGGACAGGAGCCGTCGCTTGAGGTCCGCGGGATCCACTTCCCAGCACGGGCTCAACCCCAGGGCCTCGAAGGGGCCGGAGCCCTCGTCGGCGTCCAGGAAGGCGTTACAGGCGGCGCAGACCAGCGAAGAGGTCAACGCGGCCTCGCAGAGCGGGCAGAGCTTCATCGGGGAGTCAGCGCGCCGACATAGGCGCTGCGCAGTGGCGGCGAAGTCTCAAACGGAGAAGGACTCGCCGCAGCCGCAGCTGTTCGAGGCGTTGGGGTTGCCGAACTTGAAGCCGCGCCCCATCAGGCTCTCCTCGAAATCGATCTCCGTGCCGTTGAGGTACAGGAAGCTCTTGGGGTCACAGACGACCCGGACGTTCTCGATCTCGTTGATCTGGTCCATGTCGCCGATCTGGTCGTCGAAGCCGAGGGTGTAGCTGAATCCGGAACACCCACCGCCCTTCACGCCGACTCGCAGAGCCGTCTCGGCGGACAGCCCTTGCTCTTCGATGATGCGCCGGACCTCCTTCCGGGCGCGTTCCGTGATCGTGATCATGTCGACTACTGCTCCTTCCCTTGCTTGGCCTTGAAGTCGGCGACCGCGGACTTGATCGCGTCCTCGGCGAGCACCGAGCAGTGGATCTTGACCGGCGGGAGGGAGAGCTCCTCGACGATCTCGGTGTTCTTGATGCTCATCGCCTCGTCGAGGGTCTTGCCCTTGACCCACTCGGTGGCGAGGGACGAGCTGGCGATGGCTGAGCCGCAGCCGAAGGTCTTGAACTTGGCGTCCACGATCGTGTCGCCCTCGACCTTGATCTGGAGCTTCATCACGTCGCCGCACTCGGGCGCGCCGACGACGCCGGTACCGACGTCTTCCGACGCCTTGTCCAGGGAGCCGACGTTTCGCGGCTGGTTGTAGTGGTCGAGGACCTTGTCGCTGTAAGCCATGGCTGGATTCGGGTGCTGGTTGTTCGCTGAGGAGGTCTTGGAGCGTGCCGGGGGGGATCAGTGACCCGCCCAGTCGATGGAGCTCAGGTCGATGCCTTCCTGCGCCATCTCGTAGAGGGGGGAGAGCTCGCGGAGGCGCTCGACGGCCTCGATGACCTGGTTGGCCGCGAAGTCGACCTCCTCCTCCGTCGTCTGGCGGCCGAAGCTGAAGCGGATCGAGGAGTGGGCGAGCTCGTCGCCCACGTCGCAGGCGCGCAGGACGTGGCTGGGTTCGAGGCTCGCGGACGTGCAGGCCGAGCCGGAGGAGACCGCCAGGTCCTTGACGCCCATGATGAGCGACTCCCCCTCGACGTAGGCGAAGGAGATGTTCGAGGCGTGGGGGAGGCGGTGCTCCTTGTCCCCGTTGACGTAGATGTAGTCCAGGCGGTCGAAGAGCTGCTTTTCGAAGCGGTCGCGCAGCGCGCGCCCGTGCCCGACGTCCTTGTCGAAGTCCTCGAGGCAGATCTCGCAGGCCTTGCCGAGGCCGACGATGCCCGGGACGTTCAGCGTTCCCGAGCGCATGCCGCGCTCGTGTCCGCCGCCGTCCATCTGCGCGGTCAGGCGCACGCGCGGGTTCTTGCGGCGCACGTAGAGGCAGCCGACGCCCTTGGGCCCGTAGATCTTGTGAGCGGAGAGGCAGAGCAGGTCGATGTTGTCCTTCTCGACGTCGACGGGGACCTTGCCGATGGCCTGGGTCGCGTCGGCGAAGAAGAGCACCCCGCGCTCGTGGCACAGCGCGCCGATCTCGCGCATCGGGTTGATCGTCCCGATCTCGTTGCTGGCCCAGAGGAGGGCGACCATCAAGGTGTCCTCGCGGATGGCCCCGGCCACCTGCTCGACGCTGACCCGGCCGGTCTTGTCGGGCTTGAGGTAGGTCACCTCGCAGCCCTGCTTCTCCAGGTGCTTGCAGACGTCGAGCACGGCCTTGTGCTCCACCTCGCTGGTGATGATGTGCTTGCCGCGGCTGGCGTACATCTCCACAGCGCCCTTGAGCACGAGGTTGATCGCCTCGGTCGAGCCGGAGGTGAAGATGATCTCCTTGGGCGTGGCGCCGATCAGCTTGGCGATCTGCTTGCGCGCCTTGTCGATAGCCTCTTCGGCGGCCCAGCCGAAGGCGTGGCTGCGGCTGGCCGCGTTGCCGTACGTCTCCTTGAAGTAGGGCAGCATGGCGTCCAGGACGCGCTCGTCCACCGGCGTGGTCGCCTGGAAGTCGAGGTAGATGGGCAGGTTCATCGGGGGCTCCGGCCGGATTCGGCCGCGCTGGCGGCTTGGGGTACGGTGGGGGGGGTGTCGGGAGAGGGCTGCTCGCGCCGGGCCGTCGGCTCCGGAGCGACCAGGGAGCGCAGCGAGGTGTGCTCCATCTGTTTCCAGATGCTCTCGCGGATTCGGTGCAGGGGGGAACGGATCGGGCAGACGGGCTCGACCTCGCAGGACTTCGTCTGGGCCGCGGCGCCGTTCGAGCTCGAGCCGAGCTCCGCGATGGCGCGGTGCACGTCCGATTCGCAGCTCGCGAGGGTGGGCGCCCCTTCGAGGGCGGTCACGACGCTGCCGACGGTGATCGACTCGGGGCTCCGGGCCAGCGCGTAGCCGCCGTTGGCGCCCCGCAGGGATTCGACGAGCCCCGAGCGTGTGAGGTCCTTGAGGACCTCCGCGAGGAGGCGCCGCGGGATGGTGTAGGTGTCCGAGATCTCCCGCGCGCTGACGAAGGCGTCGCCCTGGTCCACCATGTGGACGAGGGCGATGAGGCCGTACTCGGTTCGCTTCGTCAGTTGCAGCATCCTAGGGGGGAGTGCCCTCGGGCAAGGGCAACTAGCACTGAATTGGTGCTATTTGGACTCCGAAAAAAGGGCCTCGCGGGCGGGTCCGTGAAGGGACCCGGGCCGAGGCCTGGAACGCGGCCAGAATAGCGCCTGAGAGGCTCTGAGGCCAGTCCGGGGCGAAAATTCTCTCGTGAACGTCAGGTTTCGATCCTCCTATCGGTCCACGGGGGCCCTCCACTGGAGCGGGTCGGTCTCCGGGCGCTTCCCGGGCTCAAGCGGACGGGGCCGGGGGTCGAAAGACGCCTCATGGACGAGAGCCACGAAACACTCTGCTTCACCTGCGGCCAGCCGGCGGGCGAGGAGCCGCGCCTGAACTGCCTGCCCGGGGGCCAAGTCTGCCCGACCTGCCGTGACCGCTTGCTGGAGCAACTGCCCCCCTGCCTGCCCGGCCAGGGGACCGCTCTGGAGGAGTTCTACGCCGGGATAGAGGGCGAGGAGCTCGTCGAGACGGCCGACGGACCGGCGCGCCTGGAGGGCTGTCGCGGCCCTGGGCAACTGCTCCAGGGGCAGCCGGACTACGACGACGAGCCCGCCTGAGGCGCCGCGCCCTCAGGGGCGGACCCAGGGCGCGAGGAGCTCGCGCAGGTTCTCCGGGAGGGGGATCACCCGCCGCGGTTCGGCCAGCGTGATGCAGGCCAGCTCGCAGGAGCCGGTCACGATCAGCTCGCCGTCGTCGACGCGACGGATCTCGTAGCCGAAGCGCACCGAGGCCGCGCGCAGGCCGAGGACCCGGGTCTCGACCACGAGCTCCTCCTCGTAGCGCGCCGGAGATCGGTAGCGCAGCTCCACGTTGCGCACCGGGAGACCCACGCCCTCGCGCTCGAGCCCGGCGTAGGAGCAGCCGAGGTCCGCCATCATGCGCGTGCGCCCCTCCTCGAAGTAGGCGAGGTAATTCGCGTGGTGGACCACTCCCATCTGGTCCGTCTCCCCGTATCGGACCTGGAGCTTCAAGCGGTGCGGCGCGGCTTCCATGCCGCGCCAGTCTAGCCCGCGGCCCTCCGCCGCCTCCACGTCCAGTAGACCCTTCCGGGCCGCCGGCGGCTGCGTTCGCCTCCCCGACAGCCCGCGAGTACACTGTCGCGCCCCATGACCTCCTTCCCGAGTCGTCGGCCCTCCACCCAGCCCAGCGGGGACCCCACCGTGGCCACCCTGCTGACCTGGCTCCTTCCCGGCGCGGGGCACTTCTACATCGGGCGCGCCGGCTTCGGTCTGGCGGCCTTCGTGCTCGTCCAGGGCCTCTACCTCCTGGGGCTCAAGCTCTCGGGTGGCATGGGCTTCGAGTTCCTGCAGGCGGAGCTGCGGAGCCTCCTGGCGCCGGCTCTCGCGCCGGAGCTCGGCAACCTCGGGGCTCTCGTCTACCACGTCCGCGAGTACGGCTTCGGGCCGGGCTTCCCCCGGCCCTTCCCGGACACGATCGTCCTGGGCTCGACCCTGACGGCCGTCAGTGGCGTGCTGAACATCTGCCTCATGTGCCACGCGCACTTCGAGGCGCGCTTGCCCAAGCAGCAGAGTTCCGGCTCCCGCAGCCCGGCCCTAGCGGTCCTCGCTGCCTGGGCGGTTCCCGGGCTCGGACACTTCCTCCAGGGTCGTCGCCTGCGCGCGTTGCTCGTCTTCGTCGGGCTGGTCGGCCTGCTCGTGTTGGGGACCTGGCTGGCAGAGGGCTCGAACCTCAGTCGCGAGCGCCACTACTACTACTGGGGCGGCCAGGTGATGGGCGGCCTGCCCGCTCTCCTGCTCGAGTCCCTGTGGGGGGGCCGGGTCGTCGGCGCGCCGATTCCCTACGCGGAGGGAGGCCTCGTGATCGCTTCGGTCGCGGGGATGCTCAACATCCTCGCCATGCTCGACGTCTTCGGCTGGTCGGAAGCTCGCTACCTCGCGGGCTCCGAGCCGGCCGCGGAAGCGGGAGCTGCCGCGGCGGGCGGGGAGGCTTCGGCGTGAACGACCTCGGCACGCACCTCCTGCTCTTCGCCGCCCTCTCGGCGGTCATCGTCCTCATGAGCTGCTTCTTCTCGGAGGCCGAGGACGGGCCGGCTCTGCGCGCCTTTCCCAAGCGCTTGATCGTCTACTTCATCGGTTGCGGGATCCTGACGGGGCTGTTGCTGCTCTTCGAGCACACCCTGGCGTCCGTCAGTTGAAGTCCCGACAGTCGAGGAGCGTTCAACCGAGGCGGTAGAGGCCTCCGGGAGCGCGCACGACCCGGCCGGCGAGCTCGAGCTGGATCAGCTCCACGAGCACCTCCTCGATCCGACGACCGAGTCGCTCGGCGAGCTCGTCGGGGCCCAGGGTCTCGCCCTGGAGGGCATCCTCGAGGGGAGAGCGTGGCCGCTGCCGGCGAGGCTCGACGCCCTGGGCGAGGTCGAGTCCCTCGAGGAGATCGGCGGGGCGCTCCACGAGGCCCGCGCCCTCTCGCAGGAGCTTGTGGCAGCCCGCGCTCATGGGCTGGTCGACCCGCCCGGGGAGGGCGTAGACCTCGCGGCCCTGGTCGAGGGCCCACTGGGCGGTGATCAGGGAGCCCGATGCGGCCGCGGCCTCGATCACGAGCACGGCATCCGAGAGCCCGGAGATGATCCGGTTGCGCAAGGGAAAGTGGTGGGGGCGCGGGGACTGCCGGGGCTCGTACTCCGTGAGCAGGAGGCCTCGCTCGGCGATCTCCTCCACCAGGGGCACTGCAGGCCAGGGCCGCTCGAGCCCGCTGCCGAGGACGGCGATGGTGTCGCCGCCGACCTCCAGCACACCGCGGTGGGCGGCCTGGTCGATCCCGCGGGCGAGGCCGCTGACGACCACGACGCCGGCGCCGGCCAGCGCCCGCGCGAACTCGCCGGCCTGGGCCTCGCCGTAGGGGGTCGGCGCGCGGGTCCCTACGATCGCGACCCGCGCGCCCCGGGCGCAGGCGAGCTCGACACGGCCTCGGGCCCAGAGGCAGGCGGGGGGCGCCTCGATGGTCCGCAGGCGTGGAGGGTAGGAGGGGCTGTCGGCTTCGAGCCGCAGGGGGAGGGGAGCATCGCGCACCCCTCCAGGACGCTCGCCGCCCCGCGGGGTCACGCCCCGAAGCAGGGGATCAGCCCCGGGGGCTCTTGCCCTTCTGCTTGGCGCCGCTCTTGCCGCCCTTCTTCGACGGCTTCTCACCCTTCTGGGGCGGCTTCTCACCCTTCGCGGCGCCCTTGCCGGCCTTCTTGTTCCCCTTCGGGGCCGGCGCGTCGGCGTCGTCGCCCTCACCCTTTTCTTCCTTCGCCTCGGGAGCACCGCCGTCCTCTTCCTGGGCGGCTTCCTTCCCGGACGGCTTCGCGTTCTTCTTGCGACCGGCCTTGTCCTTGCGCACGGGGCGCTGAGAGGTCGCGCGTCGGCCGGGCTTCTCCTCCTCCGGCTCCGCATCGGCGGCTCCTTCGTCGGCCTCGAGCTGGGCCGAGGCTTCCCGCGCCTCCGCGGGGTTGCCGACCTCGAACTGCTCGGGGTGCGCCTCGTCCGCGTCGATGCGCCAGTAGTCGCACCACTCGCGCCGCAGGAGCGCCGGGATGGAGGGGCGCTCCGCGGCGACCTCGAGGTCGTCGCCGCGCTCCTCCCACCAGTCTTCCCAGGCGGCGGAGTCCGTGCCGTGGTCGACGCCGGTCAGCGCGACGAGGGACAGCCGGAACTCGTCCATGTGCGCGGTGCGGCGGGCGGCGGGGAGGCTCGCCATGAAGTCCATCAGGGCCGCCACGGACGCGGGGCTGCGCAGACGGCCGAGGCCCAGGATCCAGGCGCTGGCGACCGGACGGGAGCCGCGGTCGATGACCCCCGAGGTGAGGGCGTCCACGGCTCCGGCCTGGCCCTTCTGGCACACTGCGCGGGTCAGGGCGGCGGCGCGCTCGGGGTCGAGGGGCTCCTTGCGCGCGCGCGTGAGCTCGACCAGGAGGGCCCGCAGGGAGCCCGGAAAGGAGTTGAAGCGCAGGGCTTCGATCGCGGCATCACGCACGGAGCCGTCGGGGTCGCGCAGGGCCTGGGTCGCCGTCTTGACCACGCGGTTGCTCGCCACGCGGCCCGCGCCGGCCAGGGCCTCGACCTTGACCGTCGAGTCGCCCTGCGCGAAGGCCGCCTCCATGGTGGCGATCGCGTCGTTAGCGAGCTCGCGGTCGTCGCTCGAGGCCGCGCCCAGGGGGGCGAGCAGGGGGAGGACGCAGAGGATGGACAGCATGGGCGTGGCTGGGCTCGGGGATCCGCGCGCCGCCGTCACAACGAGGCGCGTGGAAGATTCTACTCCGGATCCGAGATCCCGGTGGAGGCGCTAAGGTCGGAGCCGTGATCGAATCCATCCCGGGTCCCGCCGGCCGCCTCGAGGCCGTCTTCCACGGGCCGCGCGGCTTGCCCGAGGGCGCGCCGCCGCGAGCGTTGGCGGTCGTCTGTCATCCCCACCCGGTCCACGGGGGCAACCTCCACTCGACCGTCACCTTCAAGACCGCCCGCGGGCTGCAGGAGGCGGGGCTCGCTTGCTTGCGCATCAACTTCCGCGGCGTGGGGGGGAGCGAGGGGAGCTTCGACGGCGAGGGAGGAGAGGAGCTCGACGCCCGCGCGGCCCTCGACTGGCTCGCCGAGCGCTTCCCGGGCGCGCCCCTGTGGGCGGCCGGCTTCTCCTTCGGCGCGCGGACCGTCTTCGGCCTCGCGCGACGCGACGCGACCATCGAGCGCTTGGTGCTCGTGGGCCTGCCGGTCCGCGTCTACCCCCAGGAGGGCGTCGACCGCCTGGAGCAACCGACGCTCTTCATCTCGGGCAGCGAGGACGACTTCGGGACCCTCGGCGACCTGCGCGAGCAGTATCCGTCGCTTCCCGAGCACCTCGAGCTGAGGGAGATCGAGGGGGCCGACCACTTCTTCCGTCGCTTCACCAAGGAGCTCGAGGCGGTGGTGCGGGCCTTCGCGGAGCGCGAGCTGGGCGCGGAGCGTTCCTGAGGGCGTCGGCTCAGAAGCCGATCTGCCGCGTGGTGGCGCTCAGCCAGAGGTGGAGGTAGATCCGCCAATCGCGGGCGTCCGTGTCCCCATCGCCGTCCACGTCGGCACCGGCGCTGCTGGCCGTGAACGCCTGACGGAATCGAAGGCGGTCCAGGGCGTCCACGTCCCCGTCCAGGTCGAAGTCGGCGGCCTGGAAGAGCGAGAGGTCGAGCTCCGTGAAGGTGTCGCAGATCGCCGACTCGCCGTGCGTCAGGAGGATGCCCGCGTCGAGCTGGAGCTCGAGGGCGTAGCTGCCCACTCTCAGCCAGCCGGACTCCTCGTGCACCTCCGTGTCGCCCCCCCAGACCTGCATGCCGAAGTGGGAGCCCTCCGGGCCGTTCATCCATGCGGTGACGACCGAGTACTCGTCCGGGTCGGTCTCGACGTCGAGCAGCAGGCGGTAGCGCACGCGCCGCCGGACGTCGAAGTCGACCTCGAGGCGCTGCACGCTCCCCGCGTCGGTCTGGAAGTAGGGCGCGTGGTCGCTGCGAGCCCGGGAGTGCATCGAGACCGTGAGGCCCTCGGAGGTCCAAGCCGAGTCGTGCGTGGCGGACGCCCGGCTGACCTCGACGCCGTAGTAGTCGTCGAGCACGACCTCCTCGTCGCGGTTCCAGGGGGCGAGCAGCTCGTGGGTCTCGCGCTGCACCCAGATCCCGTCGTCGAACTCGTAGTCGTAGCCCGAAGCCCAGAGGTCGTAGGCGCGGTGGTGGGCGGTGACCTCCACGGCCTGAGCACGAGCGAGAGGGGCGAGGGTCACCAGGGCGAGGCAGAGCTCGGTCGCGTGCATGGGGCTCTCCGGGAGAGGGTGGCGCGGTCATCCGAGGGTAGCGGCCCGAGGCACTCCGTGCAGGGCGCCTGCGGGAGTTCGACGCCTCTTCACCGGGAGGGTCGCGCCTCTGAAGCCTGCCCGGGGCCTTTCTCCCGAGAGTCGGTCCGGCGGAGCGCGAGTCGCAGGCTGCGGGCGAGCAGCCGCTCACGGGCTCCGTGGGGCTGCTCGAGGCCCATGCGCGTGAGCTCCTCGGCGTAGGCGGGGCTGCGCGCGCCGAGCGCCTCGAGCGCCAGACGCGCCGAGCCGAGCCGCCGCGCCGCGGCCGAGCGCATCCAAGCCAGCGCCTTCACGAGTCGCCGCTCGGTCGCGTCGAAGTCGCAGCCGTGGGGATAGTCGGGGAGCAGGCCCGTGGCGCGCATGGGCGCCAGGCGTTGCGCGAGGGCCTCGGGGCGGTTGGGGGCGAGGTCGTGGGGGAGGCGCCAGTCGGTCGCGAGCTTCCCCGCGGTCCGGGCACGCGCGAGGAGCTCCTCCTGAAAGGCCTCGTCGGCGATCGCGACCATCGCCTGCACGCAGGCCTCGTCGCTCTGGTCGCGCAGGTCGGCGACGCCGTACTCGCTGATCGCGAGGTCGCGCAGGTGGCGCGGGATGGTGAGGTTGCCGTAGCTCCAGCGCACGTTCGAGCTGCGCCGACGGCCCTCGCCGTAGGTCGAGCGGAACAGGAGCGCCGAGCGCCCGTCCTCCAGGGCATGGGCCATGGCGACGAAGTTGTACTGCCCGCCCACGCCGGAGACGACGCGGCCGTCCTCGAGGGTGTCGGCAGCCGCCGCCCCCAAGGCCGTGACGAGCATGCAGGTGTTGAAGAAGCGAGCGTCCAGGCGCTGGAGTCGATCGAGGCGCTCGTGCCCGCCGTAGAGCTGGTTGATGTGCGAGACGCGCGTCATGCCCACGCCGCCCACGTCCTCCGAAGGGGGGTGGCGCAGCCACTCGTAGAGGTCGACCGAACCGAGGAAGAAGGCGCCGTCGAGGAAGTGTCCCTCCGCGAGTCGAGCTTCGTCCTCGGGGCTCGCCCTTCCGGCCACGACCCGCTCCATCAGCTCGACGTCGTCCACGACGCGGCGCTTCAGCACGCCGGCGCCGCGCAGGACCCGGAAGGCGTCGTTGACCATCTCGCTCGCCCCGTAGAGGCCGCGCGCGAAGGGCTCGGTCCCGCCGATCTCGCGTACGAGCAGGCTCGCGGCGAAGCCCGGCTCGAGGGATTCCAAGAGCTCAAGGTACTCCGCGTTGCGGGTGTGGCGCAGGACCAGCGCCTGGGCCAGGGCGTCCGAGAGGGCGCCGATGCCGATCTGCAGGGTGCCGCCGTCGCGCACCAGGGCGCTGGCGTAGAGGCCGATGGCGTAGTCCGCGTCGCCGATCGGCTCGCGCGGGAGCGCGAAGAGGCGCGGAGCGGGCGACGGCGGCTCGAGCACGAGGTCGTAGAAGCCGGGCTCGACCGCCGCCGTCCCGCCGATCCAGGGCAGGTGCGGGTCGACCTCGGCGACGAGGAGCGGGCGCGCCGCGCCGATGCGCTCGATCTCGTCCAGGAGGTCGAAGCTGAGGTCGGGGTTCGAGCTGAGGCTCAAGCGCTGGCCCCCGGGCTCGCGGGCGACCCGTTGCACGAGGGCCCCGATCCCCTGGCGCGCCACGCCGCGGGCGACGTGAGTGTAGTTGACGTTCGCGTGGCTGCGCTGCGCCCGGCGCGAGCCGAGCAGGGAGCCGGAGCTGAGGTAGAACTCCTCGACCTCGATGTGGTCCGGCAGGCGATTCGCGAGGCGCGCGCGCACGTAGTCGAGGCGCTCGAAGTCCGTTCCGTAGAAGCGCTCGACGAAGGGCCCGAGGAAGCGCCGCGCCAGCTCGGAGTCCCCCTCGGGCGGGTCGAGGGAGAGGGCCGTCAGGATCCGCAGGGAGAGCGACGGGTCGCCCTCCACGCGGCGATAGAGGGCATTCAGCAGGCGGTGCGGCTTTCCCAGACCCAGGGGCGCCGCGACGACGAGCGCGGGGCCCGCCTCGGCGACCAGCCGTTCCACGGCGAGCTCCAGGGCGCGCGTGTCGGCCTCGGGCGGAGCGTCCATGGCGCGCCATGGAACGACTCGCGCGCGTCGCCGTCCAGCTTCCTGCGTCCCGGGGGCGACATCGCCGGACCCGAGGCGAGAGGCGTTCGGGGGCGGGCTCGGCTCCCGCTGGGGGGGGAGGGCGAGGCCTCGACACACAACTCGAACGACCTCGAGGCCCCTCCTTTGGACAGGAGAGGGCCGGGGGGAGTTGCCCTTCGAGAGGTTCGCGGGCTGAAATAGGCGGGGGCCGGCCCCGCAGCCCTCCCCGTTCCACGGATTCCACCCCACCGCTCCCGACATGCTGTCCACCGCCCTGCTGACGTTCCTCGCCCTTCCCGCCAGCGCCCCGTCCGCCGCCCCCCTGTCGCCCCCCGCGATCCAGGAGGTCGACCACGAGGCGGAGATCGCCGCGGCGGGCGACGACCTCGAGAAGGTCCTCGAGCTGGCCCGCGCGTGGAAGGAGGCGCGCCAGTCCACGGCCGCCAAGGCCGCCTTCAAGCGGGCCCTCGAGCTCGACGCCGAGAACGAGGAGGCCCACAAAGGGCTGCGCCACCACTTCTACGACGGGAAGTGGTTCGAGTCCTACTCGGCGCTCTCGAAGTACAAGCGCGAAGAGACGGCCCGCATGAAGGAGAAGGGCCTCTCGAAGCTCGGCGACGAGTGGGTGCCGACCGCCGACCTGCCCTACCTGAAGATGGGGTGGGTCAAGAGCGAGGCCGGCCAGTGGGTCGATCCCGTCCACGCGGCGCAAGCCGCCTTCGAGGAGCAGATGGCCGCCGAGGGTCGCCAGCTGCGCCCGGAGGACTCCTCTTGGGTGCATCCCGACGACTTCGACAAGTGGACCGAGGGGCTGTGGCAGGTCGGCGAGGAGTGGGTGAGCCTCGAGCAAGCGAACGAGCTCCATGCCCAGATCACGTCGCCCTGGCGGGCCCGCGGCGAACGCTTCGACCTGTGGACGACCTGTGACCTGGAGACCCTGCTCGCCGCGCGTTGGCAGGCCGACCTGACCTTCCCGGACTTGGTGCGCATCTACGGCGTGCAGCCCAGCCATCGCCCGGTCGTGATCATTCTGCGCGACATCGGCCAGTTCAACAGCTTCGCGGCGGGGGACCAGGCCTCGGGGTTGCCGGCCTCCGAAAGCTCCGGCTTCTCCTCCCTGCACCACTCCTACTTCGCCGACTCGCTCTTCAACCCCGGCGCCGAAGGGTCGCCGCGCTACATCGGCACGGGCGTCGGCTACTGGGACTCCAGCGCGAATTACGGCGAGATCTGGGGCAAGATGTCGGCGCGGCACGCCGCCGGGCTGGCCTACGCCGAGGCCATCGCCCCGAGCCTGCTCACCATCGCCAACGCGATCTCCGGCGGCGCCCCGCCTAACCTGGACGAGTTCTGGCGTGAGAAGCCCGTCCCGCGCTGGCTCTTCTACGGCGCGGCCGCCTACGTGGAGCGCTTCTACGTGGACGAGACCCTCGAGAACCCCCTCTTCCAGCGCGCGGCTTCGGTCGGCGACCTCCTGGGTCAGGGCGACCTGGACCCCCTCGAGACCGTCTTCGCCTTCAACCTCAGCCTCGAGGCGATCCCCGCCTCGACGCGCATGATCCTCGAGGCCGGGCTCGTCGTGGCCTTCATCCTGGACGGCAACTGCGGTCCCGTGATCGAGGCGCACCGCGCCTACAAGAACGCCCTGAAGTCGGGCGAGGGCGCGGTCGAGGCGGCCCAGGCCCTGCAGCAGGCCGTGCTCGCCAACCAGGAGGCCTTCAACCAGTTCGTCACCTCGAGCTGAGGCCGGCCACCTCGCCCTGGCAGCGGCCAGCTCACGCACCAAAGCGCGGCGAGCCGGGAGCACATCACGCTCCCGGCTCGCCGCTCTTTTTTCTCGGTCCGGAGATCAGCTCTCGGTCGTGACCGTCTCCGGCTGGGGCGGGGTGGCCGTGCCGCGCGGCTCGAAGTCGAGGCTCTCGCCGTCCTTCGAGCGCGTGACGTACAGGACCGAGCCGCCCTCGAATTCCGCGCGCAGGATGTGCTCCGCCAGCGGGTCCTCGATGAAGCGCTCGATGGCGCGCCGCAGGGGCCTCGCGCCGTAGTCCTCGTTGAAGCCGTTGGTGATCAGGAACTCGATCGCACTGTCGTCGAGGTCCAGCGAGATGCCGCGTTCGCCGAGGCGGCCGCGGACACCTTGGAGCTGGATGTGGACGATGCGGCGGAGGTCGTCGTTCGTCAGCGGGTTGAAGATGATCAACTCGTCCAGGCGGTTGAGGAACTCGGGGCGGAAGTGCCGCTCGACCTCGATCATCACGTCAGATTTCATGCGCTTCTTGCGGTCGTCAGCGCTGTCGTCGGTGTCCTTGGCGACCCGGTCGAAGCCGAGGCGGGAGCCCGACTTCATCTGCTGCGAACCGAGGTTCGAGGTCATGATCAGGATCACGTTGCGGAAGTCGACGTGACGCCCGAAGGAGTCCGTCAGGCGGCCCTCCTCCATGATCTGCAGCAGCATGTTGAAGACGTCCGGGTGGGCCTTCTCGATCTCGTCGAGGAGCACCACCGAGTAGGGGCGTCGGCGCACCTTCTCGGTGAGCTGGCCGCCCTCCTCGTAGCCGACGTAGCCGGGAGGCGCGCCGACGAGCCGCGAGGCGTTGTGCTTCTCCATGTACTCGCTCATGTCCATCGTGATGACGGCGTCCTCGTCACCGAACATGAAGTTCGCGAGCTGCTTGCACAGGTAGGTCTTCCCGACGCCCGAGGGGCCGAGGAAGATGAAGGAGCCCGTGGGCCGGCGAGGGTCCTTGAGGCCCGAGCGCGAGCGCCGGATCGAGCGGGCGATGGCCTTGATCGCGTCGTCCTGGTTGATGACGACCTCGCCGAGCTCGTTCTCCATCTTGAGCAGGCGCTCGGCCTCGGCCTTCTCGAGCCTCGTCAGGGGGATGCCGGTCATCTTCGAGACGGTCTCGGCGATGATCTCCGAGTCCACCTCGCCGATGGACTCGGTGCTGGCCTGCTCCTGGCGCCACTCGTTCTGGACCTCTTCCTTCTTCTTCTTGAGCTGGTAGGCCTCGTCGCGGAGCTTGGCGGCCTTCTCGAAGTCCTGGTCGGTGACCGCCTCGTCCTTCGATCGCTCGAGCTGGCTGATCTCGTTGATCAGGTCGCGCATGTCCGGCGGCGGCACCATCGACTTGATGCGCACGCGCGCGCCGGCCTCGTCGATCACGTCGATGGCCTTGTCCGGCAGGAAGCGGTTGTTGATGTAACGCGTCGAGAGGTCGACCGCGGCCTCCAGCGCCTCGTCGGTGTAGTTCACGCGGTGGTGGGCCTCGTAGCGGTCCCGGAGGCCCCGCAGGATCTCCACGGCCTGCTCGGCGGTCGGCGGGTCGACGTTGACCGCCTGGAAGCGTCGCTCGAGGGCGCCGTCCTTCTCGATGTGCTTGCGGTACTCGTCGAGGGTCGTGGCCCCGATGCATTGGATCTCGCCGCGCGAGAGGGCCGGCTTGAGCACGTTCGAGGCGTCGATCGCGCCCTCGGCGCCGCCGGCGCCCACGAGGGTGTGCAGCTCGTCGATGAAGAGGATGACGTCGCCGACGCGCCGCACCTCGGTCATCACGGCCTTGATGCGCTCCTCGAACTGGCCGCGGTACTTCGTCCCTGCGACCATCAGCGCCAGGTCGAGGACCACGATGCGCTTGCCGCGCAGGATCTCTGGGACCTCGTTGTTGACGATGCCCTGGGCGAGGCCCTCGACGATGGCCGTCTTGCCGACGCCGGGCTCGCCGAGCAGCACGGGGTTGTTCTTCGTGCGGCGGGCGAGGATCTGGATCACACGCTCGATCTCGTGCGCGCGGCCGATGACCGCATCCAGCTTGCCCTCGCGGGCGAGCTCGGTCAGGTCGCGGCCGAAGGAGTCGAGCGCAGGCGTCTTGCTCTTGCCGTTGCCGCCTCCGCCGGAGGGCGTCTCGCCCATGCCCGGCTCGTCGTCGTCGTCGTCCGCGGCCTCGGCGCCGAGGAAGTCGAGCACCTCTTCGCGCACGTCCTCGAGCTTGACCCCCAGGTTCATCAGGACCTGGGCGGCGATACCCTCGTTCTCCTTGATCAGGCCCAGCAGGATGTGCTCGGTCCCGATGTAGTTGTGGCCGAGGTTGGAAGCTTCCTCGAGGGAGAGCTCGAGCACCTTCTTCGCTTTGGGCGTGAAGGGGAGCTGGCCCATCGTCACCATCGACGGACCGGTCTTCACGATCTTCTCGACCTCGACCCGGATCTTGTCCAGGTCGATGTGCATTTGCTTGAGGACGTTGGCGGCGACCCCACTGCCTTCCTGGACGAGCCCCAGCAAGATGTGCTCGGTCCCCAGATACTCGTGATTGAACCGCTGCGCTTCCTGGCGGGCCAGGTTCATCACTTTCTTGGCGCGGTCGGTGAAGCGGTCGAACATGTTCTCCTCGCGTAGTGTTGACGCCTTCCTCGCTGACGGGCACCGCTGCCGAGCGGATCGAATCGGAGGGGGGACGGGGGTCAGGACAGCTGTAGACCCATCTACATCGGCCTTCGAGTCCCCCCGGTTGAATCGGATCGCGCCGAAGTGCCCGGGTCACGGGCCATTATGCCTGGAGCGCCGCGCGGCAGAAGGGCGGCCCCTTTGCGACATCGATCGCGAGGCAGGGCCGTCGCCTGCCCAAGTCCTTGTCCGGGCCGTTCTTACCGGACCGGGTCGGGCTCAGGCGCCCTCGCCGAGGGCCTGGAGTTCGTCCCGAATTCGAGCGGCGCTCTCGTAGTCCTCCTCGCGGATGACCTCCGTCAGCTTGCGCTTCAGGGTGGAGATGGCCTGCATGCGATTCAGCTCGTCGGGGCTGACCCCGGGCACGCGGCCCTCGTGGCGGACGGCCCCGTGGACTCGCTCGAGGGTCTCGCCGATGTCCTCCGAGAAGATCTCGTAGTCCCGCGGGCAGCCGATCCGCCCCCGGGCGCGGAGCTCCTCCTGGGTCATGCCGCAGTCGGGGCAGGCGAGCTCGGGCTCCGGTTGGCTTCCCTGCCCGGAGGCCTGGAGCAGCTTCCAGATGTCCGAGAGGGTCTTGTTGACGACCGGGGCGTGGGGGAGGTTCTTGCTCTGGGCGCAGATCTCGCACAGGAGCTGCTGGCGGTGGCTCCCGGGGCCCTCGCCAGAGGCTTTGGGCGGGATCTCGATCACGGTGACCGTGGCCACGTTCTTGTGGCAGTTCTCGCAGGTTGGATAGGACATCGTGTTCTTCGCGGGACCCGTCACCGGGGGGATCCGGGGGCGGGGAAGGTCCGGGAGGTCATCGGCTCCAGGCGAGTTCCACTATACCCCGGGCTCCAGGTCGGCTTCCCAGGGAGCCAGGGGTCCACCGGGGCCCTGGGGAGCGGCCCGGGAGCCCAAGAGGGCTCGCAGCCCTTCTTGGGACGTGGGGCGGCCTTCCAACAGCTCCAAGAGCCCGCTTTCAGGCGCCTGGGCCTTCCGCGGGGGCCGTGAGGCCCAGGGCCTTGGCGGCCTCCAGGAGCTGCTTGGCGCGAGCCTGGAAGTTGGGGTAGGCGTCGAAGCTCGAGCAGGCGGGGGAGAACAGGATCCCCGCCGCGTCGTGGGCGAGGGCCTGCTGGAGGGCCGCGGGGGGGTCCGGCGCGACCTCGACCGGCACGCCCGCTTCTTCGAAGCGGCCGGGCCACGCCCGCCCGGCCTCGCCGAAGAGCACGACCCGGCTCTCCCGGGCCGCGAGGGCGGCGAGGAGGGGCGCGAGCTCGAGCTCCTTCGTGCGCCCACCGATCAGCACGACCTGGCCGGGGGGCAGGGCCTCCACGGCGGAGAGCGTCGTGTCCGGCGTCGTCGAGACCCCGTTGTCCCACAGGGGCCGGCCGCCGAGGTCCCCGACCCGATTCAGGCGGTGGGGCAGGCCCCGCAGGCCGGGGACGGCCCGGGCCAGCTCCGCGGGGGGCGCACCGAGGCTGGCCGCCAGGCCGAGGGCCACGAGGACGTTCTCGCGCTGGAAGGGGGCAGGGCTGGCGAGCTCCGCGACCCGCCCCAAGCAGGTCCTTCCCAGCAGGAACTCGCCTCCCTCGATGCGCAGGCCCCCCGGCCCGCGCTCGAGGAGCTCGACGTCCTCCGGCACCCGCACCGCCGTCGGCAGGGGCTCGGCCGGCAGGATCACCGTCCCCCCCGGCCGCAGGCACTCGAGCAGGCGCAGCTTGGCGTGGGCGTACTCCGCGCGCGTTCCATGACGCTCGAGGTGGTCCGCGAGGACGTTCAGGACCGCCGCGCCCACGAGGGGGGAGTCCTCCGGGTCCCCGGCCAGGTGCTCGGGCAGCTCCTCGAGCTGGTAACTCGACAGCTCGACGGCGCACACGTCCTCGCTCGACATCGAGGCCAGGGCGGGCAAGAGGGAGCGCCCGATGTTGCCGCCGAGGTGCGTGCGGTGACCCGTCGCGCGCAGGAGCTGGGCGAGGAAGTCGGTGGTCGAGCTCTTGCCCTGGGTGCCCGTGACCGCGACGACTCGCGCCGGGCAGGCGTCCAGGAAGAGGGCGATCTCGCTCGTGATGCGCGCCCCCGAACGCTTGGCGTTGACGAGGTGCCGGTCGCGAACGGGCACGGCCGGGTTCGCGACGACGATGTCGCTCGTGATGAAGTCCCGCGCGCGGTGTTCCCCCAGGACGAAGCGCAGGTCGAGGTCCGCCAGCTCGCTCAGGGCGGGAGCGAGTTCGTTCTCCCCGCGCAGGTCGGTGACCGTGACCCGGGCCCCGCGCTCCGCGAGGTAGCGGGCGGCCGCGGCCCCGCCGCCGAAGAGGCCCAGGCCCATGACCGTGACGCGGCAGCCCTCGAAGCCGGTGGCGACGCGTCTCATGGCTCGACGGCAGGCGCGTCCGCGTTCGCGGCTTGCTCTTGCTCGATCTCGAGGGCGTCGGGCCCGGCGGGGCCCCCGCGGCGCAGGCGCTCGGCGCGCCCGAGGACGGACTCCATGTCCCCCTCCGTCACTTCCCCCGTCTGGGGCTCGAGCACCACCTCGAAGCGGTGGATGTCCTCCCAGCCAAAGGGCAAGAGGATCTCGGACACGTAGTCGAGGGGGAAGACGAAGAACCAGGGCGTCTCGACCTCGATCACCTCGTCGTGGCTGCGGTAGCCGCTGCGGTAGATCGAGATGCGGCGCGTTCCGTAGTGTTCGAAGCGCAGGTCGAGGGGGGTGCGGCCGACGACCTTGCCGTCGAGCCGCACGTGCGCCCCGGGCGGCTCGCTGACGAAGACCAGGTGCCGCTCGGCGCGGCAACCGGCGAGCGGGAGGGCGAGCAGGAAGCAGGCGAGGGAGCGCGCGCGCATGGCGCTGATTTCGTCGAAAGCCGGAGCCCTTGGCAAGGGCGGTCCCGGCGATGGCCTGATCGAAGCGGCCCGGTCCGCACCGCCCGACTCGAAGGGCCCGAACGGGAATGGCGGAGAGGGCGGGATTCGAACCCGCGGTCCCCGAATAGTGGAGACACCAGATTAGCAATCTAGCGCATTCAGCCGCTCTGCCACCTCTCCGCGCGTTTCGGGGCGGGAGCATACTCCCCGCCCCCGGAGCGGGCAAGGGTCGGAAGGGGCCCCGCAGAGAAACGAAATCGGCCCCGTTCCCAAGGAAGGGCTCGGAGATCCGGCAGGCCGACGGCCCGATGGATAGGATCGGCCTCCTCTGGGGATCCTGGTCTCCTCCGAGCGTTCATGACCCGCGCTTCGAAAGCACCCGGACCGGGGCCCGAGTCGTGGGCTCGCGTCCAGGCCAGCCTGGCCCTCTGGCTGGTGAACGTGTTGCTCGGTGTGCTCATCGGGACGGCCTACCTGCGCCACCTTCCCGATGGGCTCTCCGCGCGCGCCTGGGTCTTCGTGGGCTTCGGGCTGCTCTCGAGCGTGGCCACCCTGGCGCTGGTTCCCGCGGGGGTCTCCTGGGCCAGCCTTCGCTTCCTCCAGGGGTGGAGGGTGCAGGCCTGGATCCAGGCCGCCTGCGGTGCGGCCTTCCTGTCCGCGATGAAGGTGGACACGGTGGTCTACGCGCTCCTGCGCTACCACTTCTTCAGCTCCGCGGTCTTCAACGTCGCGATCACCCCCGGCTCGAGCGACGCGATCCACCTGGGGAGCGCCGTCTGGCTGCCCGTCGCGCTCGTGCTCGTCCTGCTGACCTCGGCCGAGTTCCTGCTCTGGCGTCATCTCTACCGCCGCTACCGCGAGGCGGCCCGCGCGTCCCGGGGGGGTGTCGGTGCGCCCCGCGCCGTGGCGGTCTGGGCTTTCCTGCTCTTGATGGTCGTGGGCGTCGAGAAGAGCCTCTACGCCGCCGCCGACATCCGCGGCGACCGTGAGCTCACCCACGCCTCCGACGTGCTGCCCGCCTATCCCGCGCTGCGCGTCTCGCACCTGCTGCCCGATGCGTTGCAAGGCCTGCCCACAGAGGTCATCGGGCTCGACGTCCCGGAGAAGGGGGCGCCCCTCGCCTACCCGCTGCGCTGGCCCGAGGTCGACCCGCGCGGGCCGCGACCGAACGTCGTGGTTCTCGTGATCGACTCCTGGCGACGGGATGCCTTCGACCCCACGGTGACGCCGCGCTTGAGCGAGCTCTCGCTCGAGGGCCGGCGCTTCGAGGACCACCACGCCGGCGGCAACGGCACGCGCTTCGGGATCTTCTCGATGCTCTACGGCCTGCACGGCACCTACTGGTTCTCCGTCCTCGAGGAGGAGCGCCCGCCGGTCTTGCTCGACGTCTTGCAGGAAGAGGGTTACGACTTGCGTGTCTTCTCGAGCGCGTCGATGAACTTCCCCGAATTCCGGGACTGCGCGTGGGTGGAGTGCATCGACCAGGTCCGCGACGAGTACCCCCAGGAGGAGCCCTGCGACAAGGACCTCGCCGTCGCCGCGGACTTCGAGCGCTTTCTGCGGGGGCGCGAGGAGCGGCGCGCCGCCGGGGGGACGCCGCCCCCCTTCTTCGGCTTCATCCTGCTCGACGCGGCCCACCAGCCCTACTCCTATCCCGGCGAGGGCCCCTTCCAGCCCGCGGCGGACCACATCGACTACATGGAGCTCTCCCGCGATCGCTCGCCGGAGCTCGTGGAGCGAGTGCACAACCGCTACCTCAATTCCGTGCACTTCGCGGACGGCGTCGCGGCGGAGCTGGTCGAGGTCCTGCGGTCGAGCGGCGAGCTCGAGGAGAGCCTGGTCGTCGTGACCGGCGACCACGGCGAGGAGTTCCAGGAGAACGGATACTGGGGACACACGAGCAACTTCAGCCCCGAGCAGATCGACGTGCCGCTCTTCCTGCTCGGCGCCGGGGTCGAGCCGGGGGTCGAAGGCCGCACGACCTCGCACCTCGACCTGCCGGCGACGGTGCTCGAACTCCTGGGCGCCGATCCTGCCATGCGCCGGGACTGGACTCTTGGCGAGAGTCTCCTCGATCCACCGCGGGAGCGCGACGTCGTCGTCGCCGGCTGGGACCACGTCGGCCTGCTCACGCCAGACCAGGTCTTCCGCGTGCGCGTTGGAGCGCGCTCGGCGACGGACGTCTCCGTCTACGACGACGGCTGGCGACCCCACAACGACGCGGCGGCGCGCATCGAGCGCCACGCCGCCGCGTTGGGGGAGCTGAGCGACGAGTGTCGCCGCTTCTTGGCCGAGCTGGAGGCCTACTGAGCCGGGCCCGGCGCCCGGCTCAGCGGACCGGCGCTCAGCCTCCCCAGGAGAGCCCGATGGCTCCGAGGTCCGCGGAGTCGTTCGTCACCGGGTTGCCGACGAAGCTGATGCGCAGCTGGAGGTAGCGCAGGCCGTCGAGGTCGGTGATGTCGGCCGTCCAGCCATCGTTACCGCCGGGGTAGCTGGGGGAGCCCGTCGCCGGGTCGTCGCGCGGATCGCCGTAGGGGTCGATTCCCCCGGCGTCGTCGCCGATGTAGCCGGCCTGGCCAGGCGTACCCCCGAGGATGTCGTCGGCGCCCCGGTAGTGGAGCCGCACCTCGGTCCCGTCTGGGAGAGCCCCGGAAACGACCGCCGGCGTGAAGTTGGGCGCGCTCGCCTGGGTGTCGAACCAGAGGCTGTGCACGCGGCTCGTGGTCGTCACGAAGCTCACGGAGCCGAGGTAGGAGACGTTGTCGGTCGGGGGCGTCGCCTGGCCGGGCGGGACGCTCGTCGGATTGAAGCCGCCGCTGGCCACGTCCTCGAGGTCGGGGTCGACGATCTGCGGCTGACCGTTGATGTCGAAGCCGCCCGTCGAGAAGGCCCGGAAGCTCGGCCGCGGCGAGGCGTTCGCGGCGATCGAGACGTCGAGGCTGTTGAGGCCGATGGCCCCGTTGTCCGGGTAGCAGCGCAGCTCGAGCAGGAGCGGCAGCCCGAGGGAGGGCACGCTCCCGGCGAGGTAGGCCTTCTCGGGTCCGAGCCCGAGGATCGTGATCTCGCGGTCGAGCGGCACGCCGTTGCCGTTCGCGCCGCCGAGGGACTGCAGGGCCGTGTCGCGCCAGGTGAAGTAGGCGTGCTCCTCGACGGGCAGGTCACGGTTCAGCGGGTAGGGCATGAGAATCGTCCCGCCCGGTGAGCTGTAGAGGTCGGCCGGACTCACGACGTAGCCGCGCTCGCGCGGGTGGACGATCTCGGGCGTGTCGAGTTGGTTGTTCGCGAAGGTCGTCCCGATGCCCGACAGGGGGTACATCGGGAAGAGCGACTGGGCGTCGATCTCCTCGTCCGGCGCCTGGTTGGCGTGGCCGAGGCGGATCGAGAACTCGTCGTAGGCGTCCGAGATCACGGCTCCTCCGACGGGAGCCCAGGAGAGGCCCTCGACGTCGAGGTTCGTGTTCGCCTCGTCGAGAAGGCTGAAGCCGATGTCCGCGTGGCGCCAGAGCTGGTGCAGCTTGCTCCCCAGCGGAGAGAGGGGCGTCTGCACGCCGCCCGCGATGGCGGTCATCGCGCCGGGCAGGGGGTTGTTGCGGTCGATGGTCGACTCGAAGCGGGACACGGGCCGCGGGCGCAGCTTCTCCTGCACGAGGTCGAGCAGGAACTGCCCGCGCAGCTCGGGGAAGCCGTCGGAGCCGAGCATGTCGGCGCTCTCGAAGCGCAGCACGAGGCTCCCCGTCTCCTCGCTCGGCGCTCCGGCGTCGACGTGGAAGACGGCCGGATCGAGGGCGTCCGCGAGGGCGTTGCCCGCGAGGTCGCGCGGCGGCGCGATCGGAGAGCCCCCCACGCGCAGGTACCAGGTCTCCGAGACGCCCGAGGCGTGGGGGAGGGGATTCAGCGGCTGGAAGGTGGCTGCGACGAGGTCGAGGGAAGGCGTGACCTGGCCGGCGACGAGGGCCGCGCTGCGCGGCGGGCCCGCGGGTGCGCTCGAGACCGTGATCCCGTAGAAGCCGTCGAGGGTCGCGATGTCCATCGTCTCGCTGAAGCGGACGCGGGCCGTCGCCTGGGGCGAGACGCCGTCGCCCGGCGCCGTCGTCGGCGTGGGCGCGTAGGTGACGAAGCAGTCCGCCAGGTCCGCGCCCGGGTCGAAGGCCGACACTGCCGTGGCGGCGCCGGCCGCCGGCGGGGCGCCCGCGGAGTGCAGGACGCGGACGACCAGGTCCTGGACCAGGCCACCGCTCTGGAAGCCGGCGCGCTCGACGACGGCGATCAGGCCGCCCTGTTCGATGACGTCGCCCTGCTCGAGCACGGAGGCGCAACCCGGGACGTCGAACACGAGGGACGGCAGGAGGTAGCCGTTCTTCGTGGTCGGATCGGGGAGGATGGGGCCGCCGAGGGTGGCTCGCAACTCGCCCACGACGCGCGGCGCCCGCAGGTCCGCGAGCATGCCGGCGAAGGCGTCGCCGACCTCGGATCCCCCGCTGCGGAAGGCGCGCAGGACGTCGTCGGTGGGCACGCTCGTGTCGGTCGTGCCGTTGCCCGCCAGGGAGAGCCCGTTCCCCGAAGCGTTGCGCAGGATCTCGGTCTGTCCCACGCCCGGTGCCACGCGGGTCGGGATGCGCAGGGCGACGTTGGGCGCGCCCGTCGTCACCGCAGGCGGCAGGCCCGAGGCGTTGACCGCCAGGGGCACGCTGGAGCGCGCCGCGTCGAGGGTGCTGACCGTCAGGTCGAGGATGACGCGCGTCGGGAAGAACTCGCGCACCGAGTCCCCGTCGGGGTCGGCGAGGCTGCCGTGGTTGCGGTCGGCGATGATCCGCGCTTCGAAGGGCTCGATGGCCGGGTAGCCCGTCGCGAGCCGGAGGGTCTTCGAGCCGACCGAGGAGGCGTCGAGCAAGTCGTTGAAGCGGATCGAGATCGCCGCGTCGCGCCCGACGGCGGTCCAGGGCGGCAGGCCGGGGGGAGGCGCGTTGTCGGCGATGGGGACGCGCGCGGCCTCGGCGGCGGTGAGGGCGGCGCGGAAGGCGCTGCTGCCACGCCCGTGGAGGATGGTCAGCTCGCTCACTCCCGCGAGGTTCTCGTCGAGCTCGTAGTCGACCCCGTCGCTCGCGACGGTCGGCCCGACGACGAAGTCGCGGAAGACGAGGCGCCGCGCGCCGCTCTGGGGGTCGCGGTCGAAGACGTCGACCAGGCGACCGAAAGAGAGCTCCTCGATGAAGAGCGCGTCGGCCGTTCCGCCCTCGTTCGGGTCGTGCAGGAAGGGAGGTTGGACTGCCGTCGCGGGCCCGGCGGGGGAGGGCGAGCCGGGCAGGGGCGCGGTGGCGAGGAGCTGGCTCTGCGAGGAGGAGGAACGGGGAGAGTCCGAGCAAGCGGCGAGGAGGGCGAGGGCGGCGAGGTGCCCGAGCGCGGAGATGGGGGCGAGACGGGGGCTGGACTTCGACATGAGGGCTCTGGGAAGGGGGAGGCGTTGGGCGGTGGTCGCTGAAGCGGGACCCGATACGGTCGCGAGCCGGGGGAGGTCACGCTCTCGAGCGCCGGAGCGGGGGACTGCGGCGGCGGGGCAAGTCCCGTGCCGCCTTTCCGAGCCTGGAGTGGGGCGCGCGCGAGGCTCCCAGTGTGCGCTTTCTTTACACGAACGGGGGGCGACTTCGAGCCGCTGGAGCGCCGGTGCTCCTCGCTGGCGACTCGGATAGGGTGGCGCCCCATGCGACGCTCCGCCGCCCTGCTCTTGACCCGCGAGGCCCCCGAGGGGCCGGAGATCTACCTCGTCGAGCGCGCCCCCCAACTGCGCTTCTTCGGGGGCTATTGGGCCTTTCCCGGGGGCGTCGTCGACCCTGTCGACCTGCGGGAAGGGGAGCAAGGCCTCGAAGCCGCCCTCGAGCGCTGCGCCCTGCGCGAGCTCTTCGAGGAGACCGGCGTGCTCCCCGAGCCCTTGACCCGCGCGATCCCGGTCGCCGAGCGCCGCGCCCTGCGCGACAGCCTCCTGGCCCCGGGATCGGAAGCCGAGGCCTGGCGTCCCTATGCCGACGCCGTCGAGGAAGCACGCCGCCAGCTGCGGCACGTGACCACGATCACCACGCCGGAATTCGCGCCCCTGCGACACACGACGCCCTTCCTGCACCTCGAGTTGCCCGGCGGGCAGGAGCCCACGATCTTGCCGGGAGAGCTGGTCGACGGACGCTTCTGGACGCTCGACGAGCTCTTCTCGAGCTGGCGCACAGGGGAGCTGCCCGTCGTGCCGCCGGCCCTCTTCTTGCTCGAGCTCCTGCGTGGGGCCGAGCTCGAGGCCTTCTTCGAGCGCGCGCGGAGAGCGGGGGAGGCCATCGACCAGGGTCAGCTCCACCGGGCGTACTTCGTCCCGGGGATCCTCACGGCGCCCCTGCGCACGCCGACCCTCCCTCCGGCGACGACGACCAACACCGTGCTGGTGGGCGAGGAGCGCGTGCACGTCGTCGACCCGGCGACTCCCGAGCCGAGCGAGCAGGCGCGGCTGTTCGAGACCCTCGACCGCTGGCGGGCGGAGGGGAGGCGCCTGGAGTCCGTCCTGCTCACCCACCATCACGCCGATCACGTCGGGGCGGTGCGGGCCACGGCCGAGCGATACGGGCTGGCGGTGCTCGCCCACGTCGAGACCCTGCGGCGCCTCGACCTCAGCGGGCTCGTGACCCGCGCGATCGTCGACGGGGAGTGCCTGCCCCTCGGTCGATCGCCGGACGGGCGCGAGGGCTGGGAGCTGCGGGCGCGGCACACCCCGGGTCACGCGGCGGGCCACCTCGTGTTCATCGACAGCCGCTATCGCTGCGCCGTCGTCGGAGACCTCGTCTCGACCCTCTCCACGATCGTCATCGACCCTCCTGAGGGGCACATGCGCACTTACGTCGAGTCCCTGCGCGCGATCCTCGACGAAGACGTCGGCGTCCTGATCCCCGCCCACGGACCGGCCAAGCGTGAGGGTCGCGCCGTGCTCGAGTACCACCTGGCGCGGCGCGCCCAGCGAGAGGAGAAGCTCCTCGGAGCCCTGACCGCCGGACCGGGCAGCCTCGACAGCCTGCTGCCCGTCGTCTACGACGACGCGCCGGAGGAGGTCCTGCCCTACGCCCGTCGCTCCTTGCTCGCGGGCTTGCAGAAGCTCGTCGAGGACGGCCACGCCCGGGAGCTCGAGGGGGCCCGCTGGGCCCGGACCACGACCTGAGCCGCGCCTCGGCGGGGCCGTGGGCGGGAAACCCCCGCGCGGGCTTGTTTGAAGGTGCGGTGACGGGAGAATCCGGCCCGGTGTCGGACGTATCGCGCCGCTCCTGCTCCGTTCCTCCATCGCCTACCGTCCATGAAGAAGCTCCTGATCGGTTGCGGCGCCCTGGGTGCCCTGCTCCTCCTCGCCGCGGTGATCGCCATCGTCGTGCTGCCCTCCGAGTACGAGGTCGAGCACGTCCAGCGCCTCGACGCGCCGCAGGAGGCGGTCTACGCCGAGATGGTCGACCTCCACAGCTGGCCGGAGTGGAGCGCCTGGAGCCAGGCGAAGGACCCCGATTGCGTCTGGAGCTACAACGACGTCGAAGGCGTCGGCTCGAGGACCGACTGGGACGGACCCGCCCACGGCAAGGGCTACATGCTGCTCACTGACAGCGCCCCAGGAACGAGGATCGCCTTCGACATCGGCTTCATCTCGGGCGAGGACGCCCAGGTCGCCCAGTCGGTCATCGAGCTCTCCCCCGCGGGGGAGGGCACCAACGTGCGCTGGACCATGTCCGGTGAGCTCTCCGGTGCCGAGAAGCTCATGGGCCCCTTCATGAACGCCGTGGTCGGCGCCATGTACCAGGAGGGCTTGACCAACCTGGATGAGCGGCTGAGCGCCGACGGCTGACCGCGCCTTGGCGGCCGCCATCGAGATCCGAGGGTTGACCAAGAGCTACGGCTCGCGGCCCGTCGTGGACGGCCTCTCCCTCACGGTGGAGCGGGGCTCGGTCTACGGCCTCCTGGGTCCCAACGGCTCGGGCAAGACGACGACCTTGGCCTGCACCCTGGGGCTCTTGCGGCCGACCTCAGGCTCGGCGCATGTCCTGGGGGAGCCCGCTGGACGCGTGCATCGCCTCGGGGGTCGCCTGTCGGTCGTCTTCGACACGGCGATCTCCCTGCCGGGGCTGACCGCCCTCCAGAACCTCGAGTACGTGCGCCAGCTCCTCGGCCACCGCCGTGGCCGTCAGGCTGCCGAGGTGCTCGAGGCCGTCGGGCTCGAGAGCCACGCGCGGGCCCGCGTGCGCTCCCTCTCCCTGGGCCAGGCCAAGCGCTTGGCGATCGCCGGCGCGTTGCTCGGCGAGCCCGAGTTGCTCGTGTTGGACGAGCCCCTCTCCGGGCTCGACACCCTGGGCGTGCGGCGGATGTTGCGGCTCTTCGGTCGACTGCGCGACGAGGGCCTGACCCTCTTGCTCTCGAGCCACCGCCTGGTGGAAATGGAGAGCGTCGTGACCCACGCCGGGATCCTCTTCGAGGGGCAGCTCGCGGAGGACGGTCCCCTCGAGCGAGTGCTGGCCCGTGGCGAGGACGTGCATCGCGTCGAGGTCGAGCAGGCCGCCGAGGCGCGCGCCCTGCTGGAGGGCGTCGAAGGCCTGCGCGTCGAGGTCGAGGAGGGGACCGACCGGCCGCCGCGTCTGGCTCTGCGCTGCGGCGAGCTGCCCGTGGCGGAGGTCAACCGTCGCCTGGTCGAGGCCGGCTTCGCGGTCTCCGCCATCGAGCTCCGTCGCGAGAGCTTGCAGACCGTCTTCGAGCGCATCGTCGACGAGCGCGAGGGCCGGGGAGCCGTGGCTTGAAGGGCACCTGGCGGGTCTTCCGGGCGGAGCTGTACCGCCTCCTGCGGTCGCGGGCGACCCACCTGACGGCGCTGGGCCTCGGCCTCGTGCCCGTGCTGCACGTCGTCGCCGCGCGCTCCTTCGAGTCCGCCCAGCGCCTCGAGGCGGCGCGCAGCGGACGCGAGCTCCTGGGGCTCGAGGAGGGTCGCGGCTGGGTGCCGATGATCGACGCCTGGCGCGTCGGCCTGGCCCTCGGCGCCCTGCTGCTCCTGATCCACGGTGCCCGCGCGATCGCCGGAGACCGCGAGCGCGGCGTCCTGCGGCTGGCCTCGACGCGCACCGCTTCACGCTGGGCCCTGGCAGCGGGACGCGTGCTCCTCGGACCCTTCCTGGCCGTGGCGGTGACGGCGATCTGTGGCTTCACGGCCTGGGCGACCGCCAGCTTGTGGTTCGAGTTCGGTGACCTGGTCGAGGACGGCGACGTGATCCTAGAAGCGGCCGAGCTCCGTCACGAGCTCTGGGTCGCCCTCGGCAGCGCGCTGCCCGCCCTGTGGGGGGTGCATGCCCTGGGCCTCTTGATCTCCGCCCTCTCCCGCGGGGGAACGCTGGCCGTGGCGACCTCGGTGGCGCTCTTCCTCGCCTTCGACCTCTTCAAGGCCTCCCTCGGGCTCGCGCGCTACTGGTGCTTCGCGACCTTCTCGCCCTCGTTGCTGGACGAGTCGGCCATGGCCGAGATGGTGGGGATGGCCCACGGCTACTCCGACGCGGGCTACACCCAGGCCCTGGTGCGCATGGGCTTTCTCTTGCCCGGCCCGCAGGCGGCGCTCCTGGCGATCGCGGCGGCGGTCGTCCTCTCGCGCCGACGGCTCTGAGGTCCGGTGCGAGGATCGGGCCAGGAGCGCGGGCTGCTCCGGGAGCGCTCAGGGTTAGACTGTGCCGACCCGCGCCGCTCGCCCATGGCCCATTCCCTCCGCCCCGCCCTCGCCGGCGTCTTCTTGTTCGTGTCGCTCGCCGGTTGCAGCACGGCGCCGGCCCTGCGCATCCCGGAGCCGTTGCCCGAGGCCCTGGAGTGGTCGAGGCCCGCCGAGGAGACCGGGAACTTCCTCGGCCTGCGCACTCGCGAGAACGACAGCGGCTCCCTGGACGCCTTGACCTTCGAGCCCGGCGTGCGAGTGGCGCGCGTGATCGAGGGCTCTCCCGCGGAGCGCGCCGGCCTGCAGGTCGGTGACGTCGTCCTCGCCTGGGACGGCGAGGAGGTGAACGACCCGGCCGCCTTCGACGCCCTGGTCCGCTCCGCCGAAGCGGACGCGGAGGCTCGCCTCTGGGTCCTGCGGGACGACACGGTCTTCGAGGTCCCCGTGCGCCTGGAGAGCGCAGCGGCGGGGAGCCTCGCGCCGGTCGAGGTGGTGTACCGGCGCGATCCCTCGCGCTCGGTCGCAGGCTGGGCCGACGCCGACGGCGGAGCGCTCCTGGCGGCCTCCGACCCTCGCGCCCCCTTCCCCCGGGCCGGCATTCCCGTGGGGAGCCTGGTGCTCGCGCTCGAGGGCCGTCCGGTGCGCTCCGCCCGGGACCTCGTGCGGCGCATGCACGCGATGGCCCCCGGCACGGAGGTCGACGTGGCCTTCGAGGAGCCCGACGGGACGCGGGGCGAGGCCGTGGTCGAGCTGCTCGACGAGGAGCGCGTCGTGACCGGCTTCCAAGTCCCGATCCTCATGCACTACACGGACGACCTCGAGGGGGACTCGACTGAGTTCGCCCTCGTGGACCTCTGGGTGATCTCCCTCTTCCGCTACGTGCGCAACGGCAACGAGCGCGAGTACCGCTTCCTGCGCTGGATCCGCTTCTCCTCCGGTGCGGGGGAGCTCGGCGAATGATCGTCGGGCTGGGCGTGGCCGTGGCACTGGCCGCCGTCGGAGCCGGCGGGCTCGAGGCGGGGCACGTCGACGCCTCCCTCGAGTTCGACGGCGAGATCCTCGACCAACGCTTCCTCGACATCGACGGTGACGGTCGCGACTCTCTCTGCGTGGCCCTGCGCCGGCGCGACGGGAGACGTGAGCTGCGCATCCTCGAGCCGCGACGTCACGGCTTCGATTCGAAGCCCGAGCACGTGGTCTCCGTGCTGGAGGACGTCTTGGCCTACGCCTTCGCCGAGGTGCGCGAGGAGGCCGGACGGGAGCTCGTCTTCCTCACGCGGAGCGGTGCCTACTCCTACTCGCTGACCCGCGAAGGCTACCGAGGGAACATCGCCCGCTTGCTCGAGGAGGAGCTGCTCTACGACGTCCCCGACAGCCGATCGCTTCCCTACTGGCCCTACGTCCTGCCGCGGGAGGGCGGGGACCTCCTGCTCCTGCCCGGCCGCTCGGATTTCGCGGTCTGGGGGCCGCGGCGCGATGCCTCCGGTCAGTCGACGGGGGAGGTGGCTCCCCCTTACGAGGCCTGGATGCGGATCGGCGGAGCGCGCCCGAGACGCGAGACCGCCGAGGACGACGACGGCGGCGTGACCGTCAGCGGCTCGGGGGACTACGTCCTGGCGCTCGGGGGAGACTCGGACGACATCTTCTTGCGCGACTCGGGCCGCGCCGCCTCGCTCCTGAGCGACGGCAAGTCCTTCCCCGCTCCCGCCCAGGTCGACCTCGACGGCGACGGACGGCTCGACCTCGTCCTGCGGAAGGGGGACGAGTTCTGGATCTACCTGCACGGCCCCGACGGCTTCGCGCCCGAGCCGTCGCGGGTCGAGCCCCTGCCGGAGTACATCGCCGATCGGGACGACGACCACAGCTTCTGGTTCGCCGACCTGAATGGCGACGCCTGGCTCGACCTGGTCGTCCGCTCGGCCGGCGACGTGGAGGGCATCGAGAACGCCCAGGTGCGGGTCCTCGTGTTGCTGGGGAGCTCGGGGCGCTTGCTGCCCGAGGAACCGGCCCAGGTCCTGCGCTTCGAGGCGGCCAACCTCCGCGTGGACGTGGTGGACGTCAACGGCGACGGTCGGGCGGACCTCTCGATGCGCAAGTTCACGGTCCCCTCGGTGATCGAGACGGTCTCGGGCATCGAGTTCGAGCTGACCTACCTCGCCTACTTCGCCACCGGCAAGGACTCCTTGCCGTTCGAGCGCAAGGCCGCCTTGAACCAGTCGCAGACCTTCGACCTCGACAGCCTCGGGGATGCGATCAAGAGCCGGCACCTGAAGCTGGACTGCGACGGGGACGGCCTGCCGGACCTCGTCGAGGTCGACCTCCGCGGTCGCATCGTGGTGCGCCGGCTGCGCCACGAGTCGGGCTTCTTCACCGGGGAGAGCTGGGAACTCGACGAGTCGCCCTGGCGTCGCTTCGACGTCCTCGGGGCCATCCAGTCCCTGGAGGTGCTCGACGTGAACGACGACGGGCTGGCCGACATCGTCAGCCCGGGCGAGGATTCCCTGACCCTGTTGATCTCGAACGACCCGGACTGAGCCGATGTGGCCGCTTCTCTGCCTGCTCGCCGCCCCCTGCGGTGACAACGCCCGCGAACCGGTGGTGAGCATCGTCGCCCTCGACGACGACGGGGACAAGTTGGCCTTGCGCGAGGTCGACGGCGACGGACGCCTGGACCTGATCCAGATCGAGCAAGCGGGCTTCGGATTCCGCTTCATGCTCGAGGACGGCAGCTACTCGCCTGCCTTCGACGCCTACCTCCCCTGGCCGGGCGACCATTTGGCCTGGGACATCGTCGACCTCGACGGCGACGGGACCCACGAGGTCGTGACCCTGGCGAGCACCGGCGAGGTCCGTAGCTGGCGACCGGGCCTGGCCGGCGGGCCCGGGGAGGGCGAGCTCGTCCTCGCCTCGCGGAGCTATCTCCCGCACGGCGTCAGCCGCATGCGCTTCGTGCGGGACATCGACGAGAACGGCCGCGCCGACCTCGTCCTGCCCGCGGCCGGCCAGTTCCGCATCCACTTGCAGGGAGAGGACGGCAGCTGGGCGGAGGTGATCGAGATCGAGTACGAGGCCGAGATCGATTACCGGGTCGGCGACCCCGAATCCCTCGAGTCTGAGTTCGGCCAGTCCCTGCGCATTCCCTGGTTCAGCATGGACGACGTCGACGGAGACGGGACGAACGACCTGATCTCCCTCTCCGCCGACCGCGCGGACTTCCACCTCGCCCGGCCGGAGCTCTCGGCCACCCCGACCTGGAGCCTCGAGCTCACCTCGGCGGCCGCCGAGGAGTCGGGGAGCAACGGGGGCTTCGACATCGACGACCTCTTCTCGAACCTGGACCAGGGCGTGAAGTGGCGCATCGAGGAGCTGGACGGCGAGGCGCCGAGGGACCTGGTCGTGCAGGACGGCTCGACAATCAAGACCTACCTGGGTGGCTCGGTCCGCGGCGCATCGGGCCGACCCGACCAGGTCCTCAAGATCTCCGGGAACTTGCTGCACTACTTCCTGCGCGACATCGAGGGAGATCCCCACCCGGAGCTCCAGCTCCTGCGCGTCGAGCAGGTCGGCCTCGGCCAGGCCCTGCGCTGGCTCGTCCTGCCCGGTAGCCTCGACTTCGAGCTCTTCACCTATCGCAACGAGCAGGGTCGCTTCAGTCGCAAGCCCACGCGCCGGAACCAGGTCGCTCTGAAGATCCCGCGCCTGGTCTCCCTCGTGGACGACCTCGAGGAGCTGGAGGAGGAGATCGAGCGTCAGCGCAGGATCCCCGCCCGGCGCATGGACCTCGACGGGGACGGGGAGCGCGACGACGTCGTGGACATTCGGGCCGGCCGCGTCCTGTTCTTCCTCGGCTGCGCCGCCCCCGCGGACTCACGCTTCGAGAGCCTGCAGAGCGGCTCCGTGGACGCCATGCTGGACAGCTTCCTGCTCGAGGACCTCGACCGGCTGGAGTCGGGGGAGACGCGCACGATCGACCTGGGCGGCTACGCCGAGTGGAACTACTCGCCGGCGAGCATCCTGCGGGAGTCCACGCAAGGCGTGGAGCCGTGGCTCGAGACGAAGGCACTGGGGAAGGACGTCGACTTCGAGGTGCGCACTCGAGACCTCGACTCGGACGGACGGGACGACGTCATCACGTGGACCCAGCTCGACAGCGGCGAGTACCTGGTCCAGTTCCTGGTCTTGCCCGGCTCCTGAGGGCCCCGCCCTGAACCTGAAGCGGAGTCCCGGCCGAAAGTCAGCGCTTCGCCAGCCAGCGCAGGAACTCGCCCTCCAGGCACTTCGAGCTGGCCTCGGGGTCCGACAGCGGCTTGTCGTAGAGCTCCTCGACGATCGCCGTGACAGAGGCCTCCGGCTCCGAGATGCGGGTCAGGAGCTCGGCGAAGCAGCTGGCCGCCTTCTTCTTGGAGCGCTGGCCGTGGTGCTGCAGCCAGTAGAGGAAGGCGGAGCGGTAGGCCCGCGTGAACTCGAGGTAGTCCCCGTACACCCTGTCGGGCACGACCTCCTCCTCGGCCGCCGAGGGACCCAGGAAGGGGGCTTGGGTGACGTAGCGCGCGCTGCCCTTCTCGTCGACGAGCTGGAAGGCGTTGTACTTGCCGTTCCCGCGGTCCGACTCCGCGCCGGCCTTCTGGACCTGACGCAGGATGGGCTTGAAGTGGTCCTTGCCGTGGTTGGCCCGCCAGCGGCTCTCGGCCGAGTTGGGGGGCAGGATTCCACCCTCCGGACGGCCGCCCCGCACGAAGACCTCGCGGGCCTGGGTCGTGCGGGCGCTCGTGTCCCCGTCGATGCGGGTGTGGCAACCGCCGAAGAGCTCCGCGACGAGGTTCAGCGCCAGGCCGGAGGCGAGGCTGGGGGGCAGGGCATCCCCGTGCTGGCGAGCGATGAGGTCCTGCAGCCCCAGGTGGACGACCTGCTGCTCGATGCCGGTCGGGGTCTTGGCCTTCATGCTCATGGCCAGCTCGTAGTCGTCGGCGCGCGCGGCGGGATCGGCGTACTCGAGGGCGATGATGCGGAGATCGTCGAGGGTGAAGTAGCACCAGGTGCGGATCCCCGCGTGCCAGAAGCTGCCCCTGGCGGTGGGGCGGTACCAGCCGGCGTAGGCGATGAACTCGACGAAGTCCTTGCGCTGAGGAACGAGCACCAGGTCCACGGCGGAGAGCTCTTCGGAAGTGGCGCTCGCGGCGGCCTCGGTGACGTCGGCGTCGAGCGCTCCGCCTTCCGAAGCCTCGCCCGTGAGCAGGGAGGAGCCGCGCAGGCCGATGGCGAGCTCGGCGCTGAGCTCGCGCAGGTTGTCCTTCGCTTCGAGCACGTCCATCGCGGAGCGGGGCTCGGTCGACTCCGAGGCTCCGGAGACCGCCGCGCCGAGCTCGCGTTCGTCCCAGCCCTCGATCCACTCCTCGAGCTCCTCGAGGTCCTCTCGAAGGTCGTCCCCTGCCCGGGCGCCGTGGCCGAGCCACTCCAACCACTCGGCCTGGGCTCGACAGAGCGCCGCGCAGGAGTCGCGGTAGTCGCGGGCCGTCTCGGCGTCCTCGAGGTCGGCGGTGGGAATCCAGACGTCGAAGAGGCCGACCGAGGTCTTCAGGAAACGGTCGGCCAGGATCGAGTCCGGCGCGGCGAGCTGCGCGGGGGCCTCGGGGTTGCGGCCCATACCCTCGAGGAAGGCCGCGGCCATCTCGGAGTAGGGAAGCTCGGGGCTCGGCTGGGGCCCTGCAGTGGGGGCCGTGGAGGGGAGCGCGGCGAGCGGGCCCGCGGTGACGGCGAGAAGGGCGAAGCTTGCGAGTGTCATGACGAGCGGTGCGCTGCGGGAACAGCGGCGGGGTAGGGCGAGAGCCGGATGGGAAGACGGGGCTCGGTGCCTGCTCTCCAGGACGTCTCTGTCGGCACTTCTTGCCTCGTGACGCCAGGAAAGTCTTGCGGTGACCTCCTCTGGAGGGTCACGACGCTCGGGGACCAACGCTTCTTGGCGGGAAATATTCCAAGTTCGCTCGGGGTCCTCGGGGTCCGTTCGGTGTCCCGCAAGCTCTCGGCTCGGTGGGGGCGACGCGAATCGACCACGGCGTCCGGCGCGGATCGGCTGGAATCAGGGCGCTTCGGAACTGGGCGCCGCTCCGCACACACAGGCACGATCTCCTCCCGGGACCGGAGTCCCGCCTGGGGTGGCTGATTGCCGGCCGCCGATGGGGGGGACGGGCCGGTTGGCGACCGCGAGCCAGGGCGCGGCTCCCGACCGAACGCGCGTTCCCGGAGTTGGCAGAGTCCTTACAGACCTGCGCGTCCCGGCCGAGCCGGGAGCCCCTTCCGGTCGAAGGCGGGCACCTCCTTCACTGCTTGGAGAGCCACTTGATGAAGCGGCCTTCCAGGCAGTCGGTGTCCACCTCGGGGTGGGTCAGCGGGGATCCGTAGACCTCCTCTAACGCTTCCGCGAAGGTCGCCTCCGTGTCGTCGGCCGTGATCTTCGCCATCAGCCGGGCGAAGGCCTGCGCGGAGTCCTTCTTGCCGCCCGCCGCGTCCACGCGCAGCCAGTGCATGAATGCGACGTTGTAGGCCCTGAGGAACTCCAGGTAGTCCCCTCGGATCCCCGCAGGGGGCTGCTCGCTGCCGGCGCTCGGCCCGTAGACGGGCGCGTGGACGACGAAGCGGTCGCTCTCGTTGTCCCCCACGAGCAGGAAGGAGTTGTACTTGTGCCGATTGCGCTTGTCCGAGGAGGCGCCGGACTTCTGGACCTGCTTGAGGATGCGCGTGTAGTGGTGCTTGCCGTAGTCCGTTCGCCAACGACTCTCGGCGATGTTCTGGGGCAGGCGGCCCCCTTCGGACTGGCCCCCCGCGATGAAGATCTCGCGGGCATGGGTCTCGCGGGCCCGCATGTCGCCGTCGTTGCGAGTGTGGCAGGCCCCGTAGAGCTCGATCAGCATTTCGATCGTGAGACCGCTGATAACGCCGGAGGGAAGGGCGTCTCCGTGTTGGTAGGCGAGCAGCTGATTCATGGCCAGCTGCACGACCTGTTGCTCGAGCCCGGTGACGTCACGATCCTTCATGCTGGAGGAGTTCTCGTAGTCACCCTCCACCGGAGTCGTGTGCGGGGGGTACTCCAGGGCGATCACCTGCAGGCCGTCGAGGCGGAACTCGGTCCAGCTCGAGATCCCCGGCGCCCAAAAGCTCGCCTGGTAGTCCGGGAGGATCCAGCCCGCGAAGCAGAGGAATTCGACGAAGGACTTGCGGCGCGGCATGAGGGCCAGTTGCACTGGCGCGGCGGCCTCGAGGGAGACGCCGAGGACACCGCCGCTCTGGATACGTTGCGCGAGGGAGCCCGAGAGCTTTCGCACCTCGTCGGAGGCCTTGAAGAGATCGAGGGCGTTCCTCGGCGACTCCTCGCCGAGTTCCCTGAGCTTGGCGACCTTCCACTTGTCGACCCACTTCTCCAGTTCCTCCAGGTCGTCGAGGAGCTCCTCCTGGTCGGCGACGTGCTCGCCGAGCCAGCCGACCCAGCTCCGTTGCGAGGCGCAGAGGGCGGCGCACACGTCCCGGTAGTCGTTCGCGGTCTCCTTGTCCTCCAGGTCGACGCGGGGGATGCAGACTTCGAATTGACCGATGCGGGTCGAGAAGAAGTCCCGTTCCAGGATGGCGCTGACCACGACTTCGTCGGGCGAGCTACCGGTCAGACCGTGGTCGGCAAGGAATCGTTCGGCCAGCTCCGCATAGGGCAAGTCGGCGCTGGCGAAGGGGAGGCGAGCCGGGGCCGAGACGGCCGCCGGACAGAGGGCGAGCGAGAGCGAGGCGAGCAGCATGGCGAGCGACGAGGCGAGAGTGCGGCGAGGGGGGCGGGGGGCCTTCGGCTCCCCCTAACAGTCGAGGCGGGGGTCCTCGACCGAGGGAGTTGGACTTTTTGCGGTCCCGATGCTTCCCGTGGATACGCAGCCGCGGCCTCGCCGTGGGTGCGGCATCGGGCTTCTGGTGAGCAGCCAGACGCCGGATTTACATTCCCGGCGATTCCGGGTCCGTGACGGGTGTCAGGGGCCCCAGGTCACCTCGAGGCCATTGCTCGTGTTGAAGGTCCCGCCGCAGGGCAGGGCGCTCGTGTCGCGATACCACCATTGATAGGTCCGCGTCTCTCCCGGGAGGATTCCCTGACCGGCCGTGACCGACTCCGAGGTGGAGGCGTCCCCTAGGAAGCCGGCCACGTCGACTTCGAGGCGCGTCACCATGCCCCCGGCGCAGCGCAGGCCCTCGCCGAAGTGGATCCCGAGGCCTCCGTTGACCCGAGTCGTGCCCCCGAAGAAGAGGCCGGGCGCGCTGGCGATCGACTCGCCGGCGACCAGGCTGAAGTCGTCCGCTGCCAGGCTCGTCGAGCCCAGGCTCGTCAGGAAGCAGCCGGAGGACACCTCCGAGTTCGCGCAGCCGCGGCCGCTGCCGCCGGCATTGCCGCAAGGACAGGCCGTCCCCGAACCGTCCCCGAAGCAATAGGGGATGGGCTCGGATCCGATGCAGGTCCCGAGGAAGATGCAGTCGACCCACTCGGGGTGGTCGATGAAGGGATTGCGATTGCCCTGGTAGCCGTAGACGACCTCGTGGCCGTCGCGCTCGAAGTCGTCGGGCGGGTCCTCGTAGTGCCACTGGAGCAGGACGCTCAGGAGCCCCATGTAGGCCACCAGCTCGTTCTGCCCCGTGTTCGAGTTGGCGATCAGGACCGGATCGTCGGTCAGGATCAGATCGGGCTCCTGGGCGGAGGTGACGCCGTGGAGACCGCCCTCGTAGCGCACGTCCATGTACAAGAGCGCCCGCGCGACGTCACCGCGCTTGCCGCCCCAGGCTTCCCAGTAGCTCGTGGACGCCCAGTTCGAGTTCCCCGGGTACACCCCGGAGCCGCCGCCCTCCCCGTTGTTGGCCACCGTCGGCTTCTCGGTGCAGCTCGCGGTGCAGGACCCGAAGGGCTTGTTGCCGCGTGAGCTGTTGTACGAACCGTTGCACAGGAACAGCACGTGGCAGTCCGAGTACGGATAGTTCGAGCTGTTGTCGTTCGGGAAGCCGTAGGACTTGGGCCAGGGATGCTCGCGGTCGTAGTCCGAGTTGCCTTGGCCGTGCTTGACGTAGCTCGCGTTGAGGTAGACGTCGATGACGTGCGCCGAGTTCGACGGGTTTTCCTGCGCCTCCTCGAGGATGTCCCAGGTGTCCGTGTTCCCCGAGGTGTAGGGGAAGCGCAGGTGGTCGTCGATCACCTCGTGGAGGGTCGCTCGCATGGCAGCGGGGCTCGAGGTGTCCACGCTGTCGTAGTAGCCGGGCGGCGCCTGGGCGAAGGCAGCCGCGGAGAGGGCGAGCACGAGGGGCCCGAGCAGCAGCGGGCGGAGGCGGATTCGGGGGTCCATGGCGCTCATTCAAGCGCCCGAAGCGGCCCCTGGATAGCCCCGGATCAGGCAATTCCTGTCCGATCGGCCCCCTCCGTCCCATTTCCCGTCGAAGGGCTTCAGCGCCGAGGGCCATACGGGCCGATAGCCCGACGGGACCGACCTCCGATCGCGAAGCGAGCGACCCCCGTCCTCTCCGGCGGTGCCATCAGCCATGACCTCGAACAAGCGCAAGAAGAACCTCATCCGCCCCAGCCTCCAACTGAAGATCACCGGGGTCTTCATGGCGACCTCCGCGGCCCACCTGGCCGTCATGGGTTACATGATGATCTTCTTCCTGAAGGACGGCACGGGGCCCACGCAGGCCATCAGCGACGAGGTCTTCCCGATCCTCGTCCAGACCTTCTTCATCACCCTGGCCGTGCTGGTCCCGGCGACCCTCGTGGTGGGCATCCTGGCGACCTTCCTCGTTGCCGGCCCCCTGTATCGCTTCGAGGCCTTCCTGCGCAGCGTCCAGGCCGGGGAGAAGCCGGCCGACTGTCGCCTTCGCAAGGGCGACGAGCTCCAGGGCTTCTGCGAGCTCTTGAACGACGTGACTCGTCCATTGCGTGCCGAAGAGACCCGCTCCAGCGAGAAAGAGACCAGCTCCGAACAGCTCTCCAGCGCTGCTTGAGCCGCCGGGCAGGACGGTCTTCCTGCCATCGACAATCCGATGCACCTCGAACTCGGCTGAGAGAGGGGTGCGGGTCAGAGCCGCCTGCTCGGCAATCCGGGGGATCGCCGATTCGAGACATGAGTGAACAACAGCCAGGGCCCTTGCACCGCGGAGAGAGGCGGTGCAATGGCTTCTCCCTGATCGAGGTGGCGATCGCCACGGCCGTCCTGGGGGCGGTCCTGCTCGCCACGGCCATGGCCTTCACCTCGACGACGAGGGCGACGGATCAGGCGCGGCGCACGACCGACGCGGCGATCTTCCTCGAGGCCACCCTCGAGAACGTCTCGGGGCAGCCGTACGAGAACCTCCTCACCTTGAACGGGAACACGGTCTTCGACGAGACCGACGCGGACGACTCGAACTATTCCGTCGACATCGCGACCTTCTTGGCGGAGGTCAACCTGGTCCAGGTCACGGCGACCTTGAACGACCTGGAGACGGGGCGGGTCATCGGGAGGGTGAACACCCTGAGGGCGAACCGATGATGCGCAGGCACATCGCGCGGGCCGCTCGCGGGGGCTTCACCATCCTGGAGATGGTCATTGCGAGCTCGATCTTCGTGGTCCTCGCGTACGTCCTCGTCGCGGCGACCCGGGCAGGCGAAGGCTCCCAGGGCGCCGTCACGACGACCATCGAACGTAGCGAGAGCTTGCGCTCAGCGCGCGGCTCCCTGGCCAACGAGCTCCGGACGACGAGCGATGACGTGATCACGGTCGAGGAGCTGGCCGACGGCAACGACGAGCTGACCTTCATGATGCCGATCACGGTCGGTGGGACGAACACCTGGGGGGTTTACGACCGTTCCTTGGGGGCGACGGAGGACGAACAGAATCAAGAGGGCTGGTTCATCCGCTACACGGTCGAGGATCACGAGGGTTGCTCAGTGGACTGTATCGCCCTCGTGCGTCAGATCCTCGACGACCAGGAGGACGTCCAGGAGGAGGAGCTGATCGTCGAAGGGCTGAGCTGCGAGTCCCAGGGGCCTGCCTTCCAAGTGGAGAAGTCGGGAGAGATGTGGGAGATCCGGGTCAAGCAAGCCGGATACGGAGAGGAGAGCAGTGGCGAGGAGGCCACCTTCTATGTGTACACGCGAAACTGAGGCGGACGCACGCCGCCTGAACCCCAAGCGCGGTAGCGCGCTGGTGGGAGCCATGGTCGTGTTCTTGGCCCTGGCGGGGATGCTGTTCGTGACGGTCTCGCTCTCGTCGGTCGAGGTCAAGGAGTCACGCCGCACCGTGGACAACGTGCGCGTCAAGTACCTGGCGGAGGCGGGCTTCGAGGAGGCCATGCAGGTGCTCAACAACGCCGTCGTCCTGAACAACCAGACGAATCCGCTGACCGGCTTGAGCAACATGTTCGCAGGGGGCGACACGATCACGCCCATCCAGGCCGAGTCGTTGATGGACGGCGCGAGCGCCGTGGGCGGCTACTCGGTCACGATGAATCGCCTGTCCGAGACCGCCACCAGCATCGTCATCCAGATCAACTCAACCGGCTACTTGCCCGGTCCGCCCTCGACGCTGGGTCCCAACGAGAAGATCACCGACTGGGAGGCGATCAGCGTCAACGTGCGGTTCGACCTGGCGCCCAGCGAGGTGTTCGACTACGCCTACTTCATCAACAACTGGGGCTGGTTCTATGGCAACACGATCTTCGCGAACGGGAACGCTCGCAGCAACGGTCAATTCGACGTCGCGGGCTACAAGCCGACGATCAACGGCCAGCCGCTGTACACGAGCCTGAACGAGACGGGCGGCGTCGTCTCCCTGTCGGGGTATCAGGATGACAACCTCGACGGCTTGTTGGACGGGAACGACGGCGGCGTCTGGTCGAGCTGGGACATCGTGGGCGCGCACAACGTCAACGGCACCGGCGGCTGGGCCTCGAACCAGCACGACTTCGCCGACCCGATCGAGATGCCGAACCTCTCCGACCTCAGCTGGTACGAGAATCGCGCCAAGAACGAGTCGGGCAGCATCGAGATCGCGGGCTCGACCATGGTCGACGCCGTATTCGGCGACGAAGCTGGCGAGACGGGCAACCTCTACCTCTACGGGACCGCCGCGGACCCGATCGTCCTGGACGGCCCGGTCGTCACCAGCGGCCACGTGATCATCCATGGCTACGTCCAGGGTCAAGGGGCGATCTACGCCGGCGGGAACGTCTACGTCCCCGACTCGATCCGCTACGTCTCCGGGCCCGCCTCGCCTCGCCCGGCGGGAACCCTGCAGGCCGACACCGAGGCCTGGCTCAACGCCAACAAGGACAAGGACTTTCTCGGTCTCTTCGCCGCGGAGAACGTCGTCGTCGGGGACTACACGCACCACTACTACGACAGCTACGTGGGTCCCTGGATGACCCACAGCATGAACCAGTCGAAGGAGGACTCGGGGGAAGACCTGATCCCTAACACCGCCGACGGTCGTGACGGCATTCCAGGCACGGCGGACGACGACGTGCTCGAGGGCGACGGGATCTTCACCATCGAGACCTACACCGCGATGGATGACGCCCTGGGGCTCATCCCGCCCGGCAAGAGCGTCGGGGATCCGATCCCCGGCACCGGCGAAGACATCGACGGGGACGGCGTGTACGACGACACGACGACGCTCACCGACCTGCAGATCTCGATCCCCCTCGACCAGGCGAACTGGGGTGGGAACATGCCGGCTGCCGGGATCTCGAACTACTCGAACATCGGGTCGCTCTACGCCAACAACCTGGACGCGACCTTCTACACGAACCACACCTTCGCGTACCTCGTGCTGGGCGGGAGCGCGGCGAACGTGAACGGGGCGATCATCAGCCGCAACGAGGCGATCGTCTACGGCACGCCCGCGATCAACGTCAATCACGACAGCCGGCTGCTCGGCGGCAACTCCGGCCTGATGAGCGACTTGATGCCCAAGACGATGCAGTCGCCGGTCATCCTGCGCTGGACCGTGCTCGACAACGACCCGAACCGCTACGTCGCTGTGGTCGCGCCATGAGGGAGCGCTTCCGCCGGCTATTCGCGCGCCTGGCCTGGTTGATCCCGCTCCTGTTCGGCGGGCTCGCCCAGGCGGAAGCGTCGTTCCCTCAGGGAAAGAGCGCCGACCGCACGGCCCCCACGGTCAAGCTGCGTGGCGCCGACCTCCACGGTCAGGAACTGAATCTCGGCCAGCGTCAGCGCGACTTCCTCCACCCCGGCGATCCGCACGACCTCGTCGGGATCGAAGAGGGAGGCAACGGCTTCCGCGAGCGGACCCCACTCCTCGTCGGCGCCGACACTTCGGCGGTCCAGGTCGACCCTGAAGAGAACTACCGACGACGGCTCGCGCTCTACGAGGACCGGGCCAGCTTCCACACGCCCTTGCCGCGCGCTGGCGGGAGCGCGGCGCGGGGCACTGGTGGCCGCGCGTCGGCCCAGACTCCGGCGGACGCGGCGCCTCCCTCAGGCGCAGGCCTCCCCTTCTCCCTGATCCTCTGGCTCGCCCTGGCCATCCTCGCGGGCACCCTCGGCTGGAGATACCGCTACCACTTGATCCCCTGAGCCCACCTTCCCCCGACCCCTGGAGTCCCCGATGCCCGACCGCAGAAAGAAGAAGCTGATCCTCCCCCGCCTGCAATTCCGGATCACTCTGGCCTTCATGGCGACCGCGGTCGTCGTCCTCGCGACCATGGGGAGCCTGGTCACCTGGCTTCTGTCCTCGGATCGCATCCACGTCCCGCCCGGCGCGGAGCCCCTCCTGGACCAGGTCCACACCATCCTCGCGGTCGCCTTCGGGATGACGATGCTCCTGCTCGTTCCTCTGACGATCTTCGTCGGCCTCAGGGTCACTCACATCGTCGCTGGCCCCGTTCATCGATTCGACGTCTTTCTCAATCAGGTCCTCCGCGGCGAGCGCCCACCGGACTGCCGACTGCGCCATGGCGACGAGCTCCAGGAGATCTGCGCCTTGATCAACGAGGCAACGCGGCCGCTGCGCGAGCACGTCGTCGAGGCCGAGGAGCCGGCCGAGGGGGCCTCAAAGGCGGCGTAACAGGCCGTACGGTAGGCACCATCAGGGATCTTGGGCTGGTAGGGTGTCAGGCACGCTGGCGCCGTTGTCGCCCACCAAAGAGTCCTCAGAGGAGGTTCCTCCCATGCGATGCGATCGAGCTCACACTTGCCTTCGCTTCTTGGCAGCCGCGGCCCTCTTGATGGCGCCCGCCTTGTCCCTGGGGGCGATCAATTCCTCTGCCGCTCCGGGAGGGCATCGCCATGTGGCGCCGATCAAGCGACTGCACCTCGCAGACATCGTGCTCGCCGACGAAGGAAACCACGGAGCGGGGGCCTCCGGCTCCGCTTCTGTGGAGATTCCACAATTCGACCCGAGCTTGGGCTCGTTCGAGGGCTTGCTCGTCCTCGCAGAGGCAGCTGGATCCTTCGATAGCGACGCGTACTTGACCTGGTCGGCCCAGGGGCCGACCGAATTCCGATGGAGGTCTCAGGTGTCGGCGACCCTGAGCCTCCCCGGTGGGCTCTCCGCGTCGGTCGGCGACCTCGGTTTCTCTGCTCCGTCGATTCTCCACCCGGACCAGTCCACGACCGGTTCGGCGGCCTCCTTCGAGGCAAGCCACTCGATCTACAACGATCCTTGGTTCATCGGGACGGGGACCCACCAGGTCGAAGCCACGGGTTGGGCAGGGGGAGGCCTCTCGTGCAACTGCAGCGGGCTGTTCGGGTCGAACGACGCGACATCCATGCACGCCCGATTCCGCCTCTTCTACCTGTATCGCTGAGCAGGAACTCGAGGCCGAGGGGCGAGCAGGGTCGCGAGCATTCGCCGGTCTCCGCATCGTCTCGCCAAACGACGCCGAGCAATGGCGGAGGCGAGAGGATTCGAACCCCTGAGGACTTGCGCCCTGGCGGTTTTCAAAACCGCTGCATTCAGCCGCTCTGCCACGCCTCCGTGAGCGTGGGGGAGGGTAGCGCTCGGCGGCGGGGGGAGGCAAGCGAGGGAGTCGCGTAGACTGCGGGTGGAGATCACCGCCTATGTCGTTCGCCCTTGTGCTCGCACCCCTCGCCTTCGCCCTCGCCCCGCCCGCGGAGCAGCCCTTTCCGCTCACCAACGCCACCCTCAAGACCGACGGCGCCCGCTACTACGTCGAGGGACGCGTGCGCCTGTCGCGCAATCAGACGGTCACCTCCCTGCGCCGCATGACCCTCGTCGGGCGGGGCGAGAACGCGGTGCTCGAGGTCTCCGGCAAGCTCGAGATCAAGGCCGCTACCGGCGGGCGCTGCACGATCGAGAACCTGACCATCGAGCTCATGCCGGACTGCAAGGACTTCTTGCTCACCGAGGCGGACCTGAGCGGGAGCTCGGCCATCGTGACGGGCCTCGAGGGACCCGCGAACTGCGAGGTCTACTTGCAACACCTGAGTCTGCGGGGCGCGACGCGCATCGAGCTCGAGATGGCCGGCGGTCAGGTGGACCTGCAGAATTCCTTCGTCGGCTCGCCCGTCGTCATCCGCGGCGTCCACCCCTCGGAGAAGAACCGCGCCAAGCTCAAGGTGATCGTGCTCGAGAACAAGACGGCGAGCGGCGGCCTCGTCGGCGGGCTCTTGCTCGAGGAGGCCTGGGACGCGCTGGTGCGCAACAACGACCTGGCCGGCGAGCGCACGCGCATCTCGAACTGCCGCAAGCTTGACTTCGACGGCAACAACCTGCGCTCGGCGCGCTTCGAGCTCCTGCAAGCGAGCGTCAAGGACTTCGCCAAGACGAAGGTCCAGAGCTGTGACTTCCAATCCGGCGACACGCGCATCTACGCCCCGGGAGACCCCGAGGAGCCGGAGAAGCTCGAGCGCTTCACGATCCACACCAGTTGGTTCGGGGGAGAGACCGACGCCGACACCATCCGCCGCGAGCGAGTCATCGACGGCGGGCGGGAGGAGGGCAACGGGATGCTCGTGACCTTCAAGAAGACCTCGTCCCGGATGCGGGGCCTGGGCGGGACGCTCCTGGCCCGGCCTGGCTCCCGGTAGGGTCCGCGGGCTTCCGAGGGGGGGGAAGGGCGCCGCCCGGGCCTCCGGTCCCGCCGCCGTCCGGCCGATGGGGGAGTCGCCGGAGCCTCTCCATGCCGACCCAGATCGCACCGCCGCCCCTCCATCAGCCGCCCGCCCCGCGGCCCGCCCCCGCAAGCGAGCCCGCGTCGGCAGTCCCTGGACCTAGCGGGCCCGACACGAGCGAGCGCGAGTCACCCGTGCGCGCGCGCATGACGCGCATGCGGACGCAGCCGCGGCCCTGGGATCCGAGCTACTTCACGACGCGCGCGAACCTCGCCGTCCTGCGGCGCGCGATCCGGGCCGCCGGCCAGCGGCCGCGGGTGGTCGACGTCGGCTGCGGCGCAAAGCCCTTCGCCGCCCTCCTGCCCGCGGGCGCGGAGCACCTCGGCGTCGACTTCGACGCGCGCACGGCGGCCGACCTCGTGCACGACCTGAACGAGGCGCTGCCACTCCCGAGCGAGTCGGCGGAGCTCGTGATCCTCTCCGAGACCCTCGAGCACGTGCACGAGCCCGAGCTCGTCCTGGCCGAGGCCGCCCGCTTGCTCGTCCCGGGCGGCCAGCTGTTCCTCTCCGCGCCCTTCGCCTTCCCGATCCACGGCCGGCCCTTCGACTACCGGCGCTTCACCGACTACTACTACCGGCGCGTCGGCGAGTGCCATCCTCTCGAGCTCGTGGAGCTCGAGGCTTCGAACAACGTCGTCTCGACGCCGCTCCTGCTCGTCGCCCAGATCCTGCAGTCCGCGCCGCTCCTTCCGTGGTGGGCGAAGCGCCCGGGCTGGCTCGCGCTCAACGGGCTCGCGGTCGTCCTGGAGCTCGCCGGTCGACGGTGGTGGCGCAGCGAGGGTCGAATCGGCCTCTTCCTGCGCATGAACCCCTGCGGCTACGCGATGCGCTTTCGGCGCAGGCCGGGCTAAAAACCCGGCAGCTCCGGCGGCGGCTCCTCGGGCGGCGGCGCCGGCGAGTCACCCTCGAGGCTGTCCCTGCCGCGGTCCGTGCGCACGAGCTCGAGCAGGGACTCGCTGACCCGCAGCGGGCAGCCCGCGCGCAGCGCCAGGGCGATCGAGTCCGACGGCCGCGCGTCGATCTGACCCAGGCTCTCGCCCGCCTCGTCCTCGAGCAGCAGTCGCGCGTAGAAGGTGTTCTTGCGCACGTCCACGATGTCCACGGACGCGAGGCGCGCGCCGAGGGCCTGGATCGTCTCGTGCAGCAGCTCGTGGGTCATCGGCCGCTCGGTGCGGACGCCCGTCACGACGCGCTGGATCTCGGTCGCCTCCGCGAAGCCGATCACGATCGGGAAGCTGCGCTCGCCATTGACCTCGCGCAGGAAGATGTATTGCGGCGCGGCCATCGAGTGATCGCGCAGGACGAGACGGCCCAGCTCGATCTCCACCATGTCGGCGGTGTCCTCGTCGGCGTTCTCGGGGGAGGAGGTCACGGCGTGCTTCTCCGCTCGCTGGCCTGGGCGACGAGGGGCTCGAGGGGGGCGTCGCCCTCCTCGACGAACTTCCAGGCGCTCGCGCTCGCGTCGCGCCAGCCGCAGGCCTCGCAGCGGAGGCCGTGGAGCTCGCGCGACTCGAGGGGCGCGACGGCCAGCTCGCGGCACTCCGGGCAGCGCCGGTCGGGGTAGGCCGGGAAGAAGACCGACACGAGGCCCCAGGCGATCGGCACCAGGACGACGGCGCCCAGGAGGATCCCGAAGAAGGCTTTTGGCTCCGCTCGCAGGAGGACCAGGGTCCCGACCGCTGCGGCCAGGAGCAGGGGAGCCACCAACCAGGAGGCGCCGCCGATCCAGCGCGGCGCGGGCCGCGTCGGGGGGGCGAGGCGCAGGGTGCGAGGCTCCGTCCCGGGGTCGGGGCGGGGAGGTGCGGCTGAGGAGTCCACGGGCAGGAGTGTACGCCTTGGGAGCGCGGGGAGCCCCTCTCCATGGGTCACCCCGGCGCCCTCTCCAACGCCCAAAGGTGCCTCCGCAGGTTAGGATGTCGCGCCCTCCATGTTGACCGAGCCCGAATCCACCGGCACCGCCCGCCGCCCCGAGCGCAGCTCCGCCCCCATGCCCCAGGACCTCCCGGCCAACCCCGTCCTGGTGCGCCTTTGGCGGGGCGAAGAGGTGGAGTCCCTCCATCGCGGGTCCTGGGCCCTGGTGGATCCCGACGGCCGGCTCTTGGCCGGCCAGGGAGCGACCACGGCGCCGATCTTCGCCCGCAGCTCGACGAAGGCCCTGCAGGCCCTGCCCTTGGTCGAGACCGGGGCGGCCGAGGCCCAGGGCTTCTCCGAGGAGGAGCTGGCCCTCGCCCTCGCCTCGCACAACGGCGAGCCCTGCCACACGCGCGTCGTCTCGGGCCTCCTCGGGCGCCTCGAGCTCGGGGTCGGAGACCTGCGCTGCGGGGCGCACCGACCCCAGGACCACGACGCGGCCTTCGAGCTGCGGCGTCGCGGCGAGGCCTTCAGCGCGCTGCACAACAACTGCTCGGGCAAGCACGCGGCCTTCCTGGCCCTGGGGCGCTTCCTCGGCGAGGCTCCGGAGTCCTACATCGACCCCGCCTCCCGCTCTCAGCTCCTGGTGCGCCAGGCCGTGCTCGAGATGACGGGCTGCGCCGAGGAGGAGCTGCAGGTCGCGGTGGACGGCTGCAGCGCGCCGACCTTCCGCATGCCCCTCGAGCGGCTGGCCCTCGGCTTCGCCCGCTTCACGAATCCCGAGGGCCTCTCCGCTCGTCGACGCGCCGCCTGCGAACGTCTGGCTGCGACGGTCGCGGCCCATCCGACCTTGATCGGCGGAACGCAGAAGCAGATCTGCAGCGCGATCGCAGCCGCGACGGGCGGGCGCCTGTTCCCCAAGATCGGCGCCGAGGCCGTCTACGTGATCGGCGAGCGCGGCGGACGGCGGGCCCTGGCGATCAAGATGGACGACGGGGGCAAGCGTGGCCTCACCGCCCTCATCCTGCACCTCCTCGAGCGCTTCGACCTCGCGCGCCCCGAGGAGCTCGCGGCCCTCGCCCGCTGGGCGCCCGGCCCGCTCCACAACCACGCCGGCCTCGTCGTAGGTCGCACGGAGGTGGTCGATTGAAGCCCGCGGTCGGCGGGGGCTCGACGCAGCCCCTGCCCGCGCCCGACCTGCCCCTCGACGCCCACAAGGGGAGCGCGGGTCGCGTCCTGGTCATGGCCGGCTCCGAGACCATGCCCGGCGCCGCGATCCTCGTGTTGCGGGCGGCCCAGCGCGCCGGCGCCGGCCTCGTGACCTTGGCGACCTTCGACAAGGCCATCATTCACGCCGCGGCCATCGCCGCGCCCGAGGCGGTCTACGTCGACCTCTCGCGCTCGAAGGACCTGATCGCCGGGCGCATGCCGAGCCAGCTCCAGGGTCGCGACGACGACGTGCGGGTCGCCGGCCCGGGCCTCGGTCGCGGAGGGCGCACCGACGAGCTCGTGCGGCGCCTGATCGCCGACGACTTCGAGGGACCGCTGGTGCTCGACGCGGACGCCCTGAACATCGTCCACCACACGCCGGAGGTCCTGGCCCAGACCGCGGGCGACCTCGTGCTCACGCCGCACCCCGGCGAGGCCGCGCGCTTGCTCGGGGTCGAGAGCCTTCCGAGCGACCCGGAGGGGCGGGTGGAGTGCGCACAACGGATCGCGCGGGCCTCCTCGAGCGTCTGCGTGCTCAAGGGCCACGGCACCGTCGTCACCGACGGCGAGCGCACGCACGTCAACTCGACCGGCAACCCGGGCATGGCCACGGCAGGCTCGGGAGACGTCCTCAGCGGTGTGGTGGGGGCCTACCTCGCCGCGAGCCGCCAGGCGGCGCGGGAGGGCTGGGGGGTCTTCGAGGCCGTCCGCAGCGCCGTCCACGTCCACGGCCTCGCCGGAGACCTCGCGGCCCGCGCGTTGGGACAGCGCGCCGTCGTGGCCTCGGCGATCATCGACCATCTCCCTCGCGCGCAGATGGAACACCGCGAAGGGAAGACCAACGAGTGAGAGCATGAGAATCGAAGTCTGCAGCGCGGCGATCGCCCTCGGTCTCGTGGGCTGCGCCATGGGCTCGCAAGAGAGGGCCGTGGCGGAAGAGTGGTCGCGCTCCGTGCGCGTCGAGCTCGAGATCCGCGAGCGCGCCCTCTTTCCCGAACGCTTCGCCGACGAGGCCGGCGTCCCCGCCGACTGGCAGGCGCGACACCTGCGCTTGGAGGCGCTCCTGCGACGCCCGCCCTCGGAGCTCGGCGAGCGGGAGCAGGCCTTCGTGCTCGCCTGCGTCGACGACGACCACCCGAACCTGCGCTCGACCGCCCTCGAGGTCTGCGCGCGCCACGGCGCCTGTCGCGGCGCCCTGGCCGACGACGAGCGGCTCCAGCGCCTTGCGGCCGATCCCCTGCCCGCCGTCCGACGCGGGCTCGCCGCGGCCCTGGGGGATTTGTCCGGAGGAGTGGCGAGCCGCTGGCTCCTGAGCCTCGAGGAGGACGTGGACCCCGACGTCGCTCAGGAAGCCCGCTACCGCTTGTTGGCGCGCGGTCCCGAGTCCATCGACGCTCAGCTCGTCCTCTTCCGCCTCGATCCACCGCGGCTCGACGGCCGCGAGCTGCTCGAGACCCTGGAGGTGCTCGACCTCTTGCCGCCCTCCACCGAGCTGCTCGATCGAGTCTCCCGCGAGTGGCGAGAGGCCGCGGCCGGTGAATCCGCGGGTGAGGCCATCGACTCGCGCCGCTGCCTCTGGGAGGCACTGCGGCACTCGAAGGGGCTCGTCGCCGATCCCGTCGCCCTCGGGCGCGGCTGGGCGGCTCGCCTGGACGCCGCGGACGAGGACCTCGAGCGCGACCGTCGCGCGCGCCTCCTCGAGGACGTCCGTCGAGGGGAGGGGAGCCTGCACATCCCGCTGATGAAGGCCCTGGCGCCCCGACTCGTCGACTCGCGCGATGTGGTGGAGCAGGGCGCCCCGCTGACCCAGGAGGAGCGCCTCTGGTTCCTCGAGGGGGCGGCCGAGTCCTTCTTCGCCCATGACTCGGCGACCCTCGTTCGGCGGGCCTTCCCGATCAGTCCCGACCTCGACCCCGAGCTCCTCGTGCGCTTCTTCGAGGTGGCGGCTCCGGTCGCCGTCAAGTGGGTCTCCAACGGCTTGCAGGTCTACTACACCCTGGGGCCGGAGCTGCGCGCGGCGGCCTTCGATGCCTTCGCCCAGACCTGGTCGCGCACAGGCGACTCGGGCGCACGCTTTCTCGTCGTCCTGGGTCTCGACTACCCCGACCTCGCGGTCGACGCCTACCGCACCCTGGTCCCGGCTCCATTCCCGGTCGCCGAGGGTCCGCGCGTCTGGCGCTGGTGGAACGAGCGGCCCGAGGAGGAGAAGCTCGACCTCCTGCGTCATCATCGTCCCGGGCTCAACTACACGAGCTGGCGCGACTCGCTGCTCTCCTACTGGTCTCGGAAGTCCGGGCGGGACGTCGTCGTCGCGGAGCTCCTCGCCGGCTACAAGGGGGACGACGAAGTCGAGGAGCTCCTGAAGCTCTGGATCGAGAACGAAGTGCGGATCCTCGAAGCCGGCCCGGTGCCGGACGAGGCGACGAAGGAAGGCGCTTGGCGCGAGGCGGAGACGCGCGCCGGCTGGCTCCTGAAGTCCTGGCTGGTGGTGCGAACCAACCGCGACGACTTCGACGAGCCCGGACCGGAGGTCGAGCTGCTGATCCGCGTGGGGATGCTGGGGAAGGAGCTCGGGAAGACCCTGGTGAATCGCTTGGCCGCCTACCCCCCGGGTCGGAAGGCGCTGACCGAGGCCTTGATCCGTCCGGAGCTCTCCCGGCGGCTGCGGCTCGAGATCCTGCTCGCGAACGGCGACTTGCAGGAGCCGGACCAGCTCCGCGAGCTCTTCGTCGCCTACCCCACCTGCGACAGCGAGCTCAAGGCTCGCATCCTGCGCCGGGCCGCCGGGCTCGACGACCCCCAGGTGCGGGCGTTGCTCGCCGAGGTCGCCGGCGACCCGGGCGCCCAGGTCACCGAGCGGATGGCCGCGATCGAGGCCCTCGCGACTGGGCCGGGAGAGGAGGTCGTGCCGCTCCTCGCCGAGCTGCTGGACCGCGGCGGCGACGCCGACCTCGAGCGGATCGTCATCGAGGCCCTCGGGGAGTCGGCCTCGAGCCTCGCCGGTCTCGACCTCCTGGAGCGCATGCGAGACCCGCGGACCCGGGAGAACCAGGGAGACGTCCTCCTGCCGGCGCTCGTCCGCATCGAGCTGCGGGGCGCCGGCGAGCTCTCGGCCGACGTGCTGGAGCTCTGGCGCTCGGAGGCCGACGGGCGCGCCGCGCAGGAGCTGGAGCAACGCCTCCGCGGCGAGGCGGTCCCCGATCGCGAGTTCGTCTACTCCGGTTGGTTCGAGGCCGCCCACGCCCTGCTCGACGCTGGCCGCCTCGAGGAGAGTCTGGGTGACGCCTACTGGAAGTGGGACGGGCGCTTGCTGGCCCGCCTTGGGCTCCTGGTCCTCCAGAACATGGAGGTCGAGCACATCGACGTCCAAAGGCGCATCGACCAGGCCGCTCTGACGGCGATCTCCGGCGAGGCCGAAGCCGCCGATCGCATGTCCGAGATCACGATCTTGCGCGGTCGCCTGATGCAGACCTCGCGCCGCAAGCCCGACTGGCCGGCCGCGCGAGCCTGGGTGAGCCTCTTGGCCGGGGACTGGCGCCGGGGTCGAATCGGCACCAACTCCATGCAGTCGATCTTCGGGACCTTCGACCGGGCCGAGGAGCAGGACACCCGGCAGTGGCTCCTGACCATCGAGGCCAGCACGGACGCCTGGCTGGACCTCGAGGCCGGCCGCCTCGAGGAGGCGGCGGAGGGCGCGCGGCGCGCGAAGTCCCTCACGGGGGACTCCTCGGTCGCCAAGGCCGAGGTCCGCCGGCTCGAGCGGGCGCTCCGAGACGCGGGGAACTAGACTGGCCGGGGTCCCCGCCTCAGCCCTTCGATTCCATGCCCCTGACGCAAGTCCAGAAGCCCGCCGGCGCCGTCGAGTGCCTCGACGACGGCATCGGCTTCGTCGCCCTGGTCGACCGCATGCAGGTCGACCACGCCGCCAAGGTCGTCAACAGCGCCCGCATCTCCTACGAGAAGGTGCGCGAGGGCTTCGACGAGGAGAAGGACAAGGCCCTGTGCTCCTTCCTCTGGAAGCACGGCCACACCTCGCCCTACCGGCACTCTTTCTACACCTTCCACTGGAAGAGCCCGCTCTTCGTCTTCCGGCAGGCCTTCAAGTACCAGGTGGGCAGCGGTTGGCGCGAGTACGAGGTCGAGGGCCAGTCCGTCAGCCTCGAGGTCTTCGACGTCTTCTTCGACACGGACAAGGGTTGCTCGTGGAACGAGGTCTCTGGCCGCTACGTGAAGTGGCAGCCGGAGTTCTACGTGCCGGCGCGCATGCGCGCGAACCCGCCCCACGGCAACAAGCAGGCTTCGGTGGAGTTGCCCGACGAATTCGACCACGAAGGCGAGCGGGCCAGCATGCTGGCGGAGTGCGAGACGGCCTTCGAGAGCTACCTCGAGCGCATCGAGCGCGGCGTCGCCAAGGAGATCGCGCGCACCTGCCTGCCCCAGAGCCTCTACAGCCAGGCGTACTGGACGGTTTCGATGCAGGGCGTGATCCACTTCCTCGAGCAGCGGCTCTCGCGCGACGCCCAGTACGAAATCCGCCGACATGCGGAGGCGGTCTACGAGCTGATCGCGGACGACCTCGGGCGCATCGGGATCGAAAAGAGCGACCTCATCGGCTCCTGATCGCCGCTACGGCGCAGGGAGGCTTCGAAGTCGCACGGCGTTCCACGGGAAGCGCTGGCGTTTCAGACAATGTGGGCGTTTTCTCGCCGAGATTGCCGGGCCTCGGCGCACTCCCCAAGTCCGCGCAGCGGGTCTAGGATGGCACCTACGCGCCCGCGCTCGAAGGGCGCGACCCTCGCAGCGATCTTTCAGGAGGAGTCGTCATGGCCAGGTCGAACAATCGCCTGCTCGCAATCGGAACCGTCACTCTCGGACTCGTCGCCTCTCTCTCGGCGGGCCCGGTCGCGCCTGGAGGTGGCACGGCGCCCTACGACTCCGTCGACAAGATCGAAGGCCCCTTCGCCAACCTGAATCTCTTCCCGGTGCGCCCCGTCGTGGCGCACCCTTCGGGCACCGGCTTCTTCGCCCTGAACACACACGCCTCGACCGTCGAGCGCTTCGACGGTGTCTCGAGCACGCCGGTCGAGATCTGGGACGTGCCGTGGGGGCCCGTGGCGATGGAGGTCTGGAACGACCCGGTCTCGACGGACGATCAGCTGCTCGTCAGTTGCCGGGGGAGCTACGTCATGGCGCGCCTCGACGCGACGACCGGCGAGGTGCTGGGGCTCCTGCCCCTGCCGCCGGAGCCGGGGGACATCGTCGTCAAGCACGACACCGACCAGGCCTTCGTCGCCTGCTCGGCCAAGGACATCGTCGTCCAGATCGACCTCCTGACCGACGCCACCATCGAGTACTCGCCCGGCAGCCACGCGGACTTCAACGTCAAGAACCCGATGTTCCTGGCGATCGCGACCTCCGGTCGGATCATGGTCCCCTCGATGCACTCGGGGAACAACTCGACGGCGTCGCGCATCTTCCAGCGTCGCGCCGGAGAGGTGATCGACCTCGAGGACCCCGACTACGCGGTCACCGGGCTGCCGGACCACGACCTCTTTCTGATCGACCCGGTCGCTCAGACCGTGACTCCGATCGGGAGGCGCGTCGGGACGACCCTCTTCGGGATCGGCGTCAACCCCGACACGACCCGCACCTGGATACTCAACACAGACGCGAACAACAAGGGGCCTGGCCGCCAGAGCGAGGCGGACGTGCGCGGCGACTTCGTGTCCAACCGGCTCTCGATCCACCGGCCCCTGACGACCGATCCGCCGCCGGAGCCCCTCGCCTTCATCGACCTGGACGACACCGACCCGGTGACGCCGGGCGTGCAGTTCGATCCGGCGCAGAGCGTGGGCCAGCCCTTCGGTCTCGACTTCCGCAGCAACGGCAACGCCTTCATCGTCGGGCTCTTGACCGACAACCTGATCGAGGTCGACAGCGCGGGCGCGCGACTCGGCGAGTGGGACCTCCCCGAGGGAGCCATCCCGCGCGCCGTGCGAGTCGACGAGACGGCCGGCGTGCTCTGGGTCTACTGCTGGGGGACGAACGAGGTGCTCGAGTACCGCCTCAGCGACATGCAGCTCTTGCGCAGCTGCCAGCTCTCCGACGACCCGACGCCCGAGCAGATCGCCAAGGGTCGTGAGGAGTTCTACGACGGCGCGAACTCCCTGCACGGGAACGTCTCCTGCGCTTCCTGCCACATAGACGGTCGCTCCGACATGCTCGTCTGGAACCTGAGCGCGGACCCGACCGACGAGAAGGGGCCGCTCCTGACCCAGACGATGTTCAGTCTCGAGCGCATGGCGCCCTTCCACTGGCGCGGCGAGCGGGAGGACCTCGGGGACTTCAACCCGGCCTTCGACGGTCTCCTGGGGGGCTTTCCCCTGAAGGCGAAGCCCTTCGCGAACTTCGAGGCCTTCGTGAATTCCCTGACGGCGCCGGCCAACCCCTGGGCCCACCGAGAACGTCTGCTCGACGACAGCGTCGTTCCCTACGGGGTCGACCCAACCGCCCAGGCGACCCTGGGGCAGGACGCCTACCAGAACATGGTCATCCAGGGCAGCAACAACTGCACGACCTGCCACTCGCTCCCCCTGGGCACGAATCACGATCGATTCCTCGGCGAGGCGACCGAGGACGTCTCGCGGCGCTCCTTCAACAAGGTGACGCCCTTCAACGAGACCTACCGTCGCATCACCTCGGTGGTCTCGATCGAGACCCTGGTCGAGCCGGGCAACCCCGGGGCGGGGACCGAGATCGACACCCGCGGATACCTGGGGGTGGCGGCCACCCACGCCGGGCTCATCGAGAGCTTCCAGGACCGGATCGCGGACTTCGGAGGGAACGAGAACACCTTCCACATGACGTCCTTCGTCCTGCAGTTCGACCAGGGTGTGGCGCCGGCGATCCACCAGGCCTTCCTGCTCGACGCGGCCAACTTGGCCACGACCCAGCCCGAGCTCGAGAACTACCTCATGCCCCAGGCGACCGCCGGGAACTGCGACGTGATCGTCTTCGGCCGCTCGGAGCCCGGCTCGGTGACGGCGCGCTGGGCCTGGGACCGCCAGAGCGGGACCTTCCTGCCCGACCACGGCTCCCTGACGGCCCGCACCCTGACGGACTTCATCAACGCCGCGGGCACGGAGAGCCACGTCTTCATGGGCGCCCCCGTCGGGAGCGCGATCCGGACCGCCATCGACCGGGACCTCGACGGGCTCGTCGACGCGGTCGACCCGGCGCCCCTCGACCCCTTCGTCGACGCCGGGGACTCCCAGCTCCCGATCTTCACGACCGCGCCGCGCATCGCCTGGATCACGGCCCGCATGGCGCGCCTCTCCTTCCGGACCGACGAACCGACGATCTACCGCATCACCTACGGTGAGGGGGAGATCGCCGACCGCGTGGCCGAGACCGAGGAGTACTCGCGGGAGCACGCGCTGCTCCTGAAGGGACTCCTGCCCTCGACGACCGAGAGCGCGGGGGAGTACCCGAACAAGGTCTTCACCTACGACACGACGATCGAGGTCTCCGATCGCGCCGGCAACACGCGCGTGCTCCAGCTCGCGCAGTTCGACACGGCCTCCTTCGGGCCGATGGACAACGAGGACCTCGTCGTGGGCCAGCTCGGCTGGACGCGCTTCGACGACTCCGGCCCCGGTCCCCTGCGGGCGGCGGCCCGGATCGAGGCGCACTTCAAGCAGGGCGGTCCGCCGCGGCCCCCCGCGCCGAACCGGGTCGTCATCACGCGCGTCATCGTGGACGGCGAGGTCGACGACGCCTGGCTGCCGCTGGGGGCGAGCTCCTTCAAGGTCGACTTCATGCAGGTGCTCTCCACCTCCGGCAGCAAGGACTTCGCCGTCGAGGGGCCCTTCCTCGTCGGCTTCGAGACTGACGCGGGTGGCCAGACCGGGGTCGCCTTCGAGCGCGCGGGCCTCGTCCAGGGCCAGCGCGTGACCCTGAACGTCGAGTCGGTCATCGCGATCGATGAGGACGAGGTCGCCGCGCTGCACGCCAGTCTGGCGGCGGCCAACGACTGTGCGGTCAACAGCGGGCCCGGCACCGTCGACTGCGACGGGGACTCGATCGCGGACTGTTGCCTGCAGGTCCCCGTGGGGCACCACGCGCGTGCCCTGACGCGCTGGAGCCTGCCCGACACCCTCGAGCGCTTCCGGAGCATCTCGGCGCGCATCGACCCGACGGAGTTCCCGCCGCTGCTCAAGTAGCTCGGGAGCCGAGGGGTGCCGGTCTCAGCGAACTCTCCCGGAGGCAGCTCCGGGAGAGTCAGAAGCTCGGGTCCCTCCAGACCTCTTCGCCATCCAGCAGGGTCAGGAGCACGCGAGTCTGGCTGAGCTGCGGGACCGGGATCGACGTGATGTCGCGGTCCAGGACGATGATGTCGGCCCGCTTGCCCACCTCGATCGACCCGACCCTGTCCTCCTGGCGTAGGAGGTGAGCGGGCTCGATCGTGTACGCGCGGATCGCGGCGTCGATGTTCGGCAGGCTCTCGGAGCCGAGCCGCAGGGCGCGCTCCATACCGGCGAAGGGCGACAGCTCGCCGACGTCGTAGTCGCTGCTGAGCACGACGCGCGCCCCAGCGTCGTAGAGGGTCCGGAGCTTCTCCGCCTGCTGGGGGACGAGCCCGAACGGTAGGTAGATCCCGTAGAAGAACTGGAAGTCGCCGGCGTCGAAGGGCTGGAAGTCGGCGGTCACGTTCAGCCCGGCGAAGCGGGGGACGTCCTGGGGATGCACCAGGTGCACGTGGGTCAGCCGGTGCCTGGCGGAGCTCGCGCCGCCGTTGGCGATCGCCGCAGCTTCGACGGCGTTCAGAGCCTCGTGCACCCCGCGGTTCCCGATCGCGTGGATGTGCATGTCGAAGCCGACGGCTTCCAGCTGCGTGACGTAGGTCGTGAGGCGCGCCTGGTCGAAGTAGTTGATGCCGAGCTGGCCCGCCAGCGGTCCGAAGAAGAAGAAGGGGTCGAGGTCGTACCCCGGTGAGAAGAGGGCCGCCGTCGTGGTCCCGATCTCGCCGTCGGCGTAGAGCTTCACCTGCGAGAAGCGCAGGAGGGAGTCGGGGTCGTTCGAGTACAGCGCCGTGAGGTCAGCGATCTGCTGCGCGTCGTCGAGCTCGTACGGATAGGCCCACAGGCCGACGACCGCGCGCACGCTCAGCGTCCCCTCCTCGCGGGCGCGCTTCCAGGCCTCGACGTAGCCGCGTCTCCAGTAACAACGCGCGTCGGCGAGGGACGTCAATCCGTTCCTGTTCGCCTCCGCGAGCCCCTCCAGGAGGGCGTCGTAGTTCATCTGGTCGAGCGTCGGGTTGGGCAGGAGCGCGAGGTCCATGACCATCTCGCCCGCAGCGTCGAGGAGCACTCCGTTCGGCTCGTTCGTGAAGGTGTCCCGGAGGATGACTCCGCCGGGCGGGTCGGGAGTCAAGGCGTCGAATCCGATCGCCTGCAAGGCGTGGCTGTTCACCCAGACCGAGTGGGAGGTCTCCTCCATGAAGACCGCGGGGCGGTCGGGGACGGCGATGTCGAGGACGTCCACCGGCGACCCTCCGGCCTCGATGAACTGGTGCATGTCGAAGATCGAGTGACCGAAGCCGAGCACCCAGTTCGTGCCGGCGCTGGGGGCGCAGGACTGGATGAGGGGGATGTAGCTCGGGATCGACTGCCCCGTCGGGATGGAACAGGTGATCGCCTGGTGGAAGGCCTCGAGGATGTGGACGTGGCTGTCGTGCACGCCGGGCATCGCCATCCGGCCGTCGAGGTCGATCACCTGGGTCTGGGGTCCCCTGTACGCCCTGGCTCCTCGGTCGCTACCGACGTAGACGATCCGCCCGTTCCGCACGGCGACGGCCGCTGCGGTCGGCTGGACGTCGTTCACCGTGTAGATGAAGCCGTCCTCGAGGAGGGTGTCCGCGGGCACGGGCGTCGGCTGCGTTCCGGCGCGCGGCCCGCCGGCGCGACGCGCGGTGACCTGCTGGGGGCTCGCCGAGGCGGGCGTGAGGATCGCGCCCAGCGCGAGCGCGGATCCGACGAGGAGAGGGTGTGCGTGCTTCATGGACGCAACCTAGTCCGCGAAGCTGAGCTCCACCTGACGCGGGGCGTGGAGAGCCGGCTTTCTTTCCTGAACTCACGCTGACATCGGCCGGCCCGGGCGCCGTGCCGTGACGACCGCGTGAACTACCCGAGCCGCAGGGTCGCCCGCGCTCCGCCTTCCCGACGGTTCTCGAGCAGGAGCTCACCGCCGTGCAGCTTCGCGATCATCTGGGTCGTCGCCAGGCCGATTCCCGCGCCATGGAGTGACGGCGCCACGGTGAAGGGGCGCCCGATGATGTCGAGGATCGCGTCAGGAACACCGGGGCCGTCGTCTTCGACCGTGACCGATGAGCCGACCACCGTGACCCAGACGCGCGAGTCCGTCGCCGTGGAGTGCCGATGCGCATTCTCGACGAGGTTCCGGACCGCGACCTGGATCAGCCTGGGGTCGGCTTCGACGATGGTCTCTTCGGCCCGCAGCTCGACCTCTCCGTCCTCGGGGAGGCAGGCCTCGACGAGGAGGTCCAGGCGGACGCTCTGGCGCTCGAGCGTCCTCCCGTCGGAGTCGAGCCGCGCGAACAGGAGCAACTCGTCCACGACGTCGCCGGTCTGTCGTGCCAGGGCGTTCACTCGGCGCAGTCCGGTCTCCGGCGCTTCGTCCCCCGCGAGCGCCGACTCCGCCACGGCCCGCAGCGACGCAACCGGGGTTCGCAGTTCGTGCGCCGCCGCGGCCAGGAAGCGCTCGCGCTCTTCGAGCGCGGAGGCGAGGGGACGGATGCTCCAGCGCGCCAGGGCGACCCCGAGCGCGAGCCCGGCGACGCCCACGCCGAGGGCGATCAAGGCCAGCTTGGTCGCGAACTCCGTGTGGGCCCGGATGGCCGGTCGGGGATCGCCGACGACGATGATCGCGGCCATCGCGACGTCGTCCACTCCTTCCTGATAGGTCGGGATGGCGTGCAGCCGGTACATGCGCTGCGCGCTGTCGTCGCCCTCGAGGAAGACCCCCGTCTGGCTGCCGACGACTTCCTGGGCGATCGCGCCGAGGGTATCGACCTCGAAGAGGGGCTCCGCGGGACCGAAGTGAATCCGCGGCGGCTCACCCGGCTCGACGACCCAGATGTCCGCGGAGCCTCCCGAGAGATCACCCTCGACCCGGATGACCTCGTCGTGGAAGCGACCCGCGTCGTCGAACCACGTCAGGCCGTAGGTGGCCATTGCGTAGAGGGCGAGCTGCGCGTCGAGGTCGTGGGTCTGGAGCCGGTCGCTCAAGCGGATCGCGACCGCGGCGAGGGCTCCGATGCCGATGATCCACGCCGCCGTCCACGCAGCGGTCAGCGTGCGTTGCAGGCGACGCATGCCGGCCGCGGTCGTCCGCTCAGCTCCGATCTTCGACCTCCTCGAACATGTAGCCCGTCCCGCGCACGGTGTGGATGGGGGACGGCTTCCCGAGCTTTCGACGCAGCGAGGCGACCAGCACCTCGTCGACGTTCGAGAGCGGCTCATGGGCTTCGTCCCAGCAGGCGTCCAGGATGTCTCGCCGCTCGACGACGCGACCCGCGCGGGTGGCGAGGAGCTCCAGCAAGGTGTACTCCTTCGGCCGAAGGGGGATGAGGGTCCCGCGGCGTCGCACTTCTCGGCGACCCGTGTCGACCTCCAGGTCCCGGAACACGAGCACGCTGGGCGCTGGGCGGGTCTGGCGTCGCGCGATCGTGGCGACCCGGGCGAGCAGCTCGGCCATCGCGAAGGGCTTGGCGAGGTAGTCGTCGGCTCCGGCCTCCAAGCCTCCGACCCGGTCCGCGACCTGGTCGAGAGCCGTGAGGAGCAGCACCGGAGTCGTGATCCCGGCCCGGCGCCAGCGCTCGAGGGACGCGACCGAGTCGCCGTCGGGGAGCATGCGGTCGAGGACGACCAAGGCGTACTGGTGGACGGTCATCCACTGTCCCGCGCTCTGGGCGTCCGATGCCTCATCCACGCCGTGCCCCTGGGCTCGCAAGCGACGGACGATCGCGCTCCGGAGCTCGGCTTCGTCTTCGACTACGAGGATGCGCATCGCGAGGTCCGACCAGTATGGACGTCGAAGCTGAGAACTGGCTGACTCCCGCGCAGGCCGGCCGGCGCTCGACGGCTCCGCGCCGGCGGGGCAGGCGGTCGCCCGAGTCCGAAGTCTCGGAGGTCCCAGGGGTTATGACGCTCGGAGCTCTGCGCGCCGGATCCGCATGGGGTAGGATCCGCGTGAACTCGCGCCGGAGCCCCCCGTTCCTCCCCGCATGCGCACGCCCCAAGTCACGACGCTCCTGATGCTCGCCGCCCTCGCCTTGTCGAGCGCGGGGGCTCAGGACCCCGCCAGCGGGCCGCCGAAGCCGCTCGCCGCCGAGCTCGAGCGAGCCTTCGCCGAGCAGGGCATCCACCTCGACCTCCAGGCCGAGCTGTGCTCCTTGCCGGCCCGCGTCTGCATTCGCCGCGACCTCCTCGAGTACGTCCTCGTCTCCGCCTGGGGGGCTTCCCACGAGAGCCTCTTCTCGACCGGAGTCAGCCCGACGGTCTTCAACACCGCCCTCGTGACCCTGGGCGCGGAGCCCGGGGAGAACGTGCGCTGGATCGAGAGGGACCCCGCGCCCAGCGAGGAGGAGATCCGCGACGGCGCCGCGACCCACGACGTCCTCCCCCCGACGGGCGAGGGCTTCTACCTCTACGCGGCGTGGCGCGAGGACGGAGAGACCTACTTCTTCCGCCTCGAGGACCTGATCACCAACATCGAGCGCGGGCGCTCGATGCGTCGCCACGCCTGGGTCTACCTCGGCTCGCGCCTCGTCCAGCCCGAGCCCGAGGCGGAGGAGCGCGTGCTCGCCGCCGAGCTCGAGGGCAACCTGATCAACCTGAGCTACTTCCGGGCCGGCAACACCCTCTTCACCGCCGCACTCGACGAGTGCGTTTCCCAGACGATCTGGGTGGCCAACGCTCCCCTCCTGCCCGAGGAGGAGGCCCCGGTGACCCTGCTCTTCGCGCGCCGCCGGCTCGAGCGCTTGCCCCCGGAGGTGGCCGCGCGCCTCGTCGACCTCGAACCGCGGTGAGCCAGGAGCCCCTGCCCCAGCTCGTCCGCAGTCGCGTCGCCTTCGCCCGACGTGGCCTCGCCTCGGTGCGCGTCCTGCAGAGCCTCTGCTGCGCGGCGACTGTGGCCGCCCTCTCCCTCGCGGCGGGCTTGAACTCGGGAGGTCGCCTTGCCGAGGGTGCGCTGTGGGTGGCGGCTTCGGTCAACGCCTTGCTCGTGGCCGTCGCGGCGGCCCTCGCCTTCCGCCGCAGTCCGGCCGAGGTCGCGCGGCGCATCGACGCGACCCTGGAGCAGGGCGGCGCCCTCTTCACCGCCTGGGAGGTCGAGGGGCGCGGGCAAGGTGGCGCGCTCGCCGAGCGACTGGCACGCGAGGTCGCCGCGCGCGTCTCGGCTCGAGACACCCTGCGCGCAGCGATGCCGCGGGCCGGGCTCTACCTCGCCTTGCCCTTCCTCGCCGCCGCGCTGCTCTTCGGAGCGCTCGAGGAGCGCCGTAGCGGGACCGGGGCGCGGGACCTTCAGGCCCTTGTCGGGCAGGTCGAGGCCGGCCTTCAGTCACTCTCCGAGCTGGGAAGCGGCGCAGTCGATGAAGGCGGGGCCTCCCTCGATCCCGCCCAGCGCGAGGAGCTGCGTCGTCTGCTCGCCCGGGCGGGCGCCCTGGCTGAACAGCTCGCCGAGGAACAGGCCGCGCCGGAGGAGCTCGAGGCCCTCGAGCGCGACCTGGCACGCTTCGAGGAAGCCTTACAGACATCGGAGCCCGCGCGGCGCGAGCTCCAGCGCTCCCGCGTCGCCCTCGACGCGGCCCGCATGGCCCTGGAGGAGCGGGGCGAGTCCTCGGCCGAATCCGCTCGGCCGACGGAGGCGCCCGGGGGAGCCGGGGCCTCGAGAATCGAAGGCCCGGAGGGAAGGGCCCTGGCGCCAGGAGCCGGGATCGGCAGAATGGGCCGCCCAGAACTCCGCCCGAGCGGGTCCTCCGGCCCCGATCGGGAGGCTCGCCGGGAGGCCGGCGTGCTGGGGCGACCGAGCTGGCCGCCCGCCCACGAAGCGATCCTCCGTCGCTGGGTGGAGCTCCAGCGCGGCTCGGACCCCGACCGCTGAGCCCACCTCCGGATCCCCGACATATGTCCGACGCGAATCAGAATGCCCCGCTCGGGGTCTGGTTGATCGGTGCCCGCGGCGCCATCTCGACCTGCGTGGCCTACGGCCTGGCGGGCCTCGCGAAGGGACTCCTCGAGCCCGTCGGCCTCGTCACGGAGAGCGAACCCCTCGCCTCGCTTCCGCTCGCGCCCTGCGAGGAGCTCGTCCTCGGCGGGCACGACGTCTGCACGCGCTCGCTGACCGAGTCCGCCTCGGAGCTCGTGCGCGGGGGCGTCCTCCCGGCGGGCCTGGTCGAGGCGGGCTCGAGCCGCGTGGCCACCTTCGACTCCCACATCGTCCCCGGGCTGCTCGACGGCCCCGACGTGGGCCTGGCGGACCTCGACCCGGCGACGGCCGAGCTCTCGAGCGCGGCACCCCTGGAACAGGTCGAGCGTCTGAAGGCGGACCTCGAGGCCTTCCGCGAGTCCCAGGGTTGTCGCGACCTGGTGGTGGTCAACCTCGCGAGCACCGAGGCCCACCGCGAGGAGCAGCCGGAGTGGCGCGACCTCGAGCAGCTCGAGGCGGCCCTCGACTCGGGCGTCTCCCAGCCGGCCTCCATCGTTTACGCCTACGCCGCCTTCTCCGCGGGCTGCCCCTACGTCAACTTCACGCCGAGCCGCGGTTCCTCCGTGCCGGCGCTGCGTCAGCTCGCCGAGCGCCAGGGTCTGCCCCACTGCGGGAGCGACGGCAAGACGGGGGAGACCCTCGTCAAGACCGTCCTCGCGCCGATGTTCAAGGCGCGCGCCCTGCGCGTCCTCGCCTGGCAGGGCTACAACATGCTCGGCAACCGAGACGGTGAGATCCTGAACGAGGTCTCCCACCGCCAGAGCAAGCTGGTCAACAAGGACGAGGCCCTGCGCGCGATCCTCGCCGACGGCGGCACGCACTCGCACGTCGGCATCGACTTCGTGCCCTCGCTGGGGGACTGGAAGACCGCCTGGGACTTCGTCCACTTCGAGGGCTTCCTCGGGGCTCGCATGAGCCTGCAGTTCACCTGGGCGGGTTGCGACTCGGCCCTGGCGGCGCCGCTGGTGATCGACCTGGCGCGCTTGACGGCCCTCAGTCACGAGCGGGGAGAGACGGGCTTGATGCCCCACGTCAGCTGCTTCTTCAAGGCGCCGCTGAGCGGGGGCACGCACGACTTCCACGAGCAGTTCGAGGAGCTGCTGGCCTACGCGAAGCGGCGCTAAGTCCCACGCGCGGAGGGCCTAGCGGCCGATTCTCGGGGAAACGGGCAGATTCGCGTAGCCGCTGCGTAAAGGGGGGCTAGCCCAAGGTGGACCTCCGCCGGAGCGCTCCGCCGGCCGAGCCAACGGCTCCCCTTCCGGGAGGGCCACCCTCTCCGCAAGCGCCCCATGACCCTGAGATCCCTCACCGCCTTGGTCCTCGCCCTGCTCTGCGGCATGGCCTGGGCGGTCGACTCCTACCTCGAGAGCCGCCGTCCCCTCCAAGCGGGGCCCTCGCTGGATGGAGGCCGGCTCTCGGTGGAAGGGGGGCCCGCTCGCGCGGAGAAGGCCTGGCAGGCGCCGGAGGATCGGGTCGGCTCCGAGTCGCCCGAGACCGCCCTGCAGGGGTCCGAAGCTCTGAAGACAGAAGCCTAGTCACTCTCTCCTCTGGGGGGAGACCTTCGCCTAGGGAGGCTCCCCTGCATCGACGCGTCCGTCCGCTCCCATCGAGTTGGCGGGCGCGTCTATCATGGGCGCGATGCAGCGACCCCCGCTCCGGCTCCAGACCACGACCCTGTGGTACTACCCGTCGCAGCAGTACTCCGACGAGCCGATGGGGATCCCCGGTTACACGGGGCGCACGCCGGCCTGGGTCGTCTGGAACCTGCTCGAGCGCTTCACGCGGGAAGGGGACCTCGTGGTCGACCCCTTCTGCGGTGGCGGGACGACCTTGGACGTGGCCGCCTCCCTCGGGCGCAGGGCGGAGGGCTTCGACCTCGCGCCAGCGCGCGAGGACGTGCAGGCGGCGGACGCCCGCGAGCTGCCCCTGGACGACGGCGCGGCGGACTTCGTGTTCATGGACCCGCCCTACTCGACGCACGTCGAATACTCCGACCACCCCGACTGCATCGGGAAGCTCGACGCCTTCGATGAGGCCTACTTCAGCGCCATGGAACGGGCCTTCGACGAGGCCTGGCGCGTCCTCCGGGATCGGCGCTATCTGGCGGTCTACGTGGGGGACAGCTACGTCAAGAAGCGCGGCTTCGTCCCCATCGGGGCGCGCTTCCTCGTGAGCCTCTCGCGTCGCTTTCGTCCCGTGGACCACGTGGCGGTCGTGCGCGGGAACCGCAAGCTCGAGTCTCCGCGCTTTCACAAGGCGGCGGCCGAGGGCAACTTCTTCCTGCGCGGCTTCCAGCACCTCCTGATCGTCAAGAAGGAGGGGGAGGAGCGAGCGCGATGAGGGCTCCCGCCCGGGGCTCCCGCCTCGGGCGCTCCTTCTTCGAGCGCCCGACCGAGGAGCTCGCGCGGGCGCTGCTCGGCTGCTGCCTCGTGCACGACGGCCCAGCGGGGCGTAGCGCTGGCCGCGTCGTCGAGACCGAGGCCTACCTCGCCGAGGGGGACGAGGCCTCGCACTCCTGGCGAGGACCCAGCGCGCGCAACGCCTCGATGTTCGCCCGGCCGGGGACGGCCTACGTCTATTTGATCTACGGCCTGCACCACTGCTTGAACGTGGTCTCGGCGCCCGAAGGCAAGGGCGAGGCCGTGCTCTTGCGCGCCCTCGAGCCCCTCGTGGGCCTCGAAGAGATGCGCGCGCGGCGGGGGAGGGAGGGGGAACGCGAGCTGTGCAGCGGACCCGCCAAGCTGACCGTCGCCCTGGGCGTCGGCCCCGAGCACGACGGCGTCGACCTGTGCCGCGGCGAGCTCGGGCTCTGGTCGCCGGAGGCCTTCGGCGAGTGGGAGGCGGGCGCAGCGCAGGTCGCGCGCGGTCCGCGCGTCGGGATTCGTCGCGCCGCGGAGCTCCCGCTGCGCTTCTGGCTCGAGGGGTCGCCCTGGATCTCGCGTTGAGGGCCGGGCGGAGCGGTCACGCCCGGGGGAGGTCGGCGTAGGCCGCGCCGTGATCTCCGCTGCTCCCCGGTCCCTGCCCCAGCCCGCCATGAAGCTCGTCGCCGCCTGCGTCGCCCTGCTCTTCGCCTTCGCCTCTCTCGCCTCCGCGCAGGTCCCCGAGGGGACTCAGAAGCGCTCCGCCCTCTCTCATTACAACCTCGAGAAGGGGCTCGCGATCTCCGGATACGACCCCGTCGCCTACTTCCGAGTCGGTGGCGGCAAGGCGCGCGAGGGGGATCCGAAGATCTCGACGACCTGGCGCGGCGTCACGTATCGCTTCGCGAGTGCGCGCAACCGCGAGCGCTTTCTCGCCAGTCCTCGGCGCCTCGAGCCAGCCTTCGGCGGCTGGTGCGCCTGGGCCATGCGGGAGGGAGAGAAGGTCGAGATCGATCCCGATCGCTTCCTGGTCGAGAACGGCCGCCTGCTGCTGTTCTACGACGGCTTCTTCGGCCCGAACACGCTGAAGAAGTGGCAGAAGGGGGACGGTGACGCCCTCGGGCGCAGCAGCGCGAAGGAGTGGCAGGGGATCTCCGGTGAAGTGACGCCGGACCTGCGTCACCACCTGCTCGACCAGGGCCTGGCCCTCAGCGGCTACGACCCGGTCAGCTACTTCGCGGAGGGGGGAAAGGGACCCGCGATCGGCAAGGAGGAGCTCGCCGCGACCTTCGAGGGTGTCAGCTACCGTTTCGCGACTGCGGCGAACCGCGAGCGCTTCCTGACCGGGCCGGAGGCCTTCGTGCCGCGCTACGGCGGCTACTGCGCCTGGGCCATGGCGGAAGGGAAGAAGGTCGAGGTCGACCCGACGGCCTTCGCCCTAACGGGCGACCGCCTGCACCTCTTCTACGACGCGTCCAAGCGCGACGACTGGCTCGCGCGGACCGGCGAGCTCCAGCCCAGGGCCGAGCGGAGCTGGAAGGGGCTGCACGCCAGGCCCTGAGAGGCCGGCGCGCGCTCCGCTCTAGCGGCCGTCGCCCGCGGGGACCTCGTCGTCGCCGGACTCGGCGGGGGCCGGCGACTCCTCGCCGTCGTCGCCCTCGCCGCCTTCCGCACCCGGCGACTCCTCGACCGGGCCGCCGAAGGAGTCGATCGAGATCGGCGCTTCCTCTTCGTCCTGCTCTTCCTCGGGGTCGGGCAGGGGCTTCAGGAGGTCGTCGAGGCGCTTGGCCAGGTTCGACTTGGTGTAGGGCGGGATCTTGAAGATCCAGGGCGAGAGGCGCGCGTTGAGCTCGGCGGCCTCCGCCTCGACTTCCTCCCGGGGTCGGGGCGTCGCCGCGGCCTCGATCGTGCCCTCCTCCTCGAGGCTCTCTTCGCCTTCGGGAGTCTCGGCCGCCGGCAGGGGACCGAGGGCGAGGGTCGGGGTGCCCTCGAGGTCGTAGGCGGCCTGGAAGCTGGCGAAGACCTCTTCTTCCTTCTCCCACACCTGGGCCGTGACCCGCAGGCCGTCCTTCGTCCAGAAGTTGGCGACCGAGGTCTGGCTCTCCGGCGCCTCGAACTCCTCCGCGGGCATGACGCCGAGGAAGTTGAGGTACTGCAGGGCACCCGCGACGCCGCCGGCGATGCCGTCGTACTTGAGCTCGCGGTCCGCAGGCAGCTCGTGGACGCTGAAGTTCGTGTCGGCGTCCTCCTTGGAGAGCGTCACCACCTCGCCGTCGGCGTGGGTGATGCGCGCGGCGCTCACGTCGGTGCGCTGGACCTCGAGGATCTTCTTGTCGAGCCAGGTCTCGCCGTCGTCCGGGAGGTTCGGGCGCTCGCCGCTCACCAGCCAGGAGGCGTCCTCCTCGGGCTTGCGCACGTAGAAGCTGTTGCCCCGGCCGCCGCCGCGGGTCTTGCCGACGATCAGGGCCGCCAAGGTCTCGCCGGCCGCGTCCCGGATCGTGATTTGCTTGGACTGGGTCTCGGCGTCGGGCGCCGCGCCGACGGCTTGCACGCCGATCTCGACGTAGCGCGCGGGGTCGTCGGTCTTGCGCTCGACCGTCTCGAGCTCGGCCAGGTCGATCAGGACCTTGCGCACGCTGTCGAGCTTGACCGGATAGCCGCCGCTCTCGACGAGCTCCCACTGGCCGTCCTCGAGCTCGACGTGGAAGGAGCCCTCGGTCGACTGCACCTCGATCTGGGCCGCTTGCTCGAGTCGATCGAAGAGCCCCTCGAAGAGCTGCTGATCGGAGCCCGTGGCCGCCTTGGCCGCGGAGCCGTCGTCCCGACCGGCGAAGAGGCCCGCGGCGACGAGGAGAGCAGCGACGATCGCCGCGACCAGGATGGATTTGGCGTTCATGGCTTCAGGTGGTCTTGCGCTGGGTGGTGTAGAGCCAGGAGGCGATCCCGAGCAGGGCGACGAGGGCGGGCACCAGGAAGTTCAGGACCTTGATCCAGACGCCGAGGGCCTCGATGTCCTTCTTCAGGGAGTGCTTCACGTCCCGCAGCTTCTTGCGGGTCTCGACGCGCTTCTCCTTGAAGCTCTCGATCTCCTCGCGTTGCTCGGGCGTCAGGATCAGGCTGGCGACGGCGCCCTCCTTCTGCTGCTGGAGCTCCTGGATCTTGCGCTCGGTCTCCTCGAGCTCCTGCTGGAGCTTCTGCTCCTCCTCGCGGAAGCGCTCCTCGGAGGCCTGCCGCATCTCCTGCACGCGCGTGAAGGGACGGTCGAAGCCGGTGCGGCTGCGCAGGCTGATCAGGGCCGAGCTGCCCGTCAGGTTGTCGAGGGAGTTGATCAGGAGGTCCGAGTTGTTGGCCGTCGGGCTCGCGATCTGACTGCCGAAGAAGTTCTGAAGGTTCACCCACCACTGGTCCATCAGCATGTCGCTGTCGGAGATCGCGATGACTTGCACCTCGCCCTCGCTGAGCCAGCCGCCCTCCGGAGGGATGCGCGTGGGCGGGGGCTCCTCGCCCTCGACGACCTCCGGCTCGGGCGGGCCGTCGGGGTAGGCGGTCTGGGCGGGGCCGCTGATGCGCGCCACGAGGGTGAGCTCTTGGCCCTCGGCGACGAAGCCGTCCCAGATCCCCTCGGGGTCGGGGCGCATGGCGACGCGCATGCGGTCGACCTGCATCGAGTCCTCGCTGCTGTGGACCAGGGTCTGGAACTCGGTGCTCGCCTCGGGCGTCGGCTGGAGGATCCCCGCCGAGGCCATGTGGAGCTTGCTCAGCTCCGCGGTGACCGGGTCGGCCTCGTCCATCAGCTCCTCGCGGATGTCCAGCCACACGAGGTAGTCGAGCTCGCCGCCCTGGGGCAAGCGCACCTTGTGGGCGTTGCTCTTGTCCGCGACGACCTTCTGGGGCACGAGCTCGAAGCCCCAGGCTTCCGAGAGGGGACCGATGTCGGACGTGCGGTTGGCGCTGAAGGCCGACATCTGGTCCTGGGGGTTGATGCCCTCGGTGTCCGCCTCGGCGTGGGGGTCGAGGAAGGCGATCACGTGACCGCCGCCCAGGGCGAACTGGTCGATGTCGAAGAGCAGCCCCGGATCCAGCGTCTTGGGGTGGATCAGGACGAGCAGGTCGAGGTCCTGGGGCAGCTCCGTCGCGTCGCGCGGGATCACCTCGACGTCGAAGGCCGCCCGCACCTGGCTCAGGAAGAACCAGGCGGGCGTCCCCGAGCGCGGGTCCATGGGGTTGGCCATGGCCCCCTCGATGGGCAGGGCGCTGATGACGCCGACGCGCGACTTGACCGGGAAGGTCAGGTTGTGGATCAGCTTCGAGAGGTCGTACTCGAGGAAGTTCTCCCGCGGCAGCTCGATGAAGGGGATCGACTCCTGCCCGTCGGTCGAGTTCGTGCCGGCGATCCCGAAGTAGACCTGCTCACCCGCCGAGTTGACGGGGATGCCGCGCATCCCGAACTCGACCGCCTGGTCCTCCTCCTCGGAGAAGGGCTCGGGGTCGATCTCGATCACGGTCAGCTTGCCGTTCGACGCGGCCTCGTACTCGGCGAGCAGCTCGCTGACGCGCTGGTGGAAGCGCTCGAGGACCTGGGCCTCGTCCTTGGCGAGCTTCTCGGAGTAGAAGAGCCGCAGCGTCACGGGATCGTCCATCGTGGACAGGATCTCGCGCGTGCCGTCGGAGAGCGTGAAGAGCTTGGCCTCGGTCAGGTCCACTCGCGAGCTCGTGAAGATGTTCTCCGCCGCCAGGTTGATGGCGAAGAAGAGCACGAGGAGGATCGGCAGGCCGATGAGGGAGGTGTGCTTCATGTGTCTTGCGTTCGTCGTCCCCTGCTGGGTCGTTCGGGGAGTCAGGCGGCCTTCTTGAAGTCGACCACGATGGCGTTGGCGAAGAGGAAGCAGACCATCAGGGAGCCGAAGAAGATCACGTCCCGCAGGTCGATCAGGCCCTTGGTGATCCCGTCGAAGTGGGACAGGAAGGAGAAGGAGCGCACCGTGTCCACCGCGACCTGGGGTAGGAACACTCCGAGGGGGTCGGCGACCATGTCGGTGCCGGCGAACACGAAGGTGGCGCAGATCAGGACGCTCAAGACGAGCGAGATGACCTGGTTCTTCGTCAGGGCCGAAGCGAAGGCGCCGATCGCGAGGTAGGCGCCGGCCATGAAGAAGCTCCCGAGGTAGCCGGCGAAGATCACGCCGTTGTCGGGCTCGCCCAGGTAGTTGACCGTGATCCAGACCGAGCTCGAGAGCAGGAGGGCCAGGGCCGCGAAACACCAGGCCGCGAGGAACTTGCCGATCACGGCCTGGAAGGTCGTCACCGGCAGGGTCATCAGGAGCTCGATCGTCCCCACCCGGCGCTCCTCCGACCACAGGCGCATGGAGATCGCCGGGATGAAGAACAGGAAGATCCAGGGGTGGAGGAAGAAGAAGCGCTGCAGGTCCGCCTGGTCCGTCTCTTCGCCGGTGTAGAAGCCGAAGAAGAAGGTCAGGCCGAAGAGGAACAGCAGGAAGATGAAGATGAAGACGGAGGCCACCGGCGTGGCGAAGTAGCCGGCGAGCTCGCGTTTGAAGATGGCGGCGATGTTGTTCATGTCGGGAAACCCTCCGTCAGCTCGCGCGGCCGCCAGTCACCTCGCGGAAGACTTCGTCGAGGCGGCCTTCCTCGATCGTGATGTGCTCGATCTTCCAGCCCTTCTCGCTGGCCGCCTCGGTCACCGTCTGCATCGTGTTCACGCTACCGTTGGGGTAGAGGGTAAAGCTCCCGGGGTCCTCCACGTCGGTCTCGACGCGCACGCCGCTCAGGCCCTGGACGGCCTCGAGGTCCGCCAGGCCGACCGACGACTCGGGCTGGAAGCGCACGGAGAGGGCGTTGTGGTGGACGGACTTGGCCTGCATCTCCTGGGGGCTCCCGTCGAAGAGCAGCTTGCCCTTGGCGATGATGATCGCCCGCGTGCAGACGGCCGGCACCTCCTCGAGGATGTGGGTCGAGAGCACGATGCACTTCTCCTTCGCCATCTCGTGGATGAGCTGGCGCACGTCGTGCTTCTGGTTGGGGTCGAGGCCGTCGGTCGGCTCGTCGAGGATCAGGACCTGGGGGTCGTGCAGGATCGCCTGGGCGAGGCCGACCCGGCGCTTGAAGCCCTTCGAGAGGGTCTCGATGCGCTGCCCCATCACCCCCTCGATGTGGACCTTGGAGACGACGTCGTCGATGCGGCCCGCGCGCTCGGCCTTTGGGATCCCGCGCACCTCGGCGATGAACTTGAGGAAGCTGCGCGGGGTCATGTCCCCATAGAGCGGCGCTCCCTCGGGCAGGTAGCCGATGCACTTCTTGGCGGCGATGGGGTCCGCCAGCACGTCGTGCCCGCAGACCGTGACCTCGCCGCTCGAGGGCTCGAGGAAGCCCGTGACCATCTTCATGGTCGTCGACTTGCCGGCGCCGTTGGGGCCCAGGAAGCCCAGGACCTCACCCTTGGAGACGTTGAAGGTGACGTCGTCGACCGCCTGCAGCGGCCCGAAATGCTTGCTGAGATTCCGGATCTCGATCATGGAAGCGGGGCTCTGAAGTCGCGCTGGAAGCTGGATCTGCGGAAATGGGGGCGATCAGTGTAGTGACGGCCCCGGGCCGGACAAGGGGCGGGCGAGGCCCGGGAGCCGGGCCCGCTGGCCCGCTGCCGACTGGAGTGGCCAGGGGATCGTCCGGGGGCCGCTCCACGGCGCGTGGGCGGCCCTCGGGCGGGCCGCTACGAGCATCTTCCGGGGCTGTTGGCGCCCACCGAGAAAGGGCTCCGACCGCCCCTCGACCTCCCTCCCGAATCGGCTACAACTCCAGCGCTTGGAGCTCTCGACCCCTCTGATCGCCGGCGCCTTCTTCGCCGCCACCGTGCTCGGCGCCGTGCCTCCGGTGATGCGCCGCTGGGGCGACCGCAGCCTGCACCTCTTCATCGCCCTCTCGGCGGGGATCTTCCTGGGGACGGTCTTCCTGCACATCTTGCCCGAGCTGGGGGGTGTGCACGGGGCCGGCCCGCACTCCGACGGGCACGACCACGGCTCGTCCGGCTCCTTGATCCCCTGGGCCGCCGCCCTGGGGGGCTTCCTCGGACTCTTCCTGCTCGAGAAGGTCTGGTTGCGCGGCTTCGAGGACCGCAGCCGGGTCGACCCCCACCGCTTCGTGTGGATCTCGACCTACATCGCCCTCTCGCTGCACGCCCTGGCCGGCGGCTTGGGCCTAGCCGCCATCGAGAGCCGTTGGATCGTCGTCCTCCCGATCCTGTGGCACAAGCTGACCGAGGCCTTCTCGCTCACCACCGTCCTGCGCTTGGCGGGCGTGCGCAGCGGCCCGAGCTGGCTCCTGATCCTGCTCTTCGCCCTGGCGACGCCGGCGGGCTTCCTCGCCGGGGACTCCTTCCTCCAGGCCGGCGGCGGCGCCCAGCCCGTCCTGATCGGTCTCGCCGCGGGCACCTTCATCTACGTCGCAGCCTGCGACCTCTTGCCCGAGGTCTTCCACCACGTCGAGCGGCCGATGCCGCGCCTGGTGGCCTTGCTCCTGGGCGTGCTCGCGGCGGGCAGCTTCCCGCACCACGCGACCGAGGACTTCGGCGCCGGCGTCTTCTCCGAGCTCCTCGTCGCGAGCTGGGAGACCTTCGTCACCATGGCGCCCTACCTCCTGTTCGGCTTCTTCGTCGCGGGCTTCCTCAGCCAGTGGTTGAACGCGGAGCGCCTGAGCCGCTGGGTCGCCGGAGACGACCTGCGGTCGGTGGGCGTCGCCTCGGTGCTCGGTGCACCGCTGCCGCTCTGCTCCTGCTCGGTCGTTCCGGTGGCGGCTTCCCTGCGGCGCGCGGGCGCGGGCAAGGGGGCGACCAGCGCCTTCCTCGTGGCGACTCCCGAGACCGGTGTCGATTCGATCAGCGTGACCTACGGCTTGCTCGACCCGCTGATGACCGTCGTGCGTCCGCTCGCTTCGGTCGCCTCGGCGATCCTGACGGGGCTGGGGGTCAACTGGCTCGTGCGGAGCGGCCGTGACGACGAACCGGAGGCGGGCCTCGAGGAGGAGCCGGTCAAGGACTGTTGCAGCGACTCGCCCTCCGAGGCGGCGACGCAGGGCGCCACCGCGTCCGGCGGGCGCCCGGGCCTCGTCGCCCGCGCCCTGCGCTACGCCTTCGTGGACATGCTCGACGACCTCGGGGGCGCGCTGCTGGTCGGCGTCCTGCTCTCGGGCGTGATCTCCGTCGCGATCCCCGACTCCGTCTTCGAGGGCTCGGTCCTCGGCGGCGCGGCGGAGATCCTGGTCATGCTCGCGATCGGGATTCCCGTCTACGTCTGCGCTGCCTCCTCGACGCCGATCGCGGCCAGCCTCATTCTCAAGGGCATGAGCCCCGGCGCGGCGCTGGTCTTCCTCCTCGCCGGTCCCGCGACGAACCTCGCGACCCTCTCGGTGATGACGCGCTACCTCGGCAAGCGGGCCGTCGCCGTCCACGTCGGAGCCCTGGCGCTGGTCACCCTGGCGATGGGCTTCGCGGTCAACGGGCTCTACGCGGCTCTGGGGACGACGGCGTCGGCGCAGGTGGCGGAGGAGGCGCACAGCACCTCTCATCTCGTGGGGCTCGCGAGCGCGGTGATCTTCGCCTTGCTCCTGCTCGGGACCTTGTGGCGGCGCTTCCGCGGGCAGGACGCCGAGCTCTCGGGTCCCGTCGAGCACGCCCACGCCTGAGGTCGGCGCCCCGGATCCTCCCGCGCGGCGTAGGATGGCGAGTGACCCCGCCGCCCTCGCCGCTCGAAGGAGACTCCATGATCCTCACCGCTCTCGCTCTCTCCGCGCCCCTGGCCGCTCCGCAGACCTCCACCGGTCTCGGCCTCCCGCGCGCCTTCCCGCGCGCCACCGATGCTTCCGTTCCCCTCGGCTGGGTCGAGCGGATGGACGAGCACGGTCGAGTCGCGCGCGTCTTCGTCGAGCCGGAAGAGGGGCAGGGCCTGCGCCAGCGCCCCGGCCGGGCAGCCCTGGTCGCGGCCGACTGGGCGCCGATCGGACCCTTCGGCGGTGACGTCGCCGACGTGGCGGTCTCGACAACGAACGCCAGCGTCGTGTTGGCCGCCCTCGCGCCCTCGAGCGGCGGCGGGGGGCTCTACCGCTCGACCGCCGCGGGCGCGAGCTGGACCGAGGTCGCCTCCCTCTCGGGGCTCCCGGTCTACGACATCGAGTTCGACCCGTCGGGGGACTGCTACATCGGCACCCTCGACGGTCCCTGGAAGAGCGTCGACGGCGGCGCGTCCTGGGTCGCCTTGTCCCTGGGCATCGGTCTCAACGAGCAGACCTTCGAGATCACCATCGACCCCAACGATCCCACTCGCCTGTGGGCCGGAGTGGGCGACGCCCTCGGGAACCAGACCAACACGCTGCTCCTCTCGACCGACAGCGGCGTGAGCTGGACGCCGATGGTGCCGCCCGGCGGGCCCTACTCCTTCACCGCGATCGAGGTCCTCGCCGGGGACTCGAACAAGGTCTTCGCCGCCTGGCGCGGCGGCTTTGGCGGCGGAGGTTGCTTCGTCTCGAGCGACGGAGGCGCGAGCTGGGTCGACCGCTCGGCCGGCCTGCCCGGCAACCCGGTGAACGACCTCCTGCACGACGGGACGCGCCTGCTCCTCTGCGGGGGCCAGCTCTTCGGCGGCCAAGACGTGGGCGTCTACACGACCGCCGACGAAGGCCTGAGCTGGACCGAGCTGTCGGACGGGTCGTGGCCCGTGCGCGCGATCACCGACCTCGAGCTCGACCCGACCGACGCCCAGCACCTGCTCTGCACGAGCCAGGGCGACGGCGTCTTCGAGAGCCTCGACGGCGGGGCCAGCTGGAGTTTCGGGGCGGGCGGCACCGGGGGTCTGGCGAGCAATGCCGTCTCCTTCGTCCCGGGCTCGGGGACGACGATCTATCTCGGCTCGACCTCGAACGCCGTCTGGAAGAGCGTGGACGGTGGCGCGAGCTACGGCGCCAGCTCGGTCGGCATCGGCCAGCTCGACGTCTACTCGGTCGCCACCAACCCGAACGATCCGCTCGAGATCGCGATCGCCTTCCAGGGACAGAACAGCGGCGGCGTCCAGAGCTCCACCGACGGCGGGGCGACCTGGACCAACGAGGTCGTGCCCGGGACGCGCTTCAGCACCGTGGGCTTCGCCCCCGACGGCGTGCTCTTCGCGATCTCCGCCGGGCCGACGACGATCGCCCCCGAGGGGCTCTACCGCAGGACGCTATCGGGCTGGGCGAGCATCGGTCCCGACCAGGGCAGCGTCTTCGAGTCCGACCTCGTCGCCCTGGCCTTCGACCCGACCGATCCCTTCACCATCCTCAGCGGCGGGGCCGACTTCGGCGCGGCCGGCTTCGAGCCGACGATCTGGAGAACGACGAACTACGGCGCCGACTGGACCAAGGTCTACGAGGGCCGTGACGACAACGAGGACGTGAACGACATCGTCTTCCCCGACTCGGGGTCAGAGGTCGTCGTCGCCTGCTACTCCGACTCCGGCGCGAGCCAGACCGGGGGCGCGATGCGCTCGGTGGACGGCGGCGCGAGCTGGGCCGACGCCTCGAGCGGCCTGCCCGCCGGCGCCCAGGGTCGGGACCTCGACCTGCACCCCGACGGCTTGCGGATCCGCTACGCGGACGGTGACGCGGGCGTGGGCAACGGCGGGATCCACGAGAGCGTGGACCTCGGCCTGAGCTGGACGGCGGTCGGCCCCACAGGTCTCAGCTGGAGCGTCACGCACCACCCCGGAAACGGCTCGCAGCTCTTCAAGTCGGGCAACGTCGCCCCGCGCGTGCAGGCCTCCGAGGACGACGGCGCGAGCTTCGCGGCCTACGACGCCGGTCTCTTCACTTCGGGGACGGCGCGCGGCCTGCACTTCGACGTGGCGGGGGCCGTGCTCTACCTGGCCTCGAACCAGGGGGTCTGGACCACGGACTTCGAGGTCGGCACCGGCGTCTGCCTCACCTCGCCGAACTCGGCCGGCCCCGGCGCCCGGATCACGGGCTCGGGCTCGGCGAGCGTGGCGGCCAACGACCTGAGCCTGATGACGATCGACCTGCCCCCGAACAAGCCGGGCCTCTACTACTACGGCTCCGCGTCGATCCAGGTGCCCTTCGGCGCCGGTTGGCGCTGCGTCGGCGCTGGCGGCACGGGCGTCTTCCGCCTGGGCGTCGTCACGAGCTCTCCTGGCGGCGTCGCGAGCAAGACCCTCGACTACACTGCCCAGCTGAACCCCAGCGGCGTGATCACCGCCGGCTCGACATGGTTCTTCCAGTTCTGGTATCGCGACCCGGGCTTCGGCGGCCGTGACTTCAACCTGAGCGACGCGCTGCAGGTGGACTTCGTGCCCTGATCCGCGGATCGGGACGTCGCGGGCGGGTGTAGGATCCCGCCATGACGCTCCGAGTCCTCAACCCCTTCGACGGCGCCGCCGTCGCCGAGCTCCCCCTGGACGACGCGGCCTCCGTCGAGGCCAAGCTGCGCGCCGCCTCCGCTGCCCAGCAGGAGTGGCGGCGCACTTCCGTCGCGGAGCGGGTGGCGGCGGTCGCGCGATGCCTCGCAGACTTGCGCGCGGAGTCCGAGGCGACGGCCCTCGAGGTGAGCCGGCAGATGGGCAAGTCCCTGGCCCAGGCGCGCTCGGAGGTCGATGCCATGTTCGGGCGCGCGGACTTCATGCTCTCGATCGCCGAGCAGGCCCTCGCGCCCGAGCCCCAGCCTGCGCCCGAGGGATTCGAGTGGCGAATCGATCACGAACCCCTGGGCGTGGTGCTGAACCTGGCCGCCTGGAACTACCCGCTCCTGATCCCGATCAACGTGGTCGTGCCGGCCCTTTGCGCAGGAAACGCTCTCCTGCTCAAGCACAGCGCGATCACCCCCCTCTGTGGCGAACGCCTCGCGGGGGCCTTCGCGGACCTCGGTCCGGAAGGCCTCGTCGCGCACCTCGTGATCGACCATGCCCAGTGTGCTGAGCTCGTCGCCGACGCGCGCGTGGACCACGTTGCGTTCACGGGCTCGGTCGAGGGCGGCCGCGCCGTCCACCGCGCCGCCGCCGGCCGCTTCGTGGACGTGGGGCTCGAGCTCGGGGGCAAGGACCCGGCCTACGTCGCCGAGGACGCCGACCTCGAGACCAGCGTGGCGGGCATCGTCGACGGCGCCTGCTACAACGCCGGCCAGTCCTGCTGCGCGGTCGAGCGCGTGTACGTGCACGCGAGCCTGTATGCCGACTTCCTCGAGCGCGCCGAGGCCCTGCTCCGGGAGTACGTCCTCGGCGACCCGCTCGCGCCGGAGACGACGATGGGGCCCATGGCCCAGCGCAAGGCCCTGGCATTCCTCGAGGTGCAGGTCCGGGACGCCGTCACCCGCGGCGCACACCTCATCTGCGGCGGCGAGCCCGCGGACGACGTCTTCTTCGCCCCGACCCTCCTCGCCGACGTGCCCCAGGAGGCCGACGTCATGCAGGAGGAGAGCTTCGGGCCCCTCCTGCCCGTGCGCGCCGTGCAGAGCGACGAGGAAGCCCTCGCGCTCATGAACGACTCACGCTTCGGGCTCACGGCTTCGGTTTGGACCCAGAGCCGCGAGCGCGCCGAGCGCTTCACCCGCGAGCTCGAGACGGGGACGGTCTTCGCGAACCGCTGCGACTACCTCGAGCCTTGTCTGCCGTGGACCGGCGTCAAGGACAGTGGGAGGGGGTCGACGTTGTCGCGGTACGGCTACGTGCACCTGACCCGGAGGAAGGCGGTGCACTGGAGAGGGGTTTCTGGGTGAGTGGTGGCGTGGGATGTCGCCAGAAGAGAGGCAGGAACCTAGGAAATCCAGGAACCTAGGAGGGCCCGGGTCTAGAGGAGCAACTGCCGATGGGTGTACTCGGCTATTGCGACGGTCGTCTGGGGCTTTGACGGGAGAGAATAAGCAGAGAACTAGCGAAGCCGGGCAGGGCCTTGAAGTGGCGAAGCCACTTCAAGGCCCTGCCCGGCTTCGCTCATTTCGATTCGATCTTGGCTGCGAAGACTCGGCGAACGTCTAGGGCTGAACAGCCGAAGTTCATCAGCAGTCCGAACTCCTTGTCGATCGCCTTCAAGTAGGAGCGCACGACAATCAGGTGCCTTGAGTTCAGGGCATCGACTGCCTTGAGCTCCACGAGCAGGCGGTTGTCGATTAGCAAGTCGAGACGATGAAGACCCACGAGCCTTCCTCTGTACTGGACCCGGACGTTCACTTGGCTGGATGCCCGGATGGAGGACTCCTCAAGCTCAATGAGAAGCGCCTTCTCGTACACCGACTCCAGGAATCCCGGTCCCAGTACTCGGTGCACCCGAATCGCCGCCCCGATTACCTCTCCCGTCAGGCCCGTGTCCTCCAATGCCATGGACCGAGTCAACGGCCGCTGACCGTCATCGGCCGTTAGTCCTCACGACCCGGGCCCTCCTAGATTCCTGGATTCCCTAGGTTCCTGCCTCTCTTCTGGCTGCATCCCTCGCCCATCAACATGACGAACACAGCCCAAAGAGGTCACTCCCTCTCGCAGCTTCTCACTCCGGCGTCACATACGCCGCCGTGATCCCCCCGTCGACGTTGAAGGTCGTCCCCGTCACATAGGCCGACTCCTCCGACGCGAGGTAGAGCGCCGCCCGCGCCATCTCGCTCGCCTCTCCGAAGCGTCCCATCGGCACGTGCACGAGGCGCCGTTGCTTCTTGGCCTCCGTGTCGAGGAACTTCATGAGGAGCTCCGTGCGGAGCGGACCCGGGCAGAGGGCGTTGACGCGGATCTTCTCCCGGGCGTGCACGACGGCGAGCTCGCGGGTCAGGGCCAGCACGCCGCCTTTGCTCGCCGTGTAGGCGATCTGCGGAGTGGCGGCGCCGAGCTGGGCGACGAAGGAGGCGGTGTTGACGATCGAGCCGCCGCCGGCGCGGCGCAGGGCCGGGATGCCGTGCTTGCAGCCCAGGAAGACGCCCTTGAGGTTGATCGCGAGGGTGCGGTCGAAGACCTCCTCGGAGGTCGAGACCGCGTCGTCGTCGGCCGAGTCCATGATGCCGGCGTTGTTGAAGAGCACGTGCAGGGCGCCGAAGCGCTCCTCGGCGGCGGCGACCATGGCGCGGCAGTCCGCGTCCTTCGAGACGTCGGCCCGCGCGAAGGCGGCTCGGCCGCCCGCGGCCTCGATCTCGGCCACGACGGCCTGCGCGGGCTCCTCCTGCACGTCCACGACGAGGACCGCCGCTCCCTCCGAAGCGAAGAGCAGGGCGCTCTCCCTCCCGATTCCGCTCGCAGCGCCCGTGATCAGCGCCGTCTTGCCCGCGAGTCTCATGCTCAGATCTGGTCGAAGTAGCGGTCGCGCTCCCAGTCGGTGACGGCCCGCTCGTAGGCCGCCCACTCGGAGCGCAGGAAGTGGGCGTAGTGCTCGACGACCTCCGGCCCGAAGGCGCGGGCGCAGAGCTCGCTCGTGGCGAAGCGCTCGGTGGCCTGCGCGAGGCTCTTCGGGAGCTCCGGGAGCTCGGTCGCCGCGTAGACGTCGCCGCGGAACAGGGGCGGCGGCTCGATCCGCTGCTCGATCCCCGCGAGGCCCGCGGCCAGGCAGCCCGCCAGGGCGAGGTAGGGGTTGCAGTCGGCGCCAGGGATGCGGCACTCGATCCGCAGGCTCGGCCCCGCGCCGACGACGCGGAAGCCGGCGGTGCGGTTGTCGTAGCTCCACGCGAGGCGCGTCGGCGCCCACGAAGCCGCCTGGTAGCGCTTGTAGGAATTCACCGTCGGCGCGAGGAAGGGCATCACGTCCGGCGCATAGGCGATCCAGCCGCCGAGGAACCAGCGGAAGGCGTTGCTCGAGGCGATGCCCTCGAGGTCGTCGCCGCCGACGAAGGCGTTCTCCTCTCCGCGCCACAGGCTCAGGTGCACGTGGCAGGAGGAGCCCGCCTGCTCCTCGGCGACCTTCGCCATGAAGGTCACGCTACGCCCCTGGAGGTGGGCGAGCTCCTTGGCGCACTGCTTGTAGATGGCGTGGCGGTCCGCCATCTCGAGGACCTCCGCGTAGCGCACGTTCAGCTCGTGCTGGCCGTGGCCCCACTCGCCCTTGGAGTTCTCGACCGGGACCCCGGAGGCGGCGAGGTGCCGGCGCAGGGCGCCGACGTAGTCCTCCTCGCGCGTCCCCTGCAGCATGTGGTAGTCCTCGATGTACCAGCCCGCGGGTTGGAGCTCCCGGTGGCCGCGGCGCGCGGCGTCGGCGTAGGTGTCCTCGTAGAGGTAGAACTCGAGCTCGGTCCCGGCCTTGGCGACGAGCCCGAGGGCGGCGGCGCGCTCCTGCTGGGCGCGCAGGATCGAGCGGGGCGCGATGGGGAGGCGCGCGTGGCTGTCCCGGTCGTGGACGTCACAGAGACAGAGCGCCGTGCGCTCGAGCCAGCTCGCGACGCGCAGGGTGCCGAGGTCGGGGACGAGGTGCACGTCTCCGTAGCCCCGCTCCCAGTTCGCGAAGCGAAAGCCCGGCAAGGGATTCATGTCCCGGTCCACCGTCAGCAGGTAGTCGCAGGCGTGGCTGCCGTGCTGGGCCGCGTCCTCGAGGAAGAAGCCCGCGTCGTAGCGCTTGCCCATCAGGCGCCCGTAGTGGTCCGTGAAGGCGACGAGCACCGTGTCGATGCGGCCGTCGGAGACGGCCGACTTGAGCTCGTCGAGACTCAGCATGCCGGTGGCGCGGGTCATGGATCCTGGGGTCGAAGCGCCCGTTGGGTAGGGCGCTCGCCATCATGCGTTCTCCAAATGGCCGAGTCGAACGGGAAGCGACTCGTCGTGGTCTCTACGCGCGGCGCCGGGCCCCGCTCATTCGGCGAGCAACTCGCGCAGCCGCGGCTCGATGGCCTCCAGCCAGGCCTCGTATCCCTGCACCGACAGGTGAATCGCGTCCGCGGCCATGCGTGAATTCGGCCGGCTGGTCTCGTCGAGGAAGAGCGGGCGCAGGTCCTGGTAGGAGACCCCCTCGAGCGAGTCGAGGGTCGCGGCGCGCTCGTGGACGAGGTCCAGGGCGCGGCGGCGGGGGTCCTCGGGCGTCTTCCCTGCGGGGAAGGGCCCGCAGATCAGGACGTGAGCCTGGGGCTCCTGGAGCCTCAGGGAACGCACCACCGCCTCGAGCCCCTCGGCGGTCTCGCGACCCGTGTGACCCGCGGCGTTCACGTTGTTCACGCCGATCGCGAGCACGACCACCTCGGGGTCGAGGCGCGCCAGGGCGCCGTGCTCGACTCGGTAGAGCAGGTGCTCGGTGCGGTCGCCGCTCAGGCCGAGGCAGAGCGCGCGGCGGCTCGCTTGGAGGCGGTCGAAGGCCCGCGGGCCGCCCTCTCGGGCCAGTCGGTCGGCGCTCCCGGTCAGGCCCTGCGTGATCGAGTCGCCGAGGAACACGACGCGCGCATTCGGAACTTCGGCGGGGAGCTCGCGCATTCGCTCGAACTCCTGGCGCCAGCTGCGCCCTTGCCAGCCAGCGGCGTGTCCGCGGTACTCGACGGAGGGCGTGGGCCGGGTCGCGGGATTGCCCCCGCGCCCCGTGGCCGCGAGGAGCGTGCGCAGGAGGGGCGCCACGGGGTGGAGCCCGTGGGGATGGTGGCCGACTCCAGGCTTCTCCCAGACCTCGAGCGGTGCGCCCGCCGCCCGCCAATGCGCTGCCAGGAGATTCCCGTTCTCGGTGGGGGGGACGACTCGATCCTCTTGGCCGAGCACGAGGAAGAGCGGGACGCGCGCGTCGCTGAGCGGCTCGAGGCCTTTCAGCAGTCCCAGGCCGCGCTTCCATGCCTGCTCTTCGCTCAGACCGTGCGCCACGAGGCATCGACGCCACTCCGCCTCCGCCCGCTTGCCGCTCCGACCGCCGGGCCAGGAGCGGACGTCGCACACCGGGTTGTCGAGGTAGATCGCCTCCACCAGCTCGGGCCGCCGGCTCGCCCAGGCGAGGACGGGCAAGGCGCCGCGGCTCATGCCCTCGAGCGTGACGCGGCGCGCGAGACCGAGCTCCGTTGCGAGCTCGTGCAAGCGGTCCCAGCGCTCCAGGGCCGCCTCCGACCCGTACAGGTCGGCGACGTCCGCGTAGGCGAGGTGATGGCCGCGGGAGAGCAGCTCGAGGTCCAGCTCGGGCTCGTGCCCGAAGAATCGGGCGCGAAGGACCCAGGGGCGCCCTTGGATCGGCTGGTGCGGAGTCACGAGGGTGCAGGAGAAGTCTGGGCCCTTGCCGGCCCGGAGCCGGAAGTCGTGGCGAGGGAATTCGTGGAAGTCCGAGCGCGTGGCCGCAGGAAGGGCGGACAGGTCGATCGGGGCAACCGCCGGAGCGTGCAGCGCCTCTTCCACCCGGCGCGCGATCGAGCGCGCACCGAAAGGCGTCGTGTGGACTCCGTCGACGACCTCGTCCTGGGCGAGGAGCGTGGAGAGGTCGAGGAACTCGACGGCGTTCCGCTCCCCGGCGACCTGCAGCAGGGCCTCGCGCACCCGGGCGAGGCGCGGGAGTCTCTCTCGTAGATCGGCCCGCCGCCCGTCCTCGAGCTCCGGCGCCTCGGGGAACATCGCCGTGGGAGCGCAGAGGATCACGCGCGCGTCCTGCCGCTCCTGGAGGAGGCGGGTCACGAGGCCGCGCGCGTCGTCTTCGAGCTCCGCGGCGTGCGCCCAGTTGCCCCTCTTCCCCGCGCAGGTGTCGTTGGTGCCCAGGAGCACGACCGACACATGGGGCTGCCAAGCGAGGGCGGCCTGGAACTCTTCGCTCGCGACGTAGGGCAGGTCGCCCAGACTCGAGAGCGTTCTCCCACCGGCGCCGAAGTTGCGGACTTCCCAGCCCTCGCCCAAGAGCCCCGCGAGTTGTCGCGGATAGGCGTTGTGCTCGCGATCCGCCACGCGCGCGCCAAAGGTGATCGAGTCCCCGATGCAGGCCACGCGCCGTGGCGTTGCGGGCGCGCCGCCTTCACCGCCAAGGGTCAGGAGCGCTCCGAGCAAGAGCTGGATCATGCCGTGATCCTACGCGGTCGTCCGAACGATCGGCTAAGGTGGCGCCCCACCTCGAAGGAGAACCATGATCTACGTCCACTGCCCCGACCGTCCCGATGTGCTCGCCGCTCCTTGGGTGAGCGAGCGCTACGCCGAGCTGCTCGCGCGTCTGCCCGCCGCCGAGGCGAGCGAGGAGGCGGAGGCCTGGCTCCAGCTCTACTCCGACTGGAACGAGCTCAAGTCCTGCGTCGAGAGCGAGGGCAGCCGGCGGCGCTACGCCTTCTCGAAGGACATGGCCGATGGCGCGGCCGAGGAGGCCGAGCGCGAGCATCGAGAGGAGTTCACGCCCGTCGCGGAGGACGGCGACTCGAAGCTGGTGGCCGCGCTACTCGCCAGCCGGCACCGGGGAGCGGTCGCCGATCGCTTCGGCGCCCAGCTCCTGCGCGTGCTCGAGGTGACCGAGGCCACGCTGGCTCCCGCGAACAGCGAGCTGCGGGTGAAGGTCGGCGAGCTGTCCAAGCGCTACGACAAGCTCCGCGCCTCCGGAGAGGTCTCCGTGGGTGGCGAGGTCATGACCATGCCCCGGGCGTGGGCCCTCTTGAGCTCCTCCGACGGGGCGCTCCGGCGCGAGGCCTTCGAGGCCTACTTCGATTGGTTCCTCGCCCAGCGCGACGCTCTGGCGGCGATCTTCGACGAGCAGGTCGCCCTGCGCGACCGCATGGGGCGCAACCTGGGCCACGAGAACTTCGTCCCCCTCGGCTACGCGGGCATGGCGCGCACCGACTACGGCCCCGAGGAAGCCGCGACCTTCCGTGCGGCCGTCCGCGAGCACGCCGCGCCGATCTTCGGGCGCCTCTGCCGCGAGCAGGCCGCGCTCCTCGGCGAGCCGACCCTGCGACCCTGGGACGCGGGCTACCACCCGGGCCTGACCCTGCCGACCGGGGCCGCCGAGCCGGTGGACGAACAGCTCGACAAGGCCGGGCGCGTCTTCGAGCGCCTTTCGCCCAAGCTCTACGCGCACTTCGAGCGGATGCGCCGGGAGGGCCTGATCGACCTCGAGAACCGCAAGGGGAAGTCGGCCGGGGCCTTCTGCACCGACTTCTCCGACGAGGGACGCGTCGCGATCTTCTGCAACTCCACCGGCGACGAGTCGGACATCTCGACGCTGACCCACGAGATGGGGCACGCCTTCATGGGCTGGGAGAGCCTGTGGATCGAGCCCGTCGACCTGCGCTGGCCGACCGCCGACGCGGCCGAGATCCACTCGATGGGGATGGAGTTCCTCAGCCTGCCCCGGCTCGAGGAGTTCTTCGAGGCCGAGCAGCACGCCCGCTTCGTACGCAATCGCTGGCGGCGGGCGATCTCGCTCCTCTGCTACGTCTGCGTGGTCGACGAGTTCCAGCACTGGGTCTACGAGCACCCCGGCGCCTCTGCGGAGGAGCGCGACCGGGAGTTCATCGCCATCCGCGCGCGCTACATGCCCGGCATCGACTGGTCCGGGGAGGCCGAGAAGTACGCCCCCCTGCGGTGGTACGTACAACTGCACATCTTCCGCTACCCCTTCTACTACATCGACTACGCGATCGCGGAGACCTGCGCGATGCAGCTCGGGATGCTCGACGCCCGGGACCACGAGGGGACGATGGAGACCTACCTCGAGCTGTGCCGTCTCGGAGGGACCGGGAGCCTGACCGAGCTCGTGGCCGGCGCCGGATTGCGCTCGCCCTTCGAGCCCGAATTGATGCGCGACCTGATGGCCCACGCCGCCGAGCAAGTGGGCTCCTTCTGACGGAGGAGCCTCCGACGGGATAGAATGGGACACCCTCGGCCCGCGCCATGGTCCCCGGCGCGGCGGAGGGGAGCGCGCCGCCCGCGCCCCCCGAGTCGAGCGAGCCCGAATGATCACGATCCTGCGCGACGCCGAGCTGTACGCCCCCGAGCCCCTGGGGCGTTGCTCGCTGCTCGTCGGGGAGGGCCGCGTCCTGTGGATCGGCGCGGAGCTCCCGGCCCTGTCCGCCGAGCTCGTCGAGGAGGAGGTCGACTGCCGCGGGGCCCTGCTGATCCCGGGCCTCGTCGACGGCCACGCCCACACCACCGGCGGAGGCGGCGAGGCGGGCGCCGAGACGCGCGTGCCCGCGCCTGTCCTGTCGGATTACACCCGCGCGGGGGTGACCAGCGTCGTCGGACTGCTCGGGACCGACGCGGAGACCCGGGGCATGGCCGAGCTCTTGGCCCGCACGCGAGCCCTGCGGACCGAGGGGCTCTCGGCCTGGTGCTACTGCGGCGGCTATCACCTGCCTCCTTGCACCCTGACCGGCTCGGTGCGCGGCGACCTCGTGCACCTCGACGCCGTCGTCGGCGCCGGGGAGCTGGCGATCTCCGACTTCCGCTCGAGCCAGCCGACCCTCGACGAGCTGCTGCGCGTCGCTTCGGAGGTCCAGGTCGGGGCGATGATCGGCGGCAAGGCCGGCGTCCTTCACCTGCACCTGGGCGACGGACCGCGGGGGCTCGAGCTCGTCCGCGCGGCCCTCGCGGGCAGTGAGCTCCCCGCGCGTCTCTTCCACCCGACGCACGTCAACCGCCGACCGGAGCTCCTCGAGGAGGCCTTCGAGCTCGCCGGGCGCGGCTGCACCGTGGACCTGACCTGCTTTCCGCCCACGGAGGGAGATGCCGCCGTCCCCGCCGCCGAGGCCCTGGCGCGCTACCTCGACGCGGACCTTCCGCTCGAGCGCATCACGGCGAGCTCCGACAGCGGCGGGTGCCTGCCGACCTTCGACGGCGATGGGCGCCTCGAGCGCATGGACGTCGGGAGCGCGTCGTCGATGGCCCAGACCCTGGCCGTGCTCCTCGCGGAGGGGCGCGCCCCCGAGCGAGTCCTGCCGGCCTTCACGTCGAGCCCCGCGCGTCTCCTCGGCCTCGAGCGCAAGGGGCGCCTGTCGGCGGGCGCCGACGCGGACCTCGTGCTGCTGGGAACCGACCACCTGCCGCGCAGCGTGATGGCCGGCGGTCGCTGGCACTTGCGCGACGGCGAGGTCCTGCGGCGCGGGACCTTCGAGGCCTGACACGAGCGAACGATCCCCCCCTGAACCCGAGCATGACCACCGGAACCCTGATCCCCATCGGCGGCGCGGAGGAGAAGCTGCGCGACCCGAAGATCCTGCGACGCTTCGTCGAGCTGGCGGGTGGCGCGGAGGCGCGCATCGCCATCATCCCGACCGCCTCGCAGCTCTCGGACACCGCCACGCGCTACGAGTCGGTCTTCCGGGACCTGGGTGTGGACCGCGTGCGCTCCTTCCCCTTCGAGGAACGCGCCGACTGCAAGCAAGAGGACGCGCTCGAGGCCCTGGGACGAGCCACGGGGGTCTTCATGACCGGCGGCAACCAGCTGCGCCTCTCGACCACGATCGGCGGCACGCCCGTGGCCGACCTGATCCGCGAGCGCCACGCCAACGAGGGCCTCGTCGTGGCCGGGACCTCGGCGGGGGCCTCCTTCATGGCCGAGCACATGATCGCCGGCGGCGACGAGGGCTCGACACCGCGCAGTGACATGGTGACCCTCGTCCCGGGCCTGGGGCTCAGCCACGACGCGATCATCGACCAGCACTTCCGGGAGCGCGACCGGCTGGGGCGCCTCCTGACGGCGATCTCCTACAACCCCCGACCGATCGGTATCGGGCTGGACGAGGACACGGCCGCGGTCATCGGGCCGGACCGCAGCCTCGAGGTCGTCGGCAGCGGGGCGATCACGATCGTGGACCCCTCCGAGATGGAGTTCTCCTCCATGGACTCGGCCAAGCGCCATGACCCGGTCTGCCTGATCAACATCCGCCTGCACGTCCTCGTGGACGGCGGGTCCTACGACATCGAGACACGCGTGGCGCGGGCCTCCGCGGCCACATCGAGGAGGGAGTGAATGAAGATCGTCGCTCGGTCCGTCTACCTGGGCCCCAACCTCTACGCCCTCTTTCCCGTCATCCGCTTGACGGTCCAGCTCGGGGTCCTCGAGGAGTGGCCCTCCGGTCGGCTGGGCGGCGAGTTCAACGAGCGCTTGCTCGAGGCCCTGCCTGGCCTGGCCGAGCACGGCTGCTCCTACGGCGAGCCCGGCGGCTTCGTCCGGCGCCTCGGCGAGGGCGAGGGCACCTGGATGGGCCACGTCCTCGAGCACGTCGCGATCGAGCTGCAGAACGTCGCCGGGGCGCAGGTGACCTTCGGCAAGACCCGCGGGACCGATACGCCGGGCGAGTACGACGTGGTCTACGCCTACGAGCAGGAGGACGTGGGGGTCACGGCGGGGCACCTCGCCCTCGACCTCTTGTTGCACCTCCTGCCGGCCGAGTTGCGCGAGCAGCTCCGGGCGCCGGAGGACTTCGATTTCGAGGCCGAGCGCGACGACTTCATCCGCGCCTCCCAGCGACGGGCCCTCGGCCCCAGCACGGCCAGCCTCGTGCGCGCCGCGGAGGAGCGCGACATCCCCTGGCTGCGCCTCAACCGCTACAGCCTCGTGCAATTCGGGCACGGCAAGTACGGGCGCCGCATCCAGGCAACCGTCACGAGCGAGACGCGCCACATCGCCGTCGAGATCGCCTCGGACAAGGAGGAGACCAACAAGCTGCTGGGGGACCTCGGGCTCCCCGTCGCCCACCAGCGGATGGTCTACGGCGAGGAGGAGGCCGCGCGAGCGGCCGAGCGCATCGGATTCCCGGTCGTCGTCAAGCCCCTCAACGCGAACCACGGACGCGGAGTCTCGATCGGACTGCAGGACAAGGACGCCGTGCGCGTCGCCTACAGCCACGCGCGGGAGCACAGCCGCACCGTCCTCGTCGAGAGCTTCATCGCGGGCCTCGACCACCGGATGCTGGTCGTGAACGGCGAGCTGATCGCCGCCTCGAAGCGGGTCCCCGGCCACGTCGTCGGCGACGGGGAGCGCAACGTCCTCGAGCTCATGGACATCGTGAACGAGGACCCACGACGCGGCATCGGACACGAGAAGGTCCTGACCAAGCTCGTCCTCGACCATCAGGCCCGGCGCTTGCTCGAGGACCGCGGCTACTCCCCCGAGAGCGTCCCGCCCGCGGGGGAGGTCCTCTACCTGCGCTCGACCGGCAACCTCTCGACCGGCGGCACCGCCGTCGATGTCACGGACGTCGTGCACCCCGACAACCGCGAGATGGCGGTCCGGGCGGCCAAGGCCATCGGCCTCGACGTGGCCGGGGTCGACTTCCTCACGACCGACATCAGCGAGTCCTACAACCTGACCGGCGGCGCGATCTGCGAGGTCAACGCGGCCCCCGGCTTCCGCATGCACGTCGCGCCCAGCGAGGGCACGCCGCGGGACGTGGCCGGTCCCGTGCTCGACATGCTCTTCCCGCCGGGGAGCCCCTCGCGCATCCCCATCGCCTCGGTCACGGGAACGAACGGCAAGACGACGACCGTGCGCATGATCGCGCACATCTTCAAGCTCGCCGGCAACCACGTGGGCCTCGCCACGACCGACGCGGTCTACATCGACGGCCACAAGTCGGTCGAGGGAGACATGACCGGGCCGCAGGCGGCGCGCATGGTCTTGCGCGACCCCTCGGTCGACGTCGCGGTGCTCGAGACCGCCCGCGGGGGCCTCCTGCGGCGAGGGATGGGTTACCGGCGCTGCGACGTCGGGGCCGTCCTCAACGTGCAGTCCGACCACTTGGGCCTCAAGGGCGTCAACACCCTCGAGGAGCTGGCCGCCGTCAAGCGCATCGTGGTCGAGGTCGCGCGCAACACGGCCGTGCTCAACGCCGACGACGAGCTGTGCCTGAAGATGGCCGACTACTCCAAGGCCGAGAACTTGTGCTACGTCACGATGAACCCGAGCCACCCGCTCGTCCGCGAGCACATCCTGGCCGGCGGGCGGGCCGTCGTGCTCGAGTCGGGCATGGGGGGCGACATGATCACCCTCTACGACAACGGCGCGCACATCCCGCTGCTCTGGACGCACCTGATCCCGGCGACGGTCGACGGCAAGGCCACCCACAACGTGCAGAACGCGATGTTCGCGGCCGCGGTGAGCCACAGCATGGGGGTCAAGCTGGACGAGATCCGCCTGGGCCTGCGCACCTTCGACACGACCTTCTTCCAGGCGCCGGGCCGCCTGAACATCTGCGACGACCACCCCTTCCGGGTGATCCTCGACTACGGCCACAACCCCGCGGCGGTGGCGACGATGACCGGACTCACCGACCGCCTCGAGGTCGAGGGCCGGCGGATCGTGGTCCTGGCGGCTCCCGGTGACCGGCGGGACGAGGACATCCGCGAGATCGCCCGCCTCGCCGCGGGTCATTACGACCACTACGTCTGCCGGCGCGACGACAACCCGCGCGGCCGGGACGGCGACGAGGTCCCGCGGCTGCAGCGCGAGGCCCTGCTCGAGGCCGGAGTCCCGGAGGAACGGATCGAGGTCATCCCCGACGAGGTCGAGGCCACGGCCCGCGCCCTGGCCCTCGCGAAGGCGGGCGACCTCGTGCTGATCTATGGCGACGACATCACCCGCACCTGGAAGCAGATCACCTCGCACCAGTCGGACGGAGAGGCGCCGGTCGCCGCGCAGAGCCGGCGCGCTCCCACCCGAATCGACGCGCCGGATCTCCCCGAAGCGGCCCTCGGCCGCGGCGAGGAACTGATCCGCGACGAGCGCGGCGTGCGCCTCGCCCGGCCCACCGAGCTCGAGGACTAGGCGTCCGTGGAGGTGCGCGACTCGAGGCGCCTCACCGGCGCCAACCTGCTCTGGGAGCGACCCGGGGCCGTGATCGACGTCGAGATGGAAGACGCGCGTCGCCCGGCCTTGATCGAGGCCTGGAGCGAAGAGGTCCGGCTGCGCCTCGACGCCGTCGGTTGGGGGAGCGAAGGGCTCCGCGTGCGGAGCTTCGAAGGTGGCGCGAGCCTCGCCATCAGCGCGCCCCTCGACGCCCTCTACGCCGCCACGGAGGTCAATGAGAGCGCCTGGCGCGCGGCCGTCGCGCGCCTCGACGGCGAAGAACCCGAGGAGCTCGACGTGGAGGTCGCGCGCCTGCGCGCCGAGATCGAGGAGGAAGGGAACCCTGCCCTCCTGGCCCTGCGCGCCGCCGCCCTGGAGCGGGGCCTGCCCTTCCTCAGCGACGACGACCACGTCTCGGTGGGCCTCGGCGTGGGTTCCCGCACCTGGCCCGCGCGCGAGCTGCCCGAGCCCGTCGAAGTGGACTGGGGCGAGCTCGCTTCGGTTCCCACCGCGATGATCACCGGGACGAACGGTAAGACGACGACCGTGCGCCTGCTCTCCGCCATCGTCGAGGCCGCGGGCCTCGTGCCGGGCGTGACCTCGACCGACCGCCTGCGCGTCGGCGGCGATGTGCTGGAGGCGGGGGACTGGTCCGGCCCCGGCGGCGCGCGCCGCGTGCTCCGCGATCGACGCACTCAGATCGGCCTGCTCGAGACCGCGCGGGGCGGGATGATGCGGCGTGGGCTCGCCCTCGAACGCTGCGACGTGTCCGCGGTGCTCAACGTCGGCGCCGACCACCTCGGGGAGTGGGGCGTCGGGACCCTCGAAGGCCTGGCCGAGGGCAAGTTCATCGTCACGCGGGTCGCCGGCACGGTGGTGCTCAACGCCGACGACGAGGTCGTCGCCGCCCGCGGCCGTGAGCTGGACCAGGAGGTCGTCTGGTTCTCCCTGGAGCCGGAGGGCGCGCTCATCCGCGAGCACCTCGCCGCCGGAGGGCGCGCGGCCCTCCTGAAAGAGGGGCGGCTCGAGCTGCGCCGGGGTGCGGAGGTGCGCGAGCTCCTCGCGGCGGACCAGATCCCGTGCGCCCTCGGCGGCGCGGCGCTCTACAACGTCGCCAACGCCCTGGCCGCCGCGGCCATCGCAGAGCGCCTGGGGATCGACCTGGACGCGATCCGCGCCGGCCTGGCCGCCTTCGAGAGCACGCCGGAGCGAAACCCGGGCCGCCTGAACCGCTTCGAGCGCGGTGGAGTGCAGGTGCTCGTGGACTTCGCCCACAACCCCCACGGCATGCAGGCGCTGCTCGAGATGGCCGCGCGCCTCCCCGCCGAGCGGCGCCTCGTGCTCCTCGGCCAGGCCGGAGACCGCGACGACGACTCGGTGCGCGAGATGGTGCGGGTCACCTGGGCGGCGCGGCCGGACATGATCGTCGTCAAGGAGCTGACCGAGCACATGCGCGGACGCGAGCCCGGGGAGATGCCGGCCCTGATCGAGGCGGAGCTGCGCGCCGAAGGCTGTCCACCCGAGCGTTTCGTGCACTGCACCAGCGAGCTCGACGCCGTGCGTTGGGCGCTCGAGTGGGGGCGACCGGGTGACCTGCTCCTGCTCCTCGTGCACGACGTCCGCGACGAGGTGCTGCGGCTCCTCGAGGCTCCTGACGGCTGAACGGGGCGCCCGAGATCGGTCAGCGACTGGGTTCTTCCCTGGGGAAAGGGCCACGGTGGGGGCTGCGCACCAGCGAGCGATTGCTCAACCGTACCGGTCCACCATGTTGCGCGCTTGTCCCATGGAGCTACGACCCCTGGAGGGAGTCGACTGCTGCGGACAGCGAGTCGAGTCACTCTCGGGCTCTGGAACATCCTGCCGTTCGAGCCAAGCAGTACGTATTCGCAATGCCGATCCGTCCCGACTTCAGCGCAGTTCGGAGAGCGAGTGCATCGGCCTCGAGAGACCCGGAACCTTGGGCTCCTTATCTCCGTCGTCTCGTGTGTGTCATGGTGAAGACAGGCCTCGGTATGATGCAGAGGTCTTTCGCAGTGCGTTCATTGGTTCGAACTGCGTTCATTGGTTCGAGCAAGGAGGAGCAGGATGATGAGGCTTCGGGAACTACGGTTGTTCGGGCTCGCGATCCTGGCCGTTGCGTATGCAGCGCCAGCGTCTGCCCAGTTGATCCTTACGGCCGGAGACGATGGGTGGCACACGCCCCCCCCGGTCGCGAATGGCTTGCAGACTCAGGTGGACTTCGGCCCCAATCCGATTCCTGCGGGGTTCTTTGGCCCCGGGTCCGACCCCTTCACCGCAACGGTTGACTTTCAAGGAGAGCCGCTGCCGGGTCTGCAGGTGATTGACACCGTGGTTCGTCGTCTGGTCAACACCATTCCGCTCAACGTGGGACAGTCGGACTCGATCCCCATCGTGATCATTGCGCTGAATCTGGTCTCGGTCGACCCGATCACGGTCACGTTCAATGGCGGGCAGAACCCGGAGCTGTGGGACGTTCGTGCCTGCTTGTCCTCCGTTCAATCTCAGCAACAAGGGACCATAACGATCACTCGCACCCAGAATGCGGGGGGGACCTTCGACTCGACAGTGCCGGTCGTCCCCAAGCTGATCTTCACGCCTGTGGGACCGGGTGCTCCAATCACCCTGGATCCCGGGCCATCGACCACTTTGTCGGCCGACGATGTCCCGTGGAAGCGGAGCAACAACCTGCCACCTACCTTCGAGTCCATGCCGAATGGACACCCGATCGACGGGGATTGCGACGGGGTGTTCGAGCTCGTCTCGATCGGCGGCAGCAACTTCACGCCCGGATTCGACCCGATGAACAACTGCGCGCAGACGGTGGAGGACGCCCTGCTCGCCAGGCACGGAGTCAATCCACCGACGACGGACAGCGACAACGACGGCTGGGGCGACGAGTGCGACAACTGCCCGGTCGATCCGAACACGCTGCAGGAAGACAGTGACATGGACGACGTGGGAGATGTCTGTGACAACTGCCCCGACGACGCCAACCCAGGTCAGGAAGACTTCGATGGAGATGGCGTCGGCAACGCCTGTGACAACTGTCCGGACGATCCCAATCCTTCGCAGACGGACTCGGACGGGGACGGTGTGGGAGATCCGTGTGACAATTGCCCGGGGACTCCCAATCCGAGCCAGGGCGACTGCGATGGCGACGGAGTTGGGGACGCCTGCGACCCCACGCCGGGGTGTGGTGGTCAGAACCCGATTCCGACCATGCCTCAGTGGGGAAGCGCCCTTCTCGTGGGGCTGATCCTCCTCTTGGGGGTCTATCGAATCGCGAGGAGGGGCAATTCGCTGCAGGCCTGATCGTTAGTAGATACCGGCTAGACATGAGCCTCGAGGTATCCCCTCGAGGCTCATTCTCTTGTGTCGCTGCGGGCTCGACGGAATCGCACGAGCCTCGGGTCGAGACGATTCCGGAGCCAGCACGACGGCCAGCTCACCTGATCGGCCTCATGGGTTGGCGCGGGACTCTTGGGCCCCGGGGGCTGGCCAGAGACGTTTGATGTCTTCGACTCGGAGCGTGACGATCGCCCAGATGGCCATGGGGACAATGAGGAACAAGGTAGTCTCCCCGTCGATGCCAGTCAGCCGATAGAGCAGCCCCCGAGCGACAGGCGACTTCAACAGCCCAGGCACTTCGCCTTGGAGGTTTGGGTCGGCCAGGAACATTTGGATGACGAGAGTTGCCATTCGCGTCGCGACGAAGACCTGCACGAGCAGAGCGACCAGGATCACGGATCGGACTCGGCGTCTCCAGGGAATGGGTGTCGCGAGGGCGAGCGAGATGCCACAGACTGTCGGCAAGTAGCCGACGAAACCGGTGTCCACCGGTCGGCGAACCGTGGGATTGGGGGCATTGCGAATCAGGATCACGGAGTCCGCGCCTTGTGGCTGAGGGGGCACCTTGATCCGCACGTCGGACGACATTTCCATGGCGCTGATGACGAGGTTCGTGCATCCACGTAGAGCCTGCCCGTAGGGTCGCTTCAAGCCAGAGAGGGGTACGAGCATGAGCCAGGTCAGGAGGCAGAACCCCGCAATGAACCTAGCCATCGGGAGTGCCCTCTTCATGACTCTGTGGGCGTCCGCGTCGACACCCGATCAGCCCAGAAGATCCAATAGAGGACCGCCAATGCGATCAATGCCAACGGCCAAACGAATTGGTGGCTTTGATCGAAGTGCTCGGGAGAATGGACGCCGATCAGGTACATCGAGGCGATGCGAACCAGGTTGGCTGCCAGCAGGACCCCCACTCCAATCAGGACTCCGCATACCTTGCGGCCGAGCGCGCCAGAGACGGCCAGAACGCCGGCCGCCATGATGGAAACGGGAGCCAGGCCGTCACACCCGCGCCGGATCTCGACGGACATGGAGTGGTCCATGGCGGTGATGGAGGAGCCATCGACCGTCACGGAGTGGCCTACGAGCTCGAGGAGCAGCGCGCTGGCGTGTGCTGAGAGATGCAAGTAGGTCTGAAAGGCCTCACTGGGAGTGATCACATAGAAGATCAAGACCTGGAACAGTGCCAGGAGCGCCGAGAAGCTCGCGACAAAGCGGATGATTGGGCCACGGCGGGATCCACGACTCTTGGCTGGATCAGGACCGGTCTTGCTTGTGCTCGTCATCTGACTCGGATCCGCTCCTTGGTGGCTGTACGCACCCTCGTACACCAGGCTTCGGCGACCAGCCTGCATGCAGGTCGTGAGGCCTGAACGAGCGCAAGTCTACTCAGGGACCCTGCTTGCTGTACGGAGTCGCGCGCTCTGTCATCGATTCGGCGAGAGGGGCTGCCAGGCAAATCCCTGGCAGCCCCTCATGTCGAGTCGATGACAGAGCGCGCGACTCTGACATTGCGAATCCGTAATGCGGCTCAGGGCGTGAAGGTCACCGAGAAGGCGTTCGAGGTGTTGAAGCCGTTGAGGCAGGGGCCCATCGGGTCGCGGTACCAGCACTGGAAGTTGTGGGTGTCGCCGACCGCCAAGCCGTAGCCCGTCGCGATGCCCGGTCCGAGGACCATCGTGCCCGTGAGGCCGGAGTTGAGGACCGGGCCGTAGCGCAGGATGTTGCCGCCGACGCAGCGCAGGCCGTCGCCGAAGGGGAAGGGACCGATCAGGATCGTGCCGCTGAAGTAGAGGCCCGGCTTGTTGATCGGCAGCTGGGTCGTCGTCAACACCAGGTTGTCGAGGCCCACGCTGCCCGAGCCGCTGCCGCTCAGGATGGCGCCCACGGAGGTGGAGTTCTCACAGCCACCGGGCAGGTAGTCGTTGCCGCAGGGCGCGTCGACGGCGGGGCAGAAGCAGACCGGCCCGCCGATGATCTCGCACTCGTCCGGCACGCCGTTCGAGTTGATGTCCGTGGAGAAGCCGGTGACGATGTCGATCGAGTCGTCGACGCCGTTGCCGTTGCAGTCCGTCAGCGGGGCCTGCAGCCAGTCGAGGGCGTTCAGGTCGTCGCCGGGCAGGCCGAAGCTGCGGGCGGTCGCGAGACCCAGGTTCTCCGCCGCGACGAAGATGCCCGGGAAGGGCGAGAGGCCGCCCGCCACCGGGGGGATCAGGATGTCACCCGGCTCGATCGCCGCGCCGAAGATGCTGTCGGGCATGCCGATCACCGGCGAGCCGGCGCGCACGGAGAAGAGCACCATGTCGGTCCCGCCGCCGACCCAGTCGTAGGGCGTGGTGGAGGGCTCGTAGGCGCCCGTGCCGTTCTCGTTGATCACGAGGGCGTCGAGGTCGTCGAGGCCGCCGGCGATGTCGAGGCCGAGGGCCGGACCGGGGGCCCACAGGGCCGGCGGACCGCCGGGCGCGGCGGAGTGCAGGATGTCCGAGCCCGCGAAGCCGTGGGCAGCCGCCGAGCCGGTGCCCGCGATCCCGCTGAAGGGGTGGACCACGACGCCGTCGAGGGAGAAGTAGACCCCGGTGGAGGGGAAGCCGGAGCCGCCGGCCACGGGCGGGCCGTCGATGTTCAGGGCGTCGAGGTTGTCGCCGCCCTGGGGCACCGCCGCGAAGGTGGGCTCGAGCAGACCGACGCCCGGGTAGACGGTGCCGCAGGCGCTCGCCAGGCCGTCGCCATCCACCACGGCCGCGTGGCCGGGAGCCGCCGCGAAGGGCGGCAGGGGCGCGGGGGGCATGAAGCTCGTCGACGCCAGGACGTCCGCCGCGAGGTCGCTGCAGGGCCCCTCGGTCGTGATGTCCGGTGTCGGCGCTTGGGGGAAGCTCGCCGCGTAGGCGTCGACCGAGAACCAGATGTCGCCCGGGTCGATCGGGAAGTTGGGCGGGACCATCGTGTCCTTGCCGAAGGAGACCGCGTCGAGCTCGACGCCGCAGGGCGTGTACGGCGGGTGGCCGACGCAGGTCGCGTGAAGCGCGAGGCCGAGCCCCGTCGCGCCGCCGGAGACGTCGATGCCCGGGGCGGGCAGGGGCCCGAGGGCCGGCAGGCCCGTGACCGCCGTCAGGAGGTCGCCCTCGGTGATCGGCACGGCGCCGAAGCCGTCGGGGACGGAGAGGGACCCGCTCTGGAAGTCGACGGAGAAGACGTACTGGGCCTGGGCCAGGCCGGTGAGGGCGGCAACGCCGGCGCTCGCGGCGAGGAGTCGGGGGAGGGTGCGGAGGGGTTGCATGGTGAGGATGGCTCTCGAGGTTTCGCTGTCGGCTCGCGTTCCGGCGGCCGGCGGAGGACGCCTCCGCGTCCCCAAAGGCGCCCGACCCCCGGGGCTGGACAGGGGATTCGGAGGATCGAGAGCCGGGGGCGGCCTAGATTGCAGAGTCTTTGGTCTGGATATAGACTGGGCCTCGGAGCCCGCGGCCCTGTCAGCACCCGCTGACGTCCTCGATTTCCCCTCCCCGGGCCGGGCTCCACCTCCCTTCATGAGCTCCGAACGACGAACCCGAGCGGGCAGCCAGGAGTGGCGCGACGTGCGCGTCGCCGGCTGGCGGGACCGGGCTGGTCGCTGGGTCGCGGGCCTCACGCTCTACCTCCTGGCGACGGGCCTCGCGATCTACGCCCTGCCCTTCAGCGTCTTCAACCAGCACGCCGTCGTGCTGCACACCGCGATCGGCCTCCTGTACCTCCTGCCGGCGGCCGTCTACCTCCAGCGTCACGTCCGTGTCTACTGGGACTTCCCCCTGACGCACGTCAAGTTCTCCGGTTACGCGGCCGGCCTGATGACGCTCGTCTGCTGCCTGTCCGGAGTCGTGCTGACGTGGGAGAGCGTCTTCGGCACGCGCATCACCTACCTGTGGCGCACGGTGCACGTCGTGACGACCTTCGGCGTGCTGCTGTTCCTGGGGGCGCACTTCGTCGCCCTCTGGGCGCGCGCCAAGAAGGCCAGCCGCGAGAGCGAGCCGAAGCTGGCCGCCGGCTTGCGCGGCCACGCGGTCGCGATGACGGGCTCCGCCCTGGGCCTCTTGCTCGTGACGGGCGCCCTCTCGCTCGTCCTGCGGCCGGTGACCATGGTCAACGAATTCCCCGAGGACTACGACGCCAACGCCTACGAGGACGCGGGTCCCTTCGCGCCCAGCCTTGCGATGACGACGACGGGCGGGGCCTTCGACGCTCGCACCCTGGCCGGCTCCGCCTCCTGCGGCACGGCGAACTGCCACCAGGAGATCTACGAGGAGTGGCTGCCGAGCGCACACCGCTACGCCTCGATGGACGTCGGCTTCCAGGCCATCCAGGGCGTGATGGCCAAACAGAACGGAGCCGTCTCGACCCGCTACTGCGGCGGCTGTCACGACCCGATCTCGCTCTTCTCGGGGACGAAGAACATCGGCGTGGCGGACCTGACGAACCTCGACGGCTACCAGGAGGGGATCTCCTGCCTGGCCTGCCACGCCATCGAGAAGACGGACGTCGCCGGGAACGCGAACTACGTCATGGCGCAGCCCGAGCGCTACGTCTGGGAGCAACGCGAGGGCAAGCTCGCGACCTTCCTCTCGGAGTTCCTGATCCGCGCCTACCCCGATCACCACGTCCAGTCCCTCTCCCGGCGGATGTTCAAGACGCCGGAGTTCTGCGCGGCCTGCCACAAGCAGTTCATCGACGAGTCCGTGAACCAGGTCGGCTGGGTCCAGCTCCAGAACCAGTTCGACAACTGGCGGGCCAGCCGCTGGTTCGACGAGGAGAAGCCCGAGCGCACCATCGAGTGCCGCGAGTGCCACATGCCGCTGCAGGCCTCGCGCGACCCCGCCTCAGGTGACGAGGCGGACGCGAACCGCAGTCCTGAGGACGGCCGGCACCGCAGCCACCGCTTCCTGGGGGCCAATCAGTTCATCCCGGCCCTGATGGAGCTGGAGGGCGCCGAGGAGCACGTGGCCCTGACCCACGCCTGGCTCCGGGGCGAGGTCGACATCCCCGAGATCGCCGACAAGTGGACCGCGGGACCCAGCGTGCCGATCGAGCTCCGGGTCCCCGAGCGCGTCCAGGCCGGCGAGGACTTCAAGGTCCTCGTGCACATCATCAACAACAAGGTCGGCCACGACTTCCCGACGGGGCCGCTGGACATCATCCAGGCCTGGGTCGAGATCGACGTCACCGACGCCGACGGGCGCGTCGTCTTTCACTCGGGCAAGGTGGACGACGAGAACTTCGTCGAGACCGGCTCCTTCATGTTCAAGGCCGAGCCCGTCGACCGCTACGGCAACCTGATCGACCGGCACAACCTCTGGGAGATGGTCGGCGTGCGCTTCAAGCGCTCCCTCTTCCCCGGCTCGGAGGAGGTGGCCGCCTTCGACATCACCTGCTCGGGGGCCGAGGGCCCCGACGGGGACGCGGCCGAGCGCGAGGAGTTCTCCCTGGTGGTCACCGAGGAGTTCAAGAGCCCGCTGCAGGTGAGCGCCAAGCTCAACTACCGCAAGTTCGACCAGTACCTCCTGAACTTTGCCTTCGGTGAGGACAACGAGCTCTCCTCGCCCGTCACGACCCTCTCGAGCGCGACGGCGCAGGTCGTCCTGGAGCCCGCCCCCGAGCAGGGACTGTGAGGCTCTCCCGCCGCCGACCGAAGACCGTCCTGGCCGTCCTGGCGGCCGTGGTCCTGGGGGCCGTGCTCGCCTTCCAGTGGTTGCGCGACGACGTCGAGGAATACCAGGCGGGGGAGCGCACCGAAGGCCTCTTCGATTCCTTGGCCCGGGGCGTCCCCGAGGATTATCCGCGCGTCACCTTCACGGACGTCGCCGAGGAGAGCGGGCTGCGCTTCCGCCACTTCCCCGCCGTCCGGACGAACCGCCTGCCGGAGGACATGGGCAGCGGCGTGGCGCTGGGGGACGTGAACGGCGACGGTTGGTGCGACGCCTTCCTCGTCAACGTCGCCGGACCCCTGGGCAGCGAGCGCGGGCCCGCGGGGGCCTCGCGCCTCTTCCTCGGCGGCCCGGGGGGGAAGTTCGAGGACGTCACCGAGAGCTGCGGCATCGACCTGCGCGAGCTCGCGAACGGCGCCGTCTTCGTCGACACCGACTCCGACGGCGACCTGGACCTCTTCGTCGCTTGCTACGGCAGCTGTCGGCTGTTCGTCAACGACGGCGAGGGCCGCTTCACCGACGATTCCGCCCGGCACGGGCTCGAGCGTTGGGTCGGCTTCTGGAGCGGCGTCGCGGTGGGCGACCACGACGGGAATGGCGCGCCGGACATCTATGTCTGCGGCTACGTCGACTACGACGACGCGAGCGAGCCGGCGGGGGAGGCCCCCTCCCAGTACGGCCGCGTGATCCCCGCTATGATCAACCCGTCGACATTCGGGCCTGCGCGGAACCTCTTCTTCGTGGGCAAGGGCGACGGGACCTTCAGAGAGAGGGCCGAGGAGCTCGGCGTCGACGACCTCACCGGACGCGGCCTCGGAGCGCTCTTCTGCGACATCGACGGCGACGGTCACCAGGACCTCTACGTGGCCAACGACGTCTCCGACAACGCCCTCTTCCTCGGCCGACCGGGCGGCAGCTTCGTCGACCGCACGGCGGAGGCGCAGGTCGGGGACTACCGCGGCGCGATGGGGCTGGCGGCGGGGGACTACGACGGGGACCTGGACCTGGACCTCTTCGTGACCCACTGGGTCTCCCAGGAGAACGCCCTCTACACCCAGCACCCAGGCCGAGAGGGAGGGGGCGAGGCCACGCCGCGCTTCCTCGACGACGCGGACCGCTTCGGCCTGGGCCACAAGGCCCTCGACCGCGTCGGCTGGGCGACGGAGTTCCTCGATTACGACAACGACGGCTGGCTCGACCTCTACGTCATCAACGGCAGCACGATCCCCCTCGGCGAGGATCCAGCGCGGCTCGAGCCCATGCGCAGTCAGCTCTTCTGGCACGACCGGGACGAGCGCAGCTTCTTCCACGAGGTGGGAGCCGTCAGCGGCGACTTCTGGCGCGAGGCCCGCGTGGGGCGCGGCGCGGCGAGCTGCGACTTCGACCTCGACGGAGACTCCGACCTGCTCGTCGTCTTGCATGGGGACGAGGCCGCGCTCCTGCGCAACGACGGCGGCAACGCGCGAGCGAGCCTCCGGGTTCGCCTGCGTCAGGAGGAGCGCAACTGCTTCGCCCTCGGCGCCCGGGTCCACGTCACCGCGGGCGGCCGCACGCGGCTCGAGGTGGTCGGCGCCCAGGGCAGCTACTTGTCCCAGCGCGCGGTCGGTGAAGTCGCCTTCGGCCTGGGCGACGCAACGGTGGTGGACGAGCTGCGCGTGCGCTGGCCCGACGGCACGGAGGAGCGGGCCGGCCCGATCCTCCCGAATTCCCTGGTGGATTGGACGCGCGGGGCGGCGCCGGCCGTGCGTGCCTTCCCCGGGCGCCACGAGCGGGACGCCGGCGGCCCCGACTCGGTCGAGCTCCAGCGCCGCTTCTTCGAGCTGCGCGAGCACGGCATGGCGGCCCGACTCGAGGGGAGCTTCGAGGAGGCCGTCGAGAGCTACCTCGAAGCCCTGGCCCTCTGGCCTGGCCACGGGGACTGCCTCTACTACCTCGCCAACAGCTGGATCGAGACGGGTGAGGAGGCCGCGGCGCTCCAGGCCCTCGAGCGCCTCGTGGGCTTCGAGCCGCAGAGCAACCAGGGGTGGATGCAGATCGGTCGCCTGCGCCTGCCCGGAGGAGACCCGGCCTTGGACGACACGGCCGCGGCGCGGCGCGCGTTCCTGCGCTGCCAGGAGCTCAACAAGGCCGAGTCCCGGCCGGAGACCATGCTCGGCATCGTCGCCTGGTTGGAGGGTGAGCTCGACGAGGCCCACACGCGCTTCGAAAAGGCGGCGCGCCTGAACCCCAAGTCGATCGAGGCGCGCTGGTTCGCGGGGCTGGTGGCTTGGTCCCGGGAGGATGCCGCGCAAGCTGGGCAGTGGCTCACCGAGGCGCGGGCCATCGCCGGCGGTTCCGCCGCCGCGGGCGACTCGGCCTCGAACGAGGGCGACACCCGTGCGGGGGGGGCCATGACCAGCGGGCGGGGCGTGCCCCTCGACGAGGCCCTCGAGCGCTGGAAGACCCTGAGCCAGCGCGAAGGAGGGCCGGAGAGCGAGTACGGTCCCCCGGCCGAGGAGCCCTGAGTCCGGATCAGTCCTCCGGGATCGCGTCGAAGGCGATGCTGACGCGCTTCGTCTCGCTCTCGAAGGGGATCGTGCGGTGGTAGAAGTAGGAGGGGAAGAGGAACAGCGTCCCTTCCTCGGGCTGGAAGTCGCGCAGGGGACGCGGCTTCTCCAGGCGCCACTCGTCGGGCGCGCCGCCGAACTGGATCCAGCCCGCGTGCTCCTCGCCCGTGGTCTGGATCACATCGGGGAGCTGGGCGTAGTACACCCCGCTGACCCATCCGCCGGGGTGGATGTGGTGCGATTGGTGGCCGGCCGCGCCCAGGCGCGTGCCCCAGACGTTGAGTCGGAAACTCCGGGGCCTGTGGGCGAGGTAGGGGTGCTCGGGGTCCCGCGGCAGGTCGTCCAGGAAGGTCTTCACCGCGGCCTGGATCATGAGCTCGAGCTGCGCCACGGGGCCCTTGGGCTCCTGCAAGAGCTCGCCCGTCTGCTCGCCCTTCGTCGTCGAGCGGTTGGCGGGCTCGAACTCGAGGGTGGGGTGATGCTCGACGTGATCCACGAGAGCCCGATTGAAGGCCCCCAGGCTCTCGAAGCCCTGGACCTCCCCGTGAGGGAAGGCGCGCACCCAGTCCAGGTCGAAGATGGCCGCCGCTTCTTGCTCGCGACCCAGCTCGTGGAGCGCGAAGGCCTTCACGACCATGGCGCGGCGCTGCAAGGAGTCGAGGCCGAGGGAGCGCTCCACGACGTCGAGGGCGCGCTGGGGCTCCCCGAGCTCGCCGAGGGCCGACGCGAGGTTGGTCAAGGTGTGCGCGTTGAGGGGCGAGAGCTGGAGGGAGCGTTCGTAGGCCTCGGCCGCCTTGGCCGCGTCCCTCATCGCGTGATAGGTCTCCCCGAGCTCTCCGAAGACAGGCGCGAAGTCGGGCCGCAGCTCGATGGCCTTGCGGTAGGCCTTCACCGCGCTCTCGAACTCGCCCTGCTCGCGCAGGCAGCCGGCGAGGTTGGCGAGGATCTCCGGCGAGTCGGGCGCGAGCTTGCGCGCCTTGCGCAGCTCGATGCTCGCCTTCCAGGGATCGCCGAGGAGCCGCAACAGGATGCCGAGCTCGTTGACGGCGCGTGCGTTCCTGGGGTGCGCGGCGACGATACGCTCGATCTGATCGAGGGCGGCGGGGAAGTCGCCCGCCTTGCGTAGGGCTTCCACGGCCTCGATCTTGCGGACCAGCGGGGAGCCCGCTGCGCCCATCCCGGGCTCGGAGGCTGTCATGACGGGGGATTGGAGGGGCTGGGCATGGGTGGCTTCCCGCGCTGCGGGGCGGTTCCGATTCTAGACGCGGCGGCCCGTACAATGCGCGGTCCCCCGTCGCCGCCCCTCGACCTCGGAACACCAGAGCCCGCCATGCGACCGATCGCCGCTCGCCTCGCCGCACTCCTGTGCCTCGCCACCGCCTGCGCCATGCCCGAGAAGCAGAGCTTCGAGGCCCAGCAGAGGATCCAGACCGTGCAGGCCTTCCGAGCCGCCCGGGACACCGGGGAGGAGGCCACTTGGCGGCCCTACCTCGCCCCCGACCCGCGGATCTGGCGGGGAGAGAAGGAAGGGGCGGGGACCCCGTGGACCTTCATCGCCGGGCGCTGGAAGGATTGGGACACACACTTCCGCGGCAAGTCCGAGCGCGTGTCGAGCTGGGAGACGAAGGGCAACCGCGTCTGGGCGGAGATGTTCGAGGTCAACGACTACTTCCGCCTGATCGAGCGTGGCGGCAGCTACTGGCGGGCGACCTACTATCTCGACGACCAGGAGCGCATCGCGGGCTTCCAGATCTCCCCGGTGCCCGGCCGCGAGGCGCCCGAGGGGCGCGGCGAAGAGTTCCGCGCCTGGGCGCGCGCCGAGCACCCCGAAGAGGCCGAGTACCTGATGCCCGGAGGGGAGATCGACCCGACCGGCGACCGCGCGCCGCGCATGCGCAAGCTGCTCAACGAGTGGCGCGGGACGGTGGGCCTGGACACGATCGAGTGAGGCTCAGCCGACCTCGCCGCCGTAGATCTGGAAGCGTCGCAGGAGGAAGCGCTTCATCAAGAAGCGCGAGGCCGCGTCACGGCACCAGAAGCTCGCCATGACGGGTTGCAGGCTCCCCGCCCGCCGCTTGGCCTCGTTGTTGAGCGGCCCGAGCGTCAGTCGGCGGCAGCCGCGCTCGATCGCGTGCTCGGTGGCCGCGTGGATCAGGTTGGGGTAGGCCTTGACCGCCAGGGAGTGCACGTAGTCGAGGCCCCCGTGGCACTGGTGCAGGACGTCACCGCGCGGGATGAAGGCGAAGAAGCCCGCCAGGGCTTCCCCGACGCGGGCCGTGATCACCCACTGCTCCTGGCTGCGGAAGGCCTCCTCGTTGTTCATCAGGTCCTCGAAGGGGATCTCGAGCTCGGCGTTGTGCTCCGAGCTGGCGAGCAGGCAGCGGTGCAGCTCGCGCGTGAGCCGTGGTGGGTGCGGGGGCTCGAGGAGCTCGAAGCGGCCGCCGCTCTCGCGGAAGAGCTGGCGTTCCTTGCGCAGGTTGCGCCGGCGCTGCTGGCTCAGCCCCGCGAGGTAGTCGTCGAAGCTCGCGACGCCCTCGAGTTCCACGCTGACGAGCGGCAGCTGGAGGAAGGGCAGGAAGCCGTGCTCGCGCGCCCAGCCCCCGTCGGTCGCGGGCTCGGAGATCATGACCTGGTCGACGTCCCGGCACGCCTTCAAGTGCCGCACGACGGCGCCGCGAACGGCGCCCCGATCCTCGGCGCGATGCGCGAAGAAGGGCTCGCTGTAGCGGAAGGCGAGGAAGCTCGTGTCCACGAGGCAGGTCGTCTTGCGCGCGAAGGGACCGAAACAGGGGTCGAGCCAGCGGCGGGTCCCGGGCTCGAGCAGCCGAGTGCCTCGATAGCGGACGAGCCGCAAGAGGGGGGCCACCCCGACGAGCTCCTCCCCGCGCCGGACCTTGGCCAGGTCGAGGCGCGTGCGCCCGGTCGAGTGCGGCAGGAACTTGGCGACGTTGTCGAGCAGGGGGTCCTCGAAGCGCGCGGCCTCCTCCGGGGTCCAGCTCGCCTCCTCCGTCACGGAGAGCTCGGTCGCGGTCGTCACCCGCGTCAGCCTAGCCGCGGAGGGCCCTGGAGGGCCCTCGGGCGCCCTTTCCGCGAATCCCTGCAACGCTCCCTCCGGGGGGGCGCTCTCCTATAGGGTCGCTCGTCCGGCCTCCCCCGCCTCCTCTCCCCACTCTTCCCATGCACGTCCTCCGCCTCGCCCTCGCTTCGCTCGCCCTCGCCCCCCTGGCTTCGGGCCAGGCCTGGGATCAGCACCTCACTCCCGGCACCACGGACGCCCGCCTGCCCAGCGGGCTCGACATCACGGACACCGTCCTGGCCTTCGGCCAACCGCGCTTCGACCGCTACAACGATCCCCAGATCGAGGACATCGTGCGCGTCTTCGAGCTGCAGGGCGCGGACTTCGTCGAGGTGGCGGCCCTGCAGTCCTCCCTCGTGCCGGCGACCAGCGCCTCCTTCGGCGTCGCCATCGCCCTCGAGGGCGACTGGCTTGCGATCGGGGATCCCAACGCGCCGGGGACCGGCTTCGTGACGGGCGCCGTGCACATCTACCACCGCGAGGTGACCGGCTGGGAGGTCTACGACGTGATCCAGCCGCAAATCGTGGTCGGGCTCTCGGTGCTCGAGTTCGGGAAGACCCTCGACATCGAGAACGGGCGCTTGGCCGTCGGCGCGCCGACCTCGACGGTCTTCGAAGGCGGGCTCGAGGACGGCGCGGTCTACATCTTCGAGCTCCAGGCCGGCGTCTGGACCGAGGTGCAGCAGCTCGCGGCGCCCGGCTCGGTGCTCTTCGGGCACTTCGGCCGTGACCTCGAGCTCGACGGCGACCGCCTGATCGTCGGCCACCCCGGCGGCGACCCGCTGATCGGCCCCCACGGCCTGGCGCGCATCTACGACTACGACGGCAGCGCCTTCGTCCACGACGACGACCTCATCCCCGCCAACGGCACGGGCGAGGGCGGCTTCGGCATGACCGTCACCCTCGAGGGCTCCGTCGCCGCCGTCGGCGCGCCTGGGGCCCACATCGTGAATCACAGCGATGGTCGAGTTCACGTCTTCGAAGAGTCCGGCGGCAGCTGGACCGAGGTCGACACCCTCGAGGACGTCAACGCGCGCCCCTACAACTCTTTCGGCGGCGACGTCGAGCTCGAGAGCGGCGCCCTCTTCGTGAGCTCGGAGAACACCGCCTCCGCCCAGCGCTTCGAACCGGGCCCCGGCGGCTGGGAAAAGGCCGAACGCTACACGACCGCCGTGGGCTTCGCCTACGCCCCGGTCGTTCCCGTGCGCCTGCGCGCGCGCGGCTCGCGCGTCGTCATCACCGACTCCGAAGGCGCGACCGTCTTCGAGCGCAACGTCCCGGCCAAGCTCGAGATCGGCTGCGAAGGCGCAGCCCTGCCGGGCGGCACTCCGGCGCTGACACGCCCGGTCATCCTCGACACGCGCGGCGAGCAGCGCATGAGCGAGCCCGATCTGACCTTCGTCGTCGTGCCCTCCGCGCAAATCGGCCCCGGCCTGCTCTTCTACGGCTTCAGCCCCGCGAACATCCCCTTCGCTGGCGGCTCGACCCTCTGCATCGGCCCGCCTCACGCCCGGGCCGACGTGGCTCCGGCGCCCTCGGGCACCTTCTTCACGAGCCCGGTCCTCGACCTGCAGAACTATCCGGTCGCGAGCGGTCCCAACAGCTTCGGCGCCGGAACCACGGTCTACTTCCAGTACTGGTTCCGCGTCCCGGGCGGCGGCTCCTTCCTGTCGAGCTCCCTCGAGCTCGAGTTCGCGCCCTGAGCTTCGGCTCCAGGAGCACGGGCTCCTAAGCTGGGCCCGTGCTCGACGCCCTCGCCGAAGAACCCCTCTACCTGCTCGCCGTCCTGAGCCTCGACGTGGCGCTGGCGGAGTGGCTCTGCCGCCGCACGCCGCTGCGTCACCTCGGGACGGCGCTGGTCGTGATCGTCGTCACGGCCATCGTCGCCAATCTCGGGGTCATCCCGACCTTCTCGGAGGAGATCCCCGTCTACGAGGGGATCTTCGGCTTCGTCGCGCCGCTGGCGATCTTCTGGCTCCTGCTCGGCGTGCGCCTGGCCGACGTGCTGCGGGCCGGCAAGGCGATGCTCGCGCTCTTCCTGCTCGGCGCGGCGGGAACGACCGTCGGCGTGCTTCTCGCGATGCAGCTCGTCGACGGCGAGGCGGCCTTCGGCGAGCGCTTCCACGCCCTGGGCGGCATGTTCGTCGGCACCTACACCGGCGGCAGCGTCAACTTCAACGCCATCGCCCTCGAGTACGGAGTCGTGAAGGACGGCGCGCTCTACGCCGGGGCGGCGGCCGTGGACAGCGGGATGACGACGCTGTGGATGGCGCTGAACCTGCTCGTGCCGAGGTTGCTCGGCGCGCGCTGGCCGGGTCGGAAGGGGCTCGCGGCCGTGTCTAAGGCGCGCAACGAGCCCGACCTCGGCGTGGAGGAGGACAGCGAGACCTTGCACCCGATCGACCTCGGCTGGACCCTCGCCCTGGGTTGCGCCGCCGTGGTCGGCTCGGAGCTCGCCGCCGCCCGGATCGAGGCGGCGACGGGCTGGGCCGTCCCATCGATCCTGGTGCTGACCACGGTGGCCCTCGTCCTCGCGCAGCTGCCCTTCGTCGCGCGCCTGCGCGGAACGCGGCTGCTCGGGATGTACGCGGTCTACCTCTTCCTGGCGGTGATCGGCGCCCTCTGCGACGTCGAGGCCCTGCGCAGCATCGGGGCGCTCGGCACGAGCCTCTTCCTCTTCGTCGGCCTGACCCTGGTGGTGCACGGGCTCGTCGTCTACGGCGCGGCCTTCCTCGCCCGCGTGGACCCGGTCGTCGCCTCGGTCGCCTCGCAGGCCAACGTCGGCGGCGGAACGACGGCCCTGGCCCTGGCTCGCAGTCTGGGTCGCGCCGACCTCGTGCTGCCGGCGATCCTCGTCGGGTCGCTCGGGAGCGCGCTCGGGACCTACCTGGGATTCCTGGCGGCGGGGATCCTGGGCGGGGGGTGAGGAGGTGATTCTCCCTCCCTCCGGTCGACCCTTCACTTGCTCACGAGGAACGTAAGATTTTGTTTTGCAGTGACTTCCGATCGATGGTCGCCGCTGGGGGTTGAGTTATACGCAGGAAGAATGCACTCTGCGTATAACTGTGATCGACCGAATCCCCGAGGACGCCCAGACCTTGCACGCCGAGGCCCTGGGCCTGCTGCTGGCCCTGGAGAGAGAGCGCAACTGGTCGCACCTCTCGGGCTCCTTCTCGACCAAGACCGTCAAGGGCGCGGAGTACGTCTACTTCCAGTACTCCGACCCCGGAGGGAAGAAGCGCCAGTTCTCCCTCGGCCGCCGCGGTCCCGAGCTCGAGGGCATCGTGAGGGGATACGCAGAGGGTCGCGAGCAGCTCGGACCCGACCTGGCTCGAGTGGAGCGGCTGGCCGGGCTCATGCGCGCGGCGGGATTGATGACGATGCCCCATGGCCCGGCGCGAGTCGTGCGGAGCTTGGCCGATGCCGGGGTCTTTCGCCTTGGGGGTGTCCTCGTCGGCTCCTACGCCTTCCAGATCCTGGGGAACCTCCTGGGGGTCAAGTGGTCGTCCGCTGCGTGGCGGACCCAGGACGTGGACATCGCAGGACACCTTTGCGTGGCTCTCCCCGAGGTGGAGGCTGATGTGCCGAAGGCCCTGGAGTCCCTGGAGATGGGGTTCGTCCCCGTGCCGGAGTTCGACCGAGAGCACGCATCGACCTCCTATCGGGTCCGAGGAGAGTCGCTCCAGGTCGACTTCATCACTCCCGGAAGGGAGTCAGATCGGGCGCCGATCCACATCGGGCGCTTCAAGACCGCCGCGGCGCCCATCGAGCACTTGTCGCTCTTGATGGACGAGGCCCAGCCGGCACTGACGTTGGAGTCGACGGCGACCCTCATCGTCGTTCCACAACCAGCGCGCTTCGCCCTGCACAAGTTGTTCGTGAGCCAGACACGCTCCACGATCCAGCAGACCAAAGCGGGGAAGGACCTGCACCAGGCGGCATTGCTCCTGGAGGTATTGGCCCAGGACCGACCTGAGGACTTGGAGCACGCGGCTCGAGCCTTCTCGGCTTCAGGACCGGCCGTGACGAAGAAGCTCTTGCGGGCCCTGCGCGAGGCTGTTGGGCGCTGGCCAGAGACAAGAGCGAGCGAGGAGTTCCTGGAGTCGATCCTGGATTGACCCGAGGCCAAGAGTCGAGATGAGCCGCGCCCTCAGCGCTCTCTCTCGTCCTCAGATGCCCGTCGCGCCCAAGGCGGCAGCGTCTGGAGTCGGGTCTCCTTGAGGGAGCCGTCCTCGTTCCAGAAGTCCCAGGCTCCAACGGGATAGCCCCGCTGATAGCTCACCTTCGATTGCTTGTTCCCGTTCGGCCACCATGCCGTCCAAGGGCCTGTCTTGGAGCCCTCTTCGAAGACGCCCCGCGCCCGGACGGAGCGGCCGTCGGCGTAGTACTCCGTCCACTCGCCCTGCTTCTGCCCCTGAACATAGTGGCCGTGTTCCGAGAGTCGGTCGTGGCCCCAGCCGTACTTGCTCCAGGCGCCAGCTCGGCGACCGAAGATGAACAGTCCCTGCTCGTACACCGAGCCTCTCGTGTTGTAGCTGCACCAGCTGCCGTTGCGTTCGCCCCCCATGAACGTGCTTCGGCTCTGTGGATTGCCGTTGGCGTACCAGGTGTTCCAGACCCCCTGCCGTCGGCCGGTCGTGTCGACCCAGCCATGGGTGCGCCGGGTCCCGTCCGGCCATCGCATCGATACTTCTCGCAGGTCCGCCGGCTCTGGTCGGGGCAGCATGAGCGGGGGAGACCAGCCCGGTGCAGAGACCACCGGCCGGGTTTCGGGCTCCGCGATGGCGACTTCGAGCCCTCCTTCGAGCAGGACGGGAGACGAGGCCTGGCCCCGATTCGCCTGGATGCCCGCCAGGCGAAACCCCATCCGCAGGGGCCCTGCGGTCTCGGCGGTCCGCTCCTCGATCCGCACGTCTCCGTGCAAGTCGACGATGGGCCCGCCGAGGTGGCTCCCGACGCCCGTGTGCCAGCTCGAGCTCGCCTCGACCGTTACGCGGCCCATGCCGTCGATCGTCACCCGAAGTAGGAGATCGACCCCCCAAAGCCCGTCGAAGTCCGAGGCCAAGACCTCGAGGGTGCCGCTCGCGGCGACGCGCCCAAGGACGAAAAGCTCCTCCCCGCGACGCTCATGGCCGTCCCGCGCCATCCAGCTCCCACTTGCGAGGTCGATGGCCTCGACGGCGAAAGCGGGGACGTCGATCCAGTCGCTCCGCTCGGGGAAGGGGCGAGCGACAGCCTGGGACAGCAGGAGGAGAGGAACAAACCACATGATGCGGGACATCCTCGAGGATCTAGACCCCGAGCCGGAGTCGGCAACGCATCGAATGACTCGCAGTTCAAGCTGAACCCGGGTCTTGCGGGTTTTCGCCCCGCTCAGACCCCCATGATGTGATAACCCGCGTCGACGAAGATCGTCGTGCCCGTGATCCCGCGGGAGTGGGGGCCGGCGAGGAAGAGGCAGGTGTCGCCGACCTCCTCCTGGGTCACGTTGCGGCGCAGGGGCGCCTTCTCGGCGATCTGGTCGAGCATCTTGGAGAATCCGTCGACGCCCGATGCCGAGAGCGTCCGGATCGGGCCGGCGCTGATCGCGTTGACGCGGATACCCTTGGGGCCGAGGTCGTTGGCGAGGTAGCGCACGCTCGCCTCGAGGGCGGCCTTGGCGATGCCCATCACGTTGTAGTTCGGGATCACGCGCTCGCCGCCGATGTAGGAGAGGGTGATGATCGAACCCTCGCGACCTTCCATGAGGGGCAGCGCCCGGCGCGCGACGGCGGTCAGGGAGTAGGCCGAGACCTCGTGGGCGATCATGTAGCCCTCCTTGCTCGTGTGATAGAAGTCGCCCTTGAGCTCGTCGCGCTTGGCGAAGGCGACCGCGTGCACGACCGTGTCGAGGTAGCCGAACTGCTCGCGGATCTCCTCGAAGACGGAGTCGATCTGCTCGGGCTGGGTGACGTCGCACTCGAGCACGATCGAGCCCGGGCACTCGGAGGCGAGCTCGCGCACCTTCTCCTCCATGCGCTCGCCCATGTAGGTGAAGCAAAGGCGCATGCCTTCGCGGGCCAGGGAGCTGGCGCAGGCCCAGGCGATCGAGCGTTTGTTCGCGACGCCCAGGATGATCCCGGTGCGGTCCTTGAGGGATTCGGTCACGGCTGCCTCTGGGGGGTCTCGGGGTGGGTCTCGCGAGTCGCGGGCGCGGCTCGCAAGTGAGACAGGCTAGCTCGGGAGGGCTCCCGGGCGAGGGGAATTCGCTCCTCGCGCGCGTGCCGGGGCTCCGGATCGCCCCGAAGAATCGGGGAATGCAGGGGATCGCCGGGGAGCCGCACGTCCCTCTGGGGTGAGCGCGGCCGCGGCCGGCTCGTCCCCCCCGATGTCCCCCCACGCCATGCCTCGGATCGCCCCGAACCAGCCCTTCTATCCGCCCGCTCTCCCCTCGCCGCGCCCGCCGGGTCCGATTCGGTTGCCCGGCTCGTTTCAACAGCCCGGCTCGACTCAACAGCCCAACTTGAATCATCAGCCCAGCTCGGTTCGACAGCCCGGCCCGGGGCCGCGGAGCCTCCCGCGTCGCGAGCTCGAAGCCCTCGCGCGCGGACGCAGCGTCGATGTCCTCCGGCGCCTCGAGGACGGGGACCCGCTCGAGCTGGCGCGCCGCGTCGAGCTCTTCCTCGAGCGTCGTTGCCTCTTGCTCGACCACTCGCGGGTGCTGGCCCGCGTGTGGCTCCTGCTCGCCCGCGATGCCGGACGCCTGGGGCGCCGCGCCTTCGCCCCCGGTCGACTCGAGGCCTGCGTGGAGCGCGCCGCGACGTCGGCCTTGCGCGAGGCGGGGGCGCGTCCGCCGGGCCCGCGACTCACCTCCCTGGCGCGCGAGCTCGGGCTCTCGGCGGGCGGCCTGGCGCGGGCTTGTGACGAGCTCAATCGTCGACCGCGAGTCGAGCGCGAGGCCTTCTTCGCCCTCGTGATCGACCGCCGTCAAGTCGAGAGCCTCCTGCGACCCGGCGGACCTTCCGCGCCATGGCTCGTCGCCGCGGCGCGCCGAGCCCTCGCTCCATTCCTCGAGGCCGAGGGGTGTCGGGACGTCGGGGCCGGCGCCTGATGGCAATCGAGTCCCAGGAGCCCGTGCGACCGGAGGGGCATGCGCAGGAGCGTGCGGCGGATGCGCGCGATTGGAGCCGCCGTGTGACGGGCTTCGCCGACGGCCTGCGGCGTGGCGGCGCAGGGCTCCCCGACCTCGCGGCCGAGGCTCGCTCGCTCGCGATCGGCGCGCTCGAGGACCTCTTGGCCCATCACCTCGGGGCCCACTACGGGGGCCTGAGCTTCCTCCCTCTGCCGCGGCCACGTTGCGGCGTGCAGGCCGCCTGGGAGGTGCTGGCGAGCTGCCGCGCCCTCGGAAGGGCTCCCGGAGTGCCCGGGCCCGGCGAGAGCTCGCTGGCGGTCGCCGGCCGCCTGCTCGAGAGCCTTTGGCGACTGGAGGACGACGAGGGCCGCCTCGAGCTCTGGCGCGCGCGCCTCGAGCACGCGGGCCGGGGTGCGCGCGCGGGAGCGCGCGCCTTCCGCGCTCGCCTGACGCGCTGCACGCGGGAGGTGGGGGACGAGGCCGATGGGCTCGCGCTGCTCCTCGGGCTCGTCGGTAGTCTGCTCGACCTCGGAGATCTGGTCGCCGCGCGCGCTGCCTTGCGTGGAAGCGCGCGGGCCCTTCGGACGCCGAGCTCGGGCGAGCTCTCCAGGCTCCGGTGCTGGACGAACCTCCTGGGCGGCGAGCTCGTGGAGGCGCGGCGTCAGGCCGCGGAGGTCCCGAATTCCGGTGGGCTCCTGCCCGCAGCGCTGGTCGAGCTCGCCGGTCGCTGGGCGCCCGCGGCCGAGGTCCTCGACATCGACGGCGAGCCGGCACGTAGGGTGACTTGCGGGCCGGCCTGGGAGGCTTGCCCCGGTTCGGCGCTCGGGCTCGGGAGGAGTGACTTCGGGGCGAGCGCGCTGGCCGTCTTCGCCCTGGGCAGGCGGCGGCGCGTGGAGCCCGTCCACCTCGACGTCGTCCCCGACTCGCGCCCGGCGCTCGCGGCCTGGCTCGCGGGGCGCGCGCGAGCGAGGTCGAGCGCCGACCATCCCGAGCACGCGCTCCTGCTCAGCGCGCGCGCCCAGCTTCGCCACGGCGACCGGCTCGCGAGCGCGCTGAAGCCCGAGAGCGTGGCCCTGGCTCTCTTGCCGGTGCGCGACGAGGAAGGGGAGGTCGCCGGATGGGTGCACCTGGAGCTCGAGCACCACCTCCTTCCGCCCGCGGCGCGGCTCGAAGCTCTGGCCGAGGGCTGGCGAGTGAAGGTGCTGCGCCGCACACCCGAGCCCGTGCTGGAGGTCGCGGGCGCCTCCGGCCGGGTCTGCGAGGGCGATGGGCTCGACGCGCCATGGCGCCCTCGCGAAGGTCGGGCTCGAGGTCTTCCCGAGCTCGAGGAGCCCGCGCGCGGCATCTGCGCCGGCGTCTTCCGCGGGCTCGTCGATGAGCTCGGGCTGCGGCTGGGCCGCCGGCGCTGGTGGGGCATCGTCCTCGCCGGCGGCGCGCCCGCCCTCGTGGCGAGCGGCGGTGAGGGACTCCCCGGCGGGCGCGACAACCCCGGTGGGGGCCGCGCGCTGCACCGTTGCCTCGCCTCGACGGGGGTCGTGCGCTTCGAGGAACGCGACCCACGCCTCTCCCTGCACGCCGGGAGTGCCTCCGGCTTGACGCTTCCGTTCACCCTGGACGGCGAGCTCGTCGGCTTCTTGGCCCTCGAGTCCGAGCGCCGCCGTGACTTCGGCGACGCCGACGCGACGCGGGCCGTCGAGCTCGCGGGTCGCCACGCCCTCGACCTCTCGCTGGCGTGCTTCCGCGCCTGGCACGTCGAGCACCACGGCCACGACCTCTACTTCGACGGCGCGGACGTGGGCTTCGCGGACTTCGCCGAACAGGTGGGCGCCGCGGCGCGTTCCCCGGGGCCAGTCCTCTTGAGCGGACCGCCGGGCTCGGGCAAGCGCGTGGTCGCACGCTGGATCCACTGGATCGCGACCGGCGGGCGCGGACGGCTGGAGGAGTGGAGCTGCGCCGCCGAGCCGCCGGCGACGGCTCGACTCGAGGCGCGCCTCGCGCCCGGCGCGGAGCCGCTGCTCCTGCGCGACGTCGACCGACTGCCGGCGGAGCACCAGGCCGTCCTCGTCGAGCGGCTCGGAGCGCAGGAGCGGGCAGGAGCGCCCCTGCTCCTCGCCACCCGCAGCGAGGCGGGGGTGGAGGCGCCGGCCTGCCGCGCGACGGAGCTCGCCGCCTGGTTCGAGCGCTTTCCCCTGCGCCTGCCGCCCCTCGCCGAGCGCCGACGCGACGTCCCGGGCCTGGCCCGGAGCTTCGCTTCGCGATTCGCGGCTCCTGGACGCGGATCTGGAGAGGACGAGTCCTTGCGGACTCCGACCTTCGACGACGGCGCCATGGCCCTGCTGTGGCGCCAGCCCTGGCCGGGGAACCTGCGGGAGCTCGAGGCCCTGGTCTTCAAGCTGGTGCACCTGCACCCCGGCGTCGAGATCGACGTCGAGCGGCTCAGCTCGATGGCGCGCCGCCTGCGCCTCGACTGGATCGAGCGGCTCCCGCCCCGGCGACCGCGGCGCGCTGATGTCGTCCAGTCCCTGCGCACGACCCTCTTGCACAACGGCCGCTTCAACAAGCGCCGCGCGGCCCTCTACCTGGGCTGGGATCCCGACACCCTGGCGGCGCGCGTGCGGGAGCTCGGCCTCGACGAGGCCTCTCTCGTTCGCGAGCCTGGCGGATGGAGCGGTTGAGCGCGACCGACCCACGGTCCAGGCCGGATTGCCCCCGCGCATGCCCCGCTCCGTCAGGGAGGGGGTAGGATGCCCTGGACCCCGCCCCTCCAGCACGCCCCCAACTGCGATGCACCGTCCAATTCGCTCGAGAGCCCTCTGCTGCGCCTTCCCCCGGGCCCTACTCCTCCTCGCCTTCGCTCCGACGACCGCCCTCGCTCAGTGGGATCCGGGCAACGGCCAGTGGGGGAAGGAGAGCTCCCTCGACCTGCGAGTGATGACCTTCAACGTGAAGGACGCGATCTGCACGTCGAACCCCAAGGTCGAGGGGCTCAACAACTGGTGCGCGACGGCGAGGATCATCGCCTCATTTCAGCCGGACGTCCTGCTGCTTCAGGAGTGTGGTGACAACTCCGGCAACGGGACGGGGAGCGGCGTCGACTCGGTGACGAACCTGACGACCGTCGTCGATCGCCTCATGACCGGCGGCAGCGATCCCTTCCTCGGGGGCTCGGTCACCTCCTACGTGTCGAACTACGCGCCGGGCTTCGACATGCCCTACGTCTTCGTCAGCAGCAAGACCGACGGCTTCAACCGCAACGTGATCTGCTCGCGGTACCCATTCCTGGACCTGAACAGCGACACGAAGTCGACCTACAACGACCTCCCGCCCATCTCGTCCGACGAGTACGCCCCGGGCGGCACCGGAGGGATCCGCGGAGTGCAATTCGTCGAGATCGACATGCCCGACGGCAGTTACTCCGGTGACCTGGTGGTCGGAAACATGCACTTGAAGTCGGGCTTCGGTGGAGACGACCACGACGACCGCGTCCAAGCGGCCCAGAACACGGCCTACCTGATCGACTACTGGTACAACGGCGCGGGCGTGGGGACCCCGGACCCCAACGGCCGCATCTCCGACAACCCGGCGGCCACGCAGATCCTGGACCCGGACACACCGATCGTGATCGGTGGGGACTGGAACGAGGACGAGATCACGAACGGCACGAAGGGCCCGGCCGAGTGGATGACGCGGGCGGAGTTCACCGCCGGCACGGACGGAACCGATCGCGACCGCTCGGACATGGTCTGGGACACCGCCGTGCGCTTCTTCACGGGAAGCGACAACACCCTGGGCAGCAGCAAGCTCGATTACATCGCCCATCAGGACAGCGTCCTCGCGGCGGGTGTCGAGACGGTCTTCGACAGCAACAGCACGCCCTTCAGCGAGCTCCCGCCGGAGTGCGTCGGCTTCGTCAGCCCGACCCAGGTCAGCTCCTGGGCCTCGGATCACCGGCCCGTGATCTGCGACTTCAGCTTCGCGGGCAGTTGTGAGGACCCGGAGACCTTCTGCGTCTCCACGGGCAACTCCTCGGGGTCGAGCTGCGTCCTGAACTTCTCCGGATCGGCCAACGTGTCCGCCAACGACCTGACCCTGATCGCCTCCAACGCGCCGCAGAACGTCCCCGGCCTCTTCTTCTACGGAGCCGGCCAGACCTTCACGGCCTTCGGCGACGGCTTCCGCTGCGTCTCCGCGGGCGGCGTCGGCATCTTCCGCATGCCCCCCGTGGCCTTCACCGACATCTTCGGGGACGCCGTGCGAGCCGTGGACAACACCCAGCCGCCGATGGACTCGGGCGCGGGCGCCTGGACGCCCGGGTCGACCTGGTACATCCAGTACTGGTTCCGCGACAACGCCGCGGGGGGTGCGGGCTTCAACCTGTCCGACGGACTCTGCGTCACCCTTTGCCCGTGACGGCGGCGGGCTGCGTCGTCCGGCGACCTTGAAGGTCTCCGACTTCGACTACGAGCTGCCGGCGGAGCGCATCGCCCAGCTCCCCGCAGAGCCGCGGGACGCCGCGCGCCTCCTCGTCCATCGGCGTGGCGCGGAGGAGACGCGCCTCGACACCGTGGCGGGGCTCGGTTCCTACTTGCGACCGGGTGACCTGCTCGTCCTGAACGACACCCGAGTGCTCCCCGCGCGCCTGCCCGCTCGCCGGGCGAGTGGGGGCGCGGTCGAGCTCTTTTTCGTCGAGCCCGCGGGGGAGGGGAGCTGGCGTGCGATGGTGCGTCCGGCGAAGAAGCTGCGGCCGGGCGAGGTTGTCGAAGCCGGTGGGGGAGCGCTGCGGGCGCGTCTCGTCGCGCGTTGTCCCGCGAAGGACGGCAGCCCCTCGCCCCTCTGGGAGGTCGAGCTCGAGGAGCAGGGCTGCGCGCGGGCGCCGGTCGAAGAGCTGCTGGAGGCCCACGGCCAGGTGCCCTTGCCGCCCTACATCGAGCGCGAGGCCGCGCCCGCCGATCGCGAGCGCTACCAGACCGTCTACGCCACCGAGCCCGGAGCCGTGGCGGCGCCGACGGCCGGGCTGCACCTGACTCCCGAGCTCCTCGCGCGCCTCGAAGCGGCGGGTGTCGAGACGACCCGGGTCACCCTGCACGTGGGGCTGGGTACCTTCCTGCCGGTCGCCGTGGAGGAAGCCGAGGACCACGAGATGCACTCCGAGCGCTACCAACTCTCGGAGGAGTCCGCGGGGCAGGTCGCGGCCTGCCGCGCGCGGGGCGGGCGCGTCGTCGCGGTCGGTACGACGAGCGTGCGCGTCCTCGAGGCCTGCAGCGCCGAGGGTGGCGACCCGCGGCCCGGGAGCGGACGCACCGACCTCTTCATCCGACCGGGCTACGAGTTCCGTTGTGTCGACGGCCTCCTGACCAACTTCCACCTGCCCCGGAGCACCCTGCTGATGCTCGTCAGCGCCCTCGCCGGTCGGGAGAGGGTGCTCTCCCTCTACCGGCGGGCCGTGGAGGAGGGGCTGCGCTTCTACAGCTACGGGGACGCCATGCTGCTCCTGCCCTGAGCCCCCTGCCGGGGCTTGCCGCCGACGGAGCCTTTGGGGTCTCATGCGCCCCGCCATGCGAGTCCTCCTCCTCCTCTCCACCGCCTGCGCCCTCCTCTCCGCCTGTTCGGCGGAGGAGCCCGCGGCTTCCGGCCCGCACCAGACCCCCGTCGACGTCGCCGCCGAGGCGCCGCCGCCCCGCGCCGAGCCCGTGCCTGAGCCCGAGCCCCAGGGGTACCACCTGCGCGGACGCGTGACCGACCCCTGGAGCGGTCCCGTCGCCGGCGCGCGGGTCAGCGTCCACGCTTCCGGCGCCGAGGCCTCCGCGGAGGAGACCACCTCGGACGAGGCGGGCGCCTACGCCCTCGAGCTCCCTGGACCCGGCCCCTGGACGATTCGTGCTCGCCACCCCGAGGTCGGCGTGCGCTCCCTCGACCTCGGCGAGGTCGCCCAGGGCGAACGGCGGGTCCCCGATCTGCGGCTGCAGGGCGAGGGGGTCCTCAGCGGACGTCTGGTGGACGCGGCGGGAACCCCGCTCGCCGGAGAGACCCTGATCGCCTTCGCCCGCAGCCTGCTGCAGCAGGAGGTCCTCTTCGGGCGAGAGGAATTCGACATCGACACCCTGCCGATCTACGCGCCGGTCCTCGACTCGCCGCACTACGTGCGCGGCAAGGGCTTCCACCACGCTCAGACGACGACGGCGGCGGACGGCGGATTCCACTTCGAGGGCTTGGCCCCCGGCGACTACCTCTTCTATTCCCCGGCCCTCGGCAACGAACCGTGGTCGAGCGTCGACCGCGAGTGGCACGCGACCAGCGAGGAGGAGATCGAGCTCGTCTCCCCTCTCTGCTCGCTCGTCGTGTCGGTGCCCGACGACCGCGTCGCGCCCGTGCCCGACGACCCGGCTCAACGTCGCCGGCTGGGGCCGATCGTGGTGCACCCGACCCTGCCTTGCGCGCGCGGTCGGGCCGCGCTCCTCTCTCGCACGCTCTCCACGGCCCACGGCGCCGAGCGCAACGTCTTCCGCGTGCCCCCGGGCGATTACGTCGTGAGCGCGGTGACCTACCCGCCGGCCGGTCAGTGGGGCTTGACCCTCTACACCGAGGGCAAGGTCAGCGTGGCGCCGGGATCGACCGAGCAGAGCCTGGTGCTCGACTTCGCTCCCCAGGACCGCCCGCGCGGTCGGCTCAAGGTCGAGGTGAATGTCCCCGGAGGCTTCGAGAAGCCCGAGCGCTTCCACTTCCTGACCGCCGAGACGGCCCAGCCGATCGAGGTCTCCGAGTACAGCCCCTTCCCCGAGCCCCGTTACGGCGAGTGGCTCGATGTACCCGAGGGGGAGTACATCATCGCACTCCTGCCCTTCGAGGACTTCGTCGGCCGGCGCGAGGTGGTCGAGCTCGGTCCGGTGTACCGCCGCGTGTCGGTCGAGGCCGGGAAAGACACCGAGGCCACCCTCGAGTCGACCTGGGGCGGAGAGTTCCGCCTGCGGCTCTCGGCCCCGCGCCTCTCCATCGCGGGAGACCTGGCGCGACCGGAAGGCTTCGACGAGCCGAGCTGGGAGCGCCTCGTGCGCAACCTCTCGAAGAACTGCGGCGCCACCGTGACCCTCCTGCGCGACGACGGCGGTCCCGCCCTCGCCTTGCGCCTGCGCGACCCGATCGGGCGGCTCGGAGAGCGCCGTGACCGCATGCTGCCGGGCGAGGTCTTCGAGCACTTCGGCGCGATCGAGCCCGGCGAGTACACGCTGTGGGTGATGCTCGACGGCTTCGAGCTCTACGGCCAGCCGCTGACCCTCGTCGAGCGGGAGGTCGTGGAGGTGGAGGTCCAGCTCGGGGGGACCTGAGCGCTCTGCGCGAGCTCACTCGCCGCTCTCGAGCAGCGCGCGCAGTCGCCGCGCGGCCACGGCCGGCTCGGGCTTCGCGAGCAAGGCCGAGCCCACCGCCGCGCGCCCCACTCGCGCCAGGTCCTGGGCGTTCGTGAGGTCGATCCCCCCGATGGGGAAGATCGGCAGGGAGGAACCGGCGCCGGCGACCCAGGCCAAGTCGGGACCCAGGCCACGCGCGTAGCCCTTCGTCGCCGTGGCGTGGATCGGTCCGAAGCCGAGGTAGTCGACCTCCTCCTCGGCGGCGAGGGCGACCTGGGCGACGTCGTGGGTGGAGAGCCCGATCAAGGCCCCGGGGCCGAGCTGGGCGCGGGCCTCGGCGACGGGGAAGTCGTGCCGGCCGAGGTGCACGCCGGCGCAGCCGACGGGCGCGAGCAGCTCCGCGACGTCGACTCGGTCGTCGACGAGCACGAGGGGGGCGCGCTCCAGGGGCGCGAAGGCATCCAGCAGACGCTCGGCCCACTCGCGGGTCTCGCGCGCCGGCGCCGGGGGACCCGGGGTGCCGGGCAGGCGCGGCTCGACGCCGAGGGGCTTGACGCGCACTTGAAGGAGGTCGATCTCGGGAGCCAGCTCCAGGGCCACCTCGAGCGGGTCGCGCGCGCCGCACAGCTCGGGCGTGAAGACGAGCATCAGGCGCGCCTCCCGCAGGCGCGCGCGGACTCGGTCGGGGTCGAGGCGTGAGGCGGTCATGGGGCGAGCTCGGCCGCGGATCATAGCGGGGACCGTAAGTCCTGCCCGCAGGATCGGGATCCGTCCCCCCCGAGATCGCGGAGGCGCCTTAGCATGTTTCCCTCGATCGTCGCGGGGCCCGCGCGCTGCAGCCGGGCCCCGCGACGTCGTGTTCGGCCTCTCCCATCCCCCAGCCGCACCATGTTCGACACCCGCATGCGCTCTCTCTTGATCCTCCTCCCGGCCCTTGCCGCTGGGCCGGCCGCCGCCCAGCAGTTCCAGTACCAGCCGGGGATGATTCCGGGCGCCGCGAACTGGGCGGAGGGCGTCGAGGCGGCCGACGTCGACCTCGACGGTGACCTCGACCTCTTCTTCGCGGAGGGCGAGGGTTTCGTCAGCGCGGGACCGAAGCGCCAGAACGTGTTGATGATCAACCAGCGGGTCGAGAGCGGGAGCCTCTCCTTCACCGACGAGAGCGTGGCGCGCCTGGGGACCCACGTCTCGAACGCCAAGGGCGTCGCCACCGGGGACGTCGACGGCGACGGCTGGGTCGACGCGGTCTTCGCCAACGGCTTCAACACCGACCGACCCTTCCTCTACGTCAACCGCGGCGGCGCGCAGCCGGGCTATTTCGACGAGGAGGGCTCGAGCCGCGGGCTGTCGGAGATCCTCAGCTCGGCCAGCGCGGGCTTCGGCGACCTCGACGACGACGGGGACCTCGACCTCGTCATCAACGACTCCGGCGCCAGCTTCCTGCGCGGCGTTGGCGGTCAGCCCAGGCTCTACATCAACGACGGCACGGGGAACTTCACCGAAAAGACGGGGGCCGGATGGAGCCCCGCAACCAAGGTCGCCCAGATGGACGTGCAGCTCGTGGACGTCGACAAGGACTGGGACCTCGACTTCGTCGGCTACAACCGGGCCTCGAACGGCGGCGGGAACCACTACCTGATGCTGAACGACGGCTCGGCGAACTTCAGCGACAGCTCGAGCCTCCTGCCCAACGGGTCGACCTCCTGCTACGAGGCCGAGCTCGGGGACCTCGACGGGGACACCGACCTCGACGTCTTCATGGTCTCCCTCTCGGGCTTCCGCGAGGGAGCCGTGCGGAACGAGTGGATCGAGAGCGGAGAGACGGCGCTCTCCTTCACGGCGCAGGCGGCCCTCGCCGTGCAGCAGGACGACAACGAGATCGCCCTCTGTGACTACGACGACGACGGGGACCTCGACGCCTTCGTCGGATCGCTCGGCACCAAGGAACGCCTCTGGCGCAACGACGGTGGCCTCGTCTTCACCGCCGACCACGCGCAGATCGAGACGGTCGGGGACTCGACCCTCGACTGCACCTTCGCGGACCTCGACAACGACGGGGACTACGACTTCGTCACGGCTCAAGGCGAGTCGAACTCCGGCCAGTGGGCGAACAAGGTCTACTTGAACACGGGAGGGGGGGACACCCGTGCGCCCGTCTCCATGGGTGAGCGCGTGCCGGCGGCTCTCGAGACCGTCGGAGGGCCTTGGGTGGCCCTCGGCCGGGTCCAGGACGCGGTCGTGGACGACGGCGTGCACCACGTGAGCGCGGTGGCGCACTACGCGATCGACTCGGCCCCGGCGGACCCCGTCGTCACGATCGGCGCCGGGAGCTTCAGTCCGTCGAACCTCAACGTCACCGCCGGGACGCGCGTGACCTTCCAGAACGCCGCGGGAACGGATCGCTCGGTGACGAGTACGACCGCCCCCTGGACCTACGACTCCGGGCTCCTCGCCGACGGTGAGGACTTCCAGCACGCCTTCGTGCGGCCGGGGGTCTACACCTTCAGCAGCACGCCGGGCGGCTTCTCCGGCTCGGTCACCGTCAGCGGGAGCGCCGACTCCGTCACGGGGGTCTACTCCGGTGGAGGCATCCACCGCTTCGCGATGGAGGGCGACGCCTCCGCGCCGGCGGCGCGCCTGGTCTACGAGCTCGAGTTCGTCGACTGGCCCGGCAACGTCCTCGTGACGGAGGCGCGGGTCGTCGAGAGGGACGCGCCCGTGGGAACCGCTTTCTGCTCGGGGGACGGTAGCGGCACCGCCTGCCCGTGCAGCAATCCCGGGGCGCCCGGACACGGTTGTGCGAACGGCGGCGGCGCGAGCGGGGCCCTGCTCTCAGGCGCCGGCCAGGCGACGGTCGCGGACGACAGCTTCGTGCTCAACGCGACCGACTGTCCCGCCATGCGCCCCGGCCTCTTCTTCCAGGGCAACGGCCAGGTGAACGGCGGCGCCGGGGTGACCTTCGGCGACGGCCTGCTCTGCGCCGGCATGGGCATCGTGCGCCTGCAGGTCATCGTGACCGACGCCTTCGGCAACGCCTCGAGCACGATCTCCCTCTCCGATCGTGGCGGCGTCGGCGCCGGCGAGACGAAGACCTACCAGTACTGGTTCCGCGACCCGATGGGGCCCTGCGGGCAGAACTTCAACACGACGAGCGGCCTCGAGGTCCCCTGGAATTGAGGGACACCGGCCCGCAATACGGAGTAGCAATACGGAGTCGCACACCTTGTTGCTGATCGACAGCAAGGGGGTACCGCACAAGTCCGGTCTCGGGCCGCCTCAGAGGTCTGGGCCTGACTTGTGCGGTACCCCCTTGCTGTCGATCAGCAACAAGGTGTGCGACTCCGTATTGCTCAATGCTCGCCCTTCCGGCCGACGCTCAGGGGCGAAGGTCGAGCTCGGTCAGGCCTTCGAGGACGTGGCGCTCGCGTAGCTCGGCGAGGGAGCTCTCGTCGACCTCGCCGACCAGCTCGAGCTCGTCGATCTCGACGGCGTAGTCCGAGTTGAACCAGAGCTGGGGGCGACCGGCGAGGCGAGAGCCCACGGGGATGCCGTGGACGTCCCTTCCGTCGCGCCGCAGGTTCAACGTCGACTCTCCGTCGTGGACGAGCTCGATGTCGTACTCGACGTCGAACTTCGCGTCGTTCACCGGCGGCGGCTCGTACACGTACTCCCCGGCACGCGGATCTCGTGCGGAGAGGAAGAGGGAGTTGAAGGTCGCCGCGTAGGAGTCGCCGGGCTCGGTGCAGAGCGCGATCCGGAACTGGAGGACCTTGTCGCCCGACAGGCCGCCGCCGAGCCGCGTGCGCTCCCGCCAGACGATCGACTGCGGGCCCCGAAAGCCGAGCAGGTGAGAACGCGAGATCGGTCCAAGGCCGACGAGGCGGCCGGCCTTGACCTCGAGCGAGGGCGCGGCGGACACGGGTGGATAGTTCCCGCTCTCCGACCCGGCGAGCTCGTCCAACGGCCAGTCCGCGAGCTGCGCAGCATCGTCGAAGTCGTAGCGGAGCCTCACGCGGCCGTCGTGCAGGTGCTCGATCTGGCCGGCGAGCAGCTCGCCGAGCTCGAGCTGGTCGAAGCAGGCGCCGAGCTCGACCGCGGCGGCGCCGCGCAGGCCCGACTCGAGGCGGCCGACGAAGGGCACCGACTCGCGACGGCCCCAGAGGGACTCGACGAGGGCCAGGCGCTCCTCGGCGAGCTCCGGGCGCAGGACGCGCTCGCCGTCGCTGGGCGCGGTCGCGAGCACGAGGGCCTCGCCGGCCGCCGCGACCCACGCGCTGCGCGCGGGGTAGTCGTGCTCGTCGTCCTGGGCCAGGGCGCGGCGCTCGGGTTCCTCGCCCTTGAGCCAGCGCGTGGCCCGCGCCTTCGGGTCGAGCACGATCGGATAGGGCATCGCCCAGCCCGGCTCGAAGCCCGAGCGCGACTCGCCCATCCGGCGCGCCAGGTGCACGGGGTCGAGCTCGCGCAGCTCGAGGCTCTCGAGGTCGCGGTTGTTCGACCCGAGGACGAGGCGCCCCTCCTCGAAGCCCTGGACCTCCGCTACCAGGCGCTTCTCCCCGAGCTCGATGCTGAGCTTGTCGCCCGAGTCCACGAGATGCCGAGCGTAGCGCTCGCAGAGCGCGATCCATGCGGCGACGCGCACCCGCTCGCGCTCGAGCCGCTCGCGGTCCACCTCGTCGAGCGCTGCGCCCGCGAGGCCCTCGTCCAGGAGCTCGAGGGCGCGAGGCGAGTCCCCGCTGCGTACGCAGGCGATGGCCAGGGCCAGGCGCTCTTCGGCGCCCGTCAAGATGGCGAGCAGGTCCACCGGCGCCGCGGCTGCGGCGCTGGCCAGGGCCGCAGCGTCGCCGCCAGCACGCTCGAAGAGGAAGGCGTCGAGCTGTTCGGCGTCGAGCTCCGCGGCTTCGCACTCCGCGGCATGGCGCGCGACCAGGTCGTGCCAGAAGGACGCTTCCAGCCGAAGCCAGTCCACCCCCCGGAAGTCCTTCTCGAAGAAGGCCGTTCGCCCGGGGCTCTTCATCACGTGCTCGACGAAGAGGCGTGCCTTTCCCCGCAGCTCCTCGTCGGGGTGTTGCAGGAGGTAGCTCAGGAAGGCCCCGGACTGGACGTCGTAAAGGCGGAGGATCGTCGAGAACATCGGGAGCCGGAGCTCCGCGGCGGACGCTCGGTCCCTGGCCCCACGCAGCACTGCGTCCCGGTCCGCGGCGCCCACGAATGATTGCCAGGGTGGGAGCAGCGGCGTGCGCTTCTCCGGCTCCTGGATGGCCTCGACCAGGAGGTGGTAGGACCAGTCCGTGGACTTCCCGACTCCCTTCATGACCCACTCGCGGTCGCCCGTGCCGCAGATCTCCGTGATCAGGGCGCGCTGGAACCAGTAAGGCTCAGGGAGCGCCTCACTGCGCGCGCTGTAGGCATGGACGAGCTGGCTCGCGCGTTCCTGGGACTCGAATCGGCGGTTCTTCGCGCTCGTGTCGTTGCCGCGGAAGGGCGTCTGGCAAGTCACCAGGAGGCGCTCCGCGGGGTTGTAGAAGACGGTGCGCGAGCCCGGATTCGTCCTCGTGATCAGCTTGAAGTAGTTCCCGAAGTCTCCAGCGGTCGCCAGGACGACGACGACCAGCCGCGGCGAGGTGTCGCGCAGGGAGAGGCCGTGCTCCTTCGCGAAGCCCTGGCGGAAGCGGAGATTCAGCACCTGGGACTCGGCGCTGCGCAACTTGGCCGCCTTCTCGACGTAGCCGGCCTCGGCGACCGCCGGCTTCTGCACGAGGATCAGGAAGTCCTCGTACTCGCGGACCCACTCGAAGGCGACGCGCTTGAAGAAGGGGTGGCGCGAGAGGCGCTGGCGCAGCCGGCTCTCGAACTCTTGCAAGGCCTCCTCCGCGCTCGGAGGCTCCTCCGCTCCCTGCCCCGCGATGCTGCGCGCGGCCGGGGCGAGGAGCACGAGACCCAGCGTGAAGAGCGAGCGGAGGAGCGGCGAGAGGAGCGAGTCCATGGCGCGGAGGGTCGAGACGGTGAGAGCGTCGAGTATAGCGGAGCGGGAAATCGGCTAAGTTGGGTGGCCGCGCGGCCGGGCCGCGCCTGATCCGATGCACCTCCTACCCTTTCTCGCAGCGCTCATTCCATCGCAGGATCCGCTCTTTCTCGGCCGGGACCTGCGCGCAGGCGACGAAGTCGTGCGCACGACCTGCGGCTCGGCGGCGAAGGACTACATCCTCGAGGTCAACGGCGGCGGCCTCGTCAGCGCGGACTTCGACCTCGACGGGCACCTGGACCTCGTGGTTGTCGACGGCTCGACCCTCGAGCGCGCCCGGGAGGGGAAGCCCTCCCTGTCCTCCCGACTCCTGCTCGGGGACGGCGAGGGCGGCTTCCGCGCCGCGGGCGAGGCCTGGGATCTCTCGGGCGGCCGCTGGGGCATGGGCGGGGCCGCCGGCGACGTCGACGGGGACGGGGACCCCGACCTCTTCCTGACGGAGTGGGGCCGGAACCGGCTCTTCCTCAACGACGGGGGCCGGGGCTTCGTCGACGTGAGCGATGGGGTGCCGGTCGAGAGTGGTGAGGACGAGGATGGTGACGACAATGAAGGGCAGCTCCTTCCCACCGGCCTCGACAGCTCGCGCTGGAGCACGAGCTGCGCCTTCCTCGACTACGATCAGGACGGCCACCTCGACCTGGTCGTCGTGAATTACCTCGCCTTCCACCTCGAGAGCGCCAAGCCCCCGGGCGATGGCTGCACGTGGAAGGGACACGACGTGATGTGCGGGCCCGAGGGCTTGATCCCGGTGCACGACCAGCTCTACCGCGGGAACGGTGACGGGAGCTTCACCGACGTCTCCGCCGAGGCGGGCTTCAAGCCCGAGCGCGCGGGCTACGGCCTGGGCGTGATGACCCTCGACTACGACGGCGACGGCGACACCGACGTCTACGTCACGAACGACTCGACGCCAAACCACCTCTGGGAGAACCAGGGCGACGGCAGCTTCCTCGAGGTCGGCTTCCAGCGCGGCGTCAGCCACGACTCCAACGGCAAGGAGCAGGCCGGCATGGGCATCGCCTGCGGCGACGTGAACGGCGACGGGCGCGAGGACCTCTTCGTGACGAACTTCTCCGGCGAGCGCAACGCCTTCTACCGCTCCTCTCGGGAACGCGGATACCGCGAGAAGGCCGACGCCGCGCGCCTGGGCGGGCCGAGCATCCCGCGCCTGGGCTGGGGGACGGGACTCGCGGACTACGACCTCGACGGAGACCTCGACCTCTTCGTCGTCAACGGCCACGTCTACCCCCAGGCCGACCGACCGGGGACGGACACGAGTTATGCGCAGGAGGACCAGCTCTTCCTGGGGAGTGGCGACGGGCGCTTCGAGGAGCAGCGCCTCGACGACGGACCGCCGGCGGTCTCGCGCGCCGCCTTGCACGGGGACTTCGACGAGGACGGGGATCTCGACCTGGTCGTGATCCACCTCGGCGGTGCCGTGCGCTACCTCGAGAACCGCGCGAAGCGGGACGAGTCGCACCGCTGGCTCGCAGTGGACCTCCGAGCGCGCAGCTCGCACCCCGACGCGATCGGCGCGCGGGTGACGGTCGTCACCGACGCGGGCGAGCGGAGGGCGGAGGTGCGCTCCACCTTCGGCTTCCAGGCGGGCTGCGCGACGCGCCTGCACTTCGGGCTGGGCGCGGCGAAGGAGGTCCGCGAGCTGCGCGTGGACTGGCCCTCGGGGCGGCGCCAGATCCTGGGGGAGGTGGAGCTCGATCGCGTGCTCCTGATCGAGGAGGAGGTCGAATGATCCTGGGCCTCGCGCTGGCGGCGCTGCTCGTCCCCATTCCGCAAGAAGAGCCGCCGCCCGCGGACCCACGGCCTGCCGAGATCCTCGAGCGCCGCCCCGACGAGTGGGCGCGCTCCGAGCCCGGCGCCTGGGCCGCGTGGAGCCCCGAGCAGCCCGTTCCCCCGGCCCTGACCGCCACCTGGGAGCGCGCGACCCGGGCCTACGCCGCCGGGGACCTGCCCGCCGCTCTCGACGGGCTCTTCGAGGCCCTCGCCGCCGTCCCCGAGTACCCGCCGGCCCTGCACCAGGCCGGAGTCATCTACTTCCGGCTGCGGCGATACTCGGACTCGATCGCGGCCTTCGAACGCTACCTCGCCGTCGCCCCAGGCCGCGTCGCCGACACACGAGCCCTGGCTCACGGCTACTACACGCTGGGGGACTACGAGCGCGCCCGGGACCACTACGCGCGCCTGATCGAGCTCGCTCCCGACGAGGTCGAGACCCACCGCGGCTACGGCCTGTGCTGGATGCGGCTCGGAGAGCCGGAGAAGGCCCTCGCCGAGCTACGCCGCTGCCTCGAGCTCGACCCCGAGCACGCCAATGCCGCGGCCTGGATCGCCCAGATCCTCTTCGACGAGGAGCGCAGCGAGGAGGCCCTCGAGGCGGTCCTGCGGGCCCGCGACCTCGACCCCTACGTCCCGCGACCCTGGTTCCTGCTCAGCCAGGTCCAGTTCGACCTCGGGCGGGACGAGGAGGCGGAGGCCTCCCTCGAGCGCTTCCGGACCCTCGATCGCCTCGACCAGGAGATCCGCGCCGCGGAGGCGCGCCTGCTCTACGACCCCCGGCAGCCGGGGGTCCACGCGCGACTCGTCTCCCTTCACCGCCAGGCGGGGGACCTGCTCTCGGTCGGCCGCTGCCTCAACCGCTGGCAACGCCTCGAGCCGGATCGAGCCGCGATCGCCGTCGCCCAGCTCGACCTGGCCCTCGAGCTCGGCGAGGCCGAGGCCGCGGAGCGCCTGGCGGAGAACCTCCGCCGGCTGGCGGGGGAGGAGCTCGAGGCCTGGGTCCGGCTCGCCCGGTACTACGCCGGGCGCCGCGACCGCATCCGCCAGGCCGAGGCCGAAGCCGAGGTCGCGCGCTTGCGGGCCCTCGAGCCGCGCTGAGGCCCGAGTTAAAGGAGGCGAGCCCACGACCCTCGAGGCTGGGCCGTGGACTCGCTGCTTCGGTCTGCCGGTTACCGAAGCGCGGGATCCGTGGGGTGGAAGAGGCGGAGAAGAGTCCCCGAGGATCGTGTGTGTGCGCCGGGCGACGAGCTGCCGCCCGGCCGAGGGATCAGGCGGATTCCTTGCCCTTCTTCTGACGGGGGCGGCCGCCCTTCGGGCGACGCTCCTTCATGGAGGTGTTGAACTCCTCCCAGTCGGACTTCGAGAACAGGTGCACCTCGTTGCCGCACTCGACGCAGAAGGAGCTCTCGACGCTCATCAGGTAGCTGACGTATTCCTGGCAGTGGTCGCAGTACTTGCGGTCGCTGTAGAAATCGCGGTCGTAGCCGTTGAGGGTCATGGTGTCGTTCCTGGGTGCGGTTCGCGGTGCTTGCCGGCCGTGCCTGCCGACGGGGGGACTGGAGCAAGGCCGAGGCCAAGCGCGAGCCGACGCCCTGTGATTGTCATAAACCGTGGATTGACAGAGAATTAGACGCGCGAATCGGTCCGAGAGGCGGTGCCCGTGCGGTCGTGGGCGCGTCGAGGGATCGCAACACCGGTGCGAGCCCGCGGAGGAGGAATTCTACCGCCCTCGAAGCCTAGGAAGTCCCTTTTTGGGTCGAGAGCCGCCCCGGGCTCCCGGGGGCGGCGTCGCAAGCCCGTGATATGCAACATCTTATGGGGGCGGTTGCGCTCCGTGAACTTCCGTGTTTCGAGGACTGGACGCGGCCCGGGCGATGTTCACGCCTCGAGACACGCCTCCGGGCGGGGCGCGGGCGGCCTTGTCGGGTCCCCGCCAATGCCGTAATCAGTCCTCCGTGAAGACATTCCGCCGCAGGTACACGGCCCCCGGGGCTCCCCCCGGGCAGGTCGAGCCGCCCCGGGTCGCCGTCGAGTCCCGCCTCGACGTGATGGACTACGACGCGTCCCGGCTCGACGAGCTCCAAGGCGTCGGCCTCGAGGACCTCCCCGACCCGCTCCAGTCGGGGCCCGTCACCTGGATCGACGTGCGCGGCCTCGGCGACGGGAGCGTCGTGCAGGACCTCGGCGAGCGCCTCGGCTTGCACCCGCTCGCGATCTCCGACATCGTCCACGTCGGTCAGCGACCCAAGGTCGACCACTACGAGGGCGTGGTCTTTATCGTCCTGCGCATGGTGACGATCGGGGAGGGAGCCGACCTCGAGCGGGAGCAGGTAAGCATCGTCCTGGGGAAGACCTTCGTCGCCACCTTCCAGGAGACACACGTCGACTGCCTCGAGCCGCTGCGGGCGCGCATCCGCGCGGGGCGCAAGCTCATCCGCTCGAGTGGCCCCGACTACCTGGCCAGCATGGTCATCGACGCGATCGTCGACGGCTACTTTCCCGTGCTCGAGCACTATGGCGACGAGCTCGAGGGCTTCGAGGTCGAGATCCTCGAGGGCAGGCTCCACGGCTCTCTGGCGGAGCTCTATCGCATGAAGCGCGACCTGGCGAGCTTCCGCCGCTCCGTCTGGCCCCTGCGCGAGGCGCTCGTGCGGCTGGCGCGAGACGAAGAGGACAACTTCACCTCCGCCTCCCAGCTCTACCTGCGGGACACCCTCGACCACACGATGCAAGTCGTCGAGGTCAACGAGAGCTACCGAGAGCTGGCCGCGAGCCTGGTGGACGTTCACCTCTCGATGGTCGGCCAGCGTACGAACGACATCATGCGCGTCCTGACCGTCGTGTCCGCGATCTTCATTCCCTTGACCTTCGTGGCGGGCATCTACGGCATGAACTTCGACACGAGCTCCGCCTGGAATCTGCCCGAGCTCGGCTGGGCCTGGGGTTACCCCTTCTTCTGGGGGCTCTGCGCCGTGATCGCGATCGCTCTCGTGCTGCTCTTCCGGCGCCTGGGCTGGATGCGCGGGTAGGGTCGCTCGAGCCTCGCGTCAAGATGCGTCTCTCCATCCGCAGATCGTCGATCGTCCTCGCGGCCACTCTGGCCTTGGTCCTCGGTCGGCCGACGACCGCGCTGGCGCAGTCGCCCGAGCCGCCGCGCATCGAGGAGGTCCAAGGACGCATCGCGGAACTCGAGGGCCTGCCGGGCGACGGCAGCTCCGATGAACTCGCGGGTCGCGGCCAGGCCCTCGAAGACTATCGCCAGGCGCTGGCGGACTTGCGGCTCGCCGTCGACGCCCGCGAACGCGAACGGCGATCCCTCGCCGAGGCGGCCGAGGCCGCCGAGCTGCGCGAATCCCTGCGCGAGGAGCTGTCCGCTGCGCCCGCCGACGGCGCCCTGGAGATCCCTCCGGACCTGCCCCTGACCGAGCTCGAGTCGGGCCTGCAGCGAGCGCAGGCCGGCGTCGTGCAGGCGCGCGCGGAGGTGGAGTCTCTCGATCGCCTGGCGTCGACGCGCAGCCAGCGCTTGGGGGAGATCCCCGCGGAGACCCAGGCGGCGGGCGCTGCGCTCGAGGAGGCCCGCGCGGCCTCGAGCCGCCACCCCGCCGAGGCCGACCGCGAGGCCCAGCGTTGGAGCGTCGCGGCGCGCATCGAGTCGGCCTCGGCGACCCTCGCGGCTCTCGAGGCCGAACGCGCCAACCTCGAAGCCCGCCGCGACGTCCTGCCCCTGCGCCGGGATCGCGCGGCGCGTCACCTGGCCCGCGACGAGGCGGCCGTCGCCGCCTGGCGCGCCCGCCTCGAGGAGCGCCGGGCCGCGGAAGGAGCCGCCGCCGAGGCCCGAGCGGGCCGGCGCCTGCAAGAGGTCACCGAGCGCTTCCCCGAGCTCGAGGAGCTCGCCGAGCGCAATCGCGAGCTGGCCGCCCTGCGCTCGGGGGAGGCTGGACTGGGGCGGCGCATCGCCCGCGCGGAGGAGGCCCTCGAGGCGACCCGTGCCCGGCTCGCCGACCTCGCGCGGCGCGCGCGCTCCGCGGCGCGCCGCATCGAGGCGGGCGGGCTGACGGAGGGAATGGGGCGCACGTTGCGCCGCGACCACGAGTCGCTTCCGCGGATCGACGAGCTCGAGGACGAGGTCGACTCCCTCGAGCGCGAGCTCTCGCGCAACCAGCTCAGGTCGATCTCCCTGGAAGAGGAACGCGAGGAGCTGGGGGACCCGGTGACGGCGGCAGTGGCCCTCGTGGAGGGCCTGTCCGGGAACGGCGAGGGCCTGGTCGAGGTGGCCCGCGAGCTCACGGTTGCTCGCCGCGCCGCCCTCGACGCGGCGATCGACGAGCTCGCCACGCTGATCGCCATCCAGTACGAGGAGCTGGCCCTCGCCGCCCAGCTCATCGACCTCCTGCGAGACTATCGCAAGGACATCGAGGAGCAGATCCTCTGGGTGCGCAGCGAGGAAGGGCCCTTGTCCTTCGCGGTCGTGGGGGAGTTGGTCAAGGACTCCTTCGAATGCGGCCGGGCAGTCGGCGAGTCCGCGAGAGCGCTCGACTGGGGCGCCCTCGGCTCCGGCGCGCGTTTGCGCCTGGGCGCGGTCGTGCTCGTGATCCTGCTCCTCTTGGCGGGTCGCGGCCTCCTTCGACGAAGGCGCCAGGAGCTTGGCGAGCGTGCGCGTTCCTACAAGACCGACGCCTACTCGCACACCCTGCGCGCGCTTCTCCACTCGGTACTGCTCGCTCTGCCGCTGCCCCTCGCCGCCTGGGCCCTGGGGGGGCTGCTCTCCGCCGCGGGTGACGAGCTCATGGACGCAGTGGGAGTCGCCTTGCGCGAGACCGCTGAGATCTGGCTCGTGCTGCGCCTCTTGAAGGAGGTCACGGTCGAGAAGGGTCTGGGCAGCTCGCACTTCAAGTGGCCTGCCTCCTCGATGAGCGCGCTGGCCCGGGAGCTGCGTTGGTTCGAACCAGCGCTGCTCCCGCTCGCCTTCCTGTGGCAGGCCCTCGACCGCCAGGTCACGGGCGACTGGAACGAGACCCTGGGGCGCACCGCCTTCTTCGCCGGGATGCTCCTGCTGGGGCTCTTCGCCTTCCGCTTGGTGCGCATCCACGCTTCGGGCCCTGGCGCCGCGCGCGGCTTGCTCGGGATGACGCGGCGCCTGGTGGGCCTCGTGGAGTGGCTCCTGCCGCTCTCCCTCGCGCTCATGGCGGCCGCTGGCTACTTCTACACAGCGGTGCAATTCGAGCAGCGGCTGCGCGACTCGATTGCCTTCGGCCTCCTGCTCGTGCTCGTCAACGCCTTGCTCCTGCGCTGGCTGTTCATCACGCGGCGGCAGCTCGCGGTGAGCCAGGCCTTCGAGGAGCGCGAGCGGCGCCAGAAGGAGGCGGAGGACGCTGGCGACGGCGAGGCCTCCAGCGTGCCTCTTGACGCGGACAAGGTGGACATCCCCGCCGTCGACGCGAAGACCCGCCAGCTCTTCAAGAACAGCATCACCCTGGCGACGATCGTCGGCCTCTACTTCATCTGGGCGAGCGTGCTGCCCGCCTTGCAGGGGCTCGACCGCGTGCAGCTCTTGCCGACCGTCGCGGTCCTGGAGTCCGACCCGGACGATCTCGCCAGGGAGACAGCGGTCTCCGCCGACGCCGCGACCGACGACGTGGAGGAGGAGGGCGGCTCCGCCATGCCGGGCGGGGTTCCGATCCTGCCCCAGGGGAGTGTCGATTCGAGCGGCGAGTCGAGCGCCCTCGGCCTGCCGGGCGTCCTGACCCTGGCGGACCTCTTGCTCGCCCTGGTGTTCTTGGCCTTGACCCTCGCGATCGCCCGCAACCTCCCGGCCCTCCTCGAGCTCGCCCTCTTGCAGCGCCTGCCGCTGGACGGTGGCGCGCGCTACGCGATCTCGACGATCATCCGCTACCTCGTGCTCTTGATCGGGCTGGGCGCGACCTCCAACGCCCTGGGCATCGGCTGGAGCGAGGTGCAGTGGCTGGCCGCGGCCCTGACCTTCGGCCTGGCCTTCGGCCTGCAGGAGATCTTCGCCAACTTCGTCTCGGGCCTGATCATCCTCCTGGAGCGCCCCGTGCGCGTGGGGGACATCGTCTCGGTGGGGGGCATCGAGGGGCGCGTCACCCAGCTGCGCATGCGGGCGACGACGATCCTGGACTGGGACCGGCGCGAGTTCCTCGTGCCGAACAAGGAGTTCATCACGGGCAGCGTGATCAACTGGACCCTCAGCGATCCCGTGACCCGCATCGTGATCCCCGTCGGCATCGCCTACGGATCGGACACGAAGAAGGCCCGGCGGCTCTTGCTGAAGATCGCGAAGGACCACCCGCTGGTCGTCGACGACCCCCCGCCCACGGCGATCTTCCGGGCCTTCGGCGAGAGCTCGCTCGACTTCCAGCTGCGCGTCTTCTTCGCCAACCGCGACCTCTGGCCCGAGTTGACCGACCGCCTGCACAGCGAGATCGACGATGCCTTCCGCAAGGCGGGCATCGAGATCGCCTTCCCCCAGCGCGACCTGCATCTGCGCAGCGCCCAGGGCCTGCAGGGCTTGGACATCGGCCCGCGCGCGGAGCCGAGCTGATCCCTCCGGATTCGGGGCGCCCTCAGGCGCCGAGGAAGCCAACCGCCAAGGACCAGAGCGCTGCGTAGCCGGCCTCGCGCAGGCCGAGGCTTCGCAAGGCCTGTTTCGTCCCTGCCTCGCCGTCCAGGATGCGCCGGCCCGCCGCGTGGGAACGCCAGGCGAAGAAGGGCGTGAGCACGAGTGGCAGGAGGGCGGCCCGCGCGGGCTCGACTCCGCCGGCGCAAGCCACGGTCGCCGCCGCCAGGGCGATGGCGAGGCAGCCCGTCGCGATCACGGGCAGGGACAGCGCGCCGAAGCGCCGGGCCAGGAGCACGCAGAGCCCCGCCGCAGGCAGGGCGCTGGCCGCGAAGAGGAGGAAGGTCGTCGATGCTCCGAGGGCGACGGCGAGGGCGGGAGCGGCGAGGGCCAGTAGCGTCCCCCGGATCACCAGCGTCCCTCGCCCCGGTCGCAGCCCCGCCGCCAGGGCCTGGAAGGCCCCGACGTGCCCCGTGCCCGCCATGAGCGCCGGCACGAGGAGCTCTGGATCCGCGCCCAGCGCCCCCGCGGCGATCGAGCCGACCAGCAGGATCCACGCGCCATGGGCGCGCAGCAGATCGGGCAGGGCGGGCGGCTTGGGCATCGAGGATTCCAGGGGCCGGACGCGACCCTAGCGGCTGTCCCGAGGGTCGGGAATGAGCCTCAGGGCGTAGGGGATCGCAGTCGCGATTGGCGGGCCGAGCGACACGCGACTATTCGTGCCCCGGACCTCCCTCCAGACTCGACTCCAGGTCCAGCCGCGCTTCCGGGTTGGACTCGCGCGCCCGGGCTCGCTCGACGGCCGGGACCACGCCCTCGTCCCTACTGTGGCCCCGCGCCAGCGCCCAGCCCGCCGCCGCGCGCACGGTGGGGGAGGGGTCGTGCTCGAGGGCGTCGAGGAGGGCGGCGCGGCCTTCGTCGCTCGGGAGGTTGCCGAGCACGATGGCCGCGTTGCGGGCGAGGCCCTCGCGCTTGGGGCGCTGGAGGGGCGAGCCGTTGAAGCGCTCCGCGAAGCCGTCGCGACGGCTGAGCCAGGCGACGAGGGGAGCCGGCGACTCCTCCAGAGCGCGGTGGGTCCCCAGGCGCTCCGCGGAGTCGGGGGCGTCGTTGCCCCAAGGACAGACCTCCGAGCAGAGATCGCAACCGAAGACCCAGGGCCCGAGCTCCGTCCGCAGCTCGCGCGGGATCGGCTCCGCGTGCTCGATCGTCTGGTAGCTGAGGCAGCGCCGCGCGTCGACCTCGCCGGGGGCGACGATGGCCTCGGTCGGGCAGACGTCGAGGCAGGCGGTGCAGGTGCCGCAGTTGGGGAGGGGGGCCGAGGGCGGGGTCGGCTCGAGCTCCTCGCCCACGAGCAGCTCGCCGAGGAAGAACCAGGGCCCGAAGCGCGGCGCGAGGAGGTTGGCGGCCTTGGACTCGCTCCCCAGGCCGGCCTCGGCGGCGTGGGAGCGCTCCATCAGGGGACCGGCGTCCACGATGCCCCGCCAAGGGCCGTCGAATCCCGCGGCGGCGAGGCGCTTGCGGAGCTTCTCGAGGCGCTTGCCCATCCAGTTGTGGTAGTCGCGACCCGCGGCGTAGCGAGCCAGGCGACCCCCACCGGGCAGCTCGACCGGGCTCCTGGCGTGCCCGAGGCCGACCACGAGCATCCCCCGGGCCCCTGGCCGCACCTTCGCGGGGTCGAGAATGCGCTCCCGCTGGCGCTCCAGGTAGGCCATGGCGCCGTGACGCCCGGCGTTCAGCCAGGCCTCCAGCTCCGCCGCCCGCGGCGGGGGGGCGAGGGGGGCGGCCCCGGCGAGCTCGAAGCCCAGCTCGAAGGCGATCTCGACGGCTTGGGAGGTGCGGTCCATGACCCGGGGGGGGTGGGTGATAAGGGCCGCCCCGGGCTGCCGGGGGGGAAATCACCGGATCTTCTAAAGATTTTCCCCGTAAGCCTTTGTGCGTTTCTCCGGCTCTTGGCCGGGGCCCCCCCGTCATTCCCCTGTACGGGATCGGTAACCGGCCCTGCGCGACCCCCCTAGAATCGGCCTAGACGTGGCATCCTGCCTAGGGTTCCGAGCCTCCAGCCGCCCGGTTCCCAGCGTTCTCTTCCCCCCATCCCTGCAGCTCTCCCCCCGCCAGGTTGATGCAAGTCAGCGACCCCTATAGCCCCGGACTCTGCCTGCAGAGTGAAGGGGGCGCCGAGCGCTTGCGAGAGCGCTTGCGGGAGGCCGCGGACGAGATCGGGAAGGTAGAGCTGGCGCGCATGGAGCTCATCCTCGACGAGGAGGAGCGCAACCCCGAGTCGATTCGCGACGCCGTCTCGACGCGCCTGATGGAGGTCTTCAAGGTCGACCGCAGCCGCGCCTGCTTCGGCCTGCTCTACGAGCTCAACGGCTCCCACCTCCTGGCCCAGGTCTCCGCCAGACTGCGCCGCTACGCCAGCCGCGCCGACGGCCGTGACGTCCTGCAGGAGGTCTTCTTCAACGTCTACCGCTACCCGCACCGCTTCGATTCGGCCCGCGAGGACGCCTTCCGGGTCTGGTCGGCGATGATCGTGCGCAACACGGTGCTCAAGCACCTGCGCTCCCTCAACCGCGGCGGGCGCAGCGAGGTGGCCTTCGAGGACATCCCCGACCAGCCGGCACCGAGCTCCCCCAGCCCCCTGAGCGGAGCGATCGAGAGCGAGAGCCGCGTGGAGTGCGTGCGGGTCTACCTGACCTACCTCCAGCTCTATCTCGAGTTCTACGGGATGCTCTCCGAGCGCGAGCAGACCGCTTTGCGCCTCGTCGAGGTCGACGGGCGGAGCTACCGCGAAGCGGCCGCCGAGCTCCGCATCAAGCTGGAGAACCTGAAGATGGTGATCTTCCGCGCCCGCCGAAAGATCCACCGCTCGATGAAGCGGGTGTTCGAAGGCCGCTCCCACGACTGCCGGCCGGCCCGCGATCCGCGCCCCAAGGGGGGCCGCAGCGTAAGAACCGCAGAAGATGCCGTGACCGGAGGAAGAATCCGTGTCGCCGGCGAAGACAGGGCCGCTAGGGGGGGTGAAGAGGCCCTCCCCGGCGTCGGCGGCAACTCGGCAGAGGCTCTCCATGGCAGTGGAGACCTGGACTCCGGAGGAGTCGACCCCGCCCGATCCCCGGCGGGAGGTAGTGACGAATGAACGTACAAGACTGGCTGAACGAGTCGGAGTCGCACTCCGCCTTCCAGCTCGACCTGTCCTGCATGCTGGACGGCGAGCTGGACGAGGGCCGTTCGGCTCGCGCCATGCTGCACCTCGAGGAGTGCCCGCAGTGCCGGGACTTCTTCCAGGACCTGCGCCAGCAGGTGCGCGTGCATCGTGACGTCGCCGACCCCGACCGCCTCTTCGCCCGCGTCGCCATGCTGACCGGCGGCGAGGCCTACCCCGACGGCCTGGTCCCCTCCAAGCTCGAGGCCGAGGCGGAGGCCATCGACCTGGTGCATCGCCTGGCGACGGTCTTCTACCAGCTGGGCAAGGCCTACGTCCTGGCTGCCATCGACCCCGACTTCCGCACGCGCGTCTTCGAGGCGGCGGTGCCGATCGCCGAGGCCAAGACGCAGGGCCGTGGCTTCGTCGACGGCGTCGTCATGAAGGGCCGTGAGGACGCCGGTGGGCTCGACTGGCAGCGCGCCCGCCACATGCTCAACGGTCGCCTCGAGCGCATCGAGGATCCCCTCGAGAAGGGCCGCCGCCTGCTCGACGAAGCGCTCACCGCCGACCCCGACCACGAAGAGGCCCGCCTCTACCAGGCCTTCCTCTTCGCCCACGAAGGGCGCCATCTCGACGCCGCGGAACAGTACCGCGAGATCTTCGACACCGCCGTCAACGAGAGCAACCGCGGCCACGCCGCGATGCAGCTCGGCAGGATGTACGGCTCCCAGGGCAGCCATCGCAAGGCTGCCATCTGCTTCCGATGGGTCACCATGAGCGGCTTGGCCGACGCGGATGACCGCTTCTTCGGGGCTCGTTTCAACCTCGGCAAGGCTTACGCCATGCTGGGGCACAAGGAGCGGGCCCTGAACGCGTTCGAGACCCTCCTCGAGCGCCACCCCGGACGGACGGTGGAGACGTGCCGCCTGTTCGAGAACGCCCCCCGCTTGCGGGCGGCGATCGAAGCCATTCCGGGCTTCACCGACGACCTCCTTCGGCGCTGCTCCGCGCTCTTCGTCGGGCCTTCGGATGGCCAGACCGAGACCCACGATCCTTCGAACCCGTGATGAAGCTCAGCAACGAATTCGTCCACGACGGCACTCGGCGGGGCCCCTGGTGGCTCGCCGTGGCAGGTGCCATGTGCGTGGGCATGTTGGCCCTCGGTGGCCTCTCGAGCGACGGCCTCGCCAACCAGAGCGGCCAGAACGGCGACGTCGCCGACGACCCCGACGACCCCGGCAACGACACGCCCCCGGCCGATCCCGGGTCGGGCGGCACCTTCAGCATCGAGGACGAGTACGTCGGGACCCTCCCGATCGATCGCAACGGAGACGGAGACGCCCAGAGCCTGATCTCCGGCTTCTTCCTCCAGGGGCCCGAGTCCACGATCCGTAGCTCCTTCGTCGGCGCCTCCGGGAACGGCTTCCTGCGCCTCGAGGAGATCCCGGACGAGGACGGGGACAGCGAGGACGAGCTGCGGGTCAGCTTCAGCGGTCGGCTGTCGATCACCCTCGACATCTCCGTCCTGGCGTGCTCCCAGACCGAGCTCGGCGTGTACTCGGCGCCCACCTGGGGCGCCACCCTGGCCTCGGCCATGACGCAGGACGGGCTGCTGCTCGTCGAGCCCATCCCCGATGGCGGGAGCTTGGCGATTCCCTACCGGGACTACATGCAGGGCGGCCTCCTCGAGGACGACGGCGTGAACGTGGTGACCCTCAACCGCCTGCGCGGCCGCGACCTGATCGGCGTCTCGCGCACGGGCGGATTGCTCGAGGTCTCCCAGGGCCTGCGTCCGCAACGCTGAACCCGACCTGGAGGCCCCCGCGGGCCCCATCCAACGCACGACGAGCCCCGGTGGCCCCAGCGGCCCCCGGGGCTCTCTCGTGCCCGCGCTTTCCCCGCGCGCGGACTCATGCCCGCTCGCCGGGCTCCGATAACCGGGCTGGACCGCCGCCCCACCCGCGGACCGCCATGGATCCCCTCGCCCCGCAGGCCGCCTCCTCGAGCGGCGCCCGACCGGCCCTGGCCCTCGACGGGAGCCTCACGGCCGTCCTGCAAGAGGGGCGAGTCGTGGCCGGCGAGGTGCTCCAGACCCTCGACGGTCGCAGCCTCCTGATCGCCGTCGGCCGCCACCGCGTGCCCGCCGAGGCCGAGGTCGACCTGCAGCCCGGGGAGCGCTTCCTCGCGCGGGTGGAGAAGGGCGAGGCGGGCGCCGTGCTGCGCCTCCTGGGCCGCCGAGGGGAGGCCGAGCCGCGACTCCTGCTCGCCCTGCGGGCGCACGTGGGGGAAGAGCGGCCGATCGGGGAGCTTCTGGGCAAGCTCGCCGCGCGCCTCGAGGCGGCCCTCACCGCCGACGCGCAGGGCTCCGAGCGGCTCGGGGAGCTGCTCCAGCGCCTCGCCGGTCACGTCTTTCGCCCGGGCTCGAGCGGCGAAGAGCTCGCACGCCTGCTCTCGCGCGCGGGCCTCGACCTCGAGGCGTTGCTCCTCGCGAAGAGCGGGCAGACCGGGACGGGCGCGAGCCTGGAGGCCGCGCGCGCCGAGCTCGCGGCCGAATTGCTGCGCCACTTGCCCCTGCCCCTCGGACCGCAGGAGGTCGAGCGCCGGCGGCTGCTCGAGCAGGGTGTCCTGGACGACCTGCGCTTCCTGGAAGCGCGGGCGGGGACCGAGCAGGGCGAGGCGCGTCTCGGGAGCCTCGCGCGCCGTCTCGCCGCGCGCCTGGCGGCGGGCGGGAGCTCGGGCCCGAGCGAGGCGGAACTCGCGAGCCTCCTGAAGGAGGCCGGAGCCGACCTCGCTCGGCTCCTCGGGCGGCATGGAGGCCTGGCCCTGGAAGCCGCGGAGCTGCGCGCCAACCTCAAGGCCGAGCTCCTTGCCGCCCTGCGCGACTTGCCCCCGGGGGAGGCTCGCGCCGCCGCCGCCCGGGCCCTGGCCGGAATCGAATCGGAGCAGCTCCTCAACCTCGCGCGGCGCGAGTTCCACGAAGGCTGGCTCCAGAGCCTGCCGGTCCCCGACGGCGCGGGCTGGACGACCGCGCGCCTCCTGCACCACGAGCACGAGGAGCCCGGCGGCTCGGAAGGGGGGAGCGAGGACATGCGGCGAGTGTCGCTGGCCGTCGAGCTCTCCGCCCTCGGGCCCCTGCGGGTGGAGGTCGGCGTCCGCGAGGACCTGCTGGCTTTGCGCGTTGCGGCGACCCGTCCGGAGGTCGTCGAGTCGCTGCGCGCGGGCGGCGCCGAGCTGGCCGAGCGCCTGGCGCGCCCGGGCCGCGAGCTGCGCTTCAGCGTGCAACTCGCCCCCCCCGCCGCCACCGAGCTCGACGGCCTCGGGGGCGACATTCGCTGGCTGCGCGAGCACCCGCTCATGGATCTGAGGGGCTGAGGCATGGAGCCGGACCGGATGGAGAACGAGACGGGACAGGAGCCGCGGGCTGTCGCCCTGCGCTACGACGAGGGGGCGGACGCCGCGCCGCGGGTCGTCGCCCAGGGCGTGGGGGAGGCGGCCGAGGCGATCCTCGCCGCGGCCCGCGATCACGACGTGCCCATCCAGGAGGACTCGGAGCTGGTGGGGCTCCTGGCGGCCTGCGACCTCGGCGCGGAGATCCCGCTCGAGCTCTACGAGGCCGTCGCCGAGCTCCTGAGCTGGCTCTACGCCCTGAACGAGGGCGCGCGGAGCTGATCCCGGCGGGGGGCTTCCGAGCCGCCGCGGGTTATCCTCTGCCGGGCGCGCCCCCGCGCGCCGCAGGAGACCCCGCAGGAACACCTCGCCGCCGCACCATGTCGACGATCAGCGCCCCGCCCACCCCGCGCGTCCACTACCGCAAGGACTACGCCCCGACTCCCTTCCTGATCGACGCCGTCGAGCTGGAGTTCTACCTCGAGGACGAGGACACCCTCGTGCGCGCCAAGCTCAGCGTGCGCCGCAACCCTGCCCCCGGCGCCCAGGGGGCGGATCTCGTCCTCGACGGCGAGGAGCTGCGGCACGTCTCGCTCAAGCTCGACGGGGAGCTGCTCCCCGCCGACCGCTACACGGTCGAGGAGGGCTCCCTGATCCTGCCCTCCCCGCCGGACGACTTCCTCCTCGAGACCGAGGTGCGCATCGACCCGCGGGGCAACACGGCGCTGAGCGGGCTCTACAAGACGGGCACGACCTTCTGCACCCAGTGCGAGGCCGAGGGCTTCCGGCGCATCACCTGGTACCTCGATCGCCCCGACGTGATGGCCAAGTTCACGACCTACATCGAGGGGGACAAGTCGAAGAACCCGGTCATGCTCTCGAACGGCAACTGCGTCGGAAAGGGCGAGCTCGAGGACGGCCGCCACTGGGCCCGCTGGGAGGACCCCTTCAAGAAGCCGAGCTACCTCTTCGCCCTCGTCGCCGGCGAGCTCTCCTGTCACGCGGACAGCTTCACGACTTGCTCGGGGCGCGAGATCGCCCTCGAGATCTACGTCGAGCCCCAGAACATCGAGAAGTGCGCCCACGCCATGGCGTCGCTCCAGAAGTCGATGAAGTGGGACGAGGAGACCTTCGGCCTCGAGTACGACCTCGACCAGTACATGATCGTGGCGGTCGACGACTTCAACATGGGGGCGATGGAGAACAAGGGTCTCAACGTCTTCAACTCGAGCTGCGTCCTGGCCCACCCCGAGACCGCGACCGACGCGGACTACCTCTCGATCGAGGCGGTCATCGCCCACGAGTACTTCCACAACTGGACGGGCAATCGCGTCACCTGCCGCGATTGGTTCCAGCTCACCCTGAAGGAGGGCTTGACGGTCTTCCGCGACCAGCAGTTCTCCGCCGACATGAACTCGGCCGCCGTGGAGCGCATCGACCAGGTGCGCGGCCTGCGAGGCCGCCAGTTCGCCGAGGACGCCGGACCGATGGCGCACCCCATCCGGCCCGAGTCCTACATCGAGATGAACAACTTCTACACCTCGACGGTGTACGAGAAGGGCGCCGAGGTCATCCGCATGTACCACACCCTCCTCGGGGCCGAGGGCTTCCGGAAGGGGATGGACCTCTACTTCGAGCGCCACGACGGGCAGGCCGTGACCTGCGACGACTTCCGCGCCGCGATGGCCGACGCCAACGGCGCGGACCTCGGGCAGTTCGAGCGCTGGTACCTGCAGGGGGGGACGCCCCACTTGGCGGTCGAGACGAGCTGGGACGAGGCGCGGGGCACCTTCGAGCTGTCCCTCGCCCAGACCTGCCCGCCGACTCCGGACATGGAGGAGAAGCTCCCCTTCTACGCGCCCGTCGCCGTGGGGTTGATCGATCCCGACGGGGGACCGATCCCGCTGCAACTCGAGGGCGAACCGGCGCCGGGGGACACCACCCGCGTGCTCGTCCTCTCCGAGGAGCGCCAGCGCTTCACCTTCGTGGGCCTCGCCGCTCGACCCGTGCTCTCGGTGCTGCGCGGCTTCTCCGCACCGATGATCGTGGACTTCGAGCGGCCCTCCTCGGACTACGCCTTCCTGATGGCGCACGACGAGGACTCCTTCAACCGCTGGGACGCCGGCCAGCTCTACGCCACCGAGCTCCTGCTCGAGGGGATCGCCGCGCACCAGGCCGGTCGCGAGTGGGAGCTGCCCGGCGACTTCGTCGACGCCTTCGCCAAGACCCTGGCCGATCCGCGGCTCGACCGCTCCCTCAAGGCGCAGGCCCTGAGCCTGCCTGGAGAGGGCTGGCTCGCCGACCGCATGGAGGTGTCCGATCCCGTCGCCGTCCACGCCGTGCGCCAGGCAGCCCGCCGCCAGCTCGCCGGTGCCCTGCGCGCGGAGCTCCTGGCCGTCTACGAGGACAACCAGACCCCCGGGGCCTACGAGTTCCAGATGGAGGCCGTCGGCCGCCGCAGCCTCGCGAACCTCGCCCTCGCCTACCTCGCGACCCTGCAGGACGACGAGGCGGTCGAGCTGTGCACGCGGCGCTACCGCGAGGCCAACAACATGACCGACGCCATGGCCGCCCTCTCCGCCCTGGCCGACATCCCCGGCGAGCGGCGCGAGGAGGTGCTCGCGGACTTCTACGGCAAGTGGAAGCACGAACCCCTCGTGCTCAACAAGTGGTTCCGGGTCCAGGCCTGCTGTGACCTCCCTGACGTCACGGAGCGCGTCGAGGCCCTGCTCGAGCACCCCGACTTCACCCTCAAGAACCCGAACCGCGCGCGCTCCCTCGTCGGAGCCTTCGCGATGGGCAACCCCGGCGCCTTCCACGATGCAGGCGGCAGCGGCTACCGCTTCCTCGCCAGCCGCGTGATCGAGATGAACGCGATCAACCCCCAGATCGCCTCGCGACTGGTGGACCCGATGCTCGCCTGGCGCCGGCTCGACCCGGCGCGGCAGGAGCTCCTGCGCGCCGAGCTGGGGCGCATCCTGGAGGTCGAGGGGCTCTCGAAGGACGTCTACGAGAAGGTCTCGAAGTCGCTCGGTTGAGTCGCGGGGATGCGGGCCAGGCTCCTGTGCGTCGGTGACATGCACCTCGGCCGGCGGCCGAGCGGCTTGCCGGCGGAGCTGGAGACCGAGCACGGCATCGCGCGCGCCGACCTCGACCCGCGCGCGGCCTGGCGCGCGACCGTCGAGCGCGCCCTGGACCTCGAGGTCGACGCTCTCCTGCTCGCTGGTGACGTCGTCGACTCGAGCAACCAGTTCATGGAGGCCTACGGCGCCTTGCTCGAGGGCGTCCGGCGCTTGGTCGAGGCGGGCGTCGACGTGGTCGCCGTGGCCGGCAACCACGACGTGACGACCCTGCCGCGGCTGGCGGACGAGCTCGAGGGCTTCACCCTCCTCGGCCGCGGCGGCCGCTGGGAGACGCACGTCGTGCAACGCGGAAGTGAGCCGGTGGTGCGCGTCCTCGGCTGGTCCTTCCCCACGCGCCGCGTCGAGTCGAGCCCCCTCGATGGCCTGCCCGCGGCCTGGCGTGAGGGGCGCTACGAAGACGGCGCGCCCGACGAGCTGCGGACGGTCGGCCTCTTGCACTGCGACCTCGACGCGAGCCCGAGCCCTTATGCCCCCGTCGCCAGCCGTGCCCTGGCGGAGCAGAGCCCGATGGTGTCGGCCTGGTTCCTCGGGCACGTGCACCAGCCCTCGATCCGCGGCGGAGGGCGGCCGCTCGGCTACCTCGGCTCCCTCGTCGGCCTCGACTTCGGTGAGCGCGGTGCCCGCGGCCCGTGGTTCGCCCGTTCCGAGCCCGCGAGCTGGGAGCTCGACCAGCTCGTGCTCTCGCCCGTGCTCTTCGACGAGCTCGAGGTCGCGGTCGACGGCTGTTCCTCGGTCGAAGACCTCTCCGCCGCCGTGCTGCGCGCGATCCAGGAGCGAGCGGCGACCATGGCCTCGGGCTTCGAGGGCGTGCGAGTCGTGGGGCTGCGTCCGCGCTTGTGCGGCCGCACCACCCTCGCGGCCGAGGAGATCCGGACGACCGCGGCCGTCCTGCGCGAACAGACGCGCCTCTCGATCGAGGGCGTCCTCTACTTCGTCGACAAGCTGCGCGACGACTCCCTGCCCGCCGTGGACCTCGAGGCCCTGGCCGCCCGGGACGACCCCTTGGCGCTCGTCGCCCGGCGCCTGCTCGACCTGCAGGCGGGCGGCGCGGCCTGCGAGGCCTTGGTGGCCGCCGCCCGCCCGCGCTTCGCCGAGGTCGCCGGCCACCCCAACTTCCAGCGCCTGGGGGCCGAGCCCCCCGACGACGCGACCGTCCGCGCCTGCCTCCTGCGCGTGGCCGGCCGCGCCCTCGACGAGCTCCTGGGCCAGAAGGCATCAAGTGAGGGGCCGCCGCGGGTCGAGGAGATCCCGGTTTGAAGCTCCTCGAGCTCGATCTGCAGCGCTCGCGCGGTCTCGACGCCCCCCTGGTGCTCGGGGAGCTCGGGCCGGGCTTCAACGTCGTCGTCGGTCCCAACGGCTCCGGCAAGTCGAGCCTCTGCCGCGGCATCGCCGCGCTCCTGTGGGAGACCGACGACTTCCAAGGCGCGGTCCAGGGCCAGTGGGAAGTCGACGGCGCGACGCGCGCCGCCCAGCGCGAGAGCGGCGCGCCCCCCCGCTGGACGGGGGAGGGCCCGCCGGCCCTGCCCGACGCCGCCTACCGCGGCTGCTTCAGCTTCTCGGTCGACGACTTCTTGCGCGAGACCGCCACCGAGAAGGAGATGCACCAGGTCATCCGGACCGAGCTCTCGGCCGGCTTCGACCTCTTGCGCGTGCTCGCCCGCCAGCGCGCCGCGCGCCCCGGCTCGACCGTCGTCAACAAGCGGCGCCAGGAGCTCGAGGGCGCGGGCCGCGCGGTCGCCTCCCTGCGCGAGGAGCACCGCGGGCTGTGGCAGAAGGAGCAGGGGCTGAACGAGCTGCTCGCGAACCTCCAGGGCGCGAGCCGCGCGCTGGCGGATCAGAATCTGCACGAGCTGGCCTTGCAGCTCGCGACCAAGCGCGAGGAGCTGCGCCAGGCCGGGGCGAGCCTCGAGGCCTTCCCGCCCGGGATGGACCGCTTGCGGGGGGACGAGCTCGAGAAGCTCGACGAGCTGCGCGCCGCCTGCGCGCGCCTCGAGGCCGAGCTCGGGGCCGAGCAGGAAGGAGGCGCCGCCGCGCGCGCCGAGCTCGAGGCCACCGGCCTCCAGGCGCCCGTTCCGGAGAGCGACCTGGAGCTGCTCGCCGAGCTGGGGCGCGAGCTGCGCGAGCGAGAACAAGCCGTCGAGGGTGCCCGGGCCGCCGAGGCCCGCGCCGCGGCCGGCATCGAGGAGTCACGCCGAGTCCTGCGCGCCCATGGCGCGCCGACCGCGGGCGCCGCCGCGGGGGCCGACTGGCCGCGCCTCGAGCAGCTCCTGGGCGAGTGGCAGAAGCTGGAGGCGAGGCGCGAGGAGCTCGAGGCCATCGGCGCCGCCGTGCAACCCGAGGGGGCCGCGGGCGAAGCCGCCGCGCCCTACGAGCAGGCCATGGCCTTGCTCGCCAGCTGGCTCGAGTCCGCCGGGGGTGTCGCCGCCATTCGCGTGCGCTCCGCGGCTTGGGGCGTCGTCGCCCTGGGAGTCGTCGCCGTGCTCGCGGCCGCCCTTCGAGTCGCGAACGAGCCCCTCTCCCTCGCCCTCGGACTGGTTCTGTTGGGCCTGGGCGCCTGGCTGGTCCGCGCCCCGCGTGGCGCCGAGCGCGGCGCCCGTGAGCGAGAATTCGCCCAGCTCCCGGTCGGGCCGCCGAGCGTCTGGGAAGCGAGGGCCGTCGCGCGCCGCCTGAGCGAGCTGCAAGCCGAGTCGGCCGCCTGCCGGGCGCGCGAGCTCGACCGCCTGCGCGCCCAAGAGGCCGCCGCCAAGCTCGAGCGCCTCGCGCCCCGTCACGCGGAGCTCGCGCGCGAGCTGCACGAGATGGCCCTCGCCTGCGGCGTGTCGCCGGAGAGCGCCCAGCTCGGGATCGTCGCCGTGGCCGCGGAGCGTGAGCGCCTGGCCCGGGCCGAGCGCGAGCTGGCCGAGGCCCAGGCCGCCAAGAACGAGGCCCGCTCCCGGCTGTCCCGGGCGCTCGCGCGCACGGGGGAGCTCCTGGCGGCCCACGGCATCGCGCCGGTCGCGGACGCGGCCGGGATCGACGCGGCCCGCGGCGAGCTCGCGCGGCGCGAGCACGCCCGTCGAACCGCCGAGAAAGATGCGCGCGAGGCGGAGGCGCGCGGGCGCAGGCTGCAAGAGGACCTCGAGCGCGGCCGCCGCTCGCTCGCGCGGCTCGCCGAGGAGCGCGGGCTCGGGGAGCTGCCCGAGGCGGAGCTCGGCCGGCGCCTCGACCAGCTCGTGGCCTGGCGCGAGGCGAGCGAGCGCTTCCGGGCGCTCGAGGCCGACGTGCGCTCCCGTGCCCAGCAGCTCGAGGAGCACCCCGAGCTGGCGGCCCTCGAGCTCGCCGAAGCGGAGCGTCGCCGCGAGGAGAACGAGCGCTTGGCGGAGAAGCAGGGCGAGCTGCAGGGCGAGGTGGCCGCCCTCGAGCACGCCATCGGCGAGGCGCGCCGGGGGCACGGGCTCGAGGAGGCCCTGGCCGAAGAGGCCGAGGCCCGCGAACGACTGGCGGAGTCCCGCGACGAGCTCTTCGAGGCGGCGGCCGCGGAGTTCTTGGTCGAGGACGTCGCCCGCGACCACCGCAGCCTGGCCCAGCCGGACCTCCTGCGCGAGGTCGGGCGGCTCTTCGCGCGCTTCACGCGCCAGCGCTACGAGTTGCGGCCCGCGGCCCTCTCGTCGGGCGGAGGATTGCCCTTCGAGATCCACGAGACCGACGGGGAGGAGCGGACCTTCGCCGAGCTCTCGAGCGGGACCCGGGCCCAGCTCGGGCTCGCCCTGCGGATCGCCGTCGCGCGCAGCGTCGAGGTCGGGGAGGCCCTGCCCCTCGTGCTCGACGAGGCCTTGACGAACTCCGACCCCGAGCGCTTCCGCGACGTCGTTCGCAGCCTGGCGGAGCTCGTGGGCGAGGGCCGACAGGTCTTCTTCTTCACCGCCGACGACGCCGACGCGCAGCGCTTGGAGGAGGTGCTCGCCGAGGAGGGCCTGGAGCGGCCGCGCCGCTTCGACCTCGCCGCCCTGCGCGGCGAGACGCGGCGGGCGGAGCGCGTGCGCACCGAGCGCCTGCCCGAGGTGCCCGCACCCGAGTCCGGCGAGACCGCCGCCGACTACGCCGAGCGCCTGGGCGTGCCGCGCCTCGATCCCTTCGCCGGCGTCGAGGCCCTGCACCCCTTCTACCTCGCCGGGGACGACCTCGCCGGGCTCCACGAGCTCCTGCGCGAGCGCGTCGACAGCGTAGGGCGCGCGCGAGCCCTCCTGGCCGACGCCCCCCGGCTCTGGTCGGCGGAGCGTCGCGCGCGTTTCGAGGCGCTTCGACAGGTGGCGGCGACCTGGCTCGACCATTTCCGCATCGGCCGTGCCCCGGAGCTCCAGCCCGAGGTCCTGCGCGAGGGTCCGGCGGGTCGCACGAAGTTCGTCGACGCCCTGGTCGAGGTCAATGAAGAGCTGGCCCGCGACGCGGCCGCCCTGATCGAGGCCCTGGAGCTGCCCGCCAAGCTACGCGACCCGCGGCTCAAGGGCTTCCGCAAGGCGATCCTCTACGAGCTGACCGGCGATCTGGCGGAGCGCGGCCTCTACAGCCTCGACGAGCCACGCCGAGCGGAGGAGCGGGTCGAGCGCTGCCTCGAGGCTTCGCGCGACGCCGTCGCGCGCGAGGTTCTCAATCGCGAGGAGGTGCGGCAACTCGCCAACGCCTTCGAGCAGTGGTGCGCGGGCTGATCCTCACTCTCCCGGGCATCGCCCTCGATCCGCTGTAGGATCGCGGCGTGGCAGCGACCCCGCTCATCGCCCTGACCCTCGGCGACCCCGCCGGCATCGGGCCCGAGATCTGTCTGCGCGTCCTGGCGGACCGTGACCTCAGGCACCTGGCGCGGCTCGTGGTGATCGGGCCCCCCCGCTTGCGTCCGGAGTCCGTTCCCGTGGCGCCGGTCGAGGCCGTGCCGCGCTTCGGCGCGGAGCTCGTCGACGGCGCGGCCGTCTGGGTCGCCGTGGAGAGCGAAGGCGACTGGCATCCCGGCGAGGCCCAGGCCTCCGCGGGTCGCGCCGCCCTCGCGGCCCTGCGGGTCGGCCACGAGCTCGCGCTGGCGGGGGACGTCGAGGCGCTCGTCACCGCGCCGGTCTGCAAGGAGGCCCTGCACCTCGCGGGGGAGGAGGTCGAGGGGCAGACCGAGCTGCTCGGCAACTGGTGCGGCACGCACGACCACCAGATGCTCGCCATCGCCGGCGAGCTGCGCGTGATGCTCCTCAGCCGTCACTTGCCGTTGCGCGGCGCCCTCGCGGCCGTGAGCGAGGAGCGCGTGCTGCGCCACCTGCACCTCTTGCACGCGGGGCTCACCGAGCTCGGCTTCGGCGCGCCGCGCCTCGCCCTCGCAGGCCTGAATCCCCACGCGGGAGAGGGCGGGTTGCTCGGCAGCGAAGAGGGCGAGATCCTCGAGCCCGCCGCCCGCCAGGCGCGCGCCGCCGGCCTCGACGTCACGGGCCCGATCTCCCCCGACTCGGTCTTCTTGCAGGCCGCGGCCGGCGAGTTCGACGGCGTGCTCGCGCTCTACCACGACCAGGCCTTCATCCCGATCAAGCTCCTCGGAGAGGGCTCGGGGATGACCGTGCTCGTCGGCTTGCCCTACCTGCGCACGAGCCCCGCCCACGGTGTGGCCTTCGATCTCGTCGGCACCGGCCGGGCGCGCTCGCGGGACCTGGGGGTCACGCTGCTGCGCACTGCGGAGTGGTGCCTGCGGCGACGGGCGCGAGGCTGAGGGTCGGACGCGAGCGAGCCGCGCCGGGAATCAGGGAGCCGACTCCAGCTCTTCCTGCAGGGCCTTCGCGTCGCGGACGGAGCTCTCGAGCTTCGGCACGTACTGCCGGTCGATCTCCGCCAGCCGTCCTCCGGCGTCGAGGCCGTGCAGCTCTCCCAGGGCCCGCTCGAAGGAATCACCCGCGCGCTCGGCGTGCGCCCGACGCTCGTCGATCGGCCGGGAGTCGTCCCTGGCGGCACTCATGTGATAGCCGCCGAGGTTCGACAGGCAGGCAGCGAGGTCGCGCCGGGCCTCTCCGGTGCGGGGGTCGCGCTCGAGCAGCGCCTCGAACTCCTCCACGGCCCGCAGGTTGACCGCGTGGGACTCGTCGAGTCGCCCGACGTTCGTCAAGGCGGAGGCGGTGGTGCTCAGGCTGATGGCGTAGTCGCGCTGCGCGCGTAGGCTCCCCGGGTCGAGCTCGAGGAGCTCCTGCATGATGCTCTCGGCCTCCTGCAATACCTCCAAGGCCTCCTCGTGTTGCCCGAGGCGACCGAGCACCATGCCCAGGACCTGTTGGCCCGCGGCGCGGTTGCGCTTCGCGAGCACGTTGCCCGGATCGGCCCGGCAGATGATCGCGGCTTGTTCGTCGGCCAGGCGCAGCGGCTCGAGCGCGTCCTCCGGTCGCTGGACCTGCAGGTAGAGGGTGCCGAGGACGTTCAGCGCCGCGATGTAGTTCCCGCGCGACTCGGCGTCCTCGACCCCCTCGTCCAGGAGCTCCTCCAGGAGGGCGCGGGACTCGGAGCAGAGCAGCTCGGCGTCCTCGAGGTCGCCCTGCTGGAGGCGCACGTCGGCGAGCTTGTTCATGGCCACCGCCAGGTCCCGGCGAGCCTCGACCGCCAGCGGTCTGCGCTCGAGGAGATCCTCTTGGATCGCGAGCGACTCCTCCAGATCGCCGGCCGCCGCGTCGAACTGTCCCCGGAGCTTGAGTCGCTCCCCTCTCCGCTCCAGCAGGACCGAGCGGGTCGCGAGCACCGGCGCTTCGCCGGAGTCCGGCGGGCAGAGGGGCAGGGCTTCGTTCAAGCGCTCCATGCCGAGCTCGTCCTCGCCCCCGAGGAAGTCGAGGTCCGACTGGCGGTACAGGCTGCGGGCGAGCAAATCGGCGCTCCCGACCGAGAGAGGGTCCGCCTCGAGCAGGTGCCGGGCCAGCGCGGCGGCCTTGTCGTAGCTCACCCGGGCGTCCGCGCGGCGACCCAGGTTGGAGTGGATGGTGCCGCCCTGCAGGTCCCCGAGCTGCAGGTAGGCGCCGGCCAGCTCGTAGACGACCTGCGGGTCGTCGTGCTCCTGTCCGGCGAGCTCGTCCAGATAGGTGAGGGCCGAGGCGACGATGCGCTCCCGGGCCTGCACCGTGCCCTCCAGGGGGCCCATTTCGTCGCTGACGTCGAAGATGAAGGTCGCGGCCATGCGGCGCAGGTCCTCGAGGGTGCGCACGGCGTCGTCCCTGGCGTCCTCGGCCTCCGTGTACAGGAGGGTGGAGGTGATCGCGCCCACGAGCAAGCTGAGCGCGAGCGCGAGCCCGGTCAGGGTCAGGGCGCGGTTGCGGGCGAAGAACTTCGAGGCCCGGTACGCGAGGGTGTTGGGGCGGGCCAGCACCGGGAGCCCGTCGAGGTGGCGCTGGATGTCCTCGGAGAGCTGCTCGACCGAGGAGTAGCGTCGCTCAGGCTCCTTGCGCATCGCCATGAGGACGATGTTGTCGAGGTCTCCGGCGAGGCGGGACGCGAGGCCGCGGTCTCCTCGTGCCGTCGAGAGGCCGGCACGACGGCTCGGCGCCGTCGGCTCGACCTCGCACACGAGCCGCATGGCCTCCTCACGAGAGACCTCGGAGAGCTCGTAGGGGCGTCCACCGGTGAGGAGGCGGTACAGCATCACGCCGAGGGAATAGACGTCGGAGGCGGTCGTGACCGTCTCCCCCCGGAGCTGCTCGGGGCTGGCGAAGCTCGGCGTGCCAAAGAAGCCCTGCTCCGCGGTCCAGCGGCTCTGCTCGCCGTGACGCTCTGGGTCGAGCATCCGGGCCACGCCGAAGTCGAGCAACTTGGGTTCGCCCTCGGGCGTGACGAGCACGTTGCTCGGCTTGAGGTCACGGTGGACGACCAGGTGCCTGTGCGCGTAGCTGACCGCCTGGCAGATCCCCTGGAACAGGCGCAGGCGCTCCTGCAAGGAGGGCTCGCGGCCGGCGCACCACTCGTCGATCGGGAGACCCTCGACGTACTCCATGACGAAGTACGGCTGCCCTTCGTCGCTCATGCCGCCGTCGATCAGGCGCGCGATGCCCGGGTGGTCGAGCTCCGCCAGGACTTGACGCTCGTAGCGGAAGCGCCGCAGGATCTCCTCCGAGTCCATCCCGCGCTTGATGAGCTTGATCGCGACCGACTTCTCGAACTGGGCGTCGGCCCGCTCGCCACGGTAGACGGTGCCCATGCCGCCCGAGGCGATCACCGCCCCGAGCTCCCAGGGTCCCAGACGGGTCCCCGGCGGCAGGGTGGAGGCCTCGCAGAGGTGGGACCAGACCTCGCTGGGGGGCACGTCCTCGAGGTCGCCGCCTCCGTCCCGCTCGAGCAGCTCGCGGGCATGCCGTGCGAGTTCGGGGTCACGTTCCTCGAGCTCCGCCAGCCGGCGCGCGCGCTCGGCCGGCTCGAGGTCGACCAGCTCCTCGAATGTGGCGCGAATCTTCGCCCACGATTCCCGCTTCATCTCATCCGATCGCACGACGCTCCTCCCATCGAATCCGTTCCAGGGTACAGCGTCCCCCCCGAAGAGGAGATGTGAACGGGCGCCCGGTCCGGGGAGCCGGACCGGGCGCAGTGCCGTTGGCCGCGGCGGGACTAGTCGTCGTTCCCCGAGAGCTCACGCTCGGGCGACTGCCGGCCGGCCTCGAGGCCGCGGGCCCGCTTCAGGGCCGGGGAGTCCTCGTGCTCGATCACCTCGAGCTGTTGCTCGCGAAGCTGCCACCCCTGGGCCTGGGCCGTGGCGAGGTTGGGCGTGAAGTCGGCGTTGAGGATGCCGTTCTCGACCAGGATGTGGCGGTAGGACTCGGGGTACTGGGTCCCGAAGGGGACGCCCGCGACCTCGGGGACGAAGTTGTGGTTCGCGGCCATGACCTCGACCTCCTCGAAGCCGCGGCGCAAGCCGTTGACCGTGTAGTCGAAGCGCACGTCGTTCGTGCCGCGAATGACGACCGAGTGCAGGTCCCGCGACTCGACCCAGAGCATCGCCGGGGCGCCGACGGCCGTGACCTGCACGGTCAAGCCATCCGCGGCGCTGGCGAGGCGAAACTCCTCGGGCACCTCGATCGTCGCGCTTCCGCCCACGATCTCGCCGCTGCCGCGGAAGTAGGTGCCGGATTCGTTCCCCTCCAGGGAGAAGAAGTGCAGCTCGAGGCCCGGGTCCTCGGGGTGGGGCTGGATGAAGTTCTTCTGGCCCGTCGTGCCGGAGGCGCCGTAGGAGATGACGCCCCAGCCGCTCGTCGAGTGGACGCGACCTTGCACTCCGTAGTTCGTGCCCGTCGTCGCCAGGGACTCGCCGCGCACGCCGCGCCCGGAGGTGCTCTCGGTCTGGCCGAACAACCCGTAAGTGACGCCCGAGCTCGCGCTGGCGTAGCCATAGACGCCGCGTCCGGAGTTCGACTGGCTCTCGCCGTTCACGCCGTAGGTGACGCCCGTCGACGACTGCGCAACCCCGGTTACCGCTTGACCGGAGCTCGACTGGCTGTAGCCGATGACGCCTCGCGAGTAGCCGGAGCTCACCTGGGAGTCTCCGAGGATCCCCGTCTCGCCGCGGCCGTAGACGCCGACACCCGTGTTGCCCGTGATTCCCAGGACGCCGACGCCGTTGTCCGTCGTCTCTCCCATGACTCCGTAGAAGGGCGCGACTCCCCTCACGGCCGTCCCGGTGGAGGTGGCGGTGGGCAGTTCGCCCATAACGCCGTAGGCGAAGCCGTTGGTCGAGTCGTTCGAGCCGTAGACGCCGACGCCGGTGTCGTCGGAGCTCGCACCCTGGACCCCGTAAGTCAGGCCAAACCCGCGGACGCCGACGTGGCTCGCGTGGCCGACGACCCCGTAGTTGTCCGTAAAGCTCGCACCGTAGGAGATGCCGGCCACGCCGATCTCCTCGCCTGCCCAGTCGGCATTGGTGATTCCGTCGAAGTCGTCCACACCCTGCACCCCGAGGTAGCCGCCGGTGGGGCCATTCACGCCCTCGCCGCGCATGGCCGGCGCGCCGGTGGTCCCGTCGGAGGTGACGGTCTGAGTGCCGAAGCTCGCCGCGATCTTGGTCCCCGCGATGCCGGCGAGGGGATTCACGTCGACGTCGAGGATCGTCCCGTCCTGGATCTCGTCCGAGAGGACCCCGCCGGAGGCGATGTCCACCGAGCTGATCGTGTCGGGGAAGATGTGGATGCTCTGGACGGCGTTGCTGTCGAGCTCGCTGCCCGAGATGCTGGAGCCGAGCTGGGAGAAGTCGGCGGCCTCGAAGCCGTCGAGCAGGTCCGCGTTGAGCGAGTCGACCTTGGTCGTCGACGCCACGCTCAGGGGCGCGGCAACTGCCTCCGTCGAGATCAGCTGACCCGAGGCGCGCACGTCGCCGACGACGTCGACCTGGGCCCCGGGCGTCGTGGTGCCGACGCCGATCTGGCCCGCGCCGTCGATGTTGAACTCGACCCCCAGCGGGTAGATCGCTCCGAGCATCGGTGCGCTCGAGAGCGGCACGCAGGTCCCGGGATTGGCCATGTCGTCCAGGCTGGGGGGGCAATTCTGGGTCGTACCCACGGGCTGCTGGCTGCCCATGCCCGTCGTCGTCGAGGTGCCGGGGTTGGTCGTCGAGGAGGAGCTCCCACCGGAGAGGCCCGAGCCCGGCGAGGGCGGGCGGACGGGGGCCCGATCCGTGGCGGCGGCCGTCGCGCTGGTGGTTCCGCTCGCGTCGCGGAGCACGGGGAGCTCGACCTCCTCGAAGAGGCCCTCACCGACGTTGCGGAAGAGGTGGTCGCCCCGGGCCGTGCGGCGTTGAACGTCCACGCGGCCGTCGCCGTCGAAATCGAAAGCCGCCAGCGTCAGGTCGGGGAGCTCGCGGGCCAGGCCCGCCTCGCGCGTCACGTCGACGAAGAGGCCGCTGCCGTCGTTCGACCAGAGCCGGCTCGGCGCGCGGTCGGAGGCCGTCAAGAGGTCGGGGTCGCCGTCGCCGTCGTAGTCGAGCCAGATCGCGATGCGCGACCCGACGGAGGTTTCGAGCCCGGAGCGTCGCGTGACGTCGACGAGCTCGCCCGCCTCGCCGCGCAGGAGCCGGTCGGCCCCGCGGGGCGTCGCGACGAAGGCGTCGAGGGTGCCGTCGCGGTCGAAGTCACCCCAGTGCAGGCTGGGGCCGCGGCTGACGAGGGCCGGCGGTGTCGGCCGGGTCGGAGCGCTGTTCGCGTCGGGGGCGAGCGCGGTCTCGTCCGAGACGGGGGCGAGAGCGCAGAAGAGGAGCTGGGTCGTGAGGAGCATGGTCGTGGGTCGAGAGGCTGAGGTGGATCGATGCGCGGCGCGACCCGAGCGATCGCCCGCCACCGGCGACCTCGGGAAGGGCGCTCGGGCTCCATCACCAATGGCGGCGGACTCCGTCGCTTCCCCCGCGCAAGTCCGGTTCCGTCGATGACTTGCGGCATCCAGCCGGCTCGCGGAGAATCTCTCGCATGGACCCGTCCGAGCCCTCCCGGGAGGCGACGGAGCTCCTCGGGCGAGTCCAGCGCGGCGACGCCGAGGCCTCGGCGGAGCTCATGCCCCTGATCTACGACGAGCTACGGCGCGTGGCCGCGGGCTACCTGCGGCGCGACGGCGAAGTCGGGCCGACCCTGCAGCCCACGGTGCTCGTCAACGAGGCCTGGCTGCGCTTGATGGGGGGCGCCCGACCCGTGGCCGCCGCCGACCGCGGTCACTTCTTCGCCCTCGCCGCGCGGGCCATGCGGCACGTCCTCGTGGACCATCGGCGCGCCCGCGGTGCCGCGAAGCGGGACGCGGGGGGGATGCGGGAGACCCTCGCGGGGCTCTCCGCCGCGGTCGAGGACCGGGGCGCGCCGATCCTCGAGCTGAACGAGGCCTTGCAGCGGCTCGAGGAGCTCGACCCCGAGCTCGGGCGGCTCGTCGAGCTGCGCTTCTTCGCGGGCATGACGATCGCCGAGACGGCGACGGCTCTCGAGCTCTCCTCGGCGACCGTGGAGCGCCGCTGGCGCCTGGCGCGGGCCTGGTTGCGCGAGTCGCTGCCTGAGCTGCGCTGAGCCCCGCGAGCGGCCTCCTCGGTGCCTTCCCGCCCTCTTCTTCAAGACCGCGGGGTTTTCTGGTCGATTCCTCCGGCGTTCGAGTCGCGCGCTTCGGGGCCCTCCCCGCGTCCCCGGGCGGTCCCGGGGATTTGCGGTACACTTGTCGTCCCCCCTCGCTTTCCCGAGCTATCGCGATCCCAGCCGGCACTCGTCCGACCCTGATGATCTCCCGCAAGAAGAAGATCGTTCTCTACCAGCCGCAGCAGGTCGACCAGAGCCGCGGGCTGCCCTCGGCCAAGGATCTCCTGCCCCTCGAGATGCTCTCGATCTCGGGCCTGCCCCTGGCGGACGGCTACGACATCCAGATCATCGACGCCTCCCTCTACAGCGAGGCGGAGGCCCACGAGCGACTGCTCGCGGCCTGCGAGGACGCGATGATGTACGCGACGACCGGGATCCTCGGCTACATGGTCGTCGACGGCTACAACGCCTCGAAGCTCGTCAAGGAGCGCTACCCGGACCTCCCGTCGATCGTCGGCGGATGGTTCGCCTCGGTGAAGTACGACCTCCAGCTGCGCACGGGCTTCTACGACGCCGTCGTGCTCGGGCAGGGGGAGCTGACCTTCCACGACGTGGTGCGCGCCATCGACGCGGGCGAGCCCCTGGACGGGATCCCCGGCCTGGCCCTCTTGCGCGAAGGCGAGATCGTGCTGACGGAGAAGCGCAAGGTCGTCAACTGGGACACCTTGCCGGACAGCCCCTGGCACCTGATCGACATCGAGCCCTACCGCGAGCACCAGATGCGCGCCAAGTCCCACGGGGACTACCTGCGCATGCCCGGGCCGGGACAAGGCGGAGAGGAGCGCCGGCCCTACTTCGGCATCTCCTACTACTCGAGCTACGGCTGCCCCGAGCCCTGCACCTTCTGCTGCTCGCCGATCGTGACGGGCCGCCGCTGGAAGGCGATGCGCGGCGATCGGATGCTCGACGAGCTGGCGGAGCTGCACGACCGCTGGGGTTTCGACGTCGTGCGCTTCCACGACGCGAACTGGGGCGTGGCGCAGAAGCGCGTCAAGGAATTCGCCGAGCGCAAGCTCGAGCGCGATCTGCCCTGGAAGTACAACGCCTTCCTCGAGACGCACTCGATCCTCAGCTACGACAAGAGCACCCTCGACGCCCTGGCGGACTCCGGGCTCTACATCGCCGAGATCGGCGCCGAGGCCGGCGACGACGAGATGATGTCCAAGATCGGCAAGCCGATCAAAGGCGACGACAACATCGCGGCGTCGGTCGAGATGGACAACCGCGGCGTCTGCGCCTCGGTGACCTACATCATCGGCTACCCCCACGAGGAGGCCGAGTCGATGCGGCGCACGATCGACCAGTGCCGCCGCCTGCACGTGGCCGCGCCCCTGGCGCGCCCGACCGTGTGGCCCTTCCGCCCGATCCCCGGCACCGTCTTCTGGGACCAGGCCGTCGAGCTCGGCTACGAGCCTCCGAAGACGATCGTCGAGTGGGGCTCCATCGGCGAGTACCACATGGAGGAGACCTGGCCCGGCAAGATCCCGCAGAGCATCGCCGACATGCGGAAGATGTATCAGCACTACGTGACGCTGGACTATGGCTTCGCGCGCAACAAGCGCGGCCTGTGGGAGAAGCGCGCCGGCAGGCGGCTCGCCAACGACACCTACCACACGACGGCCGCGCGTATCGAGGCCAAGGCCTTCTCGGTCTACAACAGCCTCGCGAAGAAGCTCTCCTCGCGCGGCGACTCGAGCCGCTCCTTTATCGATCCCGACCACGCTAGCTTCATGCCCGGCGTCAAGCCCGTGAAGCCGTCGGCCAGCTGAGGGCGAAGGCGCCGGTGGAGGAGACGCCCGCCCACGACCCCGTCGATTGGGCCGAGCGCTACCGCGAGGAGCACACGCCCTGGGACCTGGGCCACGCCCACGGAGAGCTCCGGGCGCGCCTCGCGCGCGGCGAGCTCGCGCCGCCCCGCGACGGCGCCCGGGCATACGTCCCCGGCTGCGGTCGCGGCCATGACGCCTTGGCGCTGGCGCGCGCGGGTTGGCGCGTAACCGCGGTCGACTTGGTGGACTCGCTCGCTGGCCCGCTGCAGGCGGAGCTCGAGCCCCTGGGCGGGGACTTCCACGCGGGCGACGCCCTGGCGATGGGGGGGGGAGGCTCCGACCTCGGCGGCGCCTTCGACCTGGTCTGGGAGCACACCTTCCTGTGCGCCCTCGCGCCCGAGCTGCGCCCCGCCTGGTCGGCCATGGTGCGCCGTTGCCTGCGCCCCGGCGGTCACTTCGCCGCGCTGATCTTCCCCCTCGACAAGCCGCTCGAGCTCGGCGGCCCGCCTTGGGGCTACGACCTCGAGCGGCTGCGCGAATGGCTGGGGGAAGGCTACGAGCTCGTGGAGGACGCGGGCGTCGACCCCGCCCTCGAGGAGCGCGCCTGGGGACAAGCCTTCGCCCTCCTGCGGCGCGCTCCCGGGGCCTGAAGTCCGCGAGCGACCCTACAGCAGGGTGAAGCTCGCCGCCTCGGTCACGTTGAAGGCGCTGCCGCCGTCGCGGTGCCAGAACTGGACGTTCCAGCTGCTCCCGGGGAGGAAGTCCGAGGCGAAGGGCTCGGCCTCCGGATCGACGGCGTAGAAGCCCTGGCCGCTCGTCGTCGTGAACATCACGGGCGCCGTACGGGTCACCCCGCCGCCGACGCAGCGCAGGCCCTCACCGAAGGGCACCTGCACCTGGGTCGGTCCGTAGAAGAAGATTCCCGGCTTCCAGCCCGGCAGGTCGCGCACGTGGAAGTAGAGCCCGTCGTCGTCGAGGTCGAGGCTGCCGTAGACCTCGAGCTTGCCGGTCTGGCCGGTGGAATTGGGCAGGGCCGGGCAGTAGCCCGTGCCCAAGGACGCGCTCTGCAGCTCGACGTTCAAGTCGTAGATCGCGCAGGGCGCCTCGGGGACGAGCTGCTGGCTGTCGATGTCCAATTGGAGCGTGATCGGCAGGGGCGCCGCCGTGTCGTTGTGCACGAGGGTGCGGCTGCGCATCGGTTCGGCGAGGATCTTGTGGGCGATCACGCCCGTGTCGCAGCCCGTCCAGACCCACATCCGCACGCCGCTGAGGGGGCCCGGCGCCGGGTAGGTCGTGTCGGCGATCAGCGCGGAGCCGGGGGGCACGTCGATCCGGAAGTAGTCCAGGTCGCCGTTGTCGATGTTGAGGCCGGTGTGGTCGCCCGGCGCGAGCGTGAGCGCCTGGGCGCAACTGTCGTTGTCCTCCATCGGGTCGGGAGCGACCTGACCGCAGGCCTGGGGGAGCACCTCGACCTGGAGATGGTAGCGGTTGCAGTGCGCGGCGTTCCCGCCCTGGAAGGCGTAGAGCCCCAGCTCGTTCGCCCCGGTGAGGTTGACGAGCTCGGTGACGCCGTTGCGGTAGGCGCCGCCGATCAAGGAGTCGTCGGTGACGTCGTAGAACACGAGAGTCGGCGCCGTCCCCACGGGCGGCGTGAAGTCGTAGGAGGCGGTCAAGCGGACGAGGTCGCCGTGGCCGGCCGGAATGCGGTAGTAGTCGTAGGTCCCCGAGAAGAGGGTGGCGACGTGGTTCCCGGGGAGGAGCGGCGCGGCCTGGGCAGGGCTCTCGTTCGGCTCGAAGGCGTCCTCCTGGAGCGTCGGACAGGGGTCGACGAAGGCGATCGCCCGCAAGTCGTAGTCCTCGCAGCTGAAGTCCGGTCCGTTCGGATCGCGGTCGACCTCGATCCAGAAGTCCTCGGCGTTCGCGCTCGCGTTGAGCACCCGCAGGACGGAGTTGCCGCTCGTGTCCGAGGCGAGGAGCTGGGTGCAGGCGACGTCACCCCAGATTCGGAAGACACCGATCACCGGGATGAAGCCACCGGCAAAGACCTCGAGCGTCTCGCCTGCGGGCACCGTGACCCGGAAGAAGTCCGGGTCGCTCACGACCGGGGTGCCCTGGCCTTCGAGCGTGAGATGGAGCGTGACGTCGAGGGGGATGACCGCTGCCGTCGCGCAGGTATCGTTCTCCTCGTAGGCGTCCGGTTCCGAACACTGGGCGGTCGCCGGCGGGGCGGCGAGCAGGAGGGGAGCGAGGGGGACGAGCGGGGCGAGCAGGCGGGCAAGGAGTCGAGCGATCATGGGAAGCCGTCCTCTGGGTTGCCGCCGGGGGAGAGATGATCCGCCCGCATTGTGCCAAGCCGCGCGGGCTCGGGGGAGCTCGCTCGCGAACTACCCGCTGCGCAGGCCCAGGAGCAGCAGCATGGGCCATCCGACGTACTTCTCGGCGCGCGGGATGCCGGCGGCGGTGGCCTCGTCGCAGCGATGCTCGGAGAGGTGTTCGAGCTCCAGTCCGGCGCGCCGTGCGCCCATGACGTAGTCGGAGATGGCGTACTGCTCGTTCTCGATCACGACGAGCTCGCCGCTGCCCGGATCGACGAAGCGCGCCTGGGTGCCGCGCAGGAACATGGCCGGGTGCATGATCGAGACGACCGCCAGTCCGCCGGGCCGTAGCACGCGGGCGAGCTCGATGAGCAGGGCCACCGGGTCCGTCAGGTGGTCGATGGCGAGGCCGCTCACCGCGCGGTCGAATCGCTCCGCGGGGAAGGGCAGGGCTTCGTGGAGGTCGTGGCGGAGGAAGCGCACGCGCTCCGCACCCGGCTTGGCGCGCGCTTGCTCGAGCATGCCCTCCGAGAAGTCGAGGGCCGTGACCTCGGCCCCCGCTTCGGCGAGCCAGAGGGCGTGGCGCCCGGTTCCGCAGCCGACGTCGACGGCGTCGAGGCCGCGCACCTCGCCGAGGAGCTCCCGCACCCGCGGCGCCTCGAGGGCGATCAGGGGGTTGGGGTAGTCGTCGTAGATCTCCGACCAGCGGTCGTAGCCCTCGCGGGTGGGGACGACGGGGGGCGGCTCGGTCATGGAGGGAGGGTAGTCGATCGGAGGGAAAGGCGTGACCGTCCGCGGCGTGGAGCGTCTCTCTCTCGATGGAATCGTCATTGAGCTGGCTTCCGCGGGCCCTCGTCCAGGCGCTGGCCTTCGGCCTCCTCGCGACTTCGCTCTTTGGGGCGGTCGCGCAGGAGCGCGGCGGCCCGGCGCGGAGCTTCGAGGAGCTGAGCGCAGCCCTGGGCGAATCCGAGCCGGGGGCCCGGCGACGCGCCGTGCGGGACCTGGCCGCCCTGGACGAGGTCCGGGCCTGGGAGCTCGTGGTCACTGCCCTGGCCGACTCCAAGGGAGAGGTCGCGGACGAGGCGCAGTTCCGGCTCGCCGCCCTGAACGACACGGAGCTGTGGGAGGACCTGCTCGGCCGGCGGGGCCTGGGGTCGGAGGCACCGCTCGTGGCCTTGCGCGTGGCCGAGGCGGTTGGACGCGCGCGGATCGAGGTCGACGGTCGGGAGCTCCTGCGTCGCCTCTCGCGGCGCGACGACGAGCTGAGCGAGACCCTCCTGTGGTCGATCGAGCGCCTCGGTCGCGCGGGTCGGCTCGCTGGCGACCGCGCGCGACTCGGGCGGGAGCTCGCGAAGCTCGCGCGCGAAGGAAAGCGAGCGCGTGTAGCAGCCCAAGCGCTCTGCGCCCTGGCTGCCGTGGACGAGGGGGCTTTCGGAGAGGCCCTGCCCCGGGCCAAGGCGGCGAAGCAGCACGAGCTGCGCGTAGCCACCCTCGTCGCGGCGGTCGGCGAGGAGGCACTCTCCCTGGCGCGGAGTCTTCGCGCCGACGAGCACCCGTCCGTGCGGCTCGCCGCCCTCGAGCGTATCGCGGTAGCGGGAGACAAGGCCGCGCTCCTGCTCCTCCTAGAGCGACTGGAGGTGGAGGAGCGCCTGCGTCTACGCGTTGCCTGCGTCGAGCAGCTGCAGCGCCTCTCGGGCCGCAAGACGAAGCTGGACCCGCGCCCCTGGCGGCACTGGATCGAGCGGCTGCCCGAGGACTGGACGACCCGCGACCGTGCGCCGGTCGCGGCCGACGTGGGGGGCACGGCCTCCTTCGCGGGCTTGCCGGTCCTCTCCGACAGGGTCTGCTTCCTGATCGACTTCTCGGGCTCCCTCTGGTACGAGCGCGAGGGGCGGCCGCCGCGCAAGGGCAAGGTCGACGAGCTCCTGCGGGCCGCCCTGCCGCGCCTCGCCCCGGAGACGGAGTTCAACGTGGTCCCCTACACGCGCGAACCCCACCCCTGGCGCCCGTCCCTCGTGCCCGCCACCGAACGCAACGTGCGCGCGGCTTTGGCGGACTTCGAGGCCTGCGTGGAGAAGGGCAGCGGCAACGCCTTCGATGCGGTGCGCCTCGCCCTTTCTGATCGACGCGTTGACCGCGTCGTGATCCTGACCGACGGGGCCCCCACGGGCGGGGCGCGCTGGAAGCTCGAGCTGATCGTGCCGCTCCTCGAGCAGGCGGCGCGCTTCGACCGCGTCGCGATCGACTCGATCGTCGTCGATGCCCGACCGGGGCTGCGCAAGCACTGGGAGGAGCTGGCGCGCAGGACGGGAGGCCGCTCGATCGGCGTGGAGCTCTGAAGCAGGGATTTCGGCGGGTCGTGGAGCGCCTCCCCGGGTTGTGCGGGGCGCCCCGCTCCCGAGTAGGATCGCCGGCCCGTCCTCCGCGCCCGTGACCCTCGTGAAGCCCATGCCGTCCCTCCTCCTCCCGCTCCTCGCCGCCCTCGCCTGCTCGTCGCCCGCCCATCAGCAGGAGGGGGCCGGGTCCGCCGCTCCCGGAGGAGCATCGGGGATCGCGACGCCTAGCCAGCACCTCGGCCGCGAGCTGGGCGCCGACTTCACCCTGACGGACTGGGGAGAGGTCTCCTCCTACTTCCGGCACCTCGGCGAACGCTCGCCGAGGGTCCGCACCGAACACGTTGGCACGACCACCGAAGGGCGCCCCTTCCTGCTCTCGATCCTCTCGAACGAGGAGAACCTCGCCCGCCTCGAGGAGCTCCGGAGCCACGCCGCCACCCTGGCCGATCCCCGCGGCAAGACCCCCGAGCAGCTCGAGGCGGCCGTACGGGACGGCAAGCTCTTCCTCTTCGTCTCCTGCGCCATGCACGCCACGGAGTGCGCGGGGACCCAGTTCGGGATGGCCTTCGCCCACCAGCTCGCGACCAGCGAGGAGGAGCCCTGGCGCAGCGCCCGCGAGGAGTGCGTGGTCCTGATCACGCCCTGCATGAACCCCGACGGGCTCGACCACGTCACGAACTGGTACCGCGAGACCGTCGGCACGCCCTACGAGGCGACGGGCCTCTTGAAGCTCTACCAGCTCTACGCGGGACACGACAACAACCGCGACTGGTTCATGCTGACCCAGAACGAGACGCGCATCACCTCGGAGCTCCTCTACCAGGTCTGGCATCCCCAGGTGTACTGGGACGTGCACCAGCAGGGCTCGACCCGCGAGCGCTTCTTCGTGCCGCCCTTCCGCGACCCGCTCAACCCGAACCTCGACGCGACGATCATCGGCGGGATCGACGCCCTCGGGAGCCGCGCCCTGCTCGACCTGACCAAGGAGGGCTTCACGGGAGTCTCGACGGGGGTCTCCTACGACATGTGGTGGAACGGCGGGAACCGCAACGTCCCCGTGCGTCACAACATCATCGGCTTGCTCACCGAGGCGGCCTCGGCGGACCTCGCCTCGCCGATCTTCCTGCCCCTCGACGAGCTCTCGGCGCCGCGCGGGCTGGGCGACTACGCCCCCTCGAACCGCTTCCCCGAGCCCTGGCCCGGGGGCTGGTGGCGCATCCGCGACATCATCGACTACGAGCTGGCATTCGGACGCTCGCTGCTCGCGAGCCTGGCGCGCGAGCGCGCCTTCTGGCTGCGCAACTCCCTCGAGGCCTCCGTGCGCGCGATCGAGGTCGACGGCAAGGAGGCGCCGCTGGCCTGGATCCTGCCCAGCGACAACCGCGACCCGAGCGCCGTGGCGCGCCTGGCCGACGTCCTCCTGCGGACGGGCGTCGAGCTGCACGTCGCCCGAAGCCCCGTGCGCGCCGACGGGCGGGAGTGGCCCGCGGGCTCGATCGTGATCCTGCGCGAGCAGCCCTACGGCACCCACGTGAAGGACCTGCTCGAGGTCCAGCGCTACCCCGAGGGCGACCCGCCCTATGACGTGGCGGGCTGGACGCTGCCCTTCTTGCTCGGCGTGCAGCGAGTCGAGGCCATGGCGCGGCCGGAGGGCGAGCTCGTGGCCGTCGAGACCGTCGAGCAGGCGACGGCGCTCTTCCATGGCGATCCGCGCATCGGAGCGCCCCGAGATGGCAAGCAGCCGGGTCTCGCCGATGACGTCGTTCGTCACTCGACCCACGACAGCGGGTCCTGGAGTCGTGTGTACGCGGGGCTCGCGGACGGCAAGGCGTACCGGCTCTACGCGCAGCCCGAGGTCGATCGAGGTCTGATCGGCGAGGTCACGCCTGTCGAGGGACTCGACTGGGCGGAGAGCGCCGAAGGCTTCGATCTCGACACTCTTCCCCGCATCGGCCTCTACACCCCCTGGTCCGGATCGATGGACGAGGGCTGGATGCGCTGGGTCCTCGACACCCAGAAGGTGCCCTACCTCCGCGTGCGCAACGAGATGCTGCGCGCGGGGAGGCTCGGCGACTTCCTCGACGTGCTCCTGATCCCCTCGATCTCCTCCCGCCAGCTCGATCGGGGTCGTCGCCCGGGCACCGTCCACCCCGAGTACGCCCGCGGCATCGAGGCCGAGGGGGCGGTGGCCATCGAGGAGTTCGTGCGAGCCGGCGGCACCCTCGTCACCCTCGGCTCCTCGAGCGCCTACGCCATCGACCTCTTCGAGCTGCCGCTAGTCGACGTCACCCGCGGCGAGGAGGCCGGGGACTTCTCCTGCCCCGGAAGCGTCCTGCGGGCGATCCCCCAGGAGCACCCCCTGGCCGCGGGCATCGCGCCCTCCCTCTCCGTCTTCTTCTCGCGCTCGAGCGCTTGGCGCGAAATGAGCGAGGCCGAGCGCGAGGAGGCAGGCCTCCCCGCTTCCGCGGGCCTCGCGGTGCCCCTGCGCTATGCGCCGACGCGCCTGCTCCTCTCGGGCTGGATCCGCTCCCCCGAGGTCGTCGAGGGGCAGGCGGCCTGGGTCGTCGCCCGCCACGGCGAGGGCCGGGTCCACCTCTTCGGCTTCCGACCCCAGTACCGCGGCTGGTCCCAGGGGACCTTCGGCCTCGTTCACCGCGCGATCCTCTTGAAGGAGGACGGATGAGGCGGCGCGGGCTCCGGGGCGCGCCCTTCGTGATGTGGCAGGGCGCGCTGTGGCACGGCGCGCTGGCGTTCTGGGTCCTGGCCGCCTGCGCCCCGCGCGCCTTCCGTCTGCCCCCCGAGCCCGAGCCCGAGCTGCGGCGCCTGACGGTCAAGGACAGCTCGACGGGCAACATCGTGCGCTCCTGGACGGTGCTCTACCTTCCCGACGGCCAGCAGCTGAAGCACGGTCCCGACCGCCGCTGGTATCCGAGCGGGGCCCGGCTGTCCGAGGGCCGCTTCGAGCGGGACGAGCCGGTGGGGGAGCTCGTGCGTTGGTACGAGAGCGGCCAGCTCAAGTCCCGCTTCACCTACGGGACCCAGGAGGAGCCGACGCCGATGCGCTTCTGGCACGCGAACGGCCGACCCTCGGGGGAGGGGACGGCGATCCGCGGGCGGCGCCAGGGCCTGTGGACCTTCTGGTACGAGGACGGCGCGCTCCGCGAGCGGGGGGGCTACGTGGACGGCGAGCGCGAGGGGGTTTGGAGCTTCCACCACCCCGACGGCTCCCTCGCCGAGCGGGGGCACTACGAGGGGGGCGCGCGATTCGGCGCCTGGCAGCACTTCGAGCCCGGGGAGCGCCCCGGGGCCCGGGGCGGCTCGACTCCGGAGTCGGAGCCCGCCGGCGAGCTGCCGCCTCAGTAGGCCTGCCGGTCCTCCTTCGCCAGCCAGAGGTCGAAGGAGGCTCGCGCCTCCTCCTCGAGCATCCGTCGCGTCGCGAGCTCGCGCTCGCCCAGGGGCCGCGCCAGCTCCCGGTAGAGCCGCGCGTCGTCGAAGCCCGCCCGAGCGGCCTCCTCGCGGGAGGCCGCGAAGGTCAGGCGCTCGAGGCGCGCCCAGGAGATCGCGGCGAAGCACATCGGGCAGGGTTCGCAGGAGGAGAAGATCTCGCAGCCGGCGAGCTCGAAGGTCCCCAGCTTTCGGCAGGCCTCCCGGATGGCGACGATCTCGGCGTGGGCGGTGGGGTCGCCCGAGGAGGTGACGCGGTTCTCGCCCTCGGCCAGGATCTCGCCGTCCCGGAGGATGACGGCCCCGAAGGGCCCGCCGATGTCCGCCTCCGCGCCGCGGCTGGCGAGCTCGATGGCGCGGCGCATGGCCCGTTCTGAGAGGTCGCTGGGGTCGCTCATGGGCTGCATGATCGGCCTCCGGGCCGCGCGGCTCCACCCCGAAGCGCCAGGCGCCGGTGCCGCCTTCTCGGCCCCGGCACAGCCTTCGTCCCCTATCCTTCACGCGAATCCCCTTGACGGTCGATAGGCCCCCGGTACCCTTTTCCGCTCGAAAACTCCGCCGACGATTCCCCGGTCGGCGCTTTTTTCGTACTGGAGCGCCTGGAGGCCGCCAGATCCGCGGCCGACGCTCCCTCTCCTGACCCCCTCCTGTGCTCGGGTTGTAGCCCGATCCGCTCCGGAGGACCTCGCCCGAGCTCCCGCCATGACTTCAGCCCTCAAGACCGAGTCCCCCCGCAAGACCGCCGTCAAGCCCGGTCTCCAGTCCCACCGCAACGTCGGCATCATGGCGCACATCGATGCCGGCAAGACCACGGTGACGGAGCGGATCCTGTTCCTGACGGAGAAGATCCACCGCACCGGGGAGGTCCACGATGGCGCCGCCACCATGGACTACCTGGAGGAGGAGCAGAAGCGGGGCATCACGATCGCCTCCGCGGCCACGAGCTGCGAGTGGAACGGCCACTCGATCAACATCATCGACACCCCCGGCCACGTGGACTTCACGGCCGAGGTGGAGCGCTCCCTGCGCGTGCTCGACGGTGCGATCGCGGTCTTCGACGCGGTCAGCGGCGTCGAGGCGCAGTCGGAGACCGTCTGGCGACAAGCCGACCGCTACGGCGTCCCGCGCATCTGCTTCATCAACAAGATGGACCGCGTGGGCGCGGACTTCGCGGGGGCCGTCGACTCGATCGTCCAGCGCCTGGGGGCTCACCCGGTACCGATCCAGATGCCGGTGGGGGCGGAGAAGAACTTCAGCGGCGTGATCGACCTCGTACGTATGAAGCTCCTGACCTTCGTCGACCAGGACGAGGGCCGGTCCTACGAGGAGTCCGACATCCCCGCCGAGCTGAAGGAAGAGGCGGAGCTCTACCGCCACCAGATGCTCGAGGCCGCCGCGGAGTTCGACGACGAACTGCTCGACCTCTTCCTCGAGGACGAGGCCATTCCCGAGGACATGGTCTACGCCGCTCTGCGCAAGGGCACGCTGTCCATGTCCATCACGCCGGTCCTGGCGGGCTCGGCGCTCAAGCACAAGGGTGTGCGCTTCATGCTCGACGCTGTCATCGACCTCATGCCGAGCCCCTTGGACGTCCCGCCCGTCGAAGGCACCGACGTCCGCGACGAGTCGATCAAGATCCAGCGCAAGGCCGACAAGTCCGAGCCCGTCGCCGCCATGGCTTTCAAGACCATCGCGGAGCCCACGGGGGACATGACCTTCGTGCGCGTCTACTCGGGCGTGCTCGAGAAGGGCGCCCGTCTCCTGAACCCCCGCACCGGCAAGCACGAGCGCATCAGCCGCCTGATGAAGGTGCACGCCAACAAGCGCGAGATGGTGGACAGCGCGCCGGCGGGCGAGATCGCCGCCGTCATCGGCCTCAAGAACACGATCACCGGGGACACCCTCTGCGACCCGGAGAAGCCCGTCGCCCTCGACAAGATCTCCTTCCCGGACGCGGTGATCTCGGTCTCGATCGAGCCCAAGAAGACCGCGGACCGCGACAAGCTCTCGGCCGCCATCGCCAAGGTCGTGCGCGAGGACCCGACCTTCCACGCCCAGACCGTCGAGGCCACCGGCCAGCTCATCATCAGCGGCATGGGCGAGCTGCACCTCGAGGTCGTCGTCAACCGCCTCAAGAGCGAGTTCAAGCTCGAGGTCCTGACCGGGCGCCCGCGCGTGGCCTACAAGCAGCGCTTGCACCGCGGCCTCGAGACCGAGGCGCGCTTCGTGCGCCAGTCCGGTGGCCGCGGCCAGTTCGCCGTCGCCCGCGTGCGCTTCGAAGCCGTTCAGACCGCAGACAGCGGCTTCGAGTTCGTCGACGAGGTCAAGGGCGGCAGCGTCCCCCGCGAGTACATCTCGTGTGTCGAGGCCGGCCTGCGCGAGATCTTCGAGACGGGTGGCCGCCTGGGCTACCCCTTCGTCAACGTGCGCGCGGCGCTCTACGACGGCAAGGCGCACGAGGTGGACTCGAGCGAGCTCGCCTTCCACAACGCCGGGGTCCTGGCCTTCCGCCAGGCGATGGACAACAACGTCATCCTCCTCGAGCCCTACATGAAGGTCGAGGTGCGTGTTCCCGAGGAGTTCCTCGGGTCGGTCGTCGGTGACCTGAACTCGCGGCGCGGCGAGGTCAGCGAGGTCGACAGCCAGGGCGACCTGCGGATCGTGCGCTCCATCGTCCCGATCGCCGAGATGTTCGCCTACTCCTCGGCCCTGCGCGGGGCCACCCAGGGTCGTGGCTCCTTCTCGATGGAGTTCTTCGAGTACCGCGACCTGCCCAAGAGCATGTCGGACAAGATCATCGCCGGCGGCGAGGAAGACTGAGCCGGAGCGCCGCTCTCGGCGCCTGGACCCCCCGGAACGGAGGCCCCCTCGCGGGGCCTTCTTTCGTCTCGGGCAGGGCGGGAATCCACGTGCGCGGGAGAGTAGGATTCGAAGCATGACGAGCACCGCACGCAGACGCTGGTCGAAGGAGCCCGGGGGCGAGATCGACGGCATCGCCCTGGCGGCCGAGGGTCCCGTCCTCGTCCACGGCTACGACCCGCCGGCGGGGGGGATGTGGATCGACGAGGTCATCCCCGGGAAGCTCAGCGCCCTCGACCGCCACAGCGGAGACAACCTCTGGACCTCGCCCTGCGAGGTCGGCTACGGCCGCGGATTCGGCGCCGGCTTCGGGGAGGGCGGCGAGGTCATCGTGCTCGGCCCCAGCACGACGGGCCACCGCATCGTGCGCATGGAGACTTCCAGCGGGAAGCTGCTCGGCGCCGAGGCGATCGAGGCCTTCGACGAGGCGCACGTCTGGGCCGACATCTGCGTGTGCGGGAACGCGGAGCGCGTCTTCGCCGTGTCGACGGCGATGATGCAGCCGGCCTGGTCTTTCGAGCAGAAGAACCAGCGCTTCCACCAGATCGGCCGCTCGGGGGACCTGATCCTCGTCGTGCACAGCGACAAGAAGACCCACCAGAAGGGCGTCCTGGCCCTGGACGTGGTGACCGGTGAGGTCGCCGGCACCGTGATCCCCCAGAGCCTCTCGAAGGTCCATGGCATGGCCGTGGACGGGCAGTCGATGACGCTCCTGACCTCGGACGTCGCGGCGCACCTGACGAGCGAGCTCGCCTCGACCTTCCTTACCGACCTCTCCCAGCGCGAGGGTGCCTCGGGGGACATCGCCGTGGACAGCCTGACCCTGCTGGGGATGGAGATCCGGGGCGGAAAGGGCGAGGCCGTCTGGTACGAGATCCTCTCGACCGGCCCGGAGCGTGATCTGCCCGAAGTGGGGATCACCGCCGACAGCGGGAAGCTCTACGTCGTGAACGGCGCCCTGGTCGAGGTGCGGGACCACCTCTCTGGCGGGGCGCTGGGCGACTGGACCATCCCGGGCCTCGACGAGCAAGTGGCCTGGCAGGTCAGTCACGGCGCGGGTCTCCTGGCGGAGGAGCACCGGGTCTCGGTCTTCGAGCTGCCCGCCTGAGGCACCCCGAGCGGCCTCGCCGAGGCGCCCGTCGACGAGGCCCGAGCACCGAGGGTCCGCCGGGGAGGCCGGAATTCACCCCTCTGCCTCCCTGGGGCGCTTGACGCCCGATGCCCCTGGCGCACAATCTTCACCCTTCATGGCCAAGAAGAAGGAAGAGAAGCCGGAGCCCCAGCTCGACGAGGACGGGATCGTGATCCACGAGTACCAGCACACGGTGCTCGTGATCGTGCCCCCGGACGGGTTCGGCGAGCAAGGCCTGGGGTACGCCCGCTCGATGCTGACGAACGTCCGCATCGCGACCCGCGTGGCGGCCGCTCGCTACGACGACGTGCTCAAGGGCCGGCTGCAAGAGTTCTTCCTCGCCGACATGTCCCTCGACGATGTGGACAGCTCGGACTACAGCGGCGTGCTGATCGCCGCCGGTGAGACCGACGAGCTGGCCCAGGACGAGCGAGTGCTCCGCATCGTGCGCGAGATGTCGGCGGCCGGAAAGCTCGTGGCCTCGATGGGGAACGGCCTGGCCGTGCTCGCGAAGGCCGCGTCACTGAAGGGCAAGCGCGTCACCGGCCACCCGGATTGCCGCCAGGCGGCCAAGGCCGCCGGCGCGAAGTTCACGGGCCGTCAAGTGGAGACCGCGGGCAACCTCGTCACCGGTGTGGACGAGTGCTCCGGCCTGCGCTTCGGGCGGGCCCTGATCGATGTCATCGTCCAGCAACACGCGAAAGCGGGTTAGCCCTACAACCTAGACCCTCGCGACCGACTCCACGCGAGCATCGGACGCGAGCTTCCATCCCGACCGTCGACCGGGGGCCGTCCCCGACCCGACGACCGACCTCCGCCCCGGCCCGGGCCCTCCCGCCCGAGCCCGAGGTGGCCAGGAGGTCGAGCAACCTGGGGTCTCGCCAAGGGATCCACAGACAGACACGAGGAGAAGGCCGCGTGACCGCCACCCCGATCACCGAGAACCTCGCCAAGGAGTTCAAGACGAAGCTCGAGTTCGTCCAGGCCGCCCTGGACATGATCGACGCGGGTCTCACCGCTCCCTTCATCGGCCGCTACCGACGGCTCCAGGTGGGCGGGCTCTCCGAGAGCTTCATCCGACGCCTGGACCGCCGCCGCCACGAGCTCGAGGAGCTCGACCGACGCAAGGGCACGATCCTGCGCCTGCTCGAGAAGGAGGAAGGAGTCGGCGAGGACGTGAAGGAGCGCATCCGCTCCTGCATGGACCGCTTCGAGGTCGAGGACCTCTTCCTTCCCCACCGGCGCCCGGAGCCCGAGGTCCAGCTGGCCCTCGATCGCGGCCTCGGCGCCCTGGCCGACCGCCTGGTCACCCCGCTCCCCAAGGAGCAGCGCCCGGCGAGCGAGGCCTCCGATGACGCCCTCGAAGGGGAGGAGGGGAGCAGCGCGGGTGCGCCCGCTGACGGCGAGGCCGCCCAGGAGGCCCCGAGCGAGGAGTCGGCTCCCGCGGCGACCGAGGCCGCCTCCCCGACCGACGCCGAGGTGCCCGCGACGGAAGAGGCCGCCGCGCCGGAGGCGCCCCAGCCTGCGGCGGAAGCCACCCCCTCGACCGAGTCCGAGCCGCCGGCCGAGGCGACACCTGTCGCGGCCGAGCCGGCGAGTCCCGAAGCTCCGGCGAAGCCCGCCGCCGCCCATTCGGCCGAAGCGGACAAGCCCCAGCCCGAGAAGACCGAGGAGGCCACCGCCCAGGAGATTTTGAGCGCCGAGCTGGCCCGCATCTGCGGCGAGTTCGTTTCCCCCGACAAGGGCGTGCACAACGAGAGCGAGGCCCTGGCCGGCGCCATGCGCATCCTCTCCGATCGCCTGGGACGCAATCCGCGGCTGCGGGGCACCCTGCGCAAGATGATGCGCAAGCACGGCGTGCTCAGCGTGCGACCGCTGGTGGACGACAAGAAGGCGGGGCGCCACAAGGGCCTGCTCAAGATCAACCAGCCGATGCGCCAGATCCAGGGCAACCGGCTGCTCGCGATCCGCCAGGCCCAGAAGGAGCGCGTGCTCGCGACGCGCATCGCGATGGACGGCGAGCAGGCCCTCGAGAAGGTCCGGCAGAGCCTGGGCAAGCACCTCGACCCGGCCGTCGGCAACGCCCTCGACGAAGTCTGTCGCCGGGCGCTGACGCGCAGGCTCCTGCCGATGATCGAGGAGGACATCCGCCTCGAGCTCAAGGAGCGCGCCGACAGCGAAGCCCTGCGCTTCCTCTCCCAGCACCTCCGGCAGCTCTTCCTGACGCCGGTCCTGCCGCGCCGCGTGCGCGCCTGCGGCGCCGACGTCAACGCCAAGGGTGACTGGACCTTCGTGCCCCTCGACGAGAACGGGAACCCGGTGGCGACCGAGGAGATCAAGGTCGAGACCGGGGACAAGGACGCCGCGACCCTGGGTGCCGAGCTGAGGGCGGCCCTCGAGGCCTACCAGCCCGACGCGATCGCCGTCTCGAGCGGGAAGCACAGTCGCGCCGCGGCGCAGCGTATGCGGGCGGCCCTCAAGGCCGCCGACGTCGGCGCCTCCGTCTTCTTCGCGACCGAATCGGGCCTCTCGAACTACGCCAACTCCGAGCTGGCGCGGACCGAGCTGCCCGAGCTCTCGATCAGCCAGCGCATGGCGGTCAGCCTGGGGCGCCGGCTCGTCGATCCGATGCACGAGCTCCTGAAGGTCGACCCCCGCCACCTGAGCCTGGGCTCGGAGCAGGCTCTGGTCAGCAAGGCCAACGTGCGACGCTGCTTCAACGAGACGATCGAGTCCTGCGTCGCCCACGTGGGCTGCGACGTCAACCAGGCCCCGGCCCACTTCCTCGCGTCCCTCCCGGGGCTCGACAAGGCGGCGGCCCAGAAGATCGTCGAGCGACGGGGCCAGTCTTCGATCCAGAGCCGCGACGAACTGCGCGACGAGGGCGTCTTGACCGAGGCCCAGTGGGCCAGCGCCGCCGGCTTCCTTCGCGTCTACGGCTCCCCCGAGCCCCTCGACCGCTCCAACCTGCACCCCGAGCAGTACGTCCTCGCGCGGCGCATGATCGAGTCGGTCGGCGGGACCGTCGAGGACTCCCTCGGCCGCCCGGGTGCCACCCGCGGATTGAAGCGCGAGGAATTCGACGTCGACTCGGACACCTGGCGCGACCTGATGCGCGAGCTCGCGCACCCGGGCCGCGACCCGCGCCACCGGCTCTTCGCCCCGGAGCTGCTCGACCCCGCCACCGACCCCGCGCTCCTCGTCAAGGACAAGGTCGTCGAGGGCGTGGTCTCGAACGTGACGAGCTTCGGCGCCTTCGTCGACGTCGGGCTGCCCCAGGATGCGATCATCCACATCAGCGAGATCTCCGACCACTACGTGCGCGATGCCCGGGAGCTCGTGAGCATCGGGCAGGTCGTGCGGGCGCGGATCCTCGAGGGCGGGGAGAAGCGCTTGACGCTCTCGTTGAAGGGCGTACCGCGCCAAGCCCGCGAGCCGCGCGGCCGACGCGGCGGCGGCCGGCGCGGCCGCCGGGGTCGCGGAAGTCGCGGGGACGGCCCGCGCGTCGACCCGAACCTGCGCGCGGCTCAGTCGCGGCGGGACGGCCTCGGGGGTGCAAGGGCGCCCGCGCGCGGCGGCCGGCGCGGCGGCGGACGTCGTGGACGCGGCGGACCGGGCGGACGGCGACGGAACTTCGACGAGGGCGACGAGCGCGTCGACCTGCGCAAGCTGAATGCGGCCGCGAAGGAGGGCCAGAGCAACCCCTTCGCCGCCTTCTTCAAGGACGATGGTCCGGGCGAAGCTCCGGCGCCGGAGTCGCCGGCTCCCCAGCCGGAGGCCAAGCCGGAGTCCGAACAGGACTCCTAGCTTCGGCCCGCGCCGGTCCGGCGCGGCTCAGGCGTTGTCTCGGCGGCGCTTGAAGTCGCGCCAGGCCCGCTCGAGGGCCTCCTCGCTGAAAGGCTCGGGCTCGGGCTCGAAGCGGCTGCGGTCGCGGCTGCCGCGCAGGAGGGAGGGGGCGTTGTCGAGGGGCATGGGGCCCTGGGCCGCGCCCTCGTCGTCGAGCTCGTCGAGCAGCCCCAGGCCTTCGATCGTCGGCTCGACCTCGATCTCGTCCCAGTCGAATTCACTGACGTGGGGCCTCTCCCCGTCCTCCGGGCGCTTGTGGAAGTCCTCGTCGAGGTCGACGAAGACCTCCAGGTCGATGTCGCCGGCGTTCTCGGGGAAGCGCGGCTCGCGATCGAAGTCATCGTCGTCGAAGGAGGAGGGCTCTTCGCGCTGCGGCGACGGCGAGGGCGCGGGCGTCGAATCCAGGAGGTCGTCGCCGTCGAAGGGGTCGATGCGCTTGTCCAAGAGGCTCTGTACTTGCTCGTGGGAGGCCGAGAGGGAGCCGAAGAGCTCCGTCAGGCGGGTCTCGAAGGTGGTTTCCTGGGCCCGGATGCGGTCCTCGATGCGCATGCTCATCTGGTCCATGCTCGCGGCCAGGCGATAGGTCGCGTCGACCTGCATCCCGGCCACCTTGGTGCCGGTCTGGTCGCGCGCGACGCGCAGGAGGCCGTTGATGCCCTCCTTGATCTCGGCGATCTCCGCGTGCGTGCGGGTCACCCGGGAGACGAGCTGGCGCATGCCGAAGCTCAGCGTCTGGGTGATCTTCATCGCCTCCTCGGCGCTGCGCATCTGGGAGCCGACACGGCTCGTGCGGTGCGCCACGAAGGCCAGGAGGCAAGTGAGCCCCCCGCTCCCGATGACCGCTCCGCTCGTGATGCCGGCCTCCCTCAGGCGGCGGGCGATCCACGACAGCTCCGGGGAGACCTCCGGGCCGACGGCCAGGGCGACGCCACCGGCCAGGGCCGTGAAGCCCGCCAGCGCGACGCAAAGGGTCGTGAAGAGTCCCTCGGTCCGTTCAGCCACACGCTTCTCGGCCGGAGCCGAGGCGGGGTCCGTGCTTTGGTTCGAACGATCCATTCCCTTGATTTCCACCTGCACCACGCCGTCGGATCGGACTCGGTGCTGCCCTCTCGATATGGGGTACTCCACCCACGAGCGCTCCACTCCCCGTCGAGCCACTCGGGTGGTCGGGACCTGATTCGGAGGAGCGGGGGGCCGGCCTTGAGGAAAAGCGAATTCCTGCCCCTGCCGCGCTACCGGCAGCCCCCCTCGGGCCGGTACCATTCACCGCCGGGGCCGCCGGGACCCCAGCCGCCGCCATGAAGCCCAAGCTCATCCACGGGATCGCCGTCGCCCCCGGCCTGGCCATGGGGCCCGTCCACGTCATCCGAGCGGCGCCGGAGGTCGTGCCGACCTGGTCCCTGCGCGGAGAGGAGGTCGACGGCGAGATCGAGCGCCTCAAGGGGGCCATCGAGGCGGTCAGCCAGGAGCTCGAGAGTCGCCGACAAAAGCTCGTGGCGGGGGGGACCTCGGTCAAGGAGGCCGAGATCTTCGCCGTCCACCGCATGATCCTGAACGATCCCTCGGCCCTCCGGCGGGTTCGCAAGCGGATCGAGGTCGAGCGCCTGAACGCCGAAGCCTGCGTCCAGGACCTGATCGAGGTGCTCGAGTCCAGCACGGCGGGGATGGAGGGGGACAACGTGCGCTCCTACGGGGCGGACCTCTCCGACCCCTGGCGGCTCGTGCTCCAGCAGCTGATCAGCGCCGAGCGCGAGGCATTCGTCTCGGGGGGCGAGCGCGTCGTCCTGGCGGCCGCCGAGCTGACCCCCCACGTGGCCACCTTCCTGGACCGAGAGCGGATCCTGGCCGTCATCACGGAGACGGGGGGGCGCTTCTCCCACGGCGCGGTCCTGGCCCGCTCCTTCGGCTTCCCCTGCGTCGTCGGCGTACCGAACCTCCTGTCCCGCCTGGAGCAGGGCTTGCGCGTCATCGTCGACGGGGACGCGGGGACGGTCCAGCTCTCCCCCGACCAGGAGAGCATCGACCACTTCCTCGGGCGTCATTCTCGGCGCGTGGCGCGCATGGAGACCCTCGAGGCCCAGGCCGAGCTGCCCGCGGAGACGACCGACGGCCACGTCTTCGAGACGAGGGTCAACATCGAGAGCGTCCGCGACCTCGACGTCGAGGGATTCGAGCCGGGGCACACCGATGGCGTGGGGCTCCTGCGCACGGAGTTCCTCTACATGGAGCGCTCGCAGTTCCCCTCGGAGGAGGAGCAATACCGCCTGTACCGCCGCGTCGTCGAGGGCTTCGGCGGTCGCCCGGTCACGATCCGGACCCTCGACATCGGCGGCGACAAGCAGCTCCCGTACTTCAAGACGCCCCACGAGGTGAACCCGGCCCTCGGCTGGCGCGGGCTGCGGATCTCTCTCGAGTGGCAGGACCTCTTGCGGGTCCAGCTGCGCGCGGCCCTGCGCGCCAGCGAGGTGGGCCCGGTCAGCCTGATGCTGCCGATGGTGACCTCCCGGGACGAGGTGCGCCGCGTGCACGGCATCTTCGACGAGGTCCGCGCGCAGCTCCTCGAGCAGGGCTACGACCCGCGGCCGGAGATCCCCGTCGGGATCATGGTCGAGGTCCCCAGCGCGCTCCTGACGCTACCGAGCATCCTTCGCGAGGTGGACTTCGTCAGCGTCGGCACCAATGACCTGGTGCAGTACCTCCTGGCCTGCGACCGCGACAACGCGCTGGTCGCGCGGCTCTACGATCCCTACCACCCCGCGGTCCTCTGGGCCCTCGACTCCGTGGCCCGCACTTGCCGCGCGGCGGGCAAGCCGGCCACGGTCTGCGGGGAGATGGCGGGGGACTACGCCACCTCCTTGATGCTGCTCGGGATGGGCTTCACGGGGGTCTCGGTCTCGAGCTACTTCGTCTCCCAGGTGAAGTACGCCGTGCGCTCCACGCGCCTGGCCGATGCCCAGGAGCTGGCCCAAGGCCTGCTCGCCCAGGACTCCAGCGAGGAGATCCGGGACACCCTCGAGCGGCTCCGGAACACCCTCCACGAGCGCTTCAAGACCCAGGCCTGAGGCGGTCCGGATCGCCCGTCCTCAGGGGCTTTCGGAGCCACGGGTCGGCGCGGAATCGGCCCTCGTGAGGTCCCCAGGGCGGTTCTGGGCTCCGCGACCCTCGATCGAGGCTCGCATTCGGTCTAGGAGTTTTGTATTCCTGTGGGGCGCGCCGCGGGGCCTCCCGGCATCCGCGTCGCGGCAAGTCCGCTGATAAGAATGCCCAATTTGGGGAGTCCTTGGTAAACTGCCGCTAAGCAACTTTTCAGGAGGAGGAGAGTGCGCGGATCGAGATGGGGTGGAGACCAATCTGATCGACCTCGCCGGGGACGCTGGTCCCAGGCCGAGATCGCCAGGCTGAAGGAGATGTACGGTCTCAAGAGCGATGAGTACATCGCCAAGGAGCTGCATCGTCCCGCCGCCAGTGTCCGCAAGATGGCCGAGACCATCTTCCCCGAGACCACCCGCACGGGCCCCTGGAAGGATGCCGAGGTCGAGAAGCTCAAGCTCTACCTCGGCATCTGCGATGTGCAGATCATCGCGCGCATCTTCGGCCGCACCGTGGCCGACATCGAGGCGCGCGTTCTCGATTTCGACAAGGTCCAGGTCGACGGCCCCTGGAACCAGGAGGAGCTCGCCGACCTCAAGCGCCTCTACGGCACGCGCACGGACAAGGACATCGCGCGCATCTTCGGCCGCCCCGAGTCCTCGGTGGCCGCGAAGGCCACCGAGCTCTGCCTCGCCAAGGACAAGGCCTTCGTGCGCCGCGTCTCGGGCGAGGAGGCGACGACGCGCATGCCGCGCTGGACGCCCGAGGAGATCGAGAGGCTCAAGGAGATGTACGCCGAGCACTCCAACCTCGAGATCGCCCAGGCCCTCAACCGCTCGGTCAAGAGCGTCGTCTCCAAGGCGCACATCATCGGCCTCAAGAAGGACCCCAAGCGACTGCAGGCCATGGGGCGTCAGAACGTCTCCCTGCGCTACAACCGCCAGAGCTCGAAGAAGTCCGGCTCGGACGCCAAGAAGAGCCAGACAGCAGGGGCTTCCGGGGCCGAGGGCACTTCGCCCCAGGGGCAGCAGGATCCGATACCTCCGAGACCGAACGACCCGGGGAGCACCGATGGGGGCTCCCCCTCGTCGTCCGATCCGCCCAGCGAGAGCTAGGCCTCGCTCGGATAGGCGAGCTTCATGCAGAACACGGAGCCGCCGGACTTGAGGAACTCGCCCGTCTCCACCTCGAGGACCTCGTAGCCGCGCTCCGCCAGGGCCGCCCGCGCTTCCTCCGCGCCGGCCTGGATCACCACCGCCGGCCGCGCCCCGGGCCGAGGCACGGGGAAGGCGTTGCAGGCCAGTCGCTCCCGGGCCTCGGCGCCCGAGACCTCGATCGCCCCGGGGAAGAGGGCCCGCACGAGCCCCTGGCCCGCCTCGTCGAAGGCCTCCGGCGCCCACAGGCAGCCCTCCTCGTCCAGGGGCGCGAGGCAGGTGTCGAGGTGGTAGAGAGCGGGGTCGGCGAGCTCGAGGGTCACGATCGGCAGCTCGTAGCGCGCCGCCAGCTCCTCCCAGGCCTCCCGCGAGCTGCGCGGCCCCACGCCGCCCCACAACAGGCGTCGCCCGGGGTGCCACAGGCCGTCGCCGGTGCCCTCGAAGCGTTCGGCGTTCCCTTCCAGGGGCTCGACGCGCCAGCCGCGACGACGCGCGCGCTCCGCCCAGCGCTCGACCTCACCGCTCCGCATCTCGCTCGCCATGCGCGCCGGCACCCAGCGCGGGGGCGCCCCGGCGACGGCGGCGGGGATCGGCAGGCCCGGGTTCGCGCAGAAGACGAAGTCGGGGTGCCCATCCAGGGGCCCTTCGACCTCGACCGCGAGCCCGGCCGCTTCGAGGGTGCGCCGCACCGTCTCCCACTGCCGGCGCGCCTCCACGCGGTCGACGCGCCGCAGCTCGCCGTGCTCGTCGAGCATGTGGGGGTTGATCGCGTACTCGACGTCGAAGTCCCGCGGGTCGGCGAGCAGCGCCCGGTCGAAGGGCGGGAGCCGCGGCAGCTCCTCGAGGCGGAAGTCGAGCTCGCTCGTTTCGCGGTAGGTCGGCACGCCGGGACTCTAGCAGATGCCGCTGACGCCGGGGGGCACCGCCGCGCTCCTCAGAGGTCCATCCGGAAGCAGCGCACGAGCCCCGCGTCCTCGAAGCCGAGACGCAGGTGGGCGGCGATGCTGACCCCGTTCTCGGGCTCCGCGTCCGAGGCGAGCTCGCTGCAGCCCTGATCTCGGCCCCAGGCCCGGGCGGCTTCGACGAGGGCGCGCCCGACGCCCCGCCCGCGAGCCTCCGCCTCGACGAACCAGCCTTCGAGGTAGGCGACGCGCGCCGTGGAGCAACCCTCGGCGTAGGGCCGGATCGAGACCTCGGCAAAGCCCAGGGGCTGGCCGTCCGAGTCCTCGGCCAGGTGCACCTGCCAGGGTCCGCGCGGGAAGTCCCCGGCGAAGTAGGCCTGCGCCTCCTCGGCGTGCTCGCCCTCGCGCTCCTCGGGCCAGAGCTCGCATCGCATGCGGAGCCAGGCGTCGGCGTCCGGGATCAGGACGGGGCGCACGTTCACCATCGGGTCGCGAAGTAGGCCCAGGGTCCGATGATCAAGAGGGCGTTCCAGGGGATCGCCCAGCGCCAAGGCCCCTCGCTGCCGCGGGAGGCTCCCACGATCGCGCAGACCAGTCCGATCAGCGCGACGGCTTCGCCGAAGAACACCCACGCGAAGAACGGCATCAGGACGGCCCAGTCACCCTGCCCGACCGCCAGGGACCATGCGCCGCAGGCGATTAGCGAGAGCGTGGCCAGCAGGCTGAGGGCGCGTGTCCAGTTCGCGAGGGGAGACATGGTCGGGAAGAGAGAGCGAGGGGTGGACAAACCGAGGCGCTCTTTCACACCCCTCCACTTGTCGCCAGTGGAACAGGATAGGGCATGGGGCTGGCCGACGCCCGTCGACCCTCCCGTCTGGGTGAGGTCTCGAGATGACTGGCTTGTCATCCCCGGTGCTGCAAGGGCGCCCCGAGACTGTGTGGGTGGAGTCGCCCGCGACCCGCGACGGATCCGGCGCCACCTCGACGAGCCCGACCGACCTCTCTGGAGAACGCGATGAAAGCCCTCGGTCCATTCCTCCTCTGCCTCGTGACCCCGGTGGCAGCGACTTCCGCGCAGGTCGTTTCCGTGAAGGGTGGGGGCGGGGCCCGCCCCGTCCGCCTGACTCCGACGACACCCGTCGCCCCACCGTCTTTCGGCCCCGGGGTCGACTACGAGCTCGCGGGCGAGTTCGTCGGCGACAGCGAGGCTCGTGACTTCGACGGGGATGGCTGGCTCGACCTGGCGATCTCCAGCCGCGGCGGCGAGGTCTCGGTCTGCTTCGGGGACGGCAGCGGGTCCCTGGCCGACAAGGAGGACTTCTGGGCGGTGGAATCCCTCTATGACCCCGGGCCCGGAGGCATCGGCTCAGCGGACTTCGACGGGGACGGCCTGCTCGACCTGGCCGTGACCGTCGCCGGGTCCTACGACGGGTTGGGCGGCTACGTGCGCAAGTGCCACGTCTACCTGAATGACGGGGACCGCAGGTTCAACTGGTCCTCGACCGTGTTCACCCACGCGACCTTCGCGAGCGACGCGGCGGGGGGCGACTTCAACGAGGACGGCCACGCCGACCTGGCCGTGGTCGCGAGCTCGGGGTTCGACGTATTCCTGGGCAATGGTGACGGCACCTTCGGGCCCGCGATTCCCCTCCAGGGCTCGAACCCCCCGACGGGCTTCTTCATCGAGACCCACGACATGGACGGTGACGGCCACCTCGACCTCGTCGCCGGCTTCGGCAGCACCTTCCCGGGGACGCGCGTCTTCTGGGGCGACGGGACGGGGGTCTTTTCCTCTTACCTCTTCACCGGTCCCGGCTTCAACTTCTCGGTGTCGGACGTCGACCGCGACGGCCTGCTGGACCTGGCCGTGGCCGTGAAGGACAAGTTCCCGAACTACTCCGGTGGGCTCCGCGTGTACTACGGCCGTCCGGGAAAGACCTTCGAGTACGGGGGCAGCGTCGGCGAGGCCTTCACCGGCCCCGGGCGTCTGGTCGCCTCCGACCTGAACGCCGACGGCTTCGTGGACGTCCTCGCGCGCGACTCCTGGGGTCAGCGCCTCTTCGTCGGCCAGCACGATGGCTCCCTCGTCGAGCGCGCCGACGGCAACTCCCTGGCCGGCGCGCCCGGCAGTCCCCGCGGCGGCGACTGGAACCACGATGGCCGGACCGATCTGGTCTTCCCCTGGGAGATCATCGGCGAGACGCCGCGAGTGCGGGTCTACCTGAACGAGTCACCCTGAGTGCCGATTCAGGTGCACGCCCCTCAGGGCCGCACGTGGATCACCAGCGCGTCCGTCGTGTTGAATCCCGCCGGGCCGCCGGCCACGTCGCGGAAGAAGCCCTGGAGCACCAGGGACTGGCCGGGCACGGCGTTCGCCGCGTAGGGGGCCTGGAAGTCGAAGGCCTTGGTCGTGACACCGCCGGCGCTGGCGAAGACGCCGGGGTACATGCGCTTCAGTGAGCCCTGCACGCAGAGGACGCCGTCGCCCGTGAAGTTGTGCTGCAGGCCGGTGCCCGCGAAGAAGAGGGTGAAGGCGCCCGGCGGGATGCGGCGCGCCTCGACGACGAGGTCGTCGTCGCTCACGCTGGCGGAGCCCGTGGCGCGCGTCAGGCCGACGAGGCCCGTGGAGTTCGGATTCGAGGTGCAGTCCGGCTGCCCGAGGATCGACCCGCAGGGGTCCGTGTACTTCGCGATGTTCAGCGAGGCCGTGCCGCTGGCGCCGCTGAAGTTGCCTCCGACGAAGAGCGAGCGGCCGCTGCCGTCGTCGAAGCTCGCGAGCGTGGCCTGGTGCGTGTAGGGCATGTCGGTGCTCGACCAGGAGACCCCGTCCCAGACAGCGACGCCCTCGACGGACTCGGTGCCCGCCGTGATGAAGCTGCCGTAGACGTAGAGCCGTTCCCCCTGGCCATCGGGGTCGTGGACGACCATCTCGAAGCCGACCCCCGCCTCGGCCCCGGACTGGAGACCGAGACCGAGGGGGCTCCAGGAGCTCCCGTCCCAGGCCGCGATCGCGTTGGCCTCGATCGTCCCGGCGCGGTTGAAGGCCCCGGTCACGATCAGGCGCTCACCGTCGGGCCCGTTGAAGGGCTTCATGTCGAAGACCGTCGGGCTGAGGGCCCGCGTGTCCCAGATCCCCTCGGCCAAGGGGCTCCAGCTCGCGCCGTCCCAACGGGCGATCGAGCTCGTCGAGACGCCGCCGGCGCCGCGGAAGGAGCCGCCCATGAAGAGCGCTTCGCCCGCGCCGTCGTTCCAGCGCTCCAGGTCGTGGATGTAAGACGCGGTGCTGAAGAGGGCGGACTGGGTGACGCCTCCCCCGACACTGACCCAGTCGGTGCCGTCGAAGCGCGTGATCCCGATCGTCCCCGGGCCCGCGAGGTCGCCGACGCTGCGGCCGCCGAAGTGGATCTCCGGGCCCGAGCCCGCGTCGTAGACCTCGACGGAGTGACCGTAGGGGCCGCTCACGGGGAAGGGCGCACCCACGATCTCCCAGACAGTCCCGTTCAGGCGCACCACGCCGATGTCCGACCAGCCGACCGACCCCGAGACGTAGAGCATGCCGTCGTGGCTCAGGGAGTCGTAGGCGGAGAAGTCCATGAAGCCCGTCAGGTTCAGTGGCGAAAGGGTCGTTCCGTCGTACTCGAGGAAGCGGCTCCCGTGATTCGTCTCCGTCCCGGCGAAGACCACGAGCTTCTCGCCAGCTCCGAAGTCGTGCACGGCGAGCTCCTGCACCCAGGGCGTGATGCCCATGCCCACGCCGGGGCCGGAGAAGAGTGCGACCCAGTTGGCGCCGTCCCAGCGGCCGAGATTCGACTTCGCCTCGTTGACGTCCGCCGTGCTCAAGAAGAGCTCCTGGGGCGCGGTGCCGAAGGCGAAGGCGTCGGTCAGGGCGCTGGGCTGGACGAGGGGGAGGTTGGTGCGCGTCGTGCCGTCGTAGCGCTCCAGCTTGCTCTCGCGCCGGGCGTGGATCGTCGTGATCGAGGCCTCCTCGCGCAGCGTGAAGCCATTGACGAACTGCCCGCCGCCGACGTCCGTCACGCCGCCCGCCCCAAGGGCGATCCAGGGTGAGGTGCTGATGCCGCCGATGCCGGTGAAGTTGCCACCCACGTGCAGCTCGGGGCTGCCGCCGGGGGGCGTGTAGGTCTGGAGCGCCAGCACGGTCCTGCCGTTGCCCCCGTCGATCCCCCCGGAGACCTCGGTGAAGCTCGCGCCGTCCCAGCTCGCCAAGCCGTCGGCCACGGAGCCGCCGATCGAATCGAAGCGGCCACCGACGTACAGCAGCGGGCCGCCGCCGTCGTCGAAGGTCTCGAAGGCGCGTACGTTCGCCGGGTTGGGCGCGCCGCCGCCCAGGTTGTCCCAGGCCCCGTCGAAGCGCGCGACGTTGTACATGAACTGCCCGTCGATGTTCGAGTAGTTCCCGCCCACCCACAAGGAGCTCTCGTTCCCGTCGTCGTGCACGTGCAGGGCGAGGATCTCTCCGCCCACGACCCGGGAGGTCCAGGTGACTCCGTCCCAGTTCGCCAGGAAGCCGTCCCCGCCGACCCAGACCTGATTCCCCAGGCCGTAGTCGTACTGGGCCACGGCGAGGATCGGGCCGGGGGCGCCAGCCGGGAAGCCGCTCCAGCTCGTGCCGTCGAAGAGCGCGAGGCGCGGCGCCTCGACCTCCCCGATCCATCCGAAGTCGCCCGCGACCAGGAGCTGGGGGATGCCGCCCCACTGCACGACGGTGTGGGCGTTCACGGGGCCGTCCGCGCCCGCCGAGGAGAACTCGTTGCTGAACTCCGGGCACTGGGCGGCGGCGAGGCTCGCCGACAGGGTCCAGGCGAGGGTCGGGAGGAGGATTCGGTGGCGGAGGACGCGGGCGTTCATGGTCCGAGGGGGGTGGGGGTCTCGAGCGATTGCCGCCTCGGGGGGCGGGTCACGCTCTTCGGGAGGAGCCGGCGCGGGCTCGAGAGCCTGGTGGTCCCTCCGTCGCGAGCTGATTCGAGTTTCGCCTGCATTCCTGCGGATTGGCAAGGAATGGCTCCTGCAAGGCAGGGCGCGGGCGCGGGGCGGGCCTCGGTCGGCCCCGCGAGCCGCTCCAGACAGACGTGGCTAGCGCCGGACTTGCGCCGTCGTCGTCTCTCCCGACACGATCTGGAAGGGCTCGGAGCTGACGCCCAGCTCGCCCGGCGGGGCCAGGACGTAGGTCCCGGGATAGAGCTCCAATTCGACCAGCGGCTCGTTCAGCTCCTGCACGAGGTAGTACCCCATGCCACTCCCGGGCACGCGGAAGCGCAGGCTCCAGGGTTCTCCCTCGCCCGGCGCCTCCTCCCCCCAGTCCAGCACGAGGCGCCCGGGCGGCGAGGCTCTTCGAGCTTCGACCGTGTAGGTCTCTCCGTCGTGGAGCTCGTGTGTCCCGAGGGGGATCCCGCCGCGTCCGAGGACCACGGCCGTGAGCAGGTAGGGGCCCGGCCCGAGCTTCATGGCCTCGTAGTCTCCGCTCACGGGGTCGGTCTGGACGCCGAAGCGTGGGAACTCCATGTCCCCGTGGACGACCGCCTGCTCGAAGGGCTCGCCGTGCTCGTCGAGTAGGCGCCCAACGAAGGTCGCCTCGCCGTCGATGCGTCCGGGCAGGCGGAGGACGTAGGTCGACTCGGAGACGGTCACTCCCGTGATCTCGCCCGCGCCCTCACGGAGCTCCCCGAAGCGCGCGCCCGCCAGGTAGAGCTCGACGTCGGGCGCGTAGGGGAAGTGGAAGTCCCCCGTTGCGTCCGTGACGCCCGTCTCGCCCCAGTAAGGGGGTTGCGCGCTGTAGAGCATGACCAGGACCTCGCCGACCGGGTCATCGGCCGGATCGACTACGCGCACGCGCACGCCGGGCGTGCTCTCCAGGATCAGGTCGATCTCCATCGGCTCCGCCTCGTCGACCTCGAGCAGGCGGCTGGCAAAGAGTCCGGGCTGGCGCGGGGCGTGGGCCAGGATCCAGACCGATCCGGGGCGCACTCCCTGGAGCTCGAAGAGTCCGAACTCGTCCGTGCGCGCTTCCGAGAGGACGACCGTCTCGCCGCCGTCCTCGGGGGGAGGCGCCCAGACCCGCGCCGACTGGACGGGCGTGCCGTCCTCGAGGACGACGACCCCGGAGATCGAGGCCCCGCGGGACAGGGCGAAGTCGAGCACCCGGGACGCTTCGGGACCCTCCGACCTCAGGGTGCGGGGGAGGAAGCCGCTGGCGAGCACCCTCAGGGTGTGCGCGCCGGAGACCAGGCCGTCGAGCTCGTAGTGTCCATCGGCGTCGGTGGTCGCCTGTTGCATGACGGGGCGGTGGCGGATTCCCTCTTCGTTGACCTGGCCCAGGGATCCCTCGACCACGATCTCGACCCGCGCCCCGGCGACCGCGCGCCCCTCGGGATCGGCGACCCGCCCCCGCAAGGTGACGGCGGGCCCCCGCGTCGCGACCTCGAACCGCCGGCCCTCCGGAGGCACCGTGATCATGTAGTGGTCGCTCCACGCGTAGCCGCGGGCGCGGACGGTCAGGGTCACGCCGCCGTGTTCGCCGGTGAAGAGCGGGGGGCCGTCGAGCTGGTCGGGGCGCAGCGGGATGCGCAGCCGGCCCTCCTCGTCGCTGTGGAAGGGGCCCATGCTCCCGCTCCCCGTGAGGAAGGCGTCCATCTCGGTCGCGGCCAGGCCGTTCTCGAGGCGCACGACGAGCTCGAGCTCGCGCGTTCCCGGCGCCATCGCGGGGGCCGCCGCCTCCTCTCCCTCGGGCTCGACATCGGTGGCTTCCGTCGCGGCTTCGGGTGCGACGGCCTGGGGCGCCTCCACCACCGCGCTCGCCGCCGCGACCCGCTCCTCGTCCACCGCCGCCTCGGGAAGCTTCTCGCTCGCGGTCGCGACCGGCGCGCTGGCCTCCTGCAGCCGCGCGACCTCGGGAGCGGGCGGCGGCGCCTCGGGCGTCTCGGGCCGGAGCACGTAGAGCACCGGCAACCCCACGAGCAGGCAGGCCGCCAAGACCCGCCAGGCGATCGCCCAGGCGGACAGCTTCGCCGCCGGCGCCGGCGCGGGCTCGGCGATCGAGCGCGAGCGCCGCACGGCCTCGAGCAGCACGGGGGCCCAGGCGGCGCGCACCCCACCGTGGCTCCGGTCGAGCACGCTGCGCAGGTCCTGGATCCCGCGCCGCAGCCGGGTACGCACGGTGGCCTGAGGGCAGTCGAGGCGCGCGGCGATCTCGGCCACGCTGCGCTCCTGGAAGAAGCGTTGCTCCAGGGCCTCCCGGAGGTGGGGCTTGAGCTCGGCCACCGCGTCTTGCAAGAGGTCCCGGGTCGAGCCGAGCTCGACGGTGGCTGGCTCTTCCGCCTCGGGCTCCCCCTCGCGGGCCATCCACTCGAGGTCTTGGCGCCGCAGGTCACGCCGCCGCTCCCGGGACGCGATGCGGCGCAGGACGCGGCGCAGCCAGGCGTTGAGGTCGCGGATGCGTCCGGGCGGCGTGTCGAGGGCGGCGAGCCAGGCCTCCTGCACGAGGTCGTCGGCCCGCGAGCTGTCCGCAACGCAGACCGCGAGGCGGCGCAGGGAGCGGCTGAGCTCCAGGTATTCGTCGGCGGTCTCCGTCAGCTCGGCCGCGGTCGGGGCGGCGTCGCTGGCTTCGTCGTGGGAGGAGCGGGAGGGGGAGGATTCGGGGGAGGTCGAGTCGGTCATGGCGGGGCGGGCCGACATGGGCGCCGTGGACCCCTGGTGTCTCCTCGCGGGCGCCGTGATTCAAGCTTTGCACGAATCCTCCTTGGCGGGCCCCCGGCTCCTGGATCTCACGGGGGGCCCTACCAGATCCGCTCCACCTCCAGGGTGCAGGCCCCCAGCTGGTTCTGCACGACGCCGGTCACGCAGAGCACGCCGAACTCGGTCAGGCGGTGGCCGTCGCGCTGGTAGACGTCGGGGAAGAGCACGCCCTCGGCCAGGCCGCTCTTGTCCTCGAGGGTCAGGAAGCGCATCCACTCGCCCTTCGAGGTCACGACCCGGCGGCTGGCGACGAGCCAGCCGCGCAGGGTGATGCGCGCGCCCTCGAAGTCGCGCAGCTCGGAGCAGCGGCGGGGGTGGAGCGGACCCATCCGCTCCGAGGAGGCGCGGCCGCTCGCGGGGCGCCCCTCGGAGTCGAGGCGCCCGAAGGCGCGCCGCAGGCGCTCGTCGGCGGGGGTGGGGAAGACCTCGGTGGGGTGGGCGTGCACCGTCAGGCCCATCAGCTCGAACTCGAGGGCCCCGCGCTCGCGCAGGGAGAGGTCGGGCAGGCCCGGCAGCACGAGGGCCGGCGTCGGCGGCGCGGGGAAGAGGCTCGCGCTCTCGCCGCGGGAGAGCTCGGCGCGCCCCAGCCCGATCCCGCCGCGCCAGCCGAGGGTGCTCGCGCGGGCGGCCTCGAGCTCCTCCTGGGCGCGCCGGCCGGGGGTGCTGCGGCAGGCGTCGAGTTGCCCCACGTCGAGACCCTCGGCGCCCCCGCGCTGCAGGTCGCGCGGGAGCCGCCGCTTCTCGCCGCGCAGGAGGTGCAGGCGCCAGAGCAGCTCGGGTCGCGTGCGGTCGAAGCCGTCGAGGGCGCCGCACTGGATCAGGTGCTCGGCCTCGTCGGTGTGCGCCCCGCTGCGCTCGAGGAAGTCGGGCATCGAGAGGAAGGGGCCGCGGGCCTCGCGCTCGCCGACGATGCGCTCGAGCAGGGCGCTCGAGAGCCCCTTGACCGCTCCCAGGCCGATGCGCAGGGCCGGTGTGCGCGCGCCGCCCTTGCCCTCGCGCCACTCGACCGCGAAGTCCGTGCGGCTGCGGTTCACGTCCGGCGCGAGGACCACCGCCCCCAGCCGCCGCGCCTCCTCGACGTAGACACGCTGCTTGTAGTAGCCCGTGTGGCTGTTGAGGAAGGCGGCCATGTAGACGGCCGGGTGGTGCGTCTTGAGCCACACCGCTCGGTAGGCGATGCGCCCGTAGGTCACCGCGTGGGCCTTGCAGAAGCCGAAGGAGGCGAAGTTGGCGACGAGGTCCCAGGCGCGCTCGGCGTCCGCGCGCTCGATGCCCTCGGCCTCGCAGCCCTCCCGGAAGCGCCGGGCGAGAGGCGCGAGCTCGCCGCTGCGGCGCTTCTGCAGGGCGCGCCGCAACAGGTCCGCCTCGGCGAGGTCCATGCCGGCCAGGGCCTGGGCGACGCGCATCACGTCCTCCTGGTAGAGCATCACCCCCTGGGTGTCCCACAGGACGTCGACGAGCCGCGGGTGGGGGGGCGTCGGGGGCTCGAGGCCGCGGAAGCGCCGCACGTAGGCGTCCTTCATCCCCGAGCCGGCGGGCCCGGGGCGGATCAGGGCCACGGCCTGGATGACCGCGTCCATGTCCCGTGCGCCGGTCTGTTGCAAGAGGTGGCGCATGCCCGGTGACTCGACCTGGAAGCAGGCGAGGGAGCGCCCCTCGGCCAGGGTGTCGCCGGTCGCGGGGTCGTCCTCGGGGAGGGCCTCGAGGTCGACCTCGATCCCCTGGGCCCGCAGCTCGCGCAGGCTGTCGTCGAGCACGGTCAGGGCGCGGTTGCCGAGCAGGTCCATCTTCACCAGCCCGATCGCCTCGACGCCGTGCTTGTCGTACTGGGTCACGATCAGGCCCTTGGCGGCCCGCTGGCAGGCGGCGAAGTCGGTGATCGGCCCGGGGGCGACGACGACGCCGCCGGGGTGCAGACCGAAGTGGCGCGGCGTGCCGACGAGGGCCTCGGCGTGGCGCAGCACGCGCTGCCAGCGCTCGTCCTCGAAGGGGAAGTCGCGGGCCTCGGGGGTCGAGCGCAGGGCGCGGGCGATCTCGCCCTCTGGGGCGGGACCGCTCCCCAGCCGCCGGGGGTGGGCGCGGGCCCCGGCGTTGCTCGAGCCCGCGCGCGCGCCGCCGTCGATCACCGTCGAGGGGCGCGGCGCCTCGGCGACGGCCGAGGCGCCATCCGTCGAGGCTCCACTCGTGGGAGCATCGGCGGAACCGTCGAAGGCGTCGCCGGCCGAAGCCGGCGCGTGGTAGGGCAAGACCTTCGACCAGCGACTGACCACCGCCGGCGGGAAGCCGTGCACCAGCGCCGTCTCGCGGAAGGCCGCCCGCAGCCCGAAGGTGTTCAGGGTCGAGATCATCGCCGTGCGGTGCGCGCCGAAGAGCTCGTAGACGTGCTCGGTGACCTCGTCCCGCCGCCGCCAGCAGAAGTCGAGGTCGATGTCGGGCCGGTCGCTGCGTGTCGGGTTCAGGAAGCGCTCGAAGATCAGGTCGTACTTGAAGGGGTCGGCGTCGGTCAGCTTCAGGCAGTAGGCCACCAGGCTGTCCGCGGCCGAGCCGCGGCCGACGCAGGGGATGCCCTCGTCGCTGGCGTACTCGGCGATGCGCCGCACGAGCAGGAAGTAGGCGGCGAAGCCCAGGCGGTCGATCGTCGCCAGCTCGTAGTCGAGGCGCCGCACCACCTCGGGCCGCAGGGGCCGGTAGCGCTCGCGGGCGCCGGCGAAGGAGAGCTCGCAGAGCTTCGAGTAGGCGCTCTCCCCGGGCTCGAGCTCGACCTCGGGGAAGTGCACCCCGCCGAGCTCGGGGGCCCAGTCGCAGCGGGCGGCGACCTCCAGGGTGCGCGCCACCATCGCCGGCACGCCGGCGGGGGGCGGAGGGGCCGCGTGGGGGCCGGCGTAGTCCTCGAGCCCCGCGTAGAGGGCGCAGAGCTCGCGCCCCCCGCGCAGGTGCGCGCCCGCCGGCGCCAGCCACTCCCGCGGCAGGTCGTCGAGCAGGGCGTTGTGCTTGATCGCCACCCGCGCCCGGTGGTCCCCGGCGCCGCCGGGGCCGGCGTAGTAGACGTCGGGCACCGCCAGGATCGCGAAACCGGTGGCGCGCGCCGCGTCGAGCAGCTCGCCGGCGGGCACGGCCCGCGCCGGGGGCGGGGTCTTGGGGGGCTCGAGGGCCTCGTTCTCCCGGGGCGGGCTGGGCTCGTCGGGGTCGCGCTCGCGCTCTCCCCGCGCGCGGTCGTCGTGCGCCCTGCCGTTGCGTGACGGCTCGCGCGGGGCGAGGTGGGTGTTGCGCACCTCACCGGGCCGCGCGCGCTGGGAGCCGCGGCCGGCCGCGAGACTCGCGGGGGAGACGGCGACGAAGACGTCCTCCGCCGGCACGCGTCCCATCAAGGCGATGCAGAGGCGCGGGTGGTCGACGAGGTAGATCAGTCCCTCCTGGAACTCGACCGCCGCGCGCACGAGGTCGAAGTCCTCGGGGGCGCCCTCTTCCTCTCCCTCGCGGAGCGCCCCGGGGTCGAAGCCGAGCTGCCGCGCCGAGACGAGCTTGTTCAGGTTGCGGAAGCCGCGCTCGTCCTTCACGAGGGCGACGAGGCGCCCGCCGCTCGCCGGGTCGCGCCCCCCTTCTGGGTTGGAGAACTCCGCCGGGTCGGAGAGCTCCGCCGGGTCGGAGATCTCGGCTCCCAGGATCGCGCGCACGCCGGAGCCCTGCGCCGCCCGGACGAGCTCGACCCAGCCCGCCGTACTGTCCACGTCGCCGAGGGCGAGGGCGGGGAGCCCCAGGTCCTCGGCTCGCTGCAAGAGCGCCGCGGGGGGGTCGACCCCCGTCAGGAGCGAGTGATGCCCGTGGACGCGCAGCGGGACGTACATGATTCCTCCGACTCTCCTTCCGCGGCTCTCTCCGTCCCCCGCCATCGGTCTTCCGGCCGGCGCCGGGACGGGGGAGGGTCAGAGAACCCCCTGCCAAGCCGTCGCCGATAGGTGGGGCATTGAGGGCGACGGACTTGGAGGGGGCCTCCGAGGAAGGTAGACCCTAACAGAGCCCTAAAATCTGTCCAGGGGGCGCCGCGGGCTCGAGGGGGAGAGGCCCGCTAAGGCGTGGAGAGACGAGGGGATAGGTACGGTCCCGGATGTGGCGCGTCCCCACCCGGGCCTGCACCCGAGCGGCGCTCCGGGCTGGAACCGACCCGTCCCGGGCCTTGCCCCGGGCGGCCCCGACTCCGGCTCCGTCGCTGGCCCGAGAGCGCGTCACTCGGTTCGCACTACGCTGTTCCTCGCTCGGTGGGAGGGCCAAGCCGTGACCCAACGGACGGATGAGCGTGGTCGTTTCCAGGGGTGTGGGCTCCTGGCCTTCGCGACCGGAATGGCGGCCGGGGGATGCGGGCTCCTCGCGATTCCCTTCGCGGCCCTTCTCTTCGTCCTCTTCGCGCCCTGGGTCCCGTCGATCGAGGATCGAGAGGCGTTCATCGCGCACCACGAGCCCCTCGTGCGGGCCCTGCACGCATTCGAGGCAGATCGCGGGGAGCCACCCTTGGGACTCGACGAGCTCGTTCCGGAGTACCTCCCGTCCCGCCTGCCACCTGCCTCGGGAGAGCTCGGAGCGGTGGAGTACAGCTTGCACATCTACGAGGACGACGGGGGGCGGAGTCGTGGTCGCAGTCGCTTCTGGTGGTACGACCTGGGCATCACTCCGGAGTGGAGCTCCGGGGAGTGGCCCGGCTACCCCCGATTCGGGCACGGCGAGGTGCCGGTCCTCTTGCTCCGCATCGATGAGGGTGAGCGCGTGGGCTCCGTTCGGTGGCTCGGCGAGCCCTGGCTCGGCTTCGGCGCGCCCTTCGATGCGGAGCTCTGGAAGGAGAGCCGGCCGCACCGGTGGCCCATGCTTGCGGAGGTCCTGAAGCTCCTGGATGTCCCTGGCGCTTCCCTGAGAGAGCTCGAGGCGACGCTCGGTCCTCCGGACGGCGATCAGTGGCTGAAGAGGAGCTGGTCTCTGAGGAGCGAGATCGTCGGCCACTTGCTCTTGATCGACGACTACGGATACATGCTCTACGAGCCCTGTCCCGATGACTCGGCGCATGCGCCGGCGTGGCATTGGCGGCAGCACTGAGCTCCGGAATCGGAGCAGCTGCCAGTGGGGAGAGCCAGCCGCGTCAGTCGAGCAGCTCCACGCTCCGCTCGCGGATCACCTCGTTCAGGGCCTCGCGCAGGAGGTCGTCGCCCTGCCTCGTGACGAGGGCGAAGCGCTCCGCCGCGATCGCTTCGGGGATCACGTGGAACTCGACGCCTGCGTCCGCGCTGAACTTGGGGGCGTGGCTGCGGTCGAGCGCGACCGCGTCCACCTCGCCCGCGGCCAAGAGCTCGCCCCAGCTGCGCTCGTCAGGGCGCTCGAGCACGCGGATGGCCTCCGGGATCCGCGCCCGGACCGCGCCGATCGTGCTCGTTCCGCGCTCGGTGACGACCCGGCGGCCGCGCAGGTCCTCTAGCCGCCGCGGCTCCCCCGCACTCGGGCGCACGAGAGCCACGATGCTCGTCTCGAAGTAGGGCTCCGTGTAGGCGATCATCCGCGCGCGCTCGTCGGTGATGCCGATCGTGGAGGCCGAGACGTCCACCCGCCCCGCCGCCACCTCGGGGATCAACTCACCGAAGGGGAGCTCGGTCCAGGTGAGCGGCCGGCCGAGTCGCCTGGCAGCCTCCTCGATCAAGTCGACCTCCACGCCTATTGGCCGGCCTGCAGCGTCCCGGGACGAGAAGGGCGGGTGCAAGAAGTTCGAGGCCGCGATGATCGGGGCACCGGGGTCGCTCTCCAGGGTGGCCTCGGGGGCGCCGATGCATCCGCAGAGGGTCACGACGAGTGCGGCCAGCAGGAGGGAGGGGGCTCGCATGCCGAGATTGTGGCGCGGGCTGCGGGCGCGGGACAAGGGGGGATTCGCCGGCCAAGGCCTGCGCTCCCTCTTCATCTTGGGGCCGAACGACGATCGGCCCGAAGAAGCGGGCTGGCTCGAGCCCACGAACAGAAGGCGGCCCAGCGGTTCAGGGACAGATCACGAAGTCCAGGCCGTTGGTGAGCCCCGTCTGGCTCGGCGACTGGGGGTCGCGCGACCAGTACTGCGTGTAGACCCGGACGCCGGCCGTGAGATTCGAGTCGGCGCCGCTCTGGATCCAGGCGTTCATGTCGAAGCTGTAGCTCCCGGAACAGTCGGTGGGCCCCGCATTGCCGCTCGAGTTCTGGACCGGCGTGCGGCGGTGGGGAGCTTGGATGCAGAGCCGGCCACCCTGGAAAGGGACGTCGTTGGCGCCCAGGCCGTAGAAGAGGAGCCCGCTCTTGTTGTTCAGGACGTTCGTGGCCTCGACGAGGAAGGGCGAGGCCGAAGTCATCGAAGCCGTTCCGGTCGAGTGGATCGACGGCAGGCAACCCTGGCTGTTGATCTTCGCCGTGCAGTAGCTCGCTCCCGACAGGCGCTTGATGGTGTAGGTGCCGAGGGGGGTCGTGCCGAAGAAGGGACCGCCCGTGATGAGGGAGATCGGGTCGGCGGGGTTCGTGTTCAGGTTGCCCGAGTTGAAGTTCGGGCCGCTGTCCGTGCCGGCGTCCCAGGCGTAGAGGTCGACCGTCAGCGTGTCGATCCAGTAGCCGTCGGCGTCCTTCAGGTCGAGCCCATCGACCCCGAGGAACCAGTCGGGGCTGGGGGCGATCATGGTGACGAGGGTCAGTCTCGGATGATCGCTCGTGGCGGTGAAGGTCACCTCCGTCGACCCGGGGCTGCCGATGCCCGCGCCGAGGATGCGCGGCCCGGAGGTTCCGAGCCCGATCGCGGTGTTGATCTCGTTCGTGAGCGGGCCGGTCCCGCCCGTCTCGGCCATCACCTCGATGCCCGTCGAGGCGAGGCCGCCGGGCTGCCAGAAGTGGATCGAGTCGTCGTGCGTTGCCCCGATGAGCGGCGAGAAGTGGGCACCGCTCGGGTAGGCGCCGGGGTGGGTCGCGTTGCTCCAGGTCGCGTCGAAGCGGAGCTCGAAGGTGGCGCTGGGGCTGACCTGCGCGGAGGTCGCGGCGGCGAGGAGGGGGAGCGCGAGGGCGGTGAGAGCGGAGCGCTGGATCTGCATGGGGCGGGGGATCGAGGCCGGGGAGGGGGAACGCCGCCGTGCTACACGCTCGCGTTCTAGCCGTGACCCTGATTCTCGCGCATCACGCGCTCGTCCGTCGCCCCCTGTACCGCCTTCGAGCCGGAAGGAGCCGTTCAGGCCCTCGAGCCGGAGATCGACCCCTCCGGGGTGGCCGGAGAGACGTGGAGGCCTCGATTGGAGCGGTTGACTTCAAGAGAGCCGGGGGCAGCGGACGATAGCCGGCCATCTCGAGCCCTGACCCTTGAAGCGAGAGGATTCAGCATGATCGCGAGTCACCAGAAGAACACGAACATCGGCGTCGGCCTCGGACTGGTCCTGAACTTCGGGGGCGTCGTCGTCGGTGGAGGGATCGGACCTTTGATGCAGCTGGCCGGGACCTGCCTCTTCATCTGGGGGTGCTACTCTTACGCGAAGGCCAAGGGGCGTCACGGCGCATGGGCGCTGCTCGGCTTCCTCAGCATCTTCGGCCTGATCGGCTTGGCGTTGATGAAGGACCGCTGTCCGGATGGCGATCCGGTCGGCGTGACCTCCTGAGCTGCTCCCGCGAAGGCTCGTCCGGCGCTCGACACGTTTCGGCTTCGAGCCGTCGGAGTGCACCGTGCGCACTGCGGTGCGAAGAGTGGGAGTCCGAAGGAGGCCTCGGCCCTTCGGTTCCGCCGCTTGACTGACATGCCGCCCCTTTCCGCGCTGAGCCCGTCCGCAGCTCGGCGCGCCGCGGATCGGAGGCCGGCGAGGAGCGGGCTATACTCACGGGTGATGATGGACCGCGCGAGTTCCGTTGGAGGGGAGCGCCATGCGCTCGATCTCCTTGGCCCCTCTGACGACGTGATCCGGGGTCTCCGGGCCCTGAGCTCCCTCCGCGAGGTGATGCAGGAGTAGCCCGATGGAGTCGCGCCGCAAGGTCCGGGAGCGAGCGGACGAGTTGGTCCTCGTCACCGGCGCGACTGGGTACATCGGCGGTCGTCTCGTTCCCCAATTGCTCGAGCTCGGCTACGCCGTGCGAGTCCTCGTACGGGATCCGAAGCAGGTGGTCGGCCGCGCGTGGGCCGAGGAGGTCGAAGTGGTCACGGGGGACCTGCTCGACCCGAGCTCCCTCCCGCAGGCCCTCGAGGGCGTGCACTGCGCCTACTACCTGGTCCACTCGATGCAGGCCGGGAGCGACTTCGCGGCGCGGGATCGGGAGGCGGCCCAGAACTTCTGCGAGGCGGGTCGAGGGCTCGAGCACGTGATCTACATGGGCGGGCTCGTGCCCAACCGCACGTCCCTGGACCGCCCGAGGGGATCGGAGCACCTGCGCAGTCGCGCCGAGGTCGGCCGCATCCTCGCCCGGGCTCTCCCCGCCACGGAGCTGCGCTCGGGGCCGATCATCGGTTCGGGCTCGGCCTCCTTCGAGATGCTGCGCTACGTGACCGAGCGCTTCCCGATCATGCTGGCGCCCTCCTGGATCACCAACGAGATCGCGCCCATCGCCGTCCGCGACGTCCTCCAGTACCTGCTGATGGCCTTGCGCCGCGGACCGTCGGGGATCGTCGAGATCGGTGCGCGCCGGATGACCTACAAGCAGATGATGCTGGGCTACGCCAGCGCCCGGAACCTGAAGCGCTGGATCGTCCCGATCCCGCCCTTCCTCCCGAGCTGGTTCGGCGCCGGCTGGATCGGGATGATGACGCCGATCCCAGACAGCCTGGCGCGTCCGCTGATCGAGGGGATGGCGCATCCGCTTCGACCGCACCGCTATCGGGCGGCGCGTCTGTTCCCCGAGGTGATCCCCTTGGGCTACATGGACGCCTTGCGCCGGGCCCTCCACAAGATCGACGTGGACGAGGTCGCGACCCGCTGGAGCGACGCCGGTGGGGGTGGGGAGAGCTACACGCACATGGACAGCGAGGGCGTGATGCGCGACGAGCGGAGCCTGCTCGTCGAGGCGAGCCCGGAGGAGGTCTATCGCGTCTTCTCCGGCCTGGGCGGGGCCCGCGGCTGGCTCTCCCTGGGCTGGCTCTGGAAGCTGCGCGGGCTCATCGACCGCCTGTTGGGGGGACCGGGCTTGATCCGGGGCCGCCGGCATCGCGATCAACTGCTGCCGGGCGAGGCCGTCGACTTCTGGAGGGTCGAGACCATCGACCGCCCCGAGCTCTTGCGCCTGCGTGCCGAGGCTCGCCTCCCGGGGCGCGCCTGGCTGCAGTGGGCGACGAGCCCAGTCGAGGACGACGCGGCTGGCGGCGCATGCCTCCTGAGGCAATCGGCGGCCTTCGCGCCGCACGGACTGCAGGGGGCTCTCTACTGGTACCTGCTCTACCCGCTCCACCGGCTGATCTTCCGCCAGCTCGTGCGCGACATCGCGAGGCGCGCGGAACAGCCAGCGCGCGAGCCCGTGCGATCGCCGCCCGAGCCCAGCCTGGCGTTGGTCCCGAGTGAGCCCCCGAAGAAGCCCCGGGGAGTTCTCGGCGACGTGTTGAGCTTCGTCCTGCGCGCGCCTCGCATCCCCACGCGCATCGACTTCTCCTCCATCGCGGAGCGCGAGGACTACAGCAAGCGAGTCCTGCAACGACTGGGCCGGGACGTGTCGGCCTACTCCGTCCTGAATCTCCACCGCATCGGCGTCGAGGCCCCGGGACGCTACGTCTTCGAAGAGCTCCTGAACTGGGACGGCGACTCGACCACCTGGCCCAACGAACTGGCGACCATCGAGCGCGTGGGGGAGGGGTTGGAGCACGTTCAAGTGCACCTCTTCGGGCGCAGCTGGTTGCGGCACCTCCTCCCGAGCCGCGAGCCGTTGTTCGAGCTGAAGCTCCTGCGCATGCAGGCCGTTCCTGGGGACACGGACCCGGACAACAGCCGCTACTTGCTGTTCAACTGCGAAGGGGGCTACCCCATCGGGATCTTCGCCCTCTACGTGCGCTCGTCGATCCCCGAGCAAGGCGAGCATGAGACGACCCAGGTCTTCCTGGGCGTTGGCTTCGATTTCTACGGCAAGGAGCGCTGGCCCCTGTTCCACCCGGTCAACCGCGTCTGGGAGACCGTGCACGACCGCGTCACCCGAAACCAGCTGAACCGCTTCAAGCAGCTTTGCGAGTGGAGGTTTGCCCAGACGCGCGAGCGGGCGCCCTTCTGATCCGGAAGGGCGCCGCTGCGCTGACCTCGCCCGTGGGCGAGGCGCCGGCGAGCCCCCCTCACTCCCGCGGCAACAACGCGATGCGCGCGTTCGGGTAGTCGAAGACCACCTGGAAGGGCTTCAACATCTCCGAGCCGAGGTTGCCGAGGGCGTGGGCGCTGGAGAAGACGCCGGACTCGGCCTGGCTGAAGGTCACGGGGAGCGCCTCGACCCGGTGGCCGCCGAGCTCGAACCACTCCAGGGTGCCCGTCACGGCGGCCCCCGTGCCGCCCACTCCACCGACTTGGGAGGCCTCGACCGCGCGGCCGTCGAGCAAGCCGAGGGACCTCACCGCGGGGGAGTAGAAGCTGATCGTGCCGCTGTCGCCGAGGTCGAGCTTGAAGAGCCCCTCGCGGTCGCCCTCGAAGCGGCAGCGGACGCTGGGGACGCGGCTGCCGAGGATTAGGGGCGACCAGGCGTCCTCGTCGAGCCGGAGAGCCCCCGGCGAGTGCAGCGCGAGGCTCGGCTCCTCGAGGTCCAGGGAGACGATGGCGCGGGCGAAGATCTCGTAGCCGCAGATGCCCGCGACCTCGACGCCGAAGATCGGCGACAGGAAGGCCAGGTCGATCTCGACGTAGACGGGGTCGTCGATGCTCATCGGGCCGAGCTCGAGGGTGGTTCCCTGGCGGTAGCTGGCGCGCACCGCGCCCGCGACACCCACGGCGGGCACCGAGCCGAATTCCTCGAGCTCGAGGGCCTCGGCCACCTTCGGGTCGATGCAGACCTGGCCTGCGCCCGTGTCCAGGATGAACCAGCCGACGTCCTGGCCTTCGACGAGCGGGTGCACGAGCAGGTGGCCGCTGACCGCGCGCTTCAACTCGACGCTCGGTCCGGACTCGTCGTCGAAGTGGACGTCGCTCGGGGGGGAGAGGTCGTGCTCGTAGCGGTCGCCGGGGTCGGCCGCGGCGGGTCGAGCGTCTCGCACGCGCAGGACGCCCTCCTCGCCGTGGGCCTCGTTCACGACCACGCGGGCGAGGGGGACGCCGGCGACCTCCTCGTAGTCCTGGAAGCGGAGCACGGTCTCTCCTCCGAGGCTCTCTCGCCTCAGCTCCTTCGGCAACCAGCTCCCGCGATCCAGACTGAGATGCCCGGGAGTGGGTGAGTCGGGGAGGGAGAGCTGCAGCGTGATCTCGTCGGGGCTCTGTCCGATCAGCTCGATGTCGAGCGGGCAGGCCGGGTCCAACCAGAAGCCCCCTTGCAGCCACTGGGAGTAGTGCCAGGGATCGCGATCGCCTTGCTCCAAGAGGTTCGCGGGACCCTTCCGGACCCGCGTCGAGAGGCGCTGGCCGTCAAAGCTCACCCGGCGCGCGAGGCGTCCGCCCTGCTCGTATCGGTAGCGACCGTCTGGCGCCAGGAAGAGCTCGAAGCTCCCTTCCACCCCGCCCGTGTCGGTCGTGCCCTGAAGGTGGAGCCCGTCCTCGAGCTCCCCCCAGCTGTCGCGCTTGGCCGCGCGCTTCGCCGCGTCGAGGACGGCCTCGAGGTCGAGCTCCTGCCGCTCGATGCCGAGCGTCTCGGGGGCCGCGGTCGTGGACGTGCTGAAGACGACGGGGAGGACGATCGCGGCGTGGAGGGTGCAGTTCGTGATCTTCATGGCGGTTCTCTTCATCGCTCGGTTCTCTCTTCGAGGGGGGTCATCACGCAAGTGATCGCGTGCAGTTCGCCTTCCGTGTTCTCGGCATGCCTCATCAGGAGCTCGTTCAAGGCCTCGACATGCTCGTTCACTTCGCGCAACTGGGCGGCGTCGAGGCGCAGCTTGAGGCGGCGCAGGAACAGGTTGCGTCGCGCCCCGGTCGGTTGGACTTCGCCGGACTCCAGCGCCCGGCCGAAGTCCCGCTGCGCGAGGCGCAGGACGGCGGAGCCGCCCTCGGCCCAGGCTTCCCGGCTGCGGCGGGAGCGTGGGTTCAGCTCGACGTCGACGAGCCTGCCCACGAGGGCGTAGACGGCGCCCCGGCGGCCGGGTCCGCGCGCCTCCCGCTCCTCGTCGGGGAGCGCCTCGATGACGCCGATCGCTACCAGCTTCCGCACGTGGTAGTAGAGGGAGTCGGCCGGCCTGCCGAGGCGGGCCGCGAGCTCCGCGATCGAGGACGGGCCGCCGATCTGCAAAGCCTCGTAGACCTCCAGCCGCGCGGGCTTGAAGAGCTCCGAGGTGGCCTTGGGGCCGAGCTGGACGTTCTGCCGCTTCCTTCGGGGCATGCTCGGTATTCTTGAAAGAGTGGCATATATTTCAAGAAATTAGGAATCCCCTCCTGGCCACCCCGGGGGGGCGTTCCGAGCCCTGCGGGGGGTCGCCTCAGTCCCCGGCCGCGCCGACGACCTCGCCGGCGCCGTAGAAGCCGCGCCAACGGTCGATCAGCCACGGGGTCGCGGGCAGGCGCAGGAGGTCTGCTGTTCCGCCCGCTCGACTCTCCCCGCTCCGCGGGTCCCAGAGGCCGCCCGCTCCGTCGCTCAGCTGTCCGGCCGCGTCGAGGTGATAGGACTTTCCGGCCCGCGCGAAGGCGCGGACCGCGTCTTCTTCGGCGACGTGGACGACGAGGTGGTCGCCATGCTCGACGAGCCCCGATTCGACGACGTACTCGTAGGCGTAGAGAGTCGCCCGGGTGCCGCTCCCGACCGAGTAGCCGAAGGCCTCCGCTCGATCGGGGAGTCCGAAGGTGCCCATGAAGTCCGTGTCCTCGCCACCCCGGTCGAGCACGAGGGACTGGGGGTGGCGCTCGGACCAGACGTTCCACGGGACGACCTCGCTCGGCAGGAACTCGAGTTGCTCGCCGCGAAGCTCCCCCTTCACCGCTTGGCCCGTCGTGTGGACCCAGAGAGAGCGCGTCTCTCGGTCGTACATGACGAAGGAGTTGCGGTACAGCACTCCTTCGTGCCCAAACTCCAGCCTGCGGTCACCGAGCGTTCGGCCATACACGATGGCCGTCTGGCAGAGGGGTCACCAGGTCGCGGCGATGGGGACTCCGCCGCAGACGTCATTGAGCAGCTCCGAGGAACCGAGGGCGCCGATCGGGTAGGCGCGTGCCTCGCCCCCGAGGTTGACGCCGAGGACGTACTCCTCTTCGTCTAGCGTCTCCGCTGTCCAGGCGATGACCATCTCGGGCCCGTCGAGCACGTCGAAGGCGTCGCGCGGCGCGGCGCGCACCGCGTGGCGGTCGTAGTCGGCTTCGAGCTCGTCCAGGTAGCTCGCGGCGTCGTCGAAGACCTCGGCGTTCGGCGCCGGCTCCGCGGGCCCGTCCCTGTCGAGCCGGAAGCGTTGCCCAACGCAGGGAATCTCCGTATCGCCGGCCTGTTGCACGCCTCGGAGCTCACCGTCGACCACACGGCCCTCGAAAGAGAGCGCGCGACCGCCGCTCCCCATCGTCCTCGTGAACTTCAGGACGCCGTCCTCGTACGCGAGGTCCGCGAGCTCCATCTCCTGCCCCATGCTCTCCCAGACCCCGGAGAGCTCGCCCTCCTCGGTCTCCCGGAGGACGAGGTTTGCGGGGATCGTGCGCCCCTGGACCTCCGACTCCATGTGCCAGACGCCGCGCACGGGAGGAGGGCTCGACGCGCAAGCGGCCAGGAGCGCGGCGGCGAGGAGGACTGATAGTCGAGCAGGGGTCATGGCGCGTTCTGGACCAGCAGTGTAGCGAGTCGGCTCGAGCCTGGCTCAGCTCCCCAGTTCGTTCAGGCGCTCCACGACCTCCACGGTCCGCTCGTCCTCGGCGCCATATTCCGCCGACCACACGCGCTGCACGGCCGCGAGTTGGGCGCGGGCCCCCGGGGCATCCCCGAGCTCCTGCAGCAGGCAGCCGTAGGCGTAACGCAGCTCGCTCTCGACCTTCCAGCCGTGGAAGGCGACGCCCGGGCTCGCGGCGAATGCTTCCTCGAAGGCGAGGCGCGCGTCGTCGAGGAGCTCCAGCCCGTGCAGGCACTGCCCCATCTGGGCCAGGAGCCAGGAGCCGATCGGGAGCTTGTTCCCGTAGAGCTCGGAGTAGAGGACCCGCGCGGAGGCGAAGTCCTCGAGGGCGAGCTCGTAGTCCTCCGTCGCGAGACGCAGCATGCCGAGGTGCTGCAGGGTCGGCGCGACCATCTCGTCGTGTCCCCCCGCCTCGAAGGTCGCGAGGGCCGCTTGCAGGTCCTCGAGGGCCGCCTCGGACCTCCCGAGCAACCGGAGACAGTTGCCCCGCGCGGCGCGCACCAGGGCGACGTTGCCGTGCCCCTCGCCGTGGTTCCAGCGCTCGATGCCCAGGGCCTCGTCGAAGCTCTCGACAGCCGCCTCGTACTCCTCGCTCTCGGTCTGCAGCTGACCGCAGAAGACGAGGGCGTCCCCGAGGGCGCTGTCGTGCTCCTCTCCGGAGCTGCGCGCCTCCTCGACGGCGCGCTCGAGTAGCTCGACGCGCTCACCGGGTTCCCAGACGTCTCCCGTGTTCGCGGCGACCGACTGGTAGGCCTCGACTCGGTCCGGGTGACCGGGCTCGAGGTGTTGCTGGGCCAGGGCGTGGGCGAGCTCGGCGTACTCCAGGGCTCGCGCGTGCTCCTGCAACCAGCGGCAGGCGGTGGCCCCGGAGATGAGGAGCTCCACTCGCGCGGCCACGTGTTCGGGCGCCTCGATCTCGGAGTGGGCCAGGCCTCGCTCGACCTCCTCGAGTCCGGGGCGGGGGCTCCCCGTCCGCAGGTAGGCGATTGCCAGGCTGGAGGTCGCCCGCAGCTCGAGCTTCGCGAGGTCATCGCGCGGCGCGAGCTCCGCGAGGCGTCCGCGCACCTCCAGCAGGGCCGGGATCGACTCCGGGTAGCGATCCTGGATGCCGAGGTCGCTGGCGTGCGCGAGGCGTTGCTCGAGGTCGAGGAGGAGCGTGGCTTCTTGCGCGCTGGAGGCCGCGTCCAGCCGCCACGCGACCGCTCCGGCGACGAAGGCCAAGGCCACGGCCGCGGCGGCCAGCGACTGCCAGGGGTTGCGCCGCGCGTAGCGCAACGCGCGCGCGGGCGCGCGGGTCGGCCGCGTGAGGATCGGGAAGCCGTCGAGCGTGCGCTGCAACTCGTCGGCCAGGGCCTGGACGCTCGGCAGGCGCCGGTCGGCTTCCTTTTCCAGGCAGGCGAGGACGATCGTGTCCAGGTCGGCCGAGAGGCTGCGCCCGCCGGTCTCCCGACGTCGGCGGCTGGGTGGGACGGGAGAGTCCTCCAGGATCTGGCGCTCGAGCTCGTGCAGGGAGTCGCTGCCCTGCCAGGGGCCGACGTCGGCGATCAAGGCGTAGAGGACGACGCCCAAGGAGAAGACGTCGCTGGCCGTCGTGACGACCTCGCCGCGGATCTGCTCCGGGCTGGCGAACTCGGGCGTGAAGAGGCGCTGGCCCGTCTGGGTCAGGTTGAAGGGGCCCGGCCCGTCCGTCTCGCTCCCACGGGAGATCCCGAAGTCCAAGAGGCGCGGGGCGCCATCGGGTCGGATGAGGATGTTGCTGGGCTTCAGGTCGCGGTGGACGATGCCGCGCTCGTGGGCGTGGCGCACGGCCTGCAAGACCTTGAGGAAGAGTCGCAGGCGCTGCTCCAGGTCGAGCTCGAGCGCGCGGCAGTGGGCGTCGATGTGTCGGCCCTCCACGTACTCGAGCACGAGGTAGGGGAGGCCGCGCTCGGTCGTTCCGCCGTCGAGGAGGCGGGCGATGAACTCGTGGTCCAGTTGCGCCAGGAGCTGTCGCTCACGCAGGAAGCGATCGACGAGCTGCTCGCCCTCGCGCCCCGGTTGCAGGCACTTGATGGCCACCTCGCGGTCGAACTCGCCGTCGGTCCTGCGGGCGAGGTGCACCTCGCCCATTCCGCCGACTGCAATGCGGCGCACGCTCTCGTAGGGGCCGAAGCGCTGGGAGCTCGAGGCTAGCAGGGCCGGCTCCTCCTCCGTGCCGAGGTCCTGCTCGAGGAGTCGTTTCACCCATGCGCCCAGATCGGGGTCCTCGACCGCGAGCGCGGCGAGGCGGGGGCGGCGCTCCTCCGGCTCGAGGTCCGCGAGGTCGAGGAATCGCTCACGCGCCTCGATCCAGCGTTCTCGGCTCTCCTTGCTCATCTCCGCCTCTTCCCGGGCCATCCTATCCGAATCGTCCACGACCGAGCGACTCGTCGGGGTTCCCCTCCTTTGCGTGCGCTTCGGCGCCGAGAGCCGACAGGCGACCGGGGATTCCTGGCGGGCCCCCGCGTGTCCGGGGCAAGGGCGGTGCACAATGAGGCGCGGTTCGTCGATCGAGATCGTCGGGCCCTGTCGCGATGGACCACGACGTGACCCGACTCTTGGCCTCGGTTCGAGGCGGGGACGATCAGGCCTTCCAGGCCTTGATCGATGCCTTGCAGGCGGAGCTGCGGCGGCTCGCCGCACGGCACCTCGAGCGGGAGCGCCGGGACCACACGCTGCAGCCGACCGCCCTGGTGAACGAGGCCTACCTGCGCCTCGTCGATCAGCGCGACCGCCAGTGGGAGGACCGCGGCCACTTCCTGGCGATCGCCGCGACCGCCATGCGTCGGGTCCTGCTCGAGAGCGCCCGCGCGAAGCTCTCCGACAAGCGCGGCGGCGGCCGGCGGGCCGTCACCCTCTTCGAGGTGGAGTCCGCCCTCGAGGAGGAACCCGAGGCCGTCGTGGCGCTCGAGGAGGCACTCGAGGCATTTGCGAAGGTCGACCCCGAGGGCGCTCGGGTGGTCGAGATGCGCTGGTTCGGGGGCCTCGGCACGCAGGAGATCGCGGAGGTCCTCGGCGTGACGACGCGCACGGTCGAGCGCTCCTGGCGAGCCTCCCGGGCCTGGCTCCGAGAGCGGCTGCAGTAGCCCCCGGGGCCTTCGCGAGAGATTCTCGAGATCGCTGTCGGGCCTCGGCGGGGGACGGCACGGGAGGGAGGTGAGGCCGCAAGCGGCCCACGGACCCGCCCGCTCACCCCGAACGAGAGCCCACAGCCATGAAGTTCCTCGATCCCGCCGTCGCCGGCCCCGCCGGCAGCCCCAGCGCCCTCGCCCGCCTGGGCGCGACGCTCGTCGCCTGCGCGGCGAACCTCGACAGCTCGAGCGCCCAGATGAGCTCGAGCGGAACCACCCAACTGGTCAGCCGCCGCGGCGACGGAACGGCGGCGCAGGACCACTGCGGCGGCACGAGCCTCTCCGGCGACGGCCGCTACGTCTGCTTCGGCACCCGGGACGCCATCTTGCCCGAGGACGACAACGGGAAGATGGACGTCTACGTCCTCGACCGCGAGACGGGGGACATCGTGTGCGCCAGCACGAGCAGCGTCGGCGACTACGGCAACGGCTCCGCGAGCTACGGCAAGATCTCGGCTGACGGCAGGTTCGTTGCCTTCGGCAACACCTCCGACGACCTGATCGTCCCCGACACGAACGGATTCAGCGACGTCTTCGTGAAGGACCTGCAGACCGGTGTGCTGACCCGGATCAGCAACGCCATCGGGTCGGCGGACTCCGCCAACAACCATGCGGCCCGCCCGGTCCTCTCGGCGAACGGGCGCTACGTCGCCTTCCGGAGCCTGGCGAACGACCTCATCGTCGGCGACACGAACGGGGAGATGGACGTCTTCCGCTTCGATCGTTGGACGGGGACGATGCTGCGCGTCTCGAACGGACCCGCGGGAGAGTCCAACGGCGACTCGACGACCCCCTCGATCTCGGGGGACGGATCGCGGATCGCCTTCGTCAGCGACGCCGACAATCTGACCATCGGCGACACGAACGGGGAGCGGGACGTCTTCATCGTCGACGTGGGGGGGCTCCCGACGCTCGTCACGCGCAACGAGTTCGGACTCTCGGCGAACGGGTCGTCCATCTCAGCCGCGATCTCGGCCAGCGGTCGCCACGTCGCCTTCACGACCACCGCGGAGGACCTCGTCGGTCCGCTCAACGGGACCGGCCAGGTCGTCGTCTGCCGCCTGGAGGACATGAGCTTCGAGCTGGTCTCCGTCGACCCGACGGGCCAGCCCGGCTCCGACGGATCCGGGCTCGCGACCCTCTCCGCGGACGGCCGCTACGTCGCCTTCCTGTCGTACACGAACGGGCTGGCGCCCTACGAGTCGGTGATGCCGGACATCTTCGTCCGGGACACGCTGGAGGACTGCACCTGGACCGGGAGCCGGCCCTCCGGAACCGTCGAGATCGCGAACGACGAGTCGCTCTGGCCCGCGCTGAGCGCGGACGGCTCTCTCCTCGCCTTCACCTCCGGCGCGACGAACATGGTCCCCGGCGACGTGAACGCCCACCACGACGTCTTCTTGCGGGAGATGCACCCCGACCCGCGGGCCTACTGTTCGGCGACGCCCTCGCCCGGCGGCTGCGTTCCGTCGATCGGGACGCTCGGCTTCCCCAGCAGCGGCAGCAACTTCGGCTTCACGGTCTACGCCGAGGACGTCCCGAACCAGAGCCTGGGCTTCGTCTTCTACGGCTTCGGCGGCGCAACGGAGGCGCCCTTCCAGGGCGGGACCCTCTGCGTCGCGCCGGTCCTCCTGCGCGGCCCGATCCTGCACTCGGGCGGGAGCCCCGTGGGCTCCGACTGCACGGGCACCTTCGGCTTCGACATGAACTCCTACGCCGCCGGAGGCCTGGGCGGCTCCCCACACGTCCAGCTCTCCCTGATCGGCCAGGAGGTCCGGCTCCAGATCGCCGGCCGGAACTCGGGGAGCGTGTTCCTCACCGATGCCCTCGAGTACGTCGTCGGCCCCTGAAGGAGGCAGAACCATGAAGAAGCTCACCACACTCATGATCTCCGCCGCCGGCCTGGCGACTCTCTCCGACAATCCCCTCCTCGCCGGAGGGGGGAGCAACGGGATCACCGAGCTCGTCAGCCTGCGCCAGGACGGGACCAGCGCGAGCGTCAACGTCTGGGCGCCGGACATGTCGGGGGACGGCCGCTGGGTCATCTACGAGACCAAGGAGGCCCTGCTCCCCGCGGACACGAACGACTTCATCGATGTCTACGCCTACGACCGCTGGACCGACACCCTGGTCTGCGCCAGCACGAGCTCGGCGGGCGTCTACGGCAACGCGCCGGCCTACCGGGCCCGCATCTCGGAGAACGGCCGCTACGTGGGTTTCACCACCGGGAGCGACAACCTCGTGCCCCTCGATACGAACGCCTGGCACGACGTCTACGTCAAGGACCTGCAGACCGGCCAGACCGTGCGCATCAGCAACGCGCACGGGACCGACGAGTCGGCCTACGGGGCCTCGTGGGACCCCTGGCTCTCGGCGGACGGCCGCTACGTCGCCTTCCGAAGCAGCGGGGTGGACCTGGTCCCGGTCGACACGAACCTCCACAGCGACATCTTTCGCTACGACACTTGGACGGGGGACATGCTGCGTGTCTCCGACGCTCCGGGTGGGGAGAGCAACGGCAACGTCTGGAATTGCTCGATGTCCGCGGATGGTTCGCGCATCGCCTTCCGGAGCTGGGCCAGCAACCTGGTGCCCGGCGACACGAACGGCTTCTCCGACATCTTCGTCGTCGACGTGGGCGGGCTGCCCCAGCTCGTCAGCCGCAACCCCTTCGGTGACCCGGCCGACGGCTCCTCCGGACGCCCCGTGCTCTCCGCCGACGGCTCGACCCTGACCTTCGAGAGCTGGGCCACGGACATCGCCGGACCCTACAACACCCAGAGTGACGTCTTCCTCGTGCACCTCGACACGATGGACGTCGAGCTGCTCTCTGTGGGCAACGACGGCCTGCCGGGCATCGGGGACTCCGTGAACGGTTCGCTCTCCGCCGACGGGCAGTTCGCCGCCTTCATCAGCGAGGCGCCCGGGCTCGCCCCCTTCGAGGGGCTGGAGTACAACGTCTACGTGAAGGACGTCGACTCGGGCGAGACCTGGACGGTCGGGCTGGCCTCGGGGGTCTCGAGGACCGCCAACGGGGCCTCGTCCACGCCGCGCCTCAGCTCGGACGGCTCGATCGTGGCCTTCGAGTCGCGCGCCTCGAACCTGGCCCTCGGCGACACCAACGAGAACTGGGACGTCTTCGTGCGCGTCCTGCACCCCGACCCCGAGGCCTACTGCTCGCCCTCCGTGACGAGCGCCGGCTGCGAGCCGAGCCTCGCGTCCAGCGGCTACCCGAGCGCGACCGCCGACTCGGGCTTCACGATCGAGGCAACCGACGTGCCGAACCAGACCCTGGGACTGCTCTTCTACGGCTTCGCCGGCCAGGCGGCCGTGCCCTTCGGGAGCGGGACGCTCTGCGTCGCGGCCTCCCACAACCGCGCCCCACTGCTCCACTCCGGCGGCTGGCCGCCGGCCGTCGACGACTGCAGCGGCAGCTTCTCCTTCGACATGAACGCATTCGCGGCCGGCGCCGCCGGTGGGAACCCGGCCGCGGCCCTGACGCAGGTCGGCCAGCAAGTCAACGTCCAGGTTCTGGGCCGCGACGCGGGGAGCGTCTTCCTCACGGACGCGATCGAGTACGTCGTCGGGCCGTGAGGCCAGAGGCCCGGGGCCCCGCCTTCGATTGAACGCGGGGCCCCGAGCCTCGTTCCCGCAGGAGGAAAGCACGCTGGAGGCCGAGGCCGCGTCCTGGACCGGGCTTCGGTGGCCGGCTCCGCTCGACGCGGTTAGTCTCGGAGCCCGTTGCCCCTGGCGGAAGGTGCCCGATGAATCAACGCACGATCGCCCTGCTCGGGCTCTTGGTCCTGGCCGTCGTGGCCCTGGTCTACCTGGGGCTCACGGACTCCGAGGAGCTCGGCGCTCCTGGCTCCCTGGGCGTGTCGACCCCGGTCGAGGGCGCCGCCGATAACGAGGAGACTCCGGCAGAGTCCCTGCCCGTCGCGGCCCAGGTCGCTCCACCGGACGCCGAAGGGGCTCCCGCGGCCACCCCCGGGGCCCGAGCCGAGGTCCTCGACGACGAGGAAGCATCCTCCGCGATCCCCGCGGACGCGGTCTGGCTCGAAGGTCGCGTCGTCCTCCCCGAGGAGACCCCGCACGAGGACTCGATCTTCGTCGTCGCGCGGGGACGTCGCCTGGGTGAGGACCGAGACGCTCCGCGGGAGCATCGCGTGCGCGTCGACCGACACGGGCGCTTCCGCGTGGCCTTCGCCGAGTCCACGCGCAAGGGCTGGCTCGGTCTGGAGAGTCGCTACCTCTACCTTCCCCAGCGGCTGCGGATCGAGCCCAAGGAGCACGAGGGCGAGCTCGTGCTCGAGCCGCGCCTCGGCGGCCGGGTCGTCGGCGCCGCGCACCTGCCCGCGGGAGTCGTCGACGAGCCCGCGAGCTGGGAAGGAGCGCGGGCCACGGTGTGGTCCTGGATCGACGAGGAGGACCGGGTGCACCGCAGCGCGGAGATCGGCGTCGGCGGCGCCTTCGAGTTCGACGCCCTCCCCGTCGGGGGTGACTACCGCATCGGGATCCAGTCCCCCCTCCACGCGCGGACCGAGCTCGAGGACCAGGTCGTGCGTCGCGGGGAGGTCACCCGCGTCGAGCTCCACTTCACGCGCGGCGTGCGCGTGGCCGGAACGGTGCTCGACCGGGCCGGCGAGCCCGTCCAGAAGGGCGAGCTGAACCTGCGCGTCACGACCCGAACGAACGGCTCGAGCCACTCGCGCATCCACCAGCTCCCGATCGACGACGGGGGAGGATTCGAGGAGTCCGGGATCGAGCCGGGCGAGATGGAGCTGACCTTGCAGGCCGAGGGCTACCGCGAGCTCGTGCTCGAGCTCGGCACGCTCGAGGACGGGGATGAGCGAATGGGGATCGACCTGCGCCCCGAGCTCGGACAATCCCTCACCGGGCTCGTGCGCTGGCCGGACGGCTCGCCCGCGGAGGGGGCCTCCGTTCGGGTCCAGCAAGCGAACGAGGAGGGGGACTTCGGCTGGGACACGCGGGACTTCCAGGTCGAGACCGACGAGGCCGGACGCTTCCTCGTCGAAGGGCTCGAGGGCCGTGCCCTGGTCGTGGAGGCGAGCGCCCGCCTGCCGCGGCGCGAGGGCGAGAAGCCCGGTCGAAGAACCAAACTGGGCGCGAAGCTGGAGGACGTTCAGGCCGGCACGACGGGCCTCGTGCTGACCCTCGGAGAGGGCCAGGGCTTGAGCGGAGTCGTCACGGACGATCTCGGTCGGCCCGTGGAGCGCTTCACGGTCGAGGTGCAGCCCCTGAGCGCGGACCTCAACGAGTACGAGACGTACCGGGAGCGCAAGTCACGGGGGTTCCGAGACGAAGGCGGGGCCTTCGAGCTCACGGGCCTGACGGCGGGGCGCTATCAGGTGCGCGCCCAGGCGCGCGACGGGGGGGTCTCGGGCTGGAGCGAGGTGGAGCTGCCCGGCGCCGCTCCGCTCGAGCTTGTCGCTCCGCGAGGCGTCGTCCTGCGCGGCCAGGTCGTCACGCCGGGGGGCGAGGTCGTGCGTGACGCCAAGGTCGAGCTCGAGTACCAGAGCGGCCCGCTGGCCATGCGCTGGTTCCAGAACGACGACGACGCCGAGCGAGTGGACGAGACCGGCAGCTTCGTCTTCGAGGGCGCCGCGCCCGGCGCGCTGAGCTTGAAGGCCGAGGCCCACGGCTGGGCCCAGAGCGAGGCCCTCGAATTGCGGACCGAGCCGGGCAGCGAACACGAGGGCCTGCGGCTCGTGCTCCGCAGCGCGGCTCGCATCACCGGGGAAGTGCACCCCGACGCTGGCGCGGTGGCCCAGCGGCGCATCACCGTCTGGTCCGATGGCTGGCACGACCAGACCCTGACCGACGAGCGCGGTCACTTCGAGCTGGACTCCGTCCCGCCCGGATCGGCGCGCGTCCACCTCAACGCGTCCCACGGCCAGGGCGGTTCCGACTCGGACCGGGGCGCGGCGCGGACCGACACGGTCCAGGTCGAGCTGACCGAGGGGGAGACTCGCCACATTCTCCTCGGCGCGCCCCCCGAACAGCCCGTCCGCGTCCACGGCCGCGTCACGCAGGGCGGGGAGGCCGTCGACGGGATCAATGTCCTCTTCCACGAGTCGGACTCGAGGATCACTGCGCGTACGGCGGCCGACGGCGCCTACTCCGTCCTGGTGGACGGTGCCCGGGACTACCAGGTGACCGTCTCGCGCGGGGGCTCGAGGCACATCCTGAAGCACGAGGCCAGCGCCGAGCCCGAACAGCGCCTGGACATCGAGCTCCCCACGGCTTCCGTCGCGGGCGTCGTGCTCGGACCCGGCGGCGAGCCGCTCTCCCAGCAGATCGTCGCGCTCTCGCGAAAGGAGGGCGATCGACGTCAAGGTCCCCGATCGGCCCAGACCGACGCCGAGGGTCGCTTCGAGGTCGAGTTCCTGGAGGAAGGGGAGTACGAGCTGATCGCGGGGCACACGGGCCCTTGGTATCGCGGCTCCGCTCACTTCGCTCCGCGGGTGCTCGACGGCTTGCGGGTCGAAGAGGGGGAGCGCATCGCCGACCTCGAGTTCACCCTCGGGGAGGGCTGCAGCGTCCAGCTGCTCGTCGTGGGCTCGGACGGCCTGCCGGTCGCTGGAGCTTGGGTCCATGCCCGCGACGCGGCGGGGCACGAGCTCACGCCTTACGGCATGGGGATGACGGACGGGAACGGTGAGCTGCTCTGTCGGGGCCTGCCCGCCGGTGAGCTCGACCTGCGTGCTCGCGAGGAGGGCGGTCAAGAGGGTCAGACCCGCGTCCGCTGTCTGCCAGGCGAGCGCGTCGACGCGCGCCTCGTGGTCTCGGAGCCCTAGTCGTCAACGAGCTCGAGCAGGACCTCCTCCAGCCCCGCGACGACCCGCGTCAGGCGGCTGTAGTCCAGCGTCTCGGGCGTGTCCCTTTCCGTGTGGTAGTTCGGGTTCCGGAAGGGCGCCGTGTCGGTCACCATCACGGCCGGGTAGCCGACCTGCGTGAAGGACCAGTGGTCCGACCAGCCGATCCCCGGGATGGAGGTCGGGGCCGCGACGCCTTCCGAGGGTAGGTACTGCCCCGCGCGGAAGCGGGCGATGACACGGTGCACGAGATCGCGCGAGCTCGTGTCGCCGACGAAGGCCACGAAGTCTCCGCGGTCACCGTAGAAGAGCCCGAGGGGCCAGGGATAGTGCTGGCTGCCCGGCGCGTCGTCGAAGTAGCCGAGGGTCTCGAGGGAGAGAATTGCCACGACCTCCTCGCCTCGCTCGGCGCAGCGCCTCGCGTAGACCAGGCTCCCCATGGTGTCGCCCTGGAAGTGGGGCGGCTCCTCGTTCGTGAAGGCGACGAAGCGCAGCGTGCGGCGTGGCGCGGCGCGCGAGGCCGGGGCGAAGCGGCGCGAGAGCTCGAGCAGAGCCGCGATGCCCGAGGCGTTGTCGTCGGCGCCGGGCCAACCCAGGTAACTGTCGTAGTGGGCGCCGACGATGACGACTTCTTCGGGGATGGACGCGCCGGGAAGCTCGACCTCGAGGTTGGCGACCTCGACGGGGCCGGCGCGATATGGCTGCTCGGAGACCTCGAAGCCCTGGTCCCGCCAGACCCCGCGCAGGAATCCAGCCGCCCGCTCGAGGTCGGGAGGGTGGCTCGTGTCCCGGGCGACGATTTCGCCGGCGAGGACGGTCACGTGCTCGCGCAGACGAGAGAGCGCCGCGAGCTCGTTCTCCTCGAGGGGATGCAGCGGGCCGCCGTAGGAGGTGCCAGGCATCCAGGTGAAGAAGAAGAGTGGTGCTGGAATCGCGACGAGCACCAGCATGAGCAGAGTGAGGAGGACCCAGCCCGCTCGCTTCCTCGGCCAGAATCGCATCTTGTTCATCGCGGGGCGGCTTCGTCCGGAAGCCATCGGAGAGGACGCCGATCCCGCGGGCTCCTTCCTCGCTTCCCCGCGCTCATCGCATGAAGGCCGCCGTCGCCCGCGCCAAACCGTCGTGGATGCGTTCCAGGTGCCCCGCGGAGACCGAATCCGGCAGTGCATCGGCGGAAAACCAGCCCACCTCCAAGGTCTCCTCGCTGAGGGCGGGGCAGCCGCCGAGGAGTCGGCACTCGAAGGTCAGGGCCACGTAGGTGACGGCGTTCCCGTCGGGATAGACGAGGGTCGTGAGCTCGGGCTTCGAGTAGACGCCGATCAGGCGCCGGGCCTCGACGCGGTAGCCCGTCTCCTCGAGCACCTCGCGCACGACGGCCTGCTCCGCGGTCTCGTCCAGCTCGATCCCGCCGCCGGGCAGGCCCCAGCGCCCGTTGTCGGCGCGCCGATGGAGCAGAATCTCGGCGCCCTCGTTCTGGACGAAGCCGCAGGCGGAGGTCTTGCGCACGTCGCCTAGCTCTCGTCCGTGCCCGGTGCGTTGTCGCACTCCTGCGGGCTGGCGCAGCGCACGACCTCGAAGATGGACGCCTCCTGCTCGGGCGTCGCCATGGCGTAGCTGACCAGGATCCGGATGGCCTTCGACAGGTCGGGCAGGCCGTGGGCGGAGGTCATGCGCTCGAGGTAGTCGCGCTGGGTCGTCGTCAGGACGACGGGGAGCTCCACTTTTTCCTTCATGGGGGGATTGTAGCTCCGCTGGCCCGCGCCGCTCGCCCACCCGGCGCCCTGGGCCTCGAGGAGCGCGGAGTTCGGCAAGCACCAGAAATGTCCTTCGGGTACGCTCGCAGTCGAGATCGTCGTCGGAGCCGCGGGGCCATGGGATGCCACCGCCCGACCGGATTCTCTGCCTGCCCCCGGACATGAGCAGGACGCCGGTGCCTCCGCGCGCGTGGAGGCCCGGGACCGCGCTCGACCGAGTGGGCCACCACAAGTCCCATGCGCTCACCCTCGTTCCTCGCGAGGTGGTTCCGTCGACCCCTCGCCGCCGTGCTCGCGGGCGCGGCCCTCGCGCTCCCCTCCACGGCCTCGGCTCTCGGTGAGGACGCCGCCGAGCTGGACCATCCCTACGTCAAGCGGCTCGAGGTCCACGGCGTCCCGATCCTCGCGACCGAAGCCGTCGACGACGAGTACCTCTACATCGCCGCGCGGGTCTACGACCACATGACCTCGCGCCGCGAGCCCTTCGACCTGCGGGCCCTGCACCGCTCGAGCGGCTTCCGCATCCTCCTGATCCACCCCGAGGAGAGCTTCCTGTCCTTGCCCGAGTACGCGGGAGAGGACGAGGAGCTCGACGAGGCCGGCGGGCTCGGCGGCTCGATCGGCGAGTTCCACGTCGGCCTGCGCGTCGGCTCACCGCACGTCCTGGTGCACGAGCTGGGTCACGGCATCTACCACTCGGCCATCCAGTTCCAAGAGACGGGTGGGGCCACCGACGAGGAGGCCTGGTATCGCCGGCGAGTGAAGGAGGTGCTCGGCCTCGACCTCGACGAGGTCCACGACCAGGTCGGTGAGGGGGAGGTGCACGAGGTGCTGCTCGCCCCGCAGGACACCTTCAGCGCCGACCTGGCCGCCGCCTGGCGCAATGCGGAGGCGAAGGGGCTCTGGGCCGACGACTACGCGGGTAGCGAGCCGAACGAGTACTGGGCCGAAGGCGTGGCCATGTGGTTCCGGTCCTGGGCGGAGGCCGAGGGCGACTCGCGCGAGGAGCTACGCGAGCGGGACCCGATGCTCTTCAGCCTCTGCGAGCGGATCTTCCCCGCCACGGACTGGGGTCCGTCCGACGCCCAGGCCGTGAGCCCCCACGCCGTTCCCTTCCACGACGACGAGTCGTCGCCCGAACGGCGCGCGCTCGGCGACCCGGAGCTCGGCGACCTCCTGGAGTTCCTGGACCGGGATCGCGACGGGGCGATCGGCGCTTACGAGGGGGCGGAGGCCTTCTTGTTCCTCACCCGCGAGGCCGACATCGACCGGGACGACGCCATCAGCGCCTTCGAGCTCCAGCGCTTCCTGGGCGAGGCCGTCGCGGAGGAAGAGAGGGAGCGGATGGAGTTCTTCAGCGAGCTCGACCAGGACGGAAACGGGTCGCTCGTTCCCGACGAGCTCCCTGAGGAGATGCACGGGCACTTCGCCGCAGCGGATGCCGACGGCGACGAGCAGGTCTCGCTCGACGAGCTCCTGGCCTTCGAGGAAGTGGACGATCCGCGCTGGATGTTCGAGCAGGAGCTCTTGGGCTTCCTGCGGGAGGTGGATCAGGACGGGGACGGCGCCTTCTCGCTCGACGACCTCCCGGCCTACGAGCGCGCGGACTTCGCCGAGGAGTTCGAGGAGCTGGACGCGAACCAGGACGGGCGCGTCGACGAGGGAGAGCTCCTCGCCCTGCTCGAGGAAGAGCTGAGGGGCGCCGCCTTCGAGGTGCGCGGACGCGAGGCCGTCATGACCGGCGTGATCGGGCCGAGCACGCCGGGGCGGGTGCTCGAGCTGATCCTCGAGCACCCCGAGGTCGAGCGGATCGTGATGGAGGAGGTGCCCGGCTCGATGGACGACCACGCCAACCTGCGGGCCGCCCGCCTGCTGCGCCGGCACGGCCTCGCGACCCACGTCCCCGAGGAGGGGGAGGTGGCCTCGGGCGGCACGGATTTCTTCCTGGCCGGCGTCGTCCGGAGCCGCGGCGCCGGCGCGCGCTTCGGAGTGCACTCCTGGAGCGGCGGTCCCGGTGAGGAGGGCGCCGACGTCCCGCGGCATGACGAGGAGCACGTCAAGTACCTCGAGTTCTACCGCGAGATGGGGATCCCGGAGGCCTTCTACTGGTACACCCTCGAGGCGGCGCCGGCGGACGACATCCACTGGATGACGGACGAAGAGCTCGAGCGCTTCGGCGTGTTGTCCGACGGCGCGAGAGTGGAGGCGGATGAAGAGGAGCTGGAGCTCCTCGGCGGATGTGTCCTGCGAGAGCCGCGCGCGACGCCGCCGTCGGACCTGCGCGAAGTGAGCGCGGTCGCCGCCACGAAGGACTACGGGCCCTTGCCGAAGGTCTTGCGCGCCTGCGGCATCACCTTGGCCGCCGAGGCGGAGGTGCCCGACGACTTCCTCGAGCGGGTCGGGCGGCTCGTCGGTGAGGTCTTCGAGGCCTCGGAGGGCGTCGACCCCGAGCTCCAGGAGCGCGTGCTCACCCAGCTGCACGCCTATCGCGCCCTGCTCCCGGTCCCGCGGAACGAGTCGAGCTTCGAGCGCCTCCACCGCAGGAGCCCCGAGGCCGTGGAGCGCCTCGTCCGGGAGAATAGCCTGTGCGACATCATCATGGCCTCCGTCCCCGAAGGGCAGGTGATGGAGGTGGTCGAGCACATCCTGCACGCGGTGACCGACGTGGGGTTGCACTACACCTTCCCCGAGGAGTGGGGGCTCTCACGGGAGTCGGGGCTGTGGAAGACGATGCAGCTCGCCATCGAGCGCGGGCACTACGTCGTCGACGGCTACGAGGACCTGCGGCGCCACGAGCCTGCGGAGGTCTACGATCGCGTGTTGCTCCAGGAGTTCGCCTACTGGTTCATCTCGACCGCCTGGGAGCTGCAAGAGCCTTATGGGCCGGAGGAAGCGGAGTGGACGATTCGCGACCGCGGGCAGCTCCAGGAGCTCTACCCCGACTTCTTCGCCGTCTACGAGCGGACCGCGGCCCGCGTCATGCAGGCTCCCGGGCTGGAGATCCTGGCGGAGATCGGGCCCACACGGGCGGAAGAACGCGGGCGCTGACCGATCCCGGAGGTCGAGTTCCTGGACGGCCTTGACGTGCCTCCGCAGATTGCGGACCCTAGGGTCTGAAATCTGTCGACTCGCGGAGCGCGGACCCAGGGACTCCATGGACACACCCACGATCATCCAAGGCGGCATGGGGGCCGGCGTGTCGAGCTGGCGGCTGGCCCGCGCTGTTTCCGAACGCGGCCACCTCGGCGTGGTCGCCGGCACGGCCCTCGACGTGATCCTCGTGCGGCGTCTGCAGCTCGGCGACCCCGGCGGGCACATGCGCCGGGCGCTGGCTCACTTCCCCGTCCCGGAAGTCGCGCGCGGGATCCTCGCCCGCTTCTTCCGAGCCGGCGGCAAGTCCCGCGAGGAAGCCTTCCAGGGCCTCCCCCTCGCCGGAGCCGAGCTGGGTCGAGAGCGATGCGACCTGATCGTGGCGGCCAACTTCGTCGAGGTCTGGTTGGCTCGCGAGGGACACTCGGGGTCGGTCGGCATCAACTACCTGGAGAAGATCCAGTTCCCGACCCTGCCGTCGCTCTTCGGCGCGATGCTCGCGGGCGTCACGCACGTCCTCATGGGCGCGGGCATTCCCACCGCCATCCCGGGCATCCTCGATCGCTTGGCCGCCGGCCTGCCGGCGCAGCTCGACCTCTCCGTCCTCGGAGCGGAGCGCAAGTTCCAGCTCGCCTTCGATCCCGCGCCCTACCTCGAAGGGGCTGCGGTCGAGTTGGGGCGCCCCGCCTTCCTGGCCATCGTCTCCTCCCACACCGTGGCCAGCGTGATGGTGCGCAAGGCCTCCGGGAGGACCGATGGCCTCGTCGTCGAGGGCAACCTGGCCGGAGGTCACAACGCGCCGCCGCGCGGTCGCATGGAGAAGGACGAGCGAGGCGAGCCCGTCTACGGAGCCCGCGATCTCCCGGACGTCGACGCCATCGCCGCCCTCGGCGTGCCCTTCTGGCTGGCGGGCTCCTGCGCCTCTCCCGTGCGGCTGGCCGAGGCCCGGGCTCGGGGCGCGGCCGGCATCCAGGTCGGCACGGCCTTCGCCTTCTGCGAGGAGTCCGGCCTCGATCCTGTCCTACGCCGCCACGCGATCGACGCCATGCGCCGCGGCGACGCCGCCGTCTTCACGGACCCCGTGGCCTCGCCGACGGGCTTCCCCTTCAAGGTGCTCGAGCTCTCGGGCACTCTCGCGGATGACGAGCTCAGTCGGGATCGACGGCGAATCTGCGACCTCGGCTACCTGCGCCAGGCCTACCAGCGACCGGATGGCTCCCTGGGCTGGCGCTGTCCCGGGGAGCCCGTCGGCATCTTCGTGCAGAAGGGGGGACGGCTCTCGGAGACTCTCGGTCGCAAGTGCGTCTGCAACGGCCTCATGGCGAACATCGGCATGGCGCAGCGCCAGAAGGGCGGCAGCGAGGAGCTCCCCCTCCTGACCTGTGGCGCCGACCTCGACGTCGTCGAGACCATGATGGCCGCCCATCCCGGTGGGTACCGGGCCGAAGACGTGCTCGATTACCTTCTGACGCCCGTTCCGGGCTGAGGCAGCGACTTCGGGAGTTCGACGCAGTCCCCAGCGGTCGGCCTGGAGGCGCGTGGGAGCTACCCTCACTCCCCGTCGAGCGCCGCGAGCTTCTCGCGCAGCTCCACCAGCCGCGGGTCGTCCAGAGGGAGGTGCTCCTCCATCACGGCCAAGGCAGCCTCGAGCTCTCGTCGAGCCTGCTCACGATGGCCGGTGGCCGACAGGTAGTCGCCGTGGAGCTCCCGGATGGAGGCGAAGGCCGTTCCGTCGGAGGGGAGGTGTTCTTCGGCGATCGCCACGACTTCCCGCACGAGGGGCTCGGCGCTCTCGGTGGCGCCGAAACGCAGATGGTGGCGGGCGAGGGTCAAGAGGCTCCCGTGTATGGAGGGGCTCTTGCTTCCCCAGATTTCCCGGCCGGAGTCGAGGGCGGAGCGGAGCAGGGACTCGGCCTCCTCGCGACGCCCTTCCTCGGACAGGAAGCGTCCGAGCTCGATCTCGGCAGCCACGACGAGGTGCGGCACCGGGGAGGGGGCCTGCCGCAGGTGTTCGAGAGCCTGCCTGTACTCCTCCTCGACACCGTCGCGCCGACCGATCCGCAGGTCCAGGCTCGCCAAGGAGAGCCGCAGGAGGCCCATCCCGACGTAGCCCCGCTCTCCCAGCAGCTCGTGGGTGCGCAGCGCCTGGACGAAGGCCTCGCGCGCCTCCTCGTCCCGGCCGAGCTCGCTCAGCACCTTCCCCAGGTTGAACTCCCAGGCGCCGACGTCCTGCGGCTGCGGATTGTCCTCGACGAGGTAGTGATGCTCGATCGCGCCGCGGTAGAGCTCCTCCGCCTCCTCCAGTCGACCGGTCCGGCGCATGAGGATCCCCAGGCCGTTCATCTTGTAGGCGATCCTGGCGTGGTTCGCCGGGTCGGCCTGGAGCTGGTAGTCGAGGGCCATGCGCAGGTGGTGCTCCGCCTCCTCGTACATGCCCAGCTCGCGGTAGTTGCCGCCGATGCTGCCCATGACGGTCGTCAAGACGGCGGGGCGGTCGCCGTACTTCTCCAGGGCGTAGTCCGACCCGAAGGCGAGCAGGTCCACGACCTTCGTGTCCTTGCCCCCGTAGCGCGGGTCCGGCCGCGTGAGCATCTGATAGAGGATGTCGTTCTGGGCCTGGACGTCGTCGAGCATCCGGCCCATCTCCGATTCGGCCGCCCGCGCGTCGCGCGCGCTGATCATGGAGACGACCGTGCCTGCCACGAGCGAGGCGGCGACCAGGGTCGCGGCGATCAGGGCGACGCGATGACGGCGGGCGTACTTCGCGACGCGGTAGGAGAGCTCGGGGGGGCCGGCGGAAACGGGGCGGTGCTCCAGGAAGGCCTCGAGGTCGTCAGCGAACTCGGCCGCCGAGCCGTAGCGGCGATCGCGGTGGAACTCCATGGCCCGCATGGCGATCCAGTCGAGCTCGCCCGAGAGCAAGCGGCGCAGGCCGCGCGGGTCGGTGCCACGCCGGCGGGCGCGATCCCAGGACTCCTCGCCCGCGATGCCGGCCCGGGAGCTCAGGGTGGGGGTGTGGTCGCCGGACTGGGCGCGCAGGAGCAGGACCGCGGCGGGCGAGTCGCTCTCGGCCTCGAAGGGCAGGCGGCCGGTCAGGAGCTCGAAGAGCACGACGCCCATCGAGAAGACGTCCGAGCGCACGTCCACGTCGTTGCCGTCGCCCGCGCACTGCTCGGGGCTCATGTAGGCCGGCGTGCCGAGCAGCTCGCCCGTTCGCGTGGCGAAGCTGCCGTCGCCCTCGCGGTCCACGGCGCGGGCGAGGCCGAAGTCGATGATCTTCGGCTGGGGTTTCCCGTCGACCTCCGTGACGAGCAGGTTCGATGGCTTCAGGTCCCGGTGGAGGATGCCTCGCTGATGCGCGTGGTGGAGCGCGCGGAGGGCGTCTGCGAGGACCGCGATCCGCTCCCGGATCTCGAGAGCCCGGGCGTCGCAGAACTCCACCAGCTGAGCCCCGTCCACGTGCTCCATGGCGAACCAGGGGCGTCCCTCGTCGGACACCCCCGCGTCGAGGAGGCGCGCGATGCCAGGGTGCTCCATGCGCTCCAGCGCCTCGCGCTCGTGCGCGAAGCGCTGCACGATGCGTTCGGAGTCCATCCCGAGCTTGATCAGCTTGACGGCGACGCGACGGCGGATCGGTTCGCTCTGCTCGCAGAGGTAGACGGTGCCCATGCCGCCCTGCCCGAGGACCTCGAGGACCCGATAGGGGCCGAGGGACTCCCTGGGGGTGGCCGGCATGGGCGGAGGCAGGGAGCCGTCGATCATCTCCTCGAGCGCCCGGCGACCCTCGTCGAGCTTCGCATCGTCGAAGGCCTCGTGGAGCGAGGCGTCGCTCGCCATCATCGAGGAGACCTCGGCCGCCAGGTCGGCGTCCTCGAGGGCGAGTCCAGCCATGTAGGCCTCGCGCTCCTCCGCGGCCAGCTCGAGCGCGCGCTGGAAGGCGGCGCAGACTTGCTCGTAGCGCTCGGCGTTCATGACTCGGCGCCGCGCAGCTCGCGGCTCAGGAAGGCGCGCGCCGCGCGCCACTCGTTGCCGACCGTGGCGACCGAGACGCCGAGCAACTCGGCGATCTCCTTCACCGCGAGACCCGTGAAGAACCGCAGCTCGACGACCCGGCCCTGGCGCTCGCTGAGGCGCGACAGCTTGTCCAGTGCAGTGTCGAGCTCGACTAGGTCGAAGTCCGCGGACCCCGGGGTGTCGCGCACGTCGCTCAAGCTGACCCGCTCCCAGGCGCCGCCCCGCTTCTGGGCCGCGCGGGCCCGCGCGCCGTCGCGCAGAAGGTGCCGCATGGCAACCGACGCCACGGCGAAGAAGTGCTGCCGGTCGTTCCAGCCCTCCTCCCGATCGACGAGCTTCAGGAAGGCGTCGTGCACGAGGGCGGTGGGCTGCAGGGTCGGCGCCCCGCCGGCGCGCGCGAAGAGGCGTCCTGCGAGGTCTCGCAGCTCGTCGTAGACCGCCTCGAGGAGCTCCGACGAGGCCTGCGCGTCGCCCTCTCCCGCACGCCGCAGGAGGCGCGTGACCCGGCCGCTGTCGTCGGACCCCTTCGCAGTCGAGGCGCTATCCACAAGTCGCTGTCAGTCTTTGATTTGCGGCGATTCTCGGGCGGGGTCCGCGGCCTTCCCTAGCGATCGAGCCGCCAGTTTCCGTGGGGAGGCTGAAGCGCGGGCGCGGGGCCCGCGAGCCCTGATTCTAACCCTCGGCACGAAAGTCATGTTCACTCCTCGAATCGGCCTTCTGGCCCTCCTCTTCCTCACCCTTTCCAGCACCGGCTTCGCGGGTGGTTACCAGTCCCGTCTCTACGTCGACTCCGAGGTCGCCATCTCGGGGGGCGGCAGCTCATGGGGCGACGCCATCAAGTACCTCCAGGACGCGATCACGGAGGCCCAGGGCCTGAATCAACAGGGCAGCGGACCCGTCGAGATCTGGGTCGCGCGGGGCATCCACTACACCGATCAGGACCTGGGGAATCCCGCTGGCTCGGGGAACCGCAATCGCTCCTTCAACCTCTATGACTCGATCACGATGTATGGGGGCTTCAAGGGCGACGAGACCTCGCTGAGCCAGCGGCCCCTGGACGTCCTCACCGGCGGGCCGAACGCGACGCTGCTCAGCGGACCGGTCTCGGCAGGCGGCGCCTATCACGTCGTCGACGGGAGCTTCGCCATCGGGAACAACCCGACGCACTACGACGTGGCCCAGCTCAACGGCTTCATCGTCGCCCACGGCAATGCCGACGGGGCCGGCTCGAAGCAAGATGGTGCGGGCTTCTACTCGAGCTTCGGGCGCCAGCGAATCGCGAACTGCCTGTTCGCCAACAACCACGCCGTCGACGAGGGTGGCGCCGTGTACGTGGACGGGGTGGACACCCACGTCGACATGTTCAACTGCATCGTCAGGGGCAACACCGCCTTTCTGGGCGGCGGTGTCTACACGACCGGGGGTTCCTACTTTCTGTTCGCGCACGGCACCGTCGTGGAGAATGGCGAGTACACCGGCGGGGGCTCCCCGACGGGCGGAGGCGGAGCCCAGCACAACGGCGCCGGGACCGAAGCGAGGTACTACTCCTCGACCCTCTACGGGAATCTCGACAGCCTCGGGGCGCACTTCGACGTCACCAACTCCGCGGAGCTGCTCTTCGGCAACTGCATCCTCTGGGGCGGTGAGTCCTCGAACGGCAACTCCGACGTCGGCTTCACGACGGGGAACGTGACCTTCTCCGACTGCATCGTCGAGGGTGGCACGACTCTGGTCGAGCAGATCGCCACCGGTTCGATCACCCTGCAGAACGATTTCCTCTCGTCGGACCCCGACTTCCTCAACGCGCCCATCGGGAACTACGGCATCTTCCCGTCCTCCCCGGGCGTGGACATGGGCAGCAACGGCTGGGTGCACGCCGACCGCGGGGACATCGACCAGGACGGGGACACCTCGGAGAAGACGCCCCTCGACCTGGCCCTCAACCCGCGGCTGGTGGGCGCGGCCTACGACTTCGGCGCCTACGAGGTGGGCTGCGTCGCCGTCAACTACTGCGCCTCGAGCCTCAACTCCTCGGGCTCGAACGCCCGCATGGCCTGGCAAGGCTCCTGCCGCGTGTCCGAGCAGGACCTGACCCTGATCGCGAACGGCGTGCCGAACACGCCGGGGATCTTCTTCTTCGGGAGCGCACAGAACCAGGTCCCCTTCGGGGACTCCTTGCTCTGCCTGACGAGCAACATCAAGCGGCTCACCATCAACTTCGGGTCGAGCAACACGCTGAGCTACACGGTCGACTGGAACCACCCGGCCATCGCCAGCAACTTCCTGCCGGGGAACACGAGGTTCATCCAGGCCTGGTTCCGCGACGTGGCCGCGGGCGGCGCTGGCTACAGCACCTCGGACGGTCTGGCCATGACGTTCACCAACTGATCCCGGCGGCAGCGGTGCTCTCGTCGAGGGAGCCCGCTCCCAGCGGCGCCAATCCTCGCAATCGCACCTGGTCGGAGCGCCCGCGAACCCCGGTTCGCGGGCGCTCCCTCCTTCGTCACCGAAGGTCTGCGCTCGAGCAACGGGAGCGGGCGAGCCAGTCGCCCGGTCACTTCCAGCGGAAGAGTTTGAGCGCGAGCAGGAAGGAGGCCACGGTCCAGGCCACGAGGATCCCCAGCTCCGGCAGAACCGAGCCGAGCCCGGCGCCGTCGAGCATCAGTGCCCGAAGCGAGTCGTTCAGGGCGGTCAGCGGCAGGGCGCGCAAAAAGGGCTGCACCACATCGGGGAAGCGCTCGTAGGAAAAGAACACGCCCGAGCCGAGCCACATGGGCATCATCACGAAGTTCAAGACCCCCGAGACGCCCTCGATGGTCTTGACCCGCGAGGCGGCGAGCACGCCGAGGCCAGCGAAGCACACGGCCCCCAGGAGACAGAGCAGGCCGTACTCCACGAGGCTGGACCGCAGGGGAACCTCGAGGACGAAGGTCGCGAAGAGCGTGAGGAAGACCACCTCCAGCAACAGGAACACCAGCCTCGAGAGCATGAGGGAGGCGAGGAAGCTCGAGCGCCGCATCGGGGAGACGAGCAGGCGCTTGAGCACCTTGCGCTGGCGCATGTCCGCGATCGCGAAGCCGATGGCCCACAGCCCCGTCCCCATCAGGTTCATCCCGAGCAGGCCCGGGAGCAGGAAGTCGACGTAACGGGATCCGCGCTCGGTGACCAGCTCGACGGGCAAGGCGCTCTCGTCCACTTGCTGGAGCGCGACGAGCACCCGCAGGCGCGCGAGCTCGGCCTCCTGGCGGGCGGTGTCGAGGCGCACGAGCGGCGCCTCTCCGGGCAGGACGAGCACGTCCACGTGACCTCCGCTCAAGGCGACCTCCGCCGCCTCCCGGGTCTCGAATTCCTCGAGCTCGATGCCCTCGCTCGCCGTGAGCCGCTCCCCGGCCTCGCCGCTCACGCCGAAGATCCCCACGCGACTGGCGGGCGCTCCGCCCTCCTTGAACGCGAAGCCGAGCACGGCGGCCAGGATCATCGGGAACACGAAGACCCAGAAGACCGCCTCCTGCTGGCGCATGAACGTCAGGACCCGCTGGCGGGTCAGCTCGCGTAGCTCGGACCACCTACCCATCACGCAGGTGCTTCCCGGTCAGCTCCATGAAGACGTCCTCCAGGGTGGGCGCGTGGGTGTGCAGGGCCTCGAGGGCGACACCCCGCTCGCCGAGGTGTTCCAGGACGGCGCCGACGCTCGCCTGCGTGTCGGTGACGGTCAGCGTGATCGACCCCGCTTCGCGGCGCACGTCCCGGACGCCCGGGAGGGAGCGCAGTGCGCCCTCCTCGAGGCTCGCGGCTCCGTCGCGCGGGTGGAGCTCCACGATGCTCTCGGCTTGCAGGCGGGCGATGACCGCCTGGGGAGTCCCCTCCGCGATCACCTGGCCCGCGTCGACGATCACCACCTCTTCCGCCAAGCGCTCGGCCTCCTCCATGTAGTGAGTCGTGAGCAGGACCGTGCCGCCTTCGCCCTTGAAGGTCTCGACGATCTCCCAGACGTTGCGGCGCGCCTGGGGGTCGAGGCCGGTGGTGGGCTCGTCGAGGAACAGGAGCTCGGGATTGCCGATCAGGGCGCAGGCCAGGGTCAGCCTCTGGTGCTGCCCTCCGGAGAGCGTCTCGACGCGGGCTCCCGCCTTCTCGTTCAGCCCGACGAGGTCGAGCACCTCGTCGATCCCGCGCGGGTCCTGGTAGAAGCTGTGGAAGAGCCTCAGGGTCTCGCGGGCCGTGACCTTCTCGGTGAGCTTGGTCTCCTGGAGCTGCACGCCGATCCGCTCGCGAATCTGCTTCGCGTCCCGGGCCCAGCCCAGGCCGAGGACCTCGATCTCGCCCGCGTCGGGCTCCGTGAGGCCCTCGAACATCTCGATCGTCGTCGTCTTGCCGGCGCCGTTGGGACCGAGCAGCGCCAGGCAGGTTCCTGACTGAACCTCGAGCCCCAGGCCATCGACGGCGGTCAGCTCCCCGAAGCGCTTGACGAGGCCGACGGCATGCAGGGCGGGGGAGGGCATGGCGAGGATCCTAACGGACCCGGCGTCGAGGAGCCCGAATCGGCCTCTCGGACGCCGAGCCGTGCAGGCGGCCCGCCGGGCGAGGGTCAGGGCAGGATCGAGAACTGGTATCCGTCGCTGAGCGCCGCCTCGCCGACGGGGTCCCGGAACCAGTACTGGGTGTAGACCGTCTCCCCCGGGAGGAGGCTCCCGTCGATCCCGCTCTGGATGCGCTGGTTGAAGTCGTAGGTGAAGCTCCCCGTGCAAGGCAGCGGCCCGCTACCCGAGTTCTGCGCCTGCGTCCGTGCCAAGGGGCCCTTGACGCACAGCCGACCGTTGTAGAAGGGGATGTTGTTGGGCCCGAAGCCGTAGAAGAGGAGGCCGGTCTTGTTGTTCGGCACCCCCCCGGCGTTCAGGAAGTAAGGGCTCGGGGCGGTGGCGCTGGGCTTGCCGACGGCGCTCATCTGAGCGATGCAGCCCTCCGAGCTGGGTGGTGCGGCGCAGTAGCTCCCGACGTAAGTCTCGGAGAGGAAGGTCCAGTGGTCGCTCTCGGCGCCCGTGCTGCGGAGGAAGGTGGCGTCGAGCCTCCCGCCGTCGAAGTCGAGCACGACAGAGCCGAGGAGTTCCTGGGAGGTGAACATGGCCGGGTGGTTCAAAGGCCCGCTGCTCGTCTTTCCCGAGCTCCCCGCCACGGTGTAGACGGCTCCGCGGTTGGCGCCGGCGACCTTGTTGTAGGCGCCGTCGTTCTCCTCTTGGCCGCTGCCCCCGTCCACGACCATTTCCGGCGTCAGGGTCCCGCCGGGTCCGTAATGCCCGTCGAGGAGGAAGGAGCGCTCGTAGGAGTGGCTGTGCCCGCAGAAGACGAGGTCCACACCCCCGCTCTCGAGCAGCGGCAGGAAGTTTTGCCGCATCGTGATCAGGCGAGTCTCGGTGTTCGAGTTGTGGGAGCCCTTGGAGTAGGGGGGGTGGTGCCAGAAGGCGATTACCCACTCCTGGGTCGTCGCTGCCAGGTCCGCCTGCAGCCAGTTCCACATCGCTCCACCGACCGAGCGGTCGCTCCCTTCGGAGTCGAGGCAGATGAAGTGGGCGTTGGCGTAGTCGAAGGAGTAGTAGGCCTCCGTGCCCGAGGCCACTCCGCCCGCCTCGGCGGCCGTCGGCATCGTGAACATGTCGTAGTAGGTCGCGCCGATGGCTTCGTGGTTGCCACGCGTCGGCCAGAGGACGCTCTTCTTCAACATGTCGGGGTACATGTCGAAGACCGCCGCTTGGTACTCGGAGTCCGTCCCGAAGGGGTAGGCGTTGTCGCCCAGCATCAGCACCAGGTTCGTGTGCCTGTTCGCCGTGAAGCTCTCGTAGGCGTCCCGCACGGCGCGCGCCGAATCGTCGGCCGTCCCCGAATCGCCCAGGATCCAGACCCGAAAGCGCTCGTCGCTGCCCGGGGTCGGGTGGGTGCGGACGAAGTGTTGCGCGTCGTCCCCCGCCGCGATCGCGCCGCCCCAGCCCACGGCGTAGTAACAAGTGGTGTCGGGATCGAGGTTCGTGAGCTCGACCTCGTGCTCGGTCGTGATCCCCGGAATGCTGACCACGTTGACGAGGTTGCCGGGAGAGTCTCCGTACCAGAGCCAGGTGTCCGTGGCCGGGACCGTCCGCCAGCGAACAGTGACGCCCGTGTCCGTCCCCTGCTGCAAGTAGGGCCCGCGGCTGATCTGGATGTCTCGGTGGGCCACGAGCTCCAGGTCGAAGCTGATGTCCGAGCTCGTTGGCGAGCGCTGGTGGATCTCCACCGCAAGCACGTTCGTGTCGTCCACGAGGATGTCGGAGGCCACGTCGACCGGATAGAAGATCAGCTCCTCGGAGTCCGAGATCGTGGAGCCGGCCCGCGTCAGGTAGTCGTAGCTGCTGATCGTCATGTTGCTACGCAGCAGCTCGACCCCGTTCAAGAAGACCACGGCGCCGTCGTCGCGCAAGACGCTGATCGACAGCCCCACGTAGACGGAGGCGTCGGGCACGACGAATTCGTGGCGGAAGTAGGTCGTGATGTGCTTGTCGTTCGGGTCCCCCCCGAAGCCGACCACGGTGCTCTCGTCGCCGTCCCCGTAGCCGAGCTCGGCCGGCCCGCTGGCCCAGAGGGAGTCGTCGAAGGCGATGGCGGTCCAGGCGGTCCCCTGGTCGCTGCCGTCGTCGAGGTAGGACCAGACAGCGCCGGGTGCGATGAGCTGGTCCGATTGCGCCGGAGCCGGAGCCGCGGACACGATCAGCGAGGCCAGACCGAACAGGCAGCTGGACAGCGAGAAGGGCGCTCTCATGGCGTCGTTCCTGGGGAGGGGGTAGGGGACTCGGTCGGTGAGGCGCAGGCGAGGCGCTCCAGGACGTGGTGCTCGAGACTCCGGATCCGCGCGGTGCCTCGTTGCTTGGGTCGCAGGCGGCGAATCGCGCGCAGGGCGTCCTCGTAGGCCGCTCGCGCCTCTTGCGCTCGCCCCGTCGTGGCGAGGATGTCGGCGCGACGGACGAGCCACGACTCCTTGCGGTCGCTGCCCGCGGCGAGGGCGTCCAGGCGCTCGAGGGCGCGCTCCGGGGTTCCGCGCGCGAGCTCCAGGTCGATCGCCACGAGCTGCAGCGAGGGCAGGGGGCCGAGCCTCTCGAGCCCCTCGTCGAGCCCGCTCAGCGCGCGCTCGGCGGCAGCGCGGTCGGGCTGCGCTCCGGCGACGAGCCGAGCCCGGGCGAGGAAGTGGTCCGGCTCGGGCGCCTCGCTCGTCGCGAGGAAGCGATCGAGCTCCGCGACCGCGGCTGTCGACTCTCCGCGAGCGGCGAGCGCCTCGGAGCGCAAGAGGCGCAGGGGGCCGCTCTCGGGGTGGGTGCGCAGTCGAGCCTCGATCACGGTCTGCGCCGCTCTCGGGTAGCCCATGTCGAGGAACAGCCGGGCGCGCGCCTGCGCGAATACATCGGACTCCCGGTTCTCCACGACCGCGGCCAAGTCCGCGAAGGCCTCGCTCCACTGACCGTGACGACGGTAGAGATCGCTGCGCAGGATCCGGAAGGACTCATTCCCCGGGGCTCGCTCGAGCTCGGCGCTGGCGTTCGCGATCTGACGCTCGAGGTCGTCGTGGGCCGCGGCGCTCGAAGCGCTCGCGATGCTGAGGACGAGGAGGGTCAGGAGGCAGCGCATGGGGGTCGAGACCACCTTAGCACGACCCCTCCGATTCGAGGGGAGCGCCCGCGGGTCTCCTCAGGTGCCCGAACCCCCGAGCTCGTCCGCCAGGGCGCAGACCCGCTGGTAGTAGTCCTCCACCTCCAGCCCCAGGAGCGTCGCCCCGAAGAGCTCCGCCTCCTCGGAGGTGACGAGGTCGGAGTAGTTGACCGACGGAATGTGGTAGGCGACGAGCAGCGGGAGCACGTCGGGGCGCCCTTCGAACTGCTCGTGGACGTAGATCACGTAGCGGCGCTCCGCACCGGCACCGGCCGGCTCCGCATGGGCGAACTCCCCCGGTCGCAAAGCGCTCGAGTCGAAGACGAGCTCCGTCGGGTAGCGCAGGATGTCGCGGTCTTCGAGGACGCGCCCCAGCGCGGCCGCGTCGATGGTGGGGCCGTAGCGCTCGCGCGCGAGGCCGGCCTTCGAGGCGACGTGGGCCTTGAGCGCGGCGTAACCGTCGCCTTCGTCGAGGTCGAGCTTTTCTCTCTTCAATGGGGTGTAGAGATGCGGGAGGTCCGTCGTGGGGCGGAGGGATGGGCGGGCGTCGCGACCGTTACGGACAGAAGCTCACCTCGAGCGCGTCCGAGAGGTTGAAGCCGTTCGGACCGCCCATCGGGTCTCGATACCAGTACTGGAAGTACCAGCGCGAGCCGGGCGAGACCAGACCGGGGCCGGAGCCCATCGGCGGCGCCGCGAAGTCGACGGGCCGCTCGACGATCCCGTCCGGGTTGGCGGCGACGGGAGGGCCGAGGCGGAAGATGCCGCTCGCGCCGGCGCCGACGCAGCGCAGGCCCTCTCCGAAGGGCAGCTCGACCGACTCCGGGCCGTAGTAGAAGAGGCCGCTCTTGCCGGGCACCCCGCCGCTCACGACGAGGGTGAAGTCGTCGTCGCCGATCCGCGTGCTGCCCGCGGCGGAGATCCGGGCGCCGGGGCCGGCCGAGTTGGGGGAGGTGGAGCAGGTGGTCGTGGTCACGCACTCGCACTCGTCGAGGGGGGGACCCGTGAGCTCGAAGCTGACGAGCTGGTTCGTGCTCAAGGGGTCGCCGTCGTCCACGACCCCGATCAGGGCCCAGCGGTTCGGGCCGAGGCGCGGGCCGAGCGTCAGGCCTTCGAGGTTGGAGGCGGATCCCGACCACAGGAGCTGCTTGCCGACCGGCGTGTAGGAAGCTCCCGCCAGGCCGGGCAGGGCGCTCACGTCCGTGGCCCCCGCCGGGTCGACGAGGTACAGGCGAGACAGGTAGAGCGGGTTGGCGACGGCGAGCGAGCGCTCGAGAGCGAGCAAGGAGCCGTCGGGCAGGGCGACCAGCTCGCTCAGCCCGCTCTGCCCCGCGCCGCCGGGGAGGAATGGGCCGTGCATCGACTCGATCTCGTAGGCGAGCTGCTGCGCCGCCGACCCGTCCGGATCGACGTGCAGGAGCCGCACGACGGAGCCCGAGGACGGGGAGGCGGCGGGGCCGTCTACGGTCAGGGCTTCCTCGTTGGCCGTCCAGAGCGCGCCACTCGAGCAGAGGCGGGTCAGGGACTCGAAGCCCCGATTGCTGCGCAGGCTCGAGTAGACCGGCGGCGTCGCGAGGCTGCGGATCCACAGGCCGTCGGCCATGTCGTATTCGTGCACGCCCGGCGTGCCCTCCTCCGACAGGAAGACCGTGCCGGCTCTTCCCGCTGGCGCGACGCCCTCGTAGTCCCGCGCGTGCTCGAGGCTGAGCCCGCCCGTGATCGTCGCCCCGACGATCATGGCGTCGCCGTCGAGCGTGACGTCCACGAACACGAGCTTGTCCGAGTTGTCCATCACGCAGACGAAGGAGCCACCGCCGAGGGAGCTCACGCCGCTCAGCCCGGTCACGCTGAAGGGGGTCCCGTGCTGGTCCGTCGTCGTCCCGGGGAGCAGCACCGCGTCCCGCGCGATGACGGTGAGGGACTGGGCGGCCGGAGCGCTGGTCAGGGCCGCGAGGGCGAGCGTCGCCGCCGCGACTCGAGCGGGGAGCGGGAAGGTCGAGGCGTGCATGGGCAGCCCCGAGAATACGGGATGCGGGAGATCTGGACCTCCCTTGCCCCCAAGCGAGGAGGGCCGGCCCTGCCGGACCGACCCTCCAAAGAGATCAGCACTCTAGGTGCTATTCACTTCGCATAGCGCTTCTTGAACTCCTCGGCGGCCTTCGCGCGACGCGCAGCCTCTTCCGGGTCCATCTTGCCGAGGTACCACTTGTGGTCGTCGCTCTCGAGCACCTCGTGGAGTTTGGCCTCCAGCGCATCGGCGGCGGCGACCTTCTCCGGGTCCGAAGAGGCTCGGCCCTCCTCGATGAGCTCCTCGAGCTCGGGCACGAAGTGCGAGTAGAAGGTCTTGGCCAGGTCGTAGGTGCCGTGCCAGTGCGTGTAGTCGGGGCCCATCATCGACGCTCCGTGGCGGGCCCGGCGTCCCTCGTGGTGCCAGAGCTCGAAGTAGGTGAAGTCGATCTTGTTGCCGAACTTGATCGGCCTCATCAGGGGCTTGGCCGCCGCGTAGAGCTCACCTGCCGGCTTGGCGTACTTCTCGTTGTAGAGCTCGATCAGGGCGTCGTACTGCGTGTAGAAGTTCTCGACCCAGACCGTGTTGTGGCAGTTGATGCAGACGTCCTGCATGTTGCGCCGGCGGACCTGCCACGGGACGTCCTTGCCGGGCAGGTTCATCTTGGCGTCGGAGACTTCCGGTCGGATGGAGACCGCCGGGCGGTTGTTCCAGCTGATGCGCATGCCGATGTCGTGCGTCACGGGCTGGTTCTTCGTGGCGGACATGTGACAGGTGGAGCAGGTCGGCGCGACCCAGTAGTCCTCGCCGACGATCCACTTCGCGGAGTCCATGTTCATCTTGTCCACGTTGGCCGCGAAGGCGATGCCGTGCTTGGACTCCTCGTAGATCTCCTTCTGCGGGTGGTCCGGCCCCATGTGGCACTTGCCGCAGGTGTTGGGGTGGCGGGCCTGCTCGGCGGAGAAGGAGTGGCGGGAGTGGCAGGCGGCGCAGGAGCCCTCCGAGCCGTCCGGGTTGATGCGGCCGATGCCCGTGTTGGGCCAGGTGGCCGGGTCGAGCTTTCCTCCCGGCAGCACCTTGACCTCCGACCCGTGGCACTGCCAGCAGCCGTTGACGGCCGCGGCGGAGACGCCGTGGGGGAAGGCCTCGGTCTTGAAGCCGCTGTTGCCCTCGACGACCTCGGCCAGGACGTTGTCGAGGGAGCCCAGGATGCGGCCGCCCTTGGCGTGGTGAGAGGACGAGAACTCCTCGACCTCACGCTGGTGGCAGCGGGCGCAGTCCTTGGGGCTGACGATGATCGAGATGGTCGACTCGTAGTGGTTGATGGCGTCGACGTCGTCCTTCTCGGCGCGGTGGCACTCGTAGCAGCCGACGTTGGCGCGGTAGTGCTTGCTCTCGCCCCACTGTTGGTAGAGCGCGCGGCTCTCCCGCTTGTGGCACTCGATGCACTCCTTCGAGGTCTCGCTGAGCTGAGGGAGGCCGATCGCCTGGGGCGCCGCCGCCGGGGCGGGGGGCGGAGGTTCGGGTTGTCCCGAGACACCGTAGCTCGAGGCCATGAGGGCTCCCGAGATGATGACCAGGGAGAGGGTGGTGTGTCGTACGAGAGACATGGGGCTCATCCTTGAGCCATCGAGCCGGAGTCCGGCTCGAGCGAGGCTCGCTGTGGAGAATCGGGGAGATTCGGGTCGTATTCCCTGTCGAAGGTCATGCGTCCCGAGAGGACGGGAATGGAGATGCGGACGAAGATCGTGAAGAGCAGGAGACCGAACGCCCAGATGCCGAAACAGATCAGGATCTCGTTCCAGGTCGGTACGTACTCGACGATCTCGCCTAGCGGGGAGGGCACGAAGGCCGGCACGATCAGGCCCATGCCCTTCTCGATCCAGATGCCGATGACGATGAAAGCGCAGGCAACGCTCATCGCCACGTCGCTGCGGCGCTGAGGGATCAGGAGCCAGACGGCGGCCAAGCACTCGAGGGCGATCGCGGTCCAGATCCAGGGCACCAGGGCCGAGTGCCCGTGCACCCCGAACAGGAGGTACTTCCAGGAGACCGCGTGCGCCGAGCCGGCATAGAGCTCCGTGAAGACCTCGCTGCCCAGCATGAACAGGTTGATCAGCAGGGAGACCGTGACGATCGAGCGCAGGGTCGCGATCGCCTTGTCCGGGACCTGGTAGCGGGTGAAGCGCTCGATGACGAGCAGGACCAGGATCAGGAAGGCGGGGCCGGCGGCGAAGGCCGAGGCGAGGAAGCGCGGCACGATGATCGCCGAGTTCCAGAAGGGGCGCCCACCGAGGCCGACGTAGAGGAAGGCCGTGACCGTGTGGATGCTGATCGCCCACAGGATCGCGATGAAGACGAAGGGGATGTAGAAGGACTTGGCGGGCGGTCGCTTGCGATAGGCGCAGTAGACGAGGTAGCCGCAGATGTGCAGGTTGAGCAGCAGGTAGCCGTTCAACACGATCACGTCCCACGTCAGCATCGAGATGGGGAAGTTGAACCTGCGGAAGAGGTGCAGGAAGCGGTCCGGCCTCCCCATGTCGACCACGACGAACAGGAGGGCCATGATCACGGCCGCCACGGCCAGGAGCTCACCGAAGATCACCAGGTCGTGCAGCTCCCGGTTGCGGAAGACGTAGACCGGGATGACGAGCATCACCGCGGCCGCCGCCATACCGACCAGGAAGGTGAAGTTGGCGATGTACAGCCCCCAGGAGACCTGGTCCGTCATCCCGGTCGTGGCCAACCCCTCGACGAGCTGCTTGGCGTAGGCGTTGAGCCCGAAGAGGGCCACCACCGTCAAGAGCGTCATCCAGATGTGATAGCGCCAGTCGCCGACGAAGCTCAGGCGGAAGCATCTCCAGAGGAAGCGGCCGTACTCCTTCATGGACCCTAGCCCTCCTCCACGGCGCCCGAGCGCGGGTAGCGCTCGTCGAAGTAGTAGAAGAAGCGCGGCAGGGTGCCGACGTCCTCCTTGAGGACGAAGATGCGCTTGTTCTTGAGGATCTGGGAGACCTCGCTCTCGGGGTCGAGCACGTTGCCGAACTTGCGCGCCCCGACGGGGCAGACCTCGAGGCAGGCGGGGAGCTTGCCCTCGCGCGTGCGGTGCAGGCAGAAGTGGCACTTCTCCATGACCCCCGCCTCGCGCGGACGATTCGACAGGTAGGACATGTCCGGGTTGACGTCCTCCGGCTCGAGGCCCGGCTTCGTGAAGTTGAAGCGGCGGGCCCAGTAGGGGCAGGCGGCCTCGCAGTAGCGGCAGCCGATGCACCAGTCGTAGTCGACGACCGTGATCCCGTCCGGCTCTTGCCACGTGGCTTCCACCGGGCAGACCTTCGTGCACGGCGGGTCCGCGCACTGGTGGCACTGCACGGGCATGTAGAAGTGGTCGTCCGACGGGACCGTCGGGCGGTCGTAGTCGTGGTTGCCCGCCTCGAGGTCGAGCGTCCCCTTGGGCATCTCCAGCACGCGGATGTACTGGAGCTCGGGCGAGCGGCTCTGGTTGTTCTCGTCGACGCAGGCGTAGACGCACTTGCGGCAGCCGATGCAGCGGCTGAGGTTGAGCGCGTAGACGAACTCGACGCCCTCCTTGGGCTTGATGTCGCGCAGGTTCGGCTCGATCCCGAAGCGCTCCTCGACCTTCGCGCTGATGCGCGCGAGCGCCTGGGCCATCTCGGCCTCGTCCATCTCCTTGTAGTGCTTCTGGATGAAGGCATCCACGGAGGGGATGTCCTCGTCCTGGAGCTCCATGAGCGGCTTGAGGGCCGCCGCGGCCGCGGCCATGCCACCCAGCGCCGTCCCGCTGTGTCGCAGGAAGCTCCGCCGGGACATCCCCAGCCCTCCCTGGTGCGGCGCGTCGGCTCGGGGTTGCTCGATGTCTTGCATGGGACTGCCTGCGCTCAGTGGGGCTTTTCTGCCGGGGAAGGAGCCGCGTCGTCCCCGCGGTGGATGCGGAGCGGGTTGCGCTTCTCCTTGGACGGGTGAGAGGCCGAGTGCTGCGCCTCGCCGGCGTGCGGCTTGAACGGCGGAGGGAGGGGCGCGATCGGGCGGAAGGCCGGGTGGTGGGGGTCGTGACACTCCGTGCAGACCATCCGGTGGTGCTCGGGGGAGCTCGTCTCCCAGGTCCCGCGCGACTTGCCGTGGATGCCCTTCTGCCAGTCGCGGTAGGTGGGGCCGTGGCAGCTCGCGCAGAGACGCTCGACCTCGCCGTAGGGCAAGGACTCGCCGCCCGGCAGGGCGAGGAGGTTGCGGTCCTCGACGTGGTGGCAGTTGTGGCAGCGGTCGTTGAGACCGTGCTCCAGGCGAATGTGCGCGTGTTGTTTCACGTCGCCTGGCCTGCGCTCCTTCGAGTCGAAGAGTCCGTGACACTCCTGGCAGCTCATCTCGAAGTTCGCGACCTCGATGCGCGGCGGGTCACCCATCACCTGCCGCGCCGCGTCGCGGTCGATGTCGACCGGATCGATCACACGGCGGGCGTTCGAGGGGTCCAGGGCGCGGCTGGAGCCGACGCTGAACCAGGCGAAGAGCGCCAGGAAGGCGGCCGTGATCAGCAGGCGCATGGGGGGAGGGGAGGGGTCCTTGGATCTGGAGTAGCGGGTATCCAGATCGGAAGGTCTTTGTATTAAATGTCGGCCCCCGTGACCAGCCTGCAGCAGCCCTTTTTGGTCGTCTTCGGGCTCCCTCTCGGGCGTCGTAAACGTCCTCGGCAGAGGCTCGTAGGCTCCTCGCTCGCGCGGATACGAAGGGGTGCGTAGAGGGTCCCGACTCCGACCACTTATCCGTCACGTCCGCCGGCCTCGCGCACCCCCAAGCGCAGCACTTCGTTCGGACAGATCTCTGTGCAGGCCCCACAGCGAGTGCAGTCGGGGTGGTCCACGAAGGCCGCGCCGCGCAAGCTGAAGTCCGACATGACGCGGAGCCCCATCGGGCACGCCAGCTCACAACGCTGGCAGCGGATCTGCCCGGCGCGCTCGGGGTCGATACGGACCCGCAGGAGCCCGCGGCGTCCGACCGCACCGTAGAGCGCCCCCAGGGGGCATAGGGAGCGACACCAGACCCGCGGGGCCACGAGCTCCAGGAGCACGAGGCCCGCGACCACCCAGAGCGCGGCCTCGACCCCGAAGAGCAAGACCCGTGCTACGCCTTGGATCGGCGAGAGGGCGGCGAAGACCGGAGCGCGGCGCACGAGCGAGAAGGCCAGGGCGCCAAGGAGCAGCCCGACCTTGATCTCCCGCGGAAAGCGCAGCTCCGGCAGCCGGCGGCGCGGGAGCCAACGCTCGAGCGCCCGGCGCGGGGCCCCGGCCAGGTCGAGCAGGAGGCCGAGGGGGCAGAGCCAGCCGCAGAAGACCGGTCCCAGGAGCAGGGCCAGTCCCAGGGTCAGCCCGGCGCCCAGCGCCACCGTCCCCATCCAGGTCCGACTCGCGAGGCCGACCTCGAGGGCGACCAGGGGGTCGGTGAACGGCACGAGCCCGAGGAGCTCCGTCCCGTTCGGCGAGCCCACGATCCAGGGCGGCCCTCCCCGGGCCGCGACCAGAAGCAGGGCCAGGAAGCCGGCCGCGCAGAGCCGTCGGCTCCAGGTCCAGGGTCGCAGGCGCCTCAGCGTCTTGTTCACAGGGCCGCTCCTTCGCCCGTGGACGTCGACTGGCCGGGAACGAAGTCCGCCTGGGACACGACCGCGATGGAGGTGTCTTCGGTCAGGCAGGCGCGCACGCACAGCCCGCAGCCGATGCAGGCCTCCGCGAGGACCTCGGGCCGCGTCCGCCAGTCGAGCTGGATCGCCCCGTCCGGGAAGGGGCAGGCGTGCCAGCAGGCGCGGCACACCGTGCCCTGCCAGGAGAAGCAGAGCGAGCGGTCGATGATCGCCACCCCCATCCGGATCGCGCGCAAGTCCTCGACCGGCCCCAGCGCGTCGCTCGGGCAGGAGTCGATGCAGAGCAGACTCTCCTCGCCGGCGCAGAGCTCGCAGGGAACCTCGCGGGGCTCGAGCGTGGGCGTGCCGCAGTCGAGGCCGGCTTCGAGCCCCGTGAGCGCCAGGGTCCCGGAGGGACAGGCCTCGACGCAACGCCCGCAGCGGATGCAGGCGGCGAGGAAGTCGGGCTCGTCGAGGGCCCCGGGCGGGCGCAGGCGGTGAGCGCGGTGCCCGATGCCGCTCGACGATGCGCCGAGGGACCAGGCGCCGAGCGCCGCGCCGCCCGCCAGGCCGACGAGGGCGTAGAGTCCCCGCCGCGTCGGGCGCGGCGGGGTCGAGTCCGGCTCAGCGTTGGGGTGGGGACCCTGCGCCTTCACCGGGGACGTGGCACGAGCGGCAGTTGGCTTCGAGCAGGAGCTCGCTCATCCCGTGGTGCCGAACCTGGGACGCGCCCTGCACGCCGTAGAGGTGGCAGGACAGGCAGTCCTTGCGCAGCCAGGCGTTGGAGTGGGAGTTGTCGACCGGCAGGGCCGGCGGGAAGGCGTCGACGAGGAACTCGATGACCTCCTCGCCGGCCATGTTCGTCAGCGGTCCGGCCGAGGGATCGGCCGCGACGTGGCATGTGCGGCAGTTCGCCTCGGCGAGGAGCGCGGACATCCCCCGGTGCTGGACGACCGGCGCCCCGGTCAACCCCTGCTCGTGGCAGAGCAGGCAGTCGTCGCGCAGCCAGGCGTTCTCGTGGTGCTCGGTCTTGGGCAGCATCGGCGGAAAGGCGTTGCCGGCGAAGCCCTCTTCGTCGAGCGAGTCCGCCGGGCCGCCGTCGATCCGCACGGCGTCGTCGATGACGATCGGGCCCGTGAAGTCGGTGGGAGTCCGCGGGGAGCGCGCGACGCTCGCGGTGGGCTCACTGGCCGCCACCGTTTCGGTGACCGCGGCCTGGGGTGCGGAGACCTGCGCGGCGACCGCGGGCGCCTCGCTCGGCTCACCCCCGGTCTGACAGGCCAGGACGAGGGCGGGCGGGCCCAGGAGGATCCAGAGTCGTCGTTTCATCGCGGCACCTCCCTCAGGAACCGGCCGAGGCCTTGCTCAGCTTCACGGCGCAGATCTTGAACTCCGGCTGCTTCGAGCCCGGGTCGTAGGCGTCGATGCAGACGTCGTTGATCAGCTGTCCGGGATGCTCCCAGTGGAAGGGGACGAAGCACATGCCCTTCTGGGGCATGTCGACGACGCGGGCCTTGATCATGGACTCACCGCGCCGCGAGGTGATGCGGGTCAGGTCCCCGCTGCGGATGCCGAGCTCCTCGGCGTCCGCGGGGTGGATCTCCACGTAGGCCTCGGGCTGGGCGCGGCGCAGCTCCGGTGCTTGCATGGTCATCGTGCCCGTGTGCCAGTGCTCGAGCACGCGCCCGGTCGAGAGCACGTAGGGATATTCCTCGTCCGGCTCCTCGGCCGGACCCTGGACGGGTCGCAGCCAGATCGTCGCGCGCCCGTCGGCCGCGGCGTAGAACTTGGTCTCGCCCGGCTCCAGGGAGTCGTCGGCGTAAGGCCCCGCGTCGAGCAGGGGATCCTCGCCCTTGACGTAGCGGATCGCCGTCCCGGGGTGGTCGGGCGTCGGTGCCGGCCAGCGCACGCCACGCTCCGCCTTGAGGCGCTCGCGCGGCATGCCACGGAAGTCGTAGGCCGTGTCCGCGGAGGCCAGCATCATCTCCTCCCAGACGTCGTCGGATGTCTCGAGCTTGCCGGAGACGTAGCCCTCGGGCACGACACCCCTCTGCTCCAGTCGCTTGGCGAGATCGATCAGGAAGTCGAGGTCGGCCCGGGCTTCCCCCGGGGGCACGACGACCCGCGGCTGGTACTGGTAGCGGCGCTCGCTCATGCCGAAGACCCCGCTCTTCTCGGTCCACATGGCCGCCGGCAGGACGACGTCCGCCAGCTGCGTGGTCTGCGTCGGGAAGGCGTCGATGACGACCATGAAGGGGGCCTTGGCCATGGCCTCGCGGTGCTTGACGAGGTTCGGCAGGGAGTGGGCCGGGTTGGTCGTCAGGACCAGCATGGCCTTGATGTCGCCGCGCCCGAGGGCGTTGAACATCTCGATCGTGTTGAGGCCCGGCTTGGGCTGGATCTTGCCCTCGGCGCAGCCCCAGATCTTCTCCATCTCGGCGCGGTGGTCGGGCTTCGCGACCACCCGGCCGTAGGGGAGGATGTGGCAGAGCGAGCCGGTGTCGCGAACGCCGCCGCAGGCGTTCGGCTGCCCCGTCAAGGAGAAGGGCGTGGCGCCGGGCTTGCCGATGTTGCCGGTCAACAGGTGCAGGTTGTGGACGAGGTTGTTGGCCCACACGCCCTTGACCCGCTGGTTGAGGCCCATCGTCCAGAAGGACATGGTCGGGCCGCGGGCGAAGAGCCGCGCCGCCTCGCGGATCTGGTCGGCGGGCACCCCGCAGACCTCCTCGGCGCGCTCCGGCGGCCAGGTGCCCACGAAGCGCACGTAGTCTTCCCACGCCACGAGGGCGGGCTGGCCGTCCACGACCTGCTTGAAGTTCGCGTGCTTGGAGACGAACTCCTCGTCGTGGAGCCCCTCCTCGATGATGACCTGCGCCATCGAGTGCAAGAGCGCGAGGTCGTAGCCGGGCTTCGGCTTCAGGTAGACGTCGGCGATGCGCTGGACGGGGTTCTTGCGCGGGTCCACGCAAATCACCATCACGCCCCGGTCGCCCTGCTTGCGCGACATGATGCGGTCGAAGATCACGGGGTGGCACTCGGCCGTGTTCGACCCGATCAGGAAGAAGACCTTGGCCGCGTCGATGTCGTCGTAGGAGCCCATCGGCTCGTCCTTGGCGTAGGTCGAGACGTAGCCGCCGACCGCGCTCGCCATGCACAGGCGCGGGTTGCCCTCGACGTTGTTGGTGCCGATCCCGCCCTTGAACAAGCGGTTGGCGAAGTAGCTCTCCTCCGAGAGCGCCTGGCCCGAGCCATAGTAGGCCACGCTGTTCGGTCCGTGATCCTCGATCGCCTCGGCGAACTTGGAGGCGACGAGCTCCATGGCCTCTTCCCAACTCGCGCGCTTCAGCTCGCCGTCCTTGCGGATCATCGGGTGCTGGAGGCGGTTCGGGGAGTGCACGATCTTCGGCAGGAACAGCGCTTTGGCGCACACGAGCCCCTTGGTGGACGGATGCTCGGTGTCTCCGCGCAGCGCCACGAGCTTGTTGTCCTGGATGGCGATCTGCACGCCGCAGCCGGTGCCGCAGAAGCGGCAGACCGACTTGACCCACTGCGGAGCAGCGGTCGTCAGACTGGACACGGCGCCGGCCGGACTCGCGGCCGCGGTCGACGCGGCGGCCGCCGAGATGCGTACGAAGTCACGTCGATTGAGCTTCATTCTTCTGCCTCAGGGTTGGGGTTCAGGGGGGGCTCGACTCCCGCGTTCGCCTCCGCCATGGGCTCGAGCTGGACGTGCACGGGCCAGGCCGCCAGCACGCCACGGGTCGCCTGCACTTCGCCGCGGAGCTTCTCGTAGAGTTGGTCGAGGCTCTCTCCGCGGAGCACGAGGCCGATCGACCCGCGTTCCTCGAGTTCGATCGTGATCGCGCCGTCGAGGGCGGCCAGCCGTGACTCCACCTCGCCGATGGAGCCGAGTTCGGCGCGGACCAGGACACCGATGGTCACCATGCTGAGACGCCTCCTCGGATGGGGTCGAAGGGGGTGGCCTCGCCGCCGACCCGTCGCCGACATGCGGACGGTCGAAAGCCAGGCGATAACGGGAGGCGCATATCTTATTTCTAGCGACGCCGGATCCGCTCCCTCGCATCCGGAAAGTCTGCTGCGGAAGAGTGCGTAGACGCCGGTCGTCGAGCTCGCGGCGCAAGAGCCGCTACGCACTTGGACTAGGCTGACCTCGAGTCGTCGAGGCGGGGGAGCCGTGGGCCCTCGGCCAAACGGCGGCGCGGACCGAGTCTCTCTGGGGCGCCTCCGTCGCCACCCTCCCGGAGCGACGGTGTCGCCGCCGCTTCCTTCTGCTCTCGAAGCCGAAGCCCTGAGGGATCGGAGCTGATCGGCGGCGGAGCCTCTCCCCGCCGGGAATCTCTCGGCACTGACTCCCAGAAAACTCGAGAGTCCGACCGAGCGTGTCGCTTCGCGTTCTCGCCGGGCATGCGACGGCGATCAGACCCTCTCCTGGCGCGCCAAGGAGGGTCGCGGATGATCCGCGGGCCACCGATGGCGAATGCGTTTCGAAGAGGTCGCGCAATCGAGAGGGTCTCCACAAGTTATCTGGCTCTGGTCTCGTCGCTGCCCGCCGCGTGGACCGGCGCGCTCGCCCGCGCTTGCTAAGCTGGACTCGCCGAGCAGCACTCGATCCGCGCATCCCCCCCCCGCGAAGCTCGCAAGGAGGAAGGCATGAATCCTCGCGCACTCTCCAGGCTCGCCGGAGCCTGCTTCACGCTCGCGGCCGCGCCCGCCCTGGCCCAGACGACCTGGTACGTGGACGTTCATCACGGAGGTCCGGGCAGCGGCACCGCATTGGATCCCTTCACGTCGATCCAGGCCGCGATCGACGATCCGGGCATCGTCAACGGCGACGTCATCTCGGTCGCGCCGGGCGTCTATCCGGAGGACCTGGACTTCTCCGACTCGCCGGGCGACCTCCATGTCCTCAGCCAAGCGGGGCCTCTGGAGATCGTGATCGCCGCACCGACTCCGTCCTCCACCTCCGTGACCTTCTCGGGTTGGGAGGTCGTCGAGGGCTTCACGCTCGAGGGGCAGGGCGGCAGCAGCCGCGGCGCCTTCGTCGACTTCTGGAGGGCCGGGACCCTGAAGGGGTGCATCGTCCGCGGCTACGGCGTCGGTTGCGTGAACTTCTACGACGTCTACCTGCTCTCGACGAACATCGTGTTCAACGACGTCGGGGTCCACCACGAAGGAGCAGGGCACGCGGTCTTCTCGGTCACGATCTTCCAGAACTCGATCCTCTGGGGAAACCAGACGGAGGCCACGGGTAGCGGCCTCTGGGAGGGCACCTGGTCGTTCGAGTACTCCCTGGCGGCCGACCCCGAGTTCGTCTCGACGACCGATCTGCGACTGCGAGGGACGTCGGACGCCATCGACGCGGGGAACCCCGTCTATCCGCTCGACGTCGATGGCTCGACCTCCGACATCGGGGCCTTGCCCTACGACGGGAATCACCCCGTGGGCATGACCTACTGCCTCGCCAACCCCAACTCCTCCGGTTCGCGCGGCCGCATCGAGCTCTCGGGGACGGGGCGGATCTCGGCCAACAACTTGGGTTTGCACGCCCACGGCTTGCCGCCGAACACCGTCGGTCTCTTCTTCATCGGCACGCAGGAAGTCGGTGCGCCCCTGGGCAACGGCCTCCTCTGCGCCGGGGGCCACGTGGGACGCATCGCCGTCGTGTTCTCCGACGGAAGCGGCTCCGCGAGCCACGCCTTCGACAACAACGCCACCCTGGGCGGAGCACCTCCGGTCCTCGCCGGCCAGACGCGCACCTTCCAGAACTGGTTCCGGGACGTCCCGGCCGGCGGAGCGGAGAACAACCTCACGAACGCGGTGGCAGTGCCCTTCGCGCCGTGACCGTGGCTCCGTGACGCCCTTCCGAGAGGGTCCGCGTGCGCTGGATGGGGCTCTCCGGCCTCCGCGTCAGAAGCGGGCATGGGCCCACTCACGCAACGTGAAGGGCTGTCCGTGCCAGCAGGGGTCGTAGTCGCCGCTCGGATAGTACACGAGGTAGTCCGTGAAGATCGGAAGGCCGGACACCTCCACCTCCAGGAACCAAGGGCTCTTGGCGATCTCCTGGGCACGGGCTCCTGTGACGTAGTCCAAGTCGGTATAGGCGCGCATCCCCGTGGTGGGGACCTCTTGGAGGTCATGCGGAACGAGATCGTCCAGTGAGCCAGGCGGCTCTCCCTCGCGGGCCTCGAAGGCTCGGATTGCATCGATCAGCGCAGCGCTTCGTTCAGTGAAGTCCTCGAATGCGCGCCGTTCGAGTCGCCAGGAGAGCCACTGACCCGGGACCTGGAGCACGAGGAAGCTCGCCGTCACGAGCGCAACGCGCGCGAAGGAAGCAGCGATACCCGGCTTTCCCGCGAATGTCCCCGGCCAGCACTCCTGAACCACCATCAAGAGGGCCCACCAGAGATGCGCCAGCGACTCGATCCAGCGATAGAGCGCCCCGCCGACCTCGGGCCCGGCGTGCGGAAACAGGGTCCACCAGCCGAGGGCCACTTTCGTCAGCCCCGCAAGGGTCGCGCCACTGGCGCCAATCGCCAGGCTCCGGAGGGCTGAGCTTCGGATGCGCCCGAAGGGCCGCAGGAAACCCAGCCAGCGCGGTAGCTCGTTGGGGGCGCGCTTCGTCACTCGTCTGCTCCTCGCCAATCTGCGCTCACTCGTGAACGTACGCCCAGTCTCCAATGGGCTCGAGCCATCCGCCCCAGCCGCGGTCGGGATACTCGCCGCTGGGGAAGTAGACGAAGACGTCCCAGTTCAAGATCCCCGAGGAGCACGGGACCTCGAGCATCCACTCGCATCCCGAGATCTTTCGAGCTACCTCTCCTCTCGTGTAGACGTAGTCCGGGCAGGCGGCCATGCCCGTTCCTGGAACCGCGCCGAGGTAGCCCGGCACGAGCTGTCGCAGGTCGGTGGGCGGAGCCCCTCGGTCTCGCTCGTATGCACGAATCGCTTCCACGAGTGGGGTGCTGTGATTGGCCAACTGCCGAAACGCTCGGGGTCTGACCTCGAGTATGACGGGGGTCAGGGGCAGTGCGACGCCGGAGAACCCGGCGAGGACCAAGGCGTACATCCAGCCGATCGGCTTCCCTCGCCATCGTAGTAGGGGCAAGAGCAGAAGAGGGATCGCCAGCCAGACGTGCTGTACGACCGAATTCGCGCCGAGATGGAACAACAGGAGGGGCAGCTCGAGGAATGGCAGGGGCATCATGGCGAGCCACGCGCCGTGGACGGCCGACACGGACCAGCACTCGAGCACGAGCGCGGGCGCGGTGAGCAGGAGCGCGATCCCGGCGCCGAATTGCAGCGCCCTCCATGAAGGCTCCCTCCACCACCTGGGTCGGGGCGTCGCGGTCGAGCCGGGCCGAAGAGTCCGGCCCCTCGTCTCTTCCCCGGTTACGGCACGAAGTCCAAGCACACCCCGTCCGTCAGGTTGAAGCCGCTTCCCCCCGGGCCCATCGGGTCGCGGAACCAGTACTGAAAGTACCAGCTGCTGCCCGGGGTGATCTCGCCCGTCCCGGAGTTCGCAGGAGGTTGGGTCAAGTCGAGCGGACGCTGGACCGCGCCGCTTCCGTCGGCGGTGACCGGTGGGCCGAGGCGGAAGACGCCGCCGCCGACGCAGCGGAAGCCGTCGCCGAAGGTCAGCTCGACCTGGTTGCCGCCGTAGTAGAAGAGGCCGATGGTGCCGAGGGCGCAGCCGGTGGCGGAGAGCAGGAGGTCGTTGGCGAAGACGCTGGTGCTCCCGCCCGCCGAGATCGATCCTGAGGCGCCGCTCGAGTTCGCCGTCGACTGGCAGTAATTCGTGCCCAGCTCGTCCACGCAGCTCGTGTAGAGGTCCGGCCGCCAGTAGACGAGGTTGCAGCGCATGCGGTTGACCTGCTCCGGCGTGAACTCCCACAGGCAGGGGTCGTCCGTGTAGTCCATGTAGTTGTGGAACGGGTCCGGGCTGCCGCAGGAGGTCGGGTTCGAAGGGCAGCCGGAGGTCGGGTCGGCCTGCCGCTCCGTGTCGCAGATCAGGTCCGCCGTCCCGTAGCAGTTGCTCAGCGATCCACAGCCTCCGCAGAAGGTGTGGTAGAGGCCGAGGTAGTGCCCCACCTCATGCGTCGCGGTGCGCCCCATGTTGAGGGGCCAGCCCGAGGTCGGCTGCTTGCCGACCGCCTCCCACCAGAGGACGACGCGGTCGTCCACGTCGCCGGCCACGCCGTTGCCGGGGAAGTCGGAGACGTAGCCGTAGCAGCAGGGCACCGCGTTCGTGTAGATGTTCAGGTAGCGATTCGTGTCCCAGGCGAGGGAGTTCCAGTAGCTGCCGTTGTCCTGGAACCAGTTGTTGTTGTTCGAGTAGGTGATGCCCGTCGTCGGCTGGCCGTTCGGGTCGGTCGTGGCCAGGTGGAAGCGGATGCGCGCCTCGTTCCCGGGCTCCCCGGGGCTGCCCACGATCGCGTTGAAGTCCTCGTTGAGGACGTCGATCTGGTCCTCGATCGTCTGCGCGCTGAGGAAGCCCGTGCTCGAGTTGTTCTGGATCACGTGGAAGACGACTTGGATGTCGTACCAACAGGAGGGCTCGTACTCCGGCTGGGGCGCGTTCGAGGCGTAGCCGCAGTCGGCGATCGAGAGGCCGGGATCCTGGGGGATCAGCACCGGCTCGCGGGTGCCGCAGCGGTGGCGCTGGGCGTGTGAGGTGCTGTTGAGGAGGAAGAGGACGACCAGGGGCAAGGCGAGGGGGCGGAGCATGGGCGGGGGCGGGGTGGGGGACCGACCGGGGAGAGTGCTTCGAGCCTACCCGATGGGCGCCGGAGCGGGTGGGCGGGTACGAAGGCGAGGACTTCGTCGATCCTCATGCGCCGGGAGCGCCCTTCTGCCCCGTCAGTTTCATAACTTGGAAGGATGAAGCTCCTGTCTGCGCTCTGTGCTCCCCTCCTGCTCGCGACCCCCGCCGCTCCCTGCTCGGCCTTCCTCGTCGTCGGCGACGGCCTCGTGCTCTACGCCAACAACGAGGACTACTCGGACCCGGAGACGCGCCTCTGGTTCGTACCCCCCGAGGAGGGATGCTACGGCGCCATGTACCTCGGCTACGCCAATCGCTTCCCCCAGGGAGGGATGAACGAGAAGGGGCTCTGCTTCGACGGCTTCGCGACCGCCGAGCGCCTCATGGAAGAGCAGGAGGGCAAGTCCCCCCTCGGCGCGCGCCCGATCGAGCGGGCGATGGAGACCTGCGCTACCGTCGGGGAGGTCGTCGCCTTCTTCGAGGCCTACGACCTGCGGCCGCTCCTGACGCACGCCATGCTCCAGTTCGCGGACGCGAGCGGCGACGCGGTGATCCTCGAAGGGGACACCTTCTTGCGCAAGACGGGTGACTTTCAGGTCGTGACGAACTTCTACCAGTCCGCACAGGAGGACGACCTCGCCCAGTGCCCGCGCTACGCAGCGGCGGTGGGCGTGCTCGCGGAGCGCGAGTCGACCTCGGTCGAGGTCTGCGAGGAGGCCCTCTCCGCCGCCGCGCAGCGCGGCAAGGGCGTAGCGACCCTCTACTCGAACGTCTTCGACCTGAAGCGTCGCAAGGCCCGAATCTACCTCTTCCACGACTTCGAGCGCGCCGTCGAGCTCGACCTCGCCGAGGAGCTCGCCAAGGGGGAGCGCAGCCTGCGCCTACCGGATCTCTTCCCGGCCAACGTGGCCTTCGAGTCCTTCGCCGCGCGGAATCAGCTCAGCCTCGAGGAACGGATCGCCGCGCGTCGCGGGCCCGAGCTCTCCGAGGCGCAGCTGGAGGCCTTCACGGGGGCCTTCCGGCTCGAGTTGATCGGCCTCCCGCACAACCTCAGCCTTCGCCGCGAAGGAGTCGGCCTCGTGGCCGAGAGCACGACGCTCCTGAGGTCGAGCGGGGGCTCTCTGGTGCTGCACTCCGCCTCGGCCGACGAGTTCTTCGCGATCACCTCGAGCGGTGAGGTCACGTTGCGCTTCGCGCGCGACGAGGAGGGCCGGGTGACGGGCTTCACGCTCCTGGCCGGCGGTCGCGAGCTCGTGGCCGAACGCGTGCGCGAGGAGGAGGGGCGATGAGCGATGACGCCAAGCGCGAGGAAGGGACGGGCGATTCCCGGCACACCGTCCTCCAGCACGTCTCCGAGATCACGGGGGAGGCCCCCAAGGTCTTGCTTCCGGAGGCCGAAGAAGAGCAGGGAGGAACGCCCTTCATCGATCCGAAGGGCAAGGGCTCGAAGCTCTTCCCTCGCGGCCGGGGCAACTACCAGATCCTCGGCGAGGTCGCGCGCGGCGGAATGGGGATCATCCTCAAGGGCCACGACACGGACCTCGGTCGAGACGTCGCCCTCAAGGTGCTCGACGAGAGGCTCGCCAAGGACCCGATCGTGCTGCACCGCTTCGTCGAGGAGGCCCAGATCGGCGGCCAGCTCCAGCACCCCGGCGTCGTGCCCGTCTACGAGATGGGGCTCATGGCCGACGACCGCCCCTACTTCACGATGAAGTTCATCAAGGGGCGCACCCTCGCCGCGCTGCTCGCCAAGCGCGCAAACCCCGAGGAAGACCGCCGGCGCTTCCTGTCGATCTTCGAGAGAGTCTGCCAGACCGTGGCCTACGCCCACTCCAAGGGCGTGATCCACCGCGACCTCAAGCCCGCCAACGTGATGACCGGGGCCTTCGGCGAGATCCAGGTCGTCGACTGGGGACTGGCGAAGGTCCTCAAGGGCGGCGGGGTTGCCGACGAGCTGCTCGCCAAGCAGAGCCGCCTGAGCGTCATCGAAACCGTGCGCAGCGGCCCGGGCTCGGTGGGCTCCGACTCGATGGTTGGCTCGGTGATGGGCACCCCCGCCTACATGGCGCCCGAGCAGGCGCTGGGGGAGATCGACAAGGTCGATGAGCGTGCGGACGTCTTTGCCCTGGGCGCGATCCTGTGCGAGATCCTCACCGGCGAGCCGCCCTACGTCAGCGCCGAGAAGGAGCGCACCGTCATGCTCGCGGCCCACGCCAAGCTCGACCCCGCCCGCGAGCGCATCGAGCAGTGCGCGGCCGACGAGGAGCTCAAGGAGCTCTGCCGTCTGTGCCTGGCCCCCGCGCCGGCGGCGCGACTGCAGAACGCCGAGGAGGTGGCCGAGCGCATCCACGACTACCTCGCCGGGCTCGAGGAGCGCGCCCACAAGGCGGAGATCGCGGCGACCGAGGCCCGCGAGCAGCGGCGGCGAACGCGACTGACCCTGGTCTTGGCGGCAACCGTGGTCGTCGCGGTCGTCGCGATCGGCTTCGTCCTGCGCCAGGCCGACCAGCGCGCCCAGGCCGCGCGCCTCGAGGCCCTGGCTCAGACCCAGGGAGCCCTCGACGACGCCGCCGCGAAGGTGACGGGACTCCAGGACGAAGGGCGGCTCGAGGAGGCCCTCGAGGTCGCCCGCACGGCGCAGCTCGTGGTCGAGGCCGACGATGCGGCCGACCTCGGGCTGCGCGAGCGGGCGCAGCGCCTCGTGGAGCTGTCGGAGGCGCGGCTGGCCGAGGCCGCGCGTCGCCGCGCCGTCGAGGCGAAGAACGCGGCGTTGCTCGCCGAGTGCGAGCGGCTGCGCATGCGGCAGATCGAGGCCTACTTCGGCTTCTCGCCCCGTGACATGGACGACCGCCTGGAGGAGGGCTACGCCGCGGCCTTCCGGGAGTACGGCGTCGACCTCGACGACGAGGATCTCCCCGCGGCCCTCGAGGTGCTGCGAGAGAACGCGATCGGGGTCCCGGCGGCGCTGGCCTTCGACGACTGGGCCAGCCTGCGACGCAAGCGCTACGCTTTCGACTCCTACGAGGTCGAGTCCGTGCTCGCCCTGGCCTTCGACCTCGACCCCGACCCGCAGCGCTCGCGGATGCGGGAGGCATTGCTGGTCCGGGACCAGGAGGTGCTCCTCGAGCTCGCGCACGCCCCGGAGCTCGCCGAGATGGAACCCTCGACCTTCTGGGTGCTGAGCCAGGGGCTGACTCAGTTCAAGCTCGACGACGAGGTCCAACGCGTGGTCAGCGAGGGGGTGCGCGTCCACCCCGACGACTTCTTGCTCAACTTCCGCCTGGGTGAGATCCACGCCGTCGAGAATCGTGCCGCGGCGGCGCTCTACTACTTGACGGTCGCCCACAGCTTGCGACCCGAGAACGCGGCGGTCCTCGCGGTGATGGGCGATTGCTTCAACTTCCTCTCTCACCTCGCCGAAGCCCACGAGGCCTACGCCGAAGCGGTCCGGCTCAACCCCGAGCTCAAGGGCCTGCACCGCTTCGCGGCCTGGTACGCCTTCCTGAGCGGGCGCTACGAGGAGTCCGTTGCCGCTTACGAGAAGGTCCTCGAGTTCTTCCCCTACGACCTGCAGTGGCAGTTCGAGAGCGACCTCGCCCGCTCCTTCGCCGGCGAGCTGCCGATGGGCGAGATTGCGGACCGCCTCAGGCCGGGCCAGCTGCAATTCGTGCATGGCATGACGGCCTGGGGGCTCGTCATGCACCCGGATCCGGCGCAGCGGGACCCTGCCCGCGCCGTCGAGATCCTCGCGCCCATGGACCTCGAGGGAGACGCGAGCGTCGGCCGACGTCTCGCCCTGGCTCGTGCCTACCTCCAGCTCGGCGAGCCGGAGCAGGCCATGCCCTACCTCGACGCCGTGCTCTTCCTCCGGCAGAGCTACAACGACTTCTTCCTCGCGGTCCAGTTCCTCCTGCGCGCCTGGGCCCAGAAGGACCTCGGTGAGGAGGAGCTAGCGCGGAAGTGCTTCCTGCGCGCCGAGGAGACCTTCGACGAGCATCTGTTCAACGGCTGGGAGCCGATCCGCAACTCACCGATCGACAACCTGCGCCGGGAGGTGATCGAGGAGCTCGGCGAGCTCGCGAAGGAGGGCCGCTAGGATGCCAGCACGACCGGGAGAGTCAGCCCGGCCGCCATCGGCATGAGTGAAGACCGCCTGCAGGGGGGGAAGGGCTCCGTCCTCCACCACCCCGTCGACGCCGCCAGCCTGGTCGCCTTCCGGGTCGCCTACGGCCTCGTGATGCTGTGGGAGGTCTACCGCTACCTCAGCCACGACTGGGTCGCCTCCTACTGGATCGAGCCGGACTTCCACTTCAAGTACCGATTCTTCGAATGGGTGCACCCCTGGCCGGGGGAGGGGATGTACCTGCACTTCTACGCGATGGGGGCGCTCGCGCTCCTCGTCACGGTGGGGCTCTTCTATCGATTGGCTGCGGCCCTCCTGTGGCTGGCCTTCACCTACACCTTCCTCCTGGAGCAGGCGACCTATCTCAATCACTTCTATCTGGTCAGCCTGATCGGCTTCCTGATGATCTTCGTGCCGGCGCACCGCGTGTGGTCGGTCGACGCCGTGCTGCGACCTACCCGCCGCTCGAGTCGCGTGCCGGCCTGGTCGGTCTGGCTGCTGCGCTTCCAGGTCGGCGTGCCCTACTTCTTCGGGGGCCTCGCCAAGTGCACGGGCGATTGGTTGCGCGGCGAGCCGATGCGGGACTGGCTGCAGAAGGAGGACGACTTCCCGCTCATCGGCCGCTTCTTCGACGAGGAGTGGATGGTCTACTTCTTCAGCTGGTCGGGGCTCTTGATCGACCTGCTCTGCGTCCCCTTCCTGCTGATCCGGCGCACGCGGGCGGTGGCCTTCGGGGTCCTGATCCTCTTCCACTTCACGAACACGCGGCTCTTCAGCATCGGGATCTTCCCCTGGTTCATGATGGCCGCGACGGCGATCTTCTTCGACCCGGACTGGCCGCGGCGCATCTGGCAGGACGTGTGGGGTCGGCCGAGCCGGCGGGGCGTGATCACGCTCGTCGCCTTCGCCCTGGGCGGCGTGGCGGCCGGGTGGTTCAAGGAAGAGGTCGAAATCCTGCCCTCGATCATCGGGGCGGTCTCCCTGGCCCTCTGCGTCTGGCACTTCCTGGTCGACCGTTCCCCCGTCGTGCAGAGCGATCCGTCCGAGTCGCCGACTGTCGAGCCGGCCTGGAGCGCCTCCTCGACCCCCGTTCTGCGCGCCTGCACGACCCTCGCGCTGGGGGTCTGGGCCGCCGCCCAGTGCGTCCTGCCCCTGCGCCACTACTGGATCCCCGGCAACGTGCACTGGACGGAGGACGGCCACCGCTTCGCTTGGCACATGAAGCTGCGGGACAAGGACGGCAGCGTGTACTTCCAGCTGCTCAACCCTGCCACCGGGGAGACCCGGGGCGACAATCCCCGCAGCGCCTTGACCTCCCGGCAGTACCGCAAGATGTCGACGCGACCCTACATGATCCGGCAGTACGCCCGGCACCTCGCGGAGGTCTACCGTCGCGAGCACGGCTGGGAGGAGGTCGAGGTCTACGCCCGCTCGGAGGTCTCCCTCAACGGACGCCCGCGGGAGGCCATGGTGGACCCCGAGGCGAACCTCGCCGACGTGCCCTACTCCTACGGACGCACGCCCTGGATCCTCGAGCTGGAGACACCGCTCGGTCGCGTCGACGATGACGCCGATGCAACACAGATCGTGCCCGGTCGTGATTGAAGCCGAGCCCGAGTTCCGGAGCGCCTCATGAAGCGTCTCCTCCTCGCCGTCGCCGCCCTCGTCGTCCTGTGGCTCGCCGGACGGGCCCTCGTCTCGGCCCTGGCCTCGGACGAGACGCGCATCCGCTGGCGAATCGAGGCCATGCGCGACGGCTACAACGAAGGCGACCTGGGCGACGTGGTCGCGCCGATCCACGACGACTGGCGCCACGCGGGCTCCAGCGTGGACCGCGAGCTGCTCAAAGCGGGCCTGCTGCGGGAGTTCCTCCAGGAGCGCCGCTCCCGGAGCAAGCAGCTCGTGCGCCGCGTGGAGATCGTGCCGGACAGCCTCACGATCGAGATTGGCGAGGACGAGGCGCGCCTCGAGGTCGAGCTCTCCTTCTCGCGTCTTCAGGGCGACGACAGTTGGAAGGAGAGCTGGCGCGCTCTCGTCGAGGCGGAGCTCTTGCGCTCGGACGGTCGCTGGCTCGTCCATCGCAGCCGCCACGAGGACCTCGCCGGTTCACGGCGCGCGCGCTGATGAATCGTCTCTTCACTTCGCTCTGGTTCGTGGTGGGCCTCGTCGCTTGCGCTGCTCCCGGCCCGGTTCCCGTGCTGAGCGAGCGCGAGCTCCTCCTCGACTACCTCGCGTCCGAGTTTCGGCCCGATGCCCCCGGCGGCGTGGTCCTCATCCTGCGGGGCGACGAGGTGGTGCTGCGCGAGGCTTTCGGCCTGGCCGACCTGAGCCGGCTCCGGTCCCTCGAGAGCGGGGACAGCCTGCCGATCGGCTCGATCACGAAGTCCTTCACCGCGGGCGCGGTCCTGCGGCTCGTGGACGAGGGCGTCTTCGAGCTCGACGACGACATCCGGGAGCACGTGCCCGATGCGCCGACCGACGGACGTCGCGTCACCCTCGAGCAGCTCTTGCGTCACACCTCCGGCATGCCGAACTTCGTCGACCGCCCGGACTTCGAGGAGCTCGCGCAACGGCCGCACCGCTCCGAAGAGCTCGTGGGGCTCACCGAGGGGATGGACTGGCTCTCCGAGCCCGGCACCGAGGTGCACTACAGCGACTCGGGCTACATCCTGCTCGGGCGCGCCGTCGAGCTGGCCACGGGCGAGGACTTCGATCGCTTCGTCGTCGAGGAGCTCGCCGGGCCTCTCGGCATGACGCGCACCTACTCCGCCCACCGCCCTCGAGGCGGCGAGCCCCTCGGCTACAGCGGCGGGGAGCTCGCGGAGGCGATCGACATGAGCGTGGCCCACGCGGCCGGGCAGCTCGCTTCGACGGTCGACGATCTCGCGACCTGGGTGCGAGCGTGGGAGGCCGGCGAGGTGGTCTCGCGAGGGCTCGCCACGCGAGCCTGGGAAGCCTCGACGTTGCCGGGCGGCACGCGAACCGGATACGGCTACGGCTGGAAGCGACAGCAGCTCGCCGGCCGGACTTGCCTGGGCCACGGCGGCTGGGTGCCCGGTTTCACGGCCGCGCTCCTGCATCTGCCCGAGGAGGGCCTCACCGCCGCCGTGCTGGTCAACACCGACGACTCCGACCCGGAGGCTTCCTACGTCGCGCGCCGTGCCCTGCGCCTGCTGTTGACGGGTTCGCCCTTCGTCCCGACGGTTGAGCTCGAGCGTGCCCAGTGCCAGCGCCTCGTCGGCGAGTACGTGACGGCCCAGGGAAGCCAGCTCTCCGTCCTGAAGTCCGGGGACGCCCTCGCCTTGCGCTTCGGCGACGACGAAGCAATTCCCCTGGTCGCCCTCGGCCCGACACGCCTCGCCGTGGCGGACTCGGACGGGACCTGGGTGGTGGACTTCGAGGTACCACCGGGCGCGCCCGCCCACGCCCTGCGCACCTCTCTCTCGGGGGAGCCGCGCCTGCAGGCGACACGGGTCACGCCGCGTTGACGGCGGCCCGCTCGTCAGGTCGGCCAGCGCGCGTCCTCGTGCTCTAGCGGCGGCGCTCCCGGCGCCTCCGCCGGGGTTCCTCCGGCTGCTCCGGCGCGGGCGGCTCCGCCTCGGGGGCGGGCATCGGCGGGTCCTCGCCGACCTTCCACTCGTAGCCGCCGTCGGGCTTCATGACCGCCAGGTGTCCACCTCCCGTTGCGGACCGACTCATGCTCACGATGACCCCCGATCCGCTATCGATCCCGACATAGGGGCCGTGGATGGGCATGTCCGAAGCCATCTGGACCGACGAGCCTGCGGCGCTGCTCAGCTTCATCGAGCTCCTCCCTTCGCCGTCGCAAGAGAGCCCGATGCGCTCCTCGCCTCCCGGCTCCATGACGTAGAGCCCGCCTTGCCCGAGAGTGTTCGGACCGACGTAGGCGCTCGGGCGTCCGTCTCCGTAGTAGAGGTGCAGGACGCCCGGACCGGGCTCCGCGCCCTCGGCCGGCGGGGGGAAGCTCGCCAGCATGGCTCGGTCCTGACCGCTCGCCGAGTAGAGCTGGAGGGCGCCGGCGCCATGGGCGTCGGACGAGATCCTGGCGACCACCTGCCCCGCGTCGTTGACGACTTGCAGGTCCGTCGTCCGGACGACTCCGGGGTCTCCTTGCCCCCTGTTCGTGCTCATCAGCCCGAAGGCGAGGAAGGCCACGGGCCAGCCGCTGCTCCGCAGCGCGCCATGCCAGGTCCTGGTGCGCGTCGATGTCGTTCCGGTCATGGAGACTCCTCCTGAGCGAGTTCTCGGGTTGCTGTGCCGGTCCTCGGGCGGACGGGACCTGCCCATTGGATCTAGATTGCCGCCCTCGGACAAAGAGCACGGCTATTCCCGACTTCTCTCCGGGGAAGAGCGGACATGTGGCATTCAGGCCGAGCCCAGAGGGCCAGTCCGAGTTCCCCTGGACCGGCCGCCAGGCGCTGGCCGATAGGAAGGCCATGGACTCCGCGCCCCTGCCGACGGCCGCCGAGCCGGTCTCTCCTCCCGAAGGCTGGTTCGACTCCCTGCCCGAGGAGCACCGCCGCCGGATCCTCGACGAGGACGCGGCGCGGCTCGACGACTGGATCCGTCTGGAGCGCCAGCAGGCACGGGCCTGGTGGAAGCCGTGCCTGCAGGCCGCCGCCCTCCTCGCCCTGGTCTCCTTCTACGTCTGCGGCTTCGCCTGGAGCGCCTTCGTGACCGGCTTCGTCAGCGGAGGCGTCGCAGGCTGGGCCTGGCACCTCTCGGCGGCTGACCGCCTGCAGTCCATGTTCATCGCCGTGGCCGCCTTCTTCGCCGGCTTGATCGTGACGGGGCAGCTGACCTTCTTCGCCGTGATCTGGGCTCCCCTGCCGATCTGCGTCGTGAGCGTCTTCTGCGGTCTGCGGCGGGAGGAGCTACCCGGGGCGTGAGGCGAGCGTGCCCCGGGAATGTGAAGGAGGGCCCCGCGCGACGAGCGGGCGAGACCCTCGTGCTTCGCTCCGAGCTCGGTCTCAGAAGGTGAGGCGCGCGTTCAGGATGCCGGAGGTGTCGTCACCGACCTGCCGGTAGGCGAGGCCGACGCTCAGGTTCCGAATGATGTGAACGCGACCCTCGGCTTCCCAGCCGAAGGATTCGTCGTCGCTGAGATAGGGGTTGTCGATGCTGACCCAGAGCGCGTTCCCCGCCAGCTCGAGGCCTCCGGTGCCGAACTGCCAGGGCAGCCAGCGGGCGCCCGCGCGCACGTGGGTGCCGCTCTCGCTGCCGTTGAATGTGTCGCCTTCGAAGTCGCTGTAGAGCCAGGCGATGTCACCGAAGAGGTCGAGCCGGTCCAGGACGTCGAGGTGCGCGCCGACGCCGAGCGCGATGTTGGCGGAGTCGGCGTTGTCGAAGTCGGTGGAGACGTTCTCGTAGTTCCCGAAGACGTAGATCAGGTTGAAGAGGTCGAGCGAGACCTCGCCGTAATAGGTGTCCGCGTCGTCGTCGATCGTGTCCAGGTCCAAGCGCGTGGCGCCCGCCTCGATCCAGGTGTAGCCGAACTCCCAGCCGCCGCCGTCGGCGACGGCGGCGGGCGCGCCGATGGAGTAGGGCGCTGGCGAGTACAGGGCCGGGGGCGGCGAGAGCAGGGTCGCCTCCGGCTGCGCCGGGGCTGCCAGTCCTGAGGACAGCGCCAGGGCGAGGGGGGCTTGCAGGACTCCGATCATGCTTCCTTCTCCTTCTGGGATGGTGGAGCGGCCGGGGGGCCGCGGGAGCCGGGAGTATCCGCTCCAGGGTCCCAGTGATCCAATGCGGCCGGCGAGGGCTCTCCCCAGCGTCCTCAGCGGCCACCCGACGGGGGCTTCGGAGTGGGCGCGACGGGGGCCGCGATTCGCCGGCAGGGTCGCAACGAGGTCTGGAAGGCTCCGCGCCCGTGGGTGAAGGCGACGAGCGTGTCCTCGTCCTTCCAGTCGAGGGACTCGACCACCACGTTGGCGAGGCCCGCGTTCGCCGGGTGCCAGCTCGCGCCGGCGTCGGGGCTGGCGAAGACACCGAGCTCGGTGGCGGCGAAGAGCTGATTCGAGTTGCAGGGCCGCACTTCGAGCCAGTGCACCGGAATGTCCGGGACGCCCGCGAATCCGACGCCGTCGATCGAGGACCAGCTCTGTCCGCCGTCCGTCGTGCGGCGAATGTGCTGGGTGCCGTAGCTCGAGAAGGTCGCGTAGGCAATCGTGGGGTCGACGGGGTCGACGGTCACGCAGCTGACCCAGCCGCCGCCCTGGAGTCCGGTCTGGTAGACGGTCCAGCTCGGGGAGGGGGAGAGGCCGTTGGTGGTCTTGGCGACGCGGCCGTTCGTGAAGCCGAGGTAGACGACTTCGCTGTCCGAGGGAGCGATGCCGATCGCCGTGATCTGACCGGCGCCCGGGAGGTCGGGGCCTGCGGGCTCCCAGAGGTCGGCGCCATTCATCGTGCGCCAGGGGCGCGTGCCGCCGGTCCAGAGCACCTCGGGCTGCTGCTGGTCCATCGCGAAGGGGGTGATGAAGACGCCGTCGGTGTCGGTGATGCCGTTGTTGGCCTCGACGAAGGTCTCGCCTCCGTCGATCGACTTCTGGAAGTTCGGGAAGAACTGGTACTCGACGTAGACGACGTCCGGGTTCGTCGGGTCGATCGCCACGTAGCCGCCGTCGCCGCCGAAGACGAGCTCCCAGGCGTCCGGCGTCTGCGCCGAGAGGACCCGACTCGTGCCGTTGTCCTGCGCGCCGCCGACGTACATCGGGATCTGCTTGGCGCTGTCCCCGTGGTAGAACTGCGTCACGCCGTAGCCGTTGTTGAGGTTCTGCCAGGCGAGCTCGGGCAGGGGCAGGTCGCCGGGCAGGGGACAGTCCTCCTGGCTCGCCAGCGCCAGGGCGTTCTCCGTGCGGAAGATACCGCCGTCGTTGCAGGCGAAGAGCGTCTGGTTGAAGAGGCCGTCGTAGTCCGGGTGGAAGACGAGCAGGTGCTGGTCTGCGTGGACGTAGTAAGGGGGCGTGGGATCGAGGGTGTAGAACATCCAGTAGCTGGCCGCCTGGAAGTCGCGCCCGCCGTTCGTCGAGCGGAAGAGGTCGATGCCGCCCACCCAGACCGTGTCCGGGGAGAACGGGTCGACCGCGATGGCGCTGTCGTACCAACCCTGGTGGTAGGTCGGGCCGGCCTCCTCGAGGCAGCCCGTGGCGAGGGAGAGGTTGCTGAGGAGCCAGGGGTCCATCACCGAGCCGTGGTTCAGCCGCGCCTCGAAGCTGTCCCCGCCGTCCTCGCTGCGGAAGACGTCGACGACCTGCCCCAGGCCGCCCACCGTTCCGTTGTCCGCCATCAGGACGTACATCACGTCCTGGTCCGAGGGGGCGAGGGCCAGCGTCATGCGCCCCTGGTTCGAGCCCACCGTGTAGGCCTGCCAGCTGTCCCCGCCGTCGAAGCTCCGGTAGAGGCCGTCGCTCTCGGCGATCCCGAAGCTCGCGAAGAGCGTGTCGGGCGCGCGGTCGTCGCGCACGACGAGCTCGGTGCAGCCCGTGAAGCAGCCCGCCGAGTTGCTCGGGCCGAGCACGTAATCGGGGTTGGCGAGCACGACCGCCCAGGTCGTGCCGCCGTCGTCGCTGCGCCAGACGCCGGTGCGCGTCGCGGCGTAGACCCGCTGCGAGTCGTTCGGGCTGACGACGATGTCGTTGACGTAGTGGAAGGCGTTGGAGGGGCTGACCGCGACCGTCCCCGCGAGCTGCGTCCAGCTCGCGCCGGCGTCCACGCTCTTGAAGATGCCCAGCCCGCGTACGAAGCTCGACACGCTGAGGAAGCCCTCGCCCGTCCCGGCGTAGAGCACGCTGCTGTCGCCGGGGTCCATGGCGAGGCAGCCGATCGAGAGGTTGAGCAAGAAGTCGTCCGTCGCCTTCCAGCTCGCGCCCGCGTCGGTCGACTTCCAGACCCCGCCGGCCACGCCGCCGGCGTACATGAGGTCGGGGTCGTCGGGATCGATCACCAGCGAGCGCGTGCGACCGCCGATGTTCCCCGGGCCGAGGGGCTCCCAGCCCTGGATCCCGCCGGGAGGCGCCTGCAGCATCGACTGCCCGGCGATGCGCGACTCGAGGAGCTCGTGTTGCTCGAGGAGGTGCTCGATGGGCAGCTCGCGCGCTCCCTTCGGCATCCGCTGCTCGACGAAGAAGTCGTGGGCGCGCCGGGGTGCGTCGAAGGGCTTGGGGCCGCGGGTGGCGAGTTTTTGGCGCTTGGCCGCGAGCGCCTCCCGGCCCGCCTCGACGCGCGCGCCAACGGAGGTCTCCCTCTCACCTGGTTTCGAGGGAGGCGTCGAGCGGAGGAGCCAGACTCCGGCACTCAGGGCGAGGAGCAGGGCGGCGAGAGCGGCGCGGCGACGGAGGGGCATGGCGACCTCGGGTCGGGGAGGCGGGGACCATCCCTCAGGATGGACCCGTGGGCCCCGATGTTCGCCTCGCCTCCGAACTTCGGCAATGGCGCCGATCCGGGATGCCGACTCCTCCCCGTCGGCACCCCCGTGGAGGCGTCTAGCCCGATCCCCTCACCAGCTTCCGCCCCGAGCGGCTCCAACCGGCCGGCTTCGCCGGCCTCTCGTCCGCTGGCGGCCCTTTGGCCTGTCGGTCGTCCTCGACGGGGTGTTCAACCCCGCCTCCGGGGACCGACAGGCCACGGCGTTCCTCGACACAGAATGGCCACCAGCGAACGAGTTGAATCCACTGGGGGCGAAAGCTGGTGAGGGGTTCGGGCTAGGCCGCCCGCGAGTGGTGCTTCGTGTGACGCAGGTCCGCCTTGCTCACCGCGCGCTGCATGCTGCGCAGGGACCTCAGCTCCTTTTCCGCCGGCCAGCGGCCGAAGGCGAGCATGAGCAGCGCCAGGACGTTCAGGCCCGGGACGAGCATCACCAGGCCCGTGGCCGCGTGGTAGCCGGCCTTGGCGAAGATCCGGCACCAGATGAATCCGAAGAGCAGGACCCCCGCGGCGAAGATCGCCAGGGCGGTCGTGTCGGCCAGGACAGAGGAGACGTCGGACGGGACGTCGGCTTGGAACATCGAGAGCATGGCGTCCTGCGCGTTCGCGCGCGGCGGTTGGGCCCGGGGCGCGAGGGCCCGCCGGGCGGAGGGCTCCATGGCCGATCGGCCCGCGGGCGGTCGAGCTTGAGGCGGAAAGGCTTTCCCGCCGCCGGGCCCTCCGCGGGGACCGTGCGGGCCCGTTCCGGCCATCGATCCGGGCCTGGGAACTAGCTCGGCGGCACGCGACCCTCGGCGGGGGAACGCGACTCCAGGAGGGGGGAAGGGGGGCTGCCCGTCGCCATGACCGTGCCGATCACGGCCTTGAGCTCCGCCAGCCGGAAGGGCTTCTCCAGGAAGGCCGTGGGGCCGCCGCCCGCGCGCGACTCCACACCCGGGTCGCTGTAACCGCTGCTCAGCACGATTCGCACGTCGGGATCGACCAGGCGCATGCGTTGCATGACCTCGTCCCCGTTCAGCACGGGCATGGTCAGGTCCAGCAGGACGAGGTCGATCTCAGCGTGGCAGTCCTGGAAGAGTTCGAGGGCCTCGCCGCCGTCCGCCGCTTGGAGGACGCGGAAGCCCTCCCGCTCGAGGGCGTGCGTGAGGAGCTTGCGGACCGAGGCCTCGTCGTCCACGACGAGGGCCACGCCCGCCCGAGTGGGGCCCTCCCGCGCCGGGACGACCGCCTTCTCTCCGCTCGACTTGGAGGACATCGGGAGCAACACGCGGACCTGAGTCCCCTCGCCGAGGCGGGAGCGGACTCGGATCGCCCCGTGGTGGCTGCGGACGATGCCGAGGACGGCGGCCAAGCCCAGGCCTCGCCCGGTGAACTTCGTCGTGTAGTACGGCTCGAAGAGCCGCATCTCGGTTCCCGGCTCCATCCCACAGCCCGAGTCCTCGACCTCCAGGTAGACGTAGTCGCCTGCTTGTCGCTGGTCTCCGAGCAAGTACTCCGTCAGCTCCGAGAGGCCGACCCGCGTCACGCCGGTCCTGACGGTGATGTCGCCCGTCGTGTCCTCCAGCGCCTCGGAAGCGTTGGTGACCAGGTTCATGACCACTTGCCGGATGTGCGTCGCGTTGCCCTCGACCGGCGGGAGCTCCGCGATCATCTCGCGGTGGATGCTCGCCTTCTTGGAGATGGTCACCGACGTCAAGCGGAGCATCTCCTCGACCAGCTCGCCCAGGTGGACGGGGCCGCTCACATAGCAGCTGCCTCCGGAGTAGGCGAGCAGCTGCGAGCAGAGCTCCGCCGCCCGCGAGGCCGCCCCGACGACGTTCTCGACGTGCTCTTGAGCGGGGGCCGCCTCGAGCCCGGGGCGGGCCAGCTCGGCGTTGCCGAGGATCGCCGTCAGGAGGTTGTTGAAGTCGTGGGCGATCCCCCCCGCGAGCACGCCCAAGCTCTCCAGCTTCTGGGCGTGGAGCATCTGGTCTTCCAGATCGCGCCGGCGCTGCTCCGCAGTCCGCACGCGGTCGTGGTCGAGGCAGCCGGCCAGGGAGACGGCGAACTTCTCCACGACGTGGCGGAGCTTGCTCAACTCGACCTGCGTGAAGGCCTGGTCGCGCGTGCTCGAGTACAGCTTGAGGAGACCGTGGTCCCCCAGCGGGAAGACGGCGAAGGCGCCACGCTGGATCTCGGCCTCGGTGACCAGCACCTCGAAGTCCGGGTCGCGGGAGCACGCCGAGTAGGCTCCTCCGTCCCCCAGTCGCTCGACGAGCGCGTGGTCGAGGGGCAGGGCCGCGCGGGTGCCGCGAGAGCCGGGGTTCGCGTACACGAGGGTGTAGCGAGACCCCCCATCGACCGCCTCGCCCGAGATCGCGCTCTCGAGGATCCAGACCGCGACGTACTCCAGGTTCTTGCGGGCCATGAGCGTCCGCAGGAACGAGTCGCAGTTCTCCTTCAGCTCCAGGGAGCCGCCGACGCAGAGCGAGAGCTCATAGAGCACCGCGAGGTCCTGCAGGACCCCGGACAGCTCGTGGTGCTCAGTCATGGAAGACGGCCGTGACGATCGACTTGTTCAGGAACTGGACGAAGCCCTCGCCGTCCGAGGAGATCTCGCCCAGGCTGAGCATGCCGCACAGGGGCTCGTCCGCGGCGATCGGGTCGAGGCGCGAGCGGACCATCCCGAGCTCGCGCGGGAACTCGTCACCGAGGAAGAGCGTCCGGGAGACGCAGTCGACGACGAAGGAGCCACGGGCCCGGATCGGAGGACCCTCACAGCAGTCGGAGGCCGCCTGGCCAGCGGCCAGGATCAAGGACTCCGCGTCACCGCGGAGGATGTTGAGCACGACGTTCTCCGGCACGGCCCCGACGCAGATCAGTTCGCCGTCCTTTCCGACGGCCACGGGGTCGCGCACGACGTCCTCGTCGCCTTCCTTGTGGATCCCGAAGGGAAAGGCGTTCGTGACCTGGAAGATGTTCTCGTGGGAGAGCTCCAGGTCGATGTAGGGCGCGACGGCGTCGCGGTAGACCTCGAAGGCGCACTCCCAGTTGAGCTCGTAGATCGTGTTGCCCTTCGTCCGGGTGGCGACGACTGGGCCCTCGAGATGGCTCCAGCCGTGGCGGACTCCGAGGCGCGTCGCTTGTTTGCAGAAGGCGATCACCGCGGCGTCCTGGAAGGCTCCGTCGCGCGTGAAGACGCAGGGGGACTGCTCGAGCGAGAGGGAACCGGCGCCTCCCCCGATGTAGTTCACGCGGTTGCCAAGCCGCGTGAAGAGCTCCGACAAGAGCCCCGAGACGTTCGCGGCCAGACCGTCGACCAACACGATCGCGGTCTGCGCCCCCCGCGCGCTCTCCTCGATGCCCCGGAGCTCGGAGTCGGGGAACTGCTCTCGTTCGAGACCGCGCACGAGCACTGGCTGTGTCTCCGCCTCGAGGGCGACGAGCAAGGCGCCCCGGGAGACGGCCTTCGCGCCGTAGATCAGGCTGGGGACGACCGCTCCCCAGAACTCCAGGTCGAGGCGACCGAGCTGGGCGACGACCTGGTCGAGGTCGGGTCGGTCCTCCTCCGCGAGCAAGACGGCCAGCACCCGCCCGGGCCCCAGCTCCATCTCCCTCGCGGCGCCCGCGAGGTTGGAGGCCGTGGGCTCCGTGACCAGGCGCAGGTCCATGTCCGGAGTGTAGCGAGAGGGGGTCCCCGAGCAAGGCGGGGACGCGGCTCGTCTGCTCACAGCCGACCCGGAGGTCGTCTGCTAGTGGAGCGCCGGGCATCGACACGAGACGGCCCCCCGGGACGTCGTCCCGAGGGGCCGCTCGCGGGCGGGCCGCTCCTGCCGCGGCGCGACCTCAGCTCGACTGGACTTCGATGCGCTTGGATCGCACGGCCTCGGCCTTCTGCAGGGTCACGGTCAGCACTCCGTTCCGGTGTTCGGCGGTCACCTGCTCCGAGTCCACCGGATACGGGAGCTTCAGGCTGCGCTGGAAGGCGCCGAAACTGCGCTCGCTGTAATGGCGCCTGCCCTCCTCGGTCTCCTGGCCGTCGGTCTTCTGCCCGGAGATGCTCAGCACACCTCCGGTCAGCTCGATCTCGATGTCCTCCGGGGCGACCCCGGGGATCTCGGCCCGCACGAGGAAGGTCTCGTCGGTCTCGAAGACCTCGAGCGGCACGCCTTGCGCACCGGCCTCGGTGGGGGTCCAGAAGTCGTCGAGGAAGTGGTCGAAGATTCGATCCCAGTCCCATCGCATGGGGGAAACGGGGGTCATGCGGACGTCGCCATTGCGCCGGCCTGCTCGTCTCCACGGCATCATGCTCGTCATGTCGAAGCCTCCTGTCGGATTCGATTCGTGGTGGTCGTTCGGGCTCGGAGCGCCCTGCCGAGGGCATCGCTCCACGATCCCTTCAACAAGGCTCGTGCCAAGCCGAACGACCCCCTCGAAGCCTCCAGGACGCCCTTTGCGACCATGGAAGAGCCAAAGCGGCAGTCTCCTGCCAGTTTGGCGGCAGGCCTCCGGGCGGCTCAGGCAGCGAAGCGTCGGTGGCCCGCCAGCTCGTTCATCTTGGCGATCTGGTCGGGGTCGCCGGCCACGATCAGGTGGTCCCCGACGGCCAGGCGCGTGCAACCCCGCGGGGGGATGGCCACCTCGCCGCTCTCGGACTCATGGGCCACGAAGGAGATCCGGTCGCCGCGCGCGCTGCCGTACTCCGCGAGACTCACCCCGACCAGCTCCGAGCCCTCTCGGACTCGCACTTCGGCCAGGGCGATCCCGCCGTCGCCCATCGACGCGCGGGCCAGGAAGTCGGCGACGCGCGGGCGCGTGATGTACTCGACGGCTTCGTATCCGCCGCTGCGGAAGGGGCACAGCACGCGGGCAACGCCGGCGCGCTCGAGCTTGAGCTCGTCCTCGTCGCGCTCGGCGCGGGCGACGACGATGGCCTCGGGGCGAACGTCGCGCGCCTCCATGGCGATCACGAGGTTCTCCGCGAAGGAGTCGACCGCCGCCACGACATAGCTGGCGTGCTCCAGCCCGGCCACCTGCAGGGAGTCGTCCTCCGAGGCCGTCCCCTGCACCGCGAGGAAGCCTCGCTCGACCGCGGAGGCGAAGCGAGCCGCGTCGCGCTCGATGACGACGAAGGTCTGCTCGCGCTCGGAGAGCTTCTCGCAGACGGATCGTCCGAGCCGCCCGAAGCCGCAGACGATGGTGTGGTTCCTGAGCTTCTGGATCTGCTTGTTCATGCGCTTGCGCCAGGCGAGCTGCGACGCGACCGAGGCCTGGACGATGGTCGCGAAGGTGTAGGAGGCCGCGGTCACGCCGCCGATCAGGATCAGGGTCGCGAACTTCTTGCCCTCGTCGGAGAGTCCCTCGTCGCCGTAGCCGACCGTCGTGATCGTGATCAGCGTGAAGTAGAAGGAGCGCCAGAAGCTCCAGCCCTCGATCTCCACGAAGCCGACGCTCCCCGCCAAGGTGACGAGGGCGACCAGGATCAGGGCCCGGGGCAGGCTCTGGCCCTCGTTCCGTCCGAGAGGTGCGCCGGGGGCGCCCGCGGAGCGGTCGACGAAGGGGCGGGGCTCGTTCTGCGCGGGAGTCACGCTCCTACATCGGGACCGGCTCGCCTGAACTCGAGGCCGCGCGCGGCCGTGACGCTCCGGATGGCCGGCCTTCCCAGGCGTGGAACGGAGAGGGGCGCTAGAGTGGTCGCCCAGCGCGATGCGCTGATTCGAACCGGGGTCAGGTTCCTTCGACTCGGATCACACCCCGACCGCCGGTTGCTCGCTCTTCGATCGTCCTCCATGTCCGCCGGAACGCCCTCTCGCGACCCCGAGACCTCCCCCGAGCCCCTCGACCTCGGCTTCGATGACGACCACCGAGGCGCGGACCCGGCGGGCGGCGCGACCGGCAAAGTCGGCCTCGCTCGCCAGCTCCTCGAGCGCCTCGAAGCGCGAGGCCGCTTCCTCGGTCGCTACCGCGTCGGGGAGGAGATCGGCCGCGGTGGCATGGGGGCGGTCTTCGAGGTGTGGGACGAGGACCTGCGGCGACACCTGGCCATGAAGGTCCTGCGCGAGCCGCTGCAACCCTCGAGTGCGCTCGACCGCGAGCGCTTCCTGGCGCGCTTCGTGGAGGAGGCCCAGGTCAGCGGTCAGCTCCAGCACCCCGGCATCGTGCCGGTGCACGAGCTGGGGGTGGACGAGGAGGGTCGTGTGTTCTTCACGATGAAGCTCGTGCAGGGGCGCACCTTGAAGGAGCTCCTGGAGTGCAACCGCGAGGGCGACGAGGCCTGGAGCGACGTGCGCGTGCTGGGGGTTCTCCTGCGGGTCTGCGAGGCCTTGGCCTACGCCCACGACAAGGGCGTGGTTCACCGCGACCTGAAGCCGTCGAACGTGATGGTGGGGGACTTCGGGGAGGTCTACGTGCTCGACTGGGGGCTGGCGCGGCTCTTGGGCGAGTCGAGCCGCGACTCGGACATCCCAGGCGCGCAAAGCGAGGTCGTGCGCAGCGACCGCTCCGACCACCGCGACCAGACGCCGGGCTCGCCGCTCATGACCCAGGCCGGCGCGGCGCTGGGCACGGCGATGTACTGCGCTCCAGAGCAAGCCCGCGGGGAAGAAGCAGCCGCCGGGCCGGCGGCGGACGTCTACTCGTTGGGCGCGATGCTCTACGAGTTGCTCGCGGGCCGGCCGCCCTACGTGGGGCGTGACGAGAGCCCGTCGCCCTCCGAGGTCTTCGCCCGCGTGTGCGCGGGACCTCCGAAGGAGCTCGCGGAGCTCGCGCCCTTGGCGCCTCCCGAGCTGCGGGCGATCTGCGCGCGAGCCATGGCGCGCGACGCGAGCGACCGCTACGACTCGATGACGGGCCTCGGCGACCAGCTGCGCGAGTTCCACGAGGGCAAGCTCGTGGCCGCCGAGGTCCTGGCGGAGCGCGACAGACTGGCCCGCGTGGTCGAGGCCCAGACCGGGCTCTTCGAGCGCCTCGCTCCCAGCGCCTTCGGCGCGCGCATCCGGACGGGTGCCCGGGAGGAGCTGCGCGGAAAGCTGCTGCAGGTCGAGCGGCCGGAGGACGAGGTCGAAGCGGCCCTCGCCGCCTTCGACGAGGCCCTGGCCCAGGTCAACTTCACCAACGCCGGTGTCGACGCCTTGCGCGCCGAGGTGCTCCAGCCGGCGCGCGACGTCTACGACCGCGAGTTCGCCGCGGACCCGGTCAGCCACGCGACGTTGCTCGACTCCCTGGCGGACGCCCACGAACGCTGCGGTCAGATCGAACCCGCGCTCGAGCTGCGGCGAACCAGCATCGAGCTGCGGCGGGAAAGGCTCGGCTGGGACGCTCCCGAGACCCTCGACGGCCGTGTCGCCCTGGCGAGCCTGCTCAAGACGAATGGCGAGCTCACCGAGGCGCGTTCGATCCTGGAGGAGGCCGTCGACCAGCTGCGACGGACTCGCGGCGAGGAGGACACCTCCACCCTCGACGCCCTGGGGTCGCTCGCCGGCGTGCTCTGGAACCAGGGCGAGCTGGAGGCCTCCCTGGAGATCGACCGCGGCGTGTTCGAGGCCCACATGCGTGTGAACGGCCCCGAGCACCACTCGACGATCGTCGCCCGGAGCAACTTCGCCAACGCGTTGCGCGGCCTCGGACGCTTCACGGAGTCCCTGCCCGTCGCGCGCGAGGCGCTCGAGGCCAGCCGTCGCGTCCTCGGTCTCGAGCATCGCAACACCCTCGACATGACGAGCAACGTGGGCTACGACCTGAGCCAGCTGTCGCGCTGGGAGGAGGCGCTGCCCTTCTACGAGGAGGCGCTCGCGACGCGCCGACGAGTCCTCGGGGACGATCACCCCGAGACGTTGATCAGCGTCAACAACCTGGGTCATCTCCTGTCGAGCCTCCAGCGCCACGACGAAGGCCGTTCATTGCTCGAGGAAGCGGTGCGGGGTTACTCCGACGCCTTCGGTCGGGGCCACCCGGGGACCCTCGTCGCGCGCAACAACCTGGGTCTTCAGCTCCACCGCCAGGAGAGCTTCGAGGAGGCGCTCCCGCACCTCGAGGAGGTGGTCGACCGGGGGGGCGCGACCTTCGCCGCCGGCGATGCGCGCTTCGTGAACATGCGGGGGAACCTGGCCATCACCCTGGAGGCGTTGGGGCGTCCAGAGGAGGCCCGTGCTCACCTCGAGGAGGCCCTCGGGGACGCCGAGGAAGCCCTTGGACGGACTCACCTCTCGACGATCATCGCGCAGTGGAAGCTGGCGAAGCTCCTGGTCTCGAGCGGACTGGAGCCCCAGGCCGATGCTCTGCTCCAAAGAGCCCTCCCGGCCTCCGTGGAGGGACTCGGGGCCGAACATCACGTCACGCTGAAGCTGCGCGAGCTCCAGGCGGAGCTCGACTCCCGAAGGGGGTAGGATCGGGTTGTGAGTTCCGATCCTCAGCACGCCGCTCCGAAGGTCCTCCCCCTCCCCGAGGACTCGACCCCCGAGGAGCTCTCCCTCCAGCTCGACGCGACGGTCGTCTTGATCGAGCGCTGCCGGGCGGGGGACGCCGCGGCCACCGACGAGCTCGTCGCGCGCTATTACCCGCGCCTCCTGCGCGTCGTGCGCATGGAGATGTTCGCCTCCCTGCGGAACCGCGTGGAGCCCGAGGAGATCGCGGACTCCGCGCTCATGACGGGGCTGCGCAAGCTCCCGGACTTCGAGTACCGCGAGGAGGCGAGCCTCATCAACTGGCTCTCGCGGATCGCCCTGAACAAGCTGCACGACGCGCGGCGCTATCACGTCGCCGCTTGCAGGGACGTGGCCCTCGAGGTCTGCGTGGAGGCCTTCGGCGACGGCCGCGAGGAGAGCGTCGAGCGCTTCCAGTTCGCCGCCCGGGACACCGAGCCCCCCGAGCGCGCCGCGCGCGAGGAGTACCGCGAGATCGTCGACCGCTGCGTGGCCGAGCTCGCCGACGACCACCGCGAGGTCGTGCGCCTGCGGGTCTACGAGAAGGGCTCCCTCGGCTACGCCGCCTCCAGGTTGGGGCGCAGCGAGGGAGCCACATCGATGCTCTTCAAGCGGGCCATCGACGCCCTCGGCGAGCGGCCGGAGATCCGGCGCCTCGGGGGCTCGACGACCGCTTGAGCCTCAGGGGCCGACGACGCCGACGAAGGTCATGCCGACGGCGTTGGTGAGATTGAAGCCCTGCCCGGGCGTGCAGTTGTCGGGGTTGGGGTCGCGGTAGTAGCCCTGGAAGCCGATCTGGTCCCCGGGCGCGAAGACGCTGAGGTTGGCGTTGGCCATGCCGAAGCTCGTGGCCGCGTTCTCCCAGGTCGCGCCTCCGTTCTGGCCGCTGTTCTTGACGCGGCTGCGGGTGAAGATGCCTCCTTGCGGGCCGGGGCGCACGCAGCGCAGGCCGTCACCGAAGAGGACCGCGTTCGACTCGACGCCGTCGCCGGCGAAGAGCACGCAAAAGCGGTTGGTGGGCATTCCGGTGATGCGCAGCTCGATGTCGGAGCGGAGCTCGCCACCCACGATCTCTAGGGTCGGCGTGCCGAAGGCCTGGAGCCGCGCGCCCTCCCCGCTCGTGTTCGTGCAGCCGGTGCCGCTGTCGTCCTGGGCATTGCGGCCGCAGGGGCAGTCCCCTTCGGAGCCGTCGCCGAAGCAGTACTCCTCGAAGGAGGCCTCCGCGAAAGGCTTGGTGAAGATGCGGATCTGGTCGGGGTAGCTGCTCGTCTTCAGCCGAAACTCGAGCACCTTGCGATCCGCCGATAGGCGCAGCCAGTCGCCGTTGTTGTTCTCGAGGCCCCGCTTCCGGTGAGCGTTCGCGCGCGGGTTCAGGTCGCCTTGCTGGCCCGGGTAGATGGTGCCGGCGGTGCCCAGGGCCCCGTCACCACCCGAGCCCTCGTCTCCTCTCAGGCTCTTCGTCAGATACTGAAGGGCCACGATCTCCTCGGCGAAGGTGATCGTCCCACTGGGGAACGAGGCTCCCGAGCCGGAGTCACGGTCCGAGCAGAGCAAGTAGACATCGAACTCGGATCCGGGGCCGATCCAGTGGCCGTTGTCGTACAGCCCCTCATCGATGTTGATTCCCGGAGTCTGGCCGAAGGCGATGGACTCCGCGTCTCCGAAGCCGTTGCCGCCCAGTAGCACGCTCGCGTCCACAGAGAGGCTCGTGTTCTCGTCCAGTCGGTATCCGACCTGCTCTCGGAAGAGCACGGCCTCGGTGTCGCTCTCGATGGGGCCGAAGTCGCGGTAGACGGCGTCGGGGGCGGTGGGCCAGAACCAGACGTCGTCCTCGTAGCTGGCGATGCCTTGCTCCTGGGCCAGCGCTCCGCCGGCGAGTAGGCCGACGGCGAGGAAGGCTTGGAGGGCCGTGTTCGATTGGGTGGGGCGTGCGGCGGATTGAGTTTGCATGTCGTTCGTCTCCTGATCCGGTTCTCGGTGGCCCGCAGGGGGCATGGCTGGCCGAGGGAGCGGGCGAAGGCGACCTCACGACCTTTCCCGCATTTTCCTCCGACCCCCGGGGCAGGGCCCTTGCCCCACTTCCTCTCGGCGCCTTCCCCTGGCGCCATGGGCCGCGCGCTATCCTCCGCCCGTGAAGTGGCGGATCACGACCTCCGAACCCGAGGCGCCCCCGCGCTTCCGCGAGCGGCTGCAGACCGAGCTCGGGGAGCGCTGCAGCCGCAATCCGAACTACTCCCTGCGGGCCTTCGCCCTCGACCTCGCGACCGACCACTCGACCCTGAGCCAGCTCCTGCGCGGCAAGCGGCGCATGACCGAGGCCTCGATCCGCGCCCTGGGCGGCCAGCTGGGGCTCGACGAGGAGGAGCTCGACGCCTGGGTCGATGCCGAGCGAACGCCCAAGGTGCCGCCGGCCACGCGCAGCCTCGACGCCGACACCGCCGCCCTCGCGCCGGCCTGGCCCCACGACGCGTTGCTCGAGCTCCTCGCCATCGAGGGCTTTCGGCCCGATGCGCGCTGGATCGCGGCCACGCTCGGGATCAGCGTCGACGAGGTCGGCCTCGCGTTGCACCAGCTGCTGCGCCTCGGCCTGCTCGAGATGGCCGCCGCCGATCGCTGGGAGGACCTGCTCGGCGACGCGCGGGCCCGCGGCGACGTCGAGCCTCCGCCCCCCGCGCACCGCCTCGAGGGCGCCACCCTGACCGCGGTCGTCGACCGTCGCCGTTTGGGGGAGCTGCGCGCGCGGATTCGGGCCTGGTGCGCGGAGCTGGGGAGCGAGCTGGAGCAGCACACGACCCGCGACGCGCTCGTGCGCATCGACTTGAACCTGGCCCTGCTCACGTCGGGCGCGGCCGCTGGAGACCCGGACGAGGAGGAGACATGGGACGACCCGTCACCCGTTGGCAGATCCTGAGCCGCGACCCCGATGCCACCGCGAGCTTCTACGGCGAGCTTTTCGATTGGCAGGTGGACGCCGACAACCCCCTCGGGGCGCGCATGGTGCGCACCGGGGGCGAAGGGGGCATCGAAGGCGGCATCTGGCCTGCGCCTCCCGAGGCGCCGAGCTTCGTGCAGCTCTTCGTCGACGTCCCGGACGTGGAGGATGCTGTGTCCCGGGCGGAGGGCCTCGGGGCCCGCGTCCTGGTGCCGCCCTCGACCCTCCCCGACGGCGAGCGGATGGCGGTCCTGCACGACCCCCAGGGGCTCCCCTTCGTCGTCCACCAGAGGGCCGCGGGCGATGGCTGAGGCCCTCGAGACCCCCTCTGAAGGGCCACTATTGACGAAATCGCATTTCTTGGCTAGAGTCGGGACCCGAGGGCGCGGCAGGCATGCGTCCCCACGCCCCATGAATCGGAGATCCCCGACGCGCTCCCCGGGCCAGGCAGAGCCCGGTGCGACGAGGCTGGCCCCGTGGCTCGCCCCGTGCCTCCTCCTCGTCCTCGCCGGATGCGGCGGTGGGGGCGACGACGAGGTGCGGGCCGCGGACAGCGCGCGGCCGAATCGGGCCCCGTCCGCGGCCGAGGCGGCCCGTCGCCTGGCCAGCATCGGTTATGCCGAGGCCTTGCCCGTGGCGGCCGACGAGCTCGACCTCGAGGGCGTCGTGCTGCACGACGAGGAGCTGGCCTGCCCCGGCTGGAACCTCTACGCGACTCGCCAGGTCGGGCGCGACGCGAAGGGCGAGCGCTACGCCGCCGGCGCGCGCCTCGTCGATAACGAGGGGCGTCTGCGGCACCGCTGGGCGACCCAGGTGCGCGGCGAGACCCTGGCCTGGATCGAAGAGCACCTGCCCTCCTTCGTGCCGGAGTACATGACCGGCTGGAACCACGTCGAGCTCCTGCCGGACGGCGACCTCCTGGCGGTCGGCAACCACCACCTCCTGGCGCGCTTCGATCGCGACGCCGAGCTCGTGTGGAAGCTGGACATCCCCGCGCACCACGACGTGCGGCTCGGGCCCGACGGAAACCTCTACACCCTGATCGACGGTTTGCGCACGGTCGAGCTCGACGGCGAGCCCGTCGTCGTCCAGGACAACTGGATCCTGATGCTGACGCAGGAGGGGGAGGAGCTGCGCCGCTGGTCGCTCTGGGATGCGTACCAGCGAACGGACGAGCTCGCGCAGCGCCTGCTCCCGAGCCTGCGCAAGATCCCGGCGCACTACGAGCGCGCCCTGGCGCGCCTCGAGGAGCTGACCCCGCAGGACGACGCGGAGGGACAGCTGCGCCTCGAGCTCTACCGCGATGCCGTGAGCGGAGACTACACCGAGCACACCGAGGTGAAGAACGTGCTCGTGCACGGCTACACCGCCGACATCTTCCACTCGAACTCGATCCAGGTGCTCGAGCGCGACGAGCCCGGGCTGTGGGAAGCGGGCGACCTCCTGGTCTCGATTCGCATCCAGGACACGGTGGCCGTCCTCGATCGCGACACGGGCGCGATCCTGTGGGAGTGGGGGCCGGGCGAGCTCGAGCTGCAGCACCACGCCACCTGGCTCGAGGACGGCACGATCCTCGTCTTCGACAACGGCGCGCGGCGCGGGTGGTCCCGGATCCTGCGCGTCGATCCGCGCAGCCGCGAGGTCGTCTGGGAGTACCACGCGGAGGAGCCCGAGGACTTCTTCACCGAAGCCCGCGGCGGCGTCCAGCCATTGCCGAACGGCAACTTCCTCGTGGCCGAGTCGAACCCCGGCCGCGTCTTCGAGGTGACCCCCGAGAAGGAGATCGCCTGGGAGTTCTACGGCCCCATCCGTGCCGAGCGCGAGGGCGAGGCCCTGCGCGAGGCGATCTACCGCATGACACGCCTGCCGAAGGAGGCCCTCGGGGCCTTTCGGGGGCCGCGCTAGCTGCGACGCGCCTGCGAGGCGCGGGTTGACTGAGCCTCAACTCGCGAGCTTCGCGACGATCTCTCGATAGCGCTTCGTCGCCGGCGCGCTCTTCTTCCCCTTGGCGCAGAAGGCGAGGGCGGCGAGACCGCGCTTGGGGCTCTCGACCACGATCGCGCCGTCGACCAGCTTCGCCTCCAGGGCCGCGCGGGCCTCGCGGAACTCCTTCCGATCGTGGGCCGCGGGATAGAACGAGAGCACGTAGACGTAAGCGAAGAGGTTGTAGCGGAAGAAGGGGTACTCGAGCTTGCCGAAGAGGGTCCCGATCCCGAAGTGGCAGGGCCCGCGAGGATTGCGCGTACGCCAGTGCTTCAAGAGGGAGTCGACGGCGGCGTCGAGGCGGCGGTCTTTCCGGTGGGTGTTCGAGAATCGCAGGGCGTCGAGCACGTTCAACGTGACCCCCGGGTTCGAGGCGTCGGTGCCCGCGGACTTGCCGAGCTTGACCGTGTTGCAGCGCCAGCCGCCGTCGGAGTGCTGCGTCTCGAGGAGGTGCTCGTAGGTGAGCCTCAGGCGCGCGTCCCGGGCGAAGCCGAGGCGCCCCAGGACCCGCGCCGCGTTGGCCGTGTGACAAGGGTAGACGGCGCCCTTGGGGGCCGGACGGATGCGGCCGTCCTCGCGCCAGGCATCGAGGAAGACCTGGGCGGCCCCTTTCATCAACGGATCGCCGCGCGCCAGGCCGAGCTCGCTCAGCATCAACGCGCAGTCGAAGGTCGAGAAGGGGCTGCCCGAGCCCCAGCGCCCGTCCGCCGTGGCCCAGAAGTCGCCGCCGTTCTCATGACGTCGCGCGACCAGGGCCTCGACGTCCGCGGCATAGCGCTTGGCGACCGCCACCGCAGTCGGGTCAGGGACCGAAGGTGACGCAGATCCCGTCCGAGGTGTCGAACTCCGCGCCTCCCGCGGGGATGTCGCGGAACCAGCCCTGGAAGTACCAGGTCGACCCGGGGGTGATCAGCCCGGCGGGCTGGGGGGGGTCCGTCAGGTCCAGGGTGTTTCGCATCGTGTTGCCCGTGATCGACGCCGGGCGCAGGCGGAAGATGCCGCCCGGACCGCCGACGCAGCGCAGGCCGTTGCCGAAGGGGATGCCCGCGCCGCCGTTGACCTGGGTGCTGGAGTAGAAGAAGAGCCCGATCGTGTCAGGCGTCGGTCCGGCTTGCAGCTCGAAGCCGTTGGCCGAGATCGAGCACTCGCCGTTCGTTCCCATGACCGCGGCCGAGCCCGAGGAGTTCGGCCCCGAGCTGCAGAAGTTCGAGGTCTCGCAGCCGAGCTTGCGGATCTGCAAGCCGTTGATCGCGCCACCCAGGACCGGATCGCCCCCCGGGGCGAGGCCGGCGTGGGGACCCATGAAGCCGTTCGTGACCTCGACGATGGTGCGCGTGTAGCTCACGCCCTCGGCGTGGGAGCCCGTCCAGCTACCCGTGTTCGTCTCCGTGCCGGGCACGAAGTCGAAGAGGCTCTTGTGCACGACCTCGGGGTGGTTCGGCATCCACATGTAGGTCAAGACCTCGTAGGTCCCGTTCTCCAGGCCGTTCAGGTAGAGGCAGGAGTCGAGACTCGTGCTGTTCGTCACGAGGGCGTCCTCGAGCAGGGCCGCGTCCGGTCCCGAGAGGGCGGCGTCGGCGTCCGCGACCCAGGCCTGGCCGCCGAACTGGTGGACGCCCACTCCGGTCGGGTTGCCGGCGAGGTCGACCAGGGGCTCGTCGAAGGCCTGGGGGCCGAGTGCCGGCGTGGTGTGGGGCAGGACCACCGCGTTCCAGACCCCGGGCGAGCCGGCCGCGCCGTAGCTCGCGGGGGGGACGGCGGTGCCGGCGGCTCCGATGTCGATGTTGAAGTCCTGGGCGAGGACGGGAGAGGGGAGGAGCGCCGCGACGATGAGGGCCCGGCGAGCGTGGCGAGTCGTCAGCATGGGAAGCACGGGGTTGCGGGGTTTGGGGCGGGCGGGTTTGTGAAGAAGCGGCTGGTTCAACTAGCCTAGCGATCCTCCGACGATGTGGGCCCGCCCCGCCGGTGCACCCCGCCGATCCATGGGGTCCGGATCGTCACGTTCTCGTAAGCCCGCGCCCGAACCGCACTCCCGCCTCGGCCCGACCACATGTCTCCGAGCTCCTCGCGCGCCGAGACGATCGCTCGCCTCGCCCTGCTACTGCCCGCCTTGATCGTTGGGAGCCTCGTCCTGCGGTACTGGGTCAACGTGCCGGAGGGCGACGACTGGGAGACCCCTGGGCAGCTGTACGTCTCGATGGCATCGCACGGGCTCACCTTCGGCGAGCTAGTGCGGTTGCACAACGAGAGCCGCATGGTCGTGCCGCGGCTGATCCACGCGCTGTTGCTGCAGGTCTTCGGCTGGGACACGCGAGCCGCCATCGGCTTCAGCTGGATCACGAGCCTCCTGACCTGGCTCGCCTTCATCGGCCTCCTGGGCCGACAGCTCCCCGTCGGTCGCCTGCGCTACTTCTTCGTCCTGGCCGTGGGCGCTGCCTTCTTCTCCACCGCGCAGTGGAAGAACCAGCTCTGGTCGATCCAGCTGGTCGTCTTCCTGCCGCCGGCATTCCTCGTGGCAGCCTTGTGGCTCGACGGCACGCGGCTTCCGCTGGCCACGAAGGTGCTCGGCTGCGCGGCCTTGAGCGTCCTCTCGACCTTCTCCTTCGCCAACGGCATGACCTGCTGGGGCCTCGGATTCCCCCTCCGATCGCTCCTCGGGTGGGGGGGGCGGCCGGCCCCCACGCCCCGCGCGCGCGCCGCGTGGCTGGCGCTGTACCTCTTGCTCGGCGCGGCGACGATCGCCCTCTACTTCCAGGACTTCGAGTTGCTGAAGCCCACGCAGGAGGTCGCGAAGGCGGATGACGCCGACGTCTCAGGCCTGCGCTTCTTCGTCGCCTGGCTCGGCGCGCCGCTCGGCTCATTCGCGCGCGAGGCGCCCATCGTCGCCGAGCTCGTCGGGGGTCTGCTCCTGGTCGCAGCAGTCGTCAGCGCGGCTTATGTCGCCGTCCGGGCCCGATCCGACGGTGGGCGCGACCTGCTCCGCGCCAGCCATCCCTTCTGGTGTCTCGTGCTCTACTCGGCCCTGTCGGGGATCGCCGTGACCCTCGGCCGACTGCACTACGGCCAGGAGGCCGCGCGCTCCGTGCGCTACGCGACGACGGCGGGGTGGTTCGCGGTCGCGCTCCTTCCGGTCCTCTACCTCGTGCAGCGTGATCTCCGGGAGCGAGGCGGGCCGCGGCGGGCGCTCGCGCCTCGGGCCGCGATCGCGGTGTTGCTGGCCTCGACCGCCGCAGCCTGGCCCGCCGGCGTTCGCGAGATGCGCATGCGACACTGGCTCTCGGAGCAGAACCAGCTCAGCCTGCGGCTGCTCGAGCAGGCGCCGGAGAACCCCCTGTTGGCCCGGGTGCACAAGCACCCCTCGGTCGTGCTCCGTCGCTCGCGCCCGCTGAGGGAGCGCGGCTGGCTCGACGACCCTCCGATCGGGGACTGGGTCCACGCGGAGCTCGGCGCGGCGCTCCGCGAGGGCCGCGAGTGCCTCGGAGAGGTGCGGCTGGAGGAGCTCGGGAAGCGCTACGTCCGCTGCGCCGGTTGGGCCATCCTTCCCTCCCGCGACCGGGCCGCGGACTGCGTGCTCGTCGCGCATGAGGGGGCCGACGGTCAGCTCGAGCTCGTCAGCGGCCTCGCGATGAAGCGCGAGATCCCGGCGGTGACCAAGCTGCTGGGAATCGACCTGCCGCTGCGCTGCGGCTTCGGGGACAGTCTGAAGTGTCCTGGGCGCGCCCGCTCGGTGCGCGTCTTCGCCGCGGACTTCTCGGACGAACGTCTCTATCTCATCCCCTCGGCCGACCCCTGACCCCGCGCCATCCCCCGCCCACCCGCTCCGGCTCCCCCCGCCGGGTCGAATTCCCCCCCATGCTCTCGAGCTCCCCGCGTACCTCGCTGGTCGGCCGCTTCGTGTTGTTGCTGCCCGCGCTGGCCATCCTGGTCCTCGTCGGCCTCTTCTCCGTCGACGTGCCCGAGGACGACGACTGGGAGACCCCCGGCGGGATCTACGTCGCGATGGCGGAGGGGGGCCTCGGGTTCGACGAGCTCTTCGCCTTTCACAACGAGAGCCGCCCCGCCGTGCCGCGACTGGCCTACGCGCTGCTCTTGAAGGTCTTCGGCTGGAACACGCGGGTGAACCTCGTCCTCAGCTGGCTCGCCTGTCTCGCTTCCTGGCTCGCGCTCCTGGCTCTCCTGCGGCGACACCTGCCGCCGAGCCGCGGGCGCTTCTGGCTCGCGCTGGTCGTCGGGCTGACGCTCTTCTCCACGGCGCAGTGGAAGAACCAGCTGTGGGCCATCCAGCTCTTCGTGTTCCTCCCGCCGGCCCTCCTCACGGCGGCCTTGTGGCTCGACGAGACGCGCGGCTCGGTCGCGGGTCGGGTCCTGGGTTGCGCGATGCTGAGCCTCCTGGCGACCTTCTCCTTCGCGAACGGCATGGCCTGCTGGGTCCTGGGATTCCCCGCGGCCGCGCTCCTCGGGTGGGGCCGCCCGCTCGCCGGCGCCCGCGCGCGGACGCTCTGGGCGGCGGCCTACGCCCTCCTCGGCGCGCTCGCCTTGGCCATCTACTTCGGCGGTCCCGCGGTGGTGACCCCGGCCCCCGAGGTGCACGCCGCGGCGATCCTGAGCGCGGAGGGCGGGACCTTTCTCGTGACGTGGCTCGGGGCGCCGCTGACCTTCTGGTTCGGAGGGGAGACCTCCTTGGCCTTCGCCGTCGGCCTCGGTCTCCTCCTCGTGACCGCGGCCTGCGCGCTGCACGTCGCCCGGCGGGCGACGACGGAGGAAGGCCGCGAATTGCTGCGGGCCTGCCGGCCCTTCGCCTGCCTGCTGGCCTACGCCCTCCTGTCGGGGATCGCGACGGCCGTTGGACGCCTGCACTTCGGGATCGAGGCCGCGCACGCGGCTCGCTATGCGACGACGGCCGGCTGGTTCACGGTCGCGTTGCTGCCGATCCTCTATCTCGTTCAGCGTGACCTGCGCGCGCGCGGACGGAGGCGAGCGGCGCTCGCGTCCGGGGGCGCCGTCCTCCTCCTGGCGGCCCTCGTTCTCGCTGCGTGGCCGGCCGGGATCGCGAAAATGAAGGCCCATCAATTGCAGTCGGAGCAGAACCTCCTGACCCTACGACTGGTCGAGCAGTTGCCCGAGAACCCACTGCTCCCCGAGCTGTACAGACGTCCGCAACTGCTCATCCGGCGCCTGGAGTCGCTCGGCATGCGCGACTGGCTCGACCAGGACCTCGTCGGCGGTTGGCTCGGCGACCAGCTCGTGAAGACCTGGCGGGGTCGACGCCAGTGTGATGGCCTCGCCACCGTCGAGCGCGGCGAGAAGAACATCCTGCACATCTCGGGCTGGGCCAAGCTCCCGGATCCGGAACGGGCGGCGGACTGCGTCCTGATCGCCCTGGAGGACGAGGAGGGCGAGCTCGAGCTCGTCAGCGGGCTGACGATGAAGCGTGTGTCGCCCGGGTCGGGCCAGGGGCGCGGGAGGAAGCGCGGGCCGCGCTGCAAGTTCGGGGACTCCCTCCCCCTGTCGGCCCGAACGAGGCACGTGCACGTCTTCGCCGCCGACCTCGAGGCGCAGCAGCTCTACCTGCTGCCGCGCAGCGACTCCTGACGACGTCGTCGCCGCCCGCGATCCGCGCTACACTCTCGCGCCTTCCGCGACCCGCACGCGGCGTCCCCCTTGCCATGCTCCCCCTGCCGTCGACACGCCGCACCGATCGTCCGCGATGGGTATGGCCGTGGTGCATCGCCACTCTGGCCGTCCAGGCTTGCGGCGGCGCGGAAGCCCCGCAGGCGGACGCGGATCCCGGAGCCACCGGCGTCGCGGAAGCGGTCGAGGAGGAGAGCGCCGAGCCCCTGCGCACGGTCTTCACCGACCGCGCGCCTCAGCCGGGACCCGACCTGAGGCCCTACCTCGACGAGCGCGAGGGCGAATCGAGGGGCTGGCCCGAAGAGCGCCGGCAGTCGCGCGCGCGGGGCGTCCTCTTGGCGTTGCTCGAGCAGCTCATGAGAGGTGAGGAGGGGGACTGGGCTTCCTCTCTCGCCCCCGACTTCCGGAGCACGGAGCTGCGGCCGGCCTCCCTGCGGGTCGTGCACGAGCAAGGCGGTTGCGTCGTCCGCAGGCCGGAGGATCCGACTTCCCTCGACCCCGTGAGCCTTCGCCTCGACGGGGAAGAGGCCCTCTCCGCCCTGCGCGACCTGACCCGCGCCGCGGGCGTTGGGCGCGAGGGCCGTGTCGAGGTCGAGACCCTCTCCACGGGCATGGCCGCCGACGGTGCGCTGGAGACGCGCGTGCTCCTCCTGCTCTCGGGCAGCGCGCGGGGCAAGCGCAAGCAGGTCACGGCCACCTGTCTGGCGCGCTGGAGCGAAAGGGACGACGAGGCTCCGCGGCTCGCGTCCCTCGGCCTCGAGTCCTACGAGGAGGTGAGCCTCTTGCGTCCCGCCTTCGGGGACCTGACGGGGTTTCTCCTGAGCTCTCAGCCCTGGTTCAAGGGCGAGATCCTGCTCGGGGTCGACGACTACGACCTGCGCCGCGACCGACTCTGCGGTCCGGCCTTCATGGGCGCCCAAGGGGCGGCCGTGGGGGACGCGAACGGGGACGGGCTCGACGACGTCTTCGTCGCTCAACAGGCGGGCGTGCCCAACCGACTCCTGCTGCAGCTTCCCGACGGCCGGGTGCAGGACGTCTCCCTGGCAGCGGGGGTCGCTTTCCTCGAGACGGTGCGGGGAGCCCTCTTCGTGGACCTCGACAACGACGGAGATCAGGACCTGGCCCTGGCGCTGGGGCCGAACGTGCTCGTGCTCTGGAACGACGGGGGCGCGCGTTTCACCGATCCCGTCCTGCTCGAAGGAGGCGGCGACGACAACGTCTTCAGCCTCTGCGCCGCGGATCCCGACGACGACGGAGACCTCGACCTCTACGCCTGCCACTACATCTTCAATGACGGCACGGTCTCGACCTTGCCGACGCCCTACCACGACGCCAATAACGGCTCGGCGAACAGCTACTGGCGCAACGAGGGCGGCGGAGCCTTCACGAACGCCACGGTCGAGGTCGGGCTCGACGTGAACAACCGCCGCTTCAGCCTGGCGGCGATCTGGGAGGACCTCGACCTCGACGGCGACGTTGACCTCTACGTCACGAACGACTTCGGGCGCAACAACTACTACCGCAACGACGGTGGGAGCTTCGTCGACGTCGCGGGACGGATCGGGGCCGCCGACCAGGCCTCCGGGATGGGGGCGACGATCGCGGACTACGACGGCGACGGCCTCCCCGACCTCTACGTGAGCAACATGTTCATGCCGGAGGGAATGCGCGCCGCCAGCGGGGAAGCGATGCTCGACGCCGCCCACCAGCGCTTCGCGCGCGGTAACACCCTCCTGCGGGGGCGGGAGGACGGCAGCTTCGAGGACGCCACCCTGGACGGCGCGGCCTGGCGGGGCGGCTGGACGTGGGGAGCGGTCTTCGGCGACTTCGACAACGACGGTCGCGCGGACGTCTACGTCCCCAACGGCTTCCTCAGCGGGCGCGGCGACGACGACGTGGACGCTTTCCACTGGCGCAGCGTCGTCTCGCGCTCACCCGAGGACGGCTTGATGACCGAGGAGTACCGAGCGGCCTGGAGCGCCCTGGAGTACCTGGTGTTGCAGCGCGGGGCGTCCTACTCCGGCAAGGAGCGCAACTGCTTCTACCTGAACACGGGCGACGGTCGCTTCGCGGACATCAGCGCCGCGAGCGGGGCGGACTTCCTCGACGACTCGCGCGCCGCGTGTCTCGTGGACTGGGACGACGACGGCCGCCTCGACCTCGTCCTGAAGAACCGCACGGCGCCTCGCCTGCGAGTCCTGCGCAACCAGTTCCCCGACGCGGGGAGCCACCTCTCCATCGAGCTCGTCGGCGTGGATTGCAACCGCGACGCGATCGGGGCGCGCGTGGAGGTGCGGGCGGGGGGCCAGCACCTGCGGCGCAGCCTGCGCGCGGGGGAGGGTTACCTGGCGCAGTCCTCCAAGCGCCTGCACTTCGGGCTCGGGGACGCCCAGCGCGTGGAGAGCGTGACGGTCCACTGGCCGGGTGGGGCGCAGGACACTTACGAGGATCTCACGGTCGACCAGCGCTATCGGATCACCCAGGGCGCCGCGGAGGCCGAGGTCGTGCGCACTCGCGAGCGCCTGGGGCTCGTGTCCAAGGTCAGCGCACCCCTCGAGCAACCCGCGGACGCGGTGGTCGAGCGAATCCCCCTGGCGGAGCGCCTCCCGATCGGCCCCCTGCGCGTGCCCGCCTTCGACGACTCGGGGCGACTCGTCGAGAGCCTGGCCGGTGCACATCTCCTGCTGGACCTCTTCTCCGTCGACAACGAGGACTGCTCCCTGGAGCTCCTGCGGCTGCGCAGGCGACAGGACGAGCTGCGCAAGGCGGGCGTGATCGTCGTCCCGCTGTGTGTCGACGAGCCCGGGCGCCGCGCGGGGGCGCAGGAGTTCCTGCGGGCCTTCGAGCTCGACTCGCTCGCCGGCTACCTCGACGAGAAGGCGCTCAAGGCCTTCGAGGTGATTCTGAGCGAGGTGATCGGCCGCTCGGTCGAGACGCCCCTGCCGACGAGCTTCCTCGTGGACGAGAGCGGCTTGCTCTCGGTCGTCTATCTCGGCCCGGTGCGCGTCCCGCAGCTCCTGAAGGACATGGCCGTGATCGAGGCCATGCCCCCGGGCGAGCTCAACGGAGAGCGCCTCCTGGGGGGGCCCTGGCTGGCGCCGCCGAGGCGGAACATGGAGCGCATCGTCAACGCCATGGGAATGCTCGGGCTGCGGGACCTCGGTCGCCACTTCTTCGATTTCGAGAAAGCCCGCTGAGGCCGAGGGCCCCCGAGAGGGCTCTCCTTGCGGCTTCGTGGCGCAGGCCCTAGGGTCCAATGTCCGGGCGAGCGCTCAGTGGCGTCCGAGCCCGGAGGGGAAGAACATGAGGACGATCGTGCACGCCGTCGCGCGCCTGCTCGGGACGGTCTTGTTGCTCTGCCTGGCGGCTTGCCAGGTGACGCGCATCGAGGACCAGGAGACCTTCTTCGAGCACGACGCCGCGGCGGACCGCGTCGACATGTTGCTCGTGTACCGCGGGATCTCGGTCTGGTCCGAGGCGAAGGAGGGGGAGGACTTCGTCCAGGGCGACGACCCCCGTCTCGACCCGCGCAAGATCGAGCAGGCGCTCGAGCTGGCGGCGGAGATCCTGGGCGGTCAGCGCCGTTTCCGGCTCTTGCCGGGCAGCTTCGAGTTCGACCTCGACGAGATGAGCTCCGAGGCTCGCTCCGAGGCGGACCGCGAGATCCTCGACGACATCGAGCTCGTGGAGGTCCAGGCCTTCCTGGACGAGGAGGGGCGCCTGGCGTGCTTCCAGCACTTGCGCATCGAGGGTGCCAGCCGCCTCCTCGCGCGGCTCAACGCGCTCCTCGACGAGTCCCTGGCCGATGAGTTCGACGCGGAGAAGGTCGCCGAGTCCGACTACCCCGAGAGCGCGGCGCTGTGGGCCGCGGCGGCGACCTCGGGTTGGGAATGGTTGCGCTTCGAGGGGCCCGTGCTCGTCGTCTCGATCCCCGCCACCTTCCAGGACGCGGCGCGCGTCCTGCTCGCGAACTGCCGCGAGCCCGAGAACCCGGAGCTCTTCGAGGCCGTGCGAGACATCCGGGTCGAGCCCGGGCGCGTCGAGCTCCTCCTCGGCTCGCTGGAGGACCCCGTCATCCACGTCGTGCACGAGAACGAGGACCCGCGCTACGAAGCGGCTCTGCGCGCGCGCCTCGAGGAGCAGCTCGGCGAGGAGCTGCCCCGGGTCGAGGCCATGGCCCTGGACGAGGCCTTCCGCGGGCGAGGGTCGCGCGCCAGGACCTTGTTGGAAGGGATCTCGCCGGAAGAGGAATTCGGCGACGGGGAGAACTGAGGGCGTGGGGCTCGAGCGGCATCGGGGGAGGGCGACGTGAAGCGTGGGGTCACGACGGCGAGCCTGCTGCACCTCGTCCTCCTGTCGCTCTCCGCCCCGGCAGGGGCCCAGACCGACACCTTCCTCGACGCGGGCGCCGCGTGGCGCTACCTCGACGACGGCAGTGATCCTGGCGCGACTTGGACCTCCGTCGCCTTCGACGACTCGAGCTGGCCCGTCGGGTCGGCCCAGCTCGGCTACGGGGACGGCGACGAGGCGACGGTCGTGAGCTACGGTCCCGACCCCCTCGACAAGCACGTCACGACCTGGTTCCGCCACGAGTTCGAAGTCTCCGACGCGAGCCCCTACGTGGCCGCGACCGTCGAGCTCTTGGTGGACGACGGCGCCGTCGTCCACCTGAACGGAGTCGAGCTCCTGCGCCACAACCTGCCCGCAGGCGCCATCGACTCCGAGACCCTCGCGCTCTGGGAGGTCTCGGGCGCGGCAGAGTCGATCTTCCACGTCTCCGACCACGAAGCCGTGCCTCTCCAGAGCGGGACCAACGTCCTCGCCGTGGAGCTGCACCAGGCCGACCCGGCGGGACCGGATCTGAGCTTCGACCTCGCGCTGCGCGGACACACGCAGCCCCTGTTGCGGCGTGCACCCTACCTGCAGATGGGGGGCGAGGATCGCATCCGCATTCGCTGGCGCACCTTCCCGGCCGCCGATAGCGGCGTCTGGTTCGGGCCCGCGCCGGACGAGTTGACGAGCTTCGTGAGCGACGCGGCCGCAGTGAGCGACCACGAGGTCGAGCTCCTGGGGCTCGCTCCCGACACCACATACTTCTACGCCGTGGGGACCGCGAGCGCTCCCTTCGCCGGCGGCGACGTGGATCACTTCTTCGTGACCCATCCTCCCCTGGGCGATCCGCGCCCCGCGCGCTACTGGGTGCTGGGGGACTCGGGGACGGCCTCGCCCGACGCCGAGGCCGTGCGCGATGCCTACTACGGGCTCGAGCCGGGCGTCCACACGGACCTCTGGCTGATGCTCGGGGACAACGCCTACCTCCTGGGCTCCGACGTGGAGTACCAGATCGCCCTCTTCGACATCTACCCGGAGATGCTGCGACGCAGCGTGCTCTGGCCGGCGCGGGGCAACTGGGAGACGAGCGCGGCGACCTTCTACGGCATCTTCAGCTTCCCGACGGCCGGGGAGAGCGGCGGGACTCCCTCGGGGACCGAGGCCTACTCCTCCTTCGACCACGGGAGCGTGCACTTCGTGCGCCTGGACTCGGCGGGCTCGGACCGATCCGTCGGCGGACCCATGTGGACCTGGCTCGAGGCGGATCTGGCCGCGACGAGCCAAGAGTGGATCATCGCCTACTGGCACCACCCCCCTTACTCGAAGGGCGGACACGACTCCGACACCGACCCGGGCCAGACCTTGATGCGCGAGAACTTCGGGCCCTTGCTCGAAGCCGGCGGCGTCGACCTGGTGCTCTGCGGCCACAGCCACTCCTACGAGCGCTCCTTTCTGCTCGACGGTCACTACGACACCTCGGACACCCTGACCCCGACCATGCTCCTGGACGACGGCGATGGCCGCGAGGAGGGGAGCGGCGCCTACACCAAGCTCGACGAGCCGAATCGCGGCACGGTCTATCTCGTCTGCGGCAGCTCGGGCGGCGCGAACCCGATCAACGAGCTGCACCCGGCGATGTACACGGCCCTCGCCATTGCGGGCTCGGTCGTCATCGACGTGGACGGGGGGCGCCTCGACGCGCGCTTCCTGAGCGCGACGGGCGCCGTCGAGGACCACTGGACCCTGCTCTCGAGCAGCTTCACCGGCGCCTACTGCGTGGCCCTCGAACACTCCGAGGGGTGCGCGGCGGGGATCACGGCGGTCGGCACGGCCAGCGCCACGAGCGCCTCCCCCTACGAGCTGGTTGGCGAGGACCTGCCGCGGAACAAGCCGGGCATGCTGTTCTACGGCTACGGTCCCGCCCGCGTTCCCTTCTTTCAGGGGCTGCGTTGCGTCGCGCCCGCGCTGCGTCGCACCCAGGTCCAGAGCTCCGGCGGCGTCGTGCCTTGCGAGGGCGGCTTCTCCTACGACTTCAACGCCCGCATCCAGAGCGGCCTGGACCCGGAGCTCGTCCCGGGAGTCACCGTCTACGCGCAGTACTGGTTCCGGGACGCGGGCAGCTCGAACACGAGCAGCGCCTGGCAGTTCGTGATCGGACCCTGAGCCCTGCGCCGCACGACCCGCGACGGAGGACCCTCAGGGCGGCTCGGGCACCTGGGGCTGGCTCGACGCCCCGTCCTGCTCTAGCTTTCTCGGGTCATGCTCGAGCCGTGGCAGCAGGAGCTCTTCATGGGCCTCCTCGTCGTGGTCGTCTTCGCGGCCTTCTTGCGCGAGTGGTTGGCGATCGAGCTCGTCTCCCTCGGCGCCCTCTTCCTGTGCGTGGTCGTGGGTATCCTCCCGGTCGGCACGGGGGAGTCCCACGACGCCCTGCGCGTCTTCGCGCACCCCGCGCCGATCACGGTCGCCTGTATGTTCGTGCTCAGCGCCGCCCTCGAGCGCACGGGCGTCGTGGATGCCCTCGGCCAGGCCTTCGAGCGCGTCGCGGCCAGGAGCCCCCTGCGCATGCTCCTGCTGCTCATGCTGACGGTCGCGCTGCTCTCCGGCTTCGTGAACAACACGCCCGTCGTCGTGGTCTTCATGCCGATCGTGATCTCGATCTGCCGCCGCAAGGACTGGAAGGCCTCGCGCTACCTGATCCCCCTTTCTTACGCCTCGATCGTGGGGGGCACGATGACGATCGTCGGCACCTCGACGAACCTCGTGGCCTCCGGCATCTACAAGGACCGCGGCTACGCGCCGATGGGGCTCTTCGAGGTGATGCCCCTGGGGCTCGCCTTCGTGGGTGTGGCGGTCGTCTACCTCATGACCTTCGGGCGCAAGCTCCTGCCCGACCGCGTCACCCTCGCGGCCCTGATCGACACGGAGCAGAGCCGGGAATTCCTCACCCACGCCTTCGTGGCGGCCGGCTCGCCCCTGGCCGGCGCGAGCCTGGCCGAAGCGGGGATGACCAAGATGCGCCGCGCGCGCGTGATCGAGGTCCTGCGCCGCGGCCGGCGGCTGATCCAGCCCCTGGATCGCATCGTCTTCGAGGAAGGCGACGAGATCGTCTTCAAGGGGCCGGCCGAGGGCTTGATGGAGCTCTTCGAGAAGGAAGGCATCCGCCTCGAGGACCAAGGCGCGGAGGGCCTCGAGGGCGTGCGCACCGAGTCCGCCGTGCTGATGGAGGGGATCCTCGCCCCCGACTCCTCCCTGGTGGGCAAGAGCCTGCGAGAGCTCGACTTTCGCCAACGCTTCGGCGCGCTGATCCTCGCCGTGCACCATCGCGGCCGGAACCTGCGCGAGCGATTCGAGGACGAGAAGCTCTCCTTCGGCGACACGATCCTCGTGCAGGGCTCGGCCGAAAAGATGCGCCAACTCTTCGAGCGCCGGGACTTCGTCAACCTGAGCGAGTCGAAGCGCACCCGGCTGCGGCCCCGGCGCGCTCCCGTGGCGGTCCTGGCCGTGATGGGCTTCATGCTGGCCGGCGCCCTGGTCGGCTTCGAGATCCTGCCGCCCGTCCCCGTCGTGGCGCTCGCTCTCGGCGCGACCCTCCTGGTGCTCGTCGCGGGTTGCCTCGACCCCCAAGAGGCCTACCGCGCGATCGACTGGCGGATCCTGTTCCTGATCTGCGGGATGCTGGGGCTGGGGTCGGCCCTCGAGCAGTCGGGGCTCGCCGGTCGCCTGGCTCGGGGGCTCGCGGCCCTGACGGGGGAGGAGGCCGTGGTCCTCGTGGCGGCCTTGTACCTCGCGGCGATGGTGCTGACCGAGATGATCAGCAACAACGCCGTGGCCGCGCTCTTGACCCCCCTCGCGATCGAGGTCGCGCGCCAGGTCGGGCTCGATGATCCGCGGCCCTTCGTCGTCGCCGTGATGTTCGGCGCCTCGGCGAGCTTCCTGACGCCGATCGGCTACCAGACGAACACCTTCGTCTACGGGGCGGGCGGCTACCGATTCGGCGACTTCTTCCGCGCGGGCTTGCCGCTCGCGCTCGTGCTGTGGGGAGTTGCGAGCTTCCTGATCCCCGTGATCTGGGAGCTCTGAGCGCGCCCTGGCGGATCAGTGCGAGGGGCGGGGGAAGTCGAATTCCTCCCAGGCCTCGGCCTCCCAGCCCGCGTCCTCTCCCGCGATGCGAACCAAGGCGGCGTGCGCCGCTGTCCGTACGGCCTCGGAGGGATCTTCGAGGGCGAGCCTCAGGTCGTGGGCTCCCCATCGTGAGCCCAGGTCGTGCAGGACGCCCGCAGCGAGCACGCGCAGCTCCTCGCTCTCGTCGAAGAGCGTGGGGGAGACCGCCATGGCCAGGTCGTGCCGCTCGTATCGGTGTCGAGCGATCTCCCGCAGCGCCTTGCGGGCGAGCAACTCGTCGTTCGCCGAGATCAATGTGATCTCGTGGGCGCGCGCCTCACGCATCCATCGCTGCTCCTCCTTGAGCCAACGCCTCCAGGGCCTGGCGTCCTGGACCAGCTGCTTGCCGGTCAGGGTCCGCAGCGCGTGGTGCGCGGTCGCCGCCGTGCCCGGGCGTTCGTCCCCCAAGAGCTCGATCAGATCGGAGACGACTTCGAAGCCCTCCAAGTGGCCGAGCGCCAGGCAGGCCGCTTGCGCGTCTTCCTTGGAGTCGCTGCGCAGGAGGGGCAGCAAGCTGGAGGCGAGGCGGCGGTTCACGTCGACGTCGTTCGATGGCCCGAGCAAGGGGACCTGGGCGGCGATCAGTCTCTCGTGCTCGGAGGTCCAGCTGATGACGTCGGCCAAGAGCGCGAGACCGCGCGAGTCCCGCGCCAAGCCGACGGCTCGCACGACGCAGGGGAGGAGACCGTGTGGGATTCCGGCCCAGGTCGCCTCGAGCTCCGAGAAGCCGTCGTCGTCGCGCAGCAAGAGTCGGCGGGTGGCCCCCTCGACGCAGGGGATCAGTCGTGGCGAGGGCTCGGATCCCGTGCTCTCGAGCGCCAGCTCAAAGAGGACCTGGAGGTCATTCGCCTCGCCGATGGCGCCCAGCGCGAGGATCGCCGCGGTCCGCGAGGGGATGCCCTCGGCCTCCTCGAAGCGTGCCGTCCACACCGGCCAGGCCGTCCGCCGCCCGACCCCGCTCAGGGCTCCGAGGAGGGCTTCGGTCTGCGGCTCGCTCAGGAGCTGGGCCTCTCCGCCGGGATCGGCAGGGTCGGGGATTCGCCGTGCCTCCAGGATGGAGAAGAGAGGGTCGACGACGCTCTGCCCCAATGACGACAGCTCTCGGGCCACGGAGTCGCGATCGACTTCAGGGCTCCTCAAGCTGCGTAGCCAGGTCCAGCTCGCCGCCTCGGCCGGGCTCGGGTCCGACGCACCTGCGGCCTCGGCGTGGCCGAGGCCGCAGGTGCTCATGAGGAAGAGCAGGAGCCGAGCCTTCATGACGCCTCAGGGGTGGAACGGCGTGTGGTGGAAGGCGACGAGCTCCAGGACGCGCTCATCGTCCGCGCCGGCATTGAGGAGGGCCTCGTCGAAGTGGACCTTGGAGTTGCTGTCCAGGTGCACGCGGCGCGCGACGAGCGAGCCGAAGAGCTCGAAGTTGCTGTTGATCTCGACGTAGGCGGAGGGTGCGTACAGCACCCCGCAGAACTGGGCGTTGGAGTCGAAATCGACCTCGTCCAGGTCCACTTGCTGCTGGGGATTGATGACGTTGTCCGACAGCAGGTTGATCGTGATGTCCGCCGGTGTGTAGGTGTCGGAGGCGATCATGGCGTTGCTGTTCAGGACGAAGTCGTGCTCGACGTAGATCTCGACGGGTCCGTTCGACGCGTCGACGATGATCTCCGAGTTGGAGTCCACCCGCAGAGAGCTGAACACGAGCGTCGCCGGGCCGATGACCTCCAGGGGACTCATGTCGACCTCCACATCTCCCCAACGCCACTCGCCAGTGGGAATGTAGTCGTTGAAGGCGCCGTTGCCGGAGCCGTCGAAGGTCTTGTCTCCTAGCGAGGTGTAGCTCGGGACGGTGATGGCCGGCATCTCGACGAGGGCCGTGGCGGGGGTCGTCGAGCCCGAGACCGTGGCGTTGCCTTGGATGGATGCCGTTCCGGCGGGGCCCGGCGTCGCGTTGCCCCAGACCTTGACGTTCGAGTCGGCCGAGACGTTCTGGTTCGAGCCGACGTGGCCATTGGAGTTGGCGTAGCGGTTCGAGCCGTTTCCGTTCACGTCCTGGTCGTCGTAGGAACCATTCCCGGAGTTGTAGCTGTCAACCTTGGCGTTGCTGTCCATGGTCAGGCCCTCCTCGCCGAAGGCCGCCCAGATGTGGCGGTTCTCCGCGACTTCACGGACGACGAGCTCGAGTCGCGATCCCACGCCGTTCTCGACCCCCGTGGCTCGCAGGGAGAAGAGGTTGTTCCCGAGCCCGTCGGCCTCGACCCAGTAGGAGCCGTCGCCGAGGGAGACCTGCTGGTTGACCGTCCCCTTGTCGACCTCCTCGACCGAGGCTCCGGCCTGCATCTCCATCAGCGCGACGCTCAATCCGGCTTCCGCGACATAGCGGGCGTTGATCTGCTCCTTGGTCTCCTGCTGGGCCTTCCCGCTGGAGTCCACCATCGTGAACAGCGAGAGCGAGATCGCCGCCAGGCCCACCATGATCAAGCAGACGGCGACGAGGGAGGACCCCCGCCGGTTGCCACGCGCCCTTCGTTCAATCCGTTCCCTCATTGTGAATTCCCCTATAGATTCCTGAGCATCACCGACGTCGTCGACGTCCGCACGGTGGTCTCGCCGCTCGGCAAGGCTCCCTCGACGGACAGCTGGATCATCAGCAGGTCCCCGACCCGCTGGATCAAGAAGCCGGACTCGTCGGTCAGTCCATTCCCGTTCTCGTCGCCGCCCCCCGTCTCCTCTCCCTCGAGGCAGCGACGGACGTCCTTGCACAACACGACCGTCTGTGGATTCGCACCTCCATCGTCGCGGGTCATGACCAGGCGGCCCTCGTCGACGACTCCGTCCCCGTCGTCGTCAATGCCGTTCACGGCCTCCGCCGGGTCATCGGCGAAGGCGATCGTCAGGACGTCCCCGAGATCGGGAGCGCCGGCCGTGATGTCCACGACCTGCTGCATGCTGAGCTGATCCGAGTCGGTCACGAATCCCGACAGCTGAGGATCCAGGGTGGCGACCGAGGCCATCTCGATCTCGATGGCGACTCGATCCAGGGCCACCTTGACCCGCGCGTCCAGCTCCGCCCTCGAGGTCGTGGAGACGAAGGCGTCCTTGCTCGTCGAGCTGACCAGCATGGCGATCATGAGCACGGAGGAGAACACCGAGAGGCTCACGACGACCTCCAGGATGGTGAATCCTCGAGGGGGGGCGGACTGGGTCGGTCGAGGTCGGAGCATCCGGATCAGAACTCCGAGAGGATCGTTCGGAACTGGACTCGGCCCGGTCCCGAGCGACCGATCCAGTCGACGCGCACGATGACCGGCAGGATCCGGTAGTCGTCGGAGTGGTCGAGGCTGTCTCTCACGCCGTCCCCGGTCAGGTCCCGGGGCATCTCCAGCTCGGGGAGCTGCGCGTCCTCGCGGAGTTCGGAGGTGCCCCCGACCTCCACCTCGGGGAAGATGATCTCCCCGCAAAGCCCGTCGGGATCCCCCGGGCGCGGCTCCAGGCCCTGCACGGCGAAGCCCGCCGGCCGCAAGGTCACGCCGCCCGGGTCGTCGCCCGCGACGGAGTTGTTGGCCGCGAAGAGGGTGTCGAAGTCCTCCGCCTGCAACGCGGACATCATCTGCCGGGCGGCGTTCGTCGCCACGGCGGTCTCCCGGTTGAGCTGCGATGCGCGCATCGAACGCATCAGCGCTTGGGAGAACCCGATCAGCACCGTCAGTAGGATCGAGAGCGTGATCGCCACCTCGATCATGGTGAGCCCCGCCCTGGACGGGGGCGCGTGCGGAGAGATTCGTCCCGAGCTCCTTTGGAGGGGCCCGGTCATGAATCCCGCTTCGGAGCCGGGGGACTCCAGGCTGAACGGGAATCCTCGATTCCTGTCTCCAGAAGGACTCCAGCCCCTGGGGGGGAGCTATGGCCTAGTGTTCGCCCCCTCCCGAGGACTTCGGCGGGCCCTGCCAGATGACGTGGCGGATGCGCCAACGGTCGTCGTCGCGGATGAGGTGCATGTAGTCCTTACCCCAGAACGCGTTCACTTCCACGGCTGCGATGCGCCCGTCGTGGGCGAGCACGCGGACCTCGTGCTCCGCGCCCTCCGGGACGTGGCCGCTCGCCTTCAGCGTGCCCGCGAGCTCGATCGCCTCCTCGCGAGTCATCGCGTGCAGCTCGGGCTCGCTCGCGTCCGGCTCCTGCCAGAAGCCGATCTTCGCGAGCTCGGGGTGCACGCTGCGCTCGAGCAGCTCGGGCTTGCCCTCGCAGAAGGCCTCGATGTAGTCGAGGGCGGCGCGCTCGATCGCCGTGCGCTCGGCCTCTTGGGACTTCGCGTCGTCCTGGAGGGCGGCGCCGGCACCGAAGGCGGCGGTGATGGAGGCGGCGAGGAGGAGGGGCTTGATCATCGGGAGGCTCCGGGTCGGGGTTTGCGGGTTCGGGGAGACGCCGATCCTAGCTCGGACAGGGGGTGGAGCCTCGTGGATGGCACGAAGCATACAATCCAGGGTCGGAGTGGCGCGCCAGCGCGCGCTGGGCTCCGGACTCGACCCATGAGCTCGCCCGGACCAAACGCCGTGGCTCTCCGAGCCCGCTACGCGGAGATGGACACCGAGGAGCTGGTGTCCATCGTCACCGATTCCGCCTACGGCTACGAGGAGATCGCCCTCGAGCAAGCGCGGGCCGAGTTGCAAGGCCGGGGGATCGAGGAGCAGGCCCTGGAGCCCCGGCTCCAGCGGGCGTCCGCGAACCGGCGTCTCCGGGAGGAGCTGGATCGCGCCGATGCCGCGGATCGACTGCCGACCTGGGCGTTCCTCGTCTGCGTCTTCGAGTCCGGCGTCCTGACCTTGGCGATCCTCCTCTACCTCGCGCTCCGAGGGCGGGCCAATCTCCTCGCTCAGGCCGGCTGGGCCATCGGCTTGGGTTGGGCGCTCAAGCTCATCGCGATGGCGATCCTCTCCGCGTATCTCTGAGCGCGAGTCGTTGCGTCGTGGCCTCCACTCACGCAGCTCCCGCTTGCAACGAGACTTGTGGAATCCGCGCCCCCGGGGGCGCGAGCTTCGGCCGACATTGGGCGCCCGCTTTGAGCGTCGCGAGTCTATAACCGTGCCGCGGGCGCGTTGGCGGCTCGCCGACGAGGCTCGGCCTTGAAGGAACACGCGTTGGAATGGACCACCTCAGAGGCCTCGCTCCCGCAGGCGAGGGCGCAGGAGCGCTGGAGCGAGCGCGGCACCGAACGCAGGGCCGGTTGGCGTGCCAGTGACGCGTTCCTCGTGCAGCTCGCCCGGCGGGGCGGGAGGCTCGCCTTCGACGCCCTCTGGGTGCGTCACGCGCCCGCCGTCCACGCGGTCCTCGTCTCGCTCCTGCCGCCCCACGAGGCGGAGGACCTCCTGCAGGAGACCGCCGTCAGCGCCTGGAGCAAGATCCGGACCCTGGAGAAGGCCGGCCGATTCTCGGCCTGGGTCTGCGCGATCGCGCGCCACAAGGCCCGCGATCGGGCCCGGGCCCTCGCGGAGCGCCGCGCCCTGCGCCTCGAGGACGTCTCCGAGCCCGCCCAGGGGCCGACGAGCCACCCCTCGGGCTGGTGCGCCGAGGCCGATGAGGTCCTGGCCCGCCTGCGCGAGCTGCCCCCCTGCTACGCCGAGCCGCTGCTGATGAAGCTCATGCTCGGGATGGACAACGCCGAGATCGCCGAGCGCACCGGCATGACCCGCGGGTCGGTGCGCGTCAACCTGCACCGGGGCCTGCGCCGGCTGCGGCACGCCCTCGGCCCCGACTTCGCGCCGTGAGCCAGCACCTAGAGACTCACGCCGAGGACGAGGAGCTGGCCCTGGAGGCCTTCGCCGGGGAGCTCTCGCGCGTCCTGGAGCCTCGCCGGCACGATGCCGGTGAGCTGCGCAAGTCGGTTAGGCGGCGTTTCTTGCGTCGGAGCGGCACCGTGCTCGCGGCGGCCTCCATGGCCCTCCTGGCGGCCCTCACCGTCTGGCCCCAGGGAGAGCTTGGCGTGCCCGCGAGCGCGCCGGCCGCCGGCGAGGCCGACCTCGGCCTGCGGGGGGAGGCGCCCGACCTCGAGCTCGAGCCGGAGCTCACCGAGGAGGCCGCGCGCGAGGCGGCCGAGGAGGCCGAGCGCGAGCGGCTCGACCCGAGCGCGGTCCTCGACGAGTCGGACGACGCTCCCCGAGTCGGGACCGATCTCGACGCCGCGCGAGATTCTCGATAACGCCCGCGCCCTCCTCGCGGTCTTGGCAGGTGGCAGGACGCGCCGCGTCCGATGAAGCTCGCCGCGATTCCACCTGTGAGGACGAGACATGCTGACAAGTCGACTCTGGCTCGGGCTCTCGAGCTCGGCCGTGCTCTGCTGCGCGCCGTTGGCGATGGCCCAGGTCGACGACTCGGCCGCCCCGGCGAAGGGGCCTGCGAAGGGGCAGGGCGCGGAGCCCGCGACGCCGGAGTCCGTGCACTCCCCTGCGTTGCTCTCCATCGACCGCCTGCGCGGCGTCGAGGTCGCCCTCGGTGAGCGCTCGGTCGACGGCTCCCTGGGCGCGCCGGACGCGATCGTGGGCCGCCTGAAGGACCTCGTCCTCGACCGCAAGAGCCGCCGCCTGACCCACGCCGTGGTCAAGACGGCCGAGGGGCTCCAGGTGGTCCCCGCCGCCCGCATGGGCTGGCACGTCGAGAGCGAGACCTGGGTCCTGGCCATGACCGCGGAGCAGTTCGCGGAGGCCCCCGCCTTCGACCTCGCGCAGCTGGACCCGGGCGGCCGGCCCGTCGAGGCGGGAGCCGGGACCGGGGGCGAGCAGGAGGTCGACGCCACGGCGGCGCGCCACATCACCCTGGCGGAGCTCGCCAAGGCCCGCGTGCTGGTCGCCGAGGGGGCCCTGGGCCAGGTCGAGTCCCTCGTGATCCACGCCACGGAGCCGACCCTCGCCTTCCTGATCGTGAAACCCCAGCGCTCGCAGGCCGTCGAGGGACAGCCGGCGCCCGCGAGCGTGCCCGTCCCCTGGAGCCTCTGTGAGCTCGGCAGGCCCGAGGCGACCGAGGAGGGCGAGCGGATCCCGGTGGAGGAGGCGCCCCTCGCCCTGCGCGTCGATGCCTCTCGCGCCGCGGTCCTCGGGGCTCCTCGACCGGGGCAGGTGGAGGGTCGGCGCTTGGCGGACTCCGCCTTCCGCCGGGCGCTCTACGCCCACTTCGGGATCCGGCCCCAGGTCTTCGACGCGCTCGAGGCCAAGAACGTGAAGCGCTCCATGCTGCGCGGCTGATCCGCGCGCCAGCCGGTCCATTCTCCCCTCCACCGTCCCCGGCGGTTCGCCGCCCCACCAGTCGCCTTTGGCGAAGGCCTCGCGGGCTTCCCGGTCCTCCGATGTCTCTCCGAGCAGTGAGTGAATCGCTATTCGAGTATGACTCAGCAACTTGAGTCGCACCCTGCGGGCCGTCGCCTTCCCCCGGCGCCGGCCCGCTCTCTCTTTCGGCGCGATCTGCGGCCTCTCAGTCGAGGTCGAGGACGAACTCAGCGCCAGGCTCGAGAGTCACGTCTCGAATGGTCTCGAAGTAGGAGGGCTTTTCGACACGAATGCCGCCATCCGGGAGCTCGATAAGGCGCGCCTTGTCCGACGCCTGCTCCATCGACAGCCTGATACGCCAGCTGCCCGCGAGAACAGCGCCGACGTGGAGTGCTCCCTCCGTCAATCGGGTGTCGGGCCACTCATGGGGGCGAGGCCTGCCTCCGGCGAAGCCGATACTGATCCTTTGCGATCCGAGCGTCGGGTCGTCGAGTGGCTGGAGTTCGAGGAAGACGCGTCCCTTGTCTGGAAGGGGGACGCCCTGTGGCAGTCGGATCGAGAGCCGTGAGAACTCGAAGCGGACATCCTGCTCGATCTTCTCGAACGGTCGCAGATCCAGGGACAGGCTAGGGTGCATGGCCCAGCCCCCGCCCGGGAAGAAGACCTGGATCTTCGCCGGCCCCCAGGCGCGCACTGCGTTGCTGAGACGACCCTCGCTATCGCAGTTGCCCAGGATAAAGCACTGCGTCGGGTCTTCCTGGTCGATCAAGGTGACTTGGGCGCCCTGGACGGGCAAGTTGCCGAGATCGACGAGGAGGGAGACCTGGCACACGGCTCCGTCGCGCGCGTCGATCGAGACCTCCAGGATCTCGCCGGCCGCTAGCTCGTAGGCGACTGCGTCGGGGGCGGCCAGTTCGCCCTGGCGGTCTTCGACCTCGATGGCATGCAATCCCGGCGGGATCCGCTCGAAGAGGAACCGCCCCTCGGGATCCGTGATGGCCATGACGCCCTCACGTCGGTCACCGAGGTGAACGGTCAGGCCGCCTGGTTCGACTCCCTCAGGCGTCAGGACTCGTCCGGCGATCGTGGCTCCCTGCACCAACTCCAAGTTACCGAGCTTCATCTGCCTCTTTCCATCCACATGAATGGGTGTCAACACCAGGAAGGAGTCGTCCATCGGTTGCACCGTCAGCCGGTAGGCCCCTTGTTCCAGGCCCTGCACCCGGAAGCGCCCGTCCTTCCTCGTTCGAACCTCGAGCCGATTGCTGCCCTCGAGTCGGAACACCCGGGTCTTTTTGCCGTCGGCAGATTCGATGGGGTGAGCCGACACGCGTTCAACCCACACTCGACTCCCTCTCATCGGCCGCCCTTCCTTCGTGACGCGGCCCAGCAGGCTTGTCCCGCGCCGCAGGCGCACCGTCTGAGCGGGGATTCCGGGGACATCGTGCTCGACGTCTCCTCTTGCGAGCACGAAGCCCTCAGCGGCGACGAGGTAGGCATCGAATCCCTGCCGGGCCGTCGCCTCGACGACTCCTCCCGGGTGCTCTTCGGATCGAGGGCGCCATGCCTCCAAGCCTGTGCCGCCTCGTAAGTGTTTCGAGCCGTTGTCCAGCAGGATCTCGAAGCCGAATTGCTCGATCGGCTCGGCCGTCTCGGCATCGACGATCGTGAAGCGCGTTCGTGGCATTGGGGCCATCACGATCCGAAGGCCCCGTGTGCCTGGGGCGTGAGTCTCTGGGCCATCTTGATTGCCCCAAGTGCGATAGCCGTCGAGCTTGGCCTCGAGGGTGTAGGGCTCCGTCTGGGGAAGATGGACCGTGAAGTTCCCGTCCGGGCCGCTCCTTGCCCCTGCGCCGGATCCACTGGTCGTCGGCCATCCCCAGAGCTCCGCGCCCTCCAGGGGACGTCCACTCTCATCGACCACGACTCCTTCGATGGACTCGGCAGTCTCCAGCACGAAGTCGACCCCCGAAGTCTCTATCCTTGCCTGGACCAAGATCGGAGAGCGGAATCCGTTGATGAAGCCCTCCAGCCGGGCTTCGATTCCGTAGGTGCCGACAGGGGAGTGATCGAGGATGTAGCGCCCGCTCGCATTCGTCCAAGCGTTGCGGCCGAATGTAAGGCCCTTCTCAGCCCCGATGGTCATGTGGACATCGGTGAGTGGCTTGCCCTGCGTGTCGGTCACCCTCCCGCTAATAGCTCCCGTCGATGCCAAGCGGATCTCTCCGAGGTCGAGTTGATCCGCGCCAAGGCTTGGGCGATCACCGACTCGAGTGCCTCCGAATCGCAGGGAGTAGGAGTCGTGGAAGGGACCCGCCTCGATCGTGAGAGTCGTTCGCCTCGTCGTGGGGGGAGGTGCCTCGATGCGGAAGGCCCCCGTGGCGTCCGTGCGCACCTCGAAGCCGCGCAAGTCATAGCGTCCCTCGAGGCGGGGCAGGTCGATTCCCTCGGCCCAGATCTGGTGTGCCGCGATGCGCACACGGGCGTCAGCCAAACTCGCGCCTCCTTCGTCGAGGACGCGGCCGAAGACGACGAGCTGCGGCTTGTCTACCGGCTCAAGTGCCGGTGGCCCGATCTTATGTCGCTCGGGAGATTCTCCACTCCTTGGATCCGGTGCCCCGGCGATCCTCGAGTCGAGGTTTCCGTCAAGGGGGCCGCGCTTCTTGTCCACCTCTTGCACCAGTTCCCCGTCGTGGTCTCGGAGGGCCTTGGGCTCGTGTGCTTGCTCGACGCCGAAGCGTAGCGCCAGGTAGAGCGCCAGGAGTGCGGCGACGATCAGGGGCAAGAGGACTCGCGGGCGCATGGAGAGCTTGGGCGGGGTGGCCCGAACCATGGTCGCAGGGCCGCGCCGCGGCCACCAGGGCCGAGACAAGCCGGGCCCGCCCTCCCCGGAACGCGGGTGTTTTTGGTACACCACCTGGATCCATTGCGCCCCCCCGAGCTCCGAGAGTCGACCATGACGACCGTCCCCCCGATCCTCTACACGAAGACCGACGAGGCCCCGGCCCTCGCCACGCGCTCCTTCCTGCCGATCTTGCGCGCCTTCGCGGGCGCCGCCGGCGTCCCCGTCGAGCTGCGGGACATCTCCCTCGCGGGGCGCATCCTGGCGGCCTTCCCCGAGGTCCTGTCGCCCGAGCAGCGCGTGCCCGACGCCCTGGCGGAGCTGGGGGAGCTGGCGAAGACCCCGCGGGCGAACATCGTCAAGCTGCCGAACGTCAGCGCCTCGATCCCCCAGCTCGAGCGCGCGATCGCGGAGCTGCAGGAGAAGGGCTACCCCCTGCCGGACTACCCCGCGGAGCCCGCGAACGACGAGGAGCGGGAGGTGCAGGCGCGCTACGACGGGATCAAGGGCAGCGCGGTCAACCCGGTGCTGCGCGAGGGGAACTCCGATCGCCGCGCGCCGCGCGCGGTCAAGGAGCACGCCCGCAACCACCCGCCGCGCATGAAGCCCTGGCCCGAGGGCTCCAAGACCCACGTGGCGACCATGGGGGAGGGGGACTTCCGCCACAACGAGCAGTCCTTGACCCTGCCGGCCGCGACGACCGCGCGCATCGAGCACGTGGCGAAGGACGGGACGGTCACGGTGCTGAAGGCGGGCCTCGCCCTCGAGGCGGGGGAGATCCTCGACGCGAGCTTCATGAGCCGCCGCGAGCTCGAGGGCTTCCTCGCGCGCGAGATCGCCGACGCGGACGCGCAGGGCGTGCTCTTCTCGCTGCACCTCAAGGCGACCATGATGAAGGTCTCCGACCCGATCCTCTTCGGCTGCGCGGTGCGGACCTTCTTCGCGGAGGTTTTCACGGAGCACGCGGCGACCCTCGAGCGCCTGGGCGTCGACCCGAACAACGGCCTGGGCGATCTCCTGGCCAAGCTCGAGGGGCTACCCGAGGCCGAGGCCGACGAGATCCGGGCCGCCATCGACGAGCGCCAGGCGCGTGGGCCCGCGCTCGCGATGGTCAACTCCGACAAGGGCATCACCAACCTGCACGTGCCGAGCGACGTCATCATCGACGCCTCGATGCCGCCCCTCGTGCGCGACGGCGGCGCGATGTGGAACCCCGCGGGCGAGCTCCAGGACGTCAAGGCGGTCATCCCCGACTCCAGCTACGCCCCGATCTACCAGGCGGTCATCGACTCCTGCCAGGAGCACGGGGCCTTCGACCCGGTGACGATGGGGACGGTGCCCAACGTGGGGCTGATGGCGAAGAAGGCCGAGGAGTACGGCTCCCACGACAAGACCTTCGAGGTGCCCGCGGGCGGGAGCATGCGCGTCGTGGACGCCGCCGGCGAGACGCTCACCGAGCACGCCGTGGAGGCCGGCGACATCTGGCGCGCTTGCCAGACGAAAGACGTCGCCGTGCGCGACTGGGTCAAGCTCGCCGTGACTCGCGCCCGAGCGACGGAGACCCTGGCGATCTTCTGGCTCGACCGGGAGCGCGCCCACGACCGCGAGCTGATCCAGAAGGTCGAGACTTACCTTCGCGACCACGACACGGAAGGCCTCGACCTCAAGATCCTGCCCCCCGCCGAGGCCTGCGCCCTCTCCGTCGAGCGCATCCGCAAGGGCTGGGACACGATCTCGGTCACGGGCAACGTCCTGCGCGACTACCTGACCGATCTCTTCCCGATCCTCGAGGTCGGAACCAGCGCCAAGATGCTGTCGATCGTCCCCCTGATCGAAGGCGGCGGGTTGTTCGAGACGGGGGCCGGCGGCTCGGCGCCCAAGCACGTGCAGCAGTTCGTGCAAGAGGGACACCTGCGCTGGGACTCCCTCGGGGAGTTCATGGCGCTGACGGCCTCCTTCGAGCACCTCGCGGAGCACTTCGACCGCCCCGCCGCGGGCGTCCTGGCGCGCACCCTCGACCACGCCATCGGCGAGCTTCTCGAGGCCGGCCAGACCCCCTCGCGCAAGGTCGGAGAGCTCGACAACCGAGGGAGCCACTACTTCCTGGCCCGCCACTGGGCCCAGGCGCTCGCGAGTCAGGACGAGGACCCCGAGCTGGCCGGCCGCTTCGCGCGCGTTGCCGAGGAATTGGCGACCCGCGAGGCGGAGATCCTGGCGGAGCTCGACGCCGCCCAAGGCAGCCCGGTCGACATCGGCGGCTACTTCCTGCCCGACGACGCCAAGGCCGACGCGGCCATGCGACCCAGCGCGACCCTGAACGGGATCCTGGCCGAGGTCTAGCTCGCCCGCCCGGGCCGGGGCTCTGGCTCAGGACTGGCCGTCGCCCTCGCAGACCTGTCGCAAGGCCTCGAGGTCGCCCGTCATGCACTTCTTCATCGTCCCCTTGAAGAGGAGGCCGAAGAGGGGCGCGGTGAGCTTGGTGCCCAGGGTCAGCGGCGTGCCTTTGAAGGTCCAGCTGACCTGCGTGCCGTCGCCCTGGGGCTCGAAGTCGAAGCGCGTCTCGTAGAGCATGCCGTGGGAGCGGGCCTCGACGGAGTAGCCTGCGGCTCGCGGCGTCGCTGGATCACGGCGATCACGCAGGCGGAGACGATCGCGCGCATCCTCGGGCACCTGGGCCTGGAGAGCGCGCGGGCGACCCCCGCGCTGCCGAGAGGGCCGCCGCAGATCGAGCTCTCGTGGGGAGGGCTGAGGGCGAGGGCGTCGGGTTCGAGGAGGCCGGCGGGCAGAGGAGGAGGCCGTGTGGCCACCGGGAGGCGCCCGAAGTGCCAAGCAGGGTCGGAGGCGGCTCGCAGAGGCCCTTTGGGTCACTTATCCTCAGGCACGCAGCGGAACGGAGCTTCATGGCTGGGGAGGGGCTGGGGCAGCTGGAGACGAGGAATGGTGAGGCCCGAGGCTGCTCGGGGGGGGGGGCTCCTCTCGGGGAAGATCGGCTTCCCTTGCAACACTGGAGTGCGGGAGTCGCTCAGTAAGGCAGCCGAGCCTCGTGCTCGCGCCATCCGACCCCTCGAGACTCGCCCCCCGGGCCAGGACCCCGACATGAGCATTCGCCATCTTCCTCTCCTCGCGGTCTGCTGCCTCTCGACGTCCCTCCCGCTCTTCGCCGCGGGCGATTGCCTCGACGACGCCTTCGAGGACAATGACGTCTGTTCATCGGCTTACGTCTTGTCGGAGGGCACGCACTCGGGGCTCGTGGCGGACGTGGACGACGTCGACTACTTTCGCGTGACCGTTCCCGCGGGCGAACGACTGAGCGTCTACCTGCAAGCGGACAACGACCTCCTCGCCAGCTTGCACGACGCCGCGACCACGCAGGATTGCTCCGTCGATCCGGAGATCTTGCTCGCTTGGTCGCCCCAGGAATTCCACTGGGCCAACCTGACGAGCTCCCCCAAGGACTTCCTGATCGGGATCCTGCCGGCGGTGGGGTGCACGAACTACGACATGACGATCGACCTCGAGCCGGAGCCTTGCGGGATCGCGGCCGACAACGGGTTGCCGGGGAGCCGCGACTGCGCGAGTGCGGCCCAACTCGCCGACGGCTCCTACCCCGGTCAATTCGTCAGCCTCGACAACCCCGACTTCCTGCGCATTGAAGTCCAGCCCGCGGAGTTGAAGTCGATCGACCTGATCGCGCCCTGGGGATCGAGCGGGCACCCGCTCGAGGTGACTCTCGTTCAGGACTGCGCGCCACCCGCGCAAGGGCAGAGCATCTTGACGTCGCTCCTCGATCGTCGACGGATGTTCCTCTTCAACGCGACCGCGCAAACGCAGACGTACACGATCGAGATTGCCGCCAACGCGGACTTTCGCGACGCCACGAGCTTCTGCAGCGACTACGACCTCGAGATCAGCTCGGAGTTCGATCCCCACGGCATCTGGGCCGGTGACCTCTTCGAGGGCAACGACTCTTGCCCGACGCGCGTGCCGATCGACGACGGTCGCTTCGAGCTCAGCGCTTCGCTCCTCGACCAGGACTGGTACTCGGTGATCGTCGAGGCGGGAGCGACGCTCTCGTATCGCATCTCCCCGGTCGGAGGTTCCGATTGGACGACGCACCTGCGCTCGGACTGCACGAACTCGGGTCCCTCGTATCTCGCCCTGGGACAGCCGGCCGGGCCGGGCTCCTCCGACACGGTGCTCACCTGGAAGAACGAGACCGGCGTTGCGGTCGACGCGAACTTCTTCGTCATCCACCCGCACAACACCGGCGACTTCGCGAGCCCGTACGTGCTGGATCTGCGCAACACCCGGGGCGAGGTCTTTTGCGAGTCCACGCCCAACTCGACCGGCGGGGCCGCGCGCATCGATTCGTCGGGTTCGACGGACGTGAACGGTGCGGGCACCTTCGAGCTCTCGGCGACGGACGTGCCGGCGAACACCTTCGGCCTCTTCTTCTTCAGCCCGAACGAGATCTCTCCGGTGCCCTTCGGCAACGGCTTGCGTTGCCTCGGCGCTCCTTTCCGCCGCTTGCCGGTGACGAACGCGGGGCCGAGCGGGGTGCTGCAAACGACGATCGACTGGTCCCAGCCGGGCACGGCCTCGGTCATCACCCCTGCTTCGACCTGGAGCTTCCAAGCGTGGTTCCGCGACGCCGCGGGGGGTGGGGCGCAGTACGACCTCTCCGACGGCTTGCGGGTGGAGTTCCCGTAGACTCAGCCGCTAGCACGCGGAGTCTCGGACGCACTCCGGCGTCCGAGGCTCCCTAGTGTCGTGGCGTACCAGTCGCTGCAAGAGCGCTCGGTGGGGTCGTACTCCAGCTTGGCGTCGTGAAAGTCGTCGAGCCGCGGATAGGCCCTCCGCAGCTCCGCGCTACCGGCCCAGCGGTGGTAGGTCAGATAGAAGCTGCCCTCGCGCTCGATCGCGACGCGGGCCAAGTCGCGGAACTGCGCGCGAGCCTTCGTGAGTCCGGCGCGAGATTGCTCGACGTGCAGGTTCAGGACCCAGTCCCCCTCGCGCAAGGTCGGCGAGTTCGACAACTGCGGCAGCCACTACTTCCTGGCCCGCCACTGGGCCCAGGCGCTCGCGAGTCAGGACGAGGACCCCGAGCTGGCCAGCCGCTTCGCGCGCGTTGCCGAGGAACTGGCGACCCGCGAGGCGGAGATCCTGGCGGAGCTCGACGCCGCCCAAGGCAGCCCGGTCGACATCGGCGGCTACTTCCTGCCCGACGACGCCAAGGCCGACGCGGCCATGCGACCCAGCGCGACCCTGAACGGGATCCTGGCGGAGGTCTAGCTCGCCCGCCCGGGCCGGGGCTCTGGCTCAGGACTGGCCGTCGCTCTCGCAGACCTGACGCAAGGCCTCGAGGTCGCCCGTCATGCACTTCTTCATCGTCCCCTTGAAGAGGAGCCCGAAGAGGGGCGCCGTGAGCTTGGTGCCCAGCGTCAGCGGGGTGCCTTTGAAGGTCCAGCTGACCTGCGTGCCGTCGCCCTGGGGTTCGAAGTCGAAGCGCGTCTCGTAGAGCATGCCGTGGGAGCGGGCCTCGACGGAGTAGCCCTTCGGCGGCTCGAAGTCCGTGATCCACATCTCCTCGGTCGCCTCCTTGCCGAACATCACGCGCGTCTCGCGCCAGTGCGTGCCCTGGCCGACGGGGCCGTCGGTCAGGAGCTCGAGCGACTTGATGTCGGGGATGCGTTCGGCGGCCTTGGCGAGATCGGTGTAGACCTCGAAGACTCGCTGGGGCGGAGCGGCGACCGTGGTGCTGGCGGTGATGATGGACATGAACGGGTCCTGGGTCAGGGGATCGGGCGGCCCGAGATGTTATCCCGCGAGCCGACTCCGGCGCACGATCGTCGATACCGCGCCCATGGAATGGCCGCTTGGAGCCCGACGAGTGCCATCGAAGAAGGGGGGGCGCGGCCGGCCGGTTCCTTCTCCAGAGGCCCAGAGGAGTTCGAATGCTGTCAGCGGAGTGTGAGATCGGCGTTTGGTGATGCACCAGCTGGTGGGACTCATGCGCCGACATCGATTGAGTTGCGGTTCGCGATGAGGCTGCGTCGAGGACGAGGTCGGCGGCGATCGCAAACGCCGGGTTGCGCTCGAGCGGTCGCGATCGCGGGTTCCGTCTGGGGAACGTAAGTGGGTGTGCGCGAAGCCGCTCGAGTCGCCGATCGATTGGTGGCAGGGCGTTCGACAGGGGCATCACTCACCGGGTCTCGCAGTCGAAGCGCAAGGCAAGCTCGCTTCGATCACGGAGCTGCGACGGCCGACGCCCACTCCTACTCTGAATCCGTGTTCATCACGCACATCGCTTCCCCACCCCCGGTCCCATGCGTTCTCTGATCCCTTGCTTCGCTTTCCTCCTCGCCACTTCCGCTGCTGCCGATTTGCCGAGTGACTCGCATGAAGTGCGTGTCCTCGTTCTGCACTACGATCCGCTCGTTCCCTCGATGGGCGGTGTTCCTCTCCACGAAGCGCTCGGCTTCGACGACCCCGCGCGCTTGACCCTGGGCTACATCCAGGACCTCGAGGCTGCCACCTCCGGACGTGTCCAGCACACGATCGTGGAGTGGCGGGATCTGGACGAGTTCCCCGTCAAGATCGACGGCTTCCGCTACACGGTCTCCGAGTACATCGCGAACTGGCAGAGCGGCAGCGGTTGGCACAGTCCCGACACGATGGACTACGTCGCCGAGCTCGAGGCCAAGGGTGTGCCGGCCATGATCAACGCGGACGAGATCGACGAGGTCTGGTTCTTCGGCGCGCCCTACTTCGGCTACTGGGAGGCGGCCATGGCCGGCCCCGGGGCCTTCTTCATCAACGGGGGCGTGTACCCCCAGATCCAGACGTCGCGACCCTTCGCGATCATGGGCTTCAACTACGAGCGCGGCGTCGCCGAGATGCTCCACAGCCTCGGGCACCGCGCCGAGAACCACCTGGCGCGTGTCTTCGGGGGCTGGAACCTGGTCGATCCGGTCACGGACTGGGACCACTTCAGTGCCAACGTCGGCCAGTCCAACGGCACCCCCGGGGTCGGGAACATCCACTACCCCGCGAACGGCCACCACGACTACGAGTACGGGAACCCCACCCCCGTGCTCTCGACGGCCCTCGACTGGGCCCTCTACCCGGATCTGACCGGGGCGACGACGATGATCTCCGCCGCCTCCTGGACCGGTTCCGAGAACCTCCACCGGGGGTACATGAAGTTCTGGTTCGAGTTGCTCCCCCACGCGCCGGGTTTGCACCCGGTCCACGGGCGGGCGAACGACTGGTACGCCTACATCTACGACTGGCTGCGATACGACGGCGACGGACAGCCCGTCTACGGGCATCCCCAGAGCTACTGCGAGACGCTCCCGAACTCGACGGGCTTCCCCTCCACCATCAGCTGGATGGGGAGCGGCAGCCTCACCGCGAACGACCTCGTCCTCGTGGCCGAGCTCTGCCCGCCCGACAAGAGCGGGCTCTTCTTCCTGGGTGACCTCCAGGGGCAGCTCCCCTTCGGCGATGGGATCCGCTGTGTCTTCGGCTCACTCGCGCGGCTGCCCGTCCTCACGACGGACGGGGCCGGTGTCGCGACCTACGCCGTGGACAACGGAGCCCTTCCGGGTGGGATGGCCGTGACCCTGGGGACCGAGCTGTACTTCCAGTTCTGGTTCCGCGATGGGATGGGGCCCGGAGGCAGCGGCTTCAACACGAGCGACGGGCTGCACGTGACGTTCGGTCCCTGAGCCCCTCAACCTCGACCCGCGGCGTCGACCTCGAAGACACGCACGACGTGCACCGGGTCGAGGCCGTGGGTCTCGGGTTCGCAGCGCTCTTGATGGACCTGACGCAGGCCACGGGCCTCGAAGACGCGGCGGTAGTCCCGTGGGAAGTGACGCCACGAGACCTTGTGCTCGTCTTCGATCGTCAGGAGGTGGCGGCGCGTGAGGCGCGCGAGCTCGTCGAAGACCGCGCTCCCCCGGTCGTGGACGTGCTCGAGCACCGCCATCGTGAACACGAGGTCGAAGGAGGCGTCCGGGAAGCGCGGGAGCATCTCCTCGGCGGCGCCCAGGTGCAGCTCCAGGTCGGCGGCGAGAGCCGGGAAGCTCTCGCGCAAGAGCTGGACCGCCCCGGGGCTGATCTCGACCGCCGAGAGGCGCCCGTAGCCCGCGCGCCGCAGGAAGTCGAGATTGCGCCCGGCGTTGCAGCCGAGCTCGAGGATCTCCGCCTCGGTGTCGAGCTCCAGCTTCGAGCGCAGGAGCTCGACGAGGAATTCGCTGCGCCGAGCGGCCGTCGGAGCGATGTAGAGCTCGGGCCGGTTCGTCGCGTCGGGCCGTCGCCAGTACTCGTGGAGCTCCGCCTGAGAGCGCGCGGGTCGCCGGAGCCGCCGCAAGCCGTGGCGGGTCCAGCGGGCGACGCGTTGCAGGGAGTCGGGGAGGGGCACGCGCGGAGTCTACGCCCCGCTCGCCACCCGGTCGACCTCGTCCGGGAAGCGTTCGAAGCCGAGCTCTCCGCAGAGCTCCTCGAGGGCCCGGCGGTCGGGGCCGCGCCAGCGCAGGTCATCGACGCCCTCCGCCAGGGGGACGTCTTCCCGCAGAGTCGCGAGCCGGCGGTAGAGCCGCGCCTCCTCGCGGGCCTCGGCCAGGTTGGTGGCGAGGGTCGCCGCGCCCCGGACCTTCACGTCCCAGTCACCGGCGTCGTCGGGGATCTCCTCGAGCTTCCCGTAGCGCGCGAGCACCGTGGAGGTGGACTTCGCGCCCCAGCGCGGGATCCCCGGGATGCCGTCGGCGGCGTCGCCAACGAGGGCCAGGTAATCGGGGATCGAGGCGGGGGAGACGCCGAACTTCAGGGCGACGCCGGCTTCGTCGAGCTGGACACCCTTGCGCCGGTCCAGACCGACGACGCGCTCGCCCTCGATCGCCTGGGCCAGGTCCTTGTCCGGCGTGCAGATCACGACTTGCTCGACCTCCGACGCGGCGCCGAAGCGCCGGGCGCCGCTCATCAGCGCGTCGTCCGCCTCGAACTCGACCATCGACCAGACGACGACGCCCAGGGCGCGCGCGGCGCGCTCCGCCAGGGGGAACTGGGCCAGGAGCTCGGGCTCGATGCCCTCGCCGGTCTTGTAGCCGTCGAAGAGGTCGTTGCGGAAGGACTCGACCACCGAGTCGAATGCCACCGCCACGTGGGTCACGCCGGGCTCGCGCAGGAGGGCGAGCAGGCTCCGCAGGAGCCCCCGAGTGGCTCCCACCGCCTGACCGTCGCGACCCCGGGCGGGGGGGGCGCCGTAGTGGGCGCGGAAGAGCTCGTAGGTGCCGTCGACCAGGTGGATGCGCATGCCTCGAAGATAGGAAAGCCCACTTCCAGCGCCAGCGGGAGCCGGGCAGATCGCCCCGTGGTCGCGCCAGCCCCGCCTGGAGACCCGAATTCGGCCCTGACCCGCCTCCCCGGCCCCACCCGGCGCCGCGTCGTGGCCGATAGGGGGCGGGATGGGATTCACGAGCGTCGCCTTCTTGGGCTTCTTCGCCCTGGTGTTGTTGCTCTACAGGAGCCTGCGGAGCCATCGCCTGCAGAACCTCTTGCTCCTGGCGGCGAGCTACCTCTTCTACGCCTCCTGGGACTGGCGCTTCTTGGGTCTGGTCGTGGGGCTGACCCTCCTCGACTTCGGGGCGGCCCTCGCCCTCGAGCGCGTGGAGGCGCGTTGGCGCCGGGGCCTCCTCGCCGGGACGGTCCTGCTCAATCTCTTGCCGCTCGTCGTCTTCAAGTACTGGGACTTCGGCGTGGAGTCCCTGGCCGCGCTCCTGCAAGTCGTGGGCCTGGGCAACGACCTGCGTGGCCTGAACGTCGTGCTGCCGGTGGGGATCTCCTTCTTCACCTTCCAGTCCCTGAGCTACGTCGTCGACGTCCACCGGGGTGAGCGCGCGGCGACGCGGGACTTCACGTCCTTCGCGCTCTACATCGCCTACTTCCCCCAGCTGCTCGCCGGGCCGATCGAGCGCTCGACCTCGCTCTTGCCCCAGCTCCAGCGCCCCCGCCTGCGACCCGACGGCGAGCGCGTGCGCAGCGCCTGCTCCTGGATCCTGACCGGCTACTTCCTGAAGGTCGTGCTGGCGGACACCCTCGCCCCGATGGTGGACCACGTCTTCGAGAACGTGGGGCGCAGCAGCGGCGCCGTGGTCCTGACCGCGGGCTACGCCTTCGCGATCCAGATCTTCTGCGACTTCGCCGGCTACTCCCTGATCGCCCGGGGGCTCTCGCGGCTCCTGGGGATCGAATTGATGCAGAACTTCCGGCAGCCCTATCTCGGCCGCTCGATGCGCGAGGTCTGGAGCCGCTGGCACATCAGCCTGACGACTTGGCTGCGCGACTACGTCTACATTCCGCTGGGCGGCGGCCGTCGCGGGCGCAAGTACGTCAACGTGCTCGTGACCATGGGCCTCTGCGGCCTGTGGCACGGCGCGGCCTGGCCGATGGTGATCTTCGGCCTCTTGCACGGCGGCTACCTCGTCGTGGGCGACCTCCTGCGGCGCGGCGCCCGTGGGGCGGCTTGGGAGGCGCGAGTCCCGGGCTTCTTGCAGGTCCTCTCGGTGCAGCTGATGTGGTCGCTGAGCCTGCTCGTCTTCCGCTCCCAGGACGTCTCGCAGCTGCGCGAGGTCTTCGGGCGGCTCCTCACGAGCTTCGCGCCCGTCGGTGACCTCGGCCTCTACCTGCGACCGACCCTCACCGCCTGGCTCGTCGTCATGGCCTACCACCTGTGGCAGGAGCACGGTCGGGAGCGCCTGCTGTCCGTACGACGCAGCCCCTTCGCGAGGACTTGCGTCGCCTCCTTCCTGCTCCTGTCGACCGTGGCCGTGGGCTTCCAGGAGCAGCAGTTCTTCTACTTCCAGTTCTGAACGAGCGTGCTCCCTTCCCTGCGCAGTCTCCTGGTTCACGCCGCGGCCCTCCTGCTCGGAGGACTCGCCGCCGAGGTCGTGTTGCGCTCACTCGTTACCTCCGAGAAGATGTTCGGATTCTGCGGCAGCCGGGGTCTCCACACGCCGGACGACGAGCTCGGCTTCGTGTTCACGCCGGAGGGGAGCTACCACTGGTTCCACGAGCAGCACGCCTGGGCCGTGCCCTTTCGCCTCGATGAGTATGGCTGCCGCCCCGTCGCGCGCAGCCCGCGAGCGGGGGAGCCGCTCGAGGTGCTCCTCCTCGGCGGGCGCTCGCAGGTCGGCGGCTTCGGCTTGCCTGACGACGAGACCCTCCACCACCACCTGGCCGAGGTCGCGCTTCGACCCCTCGAGGTGCGCGCGGTCGCTTGGCCGGGCGTCGACCTCTACCGGAGCTGGCGCTTCTACGCGCGGGAGCTGCAAGCCGAGGCGAGCCCGGACGTCGTGCTCGTCTGCCTCAACCCCATCTCCACCTCGGCCTTCGCCGAGCTGATCCCCGCCGACCTGAGGCGCGTGCCGCCGCACCCGCTCGGGGACGACCTCTTCACGATGGCGGGGGACTTCGTCTACACGCCGGCCAGCCGCTTGCAGGAGTGGCTCGGCCCTGACTACTTCCGCTCCTACGTCGGCTACGGTCTGATGCGCCACCGTGGGCTCGCGCGCCGGCGGCTGGCGGCCGGCCTCGAGCGCCTCCCCGGGCTAGAGGGAGTCGCGCGGCGGATCGCCGTGCCCGCCGACGAGCCGCCGGCCTGGACGACTCGACCCGAGGACCCCGAGAGCGGAGCGCGGGGCCTCCGTCGCCTCGAAGGCTTCCTCGAGCACCTCCAGGGGCACTTCGCCGAGCAGGGCGCAATCGTCGCCGTCGTCTACCTCCCCTCGATGGTGGCCGAGGAGGACTGCTACGCCTCCGTCGACCGCGCCGTCCCGGCTTCGATGGCGCGCTTCGACCTGCATCGCGAGCTCTACGGCGCCGTGACCTACTCCGAGGGCGTCGCAGACGGTCACTACAGCGCCGCGCAGTCGGAGCTCATCGCCCGCCGCCTCGACGCGCTCGTCGAGGAGCTGCTCGCCCCGCCGCCCCTCGCGCGGCGCGCGGACTAGTCGTTCTCGCCTGGAGAGACCTCCACGCGCCACTCCGCGGCAAAGAGTCGCCGCCGGTCGTCGTCGCGGGCGGCCCAGTGGAGGAGGGTGGCGACCGACGGAGCGATCAGCTCCTCCCGCACGAGCGCGCCGTTCACCTCGAGCCGCACCGGCTGATCCAGGTCGAGCTCGCGCGGCGAGAGCAGGAGCGTGAAGGAGCCCACCTGCTCGGCGTGAATCGAGATGTGGTTGCCGTCGCGCGTGGCTTCGAGCGTGCCGTAGGGCACCCGCGGCGCCGTCGGCCCCCGCAGCTGCAGGCGAGTGCCCCAGCGCGGCAGGAGGCGCGCTTCGTCCACCGGTCGCTCGGCGGCGTCCACCGTCAGGGCGTCGATCCGCAGCCAGGCGCGGCGCCCGTAACGCTCGGGGTCCTCGGTGGACCAGCTCAGACGATCCGGCAGGGCATCCCGACGGGAGCCCCCCATGAAGTCGATGAAGCTGTTCAGCTTCTCTTCGGGCAGCGTGAGCGAGTGACCCTGGTCTTCGAGCACGTACCAGTCGAGGTCGGCGCCGAAGGAGTCGAAGAGCTCCATGTAGCGCTCGATGTACTTCAGGGGCACCTTGCGATCGTGCTCGCCGAAACCGAAGTGGAAGCGTTGCCCCCCAAGATTGGGGACGTGCATCTGGCCGTCCGGCTCCATCTCCGCCCGCACCAAGCGATCCGGGGGCGCCACGAAGCCGGCGTAGGAGGCGAAGCGGTCGGGCGTGCGCATGGCGAGGAAGAACAGCCCCGCGCCGCCGTCCGAGGTGCCGACGGCGACGACGCGGTCCTCGTCCACGTTCCAGGTCGCGCGCAGCTCGCGCAGGATGGCCTCGATGTTCTCGACCTGGGAGGCCTGCCACCACTTCGAGCCCCACCAGCCGGCCGGGATCACCATGAACTGGTCCCCGGCCCGGTTCCAGCCGCCCGCCCACTCGGCCGCCTCGGGGTCCCAGGGGCCCGCCCCCATGCCGCCGTGCAACTCGAGGCGCACGGGCCACGTGCGGTCGGGCGTGTAGTGCTCGGGGACGATGATCAAGTAGGGGTGGACCAGGCCGCCCGAGCCCGTGCGCTTGCGCAGGAGGTAGCCCTTCGGCGCGTCGGTGGCGTAGCGCCGGCCGTCCTCGAGGGCGGCGAGCACTTCGACGAAGGGCGGTTCCGTCGCGATCCAGGCGCGCGCGACCCGGTTTCGCTCTTCCACGGTCGGGCCAGCCCAGAACTCCGCGGCCCAGGCCTCGTGGCTCCGTTCCGGGGCGTCGGGCTCGGCGGAGGCCTGCAGGAGCAGCAGCGGGAGGAGGAGGAGAGAGCTCGTCATGGCGGGGCCTCACGATTACTCCCCGGCCCTGGCTGCGGGTACCGTATTCGACCCCTTTCTCGTCCGTCCCGCTCGCCATGCACAACCTCAGCCACGGCTCCGCCTCGAGGCCCGAGGCGAACACTCGACCCTTCCCCGGATTCTCGGAGACCCCCGAGGCGCCGGAGCCCTTCCGGCCCAACGTCATCCTCGTGATGGTCGACGACGCGGGGATGGCGCAGTTCTCCGCCTACGACGAGGAGAACCTGTGGCCGGCGGACTACGTCTACGCGCCGATGCCCTGGCTCGACTCCCTCGTCCAGAGCGGCGTGCGCTACACCCAGTACCGCGTCGCGGCGCGCTGCACGCCGACCCGGGCCTGCGTCATGACGGGCCGCCACGCCCACGTCTCTCCGACCCACGAGGGCAACGGAATGGGCGACATCCAGACGCCGCCCTTCGAGCAGGTCGGCCTGAACCCGGACCACTGGCCCTTCCCGCGGGTGGCGACCGAGCTCGGGACGCCCTACGCGATGGCGCACTTCGGCAAGTTCCACCTCTCGGCGACGGACACCTTCTTCAACTCCAACCCGCGGGGGACGGTCGACCAGGGGCACTTCCCCGAAGCCTGGGAGCACCGACTCGTCAACGGCGGCGCGCAGGCCCCGAGCTTCGGCTACGAGAACTTCCCCGAGAACATCGTCACCCCGACCTCCCTCGTCGAGCAGACCATCGACGGCGTCTTCCTCGAATCCCACACGGCACAGCGGGTCATGGACTGGATCGCGGGCAGGAGCCCGGGAGAGCCCTTCTTCGTTCAGTGGTGGATGAACGAGATCCACTCGAAGCTCCCCGCTCTCCAGCCCGACGCCGGTCCGGGTGGAGCCACGTTGCACAGCCTCCTGAGCTTCGAACAGCAGGCGCCCGCCGCCAAGCAAGCCGACGGCACTGGCGACCCCGAGTTCCCCTGCAACGTCCTCTGGCGCCGGGCCCTCGCCAACCTCGAGGCCGTGGACTCCCTCTGCGCTTTGGTGGACGCCAGCATGACCCCCGAGCAGCGCGCCAACACCTTGTGGGTCTTCTGCAGCGACAACGGCGTGCACGGTTCGGACATCATCCCGTTCGCGGACTCCCTTCACTCCGCGCCGCCGCAGTCCTGGAGCGTCCTCCCGCCGACCCGCAACGACACGGTCACGGGCCGTCCCTTCCACGACCCCGAGCACGCCAAGGCGACCCTCTACGAGGGAGGCTGTCGCGTGCCCCTCGTCATCGGAGGTCCGGCCCTGCCCTCCGCTGGGCGCGGGACGGTCAACGCTTCGATGCTCGAAGCCGTCGACCTCTACCCGACCCTGCTGGACATCCTGGCGCCGGACTGGCGGAGCTTCATGGACGGGGAAGGCGTCCTGCAGCACGTCGACGGCCTGAGCTTCATCGAGACCCTGGCCGGGGGGACGGGACCTCGGCGCATCGCCTTCAGCCACGTCTACCGACCGCAGCGCGCGACCCTGGGGAACGAGATCTGGTTTCAGCGCAAGGCCGTGGACGACGAGGGCTTCGCGCTGCTCTGGAGGTTCAGCCGCGAGGCGGGCGGCTCCTCGGAGGAAGCCTTCGAGCTCTACGACCTGAACGAGGATCCCGACGAGCGCGTCGACCTCTTCCCGACCGTCGGGCAAGATCCGGTCGCGACGGAGCACTTCAACCGACTCAAGGCGCACATCGACGTGCGCCTCGACCTCTGAGCTCGATCGTGGTCGAGCTCCTGGTCGCCCTGGCCGTCGTCGGCCTCGCCCTCGTCGTCTGGCGCCTGCGCCGGCGCGCGCCCGGCGAGGCCGAGGTCGAGCCGAAGCGCGCGCCCACGACCGCGGAGGTCCTGGAGCGCGCGCGCCGGGAGATGGAGGCCAGCGACGAGATCGTCGCCCGCGAGGCCTGGCGGACCTACGCCTACACGGTGACGACGGGCTTCGAGGGTGCACGCCGGGACTTCGACTTCGAGGTCTGGCTCCGGGAGACGGCGGAGGACGAGCACCCCGAGCTGCGACGCCTGCGCAGCGGCCTTGAGGAGCGCCGCATGGCGGAGGCCCGCCATCCCGACCTCGAGGCCCTCGTCGCCCGCTACCGCCGCGAGGTCTTCAAGCACGCCCGGCCTCGGCGCGTGCAGCTGCACCTGGCGGAGGCTCGGAGCTTGCCCCGTGAGGGCGGCGGGGAGTTACGGCTGGAAGCAGGGAACTACGCCGGCGAGCTGCGCGGGACCTTCGACAACGCCCAGGACGCGGTGCTCGAGGGTTGGAGCCTCGAGCTCGAGCTGGAGGACGCGGGCGGTCGCCGACTGTGCATCACGAGCCGGCGCTCGGCGACCTCCTTCTTCGAGGAGCTCCTCGACTCCCGCCACGACGCCGGGCGCGCGCGCTTCGAGGAGGCGCCCGCCGAACTCGCCCAGGCCTTCGCCTTGCGCCCCTTCGTCGGCCCCGTGGTCGCCTTCGGGGACGGCTGGGCGCGCTGCACGCCGCGCCTCGACGGCGAGCCCATCGAGCTGCGCGGCAGCCAGCTCCTCTCGGGACTGCTCGCCCACGCGCCGGAGGAGCCCGGAGAGGAGAGTCGGCTGGCCGTCTTGCTCTACGAGCTCGAGCTCGCCGACGGGGACGAAGAGGACGAGGAGGCGCCGCCCTTCGTGACCACGGTCCCGCTCTCGCGCCTCTTGCTCGAGGTGGGGGAAGACGACGTCGACGAAGTGGTCGCGCGCGTCGTCGGGCGCTAGCCGCGCCCGCGCGCCGCGGCCTCGCGCTCCTCTCGTCGCGACCAGTAGAGCCGGCGCGCCGGGACCTCGACGAGCTCGCGCTCGGGGTAGCGCAGGGCGCTCAGCTTGCCGCCATAGACGCAGCCGGTGTCGAGGTTGACCGTGTTGTTCGACCAGCGCGCCTCCTCGACGGGCGTGTGGCCGTAGGCGACGAGGGCCTCGCCGGCGTAGTCCGCGGCCCAGTCCTTGCGGATCGGGAAGCCGAGCTCGTCGACCTGGCCCGTCGGCTCGCCGTAGAGCCCGAAGGCCCGCGCGCGGGGGCCGTCCTGGCCGTGGCACTCTTCGCGCAGGCCGGCGTGGGCGACGACGAGGGCGCCGCCGTCGAGCAGGTGGTGGGGGACGAGGTTTGCTAGGAAGGCCTCGAGCTCGGCCAGGAAGGTGGCGCCCGAGCCCTCGAGCTGAGCGAGGGTCTCGGCCAGGCCCCAGGCCGTGTCCACGTCCCGTCCGCGCAGCTTGCGGAGGAGCTTCTCGTCGTGATTCCCGAGGACGCACAGGGCCGTGCCTGCCGCGACCATGGCCATGGCGAGGCGCAGGACCGCCGGACACTTGGGGCCGCGGTCGGCGAGGTCGCCCAGGAAGACGAGGCGCCGGCCCGCGGGCGGCGTGGCCCGCGGGGCCGCCTCGTCGGCGTCGACCTCGTAGCCGAGCCGCTCCAGGAGCAGGGCGAGCTCGTCGAAGCAGCCGTGGACGTCCCCGACGAGGTCGAAGGGGCCGCTCAGGTCGCGCCGGTCGATGGCCTCGCGGCCCGGGGTGCTCGCGTTCATCGGGGGAGAGTCGCCAGGAACGGAGGCGCGCCGCCTCGAGCTCGGTCGAAGCGGCGCGCCCGTGGGTGTCGCCCTCGGCTCAGCCGCCGAAGTTCGCCGCGGCGAAGTCCCAGTTCACCATGGCGTCGAGGTAGGCCTTGATGAAGTCGGGGCGCCGGTTCTGGTGGTCCAGGTAGTAGGCGTGCTCCCAGACGTCGAGGGTGAGCAGCGCCGTCTTGCCGTCGGTGATCGGGGTCCCCGCGTTGAAGGTCTGCACGATCTCGAGGCCGCTGCCGGACTTGGCGAGCCACACCCAGCCGCTGCCGAAGAGCGTCGCGGCCTTGGTCGAGAACTCCTCCTTGAACTTGTCGAAGCTCCCGAAGGAGGCGTTGATCGCGTCCGCCAGGGCACCGCTCGGCGCGCCGCCGCCACCGGGCTTCAGGCTGTTCCAGAAGAAGCTGTGGTTCCAGGTCTGGGCCGCGTTGTTGAAGATCCCCGCCTTCGAGGCATCGCCGGCGGTCTTCTGGATGATGTCCTCGAGGGAGGCCTCGGCGAGCTCGGTGCCCGCGACGGCCGCGTTGAGCTTCTCCACGTAGGCGTTGTGGTGCTTGCCGTAGTGGAAGCTGATCGTGTTGGCGCTGATGTGCGGCGCGAGCGCGTCGTTGGCCCACGGCAGCGGGTCGAGAGTGAAGGTCATCGTAGAGGGCTCCAGTGAAGGGACGGGTCGAGGTCTCGGGGGGGTCTCCAGGCGTTGCGGGGGCCCGGATGTTCACGGCGAAATGTACGAAATCCGGTCGGGGCTGACCAGCCGTCCCGCCCGGCCGCCAGGGCCTCGCCGAGCCTCCAGGAGATCCGGAGGTCCGCAAGTTCGCGGCGCGCGCGGCTCACTCCTCGTCGCCGACGTAGCCCAGCTCGTGCAGCTCGCGCAGCAGGGCCGCGTCGTACTCGGCGGTCCCCCCACCCTCGACCTCGGCGTAGCGCCGGTAGAGGGCCTCGAGCTCGCGCGCGAAGCTCCGTTCCCGTTCCTCGTCGAGCAGGTTCACGCGCTCCCCGGGGTCGCGCCCGAGGTCGAAGAGCGCCGCGCCGGGATGCTCGTCATAGGGCCGCAAGTCGGCTGGGTAGCGCACGAACTTCAGGTCGCCGTTGCGCAGGCTGACCGCGGGCTCGCCACTGCGCTCGGGGTCCTTGCGCAAGTAGGTGCGCATCGGAACGAAGATCGGGCGCCGCTGCGGACCGGGCTCGCCGCGCAGAGGAGCTCCGACCCAGCCCTCGGGGATCGGCGCGCCCGCGGCCTGGGCCAGGGTGGGCGCGACGTCCACCGCGTGCACCGGATGCTTCGCGACCCGGCCGCCCTCGACGTGCCCGGGCCAGGCTAGGAGGAGCGGGACGTGCAGCTGCTCTTGGTAAAGGCTGTGGCCGTGGTTGGAGGCGCCGTGTTCGAAGAACTCCTCTCCGTGGTCGGAGGTCACGAGGATCAGCGTGTCCTCCAGCGCTCCCGCATCCTCGAGCCGCGCGAGGAAGGCACCGATGCGCTTGTCGAGGTAGGCGACCTCGGCGTCGTAGAGATCTTCCACATAGCGCGCATCGGCCTCGGAGGGCGGCGGGCTCTTGCGCCCCCACTGGTAGTCCGGCGTCTGGACCGACTCGGGCAGGTCGCCGGCGTAGGAGCGCACGAAGCGCTCGCGCTGGGCGGGCGGGGGGTCGTGGGGGCTGTGGACCTGATAGGTATGGACGAAGGCGTACCAAGGCGTGCGCCGTTCCTCGATCCACTCCGCCGCGCGCGCGAAGGTCTGCTCGCAGTCGCGGATCCGGCTGTCGTAGTGCGAGTGACCGCGGGCGAAGCCGTGGGCCGTGTCGAGGTAGCCGCCCTCGGTGAAGGCGCCCGTGCGATAGCCCGCGTCGCGCAGGACCTCGGCCAGGGTCGGCAGGCCCGCCGGCAGCACCTGGTCGCGCCAGACCCCGTGCTGGGAGACGTAGGTCGACGTGAAGAGCGAGGCGTGCGCCGGCAGGGTCCAGGAGGCTGCGCTCGTCGCGTCCGCGAAGCGCAGGCCGCGGGCCGCGAGGGCGTCGAGGTTTGGCGTCAGGCCGCGTTCGTTGCCGTAGCAACCCAGCCGGTCCGCGCGCAGGGTGTCGAGCAGCAGGACCAGGACGTTCGGAGGCTCCCCGGCAGCCTCGCCGAGGACCACCGGCTCGCCCCAGGCGAGGAGCAAGTGCGCGTCCGCGTGGTCGGCGCCCCCTTCGGACACGAGCACGAGTCGCACGACTTCCCCCGACCAGCGCGCGAGGTCGATGCGGGCGTCGCGCCAGCTCCAGGAGCCCGCCTCGAAGGCCGCTTCCCAAATCGGCGTGGACTCCCCGCCCTCTTCCTCGACGAGCACCCGGGCGAGGGCCCGTCCGTTCGCCGGCTCCAGCTCCGGGCCCTCGTCGCCGGCGGCGATCGCCCGGGGCTGGAGGCCCGCCGAGAGCTCGAGCTGCGCGCCGACCGGAAGCTCGACCTGCCAGGCGAGGCGCGCGGGCGCCGGGAGCACGATCGCCCGCCGGTATCCGTTCTCGAGCCGCACGTGCTCCGGTTCGAAGGCCTCACCGCCCCCCGAGTCGAGCGGCGTCGAGAGGAAGGAGCGCGTCGCGACCTCGGTGGCGCTCTCACTCCCGTCGGTCGTCCCGTCGATCTCGGGCCAGGTCGAGCCCGTTGATAGCTCCTGCTCGAAGAGGTAGATCGCGCCTCCGGCGCCCACCTCGGGGCCGGGCTCTTCGACGCTCGCTCCCGCTCCACAGGAGTCGAGGAACGCCAGGCATGCGAGGACGGTCGCGAGGTGGTGGAGGCGGTCGATCATGAGCTCCCGGGGGCCGGGAATCCCCTCACTCTAGCCGATCCCGCGGCGGCTTCCGCGGCTGCCGTGTAGAGCGCCGGAGTCCTCCGCCCGATTCCGGCGAGCCGTGCTAGTTTGGAGCCGTGCAGGTGTGGAATCGGGTGGGAGCTGGATGAGCGGTGAGCGGGCCAAGTGGGCGGTCCTGGGGGCCAGCGTGGTCGCCTCGGCGGGCCTCGGTCTGTGGGTCTGGACGCACGAGTCCGAGGCCGCCGGTCACGTGACCGAGATCGACAGCCGCGAGGTCCTCGAGGAGCTGATCGAGCGCGAGAGCGCCGCGGCCAAGGGGGTCGTGCCCTTGAGCCTGGACGAGCTCTTGCCCCGCCAGCCCTGGACTCCGGAGCTGGCGGAGAAGATCTACCCGATGCTGGCCTGGCCGCGCAGCTTCGAGTTCGACCCGGTCCTCGGTTGCCGCCGCATCGCGGGCTACGCCCGCTTCCAGTCCCTGGAGGAGCACCCCGAGGGACGCTTCCGCGTCGTGACGAACTCCTTGGGGCTGCCCGACGACGAGCTCCTCGCGGACCCCGAGCTGCGCTTGCTCTTCGCCGGCGACAGCCAGACCGAAGGGGTCTGTTCGAGCGAGGAGTGCTTCATCAACCTGCTCGAGGGGGAGCTGCGCGGGCGGCACCCGGGGCGACGGCTCGAGGCCGTCAACGCCGCGATGGGAGGCTCGAATCCGTGGCGATACCTCGCGACCCTGGAGGCCTATGCCGAGCTCGAGCCGGACGCCTTCTGCCCCGTGTTCTACGGCGGGAACGACTTCCACGAGGTGATGGTGCTCGAGCGCTTCTACCGCGGACGAAAGAAGTGGGTGCGCCACGACACCAAGGGCTTCGCCCGCGCCATGAAAGCCCTGCCCAAGGGGATGGGCGCCGTCGAGCTGCGCCAGCTCGAGTACTTCCACGACAACCCCCGGGACGAGGCGATCTCCATCGCGGTCTGGTCGGCCCTGGCGATGGAGATGGCGCGCCAGTGCGAGGCGGCCGGGATCCAGTTCCTCCCGATCTACCTGCCGCCGCCCCTCGCGGGTCAGCCCGGCCCCTACGCGGCCGACCGTGAACGCGTGCTCGAGGAACTGCCGCGAGTGGGGGAGCGCATCGAGCGCAGCCATCGCATGGCCGACGATTGGATCGCGGCCCTACGCGAGCGCGGCGTCGAGGTCGTCGACCTGCGCCCGGCCCTGGCCGCCGCCGACGAGCGCTTGTTCTGGGAGGACGGCTACCACCTGAACCTCGTCGGTCAGCGCGTGGTCGCCGAGGCCTTGACCGAGGCCCTGGAGCCGCGCGTCCTGCGGCACCTCGAGTAGACGCGCGGCCCCTCGCGCGCGCCCTCCCCTGCGCGAGTGGGGGGCGTGCTACCCTGACCGTCGCGGCTCGCCGACCATCGTTCCCCGACTCTCTCCCGGACATCGCTCTCCATGCTCTCCTCCATCTGCCTCCTCGCCTCCTTGACCGCCTCCGAAACGCCGAGGACCCCCGAGCTCTCCCCCCGCACCCGGCCCGACCGCATGGCGACAATCGTCCACCTGCGCGCAGGCGCCCCGGCCCCGACGGGCAGCCACGCGCAGGTCGACTTCGGGCCCAAGCCCCTGCACCCGGGGAACCTCCTGTTCTCCATGATCGGAGGCGAGAACGCGGAGTGCGTGCGCGCGACCCCCGACGTGACGGGCGACGGCCTCGACGAGATCCTCGTCGGGATCGGGGAGTCGGGCACGCCCAACGTCTTCTGCCTCGACGGGGCGAGCAGCGGCGCGGCGACGGTCGTCTGGAGCGTGGAGACCGCCGCCGGAGTCTCGGGCGGCTCCTGCTACGGAGACCAGTCGATCGTCCCCATCGCCGACACCGACGGCAACGGCATCCCCAACCTGTTGGTGGGCACCGCCTGGGGCGGGCGCACGGCCCACAACTTCGACAGCGACGCGGGCGCGGAGGCCTGGCGCTTCGACACCTACCTCGAGGCCGACTCGGGCTGGGTCTACTCGCTCTGCTCGATCGGCGACACGACCTCCGACGGCGTGCCGGAGGTGGCCTTCGGCGCCGGCTCGGACAACGACACGGTCTACCTCGTGCGCGGCGACAGCGCCGGGCCCCAGGCGACGGTGCTCTGGCGCTATCAGGCCTTCGACGCGATCTACTCCGTGCGCAACCTCGGGGACGCCAACGGCGACGGCCACGACGAGGTCCTGGCCGCCGCGGGGGACTACGACGACCGCATTCTGTGCCTCGAGGGGGACAGTGAGCTGCCGGGCGGCAACCTGCTCTGGCAATACCAGCCCTTCACGAGCGTCTACTCCTGCGGCGTCCTCAGCGACGTGACCGGCGACGGCGTCAACGAGGCCCTCGCGGTCCTGTGGACGGGGGACGGGAGCGCTGTACGCTGCCTGGACGGGGCCACGGGCTCCCTCCTCTGGTCCAGCACGGACGTGGCCAGCTTCGGCATGGCGGTGGACGAGCTCGGTGACGTGACCGGCGACGGGAAGAACGAGGTGATCGTGTGCTCCTGGGAGGACGCGGTCACCGTGCTCGACGGAAGCGACGGCTCCCTCGTCTGGAAGACCCCCGTCGGTGGGGACGTCTGGACGGCCTGCGCAGTCGACGACCTGAACAACGACGGCCGCCAGGACGTGGTCGCGGGCTCCTTCGACACCCACGTCTACGCATTGAACGGCGCCACCGGCGAGGTCTTCTGGGCCTTCGAGACGGGGAACCGCGTCTTCAGCGTCGCCCCCGTCGGTGACTTGAACGGCGACGGAAAGCCGGAGGTCGTCGCCGGGACGCAGGACACGACCACGAACGAGGTGGTCTACGTCCTCGAAGGGGACTCGGGCCTCTAGCTCGGTCCCTGCCCCGAGAAAGCGAGACAGGGGAGGCCGGCCTCGGAGTCGAACCGAGCGGCCCGCCTGTCCAGCGGGCCCTGCGGGTTTGCAGCCCGCGGGGAACCCCGTTCCCTCGACCGGCCGCGGTCGTCTACGGGCTCCGACTTGATCCGGTGAGCTTCGAGCGGGTCCAATCCTCTGCACGGTGACCGAGTTCGCCACGACCGCCCTGCTGCTGACGATCTTCGGCACCTTGCTCGTCGCCAGCGCGGGCCTCAGCCGCGGACTCGAGCGCGCAGGTGTGCCGGTCGCCTTGCTCTTCCTCGTCCTGGGCGTGCTCGCCGGCGCGGAGGGGCTCGGCGGGATCGCCTTCGAGGACTACCGCTTCAGCTTCGTCGTCGGGACGATCGCCCTGGTGCTGATCGTCTTCGACGGGGGCTTCAACACGCGCTACGCCGAGATCCGCGCCGGGATCTGGCCGGCCCTCGTGCTGGCGACTTTGGGCGTCTTCCTGACCGCGGGCCTCGTGACCCTCTTCGCGCAGGCGATCGGTCTCTCGCGAGCCGAGTCGATCCTCCTCGGCGCGGTGGTCTCCTCGACCGACGCCGCCACGGTCTTCGCGGTGATGCGGGGGAGTCGGTTGGCTCTCGTCCGACGGGTGGCGCGGGTCCTGGAGCTCGAGTCCGGCCTCAACGACGCCATGGCCGTGATCCTCACGGTCGGGGCCACCGCCGCCCTCGCCAGCGGCGAGCCGCCCGGCGCCGACGTGCTCTGGGGCGTACCCCTCCAGCTCGTGATCGGGGCGCTCGCGGGCTACGGCCTGGGGCGCGCAGGCCGCTGGCTCCTCAACCGCGTCCGCATGTCCACCGGGGGGCTCTATGCCGTCGTGACCCTCGGGATCGCCCTCTTCGCCTTCGGCCTCGCCACTGTGCTGGGCGGCTCGGGCTTCTTGGCCGTCTTCGCCGCCGCGGCCGTGCTCGGCAACGGCTGGATCCCGTACCACTCCGGGCTCCTCCGGATCCACGACGCCCTCGCCTGGCTGAGCCAGGTGGCGATGTTCCTGATGCTGGGGTTCCTCGTCGACCCGAGCCGCATCCTCGACGCCGCGCTCCCCGGCTTGCTGCTGGCCCTCTTCCTGGCCTTCGTCGCGCGGCCGCTGGCGGTCGCGGCTTGCCTCCTGCCCTTCCGCTTCCCGGCCCGGGAGGTCGGCTACGTCGGCTGGGTCGGGCTGCGGGGAGCCGTCCCGATCATCCTCGCCACCTACCCCGTGCTTTCGGGCGTGGCCGAGGCGGGGCGGGTCTTCGACATCGTCTTCTTCCTCGTCGTGGTCAACGCCCTCGTCCCCGGGGCGACCGTTCGCGCCGTCACCAAGCGCATGAAGCTCGACGTCCCGCCCACGGCGGCGCCGCACGCGACCCTCGAGCTCTCGACGATGGGGCAGATCGACGGCGAGCTGCTCTCCTTCCACATCGACTCGAGCGTTCTCGTCTGCGACGAGCTGATCCGCGACCTCGAGTTTCCGGAGGGGGCTTCGATCGCGCTGATCGTGCGCGGGAGCAGCCTCGTCGCCGCGCGCGGAAGCACGGCGCTCCGGGCGGGGGATCACATTTATGTCTCTTGTCGGCCGGAGGACAAGGCGATCGTCTCCCTGTACTTTGGGAAGCCGGAGGAGGTATGAGAGACGCACTCGACCCGTGGGCGATCGGCCTCCTCCTGATGACCGCCTGCGCCGCACCGGGCGGAGATCGTGTCCCGCGCGAGCAAGAGTCGGAGTCCGGCGCCGAGCCGGAGCGGGAGCGCGCGCGCCTCGCCGACCGCCTGCGCGTCGTGCCCTCCGAGTTCGTCGGGATCGCGGACACCCCATCGGCGGATCCCCACGTTGGCGGTGACCCCGGGCTGCCGCCCGGGACGGCGAAGGAGGATGGGGAGTTCGTCCTCGCGCCGATCCCCTTCCTGAACCCGACGATCGGCTACGGCCTCGTGCTGGGGGGCGCCTACATGGTCCCCTTCGACGCCGAGTCTCCTCCATCGGTGATCGGCGGAGGGGCGATGGCCTCCCAGAACGGGAGCTGGGCCGGTGCCCTCGCCTTCAAAGGCTACTTCGCGGCGGACCGCTATCGCGTGGCGGTCGGCCTGGTGCGGACCGACGTCCTGTACGACTACTCCCTGCCGACCTTCAACGTCCCGCTGCGCATGGGCGTCACCGGGGCCGTGCTCGAGGTCCTCGTCCGCTCCTTCGAGCGCGTCTACTTCGGGCCGCAGTTGCTCTTCTCGGGCATCGACACCGACCTCGTCAAGGACGGTGACTCGGGCGCCCTCCCCGAAGACGAGCTGGAGGCGAATTCCCTGGGCGTCGGCTTGCGCCTCCAGCGCGACACCCGCGACAGCACTTTCTACCCGCGCTCCGGCTCCCTGGCGGATATCCAGTTGCGCGTCTACGACCCGGACCGCGGCAGCCGGGCGGAGTACGAAGTGGTTCCCTTCGGCTACGACCACTATCTCGGGATCAGCGAGCAAGACGTGCTCGCCCTGCGCGCTGCCGGCCGCTTCTCCTTCGGGGACGTGCCCTTCTACGGCGAGAGCTTCTTGGGCGCGGGGCCCGACCTGCGGGCCTACGCCGTCGGCAGCATCCACGACGACCTGCTCGTCGCCGCGCAGGCCGAGTGGCGGCGCCAGCTGACCGGCTCCTGGGGAGCGGTCCTCTTCGCCGGGGCCGGGACCGTGGCCGGATCGCTCGACGAGCTGGACGACGGGGACCTCTACCCGAGCGCCGGCCTGGGGCTGCGCTACCTCCTGGAGCCGGAGAACCACGTCAACTTCCGCGTCGACTACGCCTGGGGCGACGGGCAGTCGGCCCTCTACATCGGCGTGGGCGAGGCCTTCTGAGGGGAGCTCGATCCGTCGGCGTCGCGCGCGGCTTGCCAAGGCCGATGGCGGCGTTGTGAAATCTCGCGCATGCGTCGCATTCGATTTTCGTGCTGGCTCACGCTCTGGGTCGTCGCCGCCTGCTCGCCCGGTCCCAGCGAGCCCCCGGTGGCGGTCTTCGCGGCGGCCTCCACGAGCGCGCCCTTCCACGACCTGGCCCTCCGCTTCGAGATGGACGGCCGCGGGCGCCTGCAGCTCTACACCGACGGGACCGCGCGGCTGGTCCTGCAGGTCCTCCAGGGCGCGCCCGTCGACGTGCTGGCGACCGCCGACGAGGAGAGCATGCGCCGTGCCCTCGCGGGGGACTGCGCCACCGGGGCCGCGCGGGTGTTCGCCCACAACGGCCTCGCGATCGTCACCGCCCCGGGCAATCCCCTCGGGATCGCGGGTCTCGAAGATCTGGCGCGAGAGGAGCTGACGGTCCTGCTCTGTGGGCCCGAGGTGCCCGCGGGCCGCTACGCGCGCGAGGCCTTGGCTCGGGCCGGCGTCGAGGTGCGCTCGGCCTCGGACGAACCAAGCGTGCGCGCCGTGCTGAGAAAGGTCGAGCTCGGTGAAGCCGACGCGGGCGTCGTCTACGCCACCGACGCCGAGGGGAGCGCCCGGCGCGTCGACAGCCTGCCGTTGCCGGCGGAGCACGACGTGCTCGCGACCTACGCCGTGGCCGTCTTCGGCTGCGGCCAGAATCGGCAGGGGGGGCAGGCATTCGTCGACTTCCTCTTCTCCGCGGAGGGCCAGGGGGTCCTGCGCGAACACGGCTTCGCGGCTCCTTGAAGCGCACGAGCCCGGAGCCCTTGCCCCGCGCCCTCGCGGTCGTCGCCGGCCTCGGCGCCCTGTTCTTCCTGCTGCCGCTCGTGGGCCTGGCGCTGCGCGCGCCCTGGGGGGAGCTCGGGGAGCTCCTCACGGGTCCCGCTGCGGGCAAGGCCCTGCTCCTCTCCCTGCAATGCTCGCTCGCCGCCGCCGCGCTCTCGCTCCTGCTCGGCCTGCCCCTCGCGGCCTGGCTCGCGCGCGGGAGCTCGGCCCTCACGACGGCCGTGCGCGTGCTCGTCACCCTGCCGATGGTGCTCCCCCCGGTCGTCGCCGGCGTGGCGCTCTTGCTCGCCTTCGGTCGCAACGGGATCTTCGCGAGACCTCTGGGCCTCGAGTTGCCCTTCACGGGCCTCGGCGTGGTGCTGGCGGAGACCTTCGTCGCGATGCCCTTCTTCGTGCTCACGGTCGAGGCCGGGCTGCGCTCCGCCGACCCGCGCTTCGCGGAGGCCGCAGCGACCCTGGGCGCGAGCCCCTGGCGGATCTTCCGCAGCGTGACCTTGCCGCTGGTCACGCCCTCCCTGCGCGCGGGCCTGCTCGTGGCCTGGGCGCGGGCGCTGGGAGAGTTCGGCGCGACGATCACCTTCGCGGGTAGCCTCGCGGGCGAGACGCGCACCCTGCCGCTCGCCGTCTACTCCGCCCTCGAGACGGACCCCCAGGCGGCGATTGCCCTCAGCCTGGTCCTCGTCCTGATCTCTGCCGCCGTGCTCTTTGCCCTGCGGCGGCAGTGGTTCCCCGCGACCTCGACGGCGTCGTGAGGTTGCAAGCGGACTTCGGCCTGCGCCGCGGGGCCCTCGAGCTCGACGTCGAGCTCGAGCTCGACGGCGGGCGGACCTTTGCCCTGGTGGGGCCCAACGGCGCGGGCAAGACGAGCCTCCTGCGCGCCGTGGCGGGCCTGACGCCGATCGACCGCGGCTCGCTTCGCCTCGACGGGCGCGTGCTCGACGGCGGTCCCGGTGGCGAATTCGTCGACGCTCGGGAACGCGACGTGGGGCTCGTCTTCCAGGAGCCCCGGCTCTTCCCGCACCTCACTGCCCTCGACAACGCCGCCTTCGGCCCGCGCAGCCGGGGCCGCACGCGGAGCGAGGCGCGACGCATCGCGGGCGAGTGGCTCGAGCGCGTCGGCGCGGCGCCGCTCGCCCGCCGCAAGCCCTCGGAGCTCTCGGGCGGCGAGGCCCAGCGCGTCGCCCTCGCCCGCGCCCTGGCGAGCGAGCCGCAGGTGCTGCTTCTGGACGAGCCCCTGGCCTCGGTCGATGCGTCGGCCAAGCTCGAGCTGCGCGCCGTCCTGCGCGAGACCCTGGCCGACTTCGACGGGGTCCGCCTCGTCGTGGCCCACGACATCGCCGACGCCCTGGCCCTGGCCGAGCGCCTCGTGGTCCTCGAGGGCGGGCGCGTTGCCCAGATCGGAAGCGTCACCGAGCTCGTGCGACGGCCGGCCTCTTCCTACGTCGCCGACCTCGTCGGCCTCAACTGCTATCGCGGACACTGCCGCGAGGGTCAGGTCGAGCTCGAAGGCGGGAGCCTGGTCGTCGCCCACGCCTCCGACGGCCCGGTGGTCGTCACCGTGCACCCGCGCGCCGTCGCGGTCTATCGCGAGCGCCCCCAGGGATCACCGCGCAACGTCTGGTCCGCGCCGGTGCAGGGCCTCGAGCCCTCCCTGGACCGCGTGCGCGTGCAGATGGGGGGCGGCCTGCCGATCGTCGCGGAGCTGACCCACGCCGCCGTCGAGGAGCTGCGCCTGGGCGACGGGGGCGAGGTCTGGATCGCGATCAAGGCCACGGAGATCGGCGTCGCGCCCGCCTGAGCGAGCCTCGTTCCCGGCGTGGCGCCCTCTCTTCCGCGCTCTCGGCCGGCGCCGTAGACTCCCCCGGCCATGAGGCGCACCCTTCAGAGCGCGCGCGGACGCCGTTTCCTGCACGGACTCGAGGAGACCGCATGGAAGAGCTGAAGTCGCCGCCGGAGGTCTACGACGTCGTCGTGATCGGAGGCGCGCTCTCGGGCAGTGCGCTCGCACTGCTCCTGCGGCGCTGGAACCCCCGGGCGCGCGTCCTGGTCGTCGAGGAGAGCGAGGCCTTCGACCGCAAGGTGGGGGAGGCAACGACCGAGCTCTCGTCCTTCTTCCTGACCCATGTGTTGCGGTTGCACGACCTCCTGTCGGAGGAGCACCTGCACAAGACAGGCTTGCGCTTCTGGTTCTCCGACGGTCGGGAGCGACCCCTGTCGGAGTGCTCGGAGGTCAGTTCGGAGCTCGTGCCCTCCCTGCCGAGCTTCCAGCTCGACCGCGCGCGCCTCGACCAGTCCCTGCTCGAGCTGTGCGCCGACGAGGGAGCGGAGGTCCTGCGCCCCGCCCGCGTCGTCGACGTCGAGCTCGGCAGGCCCACGAACCGCGTGTCCGTCGAGCACGAGGGCCAGCGAAGAGAGCTGCGGGCCCGCTGGGTCGCGGACGCCAGCGGCAAGCACTGCTTCCTCGGCCGCAAGCTCGGCGTCATCGAGCGCTTCGACGACCACCCGACCTCCGCGGCCTGGGGGCGTTGGCGGGGAGTCAAGAGCCTCGACAGCGACGAGGTCCTGGGGCGCGACGTGCGCGAGACGCCCGGTCTGCACTTCATCCCGGCCTCCCGGCGCCTGTGCACGAACCACTTCATGGGCCACGGATGGTGGTGCTGGCTGATCCCGCTCGTCACCGGCGAGACCAGCATCGGCCTCGTCTGGGACCGGCGCCACTTCGACTTGGCGGGCGAGGGCAGGAAGCACGAGCGCTACGAGGCCTTCGTGCGCGGGATCGACGGCCTGCGCGACCTGCTGGGGGAGGCCGAGCTCGACGTCGAGGACTTCCGCTCCTACGGCCAGCTCGCCTACCGCTCCCGCCAGTACGCGGGGCCAGGCTGGGCCCTGGTCGGCGACGCCGCGGGCTTCCTGGATCCCTTCTACAGCCCCGGGCTCGACCACTGTGCCATCTCGATCTTCGCCACCGCGCACCTGATCGACCGCGAGAGCAAGGGCGAGCTGGAGGGGGCGAGCCTCGAGGAGGAGGTGGACATCCACAACGAGCACTTCACGCGCTCCTACTCGAAGTACTTCCAGGCCCTCTACGAGGACAAGTACGAGATCCTCGGCGACGCGGAGCTCTCCGCCGTCGCCTTCTACCTCGACACGGCGATGTACTACCTGGGTGTCGTGCGGCTGCCCCAGCAGAACATCCTCGAGATGCGGCACCCGCCTTTCGGGCGCGACATCCTGCCCGCGAACCTGGCCTATCGACTGATGCGCGTCACCGGTCGGCGGCTCGTGCACATCGCCCGCAAGCGGCGCGAGCGCGGGACCTACGGGCGGCGCAACGTCGGGTGGACCTGCATGACCGACAACTTCGGCAGGGGGGGCCGCGGAATCACGCCGGCGCACTGGAAGGGGCTGCGCCTCTGGGCGCGGGTCGAGGCGACCGAGCTGAAGGAGCGCCTCTTCGGCGCGGGGCGGGCGGAGGCGTGACGAGCTGCGAGCTCTGCGTCCCCGAGTGGAGCCCCCTCTTCGAGGGGCACTTCCCCGGGCAGCCGATCCTCGCGGGAGTCGCGCAGCTCGTCCTCGTCGAGCGCGTGCTCGCGCGCCTGATTCCGGGACGCGCGACGAAGCGGCTCGAGCGCGTGCGCTTCAAAGCGACCTGCGGGCCGCGGGAGACGTTGCGCGTCGAGCTCGACGTGCCGGGCCAGGGCGAGCGCGTGCGCGTGCGCCTCCACGGGGCGGCCGGCCTCGTCATGGAGGGGGTCCTGCGTGTCGCCTAGCGGGCTCGAGCTCCTGCCCCAGCGCGGGCCGGCGCGGCTCGTCGTGGAGATCCGCGAGTCCGAGGAGGGCCTCGTCGGCATCGCGCGGGTTCCCGCCGACTCTCCCTTCCGCGGACCCCTCCTCGGGGGCGCGAGCGCGCCCGCGATGCTCGCGGTCGAGATGGCGGCGCAGACCGCGGCGGCCCTCGAGCCGACGCCGTCTTCGGCGCCGGGATCCGAAGAGTCGGGCGCCGGAGCACCGGGCAGCCCGCGCCTGCTCGTCGGACTGAGGGCCGTCGAGCTCCACGCCGAGCGCCTCGATGCCGAGGCGACCTTCCTCTGCCGCGCCCGCGCGACCTCGACCTCGGGTCCCTTGCGAATCTACCGCTTCGAGGTCTCCAGCGTCTCGGGCGAGCTCGTGGCCGAGGGTGAGCTCTCGACCTTCTTCGAGGTCGCCTCCTCGCCGACGTAGGCGGTCACGTCGCGGAAGCAGAACCACTGCGTGGGGCGCTCGCGGATCGCCCACTCGATCTCGGCCGCCAGGCGCTCGGTCGCCTCCCGCACGTCCGCGAGTCGGTCCCGCGTGCGCGCGACCTGGATGGGCTCCCGCAGGTTCACCTGGTAGCGGCCGAAGCCGTCGCGGAAGGTGAAGACGGGCAGGAGCGGCGCGCCTGCGAGGCGCGCCAGCTGAGCCGGACCCGGGGGCAGGCTCACCTCGCTCCCGAGGAAGGGCACGCGCACCACGTGGCCGCCCTGGCGCGGTCGATCGCCTTGCAGGGCGACGATCTCCCCGTCGCGCAACGCGCGGTAGAGCTCCAGGCTCAGCTCCTGCTCCCCCTCGGTGCCGGCGAAGTGCGTGCGGAAGCGGCCGTCCCCGAGGCGCTCGACCTGTTCGAGGACGAAGGCTTGGGCCACGGGGTCCGCTTCGGGCTCGCGCACGACGTGGACGATGGGGCGGTCGCCGACCGAGCTGGGGACCGCCGAGCCGAGCTCCCAGCCGCCGATGTGGGAGGTCACGAGGATGAACCCGCGGCCGTCTTGGCGGGCCGCCTCCCAGTTTGCGACGCCGACGAAGCGAAACTCGGGGGCGGTGCGCGCGTGGAATTGGCGGTAGCGCTCGGCGAGGCACCACGAGAGGGTGATGACCGTCCGGTAGGCGCGCCAAGTCCGCGCCCACCAGGAAGCGGAGGGGTCCACCAGGGCGTGATTCTCGCGCAAGGATCGGCGCACGCCTCCGAGGAGCAAGAAGAACAGGGTTCCGAAGAAGTAGACCGAGAGCGCGACGAGGGGGTAGGGGCACCAGCCGGCGGCCCAGTGCTGGAAGCGATACCAGAAGACGCCGGTGAAGTAGAAGCGCCCCAACCGGCGGCGCATCGCGCCGAATTCGGGACCTTGCGGTGCGGCCTCCGCGGCGGTCATCCCTTTCCCTCGAGCATCGCGCCGACGACGGCACGGGCGATGCGCGCCCCGTCCACCCAGGACCTGTAATGGCTCGTGCAACGGCCGTCGCTGAAGCCGAGGCGGATGGGCGTGGTGACGATCCGGAGGCCGCGCCGGGCGGCGCGGACGAAGACGGCGCTCTCCGCCTCGAAGCCGGACTCGCGCAGACCGACCTCCTCGATCAGGCGCCGGCTGTAGAAGCGGAAGCCCGTCTGCACGTCCGAGACCGCGTGGCGGGCCGCGCGGGAGATCAGGTCCGACGAGATCCGGTTCGAGCGACGGCGCAGGGGGCTCATCTCCTCGAAATAGTGGTCGCGAACCCCGAGCACGAGGTCCGCGCCGGTGGCGGCCGCCTCGAGCAGCCGGCCGATCTCCTCGGGCAGGTGCTGGCCGTCCGCGTCCAAGGTGACGACTCCGTCGTAGCCCTGCGCGATCCAATGCTCGCAGCCGGTCCGGAGAGCGGCGCCCTTGCCGCGGTTCTCGGGGTGGGACACCACCGTCGCGCCTGCGCGTCGCGCCTCCTCCGCGGTGCGGTCCGTCGAACCGTCGTCCACGACGAGCACCGAGGCCCCCGGGATGGCGACGAGGCTGCGCGCCGCGATCTCAGCCACGCTGGGTTCCGCCTGGTAGGCGGGGATGACGACGCCGACCTTCACGCGCCCGGCTCCCGGTCGAGCACCAGCCAGCAGGCGGAGCCGCCCGAGGCGAGGCAGGTCAGGAGGAGGCGGCGGGCCGGCGCGAGGCGCTCGCCGTCGTGGGGGGGCAGATCGAGCTCCGGGTCGGGCTGCGCGCAGCCGGGGCCCGGCGCCCACTCGACTTCGTCGAGGGCCAGGAGGGCGCTGGCGAGGAAGCCCCCGCCGTACTCCCCCGTGACCGATTTGGGCGCGAGCACCGGGGGCAGCGCATTGCCGAAGGCCGCGCGCAGCACGCGCGCCTCGAGGAGGTCGCCCCGGGGGCTCCCGTTCGCGCCGCTCACGACCCGGTCGATCGAGTCGAGGTCGATCCCCTGGCGCCGGAGCTCGCCCGTGAGGCGCTCGGCGAGCTCCTCCGCGCCGTGCCCCCAGTCGCCGAGGGGCGCGCTCGGATCCGCGGCGCGCGCGCGGGCAGTGAGGCGTGCGAGGATCGGAGTGCCGCGGTCCCGGGCTCGGTCCCCGGGCTCGAGCACGAAGACCGTCCCGCCCTCGGAGATCACGAAGCCGTCCCGCTCGGCGCCAAAGACGCGCGGCAGCTCGCGGTCTTCCTGCGGGGTCGGTCGCGCGAGAGCACCGACGCGGTCCAGCACGTGGTGCTGGATCGGACTGACCTCGTCGACGGAGCCGGCGAGCACTCGCTCCGCGCGACCTTGCCGCAGCAGGTCGGCTCCGCGCGCGACGGCCAGCAGACCGCTCGACTCGCGTTGGGAGATGGTGAGGTTCGAACCCGTCGCGCCGAGCGCCAGGGCGATCTGCCCCGCGTGGGCGTTGGCGACCGTCTCCATGAAGAGCAGCGGCGAGATCGCGGTCGGCCCCGCGTCGAGGGCCTGCTGCAGGAGGGCGGCGGTGTAGGTGGTCGATCCGAAGGCCGTGCCGAGGCTGACCGCGAGGCCGGGACCCGCGAGTTCTTCCTTCTCCAGGTTCGCGTCATGGACAGCCATGCGGGCCACACACACGGCCATGCGGCTGGCGGGGCTCATCCGCCGCGCTTCTCGCGGCGAGAGCCAGGGTTGGAAGGGATCCTCCGGCAGGCGACCCGCGAGTCGCGCGCCCCCCGGACGACGGCCCGGGAGGGCCTCGACGGGCGAGAGCTCGAGGCGACCCTCTCGCAAGGACTCGCGCAAGGGCTCGAGGCCCGCTCCGGGCGGGCCGACGGTGCCGGCGCCCGTGATGACCACGTCGAGGCTCACGCCGCGCCTCCGTCGTCGAGGGGATCGTCGGAGGCGACGTCGACCCGTCGGAAGACGGCCGCCGCGTTGGCGCCGCCGAAGGCGAGGTTGACCGTCACGCCGACCCGCGCGCCTCGGAGCGAGCGCGGCGCTCCGACCACGAGGTCGACGGCGGCCTCGGGATCGGGCTCGCCCTGCCCGGGGGTGGGGTGGACCTCGCCCTCACGCAGGCAGAGCACGGTGACGACCGCCTCGAGGGCCCCGCAGGCGCCGAGCAGGTGGCCGACGACGCCCTTGGTCGAGGTCACGGGCACGCGCCCCGCCCGCTCGCCGAAGACCTCTCGAAGCGCGTTCCACTCCGCCGCGTCGTTGTGCGGGGTGCCGGTCCCGTGAGCGTTGACGAAGTCGACTCGCGCGGGCGAGAGCTCCGCGTCGGCCAGGGCGCGGGACATGGCGAGGGCGGCGCCGCGACCCTCCGGCTGGGGCGCCGTCATGTGGTAGGCGTCGCAGGAGGTGCCCGCGCCGGCGAGCTCCGCCAAGGGCGTCGCCCCGCGGGCGCGCGCGTGCTCCTCCGTTTCGAGCACGAGGGCGCCGGCGCCCTCGCCGAGGCTGAGGCCCTCGCGACCCTGACGGAAGGGCCGCGACGGCATGGGGCTCACGGCGCGCAGGGAGTTGAAGCCGCCGTAGGTCAGCCGGCAGAGGCCGTCGGCCCCGCCGACCAGGGCGAGCTGGACCTCGCCTTCCCGCAGGCTGCCGAGGGCTACCTCGAGGGCCTGCGTGGAGGCCGCGCAGGCAGCGGCGCTCGTCTCGACCGGGCCACGCGCGCCGAGGGCGCGCGCGACCGCCTCGGCGGGGGAGCCGAGGGGCTGAGCCAGGCAGTCGAGGAAGCGGCGCCGCGCCGCGGCGCCGCGCGCGTCGGTGACGACGTCGGGGTAGAGCTGCTCGCCCTCCTGCATTCCCCCCGTGCTCGTGCCGAAGAAGACGCCGGCGTTGCGCCACGGCGCGCCGGAATCGAGGCCGGCGTGATCCACCGCCTCGCGCGCCGCGGCGAGGGCAAAGCGATCCGTGCGGCTGAGGCGTCGCCGCGCGGCGGGGAGGAGGTCTCGACCGGCGTGCGTCTCCCCGCTGAACTCACCCGCCAAGCGCGTGCGCTGGTCGCTGGGGTCGAAGAGCTCCAGCTCGCGGATCGCGTGGGCGCCGGCCCGCGCCGTCTTCCAGAGCGGAGCGACTCCCATGCCGCAGGGACTGACCGCCCCGAGGCCAGTCACGAAGACCCGTGTCATTCAGGACCCCGGGTGCTGCTCCGCGAGCTTCTCCTCGACGAAGGCGACGAGGGCGTCGACCGAGCGCAGCGAGTCCGGCTCGAGGCCCTTGCCGACGATCTCCAGCTTGAAGGTCTGCTCGAGGCCGACGGCCAGCTCGAGGAAGTCCATCGAGTCGAGCCCCAGCTGCTCGCCGATCGGCGCGTCGTCCTCGATGTCGGCCGGGTCGAGGCCGTCGATGAATAGGCGCTCGACGATGATCTGCTTGATCTGTCCCCGGAGGGTCTCGGTGTCGGTCATGTGGCCTATGGCGCCAGCCTCTCCTCGAGAGCGACGAAGGCGAACAGGATGCCGACCCGCAGGCGATTCGTCCACCCGGGCCGGTCCTGTCCGGCCAGCATCGAGGCCAGCGCGCGGGGTCGTCCTCGCCGGCCTCGAGGCCACGAAGGGAGCGCGCCTATCGCCGCGTCCCGCGCGGCGGGCGTATGCTGCCGGCCATGGACCCCCTGGTCTCGAGCTTCCGGACCCTGGCCCTCGAGTCGCCCGAGGCGCCGGCGGCGGTCGGGCCCGCCGGTGGCTGGACGCGCTCGGCGCTGCGCGAGCGTGCCGAGCGCCTCGGGGCGGAGTGGGGGCGAGCTCTCGTCGCTCGGGGCCTCGGTCCCGGCGCCGTCGTCGCCCTGCGCAGCGAGGCGGGCGCCGGCTTCTTGGCGGCCTTCCTCGCCTGCCGCCTGGCCGGCGCTTGCGTCCTGCTCCTGGACGCTAAGCTGACTTCGGAGGAAGAGCGTCGCGTCTCCGTCGCCCTCGGGGCGGCGGCCAGCTGGAGCTCCGAGGCCGCGCTCGCAGCGGGGGGCCTCGAGGACGGCGACGTCGAGTGGCTCCCCGGCCGCGCCGCCCTGCCGGAGGCGGCCTGCCTCAAGCTCACGTCGGGCTCCAGCGGCGAGCCCGCCGGCGTGATCACGCCCGCGAGCTCATTGCTCGCGGACGGGCACGCCCTCGTGCGTTCGATCGGGCTGCGGCCTGCGGATCGCTTGCTCGTCGCCGTGCCTCTCTCTCATTCCTATGGGCTCTCGGTGCTCGCGAGCCCTGCGTGGCTGATCGGTTGTCCGCTCGTCCTGCCCGCGGGCGAGGATCTCCTCGAAGTCGCGGCGGAGTTCGGCGCGACCTTCTTGCCCTCGGTCCCGAGCTGGTTCGAAGCGCGGCTTCGTGCTCAGGGACGCGCTCCGTTGCCGCCCAGCTTGAGGTCGTTCATGTCGGCGGGCGCGCCCTTGCGAGCGGCGACGGCGAGGGAGTGGCTCGACCGCCACGGCCTCCCGATCCAGGTGCTCTACGGCAGCAGCGAGTGCGGCGGGATCACCTACGACCGCGTCGGGGACGCTGCCGTCGCGGGCTCCGTCGGCACGCCCGTCGAGGGCGTGCGCGTGGAGCTGGACGAGGCCGGCCAGGTCACGGTGCACTCGGAGGCCACGGCCCTCGGCTACTGGCCGCCGGACCCGGAGCGGGGCGCGCGCCTCGGCCCGGGCTGGTTCCGGACCGAAGACGTCGGACGCTGGGAGGACGGCCGGCTCGTTCTGGAGGGTCGGCGCAGCCAGTGGATCAACGTCAAGGGCAACAAGGTCAACCCCCTCGAGGTCGAGGCCGCCCTCGAGGGGCATCCGGCCGTGCGGGACGTCGTCGTGATCGGGCGGCCGCTGCCCGCCGGACACGGCGAGGCCGTGCGCGCGATCATCGCCTGCGAGGACGGCGCCCTCAGCTTCCGCGAGATCGTCGCCTGGTGCCGTCCGCGCCTCGCGCGCCACAAGTACCCCCGTAGCGTCGAGTTCGTGCGCGAGTTGCCGCGCAACGAACGAGGCAAGCTCGACCGGCGGGCGCTGCGCGCTCTCTGAATGCGCCTCCTCCTTCTCATGGCGGTCCTCTCGTCGGGCTGCGCCGCCCTCGGTCCTCCGCCTCCCGAGCTCGAGGCCTTGCTCCCCGGGGCCTCCGCGGGCTCGACGCGGCGCACGGGGCGGCTGCGCGTCGAGTCACCGTGGCTGGGCGGGGAGTTCCGGGTCGTGGCGATCGAGCGGCGAGGCGCGGAGCCGCGCGTCCGCTTGCAGCTCTTTCCCGACGTGGGGGGGAAGCTGCTCGACCTCGTCGCCCGCCCCGATGGCGTCGAGGCGCGCTGGACTCACGAAGACGAGCTCGTCGTGGAGCGGCGCGAGCTCGTCGGCTTCCTCTGCGTCAGCCTCGTCGAGGCGGCGACCCCGCTCCGTTGGGGACGCATCGAGGGAGGGCGTCGCACCGCCGACGGCTACTCCCTCCTGGTCGAACCGGGGAGCCGCGGCCTGGACCTCGAGCTGCGGGTCGAGCTGGACGAGGCGGGCGAGGTCCAGGCGCGGCACTTCGAGCTCGACGGCATCGGCTGGACGGAGGAGCGGGCTCCGCGGCACCGCTTCCACGCGCGGGACTTCGAGTGGGTCTTCCTCGAAGAGCGCGAGGAGGCGATCCCGGACCCGCCAGACACCCTCTTCGAGCTGCGCTCCGGGTCGCCGTGATCGTCGAGTCCATCGTCCAGGGCGTCGAGCAGTCGGTGCGCGCCCTCCAAACGAGGCCCATGCGGCTCGCGTTGGGGCTGGGGCTCGTCACCGTGGGGGCGGCCCTGGGGTGGTCGCGTCTCGAGATCGACCCTGACGTCGGCGCCCTCCTACCCGATGGGCACCCCGAGGTCGAGCTCTTCCGCGCCACGCGGCTCGACGAAGAATCCTCGCGACGGCTCTTCCTGCTCGTCGCCGGAGAGGAGCTCGAGGCGCGGCTCGCGGAGCTCCTGCCGAGCCTCGAGGCCTCGCCCTACCTGGCGGAGGTCGTCGGCACGCGCGACCAGCTGGGGGGGGAGCTGCGCGAGCGCGCCACCGCCGCACCCTTGGCCTACCTCCCCGAGGCGAGCCTCGACCGGCTCGAGCAGCGCCTGTCGCCCGACGGCCTGCGGCGCGCGGCGGAGGAGGCCCGTGAAGCCGTCGCCGGCGACCCTCTGCTCGGCCGCGAGGTCGTCGCCGGGGACCCCGTCGGGCTGCGCTACCTGCTGGGCGAGGCCGCGGAGCAAGGGCTGCCGGCCGTCTTCGACCCGAGCTCGCCCTACCTCCTGCTCGAGAGTGGCCGACAGGCCTTCGTCGAGGTAACGGGCCGCGAGCCTGCCTTCGACGTCGAATTCTCGGAGGCCCTCCTCGCCGATCTCGAGGAGCGCTGCAGCGGACTCGAGCTCGTCGCGGCGGGAGGCTACGCCATCGCGCGGGAGGACTCGCGACGGATCCGCGGTGACCTGCGCTCCTCCCTGCAGTGGTCGATCCCGCTGCTGGTGGTCTTCTTCCTCCTCACCTCCCGCGGCCTCTTGGTCCCGCCGCTCTACGTCCTGCCGACGGCGCTGGCCTTGTTCTGGACGCTCGGGGCTGCGGGCCCCTTGCTCGGGCCCTTGACGCCCTTGACCGTGAGCGCGGCCGGCATCCTCTGCGGCCTGGGAGTGGACTTCTCCATCCACTTCGTCGGGCGCTTCCGGGAAGAGCGGGCGGGGAGCGACTTCGACGGCGCGCTGGCGGCCACCCTGCGCGGCACGAGCCGCAGCCTGATCGGCTGCTGGACGACGAGCTGCGTCGCCTTCCTCTCGGTTTCCCTGGGCTCCTTCGGGGGCTTGCGGGATCTGGGCTGGTTGCTCGCGATCGGCTTGAGCTTTGCGCTCCTCTCCACCTGGACCTTCCTGCCTCTGCTCCTGCGCTTCAGCCCGCGGCTGCCGGCCGCTCCGCCTCCGCCCTTCGCGGTGCGCGGCGCGCGCGCGCTCGTGCGCCGCGGCTGGGCGGGGCCCGCCTGCCTCCTCTTGGCGCTCGCGGCGGCCGCCGGTTGGGGCCTCGCCCTGACGCGCGGCGTCGTCGTGGACGCCGACCCCAGGCACATCCGACCCACCGATTCGGAAGTCGCCGCCGCCCTCGACCGCTTCGAGGAGTGCCTCGGCTTCTCGCCGGAGGCCGTGACCCTCTTGCTCGATGGAGCCCAGTCCCCCGCGCTGCTCGTCACGGCGGCGGAGCGATTGCGCGAGGAAGGGAGGGTCGCCTTCTCCGACGCCGCGTCCCTCGTCGCGCATTCGCCCGAGCGACGCGCGCGAATGGCCGAGCTGCGCACGGCGACGACCGACTGGGTCGCGCACGCGGAGCAGGCCTTCGCGCGGGCAGGCTTTCGCGTCGAGTCCCTGCGCGACGCCTTCGCCGACCTGAGCGCGCGCCTCGAACGGGATCCGCCCCCCGAGGCGGCGGCCCAGCGGCGCCTATCTTGGGCGGGCCGCGAGCACTGGAGCGCCAGCTTCGCTCCGCCCCGGCGCCTCGCGACCGGGGCGGAGCGGCGCGAACTGCGGGAGGCCCTGCAATCGGCCGTGCCCGCGCCGACGCGCGTGATGGACCCGGCCGGGCTGGGAGACGCGCTCGGCCCCGCCCTCGCCGGCGAGCTGCGCTCCTCGGTGCTCGTCTGCGCTGTCCTCGTCGGCCTCCTGATCCTTGCGAGCGTGGGGCGCTGGCGGCCGGCCCTGGTCGCCCTCGCGCCGGTCGTCTGCGCCCTGGGCGTCGTCCTCGGGGGGCTGGTCCTCGCGGGTTGGCCGATCCACCCGGGGAACTTCCTCGCCCTGCCCCTGGTGATCGGCCTGGGGGTGGACGACGGTCTGCACATGGTCCACCGTCACCTCGAGGGGGGCGGCGACCCGCTGGGGACGACCGGCGCGGACGTTTGGCGGACGAGCGTCGCGACCGCAATCGGCTTCGGCTCGCTGGTCACCGCCCAGAGCCCCGCGATCAGCTCCCTGGGCGCGATCACCCTCGCCGGGGCGCTGGTCTGCTTCCTCGCCTCCGTTCTGCTCGTCCCCTGGCTCCTCCGGCGCTCCCATGCTTGAAGTCCCGCTCCTGCTCCTCGCTTCCCTCCTGCCCTGGCAGACGACCGAGCCCGCGGCCCTCGAGGGCGAGGCCTTGACGAGAGCGCGGGCATCGGTCGAGCGCCTCGCGGAGGGCATGCGCGGCGTCGAGCGGTTGCACGCCGACTTCGTCCAGGAGCAACACACCCTCCTGCTCGAGGAGCCCCTCGTCACCCAGGGGCGGCTGCACCTGCGCAAGGCGCCGGGTTGCGTCGTGCTCGACGTCGCCGAGCCGCGGCCTTCGGTCGTGCGCTCGGACGAGCGCTCGCACCAGGTCTATCACCCCGACCGCAAGCGTGCCGAGCGCTACCTCTTCGAGTCCAACGAGGTGGCGAAGTCCCTCCTGGCCGTCATGACCGCGGACCTCGCCGCGATCGAGGAGGCCTTCCGCATCACGGGCCACGAAGCGGGGGAGGAGGGGCGCGCCCTCGTGCTCCGGCCGCGCGAGGCGCAGCATCGGCGGCGGGTCGACAGCCTGCGCCTCGAATCGGGCCCCGAGGGTCGCGTGCTGCGCTCGGTCTCCTTCGTCAACGGCGAGGGGGAGCGCACGGTCCTGCGTCTCTCGAAGCTGCGGCGGGTGGGCCCGAAGAGCTCGTCCGAGGAGCGCGCGCGGGAGCGCGATGTCTTCGACCGACCCCTGCCGAAGGACGTCGAGGTCGTCGTCCACCGCGTGCCCCGCGGCGACGGCTGAGCCTCTCCTCGATTCGCGAGCAGATCCCGGCCGACGAGCCGGGTTCAGTCCGCGAGCAAGGTCGAGAGGCCGACCGGTCGCAGCCCCCGTTGCTCCAGGCCGTCGAGAATGGCGGCCGTCGCCGCGACGACGGCCTCGGGGCGTCGGTCGCCGTCATGGAGCAGGACGATGCTGCCCGCCCGCACACCCGAAAGCACCCGCCGCGCGACGCGCTCGGGGTCGAAGCCGGGCAGGTCGATGCCGCGCACCTCCCAGCCGGGGATGCGCAGGCCTTCCTCGCGCGCGACCCGCGCCGTGCGGTGGGTGTTGTGCCCGTAGGGAGGACGAAAGTCGCGCGGTCGTTCTCCCGTGACCTCGGCCAAGGCTGCCTGACCGGCCTCGATCTCGGCGCGCATGCGGCGCAAGGAGTAGAAGATCGACCAGGGGCTGTGGGCATCTCCATGGCCGCCCAGGTCGTGTCCCTCGGCGTGGATTCGCCGGACGAGCACGGGGTGGGCGCGGCTCCGCCGTCCGACGCAGAAGAAGGTGGCTCTCGCGCCGCGCTCGCGCAGCAGGTCCAGGAGCTGCGGCGTCGACGCGGGGTCCGGCCCGTCGTCGTAGGTCAGAGCGACTTCCGGGCGGCCGCTCTCGGAGCGGTTGACGACCTCGCACCACATGCCCCGGGGCAGGTCGAGCATGCCCCAGGTCGCGATCCCGAGGAAGAACGCGAGCACCAGCGGAAGGACGACGGCCGCGCGGTCGGGCCACGTGAGCCAGGCGACCAGGAGGCAGGCCGCGGTCAGCAGGGCGAAGCGCGTGAAGCGTCCCGGACGGTGCGCTGCACTTTGGGTCGGGGCCTGGATCTTGGCGGAGGTCGGCACGGGGATCGAGGTCGCGCGAACTCCGCGCGGTGCCGGGGAGGATAGTCGATCGCGATTCCCGCCGATGCCGGCGGCCGCGAATGGACGCCAGCGCGCCCGAGGCCGATCCCTCAAATCCCGAGGCGCGCCACGAAGCTCGCTACCCGCGATTGCACGTCAGGGGTGTGACGAACGAGCAGCAGCCCGCTCTCGGTGACCTCGATCGAGACGCCCTCCTGCTCCCAGTTCTCCGGGGCGATCGTCGCCCGGATCATCTCGACCAGGCGCTCGGGCTCGATGCGCGCCGCGGCCAGGGCCGAGCGACCGTAGCCGTCGTCCTCCTGGGCGCTGCGTTCCTCGCCGAGCCCGAGGTGGGGAATGCGCGGGGCGTGGAAGTCGGTGCGCGGGCGCACGACGGCGCGCACGTCGTGGGCGCGGGAGACGAGGGTCGGCCGCACGTCCTCGCGGTCGCTCAGGATCACGGCTCCGTGGCGCACGCTCCAGCCGATCTCCTCCTGGGCGAGCTCGACCAGGAGGTCGAGCAGGTGGCGCACGGAGATCGGGTGCTCGAGGTGCAGGTCGAAGAGGATCCCCGCGTCGATCACGGCCTCCTCCGCCGACTGGGTGACGACCAAGGGTAGGCCCGTGGAGAGGCGCACGAAGTCGATCACCTCGCGCAGGCTCTCTTCCTCCTCGAAATGCAGGCCCGAGACGGTGGTGCGCTCGAGTCGGGAGCGCGTCGAGGGCCGCAGCGGGCCAAACGTGGGGCGTCGGGACGGGAGGGCGGCCTCGCGTCGGGACGACCCGTCCCCCTCCGCCGCGGCCACGAGCTCCCAGAGGCTCGGGCCGACCTCTCTCTCCGTCACCTGAGCGGAGTCCACGCGCGGCGGGCTGGCCGGAGCGACGGGCGGGGCAGGCTCGACCGCGCGGCAGGCGGACAGCAGGAGGAGGAGGGAGAGCTCCGGACGCATCATTGGGGGGCCCCGGCTCCGGAGGCGGCCCCGCTCCCTCCTAGTCGGAGCCGCGGCCCCCGGGGACGCGGGAATCGGCCCCCTTTGCCCACGGCTCGAAAAAGTCGGCGACCCCTGCAACGCCCGGGCACACTGCGGGCTGTCTCCCCCCGGAATGACCAGCGAATCCCTCGACCTGGACGAGCTCCTGGCCCACTCGGGCTGGGTCCGCTCCTTGGCGATCCGCCTCCTGCGCGACACCCACGCCGCGGACGACGTGGTGCAGGACACGTGGGTGGCGGCGCTGCGTCATCCCCCCGAAGCGGGGCGACCCCTGAGGCCCTGGCTGGCGACGGTCGTGCGTAATCTCGTGCGCCGCCGCCACCGCACCGACAGCCGGCGCAGCCGGCGCGAGCAGGAGGCGCCCGAGCGTTCTCCCGCGGAGTCCGGTGACGAGCTCCTGGCCGCGGTCGAGGAGCAGCAGCGCCTGGCCCAGGACGTGGTCGCCCTTCCCGAGCCCTACCGCGGGGTCCTCCTGCGCCGCTTCTGGCGCGGGGAGGAGCCCGCCGCCATCGCGCGCGCCCTCGGCGTGCCGGCGGCGACCGTGCGCTCCCAGCTCCACCGCGGGCTCGGGATGCTGCGCGAGCGGGTGAAGGAGCGCTTCGGCGGCGACGGCCGGGCGATGGGCCTGGCCCTCTTCACCATCGGCGGCGAGGAAGCGCGACGGCTCCTCCCGCCCGTGACGGCTGCGGCCGAGGGGATCTGGATCATGAACGAGGCGACGAAGATCGGCCTCGCCATCGCGGCGAGCGCGGGGGCCCTGGTCGGGGGTTGGAAGCTCTGGGGCGTGTGGAGCAACGAGTCGGTGGAACCGCCTCTGGAGCTCGCGCGGGAGTCGAGCGCGGGCCACGAGCTCGCGGTCGAGCCCGAGGGAGCCGGCGCCGCGCCCGCGGAGGTCGCGCCCGCGACCGCCGCGGAACGGCGGTCGCTCGCGGCGCCGCGCACCGCGGCGCCGGTCGAGGTCGAGGAGGCCTTCGCCTTCCGGGCGCGCCTCGTCAGCGAGTCACGCGTCCCCCTGAAGGGCGGTAGCCTGAGCGTGACCCTCGCCGATCGCGAGTCGCGATCGGAGAGCGACGACACGGGACACGTCCTCGTCGAGCTCGACGACTGGTCGCGCGAGCGCTTCGAGGGCGACGGCTGGACCGCCCGCCTCGAAGCCCGAGCGCCCGGCCGTGTGACGCGCTTCTTCCCCGTCGTCGGACGCCCTGTCGAGGACGGGAGCTCCCTGGACCTGGGTGAAGTCGTCCTCGACCCGGGGGGCCAGGTCTCGGGTCGGGTCGTGGACGGCGCGGGGCGGCCCCGCGTGGACGTGCTCGTCCGCGCGGCGGACCTGCCCCTGCCCGGCAACCCCGAGCACTCCCGCCGCGCCGGCCCCGAGGTCGGTGACGGCCTGCCCGAGGCTCGCAGCGACGCCTCGGGTCGCTTTTGGATCGACGGCGTGCAGCCCGGGGACGTGCGCCTCTGGGCCACGGGGGAGGACGGCTCCCACGCCTACAGCGAGGGCGTCTCGGTCACGGCGGGTCACGAAACGAGCGGCGTGGACCTGATCCTCGACGAGCTCGCCGCGGACCAGCGCATCGCCGGCCGCGTCGTGAACGAGGAGCTCGAAGGCATCGCGGGCATCTACGTCATGTACCAGCTCGGCGGCTCCTTCGCTTCGAACCAGGTCGTCCAGACCGGGGCGGGGGGCGATTTCGAGATCGTCGCCCTCGAGGCGGGGCGGCACACGCTGACCATCGACGACGGCAGCGGCGCCCACTCGATGCGCGTGGTCGAGGGCGTCATGCCGGGCACGACCGACCTCGAGATCGTGCTCTCGCCGGCGCGCTTCCTCGACCTGCGCGTCGTCGACACCGACGGACGGCCGATCGAGGACTTCGAGGCCGATGCCCAGCTCGTGCGGGGCTTCTACCAGGTCTGGACGCGGACGCTCGACTCCGAGCGCGCCGACGCGCGCCGCATCTCGGTCCCGAACGAGCCGTACACGCTCTCGGTCGACGCCCCGGGCTACGTCCGCGCGGAGATCGGCCCTCTGGATCCGGCCACCGGCCAAGAGCTGCAGGAAGTCGTGCTCGAGCGCGCCGAGGTCTTCCACGGCCGCGTGACCCACGCGGGCGAACCCCTCGAGGGGGCGCGGGTGAGCCTGCACTTCGCCGTCTGGAATGACGCCCAGATCGTGCACGAGGGCTTCGTGCAACGCATCCAACCCCGGCCCACGGGCACCGCGACGACCGACGCCGAGGGGCGCTTCGAGCTCGAGCGGCCCGACTGGGGCCAAGCGGTCCTGCTCGCCGAGCACGAAGGCCTGGCCGGCGCGGAGGCGGGGCCCTTCCCGGCCGACGCCTCTCTCGGCGGCGGCGTGGACATCGAGCTCAGCGCCGGCGGCGCGATCGCCGGTCGGGTTCACCCGCTGCCCGGGCAGGCGCCCCGGGGGCTGCTCGTCTCGGCGACTCGCGGGGATGGCCGCGTCCTGACGACGCGCACCGACGAAGAGGGCGGCTATCGCTTCGACGGCCTGACGCCCGGCGACTGGTACGTCGTGTGGCACGAGCGGGAGTCGAAGCCGCAGACGAGCTTCTCCTCCTCCGCCGAGCCCCTGCGCTTCGAGGGCAACTGCCGCGTGCTCGACGGACGCGAGAGCCTGCACGACATCGACCTCGCGGGTCGGCCGACCTGCGTCCTCTCGGGGCGGCTCCTCTTCGACGGCGAAGCTCCCACGGAGTGGACGGCGACCCTCGAGCGCCTCGCGGGCGCCCCGCTCTACGAGCCCTGGCGTCCCGTGGGCCTCGACGCCGAGGGCCGCTTCGAGCTCGAGGTGCCCCAGGGCGCCTACCGGCTCGTCCTCGAGCGACCGGAGGCCGGCGAGACGGTGCGGCGGCTCGAGCAGCGCCTCGAGCTCGACCGCGAGCGCGCGAGCTGGAGCCGGGACATCGCGACAGGCAGCCTGAGCGGTCGGGTCCCGGCGGAGGGCAGCGCGCCGCTCGTGCGCCTCGGCCTCGCCGCGTCGGGCGGTCCCGACTGGGAGCTCGTCCTGCGCCCGCGGGCCGACGGCAGCTTCGAGGTCGACGGCCTGCCGGCCGGGCGCCACAGCCTGCACGTGATGGAGCAGCGCGATGGGGACCCCTTCGAGCGCTGGCACGCGCTGGACGAGGTCGAGGTGGTCGCTGGCGAGGCGGCGAGCTACGAGCCGCGTTGAGAGCCGAGGCTGGGACGGATCAGTCGATCCAGGCCACCTCGACCGCATTCGAGAAGTTGAACTCGGCGCCGGGGGCGGGATTGGCGTTCGGGTTCCCGGTGTCGCGGAACCAGAACTGGTAGTACGTACTCGAGCCGGCCGGCTGGGCGGTGGCGCCGAAGGGCTGTCCCTGGAAGTCGTCGATCGCCGCCTCGTCCGACCCGAGTCCGAGGTTCATCAGCTCGACGTTGCCGCGCAGGGATGGAGTCACGCAGAAGAGGCCGGCCGAGTTCGGGACGTTCGGGTTGCCGAAGGGGTAGTTGATGGGGCTGGCGCCCTGGATGAGGAGCCCCAGGCTCGAGGGACCCGAGGAAAGGTAGAAGCCGAAGCTGTCATCGCTGAACTGCGCATTGCCGCTGGGCGTCAGCAGCGCTCCGTCCGCGCCGTCGGGCCCGGCACCATGGGGGCAGCCGTGGCCCGGCGCGCCTGCGGCGCCACCCGGGCAATTCCCGTCATGTCCAAAGCAGAAGGAGCCGCTCAGACCGAAGAGGCAGTGCTCGATCTCGAGCCCGGCGAAGGGCGAGGAGAGCTCATCTCCCGGGCTGGAGCCCGAGGTGCAGCGCACGCGCAGTCCGATGTCCGATGCCCCAGAGTTCAGGAGGGTGAGCACCGCGCCACTGGCGTCAAGGTAGAAATCGACGTGGGGGTCGCTCGGTGGGTGATACTGGGCCGTGCCGATGACGACTCCCGCGATCTCGAAGTCGCTAGCGTGCGCGACGCCGTCGGCGTCGTACACCGTGAACTCGAAGGTACGCAAGCCCACGTCGGTGGCATCGGTGGCTGTGATGCGTCCCTTGAACCAGGCGGCGGAGGCGTCGAAGGTGTCGACTGCACTCACGTCGAACTCTTGGAAGGCGCGATCCTCCGAGGTGGGGGAGAGCTGGATGCGGCCCGGTGCCGCGAAGGTGTCGACGCTGTCGCCCGAGCCGTCAATGGGCTCGTCGTGGGCCGATGCCGTGACGTCTGGCGTGAGGATCTCGATGTAGTCCGCGAGCAGGGGCGCGGCGAGGGCGAGGGCCGCGATGGGGATGAGGGTTCGATTCATCGAGTCGGCTGCCTGGAGCTGGGGAGTGCGTTGCGCAACGGGCGAGTGCGACGTCTCTCGACGCGCCCGCGCCGCCGGATGTTCTCACGGAACGCGGAATCCCCGTCAGTTGGACTCGATGTTCGTCGCCCCGGGCGGGGCGACGGTGTCTCAAGCGCCTTCGCTGCACTCGGGACACGTCCCGCGGATCAAGAGCGAAGCCTCCAGCGCACGGAAGCCCGCGAGCTCGGCCCCCTGCAATCCATCGATCGCCGCGGCCTGCGCATCGGCGAGGACCGCGTCCTCCACGTCGCGCACGGCGCCGCAGGCCTCGCACACCAGGTGATGGTGGGGGCCCGTGCGCGGGTCGTAGCGCACGGCCGGGCCGAGGTGACCGGCGCGCTGGGCGAGGCCCGCGCGCACGAAGGCCTCGAGGGTGCGGTAGACCGTCGTGCGCGAGATCCCCGAGTCGACCCCGCCCAGGGCCTCGAAGACTCCGTCGGCGGTCGGGTGGTCGGTGCGGGGCTCGAGGGCCTTCCAGATCGCGCGGCGCTGGACGGTGAGGACGAGGCCGGTGCGTTCCAGGGCGTCCGCCACGCGCGCTTCCACGCTCTTTGCGGTCGGGGGCTCGGGCTGGCTCGAGTCGGGGCGGGCTCGCTCGCTCATACGGATGGGAACTTATTGCAGGTGGTAACTTGTTGCAAGGGGGCCCAATCCATAAGATCCCCGCTCCCGTCAGCGCGGGTCACCGCCCGCCTTCCGCAAGCCCCCCTGACCGACGAATCGGAGACCGCTATGCCCGACCTCAAAGGGACCAAGACCCACCAGAACCTCAAGGACGCCTTCGCGGGCGAGTCCCAGGCGAACCGCCGCTACCTCTACTTCGCCAAGCAGGCCGACGTGGAGGGCTACCCCGAGGTCGCCGGCAACTTCCGCGAGACCGCGGAGGGCGAGACCGGCCACGCCCACGGGCACCTCGACTACCTCAAGAAGGTCGGCGACCCCGCCACCGACCTGCCGATCGGGGACACCACCGACAACCTCAAGGCCGCCGTCGCGGGCGAGACCCACGAGTACACCGACATGTACCCGGGCATGGCCAAGTCGGCTCGCGAAGAAGGCTTCGACGAGATCGCCGACTGGTTCGAGACCCTGGCCAAGGCCGAGAAGTCCCACGCCGGGCGCTTCCAGGACCTGCTCAACCAGATCAGCTGAGCGGCGGCCGGATCCGACGCGTCCGACGCGACGCGCGGCTCCGGCGGCGATGAACGAGGAGGTGGGCGCCCGGGCGTCCACCTCTCGCCCTTCCTGGCGAGCCACGCAGCCCACAGCGAGGAGTCCCCGTGACCGAGAAGGCCGTCTCCTACCAGCCCACCGAGGGCCTGACCTACGACCCCAGCGATCCCAAGTACTGGGAGCGCGACATGCTCGACCTGGAGATCGAGCGGGTCTTCGAGGTCTGCCACGGCTGCCGCATGTGCTTCAAGTACTGCGACTCCTTCCCGATCCTGTTTCGCGCGATCGACGAGGAGTACGACGGGGACATCCGCAAGCTCGAGGCGCCCAAGACCGCCGAGGTCATGGACGCCTGCTTCCAGTGCAAGCTGTGCGAGGTGCAGTGCCCCTACACCCCGCGCGACGAGCACGAGTTCCAGCTCGACTTCCCCAAGCTCGTCCACCGCTACAAGGCGCAACGCCACAAGGCCGAGGGCGGCAGCCTGCGCGACAAGGTGCTGGCCGACCCCGACCAGGCCGGGCGCATGGCGCGCGCGAGCCTCGGGCTCGCCAACGTGATGAACCGCGTCGGTCTGCACCGCTTCTTCATGGAGAAGGTGCTGGGCATCCACCGCGACAAGCTCCTGCCCGACTTCGCCGGCACGACCTTCGAGCGCTGGGCCGAGGGGCAGGGCAAGGTCGCCGCCGAGCCGGGCGGCGAGGCCGTGCTCTTCCAGACCTGCTACGTCCAGAACAACGAGCCCGAGATCGGGCGCGACACGGTGGAGGTCTTCGAGCGCAACGGCGTCGATCTGCGCTGCGCCAAGGGCCTCGAGTGCTGCGGGATGCCCGCCTGGGAGTCGGGGGACCTCGAGGCGACGCGCCGCCACGCCAAGCACAATCTCGACCGCCTCTTGCCCTTCGTCGAGGCCGGCGCCGAGGTCGTCGCGATCAACCCGACCTGCTCGATGATGATGCGCCGCGAGTACCCGGAGCTCTGCGAGGGCGAGGACCGCGAGCGCGCCAAGCAGCTCGCCGAGCACGTCCAGGACCCCTCGGAGTTCCTGTGGGGCATCCGCGACCAGGAGCGCTTCGACACGGACTTCAAGTCGACGCCGGGGGACAAGGTGGCCTACCACGCTCCATGTCACCTGCGAGCCCAGGCGGTCGGCTTCAAGGGCCGCGACCTCCTGCGCAAGATCCCGGGCGTCAAGCCGCAGCTCACGATGGAGTGCTGCGGCCACGACGGGACCTACGCGATGAAGGTCGAGGGCTTCGAGCCCTCCCAGCGCGCGGGCAAGAAGGCCTTCGACGGCATGCAGGAGGCCGGCGCCGAGGTCTGGGCCACCGACTGCCCCCTGGCCGCGATCCAGTTCCAGCAGCACGCCGGTCGCAAGCCGATGCACCCCATGAGCATCCTCGCGCGGGCCTACCGCGCGGACGGCTTCCCCACGCAGATCCCGACGCCCGAGGAAGGACCGGAGCCGAGCCAATGACCTCCGCCATGAAGAGACACGTCCAGCGCGACGACATCGTCGACCCCGAGGCCTACGAGCGGGAGCGCCCCGCTCTGCGTCAGCGGGTCATGGGCATCAAGAGCCGCCGCCGGATCCACCTCGGCGAGCACCTGACCTTCCTCTTCGAGAACTTCGACACCACCCGCTACCAGATCCAGGAGATGTTGCGGGTCGAGGGTCGCTTCTCCGAGGAGGACATCGCCCACGAGCTGCGGACCTACAACGAGCTCCTGGGGGAGGCCGGCGAGCTCGGCTGCACGCTCCTGATCGAAATCGAGGCGGAGGCCGAGCGCGACGTCAAGCTGCGCGAGTGGCTCCAGCTGCCCGCCCATCTCTACGCCGAGCTCGAGGGAGGCGTGCGCGTCCCCGCCAGCTTCGATCCGCGCCAAGTGGGCGACGAGCGGCTCTCGAGCGTGCAGTACCTCCGCTTCCCCTGCCAGGGCCGAGCCCCCGTCGCCCTGGGTTGTGATCTCCCCGGCCTCGAGCTGCGCGCCGAGCTGACCCCGGTCCAGCGCAAGGCCCTGGCGGACGATCTCGCGACTTGAATAGGCTGTGGGGCCGCCGTCACGTCACGAGCGTGGCCGGACCCCTTCACCCCTGACTCCCCGACTCCCACCTGCAGCGCCCGCAAGGCGGCGCCCCGAACGACATGCCCATCGACGTTGGACAAGAAGCCCCCGATTTCGAGCTCAAGACCCAGGACGAGAGCGACTGGAAACTCTCGGACCACCGTGGCAAGAACGTGGTCCTGATGTGGTACCCCCTCGACTGGAGCCCGACCTGCGAGGCGGAGAACTGCCGCATCAGCTCCGAGCCCGTGATCGACGGCGCCGACACGATCGTCGTCGGCATCAGCCGCGACTCCACCTGGTCGCACAAGGCCTGGCGCGACTCCAAGGGGATCAAGCACGACCTCCTGGCCGACCCGCTGCTCGCCGTCACCAAGCAGTACGGCCTCGAGCACCCGGCCGTGCCCTTCATCAGCCACCGCGCGACGGTCATCGTCGACAAGCAGGGCAAGGTCGCCTTCTGCGAGGTGCAGGAGAAGACCCCCGAGGCCCGCGACTGGAACTCCGTCCAGAGCGCGCTGGCCCAGCTGGGCTGAGCCGAGCCTCGCGATCGGACGAGCCCGTGCCCCCGAGGAGGAAGTTTCTTCGGCGGCGCGGGCTCGCGTTCTGTCTCCTCGCCCTGCTGGCACTCGCCTGGGCCCTCGTCGTCCACCCCTACCTGCGCATCGCCGCGGGCTACAGCGCGACTGTGGGGGCCATGCAGCACTTCGCGACGGGGGACTCCCTCGAGCGCATCCGGCGCGAGCGGCTGCCGTCGAAGATCGGCTTCGTCTCCCTGTCCGTCGACGAGGAGGCGCGGGCGGTCGAGGCGCGCGCCCTCTACGTGACGAGCCGGGCCGTCTACCGCGAGGGCCTGGGCGCCACGCGCGAGGAGACGCGCCGAGCCGAGCTGCCCGAGGCCTTGAGCGATCTGGTCGAGGCGCCGCCGCCCGGGCTGCCCTGGCCCGCGGGCTCCTCGACCGAGCTCGCGGCCCTCGATCCGGAGATTGACGCCGGGCGCCTCGAGGCGGCCCTTCAGTGGGCACTCGAGGAAGGCCGCGGCACCCACGCCGTGGCCGTGGCCCACCGCGGGCGGCTCGTGGCGGAGCGCTACGCCGAGCCCTACGGACCGTCGACGCCGCTGCTCGGCTGGTCGATGACCAAGAGCGTCACCGCCACCCTCCTCGGCCGGCTCGTCAACGAAGGGCGCCTGAATCTGGACGCCCCGGCCGCGGTCGAACCCTGGCGCGACACTCCGCGGGAGGCGATTCGAGTCGAGGACCTCCTGCGCATGCGCAGCGGCCTGGAGTTCTACCAGGACCACGCGACGCCCTTCTGCGACAGCTTGCACATGCTGTTCCTCTCGGGGGACTGCGGCGGCTTCGCGGCCGCCCGACCGCTCGCCCATGAGGTCGGCAGCCACTGGGCCTACTCCGACGGCACCTCGAACATCCTCGCGAGCCTCGTCCTCGACGCGGGGGCCGCCGACCTCCCCGGTCGCCTCGAGCTGCCGGCACGACTGCTCTTCGCGCCGCTGGGGATGGACACGGCCTTCATCGCCGTCGACGGTCGCGGCAACTTCGTCGGCAGCTCCCTGATGTACGCCTCGGCCCGCGACTGGGCGCGCTTCGGCCAGCTGCAGCTCGACGACGGGATCTGGAGTGGCCAGCGCCTCTTGCCCGCCGGGTGGGTGGACCTCGTCACGCGGCCGACGCCCGGGAGCGACGGGCGCTTCGGCGCCCACTTCTGGCTCGAGCGGGGCGAGCTCCTGGACGGCGTCTTCTCCGCCCAGGGCTACGAGAGCCAGCTCCTGTACGTCGACCGCGCGCGGCGCGTCGTGCTCGTGCGCCTGGGCGTGGGGCGGGGGGTCTTCGAGGAGAGGCGCTTCGCCCGCGAAGTGCTCGGTGCCTTTCCGGTGGAGGGGCAGGACCGTCGCCAAGGCGGCTAGACTCCTGGGATCGAGGCCCAGGTCCGATCCCTCTCGTCGCGCTTGCAGGCCGCCTTCACCGGCGCGCTGATCGGAGCCGTCGCGGGAATCGTCCTCGGGGAGGTTTGGATGGCGGCGGTGGACGCTTACCCCGCGCCGCCGCGCGCTTGGAGCTTCAGCTCCGACGGCCGGGGCGGCGTGAGCTACGAGCTCAGGTCGCGTGGCGGCGACCGCCGCCAACTCTCGCTCCGGCGACGGCCCGAGTCCGCTGTCCGCCGCGTCGTGCTGCTGGGGGGCGAAGGGCTCCACGCCGGCCGGGAGCCCGCCCTGCTCGACGCGATGCTGCGACGCCGCCTTCACCAACGGATGGGCGGCGCCTGGGAGGTCGTGAACCTCGCCTCCCCCGGTTTCTCCTCCAGCGATGTGCGGCGGCTCGGAGAGCAGGTCCTCGAGGCCCTCGATCCCGACGTGCTCGTCGTGCAGTGCGGCCACCACGAATTCTCGCCCGAGCGCATCGCGCCCGACCTCGACCGGGTCCAGCACCCGCTCTTGTCGCGGTTGCTCGGTCCCCTCCAGGCCTTTCGCCTGGGTCGCGCCGCCCGCGAGGCCCTGCTCGACCGTCGCCGCGCGAGCGGCTGGCGCGCCTGGGTCGAAGGCGCGCCGGCGGTCCTCGCGGACTCGTGGATCGAGCCGGCGCGGGAGACGTTGCTCGGGCGCTATCAGACCGAGCTCGAGCGCTTGGCCGACCGTAGCCTGCGCAGTCACGCGCACCTCGTCCTGGTCGAGCCCGCGTCGAACTCCCGGGAGCTCGGCCCCTTGTCCTCGGCCTTCTCCAAGCCCATGGGCGCGGCGGCGCGCAAACGCTACCGCGAAGACCTCGTCGCGGCTCGCAGGCAGCTCGCCGCGGGAGAGCGCGAACGCGCGCGGCGCACACTCGACTCCCTGGCCGCTCGCGACCCGGGGGTCGCCGAGCTCGTGCACCTGCAGGCGGGCCTGCGTTGGGAGGCGGGCGACGTCGTGGAGGCGCGCATCCTCGAACGGAGGGCTCTGGCCCTGGACGAGCGAGCCTGGGCGGCCTCGGAGGCCGTGTTGCGGCGGCTCCAAACCGTCGCGGACCTTCACTTCCAAGAGGTGTGCTCGTTGCACGAGGAGCTCGAGCGCCCGCCCGTGACGGGCGAGCCCCAGCTCTTCCAAGGCCCGTTGCAGCCGTCGGCCTACGGCCAGTACCTGCTCGCTTGCCGTCTCGCGGCCGCCATCGACCCCGAGCGTGAAGACCCGATCGAGCCCTACCCCGCCGAGCTCGGCCCACGCCTGCGGGAGTACCGCGACCTGATCACACGCCTCGACGTCGACGCGGAGCACCTGCGCTCGATCGGCGTGGCGCGCCTCCAGGCCTTCACCGAGCACGCCGCCCGCTCGGCGAGCCCCGCTCCCCTCGCCGCGCGCGCCCGCAAGCTCCTGCAGGATCGACCCGAGCGCTTGCAGCGCGAGGCACCCCTGTCCGCGATCGCCTACGTGCTGGCCCTGCTGGCGGAGGACTCCGAGGATGCGCGGGTGCGCCTCGCGGAACTGCGGCGAGCCGACCCGGACGCCGCCGCGGAGCTGCGAGGGCGATTGTCGCGGCACCCCAGGCTCGGCCCGCTCATGCGCGAGGCGGACGGGCGTTAGTCGCGGCGCCAGACCTCGAGCACCGGGCCGAGGCGGCGCGCCTCCAGGACGTCCCGGCGAAAGTGGTCCGAGGTGAAGGTCAGCTCGTCCCCCCGCTTGTTGCGCGGCCCCCAGGGGCTGAAGCGCGTCACGAAGCTGCAGTTGCGCTCGACGTACTCGCGGACCGTGCGGTGACGCGGGGAGGCCATCTCGACCAACAGGTAAGGAGCCTTCAGGTCCTGGGCGATGCGATCGACGAGGCGCCGCTCGCGGGGGAAGTCGGGGTCGTCGTGGGGCAGGAAGCCACCCTCGGCGAGGGGCAGGACGGGCGCGAGGGGCGCGCGCGGTTGGTCGTCGGGGAGGGTCAGGAGGTGCTGGAGCCAGGGCAGCTTGAGCTTGCTCCGGCGCGGATCGTGGTCCGCGTCCTCGTACATCGGCACGAAGAGGGGCAGGCTCTCGGAGGCCGTGATCAGCACCCGTTCGTCCGCGACGGCGGGGCCCTCGAGGACCCACTCCGCGGCCAGCTCGAGGGTGTCGGGGCGCGAGTGCAGAACGGCGAGCTTGCCCGACGGCCACGCGGCCCACGCGAGGAGGCCGGCCGTCAGCGCCACCGAGACGCCGCCCGCGACCCGCGGCCCGAGGCGGCGGCTGAGCTGGCCGTGCGCGGCCTGCAGGGCCGCGGCCGCCGCGACCGCTAGGAAGGGATAGACCGGGAGCAGGAAGCGCTCGTAGGTGTTCTCGTAGAGCCCGATCACGAAGGCGTAGAGGACCGGCGCGGTGAAGAGCACCCAGGCCGCGACCGGCTCGCCCGCCTTCTCCTCGCGTCCCTGGCGCCGTCGCAGGAGAGCGACCACGACTCCGAGTCCCGCGAGCACCGAGAGCACGGGGTCGTAGCCCCACAGCCACCGAGCGAGCTTCGGGAAGCCCTCCCCCGTGAAGCGCTCGAGGGTCACGACGTGGGGGAAGCGGAAGCTGCCGAAGCCGGAGTCGAACTCCGGGCCCGACTTGGGTTGCTCGAGCAGGAAGGGGTAGAAGAGCAGCACCGCCGCCGCCAGCGTCGCAAACACGGCGAAGATCGCGACGCCACCCGGCCGCGCTCCCCGGCGCCAGCGGTGGAGCAAGGCCATGCCCGGCGCGAGCAGGAACAGGGCTCCGCTGTGCAAACTCCCCAGGACCACGGCACTCGACGCGCCGACGAGCACGAGGTCGAGCTTTCCGCCGCGCCTCGCCCAGCGCTCCGATGCGAGCAGCACGGCGAGCACCGAGGAGGTCATCGCCGCGTGCGGTCGACCCTGATGGGCGAAGGTCTGCAGGAGGAGCGTCGATGCGAAGAGCAGCGCCGCCACCGCCGACCACCCCGGCGGCAGGTAGAGGCGCGCGAGGGCGTAGGTGAGGGGAATCGCGAGGGCGGCCAGGAGCAGGATCAGCCAGCGCGCCGCGACGAGGTGCCGCGCAGCGAAGCGCAGGTGGGCCTGCAGCTCCGCCGACGGCGATGCCTCAGCGGGGACCTCGAGCTCCGACGCCCGCGGGAGGACGGACATGAGCCGCGAGAAGAGGTGCGGGTACTTGGGCCACGCGTGGTCGCTCCACTCGCTCTCGCCGCGCATCATCATCGACTGGCGCACGAGGGCGGCATCGACCTCCTTGTCGTGGGGCAGGAGGCTCGTGACCGTCCGCGCGTGCCACCCCACGTGCAGGAGCACCGCCAGGGCCACGAGGAGGAGGGCGAGTCGAGAGCGGCTGGGGGTCATCGGGCCCTGCAGGGTCGTGAAGCTCGGCGCAGGGGGCCGCAGGCCGCGTCATGCTAGTTCCTGGCCCAGGGGGAGGGAACTCTGCGCTACCCTCGTCGGGCGCCGCCGTCGGTTGGCGGTCCGCGGAGGTCGGCGTCGCGCCGAGCTCCTTCGAACCCCAGAGCCCAGATCCGATCCCGTGAAGAAACAAGCCCTGACCCTGCTGCTGTCGCCCCTCCTCTTCGCTTGCCAGTCCACGACCGACGCCTCCTTCCGCGCCTCCACCGAGGAGCACGACGCCGCCAAGCGCGCCACGCTCATGGAGGCCGTGGCCGGCCTCGAGGGCCGCTGGATGATGGAGGGCGAGGAAGGCGCGGCTTACGTCGAGTTCACGACCTCCTCCTCGGGCACCGCCGTGCGCGAGCTGATGTTTCCCGGCACCGAGCACGAGATGACGAACATGTACACCCTCGACGGGAACGGGCTCGTCATGACCCACTACTGTGCCCACGGCAACCAGCCGCACATGCGGGCCACGGCCTTCGCCGACGGGCGCCTCGAGTTCACCTCCATGGGCGTCCACGACCTCGATTCGCCCGACGAGAAGTACATGGGCAGCATGACGCTCGTGATCCACGACGAGAACCGCATCGAGGAGGTCTGGCAGCAGCTCCCCGAGGGAGACGAGCCGGGGACGGTCTCCTTCGAGCTGACGCGCGTCGACGCTCGTTAGCCTGCCTCGGCGCTGCCGCTCTAGCGGGATCGGGCGACCCCGGCTAGGATGGCTCCCACGACCGCTCCGGAGGACCCGCTGCGTGCGAAGTCCTCCGGAGCGGTGTTTCTATCCCTCGAGTTTCACCGAGACATGCAGCTTCGATCCTCTCTCCTCGCTCTTCTCTCCCTCTCGGCGCCCGCCGCGGGAGACACGCTCTTCGTCGACGCGAATCTCACCACCGGCGCCGACGACGGCTCGAGCTGGGCTGACGCCTTTCAGGGAGCGTTGGGGCTGCAGGACGCCCTGGCCGCCGCGCAGTCGGGGGACCAGGTCTTCGTGGCCGAGGGGACCTACAAGCCGGCGTCCTCCGGCGATCGGCAGACCTCCTTCTCCCTCGTGGACGGCGTCGAGATCTACGGCGGCTTCCTGGGCGTCGAGGCCTCGCCCGCCGAGCGCCCGCCCTTCGGCGACGCTCCGAGCGTTATGAGCGCGGACCTCGATGACGACGACGGCTCGGGCACGATCAACGACAACAGCTACCACCTGATCCGCGGCAACGGCGTCAGCGCGTCGGCGGTGGTCGACGGCTTCACCATGACCGGCGGCAACGCCAACGGCTCGGGGAACAACAGCCGCGGTGGGGCCGTGCTGACCGTCGGTGGCGCGAGCCCGACGTTCCGCAACTGCCGGATCGTCGGCAACCGCTGCACCTTCGGCGGCGGCGCGGGCTACATCGCGGGGAACGCGGCGCCGTCCTTCACGGACGTGGTCTTCGAGGGCAATGACGGCGGCTCCTTCGGCGGGGCCTTCGACCTCGCCGGAGCCGGCGCCGTGCGCTTCGAGGGTTGCGTGTTCCGCGGCAACACGGCGTCTCGCGCGGGGGCCCTGGAGGTCTTCAGCACGAACGGGGTCGTTGTCGCCAACTGCCTCTTCGTGGACAACGTCTCAAGCGGTACGCAGGGAGGCGGTGCGATCTGGATGGGCAGCGGCGGCAACACCCAGGTGCGCAACTGCGCCGTCGTCGGGAATGTGGCCACGGTCGCCGCCTCCGGGGGCCTGAACTCCCCGAGCGCCAACCCGGTCATCTCCAACAGCATCTTCTGGGACAACGAGGGCGCGGGCGGCGCCCAGGGCCCGAACAATCAGATCGCGATCCCGGGGGCGGCCAACGTCACCTACTCGATCGTGGAGGGCGGCTTCGCCGGGACGGGCAACATCGCCAGCGCCCCGGCCTTCCTGAACCCTGGGGCGGGGGACTACCGCCTCGGCCTGGGCTCTCCGGCGATCGACGCGGGGGACAATGCCGGCGCGGCAGGCGGCGCTGTCGTGGACCTGGGAGGCGAAGCGCGCTTCGTCGACGATCCCTCCGTTGCCGATACGGGATCGGGCACGGCTCCTCTGATCGACATCGGCCCCTACGAGCACCAGGGCGCCAACTACACGACTTTTTGTTTCGGCAACGGCAGCGGCACGCCCTGCCCTTGCTCGAACCCAGGGGCCGCGGAGAGCGGCTGCGCCAACGGGACCTTCGCCGAGGGCTGTCAGCTGGAGGCCGTCGGCACCCCCAGCGTCTCGAACGATACCCTGACCCTGATCGCGACACGCTCGAAGCCCGGCGGGCCCGGCATCTTCTTCCAGGGCGACAACCGCGTGAACGGCGGCCTCGGCAACCCCTTCGGCGACGGCCTGGAGTGCGCGGGCGGGGCCTTCTGTTCCATCCAGGTCGTCGTGGCCGACGGCTCGGGAACGGCGATCTCGAGTCTCTCCCTCGCCGAGCGCTGCGGCGTGAGCTCCGGCGAGACCAAGCGCCTTCAGTGGTGGTACCGCGACGCCCAGCTCAGCCCCTGCGGCAGCGGCTTCAACGTCTCGAACGGGCTAGAGCTGACCTGGGCGCCCTAGTCGCTCCGGCTGAGGGGGGGAATCCAACCGGCTCGTATATGGCAGGCGAGCGCGCGGTTCTGCGTTGTATGGGGTGATGGAGGCGCTCCTCGGCCTCCTGGCGATATGAACTTCGGTGCGCACCCGCTAGGGTGCGTGGTGTCAACAGGAGGATTGAGTCCGCTTATGGTGGGCCAGGGAGGAGTCGAGGATGTTCGAAATCGCTACACGGAGTCGCCGAGTCATGTCCCTGGGTCTCATGGCGCTGATCGTCGCGGGAGGGCTCGGCTCCACAGGGTGCAAGTTCTCCAAGAAGAAGCTCGAGCCCAGCAAGAAGGAGAAGACGTCGGCCAAGAAGCAGGTCAATCCGACGCCAAAGCCGCCGCCGAGCCTCAGCGTCGAAGCCAGGAACGGGGACCTCGTCAAGTACTTTCACAGCTCGAGTTCCTCGACCGCAGAGCACAAGTTCTTCCTGGATCCGTGCAGCCCGGTCGAGCTGAGGATCGGCGGCAGCGCGAGCCCCACTCTGCGTCGCTTGTCAATCTCCGGTAGCGGCAAGAAGTATTGCCAAAGCGATTCGGGCGAGACGCTGCAGACATTTCACTTCGGGACTGTCAGCGAGGAGTACAACTCCAGCGAGTTCGAGAGCTTCGAGCGTGAATTCGACCTCTCCAGCGCCACGGCTTGCCCGCAGGGCAGGCTGTCGGCCTACGACGTCTGGTGGCTCGTCGAGGCCGAGGACTCGACCGGCGAGGTAATCGAGATGAAGGTCCACGCCTACGTCGACGTCATCACTTCGTCGTGGATCCAGGTTCCTGGCGTGGGCAGCAAGGGGGATGGTGCCGGGATGGCGGCCATGAACCTCAATGCCAACAGTCGGCCGGACCTGGTGTTGATGGCCTATGACGATCCGAGCGGTCAGAACGACTTCCGCTACCGCGTGGCCCGGGACCTCGGGCCCAGCGGCCATCACAGTTCGTACGGCAGTTGGTGGCCGGTGGACGGCGTTGGCAAGGGGGGCGATGGCGCCGGCGCCGCGCTTTACGACCTGGACGGCAGCGGCCGGCCCGAGCTGATCCTGATGGCCTACGACGCGCCGAGCGGGGGGAACAGTTTCCGCTACCGCGTGGGCAGGAACCTGAACGGTTCGGGAGAGGCGACGAGCTGGGGGCCGTGGCAGCCGGTGGAGGGCGTCGGCAACTCCGGTGAGGGTGCCGGAATGGACCTCGCTCAAATCGACGCGGACCCGCGGCCCGAGATGGTGCTCATGGCATACGACGCGCCTTCCGGTCCGAATTCATTCCGCTATCGCGTTGGCTGGAACCTCGGCGCGAACGGCGCAGCCTCCAGCTGGAGCTCCTGGATCCAAGTCGCAGGAGTCGGCAGTCGGGGAGACGGCGCCGGCCTGACTCTCGAGGACCTGAACGGCAACGGGCGTCCGGAGATGATTCTCATGGCCTACGACGATCCCAACGGCCAGAACGACTTCCGCTATCGAGTCGGCTGGGACGTGAAGACGAACGGCAAGGCCTCTTCCTGGTCCGGTTGGCGTGAAGTCACGGGCGTCGGGAAGTGGGCGGAAGGCGCCGGCGTCGCCTTCACCATGCTGCCGGGGAACAGGCTGCATCAACTCGTTCTGATGGCCTACGACGCGGGTTCGAAGTTCCGCTACCGCGTGCTCACCTGGCTCGACTGCGGACCCTGACGCGGAATCCGAGTCCCCATTGGGCGAACCGGGTGGCTCGCCTTCGCGCTAGGCTTCGACGTCCTTGCGCTTCTTGCGTTCGGTGGCGTGGGAGACGCCCCCCGAGACGACGAAGGTCATCACGTCCCCGGCGGGCACGTCGATGGGCGTGACGCGGTCCCTGGGGACGAGGATCAGGTTCGCGGCGAAGTTGTAGGACTGCGGCACGTAGACCGCCACCTTGCCGGGGCGTCCGAACTCCGAGAGGTCGTCGCGGGTGACGAAGCCGATGACCTCGACCTCGGGGGTCTCCGCGAAGGAGAGCAGGACGGGCTTGTCGAACTTCTTCTCCTCGCTGACGAAGGCCTCGACCATGTCCTTGATCGCCGTGTAGATCTGCTTGACGCCGGGAACCCGCGTGAACAGCTGCTCGAAGCGTCGCAGGATCCAGCCGCTGAGCACGTTCGAGGTCAGGATGCCGATGCCGGTGATCGCCGCGACGATCACGAGGAAGCCGAAGCCCTTCCAGGCCAGGTCCTCGCCCGAGATGTGGAAGCCCAGGATGTCCCAGGCCTCCTCCTCCGGGACTTGGATCAGGTTGTCGATCCAGTCGAAGGCGTAGAGGAGGAGCCAGATCGTCGCCGCGGCCGGGACGACGAAGAGCAGGCCGCGCAGGAAGTAGCGCAGGAAGAAGCGCACGGGGCCGCCTCGCGAGGGCGGGGGAGGCGGGGCGCTCTCTTCGGCAGGGCTCATCGCGGCATTGTCGCGGTCCCCGGGGGCCGGAACAATGGCGCGATGCGGATCGAGCTCCCTACCCGCGAGGGCCGCCTCCTGCGCCGCTACAAGCGCTTCTTGGCCGACGTGGAGCTCCCCGGCGGGGAGGTGGTCACGGCGCACTGCCCCAACACGGGCAGCCTCACCGGCTGCGTGCCCCCCGGCGCGCGCGCCATCCTGCGCGACAGCCAGAATCCCGCGCGCAAGCTGCGCTGGACCCTGCAGACCGTCGAGGTCGACGGCACCTGGGTCAACGTCGACACGGGCCTCCCCAACCAGCTCGTGGCCGAGGCGATCGAGGCGGGGGAGGTCCCCGAGCTCGGCGACTTCGAGGAGCTGCGGCGGGAGGTGAGCTATGGCGAGCGCAGCCGGGTGGACATCCTCCTGAGTCGCGGCGAGCGCCGCTGCTACGTCGAGGTCAAGAGCACGACCTGGGCCCGCGGGGGCCGAGCCTACTTCCCGGACGCGGTCACCTTGCGTGGCCGCAAGCACCTGGAGGAGTTGGCGGCCATGGTTCGCGCTGGCCAGCGGGCCGTGCTCTTCCTCTGCATCGCGCGCTTCGACGTGGACTCCTTCGCCCCCGCCGACGACGTGGACCCCGACTACGGCCGGGTCCTGCGGCGCGTCGCGGAGGAGGGGGTGGAGCTCCTGGCCTACACGACCCGGGTCGCTCCCGACCGCCTGGAATTGGGCGATCGTTTACCTGTGTGCCTCTGAGAGGGGCCCTCCAGGGGTCATGAGGGGGCGTTTCACGGGATTCTCGCGTGGATCGTAAGCTTCTCTTACTCTGTAAACGCATGAGGATCCCCCCGGAGCTGGCCTCCACCCTCGTCGCCCTCGGCCTCGTGTCGAGCTCCTGCGGCGATCGCGGCTCGGGCCTCGCCGGCCCTTCGTTGCCGGCGCTGCCCGCCTACGTCGACGAGTTCGACCCGAGTGTGCGCGAGCTGCTCGAGTCGTCCCACGCCGAGCTGGAGGAGGAGCCCGGCGATCCCGCGCGCTGGTTGCAGCTCGGAATGGCCTACGAGGCCCACGACGAAGCGGGGCAGGCCGTTCCTTGTTACCGGGGGGCGCTCGAGCTGGACCCCGCGAGCCCGCGGGCGCGCTACCGCCTGGCCCTCGCGCTGCAGACCGACAACGAGCTCGAGGGGGCGATCGAAGCGCTGCGGGGCGTCGTCGCGTCGGGAGAGCGCTACGTCCCCGCCTACTGGCGGCTGGGTCAGCTTCTGTTGGAGACCGGCCAGCTGAGCGAGGCGCGCCAGGCTCTGGAACGCGCGATCGAGCTCGACCCGACGGATCCCGCGGGTCCCCTGGGGCTCGTCCAGCTCCAGCTGCGGCTCGGGGAGAATCAGGCGGTGATCGAAGCCCTCGAGGGGAGCCCTTGGCTCGAGGGTCCGAACGGTCCCTGGGCCATGAAGCAGCTGGGGACGGCCTACCAGCGGCTGGGCCGGGAGGAGGAAGCGCGTGTGCTCCTCGCGCTCTCGACCGACGCTCACCCGATGTACCGCGACCCCTGGCAGGCGGAGCTCGATCCCCTGCGGCGCGGCATGGCCTCGATCGTGCGACAGGCTCGCGCCCTGATCCCCGCCGGCCGAGGCGTGGAGGCGGTGCGCATCCTGGAGGCGGCGCGCGAGCGTGACCCCGATCACCTCTCCATCCTGCGGACCCTGGGAGCGGCCTACCTCGCGGTCGGCCGGACGCGCGCGGCGAACGAGGTGCTCCACCGAGTCGCCGAGCTCGACCCCGCCAACCCCGAGCTGCGGGTCGACGCCGGCTGGGCCCTGGTGTCCGACGGAGACCTGGACGGCGCCCTCCAGATGGCTCGCTCGGTCATCGCCGACGCGCCGGAGAACCCCAAGGCCCACGTGCTGCACGCCCGCGTGCTGCTGGAGCTCGGGCGGCAGGTGGAGGCGATCGATGCCTTCCACGAGGCGATGGAGCGCGGAGCGCGGGAGCCGGAGCTCCTGATCGAGATCGCCAAGAAGGAGCTCGAGCTCGGGCGCCTCGAGGACGCCCGCCAGAGCTTCGCCCTTGCCGCCCAGCAGAACGCCGGCCTCCTGGACGCCTGGATCGGTCAGGCGATCGTCGCCTTGCGCGCGGCCGAGGGCGATGCCTCCGAGCTCGACAACGCCGAGACGGCCCTCGCGCGGGCCGAGGCCTTCATGGCCGTGCGACCGGGACCGCCCGACCCGATGGCCGCCGAGATCCGCGCCGAGCTCGCCCGCCGGCGCTCGAGGGACCACGCCAAGGCGGGGAGCTCGGAGTGAGGGCGCGGCGGCAGGGGCGAGGTGGCGGACCTCGGCGCTGGCTCGCCATCCCGCCCATGATCGCGCTCTTCGCCTGCGCGCCAGGAGAAGAGGGTTCGACGGCCACCGTCGAGGCTGCCGATCCGACCGACCGCGTCTGGTTCGAGGAGCGAGCCGCCGAGGCGGGCCTCGACTTTCTCCATCGCACCGGGGCCGAGGGAGGCTTTCTCTTCCCCGAGACGATCGGTGGCGGCGCGGCGCTGCTCGACGTCGATGACGACGGCTTCCTCGACGTCTTCCTCGTGCAGTCGGGGTGGTTCGACGATCGGCCGCGTGAGGGGGCGACCCATCGCCTGTTCCGGAACCGCGGCGACGCCACCTTCGAGGACATCACCGAAGCGAGCGGCGTCGATCGGGAAGGGTATGGAATGGGCGTCGCCGCGGGCGACTACGACGGGGACGGCCGGACGGACCTCTACGTCACGAACGTCGGGACGAACGTCCTCTTGCGGAACGAAGGCGGCGGGCGCTTCGCGGACGTCACCGAGGCCGCCGGGGTCGGCGGGGGAGCCTGGAGCACCGCCGCGACCTTCAGCGACTACGACGCGGACGGAGACCTGGACCTCTTCGTCTGCAACTACGTCTTCTGGACTCTCGAGAGTGACAAGGCCTGCTACGAGGGCTCGGGGCGTCGGACCTACTGCGGTCCCCACAGCTACAACGCTTCCTCGCCGGACCAGCTCTATCGCAACGACGGCTCCGGGATCTTCACGGAGGTCGCGGCGGGCGTCGGGATGGCCTCCAGCGCGGGTAACGGCCTGGGCGTCGTCAGCGCGGACTTCGACGGGGACGGTCGCTTCGACTTCTTCGTCGCCAACGACCGCAGCGAGGACCAGCTCTGGATCAACCAGGATGGTGGCCAGCTCCAGAACAAGGCCGACGTCTGGGGCTGCGCCGTCGATCCCGGGGGCATGGCGCGGGCCGGGATGGGGGTCGACGTCGGGGACGTCGACGACGACGGGGACCTCGACCTGATCGTCGTCAACCTCCACGGCGAGACCGACGGCTTCTACCGCAACGAGGGGCGCTACTTCGTCGAGGAGACCTCGGGCGCGGGCATCGGCCTGGCGTCGCGGGCCTTCACGCGCTTCGGCGTGGGCTTCGAGGACTTCGACAACGACGGGGATCTCGACCTCTATCAGGCCAACGGCCGCGTGACCCTGGTGGGGGAGTCCTACACCGAGGACGCCTTCGCGGAGCCCAACCTCCTCCTGATTCGGGGCGAGAACGGCAAGTGGAGCCCGAGCGAGCTGCAGGGAGGGACGGCGGAGACGCTCGTGCACACGAGTCGCGCGGCGGCTTTCGGCGACCTCGACAACGACGGGGGCGTGGACGTCGTGGTCGCGAACTCCAACGCCCGGCCCTATCTGCTGCGCAACGTGCGCGAGGGGCGCGGCCACTGGATCCTGGGGAGCGTCGTGAACGAGCGCGGAGCCCCGGCGATCGGGGCGACCTGCTTCGCGGAGGTCGGCGGGCGCCGGCTGCGTCGTGACGTCCTGCCCGGCACGAGCTACGCCAGCTCCTGCGATCCCCGCGTGCACTTCGGGCTCGGGGAGGTCACGACGCTGCCCGCGATCGAGGTGCGCTGGCCGCGGGGAGACGTCGAGCGCTTCGGTCCCTTCGAGGCGGACCAGGTGGTCGTATTGAAGCGCGGCCAGGGCGAGAGCGTGCAGCGCTAGCCAGCGTCCCGCGCGCGTGCTCGCAAGGAGCGCCTCGCACCCACGGCGCCGATTTGCTAGCAATGCGCCCTCGAGATGGGCTCCACCGCTCCCGAGGCATCGACGAGTCGCCGCGCGACCTTCGTCTTCGCGATGCTGGCCGTCAACCTGGCGCTCTTCGTCGCAGCGGTCGGGATCTACGCGCGCACGGGCAGCCAGCTCGTGCTCGCCCAGGGCTTCGACTCCTTGCTGGACGTGGCCTCCGGGATCATCCTCGCGGTCACGGTCTGGGTCGGAGCCCGGCCGCGGGACGCGAACCATCCCTACGGTCACGAGCGCGCCGAGCCCATCGGCGCCCTCATCACCGCGATCCTCGCCGGCGTCCTGGCCTTCGAGATCCTGCGCAGCTCGATCTCCGCCCTCGTCAGCGGCGAGGTGGCGCAGATGGAGCTCGCCGTCGCGGGGATCCTCGGCGGCAAGTTCCTCCTCAAGGCGCTCCTGCTCGTGGCCCTCCGGTTGCGCGCCTCGGGCGACGACGGTCCTGCCCTCTCCGCCTTGCGGGTCGACGCCCGCAACGACCTCTTCGCCTGCGGCTCGTCGCTCGTCGGCTACGGGCTCGCGCGCGCCGGCAACGACTGGGCGGACGCCGCCCTGGCCCTACCGGTCGCCCTCTACATCGCCGCGAACGGCTTTCAGCTCGCGCGGGAGAACCTGCGCTACTTGATGGGCGAGGCGCCCGACGAAGAAGTGCTCGCGGAGCTGCGCGCCCTGGCGCGGGAGGTGCCCGGGGTGATCGCCGTCGGCCGCCTGCGCGCCCAGTTCGCGGGTCCGGTGCTGCACGTGGAGGTCGACGTCGAGATCGGTGCAGGCCGCAGCGCGACCCAGGGCCACGAGATCGCCGTCCGCGTGCAGCATGAACTGGAGGGCCACGAGCTCGTGGGGCACGTCTACGTGCACGTCGACACCGAGGAGACCCACGGCGGGTCCTGAGCTCTCAGCGCTCGCGTCGCGCGAGGATCCCCGCGCGTCCCCCGCCCTCCTCGTGGTGGCGGGTCTCGAAGCCCGCGATCCCAGCGGCCAGCTCCCCGGGATCGAGGCAGAATCGCGCGGAGGGGTGCTCCCCCGTGCGCTCGGTCGTGAAGGTCGTGAACAGGAGGTGTCCGCCCTCGGCCAACAGCTGCCGCGTGCGTTCGAGGAGCCCGCGGTCGAGGTAGTTCACGACGAGAACGAGATCGGCACGCTCGCCGGCGGGTAGCGGCCCCTCGAGGTCGAATTCGCGCGTCTCGACGGCGAGCTCGCGCTCCCGCGCCGCCGCCGCGATCCCGTCCAGGGCGACGGGGCTCAGGTCCCAGGCCTCGACGCTCCAACCGCGGGCGGCGAGCTCGAGGGCGTGGCGCCCGCGCCCCGCCGCGAGGTCGAGGGCCCGACGCCCCGTGCCCGGGCCGAGCTGCTCCAGGGCGCGGACGACGAAGGGGTCGGCGGTCTGGGGACCTCCCTCCGCCGCGCCGTGCTTCGCGTCCCAGCGCGCTGCGTCGCCCACGCCCAATGTCTTCGAGCTAGCGCGCCGCCTGCGTCCCGGGGAAGGGCGCGCGCTGCGAGCGCAGCTCGATCCGCCAGTCCCAGTCCCCGCGGCGGTGCAGCCCCTCGAGCGGCATCTCGAAGAAGGAGGTGTAGCTGCTGTTGTGGCCGAGGCTCAAGCCGAAGGGCAGCTCGAGGTCCATGATCTCGCTCCACTCGAGCTCGTTCTGGTTGTCGATCAGGGTCAGCACGACCTCGGAGCGCTCGATCGGCAGGCCGGTCAGGTTGAGGAAGGAGAAGCGCACGCGCAGCTTCTCGGAGCCGGGCAGCCCGGCGATGCCGCACTCGTGCAAGATCAAGGTGCCGCCCGTGCCGAACTCGATCCGCAGGGGCATCGGGTTCTGGGCCTGGAAGTCGGCGCGGATCACCTCGAGCTCGCGCACGTAGCGATCGTGGGCCTCGGCGATGCGGCGCACCTCCTCCTGTCGTTCCCGCGCGGTGTTCTGGCAAGCGCAGACGAGGCAGCCGGCCACGACGAGCAGCGCGCGGGTGAGAGCCTGGGGTCGATTCATGGGTCCTTCGGGGTTGGGGGGTCCTCGGAGGGGGCGTGGCACGGGCGCCGGGGTGTCGACGGGTCTGACGCGGGTCGGGCGGTGGGATTCCCGGGAATCGCTTCGCTACTGGATCTTCTCCCGCCAGCCCGGAAAGAGCTCGTTCAAGTCGCGTCTCGGCGGGGGCCAGGCGTCCGGGGCGCCCTTGTCGTAGAGCCGGATGGAGCAGCCCTCGAGCTGCACGCCGGGTTTCTTCGCCGCCTGGGCCCGCACGTCTTCGAGGGAGTCCACGAAGTCGCAACGGGAGAAGACGACCGTGGCCTTCCCGTCGAGGCTTCCCAGGCCGAGCTCGAGCTCGACGAAGCGGCAGCGGTCGAAGCGTGCCACGAGACCGCGGCGTACGTCGAAGATCGAGCTGGAGCCCGGGCGGCCGCCGTAGCCTCCGAGGAACTCGCAGTCCTTGGCCAGGAATGCGGCGCTGGGTGCGGACATGAGGTGCGTTCCCCCCGCGCTGCGGTCGTGGCCGAGGATCCGGACGTGTTCGAGGCGGATCACGCCGGCCTCCCCGCGCAGGTCGAAGAGCGCGTCCTGCACCAACACGGTGCAGTTCTCGATGCCGAAGTTCGCCAGGCGACCCCGACAAGAGAGGTCGTCGAAGAGCAGCAGCGTCGCGTCCTTTCCCGCCCCGACCAAGGTGACGTCGCGAGGCATCGGCTGGCTGGAATGGACCAGGTCGCGCACCCGGAAGACTCCCGCGGGGAAGCGCAGCGTCGCGCCGTCCTCCGTCAGGGGCGCTCCGTCCCGGGAGAAGCCGGGGCCGTCGCGCACCACGGCTGGGGTGCTCGGGCGGAAGAGCTGTTCGAAGGCCTTCGCGTCTGCGGCGACTTCGGGCAGGGGACCCTGGCCTTGTTCGAGTTTCTCGAGCAGCTCGAAGGCCTCGCCGACCTCCCGAGCCTCGTCGAGCTCGTCCTCTTTGCGCGCGAGCTGGAAGCCCATGGCGGCCGGCGCCTCCTCGACGAGGCGCCGGTATTGCTCGACACCCTCGACCAGGAGGACGTCGGGGATGGAGTCGGGACGCACCCGCCCCCAGCCCTCCCGGATGCCCGCCTCGGCGTGCTCCCGCAGGCGCGCGCTGAAGAGCTCGCCGCCCTCCACCACGGGCTCGCGCAGCTCGTGTTCCGGCGCGTCCTTCGCGTCGGCTCCAACGGTCTCCGACGTCCTGGCCGCTTCCCGGGCCCGGGGGAGCTCGCCCGTGGCCGCGGGGTCCGGGGCCTCGGGGGGAGGCGCTTCTGCGGACGCTGGAGCCGCGGCGGAGCTCGACGCCGTCGCCGCGCTCGGGCCGAGCTCCGGCGCGGCGAGCCAGCCGAGGGCGAGGCCGATCGTCAGGGCCAGGGCGCAGGGCAGGAGGAGGCTCTTCATGTGGATCGAGCCTAGTCGGCCCGGCGACCGCAGGCGACACCTCTCCCGCTCATAAGCCTTCGAGGGGCAAGGGATTGCGCCTGGTGGGCCCAGGATCCCCGGCGCGCGGCGAAGGATCTCTCCGCGCCGCGTCACTCAGGAGCTGTCCCGATCGACCCCCGACCCCTTCGAGCCATGTGGATCGTCTCCCTCACCGCCACCCTGTTCCTCCCGCACCTCGCCACCGGCGGCCCCGTCGAGACGGTCCGGCTGCAGTTCGCGCCGGCCCAGGGGACCTCCCTCGAGAAGAGCTTCCGCGTCACGAGCTCGATGGAGTCCGAGGAGCTCACCTCCAAGATGGGCGGGCAGCCGATCCCCCAGCAGTTCCTCCCGGAGCTCGACGTGTACTTCGAGACCGAGCTCGAGGTGCGCGTCCGCGATCGCTTCGAGCGAGTGGAGGACGCCCGCGTGACGGAGCTCGTGCGACACTTCGAGGTCCTCGAGGGGCGCTCGGCGACGCAGGTGTCGATGCCGCCCGAACCCGAGCACACCGAAGACTTCGAGCGCGAGCACGAGCTGACCGGGCAGACGGTGGTCTTCACCTGGGATCCCGAGGACGAGGACTACGACCGGCGGCTCGAGGACTCCGAGGAGATCCACGAAGACCTCGACTCCCTCGACGTCGACATGGACCTGCTCGGCTTCCTGCCCGAGGAGGCGGTCGAGATCGGCGACTCGTGGAAGGTTCCGGCCGAGGCCGTCGCGGCGCTCTTCCATCCCGGCGGGGACATCGGCCTGGACAGCAGCGAGGAGGAGGACGAGACCTACGAGTTGCTCTCCACCTCCAGCGAGCTCCAGGTCCAGCTCGTGCGCGTGCAACGCGAGGAGGAGGGCCGGTTGGCCGTCCTCTCCGTCGCGGGCGAGTACACCGAGGCCTACTCCCGACCGACCGACCTCGAGCAGGTCCCCGTGGCCGACGGACGCGCCACCGAGACACTGAGCAGCACCTACGACATCGAAGGGGAGCTCGTCTGGAGCCTGAGCGCTGGCCACGCCGTCTCCCTGGAGCTCGAGAGCACCTTCGAGGCCTTGGTCGAGACCGTCCGCGACGAGGACCAGCCCGGGCCCGCCTTCAGCTCGGCCCTGAGCTTCTACGGCGAGCGGTCCTTCTCGGCGAGCTTCGAGCCCGTCGAGGAGTGAGTTCGAGGGGGGAGCGCGGAGCGATGGCGCCTCACTCGCCGAGCCGGAGCTCGACGGGCGGTGCCTTCCCGCTGAAGTCGAGCACCTCGAAGGCGCCGCTCGCCGTGCGTCCCCGGTCGTCCTTGGCGTCGAAGGAGTAGCTGCCCGGCAAGGCCGCGACGCGGGCTTCGAAGCTGCCGTCGTCGAGCCGCTTGCAGGCGCGGCTCCAGACGACGCGGCCGCCCGCGTCGCGCGCCGAGGCGCCGATCCACCTCGGCGCGCGCTCTCCCTCGGGCACGCGGATCACGACCCGCCCCAATCCGGCGGGCTCGAGGCGCAGGCGGACCTCGGTCGTCTCGCCGGCGCGGACCTCGACCTGGCGGTGCATCGGCAGGACGAAGTCGCCCATGACGCTCAACATGTGCGTCCCCTCCGCCACCGGGCCGCTCCGGAAGCGCGTCCCCGTGCGCTCGATCACGGCGAAGGAGCCCCCCGCCTGCCCGATGTGGAACTCCAGGCTCGCGAGGATCGACTCGTCGTCGTTGCCCACCAGCACGCCCGTGACCCGACCCGAGGGCGCGAAGCGCTGCGCCCCCAGGTCGCGTTCTTCTCCTGCAGCGAGCTCGACGGCCTCGAGGGCCAGGCGCGGGTGGTCGGCGTGGCGCAGGGTCAGCTCGCAGCTGCCGGGGGCCAGGCCTTCGACAACGATCTCCGCCTCGTCGCCCTCGGCGAGGAAGCTGCGCCAGACCTCGAGCTCTCGGTGCCAGAGGTCGAGCATCGTCCCGGGCGCGGGCCTGCCGTCGGGTCCCTGGGCGCGCAGGCGCAGGCGGGCGGTTTGGGTCTCCTGTTCGGGGACCTGGAGGCGCAGCGGAGTGATCGAGGCCTCGACGCCCGGCTCGACGAGCAAGGGGAAGCCCCGCCAATCCCCCGGCCGTCGCACGAGCAGGGAGTAGCGCCGGTCGGCCTCGACGGTCATCGAGAATCGACCCCCGGCGTCGGCCACGGCGGTCTCGGTGTAGCGCCGCGTGTCCTCACGGCGCGCGGAGATCGTGTAGCCGGCGAGCCCGCGCCCCTCCGCGTCGACCAGCTCGCCGTGGATCCGGGGCTCGACGACGAGGCGCAGATCGAGCTCCTTCGTCTCGCCGGCGACGAGGCTCACGCTCGCGCGCACCGAGCCCAAGCCGCGCAGTTCTCCGTGCAGTTCGACCTCGCCGGCGGGCAGCTCGCGCAGGAGGTAGCGACCCTGCGGGTCGGTGTAGGCCCGGCTCGACTCGAAGCGCATGCGCTCGCCCGTCCAGAGAGCGACCTGAGGGGCGGGGCTGCCGTCCTCGTGGCGCACCGTGCCGATCAAGCGCGCCTCCGGCTGGAGGGCGACGCGCGCGCGCCCGCCCCCAGCGGTCACCTCGATCGTCCCGCGCGCCAGGCCGAAGCCCGGCTTGCGCACGAGCAGCGGCGCGGCGCCGACCGCGACCGACTCGATGCGGGCCCGCCCGGCCGCGTCCGTGCGCGCGTGGCGGGGCGGGGCGGGCGGCCCACTGGAGCCGTCCGCCAGCCGCCGGTACTCGACCCGGGACTGATCACCCACGAGCACCCGCGCTCCATCGACGGCGCGGCCGTTCGTGTCGGTCACCTCGATTTCGACGTCGCCGCCAGCGCCGTCGAGCACGATGCGCAGGTTTGCGATCTCGCCCCGGCCGGCGCGCGGCGCCTGCAGGTAGCTGATCCCGTGGCCCGGGGCGAAGGCGCCGACGTAGTGGTCGCGGCTGACCGAGCGCAGCGAGAACTCCCCGCGGCCGTCGGCGCGGGTCAGGGCGAAGCCCCGGCGCGAGTTCCAGCGCTCGGACAACCAGACCTCGGCCTGAGGCACGGGCTGGTCCTCGCCGTCGACGACGACGCCGCGCACCTCGATGCCCTCCTCGAGGTCGAAGCGCAGGCTGGAGGTGCGGCCGGCGGAGATGGCCACGCCGCGCGAGTCCCCGCGGAGAGGACGGACCTGCAGGTGCCCGGGTTCGAGCTCCTCCAGGCGAGCGCGGCCTTCGAGGCCGGTGCGCAGCACGAGGACGTCGGCCTCCACGCCCTGCTCGAGCCGCGTCAGGACGCAGACCTCGCCGACCACGGGCGCGCCGGCGGGGTCGAGCACGATGAGCTCGAGGGTGCCGGTCGTCGCCTCGGGGGCCGATTGCGCCGCAACGGCGGACTCGGTGGCCGCGGACTCCGGGGTCGCGAGGGCCTCGCGGGCGACCTCCTCGGGGTCGGGGGCGCGCGCAGGGCCGGGCGCGGCGGGGAGCTCTCCGGTGTCGACCACCGGCGCGAGGGCGGGGGCCGGCGCGGCCGCCGGCTCTCCCTCGAGCAGGCGGTAGCCGAGGAAGGTGCCGACGACGAGGGTGGCGACCAGGGCGAGCTTCTTCATCAGGACCATCTCCGCGATGGGCGCGAGGGACCAGAGCAGGTAGCCCTTGGCCGCCACGAGCGGGGGAAGGGCGGCGCTCTGCGCTTCCGCGAGCACCGCCGCGCGAACGACGGACAGACCTTGGGGGAGGCCGTAGGCGACTCCGGCGGTGGCGACCAAGCTCGCCGGCAGCGCCGCCCGCAGGCGCTCGAGACCCCGCGCGAGCTGGGAGCGCACCGTCCCCGCCGGCCGACCGAGGGCGTCGGCGATCTCCGCCGCGCTCAGGTCGTGCCGCAGGCGCAGGGTGAGCACGGCGCGTTGTTCCTCGGAGAGGGTCGCGAGGGCGCGGTCGAGGTGCTCGTCCAGCTCGCGGGCCTCCGCCTCCGCTTCGCCCGCGGGCAAGAGCTCCTTTCGCAGCTCGAGCCGCATCGGGTCGGGGCGTCGACCGCGCCGTCGTCGCTCGTCCCGGGCGTGGTTGCCCAGGATGCCGACGAGCCACGGGACGACGCGCGTCCGCTCCTCGAAGGTGGCGGCGCGCTCGATGGCCGTGACGAAGGTGCGCTGGACGAGGTCCTCGGCCTCGAGGGGATCGCCCGCCAGGTGCCGCGCGACCTCGAGCAGCTCGGGAGCTACGCGGTCGTAGAGCTGCCCGAGGGCCCGCGGGCTCCCGGTCAGACGGAACTTGGCGAAGAGTCGGTCCTCGGGTCCGTCCATGACGCCCCCCCTTGTCGGAGCTCCCTCGATCGACTCCGCCAAAGCTCCAAAAACCTCCGCGTCCTCGGCTCAGCCCCCCGTGGGCGGCTCCACGAGCACCTTCAGGGTCCCGCGTTGGGCCGCGCGCTCCAGGGCCTCGTCGGCGCGCTCGAGAGGAAAGCGGGCCTGGACGAGAAGCGCCGGGTCGACGGCCCCGGAGGCGAGGAGCTCGACCGCGGCGGCGATGTCGCCGCAGCGCGAGCCGACGAGGCGCAGCTCGTGGACGACGACGGGGGCCAGGTCCAGGCCCGCGGGATCGGCCACCGTTGTCTTGAGCACGACCGTGCCCCGCGGACGGACGAGGGCGAGGGCGCGCTCGAGGCCGCGCGGGTTGCCGGTGGCCTCGACGACGAGGTCGAAGCCCGAAGGCGCGCTCTCTCCATCGAGCCCCGGCCCGAGCTCCGTCTCGAGGCAGGTCGCGACCCCGCGCTCCGCGGCGATGGCGAGCTTCGATTCGTGGCGGCCCACGAGGGTGACCGCGACCCCTCTCGCCGCGAGGGCGAGGGCCGTGAGCAGACCGAGCTTCCCGTCCCCGAGGACGGCGACCCGTTCCGCGCCGGCCGCGCGCACTTCGTCGAGCACGTGCAACCCCGCCGCCAGGGGCTCGGCGAAGACCGCGCGCTCGTCCGGGAGCTCGGCGGGCAGGGCGACGAGGTTGCGGACAGGCAAGGCGAAGCGCTCGGCGAAGCAGCCTGGCCGCGCCAGGATCCCGAGCACGCTGCGCCGCTCACAGTGGTGGGCGTCGCGCTGGCGGCAGTCCTCGCACTCGCCGCAGCCGGCGTTGATGTCGCCCACGACGCGCTTGCCGACCCAGGCCGAATCCGCGCACTCCAGGACCTCGGCGACGAACTCGTGGCCAGGGATGCCTCGGAAGTCCATGTAGCCCCGGGCGAGCTGGAGGTCCGTGTCGCAGACCCCCGCCAGGCGCAGGCCGAGCAAGGCCTCGTCGCGCGCGACCCGCGGCTCCTCCGCGTCGCGCAGCAAGGTCGGAGAGGGGTCGAGACGCAGGGCCAGCATGCGGAGGGGGGCGAGGCCCGAGGCCTCGCCCCCCATTCTAGGCGCCGTCGGGTCCGAGCCGGCCGGAGGCCTACTTGTTGGCCCGGATCTTCTTCTCCGCGCGGGAGGCGGCCCGAGTCCCCGGGTACTTCTCCGAGACGGCCTCGAACTTCTTGAGCGACTTCTTGAAGCCGCGCTTGTCCGCCGCCTCCAGGGCCTTGACGAGCGCCTCCTCGGCCTCGATCTCGCGCTGGAGGGCCTCGTCCTTCTCGATCTCGCCGAGTCGCTCGGCGATCTGGCCCGCGACTTCGGTGCCCTTCATCGCGTCGGCGATCTCCTCGAGGACCTCGATGCCCTGGAGAATGGAGGCCTTCTCGATGAAGCCCTCGGCCTGGGTCCGGAGAAGCTCCGCGTGCTCGAGGACCTTCTGGGCGACGAGCTCGGCCGCCTCACGCACGGGGGGCTCGCTCTTCTCGTCTGCGGCGAGCTCCTTCGCTTTCGCGAGGGCCTTGCCGAGCTCGCCGTCGGCGGCCTCGTCGACCGCCTTCTTCAGCTCGCGGGGGAGCTCGTCGTTGATGACGAGGCTCAAGTAGCCGCCCTTGCTCGGGCGCACGCCCTTGAGGGCGTCCTTGATCTTGCCCTTGGAGAGATCGCCAGGGTATCCCGACCAGGTGATCTCACCCTTGCTGTTGATCAATGCGGCGCTGGGCAGTGACTTCACTCCCCAGTCACCATTGCCCGTGAAGCCGGCGGCGACGCGGATCGTCAGCCCCATCTTGTCGATGTACTCGGCGACCTTGTCGTCGCTCTCGTCGCTCAGGGCGAGCACGACCAGGCCGTCGTCCGCGAACTCTTCCTGCAGACCCTGCAGGTGGGGCCACTGCCCCTTGCAAGGGCCTCACCAGGTGGCCCAGAACTCGATCAGGATCGCCTTGCCTTCGAGGCTGGCGAGGGAAGGCGTGCGGCCAACGTGGTTGTACCAGGTGCTGGCCTCGATCTGGGGCGCGCGCGAACCGGGCTCCGGGAGCTCCGGGGAGGCGGCGAGGCAGGAGACCAGGGCGCCCGCGGCGCCGAGGTGCATCAGGAATCGAATCGGCTTGGCAAACATCGCTCGTGACTTGGCTGGAGTGGCCCTCGGAATCCTGCGAGCGGGCCCGAGGCTGGAGCGGCTTCACCCCGAGGATAGGTCATCGGTCGGCCGGCCAGGCCCCCTTTCTCACCCCGGCCGGGCAAGGGGCGTGAGTCGATCGCTTCCGCGCATTCGGGGCGGTCTAGAGGGCCGTGGCCGGTCGACGGCGCGGCCCGAGTGTTTGAAATGGCACGGATGGCCCTCCGGAGGCACTTCCTGGCCACTCCGGGCTCCAGCACCCCGGGAGTCGGGCCGATGGAAAAGGGTTGCCCGCGGCGCTCCACCGCCCCGGGACGAGTGAACCGCATGCCCAGCTTCCGCCTCCCCATCTTTGGCAAGACGCGCGCCGTCGAGGTCGCCATCGACGAGTTCCTGGACTCCGTCAGCGAGGCGGGGATCCTCTTCGCCAAGACCGTCCAGGAGTACGTCCGCCACGGGGTCGACGAGGACTGCATGCGCCACCAGCGGCGGGTCACCGAGCTCGAGCGGCGCTGCGACGACCTGCGGCGCTCGATCGAGACGACGCTCCTGACGCAGATGCTGATCCCCGAGTCGCGCGGGGACGTGCTGAGCTTGATCGACCTGCTCGACGGGCTCCTGGACCGGATCAAGCGCGAGCTCTTGTCGATGACCATCGAGGTGCCGCACCTTCCGGAGGAGCTGCACGAGGATCTCGAGCGCTTGGTGCAGGCCATCGGTTCGGCCATCGAGGCGACGGTCCTCGCCTCCCGGGCCTTCTTCACCAACCAGAACGCCGTGCGCGACCACGTGCACAAGATCGGGATCTACGAGTCCGAGGCCGACGCCCTCTCGATCCGGCTCAAGCAGCGGATCTTCGCCTCCGAGCGCGAGCTGGCGCAGAAGATGATGCTGCGGGACTTCGTCAACGACCTCGACCGCCTCGCGGACCAGGCCGAGGACCTGGGGGACCAGCTCTCGATCTACTCCCTGCGACGCTCGCTCTGAGCCCATGGCGGAGACGCTGCTCTTCCTCTCCAGCGGCCTCTTCCTGGGGTGGTCCCTGGGCGCCAACGACGCCGCGAACGTTTTCGGCACCGCCGTCGGCACGCGCATGTTGCGCTTCACGACGGCGGCGGTGATCGCCAGCGTTTTCGTGATCCTCGGCGCGGTGCTCGAGGGGGCGGGGACGACCCACGGGCTCGGGAAGCTCGGGCAGGTCGACGCCCTGGCCGGTGCCTTCATGGTCGCCCTCTCCGCGGCCGTCTCGGTCTACTGGATGACCCGGGCCTCGCTCCCGGTCTCGACCTCCCAGGCCATCGTGGGGGCGATCTGCGGCTGGAACTTCTTCAGCCACCGACCGACGGACCTCGTGGTCCTGGGCCGCATCGCAACGACTTGGGTCGCGGCGCCGATCCTGGGCGCGCTCTTCTGCCTGGTGCTGCACACCCTGATCACGCTTTCGATCCGGGTCTTGAAGCCCCACATGCTGCGGCTCGACCTCTTCACTCGCTGGGCCCTGGTCGCGGCGGGGGCCTTTGGTGCCTTCAGCCTGGGGGCGAACAACATCGGCAACGTGATGGGGGTCTTCGTGCCCTCCTCGCCCTTCGACGACAGCGTCTTCAACGGCTGGACGCTGAGCGGTGCCCAGAAGCTGTTCCTCCTCGGGGGCGTGGCCATCTCGGTCGGGATCCTGACCTACTCGCGCCGCGTGATGGAGACGATCGGGGGCGAGCTCGTGGCGGTCTCGCCGGTGGGCGCCTTCTCCGTCGTGGTCGCCCAGGGGGCGGTGCTGAGCGTCTTCGCCTCGCGCGACCTCAGCGCTTGGTTCGTCGCCCACGGCCTGCCCGAGATCCCGCTCGTCCCCGTCTCGAGCTCCCAGGCGGTGGTGGGGGCCGTGATCGGCATCGCGATGGTCAAGGGGCCCGCGGGCCTGCGGCAGGTCCGTTGGAAGATGCTGGGGGGGATCGCGACGGGCTGGGTGACGACGCCGATCCTGGCCAGCCTGATCTGCTTCATCTCGCTCTTCGTCCTCCAGAACGTCTTCGGCATGCGCGTGCACACCTGAGGCGGGAGAGCGCGGTCTCGACGTCAGGGGGTATTCTCTTGGCCTCCGGACTCCCGCCCCCGACCCCTGCTCTCCGGCCACTTTGCGCACGCTGCTCCCGATCCTCTCCCTCCTCGCTTTCGCGGCGGGCTGCGCGGACGAGCCGACGCAGGAGGGACGGCGTCCCGAGTCGAGCGGGTCCTCGGCCCAGGACCGCATCGACCGCCTGCGCTCGATCGGCTACGCCGAAGTCAGCGAGGAGGCCCACGGGGCAGAGGAGCTTGGGGTCCAGCACTTCGAGGAGAAACGCAGCGCCCCGGGCTACAACCTCCACACGAACCGCTTCACCTGCTCGGTCGTCCTGATGGACGCCCGAGGGCGCGAGCTGAACCGCTGGGAGCGTCCCCGAGACCGCAGCTGGTCGAATTGCCAGCTCTTGGCGGACGGCGACCTGATCGTGATCGGCCAGGAGGAGAGCACGCCCTACCTCGGCGCGATCGACGAGCACCGCTACCTCACGCGCCTCTCCTGGGAGGGCGCCGAGCGTTGGCGCGCGGACGTCAACGCGCACCACGACTTCCACCTCTTCGAGGACGGGCGCCTCGCGGTCCTGAGCTTCCGTCGCAACACGGAGGCGCAGGACGACGTCGTCCTGCGCGAGGACAGCGTGCACCTCCTGAGCGCGAGCGGCGAAGTGCTCGAGTTCCGCTCCCTCTACGAGGTCCTCGGCTCGGACTCCGCGATCCACGCCATGACCGAGGTCGAGCCGGTGGAGAAGGCTGACCTGCGCTACCAGGACCTGATCCACGCCAACTCGATCGAGTTCCTGCGCCAGCCCGAGGAGGCCGAGGCGAACCCGCTCTTCGATCCCGGTCACGTGCTCGTCTCGAGCCGCCACCAGGACGTGGTCTTCGTCTTCGACTGGGAGAGCGCCGAGCTCCTGTGGGCCTGGGGGCCGGGGGAGCTGATGGGGCCCCACGACGCCACCCTGCTCCCGAACGGCCACTTCCTGATCTTCGACAACGGCCTGGGACGGGGTTGGAGCCGTGTCGTCGAGCTCGACCCCGTCACGAAGGAGATCGTCTGGCAGTTCTTCTCCGAGTCCCGCGGCGACTTCTACAGCGCCAGCCGCGGCTCCTCCCAGCGGCTCGCGAACGGCAACACCTTGATCGCGGAGTCCGACCGCTCGCGGGCCTTCGAGGTGACGCCCGGCGGCCGCATCGTCTGGTACTGGCGCAACACCGAGCGCAACGATCTGGGTCAGCTCGTCACGATCGTGCGCATGAAGCGCCTGCCGCTGGACTTCGTGGACGCGATCCTCGCCGGGCGCTAATCCGCGAGGACCTCCTCCGCCGCCGCCGCGAGGTCCTCGAGGGCCATCTCCACCCGCTCGCCGTGGGTGCGCAGGTGCAGCACGCAGATGCGCAGGGTGAATCGCCCCCGCAGGCGCGTGCCGGTCAGGAACACGCGGCCCGGGCGATTCGTCGCCTCGAGCCAGGCCTCGTTGAGGCGATCGAGTTTCTCGCCCTTCACGCCCGGTGGTTCGAGGCGGAAGGCGAAGAGCGAGAGCTCTGGCTCGGCGACGATGCGCACGTGGGGCAGGGCCCGCACGCCGTCCAGGGCGAGCTGGCAGAGGTCGAGCTTCTCGTCGAGGGCCGCGCGAAAGGTGCGCAGCCCGAGCAATTTGAGCGGCAGCCACACGCGCAGCCCGCGCCCGGCGCGCGACAGCTCCGGCGAGAGGGCGCAAAAGTCGACGAGGCTCGGGTCCTCCTGGTAGGGCGGCATGTACTCGCTCGTCACCGAGTGAGCGCGCCCCAGGGCGCCGGGGTCGCGCACGACGAGGCAGCCGCTGCCGTAGGGCAGGAAGAGGCCCTTGTGGGGGTCGAGGACCACGGAGTCCGCGCGCTCGATGCCCGCGAGCTTCTCGCGCGTCCGCTCGCAGAGGGCGAAGAAGCCGCCGTAGGCCGCGTCGACGTGGAACCAGAGACCCTCGCGTTCGGCCAGGTCGGCGAGCTCCTCCAGCGGGTCGACAGCGCCGGTGTTGGTCGTCCCGCTCGATGCGACGAGCAAGAAAGGCGTCTTGCCGGCGCGCCGATCCTCCGACACAGCGCGCTCGACGGCCGCGGGGTCGAGTCGGAAGCGCTCGTCGCTCGGGAGGACCCGCACCGCCGAGGCGGGGAAGCCCGCGAGCATGGCGGCCTTGGTCACGCAGTGGTGCACCTGGTCGGAGGTGTAGAGGGTCCCTGACAGGAAGTTCTCCGGCAACCGCTCTCGACGCGCCGTGACGACGGCGCTGAAGTTCGCCATCGAGCCGCCCGTGGTCAGGATGCCTCCCGACTCCGCGGGCAAGCCGAGCAGCTCCGCGAACCAGCGCACGACGTTGAGCTCGAGCTGCGCCATCCCGGGCGAGGCGACGAAGACCGTCGTGTAGCGGTTGACCGCGGCGGTGACGAGGTCCGCAACGGCCGCATGCAGCAGGCCGCCGCCGGGGATGAAGGCGAGGTAGCCAGGGTGGGCCGTGTTGTAGGCGTGGGGGACGACGCGCTCGAAGAGGTGATCCAGGAGCTCCTCGTAGGCCGCGCCCTCCTCCGGCGCGGGCTCCGCGAGGGCGCGCGCGATCGGGGCGCCGTCGCCAAAGTCGGCGGCGCGCTGGTCGGGGAGCGACTCGACGAAGCCGATCACGCGCTCGAGGGCGCCCTCGACGAGCTCGCGCAGGCGTTCCGGGGTGGGCTCGAGGCCGTCGGGGTGGGGCGAGGGGGGCGGCATGGGCGCGACAGCCTAGCGCCTGGGGCGCCAGCGGGCGGGCTCAGTCCCCCGACTCCGCGCCCGCCAGGAGTCTCCCCCCGCGCCGAGTCCACTCGCGTGTGCCGCCGGCGTAAACCCGCACGTCCGAGAAGCCCATCCGCTCCAAAGTATCGGCGGCCTTCTCGGCGCGGTTGCAGGCCTCGTTGACGCAGTAGACGACGATGCGATCCCCGCTCTCGATCAGATCGGCCGCATGGTCCTCGATCTCCTCCAGGGGGAGGCTCTGAGCGTTCGGGAGGTGACCCTTCGCGTAGCTCTTGCGCGGCAGCACGTCGAGCAGCACGAGGTCGGGATCGGCGAGGGAGCGCAGGAGCTCCTCGTGGTCGATGCTGCGCATGGTCAGCTACCCGAGCGCGCGCACCAGCCAGGGCACGACCGCCTCGACCAGCCGCGACAGGCCCGCGCCCGTGAAGGAGTGATCGACACCATCGAGCAGCACGAGCTCGCTGCGCTCGGGGCTGCGCTCGTGGAGGTCGATCGACTGCTGGGCCGGCACCACTTCGTCCGCCTCGCCGTGGACGACGAGCCAGGGGACGCGCACCTCGGCGGCGGCGTCGACGGTCGTCCCGATCGTCATCAGGTCATCGCGTAGGGCCTCGCCGAAGGGGCAGTGGGGTTTGCCGAGGATCGGCTGGCCCGCGACGAGGTCGCCGAACATGCGCGTGACGAATTCGGCCGTGTGAACGACGGGCGCGAGGGAGACGAGGGCCACGAGGCGCGGGTCCTGCACGGCCCGCAAGAGTCCCACTGCCCCGCCCATGCTATGGCCGACATAGGCGACGGGGCGCTCCCCGACGGCGTCGAGCACCGCGCCGAGGTCGCCGACCTCCTTCGTGATCGTCGAATCGACGAAGCGCCCTTCCGATTCGCCGTTGCCCGAGAAGGCGATGCGCAATGAGGCGATGCCCTCGGCGGCGAGTCCGGCGGACAGCGCCTCGGACCAGGGCCGCTCCTTGTCGGAGGTCACGCCGTGGCCGATCACGATGAGCTCGCGCCGCGTGGGGTCGCCAGGGACGAAGGTCGTGGCGATGCGCTCACCCTGGGGGTTGCGGATCTCAGAGGGGGATGAGTGACCGCCTTCCGGCATGAGCGTCCTTGAGGTCCGGGGCATGGAGAGGGTCGCCATGACAGCTCGAACGGTCTGCGAAATCCGACACGAGTGGGCGATGGCGGCATCGTACGAGCTGTCCCGGGAAGCGAAAGAGCGTGAGACTCCCGGGTGCAAGCAGAGCCGTTGTCGACGAGGCAAAGGTCCGGGACTACTTGCTCTCCTGGAGCCATCCTGTTGGCCGGTCCAAGGCGGCCTTCTTCGGCGCTCTGGGCTACTCCGCGCGGGATCATCAGCGCCTTGCAGCCGATCTACTGGAGCATGCTCTGGCTCACGATGTTCGCCCAGGGGGCGAGAACGAGTACGGCCGCAAGTACGAGGTCCGTGGTAGGATCGAGGTTCCAGCCGGTAAGGCCGCCGTCATCGTCTCGGTCTGGATCGTGCTTTACACCGAGGACTTTCCACGCTTCGTTACGGCCTACCCGGAATGAGACCATGAAGTACGAGGCACTGCAGATCGTCGTCCTGAACCGTGACATCCCTGAGCTCGGGCTCCGAGAGGGGGATCTCGGAACCGTCGTTCAGCTTTACGAGCCGAGCGGCCTCGAGGTCGAATTCGTATGCGCGTCTGGCCGGACTGAGGCGCTTGTGACCCTCCAGGAAGACGACGTCCGAGAGATTGGCGACCGTGACCTAATGGCGGTCCGCAAGCTCGATCGTTCTGCCTGACAGCTCCTAGCGCTCAGGGCCCCGCGATCATCCGATCCAAGAGCGCCCCGCTCGCCAGCTCCGGCGGGCGGTCGCCGGATTCGAGCTCGAGGACGTGGCCGCCGGGCACCTCTTCTGGGGCCTCGAAGCTCTCCTTGGCGCGCTCGTAGACGGAGAAGTCGGCGTCGGAGATGTTCGACGGGTCCGCAGCGCGCTCGGCGAGCCGGCGGCGCGTCGTCTCCTCGGAAGCGGTGACGTGCAGGACGTAGTAGGGGAGGTCCATGCGCTCGGCAGCGTCGACGAAGCGTGCGCGCTCGGCGCGGCGGGCGAAGGTGGCGTCGACGACGACCGAGTGCCCCGCCTCCAGCATCTCGATCGCATCGCCGAGCAGGGCGCGGTAGGTGCGAGCGCGGCTCTCCTCGGAGTAGAGGCCCTCGCCGTAGCCCTTCGGTGCGTGGCCGCCGACCGGGAGGCCGGCCAAGAGCTTGCGGCGAGCGTCGCTGCGCAGGCAGATGGCGCGCAGGGGCCGGGCAAGCCGCCTCGCCAGCCAGCTCTTGCCCGAGGCGGGCAGGCCGCACATCAGGACGAGGGCCGGCTGGAGCTCGTAGGCCGTCGCGAGCTGGAGGTAGCGCATCGACTCCCGCGCCAGCTCGTCGCGCCGGGCCGGGTCGCTCGCCGCGGCCGCGGCGAAGGCCGTGACCTTGCCTCGCACGACCGCCCGATAGCCGCGGTAGAAGGGCTCGACGACGCCGAGCTCGGGGTCGAGGGCGAGGCGCGCGTACTGGCGGGCGAGGTAGCGCGCGAAGCTCGGGAAGCCACGCAGGTCGATGTCCATCGTCAGGAAGGCGAGATCCGCCGCCACGTCCCCACAGCGGAAGCGGCGCGAGAACTCGATGCAGTCGTAGGCGACGATCCCCTCGGGCTTGAAGCAGAGGTTTCCCGCGTGGAGGTCGCCGTGTCCTTCGCGCACGTGGCCCTCGCGAACACGCCGCTCGAGGAGCTCGGCCTCGTCCGCGAGGAAGGCTTCGCGGCGGCCGCGCAGGAAGTCGTGCTGGATGAGGCTGATCACCGCTGGTTTGCCCTCGGTCGTGAGCGAGCCGAGCTCCCCGCGGTAGGGCAGGAGCTGCGCGTAGTTCTCCTCGACGTTGGCGCGTATCGCTGCCAGGGCGCCGTGCTCGTCGACGCCCTCGCCCGTCGCGGCACCGGCGTGGAAGCGGACGACGAGCTCGGCCAGCTCATTCATCATGGCGTTGTCGATCTCGCCTCGCTCGAGGAGCCTGGCGAGCATGCGCTCCTCGGGCAGGCGCAGCATCTCGACGGCCCAGTCCACGACCTGGCCCTCGGGTGCGGGCTCGTCTCCGATCGAGCCGACTCGCAGGCTGCCGTCCGCGAGGCGCGCGATCGGCACGACGCCGAGATAGGTGTCCGGTGCCAGCCGGCGGTTCAGGCGCACCTCCTCCTCGCAGAAGTGCCGGCGCGCTTCGGGAGTCGTGTAGTCGAGGAAGCCGAAGTCGACGGGCTGCTTGACCTTGTAGACGCGCTCTCCGACGAAGAAGAGCCAGGAGATGTGGGTGGCGAGGTGCTCCACGGGGGCGGCGGCTCCGGCTGCGTAGGCCTCCGGGCGTCGCAAGAGGTCGACGTCCTCCGGGCCCAGCCCGCTTCGCTTGTTCGTCTCCTCCACCATCGCCCTGGAAGATAGTCTGCTCTCCCGCGCCCTTCGTTACGCCACCCTTCGTAGGCCCGAACGACGTGGGCCGATCGGGCGCCTCGAGTGACCCCTCCACGCGCTATCCTCTGCGCCATGAGCTCCGACATCGACAACAGCCGCAGCGGCATCCTCGAGCGCTTCCGGGCCCAGATCGCCCGCGGCGAGCCGATCATCGGCGGCGGCGCCGGGACCGGGATCTCCGCCAAGAGCGAGGAGGCGGGGGGGATCGACCTCCTGATCCTCTACAACTCCGGCCGCTTTCGCATGGCGGGCCGCGGCTCCACGGCGGGGCTGATGCCCTACGGCAATGCGAACCAGATCGTGAAGGAGATGGCCTTCGAGGTCATCCCCGTGGTCGAGCGCACCCCCGTCCTGGCGGGAGTCTGCGGCACGGACCCCTTCATGATGCCGAAGCTCTTCCTGCGGGAGCTGCGCGAGCTCGGCTTCGCGGGCATTCAGAACTTCCCGACGGTCGGCCTGATCGAGGGCCGCATCCGCGCGACCCTCGAGGAGACGGGTATGGGCTATGGCCTCGAGGTGGACGTGATCCGACTCGCGCGCGAGATGGACATGCTGACCACGCCCTACGCCTTCGACACCGGCGAAGCGCGGCGCATGACCGAGGCCGGCGCCGATATCGTCGTGGCGCACATGGGCTGCACCAGCGGCGGCACGATCGGCGCCGAGACGGTCAGCCCCCTCGAGGAGTGCGTGGGACGTATCGAGGAGATCGTCGACGCCGCGAAGTCGGTGCGGGACGACGTGATCTGCCTCTGCCACGGCGGGCCGATCGCCATGCCCGAGGACGCGGAGTACGTCATCGCGAACGCCAAGGGCATCGACGGCTTCTACGGCGCGAGCTCGACCGAGCGCTTCCCGACGGAGGTCGCCATCAAGCAGCAAATCGAGCGCTTCAAGGCCATCCGCCTGCCCGCCCGGAGCTGAGCATGTGCGGCTGTGATCTCCTGCGCTTCGTCTCGACGTCCGACGTCCAGGTCGAGGAGCTCCCCTGGGGGCCCCACGAGTGGCTCGTACGGCCGGGGATGACCCGGGGCGAGAAGCTCCTGCTCGTGCGCGTGACGATGCCGCCGGGCGAGGCCCACCAGTTCCACCGCCATCCTCACATGGAGGAGGCTCTCTACTACCTCTCCGGCCGCGCCGAGCAGTGGGTGGGCCAGGAGAGCCGCGTCGTCCAGGCGGGGGAGGTCGTGCACGTGCCCGTGAACGAGGTCCACGGCACTTACAACGTCTTCGACGAGCCAGTGGTTTTCCTCGCGGTCCTTTCTCCGGCGGTGATCGACGGGCCGATGCTGGTGGACGTCTGTCGCGAAGAACCCTGGCGCTCCCTCAAGACGCCGATCGAATATGGCGCGGGCTGAGGCGCGCGGCCCCGCGATTCGCCGGGGGTATCGGCTCGATTCGCTGAAGTGTGTCCCGAGCTCGTCGTCGCGAGACGACGATGCCGGGCATGAGCAAGACACTCCCTCGGGGCCGCCGCGGATCACTCCTCGGCGCAGGCTCCATCCTGACCGCCGCCCTCTTCGCCCACGCTTGGGGCTGCTCGAGTCCCATGGCCATCTCGGAGCTCGATCGCGCAGAGCACGGCTTCGAGCTCGAGTCCCACGAGTTGCTCCTCGAGGCCGGACCGGGGGCGACGGTCTTGGCGGGGGACTTCCTCGGCGAGGAGCGAGCGGCCCTCGTCGTCCTGGACGCCGATGAGGACGAGCGGCCGAGGCTCCGGACCTTCGCGCTCGAGGAGGGGCGCTGGGCACTCGTCGCCACCTCTGCGCTGGGCCCGCGGGTTCGCTTCGTCGACGTGCTCCGGCAGGGGGGGAGCGGCCGGCTGCTCGCCGTCGAGCCGACGCGCTGGTGCGCGATCGACCTCGTGACGGGCGCGGAGCGGACGCTCGTGCACGTCGAGAGCGACTTCAGCGACCTGACCCTCGGTGGCGTACCCCACTTGGACGTGACCCGCGACGTGAACGGCGACGGGCGGGATGATCTCGTCGTCCCGGACCACGACGGATTCTGGATCGCCGTCCAGCGCGAGGATGGCTCCCTCTCCGATCCCTGGAAGGTCGGGCCCCCTTTCGACTTCCTCCGCCTGCAGGGCACGGAGGGCTATCGCCACGACCCGTGGCCCCAGAGCCGCATCTTCGAGCTCGACCACGACGGGGACGGCCGCTCCGACCTGGCGTCTTGGAAGGAGGACCACTTCGAGATCCACCTGCAGGGAGAGAGCGGTCTCTTCGGTCCCGTTCCATCGGTGTTCACGACCGAGATCGCCTTCGACTCCGACGACCCCGCCTACCTCGCCGCGCCCCGGGGCGTCCGGCGGCGTCGCTTCGACCACATGCCCGACGGGCTCATGTCCGGTCGAATCCTGCATTCCCTCACCGACATGAACCGCGACGGCGTGGCGGACGTCGTGGTCTTCTCCCTGAACGTCGAGGGGATGTGGAGCGCGCACTGCGCCTTCGAGGTCCACTTCGGTCGCCGCGCGCCGGATGGCGGAGTGAGCTTCTCCCACGAACCCGACACCGCTCTGGTCTCGGACGGACTGCCCTTCGACATCCGTCACCGAGACCTGGACGGCGACGGTCAGGCCGACCTGATGGTGAACACGATCGAGGTCGGCCCCTTCAAGACGATCGCCCTGCTCGCCGACGGCTTGCTGACCGGGGCGACCACCCACGACCTCCACTTCTACCGCGTCACCGACGGGGCCTTCCCGAGCTCTCCGCAAGCCTCTCGCGAGTCGAGGCGCTATACGCGACCCGTTTCGGGGCAGAGGGCGGTGCATCCGTCGGTCCTGCTGGGCGACCTGAACGGAGACGGTCTCACGGACCTCCTGGTCCAGGACGGCGAGGACGAGCTACGCGTCTACCTCGGCGAGCGCGGGCAGGGCCTCTTCGAGAAGCGAGCCCACAGGCTCGAGCTGTCCATGCCCCGCGAGGAGTTCGCCTGGATGGCGGACGTCGACGGGAACGGCACGCAGGACCTCGTGCTGCACGAGCGGCTCCCGGGGCGCTCGGAGCGCGTGATCACGCTCATCGCGAGGTAGCTCGCCTAGGCGGGCTGCCGACCGGCCGTTCAGGGGACCGCGCTGGTCGCGAGGGTCTCCGCCACCCGGTCGAGGTCGTGATGGGCCTCGACGAAGGTCCGGGCCTCGCTGGCGAGGGCCGTGGCTTGGCGCGGGTCTCGCAGGAGGCGCGTCGCGGCCACGACGAGTTCGTCGTCGCGCTCGGCGAGGAGGAGGTGCTGGCCCGACCGGACCTCGAGTCCCTCCGCGGCGGTCGGCGTCGCGACGACGGGGATGCCCTGGGCGAAGGCCTCGAGGAGCTTGATGCGACTGCCTCCGCCAGCGCGCAGGGGGATCAGGGTCAGCGTCGCTCGGGCGTAGTGCGGCTCGAGGTCGGGGACCGCGCCGTGGGCGTGCACACCGGCTCCCTCGGGGGGCCGCTCGCCGCCGCCGACGAGGTGGAGCTCGACCGCCGGGAGCTCGCGACGGATCCGTGGGAACAGTTCCCGCGTCAAGCGCTCGACCGCGTCGCGGTTGGGTGCGTAGTCGAGGTTTCCGACGAATAGCAATCTCGGAGGGCCGTCGGGGCTCGAGGCGTGCTCTCCTCGAGTCCCGATGGAGACGGCATTGGGCAAGATCCGAAGGTCCGGGTGCGCATGTCGCCGGAGTAGGGATTGGCGCTCCGTCTCGCTGGCGACCAGGACGCGGTCGAAGAGCGGGAGGCAGCGCGCGAGCCAGCTCGCGTAGGCCTCGGACTCCTTCTCGCTGTGCGCGGCCGGGTCGGTCTCTTCGCGCATGCGTTGCATCTCGGAGATCGACCGCAGGGTCTTCGCGTCGTCCTCGTCGACGTCGAGGACGAATCGAGCCCGCCCGCCGGCACTTCGAATGCCGGGGACGAGTCCGCCGAGGTAGCTGCGCATGAGGTAGACGACCTCCGGCTGCCCTGGCGCCCGCTCGAGGATCGACGCGCCGAGCAGCGGGCTCGCGAGCCGGGCGCGCTCCGGGAGCCGCAGCCCGCCCGCGAGGAGCTCGCGACCGCCGGCGCCCTCGACCCAGCCCTTCGCGGCGTCTCGGGGACTCGGGAGGGGCTGGAGCCAGCAGTCACGCGCGCGCTCCGCGGTCCAGGACAAGGAGTCGTCTTCGCTCGTCGGGGCGGCAACGGGCACGACCGCGACCGAGAGGTCGGTTGCTCTTGCCAGCCCCTCGACCAAGAGCCCGGCGCGCATCGCCAGCCCGTTCCCCGTGGCCGCGGGGGGGATGGGCGTGATCAACAGGGCGCGCGGCTGCGCGGTCCTCCGAGTGGCGCTGGGCATGGAGCTAGCGAAGGAGTTTGACGACGTTGCGACCAGGCCTCGCGGGAGAACGCGAGTTAGACTCCCCTTCATGGCGAGGATACCCCGCATTGCCCACTTCGTATTCGGCCTGCGGCCCCAAACCGAGCCCTTCCAGCTGCTGCACTTCCTGGCGATCGAGTCGTGTCGCCGCTTGATCCGCCCCGAGCGGATCTTCTTGCACTACCACGAGCTCCCGATGGGGGCGTACTGGGATGCCATTCGCCCGTGGCTCACGCTCCGTCGTGTCGAGATGTCCCGAGAGGTGCATGAGGCCGAATACGACGAGAGCCTCGTGCCCGAGGCCTATCGCTACGCCCATCACGCGGACTTCGTGCGCCTGGACGCCTTGATCGAGCACGGTGGCGTCTACGCGGACACCGACACCCTGTTCCTGCGCGCGATCCCGGAGGAGCTGTACGAGCATCCCTTCGTGATCGGCCGGGAGTCCGAGGTCGCGGACGAGCTGACGGGAGAGCGCAAGGCGTCGCTCTGCAATGCGCTCATGATGGCCGAGCCCGGGGCCCGCTTCGCGGTCGAGTGGCGCGACCGGATGGGGGCCGCTCTCAACGGGACCTGGAGCAACCACTCCTGCTTGCTCGCCCAGAGGATCAGCGAGGAGCTGCCCGAGCAGGTGCACATCGAGCCCGAGTCCTCCTTCTTTCCCTACCCGTGCTCGCGCGAGGGACTGACGGCTCTCCTGGACGAAGGGGGCGTGGACACGACCGCGAGCTACTCGGTCCACCTCTGGGAGCACGTCTGGGGGGCCTTCGAACGCACGGACTTCTCCAGCCATCACGCGGGTGAGTACACGGCGGACGGCCTGCGGCGATCGTCCGGGCCGATCGGGAGCTTCGCGCGGCCCTTCCTGCCTGATCTCGAGGTGGACGACGTGCCGCGCTAGCGCGGCAACCATGGTGCCAAGAGAGCCATGAGCGCCGCCGGTCTGGAGTACGTCTCGTTCTCGCCGGGGACCGGCTATGGCGATGCGGCGGCGCAGTACGTGGCGGGCCTCGACGCCCTCGGGGTTCCCGTTCGGTGGACCGTCGTGCCCCCGGGCGGGCGGGAGCCGATCGACCCGGACGCCTTGGAGGCGCTCTTGCCCGCCGCGATCGCGGCCCGGGCGGCGAAGTGCATCGGACGAGAGATCGAGACGGACCGGGTCCTGCTGCACCTCCCTCCGCCCGGGGAATACGAGCGATGGCTCCGGCTCCACGCCGGCAAGCGTGCCTTCGCCTACGTGGCCTGGGAGCTCGAGGCCCTGCCGCAGGACTGGCCAGCGGCGCTGGCTCCCTTCGAGCGGGTCTTCGTCCCCTCGGAGTTCAGTCGCAGGGCCTTGGCGGGCGGAGGGGTGGAGACGCCCGTCGAGGTCCTCCCGCACGTCGCGCGCGACGTCGACTGTCCGACGATGGAGCGAACTCCCGGCGACGACTTCGTCTTCTACACCATCGGAGCCTGGAGCGCGCGCAAGGCGGTCGACGAGGCCGTGCGAGCCTATCTGGAGACCTTCTCCGCCGCGGATCCCGTCGAGCTCGTCGTGAAGACCGGAGCCTTGGACGAGATGGCCTGGGCGGCCCTGCCTCCGGAGGCGCGCAGGACCGCCCCGAAGGAGGGCAGCACCTGGTGGTCGCTCGCCAGGCTCGTGGGCGAGTTCGAGTCGCCGGCCCGGGTCGCCCTCGTGCCGGAGAACTCCTCCGCCGCCGAGGTGGATCGCCTGCACTCGACCGCCGATGCCTACCTGAGCCTGTCGAGGGCGGAGGGATTCGGGTTGACCGCCTTCGACGCCCTGTTGCACGGGAATCCGGCGATCGTCACCGGCTGGGGTGGAGGGATGGAGTACCTGGGCGACTCCTACCCGCTTCGCGTCGACTACGAGTTGGAGTCGACGACACTTGTCCCCGACGACCTCAACCACATGCGCACGGGAGGGGCCCGCTGGGCGCGCGCGAGCCGCGAACACGCGGGTCGGCTCATGCGACGCGTGATCGAGGAGCAGGACTCGATGAGAGCCCTGGCCCTCGACCTCCGGTCGCGTCTCATCGAGCGGTACTCGCCCGCTCGCCTCTGCAGTCTCCTGTCGAGGGCGTTGGGCTTCGGCGGCTGATCGGATGGAGAGTCTCGCTCACGATCCGGGCGCCGTCAGCCGCTCGCCCATCCTCTCCGAAGCCGAGCTCTGGGTGGTCGACGCCTGTCGGCCGAGAGGGGACGCGGATCCCGCGCTCGAGGTGCCCCTCGGCCTCGACTGGGACGCGGCCCTGCGGGTGGCGGCCCGGAATCGAGTGACCTCGATCCTGTGCGACGCGCTGGCCCGAGTCGAGATCCCCGCGGATGCCCAGGGCGTGGTGAAGGAGTTGCAGGCCAACGGGGTCCTGCGCAGCGCCATGGCGCGTCGTGAGCTCGTCGAGCTCGGCGGGATCCTCGGGGGTGCGGGGGTCGAGACCCTGCTCTACAAGGGGCTCGATCTCGAGGAGCGCTTCTATCCGAGTCGTCGTCGGCGGCTCTTCGGCGACCTCGACCTGATCGTCCGGAACGGCGACGTGGGGCGGGCGGACGAAGCCCTGAGGGCCGCGGGCTATCGCCCTCCCGACGGGGCGCCCCCCCTCGACTACTTCCGCAAGTACCACTTGCATCGGGAGTACGAGCGGCCCGGTGCCGCCTACCCCGTCGAGCTGCACTGGGCCGTGGACAGCCCGTACGCGGCTCGGCGCGTAGGCCTCGGAGAGATCTTCGAGCGGGCGGTCCCCTCGACCGTGGACGGTCTGCGAGTGCCGCACGCGGCCGACGCCATGTTCCTGGTGCTGCTGCACCTCGCGAAGCACATCGGTCTCTGCGCTTCCCTTCCATCGGCGGAGGCTCGAATCAAGGCGGTGCTCGACGCCGGAGGGTGGCTCTGGATCATGGACGGCGTCTACGGGCTGGCGCGGCTCGACCCGCGTGAGGGAGAGCGATTGATCGACATGGCGAGCGCCTTCGGGAGCGAGGCCGAGCTCGCCGCGGCGGCCCGCCTGATCGAGGACGCGCTCCCCGGCGCCCTCGACGGGGCCTTGAACGAGCTCCTCTCGAAGGAAGCGCGGCCATCCCTGGTGACCCGGCTCCTGTACCCCGATCTCGTGAGCGGAGGGGCGGTCACGGCCCGGGGCCAGGCGCGACGGCGATTCATGCTCGAGCCGCTCCCGCACCTGACCTTCCGTCCCGTGCAGGTCGTCGAGCTCGCCTTTCCGCACGCGCCCCGCGCGCGGCGGGGGCCGGGCGAGATGATCGGCGTTGGACGACTCGCCTTGGGGAATCTGGGTGGCGCGCTGAAGTGGAAGCTCGCCCAGCTCGCGGGGCGCGGAAGCTCAGGGAGCGCGGTGGACGAGCCGCAGGACTAGTCGCTCGTCGGCGGGCAGCGCGCCCTGATCCTCGAAGTGGAGCGTCAGGGCGCTGCCCGCGGGCAGTCGAGCCTGCAAGCGGGCCACGCCGGGCCCCGTGGGCTGGAGGGAGCGAATCCCGGGAGCCCGCTTCTCCGCGATCGAGTCCGTCTCGTAGATCACCGGCGCGGGGGTGCCGAGGGAGTGGCGATACTCGGCATGGAGCTCCAGGTCGAGCCGGAGGTCCGACTCCATGGAGGCCGCGAGAACCAGCAACCCGCCCGACCCCGGCGCGAGGAGATCGCCGCCGGAGTCGGAATCGATCCCTCCGTGCTGAACGAAGAGTGGACCTGCGGGCGTCTCGAGCCGCGTGACCGAGGCTCCCCCGGGGCGCCCTGCTGTCGGCGTGAGGGCGGGGCGAAGGACGCCGAAGAGAACCAGCGCATTGGAGCTGGCGAGCAGGAGCGCCAGCCCCAGGGCGCGGCGGCATCCCGCCCGGGCCGAGACGCCCCCGGCGATGCCCAGACCGCAGAGCAAGGCGAAGGCAGCCAAGTAAGGAAAGAGGTAGCGACCCTGGCACTGCTCGGACGACAGCGCGTTCCGGACGATCGAGGCCACGGCGATCAGGAAACCCGCGCCGAGCACGGCGCCGAGCGCCCTCCAGCGGGTCGAGCGACTCACTCCAGCCTGGAGGACGACGCGAAGGCCGAGCCCCGCCAATGAGAGGCCCAGGCCGCCAAATGCCAGGTAGGCCCAGTTCGGCATGGGAACGATGAGCCAGCCGAAGTCTCCGACGAAGGAGGATCCCAGCGCCCTCGAGACCTCCGCGAAATCCATCGCTTCCCCGCTCCCGAGGATGCGTCCTTCGAATTGCCGGCTCAGCGGGCCCCAGCTCTCGGGGTGCAGCCAGCGCCAGCCGACCAGCCCTGTGCCGAGGAGGGTCGCGACGATCCCGCCGTGCTTCGCGGCGCCCAGCAGGCCATTCGCCCGACCGGCGAGGGTCAACCACGCGAGGATCACGAAGGCGGCGAGCCCCACGGCATTCAGACGGCAGGCGACACCCAGGGCGGCGAAGACGGACGCCGTCAGCACCCAGCGTGGAGTCGGTCGTTCCATGTCGACGAGCCCTCGGGCGAGGGCTCCGATGCACAGCGTGCCGAAGAGCGCCGCCGGCATGTCGTTTCCCAGGTAGCCGGCGGTAAAGGTGAACTGGGGGAGGAAGGCGACGACGGCCGCTGCCCCCAGAGCCACGCCCGGCTGCTCTGGCGCCACCCGGCGCCCGGCCCGGTACGTCGCGGCGACGATCAGCAGGCCCAGGAGCAGCGAAGGAAGCCGCAGGATCCGCAAACGCCACGACCCGACTCCGGGATCGTCGTCGACGTCGTGGAGGAAGACGGCGACCTCGCTTCCCTCCCCGAATGAGGGGTTCACGAAGACGGGCGGGCTCCAGGGGCCGAGCAGCATCGCGATCGGGACGAAGGGGAGATACCCGGCCGCGGGCTGGGCGCGCTCGTAGTTGGAGAGGAGGTATTGCCGCGTCCATGTCTCCCTCATGGGCGGATGCGGCTCCGTGCTCCCTCGCGCACGCACCCGGATGATCCCGGCGTCGCTCATCATCGGGCGCACGCTTGCCTTGACGTTGTACGCGCGGGCGATGGAGGGGCCGTGGGCGAGCTTGTCGACCCGGCGGTAGTGAGCTGGCTCGTCGGGGGCCTCCCAGGGAGGGGTCGAGAGCAGATAGCCCAGTGCGAGGAGGCCGTGCGCGATCAGCAGGAGCCAGAACGCGCGGCGCGGATCGACTTCGGGGCTCATCTCGACCTCGCGCACCTCGACGGCCCGGGACCCGCGTTAGGCCGACTCGGTCGCGGCCAGTCCTTCGAGGCAGGCGACCCCGGCGTGGGGCTCGCCGAGAAGCAGGCGATGCCCGCCACCGCGCCCGAGGCGCGAGGCCGAGGCGATGAGCGTCGCGCGGTCCTCTCCCCAGCCGGGGGCCGCGCGGATCAGCCTCCGGATGGCTCTCACGGGCGGGCGCCGCTCCAGCGTTGTCTCGGCTCCGTGGTTGTGGTCGATCCAGATCACGTCGTCCACCGCGCCGAGCTTCGCGGACCAGGCGAGCCCGAGCCGACTCGGCTCGAGTGCTCGGACGTTGCCTTCGATCATGCGCGGGAGGGAGTCGAAGAGACTCGCGAGCTCCGGGACGTGCCGCTCGATGCCCTCCTTGACGTGGAAGGCGCGCGGGAGGGCGACGACGACGCCGCAGCGTTCGAGGGCGAGCTCGTCACCCTCGACCTCGTGGCCCGCCAGCATCAGGCGCAAGGACAAGGTGGACTTCCCCACGCCGCTGTTGCCCAGCATCATGAGCCGCCTGGAGCCGACCGTGGCCACCGCGGCGTGGTAGACGGACCATCCCGACAGGACGAAGCGCTCGATTGCTCGTCGGTGCAGGCGGGTGTAGATGACGTGCAGCACGTCCTCTGGAAGGGCCAGCTCGCGGACGACGTCTCCATCCTCCCGGAGCTCGTAGGGCCCGTCCCCGAGGACCTCGTATCGAATGGTCTTGCGGGTCTGGACGACGGCGGGTGCCCCGTGGACCAGGTAGGCAAGAGCCGCCTCGAGGCGTTCGTCGTCGAAGCGGAACTCGGCGCGGCAACCCAAGACTTCCGTCGAGATCACCCGCCGAACCTCAGGTCCCGGGGACCGGGACGAGGACGCCTTCCTCGACCAGCTCGCTGATGGTCGTGCGCACGAGCTCGGTCGGTGGGTCGGGCAGCGAGAAGGTCTCTCGAATCGCGGCGACCAATCCGCCTTCGTCCCGGGAGCCGTCGCACAGGACGAAGATCGCTCCGGCCGTGTGGTTGAGGTGATGGACGCGATCCGTGGCCGGGTTGAAGAGGATCAATCCATCCTCGGTCTCGTGCACGTCGAGGCCGTCCACGGCGATGTATCCGCTCGCTGCGCTCATGCTGTCGGGAGTCTATCTCCGGCTTCCGAATCCAGTCAACCCGGGAGGTTCCCCCCGAGGGATTGCCGTCGCGGCCCCGGCGAGCTTCGGGCTATGCTCTGCGGCATGGTGCTCGTCGTCTCCGCAGCTCAGCAGGATCGCGTCGAGGCGAGCGCCGACGCAGGCGAAGTCCTCAAGGGTGCGGCCGGTGAGTCCCACTACAGCTATCGCATCGTCCTGCAGCAGTTCCTGCCGGCCTTGGAGCAGCTCGACCGTGTCGTTCGGGTCGAGCGCCCGGAGGTCGAGGTGCCGCCGATCGTCGAGGAGTGCCGGAGCCGGCGCGAAGCCTGCCTTCATCTCTCCTTCGCGCCACCCCAGCTCACCCCCCTCACCCTGGGCTGCCGGACGATCCCGGTCTTCGCCTGGGAATTCCCGGACATCCCCGCCGAGTCCTGGGGAGGGGACCCGCGCAACAGCTGGCACCACGTGTTCGAGCGGACGGGGTGCGCGATCACGCACTCGGAGTTCGCCGCCCGGGCGGTTCGGCGCGTCATGGGGGACGCCTTTCCGATCCTCGCCTGTCCGTCACCCGTTTGGGACGACTTCGCTCCTGCGACGGAGTTCAGTACTCCGCCGCCGGCCTGCGTCGAAGTGGGGGATGGAGCCTTCGTCGTCGACTCGGGGGCCCTCCGGGGTGAGGTCGAGTCGGCGGCGGGCCTGACGGCGAGCTGCACCCTGGACCTCGACGAGCTGCTGGCGGAGGACGCTCCGTCAGCGACTCGCCTCGAGCTGGATGGCGTCGTCTACACCTCCGTCTTCAACCCGGGCGACTTCCGCAAGAACTGGAAGCGGATGGTGATGACCTTCGTCGGCACCTTCCGCGAGACGCGGGACGCCGTCCTGGTCCTGAAGTTCGTGCACTGGAACCACGGGTACTGGTTGGGTGAGCTCCACGAGCTGATCTACAAGCTCAGCCCGTTCCAGTGCCGCGTCGTCGCGTTGGGCGGATACCTCGAGGCGATGGCTTTCTCCGCCCTCGTCGATGGGACGACCTTCACGCTAAACACCTCGACGGGCGAGGGGCAGTGCCTGCCGATGATGGAGTTCATGTCGAGGGGGAAGCCCGCGGTTTCTCCCGGGCACACCGCCTTCGAGGACTACGTCGACGACTCCAACGCCTTCCTCATCGACGGAGGGCGCCGCGAGACCGGCTTCCCGCAGGATCCACGCGGCAAGCTCCTCACTTCCGCCTTCGAGTTCGACTCGGACTCCTACGCCAGAGCCTTGACCGAGAGTTACGAGGTATCGAAGAGACAGCCCGCTCGCTATGCGGAGATGGGGCGGGCGGCCAGCGAGCGGCTGAGGCTCCACGCATCGCGCGGCGTCGTCGTGGAGCGCCTGCGGACCTTCCTCGCCGATGCGGGGGCTCTGCCGTGATCCTCAACTACTATCAACCCAGCGATGCCCCAGGTGAGGGGGTGCTGGTGCTCGACGGCGAGATCTTCCGCACGACCGGCCGTCTCGACGTGGTCGGCTCCCGGGTCTTCGCTTCGGGGTTCCGAGCCACGACGGCCGAGCATGGCGACGTTAGGCTGAGCGTGTCCTGCGAGCGAACGGGGGAAGAGGCGATCGCGGTCGACCTGGTCGTCTTCGGCCAGGGCGGCATCGTCCTGCGCACGCACCGGGTCGAGGATGTGCGGCTGGTCCGCGTGGCCGCCGGCGACGTCGAGGCGGGAGGCCGCCAGGACCAGCGCCTCGAGTAGCCAGCCATGAAGCCGAAGCGCGCATTCCTCGTCCTCGGGCCCGAATCGAGTGGCAACCACCTGGTCACCGACCTCCTCGTCCACGCCGGCTGCGCGGGCGGATCAGGGGATCACGTCCCCTGGAAGCCAGAGCAGCGCAGGCTCGGTGCCGGGGACGCGAAGCCCTGGGACGCGGCGGAGGGCAGCGACGGTCAGCGCTGGGAGGTCACACCGCCAACCGCCGAGGACCCGATCGTCTGGCGTCGAAGCGTTCCTCACGGAGGCGAGTGGCTCGACCTCGATCCATGGGTCTCCGAGCTCGAAGCGCGCGGGTACTCGGTCCATGGGATAGTCGTGACGAGGGAGCACCACGCGAACGTCCAGTCCCAGATCAAGTGGCGGCATGCCGTCGACACGGACCAAGCGGAGCAGCAGATCCGCCGGGCCTATGGAGAGATCTTCGCGCAGCTCGCGAACCGCGGGCTTCCCTACCGCGTCGTCAGCTACGAGGGCCTCGTCGGGTCCTACGCCGCGCGGGCTCATCTGGTCGAGGCGCTGGACCTGAGAGGGGGCGTCGACGACTTCGAGGTCTGGGACGGCAACGCGAAGTGGTACGCAAGCAAGGGGGCCGTCGAGCCCGCTGCCGTGGAGGGCGCGGGGTCCTCGGAGCCCGCCATCGACACCGGCTTCGCCGAGCACTGGCATCCGGCCGCTCCGCACGTCTCGCGGGAGTACGAGAAGCGGGTCCGGATCGGCAGGGAGGCGATGGGGAGCCGCCGTGCCGTGTTCTGCGGGCTGGCGCGAGACGTGGAGCGCGCGCTCCCGAGCGTGATCGGGCGTATCGAGAAGGCCGGGGAGGACTACGCGGAGTACCGCGCCATCGTGTTGGAGAACGACTCCTCGGACGCCACGCCTCGGATCCTGCGCGACTGGGCGGCGAGGAACCCCCGCGTGGACGTCCGCTGCGACAGACTGGGGGCCCCGCGCCACGGGGCGACTCGTGACCCGGCGCGCATGGAGCAGCTCGCGGGCTACCGGAATCGCCTGCTGGATCGCGTGCTCGAGCTCTGTCCGGAGTTCGACGACGCCGTCGTGATGGACCTCGATCTGCCGCGGGGGTTCAGCTACGACGGCATGGCGACGAGCTACGGCTACGAGGGCTGGGACTGGATGGCTTCGAACGGGATCGCCGCGCCGATCGCGCCCGAGCCGCGGGCCCCGTTGTTCTTCGACGCCTGGGCTTTTCGGTGGCCGGGGGACGAGGGGGCGCGACCTTTCGAGGAGTTGAACGCCTTGCGCTTCCATCGTGGCGCGCCCCCCGTCCCCGTCGCCTCCGCTTTCGGCGGCCTCGCAATCTACAAGATGGCTGCCCTACGCTCGGGGGCGCGCTACGGCGGCGGGGACTGCGAGCACGTCGTCTTCCACAGAGAGCTGGCGGAGCGCGGCTTCGGGAGCGGCTATCTGAACCCGAGCCAGATCGTCCTCTACACGGACCTGAAGGGATGAGCCGCGACTACCGACGCTTCCTCGTCCTGACGTCCCCGCGCTGCGGGACCCACATGCTCGACGGCGCTCTCGCGGCCCACCCCCAGGTCGTCTCCTTGTCCGAGGTCTTCAACCCGGACTGGATCGTGGGTGCCCCCTTCGACGAACGCACGCCGGAGGACGAGATCCTCGACGGGCACGTCTTCTGCTCCTATCCACCCCCGATCAAGGCGGTGGGCTTCGCGTTGCATCGTTCGGGCGCCCGCTTCGGGCGTTGGCCCACCCTCTGGCAGCGGCTGGAGCGGGACACGGACTTGCACGTGATCCACCTGTCGAGGCTCAACCTGCTCGGCCGCTACGTCTCCTATCGCTTGATGCGCGAGCGCGAACCGCGGGATCAACCGCGGGTCTTCACGCCGGAGGAGCTCCAGGCGGACTTCCGGATCCAGGAGACGACGGTCTCCGCCTTCGACGAGCGCTTCGCGAAGCATCCGCGGCTCGACCTGAAGTACGAGCAGCTCGTCGCGGACTGGGACGCCGAGCTCCGGCGCGTCCAGGCCTTCCTCGAGGTGGACGAGCTCCCCCTGAAGCCGGACACCGAGCCGAATCGGGGCTTACCCTATCGCAAGATCATCGAGAACTACGACGAGCTGGCGGAGCACTTCGCCGGGACGCGCTGGGGGTGGCTGTTCCCGGCTGCGCGAGCGTGATCCGAGCGCGCCCCTCGCTCCGTGACCCGCCACCTCTTCATCCTCGCCCCACCCTACTCGGGCTCCACGCTCCTGTACCGCTTGGTGGCGACCTCGCCGGCGGTCTCCGCACTCCCCGGGGAAGGCCAGCACATCGAGAGCGTCCAGGCTCTGCTGGCGCGCGACGCCTGGGCGGAGGATCGAGAGATCCCCTGGGGGTTCATCCGGGCCGCTTGGGAACGGCACTGGGACCTCTCGAAGCCCGTCCTCCTCGAGAAGAGCCCGCCGCACATGATGCGCGCGGCAGAGCTGCAGGAGGCCTTCGCGCCCGCGAGCTTCTTGATCCTGGTGCGAGATCCCTACTGCCTCGCAGAGGGCATCGTGCGCCGCTGGGACTGGGACGCACGAGCGGCGGGGGAATTCACCGTCCGGCTCCTGCGTCGACAGCGGCAGAACCTGGCCCTGCTCGAGCGCCGGCTCCTCTTGCGATACGAGGACATGGCCGCCGATCCGGCGGCGTGCGCGCGCTCAATCGTCGACTCTCTACCGGAGCTGGAGCGCATCGATCCCGAGCGCAAGTTCCGCGTGCACTCGATCGATGGGCTGCGGCGTCGCCGCATCGTCGACCTCAACGAGCTCAAGCTCCGGTCCCTCTCCGTGGCTCAATTCGAGGAGCTCACACAGGTGTTCGAGCCCGATGCCGAGCTCCTCGCGGCCTTCGGATATGCACCCCGCGAGACTCCGGCCGACCACGCGCGCAGGCACGCCTGGACTCGCCTGCGGCTCGGAATCACGGCCCCGTACCGGATGGCGCTGACCCGGGCGGTGGACGCCTGGCGCATCGCCAGGTTCCACGTGGGGCGAGCCGCGCGGCGCTGAGCACGGTCTCAGAGCCCGAAGGCATACCCGAAACGCGCGACCTCCTCGCGGTAGAGCTCGGTGACCCGGTTGCGGGTCGCGTCGTCGTAGTAGGTCGTGTAGCTCTCGCCTCGAGCGCGGTCGTTGCTGTGGGGGATGACCCGCTCCTCCAGTCCCTCGAGGCCCAGCCGAGCGAGGAAGGGGACCAGCTGCGCATCGAGATCCTCGAGCCGGAGCACGTGATCGACGAGGGGGCGGCCCTCCTCGTCTCGCACGTAGTTCTCGAGGGAATAGGCGCCGTACTTGCGCCAGCGCTGGGAGTCGTCTCCGCCCGCGCCCGGCCCGCCGTTCGCGAGCCCTCGCACCCAATCCGGAAAGTCACCCGCGTCGCCCTCGGACTGCTGGATGTGTCGATAGAGCGAGACGCTCCGCGCCCAGGGATTCCGCGCGAAGACGAACTTCGTGTAGCCGGCGAAGTCCCAGCCGCGCCTTGTGAACTCGTCCCGGACCTCGATCGGGCGCATGTGAGGGTAGAAGGGGTTCTCGGGCGTCCGCTCGAGGAAGTTCTTCACCGGATGCAGGTCCGTGTAAGGATCGAGGAACTGCCGGACGCTCGAGGAGCCGGTCTTGGGCCGCGCGAAGAAGATGAAGCGGTGGGCGTGGGAGATGCGCATCTCGGGACGGCGTCAAGGACAGCTGGAGTCCTGCGCTCGGTGTTGGGCACGGGCGAGGGCGAGCTTCGCCTCCAGCTCCGCTCGTAGATTCGTCGCGCCGGGGGGAGGCTCGTCGGGGTCGATGGCGTCGAGCGCGCGCTGGAGCTCCTGCGCCGCGCGAGCGGGCTTACCGTCCGCCAGCCAGGTCGTGCCCGCCAAGGCCCAGGCGAGGTGCGTGAACAGGCCCTCGTCGTAAGCGATCCGGGCGCAATCGGGGTCGCCCGGCCCCAGAGTCGCGAGTCGTGCCAGGATCGCGCGCGCCGCTGTGCCCTCGCCGATGGTGGCGAGGCGCCGCGCGCGAAGCCATGTGATCAGCGGGTCGTCGGGGTGGCGGGCGCTCGCCTCGTCGACGAGGTCGAGGCAGGGGGATCCGGTGTCGAGGGCGAGGGAGATCAGGTCCGCGTAGATCAAGACGTGCAGCGCTCGCGGTGCTTCCGAGCGAACTTGATCCAGGCCGTTCTCCCAAGCAGCTCGAGCTTCGAGATCACGGCCGAGCCCGCGGCGAGCCTCACCGAGGGCGTGCCAGAGGTAGATGCGGGTCGGCTGATCGAGGACGGCGCGTTCGAGCAAGGGGAGGTCGCGCTCGAACTTCCTCCGTCGATCGCCCTCGTAGCCCAGGTGCTGGATCGTCATGGGGGCGACGCCGACGCGGGCGCCGGCCTCGACGGCCCGCTCGAGGTCGTAGCGGATCGTCTCGTGGATCACGCCCCGGAAACGGATCTCCGGGCGGCGGCGGAAGAGGCGCGGCTCCGCATAGGCGGTCAGTCCCCGCTTCGCGTGGAAGCGAACCGTGGCGGCGACGAGCTCCTCGTCCTCGAGGATGCCGTTCAGCTCACCATGGACGGCGACGCGCTCGTCCGCGTCGACGTAGAGGACCCAGTCACCGGTCGCGAGCTCCAAGGCCGCGTTGCGCGCGGCCGCGAAGTCGTGATCCCAGGGTCGATGCCCGACGACGGCTCCCGCCGCGTGCGCGATCTCGACCGTGTTGTCCTCGGAGCCCGTGTCGAGGACGACGAGCTCCTGCGCGACTTCACGCAGAGCCTCGAGGCAGTTGCCCAGGAAGGCCGATTCGTCTCGGACGATGAGGACTGCGCTGAGCCGAGGCATGGAGTCGAAGCTTCCTGGCGCTCAGTCTCTCCGCGGCTCTGCGCCGCCCGTGGCGAGCGTCGCCGCTAGGACATGTTGCCGGCCGCGTAGGCGGGGCCGGCCATCATCCCGGACATCGCGAAGGACGCGATCGCGGGCACGGCGAATCCCATCTTCGATGCGCGCTTCAAGAACTCGCGGCGCTCCGGAGAAACGGTCTCCTCGATCTCTTGCTTCGACTCGGGGGTCTTGGACTCTTCGCTCACGGTTGCCTCGATCTCGGGGATTGCTAAGACGAAAAAACCGCTGCAGGGATCGACGCCAGGACGGGTGGACCTTGAGCGGTGCTTCGAGCTTAGCCGGAGGCCGGGATTCCCGCGACCGGCTCCTTGTGAAGATCGTGCTGGATCGGGCGGGAGCGACCTCAGAGGGCGACTGACGCGAACAGGAGCCGCCCATCCTGTTCTCTACATCCTCGGTCCCCGGGGGCGCCTTCCGTGGGCCCCCGGGCTGGAGGCGGCCCTCAGCGGTCCGACCCGGGAGTGAGGAACGGCGTCACGAAGCCCCGCCGATAATGGAGCGCCCGGGGCGCGAGACGTCTGCCCTCGTCATCGCGCAAGACGTAGCGCCAGACCACGTCCCCCTCCCGTGTGACCTCGAAGACCTCTCCTTGGTTGGTACTGGCGATCAGCACGTTTCCGTTTGGGAGCGCCTGGGCGGTGCCTCGGGCCTTGGAGAAAAAGCTCGAGGGCGGATCGCCGCGATACTGCCAGACGACCTGGTCGGTCCTGGGGTCGACCTCGACGATCCGCGAGTGGCCGCGCTTCTCGGTGCCATTGTCGAAGAGGAGGACGTTGCCGTTCTCGAGCCAAGTCGCCTCGTGTGGAAACTGGATGTTACCGGGGCCCCAGGCCCAGAGCAGGGTCTCGCTCTCCAGGTCGACGATGGCCGCCAGGTGTTGATGGCGAACAGAGAGCAGGACGCAGGAGGGGCGATAGAGATCTCCAAGCGACTCGAGCTCCGTGTGGGGCATCCACGCAACCGAGTTGACGTGCAGCAAGTCGAGGCGCCCTCCCTCCATTCTGTGTGCCGGATGCTCGGACTCGAGGGGGAGATCGTAGAGCTCAGGGCTCGAATTCAAGAGGTCGTAGATCGAGACGGTGTGGAGCAGCTGCCCCGTTCCGGTCAGGTGAAGGAGGGTCTGGTCGAAGATCCTCACCCCGTCGACTTGCCGATTCCGTGATCCCAGGACCAGGATCTCCCCGGCTTCGGAAGCGTCCAGGTCGTGGTGGGCATCGAGGTCCCGCTGCCAGAGTCGGTCGCTGCTCCAGGAGTAGCGCGAAAGAACTTTGGTCTCTCCGATCCTCCCGACGACGAGCAAGTCTCCATTGGGTTGGAGCTCGGTGCGGGTCCACTTTTCGAAGGATGGGTCACTCCAGGTGTGCTTCACCACCCCGAGGCGGTTGACCAAGTAGGCCCGCGCTTCGCTGATCGGGTTGATCAACACGAATCCGCGCGCCACGCGCGGGGAGTCATGTTGAACCAGCCCTCGCTCCTTCGAACCGAGCCGGCCCGTCGGCGAGTCGTCCTCCGGGAACTCGATGTAGCCCAGGGTGCGCAGTCGCTCGAGGTCTCGCGCCTTGCGCTCGACCTGGCTCCCATGCTGGGCAGCGTCGCGACCGCGTTCGGGCCTCCCGTCCACGGCCGGGTCGGAGCACCCGAGAACGACGGTCAAGCAGGCCGCCACCGAGCGAGCACGCCTTCGCCGCACCAGGCTCCCAGGTCGTCCGGTGGACGACCGCGCCGGGAAACTCAGCGTGGTGTCGGTCATGACCCGGTCGACTCTCGTTGCCGGTGTCGATCGAGGTACTGGGCCGATATCCGTCGTCCTCTCGTGCGCAAGGGAACTTCCAGCAAGCGATAGCTGAGGTCCGCGACCAAGAAGGGCAGGACGGCTGCGGCAGTCAAGTAGGCGGCGATCCAGCCGCCCGACCTCGAGTCCATGGGGGCCTGCGCGGAGAAACGGTGGAAGGTCTCGCGTACGAAGGCGAAGGCGGGAACGTGGATGAGGTACAGCGCGTAGGACCGGGCTCCCAGCCACGCCGTGCCACGCTGGAGCCGGGTCGAACGAACGACATAGCCGGCGTCGTAGGAAGCAACCCAAACCAGTCCGAGGGACAAGAGGGGCACGCAGAACTTGCGTGTGTAGAAGCCGAGGAACCCGCTGGCGATGACGGGCAGGAGGAGCAGGCACGAGAAGACGAACAGGGCTCTGGGGACACCTGCGCTCAGCCAGCGCGGATGAAAGCGAGCGGCCCGCCCCGACACCTGGGAGAGCGCCAGGAGAACACCCAGGAAGAGGCACTCGGCGCGACGGACGTGCCAGATTCCCAGCTCGTCGCGGCCGAGGAAGAGGGGCCCGAGGATCATGAGGCCAAGGGCCCAGCGCAGGCGCTTGCCCGCGAGGAACACGATGACGGGTAGGGCGAGATAGAACTGCTCCTCGAGGGAGAGGCTCCAGTAGACGAAGACGGAGTTCTGGAGCTCTGGATCGCGCTGACTGAACGCCCAGTGGAAGTAGAAGTTGGCGACGTGGAAGAATCCCGCCAGCGAGGCCCGGACGTTCCCGAGCACCGTGCCGAAGGCGCCCGATTCGTTGTAGAAAGCGGCCAGCGCCAACGGAATGACCAACCAGATCCAGGCTGAAGGCAAGAGGCGCCAAGCCCTGCGCAGCCAGAAGGCCACAACCTCTCTCCAGTACCGGCCTTCCGTTCGGGCCACCTCCAGCTTGCCCAGCATGGAGCGTCCGATCACGAATCCGGAGATCACGAAGAAGAGGTCGACGCCCACGCCACCGTTGAAGTAGGTGGAGGCGAACTTCCTCCACCCGGCGGACCACCCAGCGACGTTGGATTGGAAGTGGGTGAGGAACACCAGCACGATGGCGAACGCGCGTAGCGCCTCGATGTCTCCGATGCGGCGTTGGGAGTGCATGGGGGAGTCGCCGGAGGGGGGAGCTTGGCGCCGGGGCGGCCAGCCGGACGCGCTCACCTGATGTATCCCAGCTTGCGGAGTTCCTCGAGAACCTCTCCCTCGGCGCTCGACGTCGTGAACGGGAGCCTGGAGATCTCCTTCGTCTCGTAGGTCCCGACCTTGCGCAGGCTCCGCGTCGGCGTCAGGAAGCTCGCAGGTGCTCCGTCGAGGTCCTGGGCGATCGGGTGGCCGAGCCAGGCCAGGACGGTCGGCGCGATGTCCTGGACGAAGGCCCCGCCGACCTCGAGCGTGCTCCCCGCCTCGACGCCGGGACCACGGCCGAACAGGACTCCGTCCAGGGCCGCCTCGGAGTCGTGGGTTCCGGTCATCCGGTAGTAGCCCGAGTTGCCGCCCTCGAATCCGTGGTCGGAGAGCACGAGCACCAGGTCATTCGCCGAGTAGCGCTCCAAGAGAACGCCGATGAGCTCGTCGGTGTACACGTAGTAGGCTTCGAGCATCTCGCGATAGGCCGCGGCGCGCTCCGGGCTCAGGCGTAGGTGCTCGGGGTAGACCTCCGGATCCTCGAAGCCGCCCCACATCCAGTGGGACACCCGATCGATTCCCTGCAGGAGCACCAGCGCGACGTCGGGGCGGAGCAGCTCGTCGATCTCGACGGCGAGGCGCACGAGCGTGACATCGCGCTCGTAGGCGATCCTCGAGAGCACGCGCGCGTTCTTCGGGACGTGTTCGTTCCCTCGGAACGGGTCGGGCGTCATGGCCAGCGTGCCGACACCCGCTTCCATGGCCGGGGCGATCCTCTCGCGCCAGTCGTGCGGATAGGTGACGGGGCCGAGGCGTTCGATGGCGTCTGCCCGGGCCTCGCGCTCCTCTTGCTCGACGCGCTTCCCGGTCCAGAGCCCGAGCCGTCCCTTCGCCGTGCCGGGCAAAGCCAGGTCGGAGATGACGACGCCGTTCACGGGTTCGGCGGGGAAGGTCATCAGCCAGTTCACCGTCGAGACCGTCAGCTCTGCGTCGCTCGCGAGATTCCAGAGGGCGTGCACGCGACGGTCGTGGGAGTTGTACAGGCGGACTCCCTCGTCCTCCTCCTTGGTCCAGCTCTCGACGCCGTGCCGCTCGGGCAAGACCCCGGTCGCGACAGTCGTCCAGATGCGCGGCGACAGGATCGGCTGGAGGGAGCGCAGCGGGCCATGGACGCCCGCTTCCGCGATCCGCTTCAGGTTCGGGAGGCGCCCCGCGGCCATCAACGGCTCGATGCGCTCCATCGAGGCCCCGTCGATGCCCAAGATCAGGACGCGCCCGGGCGGGTCGACGGGGTGGCTGGAATCGCTGCAGGCGGTCGCGAAGAGGCAGAGCGCACTGACCCGCAGGAGCTTCATCGGGCTACCCGTTGAACCGCAGGTCCCGAAACTCCTTCGCCGTCGAGAGGATGGCCCGCTCGATCGGCAGGCGCTCGGTCGACGAGCCCGTCCAGAAGCCGTGGCCCGTGGTGTGGTCGAGGATGTACTGGCCGTCCTCGGGATTCTCGAGGGCCGCGCCGTGGGCGATCAGGAGGGTCTCCTCGCGGATCGAGCGCACGCGCTGGTAGACCTCCTCGGTGCGGGCCGCGGTCACGTCGATCGTCTCGCCGCTGTCGTAGCCGCGCTTGCCACCCTTGGTGGTGCCGGCGTGGAAGCAGAAGACGTCCGGCTGGGAGGACTCGATCATCTGGACGCTGTCCTCCATGTCGAAGGCGAGGCCGACGGTGACGAAGCCCATCTCCTTGGCGAGGGCGAGCATCTCGCACTCGACTTCGAAGGTGATGCCGCTCTGGCGCAGGACCTTGTGGAGGGTCGAGTCCTTGTCGACGTAGCTCACCGAGGGTCCGATGTTCGAGACGCACTCGACCCCCATGTCGCGACACTCCTGCAGGACGAGGCGCATGTCCTTGAGGGGGTCGTTGGGGTTGAGGCAGACGCAGATGAATGCGTCGCCTCGGATGGCCGGCAGGATGTCCTCGCGGGTGTAGTCGAGCACCTGACGGTTGGCGTCGATGATGGGCCACATCATCGACATCGTCCCCCAGCCGTTGGCCCGCAGGCGTGCCCCCGAGAAGGTGTTGATGCAGTCCACCCCAGCCTCCTCGAGGAGCTTGGCCACGAGGCCGCTGCCGGCGCTCGAGATCATGATCGGGAGGCGCTCGGCGACCTTGTGGCCGAGCTTGTCGAGGATTTCCTGGCGAGAGGTGCGGGGGACGATCATGGCACTGGGGGGTCGCGGATGGGAATCGAAGGCCGAGCAGGTTAGCCGCGGACCCTCGAGGCCACAACGACCTCGGATTGGGCGGAACAATCCGCCTTCGGGCTGCGTCTTCCTCTCCGAACCCCGAGGCCTGTCGGCTCTTCCGCCGGCGGGCCTCTTGCATGGGCGCCTCGCGGCTCTAGTGCCCGCCGTAGAGGTCGCGCGGCAGGAGCACCCCGGGCTGGGGGCACAGCTCGAAGGGCAGGTCCGCGGCCCCCTTGTCGCCGAGGCGCTCGACGAGCACGGCGTAGAAGGCGGGGTCCTCGATCGCCGTGGCGCTCGAGGTCGCTACGCCGCCGTCGAGCCGCATCCAGCCGGCCTCGAGGTCGCCCACCCCGAAGACCTCGTCCGGGTCGTGGTAGGTCCCCGTCAGCAGGAAGTGGGTCGAGAAGAGGTTCGAGATGTCGAGCAGGTCGACCTTGTCCCAGCAGTAGAAGCTGTGCTCGGTCGAGAAGACCTCTTCGTTGTCGTTGTAGACGAGGAAGTCGAGGCTCGTCGTGAAGCGCGCCCCTCCGCTCAGGGAGACGAGGATCAGCTGGCTCTCGAAGAACTGCGGCCCGAAGGCGACGCCCGGGCCCTGCCCGAAGAAGCGCGGGATCAGGATCTTGTCGGGGGCCTGCTCGTACTCGACGCCGTCGAGGTCGCGCAGCCCGTCACCGTCCACGTCCGTGAAGCCGCCCTGGCCGATGCCCTCGAAGGCGAGGGCGTTGATGGCGTACTCCACGGCCAGGCCGGACTCCTGGGAGCCGTTCATGACCAGCACGCTGCCGGTCAAGGTGTTGGCCACGATGGGGGAACCGCCCGGCGAGGACTTGGCGAAGGCGTAGACGAAGCCGCGCTCCTGCTCGGGGTTGTGGAAGCGCGTGATCAGGGTCAGCGTGTCGTTCGGCGTCAGGGTCTCGACGCGGTTGTACTCCTCGCAGGAGTCGCCGTCGATGTAGACGAACTCCACGTAGAGGTTCCCGTGCTGCCCGATGTCCGTGTTGGTCAGCGTCAGGACGGTGAAGGAGCCCGTCACGTTGTCGAACTCGGGGTAGACCAAGAGGCTCCCCGCCTCGCGCCGGTTGACGGGGGGGCAGTCCTCGGGCTCGACCGGGGCCTCGCCCTCCACGGACAGATCGAAGAGCACCGGCGAGAGACCGCTCAGCTCCGAGCGCGTGAACTCGACACGCACCTCGAGGTAGCGTCCGACGAGCGCCAGGCCGGCGCCGCTCTGGGTCGGCGTCCAGGGCTCGGAGGGGAGCTGGGCCTCGCTGTCCGCCGCCCGCGCCAGCACCTCGAGGGCCCCGCCCTCGGGCACCGAGTCGTTCCAGGAGACCTCGCTCCAGGCGACGCCGGCCGCGCCCCCGTCTGAGGTCACCTGCCAGGAGCCCGTCGGCAGGAGGGTCGTCGTCGCGACGACGCCCGTCATGTCGCTGGGGTTGTACGGCGCCGCCCCCGGCCTCAGGTCGATCGTCATGTCGACCTGGTTCGTCGCCGGGTCGATGCGTTGCACGTTGTCCGCGCCCTGATTGGCGACCCAGACGTAGCCGTCCACGTCCACCGCGACGCTGCGCGGCTGGTGGTCGGTCGCGATCACGGCCAGGTGATCGCCGTTCGCGTCCAGGCGTCGGACCTGGTCCGTCCCCGAGGAGGTGACCCACAGGGAGCCGTCGTCCGGATGGATGGCCATCCCGTGGAGCTGCGTCGCCGAGCGCACCTTGATGATCTGGACGCTCTTGCCGTCGGGGCTGATGCGCGCCAGCCGGTTTCCGCCGGCGGTCCAGACCTCGCCGTTCGCCGCCAAGGCGATCCCGCGCACGTTGGCCTGCACGTCGATGCAGACCGCGGGGCCCTGCCCGTCGTAGCGGATCACCTGGCCCTCGAGCTCGGAGGTCGACCAGAGGACGCCGGCGGCGTCCACGAGCCCCGCGTAGCCGCCGCAGCCGGGCGGGACGGCCGAGACGTTCTCGAGCACCTCGCCGGTCTCTCCGTCGATGCGGTCGAAGGAGGTGGGGAAGGTCGGGTAGCCTCCGGCCCAGAGGTCGTTCTGGCCGTCGACGCAGATGTGGCGGATGCGCTCGGGGGTCGTGCGCTGGAAGACGAGCACCGCCTCGTCGAGGGCGTCCTCCACGCGCGCGTCGACGCCGCCCGCGCCGTCCGTGAGGTTCGGCCAGTCGAGGACGTCTCCGAGCCCGCGCGAGGTACGGATCAGGCCGTCGCCATCGCGGTCCACGGCCGTGCTGTACTCGAAGGGGGGCAGGAGGTAGTCCCCGTCGGGGTCGGGATCGCCTTGAGCGTCGACGCGCGTTCCACCGACGACGACGCCGAACTGCGCCACCGACCCGAAGACGTCGCCGCCGGCGCCGTCCTCGAGGCGGTTGCCCACCCAGGTGTTGCCGACCAGGTCCACCGTGGCCCGGGAGGGGTCGCGCTCCATCCCCTGGGGAGAGCTCAGGTACTCCCCGACCACTTCCCCGAGGCGTGTGTCGATGCGGACCACCGTGCCGGTGCCGCCGCAGGCGACGCTGAGGATCGGGAATTCGCCGCTCTCGGTGCCGAGCTGGAGCTGGTCCTGGTTCGGAGCGTCGTGGTTCACGTTGACCAGGACGCCCTCGTCGAAGTCCGCGTCGTCGGTGTAGGTGCGGGACTGCGCGACGGCGGTGGCGCTGCCCAGGGCGAGCGCGAGGGCGGAGAGCGCGAGCCGGGGGGCCGTGGATTGCGATTTCATGCGGTCGGGTGGCGGCGGGGCGCCGGCGGCGGGCGGAGAGACGAGGGGCCGGAAGGCGTCGCGCGGCCTGCCGACCGCAACGGGCGAAGCCGGCCGCCCGCGGGGCCTGCCGGGTCGCGCTCGCTCCTCCTGCCTCGAACCCTCGATAGCGCGGATTGGTGGGTGCTGGTGGGTTGAGGACCCCGCCCGAGAGACGGGGGCATAGGAAACTTCATTCGGGATCGCACCAGCTGTCAAGCCTCCGGCTGCCCCCCGTGGCGGTAGGCCTCCCTGGGGCCACGGGGCCGCCTAGAAATGTGCAATCCTGGGCCCCGGCCCCGGGGCCCCTCGGCCCGAGCGCGAATGGTCGCCCTTTCCAGGATCCCCCGGCCCCTCCCGGCCGTCCTCCTGGCGACCCGCACGCTCCCCCTCGATCCCCAGCCATGACCGCGACCCTCCGACCCGTCCAGTCTCTCCTCCTCGCCGGAGCTCTGGTGGTGGCCGGCGCCTCCGCCCCGGCCCAGCAACAGGCTCCCGCCCCCGCCGCCGCGCCCGCTGTTTCGGTCGGCGAGCCCCAGGCGGGGCCCCGCGAGCGCGAGGGTGAGCGCCTCGATCCGGTAACCAGCCTCGGGCCCGTGCTCGTCGAGACCATGGCCGAGGTCATGGAGCGCGAGCGGAAGAGCCCCTCGCCGACCGAGAACCGGAAGCAGCGCGGCGACGACCAAGGCGTCTGGGCCGTGCCGTCCCGGCGCAGCTCCTTCCACGCCCACTCCGGGGAGCACTACCTGATCAACAAGTGGGGCGACACGCGCATGGCCGTCGACTTCCCGCGGCCGGTCGCCTTCGAGGGAGCTTGGATGTCGGGGCACTCGGACCCGAAGCTCTGGGCCGACGGCCTGCGCTTCCTGGGCTACCTCGACGGCGAAGCCGTCGCCGCCTCCCCCTGGTTCGACCACCTGCAAGCCGAGCCGGCCTGGGTCGCGGCGGACTTCGAGCGCGTCGACCGCGTCGAGATCGAGGCCCGGCCCGTCTACCGCGGAGGGGGTTGGTACGGCCTCGACGACCTGACCTACGTCGAGCTCGACGCGCAAGGAGACTCCGGCGCCGCGCGCGTCGTCCTCGACTTCGACGACCTTCCCTTCAACACACGCGTGACCGGCAGCGGCTACGGCGGTCTCACCTGGCCCCAGGGACAGGGCGATTTCGAGCAGCAGGTCTCCGTCGTCCCTCCGCCCCAGGTCCCGCCCGGCCTCGGGACCGAGCAGCGTCCGCCGAGCGAGGCGATCCAAGGACTCTCGGGCGGTGGGGGAGGCACCCCGCCGATTCTCGTGGACTCCTTCCAGGGCCCGCGACTGGGCGACGCCGGCGCGGGTTGGCTGCCTCCGGACACCTGCGGGGCCGTCGGGCCGGACCACTTCGTCGCCGTCGTCAACCAGAACCTCTCGGTCTACGAGAAGGACAGCGGGCAGCGCGTCGTGAACACGGGGCTCTCGAACTTTTGGAATACCGGTAGCAGCGCCGGCGACCCGCGGGCGGTCTACGACCCGCACCACGGGCGCTTCTTCGTGGTCGCCTGCGACTTCTCCACGAGGCTGTGGTTCGCGATGTCGTACACGAGCGACCCGACCGGCGCGTGGTTCAAGACTTCGATCGTCCTCTCCCAGGGCGCGGACGCCGGGCACTGGCCGGACTACCCGACCCTCGGCGTGGACGCGGACGCGGTCTACTCGGCTTCCTACATGGTCGGCTCCGGAAGCCCGATGAGCCTCTTCGTCATCGACAAGGCGCCCCTCGTTTCGCCCCTGCCTTCGATGGGAACGGTGACCGCCTTCCGGAGTCTGCCGTGGGAGGGCGCGATCCAGCCCTGCGTGACCCACGGCGACCCCGGCCGCGGCTACTGCGTCTCGCGCAGCAGCAGCACGACCCTGCGCCTGCGCTACGTGCAGGGGCCGATGAGCTCGCCCAGCCTCGTCGAAGCGGGCTTCGCCTCGGTGCCTTGGCACCAGAGCCCGCCGGACGCGCCCGCCCTCGGCAGCGTCGCACCTCTCGACGCCCTCGACTGGCGGCCGATGAACGCCGTCTACCGCAACGGGTCGGTCTGGACAGCCCACGGCGTCGAGGCCGGGGGCCGCGCCGCCTGCCGCTGGTACGAGATCGACGCGGCGAGCGCCACCACCCTCCAAACCGGAACGGTGACGAACGCGGTGATGAGCTACATGGACCCGAGCATCTCGGTCAACGCGGACAACTCGGTCGTCGTCGCCTTCTCGGGTTCGAACGCCGAGACCTACGGCTCCTCCTACTTCGCGGGACGCGTCGCCTCGGACCCGCCCGGGCAGCTCTCGAAGCCCGAGCTCTTGCGAGCCGGCACGGCTCCCTACAACACGGTCGACGCGAGCGGCGTCAACCGCTGGGGCGACTACAGCCTGACCAGCGTCGACCCCGAGGACGATCTGACGATCTGGACGATCCAGGAGCACACGCGCAGCCAGGACAGCTGGGGGACCCGGATCGGGAGGCTGAAGTTTCCCGAGGTCTGCCCCGAGCCGACGGTCTACTGCGTGGGCGTGGCGAACTCCGTCGGGGTCGGGGCGCGGATCTCCTCCGATGGCAGCAGCAGCATCGCCGCCAACGACCTCGTGCTCGAGGTCGACGGCTTGCCCCCGAGCGTCCCGGGGATCTTCTACTACGGTCCGAACCAGACGCAGCTCCCCTTCGGCGAGGGCTGGCGCTGCGTCTCAGGGAGCGTCACTCGCCTCTCGCCGACCTGGAGCGATCAGCTCGGCCACCTGAACCGGGCGCTCGACCTCGCGAGCCCGCCCTTCTCCAGCGGCTTCGGCCAGGTCGTCGCGGGCGAGAGCGAGAACTTCCAGTTCTGGTACCGCGACACGATGGGCGGTCCCAGCGGCTTCAACCTCTCCGACGCCCTCGAGGTCGAGTTCTGCCCCTGATCGGGGTCGCCCGGCCCGAGGGCTGTCGCAGATGCGTCCCCATCAGGGGTAGAAGCTCACCTCCAGTGCATTGGAGGTGTTGAACCCGCCACCGCAGGGTGTGCCGGCCGCGTCCGCGTACCACAGCTGGAAGTGACGCACGTCCCCAGGACTCCAGATGTTCGTTCCTGACGTCAGAGCCGTCCAGGTCGCCGAGCCCGAGGCGTCCGGGACGCGCACTCCCAGGCGCTTCACGTTGAAGCCGGCGCAACGCAGGCCGTCGCCGAAGAGCAGGCCGTCCCCGCCCCCCAAGGCGTTCTCCCCCTGGAAGAGGATCGAGGCCTGACCCGGGACCAGGCCTTCGCCAATGAAGCCCAGGTCCCCGTTGGACAACTCGGAGGTCCCCATCGCCAGGAGCTTGGCGCCGGAGCCGACCGAGTTTCCGCAGCCCGTGCTCGAACTCCCCACGTTCCCGCAGGGGCAACCCGTGCCCCCGGTGAGCCCGTTGCAGAAGGGCACGGCGTCCGCTGTGTCGTACTCGATCACGTAGGCCGTGGGCGCGCTGCTGTCCAGCCGGGTATCGGCCCAGTCGAATGCCGGCCAATAGTAGCCATAGTGCTCGTTCCCACCGCCGTTGTTCGGCTGGGCCGTGAACCAGTTGGAGTAGACCACGGGCTCCCCGGTCACCCACTTCCAGCCACCCAAGGGCTCCGAGTAGTTGACGTCGTTCAGGTCTTGATAGAGACCGAACCAGGTGAACCCCAGCGGATTCCCGTTGTTGATCTGAAAGTAGACGAAGCTGTCTTCGAGCTCGTCCGTGATCGTCACGAGGTGTCCTTGAACGCCCAGGTAGCTGACGGACTCCGCGGCCAGCTTGGCCTCCTCCCAGGAGACGTTCGTGTGCACTACCTCGTAGTAGTGACCGTTCGCAGGATTGAAGACTTGGTTGCCGCCGGCTCCCCCGAGCGCGAGGGTGGGGGAGGCCAAGGGGGCACAGGCGACGAAGGGGATGAGGGGCGCGAACTTCATGAGGTCCATGGGAAGCGTCGATTCCGCGGTGGGTGGAACGGGCAGGTGCGTGCGGCTCCCATCCTAGCTTCTTTCGGAGATCTGGCCGATCAACGGCCGCTTTAGCGCCTCCCGGGCATCTCCGCTGCCTGGCGAGGGGCCTCGCACGACGAGGCGGGAACGAGCCTCGGCCGTGACCGCACACTCGAGGCCGAGGACGGCGGCGGCGCGTCGATGGTCGGATCGCCGGGGCCCTGTTAGCCTGGGGTTTCCCCCGGCTCTCGTCCCTCTCCCCATGCGCATTTTCCGCCACCTCCGTCGCTCCCTCCCGCTCCTCCTGGCCCTGGGGCTCGCCTGCCCGCCCGCGCAGGCGACCTGGTCGATCGTCGTCCTGAACACCCGCACGCGGGAGGTGGTCGTGGCCGGGGCGACCTGCATCCCGAACTTCGGAGTCATGACCCCGATCGGTTCGGTGGCGGTCGGTCTCGGAGGCGGCGCCTCTCAAGCCGCGGTCTGGCACGGCGGCAAGGTGCGCATCTTCAACGGCCTGCGAGCCGGGCAGACGCCGGCGGAGATCCACGCCGTGATGCTGAACGACGCCCCGCTGCCGCCGAACCACCAGTGGGGAATCGTCGGCTTGCACGGGCCGCCCCAGACCTACTCCGGCGTTCAGAATGGTCCCTACGCGGGCGGCGTCGCCGGGATCGAGGGTGACCTGCGCTACGTGATCCAGGGCAACGTCATCGCTGGGGCCGCCGTCATCGACATGGCCGAGGAGGCCTTGCTCACCAGCGGTGGCGATCTGGGGGAGCGCGTCATGGAGGCGATGGTCGCCGCTGCCCGCCAAGGCGGGGACGGGCGCTGCTCCTGCGGGATGGGGGGCGCGGACGCCTGCGGCACGCCCCCGCCGGGGATGACCCACTCGGCCTACACCTCCTTCATCGTCATCGCTCGCCTGGGCGACACGGACAGCGTGACCTGCGGTCAGGGCAACGCGAACTGCACCAACGGCGACTACTACGCGCGCCTCCACAACCAGGGCAGCGCGGCCGACCCCGACCCCGTCGCGCGGCTGATGGGTCAGTACGACGAGTGGCGTCAGGCCCTCGCGGGCCGGGCGGACCACTACATGTCGGAGGTCTACTGCATCGACCAGCTCGTACAGGCTGACGGCCTCGACTTCACCGACGTCGACATAGCCCTCGTGGACGTGGAGGGCGTCCCCGTGGTCACCGCTGGCCACACGATCGTCGCCACCGCCGTCGAGGACCCGGGGGTCACGATCTCCCCCGTGACGGACAACGGGGACGGGACCTACCACCTCCAGGTGACCGGCGGTTTGACGCCCGGCCCGGTCCGGATCGAGCTCGTCGTGCAGGACGGGGTTCGCGACGTTCGGCTCTACCCGGACGTCGAGTTCGAGGTCGTGACCCCCAGCGAGCTCTTCGCCAACAAGCTGAGCCTCTCCGCCGCTGGCAACGGTCTCCTCGAGTTCGAGCTGTTCGAGCCCTCGCGGCCCGCCGGCGCCTTCCACGTCCTCGGCAGCGCCTCGGGCACGAGCCCCGGCGTCCCCTGGGGCGGGTTGACGTTGCCGCTGAACCAGGACCGCTTCCTGCATTTCACGGCCCTCAAGGCCGGCGGCGACCACCTTCCGAACACTCTCGCTCACCTCGACGGCGCGGGTCGTGCGAGCGCCTGGGCGATGCTCCCCTCGGCCGGCTTGCAGGAGCTCGTCGGAAGTCGTCTGAGCTTCGTCGCCTACTACCCGAACGGTCCCGAGGGGATCTCCAACCTGGTCGAGGTCGAGGTCCTGCCTTGAAGCCCACGCGCGCGCCGCGGGGCGCGACGAGCTCCCTTCGGGGCGGTCATCCCTTCCGGTTCGTTCAACGCCTCTTCTCGGTCCTCCTGGCCGTCGTCCTCGGCGCCGCCCCGGCGCAGGCGACCTGGACGATCGTGGTCATGGACACGCGCACGCGCGAGGTCGTCCTCGCCGGTGCGACCTGCGTCCCGGACCTCCAGCTCATCAACCTGTGCTCCTCGGTGGCCGTCGGCCTGGGCGGAGGCGTGACGCAGGCGCTGGTCTACCACGGGGCGAAGCCGAGGATCTTCAACGGCCTGCGCGCCGGGCAGACGCCCCAGGAGATCCTCGACGTCATCCTCGCCGACTCGCCGGTGCTTCAGCGGCAGCAGTTCGGCGTGGTCGGCCTCCATGGCCCGCCGGTGAACTTCTCGGGGGCGCAGACCATCGCCTGGACGGGCGGCATCGCTGGGGTCGCGGGCGACCTGCGCTACACGATGCAGGGCAACGTGCTTGCGGGGACGGCGGTGCTGCAGGCGGCCGAGGAGGCCCTGCTCCACACGGAGGGGGACCTGGGGCAACGGATGATGGCCGCCATGCACGCCGCGGCCAGCCAAGGTGGGGACGGTCGCTGCTCCTGCGAGGGCGTGGTTCCCTCGGGGTGCACGACTCCGCCTCCGGGGATGACGCACACGGCTTACACCTCCTTCCTCCTGATCGCGCGCCTCGGCGACACGGACAGTACGACCTGCGGCATCTCTGGGTCGAATTGCTCCAACGGCGACTACTACGCGCGCTTGACGAATCTCGGTGACGACCAGGTCCCCGACTCCGTGCGGCGTTTGCAGGCGCAATACGCGGCCTGGCGCGCCGACCTCGGGGGACGCCCCGACCACTTCCGGACCCAGGTCGTCCAGAGCGACCAGCTCTTGCAGGCCGACGGCCTCGACACCGCGGAGGTCGACGTGGCGCTCTTCGACGTGGAGGGGGCGCCGATCGTCGCGGGTGGCGCGACCCTCGTCGTCACGGCTGCGGAGGACCCGGGGGTCACGATCTCGCCGGTGCAGGGCGGAGGCGACGGCACCTTCCACTTCACCGTGACCGCCGGGATGACGCCCGGCCCCCTGCGCCTCGAGCTCGTCGTGCAGGACGGGATCCGAGACGTGCGGCTCTACCCGGACGTGGAGCTCGAGGTCGTGCCGGCCACGGAGCTCTTCGCGAACCAGCTCAGCCTCTCCGCCTCCGGCAACGGTCTGGTGGCCTTCGATCTCCACGCACCGGCGCGTCCCGCCGGCGCTTACCACCTCCTGGGCAGCGCTTCGGGCACGAGCCCGGGCGTCCCCTGGGGCGGCCTGACCCTGCCGCTCAACCGCGACCGCTTCCTGCAGTTCACGGCGCTCAAGGCGAACGGCGAGCACCTGCCGGGGACGCTCGGCGAGCTCGACGACAGGGGTCGCGCGAGCGCCTGGTTGGCGCTCCCCGCCGCCGGCCTGCAGGCGCTGGTCGGCGGCCGGCTGGACTTCGTCGCCTACTACCCGAGCGGGCCCGAGGGGCTCTCGAACCCGATCGCGATCGAGGTCGTGCCCTGAGCGGGCGGTCGCCTACGGCTTCAGCATGAACTGCAGCTCGGTGCGGTACTTCTTGGGGTTGCCCTTGAAGATCATGCCGGGCCCCTTGAGGTAGACCTCGCGGCTGGGGAGCTCGACCTCGTGGCCGTGCTCCTTGGCGTAGCGCAGGAGGCGGCCGTAGGAGCGCGAGAGCTCCTCGTAGGGCCCCGCGTGCACGAGGGAGAGACAGCGCCCGCCCGGGAGCTCGCGCACGTCGACCTCCTCGACGTCGACCACCTTGCGCAGGGGCATGCAAGGCTCGAAGTCCGCGTCCTCCTCGCGGTACTCCTGGTCGTAGCAGAGCATCATCGCCGAGCCGGCGATGTGGCGCCCCAGCTTGCGCCCGAGGCGCGAGAAGAGCTCCCCGCACTCGCGGTAGCGCCCCTTCGTGCGGATCCCGCCGATCAGGATCGGCTCCACGGACTTGACCTCGACGTCGTAAGTGTCGTTCTGCATGAGTCGCTTGACCTCTCGTTCTGCCGCGATGATCGAGTCCAAGATGTGGACGATCCCTTCGCGATGCCGAATCTCCTCCCGAAGGCGCCCACGCTGGCGCTCCAGGAACCCGAGGACGTCTCCCTCGTCGCCCGCCTGCTCGAGGATCTCCGCGATGGCGTCGAGCCCGAAGTCGAGCCGACGCAGGGCCACGATCACCCGCGCCCTCTCGAGGTTGCGGTCGTCGTAGTGGCGGTAGCCCGTGGCCCCCTCGACCCAGGCCGGGACGAGGAGTTGCTTCTCGTGGTAGAAGCGCAGGGTCTTGACCGCCAGCCCGCTCATGCGGGAGAACTCACCGATGCTGAAGAGCTCCATGGGATGCCTCGGGCTGGAAGCTACGGCCTCCAGTTGCTGGAGGGTCAAGGGGCGAATCCGAGATTCCCGGCCGCCGGCGCCTCCCCTGGACAGCCGGCGGGGGATGGGGTGAGCTGAGGGCCCGCCGCGGCCCTGGTCAAGGAGAGAGCATGCGGAGCTGGATCATCTGCGTCACCCTGTTCGCGGCGCTCTGCGCCTGTCAGGTGCACTACATCGACTGCGATCGAGGCTCGAGGGCCGACCTCGTGCTCCTGGGGGGCCGGATCGAGACCGTCGACCCCGAGCTGGGGGAGGTCGAGGCCCTGGCGGCCCGCGGCGGCGAGGTCGTCGCCGTGGGCAGCGACGAGGAGATCGAGCGCTGGGTCGGCCCCGAGACCCGGGTGATCGAGCTCGAGGGTCGGCGAGCGCTCCCCGGCTTCGTCGAGGGGCACGGCCACTTCACCGACATCGGGGAGGCGCTCCAGATCCTTCAGCTGCGCGAGGCGCGGAGCTGGGAAGAGATCGTCGAGCAGGTCGCCGCGGCGGCCGAGGTCGCCGCTCCGGGCGAGTGGATCCTCGGCCGGGGCTGGCACCAAGAGAAGTGGACGACGCCGCCCACGCCGAGCGTCGGGGGCTTCCCCGGGCACGAAGTCCTCAGCGCGCTCACCCCCGAGAACCCCGTCGCCCTCGAGCACGCCAGCGGCCACGCGAGCTTCTTCAACCGGCGCGCCATGGAGCTGGCGGGCGTGGACGCCGCCACCCCCGACCCGCCGGGGGGGGAGATTCTACGCCTCGCGAGTGGAGAGCCCTGCGGCGTCTTCACCGAGACGGCCGAGGAGCTCGTCCTCTCGGTCTGGCGCTCGGACCTGGCGAGTCGCGGGCCAGAGGATGCGGTGCGGAGCCTCGAGCGCAGCTTGCGCCTCGCCGACCGGGAGTGCCTCGCGAAGGGGATCACCAGCTTCCAGGACGCGGGCTCCTCCTTCGAAACGATCGAGGTCATGCGCGAGCAGGTGAGCCGCGGTGAGCTGGGCGTGCGGTTGTGGGTCATGGTGCGCGACAGCAATGCGCGCCTGCGGGCGGGGGTCGCCGCCGCGCGCCTCGAGGGCTTCGGCGACGAGCACCTCACGGTGCGGGCGATCAAGCGCTCGATCGACGGCGCTCTCGGCTCCCGCGGAGCCTGGCTCCACGAGCCCTACGCCGACATGCCGTCCAGCCGCGGGCTCTCGACGACGACCGTCGGGAGCTTGGAGGAGAGCGCGCGCATCGCCGCCGCCGCCGGCTTCCAGCTCTGCGTGCACGCGATCGGCGACCGGGCCAACACCGAGGTGCTCGACCTCTTCGAGCGCGTGCTCGCCGACCACCCGGAGCTCCGGGGGGACCACCGCTGGCGCGTCGAGCACGCCCAGCACCTGCGCCCGGAGGACGTCCCGCGCTTCGCCGAGCTCGGCGTCGTCGCCTCGATGCAGGCGATCCACTGCATCTCGGACGCGCCCTTCGTGGTCCCGCGCCTGGGCGAGGAGCGGGCGCGCAGCGGGGCCTACCTCTGGCGCGATCTGCTCGACTCCGGGGCCTTGGTCAGCAATGGCACCGACGCCCCAGTGGAGGACGTCGACCCCGTCGCGAACTTCCACGCCGCCGTCACGAGGCGCATGGCCGACGGCTCGACCTTCTATCCCGACCAGCGCATGACCCGCATGGAGGCCCTGCGGTCCGCCACGATCGATGCCGCCCGGGCGGCCTTCGAGGAAGGGCGCAAGGGCAGCCTCACCCCCGGGAAGCTCGCCGATGTCGTGGTCCTCTCCCGAGACATCCTGACTGTGCCCGAGGAGGAGATCCTCGGGGCCCGGGTGCTGATGACCTTCGTGGGGGGGGAGCTCCTCTACGAAGCCTCCCCAGAAGGTCCGGGTCACCCGGACCCGGTGATCCTCACAGACTGAACTCGACCTCGAGTCCGTCCGTGAGGTTGAACTCCGAGCCTCCGCCGGGCTGGTCGCGGAACCAGCACTGGAAGTTCCAGATCTCGCCGGGATTGAAGGCCGAGCCGCTGGGGGCCGGGTCGTTCACGTCGACGGCGTGGGTCATCTCGTTCCCCGAGCCGGGCGTCGTGCCCATCCGGAAGATGCCGCCGGCGACACAGCGGACTCCGTTCCCGAAGGGGATCGAGTCCTGGTTCGGGCCGTAGTAGAAGAGCCCGATCGTGTTCGGGACCGGGCTGGCTTCGAGCACGAGGTTGTTGGCGCTGATGCTGGTGGTTCCCGTGGCGCCCATGACGGCGGGGTCGCCCGTGGAGTTGGGCGTCGAGCTGCAGTAGTTCGTCCAGTTGCCGTCGACTGGTGTGAAGAGGTTCGGGCGCCAGTTCTCGAGCGTGCAGCGCATGCGCTGGATCTGCCCCTCGGTGAACTCCCAGACGCAAGGCGCGTCCTGGTAGGTCATGAAGTTGTTGGGGTTGACCGGGAAGCCCCCGCAGCTCGTTGCCGTCGTCCCGCAGACGTAGTCGATCGAGCTCTGGGGCTCGGTGTCGCACACGAGGTCGCCCTGGGTCTGGCAGTCGCCGTTCGTGCATCCGCCCTGGAAGGTGTGCCAGAGGCCGAGGTGGTGCCCGATCTCATGGGCCAGCACGTGGGGGTAGGGCACCGAGTCGATCGCACTGTAGAGCATGCGCACGCCATCGTCGGTCGTGCCGACGATGCCGCCCTGGGGGATGTTGGGCACGTAGCCGATCACGCCGCCGCCCCCGAAGGGGTTCAGCGTGTAGATGTTGAGGTAGCGGCTCGAGTCCCAGGAGAGCACGTCGTAGTAGTTCCCGCTGTCGTTGAACCAGAGGTCGTCGGCCGAACGAATGATCCCCGATGTGGGATTCCCGATCGGGTCCTCGGTGGCGAGGACGAACTCGATCATCGCGTCGTTCGCCATCCCGTTCAGTCCCCGGAAGCAGTCGTTCAGGTACTGCATCTGGTTCATGATGGTCTGGTCGCTGATGTCCCCGAGGCCGCCCGGGCGGTGGATGACGTGCCAGACCACCTCGATCCGCATGACGTAGGACGGGTCGTACTCGCCGCCGGTCGTGTTCGAGGCGTAGTCGCAGACGCTCTGAGAGCCGAACTGGACCGAGGGCGGGAGGTTGACCCGCTCCGGCGCCGCGCAAGTCCACGTCGAGGGCCGCTCGGCCTGGAGCGGCGCGGCCTGGCTCGAGCCGGCGAGGGTCGCCAGCAGGGAGGCACAGAGGAGGACGCGCGGGGACGAAGCGGCTGGGGAGAGCGCTGTCATGGGCGTTACTTGGGCTGGGCGCCTGGGCTGGGGGGCATCGCCGCGACCGTGCGTCGCGCCGAGATTCCATCGATTCTAGCTGCTGATCCCCGATCCGAAGAGGTCGGAGCTGGACGTCTTACGCCGTGCCGGCCGCTACGCGCTCGTCGCGCGCGCTGAGGCGCGCCAGGGCCCCCCGGCTGCGCCACCAGAGCCAGGTCGTCTGCAGCAGGCCCCCCGCAGTGAAGGCGAGCACGGCGAAGTAGATGCCCACCGGGTCACCGAGGCTCACGCCCAGGGCGAAGAGCAGGCTCACGAGGACGGAGTAGGCCGCCACGGCCTCCGGCACCGCCCGCGTCTTCCCGCTCGCTACGAGGATCCCCTGGAACCAGCTCTGGACCACCTGGTAGGCGGGCATCAGCAGACACAGGGCCACGGCCAGGCGCGCCATGCCGACGAGCTCGGGCGAGAGGTTCATGATCCCCGCGAACCAGAGGTCGGCCAGGGGCGTCGCGACGAGCAGGCCGAGCACGAGCACCGAACCGGCGGCCACGCGCAGGCAGAAGGCCCGCAGGGCCGCGACGCTCCCCGCCTCGTCGACGAGGGCCACCACGACCTCGTTGTAGGCCATGCCGACGCCGCGGAAGAGGAACACGAGGCCGTGCACGACGGGCCAGGCCGCCAGGGACTCGAGCGGACGCTCCATGCGCGACATGGCGGCGGAGCCGACGAGCGGCAGCACGAGCGTCAGGAAGGGCGTCAGGGCGAGGGGCGAGTAGAAGCGCAGGAGCCGTTCCCAGCTCAGTGGCTCGACTGCCTCGTCGACCTCGGAGAGCTCCCTCACGACGGGCCGGACGAGGACCGCCGCGAAGAGGGCCTCGCAGGTGACGCCCACCGCGACACCGACGGAGCCGACGACGATGCCGGAGGCATCCGTGAGTCCCCAAGCGAGCCCCATCGCCATGCCGTTCGTGAGGAGCCGCACGAGCGTCCCGATCCCGACCACCTTCGAGTGGCCGGCGCGGATCAGCACGCCCTGTTGCATCCGCCGGTACCCGATGGCCCAGGACCAGGGCAGCATCAGGCGCATGCCGACGCGGGCCGGCTCGACGAGCTCCGGCGGGACGTCGAGGAGCGTCGAGCTGATCCAGTCGAAGAGCGGCGTGAAGGCGATCGCCCCATGGATCAGGGTGAGCGCCACTCCGCAGATGGTCGTGAAGCGGTGCAGTCGCCGGTAGGAGGCCCGGTCGCGGACGAGGGCCGTGGCGGCCGCCAGGAGCATGATGATCGGTGCCTCGACGATCAGGGAGAGGGGGAAGACGACTGAGCCGTAGGCGGCCAGGTTCACGTCTCCGTTCGCCATGCGCTCCACCACCGCGGTCAGGATCGGGAGCTCCGCGCCCATCAGCAGCCAGCTCGCCGCCAGGGGCCACCAGGTGCGGAAGACCCGGGCCTGGGAGAGGGGGGAGAGGGGGCTGGGGGCGCTCAAGGGCCGCGGACCCTAGCCCATTCGGGCCCTGGGGCCCAGGGGGCCGCGGGTCCCCGTCGATCGGCCCCTGGAGTGGCGAATGGACTGGAGTCCGGGCCCGCGACCGCGCGATACAGGAGGCGAGACCCCATCCAGGAGCGGAGGCGAATGAAGGATTTGAATCTGAGCGGAATCGTGCACGGAGTCGTGGGCACCGAGGCGCAGGACAGGCAGGCGCAGCGGGAGCTCTTCCGGGAGCTCGTCCTCGAACGGGAGCGGCTGCGCGACCACGGTCAGGTGTCGATCGACTTCCTGCTCGATATCGCGACCCGCTTGCTCTCCTTCCTGGCCGACGGGAGCCAGCCCAGCCTGGAGGACGTGCAGCAACTCGCCACGCGCATCCTGACCAACGTGGAGTCGATGGTGCACCGCCACCAGGAGGCGACGCGGCGAGCCCGGGAGCCCGAGCCCGCCGCCGAGGAAGTCGAGGAGCCTGGCCTGCACCTCGAGGAGCTACCTCCCGAGCCTTCACATGTCGGAGACGTTCGCCTGGGCGACGTCCTCGAGGCCTTGGGGCTCGTGACCTCCGAACAACTCGCGCGCGCGCTCCAGGTCCAGGACGAGTCGAAGCAGCGCCTGGGAGACATCCTCCGCGATTTCGGGCCGCTGCAAGCGCAGGAGCTTCGCAACGCTTTGGACCTGCGCGAGAAGGCGCGTGCCTACGCCGGCCGCCGCGGAGAGGAGACGGTCCACGACCCCGCGACCCTGCCCTTCCGCCAGTGGCAGGAGACGCTCCTCGGCGAGATCCTGGTCTCGTCCCGGTCGATCACGCGCGAGGAGCTCGAGGGCGCCGTCAAGATCGGGCGCGCGACCGGTCAGCGCCTCGGCGAGGTCCTCGTGAAGCACGGGAAGTGCGACTCGCAGGCCATGCTCGAGGCGGTTCGCCTCCAGGAGCTCCTGCGCGACGTGGACCCGACGACCTTCGCCGCCGACGGCGGTCGGAGCTGATCAGGGGCAGAAGGCGGCCTCGAGGCCGTCCGTCAGGTTGAAGGTGCCGGGCGTCATCGCGTCGCGGTACCAGTACTGGAAGTTCCAGGTCGCTCCGGCCTGGATCTGGCCCGCCGGCTGGGGCGGATTGGCGTAGTCGAGCGCCCGCGAGACGAAGCCCGTGCCGTCGGCGACCCCGATGGGGTACATGCGGTAGATCCCGCCGCCGACGCAGCGGAAGCCCTCCCCGAAGGGGACCTGGATCTGGTTGGGCCCGTAGAAGAACTGGCCGACCTTGTTGGGGAGCACGCCGTCGGCCGTCAGCACGAAGTCGTCCGCGCCGATGCTGGTCGTGCCCTGGGAGCCCATGGTCGCCACGGTCCCCGCCGAATTCATCGTCGAGGTGCAGAAGTTGTTCACGTGGCAGTCGACCTCGACGATCTTGTACAGCTCGCTGCCCGAGTTGCTGAGGATGTAGACCTCGCCGTCGTTGTCCTGACCGAAGGAGGTGGGGAAGTCGATCGGCGGGCCCAGGTCGGGAAGCAGCTCCGACGTGATCTCGATGTGGTTCGTGACCTGCGCGCCGTCCCACTCGAAGCACCAGAAGCGCGAGGAGCAGAAGTCGGCGTAGAGGTACTTGCCGTAGAGCGAGGGGCAGTCCGAGCCGCGGTACACCTCACCGCCGATGATGCAGCACTTGCCGCCCGAGTGGTCGTACTCGAAGGCCGGCGGCCAGTAGGAGGGGTCGCCGCAGGAGAGGCAGCCCGGCGCGCTCGACCCCATCGCAGGCACGTAGTTCGTGCACATGGTGCCCTCGAGGCAGCGCCAGCCGAGGTTCTTCCCCGCCGCGCTGGCGAAGGGCAGGATGTCGATCTCCTCCCAGTCGAGGCGACCCACGTCCGCGATGTAGAGGTCGTTCGTGACGGGGTCGAAGTCGAAGCGCCACGGGTTGCGAACGCCGTAGATCCAGATCAGCTCGTCGACGCCGGACTGGCCCACGAATGGATTGTCGGCTGGCACGTAGGTCGGCGGGTTGTCGACGTCGATGCGCAGGATCTTCCCGAGGTTGTTGGAGAGGTCCTGGGAGTTGTTCGTCGTCCCGTCGTCGTTGACCTCCACCGCGTCGCCGAAGCCCGCGTAGAGCATCCCGTCCGGCCCGAACTGGATGCAGTTCCAGTTGTGGCTGGCGTAGGTCTGCTGGTGAGCCGGGACGATCTCGATGGCGGAGTTCGGGTCGGCGATGTCCGGGTCTCCCGTGACCGCGAACTCCTCCAGGCGCGTGATCATGTCCTTGTCGAGGAACGTCAGGAAGAAGCGCCCGTTGTTCTGGTAGTCGGGGTGGAAGGCCATGCCGACCAGGCCTTCATTGGTCGTCAAGCGGCTGCTGATGTCGAGGAACAGCTGGGGGTTGGCGACCCCGTTCTTGATGATCTTGACCCCGTTGTAGCGCTCGAGGATGAAGAGCCGCGTGTCGTCGCCGGGTGCCTGGCAGACGTAGCTCGGTTTCTGCAGGCCGGTGGCGATGCGCTGGGTTCCGAGCTGCTGGGCGCTGGTCGTGGCGAGCGGGGCGCACAGGAAAAGCCCGAAGGCGAGGGCGAGTCGATTCATGGCGGCGCGGGGGGAAGAGTGGACGTCCGAATGCAGGGCGGCGAGGGTGCGCGGCCCTCTCCCGCCCAAGTCTAGTGGAGGATCGGGGAACAGGGGGGAATGCGTCGCTTCGCTTTCGGATCCTGTGGTAGGAAATCTTTTCCCTCGTCAGCAACGGACACGCGCGTAACCTTTGGGTCGCTGCCCGCCTTCCACGCGCCGCATCGTGGCAGAATCTCCGGGCTCGGTGAACGACGGCAGGAGGCCGCTCGCTCGCCGTCGCACTCAGTCCACGCCAAACCCGCCCACGGACGACCATGAAGACCCAGCTGTTCAGTGTCACGCTCCTGGCCGGCCTCCTGGCCGCGCCGGTCGGCGCCCTGACCGACGCTCAGGAGCCCGAGAAGAAGGAAGCTCAGGACAAGAAGGACGAGAAGAAGAAGGACGAGAAGCGTAAGCCCCTCGAGGTCGGCAAGGCCGTGCCCGAGACCCTCGCGCTGCCGAACTTCGACGGCAAGCAGACCTCCTTCAAGGAGCTCCGCGGCAAGGTCGTCGTCCTCCACTTCTGGTCCGACCGTTGCCCCGCCGAGCGCCACGCCAACCCCGTCTTCATGGAGATGGAGAAGCGCTACGCGAACAACGAGGACGTCGTGATGGTCGGCATCTGCTCGAACCAGAACGAGCTCGGCGCCAAGCCCGCGAAGGGCGAGGACCTCAGCAAGCGCTACGAGAACCTGCGCAAGAAGGTCAAAGAGGTCGGCTACAAGCACAAGATGCTCGTGGACCACGGAAACGTGGTCAGCGACCTCTTCGGGGCCCGCTCGACGCCGCACTGCTACGTGATCGACAAGAAGGGCGTCATCCAGTACGCCGGCGCCCTCGACGACGACCCGCGCGGGTCGAAGGGCAAGGACGCCACGAACTACGTGAACGACGCGGTCAGCGCCGTGCTCAACGACAAGCGGCCCGAGGTCACGACGACCAAGCCCTACGGTTGAAGCGTCAAGAAGCGCTGAAGTCCTGCGCCTCCCGTGTGGAGGCCAGGCAAGAACCCAGCATGCGACTCGCCTTCGCGATCCCGCTCCTCGCCCTCCTGGCTTGTGATTCGAGCCCGGGGGGCGAGGTCGTTTCACCCCCGACCCTCGCGGTCGTCGACCTGCAAGGGGTCGAGGCCGCCCTGGAGCTCGAGCCCGGCCAGGGGCTGCTCTTGAACTTCTGGGCCATCTGGTGCGCCCCCTGCGTGGCGGAGCTGCCCGAGCTGGTCGAGGTCGGCCACGAATACGAGGAGCGCGGCGGCCGCGTCATCGGCGTCAGCTATGACCTCATGGTCCCCGGGGACGACGCGACCAGCGTCCAGCCGAAGATCCGCGACTTCCTCGCGGGGCGCGGCCTCGACCTCGACGTGCTCGTGTACGACGCCGACGACTACGAGGTGATCAACGAGCGCTTTGGATTGCCGGGGGAGATCCCCGTCACCCTCGCCATCGACGCCTCGGGCGAGGTCGTCGACCGCCAGCACGGCAAGGCCGACGCGGCGCGCTTCGAGGAGATGATGCGCAAGGCGCTGGGGCTCTGACCCCGCCGCGCGCCGCTCAACGGAAGCGCTCGCACCAACGGCACGAGCAGTCCACGTCGAGGAGGGGCGCGTGGCGCGCGCTCCCTTCCTGGGCCGCCCCGGCCGCGTAACCCAGGGCCTCCAGCTCGGCGATCGTCTCCGCGTCGGTCAGCACCTCAGCGTCCCAGTCGAGGTGTTGCGCGTCGAGCAGCCAGGCGACGAGCTCCCTGCGCAGGCGGCGCGCGCGCTCTTCCTCGCGGTCGAGGAGGTCCCGCTCGCAGCCCGGGTCCGCGGAGAGTTCGTAGAGCTCGACGGAGTGCAGTACCGGGTCCTCGAGAGTCAGCACGCCGCCCTTGTCGCCCAGGTTGAGGATCAAGTGCCAGCCCTCGCGGGTGATCGAGGCCGAGCGCTGATGGGCGGAGAGGGCGAAGCGCGGCGGGCCCTCGCCGGCTCCCTCTCCCAGACGCTCGAGCAGGTTCCGGCCCGGGAAGTCCGCGCCGACCAGCCCCGCGAGGTCGAGCAGGGTCCGCCCCAGGTCGATCTGCTCGACCGGCGCCCGCGAGCGCACGCCCGCCGGCCCTCCGGGGAAGCGCAGGATGAGCGGCACGTGGATCGAGTCCAGGTAGAGCGCGTCGTGGCTGAAGTAGATGCCGTGGGCTCCGAGGGACTCGCCGTGGTCGGCCGTGAAGCCGATGATCGCGTCCTGCAAGCTCGGGTGGGCCAAGAGCGAGCCCAGGTGCGTGTCGAGGTAGCTGATCTCGGCCTTGTACTGGGCACGCGGGAGCTCGATGTCCCGCAGCTCCGGGTAGAGGACGTCGCGGACGACCTCGGGCACCTCTCCCGCAAACTCCCGCGCGGGGTCGTAGGCGGCCTCGGGCTCCTCGTAGTAGAGCTGCGTGAAGCTGTCCTCGGTCTCGTAGGGCGTGTGGGCGTCGAAGAGGTGCAGCCACAGGAAGACCGACAGCTCCGACGACTGATCGAGCCACTCGAGCGCCTGCTCGACCGTCCGCTCGGCGTCGCGCGATCGCGATCGCTGGGGAGAGGCCGAGCGGTCGAAACCCTGGCCCAGGCCGCTCAGCCCCGGGGAGAGGTGCTTGATGCTGACCGAGGAGTAGGTGACGAAGCCGGCCTGCTGGAAGGCCTCGGCGAGTGTCGGCGCCTCCTCCGAGAGGATCGCGTTGTTGATGCGGATCCCCGTGTCGCGCGGGCTCCGGCCCGTCATGAGCGAGACGTGCGACGGGTTCGTGACGTTCGTCGAGCTGAAGCAGTCCTCGAAGTGCAAGCCGGAGCCGGAGAGCGCGTCGAGGGCGGGGGTCTGGATCTCGACGCCACGCCCGGCCGTGCCCAGGTGGTCGTAGCGGTGGGTGTCGGAGGTGATCAAGAGCACGCGCCGCGGCTCGCCCCCGGGGTGCAGGAGCCCGGGCTCGGCGACGACGCAACCCGGGGCCACTTCGCCGCGCACCTCCCAGCGCGCCCGCACCCGCTCTCCTTCGAAGCTCAGCAAGGGGACCCGCGGCGTCCGCCAGGCGAGGGGGCGCTGCGGGTCGATCGGGAAGAGGTGCTCCTCTCCCTCTTCGCCCGGCTCGCCCACGACCAGGCGCAGCACGGTGTCCAGCTTCGGTGCCGCGATGACGGCCGGCACCGCGAAGGAGAAGCGCAGCTCCCCACCCCGCGGCACCTCGAACTCGCACTCGACGGGCCGGCCGGGGAGCAGGCACATACCGCGCCGCGCGTCGCCCCCCGATGTGATGTGGCGCTCGCCCTCCTCCGCAACGGGAAGGCGTGTGGCGGGGGGGCGCCGGAGGAGCTCCATGCCGAGGAGCTCGAGCCGCCGCGGCTCGTCCTCGGAGTGGAGGCTGATGCCTTTGATCCGCTTCCAGCTGCGGGCGGCGGGCGGGACCGGGAACTCGAGCACCTCGGCGCCGTCTCGCTGGCGCGTCGCGCCGTGGGCCCGGGCGTAACCGTTTCCGCGGTGGAAGCGCACCTCGAAGCGCCGCCGCAGACCCGCGACGAGCTCCACCTGCAACACGTCGAACTGCGCGGGGTCGAAGGGGCCCGCCAGAGACACATCCAGCTCCCCGACCCGCGCGAAGCCGAGGCAGGGCCGCTCGCTCCCGGCGATCTGGCGCGTCGCGAAGACGTGGGGCTCGTCGGCTTCGACGATCCAGCCGGCGTCCGGGAGGGGCTCGATCCGTCGGTAGACCTCGACCGCGGGCGCGGGCCCCGCCTCCTCCGCGAGCCGCAGCTCGAGGGGCTCGAGGCGTACGTAGTCCGGCGGGGGAGGTGCCTGATCGCCGCATCCCCAGGCACCCGCGAGCACCGCCAGGAGGGCGAGGGAGCGCGCCCGTCGCTGCAGCGGGCTCATGGAGGTCGGTCGCGTCATCGGGGCGTAGAGTCTAGCCTTCACGGCATGGAGCGCATCCTCTCCAGAGCTCTGAGCTTCTTCGCCGTCGCGGTCCTCGGCGCGGCCTGCAGCGAGATCGGCTCGGCCGAGCGCCCCCTGCGGCTGCAGCTCGTCGCGACGGGGGACCCCGAGCTCGCCCGCTTGCGCCTCGAGACCCTCGTCGAGTATGTGGAGAGCTGCGCGAGCATGGAGCTCCACGGTGAAGAGGGCCGCTTCCACATCGAGGGCGTGCTCGCGGGCGACTCGGCCGCGTTGCGCGCGGCTCTCGCGGATGGCGCCGCCGACCTCGTCCCCCTCCTCCCCGAGGTCTTCCGTGAACTCGGGGGCGGGCAGGACGGGGGACCGCGAGCTCTCCTGGCGGAGATCCCGGGCCCCTCAGAGACGGCCGCGCTGTGGGTCTTGCGCCCCATGGCGCCCGACGACCCTGCGCGTCAGGAGCAGCTCGAAGGCGCTCTGCGTGCCGGACTGCTCGAGCTGGCGAGCAGCCGCGAGGGCCGGGAGATCCTCGAGGGCCTGCTCGACATCGGCGGCTTCACCTTGGTCGAGGCGAAGGTCGACGCGGATTCGACGCCGCCCTGAGCGTGCATTCGCTCGGTGCACGCCCCTGTCTTTCGAGCAACTTACTCCACGCGGGTCGCCGACCCTTCACCCGCCTCGCGGCGCGCTGGAGAATGGGCGCCGAGGGGGCCACGCGCTCGCTCCAGGCCGACCGCCGCCGAACCCCAGCCCGACCCGACCCCTAACCCCAGGACACGGATGAACGCCCGCCACTCCCGCAGACAACTCCTGGCCGCGGGGCTCGCCCTCCCCGCCATCTCGAGTCCCTTGCTCGCGCGGAAGTCGCGTGCGGCGTCGGGAGAAGGCAAGCGTCTGCTCGTCCTGGGCGGCACGCGCTTCCTCGGTCCGGCGGTGGTGGACGAGGCCTTGCGGCGCGGCTACGAGGTCACGCTCTTCAACCGCGGCAAGTCGAACCCTCACCTCTATCCCGACCTGGAGAAGCTGCGCGGCGACCGCGACACCGGCGACCTCGACGCCCTCGAAGGAGGGGAATGGGACTACGTCGTGGACACCTCCGCCTACCTCCCCGCGCACGCCGCCCACGCCGGAGAGGTCCTGGCGGATCGGATCGAGCACTACGTGGTCATCTCGACCCTCTCGGTCTACGCCGACACCGGGGGGAAGGTGATCGACGAGGAGTCGCCCGTCGGGAAGATCAGCGAGGAACAGGAAGCCCAGGTCACGTCCATCGGCCAGGTCATGAGCGTCGCGGGCGGCGCCTACTACGGCCCGCTCAAGGCGCGCTGCGAGGAGGAGCTCGAGTTCCAGATGCCCGGTCGCGTGACCAGCCTCCGGCCCGGTGTCATCGCGGGCCGCGAGGACCCGTCCGACCGCCTGCCCTACTGGGCGATCCGCGTCGAGCAGGGGGGCGAGATCCTGGCACCGGGCCATCCCGACCGCGGTGTGTACTTCACGGACGTACGCGACCTCGGCATCTTCTCCTTGGACTTCGCCGAGCAGGGCCTGGGCGGCATCTACAACGCCAACGGCTTCGACGGGAAGGTCTCGATGCAGGAGATGCTGCACGGCTGCAAGGCGGTCGTGGGCTCGAACTGCTCCTTCACCTGGATCGACGACGAGGCCTGGCTGCTCGAGAGGCAGGTGCGCCCCTATGTCGAGATGCCCTTCTGGCTCCCCGACGCGAGCAAGCCGACCTGGGACAACTCGAAGGGAATCGCCGCCGGCATGCGCTTCCGCCCCATCGCGGAGACGATCCGCGAGACCGTCGACTGGTTTCACGAGGAGCGCGACGAGAGCTATCGTTGGCGCGTGTACGGCATGCAGCCCGAGCGCGAGCAGGAGCTGTTGGCCGCCTGGCACGCCTCGCGCGAGGAGGGCTGATCGCAATACGGAGTCGCACACCTTGTTGCTGATCGACAGCAAGGGGGTACCGCACAAGTCAGGCCCGGACTCCTGCAGCGGTTCGAGACTAGACTTGTGCGGTACCCCCTTGCTGTCGATCAGCAACAAGGTGTGCGACTCCGTATTGCGATCACTCGGTCGGCCGGCGGATGAGCGTGTAGTAGGCCGCGTCGTGGAGCAGCGGCTGCCCGTCCGCGGCGCGCAGGCCCGGTGCTTGCAGCTCGTGCACGAATGGCGTGCGCAGACCGTCGACCTCGAGCTCGACGACACGTCCACCCTCGCCGAGCTGGACCGCGGTGACCTCGAGCTGGCGCTTCTCGACCTCGTCGCTGCCGTAGGAGCTGTGCAGCAAGTAGGTGTAGCTCTCCATCGAGTAGGAGGCGGGGTCGGCCGCGGTCTCGGGGTCGGCCGGTGCGGTCAGCTCGAGCCGGAAACCCCGCGGCGTGGCCGTCATCGCGAGCAGCTCGAAGGGCTCTTCGCCGGTCCACAAGAGCCGCTCGAGCCCTTGCGTGCGCCGACCCCGCGAGCCCCAGCCGCGGTTGGTCTCGCCTACGAAGAGGGAGTCGTCCGCGCCCCAAGCGAGGCGCAGGGCGCCGCACTGCAGGCCCTCGCGGAAGGGATAGCAGGCGCCCTGCCAGTGACCGCCGACCTCCTCGAGACTCACGCGCAGGATCGAAGCGTGGTGCTGGTCCGCCACGAAGAGCTGGCCGGCGAAGGGACCGAAGGCTCCGCCGGTGGTGTCCCAGACCATCCCGGCGGGGGACTTGCCCATCTTCTCGTAGGGGAACCAGACCGCCGGCAGGGCGAAGCTCGGAACGCTGCCCGCGACCTCACCCATCAGCACCCCGTCGGGCGGCTCGGGCGGCACCGCGTAGGTCCACGCGGGGAGCTCGCAGGACTCGCGTCCCCAGGGATGGCCGTGGAAGCTACCGGGCACGAGGTGGCTGAGCTTGGAGGCGCCGCACCACTCGCCCTGGTTGTCCGTGTAGAACATCGCGCCCCAGGGGCTCGCCTCGACGCCCGCCGGCGAGCGCAGGCCGGAGCAGGTCGGGAGCATCTCGCCTTCGGGTGTGATGCGCAAGGCGAAGCCCCGCCAGTCGACGCGGCCGAAGGGCTCGCCCCCGAAGGGCTTGTTGGTCGTGATCCAGAAGCAGCCGTCGGGGCCGAGGCGCGGGCCGAAGTTGTACTCGTGGTAGTTGCCGCTGACGCGCCAGGCGTCGCAGACCGTCTCGAGTTCGTCGGCGCGGCCGTCCCCGTCCACGTCCCGCAGGCGCGAGAGCTCGCCGCGCTGGGCGAGGTAGATCCAACCCTCGTGCTCGAGGAGGCCCAGGGGCTCCTGCAGGCCGTCGGCGAAGAGCTCGTAGCCCACGCCGGCGCCGTCGTCGGCGTAGGCGCCCGCGAGCCGGAAGAGCTGGCCGCGACGCGTGGCGACGAGCGGCGTGCCGTCCGCGAGGATCGCGAGGCCGCTGACCTCGAGGGAGAGGTCCTCGGGCTCCTCGAGGGTCACGAGGCGGTAGAAGTCCTCCTCCCGGGGCGCGTCGTCTTGGGCGAGGGACGCGAAGGCGAGGAGGGCGATCGCGAGGAGGTTCACCAGCTCACCCTCGACTCCAGCTCCGCCACGACGCCGTCGCCCTCCGGCGCCGGGGACCACTCGATCGCCCGTCTCCCCGCCTCGTCCTGGAACCACAGGTCGCTCGCGGCCTCGGGGGCGCGCAGGCGAAAGCGCCGCAAGAGCACCAGTTGCCCGTCCTCCTCTCGCGGTCGCAGGCTCTCCTCGATCTCGATTCCGTCGAGGGCGTAGCGGAAGACCGGGTAGCGCTCGGCGTCCCAGCGCCGGCCGAGGGCGCGCAGGCGCGGCCGCCGGTCGACGACCTCCGGCCAGGGCGCGTCCCGGTCGGCGAGGCGCGCGAAGGCCGGTCCGGCCGGCAGCTCGTGGCGGTCCTCGCTGGGGGGCAGCTCGAGCTCGCCCGCGCGCCCCTCCCAGGTGCCGCGGGCGTTGAAGAAGCGCCCGCGCCAGACCATCGCGAGGCGCGAGTTCTCGACGTCGAAGGCGTAGTGCAGGTGCTCGGGCGTGCCCACCGCGACCACGCGCGGGCTGATCCCGGCCATGAACGCGCCGACCGCGACGGGCTCGCCTTCGGGGTCGACCTCGACCTCGTAGGTGCTGTCGGGCAGGTTCAGCCCCGGCGGGAGCGGCGCGGAGCTGCCCAGAGAGAGGTAGCTCCAGAGGGCCTCGATCTGTCGCTCCAGGTCGCCCTCCAGTACGTCGCGCACCGGGCTCTCGCCGTCCACGAGGAAGATCGGCATGCGCGTGTTCATGTCGAGGCGCTCGGGATCGGTCAGGAGGGTGTGGAACCACGGGAAGCGCAGGCGGCCGCGCACCTCGGCCAGGTCGACGGCCGGAATGCCGAGGGAGTCGAAGCCCGCGAAGCGGTGGCACTGGATGCAGCCGAAGCCGGAGGTGCCGGTGAGCTGACGCCCGGCGAGCATGAGCTCGTGGGAGAAGGCGGGCTCCGGGCGCTCTCCCGGGGTCCGGTCGGTCGCGGCGAAGTCGTCCATCAGGCCCTCGAGGGCACGCTCCCCGAAGAGCGGCATGCGCGTCAGGAGGTCGGGCCGCACGCTCGCACCCTCTTGCAGCACGCGCTCGAGCCACTCCGCCTCGAGCTTCTGCCCGACGGCGTCGAGGGGCGGAGGGATGCGGCCCTCTTCGCCGAGGTCCACGTCGTCGCGGGAGAAGAAGTAGGGCCGCCGCTCGGGATGCGGGCCGCCGCGACCGGCGCGGCGGTGGCAGGCGAGGCAACGGTTCGTCGCGAGGCTGCGCTCGACGCGTTCGGCGGGGGAGAGGGGGGCGGGGGCCTCGGCGCGGCGCAGGAGCGCGACCACCGCGGCGCGTTGCGACTCGCTCCACCCGTAGCGCGGTCGGCCGCGCCCGGGCACCTCGCTCGTGCAGGCGCCGGGGGCGTCGGGGTCGCAGTCGGAGAAGGGCTTCGCGCGCGGCGTCGTCTCCTCGTGGCAGGCGGCGCAGCCGAGCTCGCCGAAGGCCGCCTTGCCCCGCGCGACCCGCTGGAGGTCGAGGGCGAAGTCCTCCAGGCCCTCGACGTCGAGCTCGAGGGCGAGGAACTCGAGGTCGTTCGTGTCCAGTGGTCGCTCCTCGAAGCCCGGCCCGCTCCAGAAGAGCGCCAGCTCCTCCCCGCCACCGTTCTCGTAGTAGGTGATGCGAATCGGGTGCTCGCCCGCCGAGAGCTCCAGCTCCGCCTCGACGGACTGCGGCGCGTGGTCGCCGCCGTTGTCGATCAACTCACGCCCGTCGACCTCGAGCCAGGAGCCGTCGTCGGAGACGAGGCGGAAGGTGTAGAGACCGCCGCGCGCGAGCTTCAGCGAGCCGTCGAACTCGAAGGCGAAGCCGTCCTCGCGGTGATCGGGAAGGCCGACTTCACCGAGGTGGATGCCCTCGGCGTCCGACTGGAGGCCCGAGAGCTGGGGGCGCCCCGGGCCGAAGCTACCCTCGTAGTAGCGATAGCGCAGCCCGGGGCGCGGTCGTGGGCCTCCCGCCGCGGCGACCTGGTCGCGCAGGAGGTAGAGAGCGATGTCGTGGGCCTCGCCCGGAGTCAGTTGCGAAGAGGGCATGCGCCCCGAGGGCCGCACGGCGACCGGGTCGAGCAGGAAGGCCTGCAGAGCCTCGAGGCTCGTACGCCGCGCCTGGTCGCCGAGCGGCACGCGGGGAGCTGGGAGGGTGCCGTCGGGGACGTAGAGCTCCGCAGCCTGTGGCGACGACGCGGCCGCCTCGAAGGAGAAGGGCTCGACCAGAGCGTCGATCGACTCCGGCGGCTCGTGGCAAGCGACGCAGCCGACCTCGTGCAGCAACTGCCGCCCCTCCTCGAGCATGCCGAGGGTCGCCTGGCCGCGCGAGGGCTCGAGGGGACCGCCGCGGGCGACGAGGAAGTGCAGGAGGTCCTCGCGGGTCTCGCGCCGCTCCTCCTCCGGGAGCACCGCCAGGAGGTCGGGCATGCGCGTGCCATGGCGCAGCCGGCTCGGGCCCTCGAGCAGCTTGTACAAGTATGCCGGCGTGCAGCGCGCGCCCACCGCGTCGAGCCGCGGCGCGGGCAGGGGGGCGTGGCGCGCGAGCTCGGCTTCGCTGCCCGCGTGGCAGGCGAGGCAACCGAGCTCCGCGACCAGCGCTTCGCCTTCGGGCACGACCCCGGGCGACGGCAGGCGTACTTCGTCCTGGGGGGCGCGGGCTCCCGCCAGGAGGGGGAGGAGGAGGAAGCAGGCGGGGGAGAGCATCGGGGGGTCGCTCGGACCCTACCCGAAGCCCCCGGGTCAGTCGAGGTGAGTCGAGGTCACCTGGACCACCGGCGTCAGACCGGCCGGGTCGGGCACGAAGGCGTCGCCCCAGCCGTCGAGCTCGAAGGGAGTAGCGGACGGCAGGTACCCGCGCGTGACGAGCTTGCTCAGCAGGGCGCCGTAGTCCGCCGGGAGGGGATCGGTCGAGAGCCAGGAGGCGTTGTAGAGCTGGATCGCCCCGTTGACGATCTCGATCGTGCGCAGGCTGTCCTCGCGCCGCACCGAGGTCACGTCGATCACGACCGAGATGTCGTCGCCGTCGTCCATCGCGCCGCTCCGCCCCGCGCTCGTGATCGTCAGGGTCGAAGTCGTCGACTCGAGGCGGTAGGCGTGCGACCAGGCGTCGACGGCCGAGCGCGAGAGACCCGAGATGCGGTCGTTGCCGAAGGCGTGCAAGTAGGGCCCCGTCCAGCCCGTGACGCCCGGGTCGGTCTCGAGGTCGGTGATGTCCGTGGGGAGCTGGCCGGTGTCGCGGAAGTAGTCGACGACCACCGGGTGGAGCGTCTCGAGCTCATCCAGGGTCGCGCGGCGCGCCTTGGAGTGGATCGCCGTCGAGGCCAGGGGGATCGCGGTGCCGGCGACGATGGCCATGATCGAGATCACGACGATCATCTCCAGGATGGTGAAGGCCCCCTTGCGGTTGCGTCGGGAGCGGAGCCGGGGGCGGCGGAGGAGCTTCATGGCTAGCCGATGTCGTCGTAGAGCTGGAACAGCGGGAGGACCGCCGCGAGCAGGATGAAGGTCACGATCCCGCCGGCTCCCAGGAGGAGCGTGGGCTCGAGGAGCGTCAGGAAGCGCTTCACGGCGCGCGGGATCTCCTCGTCGTAGTGGCGGGCGAGCTTCATGAGCGCCATGTCGAGGGCGCCGGACTGCTCGCCGACGTGCACCATCTGGACGAGGAGCGGGTCGATGAGCGGCTCGGCGTCGAAGGCCTGGGACATCGTCTTACCGCGTCGGATGGCCTGGATGGAGCGCTCGAAGGCTTCGTGGACGGCGCGGTTGCCGCAGGTCTCTGCGGAGATTTCCAGCACCGTGAAGACCTCGCAGCCAGCCTCCTGCAACGTCGCCGCCGTCGAGGCGAAGCGACTCATGGCCAGCTTGTTCACGAGTGGCCCGAGCTTCGGGACGCGCAACAGGAAGCGGTGCAAGGCGAGCTGGCCGCGCGGCGTGCGCAGCAGCCAGACCACGCCCGCGATCGAGAGGCCCGTCGCGATGCCCGCCGCGACGAGGTTCTCGCGCAGGCCGTCCGACAGGCTCATCACGACCTGCGTCTGCCACGGCAGCTCCGCGCCCTCGGGGAAGAGCCCCAGGATGCGCGGCAGGACGAACAACAGGAGCAGCGCGATGAGGCCTCCGATGGCGGCCATCAGGATCGCCGGGTAGATGAGCGCCTGGACCGCCGTGGCGCGCATGGCGCGCGCCCACTCGAGGTAGCCGGCGAGGCGCTCGAGGATCCGGTCGAGGGCGCCGGAGCTCTCGCCGGCGCGGATCGAGGCGGTGTAGATCGCGGGGAAGACCTTGGGGTAGGGCTCGAGGGTCTGGGAGAAGCTCCGCCCGCCTCGCAGCTCCGCCACGATGTGCTCCAGGAGGTCCTGGGCGCGCTGGCTCTCCATGCGCTGCCCGATGCCCTCGAGGCCCTCGACGATCGGCACGCCGGCCCCCGTCACGGTCGCGAGCTGCGTGGTGAGGGATACGAGCTCACTGCGCGAGAGACGCGCCTTGCCGTTCGACCGACGTCCCTCGAGCACCTGGGCCGACGTCAGGACGAGGCCCTTCGCGTCGAGGGCTCGGTCCAGCGTCGCCTCGTCCTCGGCGTGCTGGATTCCCTCGACGTGCCTGCCATCGCGGGCGACCGCTACGTATTCAAAGGTCTGCACGCTCCGACTGGGTCAATCTGTGGCTGGCGTTCACCCGTCGAATCTCGTTCATGGTCGTGACGCCCGCCCGCACGAGCCGCATCCCGTCGTCCTCGAGGGACCGGAATCCGCTGGCGCGCGCGAGCTTCTCGAGCGTGCCGAGGCCCGCGCCCTCCCGCAGGGCGTCCGCCATCTGGTCGTCGGGGAGGAAAAGCTCGGACAAGGCAGTTCGACCGATGAGGCCGGACAGGTTGCAGCGCTCGCAGCCCTCACCCTTGCGGACGTGCTCGAGCTCTCCCCCGAGCCACTCCTGCTCCTCCGGCGTCGGCGCCACGAGCTTCGAGCAGCTGTCGCAGTTGACGCGCACCAGGCGCTGGCCGAGGGCGCCGATGAGCGAGTCCTCGATCATGTAGGGCTCGATCCCGATGTCCGTCAGGCGCGGGATGGCGCCCAGAGCGCTGTTCGTGTGCAGCGTCGAGAGCACCAGGTGCCCGGTCATCGAGGCTTTGATCGCCATGTCGGCGGTCTCCTGGTCCCGGATCTCGCCGATCAGGATCACGTCGGGGTCCTGGCGCAGCAGCGCACGCAGCCCGGCGTGGAAGTCGAAGCCGATCGACGGGTCCACTTGGCTCTGCCGCAAGAGGGGCATGCGGTACTCGACGGGATCCTCGATGGTGGCGACGTTGCGCTTGGTCGCGTCGACCATCGCGAGCATCGAGTAGAGCGTCGTCGTCTTGCCCGAGCCCGTCGGACCGGTGACGAGGAAGATGCCGTGGGGGCGCTCCGTGATCCTGCGCAGGCAGGCCACCATCGGCGGGGCGACCCCGAGCTGCTCCAGGGCCAGGCAGCCGCTGGAGCGGTCGAGGATCCGCAGGACGATGTTCTCTCCGAAGGTGCACGGCATCACGGAGACGCGCATGTCCACCTGGGTCTCGTCCACGTTGAGCTCGAGGCGCCCGTCCTGCGGCCGGCGGCGCTCCGAGATGTCGAGGGCGGAGAGGATCTTGATCCTCGAGGTCACCGCGCTCGTGGCGGCGACCGGAATGTTCTCGCCCGGGTGCAGGACGCCGTCGATTCGGTAGCGGATGCGCGTGACGCGCTCTTCGGGCTCGATGTGGATGTCGGTCGCGCCTCGCCGCGCACCGTCGACCAGGATCGCCTCGGTCAAGGCCTCGATGGGGAGGTCGTCGGCGCTCGCCTCGTTTCCGCCCTGTTGCTCCTGGAAGATCTTGGCCACCAAGCTGCCCGAGTCCTCGAGGTGCTCACGGACCAAGGCGTTCAGCTCGCCCTCGCTCGTGATCGCGATCTCGAGGGGGTAGGGGAAGCGCGCCCGCACCTGGGCGATGCTGTTGGGGTCGTCGGGCGCGACCATCAGCACCCGCAGGCTCCCGTCCACGAGCGCGTAGGGCAGCGCCAGGGTGTCCGTGACGAAGGCCTTGTCGAGGGTGGAGGCGATCAGGGGGTCGACCTCGATGTCGCTCCGGCGCAAGAGCGGCAGACCCATGTCCTCGGCGACGAGCTCGAGGATGTCCTCCTGGGTGCAGAAGGAGAGCGAGACGAGGATCTCACCCAGCGCGCGGTGGGCGCGCTTCTGCTCCGCCAGCGCGACGTCGAGCTGGGAGTCGGTCAGGCAGCCGCGGGCGATCAGTCGATCGCCCAGGCGGCCCTTTGGCATGACTTGCGGGCTCGCCATCTACTCCTCGGCCGACGTGAGTCCGGAGGCTCGCAGCGTCTCGCGGTAGTCGTGGCGGTAGCGCTCGGCCAGGGCGGCTCCCTGGTTCGGGTCCACGATGCGGGGCGTGATGAAGACCAGGAGCTGGCGGCGCGCGGAGGCGTCCACGTCGGAGCGGAAGAGCCGCCCGAGCAGCGGAATGTCCATCAAGAGCGGCACGCCCGAGTCGTCTTCCATGACCGAGTTCTCGATCAACCCGCCGAGCACCGCCGTGTGCTGGTTCTCCACCAGCATGACCGTGGAGATGTTGCGGGAGTCGACGACCGGTACGCTCTGGAAGAACTCGATCACGTTCGAGAACTTTTGCTCGATGATGATCTCGATTCGGCCGCCCTCCTGGATGGTCGGGGTGACCGTCATCGTCAGCCCGACCTCCTTGAACTCGATCTCCTCGGTGGTCGCCGCGCCGGCCTGACCGCCTCCGACCTCGGAGGTCACGGTGGCCTGGATGTAGGGCACCTCGGTGATGACCTCGACCTTGGCGGGGCTCTTGGTCGTCACCAGGACTCGCGGAGAGCTGATGACGCTGAGCCCCACGTATTGCTGGAGGGCGGTCAAGGTCGAGCTGAGCGGGATGCTCGAGTTGTCGAGCGAGAGCGAGAACTCCCCCGAGCCGGTGGCCAGCGCCTGGCTGAGGGAGAGGAGGTTCGGCCCGTCGATGTCGGCGTCGGTGATCGCGTGGGCGAAGCCCAGCTCGAAGTTGTCGTCGAGGGTCAGCTCGACCAGCTCCACCTCGAGCAGCACCTGGCGCTTGAGGCGGTCGACGCTGTCGAGGTAGACCTCCACGAGCGACGCGTCGCGGGCCGTGCCGTCCACCAGGATCAGGTTCTGTTCCTCGTTGACGACGAGCGCCGTCTGGGACGACACGAGCTTCTCCAGGTCCGCGCGCAGGGACCCTGCGTCGACCGAGTGCACCCGGAAGCGGGCCGTTTCGTGCTCGCTCCCGTCGCCGGGGGCCACCCAGTAGATCCCCGCGGGCTCCTCCATCAGGCGCAGGCCGTTGCGCGACAGGAGGGCGTGCAGAGCGTCGTCGAGGGTGACCGAGGGGAAGGCCGCGTCCACCTGTCGGTCCAGGCTGGCGTCGAGGTAGATGTTGACCCCGGCCTGCTCGGCGACGAGGTGCAGAGCGCTGGCGAGGGGCATGCCGCGCAGCTGGAAGGACACCAGCTCGTCGCCTCCGATCGGTGACGGCTCCAGTCGCGCGGGCTCCTCGACCTCGAAGGGGTCCTCATCGATCACGAGCTCGCCGACGTCCACCGGCGCCGGCAGCTCGACGGGCGGCTCCGCGCGGCGCGCGCGCTGGGGGATGGTGGGGGCGAAGCCGCGGCAGGAAGCCGCGGCCAGGCAGAGCGCGGTGAGCGCCGTCGCGTTGCGGGTCCAGGGTCGGAGAGCGTTCATGGCGTGGTCTCGGGCTGCGCGGCGGCCTCGCCTCCGAGGAGCGCCTGAGCGTCACCCTCGGTTGGCAGAGCATCGCCGGAGGTCTGGGGGTCGGCTCCGCCGTCTTCGTCCACGCCGCCCGCGGAGAAGGCGGGGCGCGGCGCGAAGGGCGGGAGGTGGAGCCAGCGACTCTGGCCGGCGGCCTCGAGCAAGACTCGCCGCGGCTCGATCGCAGCTACCGAGACGCCCCCGGCGAGGGTGTCGCCGACGCGCACGACGGAGGAGTCGACGAGGGCGACCGCGCCGCTCTCACCGTGGATCACGGCCTTGAGGATGCGCTCGGTCGAGAAGGGGGCGGCGTGGCCGTTCGTGGTCCCCGGGGCTCGCGGCCCGTCGTGATCATCCAAGGGCGACCCGGTCGGGACGGCTCCTCCTCCGGCCGCCATCTGGTAGGTCTCGATGAGCTCGTCCAGGTCGACGCGCTCGCTCGCACTCGACAGCTCCCGCAGGGTGGCGCCCGCGTGGTCGAGCTGACCGGCGAGGTCGTCGCTGCGCTGGGTCTCGCTTTCGACCTCGACCCCGGGGGTCTCGTGAGTCTCCCCGGCCGGCGGCGGCATGTCGATGTCGATCTCGGCCCCCAAGGGAGGCATGTCCGTATCGGGCTCGTCGACCGCTGGAGCGGCAGGCTCGGCCGGTTTCACGACTCCCGTGAGGAGCTGGGGGACCCAGATGGCGACGGCCGTCAGGGCCAGCACGCCGGTGGAGAGCTTCTTGGCGTTGGGCCTCATGGTCATTCGGGGGGCGGGAGCTCATCGAGCTCCTCGATGACAACGGGGGGCGGGACGAGCTCGTACAGGCCGAGCGTGGCGCTCACGTCGAAGCGTGACTCGACCTCGGCATCGCGCTCGAAGCGGAACTCGAGCAGGGCCGTGGGATAGCCCAAGCCTCGCAGGTGATCGATCAGCTCGCCGAGGGCCTCGAGGCGGCAGGAGCCCGTGAGCTGGACGCGTCGCAGGCCGACGGCTTCGTCGATGACGTCGAAGCTCGTGGTGTCGGGCTCGCCGACGCTCAGGGTCTCGATCTTCATCCCGCAGGTCGCGGCCAGCCAGCGCAGGGCAGCGTTGAGCCGGATGGGGGAGAGATCGCGGGGCAGGAGGGCGCGGCTCTCGCGCTCGAGCTCCACCAGACGGCCCGGACCACCCGCTGCCTCGAAGGCCACGACGTCGTCCTGCAAGGCCTCCGTGCGCCGGCGCGTAGCCAGCGCCTCGGCGTGATCCGCGCGCGTGGAGTAGAGGTCCCCGAGGGGAAGCCCGATCGCACCGACCAGAGCGGCCACCGTGAAGAGCCCGGGCGCCCCCGTCTTCAGGAGGCTGGACCATGTGCCCTGGCGCAGGTTGTGGACGCGGTGGATCACGAGGCGGCCTCCAGGGAGACGCGCACCGAGAAGGCGAGGCCTCCGCCTTCGCCTTCGATCCGCGTCGGGACGTTGGTGCGCACGTTGGAGAAGCCCGGCGTGTCGGCCAGGAGGGTCTGGATCTCCTCGATGAGCGGCAGGGAGTCGACGGCGGAGACACCGGTGGTCGCCTCCAGTGAGACTTCGTGCGTACCGCTCGAAGCGGCGGAGACCGACACCGACTTCAGCTCCGCGCGACCGCGGAAGGCCAGGAGGAGCTCGGTCATCCTGCGGCGATAGTCGATGCCCGAGCGCCGCACCTCTCGGGCGCGGGCCGCGCGCCGCTCGACGGCCTCGAGGCGCTCCTCGGAGGATCGGCCGAGCTCTTGCAGCCAGGGGAGGTGCGCGGTCTGGCCGCTGAGGGAGGTGATCTCCTGGAGCATGACCTCCTGCGGCCCGCGGACTAGCTTGCGGATCATCCCGAAGCCGCCGAGCAAGGCCGTGGCGCAGAGGGCCAAGCCCAGGATCTCGGTGCTGCGCCGCGGAGGAAGGGAGATCGCGAGCTCGGGGACCAGCGAGCTCCCGCGCAGGCAGGCCTCGAGGAGGGAGACGCGAGCGAGCGGGAGATCCTGTTCTTCTCCCTCGACCTCGATCTCGCACACCACCTCGGCCTCCGGCAATACGCCGGCGATGGCCTGCTCGAGGATGGCGGCGCGTTCGGGATCCATGCCCAAGACGTGGACGCTGGCGATCCCCGCGCCACCGCGCGACTTGCGCCAGAAGGCGGCCACGCTGCGCAAGGTCTGCAGCAAGCCCGCGGCCATGTGGGCGTCCTCCTGGAAGTTCCCATCGAGGGACTCGCAACTGACGAGGGTTTGCCCCGAGACGAGGAAGACCTCGACGGAGTCCCGGTCGACCGCGATGGCGATCTCCGCCGCATCGTCCTCCGCCTCCGAGCGATCCAGTCGGCTCAGCGCGGCCAGGGCGGTGGCCGTGACGGCGCGGACCCGGATGCGGCGGCGACGGAGCTCGACGAGAAGCCGCGTGCTGAATTCGCGCTGCACCGAGAGGGCGAGCCAGCTGTGGGTGCTCTCGGGCAAGGGCCCGGTTTCCTGGGCCGCGTAGAGAAGGGGCGTGCCCTCCTCTTGGCTGTTCGCGTGCACCCGACGGTGGACGACCTCTCCGAGCTCCTTGCGCGACAGCGCGGGCAGGGAGTGGAGCGTGTGCTCGATGAACCCCGTGCCCAGCGTCAATCGGCAACGCTCGGCCTTGCCGCCGGCCGCGTCGCGGGCCGCGCGAGCGGCGCGGGCGATGTCGGGGACCGACGAGGACTCGAGCTCGACGCAAGCGTACCTACGCTGGTTGCGTGGCGTGACTTCGAGCCACTCCACGCAGCCTTGGGACACGGCGAGCACAGCGCGGCCACGCTGCCCGATCTGGGGAAGGGGACGGATCATGTCAAGCGCAGTGGGAGCCCTCGCGGGCTCCCACCGACGACGCCCGATCGGGGATCAGTAGTAGACGAGGATGTGCAGCCTCGAGTTTCCGGTGTTGTACCGGACGCGTCCGCTGGAGGACCAAGTGCCGGGGATGCCCTGGTCGATGCGGGTGTCGATCGTCTGCGCCGCGTCGGCGGGGACGTTCGACAGGTAGAGGACGTTGGCGTCCCCGGTGACGTCGTCGGTGCCGTCGCCGTCGACGTCGAATCCGCTCAGGCCGTGGACCGTCGCACGGTCATAGAGGTGCATCTGCCCGTTGAAGGGATTCTGGGCGTGCGTCAGCGGCGCCTCGAGATAGGGGCCGTCCCAACCGTTGGCGCTCTGCGTGCCCGAGAGGTGCCGGTGGTTCGCTTGGTAGCCGGAGTACTCGTGGGGCAGCGAGCCCACGTCGGCGTGGTAGGTGGCGCAGACGGTCTTGAAGGTGCTCGTCAACTCGATGACCTTGGCCGTCTTGCCCTTGTCGATCATGCCGCCCGCGCGCATGGCGAGGGTGGCGGCGAGGATCGACAGAATGGAGACGGCGACGATGATCTCCATCAAGGAGAAGCCGGCGCGCGCGCTGGTGATGTGAGGGCGGAGTCGCATTGGATCCAACGAAGCTCAGGGGGAGTCGGGGCGGGGAGGTCGGGTATTCACCCGGGTGAGGGCTTCTCGGATTCGCGCGAGGCGTCTCTGTAGGAATCCGCGGGACTGGAGGCAGATTGCTCGCCCTGTTCGGGGATAGATCGGCGCGCGGATCGCCCCGATCTCCCCGAATCTCGCCCAAATCTCGCCTAGGGCGCGTCGACCGCTCGGTAGGCGTCGATCACCGCTCGCTCTCCCTCCGCGCCACCGCGCGAGTTCCCGTGCTCCATCCCCAGCACCCCCTCGAAGCCCCGCTCGGCGATGTGCGCGAAGATCCGCCGGTAGTTCACCTCGCCCGTCGTCGGCTCCTTGCGGCCCGGGTTGTCGCCGACCTGGAAGTAGGCGATCTCGTCCCAGCAGCGGTCGATGTTCTGGATCAGGTTCCCCTCCGAGGCCGCCTGGTGATAGATGTCGAAGAGGATCTTCACCGCCGGGGAGTCCACGGCCTTGGCGAGCATGTAGGCGTGGTCACTGCGCTCGAGGTACATCCCCGCGTGGTCGCGGAAGTTGAGCGGCTCCATGACCATCACCAGCCCGTGGGGCTCGAAGACCTCCGCGCCGCGGCGCAGCATCTCGATCGCGTTGGCGTCCTGGTAGCCCTGGCGCAAGCCGCGCGCCTGGTCACCGAGCACGACGGTCATCCAGGTCGCGTTGACGCGCTTGGCGACCTCGACCGAGGCCCGCAGGTCGGCGAGGAAGCTCTCCAGGTTCTCCTTCGATCCGCCCGCGAAGGAGGGCTTGCCGAAGGCCGTGCCGAAGTTGCACACGAAGACGCCCATCTCGAGGCCCAGGCGCTCGAGGGCCTCCGCGATGCGCTCCTGCTCCTCGACGGGGCGGCGCGTCATCGTGTTGTCCTCGAAGGCGCGGAAGCCCTCGGCGGCCATGAACTCGAGTTGCGCGACGGGGTCGTCGCCGGCCAGGTGCTTGAACATGCCCAGGTTCGGCGCGTACTTGAGCCGGAAGGGCGCGCCGCGCTCCGCGGCCTGCGAGCTCTCCGCCTCCTGCGCGGCAGCGGCCTTCGAGACGAGCGGCAGGGACGCGCCGGCCAGGCCGGCGCCGAGGAGGGATCGGCGGTGCATCATCGCTGAGCTGCGTTGGGTGGAAGGGGAGAGCGCGGGTCGAGGATAGCGCCCGCCCGCTCGCCCCACCAATCCCGCCGCGGTCGCTACTGGTTGAGCGAGGGCGTCCGCAGGCGGAAGCCGTCCGGCCCCAGCTCGTGGGTCCCCGCCAGCGGCACGCTCGCCCCGCGCAGCAGCCGCCCGAAGCCGAAGCGCCGGCGCAACTCGTCCACCGCGTCGTCCAGCCGCCGCTGGCGGTCGGCGCGCGAGCCCTCGGGGCCGGCCGCGGACTCGGCCCCCGACTCGGGGCGGTCCCCGCGCGGGTCGCTGAAGAGGGTGCGCTGCCAGCCGCCGGTGGTGGAGAAGTTCGAGAGCTCGATCCCGACCCGCTTGACCAGGGCCCGGCGCCGCGGGAGGGAGCGCAGCATCTCCCGCGCCGCGCCCCAGACGAGGTCGGTGGAGTCGGTGGGGGCCTCGAGAGTGCGCCGCACGCGGCGCGTGGCCGCCTCGCTCCCGCTTTCGGCGTCCCCCTCGCCGCCCTCGCGCCGCTCCCGCCACATCGACGGCGGCCGCGTGTCGACGTAGCGCAGGTGCACCTGGAGGGTCGCGACCTCGAGGCCGAAGCCGCGCAGCTTGAAGAGGGCGCGGTCGACGAGGTAGGCGAGCATGGCCTCGATGCGCGCGCGCGAGCCCTCCTCGGGCTCGAAGGTGCTGTCGCGCCGGATCGACTTCGGCGCGCGCCGCCGCAGCTGGCCGTCCTCCCCCGCGATCCAGGTCGGCTCGACGACCTCGGGGTCGATGCCCCGCGCGCGCTCGTGCAGCACGAGGCCGAGGCGCCCGAAGGAGGCGAAGAGCACCTCGCGCGAGACCCGCCGCAGGTCGCCGACGGTGCGGATCGCGAAGCGCTCGAGCAACCGCCGCGTGCGGTGGCCGACGCCGGGCAGCTGGTCGACGGGGAGTCCGCCGAGGAAGCTCGCCTCGCAGCCGGGCCAGATCTCCGCCACGCCCCCGGGCTTGGCGAGCTTGCCCGCCAGGCGCGAGAGACTGACGTTCGTCGCGACCCCGATCGTCACCGGCAGGCCGATCTCCTCCCGGATCTCCCGCCGCAGCCGCACGCCGAGGTCGAAGGCCGCGCCGAAGAGGCGCGCCGTGCCGGTCAGGTCCACCAAGAGGTCGTCGATGGAGGCGATCTGCACCCGCGGCGAGTAGCGCATGACGAGCCGCGCCATCTCCTCCCGCAGGCGGTTGGCCGCCTGGGAGTCCCCGCGCCGGAAGATCGCCCGCGGGCAGCGCCGGTGGGCCTCCCTCAGCCGCATCCCCGGATGGATCCCGAAGGCGCGCGCCTCGTAGGAGCAGGTCATCACGAGGTTGCGCTCGTCGGGCATGCCCCCGATGACGAGCGGCTTGCCCCAGAGCTCGGGGTGCAGCACGCACTCGACCGAGGCGAGGAAGGCGTCGACGTCGAGGTGCAGGATGCGCCGGGTGCGGGGGGGGAGGCGAAGGTCGCGGTTCTGGCCGGGCGGGGGCGGCATGGCGATACCCTAACAAAGGGCGAACTCCCGTGAGCGCTACTCCCTCCGGGGCCTGCCGGAAGGGGGCCAACGCCCATCACAGCCCTTTCCTCCCTGCCAGCCTGCGGCCGCAATCGCAGCCGAACACTTCGCGTGCGCTACCGCGGCCCGAACCGCCTCCTCCGAGGTGCGCTGCGCTGTCTCGCTCTCGTCGATCGAGGTCAGCCCCTCCCGCTGGACGAAGAAGATCGAGAGAGCATCGATCGTGCCGTGAACTTGCGACGGCGACGTGAGAGCACCGCTTCGCTGCTCGGCGACCACGACCTGCGCAGGGGCGCGGCGACCTGCTTCCGCACGACACGGCCAATCGTCATGGAACCTGAGGATTGGCCTGACGTTGAAGATCTGTTCGAGCGGGGGACCATTCAGGGATCCGCCAGACAGCCACATTGCCATATGGAACCTGCGTTTGCCCGTGACGTGAAGGCAGTCATGTCGATCTCCGTGGCTCTGATTGTCATCTTGGTTGGATTCGTTGCGTGCACATTCGAGGCCTGTTCGACGGAGTGGGGAGGTTTCACCGACGCCGAACGGATAGCCCACCTGGAGAGAGTCGCGGCGGATTCAGGGCCGCTCATCAACGCGATTCGGAGATTCGAGTCTGCGGAGGGGCGAGCGCCTGGCAGCCTGGAGGCTCTCGTGCCCGCATACATCTCTGGCTTGCCCTCCGAGTGGGCTCGACTCGACGACAGGCTCTACTTCGTCCACCCTGACGGCTCCTGGCATCTGGCGGTGTATCTGGAGGCGTTCTCCGGTGACATTGATTGCGACGTGTTCGTGTATTTCCCCTCGGGCTGTACTGCAGGAAGGCCGGTTGCAGGTTGGTGCTGGTGCGCCTCCTTGTGAAGGGTCGATCCAAGAGAGGCTCGCTCCGCTCGCCGCACCTGATGACTGCGATCGTGCTTCCATTGGCTGGGGCTGCCAACCACTGGCACAGGAACTGAGATGCACGTCGGCCCCTCCTATTCAGCATGACCGAGCATGAATCAAGCCGCATCTGCCTCTCGGAAGACGAGGCACTGGTACTCTTCGAGTTCCTGTCGAGGTTCTGCCAGTCCGACAATCTGACGATCGAAGATCAGGCTGAGCAAAGAGTCCTCTGGGACGCCTTGGCTCAGCTGGAGTCGCAGCTTACAAGCCCGCTGAGAGCGGACTACGAGCAGCTTCTTCGGCGTGCTCGCATTGCTGTTCGGGATCCCGGTGTCGAGTAGGTCGCCACATGGGCGGTGGCGCACGGCGGTCCGATTCGGTCGGGCCCCGGATCCAGCGGATGGCGAGCTGGGGCTCCAGACTGGGGGCGACTCCGCTCGAGCGCGCGCTTGTGGATCACGATGGGACAGAGTCTCCGAAGATCTTGCTCGTACCGGTCCCCAGGAATCTCTCCAGTGCAGAGTGACCGTTGGCCGCTTCGCTCGTCCATTCAATCGCGGGCCAGGGCTTCGCTCGTTCGCGTTCATCCACCGACGCGAGCGGCCTGATCGGTTGATCCGCAAGGAGGCGTGAAGGCCCTCTGCCAGGCTCGATGTTGTCAGTATCGAGCTGATCGGAGAAACTGGTGGAGTCATGTCGAACCCGATGGACGAAATCAGGAAGCTCAGCGTCTCGGAGCGGATCCAGCTCGTCGAAGACATCTGGGACACGATCGTGGCCTCTCAGGAGCAGGTCCCCCTGACCGCTCGTCATCGCCAGGAATTGGATCGTCGACTCGACGAGTACTCGAAGGACCCCGCCGCAGGCAAGACCTGGGATGCCGTCCGAGAGGACCTCGGGCACGACGCGTGAGGATCCGCCTCGTCCCCGAGGCCGAGGCCGACGTCTCTGCTGCATACAGTTGGTACAACGAGAGGGCGCGAGGGCTCGGCGATGAGTTTCTGAGATCGGTGGACGGTTGTCTCGCTGCCATCGCGCGGCACCCCAACGCCTTCCCGACCGTCCACCAGGGCCTTCGGCGCGCGCTGCTTCGTCGATTCCCTTACGGGATCTTCCTACATCCCGGAAGTCGAGGACCTCGTCGTCTTCGGTTGCCTCCACGTAGCGCGGGACCCGCAAGCATGGAGAAGAGAGAGGTGCTGAAGAGCCGAGTCGACTCGGGTGATCCACGTGCTGATTCGGGGAGGGGGGCGGTGCAATCGCGCGTCGAGGGATTTGATGATCTGCCGAAACGGGAGAGCTGCTACCTGGACAAGCGGGTCGACGAGCTGGCACGCGGGAAGGCGCTGGAGAAGGTCCTGCGGCAGTGACGATCACCACGGTCGACCACATGCAAGGTGTCCGTCTCGGGGCCGAGCCCTGTCCCGGCCCGAGCCAACTTGGCCAATGAATTGCACGCTGGTCCTGCTGCCCGGGATGGATGGGACAGGGAGACTCTTCGGCTCGTTCCTCGATCATCTTCGGGATCAGTACCCCGCTTTGGTTGTCACCTATCCAGCTGCAGCCCCCACCTGCTCCCGCCCGGAGCTGCTGCAGAGGATCGAGGAGTGCCTTCCGCCGGAGGGCGAATACGTATTGGTCGCGGAGTCCTTCTCCGGTTCGCTGGCGATCGAGCACGCGTCCACGTCCCCCGATCGCTTGAGAGCCTTGGTCCTTGTCGCTTCCTTCGCTGCAAGTCCTCTGCCGAAAGGCTTGCGTTGGATTCGCGCATTCGCAGGCGCCGCTCGGGTTCGCCCTCCAAGAGTCTTGCTGCGAGTCTTGCTCGTTGGCTCTGATGCAGATCAAGGGCTCGTCGACGAGGTGGGAGTCGTTCTCGACACAGTGGCTCCCCAGGTGCTCGCCGACCGGCTTTGCCAGGTCCTCTCGGTGGACGTCCGGAGTTTGCTCCCTTCGATCGCCGTGCCGGTGCTCTACCTTCGCGGCCTTGGCGATCGGCTCGTCAGTTCGCGAGGGTCGGCGCAATTCGAGGGCGTCGTTCAGAGCCTCACCGTCGTCGAGCTCAATGGCCCACACTTGCTTCTTCAGGCCCGGCCACGCGAGTCGGCCGAGGCCATCGTGCGCTTCCTGGAAGGCGTGAGCCCGCCAGTCGCTAGAATGCCGACCTGACTGCTGAGTGAGTCGACGCGCGAGCTGCCTGGTGCTCTCCACTGGACATGGATGCCAAGATCGAGGTCTGGACCCACAACCCCCACTGGCGCAGGGAGTACACGAAGGAGTCTGGGCGACTCCGTCGAGTCCTGGGCGCCGTCGCCGAGCACGTCCACCACATCGGTAGCACCTCGATCCCCACCACTCAGGCGAAGCCGATCATCGACATCCTGCTGGAGGTCACCTCCCTGCCCGCGCTCGACGCGCTGACGACGCAGATCGAGGCCCTCGGCTACGAGGCCAAGGGCGAGTACGGCATCCCCGGCCGCCGGTACTTCCGACGAGACGGTGCGCGCGGGAAGCGGCTCAACAACGTCCACGCCTTCGAGGTCGGGAGTCCGGGGGCGCTCCGCCACCTCGCCTTCCGCGACTACCTGCTCGCCCACGCGGACGTCGCGCAGGAGTACGGCGAGCTGAAGGCGCGGCTGGCCGCGGCGCACCCGCACGACATGGAGGCCTACATGGACGGCAAGGACGCCTTCGTCAAGGAACACGAGCGCCGCGCGCTCGCCTGGTCATCGCACTCCTGATCGCACAGCCCATGGCGAAGAAAACCCCCAAGGGCTCGACCAAGAAGGGCGCCGCCCACCCGAAGCCCAAGCTCCTCTCCGGCGGAAACCCACAGATCCCGAAGGGCGACGGCGACGCTCCGGTGCAGGCCTACATCGAGGCAATGCCCGGCTGGAAGCAGGGCGTCGGCCGTCGGCTGGACGAGCTCGTTGTCGCCACCGTCCCCGACGTGCGCAAGGCCGTGCGCTGGAACACGCCCTTTTACGGCGTGGAGGGGGAGGGCTGGTTCCTCGGCTTCCACTGCTTCACGAAGTACCTGAAGCTGAGCTTCCTGAACGGGGCGCACCTCGACCCCCTCCCGCCGGTCGAGTCCAAGCAGGCGGAGGTGCGCTACCTCCACATTCACGAGGACGATCCCCTGGACGAAGCGCTCCTCGCGAGCTGGATCGAGAAGGCGTCGAGGATCCCGGGGGAGGGGCTCTTCTAGGGCCCTCGAAGGAGAGAGGAGATCGGGGGATGCGCGGACAGTGCAGCTGCGGTGAGGTCGCCTTCGAGATCGACGCCGACGTCTCGGGCGTCTACTTCTGCCACTGCTCGCGGTGCAGGCGGGCCACCGGGAGCAACGGCATCGCGGTCGTCGTCGTGGACAAGGGCGCCTTCCACTGGACTCGAGGCGAGGAGCGGATCGCGACCTGGACGATGCCCGGCACCGACTGGCAGAAGTGGTTCTGCCCCACCTGCGGCTCGCCCCTGCCGGGAGACAACGACCCGGCGCGAATGTTCATCCCCGCCGGCCTGCTCGACGAGGGGGCCGAGGCGCTCGTGGTGATCCACCACCTCTGGGTCGACTCGCGCGCGAGCTGGGACGAGATCGGAGACGGGGGGAAGCAGCACCCTACGGCCTTCGAGGGGTAGGCCGCGAGAGGACCGGAGCCCGGTCGGCGGCACGCCTGCAGAATTGGGAAGACCCCTGGGCGGGGGTCCGTCGATAGGCCGCTCGTCGGAGGATAAGGCCAAGATCACGGCATTTTGGGCCCACCTCTCGGCGCCCGCCGCGGACCCCCGCGGGGCTGCGGATGGGCCACGGGGTGATTGACCTCTTGGTCGGCCCCCTCGCGAGCGCATGATGCAGGTCGAGCGGCTCGAACTCTCCTGGCTGCTCTCGGGAAGTATCCCGCAATCGGAGTCGGTTCTCGCCCGGTCAGTCGGTGCCCACCGCTGACCGGGCTTTTCGTGGGCTCGGGCGGCCTTGGAATCCGGCGCCGGGCGTTAGATTCCGGCGATGGAGGCAGAGTTCACGAGAGGGGAAGGCGCCGCGCCCACGAGCCCCTGGCCGCTGGTCGTCCTCGGGTTGCTCCTCGTCCTGGAGCTCGCCGCCGCCCTGAGCCTGAACGGGGGGCGGCTGACGTACACCCTCGACGACCCGTACATCCACCTGGCCCTGGCGGAGAACCTTCTCCACGGGCACTACGGCTTGAACGCGAGCGAGGCCTCGGCGCCCTCCTCGAGTGTGCTCTGGCCCTACCTCCTCGCGCCCTTCACGGCCCTCTCCTTCGTGGAGTGGGTGCCGCTCGTCGTCAACGCCCTCTGCGCCGCGCTGACCCTGGTCGTGATCCAGCGCAGCATCGTGGAGGCCCTCGCGCCCCTCGACAGCGCGCTCCTGCGTCGCGCGGTGGTCGTCTTGAGCGTCCTCGCCATCCCCGCCACGAACCTCGTCGGGCTCGTCTTCACCGGGATGGAGCACTCGCTGCAGGTCCTGGTCGCGGTGCTCGTCGTGCGCGGGCTCGCGATCGCCGCGCGCGGAGGCAGCGCGCCGAGCTGGCTCTTCGCCGCGATCGTGATCGGACCCCTCGTGCGCTACGAGAACGCGGCCCTCTCCCTCGCCGCCCTGCTCTGGCTCTGGCTGGCGGGGGAGCGCGGCCGGGTCCTGGCGACGGCCCTCGGCGTCGCGGCCAGCCTCGGGGCCTTCTCGCTCTACCTCCTCTCCCAGGGCCTGCACCCCCTGCCGACCTCGGTGCTCGTCAAGTCGGCGGCGGTGGCGCCCGACGGCGGATTCAAGGCAGCGGTTTACGCCCTCTACCACAACCTCTCGAGCACGCCGGGTCTCCTGATGTCCCTCGGCGTCGTCGCCTTCCTCGCCGCCGGCACGAATCGCGCGCGCTCCGCCGTCGAGCGGCGCACCGCCCTCTGCGTCGCCCTGGCCCTCGCGCTGCACCTCGGGGTCGGGCGCTTCGGCTGGTACGGGCGCTACGAGGTCTACGCCTGGAGCGCGGGGCTCGTCGCGGCGCTCTACCTGTGGGGCGCGCGGCTGCGGAGCCAGGTCGCGGGGCAAGCGCTCGCCAAGACCGCCCTCGTCGGCGTTGCGGTAGTCGGCATCGCGTGCCGCGAGTACGTGATCGTGCTCGCCAACAACGCCTTTGCCTCGAACAACGTCTTCCAGCAGCACTACACGATGCACCGCTTCGCCGTGGAGCACTGGGGGAAGCCCGTGGCGGTCAACGACCTGGGGTGGGTCGCCTTCCGGAATGACGAGTACGTGCTCGACCTCTGGGGGCTCGCCTCCCTCGAGGCCCTCGAGGCGCGGCGGGAGCATGAAGACCAAGCGTGGTTCGCGCCCCTGGCCGAGCGCCACGGGGTGCGCGCGGCGATGATCTACGACAAGTGGTTCCCGAAGCTGCCCGCGACCTGGCGGCGCGTGGGGGAGCTGCGCATGGGCGGGCCGCGGGTGACTCCTGCGGACAGCGTCGTCTCCTTCTACGCCACCGCTCCCGAGCACGTGGCCGAGGTCGAGGCGAGCCTGCGCGAGCTCCAGGCGGAGGTCCCTTCGGGAGCGGCCCTGGTGCTCGACGGAGGTTCCTGAGCCGCTTCGCCGGGCCGGGTCCGCCCCGTGATCGACGGATCGGGAGCTGGCGCCTAGAGTAGTTGACGCGGATCCCCGCGAAGCGGGGCCGACGACTTGGAGCCCGCTCGATCCCCAGCCGACGGCACCAGCACTGCGACCTGCTGGTCCTTGATCCAGGCCGTGAACGGTGGAGACCGCGCGGCGCGAGCGGACTTCGTCGAGCGCTACATGCCCCCCGTGCGTGCTTACCTGCGCGCCCGTTGGGACCGCGGCCTCCTGGCCTCGGAGTGCGAGGACGCCGCCCAGGAAGTGTTCCTGCGCTGCTTCACCGAGGCCGGTCCCCTCGACCGCCTCGAGCGCGTCAGCGAGGGGGGCTTCCGCGGCTTCCTCTACGGCGTCACGCGCAACGTCGCCCGGGAGGTGGAGCAGGAGCGGTCGCGCCGGCGGCACGATGGCAGCGGCCTGGAGGACGTCGAGGCGCAGGACGCCCGCCTCTCGACGGTCTTCGACCGCAGCTTCGCGCGTCAGGTGATGCGTGAGGCGCGCGCGCGCTTCGAGGAGCGCATGCAGGGCGGCGACGAGGACTCGCGGTTCCGGCTCGAGATCCTGCGGCTGCGTTTCGACGAGGACCTGCCCGTGCGGGAGATCGCCCAGCGGGGCGGTCGCGAGGCCGCGCGCGTGCACAAGGAGTACGCCCGCGCGCGGAGAGAGTTCCGCGAGGCGCTCTTCGAGGTCGTGGGGGAGCAGGACCCGCGCCGGACCGACTCCGAGGTCGAGGAGTCGGCGAGGCGCCTGATCCAGCTCCTGGGATAATCAGCTCCCGGGGATGGCGAAGGTGTAGCTGCGAACGTAGCGGTCTCGAGCGCCGGCTTCGCACTCGAGGCGCAGGGTCCGGCTTCCCTCGCCCACCGGGACCCGAGCCTCGAAGGGCAGCACGTCGTAACCCTGGTCGTTCGTGCGCGTCGCTGAAGCGGGCTCGACCGAGATGCGCTCGTTGCCCGCATCGAAGTGGAGGGCCTGCACGCGACCCGCGAGGCCGTCCTGTTTCAGCATCACGTCGCCTCGCACGAGGAGCTCGTCCCCCTGGCGCTGCAGGCGCACGCGTCCCGGCTCGACGAAGACCGGCGCGATCCAGTCGGCGCGCACGAGCTCGGAGCGCCGGCTCTGGATGCCCTGGACGACCTGCGCCCGCAGCTGCTCGATGATCGCCTCCTCGAGCTCGGTGGCCACGCTGTCGGACTCGCGGGCCAGCCAGCCCGAGGGGATCAGGATCGTCAGGGCGTAGTCGCCGATGTCGTCGCTGCGGTCGATGAAGTCCAGGCGCGTGCCCGTGAAGCGGGAGGTCGTCGAGATCAGGTGCGCGGTCGGGTCGCCGATCTCGAGGCCACCGGCCTCGAGGGCGTTCAGGTCGTAGACGGCCGCCTGGAGCTCGACGTCCGCGTAGTACTCGTTGTCCGCCAGGAACCAGTTGGAGGGGCTGGCGAAGAGGAACAGCGGGATGTTCATCCAGAAGGCCGGCGCGTTCTTGCGGTAGACCTCGCGGTCGTAGCGCAGGGCGAGCTCGACGACGAGGTCGACGCCCTCGCGCCGGGCCTCCTCGAGCAGCTGCCGGCGGCGCTCGAAGGAGTCGACGACCTCGTCGGGGCCGGGGCCCTTCAGGGAGGTCACGCTCGAGAAGCAATACTCCCCGAGGGCTCCCCGGATCCCGGAGATCAGGCGCTCCGTGTCGAGCTCGAGGGCGATCTCGGTCTCCTCGCCCGGCAGCTCGCCCGGAGAGATCTCGCCCACCGCGGGCTCCTCCAGGGGGACGACGCCGATACGGAAAGGGAGGTGGCGGGCCTCGAGGGGCTCGGTCGAGGCGCAGCCCGCGAGGAGCGCGGCGAGGCCGCCGAAGGTGAATAGGGCTCGTTGTCGCTGCATGGGGATCACTCTCGGAAGTTGGGGCCACCAGCGTCGTGCTGGCCGAGTCGCTCCTGGACCTCGTGCAGGTCGAGGGCGCAGCGGAAGCCGATGGTCTCGTCGCGGTGGTCGCGGCGTCGGTGGTCGGCGACGGTGAAGTCGAAACGGGCACGACCGCGCGAGCCGCCGACGACCCAGTAGCGCTGCGACTCGAGGTCGACGCGCATGAGGCGTTCGGGGTGGGCCAACGCCCAGTGGTGCGGGTAGCCCGAGGCGTCGTCCGGCCGCTCGTGGGCCGTCGCCGTCCACTCGGCGACGTTGCCACAGAGGTCGGCGAATCGTTCGTCCGGAGTCCAGCTCGCGCCTCGGGCGGCGACCTCCTCCTCGGCGGAGGCGACGGCCTTCGTCACCGCCACCGATTCACCGGGCCGGAAGGCGTCGAAGGGTCGGTACTCCGCCCCGCCCCGCACGGCGAACTCCCACTCGACCCAGGTCGGCAGGCGCTTGCCCGCCCAACTCGCGTAGGCCTGGGCCTCGGGCCAGGAGAGACCGGTGGCGGCCTGCTCGCCGTCCTGCTCCTCCAGTCGCTGGAGCAGCTCCTCGCGCCGCGCAGGCTCGGGCGTTGCCTCCGGCGGCCAGTGGTCGCCGTCGCCGTAGCCGCCCTCGTCACGCAGGAAGTCGAGGTACTGGGCCACGCTGACCTCGCGCTCGTCGAGGTAGAAGTCTCCGATCGCGCCGCTGTCGAAGGGCACCTGCCAGGAGCGCGAACGCGAGCGGCGCGGGTGCTCGTTGAAGGCCTCGAGGCCCGAGTCGAGGAAGGCCGGGTTCTCGACCTCGTCCCCGCGGCCCCCGAAGAGGTACTGGTAGCCGTCGTTGCCTTGAACGAGGCGCATGGCCTCGATCTCGCAGCCCTCCCGCTCGACCGTCACGCGGTCGGGGGAGGAGCGCAGGATCGTGGGCAGCTCGATCTCGCCGCTCGTCCAATCGGCGCGGGTGCCGTGGGCGTCGGTGGCGGCGAAGGCGAGACGCACGCGCGCCTCGGAGAGGCCGTAGGGGAGCTGCACCCGGCCGATCAAGGAACGCTCGTCCGCCGAGCTCCCCGCCTCCGCCCGGAGGGCGATGGGGAGCCGGACGTCCCCGGCCGTGAGGAGGCACTCGACCTGCTCGACGCCGTTGGGGTCCGCGGCCCGTGCGCGCACGGTCCACTCGCCGTCGACGGCGCTGCGGCGCCACTTGCCCACGCCGCTCGGCTCCAGAAGGTCGATCTCCGGACCGGCGCGGGAGAGCGCGAACTCGACCTCCACGGGCTCGACGGCGTTGCCGGCGCGGTCCTGGCCCGAGAGCTCGAGGCGGTAGCTGCCGTCGGCGAGCCCTTCACCCTCGTCGAGGACCTTCGCGAGGGCGAGTTCGGCGCCGGCCTGGGTGGGGGCGGAGACATCGAGGGTTCCTGCGGCGGGGACGCCGTCCGTGCGGACGTCCCGCAATTGCCAGTGGAGCTCGACGGCGGGCTCGGTCTGGCTCTCAGGGTAGTCGCCGAAGTCCACGCGCAGCGCGTCGGCTGCCGGCGCGACGGCGGTGATCACCGTCCCGGCCGCGAGCCCCTCGACGCGCGGGCTCGGCGGCGTGCGGTCGAGGAAGATCCGGAAGACCTCCTCCACGTCGGGGCGCAGGGCGGCGGACTGAGCCGCCGCGTCGAAGCGGTAGGAGCGCAACCGCAAGCTCCACTCCCCGTCCTCCGCCAGCTCGACGGGCAGGGCGACGCGCTGGACCTGCGAGTTCTGCAGGCGGTCGCTCTTCAGGGAGCGCGCGCTCTCCGGCTGCCGCACGGGCCACCAGTCGAGCTCGATCGTCATCGGGACCGGCTCGCGGCGAGTCACGAGCAGCTCGGCGGCGCTCTGGTTGGTGAAGTGCAGCTCCTCGGCTCCGGAGAGGAGCGGACGGCTCTCCCCGTCGACCTGCCAGTGAGCCAGGAAGGTGGGCAGCTTGTCCTCGAAGCTGAAGACGAGCGCCCCCGCGACGCTCCCGCGCGCCGAGCCCGGGGCGTGGAGGACGTAGCGCTCCTCGCTCGCCTGCACCTCGATTCGACCGCGGAAGGGCTCGCCGCCCCCGAGGTCCTGGAGGCCGGTGAGGTCGAAGGCGTACTGGCGCTTGCCGCGCTCCTCGCCGCGCATCTGCGGTTCGTTCTGGCCGTCCACGAAGACCCTCCAGCTCACGTCCGCCGGCCGCACGAGCTCGATCTCGAGGGCGGGCTCGGTGCGCGGGGTGATCGTGAACAGGTCGAGAGTGCGGTTCGCTCCGGAGAGCTGCAGTCGCCGGAGGCTCGGCTGGTTGGCGACGACCTCGAGCTCGACCTCCCGCGACCAGCGGCGCCCCGCCGGATCCTCCACGGTGCAAGCGAGCCGTTGGGCTCCCTCGCCCAGGTCGGCGTCGCTGAAGTCGAGCTGGTAGCGGGCGCGCTCACCGCTCTCGGTCCCTCGCTTGAGGGAGAGGGGGGGAGCGTCGCCGATGCGCACGGAGACCGCGGCCAGGTCGTCGCGGGCATCGCCTCGCACCCAGAGGTCGAGGGCGTTGCCGTAGGGGTCGAGCGACATCCCGGAGAGCTCTTCGACCGGACGATCACCGACGCGCAGGTCGGAGACCTCCCAGGAACCCTCGCCCAGCCAGATCACGTTGAAGGGCTCCGTCCGGAGCGCGCCCGTCTCGAGGCGCAGCTCGACGCGCTCTTCGTGACGTCCCTCGAGGCCCGCGGGCGCCTCGAGGCGCAGGGTGCCCTCGCCCGATGCGCGGGCGGACCAGCCCTCGAGGGCGGAGAGGTCTGCTGAGCGCAAGACCTGCCAGCCGCCGTCGACGCCCGCGAATTCTCCCTCGGGCATCCGGAGCCGCAGGGGCTCGCCGGGGCGTTCGGGGCCGAGATAGAGAGGTTGCGCGGCGAGGTCGACGCCGGCCGCCGTCGCGGGGTTCGCCGTCGGGATGGCGACCTCGCGCGTGGCCCAGAGCCAGGCGCCGAGTGCACCGCCCACCAGCACGATGGGCACGGTGACTTTTGCCACGGCCTTCCACACGGGTGGGTGCACGATCTCGTGCAGGTAGCGATAGGCCTCGTTCGTGTCCCGCCAGCGATCGGCGGGGTCCTTCTGCAGGCAGCGGTCGACGAAGCGCGCGAGCTTGCGCGGCACGCGCACGCCCATCGAGCCGATCCGTGGCGCCGGATCCTCGCGGTGCATGCGCAGCACGTCGAGGCGCGACTTGGCCTTGAAGGGCAGCTGGCCGGTGAGCATCTCGAAGGCCACCACGCCCAGGGAGTAGAGGTCGGAGCGCCCGTCGAGGGCCTCGATCTCAGGCTCGTAGAGCACGTGCGCGCACTGCTCGGGCGAGGCGTACTCGGGCGTGCAGCCCTTGGAGCGCTTGACCCCGCCGGCGGTGGTTCCCGCGCCGCCGGGGCGCGAGAAGGTCAGCGTGCTCGGGCCGTTCAGGTCCTCGGGCGCGAGGCCCTCGACGGGGATGACCTCTTCTTCTTCGACGACCTCGTCACCGATGTACTGGCCGATTCCGAAGTCGATCACCTTCAGCTGCTCCTCGCGACCCTGGCGGGGCGGGATGCGGAAGAGGTTCTGGGGCTTGAGGTCGAGGTGGAGGATCGACTCCTTCTGGGAGAGGTGGTGGGCAGCGCGCAGGGCGTCGAGCACTTGCAAGAGGAGCTTCGCCGCGCGCTGCGGCTCGATCTTGCGGTCGCGCTGCAGGGTCTCCTCGAACTCCTCGCCTTCGACGAGCTCCATCACGAAGTAGGGGATGCCCTCCTCCGTCTCGTCGAAGACCTTCCAGTCGACGACGTTGGGGTGCGACAGCCGCGTGACGCGGCGCGCCTCGTCCTTGAAGGACTGGTGCTGGGCCGCGGACTCGGCGGCCTGGCCCGAGAGCACCTTGATCGCGACGCGGTTGCCCGCGCCGCGCTCGTCCTGGGCCTCGTAAACCGCGCCGAAGCCGCCCTTGCCGATGCGGCGGACGATGCGGTACTTGAGGTGGAAGAGCTGGCCGACCATCGGGTCGTCGGGGTCGGGGGCGATGCCCGCGGGGACCTCGGGGGCCGCCGACTTCGAGGCTTCCGACTCCTCCTGCTTCGCCGGCGCGCCGGGGGGCAACACCTCGTCGATCGACTCCAGGGCGCCCGCCATCCACGCGAGCTGCATCGAGTCGCTGCTCACGCTGTCGCCGCGTAGCTCTTCCAGGCTGGCCGTCGCGCGCCGCGCCAGGCGCTCCTCGCTCACGTCGCCGGCGATGACCTCGAGGCCGGCCGTCGTCGTGCGCTCCTTCGGGCCGTCCTCGGTGAACTCGACCGAGGGCATGCCCCCGATGCGCTCGACGGGGATGACCTGCTTGACCTTCTTGTAGAGCTGCTCGGCCGCGACGAGCAAGAGGCGCCCGCGGGCTCCCTTCTTGCGCTTGGCGATGTGGTCGAGCAGGCGCGAGAGGACTCCGCCGAAGCGCTGCTTGTCGCCGTCGCGTAGCACGAGCACGTCGAGGGGCTCGAGAGCGTCCTCGCCGAGGCCCGCCGCGAGCTTGCCCGCGCGCAGGGCGCCCTCCATGCGGTGCCCGACGACGAGGGCCACGGGGTCGACGGCTTCGTCGTTCGCGCCCTCCTCGAGGATGGCGAGCTCCTCCTCGTCGAAGTCGTCGGAGCGCAAGTGGTCCCGCGCGGCTTGAAGCGCCGCTTCCTGGGCTTCCTCGAGGCCCGCTTCGCGTAGCTCGCGCTGGAGGCGCGCCAGGACGATCTCTTCGATCAAGGACAGTTGATCGTTCATCTAGCGATTCCCCCAGAGGACGGTGAGGAGGCCGTTGCCGACTCCGGCGACGAAGGTGGATTGCAAGACGTCGAGCTCACCGTCGGCGTCGATGTCCTCGACGTGCAGGGAGAAGCCCGGTGCCACGGCGCTCGGGACGACGATCGTGGGCTCGGCGGCGAAGACCCCCGGGGCGAGCTGCTCGATGACGCTCAGGTTCCCCGGGAAGAAGAGGAAGCCGCCCAGGTTGGCGAAGATGTCCAGGTCCCCGTCCCGGTCGTGGTCGACCAGGCGCCAGTTCTTGCCGATGGCCGCGGTGGAGATCGGGAGAGGGCTCACGGCGTGGTTCAGCTCGACCTGGTCGTAACCCCCCTCGTCGTTGCGCAAGTTGAGGAACAGGCGGACCGCGGCCCCCCCGAGGATCTCGCCCGTCGTCACGAGGTCGAGATCCCCGTCGCCGTCGACGTCCACCACCTCGAGCTGGTTCGAGCCGGCGCCGTCGAGTTGGGTGGGCGTCGGATCGTGCTGCAGCGGCCCGCTGCCGTCGAAGATCAGGACGTGGCTTTGGTTCGCGTTCGTCCCGGAGGTCGCGAGCAGCTCCTGGTCCCCGTCGCCGTCCAGGTCCGCGCTCGCGAGGTCCATGGGGAAGAGGTTCACCGGCATGCCCTTCTCGAAGTTGTCGATCCGGAAGGCCTGTCGGAAGAGCCCCGCCTCGTACTGCTCGAAGCCGAAGAAGGTCTCGTTCTCGTTCGGGGCGCTGAGGACGTCCAGGTCGCCGTCCCCGTCGAGATCCGCGACGCGCAGGCTCATCAGGGCGTTGAAGAGGGGATTGATCCCCGTCTCGGCGCCTTCGAAGGTGGCCGGGAGGCCGAAGGTGCCGGTCGACTCCTGGAGGAAGATCTGGAGCTCGTTCGTGGTCGTGCTGACGACGACCAGGTCCCGGTCGCCGTCCTGGTCCATGTCGGCGGCGTCGAAGCGGGTCGGGTACTGCGTCCCCGGGAGGCCGCCGACCCCCTGCGGTGTCGAGGCAAAGCTACGCGGCGAATTCTGGTGGATGATCTCGATCCGGCTCGAGGCCGCGTTGCCGAGGATCCCGTTCGCTGCACCCGCCAGGTCCAGGTCCCCGTCCCCGTCCAGATCGGCGGCGAGGCAATCGAACATGCCGCCGCCCACGGGGTCGACCTGGAAGGGCGTGGCGCCGAAGCCTTCGACGCCCGCTCCTTGGCCTCGGGCGACCTCGACGGAGAAGGTCTGCAGATCGAGGAAGAGGAGGTCGAGGTCGCCATCGCCTTCCAGGTCCACCGGGCTCATCGGCTGGGCGTTGCGGACGTAGAAGCCCGCGGTCGGCGCCTGGCCTTCTCCGGCATGCAGGAAAATGGGTTCGGCATCGAACACCCCCGGCCCCCGGCTCTGGAACAGGAGCATCCCCACGCGGTTGTGCCCGGCCAGGTCGAGGTGCCCGTCCCCGTTGAAGTCCGCGAGGGCCAGACCGTTGTAGCCCTGGATGACGCTGAACTCGGTGGGGGGCGACTCGAGGATCATCGGCTCGGGGTCGAAGTCGCCCGCGGGGAGCTGCCAGAAGATCGTGATCTCGTCGAAGTGTCGGGGGAACTGCTGGCCGGAGAAACTGCTCGAGGATCTTCCGTGCGCCGCCACGAGGTCCAAGTCGCCGTCCTCGTCCATGTCCGCCAGGGCCAGGGAGCCAGTGACGCTCGTCGAGTAGTTGAGATTCACGGCGTCGTACTCGCCGATGATCCGGGGGCTCGGGTCGAAGACGCCGGGCGCGGTCTGGTAGTGGATCGAGATGTGTCCCGTGCTGTGGTGGAAGCCGATGTCGTTGTCGCGATAGCCGAAGTTGCCCGAGGCCACGTCCACCAGGCCGTTGCCGTCGACGTCCCCGAGCGAGAGGCAGGAGGGGAGGTCCGTCACGCCGTCGCCACCGACGACGATCGGCGTCTCCGCGAAGGCGCCACCCGGCTCTTGCAGGTAGATCAAGATGGCGTTGAAGAGCTCGTCGGTCGCCGAGACGTCCCAGCTCGCCTTGGTGACGAGCAGATCGAGGAGCCCGTCGCCATCGACGTCTCCCGTGATCATGGTCTCCTGCCGAAATCCCGAGATCGGCTGAGGCCCGGGGATGCTCAGGCTCTGGGGAACGGGAGCGAAGCTGCCGACCCCCGTACCGCGGAAGACCTCGACGACGAGATCGTCGCGGTAGTGCACCAGGTCCAGGTGCCCGTCTCCGTCGAGGTCCTCCAGGATCTCCGGGACCTCCAGGGAGTTGGTCAAGGGCAGGCCGAGTGGGACCGGCGCAGCCGCGAAGACCCCAGGTCGCTCCTGGACGAGGAAGCGGGAATTCGCGCCTTCCCCGACGAACACGTCCCAGTCGCCGTCGCCCTCGTAATCCACGGGGATCGGGTGCGCGACGACCTCGTGCACGCCCGGGGCGAGGGGGGTCCTGCGATGACCGAACTCGGGCACGATCGCCCGCTCGACCGCGGTCTCGGAGACGAGTCCGAGCTCGCTGTCGTAGGGCAGAGCGCGAAAGAGCACGCCGCCGCCGCCGGAGACGTCCCGGGAATCCCAGGGGAAGTTGTGCGAGGTGAGCCCGGGGCTCGACGTGAAGCGCTCGGGCGAGCGGCGCACCCTCCAGTCGCGCGGCCCGGTGAGCGGCGGGGCCAAAGCGCTCTCCAGGGTGACGACGTTGCTGGAGGCGGTGGCCTCCGCGATCCGACGGCGTTGCTCGACGCCTCCCAGCGCGAGGATCGAGCCGCTGTCCGGATCGGGCACGACGCGCAGGTTCTCCGGCCCCGTCCCGATGTGGGACCCCGGCCCCGAGAGCTCGGCCATCGAGAAGAAGAAGCGGTCGGCCTGCAGGTCTCCGTCGAGGTCGTGGGGGCTGAAGCGGTCGAGGGCGACGAGCTCACGCCCAGAGCCGCCCGCGTCGATCGTGGTCAAGAGGCGCGAGCCCCCACGTGCCAGGGCGAGGCCGCGGGGCGCGAGGAGAGCCGGCCCGTCCACCCCCGAGAGGTCGAGCGGACGAACGCTCGACTTCCGCACGTCCACGACGAGGAGTCGGTCCGCGCCGGACTCCGCGACGAGCACCGTGTTCCACTTCGAAGGATCGGCGGCCACGCCCCAAGGCGTGTCCAGGCCCGAGGTGACCACGCGGCTCTTGCCCGTGGCGAAGTTCAGCTCCAGAAGCGAATCGTCCACGCTCACGACGGCCACCTGCTCCGAGATCATCGCCAAGCCGCGGACTCCTTCCGGGCTCGTCGTCGTGCCGCTGATCGAGCCCAGAAAGCCGCCGTCCTCGACCGCGAGCCGGTCGAGGCGCCAGTCGCTGCCGTTCAGGCTCGCGACGACCGCGCTCGTGCCGGCCGGGCTCAGCGCCATTGCGGTGGGCGCTCCCGTGCTCGCGACCTGATCTTGCAGGACTTCTCCCGTGCCCAGCACGAGGCGCCGCAGGCGCCAGGAGCCTGCTCCCGGGGCGTCCAGGACGAGGCCTTCGATGCCGTCGCCGACGGGTAGCACCGCGACCGGGGACGAGAGGGAACCCTCGCTCCAAGCGGCCGTCAGCTCGACCGGCATGGCGATCGGCCGCAGGAGCTCCAAGTCCCGATTCGCGAGTAGCGGGGTGGCGATCGGCACGGCGCTCGTCCCGAGCTCGGGGAGCCGCAGGTGGAAGTCGTCCCCCGCTTGGGCGCGACCTTGGATGTAGGACACCCGCTCGGAGCAGACCTGGTACTGGGCGCGGAGATCGGGGTCCTCTTGGATCGCGAAGACCTGGGCCGGGTCGTCGGGGAGCGTCGGGAAGTCCTCCCCGGGGCGCCGCCACTGGAAGACGACGCGCAGGTCGTCCGATTCCTCGTCCGCGACCGAGAAGGGGATCGCGATACCTCCCAGTTCGTCCGTCGCCTCGAGGGCCACCAGGCCGTTGTCGAGGAGCACGGTCGCCTCGTCGTTGTTGTCGATCGCGAAGACGTCCGACATCAAGGTGCCGCCGGGGACGGTGGGGTCCTCGGGCGTGAAGCGCAGGCGCACGTCGCGCTCCTGGAAGGGAAGGTCGGCCTGGGTGTCCCAGAAGAAGTTGATCGTGACGCCTTCGGGGGGCGCGCTCAGCCCCACGATGGCGTACTCGGGGGAGTCCGACTCGCCCGCGGGTCGCACCGGACTCCAGACGTCGGTCCCGGCGACCTCGTACTCGATCTTCAGGTCCAGGATGTCGGCGGAGGTGTCGGAGAGGGTCACGCGCACGAGGGTGATCCCCGATCCCTCGTCGCGCGGCACCTCGATCGAGTCGACCTCGGGAGGATCGTTGCCGAGCCCGCCGATGTTCGCGTTGGCGCCCGGCGTGATGACCGAGACCCCTTGGCGCCGGGCCCAGACCAGGACCCCCGGCGTGTAGCTCCCGGTCGACGGCAGGGAGGTCTCGCCCGTGAAGTCCCACTCGAGCTCGTGCTCCAGGCCGCTGGCCGAGCCCGCGAAGCGCGAGGGGTTCTCCGTCCCCGTGAGGCGCGTCAGGATCTCCGGGTCGCTCCCCGGCAGCTGGTAGAAGAACTCGAGCTCGGTCGAGTCCCCTTCGGGATCGACCACCTGGAAGCGGATCCGCGCCGGGCTCTCCTCGGGGTCCTCGACCGCGAAGGCCGTGACCGTGCTCGGGGAGTTCGAAGCGGTCTCGTCATCGCTGGACGCAGCGACGAGGCCGCCAAGACCGGCGTTGCAAGCGACCAGACACGACGCGGCGGTGAGCGCCGCCAGGGCGCTGACGAAGCCTCGCATGAGCTCTCCTCTCTCTTCAGGGGACCGGCGCCGGCCCGGGCTCTCGGGCGGGCGCGTGGGGATTCCGTCCTCTCCTTGGTGCGCGAGGCTGATCTCGCCCCGGGAAACTCGAAAAAGCCGCCTCGAGAGGCTCTTGCGGCCGTGGCGACCCGCTGGGGGGGCAGGACGCCCGGAACGGAGGTGACTTCCGGGGCCGGAAGCCCTAGCCCTGAGCGGCATGTCCAGCGTGATCTTGTGCCTCGTCGCCGCCGCCCCCGGTGGCTGGACGCCCCTCTTCGACGGCCGCAGCTTATCGGGTTGGGAGGTCTTCACGGGCCAGCCGCACCCCCAGTTCAGTGAGCTCGAGCTCGACCGTCGCGACGCCTTCCGCGTGGTGCAGATCGACGGTGAGCCCGCCATCCGCGTCGCCGGGCCCCTCTGGGGCGCCCTGGGAACGAAGCGGCGACACGGCGACTATCACCTGCGCCTCGAGTACCGTTGGGGCGGAGCGCAGTGGCCGCCGCTCGACTTCCGCGACAGCGGGGTCCTCTACCACGCGGGCAAGCGCGACGGCGTGGTCTTCGGTGGCGCCCAGCCCTTCACCGGACCGGGGCTCCTGGCCCGCGAGCAAGGCCTCCCGGGATTCTTCCCCGAGTGCATGGAGTACCAGATCGCGCCGCGCCAGACCGGCAGCTACGGGAGCCTCGGCCGCGTCGTCGTGCAGTCGAAGGAACGACGCTTCGCCTTCGAACAGGAGGGTTGGAACACGGTCGAGCTGCAAGTCGTCGGCGCCGAGGCCCGCCACTATCTCAACGGCTCCCTCGTCAGTCGCCTCGTCGACGCGCGCTTCGAGGGCGAGCCCTTGGAGGAAGGACGCATCCTGCTCCAGTCCGAGGGCGCCGAGGTCTTCTTCCGGCGCATCGAGCTGCGCGAGCTCGACGCCTTCGAGCCCTTGCCGCCCCTGGGCGTGGGCGCCGACGAGGACCCCAACCCCAGGATCGAGCTGGCCGAGCTCGACGCCGAGTGGGCGCCTCTCTTCGACGGCGCGAGCCTGGCCGGCTGGGAGCGCTTCCTCGGCCCCGAGCCCGCGGGCTTCGACGAGCTCGACCCCGACCCGCGGCGCGTCTTCTCCGTCGTCCCGGTCGACGGCGAGCCGGCCATCCGCGTCAACGGGCTCTTGTGGGGCGGCTTGATGTCGACGCGCCAGTTCGAGGACTACCACCTGCGCCTCGAGTACCGCTGGGGCAGGAGCGTCTGGCCGCCCTTGCACTTCCGCGACAGCGGCCTGCTCTACCACGGCTTCGGGCGCCCGGGCATGGTCTCCGCCTCCGCCCAGCCCCTGACCGGCCCCGGGCCCCTGCGGGACGAGACCGGCTGGGGCGGCTACTTCCTGCAGTCGATGGAGTGCTCGATCTCCCGCGGCTACACCGGCGGCTACGGGAGCCTGGGGCCCGTGGTCGTGGAGCGCGTCGTCGACGAACGCAGCGAGGAGAAGCCCGCGGGGGAGTGGAACCTCCTCGAGCTGCGCTGCTTCGGCGACGAGGCCCAGCACTTCCTGAACGGCGAGCTCGTGACCCACGTCCGCCGCGCGCGGCGACTCGCGGAAGGGCGGGAGATCCCCCTCACCCGCGGCCGCCTGCAGCTCGAGTCCCAGGGCTCGGAGATCTACTTCCGCCGCATCGAGATCCGCGCGATCGAGGGGCTGGACGAAGCGCGCTGAGCGGTCCCGATGCCGCCGCGCCTCAGGCCGCGCTCGGCCCCTCGGTCTCGGCGGTGAAGCGCGCGCCGTCGAGGGTGAAGCGCAGCTCGAGTCCCGCGAGCACCGCCATGCCCTGGGCGATGGTCAGGCCCAATCCGTGGTGACCGCGCTCGCTGCGCGCGCTCGACAAGCGCCAGAAGGGCTCGGTCAGGTGGACGAGGTGCTCTTCGGCGAGGCCGTCGCACTCGTTGTGGACGGAGAGCCGCACGCGATCCGCCCGGCGGTCGGCGCGCAGCTCGACCCGGCCGCCCTCGGGGCAATACTCCACGGCGTTGCCGACGAGGTTGTTGAACACGCTCAAGAGCGCCTCGCGGTCGCAATCGAGGATTTCGCCGTTCACATCGACGGCGAGTTGCAGACCTTTCTCCTTCGCGCGCGTCTCGTGGCCGGCGACGACGCGTTCGACGAGGGGGCCCAGGGGCACGGGCTCACCGGGCAGCGCGTGCGAGGGGGCGTCCACCGCCGTGAGCTGGCGCACCATGCGGATCAGCTTCGCCATCTGCACCGAGATCTCGTGGGCGGCACCCAGGGCCCGGTCGCGGTAGGCCGGGTCGCTGCCCTCTTGCAGGGCCACCTCGCTCATCGCCCGCAACTCGCTGATCGGCGTCAGGAGCTCGTGGGCGAGGTTCGAGGCGGTGCGACGCTCGGCGCGCAAGGCTCGGTCGAGGCGCTCGAGGAGCTGGTTGACGCCAGCCACCACCGGGCGCAGCTCCGCGGGGACCCGCTCGGGGTCGAGGGGGACGCCCAGCGTGTGGGCGTCGACCTCGGCCACCTGGCGGGCGAAGGCGTGTACGGGGCGCAAGGAGAGCTGCACGGTGACCCAGACGATGGCGAGCGCCACGAGCAGCAGGAGCGTCGCGCCCACGAGCAGCCCGAGCAGGAAGAGCCCCGCCTGCTCGTCGAGCTCGGCGCGGCTGCGTGCGAGGACGATCGTCACCGTGGCCGCTTCGGGCAGCTCGCCGGTCTCCCGGTCCCGCTCGACCTCCGGGACCTCGGTCTCCATCCCGACGTAGCGGCCCGCGCGGCCGTCGGGCAAAGGCTCGTTCCACAGGGCCGGGGCCTCCCGCGGGCCGTCACGGTGGGTCAGATCGTCCTCGCCGAGGGCCGGCGAGCGGCCGAAGGGGACGCCGCCGTAGAAGAGCTCGAAGTAGTGCGGGTCTTCCTCGGAGAAGTACTCCGCCATGAAGGTCTCGTCGAGCTCGACGCCGACGTGATTGCCGCGCTGCTCGAGCTGCGAGGCGAGGGTCGAGACCTGGCGCACGAGGGCCTCGTCGAACTGGCGCTCCAGGGCCCGCGTGCCGGCGCGGTGGGCGGCCCAGGTTCCCGCGCCGAGCAGGACGAGCTGACCGGCCACGAGGGCGACGGCCAGGCGGCGGCGCAGGGAGCTCATGCCTCCGGCTCCAGGACGTAGCCAATCCCGTGCCTCGTGTGGATCAGCTTGCGCTCGGTGTACCTGGCGAGCTTGGCTCGCAGCGAGCAGACGGCGGAGTCCACGGCATTGCTCATCGGGAGGTTTTCGCCGCCGTAGAGGTGATCTTCGATGTCGATGCGGCTGACCGGGCGGCCGCGGCGATACACCAGGTACTCGAGCAGGGCGTATTCGCGCTTCGTCAGGCGCACCTCCTCGCCCTGGCAGGTGACGCGCCGGGCGGAGGTGTCGATCTGGACCTCGCCGAGGTCGATGGCGGGGCACTTCGCCTGGTACTTGCGTCGCGCAAGGGCGCGCACGCGGGCGACGAGCTCATCGAATTCGAAGGGCTTGGCGAGGTAGTCGTCGGCGCCGAGCTCGAGGCCGCGCACGCGATCCTCGACGTCGCCACGCGCGGTGAGGATCAGGACGTGCACGTCCGAGCCTTCATCCCGCAGCTGGCGCAGGATGCTCAAGCCGTCGAGGCTCGGGAGCATGAGGTCGAGGAGGATCACGTCGTAGGGGTCCTTGCGGGCGCGCGTCAGGCCCTCGCGCCCGTCGCCCACGACGTCCAGGGCGATGCCGGCGCGCTTGAAGCCGACGACCAACGCCTCCTGCAGGCGCGGCGAGTCCTCGATCAGGAGTACGCGCATCGCTCGCCGGACCTCAGGGCCGTTCCGCGCCCTGTCGGTGGCGCAAGTCCAGCTCTCCGTGCAGCGGCGACGAGCGCATGGGCCCGTGGGCGCGCAGCTGGTAGCGGCCTTCCGGGAAGGCCGCCAGGAGCTGCTCCAGGGGGAGCTCCGGGCTTCGAAGGGCGACCGTGCCGACCTCCCGAGAATGGCCGAGGGGCGCGCCGCCCTTGCCGATCCCGCCGCCGGCGGAGTGGAGCCAGGTGCTCAGGTCGTCGCCAGTCGGACCGAAGAGCCGGGCTTGGAGCAGGGCTTCGCTCGAGCCCAGCGAGAGCTCGAAGCGTCCTGCGCGCCGGTCCGTGGAGAGGCGCAGGCGCGCTTCCACTTTGCCGATTTGCCGCGCGACCTCCGCGAGTCGCGAGTGCTCCTCGCGGTCGAGCTTCTGCACCGGCCCGATTCCGGGGGCGTACCAGGAGAGCTCGAGCTCGCTCCCGCCGTGGGGAGTCTCGAGGACCTGGACGCAGTCCGAGTACACGCCGGCGGGCGTGATCACCGTCTGCTCCGTGCGGATCACGCGCGCGGTCTCGGTCCCGAGGGGTGGGATCTCGACGCGCCAGCTCCGGCCGACCTCGAGCTCCGCGGGCAAGAGCACCAGCGGTTCGTCGACCGAGTGCACGACGAGGTTCGTGCCAGGAAGCTCTCCACCGACGACCCAGCCGTCGTCCTCGTCGTCGACGCCGTCGCTGTCATCTTCGTCGTCCTCACCGATCTCGCCGAAGGTGAAGAGCGTGCCGTCGTCGGCCTGGGCGACGAACTGCTCGGACCATGCGACCAGCTCGCCGTCCTCGATTCGCTCGCTGCGCAGCACGGAGCACTCGACGGGCTGTCCACGCCACTGGATCGTCTGCCCGCGGTCGAGGTGCAGCTGGAGTCCCCGGCTGCCGGCTTCGGCCGTCGGATCCTTCTCGATCAGGACGCGACCGGCCTCGAAGGGCCAGTACGGGTGGTCGATCGTCCGGGGGTGATCGAAGGTCGGCGCGGGCGCACCCCCCGAGGCCGTGGCCTCGGGGACCAGGAGGCCCGCTGCCACCCCGCCGAGGACCGCCGCCCCCATGAGCCGTCGCCCACTCCTTTGATCAGTCGCCCAGGACCACCGCCCGCATCGTGTCTGTTTCATCTTCTGTCCCTGCGTCTCCGAGCCTCGTTCCCCTCCTCCAGCCTAGGAGACCGGTGAGGGCGTTCATGACGAGATCATGATCTTCGAGGGTACCTCCGAACTGGCGATTCGGGGGGGGCGAGCTGAGGTCAGGGCTGCCCCCGCGCCTGGAGCCGACAAGCGATCCTCGGAGCGCGATAGGGCGGGCCCGCGCCGGTCATTCGGTCATAACCCCCTCCCGCCGTACGCGGGGGATGCTCGGGGTCCATGCGGGGGATCGCTCCCCCGAGCTCATCCAGACCCGACGAAGGACCAGAACCATGAAGCTCCAGTCCGGACCCACCCGCAGCGCGGCCCTCGCCCTGCTCCTGTTGCCCGCGCTCCTCTTCGCCTCCGCCGCCTCTCCCGTGGGAGGCGACGAGGTCCAGCTCGCCGAAGCCGAAGTCTTCATCGAGTGGAACTCCACCGACGACGACTTCGGCGTCCACATCTTCTTCGACGGCGGTCCTTGGCGACGCATGCGCATCGTGAACGCCGATGAAATCCCCGTGATGCAGATCAAGTGCTCGCAGAGCTTCGCGGAGCAGGGAATGACCGAAGCCTTCTTCGAGAGCGCCGAGCCGCCGACCTCCGTCCTCTCGATGGAGGAGTTCCTCGATCGCTTCCCGGAGGGGGAGTACGAGTTCGAGGGCAAGACGCTCGACGGCCGTGAGCTCGAGGGAGAGACGGACTTCACGCACGACATCCCCGAGCCTCCCTCTCGATTCGTGCCGAACGACGGCGCCCGCGTCGACGCGGGGCTTCCCCTGGTGCTGCGCTTCGCGCCTGTCGAGTTCAGCATCTTCGGAGATCCGCTCGAGATCGAGTTCTACGAGGTCGTCCTCGAGGCCGAGACGGAGCTCGGCCAGACGATGAAGATCGTCCTCGACGGCGGGGAGAAGCGCCCCGCGGTGACCGTTCCGCCGGAGTTCCTCCTGCCCGGAACCGAGTACAAGCTCGAAGTCTTGGCCCAGGAAGAGAGCGGCAACCGGACGGCCTCCGAGGTGGCCTTCGAGACCCTCTGAATCTCGATGGTCGCGAGCCCGGTCCGCCGGTCCATCGTCCTGGCGGGTGCCATCGCCGGCGCAGCACTCCTCCTCCGGGACGCGGCCGGGCCAGGGCCGGGCTCGCCTTCCCCCTGTCGCCTCCCACGCCGGAGTTGCGAAGGGAGAAGGACAGGGACCCGGGAGTGCGCCTGCCCATGGGCGCGACTCCAGTAAGATCCCTGCGTGGGGCCGTCGCTGCCGAGACGCCGTTCCCCGAAGTCGACCCCGGAGTCCCAGCTGCGTCGCCGGCCGACCCGGCCGGCGCGGAAGCTCAACGAGGAGACGTGGGTCCGATCTGCCAGTCCCCGAAGTGCTCCGCACCTTCATCGGTGACGGCCACGATGTCCTCGATGCGCACGCCGAACTCGCCGTAGAGGTAGATCCCCGGTTCGTCGCTGAGGGTCATGCCGGGCTCGAGGATCACGTCGCTGCCAGAGTCGAAGTAGGGGTCCTCGTGCCCCTCCATTCCGATGCCGTGGCCGAGGCGGTGGGTGAAGTGGCTGTAGCCCTCGGTGAGGCCGACGCCCTCGAGGAAACGACGGGCGACGAGGTCGACGTCCCCGGCGCGTACGCCGGGCGCGATGGCGTCGAAGGCGGCGCGCTGCGCGTCCTTCACCGCTTGCCAGACCTGCAGCTGGCGCCCGGTCGGCTCCGCGTCGAAGACCCAGGAGCGCGTGTTGTCGCTCTGGTAGCCGTGGAGGTCGCCGCCGGTGTCGATCAGGATCATCGCGCCGCGCTCGAGCTCGATGCCGCGGTTCTCTCCGTGGGGGTAGGCCGCCGCGGGGCCGATCAGCGAGAGGTCCCAGTGACCGACGAGGCCCGAGCGCTCGTGGGCGCGGCGCACGAGGGCGCCGATGTCCTTGCCGGTCATCCCCGGGCGGAACCACTCGCTGGCGGCGACGATCGCGTCCTGGGTGATTTCGTTGGCCTTGCGCAACAACGCGAGCTCGTGGGCGTCCTTGCGACCGCGCAGGGCCGTGACGAGCGGGCGCGCGGAGGTCGGCGGGGGCATTCCGAGGGCCTCGGCGACATCCGCGACGAAGCCGTAGCGGATCGATGGCTCGACGCACAGCCGCGTGGCCCGCCGGCGACGCAGCTCGCTCGCGAGAGGGCCGGCGGCGTACTCGTGCTCGTCCCAGGTCACGACCTCACCGCCTGGACCACCTTCGGCCTCGACCTTCTTGCGCGCGCGCTCGCCCTCGAAGGCCGGGCACATCCAGAAGTGCGAGCCGTCGGAGAGGACGACCAGGCCGAAGAGGCGCTCGGAGCGGCCCCAGGTCACGCCGCTGAGGTACTCCATCGTCGCGCAGGGCTCGATCAGCATGGCCTCGAAGCCCGCGCCGTCGAGGAGCGCGGCCAGCCGCTCACGGCGCGCGGCCCGCTCCTCTCCCGAGATCGGCTCGATCTCGTGGCTGCGGTCCGTGACGCGAGCGAGCTTCTCGTCGAGCTCGGCCGACTGCTCGAGTTGCTGCTGGGAGCTGGCGCAGGCGGCGAGGCCGGCTCCTGCGGCGAGGCCGGCGCTCGTGGAGAGGAAGGTGCGGCGCGAAGGAGCGGGGCAACTGGGGTCGATGGTGTCAGGCTTGGGGCACATGCGCTCCAGCCTACCCGCGCGGATGCGGGCGAGGACCGCGGGGCCCGTGGGAGTTAGGATGTGCGGCGCATGAGCGGGACGGGAGACGTGGTGGGGGGCTACCGCCTGGGCGCGGAGCTCGGCCGCGGGGCGAGCGGAGTCGTCTACGCGGCCGTCGACGAGGCCCTGGAGCGCAAGCTGGCGATCAAGCTGCTCTCCCACGAGCTGGCGGACACGCCGGAGCAACGCGCGCGCCTCGAGCGCGAGGCGAAGCTCCTCGCGGCCGTCCAGCACCCCAACGTCGCCGTCGTCTACGGCGTGGTGGAGGAAGAGGGTCGCCTGGCCCTGGCCCTCGAGTTCCTGGAGGGTGAGACGCTCGCGGCGATCCTCGAGCGCGGTCCCCTCGCGATCGAGGACGCCCTCGACGTGGCGCGTCAGATCGCCGAGGGCCTCGAGGCGGCTCACGAGGAGGGCGTCGTCCACCGCGACCTCAAGCCCGCCAACCTGATGCGCGCGGCCGACGGTACGGTCAAGGTCTTCGACTTCGGGCTCGCCAAGCCGACCGGTGAGCGAGCGACCGACTCGACGCGCCTCTCCACCGAGGGCCTGGCCCTCGGCACGCCCCTCTACATGGCGCCCGAGCAAGTGCGGGGCAAGCTCGTCGATCGGCGCGTGGACGTGTGGGCCTTCGGTTGCGTCTTGTGGGAGCTCCTCTGCGCCGAGCGGGTCTTCGGCGGCGAGACGACGGCCGACGTCGTGCACGCGATCCTGGAGCGCGAGCCGGACCTCGACCGCTTGCCGGCGCGGACCCCGACCTCGGTCCGTGAGCTCATCGCGCGTTGCCTGCGCAAGGACGCGCGCCGGCGCCTGCGCGACGTCGGCGACGCGCGCCTCGTGCTCGAGGAGGCGCTGGAGGCGCGCGAGTGGGCGAAGCGGGGTGAGGCGACTCCGGCGACGCGGTCGTTTCGACCCGGCTGGGCCGGCGCCGCGGTCGGCGTGCTCGCCGCCGCCGCCCTGGGGCTCTGGTTCGGGGGCGCGGAGATCTCGACGGCGGTCGAGCCGGCGCGCGTCCTGCGTCTGGCCCTCGACGTGCCCCCTGGCGACAAGCGCACGATGCCGCGCCTCCACCCCGACGGGCGCACGCTGGTCCACGAGCTCGCGCTCACGGGCGAGGAGGAGACGCACGGGCTCCTGGCGCGGCGGCTGGACTCCTTCGAGGACGTGCCCATCCCGGGCAGCGACCGCGTCGACACCTTCGGATTCTCTCCCGACGGGGAGCGCTTGGCCGTCGTCAAGCTCGCCGAGGGCTCCACCTCGCGCTTCACCCTGAGCCTCTTGTCTCTGGACGGCTCCGTGGCGCCCGAGCACCTGGGGCTGCTGCCCGCCGACCTCTCGAACGACGGAACGGTCGCCTGGCTGGACAACGACCACGTCGTGCTGTCGGCACGGCCGCGGAGCCTCCTGGTCGTCAGCACGGACGGCTCCCGCGACGTGACTGAGGTCCCGCTCCAGGTTGACGAAGCCACTTGGCCCTACGCGCCGGACGTTTGCGACGCGCTGCCGGGGTCGGAGTTCGTCTTGGCGTCTTCCTTCCGCCTGGACTCGCGGGGTGGGCAGAACTGCATCGTCCTCCTCGACGTCGCGAGCGGTGGACAACGCGTCCTCGTCGACGACTCGAGCCAGGCCTATTGGCTGCGCAGCGGGCAACTGCTCTTCAGCCGCGCCGATCGCCTCTACGTCTCGGACTTCGACCTCGAAACCCTGGAGCTCTCCGGGGAGCCCATCGAGGTCGCCCGGGGACTGATGCGGCCGGCGGCCTGGATGTCCGGCTTCTTCCACGCCTCGCGGGAGGGCTCGGTTTGCTGGTTCCCAGAGGGCGAGCTCGGCATCGAGCGTCGGGTCCACTGGATCGGCGGAGCCGAAGAGGAGAGCTTCTGGTCCGAGGAGCCCTTGGCCTTCGAGGACAACTTCCTCAGCGTCAGTCCCGGCGGGGGCTTCCTGAGCGCGGTGGTCGTGGCGCCCACCGGGAACTACGAGCTCTGGGGCTCCGAGGTCGGCGAGCCCGACATGCGGCCCCTCTTGCAGGAGGCGGGCTACGACTTCATGGGCGGTGTGGTGGACACGGCCCGGCGCCGGATCTTCTCCGTGCGCTTCGGCGGCGGCAGCGGGGAGGTGCGGATGGACTCCCTCGACGCCCCCGGGGAAGGGGAGCTGATCTACCGCGGTCCGGCGAACGAGGATGCCCTGACTTCGCCACGCCTGACGCGCGACGGGACGCTCCTGAGCGTGTTCCGATTCCTCGATGACGGGATGCGACTTCTCCTCTTCGACCTCCGCCAGCTCGAGGCGGGCGGCCCCCTGGAGCCCATCCTCACCCGTGACACGACGCGCGGCATGCGCGGCCTTCGGGTCAGCCCCGACGGGCGCTGGCTCGCCGTCTCGGGTTGGGACAGTCCGCCGACCCTGATGCCGATCACGCCCGAAGGGCAGCTCGGGGCGCCGGTGGACGTGCCGCGCGCCGGCCTGGACCTCGCCAACGCCCAATGGGCCTCCGACGTCGAGGGCGCGGACTACCGCCTGCTCTTCATGCACGCCGACGGCCGCGAGATCTACGGTGTGGACGTCTTCCAGCGGCCGAACCACCTCGAGTTCTCCGAGCCCGAGGAGATCTCGAGCATCGAGGAGGGGAGCATCCTCGATGCCTCCTACGTCGCGGACGGGCGCTTCCTGGCATTCATCGCGGACGAGGAGACCCTCAACCGCCCGACCGTGCACCTGATGCTCGGCGGCGTGCCGGCGCCGGGGCGTTGAGGCTCTCCGGGGCGGGTGCTCAGTCCTCGCCGAAGGTGCGCTCGTCTCCCTCCGCGCTCCAGACGAAGAGCCCCTGCGTCCCCTCCTCGACCACGAGGGCCGCGCGATCTCGGTCGCCCTCGCGCAGGTAGAGTCCGAGGTCCTTCGGGCTCGCCGCGAGCACCGCGCGGTCGTGGCCGGCCGCGTCCTGGAGGAAGAGGCCGAGGTCGTCGGGCTCGCCCACGAGCGCCACGCGCTCGGTGCGCCGGCGGTCCTTCATGTAGAGGCCGTGGTCCTCGCGGTCGACGAGGAGGACGGTCCGCGGCACACCGGCCGCGTCGAGGAGCTGGAGCTCGGAGCCCGAGTCCGTCGCGCGCCAGGAGCCCCGCGGCGCCCCGCGCTCGTCGACGAGGACGAGCTCGCGCGTGCGCAGGATCGGGTGCGTGTTCTGGGTCGTGAAGACGAGGGCCCCGAGGGCTCCGAGAAGGGCGGCGGCGCTGGAGGAGAGGAGTTGCATGTCGAGGGTTCCCGGCGGTCGTGCCGCCAGCTGGAGGGGGCCGGCGGGGAGCGCCGGCGCGGGGACGTGCATTGGACGAGCGCCCCGCGGGCCTGTTGACGTCCTTCTGGAGCTTCTCGCGGACTCGGCTCTCAGTCCGACTCTGCCCGCTCCGACTCCTCGCGCAGGATGCGCCGGAATTCGATCCGCGCTCCGAGGTGGCAGAGCATCGCCCGCTCGCCGAAGAACACCTTGTTGAGCCACACGTTGACGGGCAAGGATCGAGTCCAGCGGCGGCGCGTGAACTCGCCGTAGAGGCGCACGCCTCGCTCGAAGTAGCCGGGCTTGGCGAAGTCGAAGGTGCCCTCGCAACGCAGGGGCTCCCAGACCCAGTCGCAGTACTCGCGCATCATCGCCAGGCGCTCGGGCTCGAGGTCCTCGAGGGCGAGGTCGCAACCGCGGGCGGCGAAGCGGGCCACCTCGTCGGCGTCTCCCTCGCTGGCGCGCTCGGCGCCTTGTACGAACTCGAACTCCTCTTCGCTGAAGCGGTGGCAGCAACCGAAGTCGATCAGCCCCAGGCGACCGTCGGGGAGGAAGAGGAAGTTGCCTGGGTGGGGATCGGCGTAGACGGTGCGGCCCGAGTACCAGAGGCGTCCGGTGGCGCGGGTGATCTGTGCGCCGTGCCGATCGCGCAGCTCCTGGGAGGGCTTCGTCGCGAGGAAGCCGTCGAGGTGAGCGCCGTCGACGTACTCCATCGTCAGCACGCGCTTCGTCGAGAGCTCCTCGATCAGGCGCGGCACGACCACCTCGTCGAGGTCTCCCAGGCAGCGCCGCGCTTCCTGCTGGAGCACGGCTTCCTGCTCGTAGTCCACCTCCTGCTCGAGCATGCGCCGGATCCCCTCGAACTGCGCGAGCATGTTCTCCCAGTCGCCCGAGAGGCGCATCGGAAAGCTCACCGCCTTGAGGTTGGCGAGGTCGGCCCGGATCGTGCGCGCGATGCCGGGGTACTGGACCTTGACCGCGACCCGCTCGCCGGTGCCCTTGAGGCGTGCGCGGTGCACCTGCCCGAGGGAGGCGGCGGCGAAGGCCTCCTCCTCGAAGTCATCGAAGAGCTCGTGGGGGTCGTCCCCCAGCTCGCGCCGCAGGTGCTCCCGCAGGAGCGCAAAGTGCATCGGCGGCGCGTCCATGTGCAGGCGCGAGAGGACGTTGGCGAAGGAGGCCGGCGTCACGTGCGGCCAGTGGGCGATGATCTGCCCGAGCTTCATCACCGCGCCGCGCAAGTAGCTCATGCGTCCGAGCACTTGGATGGCCGCGGCGACGTGGGTCTCGTCGAGCCCGCGTCGCTTGGCTTCCGCGTCCCGGAAGCCGCTGCGCAGCCACCAGGCGGCGTAGGCCGCGGCGACCTTGGCCTGCAGGGTCCCGAGGGACCACATGCGCTTCAGACGTCCGGTCGGCACCGGGCGCGAGCCGATCCCCGCGAGCAGTCGCTCGAGCTCGGCCTGCGCGGAGACGCTCTCTTCGCCGCCGTCGAAGCCGGCGGGCAGGGCGTCCATCAACTCGGAGAGGGTGGGTTGTTCGGCGGTCATGGCACGATGCGTTGCAAGGGGTTCAGCTCTCGCGCAGCGCGCGGCAGAAGAGCCCGATCGAGCGGTCGAGGAGGGCCAGCGTGTCCTCCTGCTTTGGCGAGTCGTCCCGGGTCCAGAAGCCCAGGACGCCGAGATAGAGGGACCAGTAGAGGTGCAGGTCGAGGGCCAGGGCCGCGCCCCGCTCTCGCAGGTCGGGCTCCCTTTGCAGTCCCTCCGCGACCCGTTCGAGATGGCCCCGGCGCCAGGCGGCGCCCGCGTCGTCCTCCCTCTCTGCGCGGAGGGGGGAGAGGGCCGTCTCGAGCAGCTCCCCGATCCAGCCGCGGGTCGGCTCGAGGTGGCGCAGCTCGACGGCCACGCCGGCGAAGAGGCGTTCCTCGAGGCTCGCTCCCTCCCGGGCCTGGCCCTCGAGCTCCGCCTCCGCCGCCGCCAGGGCCTCCCAGGCCAAGGCCAGGCCCAGGGCTTCCTTGGTGGGGAAGTAGTTGAACAGGGTCCCGGCCGCGATGCCGGCGTCGCTAGCGATCTCCCGGGTCCGCGCGGCCTCGAAGCCGTCGCGGGCGAAGTGGGCCTTGGCGGCGTCGAGGAGGGCCTGGCGGGTGCGGAGGCGGGTTTCTTGGCTGACTCGCATGGGGTGGGCTCGAAGTGAGCGTGCTCACATTATCGGTGGATCTCCTGGCGGCGCAAGAGGGAAAGTGAGCCCGCTCATATTTTACATCCCTCACCGAGAAGACGCCGATCCTGTCGCTTCCCGGCCCGCGGCGGACAATGCAGCGGTCATGGCGAAGGGACCGCGGATCTTGCTGGCCCTGCTCGGGTGCGCACTGCTCCTCGGAGGTCTGGTGGTCTTCTCGACAGACCGGCCGCCGCAAGGGCCCGGATCGATCGGAGTCGCCATCGACCGAAGAGGCCCTGTAGGCCTGGGCCACGAATCCCCGCTGACTGATGCACCCGACCGGCCCGAAGAGCCGAGAGTCGCGAGCGACGAGCGCACTGTGGCCACGGTCGGGGCGGAGGACCCCGCGGCCTCCCGAGCGGCTCCCGAGTCAAGTGCCATCGATCCGCTGCGCTTGCACGGCCGCGTGGTGACGGAGATGGGGGAGCCCGTAACGGAGTTCTCCCTGCTCGTGCGGCGCCCCGGTTCGAGCTCGATGATCGCCAAGCACTCTCGCTCCGCGGACGGCACCTTCGCCATGACCTTTGAAGCTGGTGGTACTTGGGAGCTGAGCGTGACGGCGACCGGCTTCCTGCAGCGCGACGTCCTCGTCGAGCTGCCGCGAACGGAGGTCCTGGAGATCGTGCTGGAGCGAGGCACGACGCTCACCGTGCGCGTTCTCGATGGAACGGGGAGCCCGGTTTTCGGAGCCGAAGTCCTTCTCCGGTACCACGACCACCTTCTCGGGAGCGGGTCGCAATGGAATACCAAGGAGTCGGGGCATGCCACCTTCCATGGGCTGCAAGCAGGGCGCGTGACGCTCGTCGCTCGTCGCGACAAGGTGGGCTGCGCGGTCAGTCCACCCATCGATCTCGTGCATGGCGAAGAGCGGGTCGCTCCGGATCTCGTCCTGACTCCGGGGGGACGCATCGAGGGGGTGGCCTTCCTGAGGAAGGGGACTCCGGAACCGCGGCTGATGCTGTCTTTGAGGTCGCACTCCACCTCGTCGGACTTGCCCGAGGGTTTGATCCACCGAAGGAGATCGAGCTGGAGCGACGGTCGCTTCTTCTTTTCCGAGGTCCCCCCCGGCAAGTACACGCTCAGGGTAGAGGGGGCCACGAGTCCCCGCCGGGCGGTGCCGCGCCGGCAGTGGGAGGTGAGCGTGCAGGAAGGCGGAGCGACGCTCCTGGACCTGTTCCTCCATGAAGGTGTGGAGATCGCAGTGCGAGGCGTCGTGACGGCCAATGGTGAGCCGCTCCAGGGGGTCGAAGTCACGCCTCGCCTGGCCAGTACTCACCGGTCGCGAGTGACCGGTGGCACTTTCACCGATGAAGACGGGCTATTCGAGGTCGTCCTCGACCGCCCCGGCCGGTACGACTTCGAGCTCGAGGGCCCCTCGACTGAGGGGAATTGGTGCGTGGTCGCCAGTCGCGTGGTCTCGGACACTCGTCTGCTGCCCCTGAGCTTCGAACTCCGAACCGGCTACGTGCAGGGGAGAGTCGTCGACTCAGAGGGGAATGGCGTCTACGGAGCGGTCGTCTTTGCGCAGACCCTGTTCGATGACCGCGCGATTAGCTGGGGCCTCCCGAAGGGCTCAAAGCAGACGAACGTGAAGGGCTACTTCTGGTTCAATCACTTGCCGGAGGGGCGCTACCGACTGAGCTGCGCCAACGCGGACGCGGTCGACGTGGAGGTCGCGGCGGGGGGCGAGACCGAAGACGTCATGCTGCTGCAAGGGCCCAGCTATTCGGCAACGATTGCCGGAGTCGTATCCGATCCCGACGGTCGCCCCGTCAGCAATGCGCGCATCGAATTGGGAGGGAGCGTCGAAGGATCCGCGCCCGCCGCCATGACCTCTACGCGCAGCGAACCCGATGGCTCATTCGCCATGGAGGCCAGGCGGCCGACTTGGACCTGGGTGCGTGCTCGGCGGGGCGACTGCGTCTCTCCTTGGACTCCGATCGACCTCCGCGCCGGGCGGACGACCCGATGTGATCTGAGGCTGACGTCCGGCGGCTTCGTAAGGGCCCGAGTCGTCGGTGAGCTTGTGGAGGGGCAAAAGGTCTGGATCCGGGGTAGAGACAGCCGAGGGCTTGGCGGTTTCGTGGATTGGACGACGGAGGGGAGCGTGCGAGTCGGCCCACTCCTTCCGGGCGCCTACTCCGCCCGTGCTTACCTCCTCGAGGCCGAGACTGCCGCGGGCCAGGCTTTTAGCAGCGAACCCGTGAAGTTCGAGGTGTCGGGGGCCGGCGAAGTGGAGGTCCTCTTCGAGTTCGAGTGAAGCACCTCGCGCTCACCCGTACTTCAACCCGCTCCCCGTGTTGAACACGACGACCTGCTCCTCGCGCTCGATCCAGCCCCGACGCGCGAGCTCGCGCACCGCCGCCAAGCAGGCGCCGCCCTCGGGGGATCCGAGCACGCCGAGCTTGGTCGAAAGGAGTTCCGTGCCTTCGCGGATCGTTTCTTCGTCGAGCGCGATGGCCGTCCCCCGGCTCTCCCGCAGCGCCCGCAGGATCAGGAAGTCGCCCAAGGCGCCGGGCACGCGCAGGCCGAAGGCCGCCGTCTCTCCCGGCGACTCCCAGGGTGGCGCCTCCTCCAGCCCCTGCTCGAAGGCCCGCACGATCGGTGCGCAGACCTCCGCCTGCACGCTCACCATCCGCGGCCGCCCCGAGCCGATCCAACCGAGCTGCTCCATCTCGTCGAAGGCCTTCCACATGCCGACGAGGCCCGTGCCGCCGCCCGTCGGGTAGACGACGACGTCGGGCAGGCGGCCGAGGTCGTAGAGGAGCTCGAAGCCCATGACCTTCTTGCCCTCGAGGCGGTAGGGCTCGCGCAGGGTCGCGAGGGAGAACCAGCCGTGCTCCTTGGCGAGGGGGGCGAGGGCAGCGCCCGCGTCGGCGATCGTGCCATCGACGAGGGTCACTTCGGCGCCGAGGGCGTTGGTCTCCTGCACGATGGGCTGGGGCGTGCTGCGCGGGATGAAGACGTGCACATCGAGGCCGTGCAGGGCGCCGTAGGCCGCGGCGGCGCCGCCCGCGTTGCCCGCCGACGGCAAGCAAACGGCGCGTACCCCGAGCTCCGCCGCCCGCGCCACCGCGGCGGCCATGCCGCGCGCCTTGAAGGAGCCCGTCGGGTTCTGGCCCTCGTCCTTCACGAGCAAGCCGGGGAGGTCGAGCTCGGCGGCGAGACGCTCGCCCGGGAGGAGGGGCGTCGCGCCCTCCCCGAGGGTCGGCACCAGGACGCCGCGACGAGAGGGCGCGAGCTCGACGAGACGATTCTGGCCCGGCGGGCGCGCGAGGACCTCGGCCAGGCTCGGGCGTCCGAGCTCCAGGTCGTAGCGCGCGAGCAGGGGGCCGCCGCAGTCCTCGCAGGTGTTGTGCAGCTCGTCCGCCGCGTGCCGACGCGCGCAGCGGCCGCAATCGAGGTGGGAGAAGCGAGAAGCGCTCACACCCGCCCCGCGGGTCCGTGAGCGCAGTCGTCAGGTCGTGAGCTCTCGTCGGCGTTCATCGCCCGAGCCTACGACCTCGGGCAGCGAGAGTCTCCTCAGTCCCGGTCGCAGAGGTCGTGCGTCAAGGCGACCGGCAGGAACACCAGGTCGATCGCGACCGGCAGGAGGAAGGCCGCCAGGTAGAAGACGGCCACGCCCTGGCTGCCGTCGTGGCAGGAGAGGTCGTGGCGGACCTCGACCTTCCCGGGCCCGCCGCTGCCGTAGAAGGAACGCGAGACCGCGAAGGTCCAAGGCTCGTTCGACTTGCAGCCCACGAAGGAGAGGCTGGCGGCCAGGAGGGCCGCGGCGGTGCGGCGACGGAGGGGCGGCTTTCGGGAGCGGGGCATGGCCGGGCGCGGGCTCCTCCCGCGCCCAAGTCCCATCGCCCCTCGCGCCGCGACCGTTCGGTCTTTTTCGCGCTGCCGGGAACGCCGCTCGGGACGCTAGGCTGCCGCGATGAGCTCCTCTCCGACTCCCGCGATCCGGGTCGGCGTCGTCGGCCTCGGCCTGATGGGCCGGCGCATGCTCGGCAGCCTCGCGCCCCACGACGGCTTCGAGAGCGTCGTCGGCTTCGACGCGGACCCCGCCGCCACGGAGCACGCGGCGAAGGAGTTCGAATGTGAGGCGGCCGCCAGCTTCGAGGCGCTCCTCGGGCGCGACGACCTGGACCTCGTCTACGTCGCCACGCCGCCCGCCAGCCACGTGGAGCTCGGTGAGCGCGTGCTCGCGAGCGGTCGGGCCCTCTTCCTCGAGAAGCCCTTGGCCGTCGACCTCGGCGCCGCCGAGCGCCTTGTCGAGGCGGCCGAAGCCGGCGGCCCGCCTGCGGCCTTGAACTTCCCCTTCGCGACCCTGCCGGGGCTTGCGGGCATCGAGCGCGCCGTCGCGGCGGGGGAGGCCGGCGAGTTGTTGCGGGTCGAGCTCCAGCTGCACTTCTCCCAATGGCCGCGAGGCTGGCACACCGCGGGTCCTTGGCTCGACGGCGACCGCGAGGGAGGCTTCTTGCGCGAGGTCTTCTCCCACTTCGCGTACTTGACCCAGCGCTTGCTCGGCCCCCTGGAGGTCGTCGATGCACGCGTCGAACGCGAGCCGGGCCGGGGCGAGCGCTTCGCCCGCGCGGAGCTGCGCGCCGGGGGCGTCGCCGTCCAGCTGCTCGGCGCGGTGGGGGGCGCGGCCCCCGATCACAACCGCTGGACGCTCTACGGCGAGCGTCGTTCGTGGAGGCTGGAGGACTGGTCGCGGCTCTCGGTCACGGAGGGAGAGCGATGGACGGCCGTCGAGCCCGAGGCTCGGGAGTCACAGGGTGCCGAGACCCAGCTCGACCAGCTCGCCGCCCTCCTGCGCGGCGAGCCCTCCTGCCTGCCCTCGTTGCGCGAAGGCCTCGACGTCATGCGAGTGGTCGAAGCAATACGGAGTCGCACACTTTGTTGCTGATCGACAGCAAGGGGGTACCGCACAAGTCCGGTCTCGGGCCGCTGCGGGAGTCCCGGCCTGACTTGTACGGTACCCCCTTGCTGTCGATCAGCAACAAAGTGTGCGACTCCGTATTGCGGCTCCGTATTGCCCGCCCCCGGCGTGGGGGGCGGGCAACCTGCGCGGAGAGTCTCCCTCGGGCCCGGTTCGATCAGATGCCCTTCGCCGCTTCGTCGCGTCGGAGGTCGGCGTTGCGCCAGCTCGCGGCGTTCTTCTCCCACCAGCGCCGCCAGGACGCGCCGGTGTTGCCCGCGTCCTCGCCCGTCAGGCGGCCGAGGGACTTGCGCGCGGCGCGGGACTCGTTGACGTAGTCGTACTCGATCACCCCGGAAACGCCGGCGTCGAGGACGTCGCCCTCGAGCAGGACGTTGATCTGCGGGTCGGCCACCGCCTGGAAGGTCGCGACCTCGACGTCGAAGTCCTGGACGTAGGCGGTCTGCTTGCCGACGAAGATGTAGCTGTGGGGCACGCGGTTCGTGCCGCTCGCCTGGGCCGCGGCGATGTAGCTCACCAGGGGCTCGACGGCGGCGGGATAGCCCATGAAGCCCAAGGCCTCGGCGGCCTGGGTCCGCACGCGGGCGTTCTGGCTGTTCAGCGCGCGCGCGACGGGGACGATCAGGCCGGGCTGCTCGGCGTTGCCCAGGGCCTGGGCGGCCTGCCGGCGCACGTCGGCGCTCGAGTCGAGCACGGCGTGCTGGAGCAGGCGCCTCGCGTCCTCGCCGGGGAAGAGCCGGCCCAGGGCGTGGGCGGCGAAGACGCGGCGGCGCAGGGCGAAGTTGCCGAGCTCCTCGAGCAGTCGCTCTTCGAGGCGCTCGCGGTCCTCGACGCCCTCGAGCTCGGCGATGGCCAGCTCGCGGGCGGCCGGGGGTGCCCCCGCGCCGAAGCGCAGGATGCGGTCGATCGCGGCGTCCAGCTCGGAGCCGGCGCCGACGAGGGGCGGGACGGAGACCGGGCTGCGCTCGCGCAGCAGCGCCAGGGTGGGCGCGTGGTTCGGGGCGCGGTCGAGGAGCCCGTCGGCTTCGCGCAGGGCTTCGAGATTCAGGCCCTCTTCGAGCATCCAGCGCATGAGCTCGACGCGTCCGTGCAGGCCATCGGCTGCGTGGGCGTCCGCGCGGCGGCGCTTCATCTCGCGCAGGACGTCGGCTTCCTTCGGGGCGCGGGTCACGGCCTCGGCGGGGATCTCCCGCCAGGCGCCGCCTTGGCCCTTGATCTCCCAGTGCCCTTCGATGTCGGGGCCGTCGACGAAGCGGGCCACGCCCGTCAGCGTGCCGCCGGCTGCGAGGTGCAGGATGCGGCGGGCGGAGCGCGCGAGCTCGGTCTCCTCGGCCTTCTGGCTCGGCTCCGCGAACTCTTGCTGGAGCACCTCGGGGGTGAGGGCTTCTTGTGCCGCGCCGGCGAGACCGGCGAGCGTCGCCAGGAGGATGGGGGGGGCCAGGAGGCTCAGCGGGCGGCGAGCGGATTGGGTTCGCATGGATCGCATGTCTCCTCGATCGATCGAGTCGAATCTGTCGTTGGCTTCGTGGAGGGGGCTGGCTCGCAGATCCAGGGCGTCGGGGGACTGAAATAGTTGCGAAAGCCGTGCCGGGGACGCGATTTCCCCCTTCTTCGGCCGGGGGAGGCCGGGCGTGGCCCGGTCGCGGGGCGTTGCGCGGCCCCGCACGCCCGCCCGTGCGGCACCGCGCGCGGGCCGCTCATGCCCCGGCGGGGGCCTCCGGCTCGGGCGGAGCGAGGTAGAAGAGCAGATCGCCCTTCTGCAGGCGGGTGTCCGCGGCCAGGAAGTCGAGCTCCCCGCCCTTCCGATAGGCGAGCAAGGGGCGCGCCTCCTCGAGCCAGGCGTCGAGCTCGCCGAGCCCGAGCTCGTGGTCGATCTCCACCGTCGCCACGCGTCCGCCCGTCTCGAGGTTGCGAGCCAACTCCTCCCAGAGCACTTCTCCGGCGGCGAGGTAGGTGGGCTCTCCGTGGGACGCGCTCTCCTCCGGCGAGCTCGTCATGCGCAGGGCGCGCACGTTCTCGCGGCCGAACTCGTCGCTGTAGACCTGGAGCGCGAGGCGGTTGACGCTGTCGCTCGGCGTGACGGCGAGCATGTGCCCGATGCCGTGCAAGTCGAGCTTCTCGATCTGGAGCGCGTCGAGGGCGTCCGCGCGCTTGGCGTTGAGGCCGAGGGAGCGCGCTTGCTCCACCTGGTAAGCGCTGCGGTCGAGGAGCTGCACCTGGTAGCCCGCGCGGTCGAGGCTGCGCGCCAGACCGCGGGCGACGGCGTTGGCGCCGACGAAGAGGATCCCGTCCTGGCGCATTTCGAGCACGCCCAGGCGCCGCCCCACGGCCCGGGCCGTGGGGGCCTGGACGATCACCGTGCCGGCGATCACCGCGAAGGTCATGTTCATCACGACCCGGCCGCCAGGCTCGCCCTGGGCCTCGAGGATCAGGGCGAATAGCGACGAGACCGCCGCCGCGACGATGCCTCGCGGCGCGATCCACGACAGGAAGAGCTTCTCGCGCAGGGCCAGGGAGGAGCCGAAGGTGGAGGCGAAGATCGTCAGCGGCCGCACGACGACGATGATCGCGACCACGAGGGCGACGCCCGGCCAGCCGAGGGCGACGATCCCGCGCAGCTCGAGGTCCGCCGCGAGCAGCACGAACACGATCGAGACCATCATGACCGTGAGCTGGCCCTTGAACTCTTCGACCTCCTGGAGGCCCGGCGGGTGCAGCCAGCCGAGGAGGAAGCCCGCGAGCGTCACGGTCAAGACCCCCGACTCCGCGAGGATCGTCTCCGACAAGGCGTAGAGCCCGATGGCCCCGGCGACGACCGCGAGGTTCCGCAGGTCGCGGGCCAGGACCTGCGGTCGCTTCAGGAGCAGCTGCAAGGCGAAGGCGCCGCCCGCGCCCAGGAGGCTCCCCAGCCCCACGCGCTCGAGGAAGGCCAGGGCGACCTGTCCGGTGCCCTCGGTGTCGGCCTCGACCAGGTACTCGAGCACGAGCACGGCGAGCAGGGCGCCGATCGGGTCGATCAGGATCGCCTCTCCGCGCAGCACGTCGCCCACCCGCTGCCGGGGCTTGACCGAGTGCAGCAGGGGTTGAATCACCGTCGGCCCCGTGACGATCACCAGGGCGCCGAAGAGCAACGCGAGCTCCCATCCGAGATGGGGGAAGCAGAGGCGAGCCACCAGCGTGCAGCCGAGCCAGGTCACCAGCGCACCGATCGTGACGAGGTTGCGAATCGCGCGGCCGGCGCTGCGGAAGGCGGAGGGCTTCAGGGACAACCCGCCCTCGAAGAGGATGATCGCGACGCCGAAGCCGACCAGGACGCGCAGGCCGTCGCCCAGGGAGCCGGGGTCGATCACCCCCAGGAGGCTCGGTCCGAGCAGGACGCCCGTCAGCAAGAGGGGCAGGATGGCGGGCACCTTCAAGCGTCGCGCGAGCGCCTGCCCGCAGACGCCGGCGACGACGGCGACGGCCGAGGTCGTGACCATGGGGTCGGCGTGCATGCGCGCAGCCTACCTTCGCCCCGGGGCGTTGCGTAGGATCCCGCCCATGGCGCGGCGCCGCATCCTGTTCGTGTCCCAGCAGCTCCCCTGGCCGAAGGACTCGGGCGGCAACATCCGCACCTACTACACGCTGGCGGCCCTGGCGCGGGAGTTCGACGTGCTCCTGTGCTCGACGGAGGACGGCAGCGGAGAAGGGCGCTCGGCCCTGGAGGCCCTGGGGGCTCGCCTGCGCCTCGTGCCGGACACGAAGCGTCGCTCGGGCTCGGGACAGGCTCTCGGGGTCTTGCGGAGCTTCTTCAGCGGCGAGCCCGCCGTGGTCGCCCACAACGAGAACCCCGCCCTGCGCGCCGCAGTGCGGGAGGAACTGGCGCGCGGCGCCTTCGACTCCCTGCACCTCAACCACCTCGACACGGCGCTCTACTTCGACCTCGCGCTTCACGTCGACCCTGAGGGGGCGCCGCCGAGCCTGATCGACACCCACAACCTGCTCTTCGACTACTACGCCCGTCGCGCGGAGGTCGAGGGGAGCGTCCTGCGGCGCTGGGTCTGCCGGCGCGAAGCGCGGCTCCTCGAGGGCTACGAGCTCGACGTCTTCCGCCGCGTCTCGCGAGTCGTGGTCTGCTCCGAGGACGAGCGCGCCCGCTTGCACGCCGCCGATCCCGCCCTCGACGCCGCCGTCGTGCCCAACGGCGTCGACTGCGAGGAGCTCCGCCCCGCCGAGGCGGCCCCCGATCCCGCGAATCGCGACCTCGTCTTCGTCGGCGACCTCGCCTATGGCCCGAACAGCGACGCGGCCCTGCGCTTCGCCCGCGAGGTCCTGCCGGCGATCCGGCGCGAGGAGCCCACGGCCCGCTTCCTCGCCGTCGGCAAGAACCCGCCCCCCGAGCTCGAAGCCCTGGGGCGCGAGCGGGAGGAGGTCGTCGTCCCCGGCTTCGTCGAGGACGTGCGCGAGTGGGTCTGGCCGGCAGCCGTCTACGTCGTGCCGATCCGCTACGGCTCGGGCACGCGCCTCAAGGTGCTCGAGGCCTTCGCCCTGGGCAAGGCGACGGTCTCCACGCGTATCGGCGCCGAGGGCATCGCGACCGCCGACGGCGAGGACGTCCTCCTGCGTGACGAGCCCGCCGACATGGCCGCAGCCGTCGTCGAGCTCCTGCGCGACCCGGAGCGCCGCGAGCGCCTCGGCCGCGCAGCGCGCCTCAAGGTCGAGGAGCGCTACGATTGGCCGCGCATCGGGGAGGGGCTCGTCGAGCTGCACCGCGGGCTCGTCCGCGACGATCCCTGAGCGCGATCCCGACCGTCCGTCCCCTGAAGTTAGAGAGCATGCAAGTCCAGTTCCTGGAGATCGTCACCCCCGAAGTCGATGCGACCTGTGCCGCCCTGCTGGCGCAGCACGGCGCGAGCTTCGGGGAGCCCGTGCCCGAGCTCGGCAACGCGCGCACTGCGACCCTCGTCGGCGGTGGGAGGGTCAGCGTGCGGGCGCCGATGCACGAGTCGGAGGTGCCCGTCGTGCGTCCCTACGTGCTCGTGGACGACGTCGAGACGGCGGCTGCGGCGGCGCAAGCGGCCGGCGGGGAGATCCTCCATCCGCCCATGGAGATCCCCGGTCAGGGCAACTTCGCCATCTATCAGCTGGGCGGCATCCAGCACGGGCTCTGGCAGGACTGAGGCGGGGACGTCAGCGAACCGCCTTCTCCCACAGTTCGCGCGGGGTGCAGTCGAGGTCCTGAGAGCTGCCGTTCACGCCGCGGGTGCTCATCACCTGCAAGAAGGCCGTGGCGCTCTTGAAGCCCGTGATCTTGTCGTGGGTGAAGTTGGAGTAGGCCTCGTAGGCCCACTTCTTGTCCTTCTGGTCGTCGTCGGCTGTGTGATTGCGGTCGCGTAGCGTGTCGCTGCGCTCGCCGGGGCGTACCTCGAAGTAGGCCGGAGGGCGGCTGGTCAGGAAGCGCCGACCGCGCGCGCCGATGTCGTCGAGGCCGCCGAAGCGGATGCACTCGTAAGTCACGAGTTGTTGGTGGAAGGTCTTGGCGAAGGGAGGCGTGAGGGGCTTCGTCAACCCGCCGTCCTTCTTCCCGACCCAGTCAGGCGTGCGGTTGCAGTTCGTGATGCCGTAGTCGTCGGAGAGCCCTCGCACCAGCTGGCGCAGCCCCTCCTCCCAGGGCTCGAGCTCCTCGGACGGGAAGTGCGGCCGGCACCAGCGCAGGAGCCGCAGCCAGTGGGCGAGGCCGCGGTCGCCGCCGCTGGAGGTGGGGCCGTCCACGGTCTCGATCTTCTTCCAGAGCGGGAACAGCAGCGGGTTGCCTTGCAAGGCGCCGGGGTGCAGGAGGTCGTTCCCCGCCTCGTCCTGCCCGACGACGCGGGTCAGGCTCTGGGCCATCTTGAAGTCGGTCAGGACCGCGCCGAGGCACTCCACGCCGAAGACGTCCCAGGGGGCGACGGCCGCGGCGCCGGCGGTGCCGCGGCTGAGGTGGGTGTAGTCGGCGAACTTGTACTCGCTCAGCTTCCTCGCATAGGGGCACCAGTCGTCGAGCTCGTACTGGAAGGACTCGGGCTCGTGGGGGTCGGTGCGCCCCATCCAGTAGGCGACCTCGAGCTCGAGGGGCGTGAAGTCGTCCGCCAGGAGCCAGATCGGCCGCTGGAAGTCGAGCATCATCTCCGCCTCTCGGTTCTCGCGCCCGGCCGCGCAGGTCAGCCAGTCGTCGGGGCCGCCGTGGAAGGGGCCGACGCCCCAGCCGCCGTGGGAGTCGCTCAGGGAGCGGTTGGCCCAGAAGAAGTTGTAGGGCCCGAGGTCGATGGGCTTGCCGCCCATGTTGCGGAAGGGGAAGGCGGTGCGCTTGGCCGTGTCCTTCTTTGCCTGGGCGATCGCCCAGCCCGGGACCGGCTGTTCGTCCTGGACGTAGCGCCACTCGCGCAGGACCGCCGCCCCGAGGCCGACGGACCAGCGCCGCAGCAGGGCGCCGCGGGGCAAGATCACGTGCTGTCCAGCGATCTCCTCCTTCGGCTCGCCGTCGACCTCGATGGCGTAGCGCTCGAAGTAGCGCGGCCCGGCGTGCTCGAAGCCGTTGATGGCGGCCACCGTGACGCGCGTCGCGCTAACGCCCTCGAACTGCTCGAACCAGACTCGGAAGGCGACGTCGTCCACGCGTTGGTCGACGCGCGCGTGACGCCGGCCCTCGGCCTCGATCCAGTCCTCGGCCTCCACCTCCCAGGCGAGCTCCTCGGCGGGGCCGCGCGGGTCCCAGGCCAGGGCGACGACGGGTGCCTCGGGCCAGGTCGGGGGGCTCTCCTCGGGTGGCTCCTGGAGGAGTGGAGCGAGGGAGAGGAGGAGGGGCAGGATCGACATCACGGGGGGGCGGCGCGAAGCCAACCCCTCACTGCCGGGCGGGTTCCTCGCGCGCTCCGCCTTGGAGCTTGACCCGCAGTTGCTGGTAGTGGCGCGGGGTGAGGCGCAGCACCTGGGTCGAGAGGCGGCCGACGGCGTTCATCGCCGTGTACTGCAGGCGGCTCGTCAGGGGGACGGGGTCCGCGCCCCAGTCCGCCGGGAAGTCGTAGCCCCATTCGGCCGCCAGCGGCCCGAACACGCGGCGCATGTGGTCTCGGAGCTCGACCGGGTAGGCGTCGAAGAAGCTCCGCTCGCGCCCGGCCGTCACGTTGGCGGGCGGCAGCTCGCGCAGGGGCTCGATGCCCACCGCGCGCAGGAAGCGGAAGAAGTCCTCGTTCAAGCGCTCGAAACGGATGACGTGGTCGTAGCGGCGCTTGCCCCAGTTGTACTGGCTGATGCTCGGTCGCGTGCCCGCGTGAAAGCGGCGCAGGTAGGCGCCGAAGTCGCCTCCCGACTCGTGGATGAAGGCGTAGCGCTCGCGGTCCGCGCGCGTGACCCAGCCGCCGTTCTCCTCGAAGCGCGCCTCGTCGGTGAAGGCGCCCTTGTGGTTGTTCCTGAGCTTCGTGAAGTAGCTCAGGAGACGGTCCAGGGGGTGGCGCACACCCGCGACCTTCGTGTAGCGCTTCTCCTCGGGGGTCGCGATGGCGAGGAACTCCGAGAGGTGGGCGTGCTTGCCCAGGATCTCCTGGGCGCCGTAGGAGGTGTACAGCTCCTTCGCGATGGCCGTGGTGCCCGTCAGGGGGACCTCGACGAAGACGTAGCGGTGCTCGTGACTGATGATCATGGGACCGGGGGGGGGGAGAGTATCGCCCAGGCCCCCCGCGACCCTGCAGGTCTCGACGTCGGGAAATCCCTTCGCGGTGCGGACGAGGGGCTTCGCGGTCGCCCCCCTCACCGGATAGCCTTCTGCTGTCCGAACGCGCTTTCCCCGGCAGAATCCTAGGAAATCGTGAATTCACTCCACCTGGGGTGGGGAGGGGTCGAGAGGAGGGGCGGGAGTGGGGGCTCGGCAGCCCCCGGGCAAGGCCCTTCGTGGCCGAGAGCTGGCGCCGTGTTGGCCCGGCCCTTCGAGACAGGCAGGTCGAGCGTGGGAGACGGAGTGAGAGGAGTAGGACTCGTGGAGTGTGGAGCAAGCGGTCCGGGCCGCGGCGCAGCCCTCGTGGCGGCGGCAGCCCTGGCCCTGGTCCTGGCCGGCTGCTCGGGCGGCGGCGGCGGAGAGTCGGGGGGCGGCGGCGCGCCGCCCGACCACGTCTTCACGAACGACTTCCAGGACGGCGACGTCGTGGGTCAGATCGAGCTCGCCTCGCCGGGCGTGGACGACTTCTTCCTGCGCGGGACGCTGCCCTTGCCTCCCGGACTCTACATGCCGGGGAGCTCGACCTCGCCCTTCAGCATTCGTGACCGGGACGGCCACGTCTCGGACGTCCAGGTCGAGGTCGTCAGCCGCTATCCGAACCCGGACGACGGGGCGGACGTCGTCGAGCTCCTGGCGGAGGTCTCGCGCCCCGCTGGAGTGACCTCGGGCAATCGCATCGTCTACGACGTCCTCTGGCGGACCAGCACCGCGGGCGCGCACACCCTGGACAGCGGGGTCCAGAACATCCTCGACACGCCAGACTCGATCGTCTTGCGCACGAAAGACGTCTTCGGCCACAGCTACGAGGCCGACCTCCTGGCCGACCTGCGGACGAACAACACCAACGACCTGCGCGTCTTCCGCGACGGTGGGATCGCGCGTCAGGTCCGCACGCACGAGAACCTCGAGCCGACGACGGTGGTCCACGGCTCCACCGGCACGCTCCCGCACCTGATGGGCGTGCACAGCTACGTCACGACCTGGAAGGACTCCGCCTTCCTGCAGATCGACCTGCGCGTGCACAACGGGCACCAGGGTAAGGACGGCTCGACCCAGGACGACGACCCGATGGGCAAGGTGTACTTCGACTCCCTGGAGCTCGTCGTGCCCGACAACTGGTCCGTGATCCAGGCCTTCGAGACGCCGACCTTCGGCGAGAAGTACAACGAGGGCGCGACCGACGTCTTTCCCCTCGTGACCCCGATCGCCGGTGGGGACCTGCACGTCATGCACCAGCAGAACCACTTCCACCGCCGGCTCGTCTTGTGCAACACGGGGTGGAGGCAGCGCGCGAAGACCGTGCTGGAGGAGGACAACCTCGGGATGTGCCGCGACGGCGTGAACGAGAACGCCTTCCGCTACCTCTCCTGGTGGAATCCCGTCTCGGGGCGTTACTGGGCCCAGAACCTGGCCCTGCCCACCCTCGGCCACTACCAGTCGCCCCAGGCCTCCCGCGACCAGCTCGCCGGGGACTACGCGGGCTTCTACAACGCCCTGACGAACGGCAACGCCGGTCCCTGGCCGGTGACCTACGCGGCTCAGGGCTGGGCCCACCCGTGGGGGCCGCACAGCGGGGGCTTCCAGGGCGGCGCCGAGATCTACTTCTGGGACGGCGTGCGCACGGCCTGGGGGTCTTCGAACAAGGGCTACCGCTTGTTCCAGATGACCCATCGCATGTACACCGAGCGCCATCCGACCGCGCTCTACGACCGCTACGGTGACCCCTACAACCCCGAGAGCTGGGTCTACCAGAGCCCCAACGGGCCGGTCCTGCCCAACTGGATGTTCATGATCCCCTGGCTCGTCCTGGGGGACCCGCACGGCTTCACGACCGCGCCGACCTTCCAGTCCGACGCCGTCGCCTCCCAGGGGCGCAAGCCGAGCTACGAGGCGAACCTCGCGCAGTTCCAGTTCGTCGACGCGGAGCACCTGATCCGCTACACGCGCGCACCGAAGGTCCTCGCCTGGCTCGGAAACGACGCCATCGCCAAGGACGACCTGCGCCTTCAGGCGGAGCTCGCGCGCGCGACCTACTCGGTCCTCCCCCAGGAGTCGAACGGCAGCTGCATCTCGACCGGCGCGCTGTGGGACAAGAACTTCGTCGACGACCACCCCGGCGAGGGCTTCAACCTCAACCGCGCCGAGGGCTGGATCTTCGACGTGGCGGCGAGCTACTACGCCCTGGCCGACGATAGCTGGCGCCAGACCGCGCGCTACTGGTACGACGACGCCCTCGACCTGCTCGAGACGGGGCAGTCCGACTGCGGGGGCACGATCATGGTCAAGCCCAACACGGCCCACTTCAGCGGGCAGTACCGCCTGGTGCAGTCGATCAGCGAGTGCATCCTCCAGAACGGGCTGTGGGGCATCCGTACCAGCGTCTACAGCGGCCAGGACGACGACCGCGCGGACCGCATCGACGCGATGCTGCGCCAGTCGACGGCGGCGATGATCTCGCCGATCGTGTGGTCCGAGTCGCACAACTCGCCCCACTTCTACACCGCGCTCGGCCCCTACGATCCGGAGCTGCCCGCCTTCTGCGGCTACCTCCCGCCGGGCGGCAACGAGGGCGACGACGGCTGGCAGACCTGGAACATCTACGTCTTCGGCTACCTGATCACCGGCGAGCAGCAGTACCTGACCAAGGCCGCGCTGCAGGCGGGAGGGACGCTCTCGATCCACTCGGTGACGAGCAACGGCGCCGCCGGCAAGCTCGAGACGCGGGCAGGGATGATGTCCCTGATCCAGAATTATCTCTGAGGGGAACGCCCGGAAGGAGGAGGGCCCGCGAGGGGAGTCGGCGAGAGGTCGTAGTCCGGGGGCGGACCGCGGGTAGAGTCGTGCGAGCGACCCCGCGAGCCCTCCCTTGCGCCCCTCACGCATCCTCCTCGCCCTCGGCGCCTGCGCCGCCCTCTCGCTCCTCGCCTGGCTCGGCTGGGTGGGGGAGTCGGCGGCCGGGGAGGCGGCCGTCGCCGGTGAGCCGGAGGAGGAGGCGCGCGCCGCGGCGCCGGTCGGAGAGCTTCCCGACCACCAGGCTCCGGAAGAGACTCCCGCGCCCGAAGCGCCTCCGGCCGAGGTCGAGTCCGCGCGGGAAGAAGTCACGGCGCCTCTCCCCGAGCTGCCCTTCCTCTCGCAGCTCGAGGTCCTCGAGCTCGCGCCACCGCCGGAGCCCGAGCTCCCGATCGCCGGTGCGATCTCCGGCCGGCTGCTCAACGAGCGCGGTCCATGGACGGCGGACGAGCTCCCGGCCTCCGACACCCTGGTCGTCGAGCTCGTGCGCCTGGAGGAGCCGCGCCTCGAGCTGCGGGCCCAGCTGCGGATCGAACCGCTCGAGGGAGAGACGGAGGATGGCCTCGCCCTCTCCTACTCCTTCGACGAGGTCCCCGTCGGTGAGTACGAGCTGAGCCTCTTCCACCTCGGGTCCTGGCACTGGGAGCCCGCCACGCGCGTCGTTCGCGCGCCGGCGGAGGGCATGGACTTCCTGCGCCTCGACCGCGACGAGGTCCTGCCCCTGGAGTTCCAGGTCTTCGACGGCAAGAGCGGCGAGGCGATCGCGGACTTCAGCGCCGCGCACCTCGAGCAGACCGTGTCCGCGTCGAGCGGCGTCTTCATGCACGCGGGCCCGATCGACGCGGAGTCCTTCCCCAGCGCCTCCAACTTCCGCTGGTCCGTGTGGGCCGAGGGTTACCGCGCCGCCTTCGGGGACGAGCGCGCCTTCCAGTTCGTGCCCGCCGACGAAGAGGGACCCGAGCGTCGCGTCGCCCGCGTCGAGTTGTGGCCCGGTTGGTCCGCGCGCCTGGTCGTCCTCGGTCGCGAGCCCAGCATGCGCCCCCTCGAACGTGTCCGCGTGCGGATCGACGGACGCTTCGTGGGCGCGACCGACCACGAGGGGGCTCTGGTCGTCGAGCTCGACGCGCCGCCGGAGCGCATCGAGGCGGACTACCGTGACTGGGTGCTCGAGAACGACCCCCTTGACCCTCGTCCGGGCACTTCGCCCGCGCTGCGAGGTCACGTCACGCCGCTCATCTTGAAAGCTCCGGACTGATTCGACTAAGATCCGGCGCTTGCCGACCAGCCGCCGAGAGAGTCGATTCGTCTTGACCGCGGGTCCCGAGCTGGATACCCGCCCTGAGTTCCTAGAGGACGTCCGCGCGGGCCTTTGCGCCGAACGCAAGCGTCTGAGCTGTCGCTACCTCTACGACGAGCGCGGCTCGAAGCTATTCGAGCGCATCTGCGAGCAGCCGGAGTACTACCCGACGCGGCTCGAGGCCGAGATCCTCGAGCGCATCGCCCCCGAGCTGGCTGCGCTCTTCGACGAGCCGCCGCGCCTGGTCGAGCTCGGCAGCGGGAGCGCCGAGAAGACTCGCCTCGTGATCGAGGCCCTGATCGCGCGCCATGGCTCCTTGCTCTTCGAGCCCATCGACATCTCCCGCTCGGCCCTCGAGCTCAGCAGCCAAGGCCTGCTCGAGGAGTTCCCCGAGCTCGAGGTGCACGCCATCGCGAGCGAGTACGTCGCGGGGCTCCACGCCCTCTCGGAGGAGTGTGAGATCTCCCCCGCTCCGTGGCTCGTCGCCTGGCTCGGTTCGAGCATCGGCAACTTCCACCGCACGGCGGCCGCGGACTTCCTGCGGCGTCTGCGCAACGAGTTGCGTCCCGCGGACTTCCTGCTCGTGGGGGTCGACATGCGCAAGGACGCCAGCGTGCTGGAGGCCGCCTACGACGACGAGGCCGGCGTGACGCGGGCCTTCATGAAGAACCTCCTCTTGCGGATGAACCGCGAGCTCGGCGCGGAGTTCGATCCCGACGCCTTCCGCTACGAGGCGACCTACGACGAGGAGCTCGGGCGCGTCGAGATGCACCTCCTCAGCGAGCGTGCGCAGCGCGTCCTGATCACGTCCCTGGGCCTCGAGGTGGACTTCGCCGCGGGAGAGGCAGTGCACCTGGAGAACTCCTACAAGTACTCCGGCGAGGAGATCGAGGCCCTGGCGAAGAGCGCGGGCTTCGAGGTTCGCCGCCACTGGGACGACGGCGAGGACCGCTTCCGCGAGGTCCTGCTGGCGCTGCCGAAGGAATCGCCGTGATCGAGATCCGCATGAGGCACCCGGCGCGCAACGCCCTGGGGACGGACCTCATGACCTGGCTCGTCGGTGAGCTCGAGGCGGCGGGGAGCGAGCCGGTGCTCCTGACGGGGGACGGGGGCTCCTTCTGCGCCGGTCTCGACCTGCGGGAGCTGGCTTCCACCTCCGCCCAGGACATGCCGACCTTCCTGGGGCGGATCGAGGAGCTCGCCACGCGCCTCTTCGACCACCCCGCGCCGACCGTCGCGGCCATCGACGGCCACGCCATCGCCGGCGGGTGCGTGCTCGCGCTGTGCTGCGACCATCGCGTGCTCTCGCGCGCGCCCTCCCTGCGCGTGGGGCTCAACGAGGTGGCCCTGGGCGCCTGCTTCCCCCCACGCGTGCTCGCCATCTGTCGCAGCCGACTCGACGCCTCCAAGGCGCACGAGGCCTTGCTCGGCGCACAGCTCCACGACCCCGAAGGCGCCCTGCGCCTGGGCCTCGTCGACGAGCTCGCCGACGACCCCCTCGCCCGGGCGACCGAGGTCCTCGAGCTCCTCGCCTCGCATCCGCGCGAGACCTATCGGCGCACCAAGGCGCTCCTGCACGCGGGCGTCACGGAGATCGGCGCCGAGGATCGGCGCCGCTTCCTCGAGGAGGAGGTCCCGCTCTGGACCTCCGCCGAGGTGCGCCGCCGCGTGCTGGCGGTCCTCGGCGAGTGAACGAGAGGCCCCCGCGCCGCTCGAAGGCGACGCGGGGGCCGAAGCTCACTCGGGACGTTTCCGTCTCGGGCTGGCCCGCCTCGAAGCGGGGCTCAGGGAGTGAAGGTGACGTTGTAGGCGTTCGTCGTGTTGAAGCCCGAGCCACAGGGACCCATGGGGTCGCGATACCAGAGCTGGAAGTTCCAGGTGGTGAAGGGCAGGAAGCCGTAGGCCGCCGCCATCCCCGGGCCCTTGCTCAGGACTCCGGCGGCGCTACTCGTGCCGACCGGAGGCAGGCGCGTGATCCCGCCGCCGACGCAGCGCAGGCCGTCGCCGAAGGGCAGGGGCGCGATCATGGTCGGACCGGCGAAGAAGAGGCCCGACTTGTTGGGCGGCAGCTGCGTCGCCGTCAAGATCAAGTCGTCGTTGAAGACGCTGCTCGTCCCCGAGGCGCCGAGCAGGCCGCCAAGGCCCGTGCTGTTGACGCAACCGGCGGTCGGATCGGCGTTGGCGCAGGGAGCCACGGCCAGGGGGCAGTAGCAGTAGGGGCCGCCGACGATCTCGCACTCGTCCGGGACGCCGTTGGAGTTGAGGTCGGTCGAGGTGCCGGTGACGATGTCGACCGCGTCCTCGATGCCGTTCATGTTGCAGTCGTGGACCGGCTGCCGGATCGTGTCGAGGGCATTCAGGTCCTCGGGGGCGAAGCCGGAGCGGCCGGTGCCCAGGCCGAGGTTTTCACCCGCGCAGTACATGCCCGGGAAGGGGGAGACGCCGCCCAGGGCGGTGGGCAGGGGCGTGGTGAGGATGTCGCCCTCGGCGATCGGGATGCCGAAGATCGAGTCGGGCATGCCGATGACGGGGGAACCGCGGCGCACCGAGAAGAGCACCATGTCGGGGCCGCCCGGCATGTTCCAGTCATCCGGGAAGATCGAGGGCTCGAAGAAGCCGGTCCCGTTCTCGCGGATCGCCAGGGCGTCGAGGTCGTCGGGGCCGAAGCCGGTGATGTCGAGGCCGAGCACGGGGCCCGGGGCCCAGACGGCGGGCGGGCCGCCCGCCGCGGCCGTCAAGAGGACGTCCGACGGACTGAAGCCGTGGAAGGGAGCCGAGCCGGTGTTCGGCGGACCGAAGGGATCGGGGAAGGGCCCGTCCAGGGAGAAGTAGACCCCCGTGGGCGGGAAGGCCGCGACGAAGGGCGAGCCCCAGTCGAGGGCATCCAGGTTGTCCCCCGCGTTGGGGAATCCCGGGAAGTTGGGCTCGATCAGGCCCGAGCCCATGTAGAGGGCGCCGCTCCCGCTCACGAGACCGTCGCCGTCGATCACGCCGACGTTGCCGACGGGCGCGGCGAAGGGCGGCAGCGGGCCGGGCGGCAGCAGACCCGGGTGGGTCCAGACGTCCGCCGAGGAGTCCCCGACGGGGAACTCGGAGGTCAGGCTCGGGAAGAAGAAGGGCGGGTGCGGTCCGGCGGCGAACTCGTCCGTGGAGAAGAGGTAGCTCGCGACGAAGCCGGCGGCCTGCTGGCCCATGGGCGCGTCGACGCCGTAGGAGAGGGCGTCGACCTCCACCACGCAGGGCGTGCCGCCGGGGTGGCCGACACAGCCGGGGTGACCGAAGAGGCCGAGGCCCGCGGGGCCGCCGGAGATGGCGATCTCGGGGACCGGAAGCGGCCCGAAGGCGGGGAAGAAGCCGACCGGCGTGAGGATGTCGCCCTCGGTGATCGGCGTGAGGGTCAGGCTGTCCGGCAGGCCCACGGTCGGGCTGTGCCAGTCGACCGAGAAGGTCATCTGGGCCTGGCCCAGGGAGGCCAGCCCCGTCAGCCCCAGGAAGGAGAGGAGAGGTCGCGGGATTCGCGTGCGGGATTGTGCGCTCATCGGATTCGGTGGATTCAGGGTCGGTTTCGGAGGCGGGCGGAGGATCGGCGCCCGGTCCCAAGTGAGCCCGCGGGCCGGGCCTGGACCGGAATCCCCCCGAAAGTCGAAGCCCCTGGAGCGCTATCCTGAGGCCCTCCATGGCCTCTCCCTCCGATCCGGCCCCGACCTTCAGCCAGGACTGGTCGAAGCACTTCGTCGCCAACGCCACTGCCCACCTCTCGCCCCTGGCGGGCCGTCCGCTCCGCTACCTGGAGATCGGGGTTTTCGAGGGCCGTAGCGCCCTCTGGATGCTGGAGCACGTCCTGACCCACCCCGACTCCCGCCTGGTGGGCGTCGACGCCTGGCCGGTGGAGGGCGACCCCTTCGAGGCGCGCGCGCGGGAGAACCTCGCGCACCACGCCGCGCGCGTCGAGCTCCACAAGGGACCGAGCGCGGAGGTCCTCCGCGGCGACGCCTTCGAGCCCGAGAGCTTCGACCTCGTGTACATCGACGGCGATCACAGCGCGTGGGGAGCCTTGAGCGACTCCGTGCTCGCCTGGCCCCTCTTGCGGGTTGGGGGGACTTGTGTGTGGGACGACTACGGCTGGAAGCGGGCGCCCTGGAAGCGCGCGCCGCGCCACGAACGCCCCGCCGACGCCATCGACGCCTTCCTGCGCGCTCTGCGCGGGAAGCACGAGCTCCTCTTCCGCAACTACCAGGTCGGCGTCCGGAAGACGGCGCGCTGAGGGAAGCGTTCCGCTCCTCGGCGCGGGTCAGCGTGATGGCCGGAGTCGACGCAGGAGCATCGGATTGCCGTCGGGGTCCTCGGCGGCGCGGGCGCGGAAGGCGTGTCGAAGGCCGGGGCCGACCGGCGGCACGACCCAGCCGTGGCGCCGCAAGACCCGCGTGACGTGTCGCGCGTGGTAGCTCACGCCCGTCGTGCGGGCCAAGAGGGCGACGATCGAGTCGAGTGACCAGTCCGCGCCCTCGAAGCCGAGCTCGCGGGGCTGCTTCTCGAGCAGGGGGAGGACCTCCGCCATGACCTCCGCGTCGAGCTTCGGAGGCCGGCCGCGCGAGCGCCCCGCCGCGAGGGCCTCCGCGCCGCCGGCCTCCCAGCGACGGTACCAGCGCGTGGCCGTCGCGCGGCAGACGCCCAGCGCCCGCGCGACTCGCGCTCGGCTCATGCCCTCCGCGAACAGGCGCGCGGCGCGCCTGCGGCGATCGGCTGCGGCCTCCACTTCGTCCATGGGACCATGCTAGCGCGACTCGGCTCCGTTGCGCCTTTGTGCGACCGATTGGCCTTGCCGGTCCTCGGGAGGCCGCCGAGACTCGGGAGGCGTTGCGGGGGCGAGGTCCGTTCCCGAGCTCCATGACCCACCGAAGCGAGGACTTCGATCATGATCCACGGCGGCAACACGACCATCTACGTCAAGGACATCCAGGTTTCGATCGACTTCTACACCAAGACCCTCGGGCTCGAGTTGCGCATGCGCGCGGGGAACGACTGGGCCGAAATCGATGCGGGGCCGGGCTTGATCATCGGGCTGCACCCGGCCGAGCCGGGCTCGACGCCGGAGCCCGGCGTCCGAGGATCGGTCGCGATCGGTCTCAACGTGACTCGGCCCCTCGAGGAGGTCGTCGAGGAGCTCGGTCAGCGCGGCGTCAGCTTCCCCGGCCCGATCGTCGACGACGAGCACGTCCGCCTCGCATTCTGCAACGACCCGGACGGCAACCCCCTCTACCTGGCCCAGGTGATGCACGTCGGGGCCCATGGCGGCCCGGAGTAGGGGACCTCACTCGGCGTAGCCGAGCTCGCGCAGGCGCTCGAGCATCTCCTCGTCGAGCTCGAGCTCGGCGCGCTCCCCCGAACCCCAGGAGGCGGAGGCGGCGAAGCGCTCGAGCACGGCCTCGAGCTCCCGGGCCAGCTCGGGGTGCTCGGCGAGGAGGTCCTCCTGCTCGAAGCGGTCGTCGGTGTGCCGGAAGAGCTGCAGGCCCTGCGGTCCGCGGATCAGCTTCCACTCGCCCTGGACGACCGCCCAAAGGGCGTCCGTGGTGTAGCCGGGCGGCACGCCGCGGTGGGCGAAGAGCAGGCGCTGCTCGAGGGTGTCGGCGAGCTCCATTTCGCCCGCGGCCGACAGCAAGAGGGGCCCGAGGTCGAGGCCGCCCTCGCCCGGGGGCTCCACGCCCGCCAGAGAGCAGAGCGTCGGCACGAGGTCGATCAAGCTGACGTTCCCGTCGTGGCGGCGCGCCCCGACGCCCAGATTCGGAGCGTGGACGAGCGCGAGCACCCGCATCAGCTCCCCGTGCAGGGAGTCCTGGTGGCCGACGCGTCCGTGCTCGCGGAACTCGTCCCCGTGGTCGGAGAGGATCATCACGAGCGTGTCCTCCTTCCAGCCGTGCTCGTCGAAGAGCTGTGCGAGGGCGCGGTCGAGGTAGTCGATCTCGCTGTCGTAGGCCGCCTCCTTGTCGTCGCCGAGGCGGCGCGCGTGTTCCTCGTACCAGGGTTCCCGGGGGTGGTAGGGGACGTGCGGGTCCATGAAGTGCAGGTAGAGGAAGCGCGGCTCCGGACCCACGAGCTCCTCGCTCCAAGCGCGCAGTTGTTCGGCGACCGTCTCCGCCCCCGGCGCAGCGTTGCGCTCGGTGCCCGTCAGGCGCGCGAAGTGGTCGAAGCCCCGGTCGAAGCCCAGCTCGGGACCGATGTTGACGTTCGTGCTCACGCCGAAGGTCCGGTAGCCCGCGCGCCGAAAGCACTCCGGGAGGGTCGGGCGATCCGCCGGCAGACGGTTCGGCCGCAGGGAGACCGCCTCGCCCGCTTCGAGCTCCTCGGCCATGCGGCGGTGCGCGAAGAAGCCCAGGGTCACGCCGTGCTCGGTGGGGTAGAGCCCGGTGAAGACGCTGGCGGTGGCCGGGGCCGTCCAGGAGGAGGTGGAGTGGGCGCGCTCGAAGACCGCGGAGCCCTCGGCCAGCTCGGCCAGGAAGGGCGCGGTCGGGGCCTCGTAGCCGTCGAGTGCGAGGTGATCCGGCCTCAGCGTGTCGATCACGATCAGCACGACGTCCGGCCGGCGGGGCTCCACGGCATCGTCGCAGGCCGCGAGGGCCAGGAGCGCCGCGGCGAGTGGGCGGCAGAAACGGTCGTGGAGGCGCGTCATGTCGGGAGCAGGAGTGTACGCCGCGACGTCCCGGGAGCGGAGGAATGGGGAGCCGCCGGCGTGGGGTCCGGGTCTCCGTCAGGCGCGGGTCGTCCTTCCCCTACACTGGTCCGCGGTTCGCCGAGCGCGAGCCCGTGCCCCATGGCCCTCTCGATCCTCATCGGACCGCTGCCTCTTTCGTCGACCGGATGAGCGACGATCCCCCGAGTTCTGCGGGTAGCGCGGCCGCGGCCGGAGCCGGCTCCCGAGTCGTGGATCGTGTCGGGCCCCGCTGGGAGGCCTTGACGGTCGTGTGCGTCGTCGCCGTGCTGGTGCGCCTCGTCCTGCTGAGCGTGCAGCCGGTCGAGCTCGGCCCGACGGCGGCGGCGGCGCCCGAAGAGCTCCATCGCGGCATGACGGCGCTCGAGATGACCCGCGGACCCCTGCTCGACTTCTTCGCCTACCAGTGGAACGCGACCTGGGGTGGGACCTTGGTCATGTCCGTCCTGGCCATTCCGGGCTTCCAGCTGCTCGGGCCCTCGCTCTTCGCCCTGCGCCTGCCGACCGTGCTCTTCGCCCTCCTCGGCGTGGTCGTGGTCTTCTCCTTCCTCGACCGCTTCGTCAGCCGCCGCGCGGCTTGGATCGGCGGGATGCTGGTGGCCCTCGCGCCACCGGGCTACACCCTGCTCGCCTCGAAGGCCTGGGGGACTCACGTCGAGCTCGGGGTCCTCTCCTTGACGCTCGTCTACCTCGTGTTGTGCCACAGGCGCAGCCCGCGCCCGAGCGGCGCGAGCGCCTTCGTCATCGGGTTGCTGGCTGGCTTCGGGCTGTACTTCGGCCTCGGCATGCTGTTCACCTTGGCCTTCCTGGCCGGCTTCGAGCTCGTGGTCGACCGCCGCAACGCCCCGAAGCGCTGCTGGCCGTGGCGAATCGTTGGCTTCGTCGTGGGCCTCGTGCCCTTCGCGCTCTACCGCCTCTGGGCCGGGTCGGCCGGGCTGCGGGTCAACAACCGCGGGATCGCCGGGGAGCCCATGCTCGCGGGCGACATCCTGAGCGATCCACTCGAGCGGTTGGCCGCGCTCGTCGGCCGGGACTTCGCCGGCTCCCTCGCCTTCCCCGACCTCGGTCCGCTCCCCGGGGGGTTGATCGGAGGCGGCTTCGCCCTCGTGCTCGGATTCGGACTCCTCTGGGCGCTGTGGGGGGCGCCCCGCGTCTTGCGCGGCGTCGGAGGCGTCCACGCGCGCGTCGGTCTCTTCCTCGCGACCTACGCGACCCTCTTCCTCGGCGCCTACCTCCTGAGCAGCTTCACGCTGAAGCCCGAGCTGGGGCCCTTCGGCCATCGCTACCTGGCGCCGGTCCTGCCCTGGTTGCTCATGGTCGCCGCCGTGGCCCTCGACGCCTTCTCCAGGCGGGGCCGCTCGATCGGCCTCCTGGCCATGGGGACGGCCGTCACGCTCTCTCTCCTGTCCACGGCGAGCCTCTTCTCCCTCTGCCGCGTCGGATCGGGGACGGGCTCCTTCTCGTTCCCGGGCTACAGCCTCGAGTTCTACGGCAACTTCATCGTGAAGCGCTTCTCGGACCGGCCGGAGGTGCTGAGGCGCGTGGTCGATGGCCTGATGGAGGAGCGCGAGGAGGAGGAGGCGCGGGAGGTCTTGTTCAGCATGGGACAGGTCCTGAAGCAGCTCACGCGGCCGGACCTCGAGGTCCCCGACCTCCACACCTTCCTGCCGCGCGAGGACTATCAGCAGGCTCGCGCGATGCTCCACGCCCACGTCGAGCCCCGCTACAAGCCCTACTTCTCGAAGCCGGTCGCCGGGGAGCCGCGCTACGGCAACGAGCGGCGGGAGCGCTTCGAGAACCTCTTCAAGCGCAATCAGAGACTCGATCGTCGTGCTCGGCGCCAGGCCGCGGAGAAGTCGAAGGGGGACGGGTGATGCGCCCCGGCTTCAGGCTCCTCGCGCTCCTCGCCCTGGCCTCGATGGCCGGAGCGCCCTCCTGCGGAGAGCCGGCGGCGGAGGAAGCGAGGGGACCGAACGTGCTCCTCATCAGCGTGGACACCCTGCGCGCTGACCACCTCTCCTTCCACGGCTACGGGCGCGCGACCTCCCCGCGGCTGGACGCCTTCGCGGCGCAGTCGACGGTCTTCGAGGAGGCGCGCTCCTCCGCCTCCTGGACGTTGCCGGGGCTCGCGTCGATCCTGACCTCGCGCTTCTCCTCCGGCCACGGCTGCTGGACCTCGGAGTCCTCCCTCTCGGCCGAGGTCCCGACCCTGGCCGAGCTCTTTCGGGACGCGGGCTACGACACGGCTTGCGTCGTGAGCCACATCTTCCTGACGGGGCGCTACGGTCTGCAGCGCGGCTTCGTGCACTTCGACGACGAGCTGGATTTCCCCGCAGTCCACCCCCACGAGACGCGCAGCTCGCCGCGGGTCACCGAGCGCGGCGTCGCCTGGCTGGAGCAGAAGGCCCTGGCTCCCGACGGGCACCCCTGGCTGCTCTGGTTGCACTACTTCGACCCCCACGACACCTACCTGGCACACGAAGAGGCGCCGGGCTTCGGCGGGGAGCACGAGGTCGACCTCTACGACGGCGAGATCCGCTACACCGACGCCCACCTGGGGCGCGTCCTCGAGGCTCTCGAGCGCACGGGCCTGGCGGGGGAGACGGTCGTCGTCCTGACCGCCGACCACGGGGAAGAGTTTCGCGACCACGGCGGACTGCGGCACGGCAAGACCCTCTACCGCGAGCAGCTCCACGTGCCCCTCGTCCTGCGCGCTCCGGGCTTCGCGCCGCTGCGCGTGCCGGAGCTGGTCCGCACCGTGGACGTGCTCCCGACCCTGCTGGAGCTCTGCGGCCTCGCTCCTCCCGCGGGACTCGAAGGAAGGAGCCTCGTGCCCCACATGCGCGGCGAAGCGACCGACGAGCGGCCCGCGTTGGCCGAGCTGCGTCTGCGCGACGGCCACCACTTCGACGCGGTGGTGAGCGGTGGCTGGAAGTTGATCGTCGACGTGGAAGACGGCGAGCCCCAGCTCTACGACCTCGCGGGCGACCCGGGCGAACAGCGCGATCTCGCCGACGAACGACCGGAGGAGGTCCGGCGCTTGCGCGTGTTGCTGGAGGGCCTGGTGTCGGACTCCCGGGCCCTCGCCCCGGCCGAGGGGAGCTCGCGCGTGCACCTCTCGCCGGAGGACCTCGAGGTGCTCGAGGACCTCGGCTACGTGGGGGAGGAAGAGGAGTGAGGGCCATGGCCTTGTCGCTGGCGCTGTGCATCCCGTGCATCTCCTGCGCGGAAGAAGGCCCTCGCACGACGCACTACGCCGGCGGTCAACTCTGGTCGCGCACGCCCTACGTGGATGGGCGCCCTCAAGGTCGCTGGGAGACCTGGCACCCCGACGGCCGTCCCAAGTCGCGGGGCGACTACCTCGGCGGCCGGCGCGAGGGGGAGTGGACGACCTGGCTCGCCGACGGCGAGCCCCTGACCCGCGGGGCCTACCGGGAGGGGACGCGCGTCGGGCCGTGGGAATTCTGGTTCCCCGGCGGGCAGCTCGCCGCTCGCGGCGCCTTCGCGGACGGGCGCCGCGAGGGTCCCTGGGAGGAGTGGTACCCCGACGGGACGCCGCGTTTCAGCGGGGACTTCCGCTCGGGAAAGAAGGACGGCCTCGTGCGCAGCTGGTTCCCGAACGGGCAGCTCGAGCGCGAAGAGACGATCGAGGACGGCGGCGCGCGCCGCAGCCTGCGACTGTGGCGCGAGGACGGAACGCCGATCTCGGAGGGCAGCTTCGTCGACGGAGTCATGCATGGACCCTGGAAGCGTTGGCGCGCGGACGGCACCCTGGACCTCGCCAGGAGCGGCGAGTTCGTCGACGGGCGGCGCGTCGGGGACTGAGCACCCCTTTTCGCGCGCGCCGCTCCCAGCGAGCCACGACCCGCCGGCCCGCCATGAGCTGCCTCACCGATCCCTTCTTCTGGGCTCTGCTCGCCCTCCTGGGAATCCACGGCGCGAACCTGGTGGTGAGCGACCATCCCCTGGGGCGCTCGCTCCCCTTCGTCGCGTTGGCCCTCACTCTCGTGACCCTGGGGCGCCTGTTGCTCTGCCTGCCCTTCTGTCCGCAGCCACGCTTCGACCTCGGAGCCTGGAACTGGATCGCCGGCGGCGGCGTGCTGCTTCTGGCCCTCGTCATCGCCTTGCCCACCCTCTCGATCCTCTGGTGGCGGGCGCCGGAGGCGGGGATGCGTCTGCGTACGCGCGGTGCGTACTCGATCGTCCGTCACCCGATGTACGCCGCCGAGTTGCTCTGGCCCGTCGGCTGGAGCCTGTGCTGGGGCTCCGTCTGGGGGCTCGCGCTCACCCCGCTGTGGTGGTCGGCCTTCCTGGTTCACGTGCTCGCGGAGGAAGCGAGCCTCCTGCGCGAGCTGGGCCCCGAGTACGAGCAGTACATGGCCCGCGTCAAGGGACGTATGCTGCCCGGGCTGCCCTTCTAGTCAGTGAGCGATCCTCCGCGCGACTTGGACGATCGTCCTCGACCGACCATGAGACTCCAAACCCATTCGTTCGCGGTCCTGGTCCTGGCCTCGGCCGCCTTGCTCGGAGGCTGCGCCGCGCCGGCTCCTTCGCCCATGGCCCCGCGACCACCCGGTGCCTCCCCAAGGGGGACGACCGCACTGGTAGAGGAGGAGCACGGCGCGGGAACTCAGGCGGTCAACGCCTTCCTCGGGGTCGCGGGCGAGGACGGCGAGCTCGAGGGCGCGGCCATCGGCCTGGACTACGAATACCGGCTCTCCGCCGATTGGGGCGTGGGGCCCTTCGCGGAGACCGTCACGGGCATCGACCGCTCGTTCACGGCCGGCGCCCAGCTGTACTGGCACGCGCTCGGCGAGCTCGTATTCGTGGCGGGTCCCGGCATCGAGCGACACCGGGACGAATGGCGCCCCATCGGCCGACTCGGCGCCTTCTACGAGCTTCCCCTCGGCGACGGTTGGGTGATGTCGCCCGGCGTGTTCTATGACGTCACGGAGGCCGAGGGCATCCTGATCCTCGGCCTGGATCTCGGCTACGTCTGGTGAGCGGCGCGGGCTAAGGTACCCGCGGCAGGAGCCGGTGCTCGTCGATCACGACGCGCTCCTCGCCGCCCTCGCGCCGCTGGATGTTGGCGGGGTCGGCGACGACGAAGGGGTCGAGGCTGAAGTCGCTCGAGCTGACCCCCTTGTTGTGCCCCTCGATGGCGAGCACGAGCTCCCCGTCCTCGACGTGGCGGCGCCAGCCCTCGAGCGGGAAGTACTCGAAGCGCCGGCGCGCCTCGTGGTTCGAGATACCGACCGCTTCGGCTCCGGCGCCCCTCGCCACTCCCGAGCGGCAGACCTCCTCGCCGTCCAGGTAGGCGATGAAGGCGTCGTCGTAGCGGATCATCAAGGCCAGCTCCTCGACCTCGGCCAGGGCATCGACGTCGAGCTCGCGTCGCAGGTAGACGCGGCCGTACTCCCCACGCATGTCCTCGAGCACCGTGGCGTCGTCGTCGTCGCCGTAGCCGAAGCCTGCCGGGCCCGTGGGCCAGTGGGAGTCGTCGTAGGTGGGGGAGCTCCACTCGGCATCGGGATCGTCACCCGCTGCATAGCTCCAGCTCGCCGCGGGCTCGAGGAGGACTTGGTAGCCCTCGGGTTCGAACTCGCGAGCGGGGAGCGGTGGCCCGACCGTGATCATCCGCAGCTCCTCGGAGGAGAATTCGAGCAGCGTCACGTGGTGCCCGCGCCCCGACATCCCCGGGGCCTTCAGGTACCAGCGGTCCTCGTCCGGCGATCGCTGGGGCACGCCGAGGCCGCCCTCGCCGATGTAGGTCACGCCCGTCGGGTCGTGGCGTTCGTCCCGGATCGGCACGGTGCGCTTGACGACGTGGCCGTCGGACTCGAGGACGAGGTCCACGTCGAAGTGCTCGAAGAGGGGCACCCAGGTCGACTTGGCGGCCCCCGGGGACTTCACGGCGGGATAGAGGGGGCGGTGGTACTGACACAGCAGCCAGCGATTCGCCGGGCGCAGCTCCGCGAGCTGCTCCTCGAGCCAAACAGCCTGGTCGCCGGTCGTGCTGATCTCGGAGTTGAGCGTCACGAGGGCCGCCGCGCCCCCCAGCTGGGTCGAATAGAGGTTGCGCTCCGCGCCGCCGGGGTCGTCGAAGATCTCGTCGAAGAGGGGGCCGACGTCGTGGTTGCCACGCACCGGCACGATCGGCAGGAGGCGGCCGCTCGGGGCCACGCTCAGCTCGTGGTGGTCGAGCCACAGCCGCCACTGGCTCCAGCTCCTCCCGTTCTCGATGAAGTCGCCACCGTGGGCGAAGGCGAGGATCGAGTCGTCCTCCTCCGTCATCTCCGCCATCAGCTGGTTCATCTCCTGTCGCGCCTGGTGCCCGGTGCGCGAGTCTCCGCCGTAAACGATCTTGAAGGGCCGGTCGTCCTCGGGCGCGGTCACGAAGTGGAAGCGCGGGGAGCGCGCTCCGTCGCTCTCGATCGTGAACCAGTAGGTCGTGGAGGGCTCGAGACCCTCGAGGCGCGCGTGGTGGTACCAGGGAACCGGCGTGTCGCCCCCTTCGCGCGAGCTGGCGCTGTAGCGCCCCGTGCGGTGCGCCTCGAACACGAGAGCCTCGTCTTGCGCGTCGTCCTGGCGCTCGGCGGTCGACACGAGGACGCGGTGCTCGCTCCCTTCCTCGGGAGTCGTCCAGGAGACGGTCGCCTCGAAGGCGGGCTCCGCGCCCCAGGTCACGCGCCACTGCGAGGGTTCTCCCGCGCCGAGCGAGGAACCGAGGGCGACGAGGATGGCGTGGATCATGACTCGCTGTTGGTGGGGGTCGGATTCGGGCCCGGGCGCCAGCGCAGCGGCCAAGCCAATCCCAGGAAGAGGGGCAGGCCGAGGTTCGCGCAGCGGATCGCCGCGGCGGGCCACTGCTCGAGGCCCCAGGCCAGGACGCGGGCGCCCAGGGTAATCGCTCCCCAAGCGGCCATGTAGAAGGCGATCCCCCGCGCGCGGCGCCACCCCAGGGCCAAGGCCAGGAGGACGTCCTGGAGCCCGATGGCGGTCAGGATGTGGCGCGCGGTCGCCTCGCTCATGCGCCAGCCGAGGTGCTCCCGGGCGGCGGGGATGAGCAGGTCGATGAAGCGCGGGTGGTGTTGCAGGGCCTCGTAGCCGTGGGCCAGGAAGGTGGCGGCGGCGGCGACGCGGGCGAGCTCGAAGGCGGCGTCCCGGCGGCCCGCGCTCCAGAGCCACAGGGCCAGCGGCGCCGCGAAGCGCACGGCGTGACCGAAGGGCGCGAGCTGAGCGAAGGGCTCACCGCCGATCAGGAGGCGCGCCAGGGCCTCCAGGGCCAACCAGGCGGCGATCGGCAAGCAGCAGAGCGCCCCGGGGCGGAAGAGGGCCGTCAGGCCGGCCAGGACCAGGGTGAAGGCGGCCCCTCGGTCGACCCAGGCCGCGACCTCTTCGGGGACGCCCCAGGAGAGGAACAGCCATGCATTCACCGTCGAGGGCTGCGTGGCCGCCGTCCAAGCCGCGGTTCCGGCCATGAGCGCCGTGACCAGGCGCAGGAGCGCGTCGATGGGGCGCGAGGGCGCCTCGAGGTGGGTGGAGGAGGGAATCGTCCGTGCCAAATGAGGGGCGGGGCGACCAAGAAAGCCCGGGTCGGTGCGGTCGCCTCGATCGGATTCGGACTAGTCTAGCTGCGCCGATCTCCGGAGCCCGGCCTGCGCTTATTGGCTCCTTCCCCCCTAGGATTTCGACCCGCCCGGACAGTTCCACTCGCCCGGACAGCTCCATCCGCCCGAACAGGGCGAGCCCCGTTCCCACTCACGAAACGGGCCCACGGGTCAGCCTTTTCTCCTACGCCGACCGGCTCTCGACTCTCGATTCATTGCCCATGGAAGCTGGCACTCCTCCGCTCTCCGAAGAGGCCCCCAGGCTCAACTGGATCAACTTTCTCTTCATCCTCTCCGTGCACGCCGCGGCGCTGGGCACCGTGGTCTACATGGCGGCGGTCCAGTTCTCCTGGTGGTCCGTGGCGCTCGGCCTCTTCTGGATGGGCGCCTCGAGCATGTCCATCACGGGAGGCTACCACCGGCTCTTCGCGCACAACGCTTACAAGGCGGGTTGGCCCCTGAGGCTCTTCTACCTCCTTTTCGGCGCGGCCGGGGTGCAGAACTCCGCGCTGAAGTGGTCGGCGGACCATCGCCGGCACCACAACAAGGTGGACACCGAGCAGGACCCCTACAACATCCGGCGCGGCTTCTGGTGGGCTCACATCCTGTGGATCTTCTACCACGAGGACGCCTCCGATGTCGTCGGGGTCAAGGACCTGCAGGCGGACCGCATGGTGATGTTCCAGCACCGTCACTACATCGCCTTGGCGATCCTGATGGGGGCGGTCGTGCCCTTCTGCCTCGGCCTCCTCTGGGGCGACCCGGTCGGCGCCATGTTGATCTGCGCCTTCCTGCGTCTCCTCCTGCAGTGGCACGCGACCTTCTCGATCAACTCCTTCACGCACGTCTGGGGCAAGCAGCCCTTCTCGACCGAGAACTCGGCGCGTGACAGCTTCTGGGCGGCCCTGATCACCCTCGGCGAGGGCTACCACAACTACCACCACCGCTTCGCGACGGACTACCGCAACGGCGTGCGCTGGTACCACTTCGACCCGACCAAGTGGTTCGTCTGGACCCTCTCCCACGTGGGGCTGACGCGCGAGCTCAAGCGCACGGCCCAGGAGAAGATCGAGCGCGCCCGCGAGACCGTTCGAACTCAGAAGGCGGCCGCGCAGCAAGCCCTGGCGGAGACGGCCGAGTCCGCCGGCGCCCTGGCCTCGAGCGTGCTGGACGGCACGCGCCGGCCGGCCCCCGCGCTGGCGGAGGATCAACGGCGGTAGCGCGATGCGCAGTGCGGAGCCGCGCTCAGGTTCCCACACCCACCCACGAAGATGGGGGCGCTGGACGAAAGCCCGGCGCCCCCATCTTCGTGGGTGGGTGTGGGAACCTGAACTCGGCTCCGTGGACTGCGCGCTACTCGGCGAAGGCGGCGTCGGCCTTGGTCTTCAGCTCGCCCTTCTCGAACATCTCGAGGACGACGTCGCTGCCTCCGATGAACTCGCCGTTCAGGAAGACCTGCGGCGTCGTCGGCCACTGACTGAACTCGACGAGCGAGGGGCGGATCTCGGGGTCGTCGAAGATGTTCACGACCTCGAAGGGCTTGCCGAGCATCTCGAGCACGGTGAAGGCGCGCGCCGAGAAGCCGCACTGGGGCGCCTCGCGCGTGCCCTTGGCGAAGACGACGAGCTTGTTCTGGTTGACGATCTCAGCGACCTTGTCTTTGTTCCACATGGCTTCGGCCGGGTAGTTTCGGCGGGTGGGGGAGGGGAGTCAGGGTGTTCGGGTCTTGATGTCGAGGGCGTGGATGGCCTGGGTCAGGTGCTCTCCCACGGCGGCGTGCACGAGCTTGTGCTGCTCGATCAGGCTCAGCCCTTCGAAGCGGGTCGAGACGACCTCGACGCCGAAATGATCCGAGGTGCCGGTGAGATCGATGACCCGGATCTCCCCGTCGGGGAAGGACTCGGAGAGCAGATTCTTGACGTCGGTGGTGGACAGCATGGGGGTCGTCGTGCGCGGCGGGAGGAGCGGGTAGACTCTGCCCCATACGTAAGCGTCATGCGGAGCCCCCGTCAAGGTCTCGGGGGTCGCGGGGGCCCGCCGCCGCGGTCGCCGATCATGCGAGTTCCCGGACGCGACCCGAGCGCGGCCCGCCCTTCGAACACCCGACTTCCATGGATCGCAGACTCGTCCAGCTCGCCGGCCTGAACGGCTTCCTGGCCGTGGCCCTGGGCGCCTTCGGTGCCCACGGGCTCGAGGGAAGGCTGGAGGGGCTCGCCGACGCGGCGAAGCGCCTCGAGTGGTGGGGCACCGCTTCCCACTACCACCTGGTGCACGCCCTGGCCCTCGGGCTCTGTGCCTGGGCGGCCTCCCGCTGGCCGGGGAGGCTCCCTGCAGTGGCCGGGTGGAGCTTCCAGCTCGGGATCCTGCTCTTCAGCGGCAGCCTCTACGCCATGGCCCTCGGCGCGCCGCGAGGCCTGGGAGCCGTGACGCCGGTGGGGGGCCTGGGCTTGCTCGTCGGTTGGGCGCTGGTCGTGGCCTCGGCCGGCCGGGCGCGGGCCCGCGGGACGAACCTCGACCTCACGTGAGGGGCTCCCGAGGGGGCCTGGGCCCCAGGTTCTCCGACCCCTTTTCTCACCTCGGGGTAGCATTGAGAGCAACCATCACCGTCCCGATCGACACGATCCCTAGAACCCGGAACTCCTTTCCAATGCGCAATTCGCACTCGGCCTGCCTCCTCGCCGGGCTGCTCCTGACGCTCGGCAGCGCGTCCTGCAGCAACAGCAGCGGTGGGGACAGCGGCGGCGAGGAAGTCGCGCCGCCCCTCGGCTTCCAGCTCGGCGACCACATCGACGGCCTCACTCCCGAGGAGGAGGCGGCCTTCGAGCGCGGCCGCGAAGTCTTCCTTCGCCGCTTCAAGCCCAGCGAAGGGCTCGGCCCCTTCTACAACGCCACCTCCTGCGTCTCCTGCCACAGCACGCCCGTTCCGGGCGGCGGCGCCGAGCTCTACCGCAACTTCTACATCTGCATGGTGCACCCGCCGGGTCCCTTCCAGTCGGGGCTGAACGACCTGCCGAGCCCGATCGTGCCGGCCTTCGGGTCGGGCGAGTGGAACAGCGGTCCGCCCGCGCACATGAGCGCCCACTTCACCCTCGAGGGGGACCGCATCCGCATGCCGGATCCGGAGACCTATCCCTTCGAGCTGAACATCGCGCAGCGCAGCGCGATCCCGATCTTCGGCACCGGCCTCTTCGAGTTCATCAGCGACTCGACCATCATCGCCAATTCCGATCCGGACGACGTGGACGGGGACGGCATCAGCGGTCGCTACAACACGGACGCAGGAGCCATCGGCCGCTTCGGCGTGAAGGCCCAGGTGAACAACATCGAGGTCTTCACCCGCGCGCCCCTGCAGAACCAGATGGGCATCACGAGCGATCCCTTCCTGGGCTCGGCCGGTACCGTCAGCGCGAGCCTCGCCGCCTTCCAGGGCACGACGGACCCGAACGACCCGACGACGGACGACGACGGCGTGCCCGATCCCGAGATCAGTCACGACGACCTCGGCGACCTGATCGCCTTCACGCGCTTCCTCGCGCCGCCCGAGCCCAAGGAGTTCACCGAGGCCGCCAAGCGCGGTCAGGCGAGCTTCGACGACATGGGCTGCACCGCCTGCCACATCCCCTCGCTGGACTCGTCGCGCGGCCCGGTCAACGCCTACACGGATCTCCTGATCCACTACATGGGGGACGACCTGGCGGACGGCCTGGGTTTCGGGACCCCGCAGTTCTCGACCAACGACGAGCAGCACACGGCCTACGAATTCCGGACCCAGCCCCTGTGGGGCGTCTCGATGGCGGCGCCCTTCCTGCACGACGGGCGCGCCGAGACCCTCGACGAGGCGATCCGCCTGCACGGTGGCGAGGGTCAGGCGTCTCGCGACCTCTACGTGGCTCTCACGGACGAAGAGCGCGCCGACCTGATCGAGTTCCTGGAGAAGCTGTGATGAAGACTCAATCCAAGCAGATCGTCGTCATCGCCTCCCTCGGCCTCGGCCTCGGGATGCTCTCTTCCTTCATGCAGGGTCTACCGATCCAGCTCCCTCCGGGCGTGCCGAGCTTCGGTCAGCCCGGCGGGCCGATGACGAACATCGACCCGGTCGAGCTGGGGAACTTCCTGCGCGGCCGCGAGGTCTTCGACCGGGCGTTCCACAAGAGCGGCGGCCTCGGTGCCCCCATGATGAACGCCGACAGCTGCCGCGGATGCCACCAGGATCCCGTCCTGGGCGGAGCCGGCGGCCTCGAGCTGAACGTCTCGCGCTTCGCGAACGACAACGGCGGAGCGGGTCCCTTCATCAACCTCCCCGGGGGCCAGGGGCTCAGCAAGCTCCATCCCCCCTTCGTCGAGCTGCGTGAGGAGTGCCCCCCCGAAGCGGACGTCTTCGAGCAACGGCAGACCCCGTCCACCCTGGGGCTCGGGCTCGTCAGCGAGATCGAGGACTTCGTGATCCTCGCCAACGAGGATCCGACCGACCTGAACGGCGACGGCGTCTACGGCGTCGCGCGCATGGTGGACGTGAACGGGATCCTCGAGGTCGGCAAGTTCGGCTGGAAGGCCCAGCTGCCGCAGATCACGGACTTCGGCCGCGACGCGATGATGGGCGAGCTCGGGGTCACCACCCCCGACGACGGCCGCGGGCTGACCCCCAACCACGACGGTGACGGCGTCTCGGACCCCGAGCTCTCCGTGGAGGACTTCCAGGACCTCAAGACCTTCATGCGCAAGCTGGCCCCGCCGGAGCGCAAGGGCTCGACCGCGCCCGAGGTCATGGCCGGGGAGCTCCTCTTCGACCAGATCGGCTGCGCCGTCTGCCACATCCCGTCCCTGCCCGGCCCCGACGGCCCGGTCAACCTCTACTCGAACCTCCTCCTGCACGACGTCATGCCCGACAACTACCGCGGCATGTCCGAGCCCGGCGCGGGAGTGGGGATGTTCCGAACGCCGCCCTTGTGGGGCATCAGCGACACCGCGCCCTACATGCACGACGGCCGGGCCGAGGACCTCGACGGCGCCATCCGCGCCCACTTCAGCGAGGGCGACAGCGCCCGCGTCTCCTACGAGGGCTTGACCCCCGGGGAGCAGGCGGAGTTGATCGCCTTCTTGGAAGATCTCTAGCTCGAGCTTCGGCCCCTTGACCGAGAGGCAGCGCCCCATCCGCTCCGCCGGTGGGGCGCTGCTGGTCTGTTCGCTCCTCGCTTGCGCGCCGGAGGAGGCGCCCGCGATCGATGAGACGCTGGTGGCCGACCCCGTCCCCCAGGTCGCGGTGCGCGGGCGGCTCGAGGGCGGCCCGCGCCTGCGCCTCGCCCTGGACCTGGAGGGATGCCCCGTCCCCCCCGAGCGCTTCGTGGCCTCCGTGGACGCCGCCGTCGAAAGCTGGAACGCCACGGGCCTCGCGGAGCTCGAGCGGGTGACCGCCGAGGGCGAGCCGGACGCCCGGCTCTCGTGGCACCGTGGCAAGCACGGAGCCTGCATGGCCTTCGGTCACGACAGCTCGGTGGCCCACGCCGGCCCCTTGGCCATTCCGAGCTTCGTCCACCTCGACGCCGCCCGCGACTGGTCCGAAGAACCAGGCGGCCTGCCGCTGGATCAGGTCGTGCTGCACGAGGTCGGTCACCTGCTCGGCCTCGACCACGTGACCGACCCCGCGGCGGTGATGCACGCCAATTACGACCGGCGACGCGCCGTGCCCGCGACCTCGGACCTTGCCGGGCTGGGCTCGCTCTACGGCGGCCTGGAGGACGGGCCGGGGGACGTCTACGCGCGGCTGGAGAGTGGAGGGGAGCTGCAGCCGCTCTTGCGGCGCGCCGCCCCGGTGGGGCAGACCGGCGTCGCAGCCTGGGACGTCGACCACGACGGTCGTGACGAGCTCCTCCTGTGGCGCACCGATCCCGCGGGACACGGCCGGCTGACGGCCTTCCACTTCGGGCGCGCCATGGAGCTCGACCGCAGCGAGGGGCCGATGGTCGGCTGCGTCGTCCCCGGGGCGCGCGTCGTGTTCGGGACGGACGCCGAGGGCCAGGGGATGCTGGTCTCCGTCCTCGAGAGCGGGCACTACTACGCGCGGCGCTTCACCCAGGGCGCTCTGCCCGAGGTCCTCCACGAGGACCTGCCCCTCGGGGTGGAGACGGAGTGGGGGCTCGTGTTGCTCGACGAGGACACCGACGGTGTCCTGGACGAGATGCCCGCGGACTGGGGGACGGAGACGGCGAGCGGAGACCTCGACGGGGACGGAGAGCTCGAAGAGATCGTCGTCCGCTAGCGCTTGGTGGCTCGCTTGCGGGCCGCGGTCTTCTTCGCGGCCTTCTTCTTCGTCGTCTTCTTCTTCGAGCCGACCTTCTTGGCGACCTTCTTCTTGGAGGTCTTCTTCTTGCGGGTCGAGCTCGACAGGCTGGCCTCGTAGGCCGCCACGAAGCGCTTGGGGGTCGCGCGCTTGAAGACCCGCCCGAGCACGTCGAGGGGGATGTCCTCGAGCTTCTTGACGCGCACGCAGGACTTGCCCATGTCGAGCTTCTTGCCGCTGGCCTTCCACTCCCGCACGAAGGTCTCCTTGTCCTCTTCGCTGCAGTAGACGCAGAAGAGGTAGAGCCCGATGTGGTTCTTCTGGGAGGCGACCGAGGCGAAAGGCAGAGGTTGTTCGGGATCGCAGTGGTAACCGTCGGGGTACTTGCTGTGGGGGAGGAAGTAGGCCGGCATCCCGTACTGCATCCCCTCCGCGAAGTCCTTGTGGATGTTCTTTCGGATGACCTTGCGGATCTCTTCGATGGCCTTGCGTCGTTCGGCGGGCAGCGAGGCGAGGTACTCCTTGACGGTCTGGGATTTCGATTGCATCGAGGGAGGGGATCAGGGGGTCGGGAAGGGCGCGGACCAAGGAGTCACGAGCGAAGTGTCGAGCTCCCGCTTGCCCGGGTCGAGGGCGAGGCAGCGGGTCAGGAGTCCGTGCATCTCCTCACTGATGCCGCCCCCGATCTCGGAGGCGGGCGGGAGCGAGAAGTGGCGCTTCTCGTCGATCAGGCTCGAGATGTTCTCGCTGGAGAAGGGCGGGCGGCCGAGCAAGAGCTCCAGGGCGACGCAGCCGAAGGCGTATACGTCCGCCTCCGGCCCGACGTCGATCCCCAGCAGCTGCTCGGTCGGCATGTAGAGGGGCGTGCCGACGACCGCGCCCTCCGTCGTCAGGCTCGTCGAGATCGTGCTCGGCGCCCACGGTCGGGCCAGGCCGAAGTCCGCCAGCTTGACCTCGCCGCGGGAGGTCGTGAGCACGTTCCCCGGCTTGAGGTCGCGGTGCACGACTCCCTTTTCGTGGAGGTACTCGAGCGCCCCGGCGAGCTGACCGAGCAGGCAGCGAACGGAGTCCTCCGGCAGCGGGCCGCTCGCGCGGGCGATGTCGCCGAGCCCCGCCCCGTCGCAGTACTCCATGACGAGGAAGCTCGTGCGGAAGGCCGAGAAGCAACGCGTCACCCGGGTGATGTTCGGGTGCTCGAGCCCCATCAAGAGGTCCGCCTCGCGCTGGAAGCGGGCCTGGGCGCCGGGGTGGAAGAGCAGCCGATGCTTCATCATCTTGAGCGCCACGCGCTCGCCGCCGCGCGACTCGTCGAGGGTCTCGTAGACCACGGCCATGCCCCCGCGACCCAGGCAGCGCAGGACTCGGTAGTCCTCGATGCGCTTGCCGCCCAGGCTGTCACGCCGCGCGCCGCCCAGGCGCTCGGCGAGGATCTCGGTCAGGACCACCGTGACCTCCGGGTGATCCGCCGCGAGGCGCTCGAAGTCCTCGGCGCTCAAGTGCAGGACCCGGCCCCGTCGCGAGGTGATGACGTCGGCGCTGCGGGGCTCGCGGGTCAGGAGGGCCATCTCACCCAGAACGGAGCCCGGGCCGAGCTCGGCGATCGCGTGGCGCTTCCCCAGGTGGTCGGTCACCTCGACGCGCGCTTCCCCGTCGAGGAGCACGAGCAGGCCGTCCGCCGCCGCGCCCTGCTCGATCAGGCGCGTGCCGTCCTCGACCTCGCGGGACTGCATGCGCCCGTAGAGCTCGTCGATCAGCTCGCGGGTGAGCATCGCGAAGGGCGGCGAGGCCGCGAGGGTCTCGCGATCGCTCGGGACAGGGTCGTCCGACACCATGGCAGGTAGAACTTAGCCGCGGGGGTGGTGCTTGGCCAGAAAGGCGGGCAGCCCGTAGGATGGCGCGTGTCCTCGGCGCGTCCTCGACCGGCCGCCGAGGCGCAGCAGCCGCGCAGGGAGGGATGCCGATCGCCGACGCAGACGGGCTCGAGGCCGCCCCATGGGGGAGCGGGCCCGGGGTGTTCTTCGACCTGCACGAAGCGTCGCCCGCGCGCGCCGAGGCGACGCGCCGCGCCTTCTGCGAAGGCCTCGGAGGCCTCCTGCGGGCGGAGGGAGTCGAGCCGGAGCCGGCGCGGGCGCTGGCCGGCGAGGTCTGCGAGCGCATGAGCGCCGCTGACCGCCACTACCATACGCCGGTCCACGTGCTCCTGATCCTGGGGCAGGCCCGGCGCCTCGGCCTCGAGCTGCGCTCGGAGGACGCCCTCGCGCTCTGGCTGCACGACAACGTCTTCGACCCGCGGGCGAAGCCGGGGATCAGCGAGGAAGCCAGCGCCCGCTGGGTCCAGGAGCGCCTGCCGGAGGTGGGCGTTTCCGAGCGGGTCGCGCGTCGCGCCGCCGAGTCGATCCGCTGGACCGCGCGCTTCCTCGAGCCCGAGGTCCCCGCCGAGCACGCCCTCGTCCTCGACCTCGATCTCGCCGGCCTCGCCCGCCCGCCCGCCTGCTTCGACAAGCAGTCGATCGCGGTCCGCGACGAGCAGCCCCACCTCTCCGACGAGGAGTACCAGCGCTGGAACCTGTCGCTCTTCGAGACCTTGCTCGGGCGCGATCGCATCTACCGCTCTCCCGAGTGCGCCCCGCTCGAGGCGCCGGCGCGCGTCAACCTCGAGCGGGCCCGGGAACGGATGCATGGGAGTGGCTAGCCGCCTCCCAGGCAGAGAGACAGGAACCTAGGAAATCCAGGAATCTAAGAAGGTCCGGGCCTTGATCGGCAACTGCCGAGAATGGCATGCGGTGTTCTCAGCGGCCTTCTTGGGGACTGGGCAGCAGCTAACTCACTTGATGCAGAGGCTCTGCCACTCGAAGTGGCTTCGCCACTTCGAGTGGCAACAGGAACAACCGGAGCCCCGAAGGGGCTCCGGTTGTTCCCTCATCCTTGACTGAGTACGCCTCGTCCAGCTTCAAGTGGACCGACTCAACGGCCAAGCATCCCCATCGGCAGTTGCCGATCAGGGCCCGGACCTCCTTAGGTTCCTGGGTTTCCTAGGTTCCTGTCTCTCTGAATGGGAGCTCGCTGGCCGCCGGCCTGTCACCCGCGCTCTTTCGCCCTCTCCACCAGCAACCCGAACACCGGATCGCTCGGGTCCCGCTCCCGACCGCGCTCGAAGTCCTCGACGGCTTGGTTCCTGCGGCCCTCGCGCATGGCCTCGAGCCCCCGCCGCAAGCTCTCGCGCGTGGCGCGGCGGGCCTGGAGGATCTTGGGCGGGAGGCCGTCGAGGAGCTCGTGCAGGTCGACGTGCTCGTCCTTGCCCTTGACCTGGACCTGGCCGAGCCAGCGGGTCTCGAAGGCCTCGGGGTCCTCCAGGCGCTCGAGGGTGGCGCCGCTGAGCAGGACCGAGGTGCCGTACTCCTTGGTCAAGGACTCGAGCCGTGAGGCGAGGTTGACCGTGTCGCCGATGACCGTCCCGTCCATGCGCCGGTGCCCGCCGACCGTGCCGAGCATGGCGCGCCCGCTGTGGATCCCGATCCCGATGCGGATGGGCTCCTCACCGCGCTCCCCGCGTTCGCGGTTCAGCTCGAGGAGCTCGGCCTGCATCTCGATCGCCGCGCGCACGGGGTCGGCGGCGGAGCGCTCGAAGAGGGCCAGGATGGCGTCGCCCTGGTACTTGTCGATGAAGCCGCCGTGGCGCTCGACGACGGGCTCCATGCGCCCGAGGTAGGAATTGATGAAGCCGAAAGCCTCGCCCGGGCTCAGGCGCTCGGAGAGGGAGGTGAAGGAGCGGATGTCCGCAAACAGCACGGAGAACTCCCGCTCGACGCTGTCCCCGAGCTCGACGTCGACGATGCTGTCCTTGGCGAGGTAGCGCAGGAAGGCGCGCGGAACGAAGCGCTCGTAGGCGCGGTTCAGCGTCGTGAGGTTCGCGTACAGCTCGGCGTTCTCGAGGGAGATCGAGGCCTGGGAGGCGAGCATCTGCAGCACCTCGACCCGCTCGGGCGTGAAGGCCCCCACGGTCAGGTTGTTCTCGACGTAGATCACGCTCGTCACCTGCCCCTGGCTCGAGGCGGGCACGGCGAGCACCGAGCGCGGGGCGCGCTCGCGGACGTAGGCGTCCTCCTGGAAGGTCTTCTCGGAGCTCGCGTCCTCGAGCACGATGGGCTCTCCCGTGCGCACGACGAGGTTGACGATCGCTGGCGAGGCGCGCTTGCCGAGCTCGATGGGTTCCCGCGAGACGAGCTCGACCGTGCCGCCGGTCCCCTCCGCCAGGACCACGGCGCCCCCGGGCTCGACGCGGATCAGGACGCCGCGCTCGGCACCCGCGTTCTGGATCACGATCTCGAGCAGGCGGCCGAGCAGGCGGTCGAGCACGATCTCCCCGGAGATGACCCGCGAGGCGCGCAGCACGGACTCGAGGTCGAGGTGCTGCGCAGCGTGGGCGCGTTGCTCGGGTTGCAGGACCGAGCTGCCCAGCCCCGTCGCGACCTCGACGCCGAGGAGGTCGGCGTGCTCGCGCCGCAGGGCCGAGACCTTGGAGCGCGCCCCCCAGGCGCCGTAGGCCATCAGGGCCTCCCGCAGGTAGGTCGCCGCCAGGGTCTCGCGGCCGCGCTCGAGGTAGTGCAGCCCCGCGCGCTCCCGGGCCAGGGCCTCCTCGTGCACGAAGCCCTGGTGTTGGGCCTCCTCCGCCGCGCGCTCGAAGGCGCGCTCGGCCGCGGCGTCGCGACCCCGCACGCTGGCGAGCTCCGCTTCCACGAGCAAGGCCTTGTTGCGGAAGTTCTGCGGGTTGGCCGCGGCCCAGTGGCGCAGGCGGCGCAGGTTGCGCCTGGCACGGCGCAGGTAGGCGCGACGTCGCCCGCCCCGGGCGCGCCGCGCGAGGGCCGCGAGGTTCAACGCCTCGTAGAGCCGGGTCTGGGGGATGAAGACCGTGGACATGATCGCGTCCAGGTTCTGCACCGCCCGCTCGCCGTGCACCGCCGCGCGCTCGTGGTCTCCGAAGAGGTAGGCCAGCTGGAGCTCCATCAGGCTGGCGAAGAAGACCGACGAGCCGTTGCGGATCTCGATCAGCTCCTGGAGGCTCTCGCTCGTGTCGAAGACGGCGCCGGCCAGGCGGGAAGGAACCTCCTCCAAGCCCGCCAGGTTGCGCACCGCCTGGTGCACGATGCGGCAGGAGGAGTTCATGCTCTCGAGTTCGAGCTTCCCCAGCATCGCGCTCGCCTGCTCGAAGCGCGGGACGAGGGGCGCGAGCTCTCCGCCGGCGTAGAAGGTGAGCAGGGGAGGGAAGTAGACGGCGTAGCCGAAGAACTGCAGGTCTCCTCCCTCGAGGAAGCCCGGCTGGTAGCTCGTGAGCAGGGCGTCGGAGTCGCGCTGAGGTTCCGCCCAGTGCTGGTGGAAGGCCGTGAAGTAGAAGATCGAGCGCGCTTGCACGTCCTTGTGGGGACAGCGGTGCGCCACCTCGACGCCGAGCTTGCCGTAGGCGTAGGTGCCGCGGACGTCCCCGAGGATCTCGCACAGGAGCACCGCCCACGAGCAGTAGGCCTGGGCCGAGTGGTCGCTGTTCCCGTGACGCAGGATCAGGTCCATCTCCTTGCAGATGATCATCGCCAGCACGTTCGGCGAGGACTGGTAGGCCGCCGGCGAGACGCGCACGAGCAGGCTCATGGCCGCGACCTTCTCCGGGTCCGTCATGGTCGGCAATTCGCGCAGGTCCTCGGTGGACTTGCCGCGGAGTCGCAGGCGCATGCGCAGGAAGGCCAGGAGGACCTGGGCCGTGGTGGGCCTCCGCGGGACGTGGACCCCGAGGGTCCCCAGGGCCTCGATCGCGTCGTCGATGGACTGCTCGAGCTGGCCGGCGGCGATCGCGTGCTGGATGCGGAGCTCGTAGATCCCGACGCACTCGAGAGGGGTCCGGGCGTGGGCGAGCACCTGGTCACCGAGCTCGCGGCCTCGCTCGTGCTCGAGGCGCATGGACTCGGCCTCGCAGGCCGCCGTGTGCAGGCCGAGGGCCAATTCGTAGCGCGCGCTCCAGGCGTCCGCGGGGAGGAGCTCGAGGCCGGCGCGCAGGAAGGCCGCGGCGGGCTCGTAGGCGCTCGACTGGATCGCGCGCCGACCGGCCTCGAGGTTGAGCTCGGCGAGTTGCTGGCGCTCTCCGTCCGCCTCCACGAGGGGGGCGGCGAGATTCAGGTGGCCGACCACGTCGAAGAGTCGCTCGTCGCGCAGCTCCGCCCCCTCGCTGTCGCGCAGGAGGCGCCCGATCCGCAAGTGCGTCGCCTGGCGCTCGTCCTCGGCGATCAGCGCGTCGGCGGCCTGCTGCACGCGGTCGTGGAGGAAGCGGTACTCGACCTGCAGGAGCTCGGGGTCGAGCACGCCTTCGGCGTGCTCCTCCTCGAGCTCGGCCTCCGCCAGGAGCTTGTAGGAGGTGCCCAGGGGCAGCACGAGGCCCTCGCGCACCGCCTCCCAGATCTCCGCGGCCGTGCGCTCCTCGCTGGCCTCGTTCACAACCGCCAGGACCTCGAGGCTGAAGCGGTTGCCGATGCAGGCGGCCAGCTGGAGCACGCGTTGGGTGCGCGGCTCCAGACGCTGCAGCTTCTGCACCATCAGGTCGACCACGTTGGAGGTCATCTCGCGCGCCTCGATGCGCTCGAGGTCCCAAGTCCACGCCTGGGTCTCGGCGTTCAGGGCGAGCAGACCCTGTTCGTGGAGCGAGCGCAGGAACTGCGTCACGTGGAAGGGGTTGCCGCCGGTCTTGTCGTGGAGCAGGCGCGTCAAGGGCGCGGCCTTCGCGGCCTCGACCTGCAAGGTGTCGGCGACGAGGTCGCCCAGGTGCTCCTCGCCGAGGGGGGCCAGGGTCAACCTCCGCAGCACGCCCCCGCCCTCCTCGACGTCCCGCAGGTGCAGCATCAGCGGGTGGTGGAGGTCGACCTCGTTGTCGCGGTAGGCCCCCAGGAGGAGCATGGGGCGCGGCGTCCCGTCCAAGAGGAAGGCCTTGAGCAGCCCGAGGGTGGCCGAGTCCGCCCACTGCAGGTCGTCGAGGAAGAGGACCAGGGGGTGTTCGTCCGTGGCGAAGGCGCGCACGAATTCCTCGAGGAGCAGCTTGAAGCGGTTCTGGGCCTCGGTGGGGGGGAGCTCCTGGACCTCGGGTTGGGGGCCGACGATCAGCTCGAGGCCGGGGATCAGATCGGTCAACAGCCGCCCGTTCTCCCCGAGCACCGGCTCGAGGCGGCGGCTCCAGGCGCTGACCTCGGCCTCGCTGTCGGTCAGGATGCGCTGGACGACCTGGGAGAGGGCCTGGATCAAGGCTCTGTAGGGCGAGTCGCGCTTGAACTGGTCGAACTTGCCGGAGACGAAGACGCCGCGGCGCTCGACGATCGGTTCGTGGAGCTCGTGCACGAGGGCGGACTTGCCGACCCCCGAGTAGCCTCCGACCAGGAAGAGCTCCGTGCGTCCCCGGCCGACCTCGTCGAAGGAGGCCATCAGGGCCTCGAGCTCCTGCTCCCGGCCGTAGAGCTTCTCCGGGATCTCGAGCTGCCCGCTGACGTCGCGCGCGCCCAAGGAGATGTCCGTGAGCTCCTCGCCCGCGCGCAGGCGCGCGAGGAAGGTCTCGAGGTCGGCGGCGAGGCCCCCGGCGCTCTGGTAGCGGTCCTCGGCACGCTTGGCGAGGAGCTTCATCACGAGCCGCGAGACCGCAGCCGGAATCGACGCGTCGACCTCGTCCGGGGGAACCGGCCGGCGCGCGATGTGGCAGTGCACGAGCTCGAGCGGGTCGGCCGACTCGAAGGGCACGCGGCCCGTCAACATCTCGTAGAGGGTGACTCCCAGGGAGTAGAGGTCCGTGCGCGAGTCGACCGAGCGATTCATGCGCCCGGTCTGCTCCGGGGAGACGTAGGGCAGCTGGCCCTCGATGACCGGCGAGCCCTCGCGCTGCACCGCCTCGCGCGCCAGGCGCGTGCAGATGCTGAAGTCGATCACGCGGGCCACGCGACCCTCGGCGTCGACGAGCAGGCTCGCGGGCGTGACGTTCTTGTGGATGACCTGGTGCCGGTGGATGTCGCCCAGCGTTCGCGCGGCGGCCAGGGCGATCTCGAGCGCCGCCTCCAGCTCCGGGGGCTCCTCGAGCAAGAGGTCGCGCAGCGGGCGCCCGCCGAAGTCCTCGAAGACGAGCGCCAGGCTGGCGCCGGCGCGCACGAGCTCACGAGGGCGAAGCACGCCCTCGGCCTCGATCGAGCACGCGACCTCGTACTCGCGGCGCAGGAGGGCCACGTCCCAGGGGGAGGGGGTCTCCTCGCGCAGGAGCTTGATCAGCACCGGGGCGCCGTCCGCCAAGCTGCGGCCGCGCACCAGCACGGTCGACGAGGCCTGGGTCAGGGCTTCGTCGAGGACGTAACCGGGGACCGACGTCATTCGCTGGGCGCTCCCGGGGCTTCCCGGGGTCCACCCCGTTCATTGGTACCACCCCGCGGCCCCCCGGGACGAGTCCCCCGACCGCTTTCTCGGATATGGAGTACAATTCGACACGAGAGTGAAGCTTCGACCCGGGCAGAGAATTCTCCGCCGTCTGCCCGGGCCGCCACTCCTCGCGCCGCGCTTGGCGGAGCGGCCTCGATCCCGAGGCGAGCCGGTTTCGGATCTCACGAACCGGCCAGGGCGGTGGACGAGGCGTGAGCTCCCGTCCCCGAGCCCGTTCCGACCGCCAATCCCCGATGATCTCGAAGCTCCTGCGCCTGGCCGAGCACCTCCTGGCGGGCACCATGCGCCTCGCCTCCGGGATCCTGGAGGTGCTGGCGCGCTGGGTCGCGGCCGTGTGGGGTTGGCTGATCCTGCACCTGGCCGCCTGGACGGCGATGTTCCTGATCTCGCTGCGTTCGTTCTTCCTGCGCCTGCGCATGTCCCACGACAACGGGATGGCCGCTCGGGGGGAGATCCGGCTCGCGGAGGACGCGCAGTTCCCGGAGAACGACTTCTTCAAGCCCGGGCGCGTCTTCCCCTGCCGCGCGCGCCTCGCGATGGTCTCCTTCTCGGACGACGCGCGCTTCGTGGCGCGTGGGGTCTCGCTCAAGTTCGCCGACGCGCGCAAGAAGAGTCCCCTCGACCTGCTCCTGAACACCGGGCTGACGACGCCCTTCAACAACGTCCGCACCTTCTGGAAGTTCATGATCCTGACCGCCCAGGGTCGGGCCCAGAACGCCATCCGCTACATGCAGGAGGACTCGGCGCTCTACGTCGGCTGCCTCGACCCCCTGCGGCGCAACCCGGAGTCTTTCGCGCAGCTCTACTACCACAGCAAGATGCCCTACGTCTTCGAGCTGGCGGACGGCTCGAAGAGCTACGTCAAGTTCCGCTTGACGCCGTGGGACATGGGGCCGGAGAGCGGGCTCCCCGACGAGGACGACCAGCTCGACTGGGCCTGGTGCTGGCAGGGCATCCGCCCCGGCGAGCGCCGCAGCCGGAACTACCTCAAGCAGGAGCTGCGCGCTCGCCTCGAGGAGGGGCCCGTGCGACTCCGCCTGCAAATGCAGCTGCACCCCGTGCGCGAGGAGGAGCGTCAGGACGACGTGATCGACTCCGCCCTCGTTTGGGACGAGGAGGATCACCCCTGGCTCGAAGTGGGGGAGGTGCGCCTCGACGAGGTCCTCGACCACCGCGAGTCGAACCTGTCGCTGTTCACGATTCGCCACCGGCCGAAGTGCCTGAGCATCCTCAAGCCGCGGGACATCGACGACCCCGCGGGGATGAACTACCTGCGCAGCCTGGCGGTCTGGCCGCGGCGCGCGCGGCTCCTGGGCAACATGTTCTTCGGGATCCCCGCCCCCTTCCCGGACGAGCGAGAGCCGGGGAAGACGACGCACTTCACGCCCTTCCGCGAGCCGCTCCCGATCGGGGACCCCATCCCCCTCGAGCTGCCGCAACACGAGTCGTCGACCGAGCAGGCCGCGCGGCGCCAGGAGCTCGGCCTGCGGCGCGGGGCCTACCGGCTCGAGGTGCCCGGGACCCTCCCGAGCTACGTCGCCGAGCTCCCGCCCGAGGAGGAGTTCGACCGCTCCGAGAAGTCGCGCATGTACGCCGACATCGCCTCGACCCTCTCGGACCTCGGGCTGGGCGACATCCGCTCGATCGACCGCAAGGACCGCACCCTCGCGACCTTCGATCGCTACTACCCCTTCCGCAAGCTCCCGGCGGTCCACTCCCGCTGGCGGCTGGACGCGGAGTTCGCGCGCCAGCGGCTGGTGGGCGTCAACCCCACCTTGATCGAGCGCTGCCGGGCCTTGCCGCCGAACTTCCCGGTCAACGAGTGGGACGTCGCCGGGCTCCTGCCCGAGGGAACCACCCTCGAGGCCCAGATCGAGGCGGGGCGCGTCTACATGACCGACTACCGCATCCTCGAGGGGCTGAAGACTGGCGACGTGCGCTACCAGGTCGCGCCGATCTGCCTCTTCCACGTCGAGGAAGACGGCACCCTGCTGCCGCTCGCGATCCAGCTAGGCCAGAGCCCCGCGGCGGGGCCGATCTTCACGCCCAAGGATCCGCCCTGGCTGTGGCTCACGGTCAAGACCTACGCCCAGTCCGCCGACTCCGCTTACCACGAGCTCTACGCGCACCTCCTGCGAACGCACATGGTGTCCGAGGCCGTCTGGCTCTGCGCGCGTCGCAACCTGAGCGACCGCCACCCCCTGATTGAGCTCCTGCGGCCGCACTTCCGGGACACGATGGCGGTCAACCACGCGGCCCGCACCCAGATGCTGATCCCGGGTGGACCCCTGCCCGAGACCATGGCGCTGGGCTACGACGGTTCGATCGAGCTCCTCGAGCGCGCCTTCGGCGAGTACCGCTTCGACCGCTTCGAGCTCGATCGCGACCTCGAGGTTCGGGGCGTGGCCGAGCGTGGCCCCGACGGGGAGTACCTTCTGCCCGACTACCACTACCGCGACGACGCCCTCGCGATCCAGCGCGCCATCCAGGAGCACGTGCTCGGGATTGTCGGCCTCTTCTACGCCTCGGACGAGGACGTCCGGGGGGACTACGAGCTGCGGGCCTGGCTCGAGGAGCTCGGGGACCCCGCGCGGGGAAACCTGCCCGGGCTCCCGAACGACGGGCACCTCGAGACCCGCGCCGACCTCTGCCGCTTCCTGACCCAGGTGATCTTCGTCGCGACCGCCGAGCACAGCGCCGTCAACAACGGGCAGTACGACTACTTCGGCTACGTCCCCAACGTGCCGGGGGCCCTGAGCAAGCCGCCGCCGCGCACCAAGGACGAGCTCTCCGAGGCGTGGCTCGTCGAGGCCCTGCCCGACGCCTACCACTGCGGCGTGCAGATCGCGATGGTGCACCTGCTCAGCATCCCCGCCGACTGGCCGATCGGGAACGTCCCCGAGGGCAACTTCGGTGGCCACGCCGACGCCATCGAGCTCCTGAAGCGATTCCACGCCCGCCTCGACCGCGTCTCCCTCGCGATCCGGTCGCGCAATGCCCTGCTCGAGGTGCCCTATCCATTCCTCGACCCCCGCCACGTGAGCCAGAGCACCTTGATCTGATGTCAACGCGGCCCGAACCGACCAACGACTCGAGAGCATGAACACCAGCGAGACCGTCTGCCTGGTCGTCGGGAGCCTGCTGCTCCTCGTCTCGGGCTACGCCTGGTGGCGCTTCGTGCGCGTGACGCTCCAGGAACCGCCGCCGGCTTGCCCCCCGCGCAGCGCCTCGGGGCCGACGCCCCTCGAGTTCAAGCCGGCCTTCGTGTCGATGATCCTGTCCCAGGTCTGCCTGGGCGTGAACCAGTTCCTGCAGTTCGGCGCGCTGCGCACGGGCAGCGAGTGGATGTTCGAGCTGGGGCTCTTCGTCACGATCGTCTGTCCCTTGCTCGCGCTGCGGGCCCTGGAGCAGCTCACCCGGCGCAACTTCGGCTCAGGAGTGGTTGCCTTCGTCGTCGCGATCGTCGGCGTGGTCTTCTTCTTCAAGGACACGGACTTCGTCAACGTCGGCTTCCTCGTCCGCAGCGACGACAACCACCTCTGGGGCGCGACCTGGATCGTGCTCTTCTTCTACTGGAACGCCTGCCTCTACGAGGCGCAGCGCACGGCCTACTCCAAGCGCGACTCGCGGCTCCTGATCTTCTCGGGCTGGGCCCTCTTGAATACGAGCTTCGTGCTCGCGATGGCCTACGCCCTGCTCGCCGGCTTGCACGCGGAGCTGGGGATCCAGACCTGGCTCGGGAACCTGATCGGCGTGGGGGAGCACGGCTTCGACTACGACGTCTTCTCCGACACCCAGTCGCTCTGGAGCGCCTTCGCCGGGGTGCAGGTGTTGCTCTTCCCCTTCTTGCTGCGAGCCCTGTGCAAGGGCTACACCGACAACCTCCCGCCCCAGCCGCGCGTACGCTCGGTCTTCTTCCGGGTGATGCTGGTGGTGATCTCCCTGCTCCTGACGGCGGCCCTCTACGGCAGCTTCCCCTTCCTGCGGGAGGTCGCCGAGCTCAGCGTCACTCACTGAGGGATCGCGCGCCCGTCCGGACTCGCGGGCGAGTCCGGACGAGCTCGACGGTCGCTCAGAAGCGCCAGGGCAGGACGAGCGACCCCAGGGCCGGCGGGTTCGCGCCCTTCCCGAGCTGGAAGCTGACCCGGAAGCGCAGGAATCGGAAGGAGCCGCTCTCGGGGTGCTCGGAGAGCTCCGCGGGATCCGTCGCCCACTGCCCGGGCGCGGGGTAGACCGCCGCCGGGTCCGGCTCGCCCTCGGGGGTCGCGCCCGCCGCCTGGAGCTCGACGCGGATCGAGGCGCCGGCCGGCAAGAGGTCCGGCTGGTCTCCGTCGAAGGCGCGCAGGAAGCGCGGACGGAGCGAGGCCTTGCCGCTGGTGGCGATCGGCGGGCCTGCGGCGTCGACCTCCACGGTCAGGACCTCGAAGCCGCTGTGCAGGCCGATGCTCGCCGCCACGACGGCGTGCGCCGTGCCGCCCACGACGAGCTCGAAGCCGCGCAGGAGGCCGGGGTTCGCCGCGTAGATGCGGTCGGCAGCCGAGAGCCCCGCGCTGTCGAGGTGGAGCCGTCGGTCGCCCGCGAGGTTCGGGAGGCCGGGGGCCTCGACGGGAGCCTCCGGCTCGAGGATGGCACGCAGAGCCGGCACCGCGCCGCCGGGGGCGAGGACGTAGCCCTCAGCGTCCGTGCCCGCGAACAGCATCCCGAGGGTCTCGGCCGGGCCGCCATCCGGCGCCGCCTGCGGGAAACCGAGGGCGATCCAGCGCGACTGGGCCTGGGAGAGGGAGCCGACCTCGGGCAGGAGGTGGTGGCGCCACTCGCCCGTGGAGAGGTCGAAGCCGACGGGTGCCGGTCGCACGGCCGCCGCGAGCTCCGCTTCCTCGCCGGAACCGGGATAGCGGATGGCGTGCTCGCTCGACGGTCCGAGCAGCTTCGAGACGTGCAGCTGCACGACCCCGGGGCCCCCGTCCCCGCCGGCCGCGCGAACGACCTGGTTGCCTTGGAGGAGGTTGGCGCAGGGCGTGGGCACGTGCACCCAGGGGTTGTCGACGCCGTTGTTGGCGCCGACGTGCTTGGCGTCGTCGACGACGGCGGACTCCTGGATGAAGGCCCCGCCGACACCGTCCGCGCCCTCGCCGCCCTGGCCGCCGCGGGCGTCGATGGCGATCGAGTCCGTCGCGACCTGGGAGAGGTCGAGGAGGCCGGCCGTGTGCACGATCACGTGCCCGCCGGAGCCGCCCCCCGAGCCGCCACCGATGTGATTGATCCCGGCGGTGTTCTCGCCGCTGCTCCCGTGTCCCCCGACGGAGCTCAGCCGTCCGTGGGGGCCGAAGACGACGTCACCCAAGGCGAAGATCGAGATCGCGCCGGCTCCGCCGCCTCCACCGGCACCCTTGTCCTGGTGGTTGTTGATCAGGACGGGCGGCGGGTAGACACCGGTGGGGGAGTAGGTCGAGTCCCCGCCCGCGCCACCGCCGGCGCCCGCGCCGACCGAGTCGAGCTCGCCGCGACCGAGCCGCGGGTTCGATCCGCGAAAGCCGAAGAGGGCACGGCCGAGGAAGTCGTCCCGCACCGAGGTCGTCGCGCCGAAGGGCGAGGGCCCCGCGTGACCTCCGTAGGGGAAGTGGGCGCCCTGGGAGGAGTTCGCCGTGTCCTGGCCGGGGAAACCGCTCTCCACGTCGAGGCCGTAGATGCCCTGGTCGGCGCAGATCGCCACTCCGTCGACGCGCACGCGCTGGTCGTGGCCGAAGCGCCCGCCACCGCCACCCGCGGCCCGGCGCACGGCGCCATTCTGTGAGTTCGAGTCACTCCAACCGGATTCGCCGCCCTCGCCGCCGCCGCCCGGGACCCCGAAGGCGCCTTGGCCGGGGCCTCCGCGCTGCGTGACCTGGGTGGTCATCCAGCTCCCCACGCCGCCGGCGCCGCCGCCGCAGTTGCCCGCCGCGCCCTGCTCCGGCTGGTCCGGCGTGTTGAGGGTGAAGACGGGGGGCGCGGCGAAGCCGTCCACCCCGACCTGGCCGTCGATGCGCACCTCGCCCGAGGCGAGGATCGTGGCGGGGTTCGGGCCGACGAAGAGGAGCTTCGCGTCCTCCGGGACGTAGAGGTTGCGCACGTCCATGATCCCGCCGACGACGAGCTGCGTCGTCGTCGGCACACCGCCGGGTCCGCCGACGATCACCGAGGTCACCGTGTCGATCAGGACGACCGTGCCGGGGGGGACGTGGTAGTCGAAGTCGCCGCCCGGGCCGCCGCTGCCCGCGAAGCCGTCGGCGGCCTCGAGCCGCCCGCCGCCCCAGCTGGCGCGCACGCCGACCAGCAGGGCCTCGTCGTCCTCGAGGGAGCTCAGGGCCGGCGAGGCCGTTCCGAAGTCCTCCTGCCAGGCGTCCGCGTGATCGACGGGCTGGAAGGCCGCGCCCTCGTAGACGCGCGTTTCGAAGCGCAGGCGGTCCTCGTCGAGCAGCGTCCCGTCCCCGGTGATGTCCTGCAGGCCGGCTCCCACGTGGGCGCGCAGCTCGCGCCCCTGGGGGAAGTTCCCGCGGGCGCTGAGCACCACCGTCGAACCTCCGCCGCCGCAGCTCTGCTGGAGCTGCGCTTCAGTGGGCAGCGGATGCCACTGGTCACCGTCCTCGTATTCGATGCGCAGCCGGCCCTGGCCGAGGTTGGCCGCGGTCGGGAGCAGGGTCTGGTCGAAGCGCAGGTGCACGCGCACCCGCGTGTCCAGGTCGCTGTAGAGGTTCACGGGCGCGAGGAAGCCCGGCAGGGTCGCGAGGCCGCCGCCGCCGAGCTGGAAGAAGCGCTCCTCCCCGGCGCCGGTCGAGAGCCAGCTCCCGTCGGTCGTCGTGGGTTGCACGAGCAGCTGCGGAGGGCCGGGCACCTCATCGAAGAAGAGGTCCGCGGGGTTCGAGGAGGAAGGCGTGAAGAAGGTGACCAGGATCCCCTCCGCCAGGGGCTTGCCGCTCGCCGAGCGCAGGAAGAGCGCCGCGTTCGTCGCGTCGGGGACGAAGAGGTTGTAGGTGCTCCCCGGCTCGAATCCGGCGTCGGAGAAGTCCTCCTGGCTCGGACAGCTCGGCTGGAAGACCAGCTCGGCGGGCGAGCGCAGGCTGAACTCCCCGACCGCCGGCAGGCCCGTGGCGACCTCGACGATCCGCACGGTGTTCAGATTCACGGTCGAGAAGTCGAGGGCCTCGTTGAAGCCCAGGACGACCTCGCGGTTGATCTGCCAGCTCTGGCCGCTCTGGACGGAGCTGGTCTCGAGTCGGAAGCGCGGGTCGAGGGGATCCGCCCCGGCCCGGTCGGCGCCGACGAGGGCGAGGGTGAGCGGAAGGAGGCAGGCCGAACGCCGTCCTGTGCGAGTCGCGAACATCTTCTCGTCTCCGGGAGGGGGGGCAGGCGGCCCTGGGGGCCGCTGGGATGTCTCGTGGGGACCGGGGCGAAGAGGCAGCGAATCGCGTGCCGGCGCCAATCGGCGCCACGCATCACCAGGGGAGCTCTTCCCCGTCCCACTGGTAGTAGCGGCCCGACTCCTCCTCTCCCACACCCGCGATCACGGCCAGCATCCCGCGGATCGACTCCTCCGGCGAGAGGGGGGCCTCGGGCCCGCCCATGTCCGTGCGCACCCAGCCCGGGCTGAGGGCGATGCAACGGATGCCCTTCGGGGCGAGCTCGTGAGCGAGCGAGCGGGAGAACATGTTGAGCCCCGCCTTGCTCTCGCGATAGCCGTTGAAACCGCCGCTCGTGTTGAGCTCCACGCTCCCCAGGCGGCTCGAGACGTTGACGACGCGCTTGCCCGCGCCGCGCTCGAGGGCGGGCAAGAGGGCGTGGGTGACTCGCATGGGCCCGATCAGGTTGACGTCGAGGACGAGGGCCACCCGCTCGAAGTCGAGCCCGCCGCCCTCGGGGTTGCGGCCCGAGATACCGGCGTTGTTGATCAGGAGGTCCAAGGGCGCATCGCCCAGCGACTTCACCAGGGACGCCACCGATTCGGGGTCGGTCACGTCGAGCTGGAGCACGCGGGCACCGGTGGCGCGCAGCTCCTCGGCCTCCTCGGGCTTGCGGGCGGTGCCGATCACCTCGGCGCCGCCGGCGGAGAGCTGACGCGCGAACTCGAGACCCAGCCCACGGTTGGCGCCCGTGACGAGGACGGTCTGGCCCTCGAAGGGCCGCGCTTCGTCGGCCTCCTCCTGGGCGGGGGCGAGGGCGGCGAGGAGCAGGAGCAGAGGCAGGGCGAGAAGGGCGGCGGCGCGCTGGAGGCGGTGCATGGGACGTCGGCTCGGGTTGGAGGGGAGGTCGTCGGGCGCCCACCTTAACCGCCGCCGCCCGCTGGAACGGAGCGCTCGATCGAAGCCGCTCGGATCGACCAAGCGAGCCGCCCGCTGCGCGCGAATCCAGCTACCCTCGGTCCTGGACCGTTCTCCCGAGGGCGCCCGCGCCCGGCTCCACGACCCCTTCGCTCTCCATGCACAGCTCTCGTCGCCTTCCTCTCCTGGCCCTCGTCTGCACCTGGGCCGCCGCGCCGGCTCATGCCCAGTGGTCCTCGGACCCCGCCCAGAACCTCGCCGTGGCCGACGCCCCCGGAGAGCAGGTCCAGGCCAAGCTGGCCGTGACCGCGGACGGCGGCGCCTACCTGAGCTGGTTCGACAACTCGAGCGGCGGCTACGACGTGCGCTTGCAGCGCCTCGACGCCGCCGGCAACGAGCTCTGGGCCCACAACGGCGTGCTGGTCGCGGACCGCGGCTTCTCCTCGACCCAGGACTACGCCCTCGACGTCGACGCGGCCGGCCACGCCCTGCTGGCCTTCCGCGACGACCGCTTCACGGGGACCCAGATCACCGCCGCCCGCGTCTCGCCCGCCGGCGCCCTCGATTGGGGGGTGAACGGCGTGCAGCTCACGAGCACCACCGCCTTCGTCGCCGCGCCCAAGATCTGCGGCACTTCCGACGGCGACGTCGTCGTCGCCTGGACCCAGGACGCGAGCGTCCGAGCCCAGCGCCTCGACTCCGCGGGCGTGAATCAGTGGGGCCTGGACCTCGCCTTCGCGCCGGGGGCGGGCTCCTTCTCGGCCAGCGACGTGCATGACAGTGGCACGGACTCGATCCTCTCGATCATCCACCAGACGGGCGGCTTCGGCTCGCCGCGTCACATCCTGGCCTCGAAGATCGACGCGGCCGGCGTGCTGCTCTGGGGTGGGGGGACGATCTCCGTCTTCGACGGCGGCTCGCTGCAGATCGCCAACTTTCCGACCTTCGTGCCGGACGGAAGCGGCGGCGCGGTCTTCGCCTGGTACGGCGTCTCGCCCCTGCAGGTCTACGCCCAGCACGTCCTCGCGAACGGCAGCGAGGCCTTCCCTCACAACGGCTCGGCGGGCTCCGCAAACGCCGCTCAGCTGCGCGTCTCGCCTTCGGTCGACTACGACTCGGGCAGCGGGGAGACCTACCTCTTCTGGACCGAGACCGACGCGATCCAGAGCCAGCGCGGCCTCGGAGGACAGAAGTTCGACGCCGCCGGCGCTGCCCAGTGGGGGGCGAACGGCCTGACCCTCGTGCCCCTCGGCGCCGACGACGTGCAGAGCGTGCGCACGGTGGTCGACGGCAACGGGAGCTTCGTCTTCTGGGACCAGATCCCGGGCTTCGGTCAGGACGTGACGCGTGGCCGCCATCTCGATCCTGCGGGCACGACGGACATCGCGACCTTCGACGTGGCCTCGACGCCGAGCTCGAAGGCGCGCCTTCAGGCGGCCCTGGGGACGACGGGCCAGGTCATCCTCGCCTGGCGCGACGAGCGCACGGACTCCGGCGACGTCTATGCCCAGAACGTCAACGCCGACGGGAGCCTGGGGGGCGAGCTCGGCACGCCCTTCTGCTTCGGAGTCGGCTGCCCCTGCGGCAACGACGACCCGGACGCGGGCTGCGTGAACTCCACCGGCTCGGGCGCGACCCTCGGCCTCGGCGGCTCGGCCTCGGTCGGTGCCGACGACCTCCTGCTCCACGGTGCCGGCATCCGCCCCAATGCCCCGGGCCTCGCCTTCGCCGGCTCGATCCAGCTCAACGGCGGCAACGGCAACCCCTTCGGCGACGGCCTGCAGTGCGCCGGCGGCGGCGTGAAGCGCCTCGGCGTGCAGGTCGCGAGCCCCAGCGGCGACGCGACTTGGGGCCCGGGCCTCGTCGCCAGCCACGCCCTGGCCATCGCGGGCCAGACGCGCACGCTTCAGATCTGGTACCGCGACCCGATGACGGGCCCCTGCACGAACGACTTCAACACGACCCACGGGGTGGAGCTTGTGTTCCAGCCCTGATCCTCTGCGTCGGGCGGCCTACACTGGCCGCCCGTGACGCTCTTCGAGCCCTACGAGCCCGAGGCCAACAGGCGGGAGCCCGCCGACGTGGAGGTCGCGCGCGCGGAGCCGCGGGACGTGGAGGCCTTGGCACGCCTCGTCGTGCAGCGGGGAGGGCTGCCCGTCGAGGACGTGCGGCCGCGCTTCGCGCGCGAGGTCGAGCTGGACGACCCGGGCCACGGTCTGTGGGTCGCGCGCCTGGGGGGCGAGGCGGTCGCCTTCGCGCGCCTGGCCTACCAGGAGCGTCCCGCCGATTGCGTCCCGAATCACCAGCCCGCGGGCTGGTACATGACGGGCGTCATCGTCGACGAGGCCCATCGCCGCCGCGGCATCGCGCGGCGCTTGACCCGTGCGCGCATCGATTTCCTCCTGCCCCGCGCCGCCGAGGTCTACTACGTCGCCAACGCGCGCAACCGCTCCTCGATCGACCTCCACGCCGACTTCGGCTTCGAGGAGCTCACGCGAGACTTCCACGCGCCGCGCGTGAGCTTCACGGGCGGGGAGGGGATCCTCTTTCGCCTCGACCTGCGTCGGAGGGCGCGGGAGACGGCGGGGGAGCGCGAGGCGTGAAGTTCCTCGAGCGCCTCTTCGAGCTCGAGCGCCGCGGCACCACCGTCGGTCGCGAGCTCGTCGCCGGCCTCGTCACCTTCTCGACCCTCTCCTACATCCTCTTCGTCCAGCCGGCGATCCTCTCGCACCCGGCGGCGGGGATGGAGCCGGGTGGCGTGCTCTTCGCGACCTGCGTCGCCTCGGCGGCCGCCTGCCTCCTGATGGGCCTCGTCGCGAAGCTCCCCATGGGCCTCGCCCCGGCGATGGGGCACAACGTCTTCTTCGTCTTCACGGTCTGCCTCTTGATGGGCTTCTCGTGGCAGGAGGCCCTGGCCGCGAACCTCGTCGCGGGCCTCGTGTTCCTCGCGCTCTCGGGCACTCGCTTGCGCGAGCAAGTCATGTACGCCCTGCCGCGCCACCTCGCGGCGGGGATCACCGCGGGCATCGGGCTCCTCGTCGCCCTGGTGGGCCTGCAGTTCGCGGGCTGGATCGGCGACCACCCGCAGACCCTGGTGCAGCTCGGGGAGCTGGGGGCGCCGGCTTCGCTGCTCGCCCTCTTCGGATTGTTCGTTCAGGTCGTGCTCGCCGCGCGCGGCGTGCCGGGGGGGATCCTGATCGGGATCCTCCTCACCGCCGCCGCCGGCCTCGGCGCGAGCGCGCTCTTCGACCTCGACGCGCCCCTCGTCGAGTGGGGAGGCCTCGTCGCCGCGCCGCCCGCCGCCAGCGCGGCCTTCGAGCTCGACCTCGCCGGCCTCTTCGCGCGCCCCTGGGCCGACTGGCTGGCGGTGATCGCGATCTTCCTCCTGCTCGACCTCTTCGACACGGTCGGCTCCTTGCTCGGCCTCGGGCGTCAGTCGGGCCTGATGCGCGGCGGCGAGCTCCCCGGCGCCCGCGGGGCCTTCCTGGCGGACGCGACGGGCACGACCCTCGGCGCCCTGCTCGGGACGAGCACCGTCACGGTCTACATCGAGAGCGCGGCGGGCATCGCCGCCGGCGGTCGCAGCGGTCTGACCGCGGTCGTCGTCGGCCTCGGCTTCCTGGCGGCCCTCGTCTTCGCGCCGCTGATCCAGTCGATCGGCGGCGGCGTGCCGGGGGCGGGGGGCGCGACGCTCTATCCCGTGATCGCGCCGGTGCTCGTGCTGGTCGGCTCGATGATGATGGGGAGCCTGGCGGACGTTGACTGGAAGGACCCCGGCCAGGGGATACCGGCCTTTCTGACCCTGCTCGTGATGCCGCTCTCCTTCTCGATCACCGACGGCATCGCCTGGGGATGCATCGCGACTTCCGTCGTCGCCGTGTCACGCGGGCGGGGACACGGCACTTCGTGGCTCGTGCACCTCTTTTCGATCCTCTTCCTCCTGCGCTACCTGCTCGCCTTCGGCTGAATCCCGCTGCGAGGCCGGCTCCACGCCGTCCCAAGGGCGGGGTCCGGCTTTGGTCTGGTCTTGGAGCGACAACGGGCGGAAGATGGGCTCGGGGAGCGAGCGCCTCGCTCCTCGCGTTCACAACAGAGAGGTCGCCCATGAAGCTCCATGCCCGCCGTTCCTGGCGCGTTGCATTCGCGCTGCTCGCCCTTTCCCCTCTCGCCGCGGCCCAGGTCCTGCACGAATTCCAGGGCACGGACCCGCACATCGAGTTCGGCGTCGGCCTCGCCCGCGCCGGCGACGTGAACGCGGACGGCTTCGACGACCTCGTGATCGGCGCGCCGGACTTCCAGGCGGGGGCCGGTCGGGTCGAGGTCCGCTCGGGTCTGGACGGATCGGTGTTCTGGAGCCGGATCGGTGACGCCGAAGGGGATCGCCTGGGGCAGGTCGTCGCATCGGCCGGCGACGTGGACGGCGACGGCCTCGACGACGTGCTGATCGCCGCCCCCTACGCAAGCGAGCTCGCGTCCAATGGCGGCGCCGTGTGGGTCCTCTCCGGAGAAACGGGCTCGGAGCTGCACGCCTTCCAGGGAGATGGATGGAACCACCGACTTGGCTGGTCGCTCGGCGCCGTCGGAGACTGGAACGACGATGGGCACGACGACTTCCTGATCGGCGCGCCGCGCGACGGCGCGGGCCGCGTCCGCATCCACTCGGGCCTGGACGGGTCGGTCCTGCTCGAGGTCGACGGCGAGGCCGGGGACTACAGCGGCTGGTCGGCCTGCGCTGTCGACGACCTGACCTCCGACGGCGTCCGTGAGCTGCTCGTCGGCGAACCCTACGACGATTCCCAGGGCCACGATCGGGGTCGCGCCCGGCTGCTCTCCGGCGAGGACGGGAGCGAGCTGGCCGTCTTCGACGGCGAAAGCGACGACTCCTTCTTCGGCTGGAGCGTCTCCGCCCTCGGTGACCTGGACGGAGACGGAGTCGGAGACTTCGGGGTCGGGACGCCTTTCGAGAGCAGCGTCGCCCCCTCCGCCGGCCTCGTGCGCGTGATCTCCGGGGCCGACCTGAGCGTCATGAGCTCGGTCTTCGGCCAGGAGGCGAATCAGCGCCTCGGCAGCTCCTTCGACGGCGTCGGCGATCTGGACGGTGACGGACACGACGATTGGGTCCTCGGGATGGAGGGTGACGACCGCGTCGAGTTCCTCTCCGGGCTGGACGGCTCGCTCTTGCACGGGATCACCGGCGTGCCCCAGGACGGCACGGGCGCCGCCGTGGCAGGCGTGGGGGACGTGGACGGCGACGGCTGGCCCGACGTCGCGATCGACAGCCCGAGCTGGAGTCAGGTCGGTCGGGTGCGCGTGTACTCCGGGGCTTGGGGCGTCTTCCACATGACGAGCTTCTGCCAGTCGGGAGGGGCGAGCGCGAGCTGCCCCTGCGGCAACGACGATCCGACCCGTGGATGCGCGAGCTCGGTCGGATTCGGTGCCTACCTCACGGGTGCCGGCTCGACGGCCGTGTCCGCCGACGACCTCTCGCTCTACGCCTACCTCCTCCCCCCGGGCAGGCCGGCGCTGCTCTTCGCGGGCGACGTCCCGGTTGCCAGTGGCGCGCTGGTCTTGGGCGACGGGTTGCGCTGTGCCGGCGGCAACGTCCAGCGCTTGGGCGTTCGAGTCCCGCCGGGCTCGGGCTCCGCGAGCTGGGGACCGGGCCTCGTGGCCCAGGGCGCCTGGAGCGCCGGGGAGACCCGCTACCTGCAGGTCTGGTACCGCGACTCCTCCGGGCCCTGTGGCGCGGGCTTCAATGTGAGCAGCGGAGTGGAAGTGCGGCTCATTCCGTGAGGGATGGGAGCCGGTGCGGCTCCCAGGTGTTCCTGCACGCCGTCAGGGTGCTCTTCCGGTCGCACGTCCTGCTGGCCTCCGGCTGAGCCCCGCGCCATGCCCGCCCATCCACCGACCTCGGTCCGCGCCCTGCTCCTCACGCCCGAGGCGCGCTTGCTCCTCGTCCAGGTGCGCGGGGAGAGCGGGGACCTCTGGATCACCCCCGGCGGCCGGCGCGAGGTGGGGGAGCTGAAGCTCGCCACCCTGCGGCGAGAGCTCGCCGAGGAGGTCGGGCTCGGCGCCTTCGAGGAGCGGGGGGAGGTTTGGGTGCGCCGCGGCAGCTACGTCGCCGACGGCGTGCGCCTCTCGGAGGTCGAGCACTTCTTCCTCGTCCCGACCGAGGAGTTCGAGCCCGTGGCCGACGGCCTGGAGGAGGCGGAGCGCGCGCGCTTCCTCGGCTTCCGCTGGTGGGGGCTCGAGGAGCTCCGTACCTCCTCCGCGCGCTTCGTCCCCCGGGAGCTCGGGCGCTTGGTCGCGGAGCTGGTGGCGGAGGGCGCGCCGGCCGCGCCCCTCGAGATCGTGGAATGACTCAGCTCGCGCCACGCACGAGGGTCAGCGAATCGCCGACCCGCAGGGTGCCGCCCCGCAAGACCTCGAGGTAGACGCCGAAGCAGGCCGCCGTCTCCGCGACGAGGGTCTCCAGGGGCCGAGCGTCCACCGCGAGCTCGTCCTGGGCGAAGCCGGTCATCTTGCAGCGCTGGGTCTCCTTGCGGACGCGCGCCCGGACCTCGGCGCCGACGCGCAACTCGGCGCCGATCCAGTCCGCCTCGACGCGCTCTTGCCCCGGGACGTCGGCGACGAGGTTCGGGCGGAAGCGCCGTTCGTCGGCGCCCTCCGGGTCGAGGCGTTGCCGCAACCAATCGAGGGACGCGGTCGTCACCAGGTGCACGGGCCCCGCGTCGAGGTGGGAGACCTCGCCCTCGCGCGAGAGGGTCACCGGCTGACCGAGGACCTCGCTGAGCGCCGCGTGCACGCCCGGATCGTCCGCCGCGAGCTCTCGGCCATCGGGGAAGCGCACGATGGGCAGCTCACCCTCTCGGCGCGCGTGGAAGCCGAAGAGGCCCTCGATCGGCACGAAGCGTTGCGTGCGCTTGCCGCTCGCCGGGTGTCCCTCGGGGTCGTGCACGGCCCACAGGCGGTCACCGACGACGCCGCGCGCATCGAGCTCGAGCGCTTCGCAGGCCTCGCCGAGCATCGACTTGACGGGATAGCGCCAGAGTCGCTCGACGTGACCGACGAGCGAGTAGGCCGTGCCTGTTCCTTCGCTCACTTGTCGAGCAGGTGGTAGACCTCGAGCTTGTTGCCGTCCGCGTCCTCGAAGAAGACGGCGTAGTAGGTCGCGCTGTACTCGGGGCAGTCGCGGGGTCCGGACTCGATCCTCGCGCCCGCGCCGCGGGCCACCTCCGCCAGGCGGTCGACCTCCTCGCGGGTCGCGACCCAGAAGGCGAGGCGGTTGGCGTTGGGCACGTGGTCGGGGGCCTCCTGGATCGGGAGGAAGGCCTTGCCGGGCTGCGGGCCCTCGCCGACGTAGGTGTGCCAGCCCTCCCCGGAGCGCTCGCCCGAGAGGCCGAGCTCGGGCATCAGGGCGGCGTAGAGGGGGAGAGTGCGCTCGAGGCTGCGTACGCGCAGGTCGACGTGTCCGAAGGGGTTGCGAGGCATGGGGCGGATCCTAGCGGGGCCCGGGGCGGGGCGCACGCTCGGCGGCGCCCGAGACTGTGACCCTAGCGGGCAGGGCGGCTAGTCTGGTCCTCCACGCCCCGACCCCAGCCCCGACACCATGCACGCTCGCAGCCTCCCCGCCGCCCTCCTCACGGTCTCGATCCTCGCCTGCGCCGCCTCGGCCTCCGACGGCGGCGTCACGCGCTTCTGCGGGAGCGGCGCCGCCGGCGCCCGCCTCGACGCGACGGGCAGCACGAGCCTCGATGCCGCCGGAGGTTCCGGAGACCTCGTCCTGCGAGCTAGCCAGCTGCCTCCGAGCTCGGTGGTCGTGCTCGCCACCAGCCGCACTGCCCAGCCGCCGCTGCCCCTCGGGCAGGGCAGCCTCTGCGTCGGCGGCGCCGCGCACATCTGGCGCCTCGCGACCGGAGCGACGGGTGGGGGCGAGAGCGCGGTGGACTTCCCCGTGGACTACCTCGCGCCGCCCGCCTTCGCGGCGACGATCACGCCCGGCTCGAGCTGGAGCTACCAGGCGATCTTCCGCGCGGCGGGGAGCCAGGACACGACCGACGCCCTTGCGATCGACTTCGTTCCGCCCCAGCCGGTCTCGGCGCCGCAGACCGTGGCCTACTGGACTCGGAGCGGGCACCCCCTGGGCCAGATCTTCGAGGGCGGTGTGGTCCTCATCAACGACGACGCGACCTGGCAGAGCTTCTGGGACCTGCACGCCGGGCCCTGGATCCCTCAGCCACCGCGACCGACGGTGGACTTCGGCACCACGACCCTGGTCGCGGCCTTCGCCGGGCGACGCCTCAGCTCGGGCTACAGCATCGAGGTGGAGCAGGTCGCCCTCAGCGTGAACACCCTGGAGGTCTCGACGCTCGAGAGGACGCCGGGTCCGGGCTGCGGCACGCTCTTCTCCGAGACGAACCCGATGCACGTGGTCGCCTTCCGCCGAGTCCCCGGCGCGCAGCTGGGAACCCGGATCGCGCAAGCGCAACCCGCGGATCCCTGCCCCTAGTCCTCGTCCTCGGCTGGCTCGGCCTCGGGCACGAGGTAGAGGTCGTCGAGGCGCAGCCGCCCCGCTTCCTGCTTGAAGCGCAGGTGCAGGGCGAGCCAGCCCGCGCGCTCCGAGCGGGCCAGGACCGCCCAGTGCGAGTCGGAGACGCGGGCCAGGCGGTCGGGCTCGAGAGCGCCGACCTCGGCTTGTTCCTGGGCGAGGCGTGAACCGAAGGCCCCGCCCGGGTTGCGGCGCTTGGCGCCCGCCGAGCGCCACTCCGCCGCGATCTCGTCGAATGCCTCGCGCTCGCCGAGGGCGAAGGCGGTGAAGAGGGCGTCGAGCAGCTCGCCCCCTTCGCCTTCCGGGAAGCCGTCGCTCAAGTCCTCGAGCTCGACGCGGCGCGGCGGCTCTTTCGCGGCCCGCTCGCGCGTCCCGTCGATCCACTCGAGGAAGTCGGAGACGCGCACGTAGAGATCGGTCACGCCGTAGCTCCCGGGAGGGCCGCCCGTGGAGCCCGAGCTGACGCCCAGGAGGACAGGGCCCTCCTCGGTCTGGAGGTAGAGCGAGCCGCCGCTGTCGCCCGGCCCGCCAACGCCTTCGAGCTCGGTCCCGGACGGCGGCTCGTCGAACACGAGGTGCAGGCGACGACCCTCGGCATTCGCCACCGTGTTCGTGGCCGCGCGGCGCCGACCGTCCGGATGGGCGAAGGGAGCGCCGGGCTTGCCGTGGTCCCCGTAGCCGACGACGACCACCGGGCGGCCGAGCTCCTCTCGCTCCCGGTAGAGGGGGACGGGGCGGATCCCCTCGACGGGCTCCTCGAGCTCGACCAGGGCCAGGTCGACTTCCGGCGGCCGGTCGCCGGCTTCCTGGCCCTTGGGGTGGAAGCGGACCTGTCGCACGGCGCGCAGCTCCCCGTCGATCTCCATCCGGGGCTGGAAGGGGGAGAAGAGCCGCGCCACGTGGGCGGCGGTGAGCACCCAGCGGTCGTCGATCAGGGTCCCGCTGCCGTCGGGCTCGCAGCGCACGGTGGCGGTGAAGGGCCGCGCGAGCTCGATGGAGGCCGCGGCCTGCTTGTCGTGGCGGATGACGATTGGCGCCGCGGGGGTGGCGGCGAAGAGGAGGACGGCGACGGACAGGAGGCGGAGCATCGTTCGGTCGGGGCGAGGGTCTCTGGGGGGCGGTTGTACCGCGGCGCTGGACCTCGGTGAGATCTTTCCGTAATTTAGAATCTGATTACAGAAATAGCTCCCATGACCGCTCCCCGCCCCGTGAGTCTCACGCGCCCCGAAGAGGTGCGCGCCGTCTCCAGCCCAGTCGCCCACCAGCTCGTCTCGGTCCTCGAACGCACCCGCCGCGGGACCGTGGCCGAGCTCGCCGAGCTGACAGGGGTCGAGGCGGGCTCCCTCTACTACCACGTGCGCAAGCTGCTACGCGTCGGCGTGCTGCGCGAGGCGGCGCGTCAGAGCACGGGCGGTCGCCAGGAAGTGATCTACGAGATCACCGGCTCGGAGGTCGTGATCGACCCCGACGCCCGCGCCCCGGCCTTCTTGGCGGCGGTGGCGCGCAGCGTGCGCTCCCGCCTGCGCCGCGTCGAGCGGGCCTTCGTCGCGGCCCTCGGCGATCCGCGGGCCGTGCGCCGGCGGCGGGGCCGCAATCTCTCCCTGCACCAGCACCAGGTGCGCCTCTCCGCGGCCGACCGGCGCGAGCTCTACCGTCGCATCGAGGAGCTCGAGGCCTGGCTCGTCGAGCGGGACGACGAGCGGCAGGCGACCTTCACGAGCTTGACCCTCGCCGTGCTCCCGGTGCTCTCCGAGGCAGGCGAGGGCTGAGCTCGAGCCGACGCGGCCTGCGCGCCGCGCCGCGGGTCGACCTCAGTCGACGCCGTAGCTGATGCGCACGGCGCGAATGCTGATGTCCCCGTTCGTGGGCCACTCGTCGTTCCCCCATTGGGGGTCGGCGACGATGTAGTAGCGCCGGTCGGGGTCGATGTCGAAGTCCGTCCCGACGAACCAGCTCCCCAGGCCCGAGCTGTTCGAGGAGTTGAGTGTGAAGTGGGTGGTGATGGACGGAGAGTTGGTCGTGGCCTCGATGGACATGAGGCGAACACGCAGCTCCTTCGTCCCGTGCCCGTCGTAGTAGAAGACCTCCGTGGAGTAGATCCCCTCGGCGTCGAAGGGGAAGTCGACGGGGGCGTACAAGAAGTCGTCCGAGCCGCTCTTGGCGTAGGAGCCTCCGCCCCCGCCCGATTGATTGACCGAGACGCCGCCGCCGTCGCCGTTCAGGACGAAGTCGCCGGGGCCCAGGGTGAGGACCTGGATGCTGGCCAAGCCGTAGCCGTCCGGGCCGACGGGGCCGGTCGGGCCGGCGGGGCCGCTCGGGCCCGTACCGCCGGTCGGACCCGCGGGACCCGTGGGACCGGCGTCGCCGACGGGGCCCTGCGCGCCGGCGCTCCCCTGGGCCCCCTGGGGTCCCGCCGGACCTTGCGGTCCCTGCGCGCCCTGGGGACCGTCGGGTCCCGTGGGACCGGTCGGACCCGTCGCCCCGACGTCGATGCGAGTGGTCGTGCCGGTCCCGTCGGGGAAGCGGATCCCGTTCGAGACCCGCATCACGCCGTCCACCGACAGCGCTTGGGAGGGCGTCGTCGTCCCCACGCCGACCCGACCGCTCGGGTCGGCGAACCAGAGCGGCCCGAGGGGGAAGAGCATGCCGAGCGTGGGCGTCGAGGAAGCGGTGAGGCAGGTGCCGGGGGCGCTCGAGTCCTCGACGCTCGCCGCGCATGTGTCCCAAATGCCCCAGGGGTCGTGCGGGCCGGCGCCGGAGGCCGTCCCGGTCGAGCCGCCCGGTCCGCCGAGGGTGGTGGCGTTGGGCGTCCCCGTCGGCGTCAGGCCCGCGGCGCCGAGGGACCGACCTTCGAAGCTCCCCGCGCCCAGGTTTCGCAGCCAGCGCAGCTCTTCGGATGCGGTCAGCACCAGGTCGAGGCGGCCGTCGCCGTCGACGTCGAGCCAGTCGGCGCGGCGCAGGTCGTCCAGGGCCGACGGCTCGGCGAGGGCAACGGGAAGGAAGCCGCTCGTCGGGCCCGCCTCGAAGAGCTGGCTGCGGCCCCCCGCCACGAGCGCGAGGAAGCCGGGGCGACCGTCGCCCCGCCAGTCGCACCAGAAGAGCTCCTGCACGCCCGTGAGGCCCTCGAGCCCCCAGTCCTCGGCGACCTCCTCGAAGTCTCCGTTCGCGAGGTTGCGCCAGAGCTGAACCCGGCCCTCGCCGTCGACTCGCCAGAGGTCCTCGTAGCCGTCGGCGTCGAAGTCCTGCCAGGGCTGGCTCGAGCGAGCGCGCTCGTCGCTAGCGCCAGCGAGGCCCTGCATCGCCATCGAGCCCGAGGCCAGGAGCACTGCTGCCAGGATGATTCGTCCCATGTTGCTTTCTTCGTCCTCGGGGGACAGGGTCCCCGCATCCTTGGATTCCGTGTCGAGTGGAGATGCGCCGCGCGCGCGTCTCACCGGGCTGTCACGTAGGCGCCCGCTGCGATTCGCAAGCAAACCCGCGAATCACTCGAGCTCGAAGCGGGCCGGCCGGCGCGCTGGGGCGCGCCGGCCGGCCGTGCGCTTCGACGAATTCGGGCTCGTCGGCCGATCCGTCGAAGGTTTCCTCGATCAGTTGACGGGCAGCGTGTAGCGGATGCGGACGCTCTGGACCGCCAGGGCGCCATCGCTGGCCCACTCCTCGTTGCCGTGCTGGACATAAGCCTCCAGGAAGTAGGCCTCGTCGAGGTTGTCGATGGTGTAGCTGGGAGTCGAGGACTGCTGGTTGTTCCCCGGCGTCCCCGAGGTGGAGAGCGTCGTGATCGTGCTGTAGTTCGCGGTGTCGTGGTTGACGCGCCGCAGGCGGACGACGACATCCTTCGTGCTGTGCCCGTCGAAGAGGTAGGCCACCACCTGGTTGATCTGGGAGCCGTGGACGAGGTGCACGGGGGCGATCATGGGCTTGTCCGCACCGTTGTTCAGGTAGGAGCCCAGCCGGCCGACCGTCGTGATGGAGAGGCCCACGCCGCTCCCGCTGTCGACGGGGACCCACGCGCCGTGGCTGGCCACGAAGTGCTGCTGGAGCTCGAGGCCGTCGCCCCGGGGTCCCTGGGCTCCCGCCGGTCCCTGGTTCCCTTGGGTTCCCGTCGGCCCCGTCGGACCCGCGGCGCCTTCGGGGCCGTCGGGACCCTGCGGGCCGTCGGGCCCGGCGTCCCCCGTCGGGCCGACCGACCCGACCGCTCCCGTGTTCCCTTCGGGCCCCGCAGGGCCTTCGGGGCCGGCCGGTCCAGGAGGACCGACGAGGTCGATCGTGGTCTGCACCGTTCCGTCGGGGAAGCGGAAGCCCCCCGTTCGGGAGCTCGCCCAGCCCGCGACGTCGAGGCGCTGGCTGGGGCTCGTCGTGCCCAGACCGACGAAGCCGGTCCCCGAATCGACGTACCAGTCCGAGGTGATCGGGAGGAGCTGGCCGCCGACCGGGGTCGTGGAGGCGCGCAGGCAGCTCCCCGGGGCGCCGCGGTCCTCGACGCTCGGCGGGCAATCGTAGGGGAAGGTGCTGAGGCCTTCCTGGGACTCCGGCCGTCGAGTGGGCTCCCCGAGCGCCACGCGCCGGAAGCCCTGCGCGCCGCGGTTGTGGAAGAGCGTCCGCCCGCCGCGGAGGTCGACCTGCAGGTCGGGTCGGCCGTCTCGATCGAAGTCGCGCCAGCTCGCCCCGCGCAGGCCTTCGAGAGTCAGGTTCTCCACGCGCGCCGGGGAGTTGAAGATCCAGAAGCTGCCCGACGCGCTGCGCAAGCCCCGCGAGCGCCAGACTTCTCCTGCCGAGTCGACGCTCAGCAGGTCGAGTTGCCCATCGGCGTCCAGGTCGCTCCAGAGCAGCGCCTCGACGTCCTCCAGGGCGCCGAGCCCGAGCTCTTGGCTCAGGTCGAGGAAGCCGCCCGCTGCATCGGCCAGGTGGAGCGTCAAGCGACCGCCGTCGCTCAACTGCAGGAGGTCGGTCCTTCCGTCCCGATCGACGTCCACCCAAGCGTTGCCGGGGGCGATGCAGGCGCCGCCGGCGACCGTCGGGCGGGGCAGCGTGGCGTCGGAGCTCGGCGGGAGGGCGACGAGGAGCGCGAGGGGGCAGGCGAGGGCGAGGGACCACATGGGATGTCTCGGGGGTTCGAGGCCGGCGAGCTGGGGCCCGCCTTCGGGTCGGTGTCGGGGCCGCGCCGGGGCGACCGTCCACCGGGCAGTCACGCGAAGGGAGCGCGGGACTCGCAAGTTCCTCGGCAGAAATCCGACTCGCGGCCCGCCGGCGCGTTTCCGTGGAATTCCTTGCGAGCGGGGAGCCGGCATCCCGTGGCAGCGGAGTGCGGCGGGCCCCAGGCCGCGCCCGCTCCACCGCTCCCCGGCTCTCCTCGGACCCCACCGGCGAGCCCGAACCTCACCCACGAGCCCGACCCTCACCCCACAAGACAGGCGCCATGTGGCAACCGATGCTCACCTCCGTCCTGCTCGCCCCGCTGGGCGCAGACTCCAGTCCGCTCCCGACTCCTGCCGTGGCCGAGGTGCGGCCGCCCGGGCTCGAGTGGATCGACTTCGACCACGACGGCGACCTCGACCTGGTGTCCCTCGACGCGGAAGGGGCCTTGCGCCTCTTTCGCAACGGCGGCCCCGAGGGTTTTCGGGACGTCAGCACGCGGGCGGGGCTCGGAACGGTGGTGGGAGCCTCGGCTGCTCTCTGGGTCGAGCTGGACGACGACCCCACCCCCGAGCTCCTCGTGATCGTGGCTGGCGGCGAGAGCCGCTGGTTCGATGGCCTGCCGGAGGCCGGCCTGCGTGAGCTCGAGCCCGCGGGGCTCCCCGTGGTCGAGGGACCCGGATCCGAGGGGGCGCGGGACCTCGACTTCGTCGACTACGACGGGGACGGCGACCTCGACCTCGTCACGCGCGGACCCCAGGGGCCGGTGCTCTGGCAGAACCGCGGTGGTCTGCGCTTCGCTCCCTCATCGCTCCAGGGAGCAGCCCTGCAAGGAGGAGCGTTCCCCGCGGTCGAGGGACTCCACCCCACGCCCGCGGGCGGCACGCAGGAGATGAACAACTGTCCGCAGGGTCTATGGGACGTCGCGGCGCCCGGCGCGTGTGTGCCGGCGAGCTCGGTCCCGACCGACGGGGCGCTGCTTCCGCTCGGGGACGAGTGGTTCGTCGACGCGGGGACGGGCTTCATGGGCCTCGGCGGCGTCCTCGCGCCCCTGGATCGCCTGGACGTGGACGGGCAGATCCACGTCGAGGGTGGCATCGAGTTCGGCAACGGCACGCTGCAGACGACCGCGGCCGTCCAAGGGGAGGCCGGTCCGGCGGGGCCCACGGGTGCCCAGGGGCCGATCGGTCCCGACGGTCCCCAGGGAGCCGTCGGTCCGCAAGGCGTCACGGGCCCCACGGGGGACGCCGGTCCCCAAGGCCCCGCGGGCCCGCAGGGTCCGCAAGGGCCTCAGGGTCCCCAGGGGAACACGGGACCCACGGGCCCGCAGGGCTCCACAGGGCCCGACGGCGACTACACCTCGGGCCTGCGCAAGTTGTGGATCTCACCGCCCGCCTTCCACCCCGTCGAGTCGGGCTCGGCGATCGCCTTCTACGACTCCCAAGGCTGGGGGGCCTACTTCCCGAACGGGCAGGAGGAGAGCATGTACTGCGAGATCCACCTCCCCGATGGCGCGACGATTCAGAGCTTCCGGATCTACGGGACGGACGAGCACTCCTCCAAGAACCTGCAGGTGCAGCTCGCGCGGGGTCCGCTCAACGGGACCTTGCCGACCGCTCTCGCGAGCGTGGCGACCAGCGGGACGACCGGGGGACTCACGACCATCTCCACGAACCTGAATCACGTCGTGGACAACGCGGGCTACGGCTACTTCGTCACGGCTCAGGTCATCGGCGGCAACCAGCAATGGCCCGAGACCTTGGACTTCGCCATCCGGGCCGTGCAGATCGACTACCGAAATCATTGAGCGCCGCGGTCCCGCGGCGCTCAGGTGGCGCCGGCCTCGAGCTCGCGCTGGAGCCAGGCCTTCGCCATCTGCCAGTCGAGGGAGACCGTGCGCGTGGAGACCTCGAGCACTTGCGCGGTCTCCTCGAGGGACAGCCCGGTCAAGTAGCGCAACTCCACGATCCGAGCCTGACGCGGGTTGAGCTTCTGGAGCCGAGCCAGGGCGTCGTCCAGGGCGGAGAGATCCAGCTCCTGATTGCCGCTGGCCGGTTGCTCCGACGTGCCCAGCTCCACGCGCTCGTGGTCACCGCCGCGCTTCTGGGCGTCCCTCGACCGGGCGTAGTCGGTCAAGAGCTGGCGCATCGCCATCGAGGCGACGCTCAGGAAGTGGCGGCGGCTCTCCCAATCCTTGCTCTCGGTGCCCACCAGCCGCAGGTAGGCCTCGTGGACGAGGGCCGTGGGCTGCAGGGTGCGGTGGACGCTGCGTCCCCGCATGGCGTTGCGCGCCAGGGAGTGCAGCTCCTGGTACAGGAACGGCAGGAGCTGGTCCATGGCCCGCGGGTCGCCCTCGCCGAAGCGGCGCAGGAGCGAGGTCACCTCCCCTCCGTCCACGGATCCGTCGCGCTCGTCCATCCGCGACCATCCTATCGCGGCCCGACGTATCTTGGAGGGCGCCGCGTCCCATGAGCCAAGACGATTCCGCCGCCATGTGCCCCGAGACCTACGAGGAGGTCCGGCGTCTCTTCCACGAGCTGTGCGAGCTCTCGGTCGAGGAGCAGCGCCGCCGGCTGGAGGGGGGCGCGGTCGCCCGCGAAGTGCGGGCGGAGGTCGAGGCCCTGCTGGACTTCCGGTCCCGCGCGGGTCACTTCGCGGAGGAGTCTCTCGGCAGCGTCGGCGGCGACTTGCTCGAGGACCGGTTGAAGACGGCGCACGGGGCCGAGCTCCCCTCGCGCATCGGGCCCTTCGAGGTCCTGCGCAAGCTCGGGGAGGGGGGCATGGGCGTCGTCTACGCCGTGCGCCGCTCGCGGGAGGAAGGCGAGCTGGCGCTCAAGCTCATCCGGCCCGGGCTGGTCTCCGACTCGCTGATGGGACGCTTCCGACGCGAGTCCGAGGTCCTGCGCCGCCTCGACCACGCGGGGATCGCCACCTTCCTCGAGGCGGGCGAGGAGACGGTCCACTTCCCCTCCGGTCAGGCGCGCCTGCCCTACCTGCTGATGGAGCGAGTCGAGGGCCTCTCGCTCCTGCGCTACGCCCGCGAGCGCGGCCTGGACGACCACGAGCGCCTCGAGCTCCTGGCGCGCGTCGCCGACGCCCTGCACCACGCCCATGCCCGCGGCGTCCTCCACCGCGACCTGAAGCCCGGCAACGTCCTCGTCACCGAGCTGGAGGGACAGTCACCGGGCCAACCGAAGCTGCTCGACTTCGGGGTCTCCCTCGCCCTGGGGGAAGATCGCTCGAGTCTCTCGCGCACCTTGACCGGGATGCTGGTCGGGACCCTGCCGTACATGAGCCCCGAGCAGGTGGCGGGGGACGGGGGCTCCCTCGACGCGCGCTCGGACGTCTACGGCCTCGGCGTGATCGCCTTCGAGCTGCTCGCCGGTCGCCTGCCGTATCCGGTGCGTGAGCTGCCGATGCTCGAGGCCGTGCGCGTCATCCGCGAGGAGCCGCCCCTGCGGCTGGGCGCCGCGGCTCCGCGGCTGCGCGGCGAGCTGGAGGTGGTCGTCGCCCACGCCCTGGAGAAGCACCCCGATGACCGCTACGCGAGCGCCGCCGCCTTCGCCGCGGACCTGCGCTCCATCCAGGCCGGGACGGGGATCGAGGCGCGCACGCCCTCCTGGCGTGTGCAGCTGCGCCGCTACACGGATCGCAACCGGGCGCTCGTGGTCGGCGTCGCGGCCGTCTTCCTCGCCCTCCTCGCGGGGCTCGTGACCACCTCCTGGTTCGCCCTCGGGCAAGCGCGCGCCAAGGAGCTCGCCGAGCGCGAGACGGCCGCCGCCGAGGCGGCCGCGACCCGCGCCCGGCTCGTGGCCGCGAGCCAGGACGTCGAGCGAGGCGACCTCGCGAGCGCGCGGCGCTCCCTCTCGAGCGTGCCCCCCGAACGCCGCGGGTGGGAGTGGTCGCACTTGTCGTCTCGTTTGGAGCCCTGCCTGGCCGTGATCCCCGCGCCCGCCGACGCGCGCGGTCCACACATGCTGTCCCTGTCGGGCGAGGCTCCACGGCTGGCCCACTGCTGGGCCGAAGGAACCCATGATGGACCGATCCGGCGGCTCGATGTCCTGGACGTCGAGAGCCTCGACGTCGTGGAGGAGCGTCGCTGGGAAGACGTCGCCTCCTTCTCCCTCTCCGACGACGGCCGCTGGCTGGCTCTGATGGCGGGCGACGCTCGCCTGCGCCTGCAGCGCTTGTCCGACGGCGAGATCCTGGACGAGCTGAGTCTGCGAGAGGGTCAGAAGCTGGGGGTGGGATTCTCGGCGGCGCTGGGCGGGGCCCTGGTGGTCGCGACCGACTGTTCACCGACCTGGGTCGGGCCGATGAGGACGGCAGGGCCGCCACACGACCTCGCGGCACGTGAAGAGAGACCTGATCAGGTCGCGGTCAGCTCGGAGGGAGATACGGCGGTCGTGCGCTACGAGCACCACACCGACATCTCTTGGTCCGGACGGCGCCACCGCATCTGGAGTGGGCATGCGGGGCAAGCCGCCTTCCTCGCGGCGGCCGTCTCCCCGGACGGGCGCCGCGTGGCGATCGCCAACAGCATGCGAGGCATCTCCATCCACGAGCTCTCCGACGGACCCTTTCCGCCGCCGCGCTACGTGTTGAGGCCACGAGCGCAGCTTCGGTTCCACTCCCTGGCGTTCGATCCGAGCGGTGAGCTTCTCGCTGCGGCCTCGAACGACGGCATGATCCGGCTGTACGAGGTGGCGACCTCCGTGTCGCAGGGCGTGCTCGCGGGGCACCAGGCCGACATCTTCAATCTGAGATTCTCGGAGGACGGCTCCTGGCTCGCTTCCCAGGACTGCTACGGGGAGGTCCGGCTCTGGAAGCCGACCGCGACGCCCGAGTGGATGCGCCTCGTGGGCACGGGACAGCTGAGTCCGGACCCCCGCTCGGGGGTGCTGTGGGTCTGCGCCAAGCGAAACCGCGTGCAACTGGTGGACGGCTTGACCTACCGGACGCTGGGCGCCATCCGGCTGGGGGTCGGGAACGCCGAGGCGATCGCCCATCACCCGAAGCGGCCCCTCGCCGCGGTGGCCACCATGGGAAGGCGCGACCTCCCGGCGCGGGTCCTGATCTTCGACTCCGGCACCGGTCAGCAGCTGCGCGAGCTCGCGCTCGACGCGGAGTTGGCCGGGAGGGTGTCCATCCAGTTCTCGCCCGACGGCCAGTGGCTCGCCGCGCAGGACGAGCGGCGGGGCATCTACCTGTGGAGCGCGGAGAGCTGGGAGCTCCTCGCCCACGAGCCCGCCGTCTCACCGGGCGCTTCGCGGGGCGCCCTCCGCTTCCACCCCAGGCAGGAGGTCCTCGTCGCGAAGTCCGGCGCCAACGAGATCGTCGTCCTCGAGCTCCCCGGGCTGCGGGGGAAGCGTCGCCTGGTCGCGAGCGGGGGCCACGTCCTGACGGAGCTGCGTTTCCGTCCCGACGGCGGCGCCCTCGCCTGCGCGTCCCAGGACGGCCTCGTCCACCTGTGGGACTTCGAGAGTGGGGCGGAGGTGGGCGCCCTCGAGGGGCACACCGGGACCGTGCGCTGTCTCGACTGGTCGCCCGACGGGAGCCGCATCGCGACGGGCTCCAAGGACGAGACCGTGCGGCTCTGGGATCCGGACACGCGGGAAGAGACGCTGCTCCTGGGCGGTCACGCGGAGCCCGTCGCCTGGGTGACCTTCGACCCGGGGGGCGAGCGCCTCTATGCGAGCAGCACCGTCCTGCGGATCAGCGACACGCTGCCCGCGGCGGAGCGACATCGACAGGTGGCTGCCCAGCGCGCCCTCGAGCTCGAGCTGGGGCCCTGGCTGGATGGGCTCCTCGAGGAGCGCTCCGTCGAAGAGGTCCGCGCTCGCGTGCGCGCGGAGTTCGGCGACGTGGGGCAGCGAGCCCGGGTCGCGTCCCTGCTGCTGCTCGAGCGGGCCCTGCGCGCAGCGCAGCAGGACTGAGGAAGCCGGCGCCTAGCCAGGAAAGAGCGGCAGGTCGGGGAACTGCCCGGGCTCCGGTTGGGGCGGGGGGGGCGGCGGCGGCAGCTCGTGGCCGAAGACCTCGCACACGTGCTTGACGACCAGCACCTCGACCAGCGTCGTGCCGGGCGGCATCTCGGCCAGGTCGGCCATGCGGGTCATCACCGCGGGGTCGAGGCCGCAGGGGGCGAAGCCCTGGAAGGACTCGAGGTCGGTGTGGACGTTGATCGCGAGACCGTGCCAGGTGACCCAGCGGCGGACGGCGACGCCGATGGAGGCGATCTTGCGGTCGCCGACCCAGACGCCGGTCAGGCCGTCGACGCGGCGGCCTTCGATCTCGAACTCCGCCAGGACGCCGATCACGACTTGCTCGAGGTCGCGCAGGTAGCGGTGGAGGTCCCGGCGATCCTCCTGGAGGGCGAGGATCGGGTAGGCGACGACCTGGCCCGGCCCGTGGAAGGTCGCCTCACCGCCGCGCTCGACCTCGACCACCGCGTGCGGGGCACCGTTGGCCGCAGCCGGCGGGGTGCCGCGCCCGAGGGTGATGATCGGCTCGTGCTCGGTGAGCAGCAGGACGTCGGGCGTGTCGCCGCCGATGCGCTGCTCGAGCACTTCCTCCTGGATGCGGTGCGCCTCGGCGTAGTCGGTGCGGCCGAGGCGCCGCACCTCGAGGAGCGGGGGCTCGCTCATCCGGGACGCTGGAAGATGTGGACCGCCGCGCCGTGGACCGCCTCGGCGGCCTCCATCATGGCCTCGGGCAGGGTCGGGTGGGCGTGGATGGTGCGCGCGATGTCCTCGGCCGTCGCGCCCATCTCGATCGCGAGGGCCGCCTCGGCCACGAGCTCGGTGACCTCCGGTCCCACGAGGTGCACGCCGAGCACCTCGTCGGTCTTCGCGTCTGCCAGGACCTTGGCGAAGCCCTCCGTCTCCATCAGGCTCATCGCGCGGCCCGAGGCGGCGAAAGGGAACTTGCCGGCCTTGTACTCGACGCCGCGCTCCTTCAGCTCCTCCTCGGTCGCGCCCACCGAGGCCATCTCCGGGGAGGTGAAGATGACGGCCGGCACGCAGCGCACGTCGTAGCGTTCCGGCTTGCCGGCGATCACGCCCGCCGCGACCAGGCCTTCCTTGCTGCCCTTGTGGGCGAGCATCGGCTGGCCGGCGATGTCGCCGATGGCGTAGACGTTCGGGACGCTGGTTCGCATCTGGTCGTCGACCTTCAGGAAGCCCCGCTCGTCGGTCTTGAGGCCGACCTTCTCGAGGCCCAGGCCCGCGGAGTAGGGACGGCGGCCGACGGTCGAGAGGATCTGGTCGCACTCGATCGTGTCCTGCTTCTCGCCCTGCTTGACTTTGACGCGCAGCTGGTCGCCGCGGCGTTCGTAGCCCACGGCGAAGGTCTCCGTGAGGAGTTTGATCTTGCGCTTCTTGAGCGAGCGCTCGATGACCTTGACGCAGTCGCGGTCCTGGCCGGGCAGGGCGCCTCCGGTGGCCTCGAGCACCGTGACCCGGCTGCCGAGCTTGGAGTACATGAAGCCGAGCTCGAGGCCGATGTAGCCCCCGCCGATCACGACCAGGTGCTCGGGGATGCGCTCGGGGGAGAGGGCGCCCGTGGAGGACCAAACGTCGGCCTCGTCGAAGTCGAAGCCGGGGATCTCGATCGGGACCGAGCCCGTGGCGATGACGACGTCGTCGGCCTCGAGGGTCCGCTTCCCGTCGGCTCCCTCGACGAGGACGTGGCGGGCGTCGACGAGGCTCGCGCTGCCGCGGATGAGCTCGACGCCGTGGTTCTTGAGCAGCCCCGCGACGCCCCCGGTGAGCTTGCCGACGATGCCCTGCTTCCACTCGACGAGCTGCCCGACGTTGACGCTGGCCTCGCTGGCCTCGATGCCCATCTTGGCCGCCTCGCCGATCTTCTCCTTGAGCGAGCCAGCGGCGATCATGGCCTTGGAGGGGATGCAGCCGACGTTGAGACAGGTGCCGCCGACCTCGCTCTTCTCGACCACGGTCACCTTCTGGCCGAGCTGGGCCAGGCGGATGGCGCAGACGTAGCCGGCGGGGCCGGCACCGATGACGACGACGTTGCGGAGGGAGGTCATGGGGGGGCGGTGCTGAGCTTCGTGAGGGGAGAGGGGTCTAGAGAGGGAAGGCTCCGTCGCCGGGGCGGGCGGATCCGTGGCGCTCCTCGATGCGCAGGAAGTCGTTGTACTGGCGGCGCAGGTGGGGCGGCACCGTGGCGTAGACGTCCTCGACGAGGGTGCGCCACGACATGGGATCCGCGGCCTCCTGCTCGTGGATGGCGGCGTCGATCTCGGCCTCGAGCTCGCGCTGCAAGGCGGCGGAGTCGCCCTCGGCGAGGTGCCCACCCGCGAGGAGGAAGCGCTCGAAGCGCTCGAGGGGGTCGCGCGCGCTCCAGGGGGCGACCTCCTCGGCCTTGCGGTACTTGCTCGGGTCGTCCGAGCTCGAGTGCCCGCCCATGCGGTAGGTGTGGAGCACGACGAGTCCGGGTCCCGCGCCCGACTCGGCGCGCTCGCGGGCGAGGCGCATCGATTCGTAGCAGGCGAGCACGTCATTCCCGTCGACCGCGACCGAGGGCATGCCGTAGGCCTTGGCCTTGTCCGCGTAGCTCTCGGCGGCCGTCTGGCGCTTCGAGGAGACGGAGATGGCCCAGCCGTTGTCGACCAGGACGAAGACGCAGGGAGCCTTCCAGACAGCGGCCATGTTCATGCCGCTGTGGAAGCCGTTGGAGCTCGAGGCGCCGTCGCCGAAGTAGATGGCGTGCACCTCGTCGAGGCCGCGCAGCCTGGCCGCGTGGGCCGCGCCGACGCCGTGGGGGATCTGGGTGCCGATGACCGACGACCAGCTCGGGTAGTTCGACCCCTTGTGCTGGAAGTGGTTGCACATCTGGCGCCCCTTGGCGGTGTCGTTGGCATTGCAGTACATCTGCGCCACGTACTCCGACAGGGGCAGGCCACGCATGACCGCCGCGCCGCCCTCGCGCAGGCCCGACCACAGCCAGTCCTGTTTCCGCAGGGCGGCCGCGCTGCCGATCATGGAGGCCTCCTGCCCCGTGGCCGTGCCCACGAAGCCGACCCGACCCGCGCGCTGGAGCTTCAGCATGCGATCGTCGAGGCAGCGCACGCGCAGCATGCTGCGGTGCAGGTGCCGCAGCTCGTCGGCGCCGAGGGAGGGCAGCTCGTCGACGACCCGCCCCTCGGGGTCGAGGATCCGGTAGAGCTCCTTCTCGGCCACGGCGACGGTCGCGCTCATAGAGCGAGGAGGCCCGGGGTCTCGAGCAGGGTCCGCAGCCAGGCGAGGAAGCGCGCGCCGTCGGCGCCGTCCGCCAGGCGGTGGTCCACGCTGCAGGAGAAGTTCATGTACTGGCGCACGGCGATCTCGTCGCCCTCGGGCGTCTCGACGATGCCGGGCCGCTTCACGATCCGGTGCACGCCGAGGATGGCGATGTCCGGGAAGTTGATGATCGGCGTCGCGAGCGTCCCGCCGATGTTGCCCGCGTTGGTGATGGTGAAGGTGGAACCCTTGAGCTCCTCGGGCTTCACCTGGCCGTTGCGGGTGCGCTCGGCGAGCTCGCCCAGCTCGGCGGCCAGCTCGAGGATGCCCTTGCGCTGTACATCCTTGATGACCGGGACGATCAGGCCGTTGGGGGTGTCGGTGGCGATGCCGAGGTTGACGTAGCCGCAGTGCACGAGCTCGTTGGTCTCCTCGTCGAGGCGGCCGTTGAGCACCGGGAACTTGAGCAAGGCGTTGGCGACCGCCTTCATGATGAAGGGCATGTAGGTCACCTTGATGTCCTGCTGGGCGCCGAGGGCCTTGGCCTTCGAGCGCAGGTCGACGAGCTCGGTGACGTCCATCTCCTCGACGACCGTGAAGTGGACCGCCGTCTGCGCCGAGCGCACCATGGCGTCGGCGATCTTGCGGCGCACGCCGCGGAAGGGGGTGCGCGTCTCGCCCTCCAGGTTGGCGGGGGCGAAGGCGCCCGCCATCGCGGGCGCGGCGACCGCGGGGGCGGCTCCGGAGGTGGCGAAGGCCTCCACGTCCGCGCGGCGCACGACGCCGTTGCGGCCCGTGCCGGGCACGAGGCCGAGGTCGACGCCGAGCTCCCGGGCCACGCGCCGGGCGCTGGGGACCGCGAGGACCTTGCCGTTCGTCGTGCGCGGCGGAGGCGGGGCGGCGACGGCCGTGGCGGCAGCGGCCGCGGGGGCAGCAGACGCGCCGGCGGCCGCGGCGACCGCGACCTCCTGGGCGGGCGCCGGAGCCGCGGCGGGGGCGTCGCCGGCGGTCTCGAGGGTGAAGATGACCTGGCCTACCGGCACGACGTCGCCGGCCGCGGCGCGCAGCTCCCCGATCGTCCCCGGAGCGGGGGAGGGGATCTCGACCGTGGCCTTATCCGTCATCACCTCGACGATGGGCTGGAACTCCGTCACGGTGTCGCCGCTCTTCACGAGCCACTGGACGATCTCGCCCTCGGCGACGCCTTCGCCGATGTCGGGCAGCTTGAACTCGAGAGTCATGTCGGTCTCTGCAGGTAGGAAGGGGGTGCTCGGGAGCGAGAGGACGGTGGGGTCAGGTCGCGGGCTGCTCTTCGATCGTGAAGAGCACCTGGCCGACGGGGACGAGGTCGCCGGCCGCGGCCCGCTGCTCTCCCATCGTCCCGGTCGCGGGGGAGGGGATCTCGACCGTCACGAAGTCGGTCATCACCTCGACGACGGGCTGGGCCTCCAGGACGGCGTCGCCGCTCGACACGAGCCACCGGTAGACCTCGCCCTCGACGACGCCTTCGCCGATGTCGGGGAGCTCGTACTCGATGGTCATGACGATTCTCGCTGTGGGGTGCTGGGTTCGGGGTCCGCGCGGCGCGGGCCTAGAACTGGTGGACCTCTTCGATCGCGTCGAGCACGCGCCGGTCGTCGGGCATGTAGTGGTGCTCGAGGGTGTTCGGGAAGGGAGTGTCGAAGCCCGTCACGCGCTTGACCGGGGCCTCCATGTACTCGATCGCGTTCTCCGCGATCAGGGCGGAGATCTCCGAGCCGTAGCCGCAGAAGCGCGGGGCCTCGTGCACGACCACGACGCGCCCGGTGCGCTTGGCCGCCTCGAGGACGCCGTCCTCGTCGAGGGGCAGGAGGGTGCGCAGGTCGACGATGTGGACGTCGATGCCCTTCTCCGCCGCCTGGGCGGCCGCCTTCTCGGCCACCGGCACCATCGCGCCGTAGCAGAAGACCGTGACGTCCTGGCCCTCGCGCACGGTGCGCGTGGTCGAGAGGGGCACCGTGTACTCGCCGCCCGGGACCTCGCCCTTGACGGCGCGGTAGAGAGCCTTCGGCTCGAGGAAGAGGACGGGGTCCGGGTCCTGGATCGATGCGATGAGGAGTCCCTTGGCGTCGTAGGGCGTGGAGGGGATCACGACCTTGAGCCCGGGCGTGTGGCAGAAGTAGGCCTCGCCCGACTGGCTGTGGTAGAGCCCGCCGCGGATCCCGCCGCCGTAGGGCGTGCGGATGACCATCGGCACGGTGTACTGCCCGCCGGAGCGGTAGCGCATCTTGGCGGCCTCCGAGACGATCTGGTCGAAGGCCGGGAAGATGAAGTCCTGGAACTGGATCTCGGCCACCGGGCGCAGGCCGTTCATCGCCATGCCGATGGCGCTGCCCACGATGCCGTCCTCCGAGAGCGGGGTGTCGAAGCAACGCTCCTCGCCGAACTCGCTGGTCAGGTTCTCGGTGGCCAGGAAGACCCCGCCCTTGGGGCCCACGTCCTCGCCGAAGCAGAGCACCGTCGGGTCGCTCTGCATCGCCGTTCGCAGGCCTTCGTTGACGGCCTTGATGAGGGTGATGTTCGCCATGGCTGGACGCGGCGCGGGCCGCGCGAGTGGTGGAGTGCGGTGGGGGGAGCGGGGAGCTAGAGCGGGAACTCGCCGTCGCCGGCGCTGGCGTCGCCCTTGCGCTTGGCGAGGTCGAAGGCCTGCGCGCCCTGGCGGCGGATGTGCGTGGGGATCTCCTCGTAGACGTCCGTGAAGACCTGCTCGAGGGCCGGGGCGGGCGTGGAGGCGGCGACCTTGCTGGCAGCCTGGACCTCCGAGGCGACCTCCTCCTTCAGGGCCTCCATCTTCTTCTTCGTGAGGACCTTCGACTTGAGCAGCGCCCGCTCGAGGATCTCGATCGGGTCGCGCTTTGCCCAGGCCTCCATCTCCTCGGCCGGGACGTACTTGCTGGGGTCGTCGGCCGTCGAGTGGCCGCCCATTCGGAAGGTCACGCACTCGACGAGGGTCGGGCCGCCGCCCGAGCGCGCACGCTCCGCCGCCTCGGTCATCGCCTGGCGGACCGCGAAGACGTCGTTGCCGTCGACCTTGACGCCCGGCACGCCGTAGGCCTCGCCCTTGATCGCGTAGCTCTCCGAGGCGGTCTGCTTGGAGCTCGGGCAGGAGATCGCGTAGCCGTTGTTCTGGCAGAGGAAGACGACGGGCGACTTCCAGACCCCGGCGAAGTTGAGCGCCGAGTGGAAGCCCAGGCTCGAGGTCCCGCCGTCGCCGAAGCTCGCCATGCAGATGCGGTCTTCACCGCGCTGCTGGAAGGCGTAGGCCGCGCCCACGGCCTGGATGATGTGGGTCCCGATCGGCGAGGAGATCGAGACCAGGCGGATCGGCTCGGTGAAGCTGAAGTGCACCGGCATCTGGCGGCCCTTGCTCGTGTCGAGGGCGTTGCCATACATGTTGTGCATCATGTCCACGGGCTCGACCCCGTGGTACAGCGGGATGCCGAAGTCGCGATAGCTCGGGAAGAACCAGTCGTCCTTGCGGAAGGCGCTGGCGGATCCGACCGAGGTGGCCTCGATGCCGCGGTTGGGGATCGAGAAGCCGATCTGTCCAGAGCGCTGGAGCTTGATGCAGGTGTCGTCGAAGGCACGTGTGAGCAGCATCGTGCGGTACACGTGAACGAGCTCCGCCTTGGAGAGGCCCGGGTCGTAGCCGGGGGCGGTGCCGTCCGCTTCGATGACGGTGAGCATGTCGCTGGTACTCATGGGCAAGTTCGGCGATCTTCGGGGTGGAGTGCGCGCCCGGCGCGGGAGCGCAGAGACCGGCTCAGGCGGCCCCTCTCGAGGGGCCGCTGGATCCCACCCCGGGCCGCCCTCCGACAGGGAGGGGGGCCGCCTGCCCGGCGATGTCCGCCGGGCCCCAGGCGGGCCAGGGGCCCTTCCGGGAAACACCGGCAGGAGCGGGGCGCCGGCGGCTCGGCGACTCCGAGCGGGTCATGGTTCCGGGCAGCTTCGAGGACATGGGAGGGGTGGGGGAGACCACGCAGGATAACAGATGGCCCTCCAGGATCGGACCTCCGGGCAGGTGCGAGAGGGCCTCCCCGTGAAATGCGTGGTCCTAGATCGCGTGGCCGGTGCGGTGCCTCGAGCCCTCCCGGGGCTTCTGCCCGCGTCGCACGGGGCGAGGAGGCTCGGCGTACACCATCCGGACTCGGCAGGTGGCCCTCGCGTGCGCATGGGGCCGGTTTCGAATGCACCACGGAGCCCGAAGTAGAATGGTGCTTCGAGGCTCTTGCCGGAGGAACGTCCATGACCCGCACCCACGCCCAGGAGGCCGACGAGGACTTCCTGGAAATCGAGAAGGCGGCCGAGCTCTTCGAGGTCAGCGCGGCGCAGCTGCGCGAGGACTGCAAGTGCAAGCACATCGTGCACGTCTACGAAGGGGCCTCCGAGACGGGGCCATGCCACGTGCTCCTCTCGGACGTCCGGGCCAGATACCGGGAGCTCGTGCCTCCATACCAAACGGACGCCTGGGCCAAGCGTCTGCGCGCAGGAAAGCGCGCACTCGGCGTGGTCGTGGCGGGCGTGGTCACGAAGTGCGCCAATGATGGTCTGGAGACGGTGACCGGTGAGGAGGACGACGAGCCGCGGCCCGAGCCTATCCAGCGCCGAGGCCAGCGCGCGCGAGCCTGGTCGCTCCTCGCAGAAGGCCTGGACGTCTCCTCCAAGGGTGAGCGGATTGCGGTGGTCCACGATGAAGGAGTGGCCGTCTTCGACGCGCGGGGCCGGGTCCGTCACGAAATGGCGTTCGCGCCGGCCTCCACCACGCGTCTCGACTCCATGGGTGGGGGGGGAGGCAACGCCTGCCGCTTCTCCCCGAGTGGCCGCCAGCTAGCGGTCTGGAACCAGACGCGCCTGTTGCACCTGCGGCGGCTCGCGGACTTTCGGCATGAGCGGACCCTGCGTCTCGAAGGCTCGCCCCACGACTTTCAATTCGCTGGGGAGGACGCGCTGCTGTCTCTCTGCAGGTCCGGACGTCTGACCTGGTATGCAGCCGGTTCGTCCCGGATTCTGGCCCCGGAGCTCAACGTGCGGTGCCTCGGGCTCGGCGGACGAGCTTTCGCCGGCACTCCGCGGGAGGAGGGGGAGTACCCCGAGCACATCGAGGTCCACCCCGTCCGGGGCGGCCCCTGGAGGATCTCCATCCCGGAGGACACCAGGATCCACCGAAACGCACGCGCCAGCGTCTCTCCGGACGGGAGCCACGTAGAGGTCAACGGGTCGGTCTACCGATCCGAAGGGGGGCGTCCCGCATGGGACTGCCATATGGACGCGCGCCAGATCTACTGGTCGGGTTTCTCGGGCAGCGGCCGGGTCCTCGCGATCCTCGACTGGGAGTACGAGCTGTCCTTCCACGACGGCGATCGGCGCTGCACGACACAACTCCTCCCCCTGGGGCGTGGAGTCCACCACGGCAATGTCGAGGGGTACCCGAGCGCGATGGAAGGGGCATCGCGGTTGCCCTACAGAGAGCTGCGCTGGGTCGGAGAGCGCTTGTGGGTCCTGATGCGCTGCGAGGTCGGCTCCACTGCGCGTGTCTACAGCTCGGACGGGGAGCACCTCGGGGGCGCATGCTTCTCGTCCCGGGGAGCCTTGCTCTGGACAGCGTCGCGCGCCTTTTGCGGCGAGGTGGAGATCGTCCTCCCCAGCGAGGCGACCCCCACCGGCCCGCGTCCCCTCGAGCACTACCTGGAACGCTTCGACCCCCGGGAGGTGCGGCGGGTCCTCCTCGCGCCCTGAGGACCGTGCGGTGCCGCGCCGCGTTGCGTGGTCTCAGCGCTCCGCGGACGAGGTCCGGCGACGCTCGTGCACGAGGCGCTCGGCGAAGAACTCGCCGGCGCGGTAGCTCGAGCGCACCAGGGGGCCCGAGGCGGTGTAGAGGAAGCCGAGCTCGCCGCCCAGCGCTTCGTACTCGGCGAAGCGCTCGGGGCTGACGTACTCGAGGACCGGGGCGTAGCCCTCGCCGGGCCGCAGGTACTGGCCCAGGGTCAGGAAGTCCACCCCCGCGGCCCGCAGGCGTCGGAGAGCGTCCACGACCTCCTCGTGGGTCTCGCCGAGGCCGAGCATCAGCGAGGACTTCGTGAAGGCCGTCGGGGTCAGGCGCTTCGACTCACGCAGGGTCGTCAGGGAGCGCTCGAAGGAGCAGCGTGGGTCGCGGATCTTGCGCTGCAAGCGATCCACGACCTCGACGTTGTGGGCCACGACGTCGGGGCCGGCGGAGACCAGCCGTTCCAGCGCCGCGCCGGCGTAGTCGGGGATCAGGGTCTCGACCACCGTACGCGGGGAGCGGGCCCGGATCTCCTCCACACAGCGGGCGTAGTGACCGGCGCCCCCGTCGGGCAGGTCGTCGCGGTCGACGCTGGTGATGACGACGTAGCCCGTGCGAAGCTCGGCCACGGCCTCGGCCACCTTGCGGGGCTCATCGGGATCCGGCGGCGCGGCCCGGTCGACCGTCTTGACCGCGCAGAAGCGGCAGCGGCGGGTGCACTCGTCCCCCAGGACCATCAGGGTCATCGTGGCCCGCTCGCCCCGCCAGCACTCCCCGATGTTCGGGCAGCGGGCCTCCTCGCAGACCGTGTGCAAGCCCAGCTCCCGGGTCAGCCCCTTCAGGCGGGCGAAGTCCTCCCCTCCGGGCAGAGGGACCTTGAGCCAGGCGGGCTTGCGGCCCCCATGGGCGGCCGCCGCGGGGTCGGTGCGCCGGGCTCGGGGCGGGTCGCCGGGGAGGGTCGTGGAGGGCTTCTCGGGGCACATGGGAGGGCTCGGCGAGACCGCGCAGCATAACACAGGGGGACCCCCGGCCGGAGGCGCTGGCGAGGCCTCTGCAAAATGAGACTTCCTTCCCGCGACGCGCATCTCGCGAGTCCCGGATCCGCGCCCCGGATGGCTCGGCCCCTCGGCGCCCGACGGCCCGCGCGCGCTCCCGAAACGCCCCGCGCGGGCCTCCGCGTCGCCCGGCTCCGGACGACCGGCGGCGCGGGTGATCCCTCAGCGCCGCGTGAGGACGACCCGCGAGGCTCCTCCCGACAACTCGAGTCGCGCCGCTTCGTCTCCAGAGGAGCGAAGGAGACGGAGGCGGGTGCTCGAGCCCAGGCGGGGAACCCAGGTCCGGTACGAGCCGTCGCCCGCGGGGGCCAAGTCCAGTTGGACCCGTTCGGGGCGCGGGACCGGGTCGATCCACCAGCGACCTTCCGCGTTGCGCAGCGCGCGCAGGACCTCCACGCCCCGCTCGAACTCGAGCAGCACGTAGACGTGCGTTTCGAGGGCTCCGGCGGACTCGAAGGTGCGCGTGTGCAATGCCCGCCGGCTGACCATCTCCCCGCGCAGCTGCGACAGTCGTTCGCGCATGCCACGCCAGCGGGTGCGGACGGCCTCGACGTTGGTGCCGCGCCAGATCCAGCGCTCGAGCACCTCGAGGCTGCCGTCCACGAGGAGGACGTCGAGGAGATGGGCGAGGGTCTCGTCCAGGGTGACGCCGTCGGCGGCCGCCGCGGCGTTGGGGAGCAGGAGCGCCAGGATCGCCCGCTCGTCCTGGCTCCGCGCCACGAGCCCCGTCGGCGAGGAAGTGATCTCGACCACGCTCTCTCCGTCGTCCAGCTCGTACAGGCCCTCCAGCTCCTCCGGTTCCACGACCGCCGGCTGGCCAACGGCTGGTGGCAGGACGACGTTGCCACCGAACACGAGCGCTTCGAGGTCCTTGGCGAGGGCGTTCTCGTCGAGCATCCCTCCCATGTGCGTGTTCGCGAGGAACACGATCACGACGTCCTCGTCCAGGAAGCGGTGGAGCCCCGTCACGGTTCCGAAGGCCGTGTCATAGCCTCCGTGATGGACGACGCGCGTGTTCCTCGCCGTGCGCTCCGTCCGCCAGCCGAGGCCGTAGCCCGCCTTCACCTCCGTGGTGGCTCGCCGCTGCGCCTCCCGAGAGAGGAGCTCCTCGGACTCGAGCGCGACGTGGAGCCGGTGAAGGTCGCCCACGGTCGAGAAGGTGCAGACGTGCGGCTCGGTCAGGTCGAGCGGCCGTGCCGGGTACCGCGGGCGTCCCTCGGGCCCCCAGTCTTGGTAGTGCGCGACCTCGGCCTCGGACCAGTCGGGCAGGAAGAAGCCGGTGCGGCCCATCCCGGCTGGCCCGTAGACCTCCTCCTGAAGGTACTCCTCCCAGGTCATCCCCGACGCGCGCCGCACGAGCTCGCGCAAGAGGTCGTAGCCGAAGTTCGAGTAGCGGAAGGTCGCGCCGGGGGTCGCGATCAGCGGGGCCTCCAGCTTGGTGGCGAAGTACTCCTCGTCACCGAGCTCGGGGAAGAGGTCCCGGTAGAAGTCGTCCAGCCCCGACGTGTGCGAGAGCAGGTGCCGGATCGTGATGCCTTGTTTGTCCGCGGGGAGCTCGAAGTAGATGTGCAGGGGGTCGTCGATCGAGACGCGCCCCTCCGACTCGAGCAAGTGGATGGCGAGGGAGACCAGGGGCTTGGCGACAGAGGCGATCAGGAAGGGGGTGTCGGCCGCGTTGCGACGGCCGGTCGCCTCGTCCGCGAAGCCGTAGCCCTTCTCGAGGACGACTTGTCCGTCCTTCGCGACCAGCACGGCGCCTTGGAACCCGAAGCCCTCGAGTCGTGTCAGGTAGGCATCGACCAGGGCTCCTTCCGTGGAGCGCACGACGGGGCGATCGCTGGACTGGCTCTGAGGTACGGCGCCCGGAAGGAGAGCGAGGGCCGTGATGAGGGAGAGGATGGGCATGGAGAGACTCCCGCGTTGCGGATTCAGTGGCTCACGACGTTGAGCTCGCCGATCGCGAGCCGGAGCGGGGCGCGATGCACTTCGGACCCCCCGGAGTCGAGGGCGTAGAAGCGTGCTGTCCCGGGGACGACGAGCAGGTGCGTGCGGTTGCCGAAGAAAGTCGCCTGGCGCATCAGCACCAGCTTCGGCCCACGGAGGATCCCCAGGTCGATGGCCTTCCCCGATTCGTCGAGCAAGCGCAGTGCATCGATGTTCGAGTTCTCCGAGGACAGCTCGACGCGTAGGTGGGTCTTGGGCTGCACGACGAAGGTCTGCACCTCCTGCAGCTGATTCGCGTCGAGCGCGAAGTGCTGGGGGACGAGGCCCGCTCCATCGATGCGGAGCCGAGGTCCCTCGAGCGGCACGGTGGGGAGCTGGAAGCGTCCCTCTCGCGACGTGGAGACCGCAGCGTGCACCTCTTCATCGGCCCACTCGAAGGCCTCCCCGACGCGCACGAGCCGCGTCCGCTTGTAGAGGGTGACCGCTGCGCCCGGGACGGGAGTCCCGAAGGCGTCCACGACACGGCCCTGGAAGTCGCTCATGAACCGGGACGTCGGAAGGACCACCACGGGCTCCTCGCCCGGTCGGGCCGAACCTTCGCCGCTGACGAGTGTGGCGACGTCCAGGGCAGCGATCCGATAGCTCCGCTCGTCCACTCCATCGATCCGGAATTCCCCCCCCGCGTCCGTGTGAACCCAGTCCCACAGCGGGGGCTCGTCGCTCGACTGAAGGGACTCGACGAACGCCAGGCGCTGGCCGACGACGCCGAAGGGCGTGGGGTCCGAGAGCCAGACCTTGGCGCCGGACACCCCGACCCCTCTCTCGTCGACCACGCGCCCTCGAATCGACCGCGTTCTCCCCGCGAGGCGCAGGACGAGCTCGGATCCAGTCTCGGGAGTCCCGAGCTCCTGCGACGCCGAGCGTAGGCCTCGCTTCAACGCAGTCACGCGAACGGGTTCCAGGTCGCACCTCGACTCGGATGAGCCGAGACGGAAGGTTCCGTCCGCTCCAGTGCGCGTCGTCTCGCATCCGCTCGACACCAGCGCCCCCTCGACCGGTCGGTCCTCGGGCCCGAGGACGATGCCTTCGATGGAGTCTCCGTGGAACGCGATTGGCTCGAGGGTCACGAGCCATCCTTCCCTGGACGCGTGGGGGAGGGGCAAGGAGGCCGTCAGGAAGCCCTCGCGCTCGACTTGGAGCCGAGTGCCTTCGACCCACGGCACTCCACTCAGGATGAAGTCACCCGCATCTTCGCTGCGCGTCGCGTAGGGCCGGCGCGCCGAGTGATCCAAGATGGCGTCGAGGTCCGCGCCCAGGCCTTCGGGGTGGACGAGGGTCACCTGCGCTCCTGCCAAGGCCCTTCCCCGTGAGTCGAGGATTCGGCCGGCCAGGTCGATCGCGTGGGCGATCACGATGACGGACTCGGACTCGGCGACGTCGCGTCCCGAGACGGCCAGCAGGGTCGCGAAGCCGGGCTTCTCGGCGACGATGCCGCGCAGCGTCGTGGAGGTCGAGAGTTCGAAGCGACCGCCCACGCCGGACTCCGCCACGGGGGACTCCAGGCCAGGGTCGCGAGGCTGCCCGCGCACCACCGCGCCGATGGCCGGCTCGCCGCTCGCCTCGAGGACGCGTCCGCTCAGCAAGGTCGGCGCTCCCGCCCGCGCTTCGGCGTCACCGGCACCCCGCGGGTTGGGAGCGAGTACGGCTCGGCGATGAGATTCCCACCCTTGGTCGATGAGGACGCCCGCTTCCTGGCTCGTGATGAGACCATCGTTCACGACCGCGGGCCCTTGTGCGCGAGGGGGCTCGACGGGAGCGACCCCGCCCACGTACCAGAGCCCCACCGCCCCACAGAGGAAGATGCCGAGGGCCCAGCCCACGATGGAGGTCGCGGAGGAGGCGAACGGGGCTGCTCCGGCGGAGAGGGGCGCGACCCTCGAGGGCTTGGATGGCCCCAGGAAGAGGGCCAGGGCTCCGTGCAACGAGCGAGCTCCATGGAATCGCCGCTCCAGCTTCGTGCGCAACTTGTCGAGCGCCCGCGAGAGGCGCTTGCGCACGACCTCGGCCGAGACCTCCTCTCGACGTGCGATCTCCGCCGAGGAGAGGCCGTCGAAGTAGCGCTGTAGGACCGTCGATGCGTAGGGCTCGGGCAGCGACAGGACCGCGTCGAGGATCTCTCGCTGGACTTCCCCGCGCTCCAGCACTTCGAGCGCGGACTCCTGAGCCTCGGGCCGCGCGGTCAGCTCCTCGCGCTCCCTACGGCTCGTCTCGGAGCGTCGTCGTTCGCGGACTCGGTTCCAGGTGAAGCGTCCCAGCCAACCCCGGAGCTGGGAGTTGACGAAGCGGGGTAGGGATCCGCCCTGCACGGCGGCGAGCCAGGCTTCCTGGGCGGCGTCGTCCCCACGGTGCACGTCCCGCGCCAGCCGGCGGGCCAGCTCCTGACACCAGGACATCGACGCGAGGAGCTCGGCGTGATCCAGGTCTTGGGCGCGATCGTCCATCCGCGGGTTCAGTGAAGTCGATCCCCGAAGCGTGACGGGCATTCTCGCCGATTCGCGCGGCGAACCTGCCGCTCCTCGAGCCTTCGTGGATTGGGAGTTCCTTTTCCTGCCCCGGGCCCCGGGACCGCGGATCCCCGAGTAGGATGGTTCGACTCTTCGACGCCCCAGGGTCTCTTCGCGGGCCTCAATCGCCTCCCGCAGGCCCACCGATCCCCCTCCCTGCATGACCGATCAAGACTACGACGTCGCCATCATTGGCGGCGGTCCGGCGGGCTCGACGCTCGGGACGCTCCTGCGCAAGTACGACCCCGAGCTGCGCGTCCTGATCCTGGAGCGGGAGAAGTTCCCGCGCGAACACGTCGGCGAGAGCCAGCTCCCGCCGATCGGCGCCGTGCTGGAGGAGATGGGCTGCTGGGACAAGGTCGAGGCGGCGAACTTCCCGATCAAGGTCGGGGCGACCTATCGCTGGGGAAAGAAGGCCGACCTCTGGGACTTCGAGTTCCTGGCCGAGGGCCAGTTCCAGGACGAGCCGCGCCCCGCCAAGTACGAGGGCCAGCGCGTGCAGACGGCCTTCCAGGTCGAGCGCGCGATCTACGACGACATCCTCCTGCGGCACGCCGAGGAGGTCGGCGTCGAGGTGCGGGAGGAGACCGCCGTCGTTCGGGTCCACTCCGAAGGGGACCGCGTGACCGCCCTGGAGCTCAAGGACGGCAGCCGCGTGACGGCCAAGCACTATGTCGACGCCTCGGGCCACAGCGGCCTCCTGCGTCGCAGCATGGGCATCGACGTCACCGTGCCGACGAGCCTCAAGAACATCGCGCTCTACGACTACTGGGAGAACGCGGAGTGGGCCGTCGAGATCGGCGTCGGCGGGACGCGCGTGCAGGTGATGAGCCAGTCGGCCGGCTGGCTCTGGTTCATCCCCCTCGGCCCGACGCGGACGAGCATCGGCTTCGTCTGCCCGGCCGAGTACTACAAGTCGGTGGACGAGACACCCGAGGAGCTCTACCAGCGCGTGATCCAGGCGGACGAGCGGATCGCGCCCCTGGTCGAGAAGGCCACCTGCCGCGGCAAGCTGGAGTCGGTCACGGACTGGTCCTTCCTGTCCCAGCGGAACGCCGGGGAGAATTGGTTCCTCGCCGGAGAAGCGGCGGGCTTCGCCGACCCCGTGCTCGCCGCGGGTCTGACGCTGACCCACACCGGCGCCCGGGACCTCGCCTACGTGATTCTCGAGCTCGAGCGCGGAGAGCTCGAAGCGCGCTGGCTCAAGCAGAGCTACGACGAGATCCAGCGCCAGCGCATCCACCAGCACATCCGCTTCGCGGACTTCTGGTACGCGAGCAACGGGCAGTTCACGGACCTCCAGGAGAACTGCGCGGAGATCGCGCGCGAGGCGGGGCTGCGCCTGACGCCGGCCGCGGCCTGGACCTGGCTGGCCCAGGGCGGCTTCACCCACGACGTGGTCGGCCAGGTGGGCATCGGCGGCCTCGACATCTCGGCGCTGAAGCAGATCACCCAGCTCTTCAGCCAGCAGAAGGCCCACTGGAACCTCAACGACTACAACGTCTTTCGCCTCAGGACGCAGGGCGCCAAGGAGAGCTTCCTGCCGAACTTCAAGGAGGGCCGCGTCGAGAAGGTGCCCTGCTTCGTCCGCGGCGACCGGCGCCTGCCCATGACCGGCATGTTCAAGATCGTGGTGGACCAGCTGCGCCTGACGCCGGACATCGTCGGCTTTCGCGCCGGCCTCCAGGCGGCCCTGAGCACCCAGCTGCCGCCCGCCCACGCCAAGGTCGCCTTCGACCACGCCATCCAGGCCCTCGAGGTGATGATCTCGGAGGGCTGGGTCGACGCGAAGCTCAAGAAGAACAAGCAGAAGTTCGGCGTCGAGTCCCCGACCGACGGCGGGCTCATCCACCCCAACCGGGAGGGTGGGGGCGACGCGGGTTGAGCGCCTCGGGCGCCGCCCGTGGCTCGTCGATCAGAGCCGCACGAAGGCGCCCGCGTGCTTCTCGGCGAGGTCGGCGAACTCGTCCGGGTGCAGGCAGGCCGCGAGGATCTCGAGGGAGTCGACGAGGCGCGGGCCCGGCCGGTTGAAGTAGGCGTTGCCGTCGGCGACCCAGATCGAGGCGCTCGCCACCGCCGGCCAGTCGAGGCCCTCGAAGAGCCCCGCGAGCAGCTCGCGCTCCGCGAAGCTGCGCTCGAGCTCGAAGCCGCAGGGCTTCACCAGCACGGCCTCCGGCGCGGGGTCCAGGGCCGCGAGCTCTTCGCGCGTCAGGGTCGGGGCGTGCTCGCCGGGGCGCGTCACGAGGGCCTCGCCCCCCGCGGCCTCCACGAGCTCCGGCATCCAGGTCCCGCCGACCATGACCGGGTCGAGCCACTCGATCGTCAGCACGCGAGGCCGGCTCCCCAGAGCCGCGCTGCGGGCGGCGACCGCCTCCCACGCGCTTCGCAGGCGCAGGGCCTCCGCCTCGCCGCGCTCGGGCACGCCGAGGGCAACGGCGACTGCGCGCAGGTCGTCCAGGACCTCTCCCCAGCGCGTCGGGTGGAGGTTCACGACCCGCGCCCCAGGCAGCAGTTTCTCGCAGGCCCGGCGGACCTCGTCGAAAGAGACGGCACAGACGTCGCAGAGGTCCTGCGTGACGACGACGTCGGGCGCGAGCTCGCGCAGGCGGTCGACGTCGAGGTCGTAGACCCCGAGGACTTGCTCCACGAGGGCCCGCACGTCGCGGTCGATGCGGGCCGAGCTCGGGGAGAAGTCGACCTTGCTCGCGGTCAGGCGTGGCAATCCCTGCACCGCAGGCGGGAAGTCGCACTCGTGCGAGACCCCGACCAGGTTGGCCTCGCCGCCCGCGGCGCAGACGAGCTCGGTGGCGGAGGGCAGGAGGCTGACGACGCGCAGCTCGGCGGGGGGAGCGGTGGGGGAGGTGGTCATCGAGTCGGGGGTGGGTTTGCCGAGAGATTAGCAGGCTCGCCGCGTTCCCCCGGCCTCGCCGGCGGGTAAGGGCTCGCGGACCCGTTCTCGCCGACACCCGCTAGAGTGGATGGCCTCCTCCCCCAACCGCGACTCCTCGTTCCTCCAGCCATGCGCCCCCAGCTCCTCCTCGCCGTCACCTCCCTCTGGCTCCCCTCCCTCGCCGGCGCGCAAGGCCAGGACGAGCTCGTCTACTACGACTGGGTCGACGAGCTCGGGACCCTGCGCGGGGGCCACGCCTGGGTCACCTCCGCGTCCATGGCGAACCTCCCTGCCGTGCCCCTGAGCCGCGTGACCACCCTGGCGATCTCGAGCGGGGGGCCGACGGGGAACCGGGTGGACATGGTCTTCGTGGGTGACGGCTATACCGCGGGGGAGCTCACGACATTCGCGAACCACGCCAGCTCCCAGGCGGCGGCCTTCTTCGGCATGGAGCCCTTCGAGCGCTACGAGCCCTACTTCAACGTCCATCAGGTGGACGTGATCTCCAACGAGTCGGGGGTCGACAACGATCCCGTGCAGGGCATCGACCGGGACACGGCCATGGGCATGCGCTTCTGGTGCAGCAACATCGAGCGTCTCCTGTGCGTCAACGTGGGGCAGGCCGTCGCCTTCGCGAACCAGGCCCCGGACGTGGACTACGTCATCGCCGTCGCCAACTCCAACAAGTACGGCGGGGCCGGCTACCCGACGAGCAACCTCGGGACCGTCGCCGGAGGCAACGGCTCGGCGAGCCAGGTGATGATCCACGAGATGGGACACGCCCTGGGGAACCTCGCGGACGAGTACACCTACGGCGGCCCGGCGAACTACAGCGGCCCAGAGCCCTCGGCGCGCAACTCCTCCACGCACGACGCGGCCAGCATGGCGGCCGGCGGCTTCAAATGGGCGAACTGGCTGAGCGAGAGCTTCCCGGGCTTCGACGGCCTCGTCTCCACCTTCGAGGGCTCTTCCTACAGCCAGTTCGGAGTCTATCGCCCGACGAACAACTCCTGCATGCGCAACCTCGGGCGCCCCTTCAACATGCCCTCGATCGAGGGCATCCTGATCGAGATCTACAAGCGCGTGGATCCCATCGACGCCTCGTCGAGCGAGAACGCCACTTACGGGCCGGACGACGTGCTGTTCGTGACGCCCATGACCCTCGCGAGCGGCAGCCCGCTGGACGTCCAGTGGTTCCTGGACGGGAACCCGATTCCCGGCGCCACGGGGAACCAGCTCGACCTCTCCACCCTCAGCCTGCCGGGCGCCCACGTCGTCGACGTCGAAGTCGTCGACAACACGGACTGGGTGCGAGACGAGGCTGCTCGCGCCCAGTGGATGACCGGCTCGCGCTCCTTCACCGTGCAGGAGCCGACCGTCGCGAACTATTGCACGACCTCGCCCAACTCCCTGGGCGCCGGCGCAATCATGGGCAGCACGGGCAGCACCAGCGTGAGCGCCAACGACTTCACCCTGCAGGTCCTCTCGGCCGCGCCGAACTCTTCGGGCATCTTCTACTACGGCAGCAACCAGATCAGCCTGCCCTTCGGGAACGGCGTGCGCTGCGTGGGCGGCGGCGTCTTCCGTCTCAACGTCGTGACGACCGACGGGACCTTCGGCTTCGCGGAGAAGCCCATCGACCTGACGGCGCCCCCCACGCCAGCCGGCGAGATCCTCCCGGGGTCGATCTGGAACTTCCAGTTCTGGTTCCGGGACACCGCCGCGGGCGGGGCGGGCTTCAACCTGTCCGACGGCCTGAGCGCGAGTTTCACGCTCTGACCGCGTCGTACCCGATTCAGTACGACACGATCAGGCGGTACGACTCGATCAGACGGGCTCGATGCTGATGTCGCCCTTCATCTTCATGATGCAGATGAGGCGGGCGCCGGGCTTGTCGGTCGTCAGCTCGAGCAGGTCCTTCTCGTCCTCGTCGGGGGGGTCGAGCGTCCCGCCCTCGTCGACGACCACCGAGGTGCAGGTCCCGCAAGAGCCCATCGTGCAACCGAAGTTCACGGGCGTCTCGTTGGACTGGCAGAAGTCGAGCAGGGGCGTTCCCTCGGGGACCTCGTAGGTCTGCCCGGTGGAGGGGAAGGTGAGCTTGGGCATCGTCGGGTAGGGGAGGGGCGCGCTGCCAGCGCGCGAGTTGGGGAGAGCGGCGGAGCCTAAGCCGCCCCAGCACCTTCTGACAACAGGCCGGATGTGCGAAACTGAGGCTTCGACAACGGAGCGAGGGGTCCTCTGGCGCGCGCCCGCCGGTGCAGGCGAGCCTGGGTCGTTCTCTTCCATCTCGTCGTCGAGGAGTCGCAAGTGGAGATCGTCCTCCTGGAGCCCGAGATTCCCCACAACACCGGCTGCGCCGCGCGCCTGGCCGCGGCGACCGGCGTGCGCTTGCACCTCGTCGAGCCGCTCGGATTCTCCCTCGAGGACCGCTACCTCAAGCGCGCCGGCCTCGACTACTGGCCGCAGGTCGACTTGCGCGTGCACCCCGACTGGGCCAGCGCGTCCGAGGAGCTCGCCGCCGGGAGCGAACGCGCCTTCGGCGAGCGCCTCAAGCTCTTCTCCGCCCGCGGCGGTCGCTCTCTCTTCGAGACCGACTTCGCGGCCGACGACCTCCTGCTCTTCGGTCGCGAGAGCACGGGGCTGCCCCCTGAGCTCGTCGAGAGTCACGCGGACTCCCGCGTCTACGTCCCGATCCTTCCCGGGGTCCGGAGCCTGAACCTGGCCAACGTCGTCTGCCTCGGCCTCTACACAGCGCTCCAGCGCTCGGGGCAGGGACTGCCCGCGAACGACGGCAGCTACCGCGCTCACCCTCGCGCCGCCGAGGACGTCCTGCCCTCGGAGATCCTCCGCGGTCGACCCGGAGCCCCCCGTGGCTGAGCGCCCCACTCCCATCTCGGTCGCGCGGGGGCGAAACCACCGCCGCCCGCCCGCCTAGGACCCCCCGGATCCCCGGTCGCGTCCGTCCCCCGACCGAAGCCGGCCCCATCCAACATGGAATTGCTCTTCTGCGACCTCTGCCAGGAAGCCGTCCCCCAAGCCGACGTCCAGAGCGGCCAGGCCTTCGTGCAGGGAGAGCGCGTCGTCTGCGGCTCCTGCAACCGCGCCATGGGCGGCCCGCCGAGCTCGGGCGCCCCCGCCGCCGTCTCGAGCGCGACCTCTTCCAGCGGAGGGCCTGCCAGCCCCTCCCCCGATGGCGCCACGGCCTCGCGCTCGACTCCGCGGCGCCCGCCCCAGATCTCCTCCACCCTGGGGGGCGTCCTGGGGCTCGCGGCGATCGTGCTGACCCTCGTCGCCGTCGTGGCGCTGCTCCTGCGCGTCGAGATGGTCTCGCGGGGGCTCGAGCGCGACATCGCCTACGAGGGCGAGCGCATCCGCGAAGTGGAGCAACGCCAGCTCGGGACGCGCGACGGCATGGTGGCGCGCGCTCGCAGCGCGGCCGAGGAAGCGGTCTACGGCGAGCTCGGCCGCTTCGATGACTTCGAGCGTCAGCTGGCCGAGGTGCGTCGCGCCCTCGCGGCTGGCGAACCGGACGACGCGGAGAGTAGGCCGCAGCCGCCGCGCGAAGGTCTCCTGACCCTCGGTGACGCGATGGACCGCGTGGAGGACCTCGAGCAGCAGATCCTCTTTCTGCAGGCGCGGGTCTTCGAGCTCCTGGAGGAGAAGCGCATGGCCGAGGAGGGCGAGACTCCCCTGCGCGAGCGCGTGCTGCTCCCGACCGGGAAGGTCGGCGAGCTCGTCGCCCAGCTCGAGCACGAGGACCCGATCGAGCGCGTCTCGGCCCTCTTCGCCCTGGCGACGGTGGACGAGGTCGGCATCGTGCGCCACATCACGCCGCTCCTGAAGGACGAGGACGCTTACATCCGCGCTCTCTCCGCGCGCATCCTGGAGAAGCTCGACGCGCGCTCGGCGGTCTCCGACCTGGTCGACGCCCTCGGCGACCGCGACGTTCTCGTGCGCGAGGCCGCGGTCAGCGCCCTGCGCGCCATCAGCGGCCAGAGCTTCGGATTCGATCCTCGCGGCCCGGGGAGCGAGCGCTTCGAGGCGGTCAAGCGCTGGAAGGGGTGGTGGGGAGAAGCCTGGAAGAGCTTCCTCTACAGCGAGGAGTAGCCTCCGACCTCTAGACTGGGCCCGGTGAGGCTCCTCCCGACAGCCCTGGTGCTCCTCGGCCTGGTCCTGATGTTCTCGACTCGCTTCGTCGGGCTCTACAGTCATCAACTCCTGGGCGTGGTCCTCTTCGTCGGGACGCTGTGGGCGATCCCGGGGCGAGTGCGGCTGATCTGGAAGGGGGAGCTCGGCTGGAAGGAGCTGCGTCAGGGCGACCGCAAGCTGCGAATGCGCGTGGCGGGGCGCGGCCTCTTCTGGCTCGTGCTCGGCGGCAGCTGCTTGCTGGTCTTCCCCCGGCTGGCCGAGGTCTTGCCGATGATCCTCGTCCTGGGGGCCTGCTTGCTGCTCCGGATCGCGGTCGAGCTGCTCCCGCCGAAGGACGCGCGCCTCGAGACCACCGCGGTCTTGGCGCTCGCCGCTGTCTTGATGGCGATCGACAACGGCCGCGCCCTCCTGCCCGGACCCGAACCGGCCATGCGACTCTCCTCGCCCTTCACATCGGGCGACTGGATCGTCGTCCAGGGCGGCCCCACGCCGATGCAGAACCACCACCGCTCCGACCCGCGCCAGTCCTGGGCCCTGGACCTCATCCGCCTCGACGCCGAGGGTCGCTTCATGCGCGAGGCCGAGGGCAACGCGGCCTTCCTCGGCTGGGAGGAGCCGCTCACTTCCCCGGTGGCCGGCCGAGTCGTCGCCGTGCGGGGCGGCATCGAGGACAGCGTGGGCTTGAATCTCGTCGACGACATGGCGCTGGCCGCGGGAAACTACGTCGTGATCGAGAGCGAAGGCGTTTACGTGCTCCTGGCTCACCTTCGCGAGGACACGGTCGAGGTCGCGCCGGGGGACGAGGTGGAGGTGGGCACGCCCCTCGGCCTCGTCGGCAACTCCGGCAACACCACCATGCCCCACCTGCACCTCCAGGTGCAGACACACGCGGAGCTGCTCGATCCCGCGAACCGGTCCTTGCCCTTCGCCTTCGGCGGCGGCGCTCCGCTCGCGCGCAACCAGCGGGTCCGGCCCGCCGTCGCCGATCGAGCCCCCTAGAAGATCTCCGTGTAGTTCCCCCCGCTGCGCTTCGCGAGCTCGCGCAGGAGGCGGGAGCGGGTGCCGATCGCCACGCCGTGGAACTCGACGTCGCGGTAGCGGGTCTTCTCGTCGATGCGCGCCAGGATCTGGTCCACGTCGACGACGCGGCCCTCGGTGGGCTCGCCGTCGGTGAGGAGGTAGATGGCCTCGACCTCCGGATCCTGGAGGGCGAGCATCAGGGCCTCGTAGATCGCGGTACCGCCGACGGCGCTCCAGCGGTCGATGCGCTTGCGGGCCTCGGCGCGCGACTTCGTGTCGAGCTCGACCAGGCGCTTCTTCCAGGCCGACGCGTTGCCGGCGAAGGAGATGACGTTGAAGCGCACGCCGTTCAGGAGCTGGTCGAGGGTGCCCGTGAGCTCGGTCTTGGCCACGCCCAGGCGCGTCGTGCGGTGCGTCGTCGAGGAGGTCCCGCGGCCGCCGGCGGGCTCGGCCATGGAGCCGGAGGTGTCGACGACGAAGCAGACCTTGTTGCGCAGGATCTCGAGGCCGTAGAAGGAGGCGGTGCTGAACTTGCCCGTCGGCTTGCGGCGGGCGAGGCGCTCCTTCTCGAGGGTGAGGGCCTCGGCGACGGTCGGCATCTGGAGGGCGGCGCCCTCCGCCTCGAACCAGGCCTCCCAGCGCTTGCGCGACACGCCGTGGTCCAGGCCAGTCATCAGGCGCAGGGTGCGGGCGACCTCGTGGGTGTAGAGGTCCCGCGGGTCGCCCATGGTCGCGATCAGCCGCGGCACCGACTGCAGCTGGCGGTGCTGGGCGATCTGCTCGAGGGCGGTCAGGCGCACCTCGAGCTCGTCGTCCCGCAGCAGCCGGTGCAGGAGGGTCAGGGCGTCGCGCGTGGGCAGTCGGCCAAGAGCCGCCGCCGCGCCTCGGCGCACCTCGACGTCCTGGGATTGCGTGAAGGCGTAGAGCTCGGTGATCCAGTCCGGGTCCCCGTCGTGCTGCTCGGCCAGCTCGAGCATGGCGGCGAGCACGAAGTCGGAGCTGCCCTCCTGGGCCACGCCGCGCAGCTTGCGCAGGGTCGCCTCGTCACCGCCGCGGCCGAGGAGCTCTAGGGCCCGCAGGCGTACGGTCTCGTCGGTGTCCTCGAGCCTGCGTTCGAGCGCGATGCGCGCGACCTGGGTCTCGCGCTCGGCGAAGACGTCGAGCAGGACGAGCTTCATCGCCCCCGAGGTTTCCGGATCTCGCAGGGTGCTCGCGAGGTAGGTCTCCGTCGGCTTGCTCGTGAAGTGACGCAGGGCTCCGCGCAGGGCGTCCGCACCGCGACCCGTTGGGTCGGCGTTCTCGACGAGCAGGTGGCAGGCTGCGCGGTCGCCGCGCAGTACGAGCTCGGGGATCAGGGGCTCCAGGGCCGCCTTGCGGCAGCTCGCGTTCGGATGGGCGCGCAGGACGCGCATCAGCTCTTCGTTCGCCGTCCGCCAGTAGTAGGTCAGGGCCTGGGTCGCCCCGAGCTGCCCCGCGGGCTGCTCGGCCTTGAAGCTCTGATTCGCGAGCCAGGTGACGACGTGGTCCTCGATCGCCGAGCCCTTGAAGAGGGCGCAGGCCCCGAAGGCCGCCCGGGCCGTGCCGGGGTCGGCGATGGGGGCGAGGGCCTGCTTCAGGGCCGAGAAGGCCTGCGTGTCGCGGCCCTCGGCGATGCGGAAGTAGACCCGCGAGGGCGTGCGGTCGCCGAGGCTCCTGGCCTGCTCGACGAGGTGCTCGAGCTCCTGGGTGCGATCGTCCAGCGCCGCGCTCCCCGCCGCGAGCGGTGCCAGGAGGCCGAGGAGGAGGAGCCAGAGCGGGGGACGCAGATGCCGGCGGCGCATGGAGACCACTCTAGCGCCGCCGCCGGCGGCGGATACGGATTCGCGGGCGAGTAGACTGCGCGGCTCGACGCCCATGCCCGACTCCCAGCCCCCCCGCAAGCCGCGCCGCGGCGACGTCCTCGAGGGCGTCCTCGAGCGCTACGACCGCCGGGGCGCCCCGCGGGGCCGTACCGGCGACTATTCCTTCTCGCTCAAGCACGGCGTCCCCGGCGACCGCTGGTCCTTCACGGTCCACAAGCGGCGCCGCGACCACCTCGACGGGCGCGCCCTCGAGCTGCTCGAGCCCGGCATCGCGCGGGTCCCGGCCCGCTGCCGGCACTCGGGGGCCTGCGGGGGCTGCGCCTTCCAGGAGTGCGATTACGGGGTGCAGCTCGAGGAGAAGCGGCGGCTCGTGGGCGAGGCCATTGAACAGCACATGCCGAGCTCCATCTGCGAGGTCGAGCCCGTCCTCCCCTGCGAGGAACCCTGGGCCTACCGCAACAAGATGGAGTACAGCTTCGCCACCCGCCGCTGGGTGGCGCCCGGCGAGCCCCAGGGGGCACGCGCGGACTTCGCGCTGGGGCTGCACGCGCGAGGGCTGTACCTGAAGGTGGTCGACCTCGAGGAGTGTCCGATCCTCTTCGAGGGGGGCGAGGCGATCCTGCGCACGGTGCGGGAGCGGGCGCGGGCGCGGGAGCTCCCGTTGTGGGACGTGCGGGAGCACGCCGGGCTCCTGCGGCACCTCGTGCTGCGGCGGGGCGTGCGCACCGGCCAGACGCTGGTGAACCTCGTCACCTCCGCCGAGGCCCGCGAGCTCGTCGACCCCTTCGCCACCGAGCTCCTCGCGGCCCACCCCGAGGTGACGACCTTCGTGCACTCGATCCATTCGGGCAAGGCCGCCGTGGCGCGCGGCGAGCGCGAGCGCGTGCTGCACGGGCCGGGCTGGATCGAGGAGGAGCTCGGCGGGCTGCGCTTCCGCATCTCCGCGGGCTCCTTCTTCCAGACCAACACCCTGCAGGCGGAGCGCCTCTTCGAGCTCGTGCGCGCCGAGGCGGCCTTGAGCGGCGAGGAGACCGTATACGACCTCTACGCGGGGGCGGGGACGATCGCCCTGCTACTCGCTCCCTCCGTGCGCGAAGTCGTGGCCTTCGAGCAGGTCCCCGAGGCGGTGGCGGACGCCCGCGAGAACGCCGAGCGGGCGGGCCTCGCGAACCTCAGCTTCGTCGAGGGCGACGTCCTGGCCGAGCTGGACGCATCCCTCGGAGAGGGGAGCCGCTTGCCTGCGCCCGACGTGGTCGTCGTCGACCCGCCCCGCGCGGGCTTGCACCCCAAGGTCCTTCCGAAGCTCCTCGAGCTGGCGCCGCGGCGGATCGTCTACGTCTCCTGCAACGTCCAGAGCGGGGCGCGGGACGCGGCGCTCCTCGTGGAGGGGGGCTACGCCCTGGAGCGCGTGCAGGCGGTGGACCTCTTCCCGCACACGCCCCACGTGGAGTGCGTCCTCACGCTCGAGGGGCGGGGCGCTACACTGGAGCCGTGAGCGAGAAGACCTACATCGCCGGCGGCACGCTGCTGGCCTCGGCGCCGAACCTGCGCGACCCGAACTTCATGCACTCCGTGACGGTGATGTGCGAGCACAGCCCGAACGGCGCCTACGGGCTCGTGATCAACAAGCGCTCCTCGCTCACGATCGACCGCCTGCTCTCCGACCATCCGGTGCTCGGCAAGCTCGCGCTGCCGGTCGCCTGGGGCGGGCCCGTGCACAGCGACACGCTCCAGATCCTGCACCGCTTCCCCGACCGCATCCCGGGCAGCTACCGTCTGGCCGAGGGTGTCTACCTCGGCGGCGAGCTCGAGGACGTGGCCCACGTGCTCGGCGCCCCCGAGGACCCGCAGGATCGCCACGGGGTGCGCTTCGTCCTCGGCTGCGCGGGCTGGGGCGAGGGTCAGCTCGAGGCCGAGCTCGAGGGCGGCTCCTGGGTGCCGCTCTCCATGCAGGCCGAGCTGGTCTTCGGCATGGACCGCGGCGGCCGCGACGACCAGGAGGAGACCTGGCAATCGGCGCTGCGCACCCTCGGCAAGCAGGGCCAGGACCTGGCGGCGATGCCGCCGGACATCGGTTGGAATTGAGGGGCTGGGACTGATTGGCCGCGATCGAGGGCCGGGAGTCGGGGCCGCCTGAGGCGGAGTCGGGGATCGCCACGCGGCGCGGAAGTCGCGAACTCGACACATCCAAGGCGACCTCGCGGTCGTAGGTCTCCCCGACGCGGAGCTCGCGGAGCCCCGCCGCGCCCTCGATCATCCCGCACGACGCTCGCCGTCCCGGAGGAGTCCATGTCCATGCACAAGGTGCGTCTCCACCTCGCCCTCGCCGCCCTGCTCGCGCCGCCGGTCCTCGCCGCGGCCCTCGCGCCTTCGAGCCACCGCGAGGCGCCCTTCGTCACAGAGAACCCGAAGGTCGACGCGACGGACTTCTACATGTTCACGAGCTACGAGCCGGGCCGTGAGGACCACGTGGTCTTCGTCGCGAACTACCTGCCCCTGCAGGACGCCTACGGCGGTCCGAACTACTTCAAGATGGACCCCACGGCGCGCTACAACATTCACATCGACAACGACGGGGACGCGATCGAGGACATCTCCTTCCAGTTCCGCTTCTGGAACCCCCTGAACGACATCAAGATCCCCGTCGGCAACCCGGGGCAGGAGGTCGAGGTCTCGGTGCCCCTGCGCGTGGTGGGCCCCGTCCTCCCCGGGGACGAGTCGACGGTCAACGACCCCGAGCGCTATGGGGTCAACGTGGTGCGCGGGCCGATCGACGGCTCCGGGAACTCCACGCGCGTGCGCAACGGCGCGGACGGCTCGCCGCTCTTCACGAAGCCCCTCGACAACATCGGCAGCAAGACGATCCCGAACTACGAGGCCTACGCTTCCGACTTCGTCTACGACATCGACCTCCCCGGGGGCCAGACCGGTCGGATGTTCGTCGGTCAGCGCAAGGAGTCCTTCGTCGTCAACCTCGGGGAGACCTTCGACCTGATCAACCTCGATCCGGTGGGGCCGCCCGACGCCAAGGAGAACACCCTCGAGGGCAAGAACGTCACCTCCTTCATCCTCGAGGTCCCCAAGACCTTCCTGGTCGACCAGGGGCCCTCGATCGGCGCCTGGACCACGGCCTCCCTGCCCCGGACCCGGAAGCTGCTCGAGGATCCGACCTTCGAGGGGCCGACCGAGGTCTTCGGGGGACACCGGCAGGTGTCGCGCCTCGGGATGCCCCTGGTGAACGAGGTCGTGATCGGCCTCCCGGACAAGAACCGTTTCAACTCCAGCCGCCCGCTCGATGACGGCCAGTTCATCGACTACGTCACGAACCCGACCCTGCCGGAGCTGATCGAGATCCTCTTCGGGGTGCAGGCGCCGGACCTCTTCCCGCGAGCGGACCTCACGGCGACCTTCCTGACGGGCTTCTCCGGTTTGAACGACACCGGGGGCATCGGCGAGATGTTGCGCCTCAATACGGACACTCCGCCGACGCCCCTGACCCTGCAGAAGAATCTGGGACTCCTGGACGGCGACGTGGCGGGCTTCCCGAACGGGCGACGTCCCGGGGACGACGTTGTCGACATCACGCTGCGGGTCGCCATGGGAGCGATCCTCGACCCGAGCTTCGCGCCGGACGGGCAGCTGCCCTACACCGACGGGGCCGCCGTCGACGCCACCGACTTCGACGCGATCTTCCCCTTCCTCCGCACGCCCGTCGCGGGCTCACCCCAGCAGTAGGCACCAGCCGAACGGAACCGGAGGACTCGAGATGAGCTTCAAGCCCTTCCTCGCCCTGCTCGGCGCCGCCCTCGCGGCGGCGCCGTGCGCGGCCCATGACTTCTGGATCGAGCCCTCGAGCCACCGCCCGGCGGTGGGGGACGTGCTCGAAGCCCGCCTCTTCATCGGGCACGCCGGAGAGAAGGAGGCTTACGCCCGCAACCCGCGCCACCTCGTGGAGCTTGCGCTCCGCGGCGGGGCGGAGCGCCGCGACCTCCTGGGTCGACCGGGCGACGACCCGGCGGGTCGGCTCCGGCTCGAGGAGGCGGGCACCTTCGTCCTCGCCTACCGCTCTCGGACCTCCAGCCTCGAGATGGAGCCCGCCGCCTTCGAGTCCTACCTGCGCGAGGAGGGTCTGGAGCACGTCGTCGACGAGCGCGCGCGCCGCGGCGAGTCTCAGCGGCCGGGGCGCGAGGCCTACTCGCGTTGCGCCAAGGCGCTTCTGCGCACGGCCGGCGCCTCCGCTGGCGGTCACGATCGGGCGCTCGGGCTGGCCCTCGAGCTCGTTCCCCTGAGCGATCCCTTCACCCACGACCCGGAGCATGCCGGGCCCTTCCTCCTGCGCGTGGACCGCGACGGGGAGCCCCTGGCAGGCGTCCAGGTCCACGCCGCCAGCCTCGACCGCCCATCGACGCCCGAGCTCCGCGCCCGCTCCGACGCGGAAGGTCGAGTCCGCCTGGCGTTGCCCCACGCAGGCCGCTGGAGCCTGTGCGCCGTCCACATGGAGCGCGCCACCGAGGAGGCGGAGCACGACTGGCGCAGCTACTGGGCCTCCTTGACCTTCCCGGTCGGATCCCCGCAGCTGCCCGCCACCGAGGGGGTGGACGCCCGGAAAAAAGCCCGCGCCGAGTGATCCGTCATCGGCGGCCGATCGTAGAGCCGCGCGTGGGCTACCCTCGGCCCGAGGGAGAGGAACCGCCCGCAGCCGACCGCCCGGTCGATTCGCCCATGACGGACGAGGAAGTCTTGAGACGCTGGATCCGCGCCATCGCGGAGGGGGACCCCCGTCCGATGAAGCCCTTCTTCGAGGCGACCCGAGGCTACGTCCGGGGCCTCCTGCAGTCGATGTTGACCTCCCGGGATGCCCTCGAGGAAGTGTTGGTGGACACCTACCTGCGCGTCTGGAAGCGGGCCGCGAGCTACGAGCCCGGCCGCGGCTCCGTCCGCCTGTGGCTCGGCGCCCTGGCGCGCCACCGGGCGATCGACCACCTGCGAGCTCGAGGACGCGAGCGGGTCGAGACGACGGACCCCGAGCTCTTGGAGGAGGTCTCGGCGACGGGGCCCTCGCCCCTCCAGGCGACGGAGGGGGACGAGCGGGCCTCGAGCTTGCATCGGGCCGTGGAGCACTTGAGCGAGCGTCAGCGAGTGGCGTTGGACGCCGTCTTCTTCCAGGGGCTCACCCACGTCCAGGCCGCCGAGTCCCTCGGCTTGCCCCTGGGCACGATCAAGGGTCGCGTGCGCGCGGCCCTGGGGCACCTTCGCCGCGACCTGGGACTCCTCGAGGAGGGAACGGGATGAGAGTTCACATCCAGCTCGGTGACGACGACTTCGCGCGGCTGGTCGAGCTCGCCGCGGGCCGCCTCTCGGTGGAGGAGGAGGGCCGCGTGCGGCGCCACCTCGAGGTCTGCGCCACTTGCCGCGACCACCTCGGCTGGATCGAGGAGCTCGCGGGCGAAATGCGCGGCGACACGGCGAAGCCCTCCGTCCTGGAGGCCTCGCCGGCGGAGGATCCCGACCTGGACGCGCGCGCCTGGGAGCGAATCCGGTCGAGCATCGAGCTCGACTCTCCCCGCCAGCCCTGGCAGCGCTGGGAACCCGTTGAGGACGACTCCCTGCTCGTCCGCCAGGCGGCGGCGAGCGGCGAGTGGCAGCCGACCTCGATCGACGGCATCGAGGTGCGCCGGCTGGCGGTCGACCGCTCGGGCGCGAGCCTCACGATGCTGATTCGCATGGCCGCGGGGACCTGCTACCCCGCCCACGAGCACGCGGGGCCGGAGGAGTGCTACGTGCTCGAGGGCGACCTCGTCGTCGGCGACCTCACGATGCAGGCCGGCGATTATCAGCGCATGGAGGCCGGCACCGAGCACCCCGATCAGCGCACCGAGGGCGGCTGCCTCCTGATGCTGCGCTCGTCGAGCGACGACCGCTTGATCAGGCCGTAGGCTGGGTCGACGTGGCGGGCGCCGGCGTCGCCGGCGCGCGGTTGAGCGTCGCCGCGGCCTCGCGCCGGTCGTAGCCCAGGGGCTGCGGCCGCGGGATCTCGACGCAGGCCTCGGCGACCTGCGCCGTGTCCTGGCCGACCCGCTCGAAGCCCGCCAGGTCGAGCACGTTCTCGACCAGTCGGATGCGCTCCTGCATCGGGAGGGGGTCGACCGGCAAGTAGGCCACGCCGAACATCTCGAGCAGGATCTTGACCATGCCGTCGATGCGCAGGACCTCCTCCCACTCGACGCCGGCGCGCACGCCGTCCTCCTGCAGGAGCTCGCGGTGGGGCCGCAGGTAGAAGACGAGCCCGCCGCGCACGTCCTCCATGTACTGCCCCAGCTTCGCGTCCCGGGCGATCTCGGCCAGGATGGTCGAGTGCTGAGCGGCGTAGGCCAGGTTGCAGAAGGCGCGGTCGGAGACGAAGGGTCCCTCCTGGGCGCGCTCGGCGAGGATCTGGCGCTCGAACACCTCGCGCTGGTAGCGGTTGACGAGAGCCACGTCCGTGCGCAGCGAGTCGAGCCGTGCCTCCATCTCCGCGAGCACGCCACGCGCCACCTCCGAGATCATCGGCAGCCCGTAGTGGTCCCGGATCCAGCGCGCCAGGGTGGTCTTGCCCGTGGAGTGGGCGCCGACGAGGTAGATGCGGGTAGGGGCCTGCATGGGTGCTCTGAGAGGGGCTAGGGGCCGCGGCGAGGACCCGGAGACCCTACAGATTGTGGGGGTGGATTGCACGCACCCTATGGATGGGGCTCCTGGGCCTGCGGGGTCTCACTGGGTGCACCCCTCAGTCATTCGCTGCCTCCTCGAGCAGCGCGTCCAGCACGGGGTTCTCCGGCGTGTCCTTCCGCCTCAGTGCATGGACCGCGTACTCCACGCCGTCGACGCGGAGCGGGCAGGGGCCGATGCCCGCGCCCCTGCTGCCGCGCAGGGGGGATCCGAGAGATGCCGAGGCCTGCGGCGGCCGCACTTGCTTCTCGCACCTCCAGGGTTGGGCCTCGATGCGGTGCGGGGAGACAGGTGGAGCACCCATCTCCCCGGCCTAAGGCGCTCACGAAGGAATTCGCGTCACTCGCTGATCGAGATCTCGACCAACACATCGCTGGTCACGTTCTCGAACACGAGTCCGAGGTCGTTCTTGGCCATCTCGATGGCGTTGGCCAATTCGTTCTCCACGCCCCAGAGAAAGTGACTCTCGTCCACCTGGCCCTGTGGAAAGACGAACATCATCTTGCCCAGGTAGGTGGTCTCGCCCGCCCGAACTTGGAAGGGCAGGTGGAGAGGGATCTCCATGTCCGAGAAGCCCGACTGGACCAACCTGTAGAACTTGTAGTTCCCTGAAGGGAGATTCTGCGCGAAGACGACCTCCTCGCCGTCCAGAGTCGCGGAGACTCCGAGTGAGTCGCCGTGCGTGAGTACGAGTGAGCCGTCGTCTTCGCGCATCTGCAGCGTGAAGGAGTCTCGCCCCAGGACGTCGCTGCCGCCCGTGACTTGGAGCGTCCCGAATACGACGCCTTCATCCTCCTCTAGGTTTCCGAACTCCGTGGCGGTCAATGCCATCTGTGACGCACAAAAGGCGAAGGGGAGCACGCACAGGAGATGCAAAGTCCACCGCAGAACGAATTGAGTCAGCACTCTCATCCTGAAACTCCTTCGTGAAATGCACGAGGTTGTCGGAGGTTGTCTCGCAGGGGGCGCGGCCCCGGACGCGTCGCCCGGCTGGTGGACCCCCCTCGCAAAGGGCCAGCGTGAAGTGGCAAGTCAGCGTATTCGCACCATAGGGGTTTCCCGCGAGCCGTGTCCAGTTGGGGCATGACTCGCAGGAGTCGAGCTCCACCGAACATGACGTTCACTAGAGACTGTGGGGGCTCCTCGGCTGAGACGCTCGCGCAGAACGCTCCGGAAGGAGCTCAGGGCTTGGGCGCCTCCTCGAGCAGCGCGTCCAGCACGGGGTTCTCCGGCGTGTCCTTGCGCCAGAGCGCGTAGACCGGGTACTCGACCCCCTCGAGGTCCAGGGGGTAGGCGCGCAGCCCTTCGCCGCGCGGTCCCTCGGGCTCGAAGGAGGGGATCAAGGAGTACCCCAGGCCCCCCGCGACGAAGGCCAGGATGCTCTCGGCCACCGAGGCGCTGTGGACGACGGGGGGCTTGAGGTCGTGGAGGGCGAGGGCCTGCATCTGCAGGTCGTGGGGGAGGGAGTCGGGCGGGTAGGAGATGAAGGTCTCGCCGGCGCAGTCCGCCAGGGTGAGGCTGCCTCCCTCGGGGGCGGCGCGCTCGGCCGGCACGACGAGGAAGGGGCGCATGGAGCCGACCTGCATCGAGGCGCAGTCGTCCGGGACCTCCGGCACGTAGTCGACGACCATGTCCACCTCGCCGCGCTGCAGGAGCGTGAGGTCGAGGGTCGTCGCCTCGCGCACGTGCACGCGCACGTGGGGCTGGGCGGCGTGGACGCGCTGGAGCCAGGCGGGCAGGAGGTGGCGCAGGGCGAGGGGCGCGACCGAAAGCACGATCTCGCCGCCGTAGTCGCCCTCCTCCAGGGAGCGCAGGACGGCGGGCAGCCCGTCGAAGAAGGGCCGGACGAAGTCGTAGAGCCGCGCCCCGGCCGGGGTCAGCTTCATGCCCTCCTGGCCGACGTGCTCGAAGAGCGAGAGCTCGAGCTCCGTCTCGAGCTTCTTCACCTGCTGGTGCACCGCCGGCTGCGTGATCGGGTAGGGGAAGGCCCGCGCGGCGCGGGCGTAGCCGCCGGTGCGCGCGACCCAGTAGAAGCCCTCGAGGCGGTGGAGCTGGATCATCGCGGCCGCTCCCCGTGGCTCAGAGCGTGACCGGTCGCCCGAGCTTCTCGCTCACCGTCTCGGAGATGCGGCCGTAGAGCTCGCGGCCCTCCTTGTCGTCGATCCACTGGCCCTTGGCGGCGTCGTAGTCGAAGTGCCAGGCGCGGGCGCCGGCGGCGAACCACATCTGCGAGGCGGCGGCTTGGCGATTGAGGACGAACTTCATCCCGTCGGCGAACTCGAGGGTCACGACGCCATCCGCGGGCGTGTAGTCGAGCTCGTCGGGGTCGAAATCCTCGAGCCAGGTCTCGACCCTCGAGAGGCAGTCGCCGGCGTGCTTCAGGTAGTCGGTGGTCTCCATTTCATTTGCCGCGGGCGGCGGCCCGCTTGGGGAGCTTGGCGCGCTCCATGCTCTTGCGTTTCTGACTGGCGGCCCAGGAGCAGATCGGGCAGCCCTCGAGGTCGTGGCCGCGCGCCGGGCAGTGCTCGCGGCCGAAGTAGATGATCTGCAGGTGGAGCTCGTTCCAGCTCTCCGAAGGGAAGGCGCGCTTGAGGTCGCGCTCGGTCTTCTCGACGTTCTTGCCGTCCGAGAGCCCCCAGCGCGCCGCCAGCCGGTGGATGTGGGTGTCCACGGGGAAAGCCGGCACGCCGAAGGCCTGGGCCATCACGACGCTGGCGGTCTTGTGACCGACGCCGGGCAGGGCCTCGAGCTCCTCGAAGCTCTGCGGCACCTCGCCACGGTGGCGTTCGACCAGGAGCTCGGAGAGGGCGCGGATGTTCTTGGCCTTGGAAGGCGCGAGCCCGCAGGTGCGGATCGCTTCGAGGATCTCCTCCACGGGGAGCTGCGCCATGGCCTCGGGCGTCGAGGCCCGCGCGAAGAGCTCCGGCGTGACGAGGTTGACCCGCGCGTCGGTCGTCTGGGCCGAGAGGAGCACCGCGACGAGCAGCGTGAAGGGGTCGACGTGATCCAAGGGCACCGGGGCCTGGGGATAGAGCTCGCCCAAGATCTCGTGGATGCGCGCCGCCTTCTCTGCCTTCGACAACCTCATCAGGCCTTCGTCCGCCTCATCGAGCGCAGTCTACCCTTTTTCTGGCCCCCTCCCTGGCGCAGACTACGCCCATGGACGTCCAAGCCAAGATCGACGACTTCCTCAACGGGAAGGTCTTCGCCGTGGTCGGGGCCTCGAGGGACCGCGATAAGTACGGCAACAAGGTCCTGCGCGCCTACCTCCAGAAGGAGCTGATCGCCTGGCCCGTGAATCCGGGGGAGGAGGAGATCGAGGGCGTGCCCTGCGCCAAGGACCTCGCGTCGCTCCCCGAGGTCGTGCACGGCGTCTCGATCATCACGCCCCCCGCCGTGACCGAGGCGGTGGTCGAGGAGGCCGCGAAGGCGGGCATCCAGCGGCTGTGGATGCAGCCCGGGGCCGAGAGCAACGAGGCCATCTCCCGCGCCAAGGACCTCGGCCTCTCCGTGATCGCCGGCGGGCCCTGCTTGCTGGTGGCCCTCGGCTACAGCGAGTAGGCGAGGAGGGAGTCGGCGAGGAGGGAGTCGGCGAGCGCCGGACTCACGCCGTCCCGGAAGGGCGGCGCAGGGCGACGAGCAGTCCGAGGACGAAGAGGGCCCCGAAGCCGGCGAGCCAGGGCCAGGTGCGCGACCAGAGGCCAGGGGGCGCGGGGGCCGGCGGGCGGGGGGGACGCGCGCTCGCGCGGGGGGCGAGCTCTCCGCCCTCCGACGGAAGCACGCGTACGGCGAGGGCTCCGCTCCGGGCGACGCGGTAGCTCGGCGGTGGGCCGGGGTCGAAGTAGGCGAGCGGCACCGGCGGCACCTCCTGCGAGCCGGCGCGGCTCGGCGCGAGGTCGAGGGAGAGCACGCGCTCGCCCTCGCCGGCTTCGTCGAGGATCCCCCGCACGCGGAAGTCCCCGAGTTCGCGCCAGTCGGGGACCGGGAAGTCGGCGAGGTTGCCCGAGCCGCGGATCACGAGCTCGAGCTTGAGGCTCTCCCCGAGTCGCACGCTCTCTGCGTCGAGGCGCGCCGTGAGCGCGAAGTCTCCGACCGCCCCGCCGAACTCGAGCGGCCGACCCTCCGTGGGCCAGGGCCGCACGTCGAGCTCGAGGGCGTCGCTCGCGACGAATGCGTCCACGCGGTCGAGGGGGCGGCGAGCCTCGAAGAGGTCGGAGCCGAAGCGGGTCGCGAAGGCGAGCTCGAGGCGCGCGGGGGCGAGGCGGAGGCGGCCCGACGACGTGGGCAGGGTGGAGAGGACGAGCTCGTAGGTGTCGTAGAGTCGGCCTTCCAGCTCTCGAGCGGCGAGGCGGCGCGCGCGCAGGACACGGCCGTCGAAGGCGACGCTCTCGCCCACCTCCTCGGCAGCGAGCTTCTCGACCTGCCAGCCGGCGGGCCAGTCCGTGCGCAGGTGCACCGGGACGTCGAGGCGCGTACCGAAGGGTTGGATCGCCCGCTCGACGCGGAACTCCCGTTCGAGCCCGAAGCGCAGGCGCAGGTCCACGCGCTGCTGGAGGAAGGGCTCGGCGGGCGTGGCCTCGAGCTCGACGAAGGCCAGGCCCTCGCCGCTCAGGTCGCGCGCGCCGTCCTGGAGCTCTGCCTGCGCCCGGACCTCGTTCGCAGGGATGAGCGGCAGGGCGGCGAGCAGGCAGCGGGCGACCGGCGCGAGCCGCCCCGGCCGACTGGACTCAGCGGCCGTCCCCGTCACCCTCAGTCCCGTCACCATCGGCCGGGCGCAGTTGCGAACGGCCCGCGCGGGCGCGCCGCCCGCTGCCGAAGCGCTCCGAGGGCGGCGGCTCGAGCAAGACCGGGTCGAGGGCGTCGAGCCGCGCTTGCACGCGCTCCGCGGCTTCAGTCTCCCCGGCGTCCGCGAGGCGGGCCATGAGCATCTTCGCCGTCTGGACCGGCGTGATGTTCAGACCGTCGGGGGAGGCGGCGCTGTCGGGACGTTCGTCGAAGGCCGCGAGCAGTGCCTCCACCGCGCGCCCGCGCCGGCCGAGGGCGAGCTCCACGCGCGAGCGGCCCGCGAGGGCCAGGGCGATGAAGTGCCGGCAGGTGTCGCTGCCCTCGGGGTGCTGGACGATGTTCTCGCGGTAGAGCTCCACCGAGCGGGCGTAGGCGGCGAGGGCCGCCTGGGGCTCGGCCCCGCGGCGGTGTTGCTCGGCCGCGACGAGGAAGGCGTAGCCGGCGAACCAGCTCAGTTGGTCCGCGCCCGCCGAGTCGCTCTCCGCGGCTCGAGTCAGGCGTTCGTCGTAGGCGCGTTCGAGGCCGCTCGGCCCCTCCTCCCAGAGCAGCCGGTCGCGCAAGCGAGCGTGGAGCTCGGGCGAGTCGGGGAAGCGTGCCAGGGCGTCGGTGAGCACGGCTCCCGCGCGACCGGTCGCGCCGATCCAGCGCAGGAAGTCGTGGTACTCGACCAGCGGCGTCGGGTCGTCCAACGGTCCGCGGGCGACCTCCGTGTAGGCCGCCGAAAGGTCCGAGAGCCACTCGGACGGCCAAGACTCGCCAGCGCGATAAGCGCGACGGATGGCGCGTTGGCGCGCCTCTCCGAAGAGCTGCAACAGGACGCGGCGCGCCGCGGGGGTGAGGGGCACGCGCTCCTCGTCCACTGCGGCGTCGGAACCGAGCTCCAGGGCGCCGGACTCCACGGCCGCCAAGGCGTGGCCGCGGGCCTCGCGCCACTGGCCGCGCTCGGCGCAGGTCAGGGCGAGGATCGTCTCGAGCGCGCCGCCGTAGGCGCCGAGCTCTTCCGCCGTGCGTGCCGCGCGGTGCGCGTCCTCGTAGAGCAGGGCGGCGAACTCGGGCTGGCTCGTCTCCTGCGCGCGGGTCAGGAACGCGCGGGCGAGCTCGAGCAGGGTCCCGGGATCGTCGGGGCGGCTCTGGGCCGCGAGCTCGCGCTCCTCGACGTCGTCGCCTCGCGCGGCGTTTGCCTCGTAGGCCCGCATCAGGTCCTCCGCCGAGGCGCCGGCGTCGACCCAGCGCGAACTTCCGCCGAGGCCGCGGTGCAGGGAGGCCAGGGTGCGCGCCCGCGGCGAGCTCTGGGCCAGGCGCTCGACGGCCGCGAGCAGGAGCTCCCGGTCCTCGGCCTCGAGGGGGAGCTTGAGGGCCTCGGCCATCAGGTCGAGGGCCGGTTCGGTGTCGCACTGCGCGAGGGCCTGGCGCGCGAGGCCCGCGAGCTCGAGATCGAAGCCGAAGAGGGCCGCGCGCAGGACCTCGACCTGGTCGACGCGGCGGTGAGCGACCAGCGTGCGCAGGATCTGACGTCGCACCTCGACGTCGCCCTCGACGTAGGCGAGCTCGACCGCCTCGCGGTCCTCCACGTCAGGGCTCAGGCAGAGCTCCTCGAGGGTGCGCTCCTTCGGCTCGATCGGCTCGGGCCAACCCTCGACGCCCTTGACGAAGGTCGTGAAGATCGTCTGCGTGTCCCAGGCGAAGTAGACGTCCTGGGTCTCCTTCCCCTCGAGGTCGAGCACGATGTGGCGGGGAGAGATCCGCCGGCCGTCGAAGTACTTGTCGTACAGCTCGCGCTCGTTCTCGATGTGCTCTCCGCAGGTCACGGTGCCGAAGCGCGGGCACTCCACGCGCCGTCCCTCGGTGTCGTAGTCCCGCGGCGTGTGGCGATAGACCGAGGCGAGCACGCAGATGTAGGCGGACATCTGCGCGGCCGTCTCGGGCTCGCGGTAGCGCACACCGGCCCAGTGCTCGCTCGCGATCTCCCCGTCCATGTTGACGCAGACGAGGACCGGTCGGCGCTGGTCGCGGGCCGCGCCCATCGCGTCCTCGAAGCTGCGCTGCCAGGGAATGAGGCAGGGCTTGGCCCAGCCCTCGGCGTCCGCGGCGGGCCACATCTCCTCTTCGGTCAGGCCCTCGGCCAACTGGGGGGGCGAGCCCATCTCGAAGGCGTCGTCGGAGGGGGCGGCACCGCCGCGAGGGCGCGCGGACGGGGTCTCGTCCTCGGGCTCCTGGCCGGCGGGGGGCGCGTCGTCCTGGGCCGCGAGGGCCGGGGACGCGCCCGCGAGCAGGGCCGCGAGGAGAGAGGTCGGAATGAGGGCCGCGGAGGGGGTGGAGAGCAGGCTTCGCATGGGGTCTCGGTTGCCGGGGGAGGGTCGGCTTAGCCCCCGACTTTGCCACGGTCACGCGCCGCTGGCAAACCGAGCGGATCCGCCCGATCGAGGACCCGCTTTCTGGGCTCGGGGCTGCCTACGGGGACGAAACGGGGTTTGGGGCGCAGCGCGGGCTCCGATCCGGGAATCGAGGTGACGCAGCCTCAGGCTCCGCCCGCGGGCGCCCGAAGGGGCCCGTGGAGCCCCACCCATGAAGATCAGTCTCTGCACCATCGTGCGCGACGAGGAGTCCTCGCTCCCTCGCTGCCTGGCCTCGGTCAAGAACGCCGTCGACGAGCTCTGCATCATCGACACGGGTTCGATCGATCGCACCGTCGAGATCGCGCGCGCCAGCGGCGCCCGGGTGGAGGAGATCCCCTGGCCGAACGACTTCTCCGCGGCGCGCAACGCCTCCCTCGACCTCGCGACGGGCGACTGGATCCTGGTCCTCGACGCGGACGAGGAGCTGGCCGACCCGAATGGCGCCCGGGCGCAGCTCGAGGAGCACGCGCGGCGTTGGCCCGGAGTTCCCGGTCGCGTCTGGATCGAGAACCGCGACGGATCCGGTGAGCGCAGCCGCCTCGCGATCACGCGCTTCTTCCCGGCCGGCGCCTTCCGCTTCGAGGGTCGAGTGCACGAGCAGCTCGTGCCCGTGGCGGAGGGCACGCCCGCGCGCCGCGAGGACACCGAGGTCCTGGCCCTCCACCACGGCTACGACCTCCAAGGGGAGGAGCTCGACGCGAAGCTCGAACGGAACACGCGCCTCCTGCGCGAGGCCATCGATGCGGACCCCGACGACGGCTACCTCTGGTACCAGCTCGGCCGCACGCGCGCGACGGCCTCCGACCACCGCGGCGCGGTCGAGGCCCTCGAGCAGGCCCTCGCGCGCTGCCCGGACAACGCTCCCTGGGCGGCCGGTGTCTTCGAGGTCGGTGGCTACTCCCTGCGCGCCCTCGGGCTCTCCGAGCAGGCGCTGGGTCTCCTGAGCCAGGTCGAGGGCGCCTTCCAGCAACGCTCCGACACCTGCTTCCTGATCGCCCTGCTCGCCATGGACTGCGGGCAGCTCGAGCGCGCCGAGCGCGGCTTCCGGCGCTGCCTGGAGCTCAGCGAAGGCGGCGCGTCGGAAGTCGAGAGCAGCCTCGCCTCGCGCACCTACGCCCCGGCCTTCAACCTCGGGGTGATGAAGGAGGTCCTGGGCGACAAGCAGGAGGCCGCCACCTGGTTCCACCGCGCCCTCGAGCTCGAGCCGGGTCACCTGCCGAGCCTCGAGGCTCTTCAGCGACTGGGGGAGCTCGCCCAGGGAGACTGGGTCCAAGGGCCCGAGTTGCCCGAGACGGACGACTAGCGCTCCGCCACCGCCACCGCCGAGGCGATGCCGGCGTCGTGGCTGATCGTGATGTGGATTAGCGCGATGCCGAGCTCGGCGGCGATCTCGGCGGTGCGGCCGTGGAGCACGAGTTCCGGCGGCTGGCCGGCGACGCGGCGCGTCTCGATGTCCACCCAGCGCACGCCGCCCGACCAGCCCGTGCCGAGGACCTTCATCACGGCCTCCTTGACGGCCCAGCGCCCCGCGTAGTGGGCGTAGCTGTGCTTGCAGGCTTCGCACCAGGCCTGCTCGTCCGGCGTGAAGACGAGGTCGAGCAAGCGCTGGCCGCGGCGGGCGTGAGCCTGCTCGATGCGGTCGATCTCGACCACGTCGTTCCCGATGGCGTGGATCGTCACGGTCTCTGCTCTCCTCTCGCGACGAGGTCGTGGGCGCGTCCGCTGACCGGGAAGCGCTCGAGCTCCTCGCCGTCCTCGACGAGGAGCGCGGTCTCGGCCAGGTTCACGGTCGGGCAGACGTGCCGGGGGACGAGGTAGAGCTCGCTGCCGAGCTCGGGGACCTCCGCCGGCGCGCACTCGAAGGGCAGGTGCTCCTCGCTCGGCACGCGCGCGACGAACTCGGGGTGGCCGACGGCGAAGGCGCAGGGGTGCCCGGCCTCTGCGGCGATCGACTTGGAGCCGGCGTCGCAGGTGAAGCGCCCGGAAGCGGGGCGGCTGACGACGCGGGTGAAGACGACCGCGGCGGGCAGCAGGCCGAGGCCCGGGACCTGCTCCTGGGAGCGCGCGTCGTGCAGGACGACGGTCCCGGGAGAGACCGTGTGGCGGCCCGCTTCGAGCTCCGCGAAGCCGGGAAAGTCGAGGGCGCAGGGGAAGGCCGGCGTGCCGCTGGTGCAGAGCTCGCCGATCGCCAGGCCCTCGGCCTCGAGGGCGGCCGCGAGCTCGAGCAGCTCGCGGTAGCCCGCGAAGGCCCGCTCGCGGCGGAGCTCGGGGTCGCTCTCCGTGCGGTGTCCCTCGTAGGCGTGCAGCCCGCGCAGCCGGTCGCCGGCGGCGCGTGCCACCGCCAGGATGTCCTCGCGACGGTCGAAAGGGATCCCCGTGCGGTCGAAGCCGGGATTGAGGTCGACGAAGAGGCCGACACCGGCGGGGACCTGGGCGACGTGCGCGGGGTCCTCGCTCAGGACGGCGAAGCGGCAGGTCAGGTGCGCGGCGGCGATCTCCCCGAGCTCCTCGAGGGCCGGACCGCGGGCGGGGTGGGCGAGCAGCACGTCGCCCTCGACGCCCTGCTCGGCGAGGAGCCCCGCGAGCTCGCGGGCCTCGCGGGTCGTGGCGCACTTGAAGCGGCGCACGCCCCGCTCGACGAGCTCGCGCCAGATCCGCGGCGACTTGGTCGTCTTGACGTGCGGCCGCCAGCGCGCGGGGTCGCCGATGCGCTCCAGGACCCTCTCGACGTTGTGCACGACGCGCCCCCGGTCGATCACCAGCGCGGGACTCAGCGTGCGACGGGCGAGGGCGGGGGAGAGTCGGAACGCGGCGAGCTCGAGCTCTTCGAGGGCGGGCATCGGCGAATACGTTAGCAACGGACCTCGCACGGGTCGAAACGGGGCGTCCTTCCGCGGATCGCCTCCCAGGCTATCAAAAGAGCGCGAAGTCTTGATAGCATGGACGTCCATGAGCCCCGACCTCGACGCTCGCACTCTCCCCTCCCGCCTCCCTGTCGGGCTGCATCGCCGCTTCGACTCCTTGCGCTGGATGGTGGGGGACACGCCCCTCTACTCGATCCACCTGCGCTGCCGCGGCCGCGAGCTCCGCATCCACGCCAAGAACGAGATCGCGAACTTCACGGGCAGCATCAAGGACCGCATGGCCCTGCACATGCTGCGCGAGGCCTACGACTCGGGCGCGATCGCGCCGGGGGACACGATCGCGGAGGCGACCAGCGGCAACACCGGCATCTCCTTCGCCGCCATCGGCCGCGTGCTGGAGCACCCCGTGCGGATCTACATGCCGGACTGGATGAGCCGCGAGCGCGTGCTGCTGATCCGCGAGCTGGGGGCCGAGGTCGTGCCCGTCTCGGCCGAGGAGGGGGGCTTTCTCGGGAGCATCGAGCGTGCCGACGAGCTGGCGCGCGCGGAGGCGGGGGTCTTTCGGCCCCAGCAGTTCTCGAGCGCCGCGAATCGCGCGGCCCACGAGCGCTCGACCGGGCCCGAGCTGCTCGCGCAGCTCGACTCGCTCGGCTTGCGGCCCACCGCCTTCGTTGCGGGCGTCGGGACGGGCGGCACCGTGATGGGCGTCGGCCGCGCCCTGCGCGCGGCCCTCGGCGACGGCGTCGCGGTCCATCCCCTCGAGCCCGCGGACTCGCCCACCCTGCGCACCGGTACGAAAGTCGGCAAGCACCGCATCCAGGGCATCAGCGACGAATTCGTCCCGGAGCTCGTCGATCTCGAGGAGCTCGACGGGATCGTCGACGTGCGTGACGGCGACGCGATCTTGATGGCCCAGCGCCTGTGCCGGGAGCTGGGCCTCGGCGTCGGCATCAGCTCCGGTGCCAACGTCCTGGGCGCGCTGCAGGTCGCCCTCGCGCAGGGCGACGACGCGGTCGTGGCGACCGTGCTGCCCGACTCGAACAAGAAGTACCTCTCCACCGACCTCTGCGGAGAGGAAGCGGTCCGCGAGGGCGACCTGACGCCTGAGGTCGAGTTGCTCGGCTTCCAGGTCGTGCCGCGCCTCGGGACGGGCTACGGGGGCTTCGGGATAGGGATACGGAGTCAGGACAAGAACCAACGCCTATCCCGAGGGGGCGGCTGAAGCCACCCCCTCGGGATAGGCGTTGGTTCTTGTCCTGACTCCGTATCCCTACTCGAAGCCGACGGCGAGGACCGGCGGCATCAGCACGACCGTCTCGCGGTGCAGGAGCTCCAGGCGCAGGAGCGACAGGCGCAGAGCCGCGCCGCGCTGGGGGTCGAGGGACTCGAGGGCGGGCAGAAGGGTCTCGACCAGCCCCGCGGGGCGCCCCGCGAAGAGCGACGCCGCCTCCGCGCCGAGGGCGACGCGCGGTCGCGACTCCTCGCCGCCTCCCGCGTCGAAGAGGTCGAAGATCGTCGGCGGCTCGGGCAGCACGCGCAGCTCCCACTCGCCGACGCGCGCGAGCTTGGCGGCCTTGCGCACGGCATCGTGAAAGCCGCCGACCTGGTCCACGAGGCCGAGGTCGAGGGCCTGCCGGCCGGTGAAGACGCGTCCGCCCGCGAGCTCCTCGATGGACTTCTGGAGCTTCTCGCCGCGGTGCTCGGTGATGTGGCCCTGGAAGTCGCGGTAGACGGTCGTCATCCAGTCGTGGATGCGCTGGCGCTCTTCCTCGCTCCAGGGGCGCGCGCTGGACAGGAGGTCGGCGGACTCGCCGCGCTTGTATTCGTGCCAGCTCACGCCCAGCTTGTCCCACAGGCCCGTGGTTACGAGCTTGCCGCCCACGACGCCGATCGAGGCCGTGATCGTGTTCGGGCCCGCGACGACGTGGTCCGCTCCGCAGGAGACGTAATAGCCGCCGCTGGCGGCCAGGTCGCCCATCGAGACGACCACAGGCTTGCCGGCCGCGCGCACGCGGGCCACGGCGTCGTAGATGACCTCGCTCGCCAGGGCCGAGCCTCCCGGGGAGTCGACGCGCAGGACGACCGCCGCGACCGAGCTCGAGGCCGCCGCTCGATCCAGGGCCAGGCGGATGTCCGTGCTGTACGCCCCGGAGCTCCCCCCGAAGGGATTGACGGTCTCCGAGCCGGGCAGGATCGTCCCCTCGACGTGGACGACCGCGATGACGGGCGCGTCGGGCTCGCCCGCGCCCTCGCTCATCTCCGCCAGCAGCTTGAAGATCCCGAAGGGGTTCGAGAAGTCGAGGGCGGGGCCGCCGTCGGCGCCGTAGTTCGAGATGAAGGCGAGCTCCGGGCCGTATTGCGCCCGCAGGTCGGCGACGAGGTCCTGGCGGTGTTGCACCGCATCGATCAGCCCGGCGTCGAGGGCCTGATCCGCCGTGTAGGTGCCGTGGTCGATGGCGGCCCGGGCGCGTTCCTCGTTGCCCCCGAAGCGCGCCGACGCGATCGAGTCCACCGTCTGCCCGAAGAGCCCGTCGAGGAGCCAGTTCATGTTGTCCTCGGCGGCGGGGCTCGGTCCCGTGCGGTAGAGCATCTCGCCCGCGCTCTTGAAGTCGCCGATGTGGACGAAGTCGGCCTCGACGTCGAGCTTGCCGAGCAGGCCCTGGAGGTAGGGGCTCTCGACGTACATCCCCAGGAGCCAGACGTCGCCGGTCGGCGTGACGCCGACGTGGGAGCCGGAGCTCGCCAGGGCGTAGGTGCCCGTCGAGAGGGAGTCGGCGTGGAAGTAGACGGGCTTGTCGACCTGGGCGAAGGCGTCGCGCAACTCGTCGAGCTGGGCCATGCCGATCTGGGGCGACTCGAAGGTCACCAAGAGGGCCTTCACCTCCGGGTCGTCGTCCGCGGCGCGGATGCGCTCGACGAGGCCCGCGAGGGTCGACGGCTGCGGGCCGAGGGCGAAGCCGAGGTCTCCCTGGGGCTTCTCGAGCAGGGGGCCGGAGAGCTCGAAGTGGGCGACGCTTGCTTGGGCCGCGACGGCCGGGGTCGTGCTCGAGAGGGAGAGGAGGGTCGCCGGGAGGAGGGCGGCGAGGCGATGAATCCGGACCATGGCGGCTGCGGGTGGTGACGCGGGGCGGAGAGGATGGGGCTCGCGCCTTCGCGGACGCGGCTCGCGGCCCTGTACGGGGCTCGGCGAGGCCCATTTCAGCGGCTCCTGCCGCGTGATCGGGGGCCAGGGACGCTCCCGGCTCCATCCCCGGCCATGGCCGCGAGGGAGAATGCGAACAGGTCTCACCCGGATCGGGGTCGAGGCCCTATCCTGTTCGGTTCCCTCTCTCGGGAGAGGGGCCCCCGCCGCGAGATTCGCTCGCCATCGCCGACTCAGGGGGACTTCGTACGATTTCTCATTCCAGAGCTGCAGTCCAATGCAACACCCGAGACATCTCCAGCGACTCCAAGTCACCGCCCCGGCCGCACTCCTGGCCGGCCTCTTTCTGACCACCGCCACCCAGGCCGACGAGCTCGACTTCGAGGGCCTCGACACGGGCGAGATCGTCAGCAGCCTGACCTCCGCCGGCGGCGTCGGCCCGATCGGCGTCGAGGGCTTCAACCCGAACCTGCTCGGCGACAATGCCGCGGTCGTCTTCGACTCGGCGGACCCCACCGGCGGCGACGTCGACCTCGGCACGCCGAACGAGGACTTCGGCGGGCCCGGCGAGGGCTCCGGCGGCGAGACCGGCGCGACCTACGAGAACGACACCGCCCTGGGCAAGATCCTGATCCTCGCGGAGGACCTGGACCTGAACGGCTCCGGCCTCGTCGACGATCCCGACGACGCGGGCGACGGCGGGCACATCGACTTCGACTTCACCGCCATCGGCGGGGCGGTGCTCCACTCCCTGAGCTACATCGACATCGAGGGCGCGCGCACGAGCGACGTCCAGCTCTACGACATGGGGGGCTTCCCCATCACCCAGGTGACGATCCCCGCCGTCGGCGACAACGGCGTGAACACGATCGACCTCGGCGGCATCAGCGGTGTCGGCTTCCTGGTCTTGACCCTCGGCGGCTCCGGCGCCCTGACGGGCATCGAGTTCGACCAGGACTGCCAGGGCTCGATCGGGGACCGCGTCTGGGCCGACCTGGATGGCGACGGCCTGCAGACCGCGGGCGAGCCGGGCATCCCGGACGTGCTCGTCATCCTCTCCGACGGCGGGGGCGGCGTCCTCTCGACGGCCACCACCGACGACGACGGCAACTACGCCTTCACCGGCCTCTGCGCCGGGGACTACCAGGTCTCCATCGAGCCGAACACCCTCCCGGGTGGGCACGTGCCGGCGCCCTGCAACGTGGGCGGCGACGACGAGATCGACAACGACTGCAGCCCCGCGGACGTGACCCTCGACGACTTCGACTCCGAGCGCACCGACGTCGACTTCGGGTACATCCCGGAGCCCTACATCTACTGCGAGAGCACGACGAACACGTCGGGCAACGACGCGGTGATCGACTTCCAGGGATCGACCTCGATCACGACGGCCGACGCCGAGTTCGTGATCACCGGCCTTCCCGCCAACAAGCCCGCCTACCTCTTCTACGGCTTCAGCCAGGCCGAGGTGCCCTTCGGTGAGGGCGTGCGCTGCATCGGTCCTCCCTTCTTCCGCTACCGGAAGATCCCGAGCACCGGCCCCCTCGGCGAGGTGGTCGTGCCGATCGACTTCTCGAGCCCGCCCCTGGGCGGCGGCGGCGCCGGCCAGGCCGTGCCCGGCATCCCGCTCTACTTCCAGCTCTGGTACCGCGACCCGCAGGGCGGCCCCGAGGGCTTCAACACGACGGGCGGCGTCTGCGTGACTTTCGCTCCGTGATCGGATCGTCCTGAACGACAATACGGAGTCGCACACTTCGTTGTCGATTAACAACAAGGGGGTGCCAGGCATATGCCTGGCACCCCCTTGTTGTTAATCGACAACGAAGTGTGCGACTCCGTATTGTCGCGGGCAACGTCGCCCGGGGCGGCCCCTCTTCCTTCGGGCCGCGCCTCAGCGCTGCGGGTTGACGATCAAGATCGAGGCGCGCTCGGGCTTCAGGTACTCGGCGGCGTAGGGCGCGATGTCCGCGGCCGTGTAGCCCTCGTACCAGGCGTCAGCCGAGCGCACGTCCGCGAGCTTGTCCGCCTCACGGTCCGAGCGCGAGAGAGCGCTGAGCCAGTAGCCGTTCGTGCGCTTGGCGTCCCGTCGCTTGTTGAGGATCGGCTCGCGAAGGCGCTCGATCTCCTCCTCGCTGACCCCGTCGGAGGCGAGGGAGCCGGCGACCTCCAGACAGGCGTCGACCAGGGCGTCGACCTTCTCGGGGTCGGACATGGCCTGGATCATGAGCATGCCCACGCCGGGGTGGGTCTGGCTCTGCTGCACGCCCGCGCCCGGGGAGTAGGCGGCGCCCAGGCGCTCGCGGACGTCGAGGCGCAGGCGGTCGTTGACGACGTCGTTCAGCACGTTGAAGGAGCGCCGAACCTCGGTGTCCAGCCCGTCGGGAACCGGGAACACCAGCATCACGAGGGACTTCTCCGAGTCCGTCTCGATCTCGTGGGTCTGGCGCAGACCCGTCAGCGGCGCGGGGACCGTGCGGCGCTCCTCGAAGCGGCGCCAATCGCGTCGCGGCGGGAGCAGGCCGAAGGTGCGCGCGGCGGCGGCGACGGTCTCCTCGACGTCCAGGTCGCCGACGATCGTGACCTCGAGGTCGCCCTCGCGCAGCTCGGGCTCGAGCCAGGCGCGCAACTCCTCGGCGCCGATGGCCGTGGCCTCCTCGAGGCTCGGCGTCGCGAAGCGGGGGTCCCCGGAGAAGAGGGCCGGGATGAACTCGAGGTTCATCGGTCCCTGGGGGTTGTGCTTCATGCCCTCGTAGAAGAGCGGCAGGGAGCGGCGCAGGCGCACGAGCCCGTCCTCGCGCCAGCCGGGGTGCTGGAGGTGGGCGCACATCAGCTCGCACTCGCGCAGGAGGTCCTCCTGAGTCGTCGAGCCGCTGAGCCCGAAGGAATCGGCCCCCACGCTGAAGCCGACGCCGACCGTCTGGCCGGCGGTCAAGCGCCGCAGGTCGTCAGCGCTGTGGGCCTCGAGGCCGCCAGAGGTGACGATCCCGGCACGGCCATTGACCCACTCGAGGGCCGAGCGATCGGGCTCGAGCGTCAGCTTCCCCTCGCCCAGGCTGGCCGAGAGCAGGATCTGCTTCTCCTTGAAGTCCGTGCGCTTGACGTTGAGTACGACGCCGTTCGCGAAGTGGACGCGCGTGAAGTCGAGGTCGGCGATCTGCTCGCGCGCGTCGATGGTCCCGGCCTTCGCTGGCTCGGAGGCGTAGGCGAAGACCTGCTCTTCGATCTCCTCTCCGGCTTCGACCGGAACGGCGAGGCTCGCCTGGTAGGCCGCGCGCAGCTCTCGCGGCGCGTCCTCCCCGAGGTCGAGGTCCCCGACCACGCTGATCGAGAGCTCGCCCCGCGACCAGGCCTGGACCAGGGCCTCGTGGCAGGCCTCGATCGTCAAGGCCTCGATCGCCGGCCGCAGGATCTCGCGCCGCGTCGCGGCGTCCGTCGGGACGAAGGGGGACTCCGCCGCGCCCAGGATGCGCCCGAGGATCCCGCGGCTGTGGGCCGTCGGCTCGCGCTCCACCGCCTCGTCGAGCGAGCGCAGGGCGTCGGCCCGCGCCTCCGCGAGCTCCGCCTCCTGGAATCCGAATTCCAGGGCGCGGCGCAGCTCCTGCTCGCAGAAGGCGAGGGCTTCGCGCCAGGACTCCGGGTTGCAGTTGATCGTGAGGGCCTCGCCGTCGAGGATCTCGAAGACCTCGCTGCTCGAGAGGCTGGCGCCGAGGTAGGGAGCGTCGGGCTCCTTGGCGAGCTCGTGGAAGCGCAGACCGACGAGGGAGCGCGCGTACTGCAGGGGGAGGTCCTCGAGCCATTCCGCGACGGTCAGGGGCTCGGCCTCCCAGGGCCGGATGCGCTCCACCGCGATGGTGACCGAGGGGATCTCGTCCTCGTAGATCGAGTAGACGTGCGCGTAGGTCCGCGGCCGGCCCCGGTCGGGCTCGGGGCGCCAGGGCTCCGCGGGGACCTGCATGTCGGCGAAGTGCTCCTCGAAGAGGAGCTCGGGGTCGAGCTCGCCGATGTCGCCGACGAGCACGAGGGTCATGTTCTCGGGGCGGTACCAGCGCTCGTAGAAGGCGCGCACGCTCTCGGCCGTGAAGGCCGCCCGCACCTCCTGCAGGCCGATCGGCAGGCGCTCGCCGATGCGCGTGCCGGCGAAGACGATGTCGAGCTGCTGCTGCATGACCCGCATCCCCGGCGAGTCCCGCTCGCGCTCCTCGCCGTCGATCACGCCCTTCTCCGCATCGACCTCTTCCTCCTCGAGCAGGAGGCCGTCGGCGAAGTCCCGCAGCACGACGAGGCCCTCGCGCAAGGTCTCCGGATCGGAGTCGGGGAGGTCCAGCTTGTAGACCGTCTCGCTGAAAGCCGTGTGGGCGTTCGTGTCGGCCCCGAAGGACATGCCGTGCTCCTGGAACCACTCGATCAGGGTCCCCGCCTCGAAGTTGCGCGAGCCGTTGAAGGCCATGTGCTCGAGGAAGTGGGCCATCCCGCGCTCGTCCTCTTCCTCGGCGAGGCTGCCGACGTCGACGTGCAGCCGGACGTAGCAGCGTTTCTCGGGCTCGGGGTTCTCCGCCCAGGCCCAGCGCAGGCCGTTGTCGAAGTGGCCGAAACGGATGCGCGGGTCGACGGGGATGTCGGACTGCGCGAAGGGCCAGGGGCGCGGCTCGACGACGCGCTCGCGCGCGGTGGCGGCGATCGGGCGCTCCTCGGGGACGAGGGCCTCCAGGTCCGACTGGCAGGCGGAGAGGGCGAGGAGGCTCCCGGTGAGGAGCAGGAGTGCGCGCGGGGCGATGGGCTTCATGGGCGTCGTGCGGGCTGGGTTCGTGAGCCGGGGAGGATACCTCCGCGGAGCCCCGCGCCGGGCGGGTCGCTGCGGCTATCCTCCTCCCACCGCCCTCCCTGCCGCTCACGTCATGCGCCGACTCCTCGCCCTCTGCGTCACGCTCGCCACCCTCTGGCTCTACGCCGGGGCTCGTCGCCCCGCCGAGGCGCGCTGGTTCAAGGGCAACACGCACACCCACACGCTCTGGAGTGACGGGGACGCCGCGCCCGAGCTCGTGGCCGACTGGTACGCCTCCCACGGTTACGACTTCCTCGTGCTCTCCGACCACAACGTGCTGTCCCGCGGCGAGCGCTGGTTCCCGGTCGGCGAGGGGCGGCTGACGCCGGCGAAGGTCGCAGAGCTGGGCGAGCACTTCGGTGGCGGCTGGGTGGAGGAGCGCGAAGTGGACGGCAAGCGCGAGATGCGGCTCAAGACCCTGGAGGAGCTGCGCGAACGCTTCGGCGAGCTGCTCTTCATCGAGGGCGAGGAGATCACCGATTCCTTCGAGGGGCACCCGGTGCACGTCAACGGCCTGAACCTCCAGGAGCCGATCCAGCCCCAGGGCGGCACGAGCCTGCGCGAGGTCCTGCAGCGCAACGTCGACGCGGTGCTGGCCCAAGCGCGCGAAACGGGGCGCCCGATGCTGGCGCACATCAATCACCCGAACTTCCAGTGGGGGCTCACCCCCGAGGACGTCGCCTCGGTGAAGGGCGAGCGCTTCTTCGAGGTCTACAACGGTCACTCGGCCGTGCGCAACTACGGGGACGCGGAGCACCCGAGCTGCGAGGAGATGTGGGACATCGCGCTCGTCCTGCGTTTGCGGGAGCTCGACCTGCCGCCGCTGCTCGGGCTCGCGACCGACGACGCCCACGAGTACTTCGACTGGGGGGTGGGGGAGACGAACCCCGGCCGCGGTTGGGTTATGGTGCGGGCGGAGGAGAAGAGCCCGGACGCGATCGTGCGCGCGATGAAGCGGGGCGACTTCTACGCCTCGAGCGGGGTGACCCTCGAGCGTGTCGAGCACAAGACCTGGAAGCACCTCGAGGTGGAGATCGCCGCCGAGGAGGGGGTGGAGTACACGACCCGCTTCATCGGCACGCGCACCGTGGACGGGGAGCCCGGCGAGATCGGCGAGCTCCTGCTCGAGACGAAGGAGAACCCCGCTCGCTACGAGTTCGCCGGCGACGAGCTCTACGTGCGCGCCAAGGTGATCTCGTCCCGCGCCCACCCGAACCCCTACGCCGAGGGCGACCGGGAGTGCGCCTGGGTGCAGCCGGTGACGCGGCCGTTGTTCTGACGCCTTCGGTTCTGGCTCAGGCGAGGTCGACCCGCCGGAACCAGCGGCGCAGGTGCCAGCGGTACAGGAGGGGGCCAGCGATGAGTGCAATCGGTGAGATTGCGACGGCTGTGAGGATGGCCTCGAGGCCCCATCTCCGGGTCAGGTGGTGAAAGAAGGACACCCAGGCCACCGTGAAGAGGGTGCTGACCAGGATCGTGATCGCGCCGAGTCGCAGCGAGGTTCTCGGCCCGGTGTGGTGATCCAAAGCGTGCAGACGAGTGGCTTGCAGAAGCGGGAGGCTGCCCGCAATGAGTGCGGCCCATGGGAGGCCAGTGTGCGCCCAGGGGCTCAAGAAGGCATCAAGCCAAAACCCAAACGAGGCCGCCTCGATGGCGAAGGTCAAGTAGTGGGCAATGCCCGAAGCCGCAATGAAGATGGCGATTTGCTGGCAGCTGCCTCTCCAGACGAGTTCGGTTCGATCGGCCCTGGAGAGTGGGTACACCACGCCCCGCCTCAGATCTTGTGGCAGGAACAGGGCGAGGAGGACGGCGGTGATCGTCATTGCGAGGACCCACGCCCCTGACAAGGACAACAGTACCTGCACAATGACGAGTATCGATCCCGTCGAGAGGACAAGTCTCCACCCAGCCGATCCTCCGGACTCGAAACGCAGTGCCAGCCTCCACTCGCGCAGAGTACGCATTGCTCCCCATCGCCAGGAGGCCTTTGGGCGAGACTTTGGTCGCCCGAATCCCGGCGTTCCCGTCTTTTCGACATAGGTCTCGAACGAAGCGCCCAGCTCACTGAGCGGAGTGAGCGCCCTCTCTCGCGTCGCCGACCGTGTGGTCGCGAGAGTCACGCTCGTCACGAAGAGCGGAATCGCAAGGAACGCTGAGGCCGGGAGATCAAACAGCACCACCTGCGCCACGGTGACTGCGGCCATCGTAGCGACGACAACCGTGGCGCACGCAACGAGACTGACGAGGAGAGATGAGCGAGAATCCCAGAGGTGTACGCCCAGCCCGAGACCCGCAAGGCTGACTAATGATGCGGAGAGTGGACCCACGTACGGTGCCACGTGGCTGGCTAGGGCGGCGAGGATGCAGGAGAGGATGGCAAGCAGGCCGAAGCCTCGGCGCATCTGCTTTTCGATCCCTGGCAGGGTGCCCGCTAGCCTGCAATGCGCCAGGTCCTGCCAGGAGAAGCTAGCGACGGTCCCAACCACACATCCGGCGAGCAAGAAGAGGAGGAACTGCATGGCCCCTGGGTGAGTACGGTCGGGCTTGACTAGCTCGAAACCGTACTCCCCGCCCTGCTGGACCATCGAAGGGAGAATCAACAGCAGCCAGGGCAAGACGAACGCTATGGAGCCTGCGATGAAGAGGTCCAAGAGGACCGCCGGCCGCCAGAGCAGCCGACCCAGGACGAAGGCGCTCTTCACCGCTCTCCTCCGCGCCCCACGAGGTGGGGGAAGATCGCCTCGAGGTTCATCGGGTGGCGCCGCACCTCCAGGCGGTGTCGCGCGGCGAAGTCGCGCTCCTCGCCGGCCGAGGCGCGCACGACGAGGCGCGCGCGGCTGCCCTCGAGGCGCTGGGCCAGCACGAAGCTCTCCTCGAAGCGGCCCGGCAGCTCGCCCTCGCTGGCCACGAGCTCCCACTCGCCGAAGCCCTCGAGCAGCTCGTCGAGCTCGGCGTCGACCACGAGACGCCCGCCCTCGAGGCAGACGACGCGGCCGACGATGCGCTCCACGTCCCGCAGGACGTGGGAGGAGGCGACCACCGTTGTCCCGTCCTCGCGCACGAGCTCGAGCAGGAAGCGCAGCAGGCTCTCGCGAGCGATCGGATCGATCGACGCCAGGGGCTCGTCGAGCAGCAGGAGCTCGGGGTGGTGGCAGACCGCCAGGATCAGCGCGAGCTTCTGCACGTTGCCCGGCGACATCTTCAGGATCGTCTGCTTGCGACTGAGTTCGAGCTCGTCCACCAGCCGCGCCTCGCGCTCCCGGTCCCAGCGGGGGTAGAAGGCCTCGACGTAGCGCAGGTGCTGCTCGACGCTCATCCAGCCGAGCAAGCGCCCCTCCTGGGGCACGGCGCCGAGGCGCGCGAGCTCGTCGGCGCCGAGCTCGGGCGTCGGCCGGCCGAAGGTCGCGCAGCTCCCGCTCGTCGGCAGGCGTAGGCCGGTCACGTGGTCGAGGAGGGTCGTCTTGCCGCTCCCGTTGCGGCCGATCAGGCCGACGACCTCGCCGCGGCCGACCGAGAGATCGAGGTGGTCCAGGGCCAGGGTCGCGCCGTAGCGGCGCGTCAGGGCCTCGCAGCGGATGACTTCACTCATGACTTCTTGTCCTCTCCGGCAGCGCCGTTCTCCGCGAGCAACTCGCGCAGGGTCTCGACCACCACCTCCTCGGCGAGCTCGAGCTGCGCCGCGACGCGCGCGGCGGGCTCGAGGGCCTTGCGCAGCTCGTCGCGCCGCGCCGCTTCGCCGCGCTCCGTTTCGTTGCGCGCGACGACCAGCGGCAAGCCAGGCCGGCGCTCGAGCAGCCCCTCGCGTTCGAGGGCGGCATAGGCCTTCGAGACGGTCATCGGGTTGAGCCCCAGCTCCGCCGAGAGAGCGCGCGTGCTGGGCAGCTCCTCACCTCCGGCCAGCCCGCCGCTCGCGATCTGGAAGCGGAGCTGGTCGATGATCTGGCGGTAGACGGGGGTGCCGTCGTGGCGGTCGATGAAGAGCAGCACGGGGTGGGAGGTGGTGTATTGCTTGGACTATACACCTGCCGAGCAACAGCGCAATACACTTCGTTGTAGGTGTATCACAGGGGGTCCCAAGTCACTGGATCTCAAGGGCTTGCGGCCGTGATTCCAGCCCGGCCCCGGTCGCCGCCGCCGAGCGGTCCGACCCCGTTGGCGCCCCGGGGGTCCCAGAGACTAGGGTCGAGCTCCAGAGCGGCGCAGCGCGCGCCGCCCGCGCTCCGAAACCGTGCCAGGAGGAGAGAGATGGCCAAGAAGAAGAGCAAGCGGGCCAAGACGGCCAAGAAGAAGAGCACCAAGAAGAAGAGCTCGAAGAAGCGCTCGAGCTCCAAGAAGACCAAGAAGAAGAGCAAGAAGAAGGCCTCCGCCTCGAGCGCCTCCGCCCCGACGCCGGAGCCGGAGGACGAGGAGGTCGACACCTACATCTTCTGCCGCCACCCCAAGTCGAAATACATCCCGCGCTCGGTCTCTTGGACCGAGTTCCGCGAGGGCCTCGTCGAGCAGATGCGCTTCCACCAGCTCGACATGCCCGACCCCGCCCAGAAGACGGAGATCGAGCTCTTCGCGGCGCGCCTCGACAAGTACCTCCTCGGGCTCGGCTACGCCGGCACCGAGGGAGCGCGCTACTACATTCGTGGCGCGGTCGGCGAGCCGACCGACCCGATGCAGAACCTGCTGGACGTCGTCGCGGAGAACTACAGGCCATGAAGCACTTCGAGCCCTTCGCCTGGGCGCTCCTCGCCCTCGGCCTCCTCGCGCTCACGCCCTCGCCGGCCCTCGCCCAGGAGGAGGGGGAGGTGGAGGAGTCCGCCACGCGGGCCGCCTTCGCGAAGATCTTCGGATTCTCGCGCCACCTGCGCCTCGAGCCGCGTGCGGTCTCGACGACCGGTGGAGACTCGACGGTCGGCCTGGACTTCGAGTACAAGCGCCGCTTCGCCGACCCGGCGGAGCGCGGGGACGTCGACCTCTACTTCGAGGCCTCGGGTTTCCTGGCCGCCGACGAGGCTGTCAGCCCCGAGCGTCAGCTCGAGGGGAAGCTGCGGCTGCACGTCATCGACCTCGCGAGCCACAAGCGCGCGGACGACTTCCAGACCTTCGTGGATCCCGAGTCGGACACGAGTTACCGGCGCCTGCCCGAACAGCGGCAGATCTACCAAGACCCGCGCCTGAAGCAGGTGCGAGGGCTGTACCGCAAATACCAGATCGCTGATGGCGACGAGGAGCGGCGCAAGTTCTTCAACCAAGCGAGCCTCCTCTGGTGGGAGATCACCGGCGAGGAGTTGACCGAGGACGACGACGGCTTCTGGCCCGAGCTCGACGCCTACGAGGGCGACTGGATGGAGAAGGAGTCGGAGTTCCGCAAGGGCGTCTCCATGCCCTGGTTCTCCCTGGAGGTCAACGCCGGTATCGAGACGGACCAAGAGTTCGGCGACCTGCAGTACGTCGGCGGCGCCCGTGTCTATGGCAAGTGGGCCACCCTGGGCGTCCCCGTCGACTTCCTGCTCGAGGCGATCCGAGGCTACGCCGTGCCGCGCGACTACCTCAACTACCAGGGCGGCCCCTACCTCTGGGCGGGCTTCGACTTCGTCGACGCCAGCGAGAACGAGGCGCGCAAGGCCGTCACCGGCAACAGCGACGAGACCTTCGGGCGCTTCAGCGCCGGGGCCTACTACCGCAACGAGCTCTTCAGCTTCGGCGAAGGCGAGGAGGCGGAGCCCGTCGCCCTCGAGCTGACCTGGGAGTTCTACGCCGAGCTGGACGCCCCGAGCGCGATCCGCGCCGCGGACAGCGACCAGACGAGCTTCTTCAAGGCCGCCGTGATCTTCGAGGACGGCCTCTTCCTCGAGTACAAGGACGGCCGCAAGCCACTCGACCTCATCAACACCTCCGCAGTCGCCCTCGGCTGGCGCTTCGGCTTCTAGCGGGGCGGGCTCGGCGCGGAGCGGCTCGAGCTGCTCCGCGTCGCCTCAGCCCGCCTCGACCTCGAAGAGCGAGTCCCCTGCGCGGACCTCGCCCCCGTCGTCGCACAGCCAGCGCACGAGCTTCGCGCTCGCCGGCAGGCCGCCCTGGGCCTCGTAGGCGACCTGGCTGAAGGTCTTCATGACCTCCAGCAGGCCGACGACCTGCCCGGCGGCGATCTTGGCGCCCGGCTCGACGTAGGCGGCCTCTTCCGGGCTCGGGCGGTGGTAGAAGCGACCGGCCTGGGGAGCGCGAAAGACGAGTCCCTCCTCCCCGGCGGTGGCCTCCTCGGCCGCCGCGGCGCCGGCGTCGCCCTCCACGGGCAGGAGCTCGTAGAGGATCGCCCCGTAGCTCACGGGTTCGTGCACGCGTTCGGGGCGTTCGCTGGCCACGCGCCCGGCGGCGCCGGAGGGCACGACGAGCTCGACCTCGCGGCCGGCGCAGAGGATCACGCCCGCGCTCTGCCCGGGCCCGAGCAGCGCCCCGCGCTCGAGGGCGCCGGTGAAGACGCCGACCTCCGGCGCCACGAGGAGCGTGCGCTCTCCCTCGCGGCGGGCGAGGAGCTCGATCTGGCCGCGTCGCTCAGCCACGGGACTCGCTCAGGGCTTGAACGTCGTGCAGGGACCAGATGCGCGGGTTCTTCGTGCGGCGGTAGCCCAGGCTCTGGTAGCTCGCCTCGGCGAAGAGCTCGAGCCACCCGCGCAGCTCGTCGAAGCGCACGATCTCGTCCGTGTCCATCTGGGAAGCCGACTGGTAGGGGTCCATGTCGCCCTCGATGCGCTCCTCGGTGGCGCGCATCCCAGCCTCGATCTTGGCGCGCTCCTCGGGGTCGTCGGTGGCGATCTCGAAGTCGTCGTCGAGCTTGGTGTTGAAGGCGGCGATGGCGAGGGTGCGACCCTCCATGACCGACTGGCGCGTCAGCGTCGTCGAGAGCTGCACCACCGGCTCGTAGGGATGCCCCGCCATGGCGTAGTAGCCGGCGCCCGAAGCCTTGCGCAGCAGCACCGTGAACATCGGCGTCGTGTTGGTGCTGTTCGTGTAGATCAGGCTCGAACCGTAACCGAGCAGCCCCTGGCGCTCCGCCTCGACCCCGATGTCGAAGCCCGAGATGTCCTGCAGCCAGACGATCGGGATCCCGTCGGCGTCGCAGGCGCGGCTGAAGGCGGCGACCTTGGCGATGCCCTGCTTGTAGAGGATCCCCGCCGCCTTCTTCGCGCCGTGGTGCTCGGGGTCGTCGATCACCCCCTGGCGGTTGGCGACGAAGCCGACGTAGAGGCCGCTGACCCGGCCGACGCCGACGATCATCTCCTCGCCGCGATCGGGCAGCACCTCCCAGAAGAGGCTGCGGTCCACGAGGCGTGCGATCACCTCTTCGGCCGCGTAGGTCATGCGGTGGTCGCAGGGGAAGAGGCCCTCGAGCTCGGTCGGGGGGTGGAAGGGCTCGCCCGCCTCGGCGCCGTGGCGGTAGAAGCCCACCGCTGGCGTCGGGAGGGTCTCGAGCTCGCGCCGGATGAGCTCGATCGCCGTCTCGTCGTCCGGCACGCGCACGTCGGCGCAGCCAGACTGGTGCACGTGCACCTCCGGCCCGCCGATGTCGAGGCTGGAGAGGTGCTGGCTCTTGGCGCCCTTGATGAGGGCAGCGCCGGCGATGACCATGTAGGCCTGCTCGGTCATGTAGACGCGGTCGGAGATGATCGGCATGTAGCCGCCGCCCGCGATGCAGTCCCCGAAGACCCCGGCGATCTGCGGCACGCCCGCGGCGGCGAGCTCGGCGTTCTTCTTGAAGATGTGTCCCGCCCCGCTGCGCCCGGGGAAGGAGCGGCTCTGCTCGGGGAGGAAGAGCCCCGAGCAGTCGACCAGGTAGACCACCGGCAGCCGCAGGCGCAGGGCCATTTCCTGGCCGCGCTGGATCTTCTCGGGCGTGAGGGGCCACCAGGAGCCGGAGGCCACCGTGTTGTCGTTGGCGATCACCATCGTCCAACGCCCGGCGACCCGGCAGAAGGCGGTGACCACGCCGGCGCCCGGCGACTCGAGCTCGCCGAAGCGTCGCCCGTGGTTGACGAAGGTGCCGACCTCACGCAGCGGCGAGCCCTCGTCCGCGAGGAGCTCGATGCGCTCGCGGGCGGTGAGCTTGCCCTTGGCGTGCACGCGGTCGCGGTACTTCTCGCCCCAGCCCGCGTGGACCTTCGCGCGCCGCTCGTCGAGCACGGCCTCGCGCTCGAGCAGGGCCGCGCGGTTCTTGCCGAAGCTCGCGTCGTCGAGGGCCGCGTCGCGCGGCGAGCCGATCGAGATCAGGGGGACGTGGGCCATTCAGGACTCCTGGGCGGAGGCGGGCTCGCTCACCCCCCAGCCGGGGAGGGAGGCCGTGTCGTACTCCCCGGCGCGGAAGGCGTCGCTGTCGAGCACGGCGAGGTGCAGGGGGATGGTCGTCGAGACCCCTTCGATGCGGGCGGCGCTCAGGGTCGCGAGCAGGGTCTCGATGGCCTCCTCGCGCGTCTCGCCGTGGGCGATGACCTTCGCGATCAGGGAGTCGTAGTCCGGCGGGACCTCGTCGCCGGCCTCCAGGTGCGTATCGACGCGCACGCTGCCCGGGCCGACGTCCGCCGGCAGCTCGAAGGCCTCCAGCTTCCCGGGCGTCGGCCGGAAGTCCCGGGCGGGATCCTCGGCGTTGATGCGGCACTCGATCGCCGCGCCCGCGAACTCGACCTCCGCCTGGCTCCGGCTGGGCCGTCCGCCCGCCGCGATGCGCAGCTGCTCCTTGACGAGGTCGACGCCCGTGATCGCCTCCGTGACCGGGTGCTCGACCTGCAAGCGAGCGTTCATCTCCATGAAGAAGAGCTCGCCATCGGGAGCGCGGAAGAACTCGACCGTGCCCGCGCCGCGGTAGCCGATGGCCGCCGTGGCGGCCGCCGCGCGCTCGCCGAGTTCGCGGCGTTGCGCCACGTCCAGCACGGGGCTCGGCGACTCCTCGATCAGCTTCTGGTGGTTGCGCTGGATCGAGCACTCGCGCTCGCCGAGGTGGAGCGCGCCGCCGCGGCCGTCACCGAGGACCTGGACCTCGATGTGGCGGCCGCCGGTCAAGTAGCGCTCGAGATAGAGGGCGCGGTTGCCGAAGGCCGCCTGGGCCTCGGCCGCGGCCTGGCTCCAGGCGCGCTCGAGCTCGTCGGACCCCTCGCAACGTCGCATGCCGCGTCCGCCGCCCCCGGCGTCCGCCTTGAGGATCACCGGGTAGCCGACGCGCTCCGCGACCTCGCGCGCCTCCTCGACCGACTCGAGCAGCCCGTCGCTGCCCGGGATGCCCGCCAGGCCCGCGGCGGCCATGGCGCGCTTGGCGGGGATCTTCAGCCCGAGGCGCTCCATCGTCGCCGGCGTCGGCCCGATGAAGGTCAGGCCGTGCTGCTCGCAGAGGGCCGCGAAGACCGCGTTCTCCGCGAGGAAGCCCCAGCCGGGGTGCACCGCCGCGCAGCCGGTCTGCTTGGCCGCCTGCACGATGCGGTCCACTCGCAGGTAGGAGTCGCGGGAGCTCGCGGGCCCGACGCAGACGACCTCGTCGAGCTTGCGCGTCCAGGAGGCGCCGAGGTCCGCCTCCGAGGCGATGCCCACCGCGCGCACGCCCAGCTCGCGGGCGGCCCGGGCGACGCGCACGGCGACCTCGCCGCGGTTGGCGATCAGGAGGCTGCGAAACATGGATCCAAGAGCGGGGGGGAGGACGGAAGAGCGGGGATCTTAACCCGCCCGCTGCGGTTAAGCTCGCCGCGATGCTCCCGCTCGTGCTCGTCCTGGCGCTCGCCCCGGCCTTCGGGGCCGAGGTCCCCGCAACCTCGGCCGGGAGGGAGGACGTCGGTTCTTGGCTCGAGCGCCTCGGTTCGGCTCGGGCGGAGGAGCGCGAGCGCGCCCAGCGCTGGCTGGGGATGCACCTCGAGTCCGCCGACTACCCGGCCTTCGCGACCCACGCGCGCGGCGCGGACGCGGAGACCGCGCGCCGGCTGGCTTTGGTGCTCGCTTCCGAGGACCGTCATCTCGAGCTGGCCGTGCTGCTGCTCGGCGAAGGGGAACGCGAGCTGGCCGCGATTGGCCGCGCAGCATTCGACGACCTCGTGCGGCACTGGTGCCCCGGGGCCTCCGACGAGCTCGCGAGGCGCCAGACCGTGATCCGGGCCCTCGTCCAGCGCGCCGAAACCCACTACCGCGAGCCGACCCGCTACGAGGAGCTGGGCACCGTGGTCGAGGGCTACGACCGCCTCCTGGACCTGGGCGTGCCGCTCGTGCTCTCCCCGCGCGTCGCCGAGCGCGAACAGGTGGTGGCTGGCGGCGAAGGCGACGCCCTGAGCTTGCTCGAGAATCTGTGCTCCGGGCACGAGCTGGCCTACGGTGGCGTCGGCGAGTGGTCCGGGGAGGAGCCGGGGCACTCCGCCTGGATCCTGATCGCGCCCAAGAGCGGCGTCGAGAGCCTGCGCGGCACCGACCAGCTCGCGCGCTGGTGCAAGGAAGTCGACGCCGGCGGTCCCCTCGCCGCGCCCAGTGCCCGAGCCCTGGCCGCGACGGCCTGGCCCGCGGCCCTCGCGTGGCTCGACCGCCGATGGAGCGAGCGGGGGGACGAGAACGCCCTCGAGGGCCTGCTCACCGCGGCGGCCCGCGGCCGCGTCGGCCGCAGCTTGCAGCGCGCCGCGGGACGCGCGGCGCTCCTGGCCCGCGCCGACCGGGCCCTCGACGTGGAGGAGCTGCGCCTGGAGCGCCTCGAGGACGCCGGACGCCGCTCCAGTCCCTCGCGTCGTCGCGCCGAGCGCGTCGGGCGAGCGCTGGTGGCCGCGGGACCCGTGACCCTGGGCGGGGGCGGCCGCGGCTTCGACCCCTTCGAGGGCTGGGGCGAGCTCGACGACGCCCAGCGCTGGTTGCGGCTGCACGTGGTCGAGGGCCAGGGGGCGGGCTCCGATCAGGAGCGGGACTTCGTGCGCTCCCTCGTCGAGGCCGTCGACGCGGGTCCTCCGGCCCTGCGCTTCCAGGCCCTGCGCGCGCTGGCTGTCTGGCCGCCCGTCGACGGTCTGCGCGTGGCCGGCCTGCGGGAGCTCCTCACCTGGGCCTTCGCCCGGGGCCTCGAGCGCGAGCTGCGCGTCGTGCTCGACTCCCTCGACGCCGACCCGACGGCGGGGGAGCTCGGCGCGGGGCGCGTGGCGCACGGCTGGCTCGCGGGCTGGTGGCTGCAGCGGGGCGAGCCCGTGCAGGCCGCGCGGGAGTTGCGCGCCGCCCTGGAGGGCGCGCCGACTCCCGAGCTGGCCGCCTGGAGCGGACGCCTGCGGGAGTGGCGGCGGGTGTTCGGGCCGCGGCTGGTCACGGAGGCGGGGCGAATGCTGTTGCAGCTCCCCGTGGAGGACCGCGGCGAGCTCGCGGAAGTGCTCTTGCTCGGGGGCTGCCTCGACGACGAGGAGCGTCATCAGCTGTTCGAGGCCCTGCCCCCGAACGACCAGCTCGACGCGCGCCAACTCGAGCTCCTCGGCGCCCTCGTGGTCGGGCGCGACGGGCAGACGGCGCTGGAGCGCTTGATCGAGTTGCTGCGGGAGCCGCCGACGAACCCGATCCGAGTCGCGGGCTACCTGCGCGCCCTCGACCGGGCTCACGCCCTCCTCGTGGAGGCGGGCCTCGAGGATCGCCGGTCGGGGCTGGAGAGCGCCGTCTGGGAGCGGAGCGGGGAGCGGGATTTCCGCCTCCGCTCGCGCCTGAACGCCCGCCGCTGGCCGCGCTCCGAGCCGCCCCAGGTCGTCGACCTGGCCAGGCTGGATCCAGGCCTCCCCGACAGCCTGCTGGCCCCCTGAGCGCCTCTCGGGGCCCCGTAGCCGCGAAACCCTCTTCTCCGGGCGGGGTTGGCCTTGGGGCTTGGAGCCCCGGGGGACGATGAGCAGGATAGAGCCGGCATGGCCTCCACAGGAAAGACCCAGGCAAGCTCCGAGCCCCTCATGTCGATCGACCCCAGCGAGATGCCCGCGCCCCCGACGTCGGACGGTCCGCCGCCTGGCGCGCCGCAGCCGATGGGCGGAGATCTCGAGGGAGGCGTCGGGCTCCAGGTCGCCCCCCGCGGCGCGGAGCCCGGGGAGGTGAGCGCGGAAGAGATCCAGATGATCGCCGACTCCCGCGGCCCGATCGCGGAGCAGTTCCGTGGGCTGCGCAACTCGATCATCGCCCTCAACCCCGACGGGGCGCCGCGCACGGTCGTCCTGACGAGCGCCGTCGAAGGCGAGGGCAAGTCCGTGGCCACGATCAACCTGGCCATCGCCCTGGCGGAGATGCCCGGCAACCAGGTGCTCGTCGTCGACGCGAACATGCACGACCCGGCGGTCGAGGACTACTTCGGCGAGGATCCCTATCGCGGGCTCGCCGACGTTCTGCGCGGTCGTTGCGCCCTGGACGCGGCCATCCGGCCGACCGGCGTCGAGGGCGTCTCCTTGATGGGGGCGGGCAACCTGCCGGACAACCCCTCGAAGCTCCTGGGCTCGGACCGCACGCGGGTCGTCTTGAACACCCTCAAGCAGCGCTTCTCCTACGTCCTGATCGACACCCCGGCGGCGCTCTTCATCAGCGACGCGAGCCTCCTGGGGGCCATGGCCGACGGCATCGTGCTCGTGATCAAGATGGGGGACACGGCCAAGCACCTCGTCGAGCAGACCTACAACCAGCTCGAGACCCTGGGGGGCAACGTGCTGGGCACCTGCCTGACCCACGGCCACACGGCCGAGGAGAAGGCAGCGAAGCCACGCCGCAACCGCCGGCGGCGCTGAGGCGAGCCGCGCTCCACCTGGGGGAGGATCGCGGGCACCGAATCGGCTAGGCTCCGCCCGTGGTCGAGGGCGAGCTCGTGATCGAACGGCGGTCCGACCCTGGCGGCCGGGCACGGCTCGAGCTGCGCGGGGACTGCCTCCTCCCTGGGGGAGAGCGGCTCTGGGAGTCGGTCAGCGAGGCCTTGCGCGGCGGCGCTGAGGTCGAGGTCGACCTCAGCGGGGTCGAGCGCCTGGACGGGGCCTGCGCGGCCCTCCTGCAGGCCCTGCGAGCCGAAGGGGCGCGCGGTGGTGGGCGACTGGAGTTGCTCGGGACGAGTGAGGAGCAGCGCCGCCTGCTCGACCTCTACGACTGCGGGGGGGAGACTTGCCAGCCGGCCCGCCCCGGGGGGCCGGGCGTCCTCGACCAGATCGGCCAGGCGACCGCCGACGCCGGGCGCTCCCTGCGCGACGTCCTGGCCTTCGTCGGGGACCTGGCGCAGTCCGTTCGCGCGGCCGCGACGGACCTGCCCTCGATCCGCTGGCGCTCGATTCCCGGCCTGATGGAGCGCGCCGGCTCGGACGGCGTGCCGATCGTGCTGCTGATCAACTTCCTCGTCGGCTTGATCGTCGCCCTGCAGGCGGCCTTCCAACTCGAACGTTTCGGCGCCAGCATCTTCATCGCGGACCTCGTCGGCCTCTCCATGGTGCGCGAGATGGCGCCCCTGATGACGGCCATCGTCGTCGCGGGGCGCTCGGGAGCCGCTTACGCCGCGGAGCTCGGGACGATGCGCGTGAACCAGGAGGTCGACGCCCTCTGGACCCTGGGCTTCGACCCGCAGCGCTTCCTGGTCCTGCCGCGATTGATCGCCCTGGCCTTCGTCGTCCCGCTGCTCACGGCCCTGGCGATGCTGGTGGGGATCTTCGGCGGCTTGCTCGTCGCGGTGCAGCGCCTCGACCTCTCGACCCTGGCGTATTTCGTCGAGCTCCGGAGTGCGGTCAGCGTCACGGACGTCCTGGGTGGTTTGCTGAAGAGCGCCGTCTTCGCCGTGACGATTGTGCTGATCTCCTGCCAGCGCGGGCTCGCGACGCGCGGGGGGGCCGCGGGTGTCGGGCGCTCGACCACCTCGGCCGTCGTCGTGACGCTCTTCTTCCTCGTGATGCTCGACGCCCTCTTCACCTTCTTCTTCAACCTCTTCGGCCTGTGAGCGAGACGCCGTCCCCCTTCGCCCTGCGCGTGCGCGGGCTCGCCGTCGGCTACGACGGCGTGGCCGTCCAGGAGCAGCTCGACTTCGAGCTCTCGCTGGGGGGGATCTACGCCATCCTCGGGGGCAGCGGTTGCGGCAAGACGACCCTGCTGCAGACCCTGATCGGGCTCCTGCCGCCCGTCGCGGGGGAGGTCGACGTCCTCGGTCAAGGCCCGCCCGACCTCGCCGGGGGCATGCCTCCCTTCGGGGTCTCCTTCCAGTCCGGGGCGCTCCTGGGCTCCGAGACCTTGCTCGCCAACGTGAGCCTGCCCCTCCAGCGCTGGACGGAGCTCTCGCCCGAAGCCGTCGAGGCCCTCGCCCTGGCGCGCCTGCGACTGGTCGGCCTGGCGGGCTTCGAGCAGCACCTGCCTTCGGAGGTCTCCGGCGGCATGCTCAAGCGCGCGGGGATCGCCCGGGCGCTGACGATGGAGCCGAAGCTGCTCTTCCTGGACGAGCCGAGCGCTGGCCTCGACCCCGTGACAGCCGTCGAGCTCGACGACACCCTGGCCCTGTTGCGTGACGACCTGGGCGTCACGACGGTCCTCGTCACCCACGAGCTGGCGAGCATCTTCCGCGTCGCGGACGAGTGCCTGATGCTGGCCCGCGGGGCCCACGGCGTCGTCGCCCGCGGGAAGCCGGAAGAGTTGCGCGAGCACGCCGACCCCCGCGTCCAGGCCTTCTTCAACCGCCGTCCCATCTCCCAAGTGCGATGACCGCCTCCGCCAACCGCTGGAAGCTCGGCCTCTTCGTGACCCTCTCGACGGTCCTCGCCGTCGGTTCGCTGATGTGGCTGGGGATCAGCCAGCTCCAGCGCCGCACGACGCCGGCCTACTTCTACTTCAACGAGAGCGTCAGCGGCCTCGTGGTCGGCTCCCCGGTCGAGTTCCTCGGCGTGGAGGTCGGGCGCGTCGAGGGCATCGTTCCCGCCCCCGACCGGCGGCACATCGAAGTGGTCGCCGGGATCTTCGTCGACACCCTCGAGGCCTGGGGAATCTCGCCCAGCGAGTTCGAGCACCGCATCGAGGGGCAGAGCTTCGTCCCCGAGGACATCCGCGGCCAGCTCGTCACCCGCGCCCTGACCTCGACCTCCTTCATCGAGATCGACATCTTCGACCCCCAGAAGCACCCCGAGCCGACCTACAACTTCCCCATCCCGTGGGAGACGATCCACACGGTCCCGTCGACGATCAAGAGCTTCGAGCGCGGTTTGATGGACGCCCTCGAGCGCTGGCCCGAGATCGCCGACCGCGCCGCGAGCGTCCTGAGGCACTTGGACGAGGGGCTCGCGGAGGTGGACTTCGGCCGCCTGAACGACGATTTGAGCACCGTTCTGCGGGACGCCGACGAGATGGTCGTGGCGATGCGCAGCTCGCCGATCGTCGATGGCGAGTCCGCCACGGTGAAGAAGTTCGACGCCACCCTGGACGAGCTGCGCGCGCTCCTCGACGAGCTGCGCGGGCGCGAGGGGGCGGTGGCGCGCTTCGTCGAGAGCTTCGAGGGTGCCGCGGACGCGATCGCGGGGGACTTCGAGGGCTCCGACATCCCGGCGGCGGTGCGCAGCGTGGAGGCCGCGGGCACCGGCTTCGAGGCGACCGCCCAGTCCATGACCCAGCTGGTGGGGGAGCTGCGCTCGACCCTGCTCCAGCTCGACGCAGCCCTGCACTCCGTCCAGTCCCTCGCGGACCTCCTGGCCCGCGACCCCGCCGCGCTGCTCTACGGCAAGTCCCCCTCCCGCACCTTCCGGCCGCGATGAATCCCTCGAGACTCCTCCCCGCCCTCGGACTCCTGCTCTTCGCGAGCTGCTTCTCCAAGCAGCCCGTGGAGCAGGTGCACTACTTCCGCCCCGAGCTCGAGGCCCTGTCGACACGCGAGGGGGGTGGCACGCGCGCCCTGCAGCTCCCCGCGGTCGAGACGCCGCTCGAGATCGGCCCGCGCATGCTGTGGCGCGTCTCCGCCACCGAGCTCGTGCCGGACGACCAGAACCTCTGGGCCCGGCGCCCCGAGGAGCTCCTGGACGAGCGGCTGCGGGACCTGCTCTTCGGCGGCGGGGGCTTCCGCTCCTCGCTGCGGGCAGGCGACCCCGTCCTCGAGGTGCGGCTGGTGACCTGCGAAGCCGATCTCCTGGAGGAGCCCGCGGCCGTCGTCGAGCTCGTCGTGACCTTCGCCCATCGGGAGGGGATCGAGCACCGTCGGCGCTTCGTCGTCCGAGAGCCCATGGCCCGCGAGAGCGCCTCCGAGCTCGCGCGCGCGGTCGGCGTGGCCCTCAGCCGAGCCGCCGGCCGGACGGCGGCGTGGCTCGAAGGGAAGTGGTGAGCGGGCTCCGACGGCGCAGCGGCCGACCGGCGCGCGCCGAGCGGACGAGTCGCTGCAGGTGTTCGGCCTCCCAGGCGAGGGCGCGGCGGTAGTCCGGGTAGGCCCGCTCGCGCTCTCGGAAGCGCGGCCCGTGGTGCAGGAGGCGCCCGGCCGAGTCCCGCTCCTGGGGGAGGGCGGCGTGCAGCAGCTCGTGGAAGAGCACGTAGCGCACGAGCCAGGCGGGGACCGCGTGCTGGTCGAGGACGGGGTGCACGCGCACGAGCCCGGCGCCGGGGCTGTAGCTCCCCAGGTGCAGGCGGCCGCGGGTGCGGCTCCGCGCCCGGCGCCCCCAGGTGACCCGCGGCGGCGCGGCCGGGGGGTCGAAGGCCCCCGGGAGCTCCGTGGCCAGGAGGTCGTCGAGCAGGGGGCGCAGGTCGTGGACCCGGCCCTGGAGCTCGAGGCTCTGGCGACGGGGGGGCCGGGGCGGGAGTCCCGCCAGGGCGAGCTCGAGCCAGCCGTCGAGCTCGCGGCAAGCGCGCCTCGCGCGGCGGCCGGCGCGGATCCAACTCGCCAAGGCCTCGCGGACCTCGGGCGGGGCCTCGGCGAAGACCTCGTGCAGGCGCACGACCCAGCCCTCGCGGAGGGCCGGCTCCTCCCGCAGCTCCGCGGGCCGCGCCGGCCGGAGCTGGACGGGGGCGCTCCTGGAGCGGCCGAACTCGACTCGCACGGCGTAGCCGAGGGCGGCGCCGAGCTCCGCCCCCCACTCGGCCGGCGTCATGGCTACTGACCGACCTTCAGCTCGTAGCGCAGCGACTGGCCGTCGGAGATGTTCACGATCTGCATGCGATCGACCTCGTCGCCGAAGGCTCCGAGGAAGTCCATCTCCCCCTGCTGGCGACTGGCGGTGAGCTTGTACTTGCCCGGCATGATGTTCTTGAGCGTGTACTTGCCGCCGCCGCCGGCGCGGGTCTCGTAGCTGCCGAGGGTCGCGCGCGCCTGGGACTCGGGGATGAGGCGCACCATCGCGCCCGCCACGGGCTGCCCCGCCAGGTCCATCACCGAGCCGGTGATCTCGCCGCCGCGGATCAGGGTCACGTCGCCGATGTTGGTCTCGTTGCCCTCGGTCACGAGCACGTCGCGCATCGACTGCTCGCAGAAGCCGGCGGCCTGGAAGCTGAGCTGGTAGGTCTCGGCCTTCAGCAGCTTGAGCCTGAACTTGCCGTCCATGTTGCCCGTCGTCGCCGCGTGGGTGATGTTGGTCGGGAACTGGTCCCCGAGGGCGACGTCGAAGAGGCTGTTGGTCCAGGTGTTGTCGTGGGTGGTGATCCGCGGGCGCGGGACGGGATTGCCGTCGCTGTCCACGAGCCGGCCCGTGATCTTGCCGCCCTGGGTCAGCCGGACGGTGACCCCGGTCATGGCCTGGCCCATCGTGTAGCGGAACTCCTGGGAGAAGCTCGGGGCGTAGCCGGGGGCCTGGGCCTGGATGAGGAAGGTGCCGGAGGAGGAGCACTCGATCGAGAAGGAGCCGTCGGCTTCCTTGAAGAGCTTGCTCTCGCCGACGAGGTTCGTGATGTCGCTGCCCTCGTGGGTCTGCCGCAGCTGGACCTCGTAGGGGATCGGGACCTCACCGCCGGCGACGGTCACGCGGCCGGAGACCCGGCCCTGATCGACGAGCTCGATGACGAGGCCGGAACCCCCGGTCAGGACCCGCGGCTCGTGGGCTCGGCGGTATCCGTCCGCGCGCACGGAGAGGTTGTATTTGCCGGCCGCGAGGCGCTCGAGGCAGAACTCGCCGTTCTCGTCGGTCAAGACCTCGTCGCGGCACTGGCTGTTGCTGTTCGAGAAGCTCATGGCCAGGACGTTCGCCTCCGCGATGGGCGAGCCGGCCTTGCTGATGACCTTGCCGCAGATCATCTCCGCCACTTCCAGCGTGACGTCCATCGTCAACGGCTCCTCGCCCTGGAAGACGAGGCCGCCCTTGGTCTGATTGGCGTAGCCCTCGGCCGAGATCTGCAGGCGCCGGTTGCCGGGGGGGATGTTCGGGATCAGGTAGCTGCCGTCGGGTTCCGACTTGGTGACCAGGCTGTCGGGGGCCGGGCCGTCACCGAACTGCGCGAAGAGCCCCTCGAGGATGAGGGTGGCGTCCGGGACCGGGTTCCCGCCCGTGTCGGTGACCGTGCCCACCAGCGAGCCGCCGAGGGTCAGGATGATGTCGGTCACCTCGACCTCGCCCGTGGCGTGGGCGGCGAAGGAGGCGCTCTCCTCTCGGCAGTAGCCCTCGGCCTGCGCCTCGACGGAGTACTGGTTGAAGGGCTCGACGTCCAGGAAGCTGTAGCGCCCCTCCTCGTTCGTCGTGGCCGAGCGGTCCTTGGAGCGGTCGAGCGGTTCGTTCTGGAAGATCCGCCCGCTGAGCCCGGCCTGGGTCAGGATCACCTTGGCGCCGGCGATCGGCTTCTGGTCGGGGCTGAGGATGAGACCCGTGACCTCGTTGCCGTAGTGCTCCGAGGCCTCGGGGGCGGCGTCGACGCGCGCGCCGTCGCCGACCGCGACCGGGGCGCTGCCTTGCTCACGGTTGCTCGTGGGCGTGAGGCTCGTGTCCTCGCGGGGCGCCGTGTCCGGCTCCACGCTCTCCTGGGTCAGGGTGTCGAGGGACTCCTCGCCCGACCCCTGGTCACCGCCGAGCAAGTTGATCGCGAGGAAGAGGCCGCCGACGGCGACCAGAACGAGAACGAGGACTCCAAGGGGTTTCATCGCAACGGGTGGGGGGCCTTCAGGCCCTCGCCAGGAGGGGTGGGGCCGCGCTGGAGGCGGCCGAGGTGATGGGGCAGGTGGATGGGGTCGGGCGGTGGGCGGCGCCACGTAGTCGGACGGACGATCCCGGGCCGTGTTCCTTCCCCTAGCGGTCGAATCTGGCCGGAGGAGGGCTCGAGGCGAGCCTCGAGGGAAGGGGACGGAGCCTGGGGGGATCTCCTGGGCTGTCGGGGTGGGGGGGACCCTGCCCGCGGGATACGGGCGCGGGGCTCACTGGGTAGCGGGAACCGGGGACTTTGAGCGTTGCTCGGCGGGCCCGGGCCACCAGGACTCGGCGAGCAGCTGCGCGGCGAGGAAGTAGGCGAAGAGCACCTGCTCGAAGTCGACGCGGCGATGGACGGTGATCTGCGAGCCGCGGCTGAAGGGCTTGGCGCTGATGCGCACCATCTCCCCCGACTTGGGGGCCAAGAGGCGCCAGCCGCGGCGGAAGCCAGGCAGCGGGATGAGCCGCAGCGGCTTGCTCCCGGTGGAGATGTTGATCTCGCGCCCCACGAAGCTCCAGCGCAGGGCGGAGCCCAGCCACTCCCGGCGGTCGGTCCAGAGGGAGAACTGCGAGCGCAGGATTCCGGGGTCCCGGCGCAGCACCAGGGTCTCGCCCTTCTCGGGGACGTACTGGCCCGCGACCGCCAGGCCGAGGCCGTTGCGGCGGATCGTCAGCCGACCGATCACGCCTTCCTCGTCCCGAATCTCGTGCGTCGTGTTCCAGAAGCCCGAGACGCGGGTGGTGTAGGTCTTCGCCTTGCTGTCCTTGGCCATGGGGGTCGCCGGTCCCCGCGGGGCTGCCGGCCGCTTTCGAGGCCGAAGAGGTTAACTCGGAAGGGCCGGGGAGGGGCCTCTGAGGCCCATCTTCGGCCAAAACCGGGGGTGGCTTGCGCCCGAAGGGCCCGGCGCGGCTCAGAAAAGGGCACTCAGGAGGTCCGGGAGCGCGCTGCGGGTCGCCTGGCAGGGCTCGCAGAAGTTGTTGTCCCGCGACGGGTGGTGCTGGCAGGTCTGGCAGTTCTCGAGCTTGGCCAGGGCCACGCGCACCCGCTGGCGCTGCACCTCGAGGTGGGCGATGCGCTCGTCCAAGAGATCTCGCTGCGTGGTCAGCGCCTTGTGCACGCGCTCGAGCACCGCGCTCGGGTCCGATCCCTCCTCCCGCGTCCGCAGGAGGGTGGCGATCTCCTCGAGCTGCAGCCCCAGCTGCTGCAAGTCCCAGATGAGCCGCACCCGGTTGACGTCGGTCGGCCGGTAGTAGCGGAATCCGCCGTCGCTGCGCGCCGCGGGGGCGAGCAGCCCGACCTCTTCGTAGTAGCGCAGGGTGCGCAGGTTCGTCTTCGCCATGCGGGCGAAGTCGCCGATCTTCAGGAGGTCGTCGGGGAGGGCCATGACTCGACTGCCCGGGCGGTCTGCAGCAGGATCCAGGTTAACCCTTCCGTACGCGTTCCGAAGGGATTCCGCCCTCGAATGCCGCCTCGGAGCCCCTCAGCGCCCCTCCAGGACCGGGGGCGGGACCTGTGGCGGGCCGCCTGAGCGCGTAGACTGTCGCGCCGTCCGCCCCGACCCCCGGCACGGCTCCCGCGCATGGACCCCATCCGACTCGACTACACCCACGTCCTGGCCGAGGCCCTCGGCCCCGAGCGCGGCTTGCGGCAGGAGGAGCTCGCGGCCCAGGCCGGCCCCGCCGCGCGGGCCCTCGAGGCGGTGCAGGCCCGCCGCTCGGCGGACCTGCGCTGGCTCGACCTGCCCCACGCCGAGGAGGTCATCGCCGACATCGAGACCTACGCGGCCTCCGTGCGCGGACGCTTCCGGAACGTCGTGGTCCTCGGCATCGGCGGCTCGGCCCTGGGGAACACGGCCCTCTTCAATGCCCTCTCGAGCCCCTACCACAACGACGATCCGCCCGGAGAGCTGCCGCGGCTCTTCGTGCTCGACAACGTCGACCCCGACCTCGTCGGCGAGTGGATCGAGCACTTCGACCCCACGAAGACCCTGTTCAACGTGATCTCCAAGTCCGGCGGGACGGCGGAGACGATGAGCCAGTTCCTGATCTTCCGGGAGCTGCTGATCCGCGCCCTCGGCGAGGAGGCCCACGTCGAGCACCTCGTTGTCACGACCGACGCCGAGAAGGGCGTCCTGCGCGAGATCGTCGAGCGCGAGGGCTACCGCTCCTTCGTCGTCCCCGACGGCGTCGGCGGGCGCTTCAGCGTGCTCTCGCCGGTGGGGCTGCTCTCCTCGGCCCTGGTGGGCATCGACGTCGCGGGCCTCGCCCTCGGCGCGGCCGAGATGGACCGCCGCTGCCAGACTCCCGAGCTCGCCGAGAACCCCGCGCTGACCTACGCGGTGATGCAGCACCTGCTGCACGGCTCCCGCGATCTCCCGATCGCGGTCACCTTCTCCTACTCCAACCGCCTCAAGCACCTCGGCGACTGGTACGCCCAGCTGCTCGCCGAGTCGATCGGCAAGCGCCGCAGCCGCGGCGGCGCGGAGGTCTTCGCCGGCCCGACTCCCGTGCGTGCGGTGGGGGTGACGGACCAGCACTCCCAGGTTCAGCTCTACACCGAGGGTCCCTTCGACAAGTGGTTCACCCTGCTCGCGGTCGAGCAGGCAGACCACGCCGTGGAGATCCCCCTCGCCTACGAGGATCTGGAGGGCGTGGCCTACCTCGGCGGACGCCAGCTCTCGGAGCTCTTCGAGGCCGAGCGCGACGGGACGCGCATCGCCCTGACCGAGGCCGGCCGACCCAGCTGCACGATCGTCTTCCCGAAGGTCGACGCCCACAGCGTCGGTCAGTACCTCTACATGATGGAGCTGGCCGTGGCGGTCATGGGCGAGCTCTACGACGTGGACGCCTTCGACCAGCCGGGCGTCGAGGCCGGCAAGGTAGCCGCATACGCCCTGATGGGTCGCGCGGGCTACGAGGAGCGCCGCGCCGAGATCGAAGCCTCCGGCACCCACGACCCCCGACGAGTCTGAGATTCGAGCATGGACGAGTTTCAACGCATCGTTGTCGGCCTGCAGCTCGCAGCCGACGGGAACGCCCTCAGCCTCGGCAGCCAGAAGGCCGTCCAGCAGGCGATTTGGCTCGCCAAGGCGAACGGAGGGAGCCTCGCGCTGATCCACTCCACCTTCGACGACGAGTACCGCACGCCGATCGGAGCGGGCGGTCAAGTCTTCCACGAGGGGGTCTCCGAGGCGGGTCAGCGCTCCCTGGAGGGCGCCATGGCCGAGATCCGGAACTCCGGCCTCGAAGCCGAGCTCGAGGTCGTCGGCGGTCGCCCGTGGCTCGAGATCTCGCGCAAGGTCCTGCGCGAGGAGAGCGACCTGGTCATCGTGGGCAAGCGCAACGAGGCCACCGAGGACGGGAGGCGCCTGGGCAATGTGGCCCTCAAGCTCCTGCGGAAGTGCCCTTCGCCCGTGTGGGTCGTGCGGCCCGAGCACGACCTGGTCCATCGCTTGATCCTGGCCGCCACCGACCTGAGCGCAGTGGGGGACCGGGTCGTGCGCTGCGCCGCGCGCCTGGCCGAGCGCCACGAGTGCGACTTGCACGTCCTGCACGCCTGGCAGCTCACCATGGCCGAGCAGCTCGAGTCGTCGCGGATGTCGGACGAGGAGCACACCCAGGCCATGGAGGAGATCAAGCGCAGGTGCGTGGCCCACATCGCGACGAACCTCGGGGAGTTCCAGGGGCGCGGCGAGCCGGTCATCCACACCTCGAAGGGGGCGCCCGCGCGCATGATCCGGGACGCCGTCAAGCACCTCGACCCCGACTTGCTCGTGATGGGCACCATCTCGCGCACCGGCGTGGCGGGCATGCTGCTCGGGTCGACCGCGGAGCGCATGCTCGATCGCGTCGACTGCTCGATCCTGACCCTCAAGCCCGAGGGCTTCGTCTCGCCCATCACCCTCGACGCTCTCGCCTCCGAGGGGGAGTAGGGACGGCCGGCCGTGGACCCCGAGGCTCCAGATCCCGCCGAGGCCCCGCCGCGACCGCCCGCTCCCGAGGGCGCCGCTGGAGGCCAGCCCGACCCCGTGGGCGAGGGGGAGGAGCCGCGCGTCGAGGAGGCCGGCGGCCGCTCCGGGATCGGCGGCCGCATGAAGCGCAGCCTGGTGGGGATCGCCAAGGCGACCTACGACGCGCGCGCGGACGACCTCGAGGAGCGCGCCATCCGCGCCATGCGCAAGGCGGTGGCCCTCGAGGGCGACCGCCTCGCCGAGCTCGCCAAGGCGAGCTACGACGATCGCGCCGACGACCTCGAGCAGCGGGCGGTGCGGGCCATCCGTCAGGTCATGGACGAGGAGGCCGACCGCCTGGTCGGGCTCGCCAAGGAGACCTACGACTCCCGCGCCGACGACCTCCAGGAGCGCGCCGCGCGGGCCCTGCGGGCGGCCCTGATCCACGAGACGCGCCGCATCCAGGCGCTGATCGAGCACTCGGTGACGGTCAAGCGCAAGGAGGTGCGGCTCTCGCTGCTCGTCCTGATCGCCGCCAATCTGATCTACCTCGCCGTCTACTGGCTGACCGAGGGATGAGCGCGCTGGGCACGAGCTACCTGGGTCTGAGCAACCTGGGGATGATGGGCGTCGCGGAGGGGGGGCTCCTGAGCCCCTTCTACATCATGCGCTTCTTCACCTTGGCGCTCTTTGGCTTCTGGACCGCGCGGAGCTTCGTGCGGCTCTTCGTGATGTTGAAGTACTGGACTCGGCTCGGTGAGAAGTTTGGAATCCCGGCGGCCTTCGCCCGCGGGCAGGTGCTGCGCTTCGCCTTGCGGACGACCCTCTTCGACCCCGTCTACCTCGCCCTGCTCGTGATCGCCCTGACGATCTGGTTCCCGCTCTTCGAGCGCGCCGCCCGCCACCTGCTGTGAGTCGCCGACGACTCCTCTCCCGGGAGGGGCGCCGTGTCCGCTGAGGGGCGGCGCGCCCCCGTCGCGGTCCTGGGGGCCACGGGCGCCGTGGGGCAGCGCTTCGTCTCCCTGCTCGCGGACCACCCGCTCTTCGAGCTGCGCGAGCTGCAGGCCTCTCCGCGCTCGGCAGGGCGGCCTTACGCCGAGGCCTGCGATTGGCTCGTGCCCGGGCGGCTGCCCGAAGCGGTCGCGGGCCTCGAGGTGCGACCGCTGGGGGAGGAGCTCGGCGCAACGCTCGTGTTCTCCGCCCTCGACGCGAAGGTGGCGCGGGAGGCGGAGGAGTCGTTCGCGGCCCGTGGGCACTTCGTCTGCTCCAACGCGGGCTCCTGGCGCATGGACCCGCGCGTGCCCCTGATCGTGCCGGAGGTGAACCCCGATCACCTCGAGCTGCTCGCGGCCCAGACGGACTGGAGCGGGGCCCTCGTCTGCAACCCCAACTGCTCGACGATCGGGCTGACCCTGGCCGTCGCGCCGATCCTGCAGCGCTTCGGTCTCGAGCGCCTCTCGGTCGTCACGCTCCAGGCGATCTCCGGGGCTGGCACACCGAGCCTGAGGACCCTCGGGATGCTGGCGAACGTCGTGCCGCACATCCGCGGGGAGGAGGAGAAGATGGAGAGCGAGGCCTTCAAGATCCTCGGCCGCTTCGCGCCGGCCGGGGGCGCGGCCCCGGCCCGCATCGAGCCGGCCTCCTTCGACCTCACGGCCCAGTGCAACCGCGTGCCCGTGGTCGACGGCCACACCCTCTGCGTGACGGTCGAGCTCGGCCGCGACACCACGCGCGAGGAGCTGCTCGACGCTTGGCGCTCCTACAGCAGCCTGCCCCAGGAGCTCGGCCTGCCCCTCGCTCCGAGTCCGCCGATCGTGGTCCACGAGGATCCCGACGCGCCCCAGCCGATGCTGCACCGGGACGCTGGCCGCGGCATGGCCGTGCACGTGGGCCGTGTCCGGGAGCTCAACCCCCGTCGCTGGCTCTTCACGACCCTCAGCCACAACACCGTGCGCGGCGCGGCGGGCGGCGCCTTGCTCGTCGCGGAGCTGGCGGCGGCGACGGGGAAGCTGGGGAGTACTTGAGGGCTTCAGCGTCCGGCTCGCAGGCAGTACCCAGAGAGAGCAGGAACCTAGGAAACTCAGGAACCTAGGAAGCCAGAATAGGGCAGATGTGCCGCTGGCCGTTGCAATGCTCCGCTGTCAGCCTGAAACGAAGACACCCGGAGCCCCTTCGGGGCTCCGGGTGTCTTCGAGAGCTCGTGTCAACAGGTGTGGAAACTCGGATCAGGCGACCTCGCTCCGGGGCATGGGTTTGGGGATTCCGTTCTCGTATTCCTGGCCGGCCGCGACGTCCTCGAGCAGGTAGGCGGCGACGCAGCG